>JGI12316J15309_10000486_pt1 | contig 1287461 bp, 1201 predicted proteins | sample MarCyaLeptolynsp_FD_15309 | JGI IMG/M metagenome (IMG submission 15309)
ATAGGTGTCGTCGCCCGACTGGCCGACCAGGTACTGGAAATAGCTCATGCTGCCGGCGCCGGCATCCAGCGTGTCGTTGCCGGCGCCGCCATAGAGCGCATCCGTGCCTGCACCGCCATTGAGATAGTCGTTGCCAAGGCCGCCGTCCAACGTTTCGTTGCCCGTACCGCCAATCAGATAATCGCTGCTTAGGCCACCGGTCAGCGTTCCATCAACGTTACTGCCGTTTATCCAAGTTGGCGCGATCTGGTCATCCGAAGAGATCGCCTCATAGGTCCCCAGGTAGGAAGTCGACCAACCTATGTTGAGCTTTGCGGTTCCCGTGCTTTCATAGAAGTAGACCTCGATCGTGTGATCGCCTGGTTCGAGCTGCCAACGCTCAACCGGCGTGAAGACCCAACCTGTTGGATATGACTCGACGCTGCGTGCACCGTCGACAAAGACGACAGCCTGGTCGTTCGAGGTTAATGGCGAAGTGCCATCGGTCGAGTAGCGATCTATCTCAAAGTAATAGTCCCCGGCGAACTCGACGGTCACCGTAGCGACAATGCGCGCGGCGAAATGATCGGATGGCCCGCCTTCCCAAAACGAACCCAATGTCTCGTCGAAGCGGATCTCATCGATCGTCTCGACGTGGTCAGGCGATGAACTCCAGTCGATCTCATCGATGTTGGCGACCGGACCGTCCAGTTCAAAATACTGGGCTTCAATGGTCCCGGTGTTCGCCACCGGATTGACTCCACCCACGTTCAGGACCGAAAGCGGCAGCGTCGAGCCATCGGCAAACCCCAACCACTCAAGGCGATTGGCGTCTTCGGACGTTGTATACCAGTTCCTGATCGTTATCGAGTCATCGGCATTGCCCAAGAACGTAACCGCCAGATCGTTGCCGACGCGGTCGATGCGCAGGTCCTCGATGCCGAAATCGTCGCTCAGCCGGATCGTGTCTTCGCCCGCGTGGTCGGTGATGATGTCATGGCCGTCACCGGCAGCGAACAGATAGGTGTCGTCACCGGCACCGCCGAACGCCTGGTCAGCGCCCGCACCGGCCCAGATCACGTCGGCGCCCTCATCGGCCTGGATGAAATCGCTGCCTTCGCCGCCTTCGATGTAATCGTCGCCGGCGCGGCCGGTCAACGTGTCATTGCCGGCGTCGCCATAGATGAAATCGCCATTGGCTGCACCGACCAGCACATCGTTGCCAGCCCGTCCCTCAAGATGGTGTCCGATCGACACATTGCCCGCGATGGGGTTACCGTTGGCATCGAAAGAGGCAGCCTCGGAATAGACGGTCAAAGCGTCGTTGCCGCCTAAGACCGTGTCGTCGCCCGCGCCGCCGATGACCGCCTCGAAGCCGCCGAGCGACAGGTCAACCACAAAGCCCTTGTCGCCTTCGATCACCAGCGCGTCGTAGCCGGCGCCGCCGACAACGTCGGCAATCCTGTCATCGCCGTCGATATAGATCGTATCATCGCCCGCACGGCCATCGATACGGTCCCGTCCGGGACCGCCGACCAACACGTCATGACCGTTGCCGCCGATGATGGTGTCACGGCCGGCACCGCCCTGCAGGAACACATCTTCGGTCTTGCGCGTCGCCAAGAGGCTGTTGCCCTGGTCGTTGCCCTGTGCCGCGACCCAGTGAGTCACGTCCGATCCCAGATCGAACGCAATTGCCCCGGCCTGCAGGATTCGCGTTGCGACTTCGCCGCCGTCTTCGAACTCGGTGATGATGTTACCATCGGAATCGGTGCTGTCGCGCGTGCCGAAGCGCCCATAGTCGAAAGTCGTGTCGGCGCCGAGCCGTATCTGCCCGTCCATCGTCACGTCGACGAAGCCGGAAACGGCAGATCCGTCCGAAAGGAGCACGCTCGTGTCGTTGGAGTAGGTCAGTCCGATCGACGTGATGCCCCAGTCGGCAAGTGCCTTCAGTTCGCCCTCGTCGACCTCCGCATCATGATCGGCGTCTTGCCAGATGCGGAAGGATGCCCAGTCGGCATCGCCCGCATCGAGCACACCGTCATGGTTGCTGTCGTAGAGCGTCGCCAATGCCTCGAGATCGGTGTCGTCTTCCTCCGCGGTGAGCATCGCGAACGCGATTTCCGAGGCGCTGGTGATGGCGCCGTCGCCGTTCTGGTCGAAGACAAGGATACCGTCATCGGCGCCGGCCCAGGCGGTCCGCTCAACAAAGCCGTCATCGTCGAAATCGAAAAGCGTATAGTTCTGGTCGCGCGGTGCGATCTCGATTCCGTCGCCATCGAGATCGATCAGGATCGGCTTGCCAGACTCGCCGCCGCCTCCGTCGCCATATTGCGGGCTGACATCGCCGTCGCGGTGATTGTCGCTGTAGTCGCGCGCCGAATCATACCCGCCCCAATAGCCGCCGCTGTTGCCCGCGCTATCGTCGCTCGTCGAGCCGCTGGCGCCACCACTCATTGCGCTTTGGATCGCAGAAAGGCTTAGGATATCGGCCGGCAGTCGAAAGACGCTGATGTTGTTCAATTCGTCAAACGGATAATGCAAATGCGCTGGCGGCATATTATTCATGCGGACGGCGACACCGGCTGGTAGGCTGTCGTCGTAATTATAATGCCCATAAGAGGTAGGCGGGCCCGGGTTGGTGAGGAAGCCATGAGTAAGAGCCTGTGCAGTCTCCTCTCCAACGTACGCTCCCGCCACCCCGACCAAGATCCCACCTATGAGGCCACCGATCGGGCCGCCTATCGCAGTCCCACCGACCGCACCGGCGTTGAGGCCGACAATGCCGCCTCCCAATGCGCCGCCGATGCCGGCGACTTGTGTCGTTACATTGACCCAATTTCCATGTTGCACGGCATCGGCCACATCTACCAGCCCAATGGTCACCGTTAAGCCGACTCCCATGCTGCGGCCCAAAGCAGCTTGCCCTGTTGCCATCGAAACAACGCTTGAAGTGCTCGTGCTGATCGAATTAACAGCGATCGACGCAGTTGGGGTTAGGCCGAATTGCGGGTAACTGGAGCTTTGCGTTTGAACGGAGTTTGTATCGTTACTGTCCATCTGCCTCTCCACTTCGAGCTAGAGCCCTCTCGACCACGGCTACGGTTTGGAGTACAAACATCGCAAGCCCTGCAAATAAGAATCCAGTGACAAATAAAATAAACTCACTTCGAACTATTGGACTCGATGAAATATTGATGAAATCATCATCAACATCAAAATTATAGAAAAACAAAAAATACATCAGAAACAAATTTACGATCATCAATACAATGTATGATCGAAGTTTGGTATCATTAATATGTATATTATTACGGTCAATTAGGAAGATGTAAGAAAATATATAATATAATGAAGCGCCAATTGAAGATGCGACTCCCATCTGTGTGAAGAATTCGACCTTACATCCAAGATTTTGTCTAATCGATTCTAGAGAATCGAATCTTTCCTTACCAAAATGGATTATCAAATTGCTACAATATTCATCAAGTGAAATAAAAAATTCGGAAATTGAAACCAATATTGCAAATATCATCAAAAATGAAAAATACCAATAAGAAGGAATAACAACGTACTTGTCGACATCCTGATATCTACCTCGAATGAATATATAATTGTCCATTGGCCTAATAAATCATATTATTTGGGGTTTTCTTTTACATTTATCCAACTGCATTACTTGTAAATCGATTTCCATTTGAGAACTCCCACCCTCTTCCAGAAAACGTCGATAGAATTGGAGCGTAGACTGCAGCGTGCTATTCGTCAGAGATCACGAAACTCCCCCCAACCAACTCCGCCCCGACAGCCCGCATCAACCGTTGCGTAGATGCAATCTCCGATCCCGTCGTCACATGGATCAGCACGTGGTCGCCGCCCCGCGCCACAGACCAGCGCCTGATGCCTTCGACCAGGCGCGCGAACGCCTTGGCGGCGATGAACGGTCCGGCGCGAGCGCGGTCGATGGCGATGACGTGCACGGTCGTCAGCTTGAGGTCATCGCAGAGCATGTAAGGGCCGATGGAGAACCAGGCCATACCAACGACCCGGCCGTTGCGTTCGGCGACAATGCATTCCTGGTTGCTGCGGCCGCCAAAGAAAGCCTCCACATGGCGGTCATAGCGCGCGTCGGAAAAGGAGTGGTTTGCAAACATCGTCCGTTCGTGGAGATCGCGCAAGATGGTGCGAACGGGTTCGATGTCTCCGCGCTCCGCCGGGCGCAGCCTGACGGCCGGCTTTCGCTGCACATTGCCTTCCGGCGCCGCCCTTTGGACCGTGTCAAGCATGACGGAAACCCGGCCTGGTTTCCGACCGGCCCGTCACTGGAACCGCGCTACGGTCAACGTTCCTTACCGTAGAAATCGTCAGTCCGCCGGCAGGAGGCCTTGGACAATGAAACGCTGCCATCTTCACGCGGCCCTGTTCCGATCCGCTTTGCGCGCGTTAATGCAGCATCTGTCCAGCACTTGCGTGATTTCCGTCTTGATTCGGACAATAAACAGTCGGCGTTAACAATCATGCGCCAACGACATATTTGGGGGAAGTAGCTGGCAGTGAATATTTGCACTTATTAGACATATTGATAACATGATGAAATCGTGGGTTGTGTATTCAGTTTCATTTTTTCACGTTTTAGTTGTTTAACCGCCATCGTCTTGATCAAGAAGTCGATTGACGGTGTTCGGGCGATCGCCGAGCCCTGAATAAGACACCAACGGTGCAGGCGGTTTTTGCTTTCCGGGAGCCAGGTGTCATCAGACCGACGCTGATCTGAACAGGCAGAACAGATCGAGTTGCGCTTTCCGGCGGAACGGCTCTTGAGCGACTGCGGGTCGATTTCAAGAACGCCAGAAGTTGCAAGCCCAATTGACTACGCCAGTTGGAGCATCGTCCCACGGAACGCAGACTTCGAGAGTACGCGAAGGTCTTCGCCGCTGCACGAAACCAGGGCCCAAAATGTCGCCAGCATCTGCTTTGGGAAACACAGTCCAATCGGCCGACGTCGGTTCGACAAAAAACGCTCCGAACCTTAACAAACCTTAACATCCTGAAGGTTTCGCAAATGGGCGTCGTCCGATGAGATGAACTGGCCGAAGCGAACAAGAGGCTCTGCGCGCCTGCTTTCGCTTGAGCTGTTGCGGGCTCCGCTCAGCAGGCACGCATCCGCGTCTCGTCGCAGAATGACTGCTCCTCTAGTCGCGTGGTCCGACTCTGTCCTTACCTGTTCTGACCGCTAGTGATGTGCTCTGCGCCGGTGTCCTTGGAACGGCCGGGGGTTGTCGATGAGCAACTGGTGCAAGCGCCGGCCGGAGATTTCGAGCCGGTTGATGTCATCAAGCATCCTCTCGAGCCTGGCCTGTTCATTGTCGATATAGCCAACGACTTCACCAGCCGATGGCACGAAGCGCTCGTGCAGTCCGCACTCGCGGAGTCCGCGCCATACGGCAAGATTGCACACGGGCGCCTCTCTGCGCTTGAGGAGTGTCTCGACGTCGTCGCTGAACTCGATGTCGGGTTGCGTGCGGTGATGAACAAGCTTGCGAAAGATGTGCTTGACCATGCAGTAGCGCATGACGCTTTGCGTCATCTCATCGATGAGCTGGTCTTTGAGTCTGCCAACCGCCTCGTGGGCCGTGCATTCTTGCTCGATCCTTGAGCTGATGTCGGCGGCCCGCGCCAACAAGAGGCTATCAGCGGACGCGAGGATCTTGTCGCTTTGGTCGGTCAACTCCGCGATACGTCTTGCATATGCCTGAAGCTCGGCGTCGGCTCGCATCAACTGCTCAGGCCAGTACTCAATCATCCGAACCTCCCGCGATGAAGCGAAGTTCGGATTCGGTGAAGCCCGCAATGTACGTTTCGTCAGGTTTTTTCTCTATAAGTGAAACCGCAACTTCCGTTTCGGTTCGGGGCTGGAAACGTGACAGATTCAAGAAATAGCGGTTGGTACCATTCGGCCCACTTTGACGATCAACGTGGATAAGACTTGCTTGCTCAAGCCTGACTGACGCGCGCCGAACGGCTTGTTCGCTCACACCCAGATAACGCGCGAGCGTGGCGACGCGCGGCCGATAGTAGCCCTGTGTCGGCCAAACCTTGATGACCAACAGCATCATCAGCTGGTAGGCCGTCGGCGGAAGTCCTGGCGTCTGCGCCGCCGCATCCAACGCTTTGAGTTTGGCCGATGTGAAGGCCTTCTCGTGTCCGAGCAGGGTTGAAAGGCCAAGCCGGTCCAACAGTGGGTCCGATGCAGGAGATTGGCGCAGATCAGTCATCGACCTGCTCCCGGATGGACTGCAGGTACGCGTCCATGTCCTCCTTCAGGATCAGGACGCGCTTGCCGGCCTTCAGCCGTTTCAGTTCGCCTGTGGCGAATTTCTTGTACAGAAAGCTGCGTGACAAGCCTGAGTAGGCTACCGCTTTTTTGACCGTAAGTGTTCTATTCGATCCGCCTTCTCGGCCGCGATCAAGTCGTGCATCTTTGTATTCCATTCTGGGACACCGTCCATCTCTGCTTCTGACGGTTCCCAGTCGATCACCAAACTCTTGAGACTGCTCGCTCTATAAATTCGGGAATTTGCGCCAACCAGCGGCGGCGCGTGCCTTCCGTTCTCGATGAGGTAGTCCAGATACCGGAGCTTGTGTTCGGAGATTCTGTCCTCCATGTCACCGATGTTTGACTGATTTTCTTGCGCTTTGACACTGGGAGCGTGGCCCTTCTTGGCCAGCTCTCGTTGGAAAGCTATTCGCGCAACCTCGGCCCAAGACACAGTCCTTTTGCGCTCGTGTTCGAGAACGACCCGCAGTTTGAAAAAAGACAAGGCATAGCTGGCGTTCTTTCCTTCGACCACGTTGGGCGGGTCCGGAGGTCGACCGACACTCCGCGCCAAATAATTAGCATAACAAATTATGTCCGCGATGGCCCAAAGCGAGCTGTTACGGCCATGGTCGGTAAGATCTTTCTGGACTGTTCTTGCATGGATGTCTTGCTTGATCATGTCGTACAGCCCAAGCCATTCCGGTACGGCTTGGCTGGCAGGATCATCTTCGCTACGATCGTCAAACTCTGGAAAGAACTGGTGTAAATGCGGCTCACGATCAGGGTTTAGTCGCAGGGCCAGTTCGCCGTTCTCGTCACGGACCACGCGGATTCCGACGGCATCTTTGAGAATTGCGTATGCGATCGCGCGTTGCAGGTCGATCCTGTCGAGCTCTGGCTCATTTGATGAACCCATACCAATCCTCCATCAACTGGCGACGTTTCTCCAGCGCATCGCCTCGCCGGTAGGCCCGTTCCGTCAGATCGCCAGAGATATGAGCAAGAGCGCCTTCTGCGACTTCGCGGGGATGGTCTGTCACGTCGCCTGCCCAGTCTCGAAAGGCGCTCCGAAACCCATGAACGGTGTAGCGATCCTCACGCATGCGCCGCATCAGCATGATCATGGCCATCGATGAGAGCGGTCGTCCCGGCTTTTGACCAGGAAAGACAAGGTCACCGTGACGCGCCTCAGCAAGGGGATGGAGGACGCCCATCGCGCCTTCAGAAAGCGGAATGCGATGGGTCTTCGACGCCTTCATTCGATCGCCGGGAATGGTCCAAAGGCGGGATTCAAGATCAACTTCTTGCCAGGTGGCCCCCAATGCTTCGCCCGAACGGCAAGCCGTCAGTACAAGGAACTCAAGGCAGCGAGCCGCCATGGCGTCGTGTGTCGAAAGTCGCCTCCAGAAACCGGGAACTGCGTCGTATGGCATTGCAGCGTGGTGACCACGCTGAAGCTTACGTGCTTTCGGCAACAGGTGCTTGAGATGGCCGCGCCATCGCGCCGGGTTCTCGCCAGATCGCCATCCCTTGGATTTGGCATAGTCAAGCACATGCTCGATCCGGCCCCGTAGCCGGGACGCCGTTTCCTGTTTGGTCATCCAGATCGGCTCAAGAATGCCCAAGAGATCTGCCGTATCAATTGCATTGACCGGCTTTTCGAGAATGCTTTGACAATAGGCTGGGCCAAGCGTCATGCGCCACTGGGCCCTGTGTTTGCTGTTGCGCCACTGTACCTCCATCGTACCGACATAATGCCCGGCACATTCGGCGAAGGTAGGCGCTATCTCCTGTTGGCGTTGTGCAAGGGGGTCTCTGCCGTTGGCCACACTTTGGCGCAGCGCTGCCGCCTTGTCGCGCGCCGCAGCCAGCTTCAGCGCCGGATAGGGGCCGAGCCCCATCACCCTCCGCCTGCCACCGTAGTGATACATGAAGAGCCAGCTCTTGGAGCCGCCAGGCTTGACGTTGAGATAAAGCCCGCCGCCGTCGCTGTGCCGCCCGGGTTTGAGATTGGGCTTCCGAATGGCTGTGTCGACGAGTTTGTGGATGGGCCTTGCCATGTGGCGTACGCAATTCCGTATGCACTTCCGTGTGCACTTTGATTGCTGGATTGTGGTGAACTGTCAAACACAAACAAAAATACTTCAACCAACAGAGCGAAGGATTTTGAATAACTTATCAGGCAATCGTGGACGACGACGCATCGTCGTGGATCAACATTGAGCGGACACCCCCTCCGCCATGGACTCTGATTAAACTTTGTAACTTCGATGATTTCTTTTGTGACGGTTTGTATGGCCCCACATTCAACCCCACGTTTACAGCATCTTTGGGTGCCCGAGACGGCATAACGCCGAGTGACACCTTTTGAGAGGTATGAGAGGTAGTCGTCAGTTGCGCCGTTTCAGGCCGTAAGGCGCCCACAACCGAATCTCCTTCTCGCACATGACGTACTCCACCCCGACGACAGGTTTGACGCAGTCATGTCTGATCAAAAAAACCCACCACCAAAGGCATCGACGCCGTAGCATGGCGACCGCTAGCTCGGTCGGACGGCGATCTGTTCGCGCCTCCGAATGGCCCAGGCTGAACGGCTCGTGACCCGTGGCGATAGGCCTGCGACAACGCCTGAGCCGCAGTTTTGTCTGTGATTACTGCGAAGGAGGTCGCCGGCTAATTCCGGGTCAGCAGGCCGACGATCGGGCGCTGGCAAAAGGAAGTTCCAGATTTCCCTCGATCATTCACTGTCGGAGGCAACACAATCCGATGGTACTGGCGAGGCATTGAGGGCCACCTTCGGCGAAAGCCGAACGCGGGGCTGGCCGTTTCGTGGCCCCCGTCGATACCGCGCTCGTGCGGCAGATCCTCCACAGTCAGAAACGACAACGGAAATCGGGCAACCATCGCCACCGCCAGGCGGGTCACTTCAGGGGGTGTCTTGACGTAGCAAACGCCACGAAACCCGCCTCACCCGCTCAGGACCGGTTTGGTCTGGCAGTGCCTTCACCTTCGATTGCATTCATACGTCGCGCAGGGGCCCCTACCCGCGCGGGACTGGACCTCCTGTGGGCACAGGAATGGTTGCGCCTTGCTCGGTCTGGCGCAGCCTGCGTTCGACCATCTGAAAGATCACTGCAAGAATGCCTACCAAAACGAGATAAAGCACCGCGCTGGTGACGTAGATCTCAAAGAAAGAGAATGTTCGCGCCGCGTAGCGCCGTGCGACGCCGGTGATGTCCATGATTGTGATCAGCGAGACCAGAGATGTCGCCTGAAGCTGAAAAATCACCTCGTTGGAATAGGCCGGCCAGGCAGTCCGGATGACCGAGGGAAAGACGATCTTCGTCAGGCGCGGCCACCAGGGCAAGGCAAAGGCGGTCGCTGCCTCCAGCGGGCCTTTCGGCACGGCCCTCAGGCCGCCAAGGAAGATCTCGGACGAATAGGCCGCCGTGTTAAGCGACAATGCCAGCAGGCCGCAGAACCAGGGCGACCGAAAATAGGTCCACAGCCCGACAGCCTCCAAGGATTCGCGAAACTGGCCTGAACCGTAGTAGATCAGGAAAATCTGGACGAGCAATGGCGTGCCGCGAAAATAGAGTGAATAGCCCAGCGCTGGCCATTCGAGCAGGCGGCGGCCGCTGGCCCGCATCAGCGCCAGACAGATGCCCAGTGTAGTGCCAAAGAAGAGCGTCAAGACTGTCAGCTGAATGGTGATCCAGGCGCCATCCATTAGGTCAGGCAAAGCTGCGCGTGCGTTCTCCAGCACAGCTAAGTCCCCTGCGCATAAGCTGCGCGCCGGTCAAGCCAGCCCTTGAGCCACATGGACGCAAGCGCCACGGCGAGATAGGCTAGCGAGGCCAGAAAGAACCAATAAAACGGCGCCCGCTCGGCCCGCGCTGCGAGCTGGGCAACGCGCATGATCTCTTCAAGCTGGATGACGGACATCAGCGCGGTGGCTTTGAGCAGCACCAGCCACACATTGGCCAGGCCAGGCAGGGCGCGCACAACGATCTGCGGACCGACTGCGCGCAACATGACGGCCATGGGACCCAGCCCGAGTGCCGCCGCGCCCTCCCATTGGCCTTTTGAAATGTCGAGGACCGCGCCGCGAATGACTTCCGCCGAGAACGCGGCATAGATTGCTGAAAGCGTGATGACGCCTGCCAGAAAAGGATTGAGGTCAACGCGCAGTGGAATGCCTGCGCTTGAAAAGCCCGCCTGCAACAGCGTGGGAACCCCGTAAAAGATCAACAGCATTGTGACCAGTTCGGGGATCCCGCGGATACAAACAGAATAGGTCCGCAGCAAGGCGCGCGTGACCGCCGAGCCGCGCAGCTGCCCCCAGGCGACCAGGCTGCCGATGACAATACTGGCCAGAAAAGACGTGACGCCGACAGCCAGCGTCACACCAAAGCCTTGGAGCAGGAGAAGATGATATCCCTCGATCAACGCGGCGCGGTCTCTTGCTCAGCGTCCAAAGATGTCGATGGAAAAGTAGTTGGCGTTGATTTCGGCATAGGTGCCGTTGGCGCGGATTTCCTCGATGGCTGTGTTCAGTTTTTCGAGAAGTTCGTCTTCGCCTTTGCGGACAGCGATGCCGCTGCCATCGCCAACCAGTGCAGCATCCATCAACGGCTCGCCAACAAACTCGAAATCGGCACCCTCTTCAGAGTCCAGGAAACCGCCTAGCAGGCCCAGCGAGTCGGCCAGCACTACGTCCACCCGGCCAGCAACCAGATCCGCATTGTGCTCTTCAGTCGAGGGATAGGCGCGGACTTCCGCGTCAGGAAATGTATCGATCGCCCACTGCTCGAACACCGTGCCACTTTGCAACCCGATCACCTTGCCGGCCATGCCTTCGTTGGTGAAAACGAGATCGGAGCCTTTTGCTGCAACGAAGCGGGCCGGTGCGCGGTAATAGCTGTTGGTGAAGTTGACGATCTCGCGGCGCTCTTCGGTGATGGTCATCGAGGCGACGATGACGTCATAGCGCTCGGCCAGCAGGCCCGGGATGATGCCGTCCCATTCCTGGGTCATGATCGTGCATTCCAGCTCTGCGGCGGCGCACAAGGCGTTTGCGATGTCGACATCAAAGCCGACGGGCTCGCCTTCATCATTGACGGAGTTGAACGGAGGATAAGCGCCCTCTGTGGCAATGCGCACGGTTTCGGCTGCGGCAGGCGCTGCCAGCAGCGACGCCACCAGCGCGATGCCGGTAAGTCGGGTTACGAAATGGTCCATGGGAAGTCTCCTTTTGCGGTTTGGGTGGCCAGTTCTTGAAGGGAGCGGATGAGCGGCGCTGGGGACGGTCGCGATGGCCGGGCTCCTGCCATCGCGCTCAAAATCCCGGCTGTGCCGCTGTGCGCCATCATGGATTTTGCTTCTGAAACGCAGTCAGAAAGGCTTCCAGGTTGGCGCCCAGATCATCGGAGACGTAGCCGCCTTCCTGGATGATCAGCGCGGTCCCGCCGCGTTCTGCAATCCTGGTACCGAGTTGGCCAAAACCGGCCGTGGTGACTGCCAGGCCCTGAAACGGGTCGTTGATATGGGCATCAAGGCCCAGTGCGATGATGATGACATCTGCCCCGAAAACGTCGATGGCATTCAGCGCTTCATCCAGCGCACCCACCACAGCAGCATCGTCGGAGCGGCGGGGAAGCGGTAGATTGATGTTGGCGCCAACTCCGGCACCTGCACCACGCTCATGCCGATGTCCCCAAAAGAACGGGTAAAAGCGCATTGGATCGGCATGGATGGACACAGTCAGCACATCGCCACGTCCATAAAAGATGGCCTGCGTTCCATTGCCGTGATGAACATCGATATCGAGGATCGCCGGGCGAAGACCGGCATCGATCAAGCGCTGGGCTGCGATGGCTGCATTGTTGAGATAGCAAAATCCGGCTGCCATATTGGCAAAGGCATGATGGCCCGGCGGGCGGCACAGGGCATAGACCGCGCGCTCTCCTGCACGGACAGCGTCCGCGCCATGAATGGCGCACTGTGCCGACCAATAGGCCGAGAGCCAGGTATCCGGCCCGATCGGGCAGGCCGTATCAGACTGGTGAAAGCCTGCCTGGCCAATGGCAGACTTGGGATAGCTGGCGGTCGCCCTGTCATCGGGAAAGACATTGGGGATGACTTCATCGGCGGCATCGTCCATCCGGCTCCAGCGGCCATGGATGGTCTTAAGGAACTGCAGATAATCAACCGTATGAACGGCTGCGATTGGGCCAATGCCTGTGTCATCGGGGCTTTCGAAGCTCAAGCCAACCTTTTGTGCAGCGGCTTTGAGAATCTCGGCACGTTCCGGCGTTTCTGGATTTTGCGACCGGATGCCATTGGCCATGAAATGGCGCGGATAGTGTGTCGCCTGCCGGTCATCGAAGAAGGCTTTCATGGCGCGTCCGCCAAGCGCTGAAAGCGATCTTCAGTCAGATAAAGAACGTTCTGGTAGGACGCTGCCACAAAGCCCAGACGGGCGTAGAAGGCTTGAGATTCCGGACTCCGGTCATAGACGCTGAGCTTCAGGAACCGGGCATGCCAGCGCTCCGTTCCGAGCGCTGCTGCCGTCGCAAGCAAGCGCCGCCCCATTCCGGTTCCGCGCCAGTCCGGCTCCACCCAAAGATCGGAGATGAAAGCCCCGGCCCCGCCGCGAACCGATGAGAAAACGGGCGAGACAAAGGCAAATCCGGCAATGGCCGCGCCGTCATCGGCGACAACAGCATGAAAGACCGGATTGGCTCCAAAAGCAGCTGACGCGATGATGCCGGAATCAACGTTATGTGGGTCCTCAAGCTCCCTGGAAAGATGCCGCAGCACCGCGTCCAGTGCTGGCGCATCTTCTGTGACAGCCGTCCGGATGGTGACGGGCCTGCTCATGCTGCAAACTCCGTTGCATCCAAACCCTTGAGCATCAGCATTTCACGAGCTTCCGCCGGTGTGGCGATCCGGCGGCCCGTGGCCTCGACCTTTCCGCGCATTTTTTCGACCAACTCGGCATTGGACCGTGCGAGTACACCACGTTTGATATAGAGATTGTCTTCCAGACCAACGCGGACATGGCCGCCGCGTTCAATGGCCAATTCGCCCATGGCAAACTGGTGCCGGCCCGCTGCGAGCACCGAGAAAAGGTACTGGTCACCCAGCAGGCGGTCCGTGGTCGCAATGAAGTGGTCCAGATGGTCAGGATGTGCGCCAATGCCGCCGAGCACGCCAAAGACGAACTGGACAAAAAACGGAGGCTTGGCCAGGCCGCGTTCGGCAAAATGGGCCAGCATGTAGAGATGACCCAGATCGTAGCACTCATATTCGAACCGGGTCTTGCCCTTGGTGCCGAACGTCTCAAGAATGTAGGCAATATCGCGCGGCGTGTTTTTGAAGACGAGATCGTCGGAATACTGCAGGAACGGCAGCTCCCAGTTGTGTTTCCAGTCACGCTTCTGTGCGGCCATGGGATAGAGCGCGAAATTCATCGTACCCATGTTGAGCGAGCACATCTCAGGCTGTGCCGCCGTCGCGCCCTCAACGCGCTCTTCCAGGGGCATGACGGCGCTGCCGCCCGTCGAGATGTTGATGACAGCGTCGGTTCTGGCCGCAATGGCAGGCAGAAACGCCATGAAGTCCGATGTTTTGGCCGATGGCCTGCCATTCAGCGGATCACGCGCATGCAGGTGCAGTATGGCCGCGCCAGCCGCTGCGGCATCAACAGATTGCCGGGCAATGGCTTCAGCGTCGATCGGCAGATAGGGTGACATTGACGGCGTATGGATAGACCCGGTGATTGCGCAGGTGATGATGGCTGGCGTCATGCCGCGCTCGCCGCGTTGCGCAGTTCGGCCACATATTGCGTCAGTGATTTGTCGAGCAGACCAAGAATTTCATCGACATCGCCTTCTGTGACCGTCATGGGCGGGCAGACCAGGAAGTGATCGCCCTGCCAGCCGTCGCGCGTGCGCCGCGAATAGATGATCAGGCCTTTGTCATAGGCGATCTCGACGAGCCGCAGATAGGCATCGAGACCTGCGGGAAGCGGTTCTTTGGTCGTGCGGTCCATGAGTTCAAAGGCCAGCAGCAGGCCTTCGCCCCGGACATCGCCAATGATCTCAAAACGGTCCATCAGCTGGAAAAGGCCCGCCTTGAGCCTCTTGCCCATGACCGTAGCATTGCCCATGAGATTGCTAGTTTCGATTTCTTCGATGACCGCCAATCCAGCCGCGCAGGCCAGCGGATTGCCCGCATAGGTGAACCCGTGGGCAAAGCCGCCTTGGTCCATGACCGCATCGACGATGCCCTGCCGGGCGACCATCGCACCCAACGGCACGTAGCCAGCGCCGAAGCCTTTGGAAATCGCGATGATGTCCGGCGTGACTGACCAATGGTTTGCCGCATAGAACTGACCGGTTCGTCCGCCGCCACACATGACTTCGTCGTGGATCAGCAAAACGCCATGCCGGTCGCAGATATCACGCACCGCGGACATGTAGCCTGCCGGTGGGACCAGTGCGCCCGTTGAGGCGCCACCAACGGGCTCCTGAATGAACGCCAGGACGGTTTCTGGCCCCTCGGCCTCGATGGCCTGCTCCAGCATAGACGCATAGTGTTGACCTGTTGCGAGATCGTCTGGATCAAGACCATCAAGATAGGCCCTTGGCGCGGGCACTTTGGGCATTTCGGCCAGCATGGGCACAAATGGCTCGGTCAGCGGGCCGTAACCGGTCACGGCCAGCGCGCCCAGTGTGCAGCCATGATAGCTCGGTCGGCGTGAGATGATCTTGCGACGCGCAGGTTGGCCGCTTGCGATCGCATATTGCCGGGCAAGCTTGAGCGCGGACTCTACCGCCTCCGAGCCACCGGAAACGAAAAAGACCCGGTTGAGGTCTTCCGGCGAGAGCGCAGCTGTCTTTGCGGCCAATGCTTCGGAGGCTTCGGTTTCGAAGTGCAGCCGGTAGCCAAATGTGAAGCGCTCCATCTGCCGCTGCATGGCTTCCAGTACGGCGCGGTTGGAGTGGCCGATATTGGACACCATCGCTCCAGAAGAGCCATCAATGTAGCGCTTGCCGTTTACATCCCAGAGATGGATGCCTTCGGCACGATCCAGTGCGGGCAGCCGTCGGCTGGATTGGTAGAACAGATGAGAGGTTGCCTGCTTATCCATGGAGGGCATTGACCGCGTTCGAGATGGCGAGTTCCTTTGCAGCCATGTTGACAGCTCGCATGGCTGCCGAAAAATTGATAATCAGTATATTGAGTATTTGTTTTTCCAATGGAGCGAAAGCCATGCGTCGCGAAAGGAGCCGTTATGCACGCGGCATCGACTGGAACCTGATCCACACCTTCATTGCCCTGGCAGAATCCAACAGCGTCACAGCGGCAGCCGCGCTGCTCGGCCGCAGTCAGCCAACAGTCTCAAGCGCCTTGGCGCGGCTCGAAAAACAGTTGGGCCGACGGTTGATCGAGCGTTCCACCGGCAGGTTCGAGCTGACTGAAGCCGGGCGGCTCCTTTATGGCGAAGCCATCGAAATCGATGGCATCATCGGTCGTTTCGGCATCTTGATGCGCGATGTTGCCGAAGAAATTACCGGACACGTCAAGATCGCGCTGGCCAGCCACGTCGTTTGCCCACTGTTTGACGGTTTTCTCAGCAACTTTCATCGCAGCTTTCCCAGCGCCACGCTGTCACTTAATGTCATGTCGAGCGCCGAAGCGCTGGCCGAAGTGGCCGGACGCCGTGCTTCGCTGGCCATCTGCCTGACCGACCGAAGCGACAGGCGGCTGGAGTATCAGCATGTCTATCGCGAGTTCTTCGGCCTGTTTTGCGGACCCAATCATCCGCTGTTTGGCTCGGCGGAGCTGGAGTTGTCGGCTTTGGCAGGCCATTCGTCGGTGCTCTTTGCGACCGACCGGCTCGATGATGTTTTGCGCGCGGTGGCGCTGCTGCGCGCCGAAGCCGGGCTCGACCAGCGCATTGTGGCTACGTCGTCCCATCTCGAAGAGGTGCGCCGCGCCATTATCGCCGGTTTGGGGATTGGCGCCTTGCCGATCCATGTGGCGCGCCCCGACTTGAATGCTGGAACGCTTTGGCGCCTGCCGCCCTACCACAAGCCGCCGGCGATCGACGTCCATATGGCTACCCGGCCTGAAACGCGGCTCAATCGGGCGGAAAAACTGTTCATCGAACGTTTTGGGAAGCGCATCGACGAGACGCCAGTTTCTCTGCGCACCTACACCTAGTGTCAGCGCCATTCTGCGATTTGCGAGCCGAGGTTCAGGCAAATTGCCTGGCGATCTGCTCGAAGATAGCAGGCCCCGGAACAGACGATTTGCGGGTTTCGAGATCGACGTGAATGAGCAGCTGAGTGCAAGTCGCCAACACCTCACGGCCCGACGCGTCGCACAACTCGTGCTCCAAGCGAAGTTTCTTTCCCTCGGCGGTGGAAACGCGCGAAATCATCGACAGCTGTTCACCACATTTGATCTCGCTCAGAAACCGGATAGTGGCCTCCACGGTGAAGTAACTGTGGCCAGCGTCAATGTAGCTCTGCCCGGCCCCGATCCGGTCGAGCACGACATCGGCGGCGTCAGAGAACACCTGGCCGTACTTGCCTTCATTCATGTGACGATTCCTGTCACCCCAAGCCTCGGGAACTGTCAGTCGCAGCGTTTCCATCGGCAACCCCTATCGAACCATTTTCAAGGGCCAAACTCAAAAGTCACCATTACGAGAACAGCTGTATGCATGACAGCATGAAATCCATCAGGCGCTCGAGCTGAAACCAGCCCAACGGGTAAGGCTACTGACGTTGGTCCGGTCTTGAACGCGATCAATAAGACGGGTTCAACTTGCGTCTGCATCGTTGTCGAAGCCGTATGGTCCCAAATCACGCGCCACGACCTGCTCCAGGATCAACGGTGAGGATGGGATCGAACCTACCCCATCGGAATTCGAGACGTCCAATCTTGGCGGGAGAGCGGATGGGTGATCGTTTGGCAGTTGTGCGGCACCACGCAGACTGTTGGCTCAAACCGCAGAACATCGGGCTATTCCTTCGGGTTTGGATTACCTCTAACGTCCCGCTCATGGCGCATCTCTGTCTCTTTGACACTCCTTTGGGTGCATGCGGTATTGCCTGGCGCGGCGACACCGTCATCGCAACGCGCCTTCCGGACAAGACGCCTGAATACACCGCCCACCGTCTCGCCGCGCGCGCAGGCGCGACAATAGGCGAGCCGCCCGATGCGGTTCGTCATGCCATCCACTTGATGATCACCCTCCTTGAAGGGGAAAGGGCGGATCTTTCAGCCATCGTCTGCGACTTCGGGGACACCGATCCGTTTGCCGCGAAGGTCTACACCGTAGCGCGCGCGGTCCCGGCGGGCGAGACATCGACCTATGGAGCTGTCGCCTTCGAACTCGGGGACGGCAGCCTTGCCCGACGCGTCGGGCAGGCGCTGGGCCGCAACCCGGTGCCAATCATCGTGCCTTGCCATCGCATCATCGGCACAAATGGCAAACTGGTGGGGTTCTCGGCCGACGGCGGCGTCGAAATGAAGCTCAGAATGCTGGAAATCGAGGGCGCACAGATCGGCAGCGCGCCCGGACTGTTCGGTGACTTGCCACTGGCCACCAAGCCTCGGCGATAGAGTGTCGCCATCGCCGCCTTGAGCTTCCGGCGACGTCTCCTCGGCGCTTGGATGAAGAGTTGGGACGGTCAGCTTGACCCCCCACTTGTGTTTGCCGATCTTTCTCGACCGTTCAAAGCCCAGGCGCCCGAACATGTGCGAAGCGCTGTTGAACAGATACGCCGGGGTCGCTTTTCGGCCTTCAATATCTTCTGGAAAACCTTCGATGACACCGCTGCCGAGCCGCTTGGTCCGCTGCATTTTGGAAACATGCGATCTGCGCGTCCTGGGTCGTCAGATTGTCCATTGTGTTGAAGACCAGGAATATCTAGGAGAATGCGCCGTGCACGCGCGTGGTCGCCATGTCGCCAATTGTGACCTCGATTGGCGGACCTTTCTCCTTCTTCCACAGTTCGGCGATCATCGCTTCAGATAACTCTACACCGGTCACTTTGCAGCCGAGCCCTTGCAAAGGGATGGCGATCCGGCCTGTTTCGACGGCGAACTCAAGGGTGCTGCCATCTTCAGCAAGGTCGTGCTGCACCTGCACGGTCTGGTGCAGCACTTCGGGGTCGGTGTTGCCGTGATCTCGGTCGTAGGCACGCGCAATGCTCTCGTCGAAACAGCCGCGCTATGACCCTGCAATCTCCTGCCCAAACGACATTGGCGCGAGAGTGTACAGAACGAGCTTTTGGGACTGTCCCGGAGCCGTCCCGATCTGTTCGAATCCTGCGCGCTGCATCAGTCGGTGTGAGCGTGTGTTCGGTTCATCGACCGCCGCGACGAGACGTTTCATGCGCAGGGTCCGCCGGGCATGGTCGATCACCGCGGCAAGCGCATCCGTCGCCAGTCCCGCGCCTTCAAAACGCGGCGCCAGAGCAATAATCGGTTCGACACCTCCCGCCATCAGCGGCGAGACGGAAACCTCGGCGGAAACAGGTTCAAGACCAACGATGCCGGCAAAGCCGTCCACCTTGTGCTCAATGATCCAAAGGCCGAGCCCGTCGGCATCCAGAAGCTCACTGCGCTCCAGCATCTCAGCCACGCGATCGCGCGGCAGGAATGTGTCGTCACAAAGATAGCGCCTCACGCCTTCCCCGTGGAGCAGGTGCATGAGCGTTTGGAGGTCAGACGGTTTCGCCGGACGGAGCGAGCCTTGTCGTATGTGCAGGACGGGCTTCATCGCAGTAGCTCGTTTTCAGGTCGCTTCCTTGTTCGACGACGTGGGTTATATGTGCCGGCGTGCCTTGCAATAGATCATCATGCGTCGGGATTGAATCAACCCGGATACAGAAAGGTGATTGATTCCAATAAGATGAAGCAGCTTTCCCGCGCCGGAACCGGCGCGGGTTGCTTATGGGCAGGCACGCCGGCGTTTGTGCCTAGGCCGTGACCTTGGGCAGGGCCGGGTCGTTCCCCCATTCTGCCCAGGACCGGTGATAGACGCGCACACGCGGGAACCCGAGCAGCCGGAGCGCCACGTAGCTGTGCGACGATGCAAGGCCATTCTGGCAATGCATGATCACATCGTGCTCCGGCGTGACGCCATTGCCTTCGAAGTGCGAAAGCAGATCGGACGCAGACTTGAAGCGGTTGGCCTGATCGAGATTTTGCGCCCAAGGGACGTTGAGCGCCCAAGGAATGTGGCCTTCATTGTACATCCGGGTCGGACGCACATCGATCAGGGCCGCGCCCGTTTCGTCACGATGGGACAGAACATCCTGCGCCGTGGCATGTCGGCGCGGGCTCAGCGCCGCCTTGAAGACGGTCAATTCATGCGCTGTCATCTGCGTTTCCACCGGCCCACCGGCTTCCAGCCAATTCGACCAGCCACCGTTCAGCACGGCAGCATGTCTGTGTCCGAGATACTCCATGAGCCAGAGCATCCGGGCAGCATGAAACCCGCCCCGGTCGTCATAGAAGACGACCCGGCGGTCGGCCGAAATGCCGATGCTGCCCAAGAGCGCTTCGATTTCGGCAACGCTCATGAGGCTGCCTTCGACCGGGCTCTGGTCCGCAACGACCGAATTGGGGCCCAAATGCCGCGCGCCCGGTATGTGGCCGGCATCGAATTCGTCGCGTGGCCGAACATCAATGATGACGATGTCCTTTGCCAGCGCAGCTTTGTCGCCACCGGCAGAAGAAGAAGCTGCAGCGATCAGCTGGCCGGGCTCCATCAGAAGGCCGGGGTTGGCGTAGTTCGACGCTTGGGCCAGGTTGAGGCGTGGAAGTCCTGTGGCCGTCAGAGCGAGAGCGGCCAGACCAAATGTCCGCCGTGAAAGTGTGAAAGTCATATCAATTGTCCTCGTATCGAGTTCAGGACGGCGCGCCGACGAGACGGAGATAGGGAACAGGTGATTTCCAGCCGTTCGGGTAGCGCTTCCGGGCTTCTTCGTCGGAAATCGAGGGCACGATCACGACGTCGTCGCCCTGCTTCCAGTTGGCCGGTGTCGCCAGCTGCTGGTGGGCTGTCATCTGAAGGCTGTCTATGGCGCGCAGGATCTCGTGAAAGTCGCGCCCAGTCGTCATCGGATAGGAGATGGTCAGCTTGATCTTCTTGTCGGGACCGATGATGAACAAGGTTCGCGCCGTTGCGTTGTCCATCGCCGAGCGCCCGATCGCCGTGTCACCGGCATTCGCCGGAAGCATCTCGTAGAGTTTGGCGATGCTCAGATCGGTGTCGCCGATCAGCGGGTAGTTCGGCGCTTGGCCTGTGGCCTTGCCGATATCGTCGGACCAACGCACGTGATCATCGACCGGATCGAGCGAAAGCCCGATGATCTTCACACCGCGTCGGTCGAACTCAGGTTTCATGCGCGCCATCACGCCCAGTTCGGTTGTGCAGACGGGCGTGAAGTCTTTGGGGTGCGAGAACAGAACGCACCAATTGTCGCCGATCCAGTCGTGAAAGCGGATCGGGCCTTCGGTGGTTTGGGCTGAGAAATCAGGCGCCGTGCTGTTTATGGCCAGAGGCATCTCATATCCTTCCTTCGGAATTGGTTTGCGCGCCGGCGGCCCCGTTGGTCGCGGCGACTTTGGGTCACCTGGACTTGCGGCGGCGGCAAAACCTGAAGGAGTTCTGAAACTGTCCTGAAACGCAGCTCAGGCGGCCATGAGTTCCCCGTGCAACTTCTGGAAACGGTGGTCAGCAAACATCGGGCGGAAACCGTAATCCTTGTCGAGGATGCAGACAAAACGCCAGCCGCGCATCGCCAGAAAATCGATCCGCTCCAAAGCTGACGATACGTCTCCGATCTGGGCGAAACCCATCGCGCGAAAGTATTCCAAAGGACTGTCGTGATGGGTCACGCTTTCCAGCGCCGTGCGCGCGGCACGATGATCGCCCAGCTGGGCCAAAATCGGCCCGATCATATAAAGTGCCTGCAGAGAATTCGGGTCTGATGCGAGTTCAGTTTGCACTTTGCGAAGGGCTGTCTCGGCGCAGTTGCGCGCTCGCACCGGGTCCAAGGCGAGCAGGATCCTCGACGCAAGCATATCTGACAGGAAAGACTGCTGATTGAGGTCTCCCGCACGGGTCACCATCGCCGCGGCGGCGCGATGATGGCCCGCCGAAAACAGCATGGCACCCGCTTCAAAATGGATGGTGGGGTCGTTGGGCGCCAAGGCCAAGGCGGTTTCAAGCCTGTTCGTCCAGTCATCCATGCCGCCGATGGCCAGGCGCGTCGCTGCATCAATCAGATGCGCCAGAGCATTGCCCGGATCAAGCGCAAGTGTCGCCTCCACCTGCTCCAAGACCGACTCAAGCAGCAGGTCGCCTTCGGACCAATAGATATGCCGCTTGAATAGTGCCAAGGCGTGGAGTGCGCGTGCTTCGGCATAGCCGGGGGCCGCGGCGACAGCCTGCGCCGTCAGATCGACAAAAGTGCGCTGTGCTCCTTCATGGCCTCGCGAGAAACACTCTTTGGCTTCAAGACAAAGCGTATACGCATCAAGGGTCAGTCCACCATTTGCGGGACTGGTCGGGCTGGCCGTAACGCTGTGTTGGCCGAATACCGGGACCGTCAAACGATAGCCGCCTCGCGGGATAGTGGCGATTATCTGCTTGTTGTCGAGCGTGCGGCGGAGTTCGGCGACCACCTGCGTCAGGCTTTCATCGCTGACGAACACGTTCGGCCAGACCCGGTCGAGCAGTTCTGACCGGCTGACTGTTACACCGCCGGCGTCGGCCAGCACTTCCAGCAACCGGATGGCACGCGGGGACAATTGCTCAACGCAATTGCCCCGGGTCGCCGTCCTTGCCAGCTTGTCGATGTTCCAACCGTCGAGCGACCAATGCATGACCGATGCCTGAACGTCCTTAAGGTAAGCGGCGCCTATACACGCTCGCCAACAAAAACGGAAACTGGTTATCGCGGCCTGACACGTGATCGTGAACGGACGTTCCATTCGACCATATGGGGCAAGTGCCGCGAGTGTGCCCTGACGCTCCAGGGTCAGTGCTTCAGAAATTGTTCAGCGAACATTCAGGCATTGCCGGCGCCTGGGCAATAGCGCTTGTCCGACCACAACCGATCGCCAACCCGGACCGGGTTCTGCCGGCGACAAGACGTTGTGCATGAAACTGGTTACCAAAGGAGCATACGTCATGTTCGGTCGGCAAAGACTGCATTCCCTTATCCGCCACGGCATCCGACTGAAGTCCGGCCAGAAGCTCGGCCGCCACATTTCTGTCTGGCGCCAAAGGCGGCATTTGGCCGAGCTTCCCGATCATCTGCTGGAGGATATTGGGTTATCGCGAGCTGAAGCCGAGGCCGAAGCCAGGCGCCGGATTTGGGACTTCAAGTAAGCGCTGGCAAGCAGGTCAGCTGCATCCTCGTGATCATTTTCATTGCGCCGGCGATGCGACTGGCTGTCAAGATGCTGTCGTTGCACGACCATGGATGCGCCGATGCGAGGAAGCACCAAACATGAACGGTAAGGTAACAGGATCGTCCGCGGGCGCTTTCTTCGGACTGCTGTTTCTGCTTTCGCTGCCATTCTGGTTGCTCGGCGCAATGGCCGATGGCGCGCTCCTGCCGGGCTTGCCGATCAGCGCGTTCATGGTGGTCTGCCCCGTGCTTGCCGCAGGGATTTTGTGCTGGCGCGCCGGGGGCAGCCGCAGCCTTTGGGCGTTCCTGCAGCAAGCGACAGACTGGAGGAAACTGCCTGCGTGGGCGTGGGTGGTGGCGATCGGCGCGATGCCGTTCGTGATGATAATCGCTGCACTGATCCAGATCGCGACCGGCGCCGACCTGCCGGCACCGCAATGGACGGTGTCTCAAACGCTGATGCTCTTTGCATTGTTCCTTGTCGCCGGGATTGCCGAAGAACTTGGCTGGACCGGTTACGCCACTCGCCGGATCGGAACTTCGTATGGCGTTGTCGGAACCGGACTCATCATCGGGATCGTCGCGGTCGTTTGGCATGTCGTGCCGCTCTTGCAGGCTGATCGCGGCGCCGATTGGATCGCGTGGTGGGCTCTGGCGACCCTGTGCCGCCGTATCCTCATCGTCTGGCTTTACTTTCGCGGTGGTTGCAGCGTCTTCGGTGCGTCGCTGCTGCACGCCATGAGCAATCTGAGCTGGATGCTGTTTCCGGTGATGGGCTCGCACTATGATCCGATGGTGACGGGGCTTGTGACCCTGTTCCTCGCAGCGATGCTTCTGGCGATTGACCGCTTTTGGCGGAGGCTGACGGAATGAGCGATCTTTCCGCACCGCGATCTCGTTCTGAGGCTCTGCTGAAACGTGTCCTGGACCATTTGGAGCCTGCGCGGAAGACGGCATTCGGCGCCATTCTCATCGCCGTTGATGGCCGGAGCGGTGTCGGCAAGTCAGCCTTGTCCCAACCGCTCGCGGAGCGTCTTGGCGCAACTCTTGTCCACGGTGATGACTTTTTTGCAGGTGGCACACAGCTGCTCTCGCTCGATGATGCTGCACTGGCCGACATCTGTATCGACCGCGCCCGGTTGAGCGCGGTTCTGGCAATGCTGAAATCCGGACGGAAAGCCGTCTACCGGGCTTTTGACTGGCATGCATTCAACGGTTCGCTCAACAGCAACGAAACGTCGCTGACGGCAAGGCCGGTCATCGTTGTCGAAGGTGTCTACACCGTCCATCCCGACCTCAGGAACCTGGTCGACATTTCCGTTGTGATCGAGGTTTCGAACACCGAGCGAGAGCGCCGTCTCGTCAAGCGCGAGGGCCAACTGGGCGCCTGGGAACGACAATGGCACCGGGCGGAGGAATGGTACTTCGCTCATCTCGCGCCGCCAACGGTCTTCGACATCCGCTTTGACAACAACTGACAGCGTTTGAGGCCGATCACGATCCGCGTTTCCGCGAAACACGTCGGATAAAGGAACGACAACCATGCAACTCAAACAGCGCGCGCTTGTGCCTGTCATACGCGGTATGGTTGGCCCTAAGGTCTATGCATTCCACAATCTCATGTGGACCAATGGCGCCGGCGCCTGGCGTGGCGCTTTTTTCCTGGCCAAGGGAGGCGCGGCGCGAACTTCATCCCTGCTATGACGCGTGCAGATCGTGACAGTCCTTGGCCATCCGCTGCCGGCGCTGACGTTTGAGATCCTTGATGGTGAGCGGGCAACGAGCAAGGACTTTCGGGGTTCAAGAACGTTGCTGGTGTTCTTCCGCGGCAATTGGTGCCCGCTATGCATGGCCCGGTTGCGGCAACCGAGGGCACGGGCGGACCGTCTCGCCGCTGCAAGCGTTGAGGTAGGGTTCATCTCCAACCAGAGCTGAAAATCCCGGGAACTGGCGCAGAAACTCGAAGGGCCAGAGCTTTTTCAGATCCTCCGCGACAGCGGCCTGAAGGCCGCCAACAGACTGGCCAAACATGAATCGACTGCACTTCCGATCTTGCCGTCACACCTGGCAGCCAGGCTTGTTGCCGGCAATACTCGTAACTCCCAACTGCTGCTGCGGAGCAAGACGAGATGATTCGATGGCCGGATCTGGCGGCAAAGCGGACATGGCGATCTACACTGTTTCAGTCGCGCCAAGGTTCTCGTTTCGGTTTCGTTCAGTGCAAAGCCGGCGCCTTGAGCCAGCCCAGCAGTGCTTCACAATCCGCCGGCAGTGATCCGGCCAGGTCGCCCGTAAACTCGACGAACGCCTTCTTGTTCAGCGCATTGAGTCCGACGACGATCGGAATGTCACGCGACAGCGCCTCGGCGATCAGTTCGCGGAAGCCCCGCCCGTCGGCCTCGTGCTTGCCAAATTTGTTGACGATCAGCACATCGGCGCCGCGTTCGAGGCGTGCGGCCGTCAACAGGACGGCCTCTTCCAATGCCGCCGGATCGAGCCGGCATCCGCGTGCATGCGGTCCGAGCGACTGGGAAATCCTGATTGTCGGACCATCGGGCAGAATCCGGACGTCCATGTCACAGCGCCCGCCGTTCGCGGCCTCGCTGTTGATCTGCACGATGCCGCAGGTGCGCAGCCCGGCGCTTTCCAGCCGTCCGGCAAACGCGGCCAGCACCTCGTCAACCAAGCCAGTGCGTTCCGCCATGACATAGGCGATCTTCATTGTGCAGCTCCCTTGATGATGGACAACGGCAACGTGGCGCGATCAGACATGGTCATCCCCCAACGGCAGACGCAGACCGCGGCGTTGCAACATGCGCAGGCGCAGGTTCTTCAGATCATCGCCAGTCAACCGGGCGCGCGCGATCGGCAAGATGATCGCGTTTTCGACGATCAGGTGCCGGCGCGCATGGGCAGCAAACGAGGACAAGGCGGCGCGATCAGCGGCCGACACAGCGCCAGCACCGACCATGGCGTCATCGATGATGCCGACAATTTCCGGCGTATCGGTCTGGGCATGCCGGTGTTCGGCTCGCAGCCTTTCAATCACCGCATCGATCTCGTCGACCGGCTCACAGCGGCGGCGCATCATCGGAAACAGATCTTCCTCTTCGTCCTGCAAATGCAACGGCAGTTCCCGGTCCAGGAACCAGCGCACCTGTTCAAACGCCTGGTCGTCCTCGTCGCCGACCGCGATCCGGTCCAGCATTGCGCAGACGGTGCGCTCCCGCAGATGGTCGTCGGCGATGTAGTCAAGCGGATTGGCAAGTCGGCGCAGATCGGCCGGCTGAAGGTAATCCCAATGCCGGTCAGATCGTTTGTGATCGGCTGTCATCGCGCGGGTCCGTGTCAGTTCGGTTGCATGGTCACGCCGGAAATCTCGGCCGACGCGATCAGCCTGTTGACGAGATCGGCGGCGGCTTGGCTCCAAGCCTTCTTTTCCAGTGCATCGAGGATTGACCGGCGCACCGCCTCGAACGGCAGCGCCCTTCCCTCGGCGACAGCATCGAGACGGATGACGTGATAGCCGTGCCGGCTCAGCACGGGCTCGCTTGTGATGTCGGCCTCGCGCATGCCGAGCAGCGCAGCCTCAAACTCGGGTACGCTGTCGCCCGGGCCCAACTGGCCGAGCACGCCGCCATTGGCGCGCGATCCGCAGTCGCTCTCGCGCCGGGCCAAGTCAGAGAAGTTTCGCGGGCTGTCGAGCGCCAACTGCGTCAACGTTGTCGCGCGGGCAAGCGCCTTGGCGCGGCCGGCATTGTCCCGCGGGTCGCAGGCGCAAAGAATGTGCGAAACCTCCCACAGCGGCGGCGAGCGGAACCGTGACGGATCGCGCGCCCACTGGGCCCGCGCATCGGCTTCGGTGGGCAGTGCGAAGTCAGTTGCCGCGTCGAGCAATTGCGCGATCAGAGCCTGTTCATCGGTCTCAAAACGCCCAGGCCCCACCTGGACGGGTTCCGCATCCATCCCGCGCCGTCTCGCCTCCTGCAAAAGCAGTGTGCGTATCGCCAAGGCGCGGGCGGCTTTCGTCCATGCCACGGCAGGCTTGCCCTTTGGCGCGTTGTGGTGCTGCGTCTCGGCGCGTATCGCCACCGCCGAGATCAGCTCGCCATTGACAGTGATCGGCCCGCCGATCGGCGGGGGCGCGGCGCGCGCTCTGGCAATGGTCTTGCCGCCCGAAGTGAACACGGCCTGGAGTTGGTCGCCCATGGCCGTCACTCCGCCGGGGCGACCGGCCTGCCGCTGGCGCCGGTGCGCTTGCGGCGGGAGCGCACCACCTGATAGCCGGGCCGCCACAGGTAGCGGATCGGGGCAGACAGCATGTGGACCAGACGTGTGAACGGAAACAGCATGGTGATCAGCAGGCCAAGGAAGATGTGGGTCTTGTAGAGCCAGTGCACATCGATGACCGTGGCCCAGGCATTGAGGTTCAGCGTGACCACGCTCTGCGACCAGTTCATGAACCGCACCATCTCCGAGCCATCCATGTGCTGCAGCGTCTGGGTGATCGTCAGAAGTCCGATCGCCAGTTGCAGCCAGATCAGCACCATGATGACGATGTCGGGGTAACTCGATGTGACGCGGATCCGGGCGTCGAACAGGCGCCGGTGCAGCAGCATGGTCGAGCCGATCAACGCGGCGATTCCCGCGGGGCCGCCGATCAGAACCGCCATCCATTGCTTGAGCCAGTACGGAATGCCCAGGACATCCAGGACCCAGACGGGTGTGAACAGGCCGATCAGGTGACCGAAGAAAACGGTGATGATGCCGACATGGAACAGCACCGATCCCCATATCAGCTGCTTGCGTCGCAGAAGCTGCGAAGAGGATGACTTCCAGGTGAACGGATCGCGCTCATAGCGCACGATCGAGCCGACGATCAGCACGGTCAGCGCGATGTAGGGCATGATCCCGAAGATGAAGTAGTCGATGTCGAAGTCAAAGAACATGGTGGTCTCCCCCTATTCCGCCGCATGCAGCGGCGTGGCGGTCGAAGGTTGATCCATACGCGCGAGCATCTCGCGCACTTGCGGGCAACCGGCGTTGGGGTCGGGGCCGAAAACGACTTCGCTTTCCTCCCAAACCTGGTCCAGCGCCTCAAGATCGGTGGGATCATCGTCGGGCCGATCGAGCAGTTCGGCGATCGCCACACGGTCGGCGCTGATACCGGCCAACTGCACCAGCGCACCGAACACGGCCGCATAGGGGCTCGTCCGCCGCACCAGCCTTTCGCCCAGCGCGGCGAAGATGTGCGCCGCATCGGCCAGAACATCGCGCGCATCGGCGGACGGCCGTGTGGCAAGGAACTCCAGCAGCACCGGCAGATGGTCCGGAAGCTCTGATGTGGTCGGCTCGAACCCGGCATTGCGATAGGTCTCGATCAGCGACACCATCGCCCCGCCCCGGTCGCGGCTTTCGCCATGCACATGCTCGAACAGGTTCAAAGACAGCGTTCGCGAGCGATCGAAGAGCATGACGAACTCTTCTTCGAGATCGTAGATGTCGCGGTCGCGGAGGGCGTCGACCAGCGGGCGCAGGTTGCGGCGCGCGGTAGCGGTCAGCCGACTGTCGGCGGCCAGAACGCCACCGATTTCGGGCATCGCATCCTGCAGTTCGACAGAGGGGTAGCTGAGCACCAGCGACAGGGCTTTGAGGGTTCTGTCCATCACTGCACCTCCTGCGGCATTTTCATCGGTTTCTTGGCGCCGCCGAACAGCGAGCCGCCCGAACAACCATTGGAGTCGGTGAAACCGCAGCCGCCGCGCAAATCGTAGGCGTCCTCGACATGCTCGCGATGTGTGGTGGGAATGACGAAGCGATCCTCATAGTCGGCGAGCGCCATGATCTTGTACATGTCCTCGATCATCGCGCCGCTGAGACCGACCTTGGCCGCGACCGCTTCATCGATCACGCCGTCAACGGTCTTGGCGCGCATATAGGCGCGCATCGCCAGCATCCGTTCGAGCGCTGCGGCCACCGGTTCCTCGTCGCCGGCGGTCAGCATGTTGGCGAGATATTTGAGCGGGATGCGCAGATTGCGGACATCGGGCATTTCGCCATCGACGCCGATCTTGCCGGCTTCGGCCGCGTTCTGGATCGGCGACAGCGGCGGCACGTACCAGACCATCGGCAAGGTCCGGTATTCGGGATGCAGCGGAAAGGCGACCTTCCACTCCATAGCCATCTTCCAGATCGGGCTTTCCTGGGCTGCTCTGATCCAGTCTTCGGGAATGCCGTCCGCGTGCGCCAGCTCGATTACGGCGGGATCGTTGGGATCGAGGAACACGTCCAGTTGCGCGTCGTAAAGATCGGTCGTCTTTTCCGCATTGGCGGCTTGCTCGATCTTGTCGGCGTCATAGAGCATCACGCCCAGATAACGGATGCGGCCGACGCAGGTTTCCGAGCACACGGTCGGATTGCCGGATTCGATGCGCGGGTAGCACAGCGTGCATTTCTCCGACTTGCCGGTCGACCAGTTGTAATAGACCTTCTTGTAGGGGCAGCCCGAGACGCACATGCGCCAACCCCGACACTTGTCCTGATCGATCAGGACAATACCGTCTTCCTCGCGCTTGTAGATCGCGCCCGACGGGCAGGAGGCGGCGCAGGCCGGGTTCAGGCAGTGCTCGCACAGCCTTGGCAGGTACATCATGAAGGTGTTTTCGTACTCGCCATAGATCTCCTTCTGCACGCCCTCGAAGTTGTAGTCCTTTGAGCGTTTGGAGAATTCGCCGCCGAGGATCTCTTCCCAGTTGGGACCTTTCTCGATCTTCTCGATCCGCTCGCCAGTGATCTTCGAGCGCGGGCGCGCGGTCGGAAACGCCTCCATTTCAGGCGCCGATTTCAGATGGTCGTAATCGAAGTCGAACGGCTCGTAATAGTCGTCGATCTCGGGCAGGTCGGGATTGCCGAAGATGTTGGACAGGATGCGCCATTTGGCGCCCTGCTTCGGCTGGAGCCTGCCCGACTTGGTCCGCTCCCAGCCGCCGTTCCAGCGGGCCTGGTTTTCCCAGTCGGTCGGATAGCCGGTGCCGGGCTTGGTCTCGACATTGTTGAACCAGGCATATTCAACGCCGTCGCGGCTGGTCCACACATTCTTGCAGGTGACCGAGCAGGTGTGACAGCCGATGCACTTGTCCAGATTGAGCACCATGCCGATTTGCGCGCGCACTTTCATTGGGCTGCCTCCTTCTGGTTGGCAGGACGGTCGAGCCAGTCGACCTTCTGCATTTTCCTGACGATGACGAATTCGTCCCGGTTGCAGCCGACGGTGCCGTAGTAGTTGAAGCCGTAGGACTGCTGCGCGTAGCCGCCGATCATGTGGGTGGGTTTGAGCACCGCGCGGGTCACCGAGTTGTGAATGCCGCCGCGCTGGCCGGTCTTCTCCGAGCCCGGTGTGTTCACGATCTTCTCCTGGGCGTGATACATGAACGTCGTGCCGTCCTTGATCCGCTGAGAGACCACGGCGCGGGCGGTCAGCGCACCGTTGGTGTTGTAAAGTTCCACCCAGTCATTGTCGGTAATGCCGGCGGTGGCCGCATCGTTCTCGGAAATCCAGATCACCGGCCCGCCGCGGTTGAGCGTCAGCATCAAAAGGTTGTCGGTGTATGTGGAGTGGATGCCCCATTTCTGGTGCGGCGTGATGAAGTTCAGCACCACATGCGGGCTGCCCTTGTCGGTGTGCACCGCGTCGGTGATCGTTTTCAGGTCGACCGGCGGGCGGTACGACATGAAGCCCTCGCCGAACGCCCGCATCCACAGATGATCCTGATAGAGCTGCTGCCGCCCGGTCAGCGTGCGCCACGGTATGAACTCATGCACATTGGTGTAGCCGGCGTTGTAGCAGACCTTTTCACTCTCGAGCCCCGACCAGGTCGGTGACGAGATGATCTTGCGCGGCTGGGCGGCGATGTCGTGGAAGCGGATCTTCTCGTCTTCCTTGGGCAGCGCCAGCCCGGTGTGATCGCGCCCGGTGACCTGGCCAAGCGCGTCCCACGCCTTGACGGCCACTTCGCCGTTTGTCTCCGGCGCCAGCATCAGGATGACCTCGCTGGCGTCGATGTCGGTGACGATCTTTGCGCAGCCCTTGGCGGGACCATCGGCCCATTCGCCATTCAGATCGCGCAGATGCTGAACCTCATGCTCGGTCTTCCAGGCTATGCCCTTGCCGCCATTGCCGATTTTGTCCATGAGCGGTCCCAGCGCGACGAACCGGTCATAGATGGCGGTGTAGTCACGCTCGACCGGCACATAGTTGGGCGCGGTCTTGCCCGGAACGAGGTCGCACTCGCCCTTCTTCCAGTCCCTGACCTGATCCTGGGCGATCTCGGCCGGCGTGTCATGCAGGATGGGCAGCGCGACAATGTCGGTCTCCTGGCTGAGCACCTCCGGCGCGACCTCCTGGAACTTTTTGGCGATCGACTTGAAGATTTCCCAGTCCGACTTGGACTCATAGGCCGGGTCCACCGCCGCCTGCAGCGGGTGGATGAACGGATGCATGTCCGATGTGTTCAGATCGTTCTTTTCGTACCAGCTTGCCGTCGGCAGCACGATGTCCGAATAGACCGCCGTCGTGCTCATCCGGAAGTCGATGCAGACGAGCAGGTCGAGCTTGCCGCGCGGCGCTTCGTCGTGCCACACCGCTTCCTTCGGCAGTTGACCGCCTTCCTCGCCCAGATCCTTGCCGAGCACGCCATGGTCGGTGCCCAACAGGTGCTTGAGGAAATATTCGTGCCCCTTGCCCGACGAGCCCAGCAGGTTTGAGCGCCAGACAAACAGGTTGCGCGGCCAGTTTGCCGGATCATCCGGGTCCTGGCATGACATTTCCAGATCGCCGGACTTGAGCTGCTCGGCGACATAGGCGGGAATCTCCTTGCCCGCGGCCTTCGCCGCCTTGGCGACCTTCAGCGGGTTTGTTTTGAGCTGCGGCGCGGACGGCAGCCAGCCCATCCGCTCGGCGCGGATGTTGTAGTCGATCAGGCTGGCGTCCCAGTCGCCTTCGGGCGCCGTCGGCGAGATGATCTCGCCCGAGGTGAGCGTCTCGTAGCGCCATTGGTCTGTGTGGGCATACCAGGCGCTGGTCGAGTTCATGTGCCGTGGTGGGCGGCCCCAGTCGAGCGCGAAGGCAAGCGGCTGCCAGCCCGTCTGCGGCCGCAGCTTCTCCTGCCCGACATAGTGCGCCCAACCGCCACCGGACTGACCAACGCAGCCGCACATCACCAGCATGTTGATGACGCCACGATAGTTCATGTCCATGTGGTACCAGTGGTTCATCGCCGCGCCGATAATGACCATGGACTTGCCTTTGGTCTTTTCGGCGTTGCGTGCGAACTCGCGACCGACATGGATGATCTTGTCGCGGGAGACGCCGGTGATCTTCTCGGCCCAGGCCGGCGTACCCGGCATCTCGTCGTCATAGTCGGCGGTGACCCAGTGGCCGCCCAATCCGCGGTCCAGCCCGTAGTTGGCGCAGAACAGATCGAAGACGGTGGCGACGAAGATGTCGCCGTCAGCGGTCTTGATTTTCTTGACCGGAATGTTGCGGGTCAGAACGTCGGGATGGTCGGCGTCGGTGGCGAAATTCTCTGTCGCCTCGCCGCCAAAATAGGGGAAGTCCACACCCACCACATCGTCATGGTCCTCTTCGAGGATCAGCGACATCTTCAGCCTGGTGTCGGCCTCGGTGGCACGCTCCTCAAGGTTCCACTCGCCCCGTTCGCCCCAGCGATAACCGATCGATCCGTTGGGCGCGACCAGCCCGCCCGACGCCTCGTCATAGGCGACGGTTTTCCATTCGGGATTGTTGTCCTCGCCCAGCTTGCCGTCGAGATCGTCGGCGCGCAGGAAGCGCCCCGGCACCAGTGCGCCGTCCTTGTCTTCCAGCTTCACCAGCATGGGGAAATCGGAGTATTTGCGGCAATAGTCCTCGAAGTAGTCGGCCTGCCGATCGAGGTGGAACTCACGCAGGATGACATGGCCGAACGCCATGGCGAGCGCCGCGTCGGTGCCCTGCTTCACGTTCAGCCAGACATCGCCGAATTTGGCGGCTTCCGAGTAGTCGGGGCAGATCACCGCCGATTTCGTGCCGCGATAGCGGGCCTCGGTGTAGAAATGGGCGTCCGGCGTGCGCGTTTGCGGGACGTTCGAGCCCCACAGCAGCAGGTAGCCGGCATTGTACCAGTCCGCGCTCTCGGGCACGTCGGTCTGTTCGCCCCAGGTCATCGGTGATGCCGGCGGCAGATCACAATACCAGTCGTAGAACGACATGCACACGCCGCCCAGAAGGCTCAGATAGCGCGAGCCAGCCGCATAGCTGACCATCGACATGGCCGGAATCGGCGAGAAACCGAAGACCCGGTCAGGTCCATGGGTTTTGGTGGTGTAGGCGTTGGCGGCCGCGGTGATCTCGGTCGCCTCATCCCAAGTGGCGCGCACGAAACCGCCCTTGCCGCGCGTTTTGACATAGGACGCGCGCAGTTCGGGATCGTTCTGGATGGCGGACCAGGCTTCGATCTGCGTCCTGGTCTTGCGCAATTCACGCCAGAGCTTCATCAGCCGCCCGCGCACCAGCGGGTTCTTCACCCGGTTGGCGCTATAGAGATACCAGCTGTACGAGGCGCCGCGCGCGCAGCCCCGTGGTTCATGGTTGGGCAGGTCGGGCCGGGTGCGCGGATAGTCGGTCTGCTGCGTTTCCCAAGTGACGATCCCCGATTTGACGTAGATCTTCCATGAGCACGAGCCGGTGCAGTTCACGCCGTGCGTGGAGCGCACGATCTTGTCGTGACGCCAGCGGCTTCTGTACGTGTCTTCCCAGTCTCGGCTATCGGTGGTGACCATTCCATGGCCATCGGAGAACCGCTCCAGCTCATTGGATTGCAGGAAGTTCAGTCTGTCGAGCAGGTTGCTCATATCGCGTGCTCCCTAGGATTTGGAAACACCCGCCCGGAGCCGATCTCCGAGCGGGCGGAGATCGGGTTCAGGGGTTCTTGATGTAGGCGTTCTTGCGCAGATAGAACCACCAGTTGATGGCGATGCAGACGGCATAGAAGATGGCAAAGCCGTAGAGCGCGTATTGCGGCGTTCCGGCCTTCATCTGCTCGCCAAAGATCTGCGGGATCAGGAAGGCGCCATACGCCGCCACAGCCGACGTCCAGCCCAGAACCGGGCCTGCCTGCTCCTTGTCGAAGGCGACCGCGATGGTCCGGAAGGTCGACCCGTTGCCAAGGCCGGTGGCCGCGAAAAGCACCAGGAACAGCAGCAGAAAAGGCACGAAATACTGCTCGGGCGTTGCGGAGAAATAGGCCTGCTGCAGGATCCACGCCAACGCCAATGCGCACACGACCATCACCACCGAGATGATCTGGGTCACCTTGGCACCGCCGGCCCGGTCGGCCCAGACCCCGCCGAGGGGGCGGATCAGCGCGCCGATGAACGGGCCCATCCAGGCGAACATCAGCGCGCTGGGGCCATTGGGGTTGATCGTGTCATGGGTCATCACGCCATCGACCATCAGGTGCTGGAAACCGAAGACGACCTTGATCGTCAGGCCCATCGCCGCCGAGTAGCCGATGAACGAGCCGAACGTCATCGTGTAGATGATCGTCATGGCCCAAGTGTGCTTGTTCTTGAAGATCTGATACTGGCGCGTCAGGTTCTGACCGACCTGACCGGGGATGATCTTTAGTCCTCCAACGGTAAGGGCGATGACGATCGGCAACACGAACCACTTGGAGATGCCGAAGCCCGAGCCGCCAACCGCGGCGGGCAGCATCAGCCACAGGCCGAAACCGGCGGCGACGAAACCGATGCCGTACATCAGCGTGATGATGGAAAACGCGCCGAACGGATTGGGGATGTTCGGGCTGACATGTTCGTCGCGGATGTTGTTCATCCCGAACCAGCCGGCGAACGCCAGCGGCACCAGCGCCAGCAGCCAGACGAGCCCGGCGTTCTGGATGTAGGTTTCCGTGCCTGCCGGAATGCGGCCGATCAACGTGCCCGATGTGTTGACCAGCGTTTGCGACGCGCCTCCGAACAGGCCGAACGTCATCACCAGCGGAATGACGACCTGCATTGTGGTCACGCCGAAGTTGCCCAGACCGGCGTTCATGCCCAGCGAGTAGCCCTGGATCTTCTTGGGAAAGAAGAAGGAGATGTTGGACATCGACGCGGCGAAGTTGCCGCCGCCAATGCCCGAAAGCAGCGCCAGGATCTGGTACTGCCACAATGGCGTATCGGGGTTTTGCAGCGCCATACCCGTGCCGATGGCCGGGATCATCAAAAGCGCCGTCGTGAAGAAGATCGTGTTCCGCCCGCCGGCAATGCGGATAAAGAAGGTGGCCGGTATGCGCAGCGTTGCGCCGGACAGGCCGGCAATGGCGGTCAGGGTGAACAGTTCCGAGTTTTCGAACGGATAGCCCAGATTGATCATCTGTACGGTGATGATCCCCCAGTAGAGCCACACGGCAAATCCGCACAGCAGCGATGGGATCGAAATCCAGAGGTTCCGGTTTGCAATCGACCTGCCCGTCGACGCCCAATAGGCTTCATCGTCGGGGGTGTAGTTGCGAAGGTCTTGTCCCATGTCCGTTTCCTTCCGGCGGGTTGCTGTCTGCGCGGCGGCCTATTCGGTCCGCGCCTTTGATTGGTGGCGCGCGGCGGCGGTTCACCGACCGTCGCGCGATGACCGGTTACCCGGCCGGCTGTTTGGCTGGCGGAGATCCAATGCGCTCCAAAGCGTCGCGTAGCGTCTGAAGGTCCTTGAAGCGGGCCGTCACGGTCAGGCCGCCACCGCGATCGGCGAGCGCCACCTTGTCGGAACCGGCGAACAGCTCGCTCAGCGCCGCCTCGGTCGATTGTTTCTGCTGTGCTTCGGCCGCGATCGCCTGGTCGACCGACGACAGGACATACTCCTCTCCAAACCCGCCCTGAGGTTCCTTCAGCCAGAAGAAACAGACGACCCAGCTGACCAGCGCGCCGGTCGCAATGATGAAGAAGAAGGTCGAGGGTTCGACGAACATGAAGACGAACAGGTAGAAGACCGCGCCAACATTGCCGTACGCGCCTGCCATGCCCGCAATCTGCCCGGTCACCCGGCGCTTGATCGACGGGATGATGCCAAAGGTCGCCCCTTCCGCGCCCTGCACGAAGAACGAGCAGGCGATGGTGATGGCAATGGCGATGATCAAGGGCCAGGAACTGTTCAAAAGCCCCATCAGCACGAAGCCTATCGCGATGCCCATCATGTAGGCGAGCATCACGAAGCGGCGGTTGCCCATGCGGTCTGAGACCAGCCCGCCCATCGGTCGCGCCACGAGGTTGATGAAGGCAAACGATGCGGCGATGAGCCCGGCGACTACCGGGGTAAGCCCCCAGGTTTCCTGGAAGAACATTGGCAGCATGGAGACTACGGCCAGTTCGGCACCGAAGTTGGCGAAATAGGTGGTGTTGAGCGCGGCGACGGAACTGAAAGGATAGCGATCGTCTTCCGGTACCCCCTCGCGCAAGAGCGGTAGGTTGACGCGTAGCACCTGCCAGACCTGATAGACCACGACGACGACGATCGCGGCATAGCAGATCGAGGCAACAAACGTGTCGATATAGCCCATCATCTGGACCCGGTAGACCAGGATCGACAGGATCCCGACCAGCGGCACAGTGAACGCCACAAGCATCGCAAGATCCTTGTAGGTGGACACTTCAAGAGCGCCGGACTTGCGCGACTTCTTATGGGTGTCTGCGGTCGGGCCGTCTGTGATGGCGAACCAGTAGAAGACACCGTAAAGCGCCATGATAATGCCCGACAAGGCGATGGCATAACGCCAGCCATTGTCGCCGCCGAACACCGTCAACGCGATGGTGGGGATTGTCAGAGCCGCCGCGGCAGAACCGAAATTCCCCCAACCAGCATAGAACCCTTCGGCAAAGCCGATATCGCGTGGTTTGAACCACAGAGCCGTCATGTGGATGCCGATCACGAAGCCCGCGCCGACCGACGACAGGATCAGACGTGATACGAAGAGCTGCATTTTGGTGTCGCCGAAGGCGAAGAACAAAGTCGGGGCCGCCATGGTGACCATGAGCACGGAAAACACGCGCCGGGGCCCCCATTTGTCGAGCGCCATGCCGATGATGATGCGGGCGGGAATGGTGAGGGCGACGTTGGCAATGGCGAACAGGCGAATATCGTCGCGTGTCAGCCAGTCGGCCGAGGCCAGGATCGAGGACGCCAGAGGCGCCATGTTGAACCAGACATAGAAGGTTATGAAGAAAGCGATCCAGGTCAGGTGGAGCGCTTTGATTTCGCGGTTTCTGAACCGGAACAGGTCAGAGACTTGCATCGGAAGTGTCCCTTGCGTCTATTCCGCCGCCTGGATCGAGGCGGCGGCTTCATGGGTCGGAATGATGAGAAGCGGGCATTTGACGCGGCGGGCCAGGAACGCCGACACCGAGCCGAATGTCATGTGGTCGAATTCCTGCACCAGCGCGTCGATGCGCTGGGTCAGGAATCCCAGCGGGCCGGAATCGGGTTGGTGGCTGTGGCGCGCCAGCACGAGAAGGTCGGGGTGGCGTTCCTCGGTCGCGCGCAGGATCATCTTGCGGGCATCGCCTTCGGCCAGCATGACAGTCGCCGTGAAGCCGGCGGCGACCAGTTCGGCGGCTGCTGCCTCGGCGCCCTCCTTCTGATCCGCATATTGTTCGTTGAACAGATCGTCGGCACCGGAGGTGGCGCTGCCGACATCCTCGACCACCGTGACCAGGGTGACGTTCGGATGAAGCGGACCGAACATCTCCTTGACGGCATCCAGCGTGATGCGCGCGTTGCGGGAATTGTCGTAAGCCAGCATCAGTTCCATGGGCGCCTCCTTCGAGCTTGGCGGCGACAGGTCAGACGCCGCGACCGCGAACGGGTCGGCCGCAAAGGTGAGCAAGAGCGGGACTGCGGACTTGATCTAGATCAGTTTTTGACAAAAAACATAGCAAAATAAATGACTTAGCGAATAATGTCATGGCATGGACCGTGCCGGATCAAGGTCCGGGCGGACAGGTATCATTCCGATGATTGACATTTGTCAGAAATTGGATTGATAATAATCAAGACGAGGGGACAGGCGCTTTCCGGCATGCCAGACTCAGAATTTCCGGTCGTTCGGGGCCTGCATCTGTTCGCGGACATGTCGGACGAGAACTTTGACGCGCTCATGCGCGGGTCCTATGTCCAGAACTTCCCGCCCCAGATCGAGCTGATCACCGAGGGCGACCCCAGCGACTTCCTGCACATCATGCTGTCGGGCTCGGTCGATCTGTTCGCTTCCTGGAACGGCCGCGAGACCAGCATGGCCACGGTCCGGCCGGTCTCGACCTTCATCCTTGCGGCGACCGTCAAGGATGCGCCCTATCTGATGTCGGCCCGCACGCTGGAAAAAAGCCGCATCGTCCTTGTGCCGTCGCAGGACGTGCGCGCGATCTTCGATGAGGACAGCGTGTTCGCGCGGGCGATCGTGACCGAACTCGCGCAATGCTATCGGACGGTCATAAAGAACACCAAGGATCTCAAGCTCAGATCGTCGCTTGAGCGGCTGGCCAACTACCTGCTGCGACAGCAGAAACGTGAAGGCGCCATCAATGCGTTCGATCTTCGCATGGAAAAGCGGCGTTTGGCATCGTTTCTGGGCATGACACCGGAGAATCTGAGCCGTGCGTTCAAGGGGCTTCAGCCCTATGGCGTCACCGTCGCCGGTAACCGGATCACGATCTCCGATAAGGCGGATCTGGAACGGCTCGCCAAGCCCAGCGCACTGATTGACGATTATTCCACATAAGGACAAGGCGATGACAAAAGACATACCCGGCGCCGCCGGTGATCTGGCCGAGCAGCATCCCGAGATCTGGAGCGCCTATTCAGCTCTCGGCGTGGCGACCGCGGAATCGGGTCCGCTGACAGCGCGTGAAAGACGGCTCGTCAAGCTGGCGCTGGCGATCGGCGCCGGTTCGGAAGGTGCGGTCCACTCACACACCCGCCGGGCCAAATCCGAAGGCATCGAACAGGCGGCCATTCACCAGGTGGCAATGCTGGCCATCGGCCCGTTGGGCCTGCCGCGCGCCGTGGCGGCCAAGACCTGGATCGAGGACATCAAAATCTGACATGCGCGCCTGAAGCCGAAGCGCGGTCCTTGGACGAAATTGGCGGAGAAGCCATCATTGTAACGCCAGCGCGTTTCACGCTTCCCGATCCGCCGAGAGTCCGTCCTTGGCGAGCAGGCGCAATATCTGTTCGATGTGGTGCTGCCTGATGTGATCGGCCGGGCATTCCTGATCAAGATTGTCAAACGTCGCAAACATTTCCCGCGCGAGAGACAGCGTGATGATCGGGCCGACGATCATGTATCGCAGCGTCGGCGGGTCAATTCGTCTGAAGGCCCCTTCCGCGACACCATCGTCGATGATTTTTTCCAGCAAGGACTGCTCTTTGACCATGAAGTCCTGATGAAAGCGCTTGGCGACGGAAGGAATTGCGCGCGAGACCTCAGCGATCAGCGGCGACATGCGGCCGACCTTGGAGTCCACATTGATCTGATAAAGATTTGCGATGGCGGCCCGAAGCCTTTCGGCCGGCGGTGCATCCTCGTCTCGGCTGATCGTCTCCAGCGTATCGAGTGAACATGCGTGGCCTTCAGTGATGCAGGCGGCGAAGAGCTCTTCCTTGGTCTTGAAGTGATAATAGAGGCTGGCCTTCTGCATCTGGCAGGCCTTGGCGAGTTCCGCCATGGAGGTGCCCGAGAAGCCATTCTCAAGGAAAAGGTCGGTGGCCTTGTCGATGATCTCGGCGCGCCTCGATCCCGCTTTCCTTTTTTTATGTGTTGTCGACATTGAACCCTGCCTGCGCCACCTTATCTACCGACCGGTTGGTTGATAGATAGAGGTCCTTCGCCGTGATACAAGCGTTTAAGCCATTTGAATTGATGACGGTATCGGGCCTGCTGCTTGCCGCCGTGTCGGTTGCCGATGCCCAGGAAACCCAAGTCGACGAAGGTCAGCCGGTTCTTCCGGCTTTTGTCAAAACGACCACCGTCCCTGTGCCTCAGTCGACCATCACCCGTGAGTTTTTCGGCCGGATCGTTGCCAGGGAAACCGTTGATGTCTCCTTTGAGGTCCCCGGCTACCTCAGCCTTCTGAATGCAACCGAGGGCACAATCGTCGAACAGGGTACGGTTGTCGCGTCGCTTGATCTGGACGGTTTCGAACGTGGTGTGGAGCGAGCTGAGATTTCCCTGGCGCAGGCCGAGCGCAACCTTGACCGCGCCCGGACCCTGACAGAGCGCAGGATTTCGTCTGCCGTTGCCGAGCAGGATGCCGAGACCGCGCGCGATCTGGCAGAAGTCCAGCTCAAGGAGGCTCGCGAAGCCCTCGAAGATGCGACACTCGAAGCGCCGTTTGACGCGCTGGTGGCGGAACGCAAGGCGCCCTTGTTCAGCACCGTCGATGTCGGCCAGCCGATCGTGCAACTCCATGACATGTCGGAAATTCGCGTCGAGTTCGACCTGCCGGAACGCATCTTCAATCTCATCGGCGGGCCCGCGGACAAGGACTATCGCGTCTCTGTGCCCGGCATTGCCGAGCCGCTGCCTGTCAAGTTCGTCGAATATGCCGCCGCCACGGGCGCCATCGGCCAGACCTATATGGTGACGCTGGCATTCAACGGCGCCCGCGAGGCCGAACGGCTGATCCCCGGCACGTCGGTGACCATTACCGCCGCCATCGAAGTCCCCGGCATGCGGCCAACGCTTCCTGCCTCGGCGATCTTCATTGAGCCAGACCGGTCCGCCTCGGTGTTTGTCGTCGATGGAGATGACGAAGCAGGTCTGGTTGCGCGCAAGACACGCGTTGAAGTGTCTTCAACAGGCGGCACCGCCATTGCGGTCACCGGAATCGAGCCGGGCACGGAAATTGTCGAGGTTGGCGTGCAGTTGCTGCGCGATGGCCAGGCCGTCCAGCGCTTTGCTGGTCTGACCCTGGCAGAGGACTGACATCATGCAGATCGCCCGCTTGGCCATTGAGAAGCCGCTCTACACGTGGCTTCTCATCCTGTTTTGTCTGTTTGGCGGCGCTGCGGGGTATCTCGGCGTCGGCAAGCTCGAAGATCCGACTTTTACGCTGAAGCAGGCGCTTGTGATCACCCCCTACCCCGGCGCGACGGCCGATGAGGTCGCCCGGGAGGTTTCCGAAGTCCTGGAAGCCGAAATCCAGCAGATGGACGAGATCAGGACCATCACATCGCGCAACACGCCGGGCCTGTCCGTTGTGACGGTTGAAACCCAGGACACGTATGACGGGACCGAACTGCCGCAAATCTGGGACGATCTGCGAGACCGGATCGACAATGCCCGCCCGGACCTGCCGGCAGGCGCATTTCCGCCGACGATCAACGATTCCTTCGGCGATGTTTACGGGATTTACTACGCGGTGTCGGCGCCGGGATACACCGACAGCGAGATCTGGGAGATCGCCACCTTTCTGAAACGCGAGATGGGCGCGGTGGAAGGCGTCGCCAATGCCGAGATTCTGGGCCTGCCCGAAGAGGTCATCTATGTTGAGCCCGACAGCGAGGTGCTGGCCAATCTCGGTATCCCGCCCGAAGTGATCTTTGGCGCCATCGAGACGGCCAACGCCATTTCGCCGACCGGCGACGTCCGCAATGCCACCCGCAATCTTCAGGTGGAAGCGCCGACGGAGGACGACACCGTTTCCGAGATCGAACGTCTCACATTCGGTTTCAGCGGGGAAACCGTCAATCTGCTCGATGTCGCCTCGGTCGTGCGCACACGCGTGTCCGATCCCGACCACATTATCCGCCACAACGGGCAGGATGCGTTTTCGCTCGGCATTGCAGGTCTGACCTCGCAGAACATCGTTGCGGTCGGCCAGCGCGTCGAACAGCGTTTTGGAGAGGTCACCGCCTTGCTGCCGCTCGGCGTGTCCGTCGATCCGATCTATGAACAGCACCGGGTCGTTGATGATGCCAATGGCGAGTTTCTCGTTTCGCTGGCCATTTCGGTGGGCGTGGTCATCGGCGTCTTGGCCCTGTTCATGGGGCCGCGAGCAGCGGTCGTCGTCGGCGGTTCCCTGCTCCTCACCGTGACCTTCACCTTCTTTTTCATGTTTCTGTTCGACATCAAGGTCGAGCGGATAAGTCTTGGCGCGCTGATCATCGCCATGGGCATGCTGGTCGACAACGCCATCGTCATGGCCGAAGGCATGCAAGTCGAGATGCGCAAAGGCCGCAATGCAAGGGATGCAGCGGCAGAAGTCGCCCGCAAGACGCAAATTCCGCTTTTGGGCGCGACCGTCATCGGGATCATGGCCTTTGCCGGTATCGGCCTGAGCCCCGACGCGTCGGGTGAGTTCATGTTCTCGCTGTTTGCGGTCATCGGCATCTCGCTCATGCTCTCATGGTTGCTGGCCGTCACGGTGACGCCTTTGCTGGCGAGCTATTTCTTCAAGGTTGCAGCCGAAGGCGCTGCCATTGCCGACCCCTATGACACGCCCTTCTTCCGCATCTATGGCAAGGTCGTACGCCTGACCCTGCGTCTGCGCTGGCTGGTCATTGTCGGCCTCATCGCGGCAACCGTTGCCTGCATTGGCGCGTTTGGCCAGGTCACCCAGCAGTTCTTCCCGCCGGCCAACACGCCGTTGTTCTATTTCAACTACAAGGCCGCCCAGGGAACCACGATCGAGCAAACCGCCAGCGATCTTGAAGTGATCGAACAATGGCTGCTGGATCGCGATGACGTCGAAGCCGTCACCATGACCGCCGGGCAAAGCCTGTCGCGGTTCATCCTGACCTACAATCCTCAGGACCCCGAACCGTCGCAGGGCGAGTTGACCGTCCGCGCGAACAGCTTCGAGGCGATCCCTGCCCTGCGTGACGAGTTGGAAGCCTTCGCAAAACAAGCCTTGCCTTGGGCCGAGACGCGGGTGCAGCAGATCATCTACGGGCCGCCCGTAGGCGCCGATGTGGAAGTGCGCATCTCAGGACCTGATCCGGATGTCCTGCGAGAGATTGCCGACGAGATGCAACTGGTCTTTGAAGACGAATCCGACCTTCTGGTGTCCGAGCGCACCGACTGGCGCGAGCGTGAACTCATAACCCGTCCGATCTATGCCAGCGATCGCGCGCAGACCCTGGGCATTTCGCGTGCGGACGTCGCCCAAACGATCGCGCTTGCCACCGACGGTTTGCGCGCCGGCACATTCCGCGAGCAGGATCGTCAGATACCGATCCTGGTCAGAACGCCACGCAGTGAAGTCGATGGCGACCATGCTCTGTCCGACCGCCTCGTCTATGCACCGGCCACCAACAGCTATGTGCCGATGGCCCAGGTGATTGATGGTTATGAGGTCTTGGCCCGCGATACGGTCATCGAGCGCCGCAACAGGGTGCCGACCGTCTCGGTGCAAGGCTTTGCCGTCCCGGGCGTGATGCCGCCGACAGCCTTCAACGAGGTCCGCGGCGCCATCGAGGCGGTCGAACTACCTCCCGGCTACATGATGGAATGGGGTGGTGAGTTTGAAAGCGCCGGCGATGCTCAGGCAAGCCTGGGCCGCCAGATGCCGCTCGCCTTCGGGACGATGCTGCTGATCACCATTTTACTGTTTGGCAAGCTGCGCCAGACCTGGGTGATCTGGACGATTGTGCCGATGGCCGTCAACGGCGTGGCGTTGGGACTGCTCTTCACCGGACTGCCTTTCAGCTTTACGGCGCTGCTGGGCCTTCTCAGCCTGTCCGGCATGCTGATCAAAAATGCGATTGTTCTGGTCGAAGAGATCGACCTGCAAAAGAGCGAACAGGGCCTGCCGCAGTCCGAAGCGATTGTCGCCGCGTCCGTCAGCCGCCTGCGGCCTGTCATGCTGGCTGCCGTGACGACGATCCTGGGTCTGTCGCCACTGGTCTTCGACGTGTTCTTTGCCTCGATGGCAGTCACCATCATGGCTGGGCTCGGTTTTGCTTCGATCCTGACCCTGATCGGGGTGCCGGCGCTTTACCACACCTATCTGCGCAAGGAACGTGTCGCCGAGAACCGCACAAAGAAACAGACCAAGCTGGACAGGTTGCGTGGCCATCCGATCAGAAAACAGTCCGCCAATGCGAACACGCCCGACGACACCGAGATTGAGAAATCACTGGCGGCTGAATAGACGATGATCGGCAGCTTATCTTGGCGGCAAAGCGGACGCGTTTGAACGATTGTCGCGCGGAGATCGTGTCAGTTGCTGCCGACGTTTTCCGAACCGAACCGCAGTTCTGCCCCGAATCCTCACGAACTTGGCCACCGACAGTGTTGCTGCCGGTGTCCGAGTTGCGGGCTGTGCCGTTTGCCTGTCAGGCTGTCTGGGGGTCTTCTTCGCCGGCAAGCGTCCCCTCGATGTCATGAGCGCGCCTTTCCCGCATTTGCGCGAAGGGTGCGGCCAGCAGAGCAAGGCCAACGACGGCCAGCGCAAACATCGCAAGAACAGCCAGCATCGCCAGGCCAAGACCCGCCATGGCGCCACCGATAACCAGCGCGACGGCTGCTGCGGCGAAGGATGCGGTCTTGTTGAAGATCGATTTCATTGGGATCACTCCGTTTGGTTCGTTGTTTCGATGAACCAAACATGGCGCCCGTCTTTTGCCGGCGCCTGAACCCAGGTTTACAAATCTGCAAACTTGAGCGTCACGCGCAGGCCGCTGGGGTTGTTCTGTGACAGATGAAGCTGTGCGCCGTGCCGGTCGGCGACGGCACGCACCAGCGCGAGACCAAGCCCGCTGCCTTCGGTCGCCCGCGCTGCATCGAGCCGCACCATCGGCTTGAGAATCTCGTCATGCTTGTCCGGCGCGACACCGGGCCCATTGTCCATCACGCCGATCTGCCGCCCATCGGCAAACAGCGTGATGTCGGACCCGCCATGAACCAATGCGTTCTGGATCAGATTGGCCATCGCCTGGATCAGCATCCTGCGATCGGCGTGGACGCTGGCGGCATCCGATGTGGCCGTCGCAAGACGCTTGCCGCTGTCTTCGATGACCGCGCCGAATGTTTCTTGGAGTTCGACCAAAAGCCCGCCCAGATCGACGGCCTCAAAACCATCATTGCCCTGCCCGGCTTCGATCCTGGCGATGCGCATAATGGTGTCGAACGTCTCGGCCAGGCGGCCAGCCTCCTCAAGCGCGGCGCCCCGCTCCTGCCCTTCCGGGAGCTTTTCGAGTTGGGCGCGCAGGCGGGCCAGCGGCGTTCTGAGGTCATGGGCGATGCTGGCGCTCAAATGGCGTGTCTGTGCGACCAGCCGCTCCAGTTCGGTCGCGGATTTGTCGACCTGACGGGCCAGTTCACCAAGGTCGTCGCTTCCTGCCGCAAGGCCCGTGCGCACCTGCAGATCACCGGCCGCCAGGCGATCCAGCGTGCGGTTGATCCGCACCAGACGACGCTGGGCGAAAAAGCCGGCAACGAACCCGATCAGTATCACCACCAGCAGGATGATCCCGACCGTCGTCCACAAGACCTCGCCAAGCAGCTCGAGCGCGTCTTCGCTGTCGTCGAGCGGCACGGCGATCAGCACCGGCTCACCATCATCGTCGCGTGCGGTCAGCGCGCGCCAGTCCTCGGACTGGTTGAAGGCCCGGTCGAGCCGGACCGTGCCGCCGCCCGTGCTTGCAACCCGCAAAAAGGCAGGCGGCAGGTCACCCATCTCGTCTAGCGGCCGGACGATGACCGCGGGTGTGTTGGCGACCTCTTCGTCGGTGGCAACGGCGGCGGCGAGGCTTTCAAGCGTGCCATCCACCCGGCTCAGAACCGCATCGCGGCCGAACGACAGAGCGAGAAACACGGCAATCGCCATGCCGACCGCGAACGTCATGGACAAAAGCAAGGTCAGCCGTAAAGTCGACGATCGATGCAGCCAGCGCAATCGTGCGGCAAGCCTATTGACCAAAGACATAGCCTTCGCCCCGTCTGGTGCGCAGAAGATCGCCGTCGAACGGCTTGTCGATCTTGGCGCGCAGCCGGCTGATATGAGTCTCCACCACGCTTGTGGTGGGGTCGAAGCTCATGTCCCAGACCTGTTCGAGCAGCATCGTGCGCGTGACCAGACGGCCGGGGCGGCGCATGAAATATTCGAGCAGTTTGAATTCTTTGGCCATCAGTTCGATGGGTTGCCCTTGCCGTTCGCAGCGTCGTGCGATCAGGTCCAGACTCAGATCGCCATGGCGCAGGACAGTTGTCTCTTCGGTGCCGCCGGCCAATCCGTCCCGCCTGCGGCCGAGCGCACCCACCCGGGCGGACAGTTCAGCGAACGCAAACGGCTTGGTCAGATAATCGTCGCCGCCGGCCTCAAAGCCCTCGACGCGCGAATCCACTTCGCCAAGAGCGGTCAGAAACAGGGCGGGCGTTGCGTCTTTCGACGCCCGCAGCGACTTGAGCACCGCCAGCCCGTCAAGGCCGGGCACCATCCGGTCGAGGATCAGCAGATCATAATCCTGGCCCATGGCGGCCAGAAGCGCGTCCTTACCGTCGCCGAACAGGTCAACAACATGGCCTTCCTTGCGCAGACCGTCCGCGATCCATGGTCCGAGCTGGCCGTCATCTTCCAAAACCAATATGCGCATGGATTGTCCCAGATCGTGAAGTCATGACCTAACCCGCATCGGCACGGCGGAAAAGGCCGCCGTCAGTGGCAGCCTTTCCCGTTTCAGCGGTTCGACGTGTCAGGTGTCCTGCTCGTCGTCATCATCTGCATCGTCACCGTCACCGTCATCGTCGTCCTCGGCTTCGATCTCCAGGATCATTCCGGTTTCGGCGTCGATTTCGACTTCCATCTCGACGCCCTCGGCATTGAGGATTTCGATCTCATAGACCTGGCTGCCGTCTTCGGTCTCCAGTTCGGCTTCCTGAACCTCACCGGGCACTTCGGCCAGCGCGATTTCGATCGCCTGCGTCGCCGTCAAAGCGGGCGATCCGGCTTTGGTTTCGGCCCAGGCCGCGCCGGCGACGCCGCCCGCCGTCAGGATGCTGGCCACAAGACCGGTAGCGATGAGTTTCTTGTTCATGTCGTTTCTCCATTTTCGTGTTCGAGAGGCACCGTGCCTGTCGATGAGCGGAAGATGGAGGGCCGACTTTGCGGCCACCTAAGGCCAAAAATACAATTCTGTAAGCTGAAGGACGATGGGCGGTTCAGGAACACTGGCCGTCATCCAAACGCCTTCAACCCTTTTGAGGTCGATAACTGACGCACCCGACAGAGCCGCGCTGATGCCTGACAATGACGTCGGAACATGACGTTGGGTTTCGTCACCGTGATCTAAGTCCAAGCGGGCGCGCGAAAATCGGGCGGAAGAACCGACTGCTATTAACTCGGCCCTCGCATCTGCTTCCTTATTAACGCCAAACCCAAGTTCAAATCCGTGCAAACTGCGCCACGATCGGGCTCGACTGGCATTGATGTCGCAGCCGACTGCGCTACGTCGAACATTATTCGCTTGATATACTGGAGTTGGGAATGCCGACGGCGCATTCAGATCGTCCAATCGGCGCGGTGGTTCAGCACCGTGATCGGTCGGCGACGCCTCCAGCCTGGGCCGCTGCCCTAGCCGCGACACTGGCAGCCTTTGCCCTTGGCACGGTGCCTTCCTTGGCGCAGGCGAAAGAGCAAGACCCGATGCTGATCTATGACGCGGCGGGCTTGAAGGTCCGTGGGCATTTTCAGGCCGGACTGAACCTCGTCAGCGAAACCAACCTGTTCTGGAACTTCTCGAACACCGTCGCGCCGGGATCGGGTTTTGATCCTGACGCCGAATGGATCGAGGGCTATGTCAAGCCCGGTCTGAGCTTCGAGAACATGTTCGATGACGGATCGGCACTCTACGGCAAGGCGTCGGCCGTGGTCTCGTACACAGGCGGCATCGATGCCTACGATTTCGGAGACACGGGCCGCCTAACACTCGAGGAAGCCTATCTGGGTTTCCGGACAGATGCGCACGAAGGATTGGCCTTCGATGTATCGGTTGGCCCGCGTGAACTCCGGCTCGGCACCGGTATGCTGATCGCCAACGGAGGGTCCAGCGGGTTCGAACGCGGTGCCCTGAAGTTTGGGCCGCGCAAAGCCTGGGAGATGGCCGCGATCGGCAAGGTTTCCGGTTATGGGTTTACCGGCACGGGCTTCTACGTTGATCCCAACGAACGCCCGGCCAATGACGGAAACAACAAGCTCGCTGGTCTGGATGTCCGTTATGACGCGCCGGAAGGCGGTTATCTGGGCCTCACCTACATCAATGTGCTCGAATCGGATTCCCCTTACATCCAGGCGCCACCGGGCGGCGTTGGTGCGTCGACCATTCTTCCAGGCGCCCGCGAAGGAACCAACGCGCTGAACGTCTACGCCAAGACCAATCCCTTTACAGGGGCCTTGGAGAACTGGGTGTTCACGACTGACTTCGCTTACCAGTGGAACAACGCGGTCAACCTCCGAGCATGGGCCGGGCGTGTTCAAGCCGGCTACACCTTCGCCGCCCTGCCTTGGACGCCCACGCTGACCTATTCCTACCAGACGTTTTCCGGCGATGATCCGACGACCATGGCACTCGAGCGCTTCGATCCGCTCTATTATGAGGGATCACCCAGCGCATGGGCCACGGGCTCGAAATCGTCGATGGTCTTCATCAACTCGAACGTGCAGGCGCATGGCCTTGCGTTGCGCGTGCAGCCCAGTCGACGCGATACGGTCACGCTGCGATACGCGCACATCCGGGTCAACCAGCTGCGAAGCCCGGTCCAGTTCGGGCAAGCGACGCGCGTCGACACGACCGGTGGCACGGCCAACGTCATTGCCGGTGTTACCGACCCCCATCTGTCTGACGATCTGTTCCTCGAATACAGCCGTATCATCAACCCCAACACGTTCCTGACGGCCGGTGTGAGCATCTCGTTCCCGGGCAGAGGCATCAAGAACACCGTCGTGGGCGACGTACCGAACTGGACCGGAGGTTTTGTCAATGTCGTCGTCAACTTCTAGAGTGATCGCATTGGCTGCGGCAGCGGCCGCAGTTCTGGCCTTGCCGTCGACGGCTTCGGCCCAATCGGCACCGCTCTCCGCACAGGAATCCGATCCAAGGGTCATGGGTTGGATGCAAGGGTTTCCTCCGCCGCCCGATAAGATCATCACGCAGCCGGATTCGGTCTATTTCAGCTTTCCGCGCCTGCGCTGGTCGGTCTGTCATTTGCGGGAATTCCTGCCGACAGAAGAAATCAGCCGTGGCGTCGGCGCACCGATCCCTCTCGACTATGCGCCGCCGGCCGAGTTCGCCGATCTGCGCCAACAGATCGACGCGCTGACCTTCATGCCGATCAACGGCGAGGAGGAAATGACCTGGGAGGAATCTCTCCACGCCAACTACACCGACGGCATGCTGATCCTCCATGAGGGCCGCGTGGTCTATGAGCGCTACTTTGGCTGTCTTGAGGAGGACGGCAAGCACGCCATCATGTCGATGACCAAGTCGATTACGGGCCTGCTCGGCGAGATCCTCGTTGCCGAAGGTGTCCTCGACGACAGCCAGCTCGTGCGTGACATTATTCCCGAGATCGGCGAAAGCGCCTTTGCGTCCGCAACCGTCCGCCAAGTGATGGATATGACCACTGGCGTCCAGTATTCGGAAGACTACTCCGATCCAAATGCCGACATCTGGCTCTACTCCGCCGCTGCCAGCCCGCTTCCAAAACCCGAGGGTTACGAAGGGCCCAACGGCTATTGGGAATACCTCCAGCAGGTTGGCCCGGACGGCAATCATGGCGATGCATTCCACTACAAAACCATCAACTCCGACATGCTCGGCTGGATGATTTCCCGCGTCACCGGCAAGTCGGTCACCGATCTTGCCTCGGAGCGGCTTTGGAGCCGCATGGGCGCCGAGCAGGACGCCTATCAGACTGTCGATGGTCTGGGCGTCCCGTTCGCCGGCGGCGGCGTGACGGCAGGCCTTCGCGATCTTGGGCGCCTCGGCCAGCTGATGTTGAATGAAGGCCAGATCAACGGCGAGCAATTGTTCCCGGCCGAGGTCGTCCAGACGATCGCCGCCGGCGGCGACCAGGCCAAATTCGGCGGTTTCTCCACGATCCCGAACGGCAGCTACATCAGCCAGTGGTGGGTGTTCCACAACGATCACGGCGCATTCGCTGCGCGCGGCGTTCACGGGCAGACGATCTATGTCGATCCGACCGCAGAGATGGTACTGGTGCGCCTGGCCTCGTTTCCTCAGGCGCAAAACGGGTTCATTGATCCGACATCGCTACCTGCCTATCAGGCCGTCGCCGAATACCTCATGGCCCGGCAGTGAACATGATGATGATCCTGTCCGGCAAGGAAGTGGCCGGCCATGAAACGGCCTGCCGGCGGGCGATCTGGTTTTGCGGCCTCGCCTTGGCTTGCCTTCTGACGCTCGCCGCCACCGCCCTGGCCCAAGAAGGAGCGCCGGCGGCGGAAGCGGAGGCTCCGGCTGCGGAACTGGTGAATCCGGAGGTTTCGACCGAAGAACTTGCCCACCTTCTGGTGCCACTGACAAAGGGCGAACTCGAACCGCTTGCCGCAGAATGGCTGGAAATTGTCCGGTCCAAGACCGAGGAGATCGCCCAAAGCCAGGTGGCGCTGATCCGCAATCCCTCTGCGGCCACCGATGCGGCTTACCGTGCGATCGGTCGATTGACCGAGGAACGAGCCGCATTGCTCGAGCGCTACTCGATGGTGGTCGACGGTCTGGCGAGCAAGGGAGGCGATGAGGCGCTGGTGAGCGAATTGCGCGCCTATCGTGATTCGGTCCTTTTCAACGAGACGATCCTCGCCAGTCCGAGAGCGATTGCTGGTGCCGTCCTCACTTGGCTGATGCGTCCCGACGGCGGCTTGGCGATTGCCTGGAACATCGCGATCGTTGTTCTCGCCTTTGTGGCGCTGATCTTCGTGTCCCGCATCGCACGGCGTCTCGCGCGACGGTTCATCGGCCGCGTCCCGAACCTGTCCAAACTTCTTCAGGCGTTCCTGGTGGCCACGGTGTACTGGTTCGTACTGGTCATCGGGCTGATATTCGTTCTCGCGGCATTGGGCATCAACATCACGCCCCTCTTCGCCATGATCGGTGGCGCCTCGTTCATCCTCGCATTTGCCTTCCAGGACACGCTGGGCAATCTGGCAAGCGGGCTGATGATCATGATCAACCGTCCGTTTGACGAAGGCGACTACACCGTGATCGGCGGCGTTGGAGGAACCGTCCAGTCCGTGAGCATCGTGGCGACGACCGTGACCACCCCCGACAATCAGGTGATCGTCATCCCCAACAAGAACGTTTGGGGCAATGTGATCACCAACGTCACGGCGAGCGAAACGCGCCGTGTCGATCTGGTCTTCGGGATTTCCTATGAGGACTCGGTTCCCGATGCGTTGCGGGTCATAGAAGAGACAGTGAAGGCGCATCCTCTGATTCTGGCCGAACCCGGACCCACGATTCGTGTCCACGAACTGGCCGCCAGTTCTGTGAACTTCGTCTGCCGACCATGGACCAAGACCGCCGACTACTGGACCGTCTATTGGGACCTGACCCACCAGATGAAAGAAGCGTTCGGCGAGGCCGGCATCTCGATCCCCTACCCGCAACAGGACGTGCATATCAGGACGCAGCAGGCGTGATGCACAGGTTTCTGCGTGCGGCGGCAGAGCGGCCAAACCAAAAGTCAGCTGAGCGGATATGGCCGGCGCCGGGTGATCCGAGTTTGGGTATCGGCAATCCACTGGATCTTGGCAATTGACTGACGCGCCGAGCGATCGCTTCTCTCACGACGCTTGACAGATCCTCACAAGCTTTTGCGACCGGCAATTCGTGAATTGACGGCGATTGGCAAAGAAGATGCACTGACATATGCGCTTGAGAATCCAAAGCCTGATGCTGATGATCTCCATTTGGCTGCTGTCGGCAGTGGCTTTGCGCGCGGAGATGACTGAGGTCGATGCCGAACTCGTGCTCGCCGTCGATGTCTCGCGCTCCATGTCACCGGCAGAACTCGACATCCAGCGCCGCGGCTATGCGGAAGCGTTGGTCAGCGATGAGGTGATTGACGCAATACGGGACGGTTTGCTCGGTCGCGTCGCCATCCAGTATGTCGAATGGGCGGGCCAGTACAATCAGAGAATCCTGGTGGACTGGACACTGATTGCGGAACGCGCAGATGCGCAGGCGTTTGCCGAACAACTGCTTGCCCACGAACCAACGGCGATGAGCCGCACGTCGATTTCCGGTGCGATCAATTTTGCGGTCAACGCAATCAACACAAACGCCTATTCCGGCAACCGGCGCATCATCGACATCTCCGGAGATGGGCCGAACAATCAGGGGCCGTATGCCAACCGGGCCCGCGATGAGGCGCTTGCATCGGGCATTGTCATCAACGGCCTGCCACTCATGACGCGCGATGGCATCTACAGCCAGTTCGATATTGAACGGCTGGACCTCTACTACCGAGATTGTGTCATTGGCGGCCCCGGTGCATTCCTGATTCCGGTTCTTTCATGGGAAGAATTTCCCGAAGCCGTGCGACGCAAGATCGTTCTCGAACTGGCGGGTGCACCCTCACCGCCAACCCGCATTGTGCCCACGAGCGGCAGCATTCTGGATTTGCCCGGCGGCGCGCAAGACTGCCGCATCGGTGAGAAAATCTGGGACCAGAACAGGTGGATGTGGACGGATCCGTAGAGTGCGGGCCAGCGCCTGCTTTACCAGGCCGGTGACTTCTCACTACGTCGCGGCCAACTGAAGGCACCTGAGCGGCCTTTTCGCCGCGCCCGGCCTGACCATCGAGCGGCCTTTTGGGGCGTTGATTTCCGCGTCACAGCTACGCGTTCAAGCTCGTTTTGCATTTCGGTCGGTGCGCGCGCCAACTCAAAAAACGTCTTGATCAATTGGCCTCGTCAACGAGGTCTTTAACGCAGGATTCCAGAAGATCGAAGACTGCCCCCACTTGAGCAACATCAAACGTCAAGGACGGCGTTGACGGCCCTGTTGCGATGACAATCGTCTCAGCGCTTGCCAACCCGTCGATCACCTCCGTCGGCAACGGCTCATTCGTCTCGATCGCCGCATCATGCATCGCAACGGAGGGTAAGCGTATGGCGGTGCCGGAATTCCCGGTCGTCACCTGCAAATCGACCGCTGTCGCTGCGGTCACGGCCCCGGGCCACAGGAAGACCTGGAGTTTCAGATCGCCAGTCGTCGCTTGATTGAATGCGAGCGTGCCCACCGGTCTTGCATTGAATTCGGAAAGCGGTCGGTTCACCGCGAGGCAGCTTTCAGCGAGGCTGACCACGGTCCAATGTCCGACGGGCTCGATGAAGTCAAAAGCCTTGGCATGTCCAACAACGGCCAGACCTTGGATGAGCGATGCAAGCAGAACCGCCGCTGCGGACGTGCGGCCTGAAGACCAATGAACGGACGCTGGACTGCCAAACATGGATCGACTGCACTTTCGGTTTTGCAGTTACGCCCGGCAGCCTAAGTCCGGCGATGCAGACAATCCAGCGAAAACGCAAAGCACTATTGCGCGCCAATCGCTTCGGACGCCTGACAGTACCAGCGTCGGGCGTGGCGCCGGCGATGCTCGTCATGCGGCAATGGGGCTGTGGAGCCGCCTGGATTGTTCAGCAGCCGGATGGCCGGATGGAGCCGCAAAACGGGCATTGCCGATCCCCGGATTTGGCGGCTGAGCCGTCGTCCGGATGAAGCTTCGAAGCACCAGCTGCATCGCTTTGCGACGTTTCGCCGAGAGAATGAAAGCTGAACCCCGGGGCCGATGGTCTATCCATCTTCTAACTGCAAATGGACGGCAGCCTGCCATCCACATTGGTCACGCCCGGCCAAACAGCGAGTCCTTCGGCAATGCGGATTTTGCCGTTTGCATTTAGGCCAAGCTTGTTCGTTCAATATCAACGACGCGCTGACGCACCCGATAAACCGTCTTGTCTCGGAGTTGGATAGGCCCCTCTACCCGACCTGCTCCATCATGCGGTCCGCGCGAACAATTCCGCGATAGAACGACGCTCCTTGGGCCCCAAATTGTCCGGTGCGCTGCAGCCAGCGCATTCGCCCGGTTTTGGGGCAAAGGACACAGCGACCGGCCCGGCTCTAGCTCTCCCGGAACGCCCGCTGCATGGAATCGGTGATGGGCCTCAACAGGTACTGAAGAAAGGTCCGGCTCTCGACGGGTATGACCACTTCGGTCGGCATGCCGGGATAGATCTGGCTGGCCTCGATTTCCGGCGGCAGCGCGCCTTCGATGGCCATTCGGGCCGCAAAATACTCCTGTCCGGTGTTGTCGTCGCGCAGGCGATCGGCTGAAACAAATGCAATCGTGGCTGCGACTTGCGGTGTCGTGCGCATGTTGAGCGCCACCAGCCGCAACTGCGCGCCTTGGCCTTCGCGCACCACGTGGACATCGTCGGGCTCCAGTCGGGTTTCCACAACGAGATCGGAGCCCGTCGGCAGAAGTTCGGCCACGACGGCCCCGGCGCCGACCACATTGCCGATAGCCGCCTGGGGAAGCCGAACAACCACCCCGTCCACCGGCGCGGTGACGGTCAGGCGCTCGACCAGGTGTTTTTCGGCCGTGATCTGCTGTTCCAGACGGCCGCTTTCGGCGCTCAGGGCGCTGAGTTGCGTTGCCGCTTGCGTGATGCGATTCATCTGAAGGCGCACCAGCTCCTCCTGCGCCTCGACGATGCCGAGACGCGCCTGTTCGACGGATGCGTTGAGCGAACCGATCTCGCCCACAAGATCGGCCAGCGTGCGCAGCAGCGACGTGTATTCGCTGCGTGTCGCAAAGCCCTGGAGCAAAAGGCTGTTCTTGCGTTCGGCCTCGTCGGCAATCAGATCCCTTTGGGCTGTCAGGGCCTCGAGCTGGCTTTCATAGCCGGCCATGCTTTGCCGAAAGGCCGCGAGCCTTTGCTCCAATATCGCCTTGTCCGCCTTCTGGACGGAAAACGCCGCGTCGAACTCGGCGCTCTGTTCGCGCAGCAGGCGGGACAGCCCATGGCGTTCGGCCTGCGCCTGCAGGGTATCATCGAAGCTGATGTGGCGGCTGCCGTCCCGTTGCGCGATCAGGCGCGAACGGCGGGCCAACAGTCCGATCCACTGATGGGTGTAGGCGTTCAGCCGTGCGCGCGCCGCCGTTTCGTCAAGCGTGATGAGCGGCGTGCCCGCAAGAACCTTGTCTCCCTCTTCAACATGCACGGCCTCGATCAGGCCACCGTCCAGATGCTGGACTTCTATGTTGCGGCCCGCGGCCTGCACAACGCCGGGCGCAATCACCGCGCTTGCCAAGGGGACGGTGGTGGACCAGAGGCCAAACCCGCCAACGAGCAGAGCGATCATCACGTAGCCCGTCAGCGCTATATTGCCCGTTCCGGTCTTCAGACCCTCGCTCCAGCGAGGTGGCGGCGATGAATGGCTCTTGTTCGTCATGATTTTTCCGGTGCGGCCACCGCTCCTCGTTCGGCCGCAACGCTGGTCGCAGCCCCTGCCTCAAGGGCGTGCTCGAACTGATGGGCTGGTGTTCGAACACGCCGTTTCGCCGACTTTTTCTGCAGCGGTACAGCCGTCGCACCTTGGGGCGGTGCTTTTCGCGCCCGGCATTCAAGGACGCGCTCGCGCGATCCGAAATCGTCAATGCATCCATCCTTGAGCACCAGAAGGCTGTCGACTTGTCTGGCGATCGACATGCGCTGTGAGACAATGAGCACCGTGGTCCCGGCCATGCGGGCCTCTTCAAGGGCGCGCGCCAACGCGCGGTCGCCCGCCTCGTCGAGGTGTGCATTGGGCTCGTCGAGGACCAAGAGGCACGGATTGCCAAAGAAGGCGCGAGCCAGCCCTATGCGTTGACGGTGTCCGCCGGACAGAATGCGCGACCCCGGACCGATCACCGTGTTGTATCCCTCGGGCAGGCTCTGAATCAGGTCATGCACCTGCGCGCGACGGGCCGCGTCGACAATTGCGGCATCGGATGCATCGGGAGAAAAGCGCGCAATGTTCTGGGCCACGGTCCCGGGAAGCAGCTCCAGTTCCTGCGGAAGATAGCCCAGGTGCCGGCCCAGCACGGTTGATGGCCAATGCGCCAGTTCGGCGCCATCGAGCCGGACGGAACCCAAGGTCGGCGCCACAGCTCCAACGATCAATCGTGCAAGGGTCGACTTGCCGGCGCCGCTCGGTCCGATGATGGCGACGCTTTCGCCTTTGGGCACGTTGAACGTGATACGCTTGAGAAGAGCGGTGGCGGCACCATTGGCCGGGTCGGACGAATAGTGCACGTTCTCGAGGCGAAGGCTCCCCTCCGGCTCGGGAAGCTCGATGAGCCTTTGCGGTACGGGGCTTTTAGTCGCTGCCTGCCGAAACCTACGCCAGGCCGCAAAGGTGTCGACATATTGGCGCCAGCCGGCAATCATCTGGTCGATTGGTTGAAGAGCACGCGCGGCAATGATCGACGACGCAAAGATCATGCCCGCCGTCATTTCGCCGCTCAATGCCAGGTGCGCGCCCACACCGAGTATCGCGACCTGAAGCGTCATCCGGCTGAAACGCGATACACCCGCAAACACGATGTTGACCTGAGCGGCATGGTCGGCCTGGGCGAGCGCAAGGGCATGCTTTCCGCCAAAGATTTCGAAAGCGCTGCCGCTCATTCCCATTGAACGAACGGTCTCGGCGTTGCGGACATAGGACTGTGCCGTGGCCAGCGCGCCGATGTCGCTTTCCATGCCGCGCCGGGACCGCCTGGCCGTCAGGAGCTGATTGGCCAATGCAAGGCCGACGAGAAAGACCGCACCGCCGGCAGTGAGCGCAAAAAGCACTGGATGAACGAACCAGAGCAGCGCGACGAAGAACGGCGCGTAAGGCAGGTCAAACATCGCGAAGGCTGGACGGGAACTGAGAAAGCCACGGACGGTGGAAAGGTCCCGGAGCGCTTGAATGTCCCCCAACGGAGCGCGAACCGACGTCATTGCATTGCGGAACGCGGTGCTCGCGTTGGTGATGTCGAGACGGGTCGAAAGCCGGGTTACATAGATACCCCTGACAACATCGAGGGCGGCCATGAGCGCCAGGCCGGCAACAGCCATCCCGGACAGAAAGACAAGCGTCTCCCGGCTCGATGATGGCAACACGCGATCATAGATCTGCAGCATGTAGATCGGAAGGATCAGCATCAGTGCATTGATGAACAGCGAGAAAAAGCCAATCTCGAAAATGGCGCGTGTGAGACTGCCAAGGCCGCCTGCCGACGCGGACCGGGACTGGTCCGACCAGCCAAGCGGCTTGTCTTGCGTCCCCAACTGGCGGTGCATGCGCTTTTTTTGGACCATTTCAGAGCCTCGGATCAGCCGACGACGCACTGATAGAGGTTTGGTCAGGCTTTGTGTGAAGGCATCGGGATGGCCCGCTATGCCTTTGATGAGGCGCCGCACGTTGAAGTCCCCGAGACCGCGATACCAAGGCCGTTCGGCCATGTGGTGCTAGCCCGACGAGTAGCGATCAGATCGAGCGAAAGTAGTTGAGGTCTGGGTTTTCAGAAATCGTTAGCCAGGAGCGTATATACTTTGAGATAGGAGGCCGTTCTTTTGCGTCTGCGCGGACGGCGACGAGAGCAGGCGCACTTCGCTCGCCGGGCCGGGCGGTTCGAACGGCGCGGCCTGTGAACAAACACCGAGGCAGAGCATGCGACTTTTGTTGGCTGACGATCACGGGCTGGTCCTTGAGACCCTGAGTGCGTTTCTAACCTCGCAGGGCGAGTTCGAAGTCGCAACGTGTGAATCGCTCGATGTTGCGTTGCATAAGATGGCGAACGACATTGTCTACGATCTTGTGCTTCTGGACTACTCGATGCCTGGGATGAACGGTCTGGAAGGTCTGGCCCGCGCATTGGACACATCATTTGGGCGGCCGGTCGGAATCATGTCGGGCACTGCGGACAAGTCCGTGGCACAGGCGGCGATCGACGCCGGGGCGATCGGTTTTCTGCCAAAGACCATTGCGGCCAAGTCGCTGGTCAATGCGGTTCGCTTCATGGCGATGGGTGAGACCTATGTGCCGCTCGACTTTCTCAATGCCGAAGATGACGGGCCGTCGGGACCGCTTGCCAAGCAGCTCTCCGAACGCGAGCTCCAGGTTCTCAAGGGTCTGTGCCGCGGGCTCTCCAACAAGGAAATCGCGCGGGAACTCGACCTGCAGGAAGTCACGATCAAGCTTCACGTCAAGAACCTCAGCCGCAAGCTCGAAGCCAAGAACCGCACCCATGCGGCGATGATCGCAAAAGAGGCCGCAATCGTCTGACTGCGGCCTGAAGTTGTGCTGCTGATCGACCGTTAGGCGGCTCGCACCGTCAGGTCCTATGGACCAAGGCCGCTGCGGGCACCTGTCTCAGATCAGAAGACCATCGAGAATGTCGTCGCGGAAGTCGTCCTGGTAAGCCGGGCCGGCATCATGGGCGATGAACCGGACCGATGTGCTGCCACCGAGTTCGAGAACCACGTCGCCATTGTCTTCGGCGGACAATTGCTGCCCGAGCCATTCCAAAGCATCTTCATAGATGCCGTGCAGGTTTAGACCCCGCAGGTCGAGCTGGTCTTCTTCACTTGTGTTTCGGACAAAATCGGCGATGCGGTTCTCCGATCCGTCAAGGTCGCCGTTCTTCAGGACGAACTTGTCACTGCCGGTACCGCCGAAAGCGACATCCACCCCTTTGCCGAAGAGGATCTTGTCATCGCCCTCCCCGCCGTAGAGCGTGTCGTTGCCGTCATACCCGTTCAGGTAATCATTGCCCTCGTCGCCGAACAGCGTGTCATTGTCCGATCCGCCATTCAGCTTATCCTTGCCCGCGCCGCCATGGAGTACGTCGTCGCCGCGACCGCCCTTGAGCTGGTCGTTGCCCTCGTCTCCGTTCAGCGTATCGCCTCCCGAGCCACCCGACAGCGAATCGTTGTCGAAGCCGCCTGACAGCGTGTCGTCGCCGGAACCGCCGGCGAGCGTGTCATTACCGGCTTCTCCAAAGAGCGTGTCGTCGCCGGACCCACCGTCGACGGTGTCGTCGCCATTGCCGCCGTAGAGGCCTCTGTCGAGACCATCGCCGCCAACAAGGCTGTCATCGCCATTGCCGCCGTGGAGACTGTCGGCGCCCGAGCCGCCCAGAAGCGTGTCGTCGCCTTTGTCGCCCATCAGCGTGTCTTCGCCGGAGCCGCCTTCCAGCCGGTCGGCGCCTTCGCCGCCCGAAAGGACGTCATCTTCGCGGCCGCCGCTCAGCTGGTCGTCGCCTTCATCGCCGTACAGGCGGTCACGGCCCGATCCGCCCTGAAGCGTGTCGTTGCCTTCGCCGCCGTGCAGGGTGTCGTGGCCTGCGGACCCGTCGAGAAGGTCGGAACCCGATCCGCCGAAAAGCACATCGTCGTCCTCTGGCAACAGGTTGCCGAACTGGTCATAGCGCAGGCCCTGGTCGTCATAGACGGAGACAAGACCCGTCTCGACATAGTCAGGCCCGGCACCGCCATAGAGCGCGTCGGCGCCGACGTCGCCATGGAGCTCATCGCCCAACGAACTGCCGACGACCACGTCCTCGCCATATCCCCCATAGGCAAGGTCCTTGCCGGCGCCTGCATGGATGTTGTCATCATAGCTGCCCGACGGGTCTTCCGCCTCGTAAAGCTGCGGCCCACGGATCAGGACGACGGCCGCAGGATCGAACTCGGTGAACGGATCCATGGACCGCGGATCAACGGCGCCATCATTGCTGTAGGCACGCGGCGCATCGCTGACGAGTTCGAGATAGGAGTCGCCCTCATCGGTGATGTTGATCCGGTAGATGCCGCCGCTGATGCCCGTAGCATCGTCCATGTCATGGTCGCCGCCATTGCCGCCAGCGTAGAAGTTTCCATCGCCGTCGATGACGAACGCGCCAAAGGTGATCGCCGGAAGGCCTTCCTGCATCTCGCCGTCCACCATGGTGCCAGTGACGGCAATGCTGGTCATGATCGGGTCGCCGCCCGCTTCGACATCGGATATGTCGATCTTGATCAGTTTGGACGCTTCGCCTTCGCCCGATGGGCGCACGAGCCCATAAAAGCTTTTCGATTCAGTGTCATAGGCGACGTCCCAGAGCTTGTCGGTCACCAGATCGGACGGGTACTTGAAGGTTGTCGTGACGGGGTTTCCGTCGGCGTCCTTCTCGTCGACGTCGATCATGGTGATGCGGTCGATGTCGGACTCGAACGCCCAGAGATTGCCGTTCTCGTCAAAGTCGCCCGTCCAGGAGCGGTATGGCGTTTCGCCGACCCGATAGGCGTGGCCCTCGGCGTCGTACATGACCAGGTCCGTCTTGGCGACGGGGTTGCCCAGCGCATCGGTGCCGTTTTTCACCGCAATGCCGTAGATCAGGTCGTCTTGCTGATTGAAGCCGATCGCATTGACGACGACGGTCGCCTCCGCGCCGGCAGGTGTGTAGGTTTCGGTTGCCGGGTCGAAAATGTTCAGTTCGCCGTCGAGCACCTGATAGATGTTGGCCTGACCTTCGGCGAAGGCTTTGACCTGCACTTCCTCGCCGCCGATCTCGACCGTCTTATCATACCAGAAGACGGGGCCGTCGGTGTTGATCTCGGGGCCTTCCGTTTCACCGCCAGGCAAGGCTCGGAAGGTCAGTTCACCCTCGCCGCCCGTACCGGTGAAATTCAGAACCGCATCGGCGAAAACGCCGCTCGACGTATCGATCGTACCGATGGCTTCTCCGTCCCACAGCACTTCAACCCGGCCCGAGACCATGCCGGCTGCGTGGTTGGCAGCCACCTCGAAGGCGATCTCATACTCCGCGCCCTCCATGGTCGTGACCGTTTGGGACATTTGTGCGTTGCCGGCCTCGTCCTGACCGACGGTCCACGATCCGCTTGCGCCGTATTGATCGAAGCTGATCGAGTCTTCGGTTGCCTGCAGAAGGTTTTGACCGATGAAATCGCCGTAGATCGTGTCTTCGCCCTTGCCGGCCGACAGGGCGTCATCGCCCGCAAGTCCAATCGTCAGATCGGCAGCGCTCGTGCCTTCAATCGTGTCGTCTTGGCCTGTGCCGACCAGAAGGTTCGGTTCATTTTGTTCCGACATGTCTGTTCCAATCTAGAGTTTGGAATTGCGTGATGGACTGATGCGATATCGTGTCTCGCCAGGGGCGATCTGTTGCATTGCATGCGTTGATCGCCGTCGCTTCTGTCTTACCGCAAACGCTGGTCCGGATGCCGGCGGAGAAGGAGTAGGAGCGGTCTCGAAAGGATAGCTCTTGCGTCTCCGGCCGCGCCTTGGCGTGACGGTCAGCGGATCGGTCACGGCATGGGAAGCACGCCGGCGTAGATGGCCAGTCCCGTTGCGAAGGCGACGACTGTCGTCGTCAGCTGGAACAGCGCGAAACGCTCACGCAGACCATTGCCTTCACCTGCGGTCTGGTTACCGCGGTTCGACCATTTCTGCTTGGACAGGTGGAAGATCATGTAGATCTTCACGCCCGCATTGATGAACTGGTTGAAGTAGAGAATGAAGGGCCAGCTCAGGTCGGGCGCGCGCGCATAAGTGAACAGCACCGTCGACAGCGCGAGCCGCGATGCCACCAGCCAAATCAGCACGTTCCAGATGTAGATCGGATCGAGCATGGTCGCGTAGATCGCCAGGACCGGGCTGACCATCATGGTCCACATGGCAATGCGCTGGTCGACAATGCACCACCAGACGAAGAACGGCATGGCGCGCGGTCCAAGGGCGATTGCACGGCTGCCATTTCGGAGCATGTTGCCGGACCAGCGACGGAAGTTCTGCACCATTCGCTCAAGGCCCGATCCCTTGATCACCTCAATGGTGTAGACCGTGGCGTCGGGCACATAGATCATCTTCGCCCGCTTTGAGAGCAGGTGGTACCACGTCGACTTGTCGTCTCCGGACAGAAACCGGAACCGGCCCCAAAGCCAGTGGTCGAGATGATCCGCCTCGACGGTGCGAATGAATTTGGCATCGATGATGTGGCGGGCACGAAAGACGCTCATGCGCCCTGTCAACGTCAGCACCCGGTCAGAGACGGCGTGGCTTTGCATCGCCAACCGCCGTTGCGCGAAACGCATTTCGAGCCAGGCGCCAATCCAGCGCGGCCCATAGCAGAGCACTTCCTCGTCGGTGGTCAGGGCCTGTAGCTCAGGATCGGCTCCGAACATGGACAGGGTCTTTTCCATCACGTCGCTGCCGTAGACCGCGTCGCCGTCCATGAAGATGACCAGATCGTCCGGGTCGACGCCGCGTCGTGCCATGCCGCGCAGAACCAGGCCGATGGCCATGCGTTTGCCCGGCTGGTTCTGCCGCACGAATATCAGCTCGCTCAAGCCCTCCGGCAGATCGGCACCGTGGGTCTCGACATAGTCTCGAATGGTCAGCTCGTCATACGCCGATCCGGTTCCGATCCACAGCGAGGTCGGAATTCGCTCACGCCGGATCTGCTGGAGGATTGAGCCGATCACCGCCCGCGTGATGGCGGGCTCCTCGAAATAGGTCGTCATCTGGATATGCACCCGCCGGGGACGCCAGCCGGACGCCCAAAGCGAGGTGGCCGCCTTGCGCATCGGTGGCCATTTCAGACGGCGATAGTGTTCGGCGCGAATTGCATGATTGAACCACCAGCCGAAGCGCCAGGTCCCCAGGACGCCGAGGACGATGGTGATGTGGCGCAGCTCGGGATCAAAGAAGCGGTTCGGCATGGTGACAGCGACAACCGCGAGCACCGTCCAGAGCGCGACGTATCGTGCCAGGAACGCTGGCGTCCACTTCTTGAGACCTTTCGGCGCTGGCTGGCCCAGCGTTCGCAGCCTGCCAAAGAGGTGCTTGGAAAAGGCGTAGTCGCCCTGTGGCGCGTCCATCTCATCCACCAATCCCGAACCAGCGACGCGCCAGATCGCGGTTCAGGCGCACATCGACCGCTGCGTTGTGCGGCAACAGGGCACGGGTTTCCGCGACAGAGAGTTCTGACAGCTCGAGACGGATAAGCAGCCCGTGACCATCCGGGCGGGCAGGATCAATCCCGGCCTCAACGCCGGTCACGGTCGCTGGTGCCGATCGGGTTTCGCCGTCGGCCGCATAGCGAACCCTGGCGGACATGCCTGTCCAGACATGCGCGGCCTGCCCACCGTCCAGCCAGCCGATGACCTGGCGCGGCGCATCCGCTTCGAAGAGCAGGATCGGGGTGCCGGCGCGATGAAACACTCGCGGTGTAGCCAATACCCTTTCGACCCGTCCGTCGGATGGCGCGCGGATCTCTAGCGACCGTTCGGCGTCGCGCAGCCGGCCGCGCTCGGCCCGCAGGGCGCGCAGTTCGAGCTCGATCAGGCGCGCGTCCTGTTCCAATCGTTGACGAATGCCGTGAAAGTCTCCCGGTTCGACCGAAATGCCGGCATCGAACAGGCCGACATCCGCAGCGGTCGCGCGTGCCGCGTCGGCGTTGCGCATGTGGGCGGCCAATCGGGCCTCTGCGGCGGAGAGCCGAACCTCGGCTTGCGAGATCAATCCGCGCACTTCAGCCAGTCCGGCACCCGTTTCGGGATCGGCCATCTTGATCAGCAGATCGCCTTCGGAAACGGACGCGTCGTCCTGGTGCGCGATTTCGCTGACGAATGCGGCTGCCGGAGCGGCTATCTCGATGAATGGCGCCGTGTAGCGGGCATTGTCCAGCGCAACATGATCGAGCTTCTGCCACGCCAGCGAGCCCAGATAGCCAAACACGACCCCGAAAAGAAGAATGTAGTACACAACGTGCCAAACGATACGGAGCATACGCGGCCCGGCTTGTCTGCGGCCGGCGGCCTGCTCTTCCTCGGTCTCGCCCATCGGGATCAGATCGACCGGCGTATCGAGCGCGGTGATGACCTCTTCGGTGGCGACCATACGCCCGTTCATCAGATTGCGGTAGAAAAGACCAAGCGTTTCGCGCTGTCGTCCGGTCAGTTCCTCGAAGGTCCAAAGGCTGTCATCTTCTGACGGCGCGAGGTGCACGGGGAAACCCACATCGATGCCTTGGAAGGGGATCGCAAGCCTGGCGCCGGTCAGATCATGGCCCTGCAAGACCGGGTCGGTGATTCCACGCAGCGACCATCTGCGGGCTGTCAGCCGGGTTCCGTCCGGCAGCGTGACGAAGAGCGGCGCTATGATGTGTGGCTCGGTGTCGGGTGCGGGCCGCTCGTGCTCGATCCGAACACCGCCGGACGGTGCGCGTTCCGCGGGGTCGGCGGCAGCGGTCGGGTTGACTGCTGCCTGGCGGCCGCCGCGTTTTTCACGGTCGCTTCCTGTCACCATCGTTCCGGGTCTTTCGGTTTCACGCTCCGGTTTTACCGGCGCCTGAACCGTGAATCCCCTGCGCGGAAGAACACCACACGGCTCATGTGCAGCGCCGCCCTATCCGTTCGGATAGGAACGCGATCAGAAACGGACGGGACCCAGCATCTCGCTGATGGCTCGGGCCGAGGCGGACTTCATCGGCCCCAGGCGGCATACGTCCGAGATGCCGTTGTCCAGGCAGAACGCGGTGATGGAGCGGATGGTCGCGTTGGTAAGGTAGCCGGAACGACGATGGCGGTAATACCCCCGGTCGGTCAGCGCCGTTTGCAACAGCCGGACATAGTCGTTGGGAAAGTTGCGCGCCAATCGGGCCAGCGCACGGCCATTGCCGGCAAGCGCTTCCGAATGCCAAAGCTCCAGCGCGATGGCACGGTCAGCGGGCCCGGGCCGCGATTGCATCAGCATCTCCGCGAGCGCGAATGGCGCGGCCGGGTAACCTTCGTCCGACAGCGCCTCCAGCAGCGCCCGCGCTCTTGCCCAGTCGGGCGCGATGCTGTGCTCGTCGGCAAGTGCCAACGCCAGCCGATACCGCGAGTAGCTGTGCCCTTTGGCGGCGGCGTACTCGTAGAACGTGAGAGCTTCGCGCGGATCCGCAGAGTCGATGCGGCCAAGTTCGATTGCCCGCGCCAGCGCGGCGGTGGATGCTATATGACCGGCCTCGACGCCGAGGCACAGCAGTCTGTGTGCCTCTTGCGGATCGGGCTCGACGCCCTGCCCGTCCAGCAGCATCCGCGCCAGCTTGTATCGAGCGCCGCGATGTCCCTCAGCTTCGCCAACGCGCAGCAGGGCGACGGCGCGAAACAGATCGGGCGCGATCCCGTCGGGGTCAGAGAGCATCAGCGCCAGGCGGTATCGCGCATAGGCATGTTCGCTTGCCGCCGCGGTCTCGTACAGGCGCATGGCTTCGACCAGATCGACCGGACCTCCAGTGCCCGTCTCCAGCGATCGGGCCAGTGTCGCCATTGACGACACGCGGCCTTCCGCGACACCCAAGCGCAACAGTCTGCGCGCCTCTGCCGGTTCAGGCGCCACGCCGTTGCCGCCCAGCAATGCGCGTGCCAGCTTGTAGCGGGCACCCTGATCGCCTGCTGCCTCGGCCATCCGCCAGTAGCGGACGGCCAGAGCCACGTTCGCTTCAACGCCGATGCCCTTCTCATAGAGGCGCGCAAGGCGCCGTTGTGCCCTGAGGTCCCCATCCTCGGCCAACTTCACGAGCATCGCCGGCGCGCTGGCGGGCAATGCGGCCCGTTCGGCAATCTGCGTCGGGTCGATCCTCGCGCCGGGTCTGCAGGTCTGGTGTGTCTTTGTCGCATCAACGCCCGGAAGCGCGGCTGCGGATTGGGCACGGGTTGGAATCGCGGTCAGAGACAGTACCGAAGCCAGACCGATGGCCGCGAAAAAGGTGATCCTGGTCATTGTCATGTCCTGTTTTCAGCCGTGATCAATGCGCCCAAGCGGGCTACATGTTGCGCCAGAGCGTCGGTGTCGCCGCGGGTTTCGACGTTCAGGCGCAGGAGCGGTTCGGTGTTGGAGGCCCGCAGGTTAAGCCGCCAATCGGCGAAGCTCAGCGAAAGCCCATCGAGGTGATCCTCTTGCAAGGCTTCGCCCCCGAGGGCGGATGTGACACGGGTCATTGCGGCATCGATATCGTCGACCCGGAAGTTGATCTCGCCGGACGAGGGAAAGGCACGCCGCGCCTCGGTCAAGAGGTCGGCAAGGCTGCGGCCGGATCGGCCGAGCAACTCGGCCACCAGCAGCCAGGGGATCATACCGCTGTCGCAGGCCATGAAGTCGCGGAAGTAGTGGTGTGCCGACATCTCGCCGCCATAAACGGCGCCGGTGTCACGCAGTGCCTTTTTCAGGAAGGCATGGCCGGTGCGCGAGACACGCGCAACGCCGCCGGCGTTGGCGATCGCCTGCTCGGTGTTCCACACAACGCGCGGGTCGTGCACGACTGTGGCTCCGGGGTTTTTGGCCAGAAACGCCTCGGCCAACAGGCCGACCACATACTCGCCGGGAACGAAACGCCCCTCGTGATCGAACAGAAAACACCGGTCGAAATCGCCGTCCCACGCGACACCGAAATCGGCGCCGTTGGTCCGCACGGCTTTCGCGGTGGCCGGCTGGTTTTCAGGCAGGAGCGGGTTTGGGATTCCATTGGGGAAGATGCCGTCCGGTGCATGATGCATGCGAACAAACTCCAGCGGCGCTCCGCGCGCTTCGAGTTCAGCTGCAATCGCGTCGAAGGTCGGACCGGCAGCGCCATTGCCCGCATTGACCAGGATCGTCATCGGACGAAGCGCGGCGATGTCGACAAATGACAGGACACGCTGCACATAGGCCGCCCGGGCCGGCGCAGCCGAAACCACGTTACGGCCCGGCTGGCGAGCGCCCAAGACACAGCTTTCGGCGAGGACGCGGATCGCCGCCATCTCGGTCGCCGGATCGAGAGGTGCCGACCCCCGCTTGACCATCTTCATGCCATTATAGTCCATCGGGTTGTGAGACGCGGTCACCGTGATGCCGCCGCAAGCTCCGAGATGGCTGGTCGCAAAGTACATCTCTTCCGTGCCGCTCAGACCGAGGTCGAGAACCTCGGCCCCGGACGCGGCGAGACCGTCAGCGACGGCTGCAGCCAAATCCTTGGAAGATGTGCGGCAGTCGCGGCCAAGAACCACGCGGTGCGCGTCGAGCGTCTCGGCAAAGGCCCGGCCAATCCGCCAGGCGATGTCCTCATTCAGCTCGGCTCCGAGGCGCCCACGAACATCGTAGGCCTTGAAACAGCTTAGCGGCTCGTGGGCGTGGGTGCGTTGCATGGTCTGTCGGGTCCTTCTTCGATCGGATCAGAAGATGAGGGCTTTATCGCCGCACAACGCGCCCGTTGCACAGGCGCTCATCGGCCTATGCATCGTCTCGGCGGGTTAGGGCCGACTATCCCTTCGTAGAGATCTGTCGACGAATGCAGACCGGCACGATCCCCCTGCCCCTTCGCTTTGCGGCTTCGGTTCGTTGCATGACCGTGTCGTCACTTGATCAAACCTGTGGAGACCCGCCATGCCCCCAATCACTCCCGTCCTTCTTTGCGGTGGCTCCGGCACGCGCCTGTGGCCCCTTTCGCGGAAAGCCCTGCCCAAGCAGTTTGCGCAGTTGATTGGCGACGAGACGCCGTATCAGTCTTCGCTGAAGCGGCTCGCCGGCCCTGATTGGGCCGCACCCATCATCGTAACGGGCGAAGACTATCTGCCGCTCGTCGAGACCCAGGCCGGAGCTATCGGTTGCGATCCCGAGTGGATCATGGTCGAGCCGTCCGCGCGAAACACGGCGCCGGCCATACTCGCCGCGGCCATGAGGCTTGCAGTCGACGATCCAGAAGCACTGATGCTCGTTGCCCCGTCCGACCATTCCATCCGGGACGGAGCGGGGTTTCGAGCCGCCGTGCTCGCCGGCGCAGAACCCGCTGCGGCCGGTCGTATCGTGACGTTCGGCGTTCGGCCCACACGCGCGGAAACGGGATATGGCTGGCTTGAAGTCGCTCCTGCCCCAAGCAGACACGCGTCGGCTGCACGGGAGCTCAGCCGCTTCGTCGAAAAGCCCGACGCGCGAACGGCAGCGACCATGCTGGCCTCCGGCAACTGTCTTTGGAACGCCGGCATCTTCCTGGCGTCCGCGCAAACCATGATCGATGCCTTTGTGCGCCACGCGCCGGACCTGGTGCAGCCTGTTGCCGAGGCGCTCAAAGAGGCTGAAATGGATGGCGCAAAAGTGCGTCTTGCCCGCGAGCCCTGGTCATGCGCTCGCGACGTTTCGATCGATTTTGCCGTCATGGAAAACGCTGATGGCCTCTGCGTCGTCCCGTTCGCCGCGGGCTGGTCGGATCTTGGCGACTGGAACGCGATCCACCGCGAGACTTCGGAGAAGGCCCCGGATGGCGTCGCAACATCCGGATCGGTTTCCACGATCGGATGCCGCGACAGTCTGATCCGATCCGAGGTGAAAGACGTCGAGGTCGTGGGAATCGGCCTGAAAGACATCGTTGTCGTGGCCATGGAGGATACGGTGCTCGTCGCCGATCGAGCCCACGTTCAGGATGTCAAGGAAGCCGTTGCGCGTTTGAGAGCCAGGAAAGCCCCACAGGCCGACCGGTTCGTCTCCAAAGGGGAGGTCGTGGCCGATCAGCAAAACCCCACGAACCGCCGCATCGAGATCGGCGCGTTCGGCGAGAAGCATGTGGATGCGCGCGCTCCCGAGACACACTGGACTGTATTGTCCGGCAAGGCCTTGGTGCAGATGGACAAGGAGGTGCGTCTTGTGCCGCGTGGAACGACCGTCTGCCGTCCGGCCGGCAGTTGGGCCATGATTTCCAATCCCGATATGGCGCCGCTGGTGCTTGCCGAGGTCACAAGCCCGGCCTTGGACGCACACAGCGAGCAACCGGCCGCAAGGAACCTGGTGGCGGCAGAATGAAGACAAGAGTGCGGCGTGGGTCTAGAACAGGCCCGCGTCCCGCGCGATCATGGCGGCCTGCGTCCGGTTGGTCGCTCCTATCTTGCGGTAGAGCGTCTTCATGTGGAGCTTGACCGTCGGTTCGCGAATATCGAGCTGCCGGGCGATCTCTTTGTTTGAACGGCCTTCGCAAAGCTGCTCGAGCATCTGTAGCTCTCTGGGCGAGAGTTTGGCGGCCAGCGGATGGCTTTCAGATGTTTCTGGTGAAGCGGTCATGAAATCGACCGGGGCATAGGTTTCCCCCATCGCCATGAACCGCACAGCGTTGACGAGGCTGCGGGCCGGTAGCGTCTTTGGAAGGAAGCCGGCGGCGCCCAACTCCAACGCCGCTTCGGCCACATCCTTTGGTGCGATACCCGACATCAGCGCCACCCGCGCGCCTTTGCCCTCATCCAATGCACGTTTGAGACCGTTGAGCCCGTCCATCCCGGGCATCGAATAGTCGAGCAGGATCAGATCGAATGGGTCTGCGGCGGCGATGACGTCCAGTGCACCAAGAAGATCGCCAGCGGACGTGACGTCGATCTGTTCCTTCTGAAACCAGAGGTCCAGCGTATCGCGCAGCAGTTCATGGTCGTCGGCAATCAGAACGCGCACGGTTCACCCCCTCGAACGCCTGCGGAGTATGGCGGTTTCGGCAGCCGAGACAAGCGCCTCGCGGTCGATGGGCTTGTCGAGAACGGCGTCGAAGACCGCGCCAGAGCCGCCAAGCGCCCCGGAAAAGGCAGTGACGAGAATGACCGGCAGATCAGATCTGACCGCATGGGCGCGCCGGGCGACTTCGGCTCCGGTCAGTTCCGGCATGTCGAAATCCGTCACCAGAAGATCCCAAATCTCCGGGTCTTCGCGCAATGCTTCGAGAATGTCGGACGGTTCGCTGGACGGCGCCACTTCGGCGCCAGCGTTTTCGAGGAACGCCGATATGACGGCCAGGACATCCTCCTGATCGTCGAGGACGAGGATGGATCGGCCGTCGAGCCGCCCGGTGAGATCGCCCGGTGCGGCCGAAGCCGCGATGTTTGACGGAGTGCCGGTTGGCCACAGGACCCGGAACCGCGTACCCTTTCCGGGCTCGGTTTCCAAACTGACCGCGCCGCCATTCGAAGTCACAATCGATGAGACGATGGCGAGGCCGAGCCCGGTGCCATCGGCGCCCTTCGTCGAAAAATAGGGCTTGAAGACTTGGCTCAACGCGTCGGGATCGATGCCTGGGCCCGTGTCTGCGACGGTCAGGCACAGCCATTGCCGTGACGGGTCAATGCCACCGATGACGAATGGGCCTTCCAAGTCGTCCGGTAGTGCCGGCGCCAAAGAAAGCGTGATGCCGCCCTCCTGCTCCTTGAGGGCATCGCGGGCGTTGATCGCCAGATTCAGGACCACCTGGAGCAGATCGGTTGGGTCCGCGTCGACCAATATCGGCATTTCTGGCAGATCAACGTCCAATCGCGTCGGCGCCCGTGTCGACGCCCGGATGAGGTCGGCGGCCTCCCGCAGATGCTCGCGGAAATCAATGCTCAGGCGGTTCTTTTCGCGCGCACCAAGCGCAAGCAGGCGGTTGACCAGCGCCGCCCCCTGGTCGGCCGCGGCCTGGATCCTGTGCAGGCCGACATTTGCCGCACTGTCAGGCGGAGTGTCGGCCTCGATGAGGGCCGCGCTGCCGGAGATCGCGGCCAAGAGATTGTTGAAATCATGCGCCAGTCCGGCGGCCAGCTGGCCAATGATCTCGCGCCGCTGCGCGAGTTGCAGCTCGTCGCGCAGCCGTTCGCGTTCGACGGCTTCACGGCGGCGCTCGCTCATGTCGCGGACGATACACAGGATCCCGCCGTCTTCCTGCAGCGTCAGCGAAACATCCTGATCGACCGTCTGGCCCTCGCGGCCGCGTCCGATTACCTCTCCCGACCAATGCCCGTCGCGTTGCAGTTCGGCAAAGGCACTGGCTTCCATCCAGCGTGCCACAGCGGGCGCGTAGAGCGTGCTCCATGGCTTGCCGATGATCTCGGCGTCATCATCGTAACCGAACATCTCAAGATGAGCCCGGTTCATATAGAGGAAGCGACCATCGGCCCCGGTGATCGCAATGCCGTCCTGGCTGGCCTCCATTGCCGCAGAGCGATCGGCCAGGGCCCGTGTTTCGGCAAGCTTGATCTCGGTGATATCGACCCGAAGCCCGACCCGGCCTCCATCCGGTGTGGCCTTCTCGAAAATGCGAAGCCAGCGCCCGTCGCCGAGCTGCTGTTCGATCGCGTTATCGGAACGCCGATGATTGGCCAGTCGCTCGACAAGCCATTCCTCTTCTCTGCCGATCGCTTCGGCATACTCACCATTGTCCAGTCCATGGCGCAGTATGTCCTCAAATCGGGCACCGGGAACGATCGCCTCGGCTGATCGCTTGTAGATTTCGCGATAGCGTTCGTTGCAGATCACCAGCCGGTCGTCGGCGTCATAAAGCACAAACCCGTCCTGAAGCGCCTCCACGGCCGAGACCAGAGTCGCTCGGGCTTTGGCGGCATCGTCGGCTGACGCAAGAAGCTTCTCCTCATTGTCGCGCCGGACCAGGACCGACACGATCACCTTGGCGACCGACCGCACGAGGTGGACTTCGCCGGACAGGTAGTTGCGGGGCTCAAAGCCCATGTCAAAGCCGACAAACCCGTGAAAACGGCCATCCTGCATCATCGGCACCGCCAGCAGGGAACCGCCGCCGAGACTGTCCAGCAGGTCTCGTGGCCCCGAACTGCCAGGCAAATGGCCGGCATCCGTGATCATCACTTCATTGCCGGCATCAAACTCAGAACGCCAATCCTCGATGGCCGCGGGTGGAATGGACCGGACCTTCGTGCCGATCCCGTCGACACCGGGGGCCGACCAGTCATGACTGCACGACAAGGCGGACCTGCCGGGACACATCCGATAAACATAGCCGCGCTTGGTCTGGATCAGGCGGGCAACGCGCCGCAATGCGCTTTCGATCGCCTGATCCGCATCGCCGATCGGCGCTTCGAGAAGCGCATCGAGGATGCTCACGACTTGCCCCTGCATGTCCGTCAAACGGGCAAAGGCCCTGTGAACGGCTTCCAATGGCGCATCAAGCACTCCGCCGTCGGTCTCGGCGGCCGAGCGTCCTTCGATCAATCCCACCAGAAGTGCGTTCCGCCGCGCTTCGCGCAGTGCAATCAACCCTTGCGAGGCGATGCTACAGACCCTTTCGAGGAGCCTTAGCTCGCCATCCGAGAACTGCCGCTCCTTCTCCCGTCCCAGCAAGAGCGCGCCTGGACCCTCGCCGGGGATGGACAGCGGCGCCAGAATTGCGGATCGCGGACCATGGAGATGATCGGGATCGGCTCCGGGGCCGCGACCTTCGATGAGGTCGGGCAGTGTTTGGGCGCGCCTTATCTGGTCGGCATCCAGGTTGAAAACCGATCCGACACGCGACACCGGAACAGCCGCAGTGATGCGAACCTGGCCGCCACTTGCCTGGATGAAGGATGCTTCTGCCGCCTCGAACTGGACCTTGAGACACTCGAGGAGAGCCTGCATGGCTTGCGCGGCACCGGTCTTTCCGGAAAGCGCGGCCAGTGCTTCCAGAAGAATCGAGCGCTCTTTCAGCGCGACCGCTTCGCGGGCGCGCATGGCTTCCGCGTCCGCAAGTGCGGCCCTTGCTGCTTCCGCTTCCCTTGCAAGACTACGGTTCGCTTCAAAGAGCTCGCGGCTCTTGGATTCGAGCAATTCCTCGGCTTCGGTTCGGGCCCGCCGCTCCCGTTCGTAGCGCGAACGCGATACGTGATCGGGTTTGCTACCTTGTCCGGGCGCTTCGGTCATTCCGATCCAAGCTTTATCCTGAAGTCGGCAACCGTCAGGCCGTCCTCATTGCGATCGGCTCGTTCGATACTGGCCGTTTCACCGAACTTTCCAAAACTGGCTTCGATAAGGCCGTGGCAAAACTCGGCCAGCGGCCGCGGAGATTTGTATGTCATGTTCAGAGAACCCGGTTCGGGCCTGGACGTTTCAAATGTGGGCAAGTCCGCGTCGGGATAGAGTTTGCGCACTTCCACATGGATGTCGTCCTCGATCGACTCCAGCATCGAAAAACTGTCCGGCTGGTTCTCGAAGAATCCCGGATAGTGGCGCCGGAAAACGTCCATCATCCAGTGCCCGAACTTGCGCTGCAACTCTTCCGCAGGGATGCCGCTGTGCAGCGAGAAAGCCCGAACAAGCGTCATCAGCTCCTCGCACGGATAGTTTCCGACCGATGTGTACGACCCGCCAGAGGCCAGATCGGCGGTCTCGATGATGCTGTCAACAACATCTTCGCCAAAGGCGTCTTCGGCCATCTCCAGCAGTTCGACGAAGACAATCCCCTTCATGCCATTCTCCAAGCAGATCCGGGCCCGCGGGCGGTGTTTTTGGTTTGGCTGACCGGCATACTAGCCGGAACCGGTTTCCGAACCGTTCTACATACCAATTCGTTGAGTGCGGCAGGGCAATCGAACAGCGCCGGCACCCGATCGGATCAGCCACCTATCCGTTCGGATAGGCTTCGACCGTCTGGCACTTGATGCCGGGGCGCTCGAAGACGGCGGCGAATGGGCCAACCGGTCCATCGATCAGGGGTCAATAGCCGTCATCAGACATGTTTCGGGATCGCGCCCTGCGTGACATCGCTTGGACTTCCTTGGCAGACCTGCTTTGGCCGGCAAACCCCAACCTATCCAAACGAACGGGTGCCCCATACGGGCGAATTGGTCGGCAGCGCGCAAGAAGATGGCGGCGATACCGCTGAACCCGAACCTCGCCATTCGCGGACAGGCGCCGACGACCGTGCACTGCGACAAGGGTCTCACCAAAACGGAGACCATGCAGATGCTGATCCAACCCATCCATCAAGCTGCCCAACCTCTTCTGGATACCACGCCCCGCCCGGCCGTTTCGGTCGTCGGCCTTGGATATGTCGGCGCGGTTTCGACCGCGTGTCTTGCCGGACTCGGTCATCGTGTTGTCGGTGTCGACCTTGATCCGGTGAAGGTTCAATCCATCGCTTCGGGCCGCTCGCCGATCCATGAGAAGGACTTGGACGGACTTCTGGCAGACGGTGTGAATGCCGGGCTGATTTCGGCGACCGACGATCTGGCATCGGCCGTCGCCGAGACCGATGTGACTTTTGTTTCGGTCGGCACACCGACTGCCGAGGATGGTGGCTGCGATCATCGCTACATTGTCGATGCGGCCCGGAAAATCGGTGAAGGCATCAAGCGCAAAGGCGATTTCCATGTCGTTGTGATGCGCTGCTCGATTCCGCCGGGATCGACGATGGGCGTCATGGTTCCCGAGATCGAGGCTGTTTCCGGACTCAAGGCCGGGCGCGATTTCGGCGTCTGCTTCAACCCCGAGTTCCTTCGCGAGGGCGTCGCGGTGGATGATTTTCATAATCCACCCAAAACCGTGTTTGGCGTCACCGATGACGAGACGGCGACACTGATGATCCGCCTTTATGCCGAGGTCGATGCGGCACCTTTGGTGACCTCGATCGAAGTGGCCGAGATGGTGAAGTATGTCGACAATGTCTGGCACGCGACCAAGGTGACCTTTGCCAACGAGGTCGGGCGCCTTTGCAAGCCGCTCAATGTGGACAGCCACGAGGTGATGGACATCTTCGTCCGCGACACCAAGCTGAACCTGTCGCCCTACTATCTGAAGCCCGGCTTTGCCTATGGCGGGTCTTGCCTGCCCAAAGAGGTCCGCGCAGTCAGCCATATCGCGGACAGGCTCGGCGTGGACCTGCCGCTGATCTCGGCACTCGACCGTTCCAACGCCAGCCATATCTCGGAAGCGGCGCGCCTCGTGCGCCAGACCGGAGCACGTCGCGTCGCCGTCCTTGGTCTTGCATTCAAGCCTGGTACGGACGATCTGCGCGAAAGCCCGATCCTCGAGGTCATGTCAGACCTTCTGGGTGACGGCATTGAAATTGCCGCCCATGATCCCGTGATCGGGCCGGAGACGCGGATCGAGGCGCAACTGTCCTACGTCGCGCATGCCTCGCAAGGGCTGAATCATTTGGCGGCCGGTTTGCGCGGGATGCTGCACGACAGCGCTGCCGGCGCCGTGGCGGAGGCAGATGCGGTGATCGTCACCCAGGCCAATCCCGAATATCGCGCCATCGCGGCGAAAGCCGGCAAGACGGTGATCGACGTGGTGCGGCTCTTCAAGACCCGCGATCATCAGCCCGCCCATCTGAGCGGCATCGGCTGGTGAACCTCATGACACAACCAATCGAGGACAACGACATGACCATGCACACATCCATCTCCGCCGTGCCCGCCGATGCGCCGACGTTCGAAGAGCGCCCCTGGGGGGCCTTCTGGAGCCTTGACCGTGGCGCACAGCACCAGGTCAAGCGCATCCTCGTCAATCCCGGCGGGCGTCTGTCCCTGCAGTACCACCAGCATCGCGCCGAGCGTTGGGTGGTCATCTCCGGGTTCGCCACCGTGACCGTCGATGGCGAGACAAGGGACGTCAATCCCGGTGGTGTCGTCGTAATCCACAAGGGCGCGGTGCACCGGCTGGAAAACCTCACCAGGCTGCCGGTCGAGATCATCGAGGTGCAGATGGGCGAGTATCTCGGAGAGGATGACATCGTCCGTCTCGACGACGTCTATGACCGACCTGAACGCGTCGTCTAGTCCCGGAGCCGCTCCATTGCGGCACACGGCCATCCGGCCAATCCGGCAGGCTGGTGGTCAAGAGCCGCCCGAACTTGGCCGTTCATCCGTTCCGCCCCCAGTTTGCCGGACAACCGGTCATCCAAAATGCAGGCTCTTGATCTCCTGATAGTCTTCGATTCCCATGAGCCCGCCTTCCCGGCCATTGCCCGAGGCCTTGTAGCCGCCAAAGGGTGTGCCCGTTCCCAGCCCGCCGCCATTGATGTGGACGGAGCCGGCCCTCAGGCGGGCGGCGACGCGCTCGGCCCGTTCGGGATCGCCGGTCTGGACGTAGGCGGCGAGGCCATAGTCGGTGTCGTTGGCGATCCGGATCGCGTCAGCCTCGTCTTCGGCGGGAAGGATCGACAGGACAGGCCCGAAGATTTCCTTGCGGGCGATCTCCATGCCGTTGTCGACATCGGCAAACACGGTCGGACGGGCGAACCAGCCTTGATTGAGGTTGGTGGGTCGGCCCGGTCCCCCGGCGACGAGCCGGGCGCCCTCGGCGATCCCGGTTTCAATCATCGCCTGCACGCGATCCCATTGCAGCCGGTCGAACAGCGGGCCGATATGGTCGCCTTCCCGCTTCGGGTCGCCGACTTCCGTTGTCGCCGCGGCCTCCGCAGCGATCTCGACGACGGTCCCATAGCACGCCCGCTCGACGATCATCCGGGTCGGCGCATCGCAGGATTGGCCGGTGTTCAGGAAGCATTCGGCGACGGATGCGCGAACTCTGTCCTCAAGCGCGGCGCCACAGTCCGCGAAGACCAGGTTGGGCGACTTGCCGCCCAGTTCGAGCGTCACGCGCTTGACGGTGTCGGCGGCGGACTTGGCCACCGAAACGCCGGCCCTGGTGGAGCCTGTAAACGAAACCATCGCAAGGCGAAGGTGCCGGGCGAGCGCATCACCCACTTCGGGGCCGGTTCCGTGAATGAGCGCGAAGGCGCCGGCCGGAACGCCGGCCTCGTGCAGGATCTCGGCATAGATCGCCGCCGAAAGCGGTGTGTGCTCGGACGGTTTGAGGATCGCCGGGCACCCGGCGGCAAGGGCCGGCAACACCTTCAGCGCGATCTGGTTGATGGGCCAGTTCCATGGCGTGATCAGCCCGGCAGGCCCGATCGGTTCGCGCACCAGCGTGTCGCCATTGCCCAACGGCCACCGCTCCTCTTGTCCCGAGAGCGCCTCGATAAAGCCGTCCGCATGGACGATCGCCGCCTCCGCCTGCTGCTCGCGGGCCATCGTGATCGGCGCCCCCATCTCACGGCACATGGCATGGGCCAGATCCTCGCGCCGCGCCGCGCTGATATCCCGGATGCGCTGCAGCAGCGCCAGCCGCTCCGCCTTCGGCCATCGCCCGAAGTCGTCGAACGCCGCGACGGCCGCATCGACGGCGCGGTCAACATCGGCGGCCGATCCGAGTGCGACGGTGCCGATCTGCTTGTCCTCGGCCGGGTCCATGACCGGCATTGTGCCGGTTCCGAGCGGCGCAACCCAGTCACCACCGATGTAGAAGCAATCCAGTTTCATGCCGCTTTTCTCATTGGGCCGCAGCGCGGGGCGGCACAATCTCGTAGCCCTGTTCCTCGGGCTCGTCGTCGACCAGGACGTCAGGGAATCCGGCAGCCCGGATTGCCAGGCCGGTCGCTTCCTCCAACCGCTCGATGATCCGGTCGGATTGCGCGCGCTCGCCGTAGCGTCTTTGCCCGTCGGCCATGATGCCGATCACCAGCGGCGACAGTTCGAGCGGAACGCCATTGTCCTCGGCCAGCTTCTGGAACAGGCCGATGTCCTTTTGCACAAGGTCCAACGTGAAGTCGACGCAACGCGAGCCTGACAGGATCATCTGGCTCTCGGTCTCGTGCACAAAGGATGTGCCCGAACTGATGCGGATCGCTTCATAGGTTGTGGCGAGATCGAGCCCCGCCGCCTTCATCGTCGTCAACGCCTCGCAGACCGATACGAGGTTCACGGTCGCCAGATAGTTGGTCATCACCTTGAGCCTGGATGCCGACCCGAGCTGACCGGTGTGCAGGATTCGCCGGCCAAGCCGCTTCAGGAGCGGCATCACGCGCTCCACCGCCGCACGGTCGCCGCCGGCGAAGATCGAGATGTTGCCTGTGTCTGCCCGGTGGCAGCCTCCCGAGACCGGGCACTCCACTGCCTGACCGCCCTGCTCCGCGACATCGGCGGCCAGCGCAATCACCTCGTCGGCGTCTGTCGTCGACATCTCGACCCAAATCTTGCCCGGGCGGATGCTGGGCAGCATGGTTTCGACGACGGCTCGCGAGGCGGCTGGCGACGGCAGGCAGGTGATCACCACGTCCGAAGCGCCCATCAAGGCGGCCGGATCGCCACCATCTCCAGCGCCATGCGCCACAAACTCGGCCACGCGGTCCGCTTCCAGATCATGAACGGCCAGATCGAAGCCGTTGCGCAACAGGCTGCCGGCCAGCTTGCCGCCGACATTGCCAAGGCCGATGAAGCCTATCTTCATGCTCATTCCCCACGGTTCGGATCAGGCCGATGCCGATCCTGTCTAGTCGCGATAATCAGGCGTGTCGCGGTCGAGTTCGGACTTCAAATGCGCGAAATGCGCATCGGCCATGCCGGCATAAGCGCGCCACCCTTCGGCGGTGTGCGCAGCGACATTGTGGGACATCACGGCGAGCGGTTCGCCTGTGGCGCGCGCCAGCAACACTGTTTGCGCCGCCTTCTCGAAAAAATAGAGCGATTCAAATGCAGCCGCGACCGTGGCGCCGGTGCAGGTGAGCCCGTGATTGGCCATCAGAAGGGTCGCGTTCGACCCCAGGGCGGCAGCGATCCGGGTGCCCTCCTCCGCTTCGTCGGCAATGCCGCCACAGTCGGGATCGATCGCCAGATCGCCGTAGAACCGTGCTGTGTTCATGTCGATCGGTGGCATGGACGGGTCCTTGAGCGCTGCGAGTGCCGTCGCATGTGGTGGGTGGCAGTGCAGGACGACGCGCACGTCCGGCCGCTCGCGATGAAGCGAGCCATGGATCGTCCAGGCCGAGCGATCGGGCGCGTCAGAGCTCTTCATCACCGAGGCATCATCGGCATCGAGCAGGAGAAGGTCCGACGCCCGGATCGCCGAGAAATGCCGCCACTTCGGATTCATCAGGAAGCGCCGCCCGTCGGCCGAGACGGCCGCGCTGAAATGGTTGCCGACCGACTCGTGCCAACCGAACCGTGCCGTCAACCGAAAGGCCGCAGCAAGGTCGACGCGAAGCGCATCGATATCCGCGTCCGCTGCACTGTCCGTCACCTGAACCGTCCTTTAGAGACAAGCGCCCGATAGCGTCCGCGCAGTTCACCCCGGTCCGTGTAGGTACCGCGCAGGTAGCGATCGCCGCTGGTGGCCGAATAGGCCTCGCGGCCGTGGACGATGCGGTGATTATCGAAAGTGATGCATTCGCCTGCCTGCAGCGTGAACCGCATGACGTATTTTTCCTCCTGCAGCATGCGCCCGAAGCGGACGAAGGCCGGATAGTAACGGTCGAGCAAGCGTTGCGGGAGATCGAAGATGTCGGCCATGTGCTGGCTGATCGTCACGCCGGACACTTCGCCATGACGGTCAAGCTCGATTACGCGCTGCCGGGCGCGCATGTCGATGTCGTCATGCTCCTTGTAAAATGGGACATCCACCTCGGCGAGAATGGCAAATGCTTCCGGATCGACGTCGCGCAGATCGTTGGCGACCGCCGTGCCGTCTGCAAAAAGGTTGAGCCCGCCTTTCACGCTGTTGGCCCGGCAGTGCAGGAATTGGATTCCCGGCGCGAACTCCTCTGCGGGTACATCGGTGTGCAACTCGAGCGCGGCCGAGGTGAAGGCGAGGTTTGTCGGTTCGATATGCGTGCGCACATCAAAATAGGGGCCGAAGAAGCTGGGACGAATGTAGCCGATCAGCGAGGCGGTCTCGGTCAGCGCTTCGTCCGTGTCGGGCATGTCGGTGACGATCGCCACGCCCTCGACCAGCAGCGCCTCCATCCAGCGGCGGCGTTCGTCTGCACGGTCGCCGAGGCGAGCATGTGAAACACGGGTGACATCGGCATAATGATCTGCAAACCAAGGCTGACGCGGCAGGTCCGCTGGATCGGTACGTGGCGCACCCTCTGCATAAGCCGAGAGCATGGTAAGCGGGTAGCGGGACACGTGCCCTTCGCCCTTCCAGATGATCACCAAAACGTCCTCCTCGACCCGAACCGTCTCGGGCCGTGGCGGTGCCGTCAGATGGAAGATGTCGAAGATCCGCTCCCGCGTCTTGCGGTCGAACGATGTCGGGCAGTTGTCGCGTAGCCAGTAGTAGTTGAAATAGCCGGGCTCGCGGCCGTCAAACATGAGACTGAGACCGTCTTGCTCGAGGGTCAGCCTGTCGATCAGCGCGCTCTCCATCGAATCCTCCTGCCGACGGGTTGGCAACGAGGAAAAGCTACGATCGGACCAGCCGCTGACGAAACAGCGATTGCGCTAAACACACCATAATGCCACGGTTATGTTATGAGCCGCAGCCTTCCGCCCCTCCGACTGCTTTCAGCCTTCACCGCCGTGGCCCGGGCGGGCTCGATCCAATCGGCGGCGGCGGAACTGAACGTCACCCAGCCGGCCATCAGTCAGGCCGTCAAACAGCTTGAGGCCTTTTGCGGTTTGCGGCTGCTCGACAGGAGCCACCGACCGGCGCGGCTGACCGAGGCGGGACAGATGCTGGCCGAGGCCATCAAGACCGGGTTTGCGCATATTGAGGAGACGATGGCCGACCTGCGCCGTGCGGAGCTGGAGGGCGCGCGTTCCGTTGCCGTCGCCTGTTCGGTGGGCGTTGCGACCTACTGGCTGATGCCCCGGCTGGCGGCCTTCTACGAAAGCCATCCCGACATGTCGGTCAATGTGATCACGACCCAATCCGGCGCGCCCGATCTCAGCGACGGCGTCGATCTTGCCATCCGCTACGGCCACGGACGTTGGCGGGACGGCACGGTGAAGCCGCTCTTCGGTGAGGCGATCGAGCCGCTGTGCAGTCCCGGCATGCGCGCCCGTTTCGACGGTCCGGTGCCGCTCGACGCGGTCCCGCTCCTGCATGTCAAGGCGCCCGAACCCTCCTGGGTGACGTGGGACGACTATTTCCGTGCGACGGGTCAGCCACGCGCTGGCGGACGCGGGCGGACCTTCACGAACTATGTGCAGGCCACACAGGCGGCCGTGGAGGGATTGGGCGTCATGCTTGGCTGGCTGTCCATCACCGGCGGGCTGGCCCATGCCGGGCAACTCGTTCCCGCAGGGCACAAGCAACACCGGCCGCGTGACGGCTTCTATCTGGTCGCAAAACCGAAAAGGGGCGACGCCGCCGCAGACGAATTTGCGCGATGGCTGCACGCCATCGCCAGGCAATGAGCGATTCTGCCGCCTTCGGCGCAAGGCGGGTTCTCACCGAAGTGAGCACCCATCGTCCCGGTAAGCTGTGCCGGATATGCCAGAGGAGTTCGGCACTTCATTGCCGAGGCGACCCGGCGGTCGGAAGGTCTCCAACGGGGTCATCACAGTGCGGCGTTACCACTCACTCGGCGGCTATCGCGTGTCCGGCGAATATCTCGCGGACCTTTGCCGCAACGGCCGTGCCGAGATCGCGATTGTTGGCTTCGGTGAAGTGAATTCCGTCGATCCCGTCGGTCGATATGACGCTGCCGGCATCGAGGAAATGCACCTTCATGAAATCGGCCAGGTCGCCATAGAGTTTGGCAAACTCGGCGGTCTTCTCGTGCGCGCCGCCGAACAGCGACTGGAAGTGAGGATGCGGCATCGGTTTGAGCGGCGGCGGCGCTATGATCAGAACCTGCGGCGCAGGATAGGCCGTCCCGACGCCGCCGGCACCGGACAAGACCTGACCGACCAGCTTGGACATTCCCGCCGCAATCTCGAACGGTGTCCGGTTGAAGTAGGCCTTGGTGTCGTTGGTCCCCAGCATGATGATCACAAGGTCCAGCGGAAGATGGCTTGCAAGTGCCGGCGGAAGGTAGGCGCTGCCGTCCAACCTTGGGTCCGTGGGATCGTTCAGCGAAGTCGTGCGGGCACTCAGTCCCTCCTCGACAATCTCGAACTCTGGCGCGAGCGCGCTCTGCAGAATGCCAGTCCAGCGAACATCGACCGGATACCGCGTCGTGGGCACCCCCTCCTCGACCGGAACCCATCCCCATGTCAGAGAATCGCCGAAGCACATAATGCGTTTCGTATTGGCCACTTGGTCCTCCCTAGGCTTGGTTTCTTTGGGTGCTGAGGCCGTAGAGCATGGCCGCCAACAGAATGATCAGGCCGCGGACGATGAGCTTTCCTGGCTCCTGGACGCCGAAGCTCGTCAACACGACAAAGAGAAAGGCAAAGCACAGGACGCCGAAGAACGGGCCCCAGACGCCCCCGTCGCCGCGGCCAAAGACGACGCCGCCCAAAATGGTCGCGGCAACCGCATCGATCGGCATTTCAAGCCCGAGACGCAGACTGCCGACCGCCACTGAGGACGACTGAACGAGCGCAGCGATGCTGGCGAAAAGACCCGACAGGACGTGGCAGAGAAGAACCGTCCGTTCGACGGGCACACCGGCAAACTGGGCAGCCACCGGGTTTTCGCCAACCGCGCCGACATAGCGTCCGAAGACGAACCGCGACAGGAAGATCGAAAGTCCGATCGCCAGGACCAGCCAGAATAGCACAGGCGTCGGCAGGAAGCCGATCTTGGTGTTGTACAGATCGTTCATGTAGCCGGGCATGTTGCCCGGTGGTTTTCCGCTCGCCAGAAATTGAACGAAACCGGTCAGAATGACTGTGACCGCCAGTGTCGCGATGACGGCGGAGACCCGGCGCCGGGCCACGAGGTAACCATTGAACAGCCCCACGGCCGCGCCGAAGGCCAACGCGAGGATGACAACAACAGCCGGCGACTGATTGCCCAGAAATCCTGACGCAATCATGTAGTTGATAACCAGCAGGACCCCGGCGCCCGAAAGATCGATTGAGCGTACACGCATCACGAGAAGCTGCCCGAGGACCAGAATTCCCAAGGGCGCCACCTGCCGCACGAAGATGCCGAGAACGTCGGGGTTCATCAGTTGCGGTCTGGTCATCCAGAGCGTCAGCAGCAGAACCGCGAAGACGAAGTAGGATGGCGGGGTACGGGCAATCCGCCACAAGGCCTGGCGCATCTTCAGAGCCCCATCCTTGAACGAGACTGGAGCGCGACGACAAGGAGCAGGATCGCCCCCTTGATCGCGCCTTGCAGGAACGCCGACAGGTTCGCCAGGTTCATGCCGTTGGCAAGCAGCGCCATCAGAAGGGCGCCTAGGATGGTGCCGTGCAGGCTGCCGACGCCGCCTGACAGTTGCGTGCCGCCAATGGCGACGGCGGTTACCGAATCGAGGGCAAACTGCGCGCCGACACCGGGATCGCCGGATGCAATTCGGCCCGCCACGAAGAGTCCTGCCAACGCCGCAAAAAGGGCGCTCAGCACATAGGCGATGACCACGTTGCGCTTGTCGGCAAGCCCGAAATTGTGTGCGGCGTCTTGCTGGCCGGACGATGCGCCGCCGCCGATCGCAAACAGGTGCAGGCCGAAGCGCGATCCGTGAATGATCTTCCAAGAAACGCCAATGACGAGGATCAACCAGACGAAGACAGCGGGAATCCCGAGAAATGACCCGGTCACCATTGTCACCACCACGTCAGGCACCGATCCACCGGCTACCGGCCTGAGAAGCTGAGCAATGCCCAGCACGATGAACTGCATCGCAAGCGTCGCGATGATCGGATGGACGTTGAGGCGGACGATCGCAACGCCATTGGTCACGCCGACGGCTGCAGCCGCAAGGAACGCGAGCGGGATCAAGACCAACGGCGATCCGTCCAGCGCGAGAATGGCCGTGGTCATGCTGATGACCGAACCAACAGACAGGTCCATCCCGGCAAGGACGATCACTATCATCTGGCCGATTGCCACGATGATCAGCGGCATCATCTGGGCCAGAAGATTCGAGGCGTTCTGTGCGGTTCCGAACTCCGGTGTGGTCACCGCGAGAACGGCGACCAGAACTCCGACCAGGACCGCCGGCGCCAGCCAATTGCCCTGCCGGGAGGTCTTGCCTGAGGCGCGATGTGCGAGTCGGAGGATCATGGCTCTGATTGTCTTGGACTGGGGTCAGGCATTGAGGGCGGCGTCGAGAATGGCGTGTTCGTCGGCATCGCGTCCCGCGATCTCGGAGACGATCCTTGAATTGTGAACGACAAAAAGCCGGTCACACAGCCCGATGAGCTCGATGGTCTCGCGCGACAGGACGAGTATGCCCTTGCCGCTGTCCGCGATTGAACGGAGCAGCGCGTAGATCTCGGCCTTGGCGCCGACGTCAACGCCCCGCGTCGGTTCTTCGATCACCAGCACGTCGGGCGCCTTGGCCAGATAGCGCCCAAGCAGGACCTTTTGCTGGTTCCCCCCCGACAGAGACCCGACGGGGGCGCGGGCGCCGCCACTCTTGACGCGCAGTTCGTCCAGCATCCGCCCGACAAGCGCTTGCAGCTTGTGCACCGGGAAGAAAGCCGGGCGCGCGGCCTGCACCCCGATGTCGATGTTCGATGCAATCGGAAGGGCCAAGAACAAGCCCTCTTCCTTGCGGTCTTCGGGAACAAAGCCCAGGCCATGGCCGGCCATCGTCCGAATCCCCGCGTTCGCCGGCAGCGGCATTGCCATGGTTGTTGTGCCGACTGTCACCTTGCCCGAGACGGGCGCGTGCGCGCCGATGAGCGAGCGGGCAATCTCTCTTTGCCCCTGCCCTTCAAGGCCGGCCAACCCCACAATCTCTCCAGCGCGAACATCGAAATCGATCGGCTTGGAGCCCGGTCCCAATGTGAGATTCCGGCAGGACAGCAGCGTCTTGCCGGCGGCCTTGCCGCGCTCCGGAAAGAGGTCCGCCAGCTCCCTTCCCACCATTGATGCGATGAGCAAGTCCGGCGTGAGCGTGTCAACGGCGTTCGTCGAAACGAACCGCCCGTCCTTGAGCACCGTCACCGTGTCACAGATCTCAAAGATCTCATCGATGCGATGGGAAATATAGACGACCGATTTGCCTTCGGCCTTCAGCCGTCTGATCTGGGCGTTCAGAACCTCGACGTCGGCCGCGTTCAGTGCGGCCGTCGGTTCGTCGAGAATGAAGACACGCGCGTCGACCTTGATGCCGTGTGCGATCTCGACGAACTGCCGTTCGGCGATTGTCAGCTGTGAAACCAATGTCGCGGGATCGATCGAGAGTCCCAGCTCTGCGAGCGCTTCGGCCGCTCTTGTTTCCATGACGGCTCGATCCGGCACGCCCCAACGGTTCAGCACCTCGCGGCCAAGGAACATGTTCTCGGCGATCGTCAGGTTAGGAAGCAGCGACAGTTCCTGGAAGACGGTCGAAATACCGGCCTCCAGGGCCTGCCGCGGATTCGAAAATGACACCGGACGACCATCGATCATGATCTGTCCACCGTCGGGAACGACCACGCCGGCCAGAACTTTCATCAGCGTCGACTTGCCCGCACCATTTTCACCCATCAGGGCGTGGACTGATCCGGGCAGCAGATCGAGGCTCACATCCGAAAGAGCAATGGTCCGCCCAAAGGATTTGGAGATGCCTCTCAGCGATGCGAGGGGATGCATTGGTTTGTCTGCCATGGAGATGCCTTGACCGGTTTGGTGCCCCAGTCCTGTGAACCGGACCGGGACACCAGGACGCCTTGGGAGGGGCGTTACTGGCCGTAGAGCTCGAGCAGTTTTTCTTCCGGCAACTCGGTCGGCCACCAAACGTTGGCCGTCAGGTCCGAACGGTAGTACTGCGTCGCCTTTTCGATGTCCCAGCCTTCCGGCTCGTAAATGTAATGCTTGTGCAACGCTTCACCGGACAAAAGGGCCGCTGCGGCACGAACCCCGGCCGCGGCTTGCGACGGGCTGTATTCGGCGACGATTGACGGATAGCCCATCTCGATCCACTGGCCGAAGAAGCCGTTGTTGCCTTCTCCCGTGATCGGCGGGATTTCCGCACCGAACTGCGTCAGCACGTCCACGCAGGCCCGGGTCATGTCCGCCCCGGATGACCAAATCCCGTCAACCTGGGGGTTGGTCAGATAAAACGTCTCGCAGAGGTTTTTGCCGAGATCATAGACCCAATTGCCGTGGTCTTCCTGCACGATTTCGATGTTCGTGCCTTCCAGCGCCTGCATCAGGCCGTTGTAACGGTTGATGTCTTCGGGATGCGACGGCAGGCCCCTCAGAGCCCATATCTTGCCCTCTCCGCCAAGTTGCTCGACCAGGAAGTCTCCCATCACGCGGCCGAAGTTCTCCGCGCCACCCTGGATATCGACGGTGAAGTTCTGGTTCTCCGTCCGGCCTGTGTGCACGACAACCGGAATACCGGCGTCGATTGCCTTTTGAATGCCGGTGTCGGCGGACGTGGCCGTGACCGGCATGACGATCAGCACGTCGGGGTTTTGGGCCAGCAGGTCCTCAATGTCGGCGACCTGTTTTGACTGGTCGAAGTTGGCGTCAAGCATGATGAATTCGCCGATGCGCTCATCGCCGTCGGCGATCCCCTGCGCCTCATGCGCGGTCTGGACCGTCCAAGTGTTGGCGTTGACGCCGAAATGGCTCATCGCCACCTTCCATGGCGGGGCTTTCTCGAACGTACCGGCCTCCACAATGCTGTTGTCATCGGGACGCGGTTCGACCCCGTCCATCAGGTTCGCTTCCTGAGCCATTGCCCCGGTGGACATGAATGTCGTCGCCAACAAGGCGACGGCGGCGGTCTTGTGAGCTTGAGCCAGCATCCTGAATTCTCCTCCACTGTGGTTCGGGATCTCTGCACAACGCCGATCGACATGCCTTTCCGGCCGTTCGTCAGAAGCGAACGTTCGGGCGCGTCTCGATGCTTTGCTGTGACCGTCCTCCCCGCTTCTAGAAGCATCACGAAACGACCATGTCAATAGTTATTCATATTGATTGAATAAGTTTCTGACTTGTAAGCGCGCGTCCGCGCTGCCATCTTCCGGCCAGTTGAATTCGGGCTGGCGCGCTTTTCATCGATGCGCTTGAGGCGGGAATATGTCCTTAAAATCAGTGCTTTGCTTTGGAGACTCAAACACGCATGGGCAAGCACCGGGCGGCACGCCGCTGGACCGTTTCGGGCCGGAGGAGCGCTGGCCGGGCGTTTTGCGCGCTGCTCTTGCGCCCCACTGGTACGTGATCGAGGAAGGGCTGAGCGGACGCACAACGGTCTATGATGATCCGATCGAAGGCGCTTTGAAGAACGGGCGGACCTATCTGCGCCCATGCCTCATGAGTCACGCTCCGCTCGATCTGGTCATTCTCATGCTGGGAACCAACGATCTCAAGGCACGGTTCGGCCAGCCGGCGTCCGAAGTGGCGATGGGCATCGGTTGCCTGATTCACGACATCAAGGAGCTGGAACCGGGGACGAACGGAACGGTGCCGGAGATCCTGGTCGTGTCGCCGCCGCCCATGCTGGACGACATAAAGGAGTGGGAGGGCATCTTCGCGGGCGCGCAGGCCAAGAGCCACCAGTTGGCTCATGAGTTCGAGGTGATCGCCGACTCGCTTGAAGTGCACTTCTTCGACGCAGGAAGCGTCGTCACATCCGACATGGCCGATGGCTTCCATCTCAGCCGTGAGGCGCACGCGGCGCTCGGACTGGCGCTCGCGCAGGAAGTGCGCGCGATCGGCTGGAGGGACTGACATGCCCGACATGCGCTTTGCGCCTCCAAATCCGATACGGATCGCCGACCGGTCCAGCGGCATGAACGCCACCAGCGTCCGCAGCTACAATGAACGTCTCGTCTTGTCGCTCCTGCTTCAGAACGAGGGCATTTCGCGGATGGCGATCGGCAAGCGCACCGGCCTGTCGGCGCAGACCGTGTCGGTTCTGGTCCGATCGCTGGAACAGGAAGGGCTCGTCGCGACCGGCAAGGCGCAAAAGGGCCGCATGGGGCCGCCCACCATACCGCTCTCGCTGAACCCCGAAGGCGCGTTCGCTGTCGGGATTGGCGTCGGTCATCGACATGCCGAGGTCGTGCTCGTCGACTTCATCGGACAGGTTCGTTTCCACCGCACGCTCCCCAATCCGGAGAAAAGCCTCGTTGGCAATCAGACCGGGCTCGTCGATACTGTGCGGGCGGCCATGGAGTCGGTGCCCGAGCGGGATCGCACCCGCATCATCGGGATCGGACTGGCCTTGCCCGAGGACCATGCCGAGCTGGCGCTTGCGCCGGCCGGATTGCAGGAGCGTTACAGGAGCCTTGGCGAGGAGATCGAAAACGCGCTGGGCATCGACGTCTACGTGCAGAACGACATCACCGCCGCCGCCGCCGGCGAGAGCATGTTTGGCGCGGCCAAGTCGCTGGACGACTATCTGTTCTTTTATCTGGGCGCACGCATTCACCATCGGCTCGTGCTGAACCACCAGATCTTCAAGGGTGAGGCGCCCGCCAGCAGCGCCATGGGACTTCTGGAACTGGAACACCGCCTCAACAAGGCCGGCGAGGAAACCGACCATCTATGGGATGGATCGGTTGACTGGCCGGAGATGGGCGATCTGGGACAGGCGTGGCTCGAAGACTGCGTCGGCGTGCTCCAGGACTCGCTGCGTTCGGCGTCCCTGTTTCTGCCCATCAAGACCGTGATCGTCTCGTCGTATGCGCCGAACGAGATCTGTGACCAGATCGCCAAAGAGCTGGTGATCTCCAATCCGACGATTGAAGCCCGACCCAGTGAGCTGCGCATTTCGCCCAAGGCGATGGGCGCGGCAAGTCTTCCGTTCAGCTCGAAATTCACACTGCATCAGTAGCGTTAGGCGCGGCACCCGGCATGGAGCGCCGCGCCCGGTGCGGTGTCAGACCTGCTGTGCGTGGGACTGCGTCAGCCAGAGCAGCCCGAAGAGAAGCAGACCGGCGGACACGGTCGAAGCGATGGTGCGGGCCGAGTTCCAGAAGGTCCACCGCGGGACGTAGGTTCGCAGCCAATAGTCCTGCGTCGTCTGCACGGACAGGTCCATTCCGCCAAGCGCCTGGTTCATCGGCACATTGAAAGCGACCGTTACGCCGAAACAGCCGATGAGATAGACGAGCGCCGCCAAGAGGATGAGGACGCTTGCGGGACCGCTCATGCCGAAAAAGGCATAGCCGGCTATGACGACCGACATGGCGGCCATGCCGAGGAACAGGGTCATGAAGACCCACTGGAACACTTCGCGGTTGATGACCTGCATCGCCTCGACGCCGCCAATACCGCCGGTGATGGCCAACGAGCGCATGATGAAGTCGGAAAAGGCAAGGAAGACGCCGCCCACGAGGGCATAGGCGAGGATCGACATCTGCAGGAGCAAAAAGACGGTGATGGACATGGTGAATTCTCCGAAAGAGTGTTGAGCGGCGGGTGGTGTGCCCTGCCCGCCGCGTGTTTGGCGATGCTCAAGCCGCCTTGGACCAGGCGCCGGCCTTGGCGGCCTTGGCGGCGAAGTCGGCAAAGTCGCGGGGAGGACGGCCAAGCGCGCGCTGGACGCCGTCGCTAACCTTCTCGTTGCGACCGTCCAGGGTTTCCCTCGCAATGGCCGTGAAGACGTCGGCCACGAATGTGCCGCCGGCGGCGGCCACGTTGGCGTGGAAGTCTTCGAATGAAATCGGGACGTGCCGGATCGGCTGCCCGATGGCACGGCTCAGTTCCTCGGCCATGTCGGCCCAGCCCATCAGCCGCGGGCCGGTGACCTCATAGGTCTCTCCCGCATGGCCGTCCTCGGTGAGTGCGGCCACGACGACATCTGCGATGTCGTCGATATCGATGATTGGGTCGGTGATGGCTCCGCCGGGCATCGGAAGCACTCCGGCCAGGATAGGGTCGCGCAGATAGCCTTCCGAGAAGTTCTGGGCGAACCAGGTGGCGCGGACAATGGTCACATCCGGGCCTGCGGTCTTGACGGCCTGTTCGCCAAGCTTGGCATGATGCTCGCCGCGCCCGGAGAGCAGGACAAGACGCTCGACGCCAAGCTCTTTGGCCTGAGCGGCAAGAGCGCCGACTTTGTCCACCCCGCCGGGGAAGGCGAGATCGGGGAAGTAGGTCACATAGGCGGCGCGCACGCCATCGAGCGCAGGCCCCCAGGTTTCCGGAGCCTCCCAGTCAAAAGGCGTCGCCGAATGGCGTGAGCCATGGCGGACATTATGTCCAAGCGCTTCGAGCCTGGCGGCGACGCGGCGGCCCGTCTTGCCGGTTGCGCCGATGACGAGAATGGGTTGGTTGGTCATGGTCGGTTTCCCTTGGTTTGAGTTGATGACCAAGGGATAGGCGACGGGTGACGCACGGTATTGACCGGCGCGGCCAACGTTTTGACCTTCGCTGCCAAGCGGCACCCGCCGAGCAAAGAAAAACGGCGCCGGAAGGACCGGCGCCGTGTTCATTTTCGAGGTGTTGTTGAGGTTCACGCAGCCTTGAAAAGCGCGATATCCATATCGGCCGCCGACGACCGCAAGGGAGCCAGAGCCTGGTACTCGGCAGAGCGATACCAAGTCTGGGCCGCGTCGACACTGGGGAACCGGACAAGCGCCACGCCGGGCGCGGTCCATTTGCCCGACAGCGTCTCTGCAAGCTGCCCGTCCAGGACGAGCTCTCCGCCATGTGCGGCAAGCGTCGGGCCAGCAGCAGCGGCATAGGCCTGCATCTTGTCGGCATCCCGAACGGTGACGTTTGCGACGAGATAGACGGTCATTGAAACCTCCATTGATGATCTGGTTTTGCGATGTGCAGCCGGGGTTTCGCACGCCAAGGCACCGCTGGCTTGACCGTCGCGGCCAACGTTTTGTCCGTCGCGGCCAATGTCAATGTCAGGCGGCCGACCGCTTCCTGCGGTAACTGGCCGGCGTCAGCCCGACCCAGCGCTTGAACGCCCGCGTGAACGCGCTTTGCTCGGAAAAGCCCGTCAGGAAAGCCACTTCGGCAATCGAGTAGGCTTCGTCCCGCAACAGACCTTCGGCCAATTCGCGACGGGTTTGCTCCGTCAGCGTCTGAAAACTCATGCCGTGGTCAGACAGTCTCCGATGCAGCGACCGTGCGCTGAGCCCCAGGCCACGGGCGATATCGGTCACTTTGGGCATGCCTTCATTGAGCGACTGGGCGATGGCGTCTTTGGTTTGCTTCACGATTGAGTTCTCCGTGCTGATCTCGGAGAGTTCCGCATCAAGATGCGAGACGAGGTATCGTGAAATCCCCTCATCGCCGAGCTTGTTGGGCTGTGCGAGGGATTGCGGCGACAAAAGCAGCGCGTCTAGCTCGGCGCCAAAGTGAACCGGGCAACCGAAATAGGCTTCGTGATAGTCACGCGTTTTCGGCGCGCCGTGCTGGATGTGAACTTCGAGCGGGGCGAACGCGACCGGACAGACCTGGCGGCTGATCGACACCGCGCTTGCCAGGCTCGCTTCATTGGACAGACGAAGACCAAGACGCCGAACGCCAGCGCGATGCAGAATGAAAAGCGTCCCGCGTTCCGTCGGACGCAGCTCGTATTCGACCACGCTGGTCCACAGGCGCGCATAGCGTTCGACGCGGGTGAATGACGCCATCAGCGTCGGCGCCGCCTTCCACGCAAGACCGAGCGCGCCATACTCGTCGCAACGCATGGACTCGCCGACCTCAAGCGGGAACGCCGTCACATCCACCTGCTCTGCCAACCTTTCCAGCAGGGCATAATAGGCATCGGCGGGGATCATGGCTTTTGGGTCCCAGGGCGCATCCACGTCGAGCCCGACCGAGGCAAGATGCTCGCGTGGATCCACCTGGTCACCCGCCGCGGCGACCATCTTTCGCGCAAAGAGAGACGTGATCTGACCCATGCATCGAAACTAGATCGCAGCCCACGGTTTGGCCAGATCAGGCATTGGCGGAAGCTGACCGCGCGACCGCCGCTGGCGTATCAACACCAGCAACGGTTCCCGGTTCTCAGGCGGAAGGCAGAGGCGGCGAACCGCAATCACTCGCCGGCCGATGTCGCCTGCGGATCGTCCTCGTCTTCGTCCTCATCATCGGTGCCGGTCTCGGTGCCCGATCCCGTGAGCGTGGTTCCCGCACCGTCGCCAAAAACGTCTTCAAGTCCGCCACCGAGCGAAACCCGAACCGTGCCCGGTGTGCTGAATCCGGCAAACGAACCGGTTGCCGTCGAGCCGATTCCGGGCCCGCTCCCCAGCGGGTTCAACGTTTCGGGCAGGCGGGGATCGCGGCCGGCACCGTTCGCGCCGGGACGCAGAAGTGTCCCGCCCCCTGCCCCGGCATCGTCGACGACGAGCACGCGGTAGATGCCCGGCGCGACAAGGTCGTCGACGCCGGCGGGCCGCGTCGGCACAAAGCCGCTCGACGACCGCTCAAGCACGGTGACCCCCGCCGGGGCGTCAATCCGCACCGGGTCCGGCGACAGCAGACGCCGGACGCGTACCGACCCGGTCGAACGCAGGGCCACGGGCCCCGTACCCGAGGCCACTCCGTCCGCATCAAACCGTGCATCCGGGCTGTCGATGATCACCGACCCCGTCGCAATCGCCCTCAGGCTGCCAACTCCCGCGGTTCCCAGCGGCAGCGGTGCGCCGGGCACTCCTATGCTGCCATCCAGCGCCGTCAGGAACAGGCGTTCCGCCGTTACTGGGATCGCCACCCCCGGGAAGGCGGCAATGTTGCCGACGGCGGTCAGCACGACATTGCCGCCATCGCTGTTGACCCGGCCAGCCAGCGTCAGATCGCCCGCCGTGAAGAGATCGATCGTGCCGCCACGTCCGTTCGAAAGGCCGGCGACGATGCCCGACCGCCGGTTCAGCAGATGCATCGCACCGCCGTCGACCGAGGCGTCGATGATGCTGGCATCCAGACGCAAGCCTTCGGGACCGGGGTTGCGCAGGGCCCCGGCCTCAATGCGCGCGATGCCGAAGACGCCGGACGTGGTGATGAACGGGCCATCGCCCTGCCCGGTCAAACTGTCGGACGCCGAAACCCAGGCCGCCGGCGTGTCGGGATCCGATTTGGCGCTGCGCACGTCGCTGATCGTCACGCTTTCGCTGCCGGCGATCCGCACCGTGCCGTTCGTGCCGGCATCGATTTGTGAGCCGATTTGCTGGAAAAAGTTGCCGCCATCGATAGTTTCGAGAACGATGTCGCCGCCGTCCGATGTGATGGAGCCTTCGACCAGAAGCGTTGTCAGGCTGCCGAAACGCGGGCCGGCTACGGCGGTGACAGCGCCGCCTTCCGACTGGATGTCGCCGAAGATTTGGAGAATGGAACCGTCCAGCGTGATATCGCCGCCGCCCGACAGCGTTTCGGCATTGAACTTGGCGGCAATCAGCCCGCCAGTCGTGGCAATCGCGATGTCACCGCCGCCGCTGTCAACGCGGGCGTCCTGGCGGTAGAACTCGCTTTCAATGTCGATTGCGGCGCCATTGGCCGCCAATCCGTCACCGACAATGGTCAGCACGGCTTCGGGCGCCCGTAACCGGATGCCGATACCGATCGGATCGATGCCGGCCAGTTCGGGATTGTCGGCAATCAGGTCGGCCAGGTTTGCGCGCTCGACGCCGTTTGCATCGACAATCGCGCCGTCGCCGCGCATGGCCGCCTCGACCGAGGTCAGCGTCACCGCGTTGCCGCCGTCGAAAGTCAGATTGACGCCGAGTTCGCCCGCCAGACGCAGCTCTTCGAGAGTCGTGTTTGTGACGATCGTCAAAGACGGGTTTTCAAGATCGTCGATGCCCAGACCGACAGATGACGAAAGGTCGATTGATCGCACGATATCGAAAGTGCCCGATATGTTGCCATGGGCATCGATCGCCACGCTTTCGGCGGTCAGCGTGGCGATGTCGACCCCGCCGAAGAAGGTGGAGGCCGTTAGGGTGTCGGCTTCCAGCGTGCCGATGTCGATCGATCCCGTATCCGCCAGGTCCAGCGTGACATCGCCCGAGGTTGCCAGATGCGACAGGCCGATATGGTTCTGGGCAAGGATCGTTACGCCGCCGCCAAAGTCGGACTCGATCGCCGCATCTTCGAGCGGCCCGGCCGCCTCGAGCCGGCCTGCGATGAATGTGCCGTCGCCGAACAGCGAGATGTTGGCGCCGTCGGCCAGATCGATGCGCCCCGGCGCGACAAGGCGAAGCGTGTCACCGGAGAAGTCGAGCGCCTCGGTGACCTCGATGTCGTCGGAGGCGCCGACGCCGGCAATGTTGACGAAATCGGCGGCGAACGACGTATCGGCGCCGAGCGCGATGTCGCCTTCATTGAGCAGCGTGAAGGAGCGGAATCCGGTTCCGGTGAAGGTGATGTCGCCGATCTGCAGCGGATCGAGCCCCGGGTTCCGGTTGGCGATCACAGCGATGCGGTCATCCCTGAGGCCGAAGGCGAGCAGGTCGAGCGTCCCAAATTCGGTGACGACCGGCCCGAGTAATGTACCGAAATTGGCTTCGGTATAGAGATCTGCGGTTGCCGCTTTGAGATCCAGCCCGGTGCCCGGCGCCGAGAAGACCGATCCGCCCACATCGAGATCGAGGGCGCCATCGGCATGGATCGCGGCGATGGCCGTCGAGTTGGCAAGGGTCAGGTCGCCCTGCTGCACCGAAAATGTCACATCGCCGTCGAGCGCAGCGACGGCAGCGACCGTCACATCGCCGTCCGGCACCCGCAGCGCGACCTCTCCAACGGTTGAGATCGCCGACAACAGGCCATCGGGATCGCGCAGTTCGACGTCGAGCGGGTTGACCGCCCGGCCGATGTCATTCAGCGCGATGAAGGTGGCCGAGCCCGCCACGACATCGGTCGCGTCATCGCGGTTGAAATCGAGGATCGTGCCTTCGGGCGCGGTCATGACGAGGCTGCCGCCGGCAAAGACCTCAGCGACGGCAAAGTTGGCGGTGGGCGCAAGCAGCCGCACATCCCCGTCGGCCCGCGCGACGAACGTGCCGCCGACATCCTGTTCGACGGTCACCGGGACCAAGGGTGCCCCGATATCGCCGGCGCCGCCTTCGAGGACGATGTTCATGCCCGTCACATTGGCGCCAAGGCCGAACGTGTCGGTGCCGGTCAAGCCCTGTGCACCCTTGACGCGGACCCGTTCGCCGCCATTGATCAGACCGAGCGCCAGCGGGTCTTCCGAGCCGATGAACAGATCCTCGCCGGCAAGCGCGATCAGCCGTCCGCTGACGGAAACATCGACATCGTCAAACTGGTCGACCAGCGCCGTGTCGCCGTCGACGGTGATGTCGCCGCGCTCGGCCGTCCAGAGCTGCAGCAGCGTCGCCTCATCGAGCTCCTGTCCGCGCGTGATGACCAGATCGTCGAACTGGGCGCCAATATCGTCACCCGCGGCGAGATTGACATTGATGCCGGCAAAGTTGGGTTCCTCGATCAGCAACTGCGTGTCGCCCGTCTCCAGCACCAGATCGGCGCGGATACCAAGGCCGAGCTGCTTGTCGGTCCAGAAGATCTGCTCGGTGAGATCAGCGGTCTCCTGGGCCGGTGCCGCATAGGCAAAGTCAGGATCGAACGGCGCCGAACCGAATTCGGCATGTAAAGCGTGATAGCGCGCCGTGCGATCCGCCGCCGCATCGGCAATCTCGGCATCCGTCAATCCGGCGTCGACGAGGGCCGCTCGTTCCAGATCACTGTAGGTGAGCGCGGTCGACGGATCATAGGCCTCAACGCTGTCGGCGATCAGATTGCCGGACCCGTCCGTCGTCCAGTTGATGCCGCGCGTGGTCCAGTAGGCGAAGTAGTCGGCCGTCCGCGTCGCCTCGTATCGGGCGATCGCGTTGGTTTCCCGCAACCCCCCGGCGCCCTCGCGCAGACCCAGATCATCCCACAGCGCCTCGAGCAGATCGTCGGTTGCGCGGCGATCGACGATACCGGCCGTGTTGGCATCGATGATATCGGCAAAATCGCCTTGGGCGATGATGTTGACGTCGCCATTTTGCGAGATGATCTGGTCGACCCAGATGGTGCCATCATTGAGGATGTTGATGTCGAAGCCGGCGGTCGCGTCGAGGCCCTGGGCGTCGACACGCAGCGGATCGTCGATCAGGCCGATGGAGCCACTGGTCGCTTCAAGCGAGACGATGCTGCCTTCAATGATCGATCCGGTGTCATCGGCAAGATCGTGAACCAGGATTGATCCGGACGCCGACAGTGCGACATTGCCGGACCCGTCAGACCGGGCCAGACGCACATTCATGTCGCCGGTCACTTCCGCGATGCGGATATGGTCGGCTGCCTCCACTTCAAGCCCGCGTCCAGCAAGTTGGTCGATCCGCAGCGGCGCGCTGCCCGACAGGATGCGCTCGGACGGTGTGGTGCCTTGCCCGCCGGTGTCGCCGCCGCCACCGAACACAAGGCTTCCGAGATTCGGCCGCGGCAGCGTGTTGACCGCCCGGCCGATGCTGCCGCCGGCGCTCATGAAGGTCAGAGCGGTCTCCATTACGGTGTTGCCGGCGGTGGCGATATCGCCGTTCTCCGAGGTGATCACAGTAACGCCCGCTTGGTTGTGCACGGGGCCGTCAAAGATCACGTCGCCCGAATGGGTGATCCGGAGTTCGGACGTCTCATAGCCGTGGAAACCGATGTCGATGGGATAGGTGGCGCGAATGCGGTGCGTGGCCCACTCGGTATCAGTCGAAACATCGGTACGCGGGCGTTCATAGAGATCGTAGGTCACGCCGAGGCCGGCAAAGACGTTGGCGGCGACCAACTCTTCGGGTCCATCATAGGTCGTGGTCAGGTCGCCGGCGAACTCGAAGCCGCGCTCATATTTGTAAGACTCTTCCTCAAGAAAGCCGAACGGGTCGCTGCCCCCAATGAGGAGGATGTCTTCGGTACGGATATCGATTGGATCGCCGAAGTCGGTGCTCGGGCTGCGTGTTGTGATCACATCGGGCCGGCCATCACTGTAGACAAAGCGCTGCTCGATCAGGCTGGTCGTGAAGGTTTCCGACGTGCCCAGATAGTAGTTGACGGCCAGTGGACGGGCGATCCCGAACTGAGGGTCAGTCACCGGAACCGAAAATGCGAGCCCGCTGGCGTCGTCGGTCGTCCGCCAGATCGAGTTGTCGGGCCGCTTTTCAAAGGTCGTCGTCACGAAGGTGCCCGGAGCTGCGCCCTCATTATTGAGGTCGACGATCCTGATGACCCCGCTGGCACCGTCGCCATAACCGGTGGAAATGGCGGTGAAGACGATCGGGATGTTGGATTCGCTTTCCACATTCACGCGGCCGTACCCGTCGGCTGCCTCGATCCGTCCGCCGCCGGTCGAGATGATCTTGCCGACCAGTTCCACATAACCGCCTTTGGACAAGACCGGATCGACCAGCAATTCGTGTGCCTCGGGGTCGTAGCGGACGCCGACATTGCCCATGATCGCGGTGTCGTCGGCGGTGTTGATCACCGTCTCGCCGAGCGGCGGATTGATGTCGGAGTTGGTGCCCGCCGAGTAGATGACGACCGGCTCGTCCGAGGTGAATGTCGCCTCATCGATCAGCGTGTCGATGTTCTGTGCGATCGTCAGATTCCAATCGGTGATGCCGGACTGGATCAGGCCGTTGACGTTGAGATAGTTGGCGTAGACGAAGACGCTTCCCGCCGCGACGATCTCACCGCCCGAGATCGGCTCGAAGACGGGTTCGGGACCCGAAGCGGTGCCGGCCTGGACCCAGGCTGCATACTCGTCAAAGAAGTCGGCATAAATGCCGAACGGGCTGCCGCCGGTATCGGTGATGTAGTCGTCGAGCGCCGCCGACAGCAGGAAATCGCCGCCCGAGCGAATGTCGACGGTCTTGGAGTCGATCGTGCCGCCAAGCACGAGAATGTCGCCGTCGACGGTCGACAGAGCGACGGTGCCGCCGACATTTTCGATCGTGCCGGTGACCAGAAGATCGCCCGACACATCGGTGCCGGTGCCCAGATAATTGTTCTGGATCGAAACGATCGGATCGTCGGGATTGGTGACATTGGTCACCAGGTCAAAGGTGGCGTCCGGGCCGTCGCCCGGAACGGTGACGCCCAGCAGACCCGAGGTCGCATTGGCGTCATTGATGTCGTTGACGGTGGCGACGTCGTTGATCTCAACCCCGTTGTAGCGGACGAAACCGGCTTCGCGGAACGGGATCGTGACATCGCGCACCTCGACGATGCGCGGCGCCTCATTGGTCACCTCAACGACCACATCGCTGCGCGCTTCGATGACACCCGCCCCGCTCAGCGCGGTTCCCGTGATCGCGACATTGCCGCCCGATGCGTAAAGATCGTCGATGATGACCATGTCGGCGGTTCCACCGGGGCCAAGGCCGGCGATGATCTGCTCAATGCGCGCGATCTCCGCATTCAGCCGGGCAACCAGTGCCGCGTCGTCTGCGAAGTCGTCGCGCTGTCGTTCCAGGTCTTCGATGTAGGCTTCGAGATTGGTGTAGAGGTCGACATCGTCCTCGAACGCGACCTCGGCATCGCCCCGGGTGAAGACGACATCGCCGTCCGGATCGATCTGGACGACCAGTTCGGCGAAGGCGCCGGCCGTCACATTGCCGTCGACGATGATCTCGCCGAACAGGGTGTCGGTCTCGGTGCCGGTGACCGTGTCGAACGACACCTCGTCCGCCCCGACCAGACTGCCAAAGGCATTGACGACGGCCTCGGCGCCTTCGCGGTAAAGGTCGGACGACGCGCCAAACGCGTAGGCATCGGTCCGCCCGCGCCCGGCGATCAGGCTGACATCCTCGGCCGCCAGCACCGTCGATGAGCTGCTGATATCGACGCTCGCCGTCTGATCGATCCGGGCCTCGGCCACCGGTTTCTTGGTGACCGGAAAGGCCGTCGCGTTCCAGATGCGCAACTCCGAGGCCAGATCGATCCTCTGACCGGTTCCGTCCTCGCTGCCGGCTGACAGGATCACATCGCCGGCGCGGCTGATTATGTCCGTGCCCGAGCGCAGATCGATTTCCTGGTCATTGTCGAAATCGGTCGTCGCGGCGCCCGAAGGACGTCCTGCCAGCCCGTAGACATTGACATAAACCTCGTTGGAAAGATCCACATCGGCCAGCGCAAGCAGTTCAACGTCACCCTCGGCATCGACGCTCGTCCCATCGAGATCGATGTCGGCCGCATTGTCGACATTGATCGCGCTGTCGGCGTTGGGGATCAGAATGCCGCCGCCCGTGTCGATCTTCAGCCGGTCCTCGATGTCGAAGCTGTTGGCGATCTGGATAGTGACTCCGTCGCCCGTATTGTCCGACCGCTGCAGGATCGTTGCGTCGGTCAGTTCGATGTCGGCGTTGGCGTCGACATCGACATCGGACTTCAGCGACGTGCCCGACACGATACCGACGTCACCGATCCGACCGTCAAAGCCGTCGGACACCTTGTCGACGGAACTGGCGGCCAACACCGAGACATTGTCGGCTTCGATCGTGATGTCATCGAGGATGATCGTGGTGACGAGATCGACATCGGTGACCATCTTGGTTGCGCCATAGCCAGCCAGGCTGGCGCGCAGGGACGAACCTTCGTTCTGCGTCGTCACGGCCCGGTTGGCGGCAATGTCGATCTGGTCGGCGGCAATCTCGAACGCGTCGGTTCCGTCGCTGGTGATCGCGACCTCGGTCACCGGATCGGCATCGATGGTCGAGCGCGCCGCCTGCACGGCGACCAGCCCGCCCTGGCCCGAACGGGTGTAGGCGTATAGATCGTCCTCGCCATAGGCCTCGATGACGAAATCGCCATCGACGTCGGGGCTGCCGCTCAGTTCGACACCGACCCGAGCGGTTGTCGCGGCATCGGCCACGGATTCATTGGCACCGATTGCGGCGAGGCCCAGAACGAACCCGTCGGAGTTGGCGTCGACATCGCCTCGGCTGGCGGCGACAAGGCGCGCAAAACCGGTGACATCGAATTCACGCAGCTTGATGTCGATCTCGGAGCGCGCCGTGTTGGAGGCATCGGCGCGGCTGCCGCCAGCGCTTCCCAGCCCGCCCGTCGCCGAAAAGGCGGTGGCGGACACGGTGGCGGGGCTCGATATCTCGCTGAGCGTGTCGAGCGCAAGCATGGTGACCGATGCGGCGTCGAACCGCGCCGATGTTCCATCGGAAACGATCTCCGAAACCGCGGACCGGCGTGCCGTTGCCAGCGAAAAGCCCAGGGCGCCCGTGCCGGCGATGGTGATCGAGTTCGACGTGGCGGTCACGTCGGCGCTGTTGCGGGTGGCGATCTCCACGGTGCGGCCTGCGGTGCGGAAGTCGGCCCGGCCAAGATCGATGATGACGCGCGCGTCGTCGTCGGCGGTCGTATCCACACCATTGCCGGCGAACGCGCCGCCGGCAGCCGCCGTCGCAACCGCTTCAACGCCGCCATCGCGCCGGCCGACGATGCGCACGTCGCCACCGGTCAGGACCGGCCGCGTCGAACCCTGAAAGGTGATGTCGATATCGGTTTCATGGCGGGCAAAGGCAACCGTGCCACCAATGGCCACGCCGCCGAATGTCGCGCCGAGCGCCTTGGCCTTGGTCTCGGCCGTTTCCTCGGCCCGGATTGCAATGTCCGAGCCTTCGCCGCTTTCAAGCCAGGCACCCTCCCCGATTGTCACGTCAATGTCGCGTTCGGTGACGACGCGCGCCACCGCGCCTGCGCCGGAGACCAGGCCGCCGGACGCGGCAAAGGCGGTCGGCACCAGATCGCCGTCGGCGGTGTCGACATTGGCATCGGCCTTGATGGTGAGATCGTCGCCGGCGGTCAGCACCGCATCGTCGCCAACAGAAACGACCAGCGCCGAACCGCGCCTGATGTTGGCCACCCCGCCCGTCATCGCCGCCGCGCCGCCCGCGGCCCCGCCGACGATCACGTCAATATCGCCGGTTTCGAGTGCGGTGACGTCGATATCGTCGCCTGCGGTCAGGGCCGCAGCCGCGCCGATGCGCGTTTCGATCGTGTCGGCCTGCGCGGCATCGGGGTCTGACAGGCGGAAGAGGTCAATGGCGCCGCGCCCGCTGTTGGCATCGGCCATGTAGCCCGCCGTCTCAGCATCGCCGCCCGAGAAGTCCGCGCCATCGCCATAGGGATCGTCGTCTTCCAGACTGTCGCCGAGATCGGCCATGTGCGCGCCGGTTTCCTCGGTTTCGGTCGGCTTGCCGAAGGCCAGATTGAGGATCGAGCCCTGGAAGGCGAACGCCCCGCCCCCCGCCGCCACGGCGGTGCCCTCGAACGACCGGTCGCCCGACGCCGACACGCTGACATCGCCGGGCACGTCAACGGATGCACCCTCGCCGATCTCGGCCAGCACCGCATTGCTCATCGAGATCGCACCGATGGTCGCGCCGGCGCCGACAAAGCCGCCCGTCGCCGAACCCAGGCCAACCGCCTGATCGAAGGTCTGGCTCGCCGTCACGTTCAGTGCATCGGCCCGGCCGTGATCGACACGCACATGGTCGCCAAGGCGCGCGGTGACCGCCTGCTCCGATTTGGCAACGAAGATGGTCGCATTGATGCCAACCGTGCCCGCACCGATGCCGACCATGGTCGTGTCATGTTCGGTGTTGGCGCTTGCTTCGATGGCAACGGCTCCGTCGGCATCAATGCTGGTCACCAGCGGATCGATGGCGCTGCTGCCGTCTTCGACCTCGGCGATGACCGTGTCGCGCGCATTGAACACGACGACCGACCCGCCAATGCCCACCGTCCCCCCGGCGCCGAGCGTACCCACCGCCTGATCGATGGTTCGGTCGGCCCAGCCGGCAAGGATCACGTCTCCGTCGGTGACCAGCGTGGCATCGTCGATCCGGGCCTCGGTCCGCGTCTGCGCGAGCGCGACCTGGACAATGCCGGCAACGCCCACGGCCCCGCCTGCCGCGCCGGCGAGCGACACCGTCGTCAGCGCATCGGGCGAACGGGCGGCGATGGCGATGGTGTTGCCCGCGTCAAGCGATGCGCCCTTGACCAGCGCTTCGGTGGTTTTGGCGAGCGACAGATATTCGACATCGGCCCCGACGCCGACCGATCCGGCTACCGAGCCGACCAGCGAGAAGGTCTCGATCTCGGTTTCGTTGGCGGCAAAGACGGCAATGTCGCTATGTGACGTCAGATCAGGCGATCCGCCAATGTTCTCGACCGCAGCGCGCACCGCATCGTCGACGAACAGGATCGGCACCTGAGCGGCCACGGACGCAGAGCCTGCTCCGGCGATGGTCGCGGCCATGGCGCTGATGTCGGTCTGATTGTCCGCAATGACGGCGATGCCGCGATAGGGTGTCGCGAAGCTCGTCCGGTAGTCGCTGAACGGCGAGCGTCCGATGCCGGTGACGCCACTGTCCGATGTGGTCCCGTTGGCGGTCAGAATGCTGTCGCCGGTCACCAGCGCTTCGACGGTGTTGGCCGCCTTGACCACGGCGACAGATACGCCGATGCCGACCGAGCCGCCAAAGGTCGCCGACACGGTGCCCGATAGCATGTCGCCGACAAGCGTCTCCTCGCCACCGCCAAGGCTGGTGTAGAGCGTGCCGCCAAGCGCCTGGACGAGGATGGAATCATCGGCCGTCAGGGTTGCGTCGTCGACCTTGGCAAGAACCGTATCGGTGCGCGTTGCGATCGATGTCGATCCCGTAACGCCAAGATTGCCGCCCACCGCGATACCGACCGCCGCGGACGACAAATCCGCATCGGTGCCGGCCTTGATGGCAATGTCTTCATCCGAGACGATTGTGCTGTTTTCGGCAAGAGCGAGTGTTTCACCGGCCATATGGGCGACCGAGACCGCCGCGCCGCCGGCATTGGACGAACCGATGCCGGCCTGGAACACGAACCCGCTCAATGTCGGATCGCGATCGGCCCGCACCTTTGCACTGGCCGTGCCGGCCGTGATGCTGGCGTCGCGGATCGCCGCTTCCGTCGTTCCACGCATCGAGGCGACACCGACGGACGCGCCGAACGCGTTTGCGCCGCCACCGCCGCCAAGCGCCACGCCGAGCGCGCGCGACCGGTCTTCGGCATCGACGATGACGTCGCCGGCCAGCCCGGATTGCACGGTCGTGCCGTCAATCTCCGCCCGGGTCTCGATGTCCGTGTCATTGACCGAAACGACACCGCCAATGGCGAGATCGCCGGAGATGAGCGCCAGTCCGGCAATCGACCAGTTGCTCGCATCTGCCGTCGACAGGATGTGCACGTCGTCGCCGGTGACAACGCCGCCGCCCTGGACCTGCGACAGGACGAGCTGTTTCTGGTTGGCGAGCGCCACCGAGCCGGCAATGTTCGAACCCGTCGAGATCTGCGCACCGACACTGACGGCGGCGGTGCGCGCTGTGGAGATTGCCTCGACCGTAATGTCCCCGCCCGCGCTGACCGCGGCGCCGCTGGCGGTCTCTAGGGTCGCCGCCGTCACGCCGCCCAGTTCGACGCGGGCAACCGAGGCGCCGAACGACCAGCCGCCGGTGCCGCCCGAGCCGGCCGCCGTCTCGGAGGCAAACTCACCGGCGGACTCGGCATCCTCGCCGCCAAGGTCGGCTTCGTCCGTCTCATCCGGATCGCCGCTCGCCGGCGCGAACGGCCGGATGGCGATCTCGAAGCCGTCCGTGTCGAGGTCTTCAACCTCGAAATAGCGATCGACGAAATTGCCGGCGGGTCCGACGATGCCCGCCTGGAACTGGCCGGCCACTGCATAGCCGCGCCGGTCGTCGGTTGCCGCGACCGAGATGTCGCCGGTGACATCGGCGGTGCCCGCCGGCATCAGCAGCGTGGCAAGGATTTCGACGTCGCGCGCCACATCGATCGCCGCCGCATCGCCGGAAACATCGGCAAAAACGCCCATGATCTCGGCCCTTGCGGCGGTCGAGGCCGCGCGTTCGGCCGCGCCGCGCTCATTGTCGGCCCTTGCGGCCGCGAGCGGCGACAGCTTGCCCATTTCCAGATAGGCATAGGAGCCGACCCCGCCGATTGTTCCCGGCGTGCCGGCGCCAAGGCCGATCGAGAAGGCTTTCGAGGCCTCGGTTGCCGTAATCGTCAAGTCACTGCCAATGCCAAGGCTGTCGACATCGGCCACGCGCGCCTCGGTCCTGCCGCCGGTCAGCAGGACGCCGGCACCGAAACCGACGCTCTGGCCGGAATCCGATGTCGTGCCCTGCAACAACAGATGCACATCGGACCGGTCCGCCGACACGCCCATCGAGCCCGCCGACACGGTCCCGCCATCGACGGTGGCCGTGACATCCCGGTCATCGACGATCCAGCTTGCCAGCGCCGCGGCGCCGATCACGTTGCCGCCATTGGCACGACCAAGCGCGGTCGATGTGGCGCGCGTGTCCGACGTTGCGGTGACGGTCACGTCGCCAAATGCGGCGCCAATCGTGCTGCCGTCCGACATGGCATGCGTATCGCGCTCGTTGCGGTCACGGCTGAGGCCGCCAGCGACGCCAACCGCATCGGCCGTAGCGGCGCTCGACGCCGCGATCTCGCGCCAGGTGGTGTCGATCGCCCCGATATCGATGGTCGACGCTGAAATGTCCGACATGTCGATCGACGCACGCGTTTCACCGGTCGAGTGCTGGTCGGCAAAGACGGTGGCCACGGCCGAAGCCGCCTCGCCGCTGCGCACCGCACGTGTCCGGATCACGCTGTCGCTGTGGGCCTCGACCGACACCGGCTCGCCGGAGAGAAACACGGTGCTGCCGTCGGCGATTTCCGCGACAACGTCGGACCCGTATGTGGTCCGCGACAGGCCGACTGTGCCCGCGCCCTTGGAGGCATCGGCGAGCGCGCCCTGCCGGTTCGTGACCACCGCCTGTTCGAGGGCCGAGACGCTGACCGCACCGGGAAATGACAGGAACGATCCGCCGATTGCCGCCTCGGTCGACCAATCGGTGGTCAGAACCGAGATCGAGAGATCGCCTGCAACACCGCCGTCGGAGCCGGCGCCGGATGTCTGGAATGCCGTGCTCTCTCCGGTCAGCGCGGCATCGACGGTGATGGCCGGCCTCGCGCCGAGGAACGGGCCGGAGATGCTCGCTGTGTCCAGCGCGGCTCGCGTGGTTCGTTCGTCGGTCTGCGCAATGGCGCCGGCTCCAAACCCGATCCGTTCGCCATCGCCTTCGACACCGATCGATGCCCGCACTGCCGCCTGATTGGTGGCGGTGACGTCCAGCGTGCCGGTTCCGGCGAGCGACAGCGCCCCGCCACCGTCAGTCGAGACGAGCGCTTCGGTGGTCTGATCGGTTGTCTGCACGATCGCCGCGCCGGTGATTGACTGCGCCGACGAAGTGGCCCGCGACTGGGCATTGGCGACGGTCAGCGCGTCGTTCAGCGCCGTAACCGTCGCGGATTCGGCGTCCGAGGGTCCGGCGAACGCGGCATCGGCGCGAACCGTATCGGCGGCGTCGCTGCGCACATAGGACAGGCCGACCGCCGTGCCCTTCTTGTCGTCCTCCGCCGGCGTCGACGCGCCGTCCGGTATCGCCTCGATCGCGCCGGCCGCGATCAACGTGCCGCGCGTGCGCATCGCATCGAGCGACACGAGGCTTGTTCCGGCAAGGGATGCGCCGTCGATCAGCGCTTCGGTCAGGCCCGTCGAATCGAGCACGGCGACGGAGCCAATCACGCCCAACCCGAGCGTCGATCCGCCGCGCCCGCTTGACAGGATGCGCTGGATCGAACCGTCGGTGGCGTTAACGCTGACAGGTTCGCCGACGACGCCGCCCGGCGCATTTGAGGCCAGCGCGGCATTCCGGATCGCCGCGCGTGTCGTCCGATCGCTGTCGATCCGCGCCATGGCGCCGCCGAGGCCGGCCGTGCCCGCACCCGAGACCGCCGCGCCGGCGCCGGCGAACATCACCGTCTCATTGATGGCATCAATGGCCACGCTGTCATAGCCGACATCGCGGTTCGAGTTCAGTTCAGCCTCGGCCACATCGGTGAGCGCAACGCGGGCATAGTCACCGGCCAGTGCAAGACCGAAGTCCAGACCCTCCAGCGCGCCTCCCGATGCGGTGCCGCCCGAACCGCCGGCTGCGCCGTCGGCGCTGGCGAAGTCGGGCATCGCGCCCGGTGTTTCACTGCCGGCTTCCTCAGAGGTCTGCGCACCGGCGTCGGAAACCGCAACAAACAGGCCGGACATGGACGCATCCATGTCGAGCAATCCGATCGTGTGGGCGGCCAGATCGGGATTCCACGGATCGACGAAAGGCCCGGTCGGCACAAAGCCGTCAAAGCCGGTCAGAAGGGCGGATGCCTGTCGCGATCCGGTGACCAGACTGCGCGCCACACCGACGCCGGCCGACCCGGCCTGGCTGCCCGCGGCTGCGTCGGCAAAACCGATACCGGTGTCACGGGCGCGGATCGTCACCATGCCGATATCAAGGGTGGCTTCATCGTCGACGCCGGCAAGAGCGTTGCCGTCGTAATTGACCAGTGCGAATGCGCCGCTGCCGCCCGCCTGCCCCGCGCTGCCGAATGAGCGGGTCTGTGCGCCAAGCGCCAGCGCATTGGTCGCCTCGACCGTCAACTCGTCGAGCACCAGCGTATCGGTGAACTCGATGTTCAGATAGCCGCCGACAAGCGCCCGCGTGGTCGCCGACACATCGACGGTCTGGAACGCCGCGCCGGCACCGATGCCGCCGCTCGTCGCATCGCTCCAATCGGGCGATGGTGCGCGCGCGGCGAACAGGCCACCGCTCGCAAGCGCATTGACCGTCAGGTCGTTGTCGCCGTCCGACAGGATGTAGGCGAAGTCCTCCACCACGGCGTCGGTGGTGATGTCAAAGTCATGCAAGGCCCGGTCGGCCACCACGGCCAGTTGGCCGCCAGCGACCTGGACATCCGACAGGAACGTTGCGTCCGTGCCGTCGAGAACATCGTCCACGTTCGGAACGAGCAGATCCACGGGGATAAAGGGCACATCGGCGGCCACGTCGAATGCGGCAAGCGTCTGCGCGGCGATCAGGTCCGCCTCGCTTCGGTCGATGGCCGGCAGGCGCGTCTGCGCATCGATCAAGACATCCGTTCCCACGTCCGCAGTGCCTGCCGTGCCGAACAGCGCGGTCGTTTCGATATCCCACCGATCTGCCGTCAGCGCGGCGGCGATGGCGCGGGGCGCATTGGTCTGGTCGCCGAGACGAACCGCGGTTTCGCCCGCAAGCGCGGCAATGTTCGTCGTCGCGGTCAGATCGAGCGGCGCTGCACCTGTGCCCACATCGGGAAACAGGCCCGCCGAACCCAGCGTACGCTCGGCGCCGGTCAGAACATCGGTCAGTTGGTAATCGAAATCGCCGAATCGGGTTTCCGTCTTGATGGCGTGATGCGTCGACCCATAGGCGCCCGAGACGGCCAGCGCATCATCGAACAGATCGCCGACCTGCAGCAGGCTGGCGAGCGTGTCGCCCACGTCCAGCAACATCTGCGCATAGCTGTCCTCGGCTTCCGGACCGATCGCGGCGCCCGAATAGTCGGCCGCGCCGCCGGTCGCCTGGGTTACGGCGCGGCTGGAGAACGCGTCAAAGCGCGTTTCGGCGTCCATCATCAGGCCCTGTTCGCCGGTGTGGGCGCTGGCGCCCAATGCGGTGGTCACGCGGGTTTCGTCGATCGAGAGCGCATGGGCGAGCCCGCGCGCTTCCGAATTGGTCGTCACTTCGGCGTCAAGCTCGATGTCCTTGACGGAAAGCGCTTCCATCGAAATGCCGTTGCCGGCGGTCAGTGCCACAAAGGTCGCGGAAACACCCGGCGGTGTGTCGAAACTGTAGAAGTCGCCGCTGACAATGGTCTCCGCGCTGGCCTTCCGGATCGAGGCTGCAAGGGCCGCGTTGGAAACGAGCGTGGTGGCCGCTGCCGCACCAAGATCCGAGCGCGCCGTCAACTTGACCGTTTCGTTGGTCGTTGCGCCCAAAGCGATGTCCCGGCCTGCCTCGGTCTGGCTGTCCTGGACGACCACGCTGGCGTGCGTCTCGCTTGCGCCCAATGCGACCGAGATCGTCTCGACGTCCGGTTCGACGGTGGTGCGCGTGGTTGCGTCGGCTGTCAGCGTCACATCACGACTGGCGATCAGGTAGCTTTCGGCCACCGCGATCTCCGCCGATGCGCGCAGATAGGACGGCGCATCCTCAATGTCGGCCGATGCGACACTGGCACGGAACGCGGCATCAAGATCGTTCACCTTGCCGCGGATCAGCCCGTCGACAAAGGAGATGCCCAGTTCGTCGGTGATCGCATCGGCATAGTCGCCCACGGCGCCGCTCGGCACGATGTCGTTGGCCTTGAAGACGTTGGCCGTCAGGGTGACGTCGCGCCCCTTGAGCAGCGCGCCGGTCACGGAAATGCGCGCCTCGCCGACCGGATCAAGGGCCAGGGCCGGGTCCAGCGTGTCGTCGACGCGCGCTTCGAGCAGGATCTCGCCGCCCACAAAGCCGTTGTTCGCAAAGGCGAGCAGTGCCGCGTTGCTGCCGACCTCGATGACCGGCGCTTCCAGATGCAGATCGCCGGAAGGACCGATCGAACCGCCGGTGAAATGGCTGGCGCCCGCCGCCACTTGGCGCGTCGACAGCGTGATGCCGTCGCCGACGGTGATCCGTTGGAGCGCTTCGATGTGGAGCCTGGCACCATTCGAGAACATGTCGGTGCTGACCAGTTCGACGATCTCGGGATCGATGTAGATCGTTCCTGCATTGCCGCCCGCCGATGCGGCGTCCAGCTCACCGGCAATGCTGACCAGTTCGGTCGCGCTGAACTCGACGAAGCCACCATCGCCGCTGCCCTTGGCGGCGACAGAGATTGTTGACCCGGCGCCCAGATAAGCAGCGCCTCCGCCGAACAGGTAGCCAAAGCCGCCATCCCCGCCGGCGATGCCTTCGGCCCGTATTCGCGCGCCCTCGTCGACGATGATGTCGCCGCCCGAGGTCACGGTGATGGTGCCGCCGCCCTCGCCGCGAACCGCATTCACCTGGCCGCCCGAGACCGTCACATGGCGACCCGCCTCGATCTGGATACGGCCTGTATTGACCGCTGCGCCCATGGCCGCCGACCGGTCGCCGGCGGTCACCTCTCCCGAAATCGAGATGTCGCGGCCAGCGCGCAGGCGCACGCGGCTCGATCCGGTCACGCGCCCGTCGACGACGATGTCGGCATCGCCCTGCGGTGCCGTGCCGTCGACAAGCGCATCGACATGGCCGCGGCGCGGTTTGCCATCGGGACCGAACAGCGTTTCGACGAAGTCGCGGCTTGGCGTCGACAGGCCGACCGTGCCGGCCTGCACCGATCCGTTTGGGCCGACGACCACGCCGTTCGGATTGGCGAAGTAGAGATCGCCGCCGACCGCGCCGTTTTGCATCGAGCGCACTGCGCCGTTGAGCACGCTGCGCGGACCGTCGACGATGTTGACCGTGCCGACGGCCCCGTTCGGCACGTGCAGGTTGGCTGTGCCGCCGGTGCCGACCGAGAAGCTCGAAAAGGTGTTCACGCCGTGACTGCCCGTGACCGTCGACGTGCGGATGTCGGTGACGGAACCCGACACGGTGACGCTGGTGGCCGTGCGCCCGTCGGCGGTGATCGACTGGGCAAGAACGGGCGTGGCAAGCGCAGCATGACAAAGCGCAGCGATCACCAGCCGGGATGCGCTCGTCCGAAGGCCACGGGCTACGGGCGGCCTCGCGGCGGCGCGTCCCTGGCGCTTGAGGCAATCCGCCAATGCGTTCGTCTCAACCAGTCCTGTCCCTCCCGTCATGGCGCCGGACGGGCGGTGCGTTGCGTCCGCCCGTCATTGCGATGCGCCGGTTTTTGGCTAGGCCTTTGCTGGTTCGGGCGCATGCGACGTTTGTGCGAGGCGATCGGCGCTGCCTTGCCCGATGATTGACTCGCGCGGCGATAAGCCCTTTGCTGTCAAGGTCGTAAACCCAGCGGGGGCGCTTGGGCAGGTCCGATTCCGGCGGCCGGCGCATTGGGCATTGCAGAGATTTGAGGGCATACTCGACGCGATCTACGAAAGTGCGCTGGAATCCGGCGACTGGGTGTCGACGATCGAAAAGATCGCGGATTTCTGCGGTGTGGAGAATGCTTCTCTCGTGGCCATCGATCCGCGCATTGACTTGGCGCTCGTCACATCACCGCGCGCCGACCCGGAAATCATCCGCGAATACAATGAAAGCTGGTGGATGCGCGATCCGACCGCCGCGGCGACCGCCGACGCGGCGCCGGGCCTTGTCACGGATCTGGACCGGACGGGCCGCGAATTCTTCTTCAAGAGCGAGTTCTATGGAGATTACTGGTCCCGTTCGGGATTGGGGGCCGAGCGGATCGCCAGCAATCTTTATGTCGATGAAGGCGCGTTCAGCAGCATTGTCTTACAGGCCGGTGTGCACAATGACGAGATCAGCGATGAGACAAGGGGGCGCTTCGACCTGCTGCTTCCCCATCTGATCCGGGCGCTGAGAGCCAATCGCCGCCTGCATGCCCTCGAAATTCAGGCAACCGCGGTGAAGATGGGCGGACGCGGCGGGTTCATGGCGATCGACGCTTCGGGCCGGATCCACGGGATGGATGCGGTCGCCGAACGGCTTGTTGGCCAGGGTCGTGGCGTTGCGGTCCGCCTCGGGCTGGTCGCCTTTTCGGAATCCGCCATCCAGCGCGAGGTAATGGACCGCGTGCATCAATGCATGGCGCGCCATCTTTCACCCGATGGTGCCGAACCGATCCGTTTTGGCAGTCCGGAGACCGATGGTGCCTTGTCTGTCGAGGTCTTACCGCTGCGCAATGGCGAGCGTCTGCCCATGCCGGGTCTTGAGCAGGGTGGCGGGTCGCTCGTCCTTCTGGTGTTTCGCGATCCGGACGCCGAGGCCCGCGACAAGATCGACGCGCTGCGGCAAGCCTATGGTCTGACGAACGCGGAAGCCCAACTCGCCATCGAGATCGCCAGGGGCGATGGCCGTGAGGCGGCGGCGGCGCGCTGCGGCATCACCGTCAACACGGCGCGTTCCCACCTGTCGCGCGTGTTCGAGAAGACCGGCGTTTCGCGTCAGGCTGAACTGGTCAACCTGATTGCCGCCGCGACGACCACGTCGTGAAACAAACTCGGGCGGGATGTCTTTCGTACCTGACTTCGGCTTGATCCGGCGGATCCGGACCCACATCGGCGCGCCGACCGTCGGTGCGGGTCATTGCCGATGCCATCGCGTTTATGGGTGCACGTGAGGCAGCCCCAAGGCCTTGAGGCTCTTCTCAAAACTGCCGCGCAGGAACACGCCAACAGCGGCTACCGGGTCCGCGCCGGTCAGGATCGCCTGCGCGGTGGCGACCGACCCGACAAAGCCCTCCGTGTGCCAATGTCCGGGTGAAACCGGGGCCGGCACCGAACCGGCGACAAGCTGCGGCCACGGATTGACGTAGAAGTAAGGTCGGTCGTAGCGCTCGTCACCGGGGGAGAAACCGACGCCAACCCCTCTCGCCGTCTCAGGATCGCCAGGTTCCAGGGAGACGTATGTTGCGATGTCGAAATGGTGCGGCCAGGTGCGCACCGGGCTTGGGCCGGGTTCGATCGCGGCGATCGCGGCCGCGAAATCCTCCAGGCTCCGTGCGGCCAGCGAGAACCAGGCGGCCAAAGCCGCAAGACCGGGGTCGTCGGCGCCAAAACGATCGATGTCCGCCACCTCGGCGGGCAGATCATAAGGCAGCGCCAACGATCCCGCTGCGGCCAGCCCCGTCCCAGTCAGAATTTCGTCCAACCAGCCCATAGATTGCGCCGCGGTGCGGCCGGCAAGCGCCAGCTCGTCGACCCCGCCACCGTCAACCATGACAACCAGACGCAGCGGCGTCAGGCCAAGGCCGGCTCTGCGGCGGGTGGCGCCCTCACCGAGCCAACAGGTCAAGAACATCGAGTTGGCAGCCGACCATTCGAGGTTGGAGTGGCTGTCGTCGGGTGCCGCACGCAGATTGGCGCGGGCCGCTCTGGTCAGGAGTTGCGCTGCGGCGTGCGCAGCGGCGCGGGCACCGGCCAGCGCGGACGGGTCGCCAAGTCGGGATCGCAGATCGGTCATGGCGGCCTCGTTACACGAGTTCGGCGTCAGTCATGATCTCGACCAGCGCCGGACCATCGACGGCCAGCGCTTCGGCCAACGCGGTCTCGACATCCTCTCCCTTGGTGACCCGTTTGCCGTGCGCGCCGCACAGGCGGGCAAAGGCGGAAAATGACGGATTGACCAGCGAGGTCTCCCAGACCGGCCATTCGCCGGAGCGCTGCTCCTTGGAAATCTTGCCCAGTTCGTCATTGTGCAGGAGCACGTGGGTGACATCCATGCCGTATTTGACCAGCGTGGTCAGTTCCATCGCATACTGGCCGAACCCGCCATCGCCGGATATCGCGATCACCTTGCGACCGCGAAACTCGTCGAAATCCTGCGTGGCGGCCCAAGCGCCCATCGCGGCAGGCAGCGCGAACCCGATGGAGCCCAGGTAGCCCGACATCATCACCCGCTGGCCCCTGGTCTCGAAGTATCGGCCGAACGAATAGGTATTGTTGCCAACATCGACGGCGATCAGCGCGTCGTCCGGCGCGACGGTCGAGAGCGCCTCGAACACCGCCACGGAATGAACACCGACCGTCCCTTCCTCGGTCAGCCGGCGCTGCTTCTCGGCCCGCCACATCTGCCACCGTTCGGCCAGTTCGGCGATCTGGTCGGGCGCGTCCGCGTGCCTTGTCACGCGCGGCGTGACTGCGGCACAGAAGGCGCCAATCTCGCCCCATACCGGCAGGGTGACCGGATGAAACTTGCCCAATTGCATCCGCTCATAGTCGACCTGGATCGTCGGTTTGGCGCGATTGATGCCGGTGTGGTTGGAAAAGGATGCGCCCAGGACGATCTGGAGGTCACATTCGTTCATGAACCAGCTGGCGATCGGTGTGCCCGATCGGCCGAGCACACCGCCCGCGTTGGGATGGTTGTCGGGGATCAACCCCTTGCCCTTGAAGGTGGTGACCACCGGCGCGCCCAGTTCTTCGGCAAGCGCGATGATGCCCTCTTTCGCCTCCCAGGCCCCGTGGCCCATGATGATCAACGGGCGTTTGGCCCCGGCGATCATGGCAAGCGCCGCCTCGACATCTTCGTCGGCGGCTTTGACGACCGGGCCGCTGATCCGGCCCTGCGGCGTGCCGGACGGCGCGTCGCTGGGCTGGGTCTGCACATCGTCGGGGAAGATCAGATGCGCCACATCGCGCTCGATCAAGGCCGTCTTGATGGCGAGCGAGGCCAGTTCGGAGTGTCTGGAGGTCGACAGGACCGGCTGCGAGAAGCGGCTGACGGCCTCAAAAGCGGATTTCAGGTCTATGTCCTGAAAAGCACCGGGGCCGAAGACCTGCGTCTGCACCTGTCCGGTCAGGGCGAGCACCGGCGCGCGGTCCACCTTGGCGTCCCACATGCCGGTCAGAAGGTTGGTGGCACCCGGACCGGCGATGGTCAGGCAGGCGGCGGGCCGACCCGTCAGTTTGCCGTAGGCGGAAGCGGCAAAGGCGGCAGCGCCCTCATGGCGGATGCCGACATAGGCCATCTCACCATCCACCGTCCGCCGGCGGATCGCGTCGGCAAGGCCCAGATTGGAGTGGCCGACCATGCCGAAGACGCGCTTGACGCCCCAATTGACCATGGTTTCGGCCATCGCATCGGTGACGGTGCGCGTGTGCGGGGGTTCGGGTTCGAGCCCGATGAACACTTCGCCGTCGCGAATTTCGACCGGATAGGTCTTCTGGCCGGTGTCCTCATGCCCGCCCGGAGGCGCACCGGTCAGCGGGTCGAAGTCCCAGCCGTGCCAGGGGCAGCGGATCCAGCATTTGTCGTCGATGCCACGTTCGATCGTGCCCTCACCGAGCGGGCCGCCCTGGTGCGGACAGTGATTGTCCATCGCCGCCCATTGGCCGTCAAAATGGGACAGGCACAGATAGACATTGCGTGCCGAAACCGTTTTGACGCGCCCCTCGGGCAAATCGGCCGCACCGACGCTGATCCAGTCCAGATCGCTCATGCCACGCCTCCATAGGCGACGCCCGACAGGTCGGCCATCTCCCGTTTCCATGTCGTCAGATCGTCGGCGTTGAACTTCGACACATGATCGTGGCCGCAGGCGCGTGCCATCACTTGCATGAGTTCGACCGAGGCTTCGAAGAAGTTGGCCAGTTGGCGGGCCGATTTTTCGATCACGATCCGGCTGACCAGATGCGGCTTCTGGGTGGCGATGCCGACCGGGCAATTGTTGGTGTGACAGGCGCGCATGGCGATGCAGCCGATGGCCTGCATGGCCGCGTTCGAGACCGCGATCGCGTCCGCGCCAAGCGCCATCGCCTTGATGAAATCGGCCGGCTTGCGCAGCCCGCCCGTGATCACCAGCGTGACATCGTTGCGGCCCGCGCGGTCCAGATGGCGCCGTGCCCTGGCGAGCGCGGGGATAGTCGGCACCGAGATGTTGTCGCGAAACAGGATCGGTGCAGCGCCGGTGCCGCCGCCGCGCCCGTCCAGAATGATGTAGTCGACGCCCACGTCCAAGGCGGCGTCGATGTCCTTTTCGATGTGCTGCGCGCTGAGCTTGTAGCCGATCGGTATACCGCCTGTGCGGTCGCGCACCTCGTCGGCGAAGTCCCTGATCTCGGTCGGCTCGGTCCATTCCGGAAACCTGGGCGGCGAGATTGCGTCATGCCCTTCGGCAATGCCGCGCACCTCGGCGATCTTGCCCTTGTTCTTGGTGCCCGGCAGGTGGCCGCCCGTGCCGGTCTTTGCCCCCTGCCCTCCCTTGAAATGGAAGGCCTGAACCCTGGCCAGCTTGTCCCAGGAAAAGCCGAACCGGGCCGATGCCAGCTCGTAAAGATAGCGCGAATTGGCTTGCTGCTCCTCGGGCAGCATCCCGCCCTCGCCCGAGCATATGCCGGTTCCGGCCATTTCCGCGCCTTCCGCCAAAGCGATCTTGGCCGGTTCCGACAGCGCGCCGAAGGACATGTCGGAGACAAAGAGCGGGATTTTCAGACGAAGCGGCTTTTGCGCGTTGGGCCCGATTACCACATCGGTGCCGACCGCATCCTCATCGAGCAGCGGCGCCCTGTGCAACTGGGCGGTCAGAAGCTGCAGATCATCCCAGTCGGGCAGTTGGGCGCGCGGTATCCCCATCGCCTCGACCTTCCCGTGATGGCCGGTCCTGGAAAGCCCGTCGCGCGCATATTGCTGAATGAGCCCGGTGTAGGTCTCCTCCTTTTCGCCATGCGACGGATCGGCATACAGCCCCAGATAGGCCTCGCGGTCATAGGGCTGGGGGTTCTCGTTCGCCCAGGCGGCGATTTCGTCGGCATCAACGCAGACCGCGTCGTCCTCGATCCAGCTCTTGAACTTCGGCAAGGCCTCGTCATTGGCATACTCGGATACGCCCGTGTCGAGCCGGTAGTCCCAATAATGGACGCCGCAGATCAGATTGCGCCCACTGACGAAACCGTCGGACATCAGAGCGCCGCGGTGCAGGCAGCGGCCATAGAAGACCGATACCTCCGCATCGAACCGCACGACGACGAGGTCGACTTCGCCGACCAGCGCATATTGTGGTTTGCGGTCCGGAAGCGTGCTGTAGGCGGCGAGCGCGACCTTGTTCATACTTCTGTCCCCGATTGATCTGACGTGGATGCTCGACACCTGTCGTCCGGCGGTCCCGGATCTGTGCCGGAGACGCTTGATCCCATCGGATACACTGCGTGCATCCGGCCATCGATCATGGCGCCCCGGTGACAGGCTCGCAAAACTCGATCCCTTTGGCCGAAAATTCCTACATTAAAACGATACAGATGGGAGTCACGATTTCGTTCCGGCGGCACCCTGTCCGAAGAAACAGAGCCGACTTTGTCCCGGGCTGCCGCGCCATCCCGTCCGCGGCACGATCATGCGCATCGTGCCCCTGACCGACACGGCCGCCGGCACCTGATCCGATCCCCATTCGCCGGTTCTGCTTGACGCCCCATCATCGGCAGTCGATACGGGTCCGCACTTTCGACTTATAGCCAATTAGAGGATTTCGATGGAACTGCTGGTTGATTTTCTGACGCGTTTTGTCACCCAGTTCCAAACACCCGCCCTGGCTTTTCTCGTCGGCGGCATGGCGCTGGCCGCTTTCGGCAGCAAGCTCGAAATTCCGGATGCGATCTACAAGTTCGCCGTCTTCATGCTGCTGATGCGGATCGGTATCAACGGCGGCATGGAGATCCGCGAGGCGGACCTGATGGAGATGCTTCTGCCGGCCGTTTTCTCGGCGTTGCTGGGCTGCGGCATCGTGTTTCTCGGCCGGATCACTTTGGCCAACCTGCCGGGCGTCAAGGTCGAGGACGGGATCGCCACGGCGGGCCTTTTCGGCGCGGTCAGCGCCTCGACGCTGGCCGCCGCGATGGTGATCCTTGAGGAAGAAGGCGTCGTCTACGAGGCCTGGGTGCCAGCGCTCTACCCCTTCATGGACATTCCGGCGCTCGTCCTGGCCATCGTTCTGGCCAACATCTATCTGAACCGGAAGAAGGACGGTGCAAAGGCCAAGGTGAAGATTTGGCCGATCATCACCGAAAGCCTGCGTGGCTCGGCCCTTTCGGCGCTGTTGCTCGGTCTGGCGCTGGGTCTGTTCACCCGGCCCGACCGGGTCTTTGAAGGCTTTTACGATCCGCTGTTCCGCGGCCTCTTGTCCGTCCTGATGCTGATCATGGGGATGGAGGCCTATACGCGGCTCAACGAACTGCGCAAGGTTGCTCACTGGTATGTGGTCTATGGTGTGGCCGCGCCGCTCGTTCACGGGCTGATGGCGTTCGGGCTCGGCTATATCGCCCATCTCGTCACCGGGTTCAGCCCCGGCGGCGTGATCCTTCTGGCCGTGCTGGCCGGGTCCAGCTCGGACATTTCCGGGCCGCCAACCCTGCGCGCGGCGATCCCGACCGCCAATCCGTCATCCTATATCGGCTCGTCGACCAGCATCGGCACGCCGATCGCGATCGCCGTGGGCATTCCGCTCTATATCGCGCTGGGGCAAGTGGTCTTCGGTTTCTAAGGCTTCAGGCGTCCGGTCAGAACTTGTGCGGCCTGAGGATCTCGACCTCTTCGAGATAGGTGATGCCCGAATAGTTCTCGAAATAGCGCGCGGCGACATTGTCGGCGATCTGTTCGGCCATCTCGCGGGTTGCCGTGATCACCTCGATCTTCACATTGGCAAAGGCATCGACAACCGCCGGGCGCCCGGACGAGCGCACCCCACGGCTGCCCTTGCCGGCGGCCTGGACCATCGTATAGCCGCTCGCGCCGGCCTCCTCGATGATCTTTGTCACGCCCTCGACGATGAGCTTTTCCGTGATGATGACGATCTTGGTCGCCTTGTGCGTCATGACGCGCGGTCTCCTCGCTTGTCACCGACTGGTAGCAGTCCCGCCGTACAGGTCAAGCGGCAGCGGATCGGATGCGGCACTTAACGCAATGTTCAACGCCAAAGCGCTAACTGGGAGGGACATCGGGCGGCGACGGCCGCCATCGACCGATTGAGCGCATCATGACCCACCTTTTCGCCAGTATCTCGCAAGGCACCTGGATCAGCCGGGATCGCATGATCGTCTACCCGGCAATGATGCTCGTGCTGACCGCTGCGGCGACAGCCTTCGTTCTTTGGAGCAATGGCGGGCTGCTGCCCAACGGCGCCCCGTTCGGATCGGACTTCGTCTCTTACTGGGTGGCTGCGCGCGAAGCGCTGGCGGGCAACGCCCTGGTTCCCTATGACCGGACGCTGTTCGAGCCCGCGCAGCGGGTGCTGTTCCCAGAAGCCGGCCATTTCGCCTTCTTCTATCCGCCCCACTATCTCGTCTACATGCTGCCGTTCGGGACACTGCCCTACTATGGCGCGCTGGGGGCGTGGATGGCGGTCAGTTTTGGGGCCTGTCTTTGGGTTCTCTTGCGGATCGCTGGCAATCCCGCGCAGACGCTGGTCCTGGCGCTGGCCTTTCCGGCCGCCTTCCTGACGATCGCGCATGGCCAGAACGCGTTCCTGAGTGCAGCCCTGTTCGGCGGTGGGCTCTATCTTCTGCCGAAACGTCCGATTCTCGCCGGTATCCTGTTCGGTCTTCTGACCTACAAGCCGCAGCTTGGCCTCCTGATCCCGCTGGCTCTGCTTGCTGCCGGCCAATGGCGGGTGGTCGTGTCCGCCGGCGCGACGCTCGCGGTTCTCATTGCCGGCTCGGCATTGGCCCTGGGACCGGAGGTCTGGGCGGCGTTTTTGGACCAGAGCGACCGGGCGATGGAAGCACTGACGCTCGGTCTGGTCGGCTGGCAGAAGATGATCTCGGCCTATGCCGCTTTGCGGCTTTCCGGCGTGCCCGATGGGGCCGCCATGGCCGTTCATGGCGCGCTGGCCGTTGCAGTTGCCTTTTCAGTCGTCTGGGCCTGGCTGCCGCAAAGCGGTGTCGCGCACGAAACCAAGGCCGCGCTGCTTCTGACCGGCGCACTGATCGCAACACCCTTCGGGCTGAACTATGATCTCTATCTGCTGGCGCCGGCCATGGCGTTTCTTGCGGCGCGCGGCATCGCCGCCGGGTTTCTGCCCTACGAGAAAACGGTCATGGCGCTGGCATTCTTCGCGCCGTTCCTGCTGCTCGTCGCGATGAGCGCCCGAGTCCCCATGGCGCCGATCCTGGCACTGGCCGTCTTCGCCCTCGCCCTGCGCCGCGCGTGGAGCGAGCGTGGTGCCGTCTCGCCGAAAGCCGCGCTCCAGCCCGCCGAATGAAAAAGCGCCCGAGGCCGAAACCCCGGGCGCCCTGATCGGTCGTGCCGGCTGCAATGCCGCTATTCGGGCAGTTGGTCGTCGACGCCCTGCACGTAGAAGTTCATGCCCAGAAGCGCGCCGATGTCGGCAGTTTCACCCTCGGCCAGCCATTCGGTGCCGTCCTGCTTGGTGATCGGTCCGGTAAACGGCTCAAGCACGCCAACCGTGATCGCCGTCGCGGTCTTCTGGGCCATGGCGGCGACGTCATAGGGCATGTTCCAATAGGGCGCCATCGCCACATGGCCCTCGGCCATGCCGTCCCAGACATCGTGGCTCTCCCAGGTGCCGTCCAAGACCGCCTGCACCCGCTCGACATAGTAGGGGCCCCAATCGTCGATGATCGAGGTGAGCTGGGTCTGCTCGCCGAAGGCGTACATGTCGGACGCCTGGCCGAACGCCATGATGCCGCGCTCCTCGGCCACCTGCATTGGCGCGGTGGAATCGGTGTGCTGTGTGAGAATGTCGACGCCCTGGTCGACGAGCGCCTTGGCAGCGTCAGCTTCCTTGCCGGGGTCGAACCAGGTGTTGACCCAGACCACCTTCAGCGAGAAGTCCGGATTGACCGACTGCGCACCCAGGATGAACGAATTGATGCCGCGCACCACTTCGGGGATCGGGAACGAGGCGATATAGCCTGCAACGCCCGTCTCCGACATGCTGGCCGCGATCTGACCCTGCACATAGCGGCCCTGATAGAACTTCGAATTGTAGGTCGAGACGTTCGGCGACTCGCGCTTGTAGCCCGTCGCATGCTCGAACTTCACATCCGGAAACTTGGCGGCGACCTTGTTGGTCGCGTCCATATAGCCGAACGAGGTGGTGAAGATGATGTCGCAGCCCGACCGCGCAAAGCGTTCGATGGCGCGCTCCGCATCGGCGCCTTCCGCCACGCTTTCGAGATATGCGGTCTCGACCCGGTCACCGAACGCGGCTTCGACGTCCAAAAGCCCCTGATGATGCTGATAGGACCAGCCATAGTCGCCGATCGGCCCGACATAGATGAAGCAGGCCTTGGCATCGGCCGCCTGGGCCGCGCCGGTGATGGCCACGGCTGCTGCCGCCGCCAGAAGTGATGTTGCAAGTTTCTTCATGATCGCCTTTCCCCGAAACTGGTGATTTCCCAAACTGTTAGACGCGCTGTCGCGCGATCCCGCCCGTGATCGGCTTGTTGTTGTTGCTAGCGGTCCGGAACAAACGGTTTGCCCAGCGACGCCGGCGTGTTTCGCATCGTCATCCGTCTGTTGGATGAAATCAAGACAAGAACGACAATCGTCGCCAGATAGGGCAGCGCCGACAGGAATTGCGAGGGAATGGCAACGCCCTGCGCCTGCGCGTGGAACTGGGCGATGGTCACCGCCCCGAACAGATAAGCGCCGATGACGACGCGCAGCGGCAGCCAGGAGGCAAAGACCACCAGCGCCAGTGCGATCCAGCCGCGTCCTGCCGTCATGTTCTCCACCCATTGCGGAATATAGACGAGCGACAGGTGCGCCCCGGCGAGGCCCGCGCACGCGCCGCCGAACATCACCGCCAGATAGCGCACACGCAGCACGTTGATGCCCAGTGCATGGGCCGAGCCGTGACTGTCGCCGACCGCGCGCAGGGTCACGCCGGCACGGGTGCGGAAGATGAACCACCATACGCCCACCGCCAGACCGATGGACAGATAGAAGATCGGGTCCTGCCCGAACAGGAGCCGCCCGATCAGCGGAATGTCGACCAGAAACGGCACGCTGATGGCCTCGAGCCGGACGCCCGGCAGGCCGACGAACTGCTCGCCGATCATGCCGGCAACGCCAAGCCCCAAAAGCGTCAGGGAAAGCCCCGTCGCCACCTGGTTGGTCGCCAGAGACAGGGTCAGGACCGCAAAGGGCAGCGAGAACAGCGCGCCGCAGACGATCGCCGCCAGAACGCCGGCCCAGGGCGAGCCGGTGATCTGTGCCGCGCCGAAGCCGGTGACCGCGCCGATGATCATCATGCCCTCGACGCCCAGATTGAGGACGCCCGAGCGCTCGACCACCAGTTCGCCCATCGCCGCAATCAACAGCGGCGTTGCGGCGGTGACCACAGTCAAGAGAATGGCCTGGATGACATCGGGGCTCATTGGGCTGGCTCCGGTGCGGCAGCAGGTTGCGGGCGGACGATCCTGATGTGGTAGCGGATCAGCGTGTCGCAGGCGAGAACCGAGAACAGCAGCACGCCCTGGAAGACATTGGCCACCTTGTCGGAGACGCCGAGCGATATCTGCGCCGCCTCGCCGCCGAGATAGGAGAGCGCCAGGATCAGGCCGGCCGCGACGATGCCGAGCGGATTGAGCCGGCCCAGAAACGCCACGATGATCGCCGTAAAGCCATAGCCGGGCGAAATGGCGGGGCGCAGTTGGCCGATCGCGCCGGAGACCTCGATGATGCCGGCCAGGCCGGCCAGCGCACCGGAGACGATGAAGGCGAAAAAGACCATGCGCTTGGCCGAGAAACCGGCAAACCGCCCTGCCCTCGGGCTTTCACCAAGCACCCGGATTTCATAGCCCTTGAGCGTCCGTGACAGCATGAACCAGACGACCAGTGCCGCAAGGATCGCGAAGACGAAGCCATAATGCGCGCGCCCCGAGGCCGACAAGATTTCCGGCAGGATCGCATCGGCGTGGAAAGATCGCGTTTCGGGGAAGTTGAAGCCCTCGGGATTGCGCCACGGCCCGCGTACCAGCCAGTCGAGGAACAATTCAGCGACATAGACCAGCATCAGCGAGGACAGGATTTCGTTTGTGCCGAACCGCGCCTTCAGGAATGCGGGAATAGTGGCCCAGGCTGCACCGCCAGCCATCCCCATGACCAGCATCAGCGGCAAAACCATCGGTCCGGTGATGCCCGGATAGAGCACCGGCATGACCGATCCGACGATCGCGCCCATGATGAACTGACCCTCGGCGCCGATGTTCCAATTGTTGGACAGGAAACACACCGACAGCCCCACCGCGATCAGGATCAGCGGGGTCGCCTTGATGATCAATTCGTGGATCGACCAGACTTCGGTCAGCGGTTCGATGAAATAGGCATAAAGCCCGCCAATCGGCGATTTGCCGAGCATGGCGAACATGATGCCGCCGATGATCGCGGTGATCAAAACGGCGATGAAGGGCGACAGGACGCTGAACAGCGCCGAATGCTGTGGCCGGCGGACGAGTTCGATGCGGGTCATGCGGCGACCCCGTGGTGCTTTTCGGGCTCGGCGCCGCCCATCAGAAGGCCGAGCTGTTCGCGGGTAACGGTGCGCGCATCGAGCGGTTCCGACATTTCGCCGTCATGGATGACCGCGATCCGGTCGCACATTTCCAGAAGCTCATCGAGATCCTGGCTGATGACCAGCGCCCCGGCGCCGGCGGTCGCCGCATCCATCAGCGCCTGGCGGATGCGCGCCGCCGCGCCCGCATCGACGCCCCATGTCGGCTGGTTGACGATAAAGAGCCGCGGCCGACGGTCGAATTCGCGGCCCAGTATCAGCTTTTGCAGATTGCCGCCCGACAGCGTGCCCGCGTCCGGGTTTTCGCCCGACTTGCGCACATCCATCGCATCCACCACGCGGGAGAGCGTCCGCCCCAGCGCCGAGCGGCGCAACATGCCCAGGCGCCCGCCGGACTGGTAGGCGCTGGCATCCGAGGCGTGCCGGCTCAACAGGATGTTCTCGGTCAATGGCATGGTGGCGACGGCCGCGTGGCCGAACCGTTCCTCGGGCGCGAACGCCGCGCCCAGCCGCCGACGCCCGTTCGGGCCCAGCCGGCCAGCCGGCGCACCGCCGATGGTGACGGTGTTTGGATTGTCCTGGAGTTGTTCCCCGGACAGCGCTTCGAAAAGCTCGGACTGGCCGTTTCCGGCAACGCCGGCGATGCCGAACACCTCACCGGCAAAAACGTTCATGTGGATGGCGCGCAATGGCGTCGAGAACGGTCCAAGCGGCGGCTGGTCGAGATTGTGGACACCGAGCACGACATCGCGCTCGCCTTCCCCGTCCACCGGCGTGTCATGGGTCCGGCGTACAGCCTGCACCTCCTCGCCGACCATCATGGCCGCAAGGCTCTTGGCCGTTTCAGTGCGCGGGTCGCAATGGGCGACAACCTTGCCGTGGCGCAGAACCGTCGCCCGGTCGCACAGTCGCTTCACCTCGTCGAGCTTGTGCGAAATATAGAGGATCGACTTGCCTTCGGCTTTCAGCTTGTCGAGCGTCTCGAACAGCCGTTCGGCCTCCTGAGGCGTCAGCACCGATGTCGGCTCGTCGAGAATGATCAGGCTCGGCTCCTGCAAGAGGCAGCGAATGATCTCCACGCGCTGACGCTCGCCAACCGACAGATCGCCGGCCAGCGCCTCGGGATTGAGCGTCAGACCGTAGACCTCACCGAGCCGGCGCGCCTCGTCCGCCACCGTCGACAGAGGCACATCGTCTTCGAGAGACAGGGCGATGTTTTCGGCAACGGTCAACGAGTCAAACAGCGAAAAATGCTGAAAAACCATACCGATGCCAAGATGCCTTGCAGCGGATGGATTGGGGATCGTTACCGGTTCGCCGTTCCAGACAATCCGCCCGCCATCGGGCTTGAGCGATCCGAACAACATCTTGACCAAGGTCGATTTTCCGGCGCCGTTTTCGCCGAGGAGCGCGTGGATCTCGCCGGTGAGAATATCGAAATCGACCGCATCGTTGGCGACGAGATCGCCAAACCGCTTGGTGATGCCCTCAACCACCAGAAGCGGGGTCGGGCCGGATTTTTCGGACGCGCTGGCGGTCATCGGCACCTGTCAATCTGCTGCGCAACCGTTTGAGCGTATGCGGCGATGTGCGCGCTGTGCAATGCAAAAAGTCACGCCCGCCGGCATTTCTCCCCACAATGTGGTACCCCGTGCGGCATTTGGCGGCTGGACAGCACCGACACCCCGCGCCAAATGGGTGGCATTGCACAAGAGGCATGCGCCATGACCAAACCTGCCGACATTGTCATATCCGGCGCCGGGCCGACCGGTATGGCCGCCGCGCTCGAGGCCGCGGCCTGCGGCTATCGTACAGTGCTCGTTGCGCCGTCGGGCACGTTTCTCGCTGGCGACTCGCGCACGACCGCCCTGATGCAACCGGCCATTGCCATGTTGCGCGACTATGGCGTGTTCGACGACTGTGCGCCGGCGGCGGCCCCACTCAAGGTGCTGCGCATGGTCGATGCGACCGGCCGGCTGTTTCGCGCGCCGACGGTCAGCTTCCGAGCCGCCGAGGCCGGCTATGATGAGTTCGGCTTCAACATCCCGAACCAGGCGCTCAACGCGACGCTGGACAAGGCGGTCAAGGCGCACGATCTGATCGAAACTGCCGATGCGATGGTGTCTGCGGTCGCGTTCAACGACGATGCGGCCTTCGTCACGCTTTCCAACGGCGAGACCTACGAAGCCCGGCTGGTCGTCGGCGCGGACGGGGTTCATTCGCTCGTTCGACAAGCGGCCGACATAGGCCAACGCACATGGTCCTATCCTCAGACGGCGCTCGTCACCGCGTTCGATCATGAACGCCATCATGAATTCATCTCCACCGAGTTCCACACACAGGAAGGCCCGTTTACCCAGGTGCCCCTGCCCGGCAACCGATCGAGCCTGGTCTGGGTGATGCGGCCCGAACGGGTGGAAACGGTGATGGCGATGGCGCCCGATGCGCTGGCGCGGGCCATCGAGGACCATCTGCAATCGAGCCTTGGCAAGGTCTCCAACGTCACCAAACCCCAGGGATGGCCACTGTCGAGCCTTGTCGCCCACACATTCGGCAAGGCGCGGGTCATGCTGATCGGACAGGCTGCGCATGCCTTTCCGCCGATCGGCGCGCAGGGCCTCAATCTGGGATTCCGCGACGTCGCCGACCTAGCCGGCGTTCTGGCCAAGGCGGGCGTGGATCCCGGCGCAGCTTCTGTCGCGCGGCGCTACGATCTGCGCCGCCGCGCCGATGTCTACATGCGCACCGGCGGTGTCGATGTGCTCAACCGCTCGCTTCTGACCGATTTTCTGCCCGTCCAGATGGGCCGTGCGGCCTTCCTGTCGGTCCTGCGCAATATCAGCCCGTTGCGCGGCCTGGTGATGCGTGAGGGGATCGAACCCGGTGGCGGTCTGAAGGCCATGGCCGGCCCGTTCCGGCGCCAAAGCGCCGGTGTCAGAACAGATCCGGCGGCAGGATAGCGTTCGTCATCAGATAGAGGAACAGCGTGACGGTGGCGACCGAACCCACCGTGGTCAAAAGCACCATGGCAGACGCCCGCTCGACCCAGACATTGTATTGCTGGGCGATGACGAAGACGTTGGTCGCGCTCGGCAGCGCCGCCAGAAGCATCGCCGAATAGACCCAGACCGGCGGAAAATCGCCGATGTAGGACACCAGCACATAGGCGATCATCGGATGCACGATCAGCTTGATCGGCACGATGAACGCCGTCTCTGCCGGTACGCGGCGGAGCGGCCGCAGCGCCAGGGTGACACCCATGGCAAACAGCGCACAGGGCGCTGCCGCGCCGGCCAGATAGTCGAGCAATGTCTGCGCCGCCGCCGGTGGCCGATAGCCCATCACCGCGGCGGTGATGCCGACAATCGTTGCCAGGATGAACGGATGCAGCAGGATGCGCTTGGCCACATCGAGTGCCAGCTTCCACGCCGGCGGTCGGTTCGGCGAATCGTCGGCCAGCGCCATCATCAGCGGCGCCAAGACGAAATGCAGCGTGTTGTCGAAGCAGAAGACCAGCGCGACCGGCACGACCGCCGCCTCGCCGAACGCCAGAAGCGCAAGCCCCGGCCCCATATAGCCGATATTGCCATAGGCGCCGGCGAGCCCCATCACCGTGCTCTCGTCGACCCGGCCGCGCGTTCGGAAAATTCCGATCAGGAACATCAGCGCGAAAACGGCGAACGTGGACAGGGTGGTGCCGACGATGAACCGCCATTGCGTCAGTTCTTCCACCGGCGTCTTGGCCAGCAGATTGAAGAACAGGGCCGGCAGCGCGACATAGACGATGAACGTGTTCATCCAGCCGAGCGCTTCGAGCGGCTGGCGCGTCACACGGGCGGTCACAAAGCCCAGCGCGATCAGCCCGAAGAACGGCAGGACCAGGCCGAAGACGCTTGCCATGAACTCCCCACAAGGCCGAACGACAGCACATCCGCCGCTTCCCATGCCGTAGCGGCATGGCGCGGGGCCGGTCAAGGCCTTGAAACAAACCGGTTATCGCATCAAATTAGGGGCATGAGATACTCCGATGCAAAAATGGTCAGTGCGCGGTTCGGCATCGGCGATGTCGTGCGCCACCGGATGTTCCCGTTTCGCGGCGTGATCTTCGACATCGATCCCGAGTTCGACAACACCGAGGAATGGTACGAGGCGATCCCCGCGGAGATCCGTCCGCGGCGCGACCAGCCCTTCTATCACCTGCTCGCCGAGAACGAGGACACCGAATATGTGGCCTACGTCTCGGAGCAGAACCTTTTGCCGGATGAGACCGGCGAGCCGGTGCGTCATCCCCAGGTGGGCGATATGTTCGACTGGAGCGCCGATCGCGGACGCTATGTCGTGCGCGACGTGATGGCCCACTGAGCCAACCCGGAACGTTCAGTTCGGCTGAGCCTCCTGTGCTGTCTGGCGCATGGCCATCAGCAGCGTTTCGGGATCGTGCGCGCCGGTTACCGCCACCCGCCGACCGAAGATGAAACACGGAACGCCCGTGACACCGATCTGAGTGGCGCGGGCGGCTTCGGCCTGGGTTTCGGCGGCATCTTTGTCGCTTGCGAGCCATTGCCGGACCTGGGCGCCATCCATGCCGGCCTCACCGGCTGCTTCGACCAAAACGCCAAGATCGCCGACATTCTCGCCATGCAGGAAGAAGCGGGTGAACAATTGCTCGACGACCGCACCCTGCATTGCCTCTCCCGCCTCGCCGGCCCAGCGCACGAGCCTGTGCGCATCGAGCGTGTTGGGCGATATGGCAATGGCGTCGAAGTTGAAATCGATCCCCTCGCCTGCGCCCGCCGCGCCGATCCGGCTGTAGATTTCCTCGGCCCGCTCGGGCCCGCCGAACTTGTCTTCGAGATATTTCCTTCTGTCCATTCCACCGGGCGGTATCGTTGCGTCGAGCTGATAGGGCCGCCAATGGACGGACAAGTCGAACTCGCCGTCGGCCATCTCTGCGGCGCGCTCCAGCCGGCGCTTGCCGATGAAGCACCAAGGGCACATCACGTCGGAAATCACATCGACGCTCATCGGTGTGGGCATGTCGGCCATCTCGGTCCTTTCGTTGAGTGTCCCGGTCACTCGCTCCTGGTCGACCACCAGACGGGCAACTGATAGCCGTAAAGCGCCGGCTCGGACGGTTGTCCGACATGGCTCCAGTGGGCGACCCAGTTTTCACGCAGATGGTAGAGCGGCACCACATAGTGCCCCGAGATGAGAATGCGATCCAGCGCCCGGACGGCGGCGGCGAAGTCCTCGCGCCCGCGCGCCTCGACCATGGCCGCAATCATCGCGTCGATCGCCGGATCGGCGGCACCGGCGAAATTGAACGTGCCCTCGGGGTCCCGCGATTCCGATCCCCAGCGCCAGATCTGTTCGCCGCCAGGCGACAGCGACGCCGACAGGCTGCCGGCCACCATATCGTAGTCCCACGTCTGGCGACGTTGCTGGAATTGCGCATCATCCACACCGCGCACGGAAATCTCGACACCGATCAGCCCGGCCGTGGTCTGGTAAGACAGCGCCATGCGCTCGACCTCGTTCTGCGAGGCGCCGGGAACGGTGCCGAGCAGGATCTCGAACGAAAGCTGCTGGCCGTCCTTGACCATCCGCCCATCCTCGATGGCGTAGCCTGCTTCACGGAGCTTTTGGACGACCTGGCGCAGAACGACGCGGTCGCGGCCCGACCCGTCGGTCACCACCGGCGCATAGCTGCCATCCATCACCGATGGCTGCACCGCATCGGCGAAGGGTACAAGAAGGGCCTCCTCGCGCCCATCGGCGGGCCGGCCCAACGCCGACAGTTCTTCCGAATTCTGCCAGAACGAACCGGTGCGCGTGTAGCGGCCGGAGAACAGATTGGCATTGACCCATTCGAAGTCGAACAGCATGGCCAGCGCCTCGCGCACCTGGCGGTCGGCAAAGACATCGCGGCGCGTGTTGAAGAAAAAGCCGAGCATGCGCTGCGGCCGGCCGGTGCCGAAAGTCTGCTTGACGATGCGACCGTCCGTCACCGCCGGGAAATCATAGGCCGTTTCCCATTTGATCGGATCGCTTTCGGGGTAGATGTCGAAGACACCCTTCTTGAACGCCTCGAAGCGCGCCGTCGTGTCGCGGAAATATTCGACCGTGATCCGCTCGTAATTGTCGAACCCCTGCTTGGCGGGAATGTTCCGGCCCCAATAGTCGGGATTGCGGCGATAGTTGATCCGCGCGCCGGGTTCGACGCTTTCGACCAGATAGGGTCCGCTGCCGACGGGCGGCTCCAGCGTGGCGCCTTCGAAATTGTCGACATCGGTGGCATGCGCCGGCAGGACCGGCGTCAGGGCGAGCAGAAGCGGAAACTCGCGGTCGGCCTGATCGTTGAGGTGGAACTTCACCGAGCGCTCGCCGGTCTTTTCGATCCGTTCGATGCGCGCCATGCGCCGGTTGAAGGGCGGACGGCCCTTCTCGGTCAGTATGTCGTAGGTGAAGATGACGTCGTCGGGCGTTACTGGCACGCCGTCCGACCAGCGCGCATCGGCGTTCAGCGTGAACTCGACCCATGTCCGCTCATCGTCGGTCTCGATAGTCTCAGCCAGAAGGCCATACATGGTGAAGGGCTCGTCGCGCGAGCGCACCATCAGAGACTCAAACACCAGATTGCCGAATTCGGGGTCCCAAATGCCGCGCGCGGTGGTCCGCATGGATTTGAGGACGAACGGATTGAGACTGTCGAACGTGCCGACGACACCATAGGTGATCGACCCGTCCTGCGGCGCATCGGGATTGGCATAAGGGAAGTGGGTGTAATCGGCAGGCAGCGCCGGTTCGCCGTGCATGGCGATGCCGTGCTTCGGCTCGGCCCCGGCGGCGCTCGCCGCAACCGCAATGACGGCGGCGATCATCATCAAGCGTATCACGGGGCAGCATCTCCCTTGGCGATTCCGGTTCATGCTAGCATGCGCAGTGAACGTTGATACAGCCGGCGCGTGATGCCCGGCGGGGGTGGAAACGCTCGCCAAGACTGTGTATCAGGCGCCACGCGACAGGCGTCACGGTGCGGCCTCATTTCAGGGTCAGGGCTGCGGCCAGTTCTTCTAAGACATCAATCGACAAAAGGATGATCAAGACGATGGGATCGAAATCCGCATCTCTGGCAGCGGCGTTCGGGGCGCTCGCGCTGACCGCGATGGCCGGCCAGGCCCAGGCGCAGAACGCGCCGCCCCAGAATCAGTGGTTCAAGGTCTGCACCAAACAGGCCGATAATGACATCTGCAACGTGCAGAACGTGCGCACCGCGCAGACCGGCCAGCTTCTGACCGCGGTGAACCTGATCCAGATCACCGGCAAGCAGAACCGCGCCCTGTTCCAGATCGCCGTTCCGACCGGACGCGTCATTCCCGCCGGCATCGGCATGCAGATCGACGGTGGCGAAACCCGTCGCATCCCCTATTCGATCTGCCTGCCGGACCGCTGCATCGCCGAAACGCCGCTGACCGAGGAACTGGTTGCCTCGCTCAAGGCCGGCGGCGGCATGATCCTGACGACGGTCAATTTCCAGAACCAGCCCAACCCGATCGAAGTGACGCTGCAGGGCTTCACGGCCGCCTTTGACGGCGATCCGATCCAGCAGTCCGAGGTCGAGGAGCGCCAACAGCAGCTTCAGGCCGAGATCGAGCGGCGCCGCGAGGAATTCCAGGAGCGGCTGAAGGCCGAACAGGAACGGGCCAAGGAAGAAGGCGCCACGGAAGGCGCAACCGAATAGTTCGGCGCCCGCATCCTTCAAACATCCAAGCCGCCGGTGCCAAGCACCGGCGGTTTTTCATTTCTCAGGCAGCGACTTTTTGGGCTTTGGCCAGATTGGCGAGCTTGGTCATCAGGACCGCTGCGCCTGCGAGCCTCTTGTCCGGCGTCGGCCAGTTGCGCGAGAACACGACCGACTGGTCCGGCCTGATCTTGGCCAGCGCGCCCTGCTCGGAAATCCACTGGACCAGCCCGGCCGGATCGGCGAATTGCTGACCGCGGAACTGCACGACGGCGCCCTTGGGACCCGCATCGAGTTTCTCGACATTGGCCTGCCGGCACAGCGCCTTGATGTAGACGATCTTCAAAAGGTGCTCGACTTCCTCGGGCAATGCTCCGAACCGGTCGATCAGCTCCGCGCCGAACCCGTCGATCTCTTCGACGCTCTCGAAACCACCAAGACGCCGGTAGAGCGACAGGCGCAGCGACAGGTCCGGGACATAGCTTTCGGGGATCATCACAGGCGTACCGACCGTGATCTGCGGCGACCATTCGCCATGATCCGCATCGTCCTCGCCCTTGAGCTCGGCGACCGCTTCCTCGAGCATTTGCTGGTAGAGCTCGAACCCCACTTCCTTGATGTGACCGGATTGCTCCTCGCCCAGAAGATTGCCGGCGCCGCGAATGTCGAGATCGTGGCTGGCAAGCTGGAAGCCGGCGCCCAGCGTGTCCAGCGATTGCAGCACTTTGAGGCGCCGCTCGGCGGTCTTGGTCAGCGGCTTGTTGGCCGGCAGCGTGAACAGCGCATAGGCGCGCAGCTTTGACCGGCCGACACGGCCGCGAAGCTGATAGAGCTGGGCCAGACCGAACATGTCCGAGCGATGCACCACCAGGGTGTTGGCGGAGGGTATGTCGAGCCCGCTTTCAACGATCGTCGTCGACAGCAAGACGTCATACGAGCCGTCATAAAAGGCGTTCATGATGTCTTCGAGTTCGCCCGGCGCCATCTGCCCATGGGCGACCGCGACCTTCAGTTCGGGCACGTTTTCGTCGAGATAGGCTTTGACATCGGCAAGGTCGGCGATGCGAGGCACGACATAGAAGCTCTGCCCGCCCCGATAGCGCTCGCGCAGCAGCGTTTCGCGGATCACCAGCGGGTCGAACGGGGCGATGAAGGTGCGCACCGCCAGCCGGTCCACCGGCGGCGTTGTGATCAGCGACAGTTCGCGCACGCCGGTCAGCGCCAGTTGCAACGTGCGCGGAATCGGCGTCGCCGACAACGTCAGCACATGCACGTCGGACTTGAGCTCCTTGAGCCGTTCCTTGTGCTTGACGCCGAAGTGCTGCTCCTCGTCAACGATCAAAAGGCCAAGATGTTTGAAGCGGATGGACTGCCCCAAAAGCGCATGGGTGCCGACGACGATATCGACCGAACCATCGGCGATCCCCTTCTTGGCGTCGGCAAGCGCCTTGGGGCCGGCCAGACGCGAAGCATGGGCAAGATTGACGGGAAGCCCTGCAAAGCGCTCGGAGAAGGATTTGAAATGCTGGCGCGCCAGAAGCGTCGTCGGCACGACGACAGCAACCTGCAGCCCGTTCATCGCGGCCAGGAATGCGGCGCGCAGCGCCACCTCGGTCTTGCCGAAACCGACATCGCCGCAGATCAGCCGGTCCATCGGCCGGCCCTTGCCCAGATCGTCTTCGACCGAATCGATCGCCGTAAGCTGGTCCTCGGTTTCATCATAGGGAAAGCGCGCGGCGAACTCGTCATAGAGCCCCTCGGGCGCGCGAAGTTCAGGCGCCGAGCGCATCTGCCGGGCGGCGGCGATGGCGATCAGATCGCCCGCCATATCGAGCAGCCGCTTCTTCAGCTTGGCCTTGCGCGCCTGCCAGGCGCCGCCGCCGAGCCGGTCGAGTTGCGCCTCGGCGCTGTCGGACCCGTAGCGCGACAAAAGCTCGATGTTCTCGACCGGCAGGAACAGCCGGTCATCGCCGTGATAGCGGATTTCCAGGCAATCGTGGGGTGCGCCGGCCGCCTCGATCGTCTTCAGTCCGGCAAAGCGTCCGATGCCGTGATCGACATGAACGACCAGATCGTCCGGATTGAGCGCGGCAACCTCGGAGATGAAGTCGGCGCCGCGTTTCCGAGAACGCCGCCGCACCAGCCGGTCGCCCAGAATGTCCTGCTCGCCGATGATGAGCGTGCCGGCAAGCTCAAAGCCATGCTCGATGTTCAGGATCGCCGTGGAGACGACGTTCTGCGGAACCCGCTTCAGCGCCGCCGCATCCGGCACGATGCCCGAAAAACCTTCGAGCCCATGCTCCTCGAGAATCTGGACCAGCCGGGTCAGCGATCCTTCCGACCAGCCGGCGAGCACGATCCTTCGGCCCTCGCCGCGCGCGTCGGCGATGAAGCGCGCGGCGATCTCAAAGACGTTGACGTCCTTTTGAGCCCGCTCGGCGGAGAAATTGCGCCCGGCGCGCCCGTCAAGCGCGATGACGGCAGTACCGGCGCTTTCGGGCCGGTCGAAGGGCGACAGGTGGACGGCCGTGCGGGATGCCACGACCGCGTCAAAACTTTCCTTGTCGATATACAAAAGCTCTGGCGCAACGGGCTTGTAGGGCGCCGCCTCACCCATTGCCTTGCCTTCCAGCTGATCGGTGCGTGCCTTGTAGTATTCGTCGATCTGCGCGGCCCGCTCGGCGACCGCGTTCATCGCCAGCGGTTCTATCACCACCGGTGCGTCCGGCAGGGCGTCGAACAGGGTCATGAGCTTCTCGGCGAAGAAAGGCAGCCAGTGCTCCATGCCGGCGAAACGCGTTTGCGCGACTATCGAAGCATAGAGCGCATCGTCGCGCGCCGGCGCGCCGAAGGTCTCGATATAGCGCGTGCGGAACCGCGTCACCGACGCCGCGTCGAGCACCACCTCGCTCATCGGCTGCAAGCTGAACGCCTTGCGCTGATCGGTGGTGCGCTGAGTCGCCGGGTCGAAACCGCGCACCGTCTCCAGCGTATCGCCGAAGAAATCGAGGCGCACCGGCCCGTCCGAACCGGGCGCATACACATCGAGAATGCCGCCGCGCACAGCATATTCGCCCACCTCGCGCACCGTCGGCACGCGTGCAAAGCCATTGCCGTTCAGCGTTTCGACAAGCCCTTCCATCGCGACCACCTCGCCGGGGCGAACATCGCGCGCCTGCGCGGCGATCGTCTTGGGTGGCAGCACACGCTGGAGAACCGCGTTGGCGCTGGTCAGAACGATGGCGCGTCTCGGTTTTTCGGCCAGCGTCGCGACGCGTGTCAGGGCCGCAAGGCGTTGCGCGGTGACCTCGGCGCTGGGTGAAACACGGTCATAGGGCAGACAGTCCCAGGCCGGCAGCTGGATGATGTCGAGATCGGGGGCGGCGAAGGACAGGACTTGCGCGATGTCGGCCATACGGGCCGCGTCGCGCGCGACATGGATGAGCGGCGAGTCGCTCCGGTCGACAAGCCCCGCCAGAACGAAGCCTTCCATGCCGTCGGCGACGCCGGTCAGCGCTACCTGACCCGCATCGGCCGGCACGTGCGGGATGTCAAAAAGCGGATCGGCCATCGGTCAGGTCAATTCGATCTTGTGGTGCGCGCAGATCGCGCGGAACAGCGGCGTGTCCTGTTCGGCAGGCACCGGCCCCTCACCGGTGAACCATTTGAAGAGGTCGCGATCGAGGATCTCCATCAGCGCCTCGAAGGCGGCAAGCTCTTCGGAATCCATCCGGGCAACGTGGGCATCGGCATAGCCGCCAAGCAGAATGTCCATCTCCTTCATGCCGCGATGCCAGGCGCGAAAGCGCGCGCGGCGGCGGCGTGCATCAAGTGTCTGCGGGTCGGTCATGGCGCGCGAATGTCCGGTTGGGCTGGTGTCGGGCGCATATAGCTGGCAGCGGGCATCATGTCAGCCTTGATCTTGCTTTGCCCGGCCAACATAAACCGGTGATGCGCCCCTCTGTTCTCGATCCGCTTTTTGCGCCGGTGACCACGCTGGAAGGCGTGGGAGCCAAGCTCGCCGGGCTGATCGCTCTGGCGCTGGGACGCGGCGGTGACCGCGAAACGCCGCATGTCGGCGCGCTTTTGTTCCATCTGCCCCATTCGGTGATCGACCGCAGTGCGCGACCGACCATCATGGCCGCGATCCCGGGCACGATCGTCACGCTGACATTGCATGTCGACCGCCACCATGCGCCGCCGCGCGGCAACAGGCGCGTTCCCTACCGGGTGTTTTGTCACGATGAATCGGGCGAAATCGCGCTGACCTTCTTCCGCGCGCAGGGCCAATGGCTGGAACGCGCCTTGCCGGTCGGCGAAACGGTGCTCGTCTCCGGCAAGGTTGAATGGTTCAACGGCCGTGCCTCCATGGTCCATCCCGATCATATGGTCTCCGCGGACGAAGCGGACAGTTTGCCGCTGATCGAGCCGGTCTATCCGATGACGGCGGGGCTCTCGGGCAAGGTGTTGCGCCGCGCGATTCTTCAGGCGCTCGACCGGTTGCCGGATCTGCCCGAATGGCTCGACGCGGCTCTTTTGACGCGCGAGCGCTGGCCCGCCATGGCCGGAGCGCTGTCGGCGATCCACCATCCGCAGTCCGTCGCCGACATCGGCCTTGAGACGGTCAACCGGCGCCGGCTCGCCTATGACGAGTTGCTCGCCGGGCAATTGGCGTTGGCGCTCGTGCGGGCGCGCGCCAAACGCACCGCCGGCCGCTCATTGTCGGGCGACGGCCATCTTGTCGCGGCCGTGTCGCTGGCCTTCGCCCACCCGCTGACGGGCGCGCAGAAAAGGTCGTTCGAAGAGATTGCCTCGGACATGGCTGAGCCCGATCGCATGTTGCGGCTGCTGCAGGGCGATGTCGGGTCAGGCAAGACCATCGTAGCGCTGATGGCTCTGGCGCGCGCCGTCGAAGCCGGCGCGCAGGGCGCGCTGATGGCACCGACCGAAGTGCTCGCCCGCCAGCACATGGCGACCATCGGTCCACTGGCCGAAAAGGCCGGACTGCGCGTCGCCATCCTGACCGGGCGGGACAAGGGCGCCCGCCGCGCCGAGATCCTGGCCGATCTCGAAGCGGGCGCCATCGACATTGTGATCGGCACCCATGCCCTGTTTCAGGAGGGCGTGACGTTCGCCGATCTGGGCCTGGCCGTGATCGACGAGCAACACCGGTTCGGCGTGCATCAGCGGCTGCTTCTGGCGCAAAAGGGCGGTGGCGCGGACATGCTGGTGATGACGGCAACGCCGATCCCGCGCACGCTGGTGCTGACCGCCTATGGCGACATGGATGTCTCCCGCCTCGACGAGAAGCCGGCCGGCCGCAAGCCCGTCGCCACGGTCGCCATGCCGATCGCGCGCCTCGACGACCTTCTCGAACGCATTCGCGAGGCGGTCGCAGAAGGGCGCAAGATCTACTGGATCTGCCCGCTGGTCGAAGACAGCGAGGAGGTGCCCGTCATGTCGGCCGAAGCGCGCCATGCCGAGCTGGCCGGCCTGTTTGGCGACATGGCCGGTCTGGTCCATGGCCGGATGAGCGGGCCCGAAAAGGACGCCGCCATGGCCGCCTTCAAGACCGGCGACACACGGCTTTTGGTGGCGACAACGGTCATTGAGGTGGGCGTCGACGTGCCGGACGCGACGATCATGGTCATCGAACATGCTGAGCGGTTCGGCCTGTCGCAGCTTCATCAGTTGCGCGGGCGGGTCGGGCGCGGAGCGGATGCGTCGTCCTGCATCCTCTTGTATGGCGAGCCGCTAGGCGAAACCGCCCGTGCACGCCTTGGTGTGATGCGCCGGACGGAAGACGGCTTTGTGATCGCCGAGGAGGACCTTCGCCTGCGCGGCGAGGGCGAACTGCTGGGCACCCGGCAGTCGGGTACGCCGGGCTTTACGCTGGCGCGGCTCGAAGCGCATGGTGATCTGCTTCCGGTGGCGCGCGACGATGCACGGCTGGTGCTGGACACAGATCCCGAACTCCTGTCGGAGCGCGGCAAGGCGCTGCGCATTTTGCTCTATCTGTTCGAGCGCGATGCGGCGGTGCGTTTGCTCAGCGCGGGGTGAGCGGAATGTTTCGAGGATACGATCGCGTAGGCTTGCCGGCCAAGAGCGACCACATAGCGATTAGGCGATGAACAACCCGAGGCTGGCGCATTGCGGCTTGTATTCACGGAAAGGCCATGCTTGCCTCGCAAAAATGACCGGCTGCAAAGCCCCGCAACGCATGGCCGGAAACACCGCCGTTGCGGTGCGCATGCGTCTTGCAACTGTGGCGGAGGACTCCTCGATGAACAGGTTGTTGCTACCAATGGCGATGGCTGCGCTGTTGGCCACGGTTACAATCGTGTCTGCGGCTCCGGACAAGTTGATTGCAGATATATCTTATTTTGATCAATCGCAGCTGCGATGTACATATAGCTTCGAAGATTGGGGGCTTGTTGTTAAGGAAGCCGCCAACGCATGCGGAATAGAAGACTATGTATACGAAGATGTCGGAGAAGAAGTCGCCAATTTTGAAGATCCGGAAGAACTGACTCCTCTTTTTGAAAAAATACAGAACCAGGAAATGGGTGTCGAGATAGATATCATGTCAATCTACGAGCCCAGGCTCGCCAGCGGAACATGTTTTGTCAGCTTGAAATATGAAGCTTTTTTCAAGAAGCGGCGGACCGTGAACTTCTTTACTCATGCATTTCAAAGCAGATACTATACGCTCGACCGTGCGCGCGAAAATGTGCGGGCCGCCGAGCGAGATTTCATCGATTACGTCAGCGGGGTTTGCGAGCAATATTGAACCTTAAGCCGGTAACCGCTGAGCCCGGGCTTAACGCTTCCCGCTTAACGCATCCTTCGCCCGTTGCAGCTTGGCGCGGAGTCGAGCCGCCAGCCCGTCCTTGTTGACCTGACGCGACCGGCTGATGGCCAGAGCGTCGGCGGGCACATCGTCGGTGATCACGCTGCCCGAACCCACATAGGCGCCTTCGCCCACCGTCACCGGCGCAACGAGCGCCGAATTGGAACCGATGAAGGCGCCCGCACCGATCTCGGTATGGTGCTTGCTGAACCCGTCATAATTGCAGGTGATCGTGCCTGCGCCGATGTTGGCGCCAGCGCCGATGGCCGCATCACCAATGTAGGTCAGGTGATTGACCTTGGCGCCTTCGGCGACGGTGGCGTTCTTGATCTCGCAGAAATTGCCGACCTTGCTCTTTTCGCCGAGCACCGTGCCCGGGCGCAGCCGTGCGAAAGGACCGATCTCCGCATCGGGGCCGACCGAAGCGCCTTCGATATGGCTGAATGCCCGGATTCGCGCCCCTGCCTCGACGCGCGCACCGGGTCCGAACCAGATGTTGGGCTCTAGCGCGGCACCGGGCGCGATCTGCGTGTCGTGGCTCAGATGCACCGTCTCTGGAGCGGTCATGGCAACGCCTTCCAGCATCAGCGCCCGCCGGCGCCTCGCCTGCCAGATCGCTTCCACGTCGGCCAGTTCGGCGTGCGTGTTGACGCCGATCACGTCCTCGACCGGCGCTTCGATGGCGCGCACGTTGAGACCCTGCCCGTGGGCGATTTCCACGGCACCGGTCAGATAGAACTCGCCCTTGGCGTTGTCGTTGCCGATGGCGCGCAGCAGGTCCGCCACGCGGGCGCCGGCAAACGCCATCAGCCCGCCATTGCAAAAGCCGATCTGACGCTCGGCCTCGCTTGCATCCTTGTGCTCTCGGATCGCGACCAAATGGCCGTCCCGTTCGACAAGCCGGCCATAGCCGTGCGGATCGTCCGGCCGGAAGCCGACAACCACCAGATCGGCGCCGTCGGCCAGCCCCGCGCGTGCCGTCTCCAATGTCGCCGTTGTGATCAGAGGCGTGTCGCCGAACAGGACCAGCACGTCATCGTGGCCAGCCTCGATGGCCGGCATCGCCGCCATCACAGCATCGGCGGTGCCAAGCTGCAGTTCCTGGGTGAAGAATTGCACATTGCCCTCGATGGCGCCCAGTTCCTTGCGCACCGCATTGGCCCCATGGCCGACGACGACGGCCACGTCGCCGCTGCCCGCCGCGCGTGCGCATCCGGTCACATGGGCGACCATCGGCAGGCCGGCGACCTTGTGGAGCACCTTGGGCAGGTCGGATTTCATTCGCGTGCCCGCGCCGGCGGCGAGAACGATGGTCAGGCAGGTACGCGGCATGGTTTGGCTCCCCGATTGCGGCCCTTGTGGCGCCCGTCTATCCGCAAAGCGGCGCCATTTCCAGACGATGCTTGCAGGCGGCGTGCGTCGCCGCTAGTTCGGTGCCATGTCCGAGCAAACCGCATCGCCGCCCCCGGCCCTTCCCTATGCGGTGATGCTGGCAACACCGCTGTTCTTTTCGACAAACATCCTCTTCGGCCGTTACGTGGCCGATGACACCGCGCCTTTCGTTCTGGCGTTTCTGCGCTGGGCGTCGGTCGCCGCAATCCTGCTGCCGTTTGCTCTGGTCCGCCAGGGCGCTGAACTGCGCGCCGTTCTGGCCGAACACTGGCGCCTGCTGCTGACGCTCGGCTTCCTTGGCATGGGCTTGTCCGGCGGGGTCGTCTATCTTGGCCTGAGCCTGACGACGGCGACCAATGCCACGCTCATCTATTCGACGGCGCCGATCCTGATCATCCTGCTCGAACGATTGTTTCGCGGCCGCGCCATCGGAAGACGCGAGACGGCCGGCATCGCGCTGGGCTTCATCGGGGTGGCCATCATCGTGCTGCGCGGCGATCTGGCAACGTTCGCCGGGCTCTCCTTCAATCCCGGCGATCTTCTGATCGCCATCGCGACGCTCTCCTGGGCCGGATATTCGATCCTCTACCGCACCGAGGGGCTCAGACGGCTGAACAATATGAGCCTGTTCGCGCTGGTGGCCAGTTTCGGCGCACTGGTCAATCTGCCGTTTGCCGCCGTCGACCTAGCATCGGCCGAGGGCCTGCCGGCGACGCGCGAAGCCTGGTACGCAACCGGCGGGATCGTGCTGATCTCGTCCCTGATGGCTTTTTCGGGGTTTCAATATGGCGTGCGCGCGCTTGGCGCCTCGGTGGCCGGCATGTTCATGTATCTGATGACGCCCTATGGCGTGCTGATGGCGATCGTCTTTCTGGGCGAGCGGCTGGAACCGTTCCATCTGGCCGGCATCGTTCTGGTGATGACCGGAATCGGCATTGCGACCTTGCCCGCGACGTTGTTCAGGGGGTGGCGCTAGGCTGATGTCACAGCGGTGCGATGTCGCCCGCTTCCCACAGCGCCTCGGTCTCGGCGGCAAAGGCGGCAAAGCGCCCCTGTTCGATCGCTTGCCGCATCTGATCCATAAGCCATTGATAATAATAGGTGTTGTGCAAACTCAGCAGCATCATGCCAAGCATTTCGCCGGACCGGATCAGATGGTGCAGATAGGCGCGAGAATAATCGCGCGAGGCCGGGCACCCCATCTCGTCGTCCAGCGGCCGGTGATCCTCGGCGTGGCGGGCGTTCTTGAGGTTGACGCGGCCGCGGCGTGTGAAGGCCAGACCGTGGCGCCCGGAGCGAGTCGGCATGACGCAGTCGAACATGTCGACGCCCCGCGCCACCGAGCGTAACAGATCCTGCGGCGTGCCGACTCCCATCAGATAGCGCGGCTTGTGCGCAGGCAGGATCGGGCAGACCACGTCCAGCATCGCCAGCATGACCTCCTGCGGTTCGCCCACCGCCAGCCCGCCAATCGAGTAGCCCTTCAGGTCCATCGCCGTGAGAGCCTGGGCCGACTGGACCCGCAAACCCACGTCGTCGCCGCCCTGGACGATGCCGAACATCGCCCTGTCCGGCTGATCGCCGAACGCGACCTGGCAGCGTTCGGCCCAGCGCAGCGAAAGCTCCATCGCCGCCTTCATCGTGTCCGTGTCGGCCGGCAGCGCCACGCACTCGTCGAGCTGCATCTGGATGTCCGACCCAAGGAGGCCCTGGATCTCGATCGAACGTTCCGGGCTCATCGCGTGGATCGCGCCGTCGACATGGCTCTTGAAGGTGACGCCTTCTTCGCTCATTTCGCGCAATGCCGACAGGCTCATCACCTGAAAGCCGCCCGAGTCGGTCAGGATCGGCCCGTCCCAGCCGATGAAGCGGTGCAGCCCGCCCAGACGATCGATCCGCTCGGCACCGGGCCGCAGCATCAGATGGTAGGTGTTGCCCAAGATGATGTCGGCGCCGGCATTCTTCACCTGATCGAGATAAAGCCCCTTCACCGTTCCCGCCGTGCCCACTGGCATGAAGGCCGGGGTTGCGATGTCGCCGCGACCGGTCGTCACCGTGCCGCGCCGCGCGCCATCATCGGTTGCGTGCAAGGTGAAGCCGAACTCAGCCATTGCCATTGTCCCGGAACAACAGGCTCGAATCGCCATAGGAGTAGAAGCGATAACCCGTTTGAATGGCGTGGGTATAGGCAGCTCGCATGGGCTCCATACCGGCAAAGGCCGACACCAGCATCATCAGCGTCGAACGCGGCAGGTGGAAGTTGGTCATCAGCACATCGACCGCCCGGAATCGGTAGCCCGGCGTGATGAAGATGTCGGTTGCGCCCGCAAAAGGGTGCAGGGTGCCCGTCTCGTCTGCGGCGCTTTCCAGAAGGCGCAGCGACGTGGTGCCGACAGAGACGATCCGGCCGCCCTGCGCCCTTGTTTCGTTGATCAGCGCCGCCGTTTCTTGCGACACATGGCCGATCTCGGCGTGCATAACATGGTCGACCGTGTCGTCGGCCTTGACGGGCAGAAACGTGCCCGCACCGACATGCAGCGTCACGAACGCACGGTTGATGCCGGCCTGATCGAGCTTTTCAAACAGCCGATCGGTGAAGTGTAGCCCCGCCGTCGGCGCGGCCACCGCCCCGTCCTCGCGGGCGTAGACCGTCTGATAATCCGTGCGGTCGCGCTCATCGTCAGGCCGCTTGGAGGCGATATAGGGCGGCAACGGGATATGGCCGGACAGGGCGATCGCGGCATCGAGATCAGGGCCGGCACGATTGAAGGCAAGCGTGACCTCGCCGCCCTCGCCCCTTGCGGTCACCGTCGCCGACAGATTGCCCGAAAAGCGGACCATGTCGCCGGCGCGCAGCTTTTTGGCGCCGCGCGCAAACGCTTTCCATTGGTCCGGTGCGGCGCGCATGTGCAACGTCGCGCCGATGGAGGCGACCTGCCCGTCGCGCTCGCGGGTCCCTTCGAGCTGGGCGGGGATCACACGGGTGTCGTTGAACACCATCAGATCGCCCGGCGACAGGAAGGACGGCAGATCGCGCACGCCTGCGTCGGTCAGATCATTGTCGCGAACCACCAGCATGCGGGCCGCATCGCGCGGGTCGGCAGGCCGCAGCGCGATCCGCTCCTCGGGCAGCTCGAAATCGAATTCATCGACGCGCACGGTCAATCCCCAAATGAAAACAGGACGCCGCGACGCAGCGCCCTGCCATATTGGCTATAGCCGCGATCAGAGGTCGGCGGCGATCTTCATCGACACGATCGAGTCGGGGTCCTGTACCGGTTCGCCGCGCTTGATCTGGTCGACATTGTCCATGCCTTCGATCACCGCACCCCAAACCGTGTACTGCTTGTCAAGGAAGGACGCGTCCTGAAAGCAGATGAAGAATTGCGAGTTGGCCGAATTGGGGTTCTGGGCCCGCGCCATCGAGCAAACGCCGCGCGCGTGGTTGGCATCCGAGAACTCAGCCTTCAGGTCCGGCTTGGACGAGCCGCCCATCCCGGCGCGGCCCGGATCGAAATGAGCGCCGTCCTTCTTGCCGAAGCGCACATCGCCGGTCTGCGCCATGAAACCTTCGATGACACGGTGAAAGACAACGCCGTCATATTCGCCGGCGCGTGCCAGTTCCTTGATGCGCGCAACATGATCGGGCGCCAGGTCTGGCTTCATCTCGATCACCACCTGTCCCTTGGTGGTTTCCATGACGAGCGTGTTCTCGGGGTCCTTGTAAGCCAATGGGATATCCTCTCCTTGAAGTCCTGTGCCTATTGATCGGCCATTTCGACCTGGATCATGCGGTCGGGATCGGCGACGGCGCCGTTCTGTGCCCGCGAGCCGCGTGTGATGTTGTCGACGAACTCCATGCCGCTGACGACCGTGCCGACAACCGTGTACTGGCCGTCGAGAAAGCGGCCCTCATCGAACATGATGAAGAATTGCGAGTTGGCCGAATTGGGGTTCTGCGAGCGCGCCATGCCGACAACGCCGCGCATGAAGGGTTCGTTCGAGAACTCGGCCGGAATGTCCGGCAAGTCCGAACTGCCGGTTCCTGCCCTGCGCAGGCTGAATCCGTCTTCCATGTCGCCGAACTGCACGTCGCCGGTCTGCGCCATGAAACCGTCGATGACGCGGTGGAAGGCCACATTGTCATAGGCGCCCTGACGCACCAGCGTCTTGATCTGTTCGACATGCTTTGGCGCCAGATCGGGCCTGAGGGCGACGCGAACCTCGCCATCCTTGAGGGTGATGACCATCGTGTCCGATGGATCGGCCTCGGCCATCGACTGGGAAACCGTCGCGCCGGTCAGGCCGAGCGTGGCGATGGCGGCCAGCACAATTCGTCGTTTCAAACGCATGAAGGAGCCTCTTTCGGGTCAGCTTTCGATCAGCCGGCAAACCGCGCCTTGAGCGCCTTTTCCACCGGCCCGGGAACGAAGGGCGCCACATCGCCGCCCATGGCCGCGATCTGGCGCACCAATGTGGCCGCGATGGGACGGGTCTCGGTCGCCGCGGGCACGAATACGGTCTCTATGTCCGGCGCCATGGCCGTGTTCATTCCGGCCATCTGCATCTCATAAGCATAATCGGTGGAATCGCGCAGGCCGCGCAGCATGGCAACCGCACCGGCCGCGCGCGCCGCATCAACCACAAGCCCGTCAAATGCGGTCACGGACACACGGTCACCGGCGAGGCCCGCCTCGTCGAGCGCGGCGCGGATCAGTGCCTCGCGCTCGTCGAAGGAGAACAGGCCCTTCTTGCCGGCATGGGTGCCGATCGCGATCGTCACGCGATCGAAAAGCGCCAGACCCGCGCGCAACACGGACAAGTGCCCGTTGGTCAGCGGGTCGAACGATCCCGCATAGATGGCCGAACGTTTGCTCATCGGGTGCGTGTAGGCAAAAAGCAGCGCGCCTGCAAAGGCTTTTCGCCCGGCTTTTGAGCGACCCGCCGCCGGCGGTGGCCCTCAGCCGGTTTCGCAGGTGACCGCATGGGCGCTCTGGCCGACGATCCGCAAAATGCCCGCTTCGGCGCCGGACTTGTCCTCGAATGCACGCTCCAGACGCAGCGTGATCACGATCTCCTCGACATTGGGATCGGTGAAATCGGCCCACAGGCGCTCCGAATTCGTATAACCCTGCCCGAACAGGATGACCTCGGCATCGTCGCCGGCCGGCGGATTGGTCGCATAGACCATACCGTCCGCCTCGATGATCGCATTGACGACCGCCAGTACTGGCACCCGCCCCAGCGTCAGCAGAACCGATGTGTCGGGATTGTCGACACCGGTGCAGGCCACGCTCGCGGTCGCCGAAGCCGCGCCGGTCAGCCCCAGCGTGACAAGCGCGGTTGCGCACAACAATCGTCCCGGACCAGCCATCGTCCACTCCCTCAAACCCTGACATCGCATCGCTGTGTGCAACCTAACACATCGCCCCGGCCTTTTCACCGGCACAAAGGGCCATCGCATTGCCTGATCGCGCCATTTGGGAGAGACGTCATGATCACCATTTACGCCATTGCCACCGCCATCGCCGTCCTGACCGGCGCCAGCGCCCTGTCCTTCGGCCTGATGGTGCGCCCGCGCGACTGATGGATCGCTCCATCCGGGGGCGACGACACGACTACACGCAGCATTGCGGGCGTTAACCGGATTTTATCTCTTGCGGAACACAAATGGAACAGTTAACGTCTGTTCGACATTTGTTTTCGTTTGTTTCCGGATTCGCCATGCTGACACGCAAACAACTCGACCTTCTGATGTTCATCAATGAACGGCTCAAGGAGACCGGTGTTCCGCCATCGTTCGACGAGATGAAGGAGGCGCTGGATCTGGCGTCCAAATCCGGCATCCACCGGCTGATCACTGCGCTCGAGGAACGCGGCTTCATTCGCCGGCTGCCCAATCGGGCGCGGGCGCTGGAAGTGATCAAGCTGCCCGAGGCGATGCAGCCGATCAATCAGGTGCGCCAGCGCTTTTCGCCAAGCGTCGTCGAAGGCGGCCTTGGCCGGCCCGCCTCCCCGTCCGTTCCGGCCGCGCCGCTGCGCGAGGCGCCCGAAGGCGCCAATGACGATTTCAGTGTCCCCGTCATGGGCAAGATCGCCGCCGGTGTTCCCATTTCGGCGATCGAGAACCAGACGCGTTCGCTGGTCGTGCCGCCCGACATGATGAGCAAGGGCGAGCACTATGCGCTCGATGTCGAAGGCGATTCGATGATCCATGCGGGCATTCTCGACGGTGACACGGTGGTCATCAAACGCACCGACACGGCCAATCCCGGTGAGATCGTCGTCGCTTTGGTCGATGACGAGGAAGCCACGCTCAAGCGTTTCCGTCGCAAGGGCGCATCGATCGCGCTGGAAGCGGCCAATCCGGCCTATGAGACCCGCATTTTCGGACCAGACCGGGTGCAGATCCAGGGTCGGCTGGTCGGTCTCGTCCGACGCTACTGACATCGGGGGCGGCCTTGTCGAGCCGGGTTCCGTATCACCGACAAATGGTATGGCTTGCTGCCGGACTATTGCCGCTCAGCGAGGTTGCGGGCCGCCCTGCTCCACCGCCTGTGATCGTGCCAGGGCCGCAAGGACGCGCCGATTGCATGGCGCGCCGTCAGTTCTGGTGCGCCTGAAGCACCGGTTCCTACCGCGATTTCCACGCTGCCTCGCAGCGCAAGGTTCTGCGCCGTCAGCACGAGCGTGCCGTCGTTGCACGGCGCGGTCGATGGCGCATAGGCCAACACGATCAAATCGAATCGCCGGCACAGGTCATCGTCGCTCAACGAGCCCCGCACCGGTTCCGTCAGGATCGCCAGATTGGCCAAAGCGCCGGATGCATGGCGCACATTTGCCGTACAGACGGCATTGGTGCAGTGCATCGCACCGCCGGCCCCGCTGCCATCCTGCCGGTCGGAGAACGGGTCATCGACCGGGACCGGCTTGGCAACCGTCCGCGCCGCATAGGCCATTTGCCATTGTTCGAGGGTGAAACCGTTTGGCCGGGCGCGATTGACGCGCAATGCACCGTCTTCGCCGATCACCGCCATCTGCCGTGCGTCTTCTGAAATCACAGCGATCGGCAGTTCGCCCTGCCGGGCCAACACGATCGCCACACATGCGGGCACGATCGCCGCCCAGCGCAGCCATGTGCGGCACAGGCACAGCCAGGCGAGCGTCGCGGTCGCCGCCAGCATGGTGCCAGCGGACATTGCGCCGACCATTCCATCCGGAGACCGTTCGGCGACCCATTGCGCGATCGACAGAATCCAGCCAGCGCTGGTCGCCATCGCGGCATAGATCGGCCCGTCGACGCCGAACGGGATGGCGAGCGTCGCCAAAATCGCCAGCGGCATGGTCAGGAAGGAGACGATTGGCATCGCCGCCAGATTGGTCACCAGACCGAGCATGGCGACGCGCTGGAAATGGTAGGCGGCATAAAGCCCGCTGGCTGCGCCGGCGACGATGGAGGTGGCAGCAAGCGCGGCAACGAACCGCCATGCGTTTTTGGCGACAGCCGCTGTCCCGCTTTGAATCGGCGTCTCGCCACGCTGCCGTGCGCGCGTGATCCGCATCCGGTTCCACCCGTCATAAAGCGCGATCAGCGCCAGGGTCGCGGCGAACGACATGTGGAAACTCGGACCGACGACGGACGCCGGCGCCACGGCGATGACGATGATCGCAGCAATGGCGAGGTTGCGTTTGCTGATCGCCGTCCGATCCAGCATCAGCGCGCCGAGCATCACCGCCAGCATGATGAAGGAGCGCTGGGTGGCAACGCCCGCGCCAGCCAGAAACAGGTAGACGAAAATCGCCGCAAAGGCTGCGCTCGCTGCGTACTTCTTCACCGCGTGGGCCGATGCGAGCGGGCCCGACAATGCCAGGATCGCGCGCAGCGTCATCATCACCGTGCCGGCGACCAACGCCATGTGCAGCCCGGAGATGGTCAGTATGTGCGCAAGTCCGGAAATACGCAGCGCCTCGTTGACCGGTTGCGGAATGCCCGACTTGTCGCCATTGACGAGCGCGGCGGAGACCGATCCGGCTTCGCCCGGCGCGGCCGCCCGGATGCGGTCACCGAGCCAAAGGCGCGCATTCTGCAGATGGCCGGCAAGGCGCGCCCGCGCGGTCTCGGGCGGCGAAACACTGATCGGGTCGGGCGCGCCATAGAAGAAGCCGTTCGCGCCATGGCCGGAGAAGTAACCGTGGAAGGCAAAGTCGTAGCCGCCGGGACGCGCCGGTCCCGAGAGCGGAAAGAGCCGCGCCACGCCCTTCAGCCCGTCGCCGACCCGCACATCGTCCGCCGGACTGCGGGCGGTAACGCGCAGACGGGCCGGCACATGGCGCAAGGTGGGGCGTACTGTTTCCAGCACATCAAGCGTATAGCGAACCGAACCATCGGCGCGCGTTTCGATGCGTACAATCCGTCCGGTCAAATGGGTCGTGACCGCCGAGCCGAGCATCTGCGTGCCGCGCGCCATGGTGTGCCATTGTGCCGTCGCCATGCCGACCAGAACGATAATGGCGGCGAGGCAGACCCGTGCCGCGAGACGCGACCGCCGTCCGGCCAGCCACCATAGCAGCGCCGAAAGACCCATCGCCAGCGGCAGATTGTGGTGCGCCGGCTCTGCCGGCAGCGCAAAATAGGCCGCTGCGCCGACCAGCAACAGGACCGGGACGAACAGAAACGGTGTCCCGAACTCGGCCTCTTCCGCCAATGCGGCCGGAAGCCTGGCCGCCCACCCTTTCAGTACCCGTTGCGCGCCACCGGGCGGCCGCTTTGCCTGCGAAGGCCATGCCGGTGATCTTGCCTCATTGCGCTCCGCCGGGACCGGTTCCGGCCGCGTGTCGCTTGGCGTGGGGTGCGGTGCCCGCAGCTCATCGGGCGACAGGGGCGCAAAACTGAACGCGTGGCGCTCGTCTCTTTCAGACGTTTCGCCCCGTCGGTGCCGTGCGCCTGCCTCACCCGAACTCGTCACGCGCTCACCCTTGCAGACGCGTTTTGATCACGTCCGCGCCAAGTGTGCGGCGGCGGCGGCGCGCTTGCAAGTTGGCGATTGTGTGGTACGAGAACGCACGCCCGCGCGGCGCATTCAAAGCCGCCGCATTCGCGCGGCCAAAAGCCACCATGACCGGAGCTTTTCATGACGAGCGGCGTTGTCACGCGCTTTGCCCCCTCGCCCACCGGCTTCCTGCATATTGGCGGGGCGCGCACGGCGCTGTTCAACTGGCTTTATGCGCAGCACACGGGCGGCACGATGCTGCTGCGGATCGAGGACACGGACCGCGCCCGGTCGACACCCGAGGCGGTCGATGCGATCGTTGACGGGCTGACCTGGCTCGGCCTTGGCTGGCAGGGCGAACCTGTCTCCCAGTTCGCGCGCGCCGGCCGACACGCGGACATCGCAAACCAACTCCTCGCCCAAGGACACGCCTATCGCTGCTATGCGAGTCCCGAGGAACTGACCGAGATGCGCGAGAAGGCCCGCGCGGAGGGCCGCCCACCGCGCTATGATGGCCGATGGCGCGACCGCGATCTGTCCGAAGCGCCCGAAGGTGTCGATCCGGTGGTTCGCATCAAGGCGCCGCGCGATGGGGAAACCATCGTGCGCGACCAGGTGCAGGGCGATGTGCGCTTTCCGAACGCCGATCTGGACGACTTTGTCATTTTGCGCTCGGACGGGACGCCCACCTATATGCTGGCCGTCGTCGTCGACGACCACGATATGGGCGTTACCCATGTCATTCGCGGCGATGACCACCTGACCAACGCGGCCCGACAGCAGATCATCTACGATCATCTGGGCTGGGATGTGCCGGTGATGGCGCACATTCCGCTGATCCACGGCCCGGACGGCGCCAAACTCTCCAAGCGACACGGCGCGCTGGGCGCCGAAGCCTATCGCGCCATGGGCTATTTGCCCGAAGCGCTGCGCAATTATCTGGCGCGGCTTGGCTGGAGTCATGGCGACGACGAGATCATGTCGACCGAACAGATGATCGAATGGTTCGACATCGGCGACGTCAACAAGGGCGCGGCGCGGTTCGACATCGCCAAGCTGGAGGCGCTGAACGGCCACCATATCCGCCATGCGGACAACGCCCACCTGCTCGGCCAGATCGACGTGCTGCTGCCGCACATGGACGGCGGGGCAGACCTGATCGCCAAACTTGCCGACGAGGGTCGGCGTGCACAGCTTCTGGCGGCGATGCCCGGCCTGAAGGAACGCGCCAAGACGCTGGTGCAGCTCGTCGACAGCGCCGCTTATCTGTTCGACGCGCGGCCGCTTTCCTTCGACGACAAGGCGGCCGGCATTCTCGATGCCGATGCGCGCGCGCTTCTGACCGGCGCTCACGCGGCGCTGTCGGCGGTCGATGACTGGCAGACCGACGAGCTCGATGCGGCGGTGCGTGCCTTTGCCGAAAGCCGCGATCTCAAGCTTGGCAAAGTCGCCCAGCCGCTGCGCGCCGCTTTGACCGGCCGCGCCACCTCGCCGGGCGTTTTTGACGTTCTGGCTGTTCTGGGGCGTGAGGAATCGCTGGCGCGGATCACCGATGCGATGGCGTGACCTGCTGACGCGAACGTGACTTGTGCAATGCACAAATAGGGCTTTGGGCTAGCTTGGCACCCCAGTGCAAATGGGCTAGCTAGGCCGCAACGATCTGCCCGCACCGGCTTTGATGCAACGCAAAATCGGAACCGGGTTCAAAGACGAAAAGAGGTTGGAGGAGAGGATATGACCGACAAGAGTGCAACCCTGAACGTTGAAGGCACCGACCACTCCTTTGACGTCCGCCCGGGCTCGGTGGGACCTGATGTCGTCGATATCTCAAGGCTCTACGCCCAGACCGGCAAGTTCACTTACGATCCGGGCTTCACGTCCACCGCATCGTGCGAATCCAAGATCACCTTCATCGACGGCGACGAGGGTGTGCTGCTGCATCGCGGATATCCGATCGACCAGCTTGCCGAGCATGGCGACTTTCTGGAAACCTGCTACCTGCTGCTTTACGGCGACCTGCCGACCAAGGTCCAGAAAGAGGATTTCGACTTCCGCGTGACGCACCACACAATGGTGCACGAGCAGATGAACCGGTTCTTCACCGGCTTCCGCCGCGACGCCCATCCGATGGCTATCATGTGCGGTGTGGTCGGCGCACTGTCGGCGTTTTATCACGACTCCACCGACATTTCGGACGAGCACCAGCGTATGGTCGCCAGCCTGCGCATGATCGCCAAAATGCCGACGATCGCGGCGATGGCCTACAAATACTCGATCGGCCAGCCCTTCGTTTATCCCAAGAACGATCTGGACTATGCGTCGAACTTCCTGCGCATGTGTTTCGCCGTCCCGTGCGAGGAATACAAGGTCAACCCGGTGCTCGCTCGCGCCATGGACCGCATCTTCATCCTGCACGCCGACCATGAGCAGAACGCATCGACCTCGACCGTGCGGCTCGCCGGCTCTTCGGGCGCCAACCCTTTTGCCTGCATCGCGGCGGGCATTGCCTGCCTTTGGGGCCCGGCCCATGGCGGCGCCAACGAGGCGGCGCTCAACATGCTGGCCGAGATCGGCAGCGCCGACCGCATTCCCGAGTTCGTCGCGCGCGCCAAGGACAAGGACGATCCGTTCCGCCTGATGGGCTTCGGCCACCGCGTCTATAAGAATTACGATCCGCGCGCCAAGATCATGCAGAAAACGACGCATGAGGTTCTGGGCGAACTGGGCATCAAGGACGATCCGATGCTCGAAGTTGCGATGGAACTTGAACAAATTGCACTTACTGACGAATATTTCATCGAAAAGAAACTCTACCCGAACATCGATTTCTATTCCGGCATCACGCTCAAGGCGCTCGGTTTCCCCACCAACATGTTCACCGTCCTGTTCGCTTTGGCGCGCACGGTCGGCTGGATCGCCCAGTGGAAAGAGATGATCGAGGATCCCAGCCAGAAGATCGGCCGGCCGCGCCAGCTCTATACCGGCGAAGTCCAGCGCGACTACGTGCCCGTCTCCAAGCGCTGAGCGTTCATCGTCTATTGCGAAATGCCCGCGACATCACCCGTCGCGGGCTTTTTCATGCCGTGTGACCGCCTTCGAGAATGCCGGCGACGATTGCCGCGGCCTTATGGCTGGGCGGCTGGTCGACACGCATCCGGTCGCGCACCGTCCCGTAGCCCTGCATCACCGTGGCCCGACGCGATCCGCCCGGGTCGGCCAATTCCCCGGCCAGTCGGGCCAGCATGCCCGGCCGGATCATCTCGTCATAATACTCGTTGATCACGACCCTGTCGGCGATGAGATTGGGAAGCGCCGCCGACCAGGTGGTGAACATCCGCTCGGCGACACGGCGGATCAGCGGATCGGCACGATAGCAGGAGACGGCCGGCACACCCGCCAGTGCCAGTTCGAGCAACACCGTGCCGGACGCCGCGAGCGCCACATCGGCGGCGCCATATGCCTCCGTCTGGGCTTCGCGCCCGGTGGTCACGCGCACACTGTCCGTCCATCCCAGAACATGGTCGCGGACCTGGCGCTCCAGATGCGGCAGGGTCGGCAGCGTGATCGACAGCTTATCGCCGCGTTCGCGCATGATTGCGACGGTCTTGCGGAAGTCGTCGAGCAGCGCACGCACCTCGGACCGGCGCGATCCGGGGAGCAGAAGCAGGTTGATCGGTGCGTCCGCGGCCCGCGCGGTTCGCGCCGAGTTGGCCTCCCAACAAAGCTGCAGCGCTTCGTCCGCCATCAGCCGGTGGCCGACATAATGGGTCTCCGGCCCGCCCAGTTCGGCCATCACCGCCGGTTCGAAGGGCAGGATGGAGAGGACGTGATCAACATGCGCGCGCATCGCCGGCGCCCTGCCCGGCCGCCAGGCCCAGACCGTCGGCGCGACATATTTGACAACCGGCATGTCCGGCAGGCGTTTCTTGACCCGTTTGGCCACCTGCAGCGAAAAGTCCGGACTGTCGACCACGATCAGGCAGTCGGGCCGCGCGGCGATCAGAGCGTTCGCCGTCTGGCCGATGCGGCGGGCCAAGCGCGGCAAGGTGCGGACCACGCTGGTCAGCCCCATCAGCGCGATCTCTTCCGGGTCGAAAAGCGATGTAAGACCAAGGGCTTCGAGCGGCGCACCGCCGACGCCAACCAACCGCACCGGCGTTCCGATGCGCTGATTGAGCGCGGCAATCAGATCCGCTGCCAGAAGCTGGCCGGAGGTCTCGCCGGCAACGATGCCGATCAACGGGCTGGTCGAACCATCGCTCACTGCACCCGCTCCTTGGCCCATGTCCGCTCCACCGCATCGGGATCGAGCCCCACCAGGAACAGGTCCGCCGCATCGGCCGCGTCGATCGCCGCCTTTCGGTCCATGACCAGCGTGTTCTCACCATGCACCGCGATGCCGGCAAGACCGGCGGATATGGCGCCAGCGACGGTGTTGGTCCCGATCGTCGGCATGTCGACGCGCACATCCTGTCCGGGCTTGCGCAGCTTGACGAGCACGCCGCCCTTGCGCCGGCCCAGCCGGCCGGTGGCGCGCAACTCCGCCACCCGTTGCAACATCGCATCGGTGCCTTCGGCGCCTTCGAGCGCGACCACGCGGGTTCCAAGCACAACGACGGCCTGCCCGGCGTCGAGCGCGCCGAGCGCGTTGGCGGCAACGATCCCGGCTTCGATGGCGGGTCTCTGGCTTTTGGGCACGGAAACCTTGCCGAGTTCAGCGGCAGGCGCCAGCAAGTCCGGCTCGATCTCGTGTGCGCCAACCACCGTCAGTCCACCGTCCTCCATCATCGCGACGACCGCGCGCAGCAGCGCGTCGTCGCCCTTGCCGAGCGCACGTGCGATCCGTGCGATCAAGCGCAGCGTCGTCCAGTCGGGGCGAAACAGGCTGATATCAGGCCGTCCCTTGACGGTGCCGACCAGGGTGACCTTCTCAACCCCGCTATCGAGCATGTAGCGTTTGAAACGGCTCAGTTCGGCCATGTTGACCGCGATATGGTCATAGTCGGCAAGCGCCGGATCGGCATCGCCCTGCAGCATCACGACGACGAAGGGTACGCCCTTTTCCGAAAGCGATTGGGCCAGATGCAGCGGGACCTGCCCACCCCCGGCGATGATGGCGAGGGGCGCACCGGACCCATCCTGCGGAGCCCGGACCATTGCTATCCCGCGTGGTTTTCCGCGCGGCGCGCATCGGCGCCGCTCAGCGGCGTCGTCAGGTGCCGTTTGGCGCCGTCGAGCACGAAACGCGCCATCTGCTGCACCGGCTCGATGCCGGCATAGGCCTCGACCAGCGCCTCGGCGTTCTCGCGCACCGAGCGGCCATTGTCGGCAAAGAGATCACGATAGGCATGGCGGATCGCCGTGATGTCGGCCCGGTCCATGCCAGAGCGTTTCAGCCCGACGAGATTGAGCCCGCTGAGGTAGGCGCGGCTGCCCATGGCAAGCCCATAGGGAATGACGTCATGGGCAACGCCCGTCAGTCCGCCGATGAAGGCATTGTTGCCGATGGTGCAGAACTGGTGGATCGCGCCGCCGCCGCCGACGATCACCTGATGGCCGATCGTCACATGACCGCCGATCATCACATTGTTGGCGAACGTCACGCGCTGGCCGATGACGCAGTCATGGGCGACATGGGAATAGGCCAGGAACATGCAGTCATCGCCGACCACCGTCTCGCCGCGCGCATTGCCGGTGCCGCGATGCATGGTCACGCCTTCGCGGATGGTGACGTTCTTGCCGATCAGCAGCTTGGTCGGTTCGCCCTTGTAGGCGGTGTTTTGCGGCGCGCCGCCCAGCACGGCCTGCGGATGAACGGTGCAGCCGGCGCCCAGCACGGTCGGTCCGGTGACAGACACATGGCTCATCAGGGCGACATCGTCGCCGAGCGTCACCTCCGAGCCGACATGGCAAAACGGGCCGATGCGCACATTTGCGCCCAGCGTCGCGCCGGTCTCGACGAGCGCGGTGGGGTGAACGAATGTCGATTGCGCGTCCATCTCAGAGACCCCCTCCGCGCTTGGCGTCGTTGGGCGAGAGCATCGCCGTCAATTCGGCCTCGGCGACCGTCTCGCCGACCACCTTGGCGATGCATTCGTAGCGGCAGATCGAGCCGCGCCGCTTGATCAGCCGGACGTGATATTCGAGCACGTCGCCCGGCACGACGGGTTTTCGGAACTTGGCCTTGTCGATGGACATGAAGTAGACGAGCGCCGGTTTGTCCATGCCCAGGCTCTTGATGCCGATGGCGCCGGCGGTCTGCGCCAGACCCTCGATGATGAGGACACCGGGCATGATCGGATTACCGGGGAAATGGCCCATGAAATGGGGCTCGTTGTAGGTGACGTTCTTGATGCCGACAGCCGAGTCCAGCCCGTCAATGTTGACGATGCGGTCGACCAGCAGCATCGGATAGCGATGCGGCAGCGCCTTGAGAATGTCGGCGAGATCGGCGGAGTCGAGCGACCCGTCCACGTGCGTATGTGTCATGCCAAGAAGCGGAAGCCCTTGCGTTAATCGGATTGACCCGACCTCTTACGGTCATTGGCAAGCCGGCGCAATGCCAGCACTTCGCGCAGCGCATCCCTGGCCGGCTTGGCGGGAAAACCGCCCCAGCGCTCGCCCGATGGGATGTTGTCCATCACGCCGGCGCCGCCTGCCACCTGAACCCGGTCGCCAATGACGATCTGGTCGGCGACGCCGACCCCACCGCCCAGCATGCACTGGTCGCCGATGGTCACACTGCCCGAAATCCCGCAATGGCCGGCAATCACCGTGTGCATGCCGATGCGCACATTGTGGGCGACCTGCACCAGATTGTCGATCTTCGTGCCCTGCCCGATCACCGTGTCGCCCAGCGTGCCCCGGTCGACCGACGTGTTCGCGCCGATCTCGACATCGTCCTGAATGACGACACGGCCGAGCTGCGGCATCTTGCGCAGGCCGTCGGCGCGCGGCACATAGCCGAACCCGTCCTGGCCGATGGCCGCGCCGGGCAGGATCTGCACCCGGTCTCCAAGCAAAGCATATTGCACACTCACGCCTGGACCGATGCGGCCATTGCGGCCGATACGGCATCCGCGCGCAATCACCGCGTTGGCACCGATGATGGTGCCCGTGCCGATCTCGACATCGTCGCCAATGACGGCGCCCGGCGCCAGAACAACGCCGTCTTCAAGGCGCGCGCTGGGCGAGACGATCGCGCCCGATGGCGGACGGAGCGCCGCGGCCGGGTCGGCGATCGCCACCGCGTCGCCGATGCTGCCGGCAAAAAGCGCCAGCGCAATGTCCTGAAACGCATGGCGCGGCGACCTGGCCGCAAGATGGACGGGGCCGTGAGGAAGGTGTTCAGCCAGATCGGCAGGCCCGATCACGGCGCTGCACAGACCCAGCGTATCGAGCGCCACATTGCGCGCGCTCTCGATGAAGACCAAGCATCCCTTCACCGGCGCCGAAGCGGGCGCAAACGTGGTGATCAATGTGCCTTTGTCGGCGCCGTCCGGCAACGGAAGATCGCCATGTCCGGCAACCGCCTCAAGCGGCAGCGGCAGATCGGAAAGATGAAAGTGCGGATCAATCGCCAAGAGTGGCACCAATCATGACGCCCGGCTCAAGATGCGAACTTGTGCCGGGCGATCAATTCATCAGAACGCGGATGACACCGAGAAGCTGAAGCGCTGTTCGTCGTCGTGCGCCTGTTTGGCCAGCGGCCAGGCATAGTCGAACCGCAGCGGTGCGAACGGCGACTGCCAGATCACGCTGAGGCCGGCCGACGCGCGCCATTCCATGTTGGTGTTGATGGCACCGACGACATCGGAGCCGAACAGCGTTGCCGCATCGGCAAACAGAGCGCCCTTGAAGCCGAGATCACGCGGGAACGCCGGCAGCGGGAACTGAACTTCCGCGGTCGCGTTGAAATAAGTCGTACCACCGATGAAATTGCCGGCGGCGTCGGTCGGACCGATCCCGTTATAGGAGAAGCCACGAATGCGCCGTTGGCCCAGCTCGAACTGGTCGAACCCTTCCACGTTCTGGCCAAGCCCCATCACGTTGCCGGCGCCGCCGCGCACAAGTCCGATCACCTCGGCATCCTCGGACACGGTCACGTAGTAGGATGCATCGATCGTCGAGCGGACGAAGCGGGCATCGCCGCCCAGCCCGGCCACTTCCTGGTTGGCCCGGATGAAGACGCCGCTGCGTGGATCGTTGCGGTCGTCGATCGTGTTGAAGATCAGACCGTAGGAGACCGACGACTTGATGCGATCCTGACCGCTGGCGATCCGGGTCTGGATGTAGCCCGGTGCGCCGCAGTTGGCATCGGCATCGCCCGGAAGGTCGGTACAGTCGGTGCCGTCCGCATTGAAGGCGGTTTGCGTGTAGGAGTAGCCGGCGGTTGCCGTCAGGTGGTCCGTCAGCGGCAGGCCGAACGTGACCGATCCACCGGTTGCAACCTCTTCATAGTCGCCTTGGTCGCGCCGGTTCTGGAAAACATTGCCGGTTGCCGCCACCCGGTAGCCCAGGAAATAGGGCTCGGTGAACGAGATGTTGTAGGTCCGCGAACTCTCGCTGCCGCCGATGCCAACGCGAATGGCTTGGCCGCGGCCGAGGAAGTTGCGTTCGGTGATCGACCCTTCCAGATTGACGCCTTCGTCCTGTCCGCCGGCGGTGTAGCCGACACCGATACCGAATTCACCGGTCGGTTTTTCCTCGACCTGAACGACGACAATGACGCGGTCCGGCGATGAACCGGGGCGTGTGCTGACGGAAACCGTGGAGAAGAAGTCCAGCGCCTCAAGCCGGCGCTGCGCCCGGCGGATCAGGATCTGGTTAAAGGCATCGCCCTCGGCCAGATCGAACTCGCGGCGGATCACATAGTCGCGCGTCCGGGTGTTGCCGGAGATTTCGATGCGCTCGATAAAGGCGCGCTGACCCTGGTCGACAATGTAGGTGACGTCGATGGTCCGATTGTCGAAGTTGCGGTTGCCGACCGGCGTGACTTCGGCGAACGGGAAACCGGCACCTGCCAGCCGCTCGGACATGTCGATCAGAGTGTCTTCGACATCGACGGCGCTGTAGACGCGACCGGACCGCGTCTGGATCGTGCCGACAAGCGATTGCGGATCGACACCGGTGATTGTGCTGTCGATCTCGACATTGCCGAAGGTGTATCGATCGCCTTCATCGACCTCGATGTTGATGACGATGTTGCCATTCGACGGATCGACATCTGCCGATGACGAGATGACCCGAAAATCGGCGTAGCCGCGGTTGAAGTAAAAACGCCGCAGGCGCTCTTCGTCGGCGGCCAAACGCTGATCGTCATAGACGTCGTTGCGCGTCAGGAAGGACAACGGGTTGGACTGCTTGGTCGTTATGACCGCCTGCAGGCGCCGGTCGCCAAAAGCGTTGTTGCCGGTGAAGTTGATGCGCGAGATCTTCGTGCGGTCGCCCTCCACCACCTGGAAGATGACGTTGACGCGGTTTTCGCCCAGATCGACGACGCTGGCATCGACCGTGATGTCGCTTCGGCCAGTACGGCTATAGGCTTCCACGATCGCTTCGACGTCGGCGTCGAGCGTGTCCTGATCGAATCGCGAGCGGGGCGCCAACTGAACGACACCGCGCAGGCGGTCATCGTCGAGACGGCGGTTGCCCTGGAAAAGCACCTGGTTGACGGTGGCGAATTCCTCGACGGTGACCACCAGCGTCGAGCCCTGCCGCACGACCGAGACGTTCGAGAACAGTCCCGACCGGAACAGCGCGCGCACCGCATCGTTGACGTCGGAATCGGAGAAATTCCTGCCGGGCTGATAGCCGACAAAGTCGGCAATCGTCTGCTCGGCGACACGCTGGTTGCCGCGAACCGAAATCGCGTTCACGACGGCCGCCCGCGCGCTTGTCATTGTCAGCGCCTGTACGGCGATCGCTCCGCCGACGGCCGGCGTCAGAGCCAGCGCGGCTGCCGAAACGGCGCTCAAAAACCTAGGAGCCGCTTTCATGCGGTATTGTCCCCAATCTGCTTGGGTCCGAGCCAGACCAAATAGTTCACTCAAAGCGTCGAAATCCGTATTGCAGGCTTTTGTCCCACACGCAAGCAGTAGGGTTAAAAAGCGTTTAGCTTGTGCCGTTTAGTGACGTTTTCGCAACGCACGACCACCTCTTATGGTAAACGAAATGCCCTCATCGCGCGGGTCAAGCGCGGGGTGCGACAATGAGCGTAACGTTCTAGCCATTTCCGAAAAGAATCGTGATGTCATTCCAGGTCGCAAACACCATCAAACCCAGAACAAGCGCGAATCCGATCCGATAGCCATATTCCTGGGCGGCTTCCGACAGCGGTTTCCCGCGCACGGCCTCATAGGCATAAAACATCAGGTGACCGCCATCGAGCACCGGAACCGGCAACAGGTTCAGCAGCCCGATTGAAACGGACAGAATCGCTGTCAGATTCAAAAGGGCGATGAATCCGAGCGTCGCCACCTGCCCAGACACCTGAGCGACCCGAATCGGGCCACCGATCTGGTCGGCATTCTCTCGGCCTGTGATGACACCGGCCAGATATCCGCCGGTGCGCGAGACCACATAGCCGGTCTCCTTGACGCCCAGCCAGACGGCCTGCAGCGGCGGATAGGTCTCGGTGCGATAACGTCCCGCCTCGGGATTGTTGACGACACCGATCACACCCTGCTCGATCTTGTTGCCGAACCTGTCCTCGATCTCGAGCCGCTCGGGCGTAATCGTCAGGTCGATGGTCCGTCCATCGCGATCGACGACCATTGCGATGGGGTTGCCGGCCCGCGGCGCGACGTAGCGCTGTATATCGGAGAAGCTGGCAACGGCCTGCCCGTCGAGACTGACAAAACGGTCGCCGGCTTCAAGGCCGGCGGCCTCCGCCGCGCTGCCGGCGCGGACTTCGGCAACCACGGGATCGGCGACGACGCGCCCGAACACCGCCAGAACGAACGCGAAGATGACGACCGCCAGGATGAAGTTGGCGGCGGGGCCGGCAAACACGGTCGCCGCGCGGCGCCAGACGCTTTTTGTGTGGAAGGCCTGGCTCCGCTCCGCTTCGGTTAGGTCGTCGTCCATCGTGGCCGAAGCCGAGGCCGCATTCATGTCGCCGACGAATTTGACGTAGCCGCCCAACGGGATAGCCGACAGCCGCCAACGCGTGCCGTTGCGGTCGTCAAAGCCGACCAGTTCCGGGCCGAAACCGACGGAAAAGACCTTGGCGCCGATGCCGCACCAGCGGCCGACGAGATAATGGCCCAGTTCATGGAAGAAGATGACGACCGTCAAGACGAACAGGAACGGCACCAGAATGCCGATGATGAAACCGTCCGTCGCAACGAGTCCGGTCAGGAAGTCAAACATCGGGTCTCCGCTGTCGGTCAGAAGAAAGCATGGGCGGGCTGGTCTATGCCGGCACGCAGCACACAGGCAAACCATAGGCCAATCGCGGCAAAAACAAGACCGTCGACGCGATCCATGACCCCCCCATGGCCGGGAATGACGCGGCCGGAATCCTTGACCCCGGCGCGCCGCTTGATCCAGGACTCAAAAAGATCACCGGCCTGCGACAGGACCGACAGGAAAAGCGCCAGCCCCATCGCTGCCCACCCGCTGCTGACACCAAACAACACATGCACCAGAAGCGCTGCGGCAACCGCCGAGACCAGCCCGCCGAGCGCGCCGGAAATCGTCTTGTTTGGTGACACGCGCGGCGCCAGCTTTGGGCCGCCCACCCGGCGTCCGACGAAATAGGCGCCGATATCGGTCGCCCACACAACGGCGACCAGGAAGATGATGGCGACAAGGCCCGGCTGAAACCCCCAGTCGCCTCTCAGAAGGCCCAGGCTGGTCAGCAGCAGCGCCGCATAGACGAATCCACCGACCGCGCGCCTGTCCCTGAGACCGACTGCCGCAACGGTAAATGCGGCAAGGACTGCCAACAAGAGAATCGTCTTGGCGGCGGCCGGCACAAGCAGGATGACGACCGCCAGTCCGATCAGCGCCAGAATGCCCACCGGCTGGAGCCGGTCGTCGCTGCCGGGCATCTTCATGTCCGTCCATTCGACCCAGAAGATAGCGGCAATCAGCGTGATGAAGATCACGAACGGCGTGCCGCCGGCAATCGTCACGCCAATGAAGAGCGTTCCCAGCACCACGCCGGACCAGATCCGGGCGGCGAGATTGCTCATAGAGCCGCGTCGCGCGCCGGCGCCACGGCGCCGTAACGGCGTTCCCGGCCGCGATACTCATCGAGCGCCTCGACGAGATGGTCTTCATCGAAATCCGGCCACATGCAGTCCATGAACACCAGTTCCGCATAGGCTGCCTGCCACAGGAGGAAGTTCGACAGACGCATCTCGCCGCTGGTGCGGATGATCAGGTCCGGATCGGGCAGCCCCGCCGTGTCGAGCGCATTGTTGAGATCGGCGCTGGTCAGCCGCCGGTCGCAGTCGGGTGTCATGCGGGCGGTGTCGACGAGTTTCTGCGCAGCGCGGAGCAGTTCGTCCCGCGCGCCGTAGTTGAACGCAATGTTGAGATTGAGCCGGACATTGCCGCGTGTGCGCGATTCGGCGCGTTCGATCAGGTCGAGGATGTCGGGCTTGAGCCCTTCGCGGCTGCCGATGATGCGAATGCACACGCCATTTGCCGCCAGTTCCGCCAGATCGCGATGGATGTAAAGCCGCAGGAGGCCCAGAAGATCGCGCACCTCGTCAGGCGGTCGCGACCAGTTCTCCGACGAAAACGCATAAAGCGTCAGATGGCGGATGCCGTGCCGGGGCGCGGCGCGCACGGTACGGCGCACCGCTTCGACACCGGCCCTGTGGCCAAAGCTGCGCGGCATGGAGCGCGCGGTCGCCCAGCGGCCGTTGCCGTCCATGATGATGGCGACATGTTCGGGGCCGAGGATCGTGTCAGCGGGCGCTTTGGACAGCACGTACATCTCCTTTGGAGGACGCGAGGCGCCCAATTTGTTGCGCCTGCGGCCGCGACGGTTACACCTGAAGGATTTCGGCTTCTTTTTCGGCCAGCAACTCGTCGATACGCGTGATGTATGTGTCGGTTTGCTTCTGCACGGCGTCCGATTCCGCCCGTCCCTCGTCCTGACCGATCTCGCCGTCTTTTTCGAGCTTTTTCAAGGTGTCCATGCCGTCGCGGCGCACGTGGCGCACAGCTATCCGGGCATTTTCCGCATATTGATGTGCAACCTTGACCAGTTCGCGCCGCCGTTCCTCGTTCAGTTCGGGCAGCGGCACGCGCACGGTGGTGCCGTCGGTCATCGGGTTGAGGCCGAGGCTCGAATCGCGGATCGCCTTTTCGACCGCGCCGACCATCGACTTGTCCCACACATTGACCGCCAGCATGCGCGGCTCAGGCACGGTGACGTTGGCGACCTGGTTGATCGGCATCGCGCTGCCATAGGCTTCAACCGTGATCGGGTCGAGCAGCGAAGCCGAGGCGCGGCCGGTGCGCAGGCCGCCAAGATCGCTCTTGAAGACGTTGATCGCGCCTTCCATGCGGCGGTTCAGATCGGCAAGATCATACTCACTCATGACACGGCTTCCTCCGGAGCGGGCGGGTGGATTATTGTTCCCGGACGACGGTCGACCGGCCGCGTCCCTTGACGATGGCGGCCAGGCCGCCCTGTTCGTGGATGGAGAACACGACGATCGGAATCCGGTTCTCGCGGGTCAGCGCAACTGCCGCTATGTCCATGACATTCAAGCCCTTTTCAATGACTTGTGCATGGGTGAGGCATTCGTAGCGCTCGGCCTTGGGATCGAGTTTGGGGTCGGCCGAATAGATGCCGTCCACCTGCGTGCCCTTCAATAGGGCGTCCGCGCCGATTTCGGCGGCCCTGAGGGCTGCTGCCGAATCGGTCGTGAAGTAGGGATTTCCCGTGCCCCCCGCAAAGACAACCACCCTGCCCTGTTCGATGTTCCACATCGCCTTGCGCTGCGAGAAGCTTTCGCACAATTGCGGCATCGCAATGGCCGACAGCACCACCGCGTCGAGCCCGCTCTTGACCAGCGAGGTGCGCAGCGCCAGTGAATTGATGACGGTGGCCAGCATGCCCATATGGTCGCCGGTCACCCGGTCGCCGCCGCGCGAGGCCACCGCCACGCCGCGGAAGATGTTGCCGCCGCCGATCACGATGGCGACCTGCACGCCCATGTCGACCGCTTGCTTGACGTCGGCGGCGATCCGGTCGGCCACCTCGACATCGATGCCAAAACCCTGATTGCCCATCAATGCCTCGCCGGACACTTTCAGCAGGACACGCTTGTAGGCAAGGTCTTCGGACATGGGCAGATTTTCGGGGCCAACGGCAGGATTCGGATGCGCCCGGATACAACACGGGCACCGCCTTGTCACGCGGTGCCCGTAATGTGTGGATCGATTTCGATCCGTAGGCTTAAGGGCCGGTCAGCCCTTTGCGGCGGCAGCGACTTCGGCAGCAAAGTCGCTCTCTTCCTTTTCGACGCCCTCACCCAGCGCGAACCGCTCGAATGCGGCCACCTTGGCTTCGGCGCCGATCTCTTTTTCGGCTTCCTTGAGTGCCTGCTCGACCGTCAGGTCGGGATTGATCACAAAGCTCTGCTTGAGAAGGCAGACTTCCTCGTAGAACTTGCGCAATCGACCTTCGACCATCTTCTCGATGATGTTCTCAGGCTTGCCGGATGCCTTGGCCTGTTCGGAGAAGATCGCCTTTTCGCGCTCGATGGCAGCCGGATCCAGATCGGCCACATCGATGGCCATCGGATTGGTGGCCGCCACATGCATGGCGATCTGCCGGCCGATCGCCGAAGCCGCATCGGCATTGCCGGCGGTTTCGATGGCGACCAGAACGCCCAGCTTGCCCAGATCGGCCTTGACCGCGTTGTGGACATAGCTGGCCACCGTGCCGCTGCCGACGCTCAGCTTGGCCGAACGGCGCAGGTTCATGTTCTCGCCAATGGTGGCAACCGCGTCCTTGACCGTTTCCTCAACGCTCTTGTCGCCACCCGGATAGTTCGCCGCAGCGACGGCCTCGACCGAACCGTCCGTGCCGAGCGCCACCTGCGCCACATCCCCGACAAGCGTCTGGAACGCGTCGTTGCGGGCGACGAAATCCGTCTCGGAGTTGACCTCGACGACGACGGCGTCGGTTCCGGACGCGGCAACGCCGATCAGACCTTCGGCGGCGGTGCGGCCGGACTTCTTCTCGGCCTTGGCGATGCCCTTGGTGCGCAGCCAGTCGACCGCAGCATCCAGATCACCATTGGTCTCGGTGAGCGCCTTCTTGCAGTCCATCATGCCGGCGCCTGTCAGGTCGCGCAGCTGTTTCACCAATGCGGCTGTAATGGTCATTGTCGTGCCTTTCGTCATGCCGGCCCGGAGCCCTCCGGGACGCGGCGTGTCATCAAATTGTCTTTGTGGAACCGGCCCTGCCCGGTTCGTGTGACGCGCCGATGAACGGACGCCCGGTCGGGCGTCCGATCGCGCAGCCTCAGGCCTGGGCCGGCTGTTCTTCGGCCGGCGCGGCTTCTTCGGCTGTTGCCACCGGTTCGGCAGCAGCGGCGGCCGGCTCTTCGGCCGGAGCCTCTTCGATGGCCGGCTCGGCCGGTGCTTCAGCCTGCGCTCCGACGTCGATGCCCGAAGCGCCCTGCTGGCGCTCGATGCCATCGATCGCCGCCCGCGCGATCAGGTCGCAATAGAGCGAGATGGCGCGCGCCGCATCGTCATTGCCCGGGATCGGGTGGTCGACCACGTCCGGATCGCAGTTGGAATCGATGATCGCAACAACCGGAATACCCAGACGGTGGGCTTCCTGGATGGCGATGGCTTCCTTGTTGGTGTCGATCACGAACATCAGGTCGGGAATGCCGCCCATGTCCTTGATGCCGCCCAGCGCGCGGTCGAGCTTTTCGCGTTCGCGCTCAAGGTTCAGCCTTTCCTTCTTGGTGAAGCCCTCGGCGTCGCCGCCCAGCAGTTCTTCAAGCTTGCGCAGGCGCGCGATCGAGTTCGAGATTGTCTTCCAGTTGGTCAGCATGCCGCCGAGCCAACGGGCGTTGACATAATACTGCGCCGAACGCTTGGCCGCATCGGCGACGATCTCCGACGCCTGACGCTTGGTGCCGACGAACAGCACGCGGCCGCCACCGGCCACCGTGTCGGACACTTTCTTGAGCGCCTGCTCGAGCAGCGGAACCGTCTGCGACAGGTCGATGATGTGGACGTTGTTGCGGTCGCCAAAAATGTACCGCGCCATCTTCGGGTTCCAGCGGTGTGTCTGGTGTCCGAAGTGAACGCCAGCCTCAAGCAGCTGGCGCATGGAATAGTCTGGCATTGCCATGCGTATGGTCCTTTCCGGTTCTGCCTCCACGGCGCGTCAGCGGTTTCCCGCCACCGGTGGCCCCGCCGGATGTCTCCCGGTCGTCAGCCTGCACCGTGTGTGGAATGAGCGGGCGCTTAACCCAAAGCCCGCCTCTTGGCAAGAGACCCCTCAGATGGGGTTGTCAGGAGCAGTCTTCAACCTCGAACAGTTCGAGCTCTTCCATCGTGCCCGACAGCAAGAAGTCGCCATAATCCATCTCCAGCGACCGTGTGATGCCATTGTCGTGCATCTTGAAGGCGATGCGGTATTCGGGCAGCCCCTCGCCCTCGGTCACCTCGTCGAAATAGGCGACCGATATGTTGCGGAACGGAGCATCGGCCACCGCACCGATCGCGTCCGGATCGTCCTCATCCTCGGTCTTCTCTGGCCCGATGATCACTGTCGTGGTCAACACCTTGTCGGCCTCGTCCGAACCGTCGAAGATCTTCCGTTCATAAAAACGCTCGCCGGCGGCCGCACGCTCGATCAGATCGATCATGTGCGCGGTGGGAAAGGCTGCCGGGTCGAGCCGGAACTCGTCGTCCTCCGGTTCGCTGAGCGTGACGACCGTCGCTTCGTCCTCGACCGCCGCCACCCCCTCGATGGTCCGGTCGGGCCGCTGGTCGACGAACGTGCGTGTCAGGAAACGGAAGGACGAGCCGTCGGCCTCCTCGAAGGTGGTGGTCTGCTGGTCGGTGACACGGCCGCCGGCGCGCGCGGCAATCTGCGTGACGAAGCGGAAGTTGGTGGTGTAGCCCTCGCAGGCCGAGCCGCGGAACTCGTAGACGATCCGGCCCCGCATGCCGGTGATGCCGCTGCGGTCGGAGGCTTCCTCGAGTTCCACCGCATAGACGGCCCGGTGCGGCGCCAGTTGCACGCCGGCGGCGCTTGCGGGCACGGGCATCGTTGCTGCGGCAACGAAAAGGCCGGCCGCCACGGGCGGAAGTTTTCGGCAGATAGACATCGTGAATCGCTTTCCTTTTTGCTGCCACTATAGGAAACGTCTTGTCAGAAGCGAGGCAAAATGCGCCGCGCGCCACAGGAGGAACAAGGCCGCATGACCGACCAGATCGAAACCAGGCTCGCCGATATGGGCATCACGGTACCGGACGTTGCTGCGCCGGCGGCGAACTATCTGCCCTATACGCGCAGCGGCAATCTGGTGTTCACTTCCGGGCAACTGCCGTTCAAGGATGGCGCGCTGAGCGCCACGGGCCTGATCGGCTCCGATGTGAGCCTTGAAGACGGGCAGGATGCTGCGAAATGGTGCGCGGTCAACATTCTGGCGGTGGCGAAGAGCGCGCTGGGCAGCCTCGATGCGATCGAAAAGATCGTCAAGATCTCGGTGTTCGTGGCGTCCGCGCCTGGATTCACCGAGCAGCATCTGGTCGCCAATGGCGCATCGGACCTTCTGGCCGAAGCGCTGGGTGACAAGGGCCGGCACGCGCGGGCAGCGGTCGGCATGGCAAGCCTGCCGCTCAACGCCGCCGTTGAAATCGAGGCGATCATCCAGGGCCAATGACCGATATCGCGTTCCTGACGGCGCGGCCCATCGCCCATCGCGGCCTGCATGATGACAACCGGCTGCGATGGGAGAACACCGCGTCGGCCTTCCACGCGGCGATCGCCGGCGATTTCGGCATTGAACTGGACGTGCAACTGTCGGCCGACGGCGTGCCGATGGTCTTCCACGATGCGCAGCTTGACCGTCTGACCGGGACGACCGGCCTTGTCGCGGACCGCAGCGCGGACGCGCTGCGCACGCTCGCCGTCGGCGGCACCGAAGACCGCATCATGACGCTCTGCGAAACGCTCGCGCTGGTCGACGGGGCGGTGCCGCTGGTCATCGAGATGAAGGACAATGGCGTCCGCAACACCGATCTCGCGCGCGCCGTCGCACGCGACATTGCCGAATATCGCAGTCCTGCCGCGGTCATGTCGTTCGAGCACGGACTTCTGGACGCGTTTCGGGCGGCGGGCACAGGCGTGCCGCTGGGCCTGACCGCGTCGGGCGTCAGCGATGCGGCGATGGCCGAACACCGGCCGCAGCTCGAAGCGGGCATCGATTTCGTCTCCTATCAGGTTGCCGCGCTGCCCAACCCATTCGTTACCGAGGTGCGCGCGCGCGGCCTGCCGGTCATCACGTGGACGGTGCGCACACCAGAACAGGTGGCGCTGACCCACGCTCATGCGGACCAGATGACCTTTGAGGGGTTCGACCCGGACACGACATGAAATTGACCGCCGTGCCTTGCGGCGCGTGTGCGATGCAATACATCTCGGTCCATGACCGATCCCTCCCCCGCCCAAACCGCGCCCGACGGCCAGTCCACCCATGTGGTGCGCGTGCATGAGCGCGTCGCCGACGTGCCGCGCTCGATCTGGGACGGGTTTGCGGGCACCAGCCGCGCCAGCGGTGCGGCCTATAACCCTTTCATGCGGCACGACTTTCTGAGCGCGCTGGAAGAGGCCGGCTGCGCCGTCGCCGACACGGGCTGGCACGGCCAGCATCTGGTGCTTGAAGATGCCGACGGAAACGCTCTGGCCGCCGCGCCCGCATACCTTAAGGCGCACAGCCAGGGCGAATATGTCTTCGACCATGCCTGGGCCGACGCATGGGAGCGCGCCGGCGGCCGCTACTATCCCAAGCTGCAGCTCTCGGTGCCTTTCACGCCGGCGACCGGCCCGCGCCTTCTGATCGGCCCCGATGTCAATGCCGACGCCGCGCGGGCGGCGCTGGCCGGGGCGATCGCGCAACTGACCGGACAGCTTGGCCTGTCCTCGGCCCATGTGACGTTTGCGCAAAAGCCCGATATGGACGCGCTGCTCGAAGCCGGCTTTCTGCACCGCACCGACCAGCAGTTCCATTTCTTCAACGACGGCTACGGCTCTTATGCCGAGTTCCTGGAAACCCTGTCGTCACGCAAGCGCAAGGCCTTGAAAAAGGAGCGCGCGACTGCCCTTGAGAACGGCATCACCATCGAATGGCTGACAGGTTCGGACATCACCGAAGCCGCGCTCGATGATTTCTACGTGTTCTACACCGACACGGGCGACCGCAAATGGGGCCGACCCTATCTCAACCGGCGCTTCTTCTCGCTGGTGACCGAGCGCATGGCCGATGACATCCTTCTGGTGATGGCCAAGCGCAACGGCCGCAACATTGCCGGCGCGATCAACTTCATCGGCGGCGACACGATCTTCGGCCGGCACTGGGGCTGTGTCGAACACCACCGCTTCCTGCATTTCGAGGTCTGCTACCATCAGGCGATCGATTTCGCGATCGCACGCAAGCTGGCCATGGTCGAAGCGGGCGCGCAGGGCGAACACAAGCTGGCGCGCGGTTATCTGCCGGTGACAACCCATTCGGCCCACTTCATCCCACATGAAGGCTTTCGCAAAGCGGTCGACGATTATCTGCTCCATGAGCGCGCCGATGTCGCCCGGTTCGGCAAGATCCTCGCCGATGCCGGCCCGTTCAAGAAGGCCGATTGAATCACCGCGCGTCTGCGCCTAGACCGGGTGGGCAACGATGCCCGAAACGGCGGACGAGGACATGACACCCTACGACACCGACAACATCTTCGCCAAAATCCTGCGTGGCGAGATCCCGTCCCACACGGTGCACGAGGATGACGACACGCTGGTGATCATGGATGTGATGCCGCAGGCCGACGGCCATGCGCTGGTCATTCCAAAATCCGCGTCACGCAACCTGCTCGATGCCGGGCCGATGGCGCTCGGCGCATGCATCGCGGTCGTCCAGCGCGTCGCGCGCGCCTCAAAGGCGGCGTTCGCGGCCGACGGCATCTCGATCATGCAGTTCAACGAAGCGGCGGGTGGCCAGTCGGTCTTCCACCTGCATTTCCATGTCATTCCACGTCACGACGGCGCGGCGCTGCGGCCTCATTCGGGACACATGGAAGATCAGGACTTGCTGGCGGCCAATGCGGAGAAGCTGCGCGCGGCGCTTGCGGCTCTCTGAACCGGACTATTTGCGCGCCCGCCGGGCCGTTTCGATGGCAAGGCGCGCCCACGGTTCCATCGCATCGGCGCTCTCGAGCGCCTCGTCCGGCGCCTGCCAATAGGGCATGGACGATGTGCGGCCGGTGTTCGGGTTCTCATAGACCCAGCGTTCCATGTCCTCGGCCACATAGGCCGCCGAGGACTGGTCGTCGCCCTTCAGATAGAGCTTGTCGAAGGCAACGAGCGCAAAGATGCCGTGCGCACAATAGATGCCTTGCCCGCCAAACATCCGTTTGATGGTGATCGGTCCGAACGGCGCGAACAGGTCCTTGAGATAGTCCTCGTCCATGGCCGCGATATGCCACGTTTTGCTGGCCGGTGATACCGGCGCAACGAACGCTGCTGTCACATCTGGCCGCGGGCCTCGGCGAGTTCCTTCAGATCGGCGGGCTTGAGCTCGACCGATTCGCCGCATCCGCACGCGGACGACTGGTTGGGATTGTTGAACACAAAGCCGGTGCGCAGCTTTGTGACCTCGAAATCCATCTGGGTGCCGAGAAGATACAGCATCGCCGCCGGATCGACCCAGACATTGGCGCCGTCGTGGCTGACATGGTCGTCCTTGGCGTCGGGTTCGGTGACCAGATCGACCGTATACTCCATGCCCGCGCAGCCGCCCTTCTTGATGCCGACACGCACTCCCTGGGCGCCCTGTTCGGAGCGTCCGGCAACGATTTCGCGCACGCGGTCTGCGGCTGCATCGGTCATGGTCATGATGGCAAAGGCCATGGGTCAACTCCAATAAGTTGACAATGAAAGTAGGTATTTCGAGCTCATCATGCAAGCGCGGCCGTCAGTAAAGCCCGACGGCGATCTGTGCTTCCTCGCTCATGCGGTCAGGCGTCCAGGGCGGATCGAAGGTCATCTCCACCTCGACATCCATGACGCCCTCGACCGTGCGCACCGCGTTCTCGACCCAACCCGGCATCTCGCCGGCCACCGGGCAGCCCGGCGCCGTCAGCGTCATCTCGACCTTGACCCTCCGGTCATCCTCGATGTCGACGCGGTAAATCAGCCCCAGTTCGTAAATGTCGGCCGGAATTTCGGGATCATAGACCGTCTTAAGCGCCGCGACGATATCGTCGGTCATGCGCGCCAGTTCGTCGCGCGGGATCGCCGACTGCTGTGCTGGCGCCGGAGCGGCTGTCGCTTCTGTTTCTGCGGTTTGCGGTGTCTGGTCTTCCATCATGGGGTCATCCTAGCACGACGGTGCTCATGCAAAAAACTCTCGCGCCTTTTCCAGCGCTTCGACCAACGCGTCCACTTCGGCGCGCGTGTTGTACATGCCGAACGAAGCCCGGCAGGTTGACGTTGCGCCAAAGCGCTTGAGCAACGGCTGGGCACAATGGGTGCCAGCGCGCACGGCGACGCCAGAGCGGTCAATTACCATGGAGACGTCGTGGGCGTGCAGGCCCTCGATCTCGAAGGCGATGATCGCCGCCTTGTCCGGTGCGTTGCCGATGATGCGCAGCGCGTTGATGCGCGACAGCTGCTCATGGGCATAGGCGCGCAAGTCGGCCTCATGGGCGGCAATCGCCGGGCGACCGATCCTGTCCATGTAGTCGAGTGCCGCGCCAAGCCCGATCGCCTGGGCGATGGGCGGTGTACCGGCCTCGAACCGGTGCGGCGGGTCGGCATAGGTGACCGCTTCCTCGCTCACATCGAGGATCATCTCGCCGCCGCCCTGGAACGGCTTCATCGCGGCCAGGCGCTCGGCCTTGCCGTACAGAACGCCGATGCCCGACGGGCCGTAGGTCTTGTGGCCGGTGAAGACATACCAGTCGCAACCCAGATCCTGCACATCGACCGGCAGATGGACCGCGCCCTGGCTGCCGTCGACCAGAACGGGAATGCCGCGCGCATGGGCGATTTCGCAGACCTGCTTGATCGGCACGACTGTGCCCAGAACGTTCGACACATGGGGCAGAGCGACGAGCTTGGTGCGGTCGGTCAGCCGTGCCTCGAACTCGGCGATGTCGAACCGGCCTTCATCGTCGACCGGCACCCAGACCAGCTTGGCACCGTTGCGCTCGCGCAGGAAGTGCCACGGCACGATGTTGGCATGGTGCTCCATGATCGTGATGACGATCTCATCGCCCTCGCCGATCGCCTCGGCACCAAAACCATGGCTGACCGTGTTGATCGCCTCGGTCGCGGACTTTGTGAAGACGATCTCGTCCACCGATCCCGCGTTCAGGAACCGGCGCACCGTCTCGCGCGCGGCCTCATAGGCGTCGGTCGTCGCGTTCGACAGGTAATGCAGCCCGCGATGGACATTGGCATATTGGTGTTCATAGGTGCGGCTGACAGCGTCGATCACCGCGCGCGGCTTTTGCGCCGAGGCACCGTTGTCGAGATAGACCAACGGTTTGCCGTGAACTTCCCGCGACAGGATCGGGAAGTCAGCCCTGATCGCGTCGACGTCGTAGGCCAAGCTGGAAACGGGATCGGCGCTCATCCTTCATCCCCTCGACTTCGCGACCGCCCCTCGCCTTTGAAGGCTCGCAGCGCCAAAATCCCGGTCCCCAGGCGCGAGCGTGGCGCGCCTTGAAGGCGCAACGTGTCAGGGTGCGCGCACCTCACGATGAAGGGCTGGTTCGACGCTGCCATCACCCATGCGCCTCCAGCCAATCGGCAATGCGCGTTTCGAGCGCCTCGATCAGCGCATCGTCGTCCAACTCCTCGACGATCTCGTCGACGAACGCCTCAATCAGCAGGCCGCGCGCCGTCTTGGCCGAGATGCCACGCGCCATCAGGTAGAACAGATGGTCCTCGTCGATCTCGGCGACCGTGGCGCCATGGGCGCAAACCACGTCGTCGGCGAAGATCTCCAGCTCCGGTTTGGTGGCAAAGCCGCCTTCATCGGACAGAAGCAGCGTGTTGCAAGCCATCTGCGCGTCGGTCTTCTGGGCGGCCTGCGCGACGCGGATCTGACCCTGAAAGACGCCCTGCGCCCTGCCGGTGACGACATTGCGCACGGTCTCGGTCGACGTCGTGTTGGCGACCAGATGGTCGAGCTCAAGCGTCACGTCGCAATGGGTCTTTTCGCCGATCAGGTTGATGGATCGGAAACTCAGCTCCGCCCCTTCGCCGATTGCGGCCGCATGCACCTCCTGGCGGACAAGGCTGCCGCCATAGTTGGCGATGAACAGCGTTGCCTTGGCGTCCTTTTCCAGCGTCAGCTTGAAGGTGCCCAGATGTGTCGCCGCTGCGCCCTGTTCCTGCACGATGATCCAGCGGACTTCGGCGCCCTCGCGCACCGTCAGCTCGGTGACGTTCGATGCGAGCACATCTTCGTCCGATCCAAAATGCCGGTCGATGAAGGAAGCGCGCGCGCCGGCACCGATCGTGACGAGGTTGCGTGTGTGAACCTGCCCGCCATCATGGACCGATTGCAGTTCGATCGGGCGGGCGATATCGGCGCCTTCGGCTATCGACAGGCGCACGCCATCGGTGACAAAGCCGGTGTTGATCGCGCCGATCGCATCGTCGGCATCGGCCGGCGCCTGCAGCGCAACGCCGCCGACATCGGCGCGCAGCGCATCGGCCACGGCCTCGACCTGACAGCCCGCAATCTCCGTGCGCTCGGTCAGCTGACCATTGATCAGGATGAACCGGTGCGCATCGTCGACAATCGGATCGGCGGGTCCCGCCGTCACATCGCTACGCCAGTCCGGCATTTTGTTCAGAAGCCGGCGCAAGTCGGTATAGTGCCAAGCCTCGACCTTTCGGGTCGGCAGCCGGTGCGCCTTTATGCCTTCTATCGCCGCGTCGCGCGCCGCAACCGCATCGGCATTGCCGGGCAGATGGCTGGCGCGGTGGCCGAACTGGGCAACGAGCGCGGTTTCCGACGCCGTCAGCGGCGCCTCGGCTGCTTTTTTCATCGTCGCCGCCATGTCAGGCCGCCTCGGCGATGATGTCGGCATAGCCCTTGGCTTCGAGCTCAAGCGCCAGCGACTTGTCGCCCGTCTTGACGATACGGCCCTTGGAAAGGACATGCACCGTGTCGGGCACGATGTATTCGAGCAGGCGCTGATAGTGGGTAATGACGATCACGGCGCGGTCAGGCGAGCGCAGCGCGTTGACGCCGTCGGCGACGATCTTCAGCGCGTCGATGTCGAGGCCGGAATCGGTCTCGTCGAGCACGCAAAGCTTCGGCTCGAGCAGCTTCATCTGCAGGATTTCGGCGCGTTTCTTCTCACCGCCCGAGAAGCCGACGTTCAGGGGACGCTTGAGCATCTCCATTTCGACGCCGAGCGTGCCGGCGGCCTCGCGCACCTTCTTGATGAAGTCGGGTGTCGTCAGTTCGTCTTCGCCGCGCGCCTTGCGCTGCTCGTTCAGCGCTACCTTGAGGAACTGCATGGTCGCAACACCCGGGATTTCCATCGGGTACTGGAAAGCCAGGAACATGCCCGCGCTGGCACGCTCGGCCGGGTCCATTTCGAGGACGGATTCGCCGTTGTAAAGGATGTCGCCCTCGGTCACTTCGTAGTCGTCACGGCCCGCCAGCACATAGGACAGCGTCGATTTGCCCGAGCCGTTCGGACCCATGATCGCGGCCACCTCACCGGCTTTGACGGTCAGGTTCAGACCGTTGATGATCTCGGTGCCATCCTCGGCGATCCGTGCGTGCAGGTTCTTGATTTCCAGCATGTTTTCGTTCCCAACTCGGTCTTTTCTGTCTTATTTCTTTTTCACGAACAGCCCGCGCATGGCGTAGCTGATGGCGGCGACACCGCCCAGAAGCCCGGCGCTCAGATAGCGATCGCCGAACGGGTTCCACAAATAGCCGGCGACCGTCACGAACAGGATGGTCGCGGCGCCGGCGAGACGGATCGTGCCGGTCAGATCGCGTTCTTTTTCAGTCTTGCGCATCAAATCCCCAAAGCGGCACGCACAAAGGGCAGAACGAACGCAGCAACGATGCCGACGATTGCGCCGACGATGATCCGCTGCAGCCGATCCGAGAACGAGGCGACAAATGCGCCGAGGCCGCCGCACACAACGGCATAGTAGGCTATCGTGACCGGATCAAAGCTCATCGCTGCTCCCGACCGATATCAGCCGACCGAGCCCTCAAGGCTGATGCCAATCAGCTTCTGCGCCTCGACCGCGAACTCCATCGGCAGTTCCTGGATGACCTCCTTGACGAAGCCGTTGACGATCAGTGCGATCGCCTCCTCTTCGGGAATGCCGCGCTGCATGCAGTAGAAGAGCTGATCCTCGGAGATTTTCGAGGTGGTCGCCTCGTGCTCAAGCTGCGCCGAGGAGTTGTTTGCCTCGATATAGGGCACAGTGTGCGCACCGCAGCGATCGCCGATCAGCAGGGAATCGCATTGCGTGAAGTTGCGCGAGTCGGTCGCCTTACGGTGTACCGATACCTTGCCGCGATAGGTATTTTCCGAGGTGCCCGCCGAAATACCCTTGGAGATGATGCGGCTCGACGTGTTCTTGCCCAGATGGATCATCTTGGTGCCTGAATCGATCTGCTGGGCGCCGTTGGACACCGCGATCGAATAGAACTCACCTCTGGAATTGTCGCCGCGCAGGATGCAGGACGGGTACTTCCAGGTGATCGCCGAACCGGTCTCAACCTGAGTCCACGAAATCTTCGAATTGTCGCCGCGGCAATCGCCGCGTTTCGTGACGAAGTTGTAGATGCCGCCCTTGCCTTCGGCGTCGCCCGGATACCAGTTCTGGACGGTCGAGTATTTGATCTCGGCATCCTCGTGCGCGATCAGTTCGACCACGGCCGCATGAAGCTGGTTCTCGTCGCGCTGCGGCGCGGTACAGCCTTCCAGATAGGACACGTACGCGCCCTTTTCGGCGATAATCAGCGTCCGCTCGAACTGGCCGGTGTCCTTCTCGTTGATGCGGAAATAGGTCGACAGTTCCATCGGGCAGTGCACGCCCTCGGGCACATAGACGAACGAGCCGTCGGTGAAGACCGCCGAATTGAGTGCGGCGTAATAATTGTCGGACACCGGCACGACCGAAGCCAGGTATTTCTGCACCAGTTCGGGATGTTCGCGCATCGCCTCGGAGATCGACATGAAAATCACGCCGGCCTTGGCGAGCTCTTCCTTGAAAGTGGTGACGACCGAGACCGAATCGAACACCGCATCGACGGCGACCTTGCGCTCCTGAACGCCGGCGAGGATTTCCTGTTCGGCGAGCGGAATGCCGAGCTTTTCATAGGTGCGTCGGATTTCCGGATCGACATCGTCGATTGTCTTCGGGCCGGTCTGCCCCTTGGGCGCAGCGTAGTAGTAGATGTCGTTGAAATCGATCTTCGGATAGTTGACCCGCGCCCAGTCCGGCTCGTCCATGGTCAGCCAGCGGCGATAGGCGTCAAGCCGCCATTCCAGCATCCATTCGGGCTCTTCCTTCTTGGCGGAAATGAAGCGGATGATGTCTTCGCTCAGGCCCTTGGGCGCCTTGTCCATCTCAAGGATGGTCTCGAAACCATATTTGTACTGGTCAACATCGATCCTGGCGACCTGATCGATCGTTTCCTGAACCGCGGGCATGGCGATCTCTCCTTCCAACCGAACTTCATGCGGCACCGTTGCGCGCATGTCGGCCGTCTGTTGCGGCCTTCATCATGGACAATCTAGTCCATACATCAGTTTTGAAAAGTTCTAAAGAGCGAAAAACTGACTTTTTCTGAAAGGTTTTTCCTCAGGTGGCATTTCCTGCCGAAAAGGCAAGGGGTCAGGCGGCCCGCATTCGCCCGATCAGCGGGCCAATCGCGTCGAGCAGCGCGGACAACTCGTCCCACCTTGTTCCGGGGCCGAACGAGACGCGGATCGCGCCCTCCGCACCCGCGACGCCCATCGCTTCAAGCACGTGGCTTTTGCCGACCTTGCCGGACGAGCAGGCCGAGCCAGACGACACGGCGAACCCGCCGAGATCAAGGCCGATGGCAAGCGTCTCCGCCTTGATGCCGGGTACGGAGAAGAAGCTGGTGTTGGCGACGCGCGGTGCGCCGGCGCCGTGCACGACGATGTCGGGCGCCAAGTGCCGCAGTCCGGCCTCGAACCGGTCGCGCAAGTCCGACAGCTCGGAAAAACTGTTCAACCCGGCAGCGGCGGCCTCGGCGGCCGCACCAAAGCCCGCGATCAGTGCCGGCGATTCGGTACCGCCGCGATGGCCGCGCTCCTGCCCGCCGCCTGTGATCAGAGGCAGCGGCATCATCAGATCGGACGAACCGGCCATGGCACCAACGCCCTTCGGTCCGCCGATCTTGTGCGACGACAGAATCAAAAAATCGGCCAATCCCGCTGAAAGATCGACGGGAATGCGCCCCAGCGCCTGTACCGCATCGAGAATGAGAACCCCGCCCGCTGCGCGCACGATGGCGCTGATCTCGTTGACCGGCTGGATTACGCCGGTCTCATTGTTGACCCAGTGCACCGCGACCAGCGGCAAGCCGGAGGCCTTGTCGTGCGCGGCGAGCCGCTTTTTCAGAGATTCAAGATCGAGCACACCATCCGGGCCGACGCCGACGCGCGTGACCCTCTCCGAAGCAAACCGGCCACCGGCCAAAAGACAGGGGTGATCGGCCGCACCGACATAAAGATGGCCCATCGTCAGCGGAGATCGGCCCATCGACCAGTCGGGCGTGAGCAATGTCGCGGCCGCTTCCGTCGCGCCGGAGGTGAAGACGACATGGTCTGGCTCTGTGCCAACCAGCCCGGCCACCTGCCGGCGCGCGGTCTGGACCATGGCGCGCAGGGTCCTGCCGTTCTTGTGCACGGACGAGGCATTGCCCTCGACGTCCATCGCGGCAAGCACCGCCTTGCGCGCAGCCTCCAGAAGGGGCGCTGAGGCGTTATGGTCCAGATAATGCGTCACCGGCCGCTCTTTTCCCGACAGGTGCGGGATTTCCTTGATATTTCGGGGTCGATGGTCATATGACGGCCTCCGCGCTTGCATTCAACCTTTTCAAACCTTGAAACCGGGCCGCAAACACGCATCTCAATGCCGGCAACGCCGCATGCGATGGGCCACCGCCGGTTCTGCCAGGGAGACCCGATGCCTGAAGTGATTTTCAACGGACCCGCGGGACGCCTCGAAGGCCGCTACCAGCCGGCCGCCGACAAGACGGCGCCGATCGCGATGATCCTGCATCCGCATCCGCAGTTCGGCGGAACGATGAACAATCCGATCATCTACAATCTGTTCTACATGTTCCAGAAGCGAGGCTTCACCACGCTTCGGTTCAACTTCCGCTCGATCGGCCGCAGCCAGGGCGAGTTCGACCATGGCGTGGGAGAACTGTCGGACGCCGCCGGCGCGCTCGACTGGGTGCAGTCGCTGCATCCCGAATCCAAATCCTGCTGGATCGCCGGCTACTCCTTCGGCGCCTGGATCGGCATGCAGCTTCTGATGCGCCGGCCCGAGATCGAAGGTTTCATGTCGATCGCGCCGCAGCCCAACACCTACGACTTCTCGTTCCTGGCGCCCTGCCCTTCGTCGGGCCTGATCATTCACGGCGAGGAAGACAAGGTCGCCCCGCCCGACGCGGTGCAGGGGCTTGTCGACAAGCTGCACACGCAAAAGGGCATTCTGATCACCCAGAAGACGATGCCGGGCGCCAACCATTTCTTCTCGGGCATGGAAGAGACGCTGCTCGGCGAATGCGCCGACTATCTCGATGCGCGGCTGCGCGGCGAACTGGTGCCGGACAATGTCCGGAAGCTGGCCGGGCGCTAAGGGGGCATGCTGATGGAGCTCTTGTACTCCATCCCGGGTATCGTGCTGACCGTAATCGTTGGCCTTATGCTTGGCGGACTGGTTAGGCGTGCAGGAGAGATATGGTCGTTCTGGAAAGGCAGTCGAGGCGAACTGGCACTGGAAGGAACATGGCACACATACCGGCGTTCAAGGGTCAGAGACGATCAAAGTGGCGATGTCGTTGTGATCGAGATATACGAGCGCTGGGAAATTAGGCGTGCTCGTTTCCGCCGCGGGTACAAGATCGAGGCTTTGAGTGATCGACCGCCCTCCACCTATCATGGGCGAATTCTCCAAGCCGAGGCAGGCTACTACCACTTTCAATTGAAGAACGATCACCGGGATGAAACGGTGAACTGTGTTATGCGAATACCGGATCCCGCTGACCGGCAATTCACGATCGTGACGTCGAGCATGGACTATGTTGGGAATCCACACGCGACGGCGCAGTATGTGACCAAGGACGAGTTGGTACTGAACGAAGGGATCGCCCGGCTCGACCAGGCGATGCTGCCATCACGGAGAAGCTTGATAACAGTGAAGTAAGATAGCACGCGGCGCCGCTGTCGCGTGCTTTTTGGCGCAGGCTCTTCGCAAGACATTGGCTCGATCTAATTGCAATCAAGAACCTTTGGGGGGTGTGAAGGCGGGTGGGATGAATGCTACACGCCCCTCGCTACCGGTCGTGGCCCGGCCGAAAACCCACCTGCACGGAACATCGCACCTCATGTCCGCCTACAAGTCCGACTTCCTGAATGTCCTGAACGAACGGGGTTTCATCCACCAGATCTCCGATCCCGAGGGGTTGGACGCAAAATGTATCGCGGGGCCGATCACCGCCTATGTCGGCTATGACGCGACGGCCACCAGCCTGCATATCGGCAACCTGATCTCGGTGACGATGCTCTACTGGCTGCAGCAGACCGGACATCGGCCGATCACGCTGATGGGCGGCGGCACGTCGATGGTCGGCGATCCCTCGTTTCGCGACGATCAGCGGCAATTGCTGACGCCGGAAATGATCGATGAGAACATTGCCGGCATCAAGCGCGTCTTCGGCCGCATCCTCGAGTATGGCGACGGGCCGACCGATGCGATCATGGCCAACAATGCCGACTGGCTGATGCAGCTCTCCTACGTCGATTTCCTGCGCGAGGTGGGCCGGCACTTCTCCGTCAATCGGATGCTGACCTTCGATTCGGTCAAGCTGAGGCTCGACCGCGAACAGTCGCTGTCCTTCCTCGAATTCAACTACATGATCATGCAGGGCTACGACTTCACGGAGCTGAACCGTCGCTACGATTGCATCCTGCAGATGGGCGGATCGGACCAGTGGGGCAACATCGTCAACGGGCTCGACCTGTCGCACAAGATGGGCGGCCCGCAGCTCTACGCGCTGACGACGCCGCTGCTGACCACATCGTCGGGCGCCAAGATGGGAAAGACCGCGCAGGGCGCCGTCTGGCTCAATGAGGATCTCTTCAGCGCTTACGACTTCTGGCAGTATTTCCGCAACACCGAGGATGCCGACGTTGAACGGTTCCTGAAGCTCTTCACGCGCCTGCCGCTGGGCGAGATCGCCAAGCTCGCGGCGCTGGCCGATTCCGAGATCAACGAAGCCAAAAAGGTCTTGGCCACAGAGGCGACGGCGGTTGTGCATGGGCGTCAGAAGGCCGAGGAGGCCGCCGAGACCGCGCGCAAGACGTTCGAGGAAGGGGCGTTGTCGGACAATCTGCCGACGATCGAAGTGCCCGCCGCCGACCTTTCGGCCGGTATGGGGCTGTTGACGCTGCTTGTCGCGGCGGGACTGGCATCATCGAACGGCGAAGCGCGGCGGCATGTGAAGGGCGGCGCGGTTCGGGTCAACGACGGTGCGGTGAACGATGAGCGCCTGACGGTCGATCAGGGCACAGTGGCCGATGGCGTCGTCAAACTGTCGGTCGGCAAGAAGAAGCACGTGCTCGTCAGGCCGGTGTAACCGCCACATGTAAATGGCGCCGCGGCGATCTACCGGAACTCGAAGATGGACCGGAACAGGCCCGGTGCGATCACCGACAAAGGATTGACCGTGATCTGCGGCTGTTCGAACGAGCCTTCGAGCTTGAACGTCACGCCGATCAGTCCGCGTTCGCGGCCATTGCCAAGGAAAAGACCGAGGATCGGTATCTCTGAGAACAGCGAATTGACACCATAGGCCGGCATGAAGGTGCCCGTCATCCGCATCTGTCCTTGGCCATCATACACCTGGCCCTGAAGCGCAAAACCGACCAGCGGGCCGCGCACAATGCCCTGGCCGATCGACAGGCCGCCGGGTGCAAAGACGGCATTGGCCTGCGCCACGTCGAAGACGACCTCGCGCGTATCGATGTCGCGGCGCACTGCTTCACTGAGGCTCTCGCTGCCACCGGCGCGGGTCGAAACGAGCTGAGACAGTTTCGGCTCGTCGAACAGGCGGAAATCGGTGAGTTGAACCGGACCGGACAACTGGCCGCCGGGGCCGCCGGAAAGGCTGGCATTGAGGACGCCGCCGCGCATTTGTCCGTAGAGATCGAGAAAACGCAGGAACCCGCCAGCATCGAGCGCCTCGATACGCACGCGGCGTTCGGCGCCCTGCCCGCGGATTGCCACCGAAAACGGCATGCCCGTGTCGCTCGTTCCGGTGATCGACAGGTTTTCAACGCCGCCATTGCGGATCGACAGTTCGGTGCGCACATCGCGCATCTCGACGCCGCGAAAGCCGCGCACAGTGCCCAGCGTCGCCGACACGGTCACCGGCGTGTCATCGCCGCCACCCGCATCGCCGCTTTGCTGCATCTGCCGGCGGACATGGCGGATGAGCGCCCGCGCGTCGACCGACTGCCCCTGGACATCGACCGCATAGCCTGCGCCCTCGCGGCGGACGTCGACGGAAAAGCTGTCGCCCTCATTGAGGCGAAGCGAGCCGAAACGGGCGCGACTCAGACCGTTGCCGTCGACCGCGATCCGCCCCTCGGCGCCAAACGGCCCGCCCGCTAGACTGAACTTGTCGAGCACCGCCGCATCACCGTCCAGAAGCAGATGGAAGGTCGCCTCCGCGCCGACACCGGCGCCCTTCGACCAGCCGATCCAAGGCAGGATGAGTTCGGCCGAAGTCAGATCCGCCGACACATCGAAGGCTGCGCCTGTGCCCTCCAGTTCCAGCGGCGTCGGCCCGCGCAGCAGCACGTCGAGACCGGGCGCGAAGGTTTCGCGATCGGCATCGTCGAGTCTCAGCGTGATCGCCCTCGCCGCCTCGACGTCCGGGGAAAAGGGGATCGTCATGGCGATGTCGGCCGGCAGACCGTCGATCGCTCCGGTCAGATCCAGTTCGGCGCGCTCGGGCGTGACGCTGACGGCGCCGTCGAGGCCGGTCAGCAACGAGCCGTCGACGGGCTCGGCAATGGCCGCATCCGTCAGATCCATATCGACGGTCCAGTCGGTTTTCGGTCCGTCCTCGCCGCCATTGAGAAACAGGCCGATGGCGATCTGCGCGTCCACATCGCCGCTCAGATCGTCGGGATCGTAGGCGCGGTACTGCATCGCATTGATCGGCCGGTAGGCGATGATCTCGCCGAGCGCGGCGGCCGTGCCACGTACGCGCACGCTGACATCGGCGCCGACCAGGCCGTCGTCGTTTTGGGGCTGGATCACCATCACGCCATCGCTGGCTTCGGCCGTGCGGCCCGACGGCAGGAACACCGTACCCGACCGCAGCAGCATGCGCGTGGTCTGGTCGGCATGCTCGATGCGACCCACGGCATCGCGCACCGGCGGCAAATCGCCGGCAATATCGAAGCGCACGCCCTCGACCTCGAGCGCGATCGCCGTGTCTCCAAGGACGCGTTGGTTCGTGCCAGGCACGCGCCGGCGCAACGGTTCGACGATGTCGAAGCGGCCCGAGACCACCCGCCCGCCGGCAAGATTGTCCAGAACCCAGCGCCTTGCGCCACGCGCCACGGGCGCTGGCCAGAACTGCTTGAGCCCGGCGACCGTCATGTCCTCAATGTCCATCTGGAACACCGCGCTGGGCGCGGCGGCGTAAAAACTCAGCTGCCCCTCGGCGCGCGCGCCGCCGGCGTCGGACTGCATCTGCATGTCGGTGAAGCGGACCAGCCGTTCGGCGGGATCGAACGTGCCGCGTGCCCGTGCAGCAAAACGCAGCGATTGCTCGGGCGAATCGGCCGGCGACAAACGGCCGCGATTGGCGATCGCATCGAATTCGAGCGGCATGAACGCGGCACCCGGCGCGGTAGCGGCATCAACCGCATCGCGCATCCGCATCGACAGTTCGAAAGTCGAGCGGCCCAGTGACCATTGCCGCGGCTCGACCGACAGCACCCTGTCTTCGAAACCATAGTCGGCGACGATCCGCCCGCCGAGCGGCACGAAGTCGTCCGCGCCCAGCTTCAGAGTCAGGTCCTGCGGCGAGAGCGTCACCCGCAGCACATGGCCCGCACCGTCGCCCGGCGCATGCACCACCTCCAGCGCCGTCTCGGTGGGCACCGTCGCCCGTTCGGCGCCGGGATCATGGTCGGTGGCGACCTCCGAGAACAGGGTCGGCAGGCGCCGCCAGGGAAACGGCATCGCGTCGACGGCCAATGAAATCTGAGCGGGTTCCGACGGCTGATCGGCGCGCGGCACAGCAAGCTCTCCCGAAAACGCCGAGGTGCTTCCGTCGAAAGCGATCTCGCCATCGAACGCGGCATTCCCCACGCCATCGGCACGGCCGGTCAGACGATCGATCGACAGGGTCGAGACCATTCCGCCATCGCCCATGACAATGGCGCTGTCTGCGATACGCAGGCGCAGCCCGCCCTCCTGATACAGGTGGATAGCGCCCCATCGGCGCAGGGTCCCGAAAAGCGTGTCGAAACGCTCTGGCACCTCGGACAACCCGAACGGCGCGCCGGGTGGATCGGGCTCGTCGGCATCAAGCGCGGCCATCGCCGCACGGTCGATGCGCGCGCCTTCGACGGCAATGCCGGCGATGCGCGGATCGTCGCCGACCAGACTGAGCGGGTCGATTTGTACCGCCAGCCGCCGCACCGTTGCCAGCGGTTCAACGCCCTGCCCTTCGGCGAGCGACACCGCATCGAACGTCACCGCCAGGCTGGGCGGCCATGAAAGGCGGACATCGGTCTTGCCCAGCGTCAGCGCGAATCCCTCCGGCACCATGCGCTGCAGCGTCTCACTTGCGATACGTTGGGCGGGGCCGGCCAGAAGGCCGCTGGCGGCAAGCATGGCGGCCAGCGCGACGGCGGCAAAGACCGCCAACACCGAGAAGCCGATGGTCCGCCGCGCCAACCGTCCGGCCGGCGGCAGAAGCGGCGCATGCACAGGCCCTTTGCGGCCCCCGCCATGGGACGGCAGACGTCGCAGGCGCCGGCCCGCATCGCGCTCGAACTTCACATATTGGGTGTCGTGCCTGTTCAAATCATTCCGACCGTTCGCGCGCCTGGCATTGAAGCGGGAATCGCCATGGACGCCTGCTCACCATCGCTTATATGTCATGGTGTGCAAGACTGCGACGCGCCCGGCGCGGCGCATGATCCGCACGTATCGACCCAACCCGATGACGAGGAAACCGATCCGTGACGACTATCGATGCCGGCGCCGAAGCGCCCGATTTCACACTTCCGGCCGACAATGGCGAAACCGTGTCGCTGTCCGCGTTCCGGGGGCAGAAGGTGGCGCTGTTCTTCTATCCCAAGGACGATACGAGCGGCTGCACCAAGGAAGCGATCGCGTTTTCCGGCCTGCTCGACGATTTCAAGGCGGCCAACACGGCGGTGATCGGCATGTCGCCGGACAGCGCCGCCAAGCACGACAAGTTCAAGGCCAAGCACGAACTGACGGTCACGCTCGCCTCCGATGAGGAAAAGTCGACGCTCGAAGCCTATGGCGTGTGGGTCGAAAAAAGCATGTATGGCCGCAAATATATGGGCGTCGAACGCTCTACGTTCCTGATCGATTCTGACGGCAAAGTCGCCCAGGTCTGGCGCAAGGTGAAGGTGCCCGGCCATGCCGAGGCCGTGCTGGAAGCGGCCACCGCGCTCAACGGCTGAAAACCGCCGCCGGGAAGGCGCCGGATCGGGTCCGCGATACGCTTTGTTAACCCTAACACCGTCTAATTCCGGGTGAGGATAATGACACGGGAGACGGGGTATCGTGGGTCAATCCGCCGTATTCGGACGCCGCCAGCAGCCACACATGATCGTCATCGCCCAGGGCGACCGCATCAGGCATTTCACCATAAGGCCTTGGGTGATGGCGCTGGGCGCTTCGCTCCTGTTGGCGGTTGCCGCCGGCTATCTGATCGCCACCGGCTATCTGATCATGCGCGACGATCTGATCAACGCCGCCGTGCTGCGGCAGGCCCGGGTCCAGCATGCCTATGAAGACCGGATCGCTTCGCTGCGTGCGCAGGTCGACAGGATCACTTCGCACCGACTGCTCGATCAGCAGTTCATGGAAAGCAAGATTGCCGAACTGGCGACGCGGCAAAGCGCGCTGGCCGAACGATCCGGAACGCTGGCGCCGCTGCTGGAGCGGGCACGCGGCCGTGGTGTCGGCGCATCGGCGGTTCCCGCAGACGCCCTACCCGTCCCCGCGCTCAGGCCAGGCGCCGACCAGGCGGCGCTTGAGACCATCGTGCCTTCCAATCCGCTGCTGACGCCGTCGACGCCTCCTGTGCAGGCCGCGCTCGGCTATGCACCTGTTACCCGCTCGACGGCGAGCGCCAAGACCGACCGCCTCGCGCCAGCCGACCCGCTCACCGCGCTGAGCAATGTGACAACCACGCTCAATGAGATCGAGACGGCACAGCTCGAGCAGCTTGGCGTGCTCGCCCGTGCCGCTCACTCCAAGCGCAACGCCATCATCGATGCCGCAAGGGAATCGGGTCTGCCGATCCGTTCCGAGGCCACACCGCTCGACGCGGTTGGCGGCCCGTTCGTGCCGATCGGCGAGACGTCGGCGGACCAATCGTTTGAGACCGGCGTCGAAGCGCTGCAGACCGCGCTTGATGCGCTTGAACGCACGAAAAGCGAAGTCACCGCCTTTCCGATCGCCCATCCGGCACCCGGTCGGGCGATCACAAGCGGTTTCGGACCGCGCCGCGACCCGATCCTCGGCCGCAGCGCTTTCCATGCGGGCATCGACTTCCGCACGCCGGTCGGAACGCCGATCCGTGCGCCGGCAGCGGGCCGTGTCACCAAAGCGGGACGCCATGGCGGCTACGGCAAGATGGTGGAACTCGATCATGGCAACGGGCTGAAGACGCGCTTTGCCCATCTCAGCCGCATTCAGGTCGCGATCGGCGACCAGGTGGGCGCCGGCCAGCGCGTCGGTGCCGCGGGCAATACGGGCCGGTCAACGGGTCCGCACCTGCACTATGAAGTGCGCAAGGACGGCCAGGCGGTCAATCCGATGCGTTACCTCAAGGCGGGAACGCGCATCGGCAACCACCTCTAAGGCGCTAAATCACTGATCGGGCAAGGCCGCGTCGATCACGCGCAACTGCGGAATCTGCCGCCCGTTCCAGTGATTGATGGAAATTGTGCCTGCCAGATGCAGGCTGCGCCCGGCATTTTCGGCCAGCATTTTGCCCAACGGCTCGTCGCGCACCCGGAAGGCGATCGCATCGAGCGTGCCCGGGCCCATTCCGCGCAAGCCGAGCTTCAAATGGCCGGTGCCGACCGGTTTCACATGTGCAACCTGGTGGCGCGGCAGGGCGAAGACGGGCTCGGGATGGCCGGCGCCGAACGGGCCTGCCTTGGCCAGCTTTTCGATCAGGGCTGCCGTAACGCCCGATGCTGAAAGCGCGCCATCGATCTCCAGCGCATCGTTTTCGATCAGCCGGCCGACGGTTTCACCCGCGCGATCCTCGAAGAAGGCGCGCAGATCGCCCAGCTTTTCGGTGCGGACGGTCAGGCCGGCCGCCATGGCATGACCTCCGCCTTTCTCCAAAATGCCCGCATCCACGGCGGCCCGAACCATGCGGCCCATGTCGAAGCCGACGATCGATCGGCCCGAGCCTGTGCCGATGCCGTTCGCATCGAACGCAATGGCAAACGCCGGTTTGCGCAGCGCCTCCTTGAGGCGCGAGGCGATCAGCCCGGCAATGCCGGGATGCCAGTCGTGGCTGGCGGTGACGATCACCGAGGGCGGATTGGTCGATTGCAGTTCCCGCTCGGCTTCGGCGCGGGCCTCCTCGACCATCTGCGCCTCGATCGTCTGGCGCTGGGCGTTGAGCGCATCGAGTTCGCCGGCCAGAGCCCGCGCGCCGTCCTGATCATCGGTGACGAGAAGACGGGCGCCGAGCGCCGCTTCGCCGATCCGCCCGCCCGCATTGATGCGCGGGCCCAGAACGAAGCCGAAATGGAAAGGCGCCAAAGGCTCGCCGATGCGCGCCACGGATGCCAGGGCGGCAAGGCCCGCATTGGTCTGTCGCCGCGTCACTGCCAACCCCTTGACGACAAAGGCACGGTTGAGACCGACGAGCGGTACCACATCGCAGACCGTCGCCAGCGCGACCAGATCGAGCAGCGTCATCAGATCGGGCAGATCGCGTCTCCCGGCGCCGCGCAACTGGCGCGACACATCGACCAAAGTCATGAAAACGACGCCGGCGGCACACAGGTAGGTCAGGCCGGACATGTCGTCGTCGCGGTTCGGGTTGACCACAGACACGACGTCGGGCAGCGGCCCGCCGACCTGGTGGTGGTCGAGGACAACGATGTCGGTGCCCGAACCGGCAATCGTTTCGAACGCCGCCGCGCTGTTGGTGCCGCAATCGACGGTGACGATCAGGTCGGAACTCTCCGCCAGCTTGGTCATCGCCGCCGGGTTCGGGCCGTAACCCTCGAAGATGCGATCGGGAATGTAGATGTCGGCTGAGAGGCCAAAATGCGCCAGGAAGCGGAAAAGCAGCGCACTCGATGCCGCACCGTCGACATCATAATCGCCGAAGATCGCAACGCGCTCGCCATCTGTGATTGCGCGTGCGATCCGCGCGGCAGCTTCGTTGAGGCCGGTCATCACCGACGGATCGGGCATCAGCGCCTTGACGGTCGGATCGAGAAAGCCCGCCGCCTCATCGGCGCTGACGCCGCGCGCGGCCATCACCCGGGCGATGATCTCGTCGATTCCGTGCGTCTGGCTCATGTCGAGCGCGACGTTGGCCTGTGCCGGCGACAGCTTTTCGACCCAGCGCCGCTGCCGGGCCGACCGGCGCACATCGAGAAAGGCGGGGCGGCTGGTCATGGCCCCATGTCGCCCCTGCCGGGGGCAGCGTCAAGCGTGGCCGATTGCCTGGTGCGGCTCAGAACTTGTCCATGTCCAGATGCCGCGCGGTGATTTCGCGGATCGTCTGTGAACGCGAACGCATGACGATCGTCTCGGTCTGGATGTAGTTGCGGGCAAAGCGCACGCCGGCCAGCATGTTGCCGTCGGTGACGCCGGTGGCCGCAAACAGAACGTCGCCGCTCGCCATGTCCATGATCGAATAAATGCGGCGCGGATCGTCGACGCCCATGCGCTCGGCGCGCGCGAGCTTCTCGTCGGTGTCGAGGACCAGTCGGCCCAGCATCTGACCGCCGACACAGCGGAGCGCAGCGGCCGCCAGAACGCCTTCGGGTGCGCCGCCCGTGCCGATGTAGATGTCGATCCCGGTGTCCTCGGGGTCGGTGGTGTCGATCACGCCGGCGACGTCGCCATCGCCGATCAGCCGGATCGCGGCACCGGCGTCGCGGACCGCCTCGATCAGCGCGGCGTGGCGCGGCCGATCCAGAATGCAGGCGGTGATCTCGTTGACCGGCACGTTCTTGGCATTGGCCAGAGCGTAGATGTTTTCGGCCGGTGTCGCGTCGATATCGATCAACCCGTCGGGATAACCCGGACCGACGGCGATCTTCTCCATGTAGACGTCGGGCGCATTCAGAAGGCTGCCCTTGGTGGCGATGGCGATGACCGCCAGCGAATTGGGCTGGTTCTTGGCGCACACGGTCGTGCCTTCCAGCGGATCGAGCGCGATGTCGACGGCCGGACCGCCGCCTGCACCCACTTCCTCGCCGATGTAAAGCATCGGCGCCTCGTCGCGCTCGCCCTCGCCGATCACCACGGTGCCGGCGATCGGCAAGCGATTGAGTTCGGCGCGCATCGCATCGACCGCCACCTGGTCCGCCGCCTTCTCGTCGCCACGGCCGCGCAGCCTTGCGGCGGCCACCGCCGCGCGCTCGGTCACGCGCGCAAGTTCGAGCGAGAGTTCGCGGGTCAGCCCCGGCGTGTGCATGGATTCATTCATGAAATCAGACCCGATCCTGTTCTTGTTGGCCCGCACTGAACACAGGGGCGGCGCAGGCAAAAGGCCGAAAACACCCTCGCCCCAAACAAAATCGATTTAGGTGCCAGACGGTTGGCCGCCGCGTCAGCCGGCACGCTCGATGCGGATGACTTGCGGGCGGGAAACCAGATGGCCGTCCTGCAAAATGCCCTCGATCGCCGAGCGGATCGCCTGCTCGGTCGTCTCGTGAGTGATCAGGATAACGGTCTTCGGGTCGGTGTCATCGAGGTCGTTGCCATAGGGATCGTCCGGCCCCATCGGCACGGGATGCGGCGCAGCGCCGTGCTGAACGATCGATTCCAGCGAGATGTCCTGTTCGGCCATGCGGGTGGCGAGCGCCGCGAAGACGCCGGGCCGGTCATGCACCGTCAGGCGGACGAAATAGCCGCCCTCATGGGCGCGCATGCGCGCCCTTTCATAGGGTTCGAGCAGGTCCGCCGGACGGCCGAGCGCCGGTGCCTGCTGCCGGCCAGGCTGGGCCTTGGCGATATCGGCCAGATCGCCGATCACCGCCGAAGCGGTGGCGTTGCCGCCGGCGCCGGGGCCGGACATCATCAGCGAGCCGATCACGTCGGCTTCGACGGCCACCGCGTTGGTGACGCCATCCACCTGGGCGATGACCGAACCGAGCGGCACCATGGTCGGATGCACGCGCTGCTCGATGCCGCTGGAAGTGCGCTGGGCGACGCCCAGAAGCTTGATCCGGTAGCCCAGTTCGCGCGCCGCCTCGATATCGCCGAGCGCAATGTTGGAGATGCCTTCCAGATAGATGTCATCGGCGGCGATCTGCGTGCCAAAGGCGATCGATGCCAGGATGGCGAGCTTGTGCGCCGTGTCGTGCCCTTCGACGTCGAAGGTCGGATCGGCTTCCGCATAGCCAAGCCGCTGGGCGTCTGCGAGGCATTCGGCAAACGTGATGCGGTCGCGCTCCATGCGGGTCAGGATGTAGTTCGCCGTGCCGTTCATGATGCCGTAGACGCGGTTGACCTTGTTGCCCGAAAGCGATTCGCGCATCGTCTTGATGACGGGAATGCCGCCGGCGACCGCGGCCTCGAAATTGAGGATCACGCCGGAGGCTTCGGACTTGCGCGCCAGCTCGACACCATGCTTGGCGAGGAGCGCCTTGTTGGCGGTGACGACGTGCCGGCCGGCATCGAGCGCTGCGGCAACGCTGTCGAGCGCGGCGCCCTCATCGCCGCCGATCAGCTCGACGAACACATCGATGTGATTGCTCTTCGCCATTGCCACGGGATCGTCGAACCAGTGCATCTGGCCATGATCGAAACCGCGATCCTTGGACCGGTCGCGGGCGGAAACGGCGGTAATCTCGACGGGACGCCCACATTGGGCGGTCAGTTCGTCGGTCTTTTCGGCGATCACCCGCGCCACCGACGCACCAACCGTGCCAAGGCCCGCAAGCCCGACCCGCAAACTCTCACTCATGACCTTGATCCCCTTTGGGTCTTACCGGTGGGCGCTCAGCGACACGACATTGTGCAGATTTGTGTCGGCGCTCGCCAGAAACCGCTTGATGTTGCGCGCGGCCTGCCGGATTCGGTGCTCGTTTTCAACCAGCGCGATGCGCACATGGTCGTCGCCATGCTCGCCGAAGCCGACACCGGGCGCCACCGCCACATCTGCCTTCTCGATCAGCAGCTTGGAGAATTCGAGCGATCCCAGATCGCGGAACTTATCCGGCACCGGCGCCCAGGCGAACATGGTCGCCTCCGGCGCCGGTACGGCAAAGCCGGCCTTGCCGAAACTGTCGACCAGAACGTCGCGGCGCTTGCGGTAAGTCTCGCGCACCTCGGCAATGTCGGAGCCGTCGCCATTGAGCGCGGCCGTTGCCGCCACCTGGATCGGCGTGAACGCACCATAGTCGAGGTAGGACTTGACCCGTGTCAGCGCGCCGATCAGCCGCTCGTTGCCGACGGCAAAACCCATCCGCCAGCCCGGCATGGAAAAGGTCTTGGACATGGAGGTGAACTCGACGGCGACATCCATCGCGCCAGACACTTCGAGCACCGATGGCGGCGGCGCATCGCCGAAATAAATCTCGGAATAGGCAAGATCGGACAGGATGATCAGATCGTGCTTGCGCGCGAAGGCGACGACGTCGCGGTAGAAGTCGAGCGTTGCCGTCAGCGCCGTGGGGTTGGACGGATAGTTCAGGATCACCGCCAGCGGCTTGGGGATCGAATGGCGCACCGCGCGGTCGAGCGCCTTCATGAAGCCCTCGTCGGGGGTGGCCTGCATCGAGCGGATCACGCCGCCCGACATGATGAAGCCGAAGGCGTGGATCGGATAGGTCGGGTCCGGACACAGCACCACATCGCCCGGCGCGGTGATCGCCTGGGCCATGTTGGCAAAGCCTTCCTTGGAGCCAAGGGTCGCGACGACCTGCGTTTCCGGATCGAGCTTCACGCCGAACCGGCGCGCATAATAGGCCGCTTGCGCCTTGCGCAGGCCCGGAATGCCCTTTGATGAGGAATAGCGGTGGGTGCGCGGGTCGCGGACCGTATCGCACAGTTTGTCGACGATCGATTGCGGCGTCGGCAGGTCCGGATTGCCCATGCCCAGATCGATGATGTCGCGACCGGCGGCGCGGGCGCTGGCCTTCAGCCGGTTGACCTGCTCGAACACATAGGGCGGCAGACGCTTTGTCTTGTGAAATTCTTCCATGGCGCGGCTCTCATCGGGACAGGGGCGCTATAGCCTGCAAAGTGGCAAAAAGCGAGGGCGGTACGCCGATCACTGGCCTTCGATACGGCGCAGCACCTCGGCGGAATGGGTGGCCGCGAGCCGCTGCAGTTCGGCCATACGCGCGGCGCTCGATTCGGTGGGCACCCGCCCGGCGTCGAGCTCGGCCTGGAGTGCCTGAAGTTCGGCCGTCATGGCGGCCCGCTCGGCATCGGTGATCTGGTTTGGCGAGGGCGGCGGCTCGTTGTTGATGTTGGGGAATGCGCCGGTGTTGATCGCCGCACCGGAGGATGGGACGGGCACAAGGGGCTGGCCTGCGACCGGCGCCGACGGCGCGTTCAGCGGCTCGACCGGTTCGGAAGGCGCCGGCAACGGATCGAGCGGGGCAGAGGCGACCGGCTGTCCCACGTCGGAAAAGGCCGTGTCGATGGTCGAAGTCGAGGTGCATCCTGCCAACATCAACCCTGCAGGCAACAGCGCCAAAAGGCCTCCGTGTAGGAAAACCGACAGTTTCGTCGTAACATGAGACAAAGCGGTTACGGCCTTGGTTTCGGTTGATAGTCATCTTTCTGCAACGCTAGTATGGCGTGAGCAAGACCGCCACTAGAAGCAGGTCGGAAACCGTAGATGGGATGGAAGCGATGAGTGCCAAGGCGCGCGACGACGACGCCGTGAATCAGTCCGAGAAAGGACTGGAGGCGATCGATGCCTATGTGATCAAGGACCCCGAGGCATTCGCGCGCAATCTGGCGCGGATGGTGCAGGCTGCGGGCCAGGCCGCCGCCGAATGGGTCGGTCCGCGCGAAAAGGGCGAGGCGCAGGACACGATTTCCGAGCCGGCGGCCGAGATGGCCAAAACCTTCTCCAAGGTCACCGAATACTGGCTGTCGGACCCGCAGCGGGCGCTCGAGGCGCAGACAAAGCTGTTCTCGGGCTACATGGATATCTGGGCCAATTCGATTAAACGGATGGGCGATCCGTCGGTCGGTGAAGCGGTTCCGGCCGCACCGCGCGACAAGCGCTTTGCCGACGAGGACTGGACCGGAAATGCCTTCTTCTCGTTTCTCAAGCAGGCCTATCTGATCACCTCCAAATGGGCGACCGATCTGGTCGACGATGCCGAAGGGCTCGACGAACACACCAAACACAAGGCGCAATTCTATGTGCGCCAGTTCACCAACGCGTTGTCACCATCGAACTTCATGATCTCCAACCCGGAGGTCTTCAAGGAAACGGTCGCGACCAATGGCGAGAACTTGGTGCGCGGCATGGAACTGCTGGCCGAGGATCTGAAGACCGGCAAGGGCGAGGTGCGCATCCGCCAGGCGGACTATTCGAAATTCGAGATTGGCAAGAACATCGCCACAACGGCGGGCAAGGTGGTGGCCCGCAACGATCTGGTGGAGATCATCCAGTATGAGCCGACCACCGACAAGGTGCTCAAGCGGCCGCTGCTCATCTGCCCGCCATGGATCAACAAGTTCTACATTCTCGACCTGAACCCGGACAAGAGCTTCATCAAATGGGCTGTTGAGCAGGGCCACACGGTGTTCGTCATCTCCTGGGCCAATCCCGACGAGCGCCATGCCCAGATGGACTGGAACGACTATGTGCGGCAGGGCCTGTTCTTCGCGCTCGACACGGTGGAAAAGGCGACCGGCGAAAGCCAGGTCAACGCCATCGGCTATTGCGTCGGCGGCACGCTTTTGTCGGCCGCAATGGCGCTGATGGCGCGCGAGGGCGACGATCGCATCGCCACGGCGACCCTTTTCACCACCCAGGTCGATTTCGTCCACGCGGGCGACTTGAAGGTGTTCGTCGACGACGAGCAGCTCGACATTCTCGAAACGCGCATGAAGGAAACCGGCTATCTGGACGGATCGAAGATGGCCACCGCCTTCAACATGCTGCGCTCGGGCGATCTGATCTGGCCGTACGTCGTCAACAATTACATGAAGGGCAAGGACCCCCTGCCCTTCGACCTGCTCTACTGGAACGCCGATTCGACGCGGATGGCCTGCGCCAACCACATCTTCTACCTGCGCAACTGCTATCTGGAGAACAATCTGGCCAAGGGGCAGATGCGCCTTGGCGGTGCGGCGATCAATCTCGGCGACATCAAGATACCGATCTACAATCTGGCGACGCGCGAGGATCACATCGCGCCTGCCCTTTCGGTGTTCGAGGGCTCAAAGCTGTTCGGCGGCGACGTGACCTATGTGATGGGCGGCTCGGGCCACATTGCCGGCGTCGTCAATCCGCCTCATCGCGGCAAATATCAGTTCTGGACCGGCCCGGTTGTGGAGGGCGCGTTCGAAAGCTGGATCGACAATGCCGAGATGACCGAAGGCTCCTGGTGGCCACACTGGCATGATTGGATCAGGGGCCACGACGACAGCGAGGTGGCCGCACGCTCAAAGCTTGGCGTCGGCGGCAAGAAGAAGCTGCTGGGCGATGCGCCGGGCGAATATGTCAAGGTGCGGGTGTGACGCCTTTCCGTTCCGATCGTCTCGCATGATTTTCGACCCGCCGCTGATCGAGGCGCGGCTGATCCGCCGCTACAAGCGTTTTCTTGCGGACGTAACGCTGGCGGACGGGGCCGAGATCACGGTATCGGTGCCCAACACCGGCTCGATGATGGGGCTGACCGACCCGGGCAGCCGCGTGTTCCTGTCGCGCTCGAACGATCCCAAGCGCAAATATGCCCATCGGCTGGAGATCGTGGAAGCGGACGACACGCTGGTCGGCATCAACACCGGGTTGCCCAACCGGCTGACCGAGGACGCGATCAGCGCCGGCATGATCGGCGATCTGGGTGGTTATGAAACGCTCAGGCGCGAGCAGAAGTACGGCCGGAACTCGCGGATCGACATACTGCTCGACGATCCGGTGCGCGGGCGGGCCTATGTCGAGGTCAAGAACGTCCACCTGCGGCGCGCGCCGGGGCTGGCCGAGTTTCCCGATACGAAGACGGCGCGCGGCGCAAAGCATCTGCGCGAGCTGGGCGACATGGCCGAAGACGGCCATCGCGCGGTGATGGTGTTCCTGATCCAGCGGGCGGACTGTGCAATGTTCCGCCTGTGCCGTGATCTGGACCCCGATTATGCGCGCGAATTCGACCGTGCGATCGCCCGCGGGGTTGAAGCCTTTGCGGTTCGGTGCCAAATCTCGCAGACGGCCATCGCGCCGGAGCGGCTGATCGCCATCGATGAGGCCGTCCTGCGCGCCGCCTGACCGGAAACCACCCAGCGGACCCGACCATGGTGACCTATCTCGACGCAGCCATTGCCCCGGTGAAGAACACCGGCCAGATTCGCCTGCACGGCAAGGCCGGGTTCGACGGCATGCGCAAGGCAGGCGCGCTGGTCGCCAAGGCGCTCGACGAAGTCGCGCCACTGGTCCAGCCCGGCACCACAACGGCAGCGATCGACCGCTTCCTGTTCGAATTCGGCATGGATCATGACGCGGTGCCCGCGACGCTCAACTATCGCGGCTACACCAAATCGTCCTGCACCTCGATCAACCATGTGGTCTGCCACGGCATTCCGAACGACAAGCCGCTGCGCAATGGCGACATTGTCAACATCGACGTCACCTATGTGCTCGATGGCTGGCACGGCGATTCCTCGCGCATGTACCCCGTCGGCCAGCCCAAGCGCGCCGCCGAGCGGTTGATGGACGTCACCCATGAATGCCTGATGCGCGGTATCGAAGCGGTCAAGCCCGGCGCGCGGATGGGTGCGATCGGCGCGGCAATCCAGGCCCATGCGGAGGCCGAGCGCTGTTCTGTGGTGCGCGATTTTTGCGGCCATGGCATCGGCCAGCTCTTCCATGATGCGCCGAATGTGCTGCATTACGGACGCGCCGACGAGGGCGCCGAAATCAAGCCGGGCATGATCTTCACCATCGAACCGATGATCAATCTGGGCCGCGCCCATGTGAAGGTGCTGTCGGACGGCTGGACGGCGGTGACGCGCGACCGCTCGCTGTCGGCGCAATATGAGCACACGGTCGGTGTCACCGAGGATGGCTGCGAGATCTTCACTTTGTCGCCCGGCGGCCTTCATCGCCCCGGCCTGCCCATCGCGCGGTAGACGATGGCCGACGATGGCGACGAGCACGACGAGCGCGCCGCCTTCCTGCGGGAAATCCGCAACGAGACGCCATTCGCAGCCCCCGCCGCGGCCAAATCTCCGCCATCCTCGCCCCATGCCGGTCATCGCCAACGCCTGCGGACGCGCTTTGCCAAGGCGGGCGCCGATGCGCTGGCCGATTATGAACTGCTGGAACTGCTGCTCTACCGCTCGATCCCGCGCCGCGACACCAAACCCATCGCCAAGGCGCTGATCGCCCGGTTCGGCTCGTTCGGCGCGGTGCTCGGCGCCGATCCTGCGCGGCTGGCCGAAGTGCCCGGCATGGGCCAGTCGAGCGCGCTCGACCTGAAGATCGTCGCCGCATCGGCCCGGTTGATGGTGCGCCAGGGCATCGATGACCGCACCATACTCAACTCATGGCAGGCGGTGATCGATTACTGCACGGCGGCGATGGCACATGAGAGCCGCGAACAGTTCCGCGTTCTCTATCTCGACAAGAAGAACGGGCTGATCGCCGACGAGGTGCAACAGACCGGCACGGTGGACCATACGCCCGTCTATCCGCGCGAGGTGCTGCGCCGCTCGGTCGAGTTGCACGCCACGGCGATCATCCTGGTCCACAACCATCCCTCGGGCGATCCAACGCCCTCGCGCGCCGACATCCAGATGACGCGCAAGATCATAGAAGCGCTCGAGCCCCTCGACATCATCGTCCACGACCATGTGATCATCGGCAAATCCGGCCATGCCAGCCTGAAGGGTCTGGGGCTGGTTTGAAGCCGTCGCATATGTACATGACGGCAGTCGGCAAAAATTACTGAAGAACTGAAATAGAAACAAGAAAGACAATTGCACCAGATATCGCCCTGAATTATACTTCACGCATGCGGTTTGCTCTTGTCTGTTCATTCTCGCTGATGGCCCAGAGTATCTCTGCCGCTGGCGAATGCCGTTTCTGTGAGCCACCGGGCATGCATCTATGCGGCGTCCAAGCAATCGAGATTGGATGTGTTGCAGATGATGACGGCGGCGGCGGCTCTGATGGTGGTGACGGCGGATGGCTTTACAGTATGCCGCCAGGCATTTCTGATGGCTGGCTGTTCAGCATTCGGGATCGACGCTACACCGTTCTTGACGATGGAAACGTCAAATCATTGATGAGCAGCGAGATCGTGTCTTCAGACGCTCTCGATCAGTCTTTCATTGAACAACCCCTTCTGATCGAGATTGCGCCGCCGGAGAGCCCGGCCGATGCCGAAAGGATGCGTGAAAGCTTGGAGGCTATGAGGGGCGACATTGAGTTGCTCCGAGGCTCTCTTCTCCGAAGCGAACAACGGGATATCAATTCTTGGGCATATCGCCAGTCAATTGATTCTTACCACGACGCGATAGAATTCTATAAATCATATTCTAGACAATGAACTTTGATATTTTGAAAGATCCATATATTGAAGGAATACTGTATGGATTGTCTCCTTTTATAATAATACTCTTTGCCTTTTATTTTTTGAATCTATTGAAAATTATCAGAATCGATTCGGCTGTAGGGTGCGCTTGTTTTGCCTCCCTTGGACTGTTTTTGGGGATTTTCACCGGCGCCAGCAAAGAGCCCGTCGTCGCTGCAATCCTGCCAGCTGCCGTAACGACGATCAGTACGCTGCTCGGCTATGTGTTTGTGAAGAGCAAAGAGGCGGATCAGACCATGACACGTCTGATTCCGGCATTCATCACGATGTTGTGTGCGAGCGCTACCTTCGGAGCATTTTTTGCAGCCGAGATCAGAGACACCGGCCTGCAGGCAGCCGAGAAGACACGACAGACCCAAGAGCGGAACGAGTTGATTTATAATCAGTCGGTATTCCCGGTGGAGCGCTGGAAAACCTGCAGAGCTTCGCTCGAAGAAGCGACTTGTTTGTCCATATTGTCCGAACGCTAGATCGAGTTCACAACGGAATGTTGTCGTGCTTCTTCCAAGGGTTTTGGAGGTCCTTGTTCCGCAAAAGCCGCAGCGCGCGGGCGATACGCTTGCGGGTCGAGCGCGGCATGATCACCTCGTCAATATAGCCGCGCTCGGCGGCGACGAACGGTGACAGGAACCGGTCTTCGTAGGATCGGGTATGGGCGGCGATCTTGTCGGGATCGTCCAGATCCTTGCGGTGAATGATCTCGACGGCGCCCTTGGCACCCATCACCGCAATCTGCGCCGACGGCCAAGCATAGTTGATGTCACCGCGCAGGTGTTTGGACGCCATCACGTCATAGGCGCCGCCATAGGCCTTGCGGGTGATCAGCGTGACCTTGGGCACGGTCGCCTCACCATAGGCAAATAGCAGTTTGGCGCCGTGCTTGATCAGACCGCCATATTCCTGGGCGGTGCCCGGCAGGAAGCCCGGAACGTCGACGAAGGTGACGATCGGGATCGAGAACGCGTCGCAGAACCGCACGAAACGCGCCGCCTTGCGGCTGGCATCGGAATCGAGCACGCCCGCCAGAACCAGCGGCTGGTTGGCGACAAAGCCGGTCGTGCGACCCTCGATGCGACCGAAGCCGGTAACGATGTTCTTCGCAAAATCCGCCTGGATCTCGAAAAAATCACCCTCATCAACCGTTTTCTCGATCAGTTCCTTGATGTCGTAGGGTTTGTTGGCATTGTCGGGCACCAGCGTGTCGAGCGAGCGGTCCTCGCCCTCGACCGGCTGGTGGCTCTCCAGTTCCGGGATCGGGGCCGTGTTCGACGCCGGCAGGAAATCGATCAGCCGGCGCATCTGCAGCAGCGCATCCACATCGTGATCATAGGCGCCGTCAGCAATCGACGAGCGCGTCGTGTGCACCTTGGCGCCGCCCAGCTCCTCAGCGGTCACCTCCTCATTGGTGACCGTCTTGACCACGTCCGGCCCGGTAACGAACATGTAGGACCGGTCGCGCACCATGAAGATGAAGTCGGTCATCGCCGGCGAATAGACGTCGCCCCCTGCGCACGGACCCATGATCACCGAGATCTGCGGAATGACACCCGACGCAAGCACGTTGCGCTGGAAAACTTCGGCATAGCCGCCAAGCGCCGCAACGCCCTCCTGGATGCGCGCGCCGCCCGCATCGTAAAGCCCGATGATCGGCGCGCGGTTCTTCAGCGCCATGTCCTGGACCTTCATGATCTTCTGGGCGTGGGTTTCGGACAGCGAGCCGCCGAAGACGGTAAAATCCTTGGCAAAGACGAACACGGTGCGCCCGTTCACCGTGCCCCATCCGGTGACCACGCCATCGCCGGGAATCTTGGTCTGGTCCATGCCGAAATCGGTGCAGCGGTGCTCGACGAACATGTCGAACTCCTCGAAGCTTCCCTCGTCGAGAAGGACCGTCAGCCGCTCGCGCGCGGTCAGCTTGCCGCGACCGTGCTGCGCATCGATCCGCTTCTGCCCCCCACCGAGCATGGCGACGGCCCGCCGCTGCTCAAGCTCTTCGATCACGTTTTTCATGGTCCATCCCGTCTATCTGAAGCCGCGCCACCGCTAGCAAGCCGGTACGGCGCCGCAAAGGCGCCTTTCGGCCTAGTTGCCGAGCGCCTCCGCCATCCGGGCGGCGGCGTCCATCTCGGTCCAGCGCCGGGCCCGGCGGGCCTTGGCTTCGGCGTCTTCGCCCCATTGGGCAATGTTGAAGTCCTCGTCCACATGGGCCGCTGTCCAGGCGTCTGCCGCACTCCAGGCGCCGCGCAGCGTGCCGAGCGCCAGGATCGCCGAGCCGGTCAGCGTCGTCATCGAATGAAGCGCGGCCAGAGCAACAGGATCGGCGATCTGGCGCAGATGGACGCCCATTGCGGCAAGCGTTTCGCGCGGCTGGGCAACATGCATGATGCCTTCGGCGAGCACAAAGCGCGATCCGGCCAGGTCTTCTGCCCAAGCCAGAGGTCCGTCCCATTTCTCGCGCTGGGCGGCGACCAGCGCTTCGGGCTCGCCGGCGCGGTAGCATAGAAGATCGGTGCCGAAGAACCGGACGACATCCTCAAGCACCACCTGCGGATCGGCGGCGACGCCATCGATCGCCGTGTTGACCAGCCGGTAACAGGGCATGGTCGCCGGGTCGATCACCTCGCCTTGCGCGGCGAACTCGTCGGCGACCAGTTGCGCGGCCGCCCGGGTCGCCAGCACCAGCGGCGCCCGGCCCGGCGTTTTCGCCGTGCGTCCGTCAAGCTGCACGGCATGGCCGTCGGTCTCCGGCGCAACGCCAGCTTTCTTGTAGAACCGCTTGGGCAGCGGCGTGCGCATGGCCTCCTGCGCCGCCTTCATCGGGTCGGCCAGACCCTGACCGGCTCCGGGATCGGAAAGTTGATCGCGCACAGCTGTCGCTCCGTCGTTTCAGCGGCCCCAGATAGCCTTTCCGGCCGGCCATGCACAAGCGCACCGCGCATTTCGCGCCGCCGGGCCGGCTGTGCCATAGTACGGCCTGATTCGGGGCCCTCATCGAGCAGTCATGACCATGGACGACACAGGCGACCTTTTTGGCGCATCCCAACCGGCAGCGGCACAGCCCGCCGCGACACCGCCGGCCGCCAGGAAGGCCGGCAAATCGGCACCTTCGCAGCCGGCAGGAACCGACTACGACGCCTCTTCGATCGAGGTGCTCGAAGGTCTGGAGCCGGTTCGCCGGCGCCCGGGCATGTATATCGGGGGCACCGATGCGAAAGCCCTGCACCATCTTTTCGCCGAGGTGATCGACAATTCGATGGACGAGGCGGTTGCCGGCCATGCCACTTTTATCGAGGTGTCGCTGGAAGCCGACGGCTCGCTGACCGTCAGCGACAATGGCCGCGGCATTCCGGTCGATCCGCACCCCAAGTTCAAGGACAAGTCCGCGCTCGAAGTGATCATGACGACGCTGCACGCGGGCGGCAAGTTCGATGGCAAGGCGTACGAGACGTCCGGCGGCCTGCACGGCGTCGGCGTGTCCGTCGTCAATGCCCTGTCCGACAGCCTCGATGTGGAGGTGGCGCGCAACCGGCAGCTCTACCGGCAGCGTTTTTCGCGCGGCAAGCCCTTGGGCGGGCTTGAAAATCTCGGCGAGGTGCACAATCGCCGCGGTACGCGCGTCCGGTTTCACCCCGATTCGGAGATCTTCGGCGAGAGCGCCGGGTTCGATCCGGCGCGGCTCGCCAAGATGGCGCGCTCGAAGGCCTATCTGTTCGGCGGCGTCGAGATCCGCTGGGAGTGCGCCGAGGAACTGGTCGCGCCGAAGGATCGCGAGAAAACCCCGCTCAAGGCGACGTTCCATTTTCCGGGTGGTCTCAAGGACTATCTGGAAGCGTCCCTGCCCGGCGATCACCGGATCAGCGAGACCATCTTCGCCGGCAAGACCGACAAGAGCGGCGGGCATGGCGCCGTGGAATGGGCGATCACGTGGCACACCGGCGATGGCTTCGTGAACTCCTACTGCAACACGATCCCGACGCCCGAGGGCGGAACGCACGAGGCGGGCCTGCGCCTTGCCATGACGCGTGGACTGAAAGCCTATGGCGAGATGACGGGCAACAAGCGCGCCTCGGTGATCACCACAGACGATGTGATGATCTCGGCGGCGGCGATGCTGTCGGTTTTCGTGCGCGAGCCGGAGTTTGTCGGCCAGACCAAGGATCGCCTGGCGACAATCGAGGCGCAGAAGATCGTCGAGACGGCCCTGCGCGACCCGTTCGACCATTGGCTCACCGCGTCGCCGCAACAGGCCAACCGGCTGCTGGAATGGGTCGTCGAGCGGGCGGACGAACGCCTGCGCAGGCGAAAAGAAAAGGAAATCAACCGCAAGAGCGCGGTGCGCAAATTGCGGTTGCCGGGCAAGCTGGCCGACTGCTCACAGAACTCGGCCGCCGGCGCAGAACTGTTCATCGTCGAGGGCGATTCGGCGGGCGGCTCGGCCAAACAGGCGCGCCACCGCGCCACCCAGGCCATCCTGCCCCTGCGCGGCAAGATCCTCAACGTCGCCTCGGCCGGCCGCGACAAGCTGACGGCGAACCAGCAGATCGCCGACATCATCCAGGCGCTCGGCTGCGGGACACGCTCGAAATATCGCGATGACGATCTGCGCTATGAGCGCGTGATCATCATGACCGACGCCGATGTCGACGGCGCGCATATCGCCTCGCTGCTGATCACCTTCTTTTATTCGGAGATGCCGGACCTGATCCGCAACGGGCATTTGTTCCTGGCCGTGCCGCCGCTTTACAAGATCACCCAGGGCGGGCGGACACTCTATGCGCGCGACGACGCCCACCGGGCCGAACTGATGGAGCGCGAGTTCAATAGGAAGGGCAAGGTGGAAGTGTCCCGCTTCAAGGGCCTTGGCGAGATGCTGCCCAAGCAGCTCAAGGAAACCACGATGGACCCGGCCCAGCGCAGCCTGCTGCGGGTGGAGATCGACGAACTGGACCCCGGCTCGACGCGCAAGACCGTCGACGAACTGATGGGAACAAAGCCCGAGGCCCGCTTCCGGTTCATCCAGGAAAATGCCGAGTTCGCCACCGACCTCGACATCTAGAGCGTCTTACAACGCCGCTTGACGAAATAGCAGCATCGGTTTGTTTTTGATTCTGTTTCAGGCGGCTGCCAAGTCGCGGGCATGGGCGCGCGCATTGTCGCGCATCGCATCGAGATGGATCGCGCGCAAGATGCCGACAATGTCGTCATTGGCTGCGCTGCGGCAGGCGGCGGTTTCGGTCTCCATGCGCTCGATGATGCGCCGCGTCACCTCCTGAACACCGGCAGCGAGCCGACCGGTGGCGACATTGCGCCAAAGCTCGACGGCATGGACGAAGACCGGCTGGATCGTGTCGGCCAGCCCCGCATTGGTCAGAAGCGCGCGCAACTGGTTCGACCGCTCATTGACGAGGATCGATGTGACACGCCGCAGCGGCACGCCGGCAAGGCCTGACAGGACGGAGGCGAGAAAATCGATCTGGCCGCGGCAGGCAGCACGCAGGAGCAGCACCGTCGTCAGGTCGCCATGATCGCGCATCGTGTCGACCAGCGCGTCGCACGCCCTTGTGTCGAGCGTCGCCAACAGGGCGCCAAGCGCCTTTTGTTCGCTGTCATGGATCAGATGGTCGGCCGTCGCTGAGCCCGCCACGCCGCGCAGGAACGGGCTGTCGGCCAGCGCGCGGCCTGCGGCCTTCATCAGCCGGTAGCGCAAATCGGCTTCCAGATCGGGATGGTCGAGCAACGCTCCGCGAACGCCGGCGTCCGATTCGTGCCGTTCGACGATCAACGCCCTGCCCTGACGGCAAAGCCGCGCATTGGGGTTGGAGACAAGCACGATGGCGCTTGCCGCAGACCCGTGACGGGCCAGCGCCAGAGCGAGCGGCTGGGAGACTTCGGCGCGCCCGGCTATGACGCATTGCAGCGCATCAGGCGATGTCCGGGTACGTTCGATGAGGTCGCCGTCGCGGATAACCGGCGAGCGCGCGATAACGATCGAGGCGATGTCGATCTGGTCGTGGACGAGCGCTGTGACGATCTGCGCAGGCGCATGGATGCTGCTCGCCAGCGCGTCGGCCAGCGCGAACCGCACCTTGGGGGACGGATCGTCCAGAAGCAAGGTCAGCGCCGCTTCGGCGGCCACACGATCGTCAAGATCGAGGTCGGATTGCAGGTAGGCGCGGGCGAGCGCCGAGGCGGCAGAGGTGCGCCGGGCCACATTGGCCGAATCTTTCCATCTAAGGAAATGCTGGACAATCAACGCTTTGGCCCCCGGATCAAACTGCCGTTCAACGCTAGGGCCAAAAAGTTTATGTTTGGTTCACCATGTTCCTTGGGCGCCCGTTAACCGCGTCTCTGCGTCAGTCATCCGGCCGATCCAGCGCGAACACCGGCCCCAGCCGGCCGAAGTCGCGATACCCCATACGCATCACCGGATCGGCTCGCGCAGTGTCGAACCGACCATCATCCAGATAGGCGGCGGCGATGTGCACGCCGACCACTTCTCCGAACACCGTCCAGACATTGACCGCCGCACCGTGCCGGTCGTGCTGCTGCATGATCTGCGTGACGATGCATTCGAGCGCCGCCGGCGCGGCAGCAACGCGCGGCGCGGCAACGACGCGGCACGACGCCATGGCAAGCCCGGCCAGATCGAACTCAGAGGTGCCGCGCGGCGCGCTCACGGACGTCCGGTTCATCTGATCGGTCAGATCGGCGCTGGCGAAGTTGCAGACGAAGGCGCCCGATTGTCGGGCCAGGGTCACCGTGTCCTTTTCGCCTTCCGACGAGAACATGACGATCGGCGGGCGGCTGGCCACGGCGTTGAAGAACGAATAGGGCGCCAGATTGACGGTGCCGTCAGAGCCGCGGGTGGATACCCAACCGACCGGACGTGGCGCGACGATCGCCTTGAACGGATCGTGCGGCAGGCCGTGCCCGTCCTCGGGCCGGTAGAAATGGTCCGCGCTCACAGACCGGCAGGCCCCGCATAATCGCTGATCAGCGCGTCGACATCAGGACGCGGCCTGTCGGGCACCATGGTGTCATGGTCGCCAATGTGGACGATCCCCGCCATGCGTTCATCGGGCGTCAGGCCAAGGATTGCGCGAGCCTCGGCATCGTCGGAGTACCAGCCCGTCACCCAGTTGACGGCGTAGCCGTGCGCGGTGGCGGCCGTGACAAGGTTCATGGCGGCCGCACCGGAGGACAGGAACTGCTCCCAGACCGGGATCCGTTCATGATCAGCGGCGGACGAGACGACGCCGACGGCGACCGGCGCGCGGCTCAGCCTTTTGCGTTCGCGGTCCAGCTCATCCTCCCGCATCTGCGGGTTGCGTTGTTTTGCCAGTTCGGCCAGCGCCGCACCGATCCGCTCGCCATGCTCAGGCCGGTAGATGATGAAACGCCAAGGCTCGAGCCGGCCATGATCGGGCACGCGCGCGGCGATGCCGATCAGCCGCCGCAACGTCGGATCGTCGGGCCCCGGTCCGCGAAACTGCGACAGCGGAACGGATTTGCGGCGTTCGAGGAAGGAGAGGACGCTTTCGTGGCGTTCGCCCGGTGCGATTGTCGGCATTTCGTTTCCCTTGGTCGGACGATGGCGATATGGATCATCCGCCTTGAAATTGCCACCGCTTTGCGGTCAGAACGCGGTCATGACCATGCCTTTGCCGACCTTTCGGTGCATCCGTCCTGTGGTTTCACTTTTGGGCGCCATCCTGATCGGATGTGCGGCGATGGCAGCCGCAATCGCTCAGGACGCCGGTCTGGACTTACCAGCGCTTGCGCCTGAAGACACGCTGCCCGATCTCGAGCTGCCCGGCCTGACCAGCTATGCGCCAGCAGACCGCGTCGCGCCGCTGACCGGCGCAACGACGGGCGAACTCTTCCTCGAGGCGCGATTGACCGATGACGGTGCGCCGGTTGCCAACGGGCTTTTGTGGCGCGTGTTCGGCACGCAAACCGAGCCGGACGGCAAGTTGCCGCTGATCGCCACGGCCAGCGGCGGCGGAGCCCAGTTCGCGCTGGAGCCGGGCAGCTATCTCATCCATGCCGCCTTCGGCCGTGCCAGCGCCAGTGCCCGCATTTCGATCGGCGAGGAAACCCGTCGCCAGACCATGGTGCTCAATGCGGGCGGACTGAAACTCGATGCGACCCTGCCCGACGGCAGCGCGGTCCGCGAAACCAAGCTGGCTTTCGACATTTATGACATGGGCACGGACGGCGAGCGCGACCTGATCTTGCCCGAAGTGCCACCCGGCAAGACGGTGCGACTGCCGGCGGGCACCTATCATGTCGTTTCACGCTATGGCGACATCAACGCCACCATCCGTGCCGACCTGCGTGTCGAGCCGGGCAAGCTGACCGAAGCTGCGATCGAACATCGCGCCGCACAAGTCACGCTCAATCTGGTCCGGTCGGAGAACGGATTTCCGCTGGCCGACACCGCATGGTCGGTGATTGGTATCTCGGGGGAAGTGCTTGCCGAACATGTCGGCGCCTATCCGACGCTGATCCTGGCTGCCGGCGAATACACTGCGATCGCCAACCATCGCAACGCGATCTATCAGCACACATTCGACGTGGTGGCCGGCCGGGACGTTACCGTGCGCGTGATGGCCAATCAGGAAAACGCCCAGTAGAACGGGTCGTCTCGTTGGAAATCAACCGCAGGGTCCGGCCTTGATCTCCTCGGTGCGGGCGGTGGTGCCGCCGCGCGGATCGAGATCGAAAACGCTGTCGTGCAGGTGCTGCAACAGCACCTTGCGGTCCTTGATCTTCGCCAGATCGTCCCATGGCATCACTTCGCCGATCCACGCCTTGATCTGCTTGCCGTAGAGCCGCTGGAACTCGCGGATCAAGAGCGAGGTGCGCAAGGTCAGGGAGAACTGGCTGACCAGATGGAAGACGCGCCCGTTCTGCCCTTCGAAATAGACCGGGATCACCGAGGCCCGTGCGGTCTGCACCAGCCGCGCCACGAACATCTTCCAGGGCAGGTCCTGCGCCCGGCCCAGCCCCTTTGGTGCGGTGGCGACCCCGCCGGACGGGAAGATGATGATCGTCACGCCCTCCTTGAGCAGCTTGACCGCCTCCTGCCGGGTCTTGAGATTGAGCGCCAGTGCCTCCTTGGTCTCCTCGAAGGAGACCGGCAGCGAATAGGGCCGCATCTCCGGTACCTTCAGAAGATCATTGTTGATGATCACGCGGAACGGGCGGCCGAGCCGCTCGGCCAGCGACAGAAATGCGATCCCGTCTCCGATGCCGTAGGGATGGTTGGCGATCAGCACCAGCGGCGTATCCGGCAGATTGGCCGGCGGCCACTGGCCGCCCGCATCAAGCCGGACCTCGATCAGGTTCAGCATCTCGGTGAAGACGTCGTCGCGCTTGCCGAATATCTCGCTGCGCCAGAAATCATAAAGATCGGCCAGACGCTCGCGGCCCGACATGTTCTCGACCGTGCGGATCAGCCAGCGTTTGACCGGCGGATCGGTCGGCCGCGCATAGGACAGTTCTGCAAATCTGACGCTGCGTGGCATGTTCGCTGACGGCCCGGCCCCTGGTCGTGGTGCGCGAATGTATCAAGTTCGCTCGATCCTGTCCCGCTTTTCCGGGACAAGATCGCAGCGAAGTTTACGCGGCCGCGCGTCCATCGGATTGCCGCGCGCGCTTGATATCGGGTGGCGTGGCTTCCTCCGCAAGGGCAGCGATCACTTCGTCAAAGCCGAGCATGGTCTGGTCGCGCGAGCCCAACCGGCGCATCGAGACGGTGCGTTCTTCCGCTTCGCGCCGGCCACACACCAGGATCACCGGCACCTTCTGCACAGAGTGCTCGCGCACCTTGTAGTTGATCTTCTCGTTGCGCAGATCGGTCTGGACCTGCAACCCGGCATGCCGGAGTGCTGCCGCCAACTCCTCTGCATAGGGATCGGCTTCGGAGGTGATCGTCGCCACCACCGCCTGAACCGGCGCCAGCCAGAGCGGCAGATGCCCGGCATAGTTCTCCAGAACGATGCCCAGGAACCGCTCCATCGAGCCGCATATGGCGCGGTGGACCATCACGGGCTGCTTCTTCTCGGAATCCGAGTCGATATAGAAAGCGCCGAACCGCTCGGGCAGGTTGAAATCGACCTGGGTCGTTCCGACCTGCCAGTCGCGGCCGATCGCGTCCTTGAGCGTGTATTCGAACTTGGGCCCGTAGAAGGTGCCCTCGCCCTCGTTGATGCCGGCCGAGATGCGGCTGTCCTCACGCACCATGCGTTCGAGCGACGATTTCAGGATGGCTTCGGCATGATCCCAGGCCGCATCGGTGCCGACACGTTTTTCAGGGCGCGTCGCCAGCTTCACCTCGACCTTTTCGAATCCGAAGTCGGCATAGACCGACATCATCAGATCGTTGATCTTGAGGATTTCCGCCTCGAGCTGCTCCTCGGTGCAGAAAATGTGTGCGTCGTCCTGGGTGAAGGCCCGCACCCGCATCAGACCATGCAGCGCGCCGGATGGTTCATACCGGTGCACCACGCCGAATTCGGCCAGCCGGATCGGCAGGTCACGATAGGATTTGAGCCCGTGCTTGAAGATCTGCACATGCCCCGGACAGTTCATCGGCTTGAGGGCGAAGGTGCGCTGGTCCTCGACATCGGGATCGGCGGAGCGCACGCCGAACATGTTCTCCTTGTACCAACCCCAATGGCCGGACGTTTCCCATAGATCGGAGACCAGCACCTGCGGTGCGTTGACTTCGTCATAGGCGCCCTCCAACTGCCGCCGCATATAGGCGACGACCGTCTGGAAGATGCGCCAGCCCTTGGCGTGCCAGAAGACGGTGCCCGGCCCTTCCTCCTGGAAGTGAAACAGGTCCATCTCGCGGCCAAGGCGGCGATGGTCGCGCTTTTCGGCCTCCTCGATCATGTGCAGATAGGCGTCGAGTTCCTCCTGCGTCGACCAGGCCGTGCCGTAGATTCGGGACAGCATCTCGTTGTCGGAATCGCCGCGCCAATAGGCGCCGGCCACCTTTGTCAGCTTGAAGGCGTTGCCGATCTGGCCGGTCGAGGCCATGTGCGGGCCGCGGCACAGGTCGAACCATTGACCTTGCGAGTAGATCTTGACGTCATCGCCTTCGGGAATGGCATCGACGAGTTCGACCTTGTACTGCTCGCCCATGTCGGCGAACACCTGCTTGACCTTGTCGCGCGGCCAGACCGCCTTTTCGAACTTCGCGTTGCGCTTGATGATCTCGCGCATCTTCTTTTCGATGACGGGCAGGTCGTCGGGCGTGAATGGCTCGTTCTTGGCGAAATCGTAGTAGAAGCCGTTCTCGATCACCGGGCCGATGGTCACCTGGGTGCCGGGCCAGAGTTCCTGCACAGCTTCGGCCATCACATGGGCGGCATCGTGCCGGATCAATTCGAGCGCGCGTGGATCGTCGCGGGTGACGATCTCGATGGCGCCATCTTCGACCGGATCGGCCAGATCGCGCAGTTCGCCGTCCAGCGCGATGGCGACCGCCTTCTTGGCGAGCGATTTGGAGATGGATTCGGCGACGGCGCGGCCGGTCGTGCCGGCGTCATAAGCGCGTTCGGAGCCATCGGGAAAAACAAGGGAAACGTTGCCGGAAGCGGCCATGGTCTGATCTCCTTTCCAGTCCCGCCAACAAATGCGGGTGGTTCTGTTGCAAGGCGCAGATAAGCGATCGCGCCGGGCGGGTAAAGGGTGCGTTCAAGCCAGAACGCGGCCAGGGAAAATCGCCGGCCACGCCCTTGTGCAATGGAATCGGGTTTGCTATCGGCTGCGAGCCCGCACGTGCGGGCCATTCTGGCGGTGTGCGGCCGTGGCGGAATTGGTAGACGCGCAGCGTTGAGGTCGCTGTGGGGCAACCCGTGGAAGTTCGAGTCTTCTCGGCCGCACCAGCCACAAGCCCCACAAATCCTCTCGCCGATGCGGCACGAATGGGTGGAGCGCGGCACGATGGACCAGACGGTGACCGGTGGCCTGGCCTTCCTGTCTTCCGGCACGCCCGAGGCCGATGAGTCGGCCAGCCACCTTGCGGCCCTTTACGGACAATCATCGACCGCCGATGCCGGAGCGATCGTGGCGCTGGGTGGCGACGGGTTCATGCTGCAGACCATCCACCGGTTCATGAATTCCGGCAAACCGATTTACGGTATGAATCGCGGCTCGGTCGGCTTCCTGATGAACGAGTATGGCGAAGAGGATTTGCGCGAGCGGATCGCGGCGGCCGAGCGCGAGACGATCCGGCCGCTGCGGATGACCGCCATCGGCGAGGACGGCACCGCGCACCGCGCCCTGGCGATCAATGAAGTCTCGCTGTTCCGCCAATCCTACCAGGCGGCCAAGCTGAAGATCACGGTGGACGGCAAGGTGCGCATGGAAGAACTGGTCTGCGACGGGGTCATGGTGGCAACGCCTGCCGGGTCGACCGCCTACAATCTTTCGGCGCAGGGGCCAATTGTGCCGATCGACGCGCCGCTTCTGGCGCTGACGCCGGTGAGCGCCTTCCGGCCACGCCGGTGGCGTGGAGCGCTGTTGCCCAACCGGGTCACGGTCGACATCAAGGTGCTGGAAGTCGACAAGCGACCGGTCAACGCAGTCGCCGACCATACCGAGGTCAAGTCGGTGCAACGGGTGACGGTGCGCGAGGCACGGGACGCGACGGCGACGATCCTGTTCGATGCCAATCACTCCTGGGATGAGCGCATCCTGGCCGAACAGTTCCGCTACTGACGCGCCCTTCCCCCGGCTTGGTGCAGTACCGTTGCGTCAGAAAATTGACATCACGGAATGTGACAAATAGCCTCACTGGGTTTTCAGGGAGGCTTACCATGATGCGATTGATCCTTGCGGCCATGATGGCGGTTTTCGCCACAGCCGCATATGCCTGTCCAGATTATACGATCTGGGGCGACAAATACACGTTCTCGGGTGACGAACTCTATTCGCCGCGATCACTCTCGGTCGTCGCCGGCGGGCAGAACAGCCTGACCAAGTGCGGAATCAGGGCGCAGAACTATCGCGGTTCTTTGCCCGGCTACACCACCAGCAGCCCGGATTTTTCCATAACGGTCAACGGGATCAGCGGCTATTCGATCGAATTCCGCGTACGCAGCGAGTGCGACTCGGTCCTGCTGGTCAACACAGCCGCACGCAACTGGTATTTCGACGATGACGATCTGGGCGCGGGCGACGCGAAGATCCGGCTGACGCGGCCGGCCGGCGACGGCATCTTCGATGTCTGGGTCGGCACCTATGATGGAAGCTCGTGTGACGCGCGACTGATCATCGAGACATTCTGAGCCGCCGCAAACCGCTCGACCACGAAAAACGCCGGACGGGTACCCGTCCGGCGTTCTTGCTTCGGCGAAATGATGTCGCCGCTCAGCCAGGGTTTACATGATGCCTTCGGGCACGATCACCTTGTCGATGACATGGATGACGCCGTTCGAGGTTTCGATGTCGGCGGTCACGACGTTGGCATCATTGATCATCGGGCCGTTGTCGAGATCGATCGTGATGTCCTGGCCCTGAACGGTTGCGACGGTCGCATCGTCGGTCAGGTCGCTCGACATCACCTTGCCCGGCACGACATGGTAGGTCAGGACGGCGGTCAGAGCGTCCTTGTTCTCGGGCTTGAGCAGTTCTTCGACCGTGGTGCCGATGGCCGCAAAGGCATCGTCGGTCGGCGCGAAGACCGTGAACGGTCCGTCGCCCTTCAGCGTTTCGACCAGACCGGCGGCCTGCACGGCAGCGACCAGCGTCTCGAAATCGTCATTGGCTGCTGCGGTGTCGACGATGTCCTTGGCGCCCATGCCGCCGGCAAGCGCTGCGCCGGTCATGATGCCCGATGCAGCAATGGCTGCGATGGCGGTCTTAATGATGGTCATAGGATAGTCTCCCGTTTTGAGATGGTGCGAGAAACGTGGATTGTCACGCGCCTCACCCACCATTACGCGCCAGCCGGCCTGCGGTTCTGCCCGATGGGGGTGAAGACGGACATGCGGCTTTGAACCGGCAGGGCCTTCCATGTCACATTTGCCGCCATAAAGGGCCCGAATGCCTTTGATTCCAAGGGTTCTTGTTGACATCGGGCCGGCTTTTGCCTATCGGCGGCGCAGGAGCGCTGCCCGAGCGGGGCATGGCGCAAACCGCAAAACCCAACGGATAATACTTTTGGTCGCATTTGCCGAACTTCCCTTGTCACCCAAGGTGATCAAGGCCGTCGAGGACGCCGGCTACACTGAGCCCACGCCCATCCAGGAACAGGCGATTCCCCATGTGGTCGCCGGCAAGGATGTCCTTGGCATCGCCCAGACTGGCACGGGCAAAACCGCCTCTTTCGTTCTGCCGATGATCACGCGCCTGGAGCGCGGGCGTGCCCGCGCGCGCATGCCGCGCACGCTGATCCTGGAGCCGACGCGCGAACTGGCCGCACAGGTTGACGAGAACTTCCAGAAATATGGCGCCAATCACAAGCTGTCGGTGGCACTTCTGATCGGCGGCGTGTCGTTCGAGGATCAGGATCGGAAGCTTGAGCGCGGTGCCGACGTGCTGATCGCGACTCCCGGCCGCCTGCTCGATCACACCGAGCGCGGCAAGCTGTTGCTCAACGGCGTGGACATTCTGGTGATCGACGAGGCCGACCGGATGCTCGACATGGGCTTTATCCCGGACATCGAGCGAATTGCCGGCCTCATTCCGTTCACACGCCAGACGCTGTTCTTCTCGGCCACCATGCCGCCGGAGATCGCCAGCCTTGCCGACAAATTCCTGTCCGCGCCGGTGCGCATCGAGGTGGCGAGGGCGTCGTCGACCGCCTCCACCGTCGAGCAGAAGCTCCTGAAGACCGGATCGAAGGATTTCGAGAAGCGCGCCGCGCTGCGCGATCTTCTGCGCGCCCAGGACGACATCAAGAACGGCATCATCTTCTGCAACCGCAAGCGCGATGTGGCGACGCTGTTCCGCTCGCTCGACAAGCACGGATTTTCCGTCGGCGCGCTGCATGGCGACATGGACCAGCATTCGCGCACGCAAATGCTGGACGGGTTCCGCAACAACAAGATCCAGCTTCTGGTGGCGTCCGACGTCGCCGCACGCGGGCTCGACATTCCCGATGTCAGCCATGTGTTCAATTTCGACGTGCCGATCCATGCCGAGGACTATGTGCACCGCATCGGTCGGACGGGCCGCGCCGGACGCACCGGCAAGGCGTTCACGCTGGTCGACCGGTCGACGATGAAATATCTCGAATCGGTCGAAAAACTGATCGACAAGTCGCTGGATTATGTCGACGGCATCGCGGCGCCTGCCGAGACCGATGCCGAGGAAGACGAGGCACGGCCGGCGCGTGGACGCGGGCGGGATCGCAAGCCGCGCCGCGACAAGATCAAGGACGACAATCGCAAGCGCGCCGGTGCCGCTGACAAGGTGGCCGACGACAAAGCGCCGGCCAGGCCCGAAGATGACAAACGGACGCAAACGGCGGCCAATGACGACGACGCTGGCAAGAGCGACAAGCGCGGCCGGTCGCGGTCCCGCAAGTCCGAGCGCGCCGATGCGCCGGTCGGCTTCGGCGACGACATTCCTGCCTTTATGATGATCGGCCGCTGACGAAGCGCCCGATCACAGGCCGAGCACCATCCCCAGACCCAGAACGCCCAGCGCCGTGAACACGCCCGTGGCGACGCGGCGACCCAGCGCCAGATAGGCGCCGAAGCCGGTCGCCGCGGCGACCAGCCGCAGACCAAGCGTGGTCTCTTCGGCCAGCGACCCGCTGGGAAAGACGATCAGTTGCGCGATGACCGCGGCGACGAGCGCGGTCGCGACGGCCCTGACCAGCGCGAGCACTTCCGAGGTTTCGCGAACCCGGTTGCCCAGAAGCACACCCATCACCCGCCACAGATCGGTTGCGATCCATCCCGCGATGAGGATGAAGGCAACTTGCCACCACAGCGCATCGATCGACTGGTAGGTCATGTGCGGCTTGCCCCCCAGCGCGCAAGGCGCCCTGCCCCATAGGCCGCAACACCGGCTACGGCGCCGGTGGCCAAAAGGCTGATGCCCGGCACGAGCAGATGGAAGACTGGCCCGAGCAGCAGGCCGAACACCATCGCCAATCGGCCGGACGGCTCGCGCGCCGACCCCCACAGCGAACACAGAAAATAGACCGGCGTGAGGAAGAAAAGCGCGCCGAGCAGTTCTGCCGGCAGTCTCGGTGCCAGCCCATAGACAAGGCCGACCAGCGCTGTGTTCGCAAGCGTCAGCGTGCAGCCAAGTCCGGCGAAGAAAGTTGTGCGCCATTGGCGCGGCACATCGCGGAACCGCTCCATGGCGATGACCCAGGCGGTGATCGCCACGAAGTGCGACAGAAGCACCAGCACCCAGGTTCGTGTGCCCCTGGCCCGCATCTCCGGGACGATCGAGACAACCATCGGCATCAGCCTTGCCGATGACAGAGTGACGGCGATGAAGGCGCCGGCCAGCGAGGCGCCCGACTGGATGGCGGCAGCAAGGACGAATTTGGCCGGCAGCGCCCAGATCATCAGCGTCATCAGCACGACCTGCCCGGCCGGAATGCCGGTCTCGCGCGCAAAGCCGGCAAAGCCCACGAACGCCGTCATCAGCATCAGGGCGGGCAGCGAAAAGACCTCGCGCAGGCCGCGCCCGTACCAATACCAGAAGCCACGACTAGCGGCCGGCTCATCCTGATCGGGGACGGCTTTGTCGGTCATCGGACCGCGCTAGCATGGATCGGCGCGGGCGACGAGGCATTGGCAATCCGCCAGTCCGGATCGGTGCTGCTGCCCCACAAAAGAAAACCCGCCCGAAGGCGGGTTCTCCAGATTGGAAACGCGCGGCGTCTACTTGCGCGGCACGCGGGGCACGGCGGAACGGGATGCCTTGGACGGGCCGCTATCGCCACCCTTGTCGGGCGCCGCATCGGAGCCGCCGGCATCGTCATCGGCCGACGGTTTCTTCGGCGCCGGCTTGGCCTTGGCGGTCGCGGTCTTCGCCTTGGCGCGTGGCTTGCGCTTGGCGGGCGTTTCCCGCTTGGGCTTGACCGGCACCTCGTCGGCGACCGCCTCCAGATGGAGCTTTTCGTCACCAAGCTCGTCCTTAGCGACCGTGACCTTGACCGTGCCGCCGGTCTTGAGCTTGCCGAACAGCACCTCGTCCGCCAGCGGCTTCTTGATCTGCTCCTGGATCACCCGACCGAGCGGGCGCGCGCCCATGCGCTCGTCATAGCCCTTGTCGGCCAGCCAAGAGACCGCCGCCTTGTCGAGATCGAAGGTGACGCCGCGTTCGGACAGCTGTGCCTCGAGCTGCATGACGAACTTCTGCACCACCTTGTGGATGACCGGGACCGGCAGCGGACCGAACGGGATGATCGCGTCCAGACGGTTGCGGAATTCGGGCGTGAACAGGCGGTTGATCGCCTCCATGTCGTCGCCCTCGCGCCGCGAAGAGCCGAAGCCGATCGCGTTCTTGGTCATTTCGGCGGCGCCAGCATTGGTCGTCATGATCAGGATGACATTGCGGAAGTCGATCTGCTTGCCGTTATGATCGGTCAGCTTGCCGTGATCCATCACCTGCAACAGGATGTTGAACAGGTCCGGATGGGCCTTTTCGATCTCGTCGAGCAGCAGCACGCAATGGGGATGCTGGTCGACGCCGTCGGTCAGAAGACCGCCCTGATCGAAGCCGACATAACCCGGAGGCGCGCCGATCAGGCGCGACACGGTGTGCCGTTCCATGTATTCGCTCATGTCGAAGCGCAGCAGTTCGACGCCCATCGAGCTTGCAAGCTGCTTGGCGACCTCCGTCTTGCCGACGCCGGTAGGGCCGGAGAACAGATAGGCGCCGATCGGCTTTTCGGGCTCGCGCAGGCCGGCGCGGGCCAGCTTGATCGACGAAGCCAACGCCTCGATGGCCAGATCCTGGCCATAGACGACGCGCTTGAGTTCCTTTTCGAGGTTCGCAAGAACCTTCTCATCATCCTTGGAGACCGACTTGGGCGGAATGCGCGCCATCGTCGCGATCGTCTCCTCGATGTCGTGGACGTTGATGGTCTTCTTGCGCTTCTTGGCCGGGACCAGCATCTGCCGCGCGCCGGTCTCGTCGACCACGTCGATCGCCTTGTCCGGCAGTTTGCGGTCATTGATGTAGCGGGCCGACAGTTCGACCGCCGACTTGATGGCATCGTCGGTGTACTTGACCTTGTGGAAGTCCTCGAAATAGGGCTTGAGGCCTTTCATGATCTCGACCGCGTCGTCCAGCGTCGGTTCGACGACGTCGATCTTCTGGAAACGGCGCACCAGAGCGCGGTCCTTTTCGAAGAACTGGCGGAACTCCTTGTAGGTGGTCGATCCGATGCAGCGGATCGCGCCGTTGGACAGGGCCGGCTTGAGCAGGTTGGAGGCATCCATCGCCCCGCCAGACGTCGCGCCGGCGCCGATCACGGTGTGAATCTCGTCGATGAACAGGATTGCGCCGTCAAACTCCTCGAGTTCCTTGACGACCTGCTTGAGCCGCTCCTCGAAGTCGCCGCGGTAACGCGTTCCAGCGATCAACGCGCCCATGTCGAGCGAGAAGATGGTCGCGTCGGCCAGCACTTCGGGCACGTCGCCCTCGAGGATTCGCTTGGCAAGGCCCTCGGCGATCGCCGTCTTGCCGACGCCGGGATCGCCGACATAGAGCGGATTGTTCTTGGAACGCCGGCAGAGCACCTGGATCGTCCGGTTGATCTCGTCCGTGCGGCCGATCAGCGGATCGATCTTGCCGCCCTTGGCCTTGGCGTTCAGGTCGATGCAATAGGCGCCGAGCGCGCTCTCCTGCTTCTTTGCGCCCTCTTCGTTCTCGCTCGCCTGGTTGGCCTCGTTCTCGTCGTCGGCGCCGTTCGGCGTCCGGGTGACCGAGGCGCCGGGGCGTTTGGCGATGCCATGGGCGATGTAGTTGACCGCGTCGTAACGGGTCATGTTCTGCTCTTGCAGAAAGTAGGCGGCGTGGCTTTCGCGCTCGGCGAAGATGGCGACCAGCACATTGGCCCCGGTGACCTCCTCGCGGCCCGAGGACTGCACGTGGATCACCGCACGCTGAATGACGCGCTGGAAGCCGGCGGTCGGCTTTGCGTCCTCGTCATAGCCGGTGACCAGGTTGGACAGGTCGTTGTCGACATAATCGGAAAGCGTCTTGCGCAACGCGTCCATGTCGACATTGCACGCATCGAGCACCGCGCGCGCATCCTTGTCGTCGATCAGCGCGAGCAGCAAATGCTCAAGCGTTGCATATTCATGCTCGCGCTCATTTGCGAAGGTCAGGGCCTGGTGCAATGCGCGTTCGAGGGTCTGGGTAAAGGCCGGCATTATTTCTTCTCCATCACGCACTGCAGGGGATGCTGGTTCTGACGGGCGAAATCCATCACCTGGGTCACCTTGGTCTCGGCAACCTCATAGGTGTAGACACCGCATTCGCCGACGCCGTGATTGTGCACATGCAGCATGATGCGCGTGGCCTGATCACGGTCTTTCTGGAAAAAGCGCTCGAGCACGTGGACGACGAATTCCATCGGCGTGTAATCGTCGTTGAGCAGGAGCACCCGGTACAGGCTTGGTTTCTTGGTCTTGGGTTCGGTTCGGGTGATGACCGAGGTTCCGCGACCGGTGCCGCCTTCGCGGTCATCGTCGCCGTCCGCGGCCCTGATCGGCAACATGCCCATACGGGCGGGCACGCCGCTTGGTTTGCTGGTATCCGGCAAGCTGTCCATGATCTCCGGTTTCGATTGGTCGTCTGGATTAACCGGTGGGTCCGATTCCCGCATTATTTAGGTCGTATTCGGCGCATTTTAAGTCCCTGCCACCGAGGCGCAAGACACAGATCGGTGTCAATGCGCCATCGATTTCGCTGGCAGCATTGCACGACGAAAAAACCCGCGTGCCGGAGCACGCGGGCCTGATGGCGGCGCAGCGGTCAAACGCGCGCCCGATCCGTCACAGCTTACTTGGTGGCTGCGGGAACCATGCCTTCGAAGGGCTTGTAGGCTTCTTTGGCCAGATCGGTGTAGAGTTCACCCATCTTGGTGGCCTGAGCGACCAGACCTTCATAGGCAGACTTGGCGTATTCGGTCTGAACTTCCATCGCCTTTTCCAGCGACTTGGAAGCGGCCAGCTTTTCAAAAGCGGCGGCGCCAGCTTCGTAGGAAGCCTTCGAATAGTCGGTGGCTTCGGTTGCGATGGCCTGCATGCCCTTGGTCATGGCTGCATAGCTCTTCAGCGAGCTGTCCATCATTTCCTTGTTGGATTTGCTGAGGTCTTCGAACGCTTTCATCATGGTGTCACCTGTCGGTTTGCGTTGAATTCGGGGTCGGCATCGTGACGCGATGACGTCCTCGCACCCTGTATAGTGTGCACTGCACAAAAATGCAAGGAGTATTTTGCATTGCACAAAAAAACTTTGACACAAATCGACCAGATCCGGTCAAGGAACCGGTTACCATAAACCGATTGGTAACGCTGGCCGCGTAGCTTCCTTGCAGTTTGCCGGCCCGTTCGGCCGTGTGCGTCCCGTGTAACGAGAGTGCCCGCCCGTGTTCCAGTTTACCTTCGCGTCCCGCCCCGCGTTTGCGCCTTTCCGTCTTGCTGCTCTTGCCCTGATCGCGCTTTGCGTCGCCGCTGCGGCCCCCTCGCCTGCACAGGCCAATCCGAAGTATGCCGGCATCGTCATCGACGCCAATACGGGCGAGACGCTCTATGCATATCGCGCCGACAGTCAGCGCTTTCCCGCATCGCTGACCAAGATGATGACGGTCTACATGATGTTTGAAGCCATGGAGCAGGGAAAGCTCCGGTCGAACACGCCGATTCGCATCTCGCGCCATGCCGCCTCCATGGTCCCTTCCAAACTGGGCATTCGCGTTGGCGGCACGATCACGGCGGAAAACGCCATCAAGGCGCTGATCACAAAGTCGGCCAATGATGTCGCCGCCGCCGTCGCCGAGCATCTGGGCGGCACGGAAAGCGAATTCGCGCAGATGATGACGCGCAAGGCGCGCCAACTCGGCATGGGTTCGACGACCTTCCGCAACGCGTCAGGCCTGCCCAATTCACGTCAGGTGACCACGGCGCGCGATATGGCCCGCCTCGGCATTGCGTTGCAGGAGCATTTCCCGCGCCAGTTCGACATGTTTTCGACGCGCTCGTTCCGCTATGCGGGCGTCACCCATCGCAACCACAACCGGCTTTTGGGCCGCGTGCGCGGCGTCGACGGCATCAAGACCGGCTACATCCGCGCCTCGGGCTTCAACCTCGTGACATCGGTCAATCACAATGGCCGCTCGATCGTCGCCGTCGTCATGGGCGGACGCACCGGCGCCTCGCGCAATGCGCAGATGGAAAAGCTGGTCGCCCAGTATTTTCCAAAGGCATCGCGCCGCGACCGCGGCCCGCTGATCGCCCGCAACGGTTCAACCAATTTCGCCATACGCGGCGCATCGATCGCCTCGATCCCGCTCAGCCGCCTTCCCATACCGGCCTTCACCGACCGGGTCGCGGAGGCCGAACAGGCGCCGGTCGCGGCCGCGCCCGTGGTTGCCTATGCGCCAACGCCGCAGCCGCGCGCCAGCGTCGATCCGATCGTGACCGCCACCTCCGAGTCCCGTTCGGGCTGGGTGATCCAGATCGCGGCGCTCGAGACGCAAGATCAGGCCGTCGACTATCTGCGCGTGGCGCAAGCCCGTGCGCCCGGCATTCTTGGCGCGCGCGAGCCGTTCGTCGAGCAGTTCGTCAAGAGCGGTGTGACCTATCATCGGGCGCGTTTCGCCGGCTTTGCGTCCAAATCACAGGCCTGGAACGCCTGTTCGGCGCTCGAGAGCCACAGTTATTCGTGTCTCGCCTACCAGAACTAGTGCGTAGGCAACCCGCCGTCCCGTTTTTGTATCCGCGTATCAGGACCGCTCGCCATGAAGCCGCAACAGAAAATCCTTCGCCTCGTTAATCCGCTGCGCCAAAAAGGAACTGCCGCCGAGATCGGGGTGGACGCGCTGCATCAGGCTGCGATGGGCCTTTCGGATCGCGGCCAGGTCCGCCCCCGGCTCAAGGCCAAGGATCTGGTAGGCCTCCTGCTCTGTCATGGCGCCCGCCTCAGCCGTGCTTCGCTGCCGCGCGGTATCGTCCGGCTCCGCGTCGTCGCGCCAGCCGGGCATGCGGCGGTCAAGATACGCCTCCAATAGCTGCGCGCTTTCGCCATCCTCGCGCACTTCGCGCGCAAGCTCCATGAGTTCGGCCTCGCTCATCTGGTTGAGCTGGCGCCCTTCGAACGTGCCGCCCAGCACCATGCCGTCCATCTCGCCCGTGTCGTGGTCGAGCATCATCTCCAGCATCGCGCTGCGCACGGTCGATCGCTGGCCCGGTGTCGCCCGAACGCTCGCGGTGCGCCGCGCGCGGGCAAACAGCGCATAGGCAAAGAAGAGCAGCGGCGCGCCAAGTCCGATGCGGCCGGTCAAGGTCATGATCGCGCCCAGAAGCGCGACAAGGACCGGCACCACATAGCGCAGCGTCCGGGCCACCTTTTCGGGCGGCGTGACGAGAAAGTACCAGACCGCCAACCCGGCAAAACCCAGAGTTCCGATCAGCACGATCAGTGCGTTCATCGTCCCGATGCGCCTCCCTTGAGCTGGGTCAGGAGTTTTTTGTCGGACCCCGAGCCGCGCGCTTCAAGCGCCTTCAGCCCGCCGGTCGCATAGACAGCGATCGATTTGAGAAGGTCGGCGAGCACGCTTGGCGAGGACGGATCGAACCGGAACCACCCGCCCCGCGTCAGCCGCGCAATCTCGCGGAACACCAGTTCGGCGCCCGGCTCGCGGCCTTCCTGGAAGATAAAAGCGGGGACGCCGCGCACGCCAAGTTGGCCGGCCACATGACCGAGCGCATCGGCATCTTCCTCCATCGCATCGCCGATATAGATCAGCGCAGAGACCGGCGACTTGCCGTGCTCCTTGAGCGCGTGCTTGAGGACCTTGCCAATCTGCGTGCGGCCTGCGCGGCAATCGATCCGCGTCATCATGTTTCCCAGTTCGCGCCCGTTTCGGGCCCAGCGCGAGGCGCGGCATTCGCCAAAGCCGCGAAAATAGACAAGCTGCATCGTCAGCGCGGTGGAGCTGGCAACGCTCTCGAACATCTCGGCCTGGATGGCAGATGCCATGTCCCATGTCGGCTGGCGGCTCATCGTGGCATCGAGCGCCAGCACGATGCGTCCCGCTCCGCCCTCGCCCGGCTTGACGGATTTGGCCGCATTCAGGAACGCGGCAATGTCGCCGGACGACGATGGCTTGGCCTGCGGCGTGCTGCCCGATCGATCGGTTCTGACCGGTGATTTGCTCATAGTGCCAAGATGGCGTTCTGCGCGGCGGATGCAAGATGGAAGACGTTCAAACGATCCCGATCTTCTTTGCGTCCTGCCTGCTCACAAGAGCCCAAGTTCCGACAGTTCGGCACGCATCTCCGAGGGCATCTCGGCAAGCGCTGCGGCGCCGTCGGCCAGATCGCGCGGCGCATCCTCCGGCTTGAGGTAGCGCCAGCCTTGAAACGGCCGGCGCGGCTGCGGAACGGTGAGAACCAGTTCGGGGTCGAGCACCAGATCGCAGCGCGAGATGCCCTGTGCATCGACGAATGGCCTGATGTCGACGATGCGCTGGCGGCTTTGAACCTTGCCCTTGGTAACCCAGTAGAGCGACCCGGCGCCGATGATCTCGTCGGCGCGTTTTGGAATCATCCGTGTCGTGTGCGTCTGTTCGGGCGGCAGGCCGGCCTTGCGCAGCGCGTCCAGGCGGGCTTCGATCCAGGCGCGGTGATCTTCGACGCTCTCGGCGCCGACGCACAGTTTGAGAAGGTGCAAGGCCATCTGTCCAATGTGGCGTCTTGTCCGAACGGATCAATGCGGCAAGCGCCGTCATCCACAGGCCAGCTCAGCAGGCTGGCAGGTTGACCGCCAGGCCGGCCAGCGATGTTTCCTTGTAACGCACATCCATGTCGGCGCCGGTCTGGCGCATCGTCTCGATGCAATTGTCGAGCGGCACCACGTGGTCGCCATCGCCATTGATGGCCAGCGAGGCGGCGGTGACCGCCTTGACCGCGGCGATGCCGTTGCGCTCGATGCAGGGCACCTGGACGAGCCCCGCCACCGGGTCGCAGGTCATGCCCAAATGGTGTTCGAGCGCGATCTCGGCGGCGTTTTCGATCTGTTGCGGCGTGCCGCCCATCACCGCGGCGAGGCCGGCGGCTGCCATGGCCGCGGCGCTGCCCACTTCGCCCTGGCAGCCCACCTCGGCGCCGGAAATCGAGGCATTGTGCTTGATCAGCCCGCCGATCGCCGCCGAGGTCAGAAGGAAGGTGCGCACATCCTCCTTCGTCGCGCCCTCGTGGAACTGTGTGATGAACTTGATGACAGCCGGCACCGTACCGGCAGCGCCGTTGGTCGGTGCGGTGACGACACGGCCGCCGGCGGCGTTCTCCTCATTGACCGCCATGGCATAGACTGTCAGCCAATCATTGGCGGCCATCGGGTTGAACTGGTTCGACTGGGCGCGCTTGGTGAGCTTTTCGGCCAGAACGGCGGCGCGGCGGCGCACCTTCAACCCGCCCGGCAGTTCGCCGGTTGCCTGCATACCGCGCTCGATGCAGCCATCCATCGCGTCCCAGACCGAATCGAGACGCGCGTCGAGGTGACTTTCCGGCGCGCGGGCGACCTCGTTGGCGCGCTTCATCTCGGCAATGGACAGGCCGGCTTGGGCCGCCATTTCCAGCATCTCGGCGGCGCTGGCGAACGGATACGGCACGTGATCGTTCTCGGCCTTGGAACCATAGACCGTCGTCTCGGCGATCTCGTCCTCGCCGACGATGAAGCCGCCGCCGACCGAATAGTAGCCACGCCGCAGGAGCAGCCGGCCGTCATCGTCATAGGCAAAAAAGGCCAGCCCGTTGGCATGGCCGGGCATCGCCTCGACCTTGTCCAAGACCAGATCCGCGTCTGCATCGAACGCATAGCCGGGATGTCCGGGCGGTTCGACGCGGCCGGTGGCTCGCACCCTGTCGAGGATGGCCTGCATCGCGTCGGGATCGATGGTATCCGGCCGCTCGCCGGCAAGACCCAATATCACCGCGCGGTCGGTGGCGTGGCCAACGCCGGTAAAGGCGAGCGAGCCGTGCAGCGAAACGCCGAGGCGGGTCGCGACGGCGCTGGACGGTCTCGGCCAGGCATCGGACTTCAACTCATCGAGAAACCGCTCAGCAGCGCTCATCGGTCCCATCGTGTGCGACGAGGACGGACCGATGCCGATCTTGTAGAGGTCAAACACCGACAGAAACATGGGCCTACCGTGAAATGCGAACGCGGGCATAGTCGGCGCCCGCCGGATCATGGACGCCGCCGGCACCGACATCGATTGGCGCTGGCGCGACACGGTGCGGCACGCGACCCGATAAAGAAAGGGCCGCCAACGTGGCAGCCCCTGTTTCGGTATGCGCTTGTCTGACTGAGGGATGTCCCGCTCAGGATGCGGTGTTGGTCGTTTCCGTCACCACCAGGTCAGCGCCCGGTTTGCCGCCGGCGACGTAGACGGCCAGCGCGACCAAGACAAATCCGGCCAGGGCCCACATTGTGAGGTTCCAGCCCGGCTTTGCAGCGTGTCGATCCATGATTGCTCCTGTTGGCCGCCCGGCGGGCGGCGTTCCCATCGGCTCGTGGTGGCGCGGCGTATAGGCACATCGCCAATGGCCCGCAAGTGGAAAAATGGCGAAAAAGCGGCGACGGTTCCACGCCCGCCTCGTGGTTATTGGCAATTTTCCATTGCGGTCAGCGGCTTGCACAGCTTGGCTGAGGTTAACTCCGGTTAAGGTCTGCGACCAAAGAATGTTGGGAAATCGTTGCAATGCGGCCGGCAGCATGTGCGCTGCAGCATCGGTGGGCTGGAAAGGGTCGCCGAACTTGCAAGCCGTGCCGGCCTGTGCCACCGCTTTGGGCCGCAAGGAACAACCCATGAGCCAACAGACACCCGCCCTGCCCGTGTCGGACGGAACGATCCGCAGGGCCGGCCCGCTTGATGTGAGCCTTCTGGTGCTGGTGGCGCTCATCTGGGCCTCGGCCTTCATTGCAATCAAGATCGCCGTGCCGGATACCGGACCGTTGTGGCTGGCGGCAATCCGCGTCACCATCGGCGCATTGGTGCTGGCGCCTTATGCGCTGTGGCGCGGGCTGGTCCTGCCCGGAACGGCGAAGGTCTGGGGTCTGGTGCTGGCCATGGCGATGCTCAATGTCGCCGTTCCGTTCTTCCTGATTTCCTGGGCCGGACTGACAATCGACGCCGGCATGCTGGCGCTTTTGATGGGCACCGGGCCGCTGATGGCACTGGTCGGCAGCCATCTGTTCACCGTCGACGACAAGATCAACGCCCTCAAGCTGATCGCGGTGGCGCTCGGCTTTTCCGGCGTGATCGTGCTTGTCGGCGGAGCGACCATTGGTGGGCTGGGCGGTGCGCACATCATGGCACAACTGGCGACGCTGGCCGCATCGCTTTGCTATTCGACATCGGGCCTATTGGTGCGCCGCATCGACATCCCGCCGACCCGCATGGCGTTTCTGGCGCTGTGCGTCGGTGCGGCGATGCTCATCCCGCTGGCAGCGCTCGTTGACGGCGTGCCGGCGACCATGCCGTCCAGCTCGGCGGTGTGGGCGCTCCTCTACCTCGGCGCGTTTCCGACAGGCCTTGCTTATGTGATGCGCTATCAGCTCATCCGGGCAATCGGCTTTTCGACCTTTGCCCTGTCCATCTACATGATCCCGGCATTCGGCGTCCTGCTCGGCGTGCTGATTCTCGGCGAAGAGCTGCAACCGAAGATGCTGGTCGCGCTCGGGCTCATCATGGCCGGTCTGTTCTTCGCGCGGGCCGGCAGCGGCTCAGCGGCCACGCCGTCGGCACGGGGGCGCCCGTCATGACGGACGTTTCAGGGACGGACGTGGTGCCGCGCGGGCGGATCGACGCGCTCGATGTGGCGCGCGGCGTCGCACTCGTCGCCATGGCGACCTATCACTTTTCCTGGGATCTGGAATTCTTCGGCTACCTGGAGCCCGGCACATCGACGACCGGCCCACTCAAATACTATGCCCGGTCGATCGCGGCGGCGTTCCTGTTCCTGGTGGGCGTCGGCATTGTCCTCGCCCATGCGCACGGCATTCGCTGGCGCGCCTTCGCCAAGCGCTGGGTGAAGATCGCCGCCGCGGCGGCGCTGATCACGCTTGCCACATGGTTTGCAACACGCGAAACCTTCGTCTTCTTCGGCATCCTGCATCATATCGCGTTCGCAAGTCTTGCCGGCCTTGTGTTCCTGTCGCTCCCTTGGTGGGCGCTCGCCGCGACCGCTCTCGCGGTCTTCTTCGGCACACCGTTCCTGCAAACGTCGTTCTTCACGGCGCCGGGCCTTGTGTGGACCGGACTTTCGCCGACACCGCCTCGGTCGAACGACTTCGTGCCGGCCCTGCCATGGTTCTCGGCGGTACTGGCCGGCATGGCAGCGGCGAAGCTCGTCTTTATCACCCGTACGCCACCCAGTCTTCTGACGCCGAACGGCTGGTCGGCCAATGGGATACTCTCCCGGCTTCTGGCCCTGTTCGGCCGGTGGAGCCTGACCTTCTATCTCGTTCACCAGCCGATCCTGATCGGCCTCGTCTTTTTGGCTTCGCTTGTCATTCCGGCCGAGCCGCCGGGCTTTGCGGCAAGCTGCAATGCCGCCTGTGGCGCCCAATTCGGCGCCGAGCCATGTGCCGTCTATTGCGCCTGTGCGGAGGCGGAACTGGAGGCTGCGGGCAAGCTCGAAAGCCTCTTGTCGGAGCCTGCAACCGCGCAGAGCGATCTTGAGACATCGGCGATCATCGCCCAGTGTGCGTTCGAGGCCGGGATTGCCGGCGATGGAACCGGACAATGAACACGCAAACCCATCCAGAAGACCGCCCCAGCGGGTTTCCATGGCCACCGGTGCTGCTGATCGGCTTTGTCGTGCTGGGTGTCGGTCTCGGTATGGTCGTCCCGCTCGGTTGGCCGGCCGGCATGTGGGGCGACCTGCTGACCGGTCTCGGCCTGTTCATGATCATCGTCGCGCTGATCATCGATGTCAGCGCCATGCGGACCATGTCGGCGGCTCAGACGACCATCCTGCCGCACAAGAAGTCGGACCATCTGGTGACCAAAGGCATCTTTCGGTTCAGCCGAAATCCGATCTATGTCGCCAATGTCATGCTGATCGCCGGCATCGGCCTGTTCTTCGGAAACTGGTGGCTGGTGCTACTCGCCCCGGTCGACGGGTTTGCCACGCAAAAGCTCGCCATCGAACGCGAAGAAGCGCATCTGGAAGCGCGCTTCGGCAAGACCTATCGGGATTACAAGAAGAGCGTGAACCGCTGGATCTAGAGCGGGGCTGGCTCAGGACGCAACGCGCAGCTCGGCCAGCCGGTTGAGGCAGTTTTCCTCGACCTGATCGAGTTCTGCCAGCGTTTCCTCGATGTCCTTGCGCTTCTGGCGCAGTTCGGCTCGCTTTTCCTCAACGCGCTCGACGATGGCGCGCATCTGGCCCGCCTCGCCGGGCGGTGCCTTGTACATCTGCACGATCTCGCGGATTTCGGCGATCGAGAAGCCCAGCCGCTTGCCGCGCATGATCTGCTTGATCAGGTGACGGTCTCCGGGCCGGAACAGACGTGTGCGACCGCGCCGAACGGGAGAAATCAACCCCTCATCCTCGTAGAAGCGCAGGGTTCGGGTCGAGACGCCGAATTCGCGTGTCAGTTCGGTGATGGTGTAGAATTCGCGCATCCGTTCCCCAAGGGCGCCATGCGCCGGTGCAGACTGTTTTTGTCCGCACAGTCTAAAAACTCTTACGTAAAAGTCAATTGCGAAGCCCGGGCGCTTGCAGCCTTCAGATGCCGAACCACAAGGCGGCCAGGCCGAGAAAGGCAAAGAAGCCAACGACATCGGTGACGGTGGTGACGAAAACGCTGGATGCGACGGCCGGGTCGACGCCGATCCGGTCGAGAATCAGCGGCACGAAAATGCCGGCGAGCGCAGCGGACACCATGTTGATGATCATCGCCACGGCGATGACGAGGCCAAGGCCAATGGTCGAAAACCAGACGGTCGCCACCACGCCGATCAGCACCGCGAACAGCACGCCGTTCAGAAGGCCGACCATCAGTTCGCGGCGGATGATGCGGCCGGCGTTGTAGATGTCGAGATCCTTGGTGGCGAGCGCGCGCACCGTCACGGTCATGGTCTGCGTGCCCGCATTGCCCCCCATCGAGGCGACGATCGGCATCAGCACGGCAAGCGCCACCATTTGCTCGATGGTCGCGTCGAACAGGCCGATGACCACGGAAGCGAGCACGGCCGTGCCCAGATTGACCAGCAGCCAGGTAAAACGCGACCTGGTGGTCTCGACCACCGAATCCGACAGTTCCTCGTCGCCGACGCCGCCCAGGCGCAAAATGTCCTCCTGCGCCTCTTCATTGATCACGTCGACCACGTCGTCGATGGTCAGCACACCGACCAGACGCTCATTCTCATCGACGACGGCGGCGGACAGAAGATCGTAACGCTCGAAGATTTGCGCTGCTTCCTCCTGGTCCATCTCGGCGGGGATCGCATGGCGCGTTTCGCGCATGATTTCCTCGATCCGGCCGTCGCGCTGCTCGCGCAGGATACGGTCGAGATCGACGGCGCCGACAAGCCGGAACGTCGGGTCGATCACGAAGATCTGGCTGAACTGCTCGGGCAGATCTGCATTGTCTCGCAGATAGTCGATCGTCTGTCCGACATTCCAATAAGGCGGCACCGCGACGAAATCGGCCTGCATGCGCCTGCCCGCGCTTTCCTCCGGATAATCGAGCGAGCGGCGCAGGCGAATGCGCTCGGTGAACGGAATGCGGGCGAGGATGTCGGCCTGCTCGCCGTCGTCCATGTCTTCGAGGATGTAGACCGCGTCATCGCTGTCGAGTTCCTGAAGGGCGAGCGCGATCTGCTCGTTGGGCAGGACGGTGATGATTTCGAGGCGAATGACGGCATCGACTTCGGTCAGCGCGGAATAGTCGAAACTCTCGGCCAAAAGCGCGACCAGCTCCTGGCGTTCGGCGGGCTCGAGCGTCGCCAGAAGGTCGCCCATCTCCGATTCGTGCAGCGGCGCGCTGACCTCGCTGAGCGTTTCCGCATCGCCGGCCGCGATCGCGGCGGTCACCTGGTCGAGATAGTCGGCACGGATGGCGCCGTCCTCGGCATAGATGGCCGGGCCGCCGGTTTCGGAATAGTTTGGCTGGTCCGCACCGGCCATGCCGCTCCGCTCCCGTGTCTGGATTTGTGCCTCTAATCAAGACAGTTAGCGGGTCGGGTGCGAAATAGAAACGGCACAACCGCGCCGTGCCGGGATTTTTCGCCTCAATGGTCGGCGCGGTGGCGCAGCGCCGCCAATGGCCCGGCGATCGTCTCGGGCACATTGTCGATGCCCGACGTTCCGAAAGGCCCGCAGCGACCGACGCGGCGTGCAGCGAGGATCGCCCCTGTCAGAAGCCCGTGCCTGGCGATCGCCTCATAGCCATATTCGGAACAGGTCGGGATGTGACGGCACGAATTGCCGACAAAGCCCGAAAGCGTCAGCTGGTAGAGCCGCACCAACGAGGTGCCAAGCACCCTTCCCGGCGTTTTCGGCCACGGCCCCTGCCAGTTGCGCGAACGCGCCGAGCCGGCTTCCGTGTCATGGGCGCACACGATCAGGCCGCGCTTGCGCGCGCCTCGATCTGGTCGAGCGCATCGACGACCGCATCGAACACCAACAGCGTCGATGCGTGGCGCGCCGGATAATCGCGCACCGGCTCGAGCCATGCCAGATCGGCGAACCGGCCGTCGGGCGCCGGGCCGCCCTTTTTGAGCATGGCCATCATGGTTTCACGCAAGGTCCGCAGTTCGGTCAGCGGCGTGCCGACGATTTCGCGCGCCATCACCGCCGAAGAGGCCTGGCCAAGCGCGCATGCCTTGACGTCCTGGCCAAAGGCGACAACGCGCCCGTCTTCGACGTTCAGATCGACCGTTACCGTCGATCCGCAGAGTTTTGAATGGGCCTTGGCGGTCGCATCGGGCAATGGCAGACGCGCGGCGACAGGCGGATTGCCGGCCAGTTCGAGGATGCGGGCATTGTAGATGTCGTCGATCATCGGCTGCCAGGGCCCTTTCGGTCCGGTTCGGCCGGACGACGCTATGGTTTTCAAACGCGCGGGACATATATAGGAATGTCGACGCCGCGCAGGCAAGGGCGCGGCGATGAGGCCGGCACGCACAGTTCACCGGAGCGCGCCGATCCGGGAAACATGTGCAGATTGGTCCGACTTGAATTTCGTGCGTAACAAGACCGGTGCTCAAACAAGGAAGCAGGACATGGACGCGATTGCGCCGACCCCGACCCACCCTTCTGACGAAAAACCGAGCCGCGCGGAGGCCGAAGCGGCCGTTCTGACGCTGCTGAAGTGGATCGGCGACGATCCGGCGCGCGAGGGCCTCATCGACACGCCCGCCCGCGTGGTCAAGGCCTATGAGGAGATGTTCGGCGGCTACAACAGCGATCCGGTCGACATTTTGGGCCGCACCTTCGAGGAAGTGGCCGGCTATGACGATATCGTCCTGGTCAAGGACATCGCGTTCCACTCGCACTGCGAACACCATATCGTGCCGATCATCGGCAAGGCGCATGTCGCCTATTTGCCGCGCGACCGGGTGCTGGGCCTTTCCAAGATCGTTCGGGTGGTCGACATTTTCGCCCGGCGCCTCCAGACCCAGGAAACGTTGACCGCGCAGATCGCGACGTCCATCGACGATGCGCTGGCGCCGCGCGGCGTTGCCGTGATGATCGAGGCCGAGCATATGTGCATGGCCATGCGCGGAATCCGCAAGCACGGCTCGACCACGATGACCACGCGGTTCACCGGCGCGTTCGAGGATCCTGCCTTGCAGAGCCGGTTCACCGATCTGATCGCCACCCGCTGAGACCGGTTGCCGGCGCGAACGCTTGATTGCCGTCGCACGGCGTCATAGACGGACGCCATGACCAGCCCCAACGCCCGCTTCGCACCGCCTGTCGCCGACAAGACGGAAACCGATGAGGGGTCCGTCTTCCGCCCGCGTTTTTCGGCGGACGGGCTTGTGACCGCCGTCGTAACGGACGCCGATGACGGCACGGTCCTGATGGTCGCCTACATGAATGCCGAAGCGCTTGCGCTGACGCTGGAAACGCGCATCGCGCATTACTGGTCCCGCTCGCGCGGGAAATTGTGGAAGAAGGGCGAGACTTCGGGCAATCTCCAGCGCGTTGCTGAGTTGCGCACCGATTGCGACCAGGATGTCGTGCTTGTGATGGTGCGGACCGACGGGCACGGCTCGGCTTGCCACACGGGGCGCAAGAGCTGCTTTTACCGCCGGGTCGTCAGCGACGGCGAAGACGGCGCACGGCTCACTTTTGACGAGGGCGATCAGCCGCGCTTTGACCCCTCCGCCGTCTATGGCGGCGACCGGTAGGGCCTGTGCCTACGATGTGATGTAGTGGCGGATTTCATCCGCCTCCTGTTCGATCTCGGCAATCCGCCGTTTGACGACGTCGCCGATCGAGACGATGCCCGCCAGCTTGCCGTCGCGTTCGACGGGCAAGTGCCGGAAACGGCCCTTTGTCATCAGTTCCATCAGCGTGTTGATGGCCATGTCTTCGGTGCAGGTGATGACGTTGCGGGTCATCAGAGCCGAGACCGGCTCCGACAGCGCACCGACGCCACGCTCCGCGATCGCGCCGACCACATCGCGCTCCGAAAGGATGCCCTTGATGGTGCGTTCGGCGTCGGCGACGACCATGGCGCCCACCTTGTGGTCGCCCAGCTCACGCACCGCGTCGAGAATGCTGGAATCCTCGGACAGGGTGAACACGTCCGAGCCCTTTTCTTCCAATATGCGGGCAACCGACATTGCGCGACCTCCTCCTGCCGTTCAAAGAAGCAAAGCATCGGCGAAAGTTCTGCGCTTGACAAGCCAGCCAATGGGTTAGGCCAGAGAGCGCGCGGCCGCACCCCGGTCGAGCCAGCCAATGGCGAAAAAGCCGGTTAGCAACCCGCCAATATGGGCTTCCCAGGCGATCGATGCGCCGCCGGCCATGCCGAACAGATCAGCGCCGGTGGCATAGTTGATCACCATCCAGACGATGATGAAGGCCAGAACACCCCGCTGGCGCAGCGAGGCCAAGGGCGGCAGGAGCGGGCCGGCAAAGCCGCGGCGCGGATTGCGGCGGTCGGCCCGAAAGCCGAAGCGGGCGGCGGCGCCCAGAAATCCCGAGACAGCGCCGGACGCGCCAAGCAGCGGCACCCAGTCGCCGAAATAGAGCGCGGTGTGCAGGACCACCGCGCCGAGGGCGGTGATGGCCCACAGTGCGATGGTGCGCGCCCACCCGAGCCGATAGGCCACCGGTGCGCCGAAGGCGACCAGCCAGATCATGTTGAAACCAAGGTGCACCCAGTCGCCATGCAGCAGCGTATGGGTGAACGGCGAGACCAGCGTCGGCCAGTCAAACTGGACATAGCCCGGCGCATAGCGGATCGGAAAGAAGGCAAAGTTGCCGATCAGCCAGCGGTCGATCTGGCCGTCAAAGATCACCGTGCGCATCAGATGAACGCCGATGCAAAGGCCGACCATCAGGACGATCGCGCCGTGCAGGTTGAAGGCCGGCGTCGGCCGGTCGCCGCCGGACGGTTCGTGGCCTGGCAAAGGCGGCGGGCCATCGGTGCGCTCGGGATCAACCATGATGCCCAGATAGACCAGCGATCATGGCAAAAAAAGAGGCCATCCAGGTCGCCCTGGATGGCCCGGCGAGTCCCCTGCCCACCCCGTATCCGGTCAATGTGTGCTGCGGCGGAGCCGCTCCCGTTTCGAACTGGGTTAATGCCAGATTAACGCAGCGCCCACAAGCCAAAGCCCCTGTTAGGGTTAACGGCGATCGGCTTCTTGGTCGCGCGCTGGCCCGTCGCTTGCATCGTTCCACACAGGGGGAATGCGAGGCCAATTACCGTGTCATCCTGATACGGGTTCGGCGCTTCGCAAGGCGGCGGGATGAAGCGGATGAACCAGAACGGGACACAAAAGGTCTACGACTATTGGAACGCACTGCGCGGTGATCGGGCGGCACCGGCGCGATCCGACATCGCGCCCGCCGCGCTTGGCCGTTCACTCGCCAATATCTTCATTCTTGATGCCGACGTGGTCCCCGGCCGGTTTCGCCTCGCGGGGACATGGATCGGCTCGGCGTTCGGTCACGAACTGACCGGCCATGGCTTCGGCACGCTTTTCGACAGGGACGACCGGTCTCTGGTGCAGAGAGTCGCCGATGCCGTCGGCGGCGAAAGCGCTGTCGCGATCCTGGATCTGACGGCAAAGGCTGATCTGGAACGCCGGCTGGACTTGGAAATGGTGCTGTTGCCGCTGGCCGGCAGACCCTCGCGCATGCTGGGCGCCATCCACCCGCAAGGTCGGCCGTTTTGGCTCGGCGCCTTTCCTCTGGGTCCGGCCCGCGTGACAGGCGTGCGGCTGATCGATCCCGACCGGCCATTGTTCAATCTTGCCAACCGGCCGGTAATCCCGCTTGCGCAGCGGCGCATCGCCGGCCAACCGAACGCGCCACGCCGGATGTTGCGCGTCATCAGCGGCAACCGGGCGGCCGCAACTGCGTCGCGCGCGCGCCCTGCCCTCCACCTGATCGATGGCGGCCGCACCGAAGACGATCGCCGATAACCGGTTCATCGTCCGGAAACCATGGCTCGGCCCGGCGGCCCCGGAAAATTCCCGGAGGCAGATTCTTACCGCTTGTTAACCAGCGCGCGCCTAAGGTCGTCACAGTTCCACTTGTCTTATGGAAGACAGTTCATGCTCAGCGCAGCCGCTGCCGAACCACGCGATGCCGGACCCAATCGCCGCGCCTTCCAGCGGGTGAAGGTCAATCTGCATGGCCGCTTCATGCTGCAGGACCGCTCCGAGCATCCTTGCCAGATCCTCGACATGTCGCCCGCCACTGCAACGCTCTACACCGAAGCGCGGGCGAGCGACGGCGAACGTGTGGTCGCCTACATCGATCACATCGGTCGCGTCGAAGGCCATGTGGTGCGTTCGTTCGATGGCGGCTTTGCCGTTGATCTGAACACATCTCCGCGCAAGCGCGAAAAGCTGGCAGCCCAGCTCATCTGGCTCGCCAACAAGCACGAACTCGATCTGCCCGAAGACCGACGCCACGAGCGGGTCATGCCGAAGAACCCCGCCTCCATCCTGACACTCGCCGACGGGCGGCAATATCGTTGCCGCATCATCGACCTGTCGCTGTCGGGCGCCGCCGTCTCGATCGCGGTCCGCCCGGCCATCGGCACACTGGTCAGCCTTGGCGGCATGCGGGGCTCCGTGGTGCGACACTTCGATGAGGGCATCGCGGTCGAATTCGCCTTCGTCCAGCGGCCAGAATCGCTCTCCCAATATCTGGGCTGAGCGTCCGCTCGAACTCGCCCAATCCCAGACGCATCCAGGCCCGCCCCACAGGCGGGCTTTTTGTTGATCGCATTGTTGCCGGCCTTGTGTTCCGTCTCATCGGGCCGTGAAACCCGCGATTGCGTGGTTAAACGATTGTGCCGTTCAGCGCCGTCATTTTAGACGATTGCTTTCAGAATTTTATGCTTATTCTATTCGTGTTTTAATACAATATATCACAGTATTCATATTTCTTTGAATTGAATACAGTCACCATTATTGGTCTCGCGTAGATTTGTTTCTGTCATGTTGTCCGAACAAGGGAGACGGACACATGACTTATACAAATACTGCGATCAAGCAGATATCGACACCATTTGGTGAAAAACGCAACCAAGCGTGCGGCGTTCGTCGGCGCATGGCTGTAACCGCATCGCTGGCCGGTTCGCTTCTGCTGACGGCGACGATGGGCGCCCATGCGGTGACGATGCCGACCGCCGGCCGGACGACCCAGCCGATCGGTCACTATGAGTTCTGCCAGCGCGATCCTGCCGAATGCCGGCCGATCTCGGAGGCGGCGCCGCACCCGCTCGACCGCAGGGGCTGGGCACAGATGATCGAGGTGAACAATCACTTCAACACCACGGTCCTGCCGCGCACCGATATGCAGATCTGGGGTCGCGAAGAGCTGTGGTCCTATCCGAGCGAGGTGGGCGATTGCGAGGACTTCGTGCTCGCCAAGCGCAACGCGCTGATGCATCGCGGCTTCCACCCCTCCAACCTGTTGATCACCGTGGTGCGCCAGCCCAATGGCGAGGGGCATGCCGTATTGACGGTGCGCACCGACCGGGGCGACTTCATCCTCGACAATCTGGTCGGTGAAATCGCCGACTGGCGCGACACGCCCTACACCTATCTCAAGCGGCAGAGCACACGCCATGCGGGCCGCTGGGAAACGATCCGCGACGGCCGCACACGGCTTTCGCAGGCACAGTAAACCGAGACCGCCCGGTCGAGTCCCCACCCACCCGTCCCCCAGACCGGGCCAGAGCCGGCTTTCGCAAGAGAGCCGGCTCTTTCTTTTGGAGGCATTGAGGGGACCAGCCGTCAGGCGGGCTTCGAAAGGCCGGCGGCAAAGCGGCGCGCATTGTCGACATAGTGATCGGCCGACGCCTTGAGCATCGCCACCGCCGCATCGTCCAGCGTCCGAACGACGCGCGCCGGCGAGCCGACAATCAACGAATTGTCGGGAAACTGCTTGCCCTCGGTGACCAATGCGCCGGCGCCGACCAGGCAATTGTTGCCGATCACCGCACCGTTGAGCACGATCGCACCAATGCCGATCAGGCTGTTGTCGCCAATCGTGCAGCCATGCAGCATGGCGCGGTGGCCGATTGTGCAGCCTTCGCCGATCACCAGCGGAAAGCCCATATCGGTGTGCATGACCGTATGTTCCTGCACATTGGTGCGCGCACCGATCGTCACCGGCTCATTGTCGCCGCGCAGCACGCAGCCGAACCAGACGCTGCAATCCTCGTGCAGATTGATTTGGCCGATCACATGGGCGTCGTCGGCGACAAATGCCGGCCCCGCACCGAAATGCTGCGGCAAAACCCCGTCCAATGCGTACATGGCCATGTCCGTCCCCTGCCCGAGCGATGTTGCAGCATGCTTTGACAGAGAAACCGGGCCGCTTCAATCAGGCGATGGCGATCAGCCGGCCCGTTTCCACCGCGACGACGCCGACAAGCGCAGCCCATGCGCCCGCCGCCACCAATGACGTCAGCGGCCAGCGCGACCGCCGGCCCCATTTGTTGCGGGACAGCCCGGCCCGCACGATCATCACCGGTCCGCACAGCGCGAAAAAGACGACCGATGGCGCGATTCCCAGCCGCAGCACCGTGGCCTCGTCGAAGGCTGGCCAATCATGCAGCGTGGCCTCGAGCAGAAAGAACACGCTCAGCGCCACCGCAAAGCCGACCACAACGATCCATATCACCATCGCCCTCACCCGCTCTTAACCGGGAATTAACCCTGTCCCGCTCCAGTGATTGCAATTCCGATGCCAAGATTTGCGTGCCAGAAACGGACACCGACCCGCCATGACACCGGCTTATGACACGCCCGCCTCATCGCCGCCTCTCAGGGCGTCAAACGGACTGCCTGCCGCTGCGTGGAGTGCTTTCCGGGTTCTGGCCGTCATTGCCGGATTGTCCGCAATCATGGTGATTGCGGGCCATTTCTACGGCGCGCGGCTGCTTCAATCGAGCATGAGCACATCGGCCGAGCCTATGCAGCTCGTCATCGGCAATGATGTCCTGGACGTGCCCGAAAACATGATCCGGCACGAGGCACAGCGCGTGCCGGGCGTGACTGAACGGGTCGATCTGCGCCTCTATTGGCCGGAACGCTCGGGCTATCGCCTGGCCCATGCCGACGCATTTTCGGACACCGATCCCGAAACGACACAATCCGTGCTGATTTCGGTCGCCAAGCGGCAATGGCTGCTGGACATGGCCGGGCGGCTCGAACTTGTCTACGGCAAGGCGGCTGACGCGTCCGAAGCGCCCCGTTCAGTCCACGGGCTGACTGCGGTGCGGCTCGACCCCGCGCACGGCTATGTGGACGAAACGCTCTACTTCGCGCCATCGGCCGATGGCGGCACGCTGCCTGCGTTCATCGCCCGCTGCAACGAACCGGCGGCCGGCGCGACGCAACTGCTTCTGGCGTGCGAGACCGACCTGTTCTTCGGCGAAACGCTGGAGGCGCGCATCCGGTTTCCGGCGCATTTCCTCGCCGACTGGGCGCTGTTCCGCTCCGAACTCGACGCGTTTCTCGACGGGCTTCAGGTTCGCGCCAAATAGGCCGGCGCGCTACTCTTCCAGATCGATGTCCAGGATCGACATGGACAGATCATAGGAGACTTCGCCCTCGTCCTCGATGCGCGAGATGATGCCCAGAAACTCCTCGCCCAGATAGAGTTCCGCCGAATCGCTCAGCTTCGGACGCGCCTTGACCGCCAGAGAGGCAGTGCCGAAGGTGCGCCGGAAATAGGCGGTGAGCTGTTCGAGTTCGCTGGCTTTCAAGGGGGCCTCCGGATGGGTTCGATTGTCCGGCGGTTTCCGCCGGTTGGCCCTGACATACACACCGCACGGCGCCGTTCAAGGGGCCGCGGCAAATCCCGGCGCTAATCCAGCATCTGGTCCATGGCCCGCGCCGGCTCGGCGCATCCGCTCTCGCCGACCACCTTGGCCGGCACGCCGGCGACCGTCTTGCACGGCGGAATGTTGGACAAGACGACCGAGCCCGCGGCCACCTTGGAGCAATGACCGACATTGATATTGCCGAGAATCTTGGCGCCCGCACCGATCAGAACGCCATGACCGATCTTGGGATGACGGTCAGAGCCCTCCTTGCCGGTGCCGCCCAGCGTGACCGAGTGCAGAATCGACACATCGTCGCCGATAGTCGCCGTCTCGCCGACGACCAGACCCGTGGCATGATCGAGAAAGATGCCCTTGCCGATGCGCGCGGCGGGGTTGATGTCGGTCTGGAACACGGATGACGAGCGGCTTTGCAGATAGAGTGCGAAGTCGCGGCGGCCGTCGTTCCAAAGCCAGTGGGCCAGCCGGTGCGTCTGGATGGCGTGAAAGCCCTTGAAATAGAGCATGGGTTCGATCAGCCGCGTGCAAGCCGGGTCGCGGTCATGCACCGCCTGCAGATCGATCCGGATAGCTTCGGCGAAGTCCGTGCCCGCCGACAGCATGGCATCGAATGCCTGACGGATCAGGTCGGCCGGCATGTCCGGATGGTCCAGCCGCTCGGCGATACGGTGCGCGACCGCCTGCTCAAGGCCGGGCTGGTTGAGCACGGTGGTGAAGAAGAAGGTCGCGATCGCCGGATCGTTGTCCGCCGCCGTCTCCGCTTCCTGCCGGATGCGATGCCAGATCGGGTCGACGGGATTGACCGCCGGAGCCTGTTTGCGCGGTGCTTCGCGGGACATGGATGCTCTCCCAAGCCGATTGTCGGTGCTAAGCCTAGCCCAGAACCCCTAAATTTGGAACCGCCGGCGCCAGGTTCAAGGCGTGCCGGCCTCGCTCAGAAACTCGTGAACAGCTCGCTTGAAGACCGGATCGCCCACCGCCAGCATGTGATCCCGGCGTTCGATGTCGATGGCACGCGCATCCGGCATCATGTCGGCCAGCGGCTGCGGCGCGCCGGCAATGTCGTCCTTTGTGCCGACGCCAATCAGCGTCGGCGCGGCGATCGCGCCCATCTCGTCGGGTGTCAAGAGCGTGCGCGAGGAGCGGATGCAGGCCGCCAGTGCCAGCCGGTCGCTGCCGGTCTGGTCGGCAAAGGCGCGGAACATGCGACCCCGCTCATGGGTAACGTGGTCGAGCGAGGGCGCGAGCAGCGCATCGGCGATCGGGTCCCATTCACCGACACCCTCGACCATGCCGATACCCAGTCCTCCGAAGACAAGGCGCTGCACCCGGCCCGGATGATCGAGCGCGGCGAACGCGCAGATGCGCGCGCCCATCGAATAGCCGAACAGATGGGCCATGCCGATATCCAGATGATCAAGCAGAGCGATCACATCGCCCGCCATCTTCTGCGGTGTATAGGCCTCGGTCTCGTGCGGCTTGTCGCTGTCGCCATGGCCGCGATTGTCGAGCGCGACCGCGCGATAGCCGGCGCCGGTCAGCGTATCGACCCAACCCGGCCCGATCCAGTTGACAGACCTGTTGGATGCAAAGCCGTGCACCAGCAGCACCGGTATGCCGTTGCGCGGGCCTTTATCGAAAAAGGCGAGGTCGAGGCCATCATGAGTGAAGCGGGCCATTGCGTTTCCTTGCGCGACTGGCTGACAATTGAGCGAAAGACGGGTGGAAATCCGCCGCGCGACTGGCTACCAAGTTCTGCGGTGCCGCGAAAGGGCTGCACCCTGCCGCAATCCCGAGGCACCAGACCGGAGACCCGAAATGGCCGGTGGCACAACGCCCCATTTTCACAACGATGCCGGGCATGCCCGTATCGCAATCGGCGTCAAGAAGTTCATGTGCGTGGGCGCCAAGCCGCCCTACGATCACCCGCATGTCTTCCTGGACATGGGTGACGACAATGAGATCGTCTGCCCCTATTGCTCGACGCTCTATGTCTACGATGCCAGCCTTCAGCCTGGACAGACGGAGCCGCCCGGCTGCGCTTTCGACATTGCTGCCGACGCGGCCTGACGCGCGGAGCCGGCGATGGCCAACACTGGCGACACGCTCGATGGCGTTCTTGTGGCAGGTGCCGGCATTGGCGGGCTGACCGCCGCGCTTGGCCTTGCACAGCGCGGCTGCGCGGTAACGATCATCGAAGCGTTCGAAGCGCCTTCGGAGATCGGCGCTGGCCTGCAGGTGCCGCCCAATGCGTGCCATGTGCTCGATTCACTGGGTGTTCTCGATGAACTGAAGAAAAAGGCATCCGTGCCCGATCGCATCTGCCTTGGTGACGCCGTCAGCGGGCGGATCGTTCTCAGCCTCGATGTGAACAGGGGCGACGCCGGCGACGGCACCTATCTGACCGCCCACCGGGCGCTGCTGCACGGCGTTCTCTATGCGGCGGCGGTCGCCCATCCCGCGATCACGCTTCTGACCGGCCACCGGATCGTCGATGTGGCCGAAGGCGACGATGAGGTGACCGTCACGGCCGCCCATGGCGGCGATCGCGCCGAACTCTCCGCGCCTGCGGTGATCGGCGCCGACGGCATTTGGTCGATCCTGCGCCATGCGGTGGCCGGCGCCGGCACACCGCAGCCGACGGGCCGCATCGCCATGCGGGCCGTGGTGCCCGCCCCGCCCGAAGCACAGGCCAATGCGGTGGTCGCCTGGATGGCGCCGCATGCGCACCTGGTCACTTATCCCGTGCGCAATGCCGAAACACGCAATCTGGTTGCCGTCATTCGCGGCACGACCGGCAAGACAAGCTGGTCGGAAAGCGTCGATCTCGACACGCTCGAACATCTTTTCGAGAAGCTCGACCGCACGCCCTATGGCGATCTGGGCGATCATGCCGAGTGGACCGCCTGGCCGCTTTACTCGGTCGATCCGCATGGCCAGTGGCACTCCGACCGTATCTGCCTTCTGGGCGATGCCGCACACGGAATGGAACCGTTCGCGGCCCAGGGCGCGGCAATGGCGATCGAGGACGGCCAGGTTCTGGCCAAGGCGATCACCGACGCCGGCAGCGATTTTGCGAACGCCTTCAAGGCCTATCACGCCACGCGGGCCGAACGGGTCCGCCGAGTCGCCCAGCGCACCGCCTTCAACCGATTCACCTACCATCAGGCCGGCATCGGGCGGATCGCGCGCAATCTCAGTTTCCGGATGCGGCCGGCGAGCGCCTTTCGCGCCGATCTCAACTGGCTTTACGGCTATCGCGCCTGATTGGTGGCGACGCGCGCCAGCCCGAATTCCAGCGTCTGCGCAAGCGGCGTCCAATGGCCGACGCCAATCCCCGCGTCACGCAGGCGCCGGCCGGCCCATGCATTGCAACTGTACCAGGGCGAAAACCGGCCATGGCCGGCAAAGAAGCGGTCGCCGAACCCTTGGCTGATACCGGCAAAGGGCTCGTGGGACGCGAACCACCGGGCAATCGACCCGGTCAGTTTCAAGAGTTGATCATCGGTCACGTCGAGCGCGTAAAGGCCCGGATGCGGCGTGCCAAGATCGCCGAGCGGCTGGACGTGCATCACCGCCTCATCGAAGGCGAGCGCCTGCACGGCGATCCCGACGGTCAGGTCGCGCACCTCACGCAGGCTGGTGTAGGCGGTGCGTGATCCCCAGCCGAACAGCCAGTAGCGCACGGAGGCCGGATCGACCGGATGATGGGCTTCATCGAGCCCGATCGCGGCCATGATTGTGCGCTCGCGACCGAGGTCAGACGTCAAAACGGCATCGGCCGGAAGTGCGATCCCGGCGTGAAACCCGTTCGACAGGACATAGATGCGGTGGCGCTCGCCGCCGACAGGCTCAATGGATGCCAGCGCGCGCGCCGGCAACGGCACGGCTCCGGCCATCAAGGCGACGGCAGGCAGCGTCAGGATGATCGCAAGGACGACGGCAAGACGGCGCATCGGCCCGCCGGCCTCGCCAGCCGCTCAGTGAAGGATCTGGCTGAGGAACTCCTTGGTCCGCTCGTGCTGCGGATTGTCGAAGAACGGATCGGGCTCGTTCTGCTCGACGATCTGGCCCTGGTCCATGAAGATGACACGGTTGGCCACCTGACGGGCAAAGCCCATTTCGTGGGTGACGCACAGCATCGTCATGCCTTCCTCGGCAAGGCCGACCATCGTATCGAGCACTTCCTTGATCATCTCCGGATCGAGCGCCGAGGTGGGCTCGTCGAACAGCATGATGCGCGGGGCCATGCACAGCGAGCGTGCGATCGCCACACGCTGCTGCTGACCACCCGAGAGCTGGCCGGGATACTTCTGGGCCTGCTCCGGAATCTTCACGCGGGTCAGAAAGTGCATCGCCCGCTCTTCGGCTTCCTTCTTGGGCATCTTGCGCACCCAGATCGGCGCCAGCGTGCAGTTCTCGAGGATCGTCAGATGCGGGAACAGGTTGAAGTGCTGGAACACCATGCCCACTTCGCGGCGCACCTCGTCGATCTTCTTCAGATCGTTGGTCAGTTCGATCCCGTCGACAACGATCTGTCCCTTCTGGTGCTCTTCCAGGCGGTTGATGCAGCGGATCAGGGTCGACTTGCCGGAGCCCGACGGCCCGCAAACGACGATCCGCTCGCCGCGCATCACCTTCAGATTGATGTCGCGCAGGACATGGAACTCGCCATACCATTTGTGCATGTCGTTGATCTCGACAGCGACGTCGGTCTCCGACACATGCATCTTGGACCGGTCGACATGGATGTCCTCGGATTTGACGGCGTTTTCGCTCATGAAGGCGGCTCCTAGCTGCGATGTGACGTGTCGAGCCTCTGCTCCATGTACATGGAGTAGCGGGACATGCCGAAACAGAAGATGAAATAGATGATCGATGCGAAGATCAGACCGGTCATGCTCTGCACCGGTGTGGCCCAGGTCGCATCGCTGGTCGACGACCGGATGATGCCGAGGAAGTCGAACAGGCCGATGATCAGCACCAGCGTGGTGTCCTTGAACAGGCCGATGAACGTGTTGACGATGCCCGGAATGACCAGCTTGAGCGCCTGCGGCAGGATGATCATGCGCATCATCTGGCCCCAGTTGAGCCCCAGCGCCATGGCGCCCTCATACTGGCCCTTGGGGAGCGCCTGAAGCCCGCCGCGCACCACCTCGGCCATGTAGGCCGACGAGAACAGCGCCACGCCGATGAGTGCCCTGAGCAGTTTGTCGAATGTCACGCCCTCGGGCAGGAACAGCGGCAGCATCACCGAAGACATGAACAGGACGGTGATCAGCGGCACGCCGCGCCAGAACTCGATGAAGACGATGCAGACGAAGCGAACGACCGGCATGTCCGAGCGGCGACCAAGCGCGAGCGCAATGCCGATGGGCAGCGAGGCGGCGATGCCGGTCACAGCGATCACCATCGTCACCAGAAGGCCGCCCCAGACGTCCGTGCGCACCCGTTCGAGGCCGAAATCGATGCCGAGCAAGGTTACGATTACGAACAGACCGGCGAATATGATTGCCGTGGCCTTCATCCCCGGCATCGGATCGGACTGCGATCCCCTTGCAAACCCGTAGGCCGCCGCCAGCGAAAGCAAAGCGAGAACGGCGAGCGGCAGATAGGTGCCAAGCACATCGAAACTGCCGCCAGTCAGAAGGATCAGCGTGATCACCGGGAAGGCCAGCACCATGAAGGCGATGTTCTCGCGCTTGAACGGAAGCGACGGGATCAGGAGCGGGATCAGCCCGCCGAAGAACATCACCCAGACCAGGTTTACGCGCCACTGTTCGGCGTCCGGATAGCGGCCGTAGATGAACTGGTTCATATAGGCGCCGACATAGGCCCAGCACGCCCCGAACCAGCCATTGGGCTGAATGCCGCCCTGTGCCTCGGTCGCGCATGCGGTCCGGTCGGTGCCCGACCAGACGGCATCGAAGACCATGAAATTGGCGATCGGCGGAACGATCAGATAGAGCAGATAGATGCAGACCAGCGTGAGGATCGTCTGCGGAACGCTGGGAAACAGGTGCTCGCGCACCCAGCCGATCGGTCCGCGACTGACAGCCGGCGCGGCCTGCTCGGGCAGCATCTCCTGGCGGACGAACTCCACGTCGATGCCGGATTTTGGGGTGGCCTGGCTCATCGTCATCTCTCCACCAGCGCCACGCGCGCATTGTACCAGTTCATGAAGGCCGAGGTGAGCAGCGAGAAGGTCAGATAGGTCAGCATGGTGATCGAGATGATCTCAACCGCCTGACCGGTCTGGTTCAACGCCGTTCCGGCAAAGACCGAAGTCAACTCGGGATAGGCAATCGCCACGGCGAGCGACGAGTTCTTGGTCAGGTTCAGATATTGGCTGGTCAGCGGCGGAATGATGATCCGCAACGCCTGCGGGATCACGACCAGCCGCAGGTTCTGGCCCTGCCGAAGCCCCAGCGCGTGAGCCGCCTCGGACTGGCCCTTGCTGACGCCCAGAATGCCGGCGCGCACGATCTCGGCGATGAAGGCGGCGGTGTAAGTCGACAGGGCAACCAGAAGCGCGATGAATTCGGGGATGACGGTCATGCCGCCCGAAGGCCGGAACCCGCCCAACACCGGCATGTCCCAGGTCAGCGGTGCGCCTAGCCCCAGAAAGACGATGAGCGGCAGACCGACAATCGCGCCCAGACCAACCCAGAGCGATGGAAAGCGCTGGCCCGTCGCCATCTGGCGCCGGTGGGCCCAGCGCGACACGCCAAAGGCAATCGCGATACCGATGATCAGCGCGTACACTATGAACATCGCCCCTTCGCCCCAGATGGGTTTCGGTGCGAAATAGCCGCGAATGTTCAAAAGACCGAGCGGGCCGAAATCAAGGCTCTCGCGCGGCTGAGGCAGCAAGCGCAAGACGCCGAAATACCAGATGAAAATCTGCAAGAGCAGAGGAACGTTGCGGGCAAACTCGACATAGGAAGTGGCGAGCCGGCTGACGATCCAGTTGTTGGAGAGCCGGGCAATGCCGAGCAGAAAGCCCATGATCGTCGCGAAGATGATCCCGACGACGGCAATGACAAGCGTGTTCAGAACGCCGACCAGATAGACCCTGCCATAGGACGAGGTCCCCTGATCATAGTCTATGAGCGACTGTGCGACGGAGAAGCCGGCATTTTCGTCAAGGAACCCGAAACCCGAGGCGACGCCGGCCGCCTGAAGGTTGGCGTTCATGTTCACCCAGCCCGAATAGACGAGATAGGCAACCGCCACGCCCAAAAGGATCTGGAACAGCCAGCTGCGAAACTTGGGGTTGTTGAGCAGCGCCACCTTGGGCGGCGCATCGGCGACCCCACGCCCCATTTCCGTGACAGCCATTCGACCTCCTGCCTTGTTCTTGTCGTCGGTACCGGTCGGGACCTGTACGGGCGTTACAAACGGGGCAGCCAAGTGGCCGGACGTGTCACGCTTGTGACGTTTCCGGCCGGCGCTCCGTCAGGAGATGCCCGGGCGAGCAAGCGCCCGGGCATCCGGTTCGTTGAGCCTTAGCGGATCGGCGGCGCGTACTGCAGGCCACCCTGCGACCACAGCGCATTGACGCCACGACCGATCGCCAGCTCGGTGTCCGGGCCAACATTGCGGTCGAAGATTTCGCCATAATTGCCGATGGCAGCGATGGCCTTGGCAGCCCAGTCATTGTCCAGACCGATGTCAGCACCAAACTCGCCCTCGGTGCCGAGCAGGCGGCGGATCGACGGGTTGTCGCTGCCCTTCATCTCTTCGACATTGTCCATCGTCACACCGAGTTCCTCGGCGTTCAGGGTCGCGTTGTGCACCCACTTGACGATGTTGAACCACTGGTCGTCACCCTGGCGGACAACCGGGCCGAGCGGCTCCTTGGAGATGATTTCCGGCAGGACCTTGTGGGCGCCCGGATCGGTCAGCTTGAGGCGCTGCGCATAAAGACCCGACTGGTCGGTCGTGTAGACGTCGCAGCGTCCGGCGTCATAGGCGGCGACGACCTCGTCAGCCTTTTCAAAGGCGACCAGCTCGTACTCCATGTTGTTGGCGCGGAAATAGTCGGCCACGTTCAACTCGGTGGTCGTGCCCGTGTTGGTGCAGATCGAGGCACCGGACAGTTCGAGCGCCGAATTGATGTTCATGTCCGTGCGGATCATGAAGCCCTGGCCGTCATAATAGTTGACGCCGGCAAAGTTCAGGCCGAGCTGCGTGTCGCGGCTCATCGTCCAGGTCGTGTTGCGCGACAGAACGTCGACTTCGCCCGACTGCAGTGCGGTGAAGCGCTCCTTGGCCGACAGCGGCGTGAACTTCACAGCGGTGGCGTCGCCGAAGATCGCCGCGGCGATGCCCCGGCACAGATCGACATCCATGCCGCTCCATTCGCCATCGGCATCAGGGTTGGAAAACCCCGGAAGACCCTGGCTCACGCCGCACTGCACGAAGCCCTTGGCCTTGACGTCATCGAGCGTTGCCGCCGATGCGGTCGACGCGCCGAGCGCAAGCACGGCGGCTCCCAGGACACCTGTGAGTACAGTTTTTGTCATCGTTTTTCCTCATGGTTGCTCAAGTTGTTTTGGGCTTGAGCGCCGACTTACCGCATGCTCCGGCGACAGCCAGAACGCGAACGGCACCTCCCTTCCCGGATGCGAGACAAGGGCAAAAAACGAAACCGGTCAAGGACTATCTGACGGTTTGGTCGCCGGTTAAGTTAACGCCAAAGCGTTTTGAGAGCCGGTTTCGGACGCTGCCGGGCGTCGAGACGGTGCCGTCCGCAAGACTGGCAAACGCACCATCGCCCGCCCCTTGCCACCCATTCCGCCTCTCTCCCTTGCTCACGACGGGTGGTTATAGCCCTGCCGTCGGCGGCAAGCACAAGACGATTTCTGCTTGCGGTGTTCTTGTCGCGCCATGGCAGTCTGCATGGTTGACGTCGGCGGGGCGACCGCCTACCCGCTTGGCGTTGAACGAGACAGGAGATCACCGGACCATGGCTGGCGGAAAATCGGGCGGCAAGCGCGGCATCAACACGCAATTGGCGCATTCGGGCAACGATCCGCATGCCTTTTTCGGCTGGGTCAATCCGCCCGTAGTGCATGGCTCGACGGTGTTGTTCCCGGATGCGGCGACGATGAAGGCGACACAGGTGCGCAATGCCGACGCGGCCAGCCGGAGCCGTGTCCAGCCTTACACATACGCAACCTATGGCAGCCCGACCACGGACGCGTTGTGCGAGGCGGTCAATGAGCTGGAAGGCAGTGCGGGCACTCTTATCGTCCCGTCCGGCCTTGCGGCCGTCACCGTTCCGCTCTTGGCTTTCCTGTCGGCCGGCGATCATGTCCTGATCGTCGATACGGTCTACTACCCCACCCGGCGTTTTGCCGACACGATGCTGGCGCGGATGGGTGTCGAGGTCGAATATTACGTGCCCGAGCGCGGCGACGACATCACCGGGCTCTTCCGCAACAACACGAAGGCGCTCTTCATGGAGGCGCCGGGCTCGAACACGTTCGAAATGCAGGACCTGCCGGCTTTGGTGGCCGCGGCGAAGTCCCGCGGCATCGTCACCATGATCGACAACACTTGGGCGACGCCGCTCTTCTTCAAGCCGCTCGATCATGGCATCGACATCTCGATCCATGCCGCGACCAAGTACCCCGGCGGCCATTCGGACGTGGTCATGGGCATGGTCAGCGCCAACGAAGCGACGTGGAACCAGCTCTACAACACGCAGGTGGCGCTCGGCACGTGCGGTGCGCCGGACGATGCCTATCTGGTGCTGCGCGGGCTCAGAACCATGGGCATCCGGCTTGAGCGGCATCAGACGACGACGCTCGCCCTCGCCCGCTGGCTCGAAGAGCTGTCAGGCGAGCCGGGTTCGATCGTCGGCAACGTGCTGTGCCCGGCGCTTGAGAGTTTTCCCGGCCATGCCATCTGGAAGCGCGATTTTTCAGGCGCGGCGGGACTGTTCTCCTTCGTCATCAAGGACGGGAACGAAGCGCAGGCGCACGCCTTCCTCGATGCGCTGGAGATCTTCGGGCTCGGCTATTCCTGGGGCGGCTATGAAAGCCTGGTCACCCATGTCTATCTGAAAGACCGCACGGTCTCGGCCCGCGACTATGGCGGCGAAGTCATCCGTCTGCAGATCGGGCTTGAGGACGAGGCCGACCTGAAAGCCGACATCGAGCGCGGACTGGCCGCAGCCAGGACGGCCGGCTGATCTCAGTCGCCGGGCGCCCAGGGCGGGCGCTTCCTGGCGAAGAAGGCGGCGATGCCTTCGGCTGCCTCATCGCTCTCCCAGCGATCGGCCAACAGCGCCGCCGTCTCCTCGGTCAGCGTTGCCGGGTCGAGCCGTTCGAAGGTCAGGCAGAAATGCTTGGCGTCGGCTATCGCGCCCGGTGCGCCAATCAGCGCGGCGGTGGCGGCACGGGCAACCGCTTCATCGAGAGCATCCGCCGGACAGATCTCCGCGATCAGGCCGGCACGCAGGGCGAATTCCGCGTCGAAGGCCCGGCCCGCCAGCAGCATCTGGCGGGCGAACCCCTCGCCCAACCGCCGCACGACAAACGGGCCGATGGTCGCCGGCGCCAGACCCAGCTTGGATTCGGTAAGCGCGACACGCATCTCCGGCACCGCGATGGCGATGTCACAAACCGAGAGCATGCCGACGCCACCGCCAAAGGCATTGCCCTGGACGCGGGCGATCAGCGGCTTTGGCAGACCGTTGAGCGTCGCCAGCATGGTCGCCAGCGCGCGGCTGCCCTCCATCTTGCCGGCACGGTCCTTTTCCATCTGCTGGCGCATCCAGTTCAGATCGCCACCGGCACAAAAGGTCGGGCCCTCAGACCGCAAGACGACCACACGGGCGACCGCATCGCGGGCCAACGAATCGCCGGCTTCGGTCAGTTCGGCGATCATCTGCGCGCTCAGCGCATTGTGCTTGTCTGGCCGGTCGAGGGTCAGCGTGGCGATGCCGCGCGCATCGGTTTCAAGCCTGATCGTTTCGTAACCCGTCATGGCCCCTCACCCTTCCTGTGCCGACCTGTCCCTCAGAACGCGCCGCATGATCTTGCCGGTTGTCGTCACCGGCAACTCGTCGAGCGCCTCGATCTCGCGCGGATATTCGTGCGCCGCAAGCCGTTCCTTGACGTGCGCTTTCAATTCGGCCTCCAGCGTCGCATCGAGCGTATGGCCGTCAGCCAAAACGACGTAAGCCTTGACGATCTCGGTGCGCTGCGGGTCCGGCTTGCCGATCGCAGCAGCCATGCGGACCGCCGGATGACGGATCAGGCAGTCTTCTATGCCTCCCGGCCCGATGCGATAGCCGGCCGATGTGATCACATCATCGTCGCGGCCGACGAAGCGGATCCAGCCGTCCCGTTCGCGCACGCCGACATCGCCCATGATCAGCCAGTTGCCGATGAATTTCCGGCCCGTCGCGTCCGGATTGTTCCAATAATTCAGGAACATGACCGGATCGGGCCGGCGTACGGCAATCAGCCCCTCTTCGCCCTCGTCACATTGAGTCCCATCCGCGCGCAGGATCGCGACACTGTGCCCAGGCACGGGCCGGCCCATCACGCCCGGCTGCGCGTCCATCAGTGCGGCGCAGGACGAGATGACCAGATTGCACTCGGTCTGGCCGTAGAACTCGTTGATCGTCACGCCCAGCACGCGGCGGCCCCAATCGATCAGTTCGGCGCCAAGCGACTCCCCGCCAGAGCCGACGGTGCGCAGGCTGAGAGGCGCCGGCGGTGCATCGGGGAATGCTGCGCGCATCATCTTGAGCGCCGTCGGCGGCAGGAAGGCGCTGGTGACACTGCGCCGTGCCATGAGATCGAAGGCGTCGTCTGCGGTGAACTTGTCGAAGCGCCGGGCGACAACCGGCACGCCATGGAACAGCGCCGGCAGCAACACGTCGAGCAAGCCGCCGATCCAGGCCCAATCCGCCGGCGTCCAGATGACGTCGCCCGGTTGCGGAAAGAATTCATGGTGCATTTCGACGCCCGGCAGATGGCCGAGCAGCACCCGGTGGGCATGCAGCGCACCCTTGGGCGCCCCGGTCGTGCCTGACGTGTAGATGATCAGCGCCGGTTCGTCGGCGCCAGTGTCGATCACCTGAAAATCAGAGGACTGCGCGGCAAGCAGCGCATGCAAATCGGTCGTGCCGAGATCATCATGCGCGCCGTCGACGGTCAGGATGCGAAGACCATCCTGTGCCTCCCCGGCCATCGCCCGCAGTTTCGAAGCTCCATCCCGGTTCGTGACGATATGGCCGATGTCCGCATCGGCGATCCGGTGTTCGAGCGCATCGGGGCCGAACAGGACGAACAGTGGGACCGCGATCGCCCCCATCTTGTAGATGGCGATATGGCTGGCGGCGGTTTCGACGGTCTGCGGCAGCAGGACGCCGACGCGATGGCCGCGGGCAACGCCTTGGGCGGTCAGGAGGTTGGCGATGCGGTTCGACAGATCCCGCAGATCACCGAAGCTGACAGTGCGGTCCTGATCGTCGACGATGAGCGCCGTGCGGTTCGGCTCGGTCTCCGCCCACCGGTCACAACATGCCGCGCCCATGTTGAAGCGTGCCGGCACATCCCATTGGAACGGGTCGACCAGTTCTTCATAGGTCTCGGCAGCGGGCAGCATCAATTGTCGTCCGGTTCGAGGGCGATCAGCACCGCGCCGCCTTCCACCGCAATGCCTGGCGCGCCATGGATCGCGGCGATGACGCCGTCGCGCGGGGCGTTCAGCGGGTGCTCCATCTTCATCGCCTCGACAACGGCCAGACGGTCGCCCGCGGAAACCGCCTGCCCCGCCTCGACATCGATGAGCCGGACGATACCCGTCATCGGCACGGTGACGGCATCGCCGCTCGCCCCCGCATCGCCGTCGCCGGCCAGCGGATCGGGAATCGCGAAAACGTGCGACGCGCCGTCCAGCAGCACCGAGACATGCGGCGCGCCGGCGGCCCCATAGCGCACCACGCCTGCGTTGAAGCTCAGATCGCCCGAATTGCCGCCCATGGTCGTTGCGTCGCGGGCCAGATTGTCCAGCCGAAGCGGTGTCTCTCCGTCCAACGTGACGCTGCCGGCGCCGTTCAGGATCAGCCGGGGCGCGATAGTGGAATCGCCTTGGATCAGCCGCACCTGATGGCTGGCCTCGCCCCAAAGGCGCCAGCCCAAGCGCGGATCGGCAGGATCGAGATCAAGCGCGGCGATGGCCGCCAGCGCCATTGCGAGATCTGGCGGCTCGGGCACCATGGTCAGTGAATCGAGATCGCGGTCGATCAGGCCGGTGTCGACACGACCGGCGGCAAACCCGTCATGACCCGCAAGCGCCGCGAGAAACGCCCGGTTGGTCACGGTTCCGGCCACATGGGTTTCGGCGAGAGCGCGCTCCAGCCGGCCAAGCGCATGCGCGCGTGTTTCGCCATGGGTGATCAATTTGGCGATCATCGGATCATAAAACGGCGTGACGGCATCGTCCGACCGCACGCCGGTGTCGATGCGCGCGTCTCCAAACGCCAGATGGGCGAGCGTCCCGGTCTGAGGCAGGAAACCGTTCGATGGGTCTTCGGCATATAGCCGCGCCTCGAATGCATGACCCGTCAGCGTGATATGATCCTGCAAAAGCGGCAGTTCTTCGCCGGCGGCGACGCGCAATTGCCATTCGACCAAGTCGAGCCCGGTCACCGCTTCGGTCACCGGATGCTCGACCTGAAGGCGCGTGTTCATCTCCATGAACCAGAACCCGTCCGGCCGCAGCGGGCCGGAGCCGTCAGCGATGAACTCGACCGTGCCGGCGCCCTCATAGCCAATCGCCTTGGCAGCCCGGACCGCCGCGCCCGTCATCGCCGCGCGCACCTCGCCGGTCATGCTAGGCGCGGGCGCCTCCTCGATCACCTTCTGGTGGCGCCTTTGCAGCGAGCAGTCGCGTTCATAGAGGTGAACGACGTGGCCGTGCGCGTCGCCGAACACCTGCACCTCGATGTGGCGCGGAGCGGTCACATATTTCTCGATCAGCACCGCGTCGTCGCCAAATGCGCCCTTCGCCTCGCGGCGGCAGCTTTCGAGCGCGGCCTCGAAATCGTCCGCGCGCTCGACCTTGCGCATCCCCTTGCCGCCACCGCCGGCGCGCGCCTTGATGAGCACCGGGTAGCCGATCTGGTCGGCTTCTCCGGCGAGGAATTCGGCATTCTGATTGTCGCCATGATAGCCGGGCACGACCGGCACGCCAGCCTCATCCATCAGCGCCTTGGCTGCATCCTTCAGACCCATGGCGCGGATCGAATCCGCCGACGGGCCGGCGAAGACGAGTCCCGCGGCCTCGACCGCGTCAACGAAGGCCGGATTTTCCGACAGGAACCCGTAGCCGGGATGGATCGCATCCGCACCGGTTGCCCTCGCGGCCCCGATGATGGCGTCGATGTTCAGATAGCTGTCAGCCGCTGGCGACGGGCCGATCCGCACGGCCTCATCCGCCAATGCGACATGCAGTGCATCCGCATCGGCGTCCGAATAGACGGCGACAGCGGCGATGCCCATACGCTTGGCCGTCCGGATGACGCGGCAGGCGATCTCGCCGCGATTGGCGATGAGGAGCTTGTCAAACATCGCCAATCACATCCGGAACACGCCGAACCTGGTCTCTTCGACCGGCGCGTTGAGCGCGGCGCGGAGCGACAGGGCCACCACGTCGCGGGTCGTGCGCGGGTCGATGATGCCGTCGTCCCAGAGCCGCGCCGAGGCATAGAAGGGGTGCGACTGCTCCTCGAACAGATCGAGCGTCGGCTGCTTGAAGGCCGCTTCCTCCTCGGCGCTCCACGAGCCGCCCTTGGACTCGATGCCGGCACGCTTGACCGTGGCGAGAACGCCCGCCGCCTGCGCGCCGCCCATCACGGCAATGCGGGCATTCGGCCACATCCACAAAAAGCGCGGACCGTAGGCACGGCCACACATGCCGTAATTGCCGGCGCCGTAGGAGCCGCCGATGATCACCGTCACCTTCGGGACGGCGGCCGTGGAAACCGCCTGCACCAGCTTTGCTCCGTCCTTGGCGATGCCGCCCGCCTCATACTTCGAGCCGACCATGAAGCCGGTGATGTTCTGCAGGAACAGGAGCGGGATCTTGCGCTGGCAGCACAGTTCGATGAAATGGGCGCCCTTGAGCGAACTCTCCGAAAACAGAACGCCATTGTTTGCGATGATCCCCACCGGCACACCGTCAATATGCGCAAAGCCGGTAACGAGCGTCGTGCCGTAGCGCGGCTTGAACTCGGCGAAGTCCGAGCCATCGACGATCCGCGCGATGACATCGCGCACGTCATAAGGCGTTTTCGGATCGTCCGGTAGCAGGTCGAGAAGGCTGTCTGGATCGTGGTCCGGCGCGACGGGTTCGCGCAACGCAATGGACGGCGCGGGCGCCGGGCCGAGATCGGCGACGATCCGGCGGGCGAGCGCCAGTGCGTGATGGTCGTCGTCGGCCAGATAATCGGCGACGCCGGAAAGGCGCGTGTGGGTGTCGCCGCCGCCCAGCGTTTCGGCGTCCACCACCTCGCCGGTCGCTTCCTTGACCAGCGGCGGGCCGGCCAGGAAGATCGTGCCCTGCTCTCTGACGATGATCGTCTGGTCGCTCATCGCCGGCACATAGGCGCCGCCCGCCGTGCACGAACCCATCACCACGGCGATCTGGGCAATGCCCGCCGCGCTCATCCGTGCCTGATTATAGAAGATGCGGCCGAAATGGTCCCGGTCTGGAAACACCTCGTCCTGGTTGGGCAGGTTGGCGCCGCCGGAGTCGACCAGATAGAGACATGGCAGCCGGTTCTGCTCGGCAGTCTCCTGCGCGCGCAGATGCTTCTTGACGGTCAGCGGATAGTAGGTGCCGCCCTTCACGGTCGCATCGTTGCAGACGATCATGCAGTCGCGGCCCGACACCTTGCCGACACCGGCGATCACCCCGGCAGCGGGGATATCATCGTCGTAGACGCCCCGCGCGGCGAACAGGCCGATCTCGAGAAACGACGCGCCGGGGTCCAGCAACCCCTGCACCCGGTCGCGCGGCAACAGCTTGCCGCGCTTGACGTGCCGCGCCTGCGATGCCTCCGACCCGCCCTGCATGATGCGGGCGGCTTCGGCAGCGGTCTCCTCGGTCTGTGTCCTGAGAAGCGACACTAGGCCGTCTCCGCAAACAATTCCCGACCGATCAGCATGCGCCGGATCTCGCTGGTGCCGGCGCCGATCTCGTAGAGCTTGGCATCGCGCAGAAGGCGCCCGGTCGGATAGTCGTTGGTGTAGCCATTGCCACCCAGGCACTGGATCGCTTCAAGCGCGATTTGCGTCGCCTTTTCAGCGCTGTAGAGGATACAGCCGGCGGCATCCTTGCGGGTCGTCTCGCCCCGGTCGGCGGCCTGCGCGACGGCATAGACATAGGCACGGCAAGCGTTCATCACCGTGTACATGTCGGCCAGTTTGCCCTGCATGAGCTGGAACTCGCCGATCGGCCGGCCGAACTGCTCGCGCTCATGCACATAGGGCATGACGACATCCATGGCGGCGGCCATGATGCCCAGCGGACCGCCCGCCAGTACGATGCGCTCATAGTCAAGGCCGCTCATCAGGACATTGACGCCGCGCCCCTCCTCACCCAGCACATTGTCGAAGGGCACCTCGCAATCCTCGAACACCAGTTCGCACGTGTCCGAGCCGCGCATGCCCAGCTTGTCGAGCTTCTGGGCGGGCGCGAAGCCGGCCATGTCTTTCTCGATGAGGAAAGCCGTGATGCCGCGCGGGCCGGCGTCCGGATCGGTCTTGGCATAGACGACCAACACATCGGCCGTCGGGCCGTTGGTCGTCCACATCTTGTTGCCGTTCAGCACGTAGCGGTCGTTCTTCTTGTCGGCGCGCAGCCTCATCGACACCACATCGGAGCCCGAGCCCGGCTCGCTCATCGCCAACGCGCCCATGTGGTCGCCGGAGATCAGGCCCGGCAGATAACGGGCCTTCTGCTCGGCATTGCCGTTGCGGGCGATCTGGTTGATGCAAAGGTTGGAATGGGCGCCGTATGACAATGCAACAGACGCCGAGGCGCGGCTGACTTCCTCAACGGCGATGACGTGGGCGAGATAGCCCATGCCGGCGCCGCCATCGTCTTCGGACACGGTGATGCCGTGCAGGCCGAGCGCACCGAGTTCGGGCCACAGATCAGCGGGGAGGGTATTGGTCGCGTCGATTTCGGCGGCACGCGGCGCAATGCGCTCCTGCGCAAAGCGGTGCACCGTCTCGCGCAGCGCCTCGATCTCCTCGCCAAGCGCGAAATTCATCGTCGCCGTGAACATGGCGCGTTGTCCTCCCCCAACCGACTTCCTGTTGGCCTATTCGGCGGCCTGCGGCAAGGGCGCGGCCTCCGGCTCGGTGTCGAGCGCTGCCAGAAGCGCCGCCCGTTCGTCGGCGGCCTTTGCCATCGCCTCTTCCTTGACCGGCCCGAACCCGCGGATCATCTCCGGCACGGACAGGAGGTCGCGGAGGGTCCCGAACCGTTCATCGTCCAGCGTGCCGAGCGCCATTTCGACATCGGCCTCATATTGAACGATCAACGCCCGTTCGGCACGGCGCTCGGCAGTGTAGCCGAACGGATCGAGCCGCGTGCCCCGCAGTCCCTTGAACCGGGCCAAAAGGCGCATCACCCGCAGCATCCACGGGCCGAACTCGCGCTTTTTCGGCCGACCGCCGGCGTCCTCGCCGGGAAGAAGCGGCGGCGCGAGGTTGAAGGACAGTTTGAAATCGCCGGCAAAGGTCTGCGTCAGATAGCGGTCAAATGCCGGATCGGCGAACAGCCGCGCCACCTCATATTCGTCCTTGTAGGCGAGAAGCTTCGCATGATTGTGCGCAACAGCCCGCACCAGCGCGTCGCGGTCCGCCGGCCGCGACAGGCGCTCTTCGGCGACCGACGCCACACGGGCGGCCATATCGCGATAGCGCTTGGCCAGCGCATCGTTCTGATAGGCCGTCAGATGGGCGGCGCGGTGGCGGATGAGCTCGTCCGTCGCCATCTCCGCCATCGGCTTGAAGCCGTTCTGCCGCACCTCCAGCGCTTCGATCGCGGTCGGATCGTGCGCCATGACGCGGCCCCAGCGGAAGGCGTCGATGTTGGCATCGACCGCAACGCCGTTGATGGCGATCGCCTGTTCGATCGCCTCGCCACTGAGCGGTATCAGCCCCTTTTGCCAGGCAAAGCCGACCATCAGGATGTTGGTGGCGATCTCGTCGCCGGCGACGGCCATCGCAGCCTTGCCGAAATCGTGGAAATGGGCGTCGGGCCGCACCACGGAACGCACAGTGTCCTCGACCGTCTGCTTGCGGAAATCGAAATCGCGCTGACGCACGAACTCGGCCACCGGCGTCAGCTTGGCGTTGACCACCGCATGGGTGCGCTCGGGATCGCAGCGCACGGTGCCGTCGCGCGATGCCGCCACCACGCTGTCGGCGGCGATGAGCACATTGGCGCCGCCCGGCGCGATGCGCGGGCTCTTGCGCGGATTGTCGCCGGCCGACAGCCGGATGTGGCTCATCACCGCGCCGCCCTTTTGCGCAAGGCCGGCCATGTCGAGCACCAGCGGCGCGACATTTTCAAGCCGCGCGGCCATGGCGATGATGCCGCCGATCGTCAGCACACCCGTGCCGCCGACTCCGGTAACGGCAATGTTCCAGCTCGGCGTCATTTCGGGCAGGTCGGGCACGGGCAGGCCCGAGACGTCGGGCGCGGTGCTGCGCGCGCCTTTTTTCAGGGCGCCGCCGCGCACCGTGACGAATGACGGGCAGAAGCCTTTGACGCAGGAGAAGTCTTTGTTGCAGGCGGACTGGTTGATCTGCCGCTTGCGCCCCATTTCCGTTTCGAGCGGATCGATGGCGATGCAGTTGGATTGCACCGAACAGTCGCCGCAGCCTTCGCAGACGGCCGGGTTGATCAAGACCCGCATGTCCGGATCTTCCATCAGCCCGCGCTTGCGCCGGCGGCGCTTTTCGGCAGCGCAGGTCTGGACATAGACGATCGCGGTCACGCCCGGCTGCTCGCGCAGTTCCTTCATCACCGCATCGATCTCGTCGCGATGGCGAATGTCGGTGCCGGGCGCCAGATCGGGCGCGCTGTACGCATCGATATTGTCGCTCATCAAGACGATCGTGCCGACGCCTTCGTGATGGAGTTGGTGGGTGAGTTGCTGCGGCGTGAGGCTGCCGTCGAGCGGCTGGCCGCCGGTCATGGCGACGGCATCGTTGTAGAGCAGCTTGTAGGTGATGTTGGCGCCCGCCGACACCGACTGGCGGACCGCCAGAATGCCGGAGTGGAAATAGGTGCCGTCGCCCAGATTGACGAAGATGTGCTTTTCGTCGGTGTATCGGCCAATGGCCGTCCAGGGCACGCCCTCGCCGCCCATCTGCGTGAAGGTCTCGGTGTTCCGGTCCATCCACTGGGCCATGTAATGGCAGCCAATGCCGGCCAGCGCGCGAGAGCCTTCGGGCACCTTGGTGGAGGTGTTGTGCGGGCAGCCGGCGCAATAATGCGGCTGCCGCGTCACTGCGGGCACATGGCTCTCGGCATAGCGTTCGCGCTCTTCGAGATAGGCCAGACGCGCCTTGATCTGCATACGCAGGCCGTCATCGATACCGTCGAGCTTGAGCACCCGGTCGGCGATGCCGCGCGCAACGGCCCCGACCGACAGGGCCTTGGACAGCGACAGGAAGGGCTGATCGTGCTCGTCGAACTTGCCGACGATGCGTGGGCGCACATCGGCGCGCCAGTTGAACAGATGCATCTTGATCTGGTTTTCGATGATCTCACGCCGTTCCTCGACGATCAGCACCTCTTCGAGCCCCTCGGAGAACTCGCGCACGCCCTCGGGCTCGAGCGGCCATGTCATGCGCACCTTGTAGAGTCGAAGGCCGACATGGGCCGCTTCGGCTTCGCCTATGCCCAGTTCGAACAGGGCCTGACGCACGTCCTCATAAGCCTTGCCAGAGCCAGCAATGCCAAACCGCGCGTTCGGGCTGTCCATTGTGATCTCGTCAACCCGATTGGCCCGCGCGAAGGCAAGCGCCGCATAAGGCTTGATCTCCTGAAGGCGCTGGTCCTGGACGAGCGGGGCATCGGGCCAGCGGAGATTGACGCCGCCCGGCGGCAACTCGAAATCCGGCATCACGAACTGCCGGTCTTCGCCCGAAAGGTCGACCACCGACGTCGTCTCGACCGTGTCGGAGATGAACTTCATGCCGACCCACAGGCCCGAATAGCGCGACATGGCAATGCCGAGCAGGCCCATCTCGAGAAATTCGTGGATCGAGGACGGGTAGAGGCACGGAATGATCGCCGAGGCAAACGCATGGTCGGACTGGTGGGGCACGGTCGACGATTTGCAGGTATGGTCGTCGCCGGCCAGGCACAGGACGCCGCCATGGAGGGCCGAGCCAGCGGCATTGCCGTGCTTGAAGACGTCGCCCGACCGGTCGACGCCCGGTCCCTTGCCATACCAGATGCCGAGCACGCCATCCTTGCGGACACCCGGCGACAATCCGACTTGCTGCGTGCCCCAGACCGCGGTCGCGGCCAGTTCCTCGTTGACGCCGGGCTGGAAGGTGATGTCGAGCGGGTCGAGATGCTTTCGGGCGCGGACAAGCTGCTGGTCGTATCCGCCCAGCGGCGATCCGCGATACCCGGTGACGAAAGCGGCGGTGTTCAGGCCCGCGGCCCGGTCGCGGCGCATCTGCACCATCGGCAGGCGGACGAGCGCCTGCATGCCGCTCATATACACCGCGCCCCCGGACGCGGTGTAGGTGTCGTCCAGACGGACGGCTGCGATGTTCATCTGTCAATCCTCCCCCGCGCGCCAGGCATGGCGGCGGAGCGGCGCGGCACCGCGGGCTCCAGACGGATCAAGGGCAGGCGCAGCCCCTCCCTGCGCGCCCGACCGGTCATGTCCACACGGACCGCGCAACGGTTCGTGTTTCCAATTAAGAACCAGTCTAAAACGGCGATTCCCAAGACCGCAAGCAAAACCGGACGCCGGCATGGCGGGCCGGGCCGCCAATCGATCAGCAGGTGAAAATCGGGGCCGGCAAGGCTTTGAAAAATCTGGCGAACCCGGCAGGATTCGAACCTGCGACCTGATGATTAGAAGTCACCTGCTCTATCCAGCTGAGCTACGGGTCCGTCGATGCAGATATAGACGCTTGGCGCCGGCCGGCGCAATCGCGCGCCGGGACAGATTCGGCGACGCCATGCCGGTCAGGACGCGTCAATGGGTCCAGGGTATGCGGCGGTCGTACTTGAAATTGTCGGCATAGGCCTGGCGCCGCCGCTCGGGCTTTTGCGGCTCTTCGATGCGATAGGTCAGACCGTGCTTTTCGGCGTAGGCGACCGCCGCCTCTTTTGTCTCGAAGCGCAGATGGATCTGCGTGCGCATGTCCGACGACGAGGTGTAGCCCATCAGCGGCTCGACGCGACGCGGCTGTTCGCGGTCGAATTCGAGCACCCAATGGCCGGTCTTGGCCTTGCCCGACTGCATGGCGGTCTTGGCCGGGCTGAAAATGCGCGCACTCATGCCAATCGTCTCCTCTGCCAAACATCTGCGCCGGCGTGCGGCCGACGGGTCGTGGTCGGAGCGGCAGGATTCGAACCTGCGACCCTCTGGTCCCAAACCAGATGCGCTACCAGGCTGCGCTACGCTCCGATTGTGCCGCGACAGGCCGGGACCGCATACACGCGCAACCGGGTACCCGCAAGGGTCCGATCGCCGTGACCCTCACATCTCATTCGCCGTCGCCGATCGCGGGATGCGCCAGCCGGTCGCCGGCAGCGATCCCGAACGCATCGGCCGTGCCCGCATGGATTTCAAGCACGTACAATGCCGGCGCGCCGGACCGGATCGGCACCGTCGAAAAAGGCACCGTATTGCGGGCGATCCTGACGATTGTGCCGTTTTCGGCGGCGAAGACGATGTCGAGCGGCAACGGCGTGTCCTTCATCCAGAAGGCGCGCTGGCCGACCGCCTTGAAGACGAACAGCATCGCGCGATCGCCCGGCAGATCGGTGCGGTACATCAACCCGCGCATGTGCTCGTCACCGGTGCGGGCGATTTCGAGATCGAACCGCGCCCGGACCTCGCCATCGGCGGCGACGACGGACAATGGCGCCGGATCGACCGGCAGCCGCATCGGTTCGTCCGCCAGCACGGCAAGGGATGCGCCCAGAACCATGAGCACGGCCAAGGCAATGGCGGTCAAACGGGATCGGATCGGGATCGCGGGATGCATGCGCTCAGATATGAGCGAAGCCGGCGGCGATCAATGGGACGATGGCGGCTGGACCCCGATATCGGGGTAGATTTCGGCCGCCATCAGTCCCTTCTCGCCCTCGCCGAAACGGGCAATGACCACCTGGCCGGGCCGCAATTCGGTCAGGCCGAAGCGGCGCAGCGTCTCCATATGCACGAAGATGTCCGGCGTGCCCTCGCCGCGGGTCAAAAAACCGAAGCCTTTGGTGCGGTTGAACCATTTGACGATCACCCGCTCCAGGCCGCTGGTCGGCGTGACGTTGACATGGGTACGCGGCTCGCTGGAGGCGGGATGAACGGCGGTCGATGCGTCCATCGAGATGATCCGGAACGCCTGAAAGCCGCGTTCGCCGCGCTGCGCCTCACAGACGATGCGCGCGCCTTCCAGCGCGGTCTGGTGTCCGTCGCGCCGCAGGCAGGTGACGTGCAGCATCACATCGCCGAAAGCGGCATCGTCCGGCACGATGAAACCATAGCCCTTTGCGATGTCGAACCATTTGATCTTGCCGGCGATCTCGACAAGGCTGCCCACACCGGCATCGTGCGCTTCCTGGGCACGCTCGCCGATGGCCTTGTCTTTGCCAGATTGCGACTCATCACCCATACGACCAACATCCCCCGCACGCTCGGCGCAATGGGACCAGTCGCGCACAAGCCGTGATTCGAAGCGAAGGATAGCATCACGACGCCCGATTGCGGCAAGAGCGAAAAGCCGGTTTGCCCCGGAATACCGGGCTAGCCAGCCGATTTGCGGCCCGATACTGTGAATAAGTCTTGCGCCGTCGCCATGGCCGTCCGAAAAGCGACAGCGGCGGAGCGGTGCACACTGATGGTGACGCTGGGTCAGCATCGCCGCCACCGACAACCACAGTCCGGGATCCGACAATGCGCTATTTGCACACCATGGTCCGCGTTCGCGACATCGACGAATCGCTGGCATTTTATTGCGACAAGCTGGGACTGGAGGAGGTCCGGCGCCACGAGAGCGAAAAGGGACGTTACACGCTCATCTTCCTGTCGGCGCCCGAAGACAAGGAAGCCGCACTCGCCAACAAGGCGCCGCTGATCGAACTGACCTACAATTGGGATCCCGAAGACTATCAGGGCGGCCGGAATTTCGGCCACCTAGCCTATCAGGTGGACGACATCTATGCGACGTGCCAGCGGCTGGCCGACAATGGCGTGACCATCAACCGTCCTCCGCGCGACGGCTATATGGCATTCGTGCGCTCGCCCGACGGCATTTCGATCGAGCTGCTGCAGAAGGGCGATGCGCTGGCGCCGCAGGAGCCTTGGGCGAGCATGGAGAACACCGGAAGCTGGTAGTCCAGTCGGCCGTGCGGCCCAAGGCCGCATCGCGGTCCGGTCCGCTGCCTTGATTGCTTCACGATTTGGCCGTAATCGCTCCTTATCGGTTCCCGCCAGCATTAAGTCATTGCGCATATTTTGCCGCGATGATGGCGGGACAGCGCGCGGCAAGCCAGAGATGCGATATTCAGATCGCCGGATAGCCGACGGGATTGTTCGACCGGGGGCCCGAGGGGAAACGCACTTTTGAAGTCATCGCTCCGCTTTGCTGATCAAGGCCGCGCGCCGGGCGTTGTCGCCGTTTTTGCGGCCGCACTGTTGGTGTCGGCGTGCACGACGTCGTCGCTGGATACGGTCGCCACGGGCCTCGGCCCGGCGCCCGCCGTCGATACGGGCACCGTGATGGCTATGAATGACGGAGAAGCCCTGCCGGCACCCGATGTGCGGCCGGGCGCACCGGTCGGCGAAACCGTGCCGGTCACCGACGGCGCAACGGTCGCCTTTGCGGGTTCGACGCCAACGGCTCCCGAAGCTGCTCAGATCACGGTGGCCGAAACCGCGCCGATTGCCGAAGTGCCGGCGCAGACCGTCATTGTGGCCGAGGCGACAGAGGCGGCAACGCCGGTTTCCGCACCGGCGGTGGCCGCCGAAGCCACGGCTCCCACCACTCCGGCCGCGCCGTCCGCCGACGATGTCGCAACGCAGCGCATTCTGGCGGCCAGCAACGCACCCACCGCGAGCGGCGCCGAAGCGCAACCTGCACAAGCCGAAGTGGCCACTGCGCCGGCGCCCGCCATCACAGCCCCTGCCCCCGCCACCGAGAGCCGCCCGGGCTTTCTCAATGCGCTGTTTGGCAGCCGCCGCGACGCACAGGGTCGCCCGCGCCCTCTGGTCGCCACCGCGTCGAGCCGGGAAGCGCCGTCGCCGGTGATCGAGCAGCCCGCCGCACCGCAGCCGGTCATCGCCCGCGCCTCGGCCAGCGGCAGCACCGCCGCCCTGCCCGGTTTCAGCCGCGAACGAGCGCTCGGCATCAACCAGGACGCCGCGGTCAGTAGCGCGCCTGTCCAGCTTGCCTCGGCCGCGGGCCTTGCACGGCTGGCGCCCAACGGGCTGCGTACTCAGCATTCGGGCGTCGATGTCGCCTGCCTCAAGCCGGCATTGGTGCGCCTTCTCAAGCGTGTCGAGCAGCGCTACGGCAAACCAGTGGTGGTCACCTCCGGCTATCGCAGCCCGCAACGCAATCGGCGCGCACGCGGTGCCAAGAACTCGCTGCACATGTACTGTGCCGCCGCCGACATCCAGGTCGAAGGCGTCAGCAAATGGGATCTGGCCGCCTATCTGCGTTCGGTGCCCGGCCGGGGCGGCGTGGGCACCTATTGCCACACCAAATCGGTGCATATCGACATCGGTCCCAAGCGCGACTGGAACTGGCGCTGCCGCCGCCGCAGCTGACCCGCGCCGACCATGGATGGCGCCCGCACCGGCGCCCGTCACGGTTCTTCAAAAAATCGGATTTTGCCTTTGCGATCAGGGTTGCAGCGGCGATTGAATGTGCCTATACACCGCTCACCTTGATGCGCGCCCATCGTCTAGCGGTCTAGGACGCCGCCCTTTCACGGCGGAAACACGGGTTCGAGTCCCGTTGGGCGTGCCACTTCTTTTCCCTTCACAGCACCGAATTTGCCGCGCGTTCAGGCGCGTGCCAGATCGTCGATGATTGGGCAGTCGGGCCGGTCGTTGCCCTGGCATGTGTCCGCAAGCCGCGTCAGGGTCGCACGCAGCGATTGCAGTTCGGCAAGCTTGCGGTCGATCTGGCCGATTTTCTCCACCGCCAGCGCTTTGACGTCGGCGCTTGCCCGGTGTTCGTCGTCATAAAGCGACAAGAGCAGCCGGCATTCCTCGATCGAAAATCCGAGGCTTCGGGCGCGCTGCACGAATTTCAGCCTGTGCACATCCGAGTCGGAATAGTCGCGATAGCCATTCTCTGCCCGCGCAGGCCGGACCAGGCCGATCTCTTCATAATAGCGGATGGTCTTTCTGGGCAGGTCAGTCGCGTGTGCCGCCGAGCCGATGTTCATTGCCGGTCCCCAGTTCCGATGCGCCGTAGGTGGCGCGCAGACGGTCGATCTCCGCATCGGAGAAGCCCAGCATCCGCGCGCGCCGCAGAAACTGGGCAAAGCTGGCCGGTTCGCGCGCGGCGGGGTCGCGCTGGCCCAGTTCCGGTTCGGTTGTCATCTGTCGCTCGGTCATGGTCTTGATGTGGTGCTTTGTCCACGTCTTTACACCCAAGGGCCGGTGACGGCCTTTTGACAATAATGTGTCCACAAAGTGCGTGAACGGTCACGGAGCCTAATCCTACCCTTCACGGGAAGGTCAAGTCCGGTGGCTAAACGGGTGCGGAGCCCGATTGCCGGCGTTCGCCGATGATCTCGGCCAGAATCGCAACGGCGATTTCGGAAGGCGTCGACGCGCCGATCGGCAAGCCTATCGGGGCCTTGATAAGCGACAGGGCCTTGGGATCGGCGCCGGCGGTGGTCAGCCGCTCGATGCGGCGTCCATGGGTCTTCCGGCTGCCCAGCGCGCCGACATAAAAACAACCCGCGTCGAGCGCGGCGCGGATCGGCAGATCGTCGATCTTCGGATCGTGGGTCAGGGCGACGAGTGCGCACCAGCGATCGAGCGGGCGCGCGACAAGCACCGTCTCCGGCCAGTCCGCCGCCAGATCGATGCCCGCAAAGCGCTCCGGCGTCGCAAAGGCGGTGCGCGGATCGATGATCTCCGGCAGGAAGCCGGCGGCAGAGGCCATAGGCGCCAGCGCCTGGCTGATATGCACAGCGCCGACGATCACCATGCGCACCGGCGGCAGATGGACATTGATGAAGAAGTCGCGGCCGGAGACCGACACCGGCGCCGCCCTGCCCGACCGGAACGCCTCGGCGATCGCCGCGCCGAGCTCGCCGGGAATTGCTTCGCCCTCGCCCACCACCCGGTCGCGCCCGTCGCCCAGATCGGTGACCACGGCGACGGCCCGCCGTTCGGCGCGCGCAGCGTTCAGCGCCTTGAGAACCGCCGGATCCAACGTCAGCCCACGCGCTCGACATAGACGCGGATGCGGCCGCCGCAGGACAGGCCCGCACGCCATGCGGTCTCATCGGCGACACCGAATTCGATCATGCGCGGTTCGCCCGATGCGATCACGTCCATCGCCGCAACGATCACCTCGCCCTCGACGCAGCCGCCCGACACCGATCCCTCGAAGAGACCGTCCTCATCGACCGCAAGATGACTGCCGGTCGGCCTCGGCGCCGATCCCCAAGTTTCGACCACCGTCGCGAGCGCAACATCGCGGCCCGCGCGCATCGCCGTTTCGGCGAAGCGCAACGGATCGTGGTCGGTGACATGATCGGTCTGTGTCTGCATGGTGCGGTCCTCTGAAGCCAGCATAGGCGAAGGCCGCGGCGGCGAAAAGCGCTCGGCACGGGTGCGAGCGAGCCTTGCCCTTTGAAAGGGGGCGGTGCATCACAGCGGCCATGTTCCGGCTGGTTTTGACATGTGCCGCATCCGCCCTGCTGTTGGCCGGCCTGCCGGCGCGCGCCGCCGATGGCGTGGCGGTCGTCGCACCGCTCAGCGGGTCTTACGCGGCGGTCGGCCGGACACTCGACGAGAGTGTCCGGGCCGTGCTGGGCGACGATGTGCCGGTGCTCGATGATGGCTGCGATGCACAGACGGCGGAGAACGCGGCGAGAGACGTGATCGAGGCGGGTGACGCGCTGGTGATCGGCCTGCCCTGCGTCGACGCGTTCGACGCCGCCATGCCAGCGCTTGCCGAGGCCGGCGTGCCGGTGATCGCGGTGGGCATTCGCGCCGAGGACATCACGGTTGCGCCGCGCGGCACCGCGCAATGGCCGGTGTTCCGTGCAGGACCGGCGGCAAGCGCGGAATTTGAGGTGCTGGCCCGCCATCTGGCCCGGGCATGGCGCGAGGCCAGTTTCGCCATCATCGACGATGGCACGCTCTATGGCCGGCGGCTGGCGGAAAATGTCCGCCTGCTGCTGGCCGATTCGGCGCTTGAGCCGGTCTTTGTCGACACCTACCGCCCGCTGCTGGAAAGCCAGGCCGCGCTGGTGCGCCGGTTGCAGCAGTCGGGCGCAAGCCACGTGCTGATCGGCGGCGATGTGCGCGATGCGGCGGTCATCGCCGCCGACGCGGCAAGGATCGGCTATCCGCTTGCGATGGCCGGCGGCGGCATTCTGATCGCACCGCCTGCCGACGGCCGTCTGCCGGACGGCACGATCACCGTTGCCATTCCGACCGATGTCGATCCGGCGCAGATCGCCGCGCAGATCGCCAAGGCCGCGCTTGCCGCCGACATGCCCGTCACCGACGCGTTGCGCACGCTGACGTTCGACACTGAGATCGGTCGCATCGCCTTCGGCGACGATGGCGAGCCCGATGCACGCTTCTTCCGCGTTCACACCTTCCGAAACGGTCGCACCGAACCGCTCGCCCCAGACATGGATGGATAGGCAGATGACCCCCGGCCCGCGCAACCTGATCACCGACATTGCCGGCCTGAAGGTGGGTCAGGCGACCCACGCCCGCATCAAAAGCGGCGTCACCGCGATCATCTGCGACGAACCGGCGGCGGCCGGGGTCATGGTGCTCGGCGGCGCACCGGGCACACGCGAGACCGACCTTCTGGCGCCGCACAACACGGTCGAGGCGGTCGATGCGATTGTTCTTTCGGGCGGCTCGGCCTTCGGCCTCGATGCGGCCTCCGGCGTGCAGGACTGGCTTGCCGAACAGGGGCGCGGCTTTCCCGTTGGCCCGCACCGGGTTCCGATCGTGCCGTCGGCCATCCTGTTCGACCTGATCAATGGCGGCGACAAGGATTGGGGCGAGAAATCGCCCTACCGTTCGCTGGGCACGCTTGCGGCGCAAACGGCGGCAACCGAGTTCGCCATCGGCAGCCACGGCGCGGGCGCCGGCGCGCTCACAGCCGACATCAAGGGCGGTCTGGGCTCGGCGTCGGCCGAACTCGATCGTACCGGTGTCTCCGTTGGCTCGCTGGTTGCCGTCAACAGCCTTGGAACGCCGATGGTCGGCGGTACGCGCCATTTCTGGGCGGCGCCGTTCGAACAGGATGGCGAGTTCGGCGACGAAGGCCTGCCCGAGCCGATGCCCGCCGATGCCACCGATCTGCGCATCAAGTTCCGCGATCTGGTCTCCGACGGCGCGCCGGTGAACACGACGATCGGGGTCGTTGCCACCGACGCCAAGCTGACCAAGGCGCAATGCCAGCGGCTGGCTATCGCCGCCCATGACGGGCTCGCCCGCGCCATCTGGCCGGCGCACACGCCGTTCGACGGCGACTGCATCTTCGCTCTGGCCACAGGCCGGGCCGAGATCGGACCCGATCTCGATGTCTTTGTCGATCTGTGCGCGGCAGCCTCGGCGACAATGGCGCGCGCCGTGGCGCGGGGCGTTTATTCCGCTCACGAAGAGCCGGGGGATATCATGCCGGTCTGGTCGTCGCGCCGTTGACAGGCCGGCGGCACGCGCGCCACTGACAGCGCCAGCCGCACCATACAGGAGAGACCAGCCATGCGCGACATCAAGATCGCTCCGTCCATTCTCGCGTCGGACTTTTCCAAGCTCGGCGAAGAAGTGCGCGCGGTCACCGAGGCCGGCGCCGACTGGATCCATCTCGATGTGATGGACGGCCATTTTGTGCCCAACATCTCCTATGGGCCCGATGTGATCGCCGCGCTGCGTGCGCACGCCGACATTGTGTTCGACTGTCATCTGATGATCGCGCCGGCCGATCCCTATCTGGAAGCCTTCGCCAAGGCCGGATGCGACACGATCACCGTGCATGCCGAGGCGGGCCCACACCTGCACCGTTCGCTGCAGGCCATCCGTGCGCTCGGCAAGAAGGCCGGGGTCACGTTGAATCCCGCAACGCCCGTGTCGGCCATCGAGCATGTGATCGACATGGTCGACCTGGTACTGGTGATGAGCGTCAATCCGGGCTTTGGCGGACAGAAGTTCATCGACGCCGTCGTGCCGAAGATCGCCGCCATCGATGCGCTGATCGGCGATCGCCCGATCGATCTTGAGGTCGATGGCGGGGTGACGGCCGAAACCGCGCCCGCCTGCGCCAAGGCTGGCGCCAACGCCTTCGTCGCCGGATCGGCGATCTTCAAAGGCGGGACAGTTGACGCCTACCGTGCTAACATTGAAGCCATTCGGGCGGCGGCGACGGACAACCGGCCATAGGAGGTCGATATGGTTGAACGGTTCTTCTGCAGGCTTCGCGCCTGCCTCGCTTTGGCGTTGCTGACGTCTTTCGTCATTTTTGGCGCTCTCGCCCCGGCCAGGGCCGGCGATGCTGCAACCCTGAACGTACTGGGTTTCTCGTCGGACGGCGCGATCTTCGCCTTCGAGGAGTATGGCGTTCAGGACGGCTCCGGCTTCCCCTACGCGAACCGCTTCTACATCGACACGGCAACCGACACGTTCCTGCCCGGCTCGCCGATCCGCAAGCGGATCGACGACGAAACAGCAAGCGTCGCCGAGGCGCGTGCGCAGGCCAAGGCGGCGGGCGAGACGACGATTTCCGATGCGCTGCTGGCCGTCAATCCCGGCGTGCTGGCGGGCTTCAATCCGATCACCGAACTGAGCGCCGATCCGTCCCGCATGGTGGTCAATCCGCGTCCCGTCAATCCGCCGGTCGATGCGCCTCTCGAAGTGCGTCTGACCGAACTGCCCTTCCTTCCGACGGGAAACTGCGAGGGCATTGCCGACCAGATCGCCGGATTCCGGCTGACGCAGATCGATGCCGAACCGGAAGGCACGACACGGCTTCTGTCCGAGGATGACAGCGTCCCGGTCAGCCGCGGCTGCCCGCTTGGTTATGCCATCGGCGGCATCCAGACCTTCTTTCCCGACAAGGCCGACCCGGTCTTCGCCGTCCTGATCGCCATCCGTTCGTTCGGCTTTGAAGGGCCGGACTTCCGCTGGATGGCGGTGACGGCGCCGATGACACCTTAGGAAACGGCGGCACATGGGGCTTCGGGGACGACTGGCCGCGTCGCGGCTGACATTCCGGCGCGCGGCGACGGCGAGCCTCGGTTGCGCGGTTCTGGCGGGACTTCTGACGGTGCTGACACTGCGTTGGCAATATGGCTGGTCCGACACCGGGCAGATCGGCCTTGTCAGCAGCATATTCGGGGCCGGCGCGGGCATCGGTTTCGCGGCCGCCCTTCTGGTCACCAGTCTCGCCATGCCCCACGCCCGCCGGCGCTGGCGCATCGCAGTGACGATCCTGCTGGCCGTTCTTGCCGTCCTTGGCACGACCTACTTCATCTTCTTTCTCGAACATCGCAGCTATTACAGCCAGTGGCACGCTGCGGCGCTGACGCGGCTCTGGTTCTGGCAGCAGTTTTTCACCGCCCTTGGAGGCGCGGCCCAGTTCGCAGTGATGGGCATCCGCTATTTCGGCATCGGCGCGCTGATACTGATCGCCGCCGCAAGCTGGTGGGTGTATCGACCGGCGCATTGAGTGTTGCGGCGCGGCCTGTTAGGCGAACGGCGCACACCTCTCCTACCCGCAGGTTCATCACATGATTCCCCGCTACTCGCGCCCCGACATGGTCGCCATCTGGTCGCCCGAGACCAAGTTCCGCATCTGGTTCGAGATCGAGGCCCATGCCTGCGACGCACTCGCCAAGGCCGGCGTGATCCCCGAGCGGGCCGCGCAGGTGATCTGGGAGAAAGCCGGGACGGCGACCTTCGATGTTGCACGCATCGACGCGATCGAGCGCGAAACCAAGCACGATGTCATCGCGTTCCTGACGCATCTGGCTGAAATCGTCGGACCGGAGGCGCGGTTCGTCCACCAAGGCATGACCTCGTCGGACGTTTTGGACACGTGTCTGGCTGTGCAGCTCTCGCGCGCCGCCGACATTCTGCTGGCCGATCTCGACGCGCTGCTTGCTGCTCTCAAGACCCGCGCGCTGGAGCACAAGGACACGGTCACCATCGGCCGCAGCCATGGCATCCATGCCGAACCGACAACGTTCGGTCTCAAGCTCGCCCAGGCTTTTGCCGAGTTCGAAAGGTGCAAGTGCCGGCTCGAGGCGGCCCGCGCCGACATCGCGACCTGCGCCATATCCGGTGCCGTCGGCACATTCGCCAATATCGACCCGGCCATCGAGGCCCATGTCGCCGAAGCGATGGGCCTGACCGCGGAACCGGTCTCCACGCAGGTGATCCCGCGCGACCGGCATGCGATGTTCTTTGCCACGCTCGGCGTGATTGCCTCGTCGGTGGAGCGGTTGGCCGTCGAGATCCGCCATCTGCAACGCACCGAAGTGCTTGAGGCGGAAGAGTATTTCGCGCCGGGACAGAAGGGCTCGTCGGCAATGCCACACAAGCGGAACCCGGTGCTGACCGAGAACCTGACCGGCCTTGCGCGCATGGTGCGCGGTTATGTGACCCCGGCGCTCGAAAATGTCGCGTTGTGGCACGAGCGTGACATCTCGCATTCATCGGTCGAACGGATGATCGGCCCCGATGCGACGATCACGCTCGACTTCGCGCTGGCCCGGCTGACCGGAGTGATCGAGAAGCTCGTCGTCTACCCGGATGCGATGACCGCGAACATGAACCGTTTTCGCGGCCTGATCCACTCGCAGCGCGTGCTTCTGGCGCTGACGCAGGCGGGCGTCAGCCGCGAGGACGCATACCGGCTGGTTCAGCGCAATGCGATGAAGGTCTGGGAACAGGGCAAGGACTTCCTCACCGAACTGCTCGCTGACGACGATGTTCGCGCCCATCTGGGCGAAGACGAGATCCGCGACAAGTTCGATCTCGGCTATCACACCAAGCATGTGGACACGATCTTCGCGCGCGTTTTCGGCGAGGACTGAGATCAACCGTCGGGGCAGAGTATTGGCGCGCCAGCGGCAAGCCAGGTGCCCAACTCAAGGCGTTGGCCGTCCAATGACACGCGGCTTTCGCGGCCATTGTCGGTCGAAACACCGTTTCCGGTCAGGATGTTGACGTCGCAGCCGCCATTGGCGTCGGGATCGAGCGTGTCGTAGAAGCTGTATGTGAAACCGGCGACGAGCAGTCGCTCGTCACGCCAAGCCAGCGTCACCGTCTGGTTCCAGCGGTTACGGCCGATCGCCGCGTTACCGGACGTCAACATGAGCGAGCCCGAAGCGGTGAAGTCGACCGACGGGCGGTTGCCGACCACCAAGCCCGTTCCACCCCATGCCGCGTTCGGATAGGACAGCCAGGGCTCCATCGCGCCTTCGTCAAAGCCGGTCCCACGCAGCACGACGAGCGCATGATCGTCGGTTCCGTCCGGGTCCGGCGCAACCAAGAGCGCAGCATCGCGAGCCCCGTCCCCGTCAAGATCACCGGTCGCCACCGATACGATGCGCGAGACCGGCCAATCGTCCGCTGCGGCCGGGGGCGACGCCAGTGTCAGCCCCGTCACCAGCGCCAGATGACAGGCCGTCACCGGAATTGAAGCGGCAATTTTCATCGCAAATCCCTGATTTTGCGCACGATTTTCCAGCGATCACGACTGTGGCGGCTTTCGTGACGCGATGCAACGCCGCTTGTCCGGCATGGACGCGTTTCCGGCCACAAGCGGGCGCATCGTTTTTGCGTTCGTGCCAACCATGGAGGACATCATGACCGACGAACGCGACTATTATACCCATAACCGCACACGCGCAGAGTTCGACTCGTCCTCGGGCGGCGGCCTGTGGGCCGGGCTGGCGATCCTGGCGCTTTTCGTGCTGATTGCGACATTCTACCTGTTCTCGGGCGGCGGACCGGAAAACGGAACCGGCGCACCGGACATGGCGCCCGCACCGGTGGAAACGCCGGCGCCGAGCACCACACCCGCTCCGGTGCAGTAAGGGCTCAAAATGGTGGCCGGCAAGACACGCCGGCCACCTCATCCGGAGTTGACAATGCCCGTCCGCAGCGCCACCTCGCGGACCATGAAAATCCGCGACGCCGACATTGTCATCATCCCCGGTTACCGCAACTCGGAACCCGAGCATTGGCAGAGCCGCTGGCAGGCCAAGATGAAGACGGCACGCCGCGTCGAACAGGCCGAGTGGACCAAGCCGGTGCGCGAGGATTGGGTGCGTCAGGTGCGTGCCGCGATCGCCGAAGCGTCGGCGCCGGTGGTGCTGGTCGCCCATTCGCTGGGCGTTGCCTGCGCGGTTCATGCGATCAAGGAAGACGTGGACGGCACGCTGTCCGGCAAGGTCCGGGGCGGGTTTTTCGTCGCGCCGCCGGATGTGACCAACCCGAAGATCAGGCCCCGGCACCTGATGACGTTTGGTCCTTATCCGCGCGACCCGCTGCCGTTTCCGGCGTTCGTCGTTGCCAGCCGCAACGATCATTACTCAAGCTATGACAAAGCCGAGGAGATCGCCGCCGACTGGGGCGCGTTTCTGGTCGATGCCGGCCATTCGGGACACATCAACGCCGAATCGGGCCACGGCCCCTGGCCGGAAGGGCTGATGGTGTTCGCCGAGTTCATGAAGCGGCTGTGATCAGCCCTTGCCGCGCGCGGCCGAAAGCACCGCCTCGGCGCCCTTTTTGACGATGGCGGCATCGAAGCCGGCGGCAATCAGCCCATATCCCATCTGCGCATAGCGCGGCACCATGGCCGGATCGGCGGCAAAGATGCCTGCCAGCTTGCCCGCCTTGTTGGCGCGCGCGGCAATATCGGCGACTGCATCCATCATGTCGTCAAGCGTCGGGTCCAGCCGCTCGCCGCCAGTCCAGGCGATGGAGAAGTCCGCCGGGCCGACGAACACCGCATCGATGCCGTCGACGCCCAGAATCGCATCAAGCGAATCGAGCGCGGCGTGGGTTTCGATCATCGCAAAGGCGAGCGTTTCGGCGTTGGCGTGCGCCAGATAGGCATTGCCGCCGTCGATGCCGCGCACGCCGACGGCGCGCGTCGGCCCCCAGGACCGTTCGCCGAGCGGCGGATACTTCATGAAGGCGGCAAAGGCACGCGCATCCTCGACCGAGTTGATCATCGGCGCGATCACCGCATCGGCACCGAAATCAAGCGCCCGCGAGGCCATCTCGAACCGCCCCACCGGCACGCGGACGATCGCTGGCACGCGCCGCGCGATGACCGCCTCGATGCCGTGCCAGACCGACTGCTCGGTGTGGCCGCCATGCTGCATGTCGAGCGCGACCGCGTCGAACCCGGCACCGGCGAGAAGCCCGACGAAGCCTGCCTCCGGCAGGGCTGACCAAGCGGTCAGAACAGTACGGCCCGCGCGCAGCGCACCGGCCAGTTCATAGCCATAGGCGGTCATCGGCCCTCTCCGCGCCCCGTACGCCGGTCAGCCGTTTTCGATTTCCTCGGCAGCGCGGACCATCAGTTCGTCCATGGTGCGGCGAATCTGGTGGTCGGACTGATCGACGCCGGCCGCATCCAAATCGCCGCGCACCTTGCGGAACACGTCCTCATCGCCCGGCTCTTCGAAGTCAGCGGCGATGACTTCCTTGGCATAGGCATCGGCGTCATCGCCCGTCTTGCCCAGAAGTTCGGCCGCCCAAAGGCCCAGCAGCTTGTTGCGGCGCGCCTCGGCCTTGAAGCGCAGCTCGGCGTCATGGGCAAACTTGTTCTCAAATGCGTCCTTGCGGTCCTTGATGCTCATATTCGCTCCTTGGGGGCCGTCGGGCCGGGCTTGATGGTGATGGCTCTCATGTAAGCCTAGCGCCGGTCTAAACCAAATGGTTTGTCAAAGATCAACCAGCCGATCGGCGCATATACAAGCCCGCGCGATTTCCCGTTGAAGCCGCCAATGGCCATTTGTTTTGGCGCAACGTTTCGGATAAACCGGGCGCATATTTCGTCCGACCCGCCGGGCGCCAGGGCGCCCGCATGCGGAGCAGCAAAAGGCCAATGCATGAAACAGCGCCGCCGCATCTATGAGGGCAAGGCAAAAATTCTCTATGAAGGCCCCGAGCCGGGCACGCTGGTGCAGCACTTCAAGGATGATGCGACCGCCTTCAACGCGCAGAAGCACGACGTGATCGAGGGCAAGGGCGTCCTCAACAACCGCATTTCCGAACATATCTTCTCGGCGCTTAATCGGATGGGAGTGCCGACCCATTTCGTCAAGCGCATCAACATGCGCGAACAATTGATCCGCGAAGTGGAGATCATCCCGGTCGAGATCGTGGTGCGCAACATAGCTGCCGGTTCGCTGGCCGAGAGGCTTGGCATCGAGGAAGGCACGGTGCTGCCGCGCTCGATCATCGAATTCTACTACAAGTCCGATCCGCTCGGCGATCCGCTTGTCTCCGAAGAGCACGTCACCGCGTTCGGCTGGGCCAATCCGCAGGAGATCGACGACATGATGGCGCTGGCCATCCGCGTCAACGACTTTCTGTCTGGCCTGTTCCTTGGCATCGGCATCCAGCTCGTCGACTTCAAGATCGAGTGCGGCCGGCTGTTCGAAAACGACATGATGCGGATCGTCGTTGCCGACGAGATCTCGCCCGATTCGTGCCGGCTGTGGGACATCGGCACCAATGAGAAGCTCGACAAGGACCGGTTCCGCCGCGACATGGGCGGACTGGTGGAAGCCTATACGGAAGTGGCGCGGCGGCTCGGCATCATGAACGAGAACGAGCGTCCCCGCCCCTCCGGTCCGGTGCTCGTCGCCTCCAAGGACAAGCTGCATTAGGTTTTTGCCATGACCGCATCGGTCTTGCGCTCCATCGCGGCACTATCATTGATCGCCCTTTTCGCCGGCGGCTGCACGACGGCGCGCGCTCCGGTCGACACCGACACGCTGTCCGGCTGGGAGCCCGTGGCGGGCGGAACCTATCTGTGCAAACCGCCCGCCTGCCCCTCGCTGCGGGTTGCCGGCTATGATGTCGTCTCGCTCGGCCCGGCCGGCCAGGCCGTGTTCGACACCAATGACGGGGCCACCCGCCAGGCCTTCGAGCGCGCGCTCAGAAACCAGTTCGCGCGCGGAGCGAGGGGCCGCGACGCACAACTGCGCATCGACGGGCCCATCACCCGCACCATGGTGGGCGCCAATGAAGGGCTGACCTTTGCCATCGCCGGCACGGAGCGAGACGGCAGTCCGGCCGATCCGGGCCATGCGATCATCGTGCCCAAGGACGGCCGGTTCCACATGGTCTTTGCCTTTTCCGACACCAAACCGGCCGCCCGCGCCGCCGCGCGGCATTTCGTCAACGCCATCTCATTCTGACAAGGACGCCTCACCGCCCATGATCACCGCACGTGTCACCGTCACGCTGAAAACCGGCGTTCTCGACCCCCAGGGCAAGGCCATTGAAGGCGCGCTCGCAACGCTCGGCTTTGACGGCGTCGATGGTGTCCGCCAGGGCAAGGTGTTCGACATTGAACTCGGCCATGACGACCGCGCCCGCGCCGAAGCCGACCTTGCCGCCATGTGCGAGAAGCTGCTCGCCAACACGGTGATCGAGGATTATGCGGTGGAGATCGTCTGAGCCATGAAAACCGCCATCGTCCTGCTGCCCGGGCTGAACCGCGACCGCGACATGATCGCGGCGATCCGCACGATTTCCGGCCGGGAACCGCTGACCGTCTGGCAGACCGCAACCGACATCCCCGCCGGCACCGATCTTGTCATCGTGCCTGGCGGCTTCTCCTTCGGCGATTATCTGCGCTGCGGCGCGATCGGCGCGCGCATGCCGGTGATGCGCGCGGTGGCCGATGCCGCCGGACGCGGCGTCCGCGTGCTCGGTGTCTGCAACGGTTTCCAGATGCTGCTCGAAGCAGGCCTGCTGCCCGGTGCGCTGATGCGCAACGCCTCGCTGAACTTCGTCTGCAAGACCGTGAAGCTGGCGGTGACCAATGCGGACACGGTTTTCACACACAGATACCGGCAAGGCCAGGTGATAGACTGTCCGGTTGCCCATCACGACGGCAACTACTTCGCCGATGCGGAGACGCTGGCGCGCCTCAAGGGCGAGAATCGCGTGGTCTTTCGTTATGCGTATGGCACCAATCCGAACGGCTCAACCGACGACATTGCCGGCATCATCAACGCGGGCGGCAATGTGCTGGGTATGATGCCGCATCCCGAAAACCTGATCGAGGATGCCCATGGCGGCACCGACGGGCGGCCGCTGTTCGAAAGTGCGCTCGATCTGGCCGCCGCCTAGCGCGCGGCGGTCACCAGTTCGCCCGGCGTCGTGCGGGTGATGGTGATGTCCTCGGTCACCGCGTTGCACAAAAACACCAGATTGGCCGCTGAAGAGACCAGCTTGACCGAATAATGCGCGCCCGTGTCGGTGACCAGACGGACGTGGTTCCGGTTGGCGCCGAGCCCTTCCAGCATGGATTCGACCATTTGCGGACAGGTGTCGAATGGCGCGGACTGGCGCATCAGCACTTCTTCGCCGGCGATCGCCGGCATGGCGGCCAGCGTTGCGGACACGGCGACCACCGCCGCGCGCGCGGATATGATTGACATTGGCATGTCCCCCGATCTTGATGACCGTTGCGGTCTGCATCTCCTTGTCTTTGGTGCGGCGATTCGTCCGTCGCCTTCATCCCGATCGGAACAGCCTATGCGCCCTTGGTTAAGCGCCAACTCCAAAAATCGGCAAAAAAGCGCCGGGATTGCTGCGCTGGTTGCAACGGCGCTTGCGCTAACGGGCTGTCAGAGCTTCGAGGCACCGGGGGGCTCGTTGACGGCAGAGGTCGACGCGCCGAGCGCGACCCAGGCGCTTCAGCGGGTCAACGAGCGTGGTCTGGCGTGCTGGATCCGCTCGGGCGACCGGGCCTTCCGCAACTATACACTGGTGCCGGAACTGGACACACGCAGCGGCGATCCACGCATTCTCGTGGTCCGCCGCGGCAATGTCCAAGGCCTGCCCGAACTCGTGATCTCGGCGTCCGGCGACCCGGTGCGGATTGTCACCTTCGGACCGCTGACCAACAACCGCCTGTCGGCGCGCATCAATGCCGATGTGTTGGCATGGAGCGCCGGGCGGCAGGACTGCGCCTGACCGCCCTACCTGCGACGCCGCCGCTTTTCGATGAACGAAAGCGGATCAGGCTCGAGCCGGTGCCGCTCATAGAAGGGCAGCGAGCGGCGGATTTCGCGATCGGCCTCGGCCAGCGAGATGCCGATGTCCCGCAGTTCGGATTCTGTCAGCTTGCTCAATTGGATACGCGTACGGCGCTTGTCCAGCTTGGCGGCAATCATCGCCACCAGAACCCGGGCCCACACGCGAAACGGAACCGCTTGGGCGGATTTGTAGACATTGCCGGCAACAGTGATCGACCTGGCTCGAAACGGAATTGTATCAATTGTACTCATCTGCGTAGATCCTTATGGCTGGTCACCATGACGCGATGGATACATTGACAGATTTTGGGGATCAATATAGAGAATTGTCACCATGACAACTTGGATCCCAAACCTGTCCAGCATGCAGGGACCGCTCTATGTGCGGCTGGCCAATCGCATCCAGCAAGACATTGAATCGGGCACGCTGCCCGCCGGGGCCAAATTGCCGCCGCAGCGCAATCTGGCCTTCGACATCGGCGTCACAGTCGGCACGGTCAGCCGCGCCTATGCGCTGGTGCGCGAGCGCGGGCTGGTCAACGGCGAAGTCGGCCGGGGCACGTTCGTCGTCGACACTGAGCAGCATCAGGACCTGTCGCCACTTCCCCTGCCACTGCGCATCCCCGGCGCAAGCGAGGAAAACCGGACCGATGTGATCCGCCTCGATTCGTCGGCTGCCTTCAGCACCGCCGGTGCCGACGAGGTGCGCGCGCTTCTGGCTGAGTCGGCAGCCACCCTGCCCTGCGAGATGGCGGATTATGTCCGCAAGATCGAGCCGCACTGGCAGTCTGCCGGCGCCGACTGGATGGATATTGCCAGCGGTTGGCGGCCCGATCCGGAGACAGTGCTCCCGGCGCCCGGTGCGCAGGGCGCGCTGATGGCCGTCCTGGGCGCGATCACCAGCCCCGGAGACCGGGTCGCGTGCGAAGCGCTGACCTATGCGGGCATGCCGCGGGCGGCGCATCTGATCGGGCGCGGTTCGGTCAGCGTCGCCATTGACGAGAACGGCATCCTGCCCGAGGCCTTCGAAACGGTCTGCGCCCAGCAGCATCCCAAGGTGCTGTTCCTGATGCCCGCCGTCCACAATCCCCTCACCCGCGCACTGCCTCCGGAACGCCGCAAGGCAATCATCGACATTGCCCGGCGCCACAGTGTCTGGCTGATCGAGGACAATCTCTATGCAACGATCGCCGGCGACCCGCACACGCCGATCGCGGCGATGGCGCCCGACATCACCTTTCACATCACCGGCCTGTCCAAGGCCGTTGCGGCGGGCCTGCGCGCGGGATGGGTGGCGACGCCACCGCACCTGACGGCCCGAGTCTGGTCGGCCGAGAAGATGCTGACCGGCGGCGCCAGCTACCTTCTCTGCGAACTGGCGGCACAGATGGTCAGAACCGGCAGCGCGATTGAAGTGCGCAGACGCGTTCAGACCGAAATCGGCCGGCGCGTCGCCTTGATGCGCACCATCTTCGACGGCTGCGACATCAATCTGCGCGACCATACGCCCTTTGCCTGGCTGAAACTGCCCGAACCTTGGCTGTCGGGCACGTTCAAGGCGGCCGCATACGAGGAAAAGGTCCGCATCGACGATGAGGACGAGTTCAAGGCCGGGCGTGGCGATCACCGGTTCCACGGGGTTCGCATCGCCTTTTCGGCGACCGTCAAGGACATTCACGAAATGGAGACGGGTGCACGCCGGCTGCGCCGCGTGCTCGATGCCGGCCCCGGCGCCCATCACAGCTACAATTGACCGTACGGATACGCCGGCGGCGATAGCTGTGATCGACCGGACGCGGCCCCTGTATTTGCCGCACGGCATGGGCTATGCGGACGCCAACAGCCACCAGAACCGCCTGTTGCATGACCATTCCCAACACGATCGCCATCACGCCAGAACTGATCGAGGCGCATGGGCTCAAGCCTGACGAATATGACCGTATTCTCGATCTGATCGGCCGCGAGCCCTCGTTCACCGAACTGGGCATCTTCTCGGCCATGTGGAACGAGCATTGCTCGTACAAGTCGTCGAAGAAATGGCTGCGTACGCTGCCGACTGAAGGCCCGCAGGTGATCCACGGCCCCGGCGAGAATGCCGGCGTGGTCGACATTGGCGACGGACAGTGTGTCGTCTTCAAGATGGAGAGCCACAACCACCCCTCCTACATCGAGCCCTATCAGGGTGCGGCCACCGGCGTCGGCGGCATATTGCGCGACGTCTTCACGATGGGCGCAAGGCCCGTGGCGGCGATGAACGCTTTGCGCTTTGGCGAACCGGACCATCCCAAGACGCGGCATCTGGTGGCCGGCGTGGTCTCGGGCATTGGCGGCTACGGCAATGCGTTCGGCGTGCCGACGGTCGGCGGCGAGGTGGAATTCGACGCGCGCTACAATGGCAATTGCCTTGTCAATGCGTTCGCGGCCGGAATCGCCGACACCGACAAGATCTTCCTCTCCAAGGCGGAGGGCGTCGGGCTGCCGATCGTCTATCTGGGCGCCAAGACCGGCCGCGACGGCGTCGGCGGCGCGACCATGGCCTCCGCGGAGTTCGACGACACGATCGAGGAAAAGCGCCCGACCGTGCAGGTGGGCGATCCGTTCACCGAAAAATGCCTGCTCGAAGCCTGTCTCGAACTGATGGCGACCGGTGCGGTGATCGCCATCCAGGACATGGGCGCGGCGGGCCTGACCTGCTCGGCGGTCGAGATGGGCGCCAAGGGCGATCTCGGCGTCGCACTCGATCTTGACCGTGTGCCGGTGCGCGAAGAGCGCATGAGCGCCTATGAGATGATGCTGTCGGAAAGCCAGGAGCGCATGCTCATGGTGCTCGATCCGGCCAAGGAAGCCGAGGCAGAGGCGATCTTCAGAAAATGGGGGCTCGACTTTGCTATTGTCGGCAAAACGACCGACGATCTGCGCTTCCGCATCCGGCACCAGGGCGACGAGGTCGCCAATCTGCCGATCAAGGAGCTGGGCGACGAGGCGCCGGAATATGACCGGCCCTGGGTCGAACCGGGCGTCTATCACGACTGGGACCCGTCTTCGGTGCCCGAACCGGACGATTATGCGGATGCGCTCCTCGCCATGCTCGGCTCGCCCAACCTGTCGTCGCGGCGCTGGGTCTGGGAGCAGTATGACACGCTGATCGGCGCCAACACGCTTGCCATTCCGGGCGGCGATGCAGGCGTTGTGCGGGTCGACGGCCACGAGACCAAGGCGCTGGCCTTTTCCTCGGATGTGACGCCGCGCTATGTCGAGGCCGACCCCTATGAGGGCGGCAAGCAGGCGGTCGCCGAATGCTGGCGCAACATCACCGCGACCGGGGCCGAACCGCTGGCGGCGACCGACAATCTCAATTTCGGCAATCCCGAGCGGCCCGAGATCATGGGCCAGTTCGTCAAGGCCATCGAGGGGATCGGCGAGGCCTGCTCGGCCCTCGGCTTTCCGATCGTTTCGGGCAATGTGTCGCTTTACAACGAGACTCATGGCGAGGCGATCCTGCCGACGCCGACCATTGCCGGGGTCGGGCTGATCAACGATTGGGCGCAAATGGCGCGCATCGGCACGATGCATGCGGGCGATGCGGTTTTCGTGCTGGGCGGCGACGGCTCCCATCTGGGCCAGTCCGCCTATGCGCGCATCCTCCACGACCGCACCGACGGCCCACCGCCGCCGATCGATCTTTATCAGGAAAAGCGCAATGGCGATTTTGTCCGTTCGGCGATCCAGAACGGTCAGGTGACGGCCTGTCACGATGTCTCCGACGGCGGGCTGGCAATCGCGCTTGCCGAGATGTGCATGGCCGCGAAGCGGGGCATGGAGATCGAGGTCGGCGACACGCAGGCGGCCCATGCGTTGCTGTTCGGAGAAGATCAGGCCCGTTACGTGATCACCGTCGGCGAAGCTAACGCCAACTTCCTTTCGCTCAACGCCGAAGGAGCAGGCGTTCCGTTCCGGCGCATCGGCACGGTGACCGGAGACCGGTTTTTGTTGACCGGCGCTGTCTCCGCTTCCATATCTTTGGCACAGATGGAAAGCGCGCATGAGGGCTGGCTGCCCGGCTACATGGCCGGACCGGCCAGCGCAGCCGCCGAACAGGAGACGCCGTAATGCCGATGAACGCCACCGACATTGAACGCATGATCAAGGACGCCATCCCCGATGCGCAGGTCACGATCCGCGATCTGGCCGGCGATGGCGATCATTATGCGGCCGAGGTGGTCTCGGAGAGCTTTCGCGGCAAGAGCCGCGTGCAGCAGCACCAGATGGTCTATGAGGCGCTGCAGGGCAATATGGGCGGCGTTCTCCACGCGCTTGCCTTGCAGACATCGGCGCCGGGCTGATGCGGCATGTCCGATCCGCATCCCAACATCACGCGCCTCGAAAGCATCGACATCATGAATATCGATGCCTGCGCCGACGCCTTCACGGATGATGTGGTCTTTCGCTATTTCAACCCGCAACTGCCGAAACTGGCGGGCGATCATGTTGGGCGGGAGGGCATCAAGTCGTTCTTCGCCAAGCTGGGTGAGGTATCGAAAGGCACCTTCAGCGTCCGGCCCGTGAATGCATGGCCGGTCGGCAACGAGCTGCTGGTCGTGCAGACACAGAACACGTTGACGCTGGACGATGAGAAGATCGTGACCGATGTCGTCCTCGTCTGGCGTTTCGTCGATGGCAAGGTTGCCGAGATCTGGGACATCCCGTCGCTCTTCACGGATGCGGTTCCGCTTCCGGCAACCAGCACTCGGGCGGGCTGACAGCGATGTTCGGCGTCCTGATGGTCTTGTGCTTGGGCGCGCTGCTTCTTACTAATGAACGCATTCGCAACAGGCTGGCCGGCCTGTTCTCCAACCGCCGGGCCTTGAACCCGGATGAGAAAGGAAAAGACGATGGCAGGGATCGGTGAGTTCATCGATAGTGAGGTCAAGGGCAATGATGTTGTGCTCTTCATGAAGGGCACGCCGGGGTTTCCCCAATGCGGCTTCTCGGGCCAGGTGGTGCAGATTCTCGACTATCTGGGCGTGGACTATAAGGGCGTGAACGTACTCGCCGATGACGATTTGCGCGATGGCATCAAGACCTATTCGAACTGGCCGACCATCCCGCAGCTCTACATAAAGGGCGAATTTGTCGGCGGCTGCGACATCGTCCGCGAGATGTTCCAAGCGGGCGAATTGCAGACCCATTTCGAAGACAAGGGCGTGGCGGTCAAGCAGGCGAGCTGACCGGCTTCGCAGTGATTACCCCCGCTTATGCGGCCACCATGGCGCGCTACAACCGTTGGCAGAACGGCAATCTGCTGGCGGCGGCCGATGCACTGACAGATGAACAGCGCCGCGCGGACCGCGGCGCGTTCTTCTGTTCGATCCACGAGACCTTCTCGCATCTGTTTTGGGGCGACCGCATGTGGATGCACCGTTTTGCCGGCACGCCCAAACCGGACGGCGGCATCGCCGATTCGAGGTCCATGATTGCCGACTGGGACGCATTTGGCGCCGAGCGACAACGGTTCGACGATGTGATCGCCGATTGGGCGGACGGGCTGGACGATGCATGGTTCGCCACCGATCTGACGTGGTTGTCGGGTGCCGCCGGACGCGAAGTCACAAGGCCGCGACCGGCGCTGGTCATGCACTTTTTCAACCACCAGACGCATCATCGCGGGCAGATCCATGCCATGCTGACCGCCGCCGGTGCCAAGCCGTCCGACACGGACCTTTTCATGCTGCCGGACTGATCCCTGCCCGCAGCAGCAATTGTCCCGGTGACAAGCCGGCGATTGCCGGTGCCATTCCGCCATGGCAGACCGGCGCCATGACCACGCACAAGCTCCCCGCCCATGTCGCCGACGCGTTCGCGCACCAGGCCGCGGCCTGCCGCGATCTGGGATCGCCCCTGACCGCAACGCTTTGCACACTCGTTGCCGAGCACGGGCTGCCCGACAGCAACACCCGCCGCCGGATTGCCACCTGGCCCGGACTTCAAACGTCCAAGGCCGATGTTGTGCCTCTGCGACTGGCGGGCGCCCTGCACCGTCTGGTGCTCGATGGCGCCGAACCCGCGCTCGCCGCCGCCTATCCGCCCCACGCGCTCGACACCGACGCGCTGCATTTGGCAATGATCAAGGCCATTGGGACCCATGACGGCTTCATCGCCGACTATCTGGCTTCCGCGCCGCAGACCAACGAGGTGGCGCGCGCGGCGCATTTGTTGCCTGCCTTGTTGCAGCTTGCCGGCCGCACGGCGCTGCCGATCCGAATGATGGAACTGGGCGCTTCGGCCGGCCTTCTTCAGAATTTCGAGAAGTTCCGCTACGACTATGGCCGATATTCCTGGGGCGATCCGGCCTCGCCGGTGACGATTGCCTGCGAATGGCGGGGCGAGGCGCCCTTTCCCCCCGGCGATTTGCCGCCGATTGTCGAGCGCGGCGGCTGCGACATCGCGCCCGTGCCGATCGCCACGGACAATGACCGCAAGCGCCTTCAATCCTACGTCTGGCCCGACCAGCCGCACCGGTTCCGGCGTCTGACGTCCGCCATCGTGCTGGCCCTCGAACATCCGCCGGTGATTGACGAAGCGGGCGCTGCGGACTGGCTGGAGACCAGGCTGGCACCGCTGCCTGCGGGCCGGCACACGATCGTGCTGCACGCGATCATGTGGCAATATCTGCCCCATGCGGAACGGGCCCGCGCGGAGGTGGCAATCCGGCGGGCCGGACGGCAGGCGACGCCCGACGCGCCACTCTCCTGGGTGCGCTTCGAGGCAGACGGCGCGCGGCCCGGCGGCGGCGTGCGCATCACCCACTGGTCGGGCGCGGCCGATGACGGCATCAGCCGGCTGATCGCGCGCGGCGATTATCACGGCCGATGGGTCGCGCCGATCGCGTGATAAGCTGTTTTGCCGTGGACAGGCAGGACAGCCCTGCCCATAAGCCAACGCAAAGACCATGGAGGAGCAGAAATGACCTGGACCGTCTATCTTTCCGGCGAAATCCATACCGACTGGCGCGAACAGATCGAGAGCGGCGTCGCCGCCGCTGGACTTCCCGTCATCTTCAGCGCGCCGGTGACCCATCATGAAGCGTCCGACGACTGCGGCGTCGCCATTCTGGGCGCCGAGGGCGACAAGTACTGGCATGACCACAAGGGCGCGCAGATGAACGCCATCCGCACCCGCACGCTGATGGAAAAGGCCGACATTGTCGTGGTGCGTTTCGGCGAGAAGTACCGCCAGTGGAACGCTGCTTTCGACGCCGGTTACGCCAGCGCGCTCGGCAAACCGCTGATCGTCATGCATCAGGACGAGCACCAGCATCCGCTCAAGGAGGTGGACGCGGCCGCGCTTGCCGTCACCAAGACGCCGCAACAGGTGGTCGCCATTTTGGACTATGTCATCAACGGAAATCTGCCCGGCTATACGGACCGCGCCGAAGCCGCCGAGTAGTGTCAGGAACCGTTGGCGGGCGCTTTCCAATTTCCCCGCCAAGCGATATGACGGAAAACGCGCCGATGACCGGCGCGTTTTTTCGTTCAGGACCCGCACTCCATGACCGCGTTCTCCGGCTTTGGCGACAAGGCCCTGCCCTTTCTGAAGGCGCTTGGCTTTCATCAGGACCGCGACTGGTTCGCCGAGAACAAGGCACTTTATGAGAGCGAGGTGAAAGGGCCGCTCGGCGATCTGGTCGAAACGGTGTCGGAGCGGTTCGAGGCGGAGGGCGTGCCGCTGCGCGGCAGCCGCAAGACATCGCTCTACCGTGTCTATCGCGATGTGCGGTTTTCCAAGAACAAGGACCCCTACAATACCCATGCCAGCGCACTGATGACGCGGAGCGGCACCAAGAAGGACAATGGCTTCGTTTATGTGCACATTGCCAATGAGCGAAGCTTCATCGCCTCGGGTTTTTACGGTCTGGACGGGCCGCAATTGCGTGCCTTTCGCGATCTGATCGTGCGCGAGAGCGCAACGATGCGCAGCCTGGTCAATGATCTGGAAAAGAAAGGCTTTCCGCTCGACATGTCCGAAGCGCTCAAGCGCACACCGCGCGGCTTCGATGACGTTGCCGACGACGATGTCGTTGCCTGGCTACGGCTCAAGCACTTCACCTTCATCGATGAGATCGACAATGCGATCGTGCCGACTGCCAAGCTGGCCGATCGCATGGTGCGGCTCGGTCAGCTTTCGGTGCCGTTTCTCGACTTTGGATGGCGCGCGATCGACCCTCTGCGCGACGAGCCGGCGCCATGAGCGCGCCCGCACAACCGGCGCATCCCGACCAGCCGGCAACGGCGGGCATGGGGGGACGTGAGTTCATTGTGTTGATAGCGGCGCTGACGTCGATCGTCGCCTTTTCGATCGATTCGATGCTGCCCGCCCTGCCCGTCATCGGCGCCGATTTCGCGCTTGCCGACCCCAACGACCGGCAGTTCGTGCTGATCGCCTTTGTCCTCGCTTTCGGGCCGGCGCAGATCGTCTTCGGTCCCCTGTCGGACAGGTTCGGACGCCGGCCCGTTCTGCTCGGTGGCCTTGCCTTCTTCGTTCTGGCCTCGTTCGGCGCCGCCGTCACCGAAAGTTGGACGGCGCTTCTGGCCTGCCGTGCCGCCCAAGGCGTCGGCGCCGCTGCGGTGCGTATCACGACGCTGGCCATCGTGCGCGACTGCTTCGCCGGCCGCGACATGGCGCGGATCATGTCCTACGTCTTCACCATCTTCATGCTGATCCCGATCGTCGCGCCGGCCATGGGACAGGCCATCGTCGCCGTCACCGACTGGCACTGGCTGTTTGCAGTGCTCGGCGCGTCCGGTGCCGCCATGGGGATCTGGAGCTGGGCCAGGATGCGCGAAACACTGCCCGTTCCGGCGCGGCGGCCGCTCGACCCGGGCAGCATCTTCCATGCTTTCCGCGAAATCCTGACCAACCGGATCGCGCTCGGCTACACGCTGGCCGTTACCCTGTTCTTCGGCGGCCTGTTCGCCTTCATCGTCTCGATCCAGCAGATCATCGAGGTGATTTACGGCATGCAGGACTGGTTCGCGGCGGTTTTTGCGACCAGCGCGTCGGCCATGGCAATCGCGAGCCTGGGCAATGCTTCGCTGGTGCGCCGGCTCGGCATGCGTCGCATCTCGCATGCCGCTCTGCTCAGCTTCACGGTGCTTGGCGGGGTCCTGCTCATCGCCGGGCTTTGGACAGTGCCGCCATTCCTGGTGACGATCGGCCTGATCAGCCTGATCATGATGTCGTTTGGATTCGTTGCCGGCAACTTCAACGCGCTCGCCATGGAGCCGCTCGGCCATGTGGCCGGATCGGCCTCATCGGTGCTGGGCACAATCTCGTTCACCGGCGGCGCACTGCTCGGCACGCTGACCGGCCAGGCGTTCAACGGCACGATCGTGCCGCTGGCAACCGCCTATTTCATGTTCGGCCTTTTGGCGCTGGTCATCGTCTTCATCACCGAGAAGGGCGAACTGTTCGCCGTCCATCACGATCCGTCCGGCTGAGCGGCGGACAGCGCGGAGAAATCGAACAGGGACGGATCGAGCAGATGGCTCGGCCGGACATTGGCCAACGCGCGGATCATCGTGTCCTTGCGGCCGGGCATGGCCGCTTCCATGTCAGCGAGCATCTTCTTCATCGCATTGCGCTGCAGCCCGTCCTGCGAGCCGCACAGATCACAAGGGATGATCGGGAACCGCATTGCCTCAGCAAACTTTGCGAGATCGGCCTCGGCACACCAGACCAGCGGGCGCAGCACCTCCACATCGCCCTCATCGTTGCGCAGCCTCGGCGCCATGGCGGCGAGCCGCCCGCCGTGGAAGAGGTTCATGAAAAAAGTCTCGAGCATATCCTCGCGGTGATGACCGAGCACCAGCGCCGAGCAGCCCTCTTCGCGCGCCACGCGGTAAAGATGGCCGCGCCGCAGCCGCGAGCACAAAGCGCAATAGGTCTGGCTCTCGGGCACCTTGTCGGTGACGATCGAATAAGTGTCGCGATACTCGATGCGGTGAGCGATGCCTTTCCGCTCGAGCCAGTCCGGAAGGACATGTTTGGGAAAGTTGGGCTGGCCCTGGTCCAGGTTGCAGGCCAGAAGCTCCACCGGCAGCAGCCCGCGCCATTGCAAATCGAGCAGACAGGCCAGCAGGCCGTAGGAATCCTTGCCGCCCGACAGCGCCACGAGCCAGCGCGTTCCTGGTGTCACCATCGCAAAATCGTCGAGCGCCTGACGGACCTGGCGCAAGAGACGTTTGCGCAGCTTCCTGAAAGATACCGTGGACGGCACCGCTTCGAACAATGGATGAGAGGATGCCGGGGTCTCGTCGACTGTCGCCGCCGCTTCGCTCACTGCGTCTCATCCCCCGCTGCGGACGGTGAGAGGATCGCCCGCCATGTGTGCACTGTATACGTTTCCGGTCCGCCGGCGCCAGTGACCGCCGGCACGATCGCGGTGCCCAAGGGTTCGACGTTCCAATCCCGACTGGACTCCCATGGAGTGATGCAGGCTGGAGACATACATATCACCAGCACGCCTACCTCGGCGAGATCGTCACGGCTCACCCAGGGCCGCACAGCAAGGTCCGGGCCCTCAAGGACGTGCGGCTGCGACGGCAGGTAGAAGCTCGAAGCATAAGTCGGATTGCCATGCCCCGAGACAAATGCAATCGGGTCCTTGATCCGCGCTTCCCAGAGTTCAGCGGACGCCTTGGCCATGGCGGCCATAGGCACCGCCGCGTTGACATGGGCGCGTTCCAGGATTTGCGCGCGGATGATCGGCGAGACGGCGAGCATGAGCGCCATGAAGCCGAGCGCGAGCCCAACGGTCCAGCGCCGCATGCGCTCGGCGATCCCCTGCGGCATCAACAGCACAAGAAGGATCGGCATGACCGAGAAGATCGGAACCGACCAGTTGCTGGTCAGCGGCGAACCGACAATCAGCGCCAGCAGCATGGCCAAAGGCACGGTCAGCAGGCCAGCCCAAACGAGCACGCTGCCACCGATCGTCGAGAGAGCCTCCCGCACCTGACGCCAAGCAAAGAGCGGCCCGCCATCGCCCGGACGGCGCAACAGCGCGATCAGGCCAAGCCCCGGCAGCGCATAGACGGGTTGGGCAAGTAGAAACTCCACCTGGCTCCGGGCCAGCGCGTCAAGCGACGCGTCGCCCTGGCCCCGTGCTGCGAAAGTGACCGGCGTGAAATCGTTGTGCACCAGCCAGACGATGTGCGGCGCGACCAGCACGAGGAACGTCGCGGTTGTGGCGAGCGTCAGCGGCGATGCCAGGATGGCGCGTGTCCGCCGGTGCGCCAGCGCATGGCACAACAGCGCCAGCAACAGCACCGCAGCAAAATATTTGGACAGAACCGCACCGGCCGCAAACGCTCCGAGCAGGACGGCATCGGCCCAGTGGCGGCGTTCGATGACCCGCAAATAGAACAGGATCGTGCCGGCCCAAAACGGCAGCATGGCGGAGTTGGCATTGTAGGTGAACGCCACAAAGCCGAGCGGCGGCATGGCGAGCGCCGCCATCACGGCGAGCATCTGCTGCGCCGGGGTCAGGAACCGTCGGGCAATCGCTAACATCAGCGCCAGTGTGACGCCGATGTTCAGCGCCGCGAACACCCGGTAGCTGAGATCGGTGCGCGGGAAAACATCGAACCAGAGCGCGGTCAGCCAGCCATAGAGCGGCGGATGCTTGGAATTGCCCCACTGCCAGCGGATGCCCCAGACATGGTTCTCGAGCATGTCGAGGAACATGTCGAGATTGAGCTGCGTCAGGTGCGGATAAAGCGACCAGAAGAAGGTGGCGCAGCCGACCAGCAACAGCGCCGCCGGTGAGAGCGGCTGCAGCGGCGTTGAATCATTTGGATTTGCTTTGGCCATCGGTCGGTGCATTGCAGCGGGTCCGGTGCCCGCATGGCAAGAAAAAAGGGCCGTCCGCAGTCCGGACGGCCCTTGGTCGGTTAGCCGGTCATTCGCGCATCAGCGCGAGTAGAATTCGACGACCAGATTCGGCTCCATCATCACCGGGTACGGCACATCGGCCAGTGCCGGCACGCGGGTGTAGGTGGCGATCATCTTGTTGTGGTCGGCATCGATATAGTCCGGCACGTCGCGCTCGGCGAGCTGCGTGGCTTCAAGGACCAGCCCCATCTGCTTGGACTTTTCACGCACTTCGATCACATCGCCCACCTTGCAGCGGTAGGACGGTATGTTGACCCGCTGGCCGTTGACCTTGACGTGGCCGTGATTGACGAACTGGCGCGCGGCGAAGATGGTCGGCACGAACTTGGCGCGGTAGACCAGCGCATCGAGCCGGCTTTCCAGCAGGCCGATCAGCGTTTCGGGCGTGTCGCCCTTGCGGCGGGCTGCCTCGTCATAGGTCTTGCGGAACTGCTTCTCCGAGATGTCACCATAATAGCCCTTGAGCTTCTGCTTGGCGCGAAGCTGGACACCGAAGTCCGACAGCTTGCCCTTGCGGCGCTGGCCATGCTGGCCGGGGCCGTATTCGCGGCTGTTGACGGGCGATTTGGGGCGGCCCCAAATGTTCTCGCCCATCCGGCGGTCGAGTTTGTGTTTGACTGAACTGCGCTTGCTCATCGCATTTCCCTTCAATAAGTTGCGTCCGGTTCTTCACAAACCGGATCAAGGAAACGCGCCCTCCTCTGCCGGCCGTTTTCGCCGACTGACAGGACCCTCCACGCACGCTTTGCGGTCAGGCCCACGGGACACGTAAAAAACCCGCTCGAAAGCGGGATAGCGGTCGATAACGCCAAAGCGGCCGAAAGTCAAACACCACTGGTGTTTTTCGCGTCCTTTCAGCCCGGAAACGGAACCGTCGAAAGCCCGAAACCGGAGGCAAGTCGCATCACCTCGGTACGCGGATCGCCGGAGGTGAAAACCGCAATGTCGGGCAGCGAGAAATCGCGCGGCTCGAAGTGCATCTGTTCGACCAGCGTCAACGTACGCCGGGCGATGGCCTCGGACGTGTCGATCCAGTCGACCGGCCACGGCGCGGTCTTGCGCATGCGGTTGGCGAGAAACGGGTAATGGGTGCAGGCGAGGACGATGATGTCGGTGCGGCGCCCGCCCTCCTCCACAAAGCACGGCGCGATCTCGCGCGCCACCGCTTCTTCATCGACAAAGCCGGTGCGCATGTAGTCTTCGGCGAGTTCGGCCAGGTGCATGCTGCCCACCAGCCGGACATGGCACTGACCGGCATATTGGCGGATCAGGTCGCGCGTGTACTGCCGCCGCACCGTGCCGGGCGTGGCAAGCACGGAGACAAGGCCCGATCGCGTACGCTCTGCGGCAGGCTTGATGGCCGGCACCGTGCCGACGAAGATCTGGTCTGGAAAGGCCAGTCGCAGATTTCCGATGGCCAGGGTCGAGGCCGTGTTGCAGGCGATGACGATCAGCCCGGGACGGAACGCCTCGATCAGGCCGCCAAACAGGTCGGTCAACCGGTCGAGCAGTTCCGCCTCGTCCCATGCCCCATAGGGGAAGGCGGCATCGTCGGCGACATAGATGTGACGCAGACCTGGCAGAATGATGCGCGCCTCCTTGACCACCGACAGACCGCCAATGCCGCTGTCGAAGAAAAGGACCGACGGATCGCACGGCTCAGCCATTGCCGGACGCCTTCTTGCCCGGCATTTGCGCCGGCTGGCGCCTCGGATCATCGCCAGGCGAGCCGTCACCGCGCGGCCGCGCCGGCGAGAACCGGTCGAGCGAGGAGATGACGCCCCGCAGAAGGCGGATTTCCTCGACCGAGTAACCCGGACGCGACAGAACCGCACGCAGGTTTTCCGTCTGCGCCGGCTTTCGCTCCGGGGGGCGGAAATAGCCACGCGAATCAAGCGCCGCCTCAAGCTGGTCGAACAAGCCGACCAGATCTTCGCGCGGCGCAGGCGCAAAGTCCGGCCCCGCAAACGGCAAGGCTTCCGCCTCGTTATCCCGCGTCTTGAGGAACTCATAGGCCATCAGCAGGACGGCCTGGGCGATGTTCAGAGAGGCATAGGCGGGATTGACGGGAAAGGTGACGATGTCGTCGGCAAGGCTGATTTCGGCATTGTCGAGGCCGAAGCGCTCACGGCCGAACAGGATGCCCGTCGACTGTCCGGTTTCCGTGCGGGCGCGCATGGTCGCGCTCGCTTCCACCGGTCCCAGCACCCGCTTGAAGCCGTCGCGCTGGCGCGCGGTCGTGGCGACGACATAGGTCAGGTCCGAAAGAGATTGAGCGAGCGTGTCGAAGACGCGCGCGCGCTCGAGCACGTAGCCGGCGCCGCTGGCGGTCGCCTTGGCCTTTTCGTTCGGCCAGCCGTCGCGCGGCGCCACCAACCGCAGATCGATCAGCCCGAAATTGGCCATGGCGCGGGCGACCATGCCGATGTTCTCGCCAAGCTGCGGCTCGACGAGGATGACGGCTGGGCCTTCCTCGATCCTGTCGGAATTGCGGTTGGTGCCTGCCATGGTCGGTTGTTTCTGCGTTGCGGTCTGAGCGCAGCATTATAGGGCAAGCCGCTGGCAGCCAAGTGTTTCCGCCCGCCCGACTATCGGAGCGTTTGCGCGGGTCTGACCCCTTTGCTATAGCGGCGGCAATCCACCGGGCCCGCGGTCGTGCGGCCCTTCGCAACCCTGTCTCAGAGGTCAATCATGGCGAAAATCAAGGTCGAAAATCCGGTTGTCGAACTGGACGGCGACGAGATGACCCGCATCATCTGGCAGTTCATCAAGGACAAGCTGATCCATCCCTATCTCGACATCGACCTTAAGTACTACGACCTCGGTGTCGAAGCGCGCGATGCGACCGACGACCAGATCACGATCGACGCAGCCAATGCGATCAAGCAGTACGGCGTCGGCGTCAAATGCGCGACCATCACACCCGACGAGCAGCGCGTTGAGGAGTTCGGCCTGAAGAAGATGTGGCGTTCGCCGAACGGCACGATCCGCAACATTCTGGGCGGCGTGATCTTCCGCGAGCCGATCATCTGCAAGAACGTGCCGCGGCTGGTGCCGGGCTGGACCAAGCCGGTGATCGTCGGCCGTCATGCCTTTGGCGACCAGTATCGCGCGACCGACTTCAAATTCCCCGGCAAGGGCAAGCTGTTCATGAAGTTTGTCGGCGAGGACGGCAAGGAACAGGAGTACGAGATTTTCGATGCGCCCGGCGCCGGTATCGCCATGGGCATGTACAATCTGGACGCCTCGATCGTCGATTTCGCGCGCGCCTCGCTGAATTACGGGCTGCAGCGCAAGGTGCCGGTCTACCTGTCGACCAAGAACACGATCATGAAAGTCTATGACGGCCGGTTCAAGGACATCTTCCAGGAGATCTACGAAAGCGAGTTCGAGGCCGCCTTCAAGGAAGCGGGCATCTGGTACGAGCACCGGCTGATCGACGACATGGTGGCCGCGAACCTGAAATGGTCGGGCGGCTATGTCTGGGCCTGCAAAAACTATGATGGCGACGTGCAGTCGGACACGGTGGCGCAGGGCTTTGGCTCGCTCGGCCTGATGACGTCGGTTCTCATGACGCCGGACGGCAAGACGGTGGAAGCGGAAGCCGCGCATGGCACGGTGACGCGCCACTATCGCCAGCACCAGGCCGGTGAAGAGACCTCGACCAACTCGATCGCATCGATCTTCGCATGGACGCGTGGACTGGCGCACCGGGCCAAGCTCGACAACAATGATGCGCTGCGCGACTTCTCGCTGACGCTCGAAAAGGTCTGTGTCGATACGGTCGAAAGCGGCTTCATGACCAAGGATCTGGCACTGCTGATCGGCCCCGACCAGAAGTGGCTGACGACGACCGGCTTCCTCGACAAGATCGACGAGAATTTGCAGAAGGCGATGAGCTGACCGCCGGCTGACGGATGAAGAAAAGGGCGCCGAAAGGCGCCCTTTTTGGTTCTTGCCTGCCGGAAGCCGGTCAGGCTTTTTCGGGCACCTGCTCCAGCGCGGCCGCAACCGCATCGATGGCGGCCTGCGCATTGGCGCCATCGGGACCGCCGGCCTGGGCCATGTCCGGACGGCCGCCGCCGCCCTTGCCGCCGAGCGCGGCGGACGCGGCGCGCACAAGATCGACAGCGTCAAAACGTGCGACCAGATCGTCGGTCACCGCGACGACGACGGATCCCTTGCCATCGTCGGAGCCGGCGGCCAGCGCCACCACGCCCGAGCCGATCCGCGCCTTGGCGTCGTCCGCCATCGGTTTGAGATCGCGCGGCGAGACGCCGGAAACCGCGCGGCCCATGAAGGTAACGCCGGCAATCTGGCGCGTGTCGGCACCGGCATCGCCATTGTCGGCCGCCGGGCCGGCCAGCGCGAGCGCCTTTTTGGCTTCGGCAAGCTCACGTTCGAGCTTGCGTCGCTCATCGACCAGCTGACCGATGCGGCCAACCGCTTCGTCGGGCGTCGTTTTCAGGAGGCCGGCGACGGAGCGCATGCGTTCGTCCTGGGCCTCGAGGTAGCGGCGCGCGCCCTCACCCGTCAGCGCCTCGATGCGGCGGACGCCAGCCGACACCGCGCTCTCGCCGACGATGCGGACCAGGCCGATCTCGCCAGTGGCGCCGACATGGGTGCCGCCGCACAGTTCCACCGAATAGGGTCTTCCGGCCTTGTCGCCGCGCATTGCCGTGCCCATCGAAACGACGCGCACCTCGTCGCCGTACTTTTCGCCAAACAGCGCCATGGCGCCCTCTTCGATCGCCTCGTCGACGGCCATCAGGCGTGTGGTGACGGGCGCGTTCTGCAGGATGATCTCGTTGGCGATGTCGGCGACTTCGGCCAGCTCGTCGCCGCCAACGGGCTTGGGATGGGCGAAATCGAACCGCAACCGGTCGGGCGCAACCAGCGAACCCTTTTGCGTGACATGGGTGCCGAGCACCTCGCGCAACGCCTCGTGCACCAGATGGGTCGCCGAATGGTTGGCGCGGATGGCGCCCCGGCGGGCGTGATCAGCCTCCATCTCGACCACGGCGCCGACGGCAACCGCGCCCTCGCGGACCGTGCCGTGATGGATGAACAGCCCGTCGGCCTTTTTCTGCGTATCGGCAATGTCGATGACAAAACCCTCGCCGCGCATGGTGCCGCGGTCGCCCTGCTGGCCACCCGATTCGCCATAAAACGGCGTCTGGTTGGCGATCACTGTGATGGACTGGCCGGGATCGGCCATTTCCGTACGCATACCCTCATGGACGAGCGCGGTTATCATGCCCTCGGCCTTTTCGGTCTCATAGCCGAGGAACTCGGTGGCACCCAGTTCGTCGCGCAGGCCAAACCAGACCGCCTCATCGGCGGCATCGCCCGAACCGGACCAGTTGGCGCGGGCCTCGGCCTTCTGGCGTTCCATCGCGGCGTTGAAGCCGTCCGTGTCGACCGAAATGCCGCGCTGACGCAGCGCATCCTGGGTCAGGTCGAGCGGGAAACCATAAGTGTCATAGAGCTTGAAGGCGGTTTCGCCGGCCAGCTCGTCGCCATCGCCAAGCTGGCCGGTCGCTTCGTTCAAAAGCCCCAGACCGCGCTCCAGCGTCTTGCGGAAACGGGTTTCCTCAAGCCGCAACGTTTCGGTGATCAGCGCGCGGGCCCGGCCGAGTTCGGGATAGGCTTCGCCCATCTCGCCGATCAGCGCCGGCACGAGGCGGTGCATCAACGGTTCGTCGGCGCCGAGCAGATGGGCGTGGCGCATGGCGCGCCGCATGATCCGGCGCAGCACATAGCCGCGCCCCTCATTGGACGGCAGCACGCCATCGGCAATCAGGAAAGAGGTCGCGCGCAGATGGTCGGCGATCACGCGGTGGCTCGCCTGTCGGTCGCCCTCGGCCCTGGTATGGGTCAACTGCTCCGAAGCTGCGATCAGCGCCTTGAAAAGATCGATGTCGTAATTGTCGTGCTCGCCCTGAAGAACCGCGGCGATCCGCTCAAGCCCCATGCCGGTGTCAATCGATGGGCGCGGCAGGTCGACCCGCTGGTCCGGCGTCGTCTGCTCGAACTGCATGAAGACCAGGTTCCAAATCTCGATGAAGCGGTCGCCATCCTCTTCGGGCGAGCCGGGCGGGCCGCCCCAGATATGGTCGCCATGATCGTAGAAGATCTCCGAGCACGGGCCGCACGGACCGGTATCGCCCATCTGCCAGAAATTGTCGTGCGTCGGGATGCGGATGATCCGGTCCTCATGCAGGCCCGAAATCTTCCGCCACAGATCGAACGCCTGATCGTCCGTGTGGTAGACCGTGACCAGCAGGCGGTCCTTGTCGAGCCCGAACTCATCGGTGATCAGCTTCCAGGCAAGTTCGATTGCAACATCCTTGAAATAGTCGCCAAACGAGAAATTGCCGAGCATCTCGAAGAAGGTGTGGTGACGCGCGGTGTAGCCGACATTGTCGAGATCGTTGTGCTTGCCGCCGGCGCGGACGCATTTCTGCGAGGTCACGGCGCGGGCATAGTCGCGCTTTTCAAGGCCGGTGAAGACATTCTTGAATTGCACCATGCCGGCATTGGTGAACATCAGCGTCGGATCGTTCAGCGGCACAAGCGGGCTCGACGGCACGATGCGATGGCCGTTCGAAGCGAAATAGTCGAGAAAAGCGGTGCGTATCGAATTGACGCCACTCATGAAAACACCCGTGAACAGATCTTCCGGTTGCAGGAACGCCGGCGGCGGGCACAAGAGTGCGGCCACCCTTGAACGCCGCGCCATGCGGCGTCGGTCAGAGGCTCGTGATTACGGCATAAGCCGGTCCGCTGTCCAGCATCGCAGGCCGGCCGGAACAACCACTGCCAAGCGGGCGGGCCGGTTCAACGAAACACCTGCAAAAAGGGTGGCCGGCGGGCGCAATGCCCATGCCGGCCACCGTCAAATGGGGTCAAAGACCCTTGGATGCAATCGGCGACGATCCTGCCGGCGCCAAACCGGCGGCGAAATCATCATGGGGCGAACAATCGGAAGCGGGTGTCATCCCTCGGCGGCGGCATCGCCATCAAAATCGACGTCACCGGACCCGGCAGCCGATGCGCTTTCATCGTCATGCAGAAGCTGTTCGGCAATCAGACCGGCATTCTGGCGCAGCGCCATCTCGATCCGCGCGGCGACATCGACATTGTCGCGCAGGAACTGCTTGGCATTCTCGCGCCCCTGCCCCAGCCGCTGGCTGTCATAGGAAAACCAGGAGCCGGATTTCTCGACGATGCCCGCCTTGACGCCCAGATCGATCAGTTCGCCTGTCTTGGAGACGCCCTCGCCATACATGATGTCGAACAGCACTTCCTTGAAGGGCGGCGCCAGCTTGTTCTTGACCACCTTGACGCGGGTCTGGTTGCCGATCACCTCGTCGCGATCCTTGACCGCGCCGATGCGGCGAATGTCGAGCCGGACGGAGGCATAAAATTTCAGCGCGTTGCCGCCTGTCGTCGTCTCGGGCGAGCCGAACATCACGCCGATCTTCATGCGGATCTGGTTGATGAAGATGACCATCGTGTTCGAACGCGAGATCGAGGCGGTCAGCTTGCGCAGCGCCTGGCTCATCAGCCTTGCCTGAAGACCGGGCAGCGAATCGCCCATCTCGCCCTCGATCTCGGCACGCGGCGTCAATGCGGCCACCGAATCGATCACCAGAACATCACAGGCGCCCGACCGCACCAGCGTGTCGGCGATCTCCAGCGCCTGCTCGCCCGTGTCGGGCTGCGAGATCAGAAGGTCTTCCAGATTGACGCCCAGCTTGCGCGCATAGACCGGATCGAGCGCATGTTCGGCATCGATGAAGGCGCAGATGCCGCCCTCCTTCTGCGCCTCGGCCACCGTGTGCAGCGCCATGGTGGTCTTGCCTGAGCTTTCCGGCCCGTAAATCTCGATGATGCGGCCCTTGGGCAAACCGCCCACGCCGAGCGCGATGTCGAGGCCAAGCGAGCCGGTCGACACGGTCTCGATCTCGACGACCTGTTCGTTGACGCCCAGCCGCATGATCGAACCCTTGCCGAAGGACCGTTCGATCTGGGCGAGCGCCGCGTCCAGTGCCTTTGACTTGTCCACCGATTTGCCCTCAACCAACCGCAAATTATTCTGAGCCATGTGTCCACCCTTATGTTAAAGCGCTGGCAGGCGCAAAGGAAACAGTCCGACAATTTTGTACCATTTTTGTTCCCTTCTCGCAAGCGGCATACCTCTTTGAAATAAATGCAAAAATGATTTTTGTTCTTATTATGTCTTTTTTTACGTCTCTCGGATGTATCCGGCCATGTGACCGGCCGGGCGGCGCTGGCCCGGCGCTTGAGGGAATCGCCCGGTGACAGGCGCGGCGCTTGCGATCCTGGGTGTCGGGGGTGCCCATGTCGACCGGATCGGCCATCTGTCGGGACCGGCCCATGGCGGCGCGTCCAACCCCGGCACCATGACCGAATGGGTGGGCGGCTGCATGGCCAACACGCTGCGGGTCTCAAGGGCCGTCGGCGGCGCGCGCATCGGGCTGATTTCGGCGCGCGGCGGCGATACGGGCGGACGCCTTGTCGCCGAAGCCCTTTCCGAAGCCGGGATCGAGGACTTCGGCGCGGTCTTTCTTGATCGGGCGACGCCCAGCTACACGGCGATCATGGATTCCGATGGCGAGGTGTTGGCGGCGCTGGCCGACATGGACCTTTATGAAACCGAGCTGGCGCGTCATCTGCGGCGCGCCGAACCCAGAGCACTCATCGCCGAAACCGGCCTGCTGGTCGTCGATGCCAATCTGCCCACGGCAGCGATCGGCGCGCTGTGCGCGGCGACGGATGCGCCGGTCGTCGCCCTTGCGGTATCGCCAGCCAAGGCGCCGCGCATCGCCCCGCATGCGGCGCGCTTTGCGCTCACCTTCATGAACCGGCGTGAGATGAATGCGCTGATCGGCGCGCCGCTTGACCGGCCGGTCAGTCCCGACACCCTTGCGCAACTGTCGGCGCTGGGCTTTGGGCGCGCGGTGATCAGCAACGGCAATGGCGCAGTGACCGTGTTCGACGATGACACCGCATGGCAACAGCCAGTGGGCGCCGCCGCAAGCCCGGTCGACGTCACCGGCGCCGGCGATGCGTTGGCCGGCGCGACGCTCGCCCACTGGCCCAATTGGGCGCTCTCGGACGCCGTCCGGCTTGGCGTTGCCGCCGCTGCCGCGACCATCGGCGTGACCGGACCCGTCCGGGCCGATATCGCCGCCTTCGACCTGAAAGGCCGTGCGGATGCCCTGCCCGCCGCCGAACCGATTGCCCTGAACACCGCCATCTCGAGTGAGACGCCATGACCCCATCGCCGATCCGTTTCGACCCCGCCGTGCGCGCCGCGCTTGATGCCGGGGCGCCTGTCGTCGCACTGGAATCGACCATCATCACCCATGGCATGCCCTGGCCCGACAATCTGGCCATGCTCGAACGCGTTGAAAGTGCTGTCCGCGACAATGGCGCAACGCCGGCGACCATCGCCGTCATGGACGGCACGATCCGCATCGGCCTGTCCGCCGCCGATGCCGAAGCGCTCGCCAAGGCCAAGGACGCGCTGAAACTTTCGCGCGCCGATCTTGCTTTTGCCTGCGCCGAAGGGCTGACCGGCGGCACCACCGTCGCCGCCACCATGATGGCGGCCCATGGTGCGGGGATTTCGGTCTTTGCAACCGGCGGCATTGGCGGCGTCCATCAGGGCGCGGAGACCGATTTCGACATTTCCGCCGATCTTGACGAGCTGGCGCGCACGCCGGTCACGGTGGTTTCGGCCGGCGCCAAGGCGATCCTCGACATCCCCAAGACTTTGGAAGCGCTGGAGACGCGCGGAGTGCCCGTGATCGCCGTCGGACAGGACGAGATGCCGGCCTTCTGGTCGCGCGGGTCGGGTCTTGAGGCGCCGCTCAGGCTCGACGATGCCGATGCGATCGCCCAGTTCGTCGCGATGCGCACCCAACTGGCAGACTACCGCCATGGCGGCGTGCTGATCGCCAATCCGGTGCCGGTCCAGGCGGAAATTCCGCACAAGGAAATGGCAGCGTTTATCGCCGAGGCCCAGGCAGACGCCTCCGAACATGGCATCAAGGGCAAGAGCGTCACGCCATGGCTGCTTGCACGCATCGTCGAGATCACCGGCGGCCGCAGCCTTGCTACCAACATCGCGCTTGTCGAAAACAATGCGCGGCTCGGCGCCAAGATCGCCGTGGCGCTTACGGGTCGCTAACCACGCGGCCCCGGCCGGCTTGTCAGACCGGGCGGCGATGCGGCATGCTCGCCGCGAGCCGAACACCCGATCCGGACCCGCCAACCGCATGCCGCAGCTTTCCGCCTTCACGCTGTTTTCGGCGCTCGATGCCGAGGCCGACAAACGCTTTGCCGGCCAGTGCTCGATCAGCGATTTCGACGAGAACGAGCTGGTGCTCGATTTCGACGACGACACCCATGACGTCTTTCTGATCGTCAGCGGCCGCGTGCGGGTCATCCTGCGCATTGCGACCGGGCGCGAGGTGATCCTCGGCGAGTTGGGCGAAGGCGCGTTTTTCGGCGAACTGGCGGCCATCGACGGCACGCGCCGGTCGGCCAACATCACGGCCATGGTGCGCACCCGGCTGATCCGTGTGCCGCAAACGGTCTTCCGGACGATCCTGCGCGAAGAGCCGGATGTGGCACTGGCGCTTATGAGCGCCATGTCGGACCGCATTCGCGGGCTCAACACGCGACTGGCCGAACACTCGTTTCTGGCCGCAAAGTACCGGCTTTACTCGGAGCTGATCCGCCTGTCGAAACCGCGCAAGGGCCATGACGGCCAGCGCACCATCACCCCGCCGCCGGTGCAGCAGGATCTTGCCGAGCGGATCGGTTGCAGGCGCGAGGTGGTCAGCCGCGAGATCGCCAGGCTCGAACGCGAAGGCGTGATCGAGCGGACGCGCGGAGCGATCGTGCTGACCCAGATGGGCGAACTCAACCGCCGACTCAGCGAAGGCTGGGAAAAGGGCGGCTGAAGCGCCGCGCTGTCGTCAGTTCAGGTAGCGGGTCGGATCGACCGGTCGCGAATCCTTGCGGACCTCGAAATGCAGTTGCGGCTGGCGTGCATTGCCGCTCATGCCCGAAGCGCCCAGCGTCTGGCCGCGGGTGACGTCGTCGCCGCGCGACACCGAGATCGAATCAAGGTGCCCATAAACGGTGACGTAGCCGTCCGAATGACGCACCAGCACGGTCTCGCCGAACTCCTTGAGTCCGTCGCCGGCATAGATGACGACGCCGTTCTCGGCTGCCTTGACCGGCGTGCCCTTGGGCACGGAAATGTCGATACCGTCATTCGGCCTGCCGCCCGAATTGCTGCCGAATCCGGAGATGACGCGGCCGCGCGCGGGCCAGCGCATATTGGCAACGCCGGTCGCATCGGGCGCGCTTGCCGTGCTGCTCTCGTCGATCGCCTGGACGCTGCCGGAGCCCGACGAAGACGGGCGCTCGGCCGGTGTCACGGAGCTTGTCACCATGGGGTCGACATTGGGCGGCAAGGCAGCGGTATTTGTTGCAGCAACATCGCCCGAAAGGCCGGGTATCGTCAGGCGCTGGCCGACCCGCACCATGTCCGAGGACAGCCCGTTGGTGCGCTTGATCGCGGCAACCGAAGCGCCGGTACGGCGCGAGATCGCCGACAGCGTGTCGCCGGACTGGACGGTGTAGCGGCCGCCCTGCAGCGAAGCGGCAGGCGCGCTGGCGGGCGCGGTTGCCGATACGCTCTGGACCGGAGCGGACGGCACGACGGCGCGTTGCGGACGCACGGTCGGGACCGGTGCGCGGTCGAGGCTGACATCGGAGCGGCCACCGACACTGGCGCGCGCCGAGCGAACGCCGGAATTGGCGTCGGGCGCCGAAACGGGAACCGAACGGCCATAGACATAGGTCGGGATCAGGATGCGCTGACCGGCCTGAACGGCACGCGGATCGCTCAGATTGTTGACGCTTTTGAGCGCATCGACCGGAACGCCGTAACGCTTGGACAGGTTGAACAGCGTCTCGCCCTGGGCGAGCGTGACATAGGTGCCGCCGGTGCCCGTCCAGCCCGCGGCGCGTGTGGCAGCCGAAGTCGCAGCCTGCTGCGCCTGCTGGGGAACCGTGGCGGCGCTGTTGTTGATGACGTTGGCCACCGCATTGGACGGGGCTGTCGGTAGGGTCGAACGCGGTACGGCGGGCGGGAACGGCTGGCTGGCAACCGACGGCGCCGCGATCGGCGCCCGTCCGACGGCGGCGGGGACGCTGCCTGCCGTCTGGCCGATGGAACCGGTGGCCATCGCATCGACGCCATTGTTGATGGCCTGGCGCGAGGGTACGGCGGGCGCGGACGGTGCCGCTGCGACGATGCGCGGCGCGTTTTCGGGGAACGGTGTCTGAACGGCTGCGGGTGGACGCACCGGCACCGAATTGGTGTAGAAATCGTCCGTGAAACGCATCACGTCGCCGGCGCAGCCGGACACGAGCCCGCCCAGCACCAGAACCGAAACCGTTTGCAACAATGACGCCGAACGCCGGCGGGCATCAAACATACGCATTACTCGCCCTGCCCCTCTTTCGCACTCGGGGCGATTAAAGCGCGTTAGTGTTACTTGTCAGTTAAGCGGGGGAAAGAACGCCATGGCTGCGGCGCGACCGGCGAGCGGTCAGAGCGCCCTGGGCAGACCGCTGGCGATCGGCTGGACGCGGACGGTGCCGATATCCTCGCGATCGAACCGGTTGCCGACCTTGGTCAGCCTGACCAGCACCTGCCGGCCATCGCCCTCGCCCACCGGGCAGATGACGATACCACCGGACACGACCAGATCGGAAAAGCCGCGCGGCAGTGCGTCCATGGCCGGCCAGACGACGATCCGGTCGAACGGACCTTCGGCGCTGCCGGCCGTACCGTCCGCCTGGCTGGCAATGACATTGTCACGCTTGAGGGCGCGGAATCGCGCCTGCGCTGCCTGGTGCAGGCGCGCAAAGCGCTCGATCGTGTAGACCCGCTTGGCCATCGCGCCCATCACTGCGGCCGTGTAGCCCGAACCTGTGCCGATCTCGAGCACGCGGTTCTGGGGTTCGAGCGTCAGCGCCGACAGGACAAGCGCCTGCTGGTCGAGCCCTTCGATCGTCTCGCCGCAGTCGAGCGGGATGGTCCGGCTGCTCCAGGCCGCATCGTGAAACTGCGGATCGACGAAGGCGCGGCGCGGTGTTGCCTCGATCGCTTCCAGAAGCGCCTTGTCGCTGATGCCCGCTGCCCGCATGCGCAGGACGAAGGCGGCAAAGCCCTCGCGGTCGATGGCGGCCAGGCTGGTCGGGATGGCGAGCGCCGGCGTCATGCGATGGCGGCCTCCAGCGACTGTTTGAGCTCATGGGCGGTGAAATCGAGCTTGAGCGGTGTCACGGCGATCCGGCCGTCGCGCAGGACGGCGATGTCGGTCTTGCCTTTCGCTTCCACCGGCGAGCGGCCGAACCGCATCCAGAAATAGGGGAAACCGCGCCCGTCGCGCCGCTCTTCCATGAACAGGCCATGCAGCAGCTTGCCCTGTTCGGCGACCGCCACGCCCTTGACCTCGTCGGCGGCGCAATTGGGGAAATTGACGTTCAGGAACGTGCCCTCGGGCATATCCGTGGCGATCAGTTTTTCAAGCAGCGGCGGCGCGTGGGCTTCGGCCACGGACCAGGGCACGAAGCGGCGATTGTCGGCGAAATTGTAGGCTTGGCTGAGGGCAATGGAGCGGACGCCCAGAAGCGTGCCTTCCATCGCGCCGGCCACCGTGCCCGAATAGGTGATGTCGTCGGCGATGTTCTGGCCCGAGTTGACGCCGGACAGGACTAGATCGGGCTTCTCCGGCATCACATGGGTGACCGCCATGATCACGCAATCGGTCGGCGTGCCGCGCAGGGCAAAACGCCGCTCGTCGATCTCGCGCAGGCGCAGCGGGTCATTCAGCGTCAGCGAATGGGCAAGCCCGGACTGGTCGGTTTCCGGCGCGACCACCCAGATATCGTCGGACAGGGACCGGGCGATCCGTTCGAGAACGGCCAGCCCTTCGGCATGGATGCCGTCATCATTGGTCAGAAGAATGCGCATGGCCGGTCCTTGGTCTGGGGTTCAGGCGGTGATGGTTTCGATGCCGCCCATATAGGGCTTGAGCGCGTCGGGCACGGCGATCGATCCATCGGCCTGCTGATAGGTTTCCATGACCGCGATCAGCGCCCGGCCCATGGCAACGCCCGAGCCGTTCAGCGTATGGACGAAGCGCGTCTGCTTTTCGCCGTCCACGCGATAGCGCGCATTCATGCGGCGGGCCTGGAAGTCGCCGCAGACCGAACAGGACGAAATCTCGCGATAGGCGCCCTGCCCCGGCAGCCAGACCTCGATGTCATGGGTCTTGCGCGCGCCAAAGCCCATGTCGCCGGTCGACAGGACCATGGTGCGAAAATGCAGGCCGAGCCGTTCGAGCACGGTCTCGGCGCACTTGGTCATGCGTTCGAGTTCGTCGAGCGAGGAATCGGCATCGGTGATCGAGACCATTTCGACCTTGTAGAACTGGTGCTGGCGCAGATAGCCGCGCGTGTCCCGGCCGGCCGATCCGGCTTCCGAGCGGAAGCAGGGCGTCAGCGCCGTATAGCGCCGCGGCAGGTAATCGTGATCGATGATCGCCTCGCGGACGATGTTGGTCAGCGGCACCTCGGCGGTGGGAATGAGCCAGTAGCCATCGTCGGTGTGAAACTGGTCTTCGGCAAATTTCGGCAGTTGGGCGGTGCCGAACAGCGCATCGTCCCGGACCAGCAAGGGCGGGCTGACTTCGGCATAACCGTGCTCGGTCGTGTGCAGGTCGAGCATGAACTGGCCGAGCGCACGTTCGAGCCGCGCAAGGCCGCCATTGAGCAGCGTGAAGCGCGCGCCCGACATCTTGGCCGCCGTCTCGAAGTCCATCTGGCCGAGCGCCTCGCCCAGCTCGAAATGCTCTTTCGGCTGGAAATTGAACTGCCGCTTTGCGCCCGTCTGGCGCAGCTCGACATTGGCCTCCTCGTCCGGGCCGACGGGCACGTCATCGAGCGGCACGTTCGGAATGCGCGCCAGTGCGTCGTTCAGCGCGGCATCGAGCGTCCGCTCGGCTTCCTCGGCCTCGGCGAGAAACGTCTTGAGCTCGCCCACCTCCGCTTTCAGCTTTTCAGCGGTTTCGGTATCGCCGGCGCCCATAGCCTTGCCGATTTCTTTCGATGCCGTATTGCGGCGCGTCTGCGCCTCCTGAACTTTGGCGATATGGGTCCGACGCTCCTCGTCCAGCTTGATCAGGGACGCCGATTCCGGCTCCGCGCCGCGCTTTTTCAGCGCCGCATCGAGTGCTTCGGGATTGTCCCTGATCCAGCGAATGTCGAGCATGGGATTTCGTCCTGAAATGAACTGCGTCGGTCCATCGCGCGAACGCGGGACAAGGTCAAGACGGCGGGCGCCCTTTCAGCGCCGATCAGTCCTCGCGGTCGCCATCGGCTTCGTTGAGCCCAAGCAGGTTCCAGCTTTGGACCATGTGCGGCGGTAAGGGCGCGGTGACATTGATCATGCCGCGATCGGGATGCGGAATGCGCAGGCGCCGCGCATGCAGGTGCAGCTTCTTCTGGACTCCGCCGGGGAAATCCCAGTTGGGATCATCGTCGAAATATTTCGGATCGCCGATGATCGGACAACCCATGTGCAGCGCATGGACCCGCAATTGATGCGTGCGGCCGGTCTCCGGCTCGAACTCCATCCAGCTCAGCCGCTGGCCGGCGGTCTCGATCAGCCGGTAGCGGGAGACGGCATGGTCGGCATCGGCCTCGCCGTGCTTGACGACGCGCATGCGGTCGCCATCGGGCGTTGGCTCCTTTGCGAGCCAGGTGGAGATCTTGCCCTCGGGCTTTTTTGGCGCTCCCTTGACCAGCGCCCAGTAGATCTTCTCGGTGTCGCGCGTTCGGAAAGCGGCGGTCAGCTTCTGCGCGGCGCCGCGCGTGCGTGCCACGATGAGAACCCCGGATGTATCACGGTCGAGGCGATGGACGAGACGCGGTTTTTCGCCCTTCTTGTTGCGCAGCGCGTCGAGCATGCCATCGACATGGCGGGCAACGCCCGAGCCGCCCTGCACCGCCAGCCCGGCCGGCTTGTTGAAGACGAACACCTTGTCGTCCTCGAACAGGATCATGCGCCGGAGCGCATCGGCATCGCCCGTGTTCCTGATCGTGCCGGCCGTTACCGGCCCGGAATCGGCACCGGTCACCTGTGGCGGCAGCCGGATCGCCTGCCCCGCTTCGAGCCGTGTGTCCGCCTTGGCCCGCTTGCCGTCGATGCGGACCTGACCGGTGCGCAGCAGCTTCTGCAGCGCACCGAAGCCAAGCCCCGGAAAATGGCTCTTGAACCAGCGGTCGAGGCGCATGCCCGCCTCGTCAGGCCCGACGGTCTTCTGGGAAACCGCGGCCATGTTCATGCACCAGCGCGCATCAGCGCAAGGCCGGCGAACAGGGCGGCGATCGAGGCGGCCATGGAGATCAGGGCGTAGCCGAGCGCGGTCCCCGTATCGCCGCGCTGCCACAGGAGTGCGAAATCGAGCGAGAAGGCGGAAAAGGTGGTGAAACCGCCCAGAAGCCCGACACCGAGGAAAAGCCGCAGATGCTCGCCGGTGCCGCCGCGCCGCATCAGCCAGCCGACCAACAGCCCCATCAGGAGCGAGCCGACCACATTGACGGTCAGCGTCGCCCACGGATAGCCGCCGCCAAGCCAGCGGCCGGCGCCCAGATAGGTCAGGTAGCGCAGCGCGGCACCCAACCCACCGCCCAGCGCGACATAGACGAGATTGACGATCATGGCCCGTCGTCTACGCCATCAGGCGGGCCGGGCAAAGCGCAAATCAGATCTTGCCCGCGACGTCGGGAATTTCCTTGACGAACCCGTCGATGAACAGGTCGAGCGCGCCCCAGTCGGTGAACTCGTAATCGTGGGTCGTGTCGGTGGGCGCGTCTTTCTTGTCGGCGATGCGCTTGAGCATCCATTTGCGGAAGAAATCATACTCGGTGTATTTCAAGGCTCCGGCGGCATGGTGCACCGAGACCGGCCACCAGCCGGTTTCCTCGCTGAAGTGCGCGGTGATCTCGTTGAGCTCCTCCCACTCGCCGGCGTCGTCGCCGGCAGCCGTCAGCGACACCGAGATGAAGACACCGGGCCGCGCCATCAGTTCGCGTTTGTGCTGCTCGACATAGCGACGCAGCGGCGCCGGGAACGCGCCGATATGCACCGGACCCGTGCAGATGATGCCGTCGATCTCGTCGATCGACAGCGAGTCGGGCGGATGGGTCGTATCGACCATCACCGCCTCGTGCCGGTTGTTGTTCAGATAGCGCGTGATGTGCTCGGCGATCTCCCGCGTCTGCCCTTCAACGGTCGCGTAAATGACCAGGATGCGCATGACTGTCTCCCGTTATGGCGTTCTTCTGGTGACCGGCAGAATAGACGCTCCGTGCCGCCTGCGGGTTGACTTTCGTCAATCCGAAAATCCGGCAATAGACCGGCGCAGCGCGGTGCCGGGCGCGAAGCCAGCCGCCTTCGCCAGATCGTTGGCGCGGGTTATCATGCCATGTTCGAGCGTGTCGACGGCTTCACCGATGCGCGCGGACATGTGGCCGACGGCGCAGGCGGCGATGCCGGCCTCCTGAAGAAGGGCCAGACCGGCGATGCCGGCCTCGTGCCGGCCGATGCCCGCATCGTTGAAGACGTAGAGTGCGGCCTTGACGCTCCGCGCATAACCTGCCGCCGACAGACCGCCATGGGAGCCCGTCACGACGATCGCGCCGGCATCGCCGGGCACGACCTGCGTTACCGAGTCGATCAGCACGACCGTTTGCGGGCCGACCGGGACTGTCCGCCGCTCAGCCATCGCCGCTGCGTTCGGCGCGCAGTTTGGCCCAATAGTCCAGCCGTTTTGCGATGTCGCGCTCGAAACCGCGTTCGACCGGCTCATAGAAGCGTTTGCGGCCCATTTCGGGCGGGAAATAGTCCTGCCCGGAAAAGGCGTCGGGCTGGTCGTGGTCGTACTGATAGCCGACGCCGTAGCCTTCGGCGCCCATCAGCTTGGTCGGAGCGTTCAGGATGTGCTTTGGGGGCAGCAGCGAGCCATGCTCCTTGGCGGCGCGCATCGCGCCTTTCATCGCCACATAGAGCGCGTTCGATTTGGGCGCGGTGGCGAGATAGACGCAGGCCTCGGCCAGCGCCAGTTCACCTTCGGGCGAGCCCAGATAGTCGTAAGCGTCCTTGGCGGCGAGTGCGACGGTGAGCGCCTGCGGATCGGCGAGCCCGATATCCTCGGAGGCCATGCGCACCATACGCCGGCCCAGATAGAGCGGGTTTTCGCCGGCATCGAGCATGCGGGCCAGATAGTAGAGCGCGGCGTCCGGATCGGAGCCGCGCACCGCCTTGTGCAGCGCCGAGATCAGATTGTAGTGGCCGTCCTGGCCCTTGTCGTAGATCGGCGCACGCCGCTGCAGCACGGCGCGCAGTCCGTCGCCGTCGAACAGGTCGCCCTCGCGCGCCACACGCCAGACTTCTTCGGCCAGTGTCAGAACGGCCCGGCCGTCGCCATCGGCCATGCCGACCAACAGCGCCCGTGCCTCGTCATCGACCGGCAGCGACCGGCCGGTTTCACGTTCGGCCCGCCCCAGAAGCGCGGCAAGCGCCTCATCGTCCAGCCGTTTGAGCGTCAGGACCCGCGCGCGCGACAAAAGCGCGGCGTTGAGTTCAAAGGAGGGGTTTTCCGTCGTCGCGCCGATCAGCGTGATGGTGCCATCCTCCATCACCGGCAGAAAGCTGTCCTGCTGGGCGCGGTTGAAACGGTGGATCTCGTCGACAAAGAGCAGCGTCGGCAGGCCGTCGCGCCGGCGGACGCGCGCGGCCTCGAACACTTTCTTCAGATCGGCGACGCCGGAGAAGATGGCCGAGAGCTGCTCGAAATGCTGGCCCGCTTCGGCCGCGATCAGGCGCGCGAGCGTCGTCTTGCCGGTGCCAGGCGGCCCCCACAGGATCAGGCTGCCGAGCGAACCCGAGGCGAGCATGCGCGTGACCACGCCATCGGGGCCGGTCAGATGTTCCTGGCCGACGATCTCGCCGAGCGCCTTGGGCCGCAACCGGTCGGCCAAAGGCCGGTTGGCGGCCTCCTCGGCAACGCTGTCGAACAGGGACGCCATCAGAAGCGCAGGAACTGGTTGATCGTTCGGCCCTGACGGTTGAGCGTGAAGCGCCATGAGCGCCCGCCGCTGTCGGCCAGGCGGATCACATCGTCGACGGTCTCGATCGGCAGGCCATTGACGGCGACGATGATGTCGCCGGGGCGAAGTCCGGCTCGCAGCGCCGGCGCGCCGCGCTCGATCTGCGTCACCACCACGCCATCGCCGCGGCCCGGCAGGTTCATGCGCTGGCGCAGGCGCGGCGACAGATTGGCGACCACGGCACCGGCAAAGGGCGATGCACCCTTGATCAGCGTCTCTTGGGCCGGACGGGTTTCGGGCGGACGGGCGAGTACGATGTCGACGGTGCGTTCGCGTCCGCGCGACAGGACGGTCAGCGCTGTCGTGCCGCCCGGACCGATCGTCGCCAGCCGGTAGCCGAGCGCATCGGGGTGCTCGACCGCCGCTCCGTCGATGGCCAAAACCACGTCACCGGCGCGCAGGCCCGCCGCGCCGCCCGGTCCTTCCGGATCGACATCGACGATCAGCGCGCCCAGCGGCCTGTCGAGACCAAGGCTTTCGGCGATCTGCGGTGTGACGGGCTGGAAGTCGGCACCGAGATAGGGGCGCTCGAAGGCGTCCGCGCCGCCGCGTGCCTGTGCGACGACGGCGGCCACCATGTTGGAGGGGATGGCAAAGCCGATGCCGTTGGAGCCGCCCGAACGCGAGAAGATCGCCGTGTTGATGCCGACAAGGCGGCCCTGCATGTCGATCAGCGCGCCGCCGGAATTGCCCGGATTGATGGCCGCGTCCGTCTGGATGAAAAAGCCGAAATCGGCGACGCCGACGCGGGTTCTGGCGAGCGCCGAAACGATGCCCGATGTAATCGTCTGGCCGACGCCGAACGGATTGCCGATGGCCAGAACAAGATCGCCGGTCAGAAGCTGGTCCGAATTGCCGAAAGGCAGCGCGATGAATCGCTCGTCGGTCTGCAGGCGCAAGACGGCCAGATCGGCGCGCTCATCGCGCAGCACGACCTCTGAGTCGAACTCGCGCCCATCGGACAGGACAACCCGCACCTCGTCGGCACCGGAGATGACGTGGTTGTTGGTGACGACGAGACCATCCTCGTCGACGATCACGCCGGAGCCCAGCGAGGATTGCACGCGCGGCGGGCCGGAAAACTGGTTGCCGAAGAACTGTTCGAAGAACGGGTCGCCCGCAAAGGGCGAGCGTTGCTGAACGCGCCGCGCGGCATAGACGTTGACCACCGAGGGCGCGGTCTGCCGGACGAGCGGCGCAAAGGAGAGCTGCATCTCGGCCGCGCCCAGCGGCACGCGGCGGGCGGTTTCGCCGCCGGCCGCGGGCGCCTGTTCCTGGCCGCCAAGCCCGCGCAACAGGTCGCGCAGCGCGCTGCCGCTGTCCTGGGCCATTGCTCCGGCCGCGAACATGACGAGCGCGACGAGCACCGCGCCGAAGATGGCCATCGATCTGTTCATTGCCCTTGCCTTCCGTGCCCGAAAACCGCCGAGTCGCCGGCTCACAGTGCTACCACAAAGGCGGCTGAAATGGGGAACATCGGGCGGCTTGACCATTGCGCGACCGCCCTTGCCGATCCCGCGCCATCACCAAAAAAAGAAAGGGAGCCGCGCCAGATGGCGAGCTCCCCAGCCCAGTCGACTGATGTGGCGCTCCCGACGTGCGAGCTGCGCCATCTTCTTATAGGTATCTGGTCGGCTTATGCGGCCGCTTCAGCCTCGGTGGCTTCTTCTGCCTCAAGGCGCGCACGGTCGGCGGCGCCCTTGGCGTCGACGTCACGATCGACAAACTCGATCACGGCCATCGGCGCGGAATCGCCATGGCGGAAACCGGCCTTCATGATCCGCAGATAGCCGCCATTGCGGTCGGCATAGCGAGGCGCGATGTCGGCGAACAGCTTGCGCGTCTGGGTTTCGTCCTGGATCTGCGAGGCGACCTGGCGGCGCGCATGCAGATCGCCGCGCTTGCCCAGCGTGACGAGCTTTTCGACGATCGGCCGCAGTTCCTTGGCCTTGGGCAGGGTCGTGACGATCTGCTCATGCTCGATGAGCGAGGCGGCCATGTTGGCGAACATCGCCTTGCGATGGCTCGATGTACGGTTCAGCTTGCGGCCTGCTTTGCGGTGGCGCATCAGCCTTCTCCTCGGGTTACCGGCCTGTGGCGCCGGCGCGTTGGTTAGTAGTGGTCTTCGTAGCGTTTGGCGAGATCTTCGATATTCTCGGGCGGCCATGCGGCCACTTCCATGCCCAGATGCAGGCCCATGGATGCGAGCACTTCCTTGATCTCGTTGAGCGACTTGCGGCCGAAGTTCGGCGTGCGCAGCATCTCGCCCTCGGTCTTCTGGATCAGGTCGCCGATATAGACGATGTTGTCGTTCTTCAGGCAGTTGGCCGAGCGGACCGACAGTTCCAGTTCGTCGACCTTCTTGAGCAATGCCGGGTTGAAGGCAAGTTCCTGAACCTGCTCCTCGGCAGCTTCGCGCTCGGGCTCCTCGAAATTGACGAAGACGCCAAGCTGGTCCTGCAGGATGCGAGCCGCATAGGCAACCGCGTCCTCGCCCGACAGCGTGCCGTCGGTTTCGACATTCATTGTCAGCTTGTCGTAGTCGAGAACCTGGCCCTCGCGGGTGTTCTCGACCTTGTAGGAGACCTTGCGCACCGGCGAATAAAGGCTGTCGACCGGGATCAGGCCGATCGGCGCGTCCTCGGCGCGGTTGCGGTCGGCGGGCACATAACCCTTGCCGGCGTCGACGGTGAATTCCATGCGGATCTCGGCACCCTCGTCCAGCGTGCACAGCACGTGTTCGGGGTTCAGCACCTCGACATCGCCGACGGTCTGGATGTCGCCGGCGGTGACGGTGCCCGGACCTTGCTTGCGCACGACCATGCGCTTGGGCCCGTCGCCTTCCATGCGGATGGCGATTTCCTTGATGTTCAGGATGATATCGGTGACGTCTTCGCGCACACCGGCAATCGAAGAGAACTCATGCAGGACGCCGTCGATCTGCACCGCGGTGACGGCGGCACCGCGCAGCGACGACAGCAAGACGCGGCGCAGCGCGTTGCCGAGCGTCAGGCCGAAGCCGCGCTCGAGCGGCTCGACGACGAGCGCAATCTTGTTGCCCGAGCCCTTGAACTCGACCTTGTTCGGCTTGATCAATTCCTGCCAATTCTTCTGTATCACGGCGTCTTCCTTCAGCTAGCCTGCCACCATCCATTCGTGGCAACAGCTTCTTCCACGGCCAGCGGAGGATTGGCGCCGGCCGGACGGACAATGGCTGCGTTACACGCGGCGGCGCTTGCGCGGCCGGCAACCATTGTGCGGAATGGGAGTGACATCCCTGATCGAGGTGATGGTGAAGCCGGCAGCCTGCAATGCACGCAGTGCCGATTCACGGCCCGAACCGGGGCCACACACTTCGACCTCAAGCGACTTCATGCCATGTTCCTGAGCCTTGCGGGCGCAGTCCTCGGCAGCGACCTGCGCCGCAAAGGGGGTGGACTTGCGCGAGCCCTTGAAGCCCTGCATGCCCGCCGACGACCAGGCAATCGCATTGCCCTGCGCGTCGGTGATGGTGATCATGGTGTTGTTGAATGTCGAATTCACGTGGGCGATGCCCGACATGATGTTCTTGCGCTCGCGGCGGCGAACGCGGGTGGCTTCTTTTGCCATATTCGGTCCTTCGATCTCTGCACCGCCGTAATTCCAGCGGCTCCACCTATGGAACCGGCCGCAAGGGCCGGCTCAATTACTTCTTCTTGCCGGCGATCGCCTTGGCCGGACCCTTGCGGGTGCGGGCATTGGTGTGCGTGCGCTGGCCGCGCACCGGCAGGTTGCGGCGATGGCGCAGGCCGCGATAGCAGCCCAGATCCATCAGACGCTTGACGTTCATCGAGGTCTCGCGGCGCAGGTCCCCTTCGACGCGATAGTCACGGTCGATGGTTTCGCGAATCGCCAGAACCTCGGCGTCGGTCAGTTCATTGACGCGGCGGGAGGCGTCGATGTTGTTCTTCTCAACGATTTCCTGCGCGAATTTCGAGCCGATCCCGTGGATATACTGCAGCGCGATCACAACGCGCTTGCCTGTCGGGATGTTGACGCCAGCGATACGAGCCACGCGGCTTCTCCTTTGTTGCCCGGGCGGCCGGGTCTTTCAGTCCTGTCCGGGGTTCCGGGGTGTTCGGTTCAAGCCAGTCTCAAAACAAAAAGACCGGAGCGGGATGCCGCAGCCGACCTTTGTCAATACGCTGGCTAGATCAGCGTGCATATCGGGGAATCGCAGTGGAATGTCAACTCCCCGAAGCGATGTTTTTGCCGGCGCGATGCGGGTGCCGGGTTGTTTCTTTCAGAGGCTGTCGAGCACCTTGGCGATCTGCTCGGTGACGCCCTCGATCGAGTCCATGCCGTCGACCGGACGCAGCTTGCCCTTGGCGTAGTAGTAGCCGACCAGCGCAGCGGTCTTCTTGTAGTATTCGCGCAGGCGCTCGTCGAACACTTCCGGATTGTCGTCCTTGCGCACCGGCTGTCCTGCGGCGGCGGCCTCTTCGGCGCGTTTGACGATGCGTCCCACAAGTGCCTTATCATCGACGGTCAGTTCGATGACCGCATCAAGCGGGATGCCCTTGGCCTCCATCATGGCTTCGACCGCATCGGCCTGGGCCAGCGTGCGCGGATAGCCATCGAGGATGAAGCCGCCGGCGCAGTCGGGTTCGTCGATCCGGTCCGAGACGATCGCGTTGACGATCTCGTCGGAGACCAGCTCGCCCGCTTCCATGATCGCCTTGGCGCGCTTGCCAACCTCGGTGCCGGCGGCAACCGCCGCGCGCAGCATGTCGCCCGTCGACAGTTGTGGAATGCCGTGACGGTCGACGAGCCGTTGCGCCTGGGTTCCCTTGCCCGCTCCCGGCGGGCCCAACAAAATCAGTCTCATCGGCGCTTCTTCCCCCCGCGCAGCTTGGATTTCTTGATCAAGCCTTCATACTGGTGCGCGATGAGATGTCCTTGCACCTGCGCGACCGTATCGAGCGTCACGCTGACAACGATCAGCAGCGACGTGCCGCCGAGATAGAACGGCACGCCCGTCCCCGCTATTAGAAATTCGGGTAACAGACAGACCAAAACCAGATAGATCGCGCCGACCACGGTGATCCGCGTCAGCACGAAGTCGATATATTCGGCGGTGCGCTGGCCGGGCCGGATGCCCGGAATGAAGCCGGAATGGTTCTTCAGATTGTCGGCGGTGTCCTGCGGATTGAAGACGATCGCCGTGTAGAAGAATGCGAAGAAGGCGATCATCGACGCGTAGAACACCATGTAGAGCGGCTGGCCGTGGCCGAGCGCGGCAAGGACGGCCGTACCCCATTCGGGCAGGTCGCGCGTGTCCGAGAAGCCGGCGAGCGTCGCCGGCAGCAGCAGCAGCGACGAGGCGAAGATGGGCGGGATGACGCCCGCAGTGTTCAGCTTCAGCGGCAGGTGCGAGGTGTCGCCCTGGAACATGCGGTTACCGACCTGGCGCTTGGGATACTGGATCAGGAGCCGCCTTTGCGCGCGTTCGACAAAGACGATCAGCGCGATGACGGCGATGGCGAGCACGATGATGGCGACGATGAAGACCGTCGACATGGCGCCCGTACGGCCCAGTTCCAGCGTGCCGGCGACGGCACCCGGCAGGCCGGCGACGATGCCGGCGAAGATGATCAGCGACACGCCGTTGCCGATGCCGCGCGCGGTGATCTGCTCACCGAGCCACAAGAGGAACATGGTGCCGCCGACCAGCGTGATGACCGTCGACATGCGGAAGAACCAGCCCGGATCGGCGACAATGTTGGCGCCGCTCTCAAGACCCACTGCAATGCCGTAGGATTGAAGCGTGGCCAGCAGCACGGTCAGATAACGCGTATACTGGTTGATGACCTTGCGGCCCTGCTCGCCCTCTTTCTTGAGCTGTTCGAGCGTCGGGATGACCGACGTCATGAGCTGCACGGCAATCGAGGCCGAGATGTAGGGCATGATGCCGAGCGCGAACACGGCCATGCGCTCGACGGCGCCGCCGGTGAACATGTTGAACATGCCCAGAATGCCACCCGCCTGGTTGGCGAAAGCCTGGGCGTAGGCCTCCATGTTGAGGCCCGGAATGGGGATGTAGGTGCCGAGCCGGTAGACGAGCAGGACGCCGAGCGTGAACCAGATGCGGTTCTTCAGCTCGGTGGCCTTGGCAAATGCGCCGAAGTTGAGGTTTGCAGCCAGCTGTTCAGCAGCAGATGCCATGGACAGTCTCCGTCTTGGAACGCGTTCGCCGCAGGTCGGGCGCCGCGCTCGCGGGTCTGGTCGCAGATAGGCGCTGGCCCTTGGGGGCGCAAGTCAATTTTGAGGCCGCCCACATGGCGGCAGCCTCAACAAAGCGTGTGGCCGGTCGCCGGCCTATTCGGCGCTGGCTTCGACCTTGGGGGCCAGAATCGTCACCGATCCGCCAGCCTTTTCAATCTTGGCGATCGCGGCCTTGGAGGCGCCGGCCACTTCAAGCGCGAACTTGGTCTTGGCCTCGCCGTCGGCGAGCACCCGGACGCCGTCCTTGGCACGGCGCAGAACGCCTGCCTCGACCAGCGCCTCGGCCGTCACCGGCTTCTTGGCGTCCAGCTTCTTGGCCTCGACGGCCTGTTCGAGCCGGGCGATCGACACGATGTTGTAGTCGGTCGGGAACGGGTTGGTGAAGCCGCGCTTGGGCAGACGCCGGTAGATCGGCATCTGGCCGCCTTCATAGCCGTTGATCGACACGCCCGAGCGGGACTTCTGACCCTTGACGCCCCGGCCGCCGGTCTTGCCCTTGCCCGAGCCGATGCCGCGGCCGACGCGGGTGCGCGACTTGCGCGCGCCCTCATTGTCACGCAGTTCGTTGAGTTTCATCGGTCAGCTCCCCGATCAGCTTTCGTCCACAATGCGCACCAGATGGTGCACTTTGCGGATCATGCCACGCACGGCAGGAGTGTCTTCCAGCGTGCGGCGGCGGTGCATCTTGTTCAGGCCCAGCCCGATCAGCGTCTGGCGCTGGTCGGCGGGGCGGCGAATGGGGCTGCCGATCTGCTCGACGGTGATCGTTGCGCCCTTCTTGCTCTCAGCCATGATCTTTGTCCTTGCCAGGGCCCCTCGCCTGCGGCGAGCGGCTCATGCCTTACTCTTCGGCGCCGATCAGCTCGCGGCGGCGCGCCTGGAGCGTCGAGTGCTTGATACCGCGCTGGGCAGCGATGTCCTTGGGGTGCATCTGCCGCTTGAGCGCATCGAAGGTCGCCCGAACCATGTTGTAGGGGTTGGAAGACCCCAGCGACTTGGCCACGACGTCCTGCATGCCGACGGTCTCGAAGACCGCGCGCATCGGGCCGCCGGCGATAATGCCGGTACCGGCCGGCGCCGCGCGCAACAGGACCTTGCCCGCGCCATGGCGACCTTCGACGTCATGGTGCAGCGTGCGGCCCGAGCGCAGCGGCACGAAGATCATGTCGCGCTTGGCGCTTTCGGTGGCCTTGCGGATCGCCTCGGGCACTTCGCGTGCCTTGCCGTGGCCGAAGCCGACCCGGCCCTTCTGGTCGCCGACGACGACGAGCGCGGCAAAACCGAAACGCCGACCGCCCTTCACGACCTTGGCCACACGGTTGATGTGAACCAGCTTGTCGACGAATTCGCTGTCGGCTTCTTCGCGATCGCGCCGGCGGTCACGCCCGCGGCCACCGCGCTCCTGAGGTTGTTGTGCCATGTCCTTGTCCTTTGTTCTTTTCCGGTGCCAGGCAGTTGGTATTCGGGGTTTAGAAGCTCAGGCCACCCTCGCGGGCAGCATCGGCCAGGGCCTTGACACGGCCATGGAAGATGTAGGCGCCACGATCGAAGACGACCTCCTTGACGCCGGCCTTGGTGGCGCGCTCGGCAACGAGCTTGCCGACCGCTGCGGCGGCATCGGTGTCGGCGCCCGTCTTGAGCGCCTTTTTCAGATCGGCGTCGAGCGTCGATGCAGCGGCCAGCGTCTTGCCGGCGCTGTCATCAATGACCTGCGCATAGATGTTCTTCGAAGACCGGTAGACGGACAGGCGCGGCCGGCCGTCCGAGACCTTCTTGAGCTGGCGGCGGACGCGCTGCGCACGCTTGACCAGCGCCTGTTTGGAAGCTGCCATCGTTCCCGTTCCTTACTTCTTCTTGCCTTCTTTGCGGACGATCGTCTCTTCCGCATACTTGACGCCCTTGCCCTTGTAGGGCTCCGGCGGGCGGAACTTGCGGATCTCCGCGGCGACCTGGCCGAGCTGCTGCTTGTCGATGCCGGTGAGCACGATTTCGGTCGGCTTGGGCGTTGCCGCCGACACGCCCTGCGGCAGGTCGTAGATCACATCATGGCTGAAGCCGAGCGCGAGCTGCAGCTTGGAGCCCTGCATGGCAGCGCGATAACCCACACCATTGATTTCCAGCTTGCGCTCGAACCCGGTTTTGACGCCGGTCATGATGTTTTCGATCATGGTGCGCGACATGCCCCATTTGGAGCGCGCATCCTTGGTGTTGTCGCGCGGGCTGATGTTGATCGCGCCCTCTTCCATGGCCACCAGCACCTCGTCATTGACCACATAGGACAGTTCGCCCTTGGGGCCCTTGGCGGTGACGGTGTTGCCGTCGACCGAGGCGGTGACGCCTTCGGGAATGGCAACGGGCTTTTTTCCGATACGAGACATTGTTCAATCCGTCCGTGTTCGTTCCGTCGACTGGGGTGGTCCGGCACGCGTCAGAAGACGCGGCACAGATACTCCCCGCCGACATTCTTTTCGCGGGCCTCGTGATCGGCCATCACGCCCTGCGGCGTCGACAGAATCGCGATGCCAAGGCCGTTGGCGACATGCTCGATCGACTTGGCGCCGACATAAACCCGGCGGCCGGGCTTGGAGACGCGCTCGATCTTGCGGATCACCGGGTCGCCTTCATAGTATTTCAGTTCGATCTCGAACTCCGACTTGCCCGAGCCGTATTCGACCTGGGAATAGCCGCGGATGTAGCCTTCCGACTGCAGCACATCGAGCACGCGCGCGCGCAGCTTGGAGGCCGGCGTGGAGATCGAGTTCTTGTGGCGATGCAATCCGTTGCGGATGCGGGTCAGCATATCGCCGACGGGATCAGAAACCGACATGACAGCCTCCCCTTACCAGCTCGACTTGACAACACCCGGCACCTTGCCGAGCGAGCCCAGTTCGCGCAGCGCAATGCGCGACATCTTCAGTTTGCGGTAGTAACCGCGCGGACGGCCCGAGACCTCGCACCGGTTGCGGATGCGCACCTTGGCCGAGTTGCGCGGCAGTTCGCTCAACTTGAGCGTCGCCTTGAAGCGCTCCTCGATCGGCAGCGAACGATCCATCACGATCGCCTTGAGACCGGCGCGTTTTTCGGCATAGCGGTCGACCAGCTTGCGCCGGTGCTTGTTCTTTTCGACTGCGCTTACTTTTGCCATCAGGCTTTCCTTTCTACGCTCGCCGTTAGTGCTGCTGCTGGAACGGGAAGTTGAAGGCACGCAGCAATTCGCGCGCTTCGTCGTCCGTCCTGGCACTCGTACAAACGATGATGTCCATGCCCCGGACCTGATCGACCTTGTCGTAGTTGATCTCCGGGAAGACGATGTGCTCCTTCAGGCCCATGGCGAAGTTGCCACGGCCGTCAAAGCTCTTGGGATTCAGGCCACGGAAGTCGCGCACGCGCGGCAGCGCGATGTTGATCAGCCGGTCCATGAACTCGTACATGATGTTGCCGCGCAGCGTCACCTTGGCGCCCAGCGGCATGTCTTCACGCACCTTGAAGCCGGCGATCGAATTGCGCGCACGGGTCACCACAGCCTTCTGGCCGGTGATCAGCGACAGGTCTTCGGCAGCCGTTGCGGGACGCTTGGAATCGGTGGTCGCGTCGCCAACGCCCATGTTCACCACGATCTTGGTGACCTTGGGGATTTCCATCAGGTTGGCATATTCGAAACGCTCGCGCATCTCGCCGCGAATGGCATCGCGATACTTGGCCTTGAGCCGGGGCTCGTAGGATGTGTCAGCCATCGATCAAATCTCCGGAGCGCTTGGCAAAGCGCACTTTCTTGCCGTCTTCGACGCGGAAACCCACGCGGGTGGGCTTGCCGTCCTTGGGGTCGGCGATCGCCAGGTTCGACAGGTCGATCGGCGCTTCCTTGGTAATGATGCCGGCTTCGCGCGATGCGGTCTGCTTCTGGTGGCGCTTGACCTGGTTGATGCCCGATACCAGCGCCTTGCCGTCTTTCGGCATGACCTGGACGACATTGCCCCTGCGGCCCTTGTCCTTGCCGGCGAGCACGACGACTTCGTCGCCCTTCTTGATCTTCTGCATAAGACCCGCTCCTTACAGCACTTCGGGGGCCAGCGAGATAATCTTCATGTGCTGCTTGCCGCGCAGTTCACGCGGGACAGGGCCGAAGATACGGGTGCCGACCGGCTCTTTGTTGTTGTTGACCAGAACGGCGGCATTGCCGTCGAACCGGATGACGCTGCCGTCGGGGCGGCGAATGTCCTTGGCGGTGCGCACGACGACCGCCTTCATGACGTCGCCCTTCTTGACGCGGCCGCGCGGGATCGCCTCCTTGACGGAAACGACGATGATGTCGCCGACGGACGCATATTTGCGCTTCGATCCGCCCAGCACCTTGATGCACTGAACCCGGCGCGCGCCGGAATTGTCGGCGACATCGAGATTTGTTTGCATCTGAATCATGACGCGATGCCCTTGTTCTTGTCGTGCCGGCGCTCAGCCCCGGCCCTGATTGTTTCGCTCGTCGTTCAGTCCGCCGCCTGGTCGGCCACAACCGCCCAGCGCTTGTTCTTGGAGACCGGCGCGCATTCCTGGATGCGCACCGTATCGCCGACCTTGACCTGGTTGCTCTCGTCATGCGCCTGATAGCGCTTGGTGCGACGCACGGTCTTCTTCATCAGCGGGTGCGAGAAGCGGCGCTCAACACGCACGACGACGGTCTTGTCGTTCTTGTCGCTGACCACGACACCCTGCAAAATTCGTTTCGGCATGATCGTTATCCCTGCGCCTTTTGGGCGTTTGCTTTCTCGGCGGCGATGGTCTTGACGCGCGCAATGTCGCGGCGCACCTGGCGCACCCGCGCCGAATTTTCGAGCTGTCCCGTCGCGGCCTGGAAGCGCAGCGAGAACTGCTCCTTCTTCAGCTCGGCCAGTTTGTCGGCCAGTTCGTCGGCGGTCATCGCCCGGACATCGACTGCTTTCATCTCGCTCACTCCTACTCGGCAATGCGCTGGATGAAGCGCGTCTTGACCGACAGTTTGGCGGCACCTAGGCGCAGCGCTTCTCGCGCGACGTCTTCGGGAACGCCGTCGATTTCGAACATCACCCGGCCCGGCTTGACGCGCGCGGCCCAGTAGTCGACCGAGCCCTTGCCCTTGCCCATGCGCACTTCGGTGGGCTTGGAGGTGACCGGGACGTCGGGGAAAATGCGGATCCACACGCGGCCGGCACGCTTCATGTGACGGGTGATCGCGCGGCGGGCCGCCTCGATCTCGCGGGCGTTGACACGGTTGGGCTCAAGTGCCTTCAGGCCGTAGGCACCGAAGTTCAGATCGGTGCCGCCCTTGGCGACGCCGCGGATCTTGCCCTTGAACTGTTTGCGGAACTTGGTCCGTTTGGGTTGCAACATCTACTTCACTCCTGCCGGCGCTCAGGCGTTCTCGCGGCGGCGGCCACCGCCACCCTGGTTGTCCTGGTCGGTCGCGCGGCGTTCGGACGCCATCGGATCGTGCTCGAGGATCTCGCCTTTGAAGATCCAGACCTTGATGCCGATGATGCCGTATGCGGTTTCGGCTTCTGCGGTGCCGTAGTCGACATCGGCGCGCAGCGTGTGCAGCGGCACCCGGCCTTCACGGTACCATTCGGTGCGGGCGATTTCGGCACCGCCAAGACGGCCGGCCGAGTTGATCCGGATGCCTTCGGCGCCGAGGCGCATGGCCGACTGGACGGCGCGCTTCATGGCGCGGCGGAAGGCAACCCGGCGCTCAAGCTGCTGGGCGATCGACTGGGCGACCAGCGTTGCGTCGATTTCCGGCTTGCGCACTTCGACGATGTTCAGGACCGTCTCGGCATCGGTGAACTGCGACAGCTTTTTGCGCAGCTTTTCGATGTCGGCGCCCTTTTTGCCGATGATGATGCCCGGACGCGCCGAGTGGATGGTCACGCGGCACTTCTTGTGCGGACGCTCGATCACGATCTTCGAAACGGCAGCCTGCTTGAGCTCCTTTTCCAGATATTCGCGGATCTTCAGGTCCTCATGCAGCAACTGGCCATACTCGCCGGTGTTGGCGTACCAGCGCGAATCCCAGGTGCGGTTGATGCCCAGACGGAAGCCGACCGGATTGATCTTCTGGCCCATTACGCGGCCTCCTCTTCGACTTCGCGCACGACGATCGTCAGGTGCGAGAACGGTTTGGTGATGCGGCTGGCGCGGCCGCGGCCACGGGCATGGAAGCGCTTCATGACGATCGACTTGCCGACATAAGCTTCCGACACGACCAGCGCGTCGACGTCGAGATCATGGTTGTTCTCGGCGTTGGCGATTGCCGATTCCAGCGTCTTCTTGACCGTGCCGGCGATGCGCTTGCGCGAGAATTCGAGGTCGGCCAGCGCCGACTCGACCTTCTTGCCGCGGATCATCTGGGCAACCAGATTGAGTTTCTGCGGGCTGACACGGACCATCCGCGCCACCGCGCGTGCCTCATTGTCCGCGAGCCGCCGTTCTGCCTTGGGCTTGCCCATGGTTACTTCCTTCTCGCCTTCTTGTCCGCGCCATGGCCGAAATAGGTGCGCGTGGGTGCGAACTCGCCGAACTTGTGGCCGACCATGTCCTCGGACACGGAGACCGGAATGTGCTTCTGGCCGTTGTAGACGCCGAAGGTCAGGCCGACGAATTGCGGCATGATCGTCGAGCGGCGGCTCCAGATCTTGATGACGTCATTGCGGCCGCTTTCACGGGCTTTTTCCGCCTTCTTGAGCAGATAGCCGTCAACGAACGGGCCTTTCCAAACTGAACGAGCCATGAGGCGTATCCCTGTTTCTTACTTCTTGCGCTGGTGACGCGAGCGCATGATGAATTTGTCGGTCTGCTTGTTGGAGCGCGTCCGCTTGCCCTTGGTCGGCTTGCCCCACGGGGTGACCGGGTGGCGGCCGCCCGAGGTGCGGCCTTCACCGCCGCCGTGCGGGTGGTCGACCGGGTTCATGACGACGCCGCGCACATGCGGCCGGCGGCCGAGCCAGCGCTTGCGGCCGGCCTTGCCCAGATTGATGTTGGCGTGATCCGGGTTGGAGACCGCGCCGACCGTTGCAAAGCAGGTCTGCTGCACAAGGCGCTGCTCGCCCGAATTCAGGCGCAGGATCGCCATGCCCTGGTCGCGGCCGACAAGCTGCGCATAGGCGCCGGCCGAACGGGCCACCTGGGCGCCCTTGCCCGGCTTGAGCTCGACATTGTGGACGATCGTGCCCACGGGCATTGCGCCCAGCGGCATCGCATTGCCCGGCTTGACGTCGGCCTTGGCGCCGGCGATCACCTTGTCGCCCGCCTGCAGGCGCTGCGGGGCCAGGATGTAGCTCAGCTCGCCATCGTCATACTTGATCAGCGCGATGAAGGCGGTGCGGTTGGGATCATATTCGATCCGCTCGACCGTCGCCGCAACATCGTGCTTGCGCCGCTTGAAATCGATCTTGCGGTAGGTCCGCTTATGGCCGCCGCCAATGTGGCGCGCGGTCATGCGGCCGGCATTGTTGCGTCCGCCGGACTTGGTCAGCCCCTCGGTCAGCGCCTTGACGGGCGCGCCCTTGTGCAGGCCCGACCGGTCAACAATGACCAGCTGGCGCTGGCCCGGCGTCGAGGGTTTGAACTTCTTCAGTGCCATGACTTCTACTCCCGGACCCGCTTAAAGGCCCGTTGCGACGTCGATCGACTGGCCTTCGGCCAGCGTCACAACCGCCTTTTTCACATCGGACTGACGCCCCTTGATGCCGCGGAACCGCTTCTGCTTGCCCTTGCGGACCAGCGTGTTGACGGCCTTGACCTTGACCGAGAACAGCGCCTCGATGGCAGCCTTGATCTCGGGCTTGGAAGCGTCGCGCGCCACGTTGAAGACAACCTGGTTGTTGTCCGAGACGAGCGTCGATTTCTCGGTGATCACCGGCGAGACGATCACGTCGTAATGGCGGAGATCGGTCATTGGAAACGCTCCTCGAGGGCCGCGACGGCATCCTTGGAAAGGACCAGCGTGTTGCGGCGCAAAATGTCATAGACGTTGATGCCCACGACCGGCAGCACATCGACATTGGCGATGTTGGCGGCGGCCTTCTTGAAGCCGTCTTCCAGCTCGGCACCGCCGATGACCAGCGCGTTCGACAGACCCAGGTCAGCGAGCTGCTTGGCCAGAACCTTGGTCTTGCCGTCCTTGGAGGCCAGCTCGTCAACGATGATCAGGCCGCCATCCTTTGCCTTGGACGACAGAGCGTGGCGCAGCGCCAGCGCGCGGACCTTCTTGGGCATGTCGATGGCGTGATCACGGCTGACCGGTCCATGCGCCTTGCCACCGCCACGGAACTGGGGAGCGGACGCGGCATGGTGCCGGGCCCGGCCGGTGCCCTTCTGGCGGTACATCTTGGCGCCGGTGCGGGCAATGTCCGAACGGCCCTTGGTCTGGTGGGTGCCGGCCCGCTTCTTGGCGAGCTGGTACTGCACCATGCGCTGCAGGATGTCGGCGCGCGGCTCGAGACCGAACACGTCGTCCTTGAGCTTGATCTTGCCGGCGGACTTGCCGGCGAGCGTGGTGACTGCGAGTTCCATTATTCGGCTCCCTCTTGTGCGGGGGCGTCGGCAGCGGCGGCAGCGGCGCGCAGGGCAGCCGGCATCGGCGCTTCGGACGGAACCGGCTGTTTGACGGCGTCGCGCACGAGGATCCAGGCACCCTTGGAGCCCGGGATTGCGCCCTTGACCAGGATCAGGCCGCGCTCATCGTCGGTCGAGACGATTTCGAGGTTCTGCGTGGTCACGCGGGTCGCACCCATGTGGCCGGCCATCTTCTTGCCCTTGAACACCTTGCCGGGGTCCTGGCACTGACCGGTCGAGCCGTGCGAACGGTGCGAGATCGAGTTGCCGTGCGTGGCGCGGCCACCACCGAAATTGTGGCGCTTCATGACACCGGCAAAGCCCTTGCCCTGACTGGTGCCGGTCACGTCGACCTTCTGGCCCGGCACGAAGTGGCTGGCGACCAGTTCGGCACCGACATCGAGCATGTTGTCGGCGCTGACGCGGAATTCGGCCAGCTTGCGCTTGGGCTCGACAGAGGCCTTGGCGAAATGGCCGCGCATGGCCTTGGACACGTTTTTCGGCTTGGCGAAGCCGACACCAAGCTGGACGGCGTCATAGCCGTGCTTGTCGCTCGTGCGCTGGGCCACCACCTGGCAGTTCTCCAGCCGCAGCACCGTCACCGGCAGATTGACGCCTTCGTCCGTGTAGACGCGCGTCATGCCCAGCTTCTGTGCAATCACTCCTGAACGCATGGGTTCATTCCTTCCTACGTTCGCCTGTCGCGCCTTACAGCTTGATCTCGACGTCGACACCGGCGGCCAGATCGAGCTTCATCAGCGCATCAACCGTCTGCGGGGTCGGATCGACGATGTCCAAAAGGCGCTTGTGCGTGCGCATCTCGAACTGCTCGCGGCTCTTCTTGTCGATGTGCGGCGACCGGTTGACGGTGAATTTCTCGATCCGTGTCGGCAGCGGCACGGGTCCGCGCACGCCGGCACCGGTGCGCTTGGCGGTCGACACGATCTCGCGGGTCGACGCGTCCAGCACGCGGTGGTCAAACGCCTTCAGGCGGATGCGAATGTTCTGGCCGTTCATGGGACGGGTTCCTCATTCAAATCAAAGAGCGCGGCAGGTCGCTGCCGCGCCCCGTAGGTCGTTGGCCGGCGTTACTCGATGATTTTTGCGACGATTCCTGCGCCGACGGTGCGGCCGCCTTCGCGGATGGCAAAGCGCAGGCGCTCTTCCATAGCGATCGGCGTGATCAGCTCGACATTCATCTCCGCATTGTCGCCCGGCATCACCATCTCGGTGCCGTCGGGCAGCGTCACTTCGCCGGTCACGTCCGTCGTGCGGAAGTAGAACTGCGGACGGTACTTGTTGAAGAACGGCGTGTGCCGGCCACCCTCTTCCTTGGTCAGGATGTAGGCCTCGGCCAGGAACTTCCGGTGCGGCGTCACAGAACCGGGCTTGGCCAGAACCTGGCCGCGCTCGACGCCCTCACGGTCCACACCGCGCAACAGCGCACCGATATTGTCGCCCGCTTCGCCCCGGTCGAGCAGCTTGCGGAACATCTCAACGCCCGTGCATGTCGTCTTGGTGGTGTCGCGGATGCCGACGATCTCGATCTCGTCGCCCACATTGATCACGCCACGCTCGACACGGCCGGTCACAACCGTGCCGCGGCCCGAGATCGAGAACACATCCTCGATCGGCATCAGGAAGGGCTGGTCGATCGGACGGTCGGGCGTCGGAATGGCTTCATCGACAGCGGCCATCAGTTCGCGGATCGCATCCTCGCCCTTGGCCTTGTCGCCATCTTCCAGCGCCACAAGCGCCGAACCCTTCACAACCGGAATGTCGTCGCCGGGGAACTCGTAGGAAGACAGAAGCTCGCGCACTTCCATCTCGACCAGCTCGAGCAGCTCCTCATCGTCGACCTGGTCGACCTTGTTGAGGAACACCACGATCGCCGGCACGCCGACCTGGCGGGCCAGAAGGATGTGCTCGCGGGTCTGCGGCATCGGGCCGTCGGCCGCCGACACGACCAGGATCGCGCCATCCATCTGGGCGGCGCCGGTGATCATGTTCTTGACATAGTCGGCATGGCCCGGGCAGTCGACATGGGCGTAGTGGCGCGCATCGGTCTCATATTCCACATGCGCGGTCGAAATGGTGATGCCGCGCGCCTTCTCCTCGGGCGCAGCGTCGATCTGGTCATAGGCCTTGAAGTCGCCGAAGAACTTGGTGATCGCCGCCGTCAGCGACGTCTTGCCATGGTCAACGTGACCAATCGTGCCAATGTTCACATGCGGCTTGTTGCGCTCAAACTTTTCCTTGGCCATTTTCTACTCCATCTGCGCCCCGAGGGGCCTGTAGCTGTCTTTGTTCATGCCGGCGTGCCGGCCTATTGCGATCAGGCGAATTTCGCCTGGATTTCCTGGGCCACGGCCTGCGGCACGGGCTCATAATGATCGAAGTGCATGGTGTACTGCGCCCGCCCCTGGCTCATCGAGCGCAGCGAGTTGACGTAGCCGAACATGTTGGCGAGCGGCACCATGGCGCTGATCACCGTGTCGACGCCGCGCGTCTCAGTGCCGGCGATCTGGCCGCGCCGCGAGTTCAGGTCACCGATGACGTCGCCCATATAGTCTTCGGGGGTGACGACCTCGACCTTCATGATCGGCTCGAGAAGCTGGGCACCGGCCTTCTGGGCACCTTCGCGGAACGCCGCGCGGGCAGCGATCTCGAATGCCAGGACCGAGGAGTCGACGTCGTGATAGGCGCCGTCCATCAGGGTCGCCTTGACGCCGAGCATCGGGAAACCGGCAACCGGACCGGAGTCCATGACCGACTGGATGCCCTTTTCGACGCCCGGAATGTACTCCTTGGGCACGTTGCCGCCGACGATCTTGCTTTCGAACGCGAAATCCTCGCCCTCTTCATTCGGCTCGAAGACGATCTTGACGCGCGCGAACTGGCCCGAGCCGCCCGACTGCTTCTTGTGGGTGTAATCGATCTCGGCCTGACGGGTGATGGTCTCGCGGTACGCCACCTGCGGCGCGCCGATGTTGGCCTCGACCTTGAACTCGCGCTTCATGCGGTCGACGATAATGTCGAGGTGCAGCTCGCCCATGCCCGAAATGATGGTCTGGCCGCTTTCCTCGTCCGACTTGACGCGGAAGGACGGGTCTTCGGCGGCGAGACGGTTCAGCGCCAGGCCCATCTTCTCCTGGTCGCCCTTGGTCTTGGGCTCGACGGCGATGGAGATCACCGGATCGGGGAATTCCATACGCTCCAGGATGACCGGCTTGAGCGGATCACACAGCGTGTCACCGGTGGTGGTTTCCTTCAGGCCCGCAATCGCAACGATGTCGCCGGCGAAGGCTTCCTTAATGTCTTCGCGGCTGTTGGAGTGCATCTGCAGCATGCGGCCGATGCGCTCGCGCTTGCCCTTGACCGTGTTCATCAGCGACACGCCCGTTTCAAGGCGGCCCGAATAGATGCGGCAGAAGGTGAGCGAACCGACGAACGGGTCGTTCATGATCTTGAAGGCCAGCATGGAGAGTGGCTCGTCGTCGGACGATTCACGCACGGTCTCTTCTTCGGTCTTGGCGTCGATGCCCTTGATGGCGGGAACTTCGAGCGGGCTCGGCAGGAAATCAACCACCGCATCAAGAAGCGGCTGCACGCCCTTGTTCTTGAAGGCTGAGCCACAGAAGACCGGGAAGAACTCGACGCCGCAGGTGCCCCTGCGGATCAGGCTGCGGATCGTGTCATTGTCCGGCTCGTTGCCTTCCAGATAGGCTTCCATCGCATCGTCATCCATTTCGACGACGGTTTCGATGAGCGCTTCGCGGAACTCCTGCGCGCGGTCGGCGAGGTCGGCGGGAATGTCCACGACATCCCATTCGGCGCCCAGATTCTCGGACTTCCACACCAGCGCCTTCATCTCGATCAGGTCGACGACGCCGGCAAAGTCGTTTTCAGCGCCGATCGGCAACTGCATGACGACCGGCTTGGCGCCCAGGCGCTCCTTGATCATCTCGACCGAGCGGTAGAAGTCGGCGCCGATCTTGTCCATCTTGTTGACGAAGACCATGCGCGGCACATTGTACTTGTTGGCCTGACGCCAGACGGTCTCGGTCTGCGGTTCCACGCCGGCATTGGCATCCAGCAGCGCGATGGCGCCGTCGAGCACACGCAGCGAACGCTCGACCTCGATGGTGAAGTCGACGTGTCCGGGCGTGTCAATGATGTTGAAGCGGCGCTTCTTGCCGTCGCGGCCTTCCCAGAAGGTGGTGGTAGCGGCAGACGTGATCGTGATGCCGCGCTCCTGCTCCTGCTCCATCCAGTCCATGGTGGCAGCGCCGTCATGCACTTCACCGATCTTGTGCGACTTGCCCGTGTAGAACAGGATGCGCTCGGTGGTCGTGGTCTTGCCGGCGTCGATATGCGCCATGATACCGAAGTTGCGGTAGTCTTTGAGTTCGTATTCGCGGGCCATGGGAGGGAGCCTTGTTCCGTAGAGCGGGGTGTTACCAGCGATAGTGCGAGAAGGCGCGGTTGGCTTCAGCCATCTTGTGCGTGTCTTCACGCTTCTTGACGGCTGTTCCGCGGTTGTTGGCAGCGTCCATGAGTTCGCCCGACAGGCGGTCGACCATGGTGGTTTCGTTGCGCTTGCGCGCGGCGGCGATCATCCAGCGGATGGCCAGCGCCTGACGGCGCTCGGGGCGCACATCGACGGGCACCTGATAGGTGGCGCCACCGACGCGACGCGAGCGCACTTCGACGGCAGGCGCAACGTTCTCAAGCGCGGCGTGGAAGATCTCGACCGGCTCCTGGCTGGTCTTTTCGGCGATGTTGTCGAAAGCGCCGTAGACGATCCGCTCGGCGACGGACTTCTTGCCGTCCAGCATGATCGCATTCATGAATTTGGACACGACCAGATCGCCGAACTTGGGATCGGGGTTGATTTCGCGTTTTTCTGCTCTGTGGCGACGGGACATTTCGGTGTCTCAATCTTGTCAGTACAAATCGGTCTGTTGACTGGACCCCGGATCGTCGCTGCCGCTTCGTCCGGGGTGACCTTTCGCTTCGATCAGGTCACTTCGGACGCTTGGCGCCATACTTGGAGCGGCGCTGCTTGCGGTTCTTCACGCCTTGCGTGTCGAGCACGCCGCGAAGAATGTGGTAGCGCACGCCCGGCAAATCCTTGACGCGGCCGCCGCGGATCATGACGACCGAGTGTTCCTGCAGGTTGTGGCCTTCGCCCGGAATGTAACCGATGACTTCAAAGCCGTTGGTCAGGCGCACCTTGGCGACCTTGCGCAGCGCCGAGTTCGGCTTTTTCGGCGTCGTCGTGTAGACGCGCGTGCACACGCCGCGCTTTTGCGGGTTGGCCTGCAGGGCCGGAACCTTGTTGCGCTTGACCGGAGCCGTGCGGGGCTTTCGGATCAACTGGTTGACTGTGGGCATCAAGCCGTCCTTCTTCATCCTTTGCGCTTGCGCGCTCAAATCTCGATCATCCGTGCAAACAGAGAAGGGCAATCCCGCCCTTAGCGGATTGCCCGTGCGATACAGAGGAAGCGAAACGCTTCGTGTGTTTGGTTCGGTTTGCGCCGTATGATGAGCCGTGTTTGGAGCGTTTGTCTGGCGCAATAAGGCGCCGACGCCGATGCTCCACATCGACTCGTTGGCCGCTATGTACTGTCGGTCCCGCCCCGCGTCAACAGGCTCCGTCCCTGTTTTTTGGCGATTTCTGCGTCTGTTGGCGCCATTGAGGCCACATGGGCTTTACCGCGCCGCAACCGCCGTGCGAGGACGAACACCATCGCCCTGCCCCACTCCAGCACGAAGGCCGTCCGATGGCAGACAATCCGACCGACACGGAGGCCGAGGCCGCCGTCTACATTCTTCTCGGCCGCGTCTGGCTCGACAAGAACGAACCGGAGATCCCCGTCCATATCCTGCTGACAGCGCCCGACGACGACACGGCGATCCGCGAGGCGCTCAATGCGCTGGCCGAGGACGGCTATGAAGAGGCCGAGTTCGACCAGATCGGCACGTTGACCGGCATGCCCGACGAGGAGCCGCACGCCTCCGCCTATCAGGGCGCGACCGAAGGGGAAGTGGCGATCGTCACCTTCGTCGACGAGAACGCGCCCTGGACCGATGCACCCGACGATGACGGCGAACAGGCGGACAATGTGCATCCGTTCGAGGCGCTCAAGGACTGGAAACCCGACTAGCCGCCAAGAGGTGATCACGTGAGCAAGCCGACAATCGGTCTGGTGCTCGGCGGCGGCGGCGCACGCGGCTGGTCGCATATCGGCGTCATAGAGTGCCTTGAGGCATCGGGGATCAAGCCGGACATCATCGCGGGCTGCTCGATGGGCGCCCTGGTCGGCGCAGCCTATGCCGGCGGGCGAATGGATGCGCTCAAAACTTGGGCGCTGACCAGCGCCTGGCCGGCGACCTACTTCACGATGGTCGATGTCTCCTTCTCTGGCGGCGGGCTGGTGGGCGGCGCGCGCGTCAGGGAGATGCTGAGCGGGCTTGGCCTTGGCGGCGACATCGGGGATCTCGCCCTGCCCTTTGGCGCGGTGGCAACCGATTTCGAGACCGGGCGGGAAGAATGGCTGCAAAGCGGACCCGTGCTGACCGCGGTTCGTGCGTCGATCTCGATCCCGGGCGTCTTTTCACCGGCCAAGGTCGGCGACCGCTTTCTGGTCGATGGCGGTGTCGTCAATCCGGTGCCCACATCGCTGTGCCGCGCCATGGGCGCCGATGTGATGATCGCGGTCAATTTGACCAGCACGATGAACGCCATGCGGCATCTGGACCGCCCGACACCGGAGTCGGTCGATGCATGGCGCCGGGAGGTCGAAGGTTCGCTGTCGGCCCTGCCGGGCGGGCTGCGGTCGGGGCTTGCCAGGACGGCCGTCGACATGTTCGGCCCCAAGCCCGCGCAGCCGGGCTATTTCGAGGTGCTGATCAACTCGTTCAACATCATGCAGGATCGCATCACGCGCTCGCGCCTCGCCGGCGAGCCGGCGCATGTCACGCTGGCACCGCAACTGGGCAGTTTCACCTCGCTCGACTATGACAAGGCCGGGCCAATCATCGAGATCGGCCGCCAAAGCGCCGAAGCGGCAATGCCGGCCATCCGCAACCTGCTGGAAAGCAGTTCGCGACCCTGAACGGAGAGACCGAGAACGATGCCTACCCGCTTGCCGCGCCCCAGGATTGGAAGGCGGACGGGTGGACAAGCAAGCACAATCGGATAGCATTTACGCGGGTTTAGCGGGGGCAATCATGTCAGACGAGAAGACGGGCGTCATCGAGTACACGAAGCTGAAGGCGATCAAACTCAAGTCCGGATTCATATTCAAACGCCGCCGCGATCCGTCCGAAGACCTCGATGCCGAGATCCGACATTTCTGTTCGGAACAGCGCGCGCGGTTCAACTCGATCGTCGCGTCGACTTTCGACCTTCCCGACGACGGCTTCACCAAGTTCGAGTTCATCTGGACGCCCAAGCGGGCGCGCATCGTCGCCGGTGGATCGGACTATATCGACACAACCAAAGTGGCCTTTCGTTCGGAGGCCGACATCACCCTTTTGTATCTGAAGGAACGCTCGCTGATCCTGTTCAACACCAAGTACCGCTTTGCCGTGACCGAACCGGGGTGTGGCGGCAACGGCACCATCTTCCATACCGGCGGAACCAACTTCACGCTCGAAGAAATCTACTTCAACAAGATCACGACGGTCGGCGCCTATCACAATGAGGAAATCTTCAAGGTCGTCAGTCCCGGCTGCGGCGGCGGGACCGAGACCAACTACACGGTGATGAAGGACGGATTTGTCATCCGCGCCGGCGAATCCTTCCGCATCGTGGCGTCGGAAGACGCCTCGGACGAATTGCGCGACGCCCGGCAGCTGATCAACCAGAAGATTTCGACATCGAACTGACGATGGCGACGCTCGGCGCCGTGGCGGCGGGTTATGCGCTCCTGGTCCTGGTCACGGCTGCCTATCGGTCGTGGATGCTGACGCCGTCCGGGACCCGAGCAATGGCCTATTCCCGGTTGAGCGTTGGTTGGGCATGGGACGCCGATCCCGTGCGGTTCGAAGGCACTGATCTGGCTGCCCCCGACCGCTATTGGGTCGCCAAACCGCACAAGCTGGTGCCGATCTTCGTGATCGTCGTCTACCAGTGCGCGACACGGCTTTTGCCCGGCCGTTTTCGGTGCCCGCAGGAGCCCAATTGCTCCAATTACGCCATCGGCTTGATCCGCAGACACCCGATCGCCACCGCCCTTCCCCGCGCTGCCCGTCGCGTGCGCGAATGCGGCGCCCATTCCGGCCGTCCGCACTTTGACGAAGACGACTGATCGCGGCGCATACCGTTCATGCCGGGTCGTGGACATGGCCGAAACCGAACACCTGCCGCCCACGGCCGTCAGGAACACACTTCAAAAAAGCCGGGGCATCGCTGCCCCGGCTCTGTCATCTGATGATGGAACGCGCCCTGCCCTATTCGGCGGCCGGGGCTTCCTCGCCTTCGCGCATGTCGGTGAGCATCGCATCGGCGGCCTCGGCGTCGGCTTCCTTGCGGCGCTCTTCGAGGATCAGATCGTCGCGCGCGGTGGCGATACGGCGGATCTGGTTCATCGCGCCACCGGTGCCCGCCGGGATCAGGCGGCCGACGATGACATTTTCCTTAAGACCCTGAAGCGTGTCGATCTTGCCGGCGATCGAAGCTTCGGTCAGCACCTTGGTGGTCTCCTGGAAGGAGGCCGCCGAGATGAAGGACGGGGTCTGCAGCGACGCCTTGGTGATGCCGAGCAGGACCGGATCGCCGCTGGCGGGTGCCTTGCCCTCTTCCTCAAGCCGCGCATTGACGTCTTCAAGCTCGATCCGGTCGACACTGTCGCCGGCGATATAGCCCGAATCGCCCGGCTCGGTGATCTCGACCTTTTGCAGCATCTGGCGAACGATCACCTCGATGTGCTTGTCGTTGATCACCACGCCCTGCAGCCGGTAGACCTCCTGGATCTCGTTGACAAGGTAGGAGGCAAGCGCCTCGACCCCGCGCACGGCCAGAATGTCGTGCGGCGCCGGGTTGCCGTCGAGAATGTAGTCGCCCTTCTCGATCGGGTCGCCATCCTGCAGGTGGAAGGGCCGCGACTTCGGAATGAGATATTCCGCAGGCTCCATGCCCTCCTCGGCCGGCTCGATCGAGATGCGGCGCTTGTTCTTGTAGTCGCGCCCGAAGCGGATCGTGCCGTCGATTTCGGCGATGACCGCGTGATCCTTGGGACGGCGTGCCTCGAACAGTTCGGCCACCCGCGGCAGACCGCCGGTGATGTCCTTGGTCTTGGCGCTTTCCATCGGGATACGCGCGATCACGTCGCCGGGCTTCACCTTGGCACCCGGTTCGACCGACAGGACCGCGTCGACCGAGAGCAGGAACTTGGCATCGCCGCCGCGCGCAAGCTTGGCGACTTCGCCATCCTTGCCCAGGATCGCCAGCGCCGGCTTGAGGTCGGCACCGCGCGGGTTGGACCGCCAGTCGATCACCTCGCGTTTGGTGATGCCGGTGTTCTCGTCCGCCGATTCCTGCATCGAAATGCCATCGACCAGATCTTCGAACGATACGGTGCCCTCGACCTCGGTCATGATGGGACGGGTATAGGGGTCCCACTCGGCAAGACGCTGGCCGCGCTTGATCTGGTCGCCATCGTCGACCATCAGCTTGGAGCCGTAGGTCAGCTTGTGCGTCGCCCGCTCCTCGCCCTTCTCGTCCTTGATGATGACGGCCATGTTGCGGCCCATGGAGATCAGGTTTCCGTTGGAGTCGCGCACGACATTGCGGTTCTTGATCTCGACCACACCGTCATAGGACGCCTCCACGAAGGAGGTGTCGACGACCTGCGCCGTGCCGCCCATGTGGAAGGTCCGCATGGTGAGCTGGGTGCCGGGTTCACCGATCGACTGGGCAGCGATCACGCCGACCGCCTCGCCATGGTTGACGGGCGTTCCGCGCGCCAGATCGCGGCCGTAGCAGACCGCGCACACGCCGGACTGCATCTCGCAGGTCAGCGCCGAGCGGATCTTGATCGCCTGAATGCCGGCCTCCTCGATGGCATCGACATCGGCCTCGGAGACCATCTCGCCGGCCTTTACCAGCACTTCGTCGGTCTTCAGGTTGACGACGTCTTCCAGAACCGTGCGGCCGAGGACACGCTGTCCCAGCGTTGCCACCACCTGGCCGGCATCGACGATGGGCGTCATGGTCAGGCCCTTGTCGGTTCCGCAATCATCGGCGGTGATGATGCAGTCCTGGGCGACATCGACCAGGCGACGGGTCAGGTAGCCCGAGTTGGCGGTCTTCAAGGCGGTGTCAGCCAGACCCTTGCGGGCACCGTGCGTCGAGTTGAAGTACTCGTTCACGGTCAGGCCTTCCTTGAAGTTGGAGATGATCGGCGTTTCGATGATCTCGCCCGACGGCTTGGCCATCAGGCCGCGCATGCCGGCGAGCTGCTTCATCTGGCGGGTGGAGCCACGCGCGCCTGACCGGGCCATCATGTAGATGGAGTTCATCTGCTTCTGGCGGCCGCTGTCTTCGAACTGCACCGCCTGAATGCCGGCCATCGTCTCTTCGGTGAGGCGATCATCGCAGCGCGCCCAGGCGTCGACGACCTTGTTGTACTTCTCTCCGAAGGTGATCAGGCCGTCATTGTACTGCTGTTCGTACTCCTTGACGATCTTGTCGGTCTCTTCGACGATCTTGGCCTTGCTTTCGGGGATGACCATGTCGTCCTTGCCGAACGAGATGCCGGCGGTGCAGGCATGCTTGAAGCCGAGCGCCATGATCCGGTCGGCGAAGATCACCGTCTCCTTCTGACCGCAATGGCGATAGACCACGTCGATCATCTTGGAGATGTTCTTCTTGGTCATCTCGGTGTTGCAGATGTCGAACGGCACCTTGACGTTCCGGGGCAGCAATTCGCCGATGATCATCCGGCCCGGCGTCGTCTCGTGCAGTTCCCAAACATCATTGCCGTCGGCATCGACCGTCTTGAAGCGGCCCTTGATCTTGGTGTGCAGGGTGACGACCTTGTTTTCGAGCGCATGGTGCAATTCGCCCATGTCGGCGAAGACCATTCCCTCGCCCGGCTCGCCCTCGGCGACGATCGACAGGTAGTAAAGGCCCAGCACCATGTCCTGCGAAGGCACGATGATCGGCTGACCGTTGGCCGGGTGCAGGATGTTGTTGGTCGACATCATCAGGACGCGCGCTTCAAGCTGCGCCTCCAGCGACAGCGGGACGTGCACGGCCATCTGGTCGCCGTCGAAGTCGGCGTTGAAGGCGGTGCAGACCAGCGGGTGAAGCTGGATGGCCTTGCCCTCGATGAGGACCGGCTCGAACGCCTGAATGCCCAAGCGGTGCAGCGTCGGCGCGCGGTTCAGCAGCACCGGATGCTCGCGGATCACCTCGTCCAGGATGTCCCAGACTTCGGGCTTTTCCTTCTCGACCAGCTTCTTGGCCTGCTTGACGGTGGACGAATAGCCCTTGGCGTCAAGGCGGGCGTAGATGAACGGCTTGAACAGTTCGAGCGCCATCTTCTTGGGCAGGCCGCACTGGTGCAGCTTGAGCTCGGGACCGGTCACGATCACCGAACGGCCCGAATAGTCGACGCGCTTGCCGAGCAGGTTCTGGCGGAAGCGGCCCTGCTTGCCCTTCAGCATGTCGGACAATGACTTCAGCGGACGCTTGTTGGCGCCGGTGATGACACGGCCGCGGCGGCCATTGTCGAACAGCGCATCGACCGATTCCTGCAGCATCCGCTTTTCGTTGCGGATGATGATGCCCGGCGCGCGCAGTTCCATCAGCCGCTTGAGACGGTTGTTGCGGTTGATGACGCGGCGGTAGAGGTCGTTCAAATCCGAGGTCGCAAAACGACCGCCGTCGAGCGGCACGAGCGGACGCAGGTCCGGCGGGATGACCGGAATGGTCTTCATGATCATCCATTCGGGGCGGTTGCCCGAGTCGATGAAGTTCTCGACCACCTTGAGCCGCTTCATCAGCTTCTTGGTCTTGAGCTCCGAGGAGGTTGCGTCGAGTTCCTCGCGCAGATCGACCGCGGTCTTGGGCAGGTCGATCGCGGCCAGAAGCTCCTGGATCGCCTCGGCGCCAATCATGGCGGTGAACTGGTCCTCGCCATACTCCTCGGCGGCCATCATGTATTCCTCCTCGCTCAGAAGCTGCTGCTCCTGAAGCGGGGTCAAGCCGGGCTCGGTGACGATGTAGTTCTCGAAATAAAGAACACGCTCAATGTCCTTGAGCGTCATGTCGAGCAGCGTGGCGATGCGGCTCGGCAGCGACTTGAGGAACCAGATATGGGCTACCGGCGCGGCCAGTTCGATATGGCCCATGCGCTCGCGGCGCACGCGCGACAGCGTGACCTCGACACCGCATTTCTCGCAGATGATGCCCTTGTACTTCATCCGCTTGTACTTGCCGCACAGGCACTCATAGTCCTTGATCGGACCGAAGATGCGCGCGCAGAACAGGCCGTCACGCTCGGGCTTGAACGTGCGGTAGTTGATCGTCTCGGGCTTTTTGATCTCGCCGAACGACCAGGACAGGATCTTTTCCGGGCTCGCGATCGAGATCCGGATGGAGTCGAAATTCTGTGAAGTGGCCTGAGGATTGAAGAGATTGGCGATCTCTTGGTTCATGCCGGTCTCCTTGTCGGGCTAGCGCCCTTTCAGTGTGGTGGCAGGTCAGCCACCGGAATGTCGCGAAATGCGTGGCCGATACTGGCGCCGGCCACGCATGTTTCGGTTCTATTCGGCCGCGTCGGGCAGCGCTTCTTGCGTGTCGTCGATCACCGGGCGGGTCGAAGACAGTTCCACGTTCAGGCCCAGCGAGCGCATTTCCTTGACGAGCACGTTGAAGCTCTCGGGAATGCCCGCCTCGAACGTGTCGTCGCCGCGCACGATGGCCTCATAGACCTTGGTGCGGCCGGCCACATCGTCCGACTTGACGGTCAGCATCTCCTGCAGCGTGTAGGCGGCGCCATAGGCTTCGAGCGCCCAGACCTCCATCTCGCCGAAGCGCTGGCCGCCGAACTGCGCCTTGCCGCCCAGCGGCTGTTGGGTGACGAGCGAGTACGGGCCAATCGAACGGGCGTGGATCTTGTCGTCGACAAGGTGGTGCAGCTTGAGCATGTAGATGTAGCCCACCGTCACCTGCCGGTCGAACGCCTCGCCCGTGCGGCCGTCATAAAGGGTCGACTGGCCGCTGTCCTCAAGGCCCGCCTTTTCCAGCATGGCGTTGATCTCGGGCTCGATCGCACCGTCGAAGACCGGCGTGGCGATCGTCACGCCGTTGGCGAACTGCTCGCCCACCTTGAGCACGCTGTCATCGTCCATCTTGCGCACCGGCTCGTTCCGGTTGTTGTCCGGAATGATGTCTTCGAGCGTGGAGCGCAGCGGCTTGATGTCGCCTGCCGCGCGATAGGCTTCCAGCATCTCGCCGATCTTCCTGCCCATGCCGGCACAGGCCCAACCCAGATGGGTTTCAAGGATCTGCCCGACATTCATGCGCGAGGGCACGCCGAGCGGGTTGAGCACGATGTCAGCATGCGTTCCATCGTCCAGGAACGGCATGTCCTCGTTGGGCAGGATGCGCGAAACCACGCCCTTGTTGCCGTGGCGGCCGGCCATCTTGTCGCCTGGCTGGATCTTGCGCTTGACGGCAACGAAGACCTTGACCGTCTTCATGACGCCCGGAGGCATCTCGTCGCCGCGCTGGACCTTCTCGACCTTGTCCATGAAGCGCTGCTCGAGCTGCTTCTTGGTCTCGTCATACTGGTTGCGCAACTGCTCCAGACCGTCCTGGCGCTTCTCGTCGGCGACCGCGAACTGCCACCAGTTGGACCGCGGATAGCTGTCCAGAACCTGCTGGTCGATCTTGGTGCCCTTCTTGAAGCCCTTGGGACCGGCGATGGCCTCGTTGCCCGTGAGCATGTCGGCCAAGCGGCCGTAGGTGTTGCGGTCGAGGATCGACTGCTCGTCGTCGCGGTCCTTTGCGAGACGTTCAATCTCCTCGCGCTCGATCGCCATGGCGCGTTCGTCCTTCTCGACGCCGTGGCGGTTGAAGACGCGCACCTCGACGACCGTGCCGAAACCGCCGGGCGGCATCCGCATGGAGGTGTCGCGCACGTCCGACGCCTTTTCGCCGAAGATGGCGCGCAGCAGCTTTTCTTCGGGCGTCATCGGGCTTTCGCCCTTCGGCGTGATCTTGCCAACGAGGATGTCGCCGGGGCCGACCTCGGCGCCGATATAGACGATGCCCGCTTCGTCGAGGTTCTTCAGCGCCTCTTCCGAAACGTTCGGAATGTCGCGCGTGATCTCCTCGGGGCCGAGCTTGGTGTCGCGGGCGTTGACCTCATACTCCTCGAGGTGGATCGAGGTGAAGACGTCATCGCGCACGACGCGCTCGGACAGAAGGATCGAATCCTCATAGTTGTAGCCGTTCCACGGCATGAATGCGACGAGCACGTTGCGGCCGAGCGCCAAATCGCCCAGATCCGTCGACGGACCGTCGGCGATGATATCGCCCTTCTCGATCCGGTCGCCGACCTTCACCAGCGGACGCTGGTTGATGCAGGTCGACTGGTTGGAGCGCTGGAACTTTTGCAGCCGGTAGATGTCGACGCCCGGTTCGCCCGGATCGAGCTCTTCGGTCGCGCGGATGACGATGCGCATCGCATCGACCTGGTCGACGATGCCAGAGCGGCGGGCCGCGATGGCCGCACCCGAGTCGCGGGCGACGATCGGCTCCATGCCTGTGCCGACATAGGGCGCTTCGGCGCGCACCAGCGGCACGGCCTGACGCTGCATGTTCGAGCCCATCAGTGCGCGGTTGGCGTCATCGTTCTCAAGGAACGGGATCAGCGCGGCCGCGACCGAAACGAGCTGCTTGGGCGAAACGTCCATCAGGTCGACGTTTTCGCGCGGCGCCATCATCACGTCGCCGGCGTGGCGGACGATGACGAATTCGCTCGTCAGTTCGCCATTGTCGCCGATCTCGGCATTGGCCTGGGCCACATGGTGCTTGGCCTCTTCCATCGCCGACAGATAGACGACCTCATTGGTCACCTTGCCTTCCATGACCTTGCGGTACGGGCTTTCGATGAAGCCGTACTTGTTGACCCGGGCGAAGGTGGCCAGCGAGTTGATCAGGCCGATGTTCGGGCCTTCCGGCGTCTCGATCGGACAGATGCGGCCATAATGGGTCGGATGCACGTCGCGCACTTCAAAGCCCGCCCGCTCGCGGGTCAGACCGCCCGGTCCGAGTGCCGAAAGGCGGCGCTTGTGGGTGATCTCGCTGAGCGGGTTGGTCTGGTCCATGAACTGCGAAAGCTGCGAAGAACCGAAGAACTCGCGCACGGCGGCGGCCGCCGGCTTGGCGTTGATCAGGTCCTGCGGCATCACCGTGTCGATGTCGATCGAGGACATGCGTTCCTTGATCGCGCGCTCCATGCGCAACAGGCCGACGCGATACTGGTTCTCCATCAGTTCGCCGACCGAGCGCACGCGCCGGTTGCCCAGATTGTCGATGTCGTCGACTTCGCCATTGCCGTCGCGAAGCTGCAGCAACGTGCGCACGACCTCGACAATGTCCTCGCGACGCACGGTGCGCACCGTGTCCTCGGCATCAAGACCAAGGCGCATGTTCATCTTGACGCGGCCGACCGCCGACAAATCGTAGCGTTCGGAATCGAAGAACAGCGACTGGAACATCGCTTCGGCGGTTTCCATGGTCGGCGGCTCGCCCGGGCGCATCACCCGGTAGATGTCGAACAGCGCGTCCTGGCGGCTTTCATTCTTGTCGACGGCCAACGTCGAGCGGATGTAGGGGCCGACATTGACGTGGTCGATGTCGAGCACCGGGAAGCTGGTCTGGCCGCTCTCGATGAGCACCTGAAGCGTCTTCTCGTCGATCTCGTCGCCGGCTTCGAGATAGATCTCGCCGGTCTCGGGATTGACGATGTCCTCGGCCAGGTAGGAGCCGTAAAGGTCCTCGTCGGTCGCCTTGAGCGCCTTGACGCCCTTTTCGGAAAGCTGCTTGACGGTCCGCGCGGTGACTTTTTTGCCCGCTTCGACAATCACCTTGCCGGAATCGGCGTCGATCAGGTCGATGGTGGGCTTGGTGCCCTTCAGGCTGTCGGCGTTGAACGGAATGCGCCAGGTTTCGCCGTCACGCTCATAGGTGACGAAGTCGTAATACGTCGACAGGATTTCCTCGGCATCCATGCCGAGCGCCATCAGAAGCGAGGTGACCGGAATCTTGCGGCGGCGGTCGATGCGCGCATGGACGATGTCCTTGGCGTCGAACTCGATGTCGAGCCACGAGCCACGATACGGAATGACACGCGCAGCGAACAAGAGCTTGCCCGACGAATGGGTCTTGCCCTTGTCGTGGTCAAAGAAGACGCCCGGCGAGCGGTGCATCTGGGAAACGATGACGCGCTCGGTGCCGTTGACGATGAACGTGCCGTTGGACGTCATCAGCGGCATTTCGCCCATATAGACGTCCTGCTCCTTGATGTCCTTGACCGACTTGGCGCCGGTGTCCTCGTCAATGTCGAAGACGATCAGGCGCAGCGTCACCTTCAGCGGCGCCGAATAGGTCAGGTCGCGCTGACGGCATTCCTCGACGTCGAACTTTGGCGCTTCATAGTCGTAGCGCACGAAATCGAGCTGTGCGGTGCCGGCGAAATCCTTGATCGGGAAAACCGACTTGAAGGCGGCCTGCAGGCCTTCGTCCGGACGCCCGCCCTCGGGCTCGTCCATCATCAGGAACTGATCGTAAGAAGCCTTCTGCACCTCGATCAGGTTGGGCATTTCGGCGACATCGGGAATGTCACCGAAGAACTTGCGTACACGTCTACGACCGTTGAAAGTCATGGTCTGAGCCATTGCCGCTCCTCGTCGTCTCGCCCGGGCCGGGCGGTCAGGGTCCATGCCGGGCAGTCACCACACCGCGCCCGGCCAATCGGTCGGCGGAAGACCCATGCGCCCGGTCTTCCCGCCTTAAAACGGTCAAAACCCGTTTCCGGAAACCTGTCCGCCAGGCTTCGGGAAAAGGGTTCACGCACTTAACGCACAGGCAAGGTGCGGGCGCGCCAAAGCGCGCCCGCGCAAGCCTTGAACGCTTACTTCATCGCCGCCTTAGCGCCGGCTTCTTCGAGCTTCTTGACGATTTCCTCGGCTTCGCCCTTGGAAATGCCTTCCTTGACCGGCTTGGGAGCGCCCTCGACCAGGTCCTTGGCTTCTTTCAGGCCAAGACCGGTGATCGTGCGGACTTCCTTGATGACGTTGATTTTCTTGTCGCCGGCAGCTTCGAGGATGACGTCGAATTCATCCTTTTCCTCGGCCGGAGCGGCGTCGGCGGCACCGGCACCGCCAGCGGCTGCGACAGCAACCGGAGCAGCGGCGGAAACGCCCCACTTCTCTTCGAGCATCTTGGACAGCTCGGCGGCTTCCATGACGGTCAGCGACGACAGGTCTTCTGCGATTTTGGCGAGATCAGCCATTTTTCATCTTCCTTAGGGTTTTGGTTCGAACAATCGGTGTTGACGGTTTGAAAGACAGCCTCACGCTGCCTCGTCCTTCTGGGCGTAGGCCCCGAACACGCGGGCGAGTTGAGCCGCCGGTGCGCTGGTGACCTGGGCGATGCGCGATGCCGGCGTCTGGATCATGCCGACCAGCTTCGCACGCAGTTCGTCAAGCGAGGGCAGTTCGGCCAGAGCCTTCACGCCGTTCGCATCGAGAACCGTGGCGCCAAGCGAACCGCCGAGGACGACGAGCTTGTCGTTGCCCTTGGCAAAAGCGCTTGCCACCTTGGGAGCCGTTACCGGATCTTCGGCATAGGCAATCAGCGTCTGACCCTGGAAAAGGTCGGACATGCCTTCGGCTTCCGTGCCCTGAAGAGCGATTTTTGCAAGGCGGTTCTTCGCAACCTTCACGGTTCCGCCCGCATTGCGCATCTGGGTGCGTAAATCACCCATCTCTGCGACGGTCAGACCCGTGTAGTGGGCCACCACGATCGAACCGGACTGTTTGAAGACCGAGTTCAGCTGGGTGACGAATTCGCGTTTTTCCGCTCTTTCCACTTCGTCTCTCCGTTTTGCGGTGAACGGCGCATGCGCCCCCACCGCGGTTTGCCTTTGCCGCCTCCGGAACGGATCCCGAAAGCGACGCTCGAGGATCCTGTCCCCTTACGCCGACGCGAACAGGCCGCGCGCGGCACAAGGCAATACGGTTCGAACCTTCATCCGCCCCATCGGGACATTTGAACGCTCTTACCCGTCTCATGCAGGCCCATATGAATTAAGGCGAGCCGCCTGCAATCTCGGACAGGGACCGGTTTCCCGGCCATCCATGCCCCTGTCGGGGCACGGAATTCTTGGTTGTGAGCCGGGCGCTTACGCGTCTCCGCTCACAAAAAGATTCACTCGGCAGCCGTCAGGCTTGCCGGATCGACTTTGACGCCCGCGCCCATGGTCGAGGAAATCGCCACGCGCTTGACGTAGGTGCCCTTGGCACCCGACGGCTTGGCCTTCTGAACGGCATCGGCAAAAGCGCGCACGTTCTCGGCGATCGCCTTTTCGTCGAACGATGCCTTGCCGACACCAGCCTGGACAATGCCGGCCTTTTCGACGCGGAACTCGACGGCGCCGCCCTTGGACGCCTTCACCGCGGCGGTGACGTCCGGCGTCACGGTACCGACCTTGGGGTTCGGCATCAGGCCGCGCGGGCCGAGCACCTTACCCAGACGGCCGACCAGCGGCATCATGTCGGGCGTTGCAATGCAGCGGTCGAACTCGATCTGGCCGCCCTGCACGGCTTCCACCAGATCCTCGGCACCGACGATGTCGGCTCCGGCGGCCTTGGCTTCCTCAGCCTTGTCGCCACGGGCGAACACGGCCACCTTGACAGAACGGCCGGTGCCGTTGGGCAGGTTGACGACACCACGGACCATCTGGTCGGCGTGGCGCGGATCGACACCAAGGTTCATCGCCACTTCGATCGTCTCGTCGAATTTGGCGGTCGCGCGCTCCTTGACCTTGCCGACAGCTTCGTCCAGCGGCAGGATTGCGTTGGCGTCCAGGCCCTCACGCAGGGCTTTTGTGCGTTTTCCCAGCTTTGCCATGATCAGCCCTCCACCTTCAGGCCCATCGCACGGGCGGAGCCCTCGATCTGGCGCATGGCCGCTTCGATATCGGCGGCGTTGAGGTCCTTCATCTTGGTCTCGGCGATTTCCTTGACCTTGTCGCGGCTGATCGTTCCGGCGCTGACCTTGCCCGGCTCCTTGGAGCCAGACTTCAGGTTGGCGGCCTTCTTCAGAAGATAGGATGCCGGCGGCGTCTTGGTTTTGAAGGTGAACGACTTGTCCTGATAGTAGGTGATCGTCGTCGGGATCGGCGCGTTCTTTTCCATCTCCTGCGTGGCGGCATTGAACGCCTTGCAGAATTCCATGATGTTGATGCCGCGCTGACCGAGCGCCGGCCCGATGGGCGGCGACGGGTTGGCGGCACCGGCGGGGACCTGCAGTTTCAGCAGGCCTGCAACTTTCTTGGCCATTGATGTCGTCTTCCGTTTTCAGGCCGGCGTCACCCGGCGGTTGAGACGTTGGTGGTCCGACCGTGGACACCCGGCTCAGGCGCCCCGCATCTCCCACCTTTTCGGCCAATCTCCGGAAACCCGACGGTCCCGCAAACCGGCCTTTCGGATCAGCCTTTCTCGACCATCCCGAATTCCAGATCGACCGGGGTCGCCCGGCCGAAAATCGAAACTTCCACCTTCAGGCGCGACCGCTCCTCGTCGACCTCCTGAACGATGCCGTTGAACGAGGCGAACGAGCCTTCGGTCACCCGCACGCTCTCGCCGACCTCGAACGACACAGAAGGCTTGGGGTGATCGACACCCTCCTGGATCTGACCCAGGATCTGCTCGGCTTCCTTGTCGGAGATCGGCACGGGTTTCTGGTCCGAGCCCAGAAAGCCGGTGACCTTCGGCGTGTTCTTGATCAGGTGGTAGACATCGTCGGTCAGTTGGGCGCGCACCATCACATAGCCGGGGAAGAACTTGCGTTCGGCATCGACCTTGCGGCCCTTGCGGATTTCGATGACCTTTTCGACGGGCACCAGAATCTGCTCGAACCTGTCCCAAAGGCCCTTGGCCTTGGCGTTCTCCTCGATCGCCTCGGCCACCTTCTTTTCGAAGTTGGAATAGGCATGAACAATGTACCAGCGCGCCGTCATCAGCGTCGGAACCACCCGTGTTCGTGTGTCGTTGTTATCGTGCCGGGCCGAAGATCAGATCGAACACCCAAGAGTAGATCTGGTCGACGGTGAAAAAGAACAGGGCGGCGATCACCACCATGATCAGCACCATGATCGTCGAGATCAGGGTTTCGCGCCGCGACGGCCAAGTCACCTTGGCTGTCTCCGCGCGCACCTGCTGGATGAAGGTGAACGGATTGGTCCGTGCCATGCCTTAAGTCCGGTCCGATGCGGCGCTTGCGCCCTCGCCGCATTCCCTTGCTCTGTCACGGGCGCCTTGTCCGACGAACGCAAAGAAGACGCGCTGCCGATGTGAGGACCCGTAAGTGTTTGTGAAAGCGCATCCCGCCCGCAAGGGCAATACCAGCGCGATGCTGCATCTAAAGGCGATTCGAGGCGAGATCAAGGGCCGCGGACAAAAAAGTCAACCGCGGCGGACACCTCCGGGCGGTTTGCCGCCGGCGGTGACGATGGCAGGGGCACACGGGCTCGAACCGTGGACCTTCGGTTTTGGAGACCGACGCTCTACCAACTGAGCTATACCCCTATCGGTGACCGGTCTGATAATGGCGGTTCGGCCGCAGTGCAAGTGGCATCTGGGCCGAAGACCGCGCGTTTGTCGAAGCGCGTCGCTCACACCGCATGAAATTCCACACGGACGCCGTCGCACGCACCAGGCAATCCGGGCTCCGCGCTTCACCGGACGCTGATGCAATCGTGATTGGCGGCACAGCCGATTTGCTTCGATTGTAATGGGAGCGGCCTGCGCGCCCGTAGGCGAGGCCCCTTGCGAAAGGCTTGCGATGACCCCGGTATCGAACTCTCAAAACCGTCTTCTCGCGGCAGTGCTTGTCCTGACGCTTTGCCTGATCTGGCCGATGAGCGCCCATGCCGAGGACGGCGCATCGCTGCCCAACCACGTGATCGCGCAGTTCGGAGAACCGCCGTCGGTGCCCGACGGTCCGCTTTCGGTGGACCTGCAGGCCGCCGTGCAGGCCGCCTTCATCGACGCTGTTACGCAGGTGACATGGGGTGCGCCGCAGGCCGAAGCGCTCGATCTCATCGTCGCATCCAAAGACCCACGGCTCGTCTGGATCATCAGCGACCTGATGCGCTTTGTCACCGGCCCGCCCCTGATGCAGGCGCTCGGCGATGCTGCGTCGGAACTGCTGGGCAAGGACCTGCCGGACCGGAACCATTGGGGCATCGTGACCAATCACCTGATGGCCTGGGACATCCCCGCGCCGCCCGACTATCTTAGCGCCAAACGCGCCATCTTCACCAGCCTCGTGCCGGGCTGGGAGGAGATTTTCGTCGAAGGCGATATCGACTGGCGGCTGGTGTCGTGGGGCGGCGTGCTGATCGATGATCGCGCCTATGACGAGACCGACAAGGTTTGCAACTGCATTCCGGCTGCCGACAATCCCGAAGTGAGCAGCGCCGAAGATGCGACATGGCTCAAGGATGAGGACGTTGTGTTCGGCATTGGCATCAATGGCGAATACCGGGCCTATCCGCGCCGTATCATGGAAGTGCGCGAGATGGTCAACGACACGCTCGGCGGACGCGACCTTGGCATTCCCTATTGCACGCTGTGCGGGGCGGCGCAGGCCTATTTCACCGATAGGATGCCGGACGGCATCGAGCGTCCCGTTCTGCGCACATCGGGGTTGCTGATCCGCTCCAACAAGGTGATGTACGACGTCAACACCTATTCGGTGTTCGACACGTTTCTGGGCAAGGCGGTGACCGGGCCGCTGGCCGAAAAGGGCCTACAACTGGAACAGGCGACCGTGGTGACCACCGACTGGGGAACCTGGAAGCGCGCCCATCCGGAAACAACCGTGCTTGTCGAGGCGCTGGCGCTCGGCCGCAATTTCGATTTCCGCAATGGCCGCGATGCCGATGGCCCGATCTTTCCGGTCGGCGATGTCGATCCGCGCCTGCCGGTGCATGAGGACATTATCGGCGTCGTCGCCGCCTCCGGAGCGCCCATCGCGTTCCAGCGCAGCGCCGCGCTGGTGGCGCTGTCGAACGGCCGCGAGATCGCGTTCGAGAACGTTCGTCTGGAACTCGATGCCGGCGGCATCAGGGCTGTCGATGCGGACGGGATCGATCTCGGCAGCCATCAGGCGTTCTGGTTCGCCTGGTCGCAGTTCCATCCTGGAACGGCACTCTGGCCGCAATAGGCGGGCTGACCCAACGCCGCCTCCGAAAATGAAAATGGCCGCTTGCGCGGCCATTTTGCAATCGTTTGGTGCCGTTGGCGTTTACGGCATCCGGAAAGACTACTCGATGATTTTTGCGACGATTCCTGCGCCGACGGTGCGGCCGCCTTCGCGGATGGCAAAGCGCAGGCGCTCTTCCATGGCGATCGGCGTGATCAGCTCGACATTCATCTCCGCATTGTCGCCCGGCATCACCATCTCGGTGCCGTCGGGCAGCGTCACTTCGCCGGTCACGTCCGTCGTGCGGAAGTAGAACTGCGGACGGTACTTGTTGAAGAACGGCGTGTGCCGGCCACCCTCTTCCTTGGTCAGGATGTAGGCCTCGGCCAGGAACTTCCGGTGCGGCGTCACAGAACCGGGCTTGGCCAGAACCTGGCCGCGCTCGACGCCCTCACGGTCCACACCGCGCAACAGCGCACCGATATTGTCGCCCGCTTCGCCCCGGTCGAGCAGCTTGCGGAACATCTCAACGCCCGTGCATGTCGTCTTGGTGGTGTCGCGGATGCCGACGATCTCGATCTCGTCGCCCACATTGATCACGCCACGCTCGACACGGCCGGTCACAACCGTGCCGCGGCCCGAGATCGAGAACACATCCTCGATCGGCATCAGGAAGGGCTGGTCGATCGGACGGTCGGGCGTCGGAATGGCTTCATCGACAGCGGCCATCAGTTCGCGGATCGCATCCTCGCCCTTGGCCTTGTCGCCATCTTCCAGCGCCACAAGCGCCGAACCCTTCACAACCGGAATGTCGTCGCCGGGGAACTCGTAGGAAGACAGAAGCTCGCGCACTTCCATCTCGACCAGCTCGAGCAGCTCCTCATCGTCGACCTGGTCGACCTTGTTGAGGAACACCACGATCGCCGGCACGCCGACCTGGCGGGCCAGAAGGATGTGCTCGCGGGTCTGCGGCATCGGGCCGTCGGCCGCCGACACGACCAGGATCGCGCCATCCATCTGGGCGGCGCCGGTGATCATGTTCTTGACATAGTCGGCATGGCCCGGGCAGTCGACATGGGCGTAGTGGCGCGCATCGGTCTCATATTCCACATGCGCGGTCGAAATGGTGATGCCGCGCGCCTTCTCCTCGGGCGCAGCGTCGATCTGGTCATAGGCCTTGAAGTCGCCGAAGAACTTGGTGATCGCCGCCGTCAGCGACGTCTTGCCATGGTCAACGTGACCAATCGTGCCAATGTTCACATGCGGCTTGTTGCGCTCAAACTTTTCCTTGGCCATTTTCGGTGTCCTGTCCGTCCAATTGTGCGGGCCTTGCCCCTATACGAGCGCGGCACATAAGCGTTTGGCGGCCAACGCGCAAGTCTATTGCCGGCCGGCAAACAACGTTGACAACAGGCAGACATACTGCATGGCTTCCGGAATTCGCTAGCCGCCGCGACACTGTGATCCCTGGGGCTTTGAGTCCCGCTCAATTTCGGCCGATAGTCAGATGCGCCGATTGCGCAGCATGTTCCTGACGCCAACCAGAACCACCCCGGCAACGGTTCCCAGCGCCAATCCGAGGAACAGGATCATTGGCAGAGGATAGCGCCGGTCAAAACGAACCAAGCCGGGATCAAAATCGATAATCGCGAACTCTTCGCTCGCAAGCGGACTCTGTTCAAGAGCCACGCGAGCCCGTTCGACCTGCTGATCAGCTTCAATCATAAGGACCTGACCACCAATTCCCGGCAGATCCTCAACGAAAAGCTCCGGATCGGTGCGTTGTTTCAGAAGAGAGATTTCTTCTTCCAATGCCGCATAACCGCGCAGGTAACCGGGCGCTTCCTGAGTGATGGAAAACAGGCTCTCGCTGCTGCCGGCGACCGTCTCGGCTTCAAAGCGGCTGGCACCGCCGATCTCTCCGCTTTCCAGACCGATACGCCGCGCGATGGCCGCCTGCTCCTCCAAACGTGCAATGCGCGCGGCCAGGCCCGACTTGTACTCTTCAACGGCAATGTGGCGCCGGACGCCGAGAGCTTCCAAGGCAAACGCTTCATCTTCGGCGCGCTGATCAATGACGACGCCGGCGATGTTGAGTATCCGCTCCTGCACCTTGGCGGTAGCGCGATGAAGCGCAGCGTCCGCATAGGCGCGCGCCTCAGCCGGCGTGCCCTTGCCTGCATAGCTCATCTGCCAGAAACGCCGTTGAAAACTGAACGCGGTACTGTCTGCCGCTGGCGGCAGGAAACCAATCGTGTCGGTAAATCGAGCGGCTTCTGAAAGGAACTGCTGCTCAGTATCAAAGTCAGTTCGGGACAACAATCCCGCCACATCGAGCGACTCCGCGACGACAGGCACGCTGCGCAACTCTCTGATCAACGACTCGATCAAAAGCGTCGGAGTAACTTCAAAGGGCTGATCACCGACGCTGTCGTCGTCGCTCCGCGCGCCTGCATGCGCGGGCTCATCGGCGATCATCTCTTCGAGCGGCACAAAATCAAGTCGGGCGTTAAGCGCGGCATAAGGTTGTTCCGTGGCGGCTGTCGCAGGGACCAACACCAATTCTGCCTCATACGCATCCGAGAGAATTGCGTTCAGAGCGAACCCGACCAGCAGCCCAAGGACACCACCAATCGCGATCGTCCAGCGGCCGTCCCACAAGCCGACGACTATGTCGCTCAGCCTCAACTCATCTTCTGCCTGTTGGGCAACTATGGTTTGCTCCATATTGTCGGCTTTCCCCATCTGCCATCGATCCGTTGATCGAACATTTGGGCCATATGCCACCATGTCAATCAAGACAACCCAGCGGCTTGAAGACCTGAACCAGATGTTGGCGCAGGCCACACCGGAAATATTGTACGGAGGCTAGTCGCACAGTCTGCTCGTTCTGCCAATCATGACTTATCCAACCGGCCATCGGCCGCGGTTACCATGGACGGACCTCAAGCGAGAGAGAAACGCAATGCAGACCAGCCCCAACCTTGCCCTGCCCTACATCATGCCATCGCAGGCGCAGTCCCATGTCACCCACAATGAGGCGATCCGCAGGCTCGACTGCCTGACCCGACTGGCCGTCAGCGACCGGACGCGAACCGAGCCACCGCCCTCGCCCACCGATGGCGACCGCCATATCGTCGCCGCGCCGGCGACCGGTGCCTGGGAAGGGCAAGAGGGCGCGGTTGCAGCCTTTCAGGACGGCACGTGGGCGTTCTACGCCGCTCTTGAGGGATGGACCGCATGGTGCACGGGCGAAACCCGGTGGCTCTATTTCGACGGCAACGACTGGCAGCAACATGCCGGAACCGGCAGCTCGCCCGGCAATCCGGACCAGTTGGGCATCAATGCCACAGCCGACAGCGCCAACCGGCTAGCGGTCGGCTCCGATGCGAGCCTTTTTTCCCATGACAGCGGGGGCGATCACCGGATGGTCGTCAACAAGGCGCAAGCCGCCGATACGGCCAGCCTCATCTTCCAGTCCGGCTGGTCCGGCCGGGCCGAGATGGGGCTGATCGGAAGTGACGACTTCGCCTTCAAGGTCAGCGCCGACGGCAACAGTTTCGTCGACGCGCTGACGATCAATGGCCAGTCGGGCGCCGTGGCCTTTCCCGCCACAAACCTGCCGTCGGACGTGGTCGTGAATCTCTTTCAGGACAGCGGGCGGATGGCCGGCAACGGCCAGACGGGCGTGACGGTCGGCGGCTTCGTCTTTCCGAGCTATCTGACGCTTTACAATAGTGCGACTGTGACCGCCCACGGCAAGTTCATTCACAACAATTCCAATCATGGCGGGTCAGCCGGATCGCTTACCCCATCGGTCGCCGAACTGATCGCGCAAATCCGGGAGCCCGGCAGCTATCGGCGCTATGGCAACGAGTTCTGGGTGGCAGAGATCGCCGCTGGCGCGGGCTCGGCCGGCCCATTCACGCATGACGGAGTGACCGGCTACGAAGCGTTGTTCAATGCGCAGATGATCCGGATGCCAGCGATGACCTTCCACGGCTATTTGCGGGCGCTCGATGCCCCAGTCTTGTTCCGGCAGGCCGCGGGCCAGACGATCCATATTGGCGGACTGCCGCAATCGGGCGCGGTGCGGCTCGATCCGGCTGACGGCTGGCAGGCGGTGATGATCCAGGACCTCCAGCCGCCACGCACAAACTTCGGTTACGTCCCCGCGACGCTGGACGTCTATGTGCCAAACGCCGGCAACCGGTTCCAACTCTCCTGTCCCGCCCTCACCCCCGGCATCACGCGGATCGACCCGGATACGGGGTTGATCGGCGCTGTGACCAGTTGGTGACAGTCTCTACCGCTTCTTCCCAACACTGTCCCGGCCAATTGACAGTGGCCAATTCTTGCGGCAGAGGGCCGCTCGTCAAAGCGCGCCGCAGCTTCCGATCGGGTTTGCAAAGCGTTGCGAGGGGGCAACCAGTTCCGCCGACACACATTTCCCGATCATCAGTCCGCAACGCACGATCTGGTTCAGCGAATGAAGATGCCGGAAGCAGAGCCATCGCAAGAGCCAGTCCTGTTCTACCGCTTTAACTCAACGTGGGATTCAAGTGGATCCGAGGCTCTTTCCCAGATCGAGCAGCGATCGCCCAATCATACGGTCGAGCGCTGGTCGCCGCTGCTCACAGAACCCCGCCCGAGCGGTTCGAAAGACATGGTCTACCTGATTTACTCAGCGATCAACGCACTTGCGCTTTTCCCAAACCAGCACTACGGAGCGATCGTCATCCGTGACGCAAACGGCACTCTCTGTCACACGTCCATGGTTGTGCCTCCAAGTCCGAGATTTCCTTTCATGGGTCAAGACGACGTGCAGATCGGAGCCACATGGACGAGCCCGGTCATGCGCGGCAGTGGATTGGCGACCCGGGCGCTGCTGGAAGCCGCCCGTCTCTACGCCAATGGTCGACGCTCGCTGTGGTATCTGTGTGAGGCGACAAACCTGGCCTCGCAGAAGGTTGCTGAGAATGCAGGGTTCGCCTGCATCGGCAGAGGCCGCAAAAAGCCCCGGCTCGGCCTTCGGGCCCTTGGCTTCTATTCCGTCACTGCACCGACCGGACGAGAAGGATGATGCGCATCTGGACAACCGTCATCGGTCAGCGGCTCTCGGACGCCGACAACACCCGTTCCATGCTATTGTGCGACGCGCTTCTGAAGCGCGGCCATGAGGTCACGATGTGGACCTCGGCATTCGATCACATAGACAAGACCCAGCGCGATGAATTCCTCAACGCGAAGGATGGCGTTCACGTGATGCCAAACGGGCTGCAGGTCCGGTTCATGGAAGGATGCGGCTACCAGTCCAACATCAGCGTCAGACGGTTCATCGACCATTGGCTCTGTGGTCGCGATTTCCGGCGCAAGGCGGAAGGACTGCCGCTCCCCGACGCCATGGTTGTCAGCATCCCGGATCACCTGACGGCGAGCGCCGCTCTCGATTTCTGCGCTGACAAAGGCGTGCCTGCCGTCGCCGACGTTCGCGACAAGTGGCCCGACATTTTCGTTGACTACGTCGACGGCGCTGCCAAGAAGATGCTCGTCCGGACGGCTCTGGCATGGGAGAGTCGACGTGTCGCCCGCGCACTCGGCTCGGCAACTGGCTTGGTGAGCATGATGAACTCACTAATGAACTGGGGGCTTGAGAAGTCGGGGCGACCGAAGTCCGAACGTGATCGTGTCTTCTATCTCGCGACCTCACCTCGGAACTACGACGTCGAGCCCGAAGAACCAATCCAGCCGACGAGTGCGGTGTCCAAAGCCCTCGAAGCCACGAAGGACAAGGTCGTCTTTGCTTTCACCGGCACGTTCAACCGAACCCAGCATCCATCGCTTGTGATCGATGCGGTCGAAATGCTGGCGGCCGAGGGTAGCCCGCTGACTGACCGTTTCGCCGTCATTATCGGCGGCACCGGAGAAGGTGTCGACGAAATCAACCGCCGCGCAGATGCATTGTCAAACGTCCATACAACCGGTTGGCTCAGCTCGATCGAGATGCGAACTTTGTTGCGTGGTGCGGATGTCGGGCTGCTGATGATGAATTTCCCGTCCCCTGCCTTCAACAACAAGGCATTTTCCTATCTCTCAAGTGGTTTGCCGATCGTGAACTGCGCGACGGGCGATCTTGCCGACCTGATCAGCGAACATCAGCTCGGATTCAACTGCCGGGGCGGCGATGCGAGTGCGGTTAAGAACGCGATGGTCAGATTGATCGAAGAGCCCGAGCTTCGTGCGAAAATGGCCGCCAACGTTCGCGACATTTTCGAAGAGCAGTTCGACACGCCAACGATCTATGGGCGGTACGCCGACCATGTTGAGCAGACAGCCGCAATGAAAACGCCAGCGGAGTGAGCAACAGCGCAATGCAAGTGCCCTTTTTCAACTACCCAGCCATCTACGCCGAAGACGGCGATGGGTACCTCGACACGATGCGCGGGGTACTGGAGCGCGGCGCCTTCATCATGCAGAAGGAGCTTGCAGACTTCGAAGCCAACCTTGCGTCCTATCTGGGATGCAAGCATGCGATCGGTGTCGCTGACGGCACTGCCGCGCTGATCATGGCCTTGCGTGCCAGCGGCATCGGGTCCGGTCACGAGGTGATCGTCTCGTCTCACACCTTCATAGCCACGGCGGCCGCCGTGCATCATGTCGGGGCAGTGCCGGTCATAGCCGATTGCCTGCCGGACAGCATGATCGATCCGGACAGCGTCCGACGAATGATCACGCCGCGCACATCCGCAATCATGCCGACGCAGCTCAACGGTCGCACGTGCGATATGACGGCGCTTTCGGCAATCGCCGACGAACACGATCTGGTGATAGTGGAAGACAGCTGCCAGGCGCTTGGAGCCCGGTACGGCGGGACACCCGCCGGGCTGTTCGGCAAAGCCGGTTCCTACAGCTTCTATCCGGCCAAGACGCTCGGTTGCTTCGGTGACGGCGGTGCGGTCGTGACCGACGATGACGAGGCGGCGGCGTTCATCCGGCAATTGCGCGACCACGGTCGAGGCGAAGGCGGAAAAGTGACCATGTTCGGCCACAATGGACGTCTCGACAATCTGCAGGCAGCCATCCTCGACCGGAAGCTCGCTCGCTACGACGAGGCGATCAGCAGGCGTCGTGTCATTGCGTCGATTTACAATGACCGTCTGAAGGACGTCGCGGAGTTGATCCTTCCGCCGGCGCCAGACGCCGACAACGTCCGCTTCGACATCTTCCAGAACTACGAGATCCAGTCCGAGCGCCGCGACGATCTTCGCGAGTTCCTTGGCGAGAGTGGTGTCGGCACAATCTGCCAGTGGGGCGGATGGATGCTTCACCAGTTCGGCGATCTCGCGCTTCGCGCCGATGCGCCATACGCCGAGAAGATGTCCAAACGTTACATGATGCTGCCGCTGCATCATCTTCTGACCGATGACGAGGTCAATTACGTTGCCGACAAGGTGATCGAGTTCCACCAATAGGCGGTATCAAAGGACATCATTTGCCATGACAGATCAGCCCGCTTCCGTCTCAGGCGGTTTCCGCACAACGGCCGAACAACAAGAAGGCGCTCGCAACCAGCGCATCTTCGAGAACAATCCTTCCACTTGGGAAACCAAGATGGAGAACTTCCCGAAATATGTCCGGCGGCAGAACCTGACACGGTTTCTCGCACTCTACGAGATCTTCAGGCGTGTCCAGAGCGTGAAAGGCTCAATCGTGGAGTGCGGGGTCAACCACGGCTTCGGATTGATGAGTTGGGCCAAGTTCTCGGCAATCCTTGAGCCAGTGAACTTGATGAGGCGTATCTACGGATTCGACACGTTTGAGGGCTTCCCGGGTCTCAGCGACGAAGACCGGGCCGCCGCTTCCATGCACGTCAAAGAAGGCGATCTGGCCGCTGATGTGCACGATGAGCTGCTGCAACTCGTCGACATCTATGACTCGTCGCGCTTCATTGGACACGTCAACAAGGTCAAGCTCATCAAGGGCGATGCCGCCAAGACAATCCCGACTTTCATCGAAGAGCATCCGCACGTCCTCGTTTCGCTGCTCTTCTTGGACTTTGATCTTTACGAACCGACCAAGGTCGCGCTTGAGCATTTCCTGCCACGGATGCCAAAGGGTGCAATTGTTGCCTTCGATGAACTCGACAACCCGATGTGGCCCGGCGAAACCTTGGCAATGCTCGAGACTCACGCTAAACGCCCCCTAAGAATCGAGCGTTTGGATTTTGACCCCTATATCGGGTTCGCGATTCTCGACTGACATTTCTTTCGACCATTTTCGAACGCGGAAGGCCAGGATCCTTGGAAGCTAGCAACTGGCAGCGTGGATTGCCTGAGGATACCATCGACATGGCGCACCGCATCCGGCGCCATGTCGTTGAAATGACAAGCGCCGGTAAGAGCTCGCACGTCGGCTCTTGCCTATCCATTGCCGACATCTGCGCCGTCCTGTATGGTGATGTACTCAATGTAGACCCGGAAAATCCCCGCCATCCCGATCGTGATCGTCTGATCCTGTCCAAGGGTCATGCCGGGGCAGCAATCTATGCCAGCTTGGCCGAGCGGGGCTTCCTGCCTCGCCAGATGCTTCGCCAGCACTATCAGAACGGTTCAATTCTTTCGGGCCATGTCTCACACAAGGGCGTACCCGGCGTGGAGCTCTCCACGGGATCGCTCGGCCACGGCCTGGGCGTTGGTGTCGGCATTGCGAAAGCCGCCAAAGCCAGAGGTGCATCGCATCGGGTGTTCGTCTTGCTTTCGGACGGTGAATGCGACGAGGGCTCGAACTGGGAGGCCATTCTCTTTGCTGGCCATCATCGGCTCGACAATCTGGTTGCGATCATCGATTACAACAAGATCCAATCTCTCGCCCCCGTGGAAGAGACCCTTGGCCTTGAGCCGTTTGGCGAGAAATGGCGGTCGTTTGGATGGGCAACCCTTGAGGCAGACGGCCATGATCATGAGGCTTTGAAGGCAGCATTTGCCGAAGCTGGCGAGACACATGATCAGCCGACCGTCGTGATCTGTCACACAACCAAGGGCAATGGCGTGTCATTCATGGAGAACACGGTCCTGTGGCACTATCGCACGCCACAGGGCGAAGAGTTTGACAGCGCCATCGCCGAACTCACCGAACTTGCGGCCAAGTGACATGCGCGACGCATTCATCTCTGAACTAACCAAGCTGGCCAAGGCCGATCCCGACAGGGTCTTGATCACCGGAGACCTTGGTTTCGGCGTTCTGACCAACTTCTGGGAGACCTTTCCGAACCAGTTCATCAATGCCGGAGTAGCCGAGCAGAACATGACCGCGATTGCCTGCGGCATGGCTCTCGAAGGGTTCAAGTGCTACACATACTCGATCGCGAATTTCACAACCCTGCGATGCCTTGAACACATCCGCAACGATGTCTGCTACCACGACGCCGACGTGACGGTGGTGTCGGTCGGCGGCGGCTTTTCGTATGGCCAGCTGGGCGTCTCCCACTTTGCGACCGAAGACATCGCCATCCTGCGCGCCATCCCGAACATCAAGGTTGTGGCCCCCACAGACCCTTGGGAAGCTGCCGAGCTCACCGTCCAGATGGCCGACATTCCCGGCCCGAAATATCTGCGGCTGGACAAGGGCAAGGCCGGTCTACCCGAGAAAAGGGAGGATGTGGTTTTCGGCAAAGGACGCACCGTCGAGGACGGCCGCGATGTCACCCTGGTTGCGACCGGGGCAATCCTGTCAGAAGCGCTGACGGCCAGTGAGCGGCTGCGCGCGGCAGGCTACACAGTGCGTGTGCTGGCGCTCCATACGCTCAAGCCGGTTGACGAAGACATCATCGTTGCCGCGGCGCGGGAAACCGGTGGACTTGTGACGGTCGAAGAGCACACGGTCTGTGGCGGTCTCGGCAGCATCGTGGCCGAGGTCTGCATGAAACACGGCGTCATGCCAGGCTTCCTGAAGTTCGTCGGGCTCGATGACGTGTTCCCCACGGTCGTCGGTGACCAGGATTATCTCCGGTCGGCCTACGGGTTGGATGCGGACGCCGTTGTGGCCGCCGCGTTGGGTGCGCTGGGCCATGAAGAGCAGCCTTCCGGCGCCCGGATCGGCGGATTGGGATAGCCATGGCGAAGCGGCTTTTCGATCTCGCCTTCGCCGTCACCTTCCTGGTGGTGCTCAGTCCGCTGCTGGCGGCGGCGTTGTTTGCTGTCTGGTTGCAGGACCGTAGCTCGCCCGTCTACGCAGCAAGGCGTGTTGCACGCGGCAACGGCGATTTCACGATGTACAAGATCCGCTCGATGCTCGTCGATGCCGACAAGAGCGGTGTGAACTCGACTGGCGACGGCGACACCCGGGTGACACGCGTTGGACGCCTGGTTCGCAAGACCAAGTTCGACGAGTTTCTGCAATGCGTGAACATACTCAAGGGCGACATGTCGGTGGTCGGACCGCGACCGAACACGCGTGCCTGGGGTGTCGACCTGTACACTGCAGACGAGATGCGACTGCTGAGCGTTCGCCCCGGCATCACCGACCTTGCGTCAATCGTCTTCTCGGACGAGGCTGCAATCCTCAAAGGCGCGGCGCATCCCGATCTGGCCTACAACCAGTTGATCCGGCCATGGAAGAGCCGGCTCGGCCTTTTCTATATCGACCATATGAACCTCGGCTTGGACCTGCGCATCTGCATGTTGACGCTCGGCGCATTGACGGACAAGCGCCGGGCATTGGATGGCGTGGTCGCGCTGCTCGAACGCCATGGGGCAGATCCGGACCTGATCGCGGTCTGCCGGCGCGAGCGAGACCTGACGCCGACCGCGCCGCCAGGTGCCCGATCTATACAGACGGAAGCATACGAGCCGGCGACCTGAAACCACCCGCTCTGAGGCAATCCGGCAGCGCACCAATGGCTGCCGCCATCGGGCGCTTCCGTCAAACCTCGCGCGGCCGCTGCATCGCCCAGTAGATTGTTGCGCCATGGAAAAGATAGGCGCTGCCAAGCAACACAGCCAGCACGCTGATCGTCGTCTCAAAGCTGAGTTCCATCAGGTTTGCGGCGGCGAACGAGGCCAAGATTGCCGCCAGGGCCAAAACGTCGAACGCAAGCTTGAATTCAGGCCGGTTGGCGACGTTGAGCGTTCCGGAAACTGGGCCGACCACAAACCGGATCACCAGGACCGGCGCCATGATCGAGGCAAGTTCGCCCGCTTTTTGCCACTCCTCTCCAAAGACCCAAGCAAACATCGCTGATCCGTAGAAGTAAAGCAGAAGCCCCGGCAGAGCACTGATTGCAAGCAGCACCACCACCGTTGTGCCCAGAAGCCGTCGGGCTGCGGCCCTGTCAGAAAACCGCCGCGACATGTGTCCGAGAAAAACGTCTCCGACCGCCTTGTTGGCGAGACCGAGAGGAGCATTGAGCGCCAGTTCCATCAACGTGTACAGGCCGCCGGCGGCGAGACCGAACGTCTGTACCACCAACGGGACCACGATCATGGCCCCAAGATTGTTGAGGAAATTGGAGGGCGTTCTGTAGATCGGAAAGCGGCGGTAACGCTTGACAGTTTGCCAGACGAACCGGCGGTCCAACTGCCTGATCCTGTCGCCGAGCTCGGCCAGACTGCGGAACCAGGCCAGTACCACCACGGCGATCCTCATCAGCACTTCGCCTGCAAGAAGGCCGGCAAATCCGGCACCGAACAGACCAGCGGTTAACTGAATGCCAACCCTTAGCACTGCTTGGCCGATGACCATGGCCCGAAGGGTGGCCCAATCGTGGACGCGCGCCAGCCAAACCTGAAACAGCATGGCCAGGGCAATCGCGACAATTGCCGGATAGACGACCCAGATCGTCCATGCCGGCAGTTCCCCAAAACCCAAAACGCCGCCCCTTATCATCGATATGCCGGCTGCGGTGACAATAACGCCAACCGCCAGTGCGCTGATGAAGGTCGCGAGAAAGAGTGCGTCGGCCTGACGCTCTTCACGGGGAGCAACGATCGCTTCATGCATGCCGAGCGTGGGCAACGCGCTCAGAATTGTCACGAGGGCGAGGAAGAGACCCAAAAGACCGAAGTCGTCGGACGTGTAGAGTCTTGTCAGCAACGGCGACGCTGCCAACACGAGCCCTTGGCTTGCAACGGCGACACCGCCCATGCCGATCATGGTGCCGGCAACGCCACCAAGACGCTGCCGCACCGACGCGACGATTCCGCGCAAACCTCGGCGGCTCACCGCATCATCCTACCAGCCAACGGAAGTCCTGTAGCGAAGCTTACCTTTCAATCCGCCGAGCCTCCTTACCGGGCTGTTGAAGGCTTCGGTCCAGTCCGCGCAGAACCGCGCGAAGCGCGAGTCGGGGCAGTACTCGGCCAGACGCGCCAGCAGTGCGATGTGCACCATCTGATAGGTGGGTGTATTGAAGTTCTTCACGACCGCACTCTCGGGCAGATACTCGTAAAGGGTCCAGCCATTCTGAGTCCAGTTGCCAAGATTCTCAGCGATCGAAATCACATGGCGGTCGCGCCATTCAACGAGGTCGGCGGACGCCGACCCCGGTGCAATCTCGATCAGATCGCAAACCCCGCAAAGGCAGTACAACGCCCCGTTGAGGACATTGGCATGGCGGCTTCCAGGAAACTCCTGCACAAAGATCGAACCGTCGGGCAGTCGGCCAAGCAATCCGCCATCATCGACGTCGGTCATCAAGGGGCGTGTCGCCAGCTTCGCCTGTTCGGCGAAGCGAACCTCGCCGGTGTGCAGGTGCGCTCTGGCAAGCAGGGCAATACCGACGCCCTGCCCCATGCATGAGAGCCAAGGCGCGTCCATGTCCGAGGCCGGGAATTGATAGAAGAACAGGCCCTCCCTAAAGGTCATGAACCAATCGGCGCATGCCAGAAAGACCTCTTCGCTTGCTTCTTCACATCCAAGCTGAATGCCGTTCCAATGCGCATGTCCGTAAGCGGCGGTGCGCGATACGTTGGGTTGAGGTGGCATCCCGCTCACCGGCCAAAGAGGCAAACCCGAAGCGTCGAACGGTCCAAAATGACGATTCCGATCCTTAAGCTGTTTCTCGACGTCCAGGGGAAACAGCCATTTTTCGCCTGCGCGCTTGTGGGGCAAATACGCGGAACGCCCAACAAGATAATCGACGATGTCATCCCCTACCGCTGAAAGGGACTTGAGCGGCCTGGCGGAAGCCATCAACTCCTCCCGAGCGGAGCGTGTTCGGTGTTCGGGCGCCGGGACGCAAGCACCTGATACAAGCCTAGCAGAGTTCGGAACTCGGAGTTCCAGTTGAAGCGATCAAGCACGGCCTGCCGCCCGCGCTGGCCCATTGCCTCCGCTTCATCAGGATGGGAATACAACCAGTCAATCGCCTCAGCCACCGCATTTGCGTCTTCCGGGTCGACGATTACACCACATTCGACCTCCTCAAGAATCTCCCGCCATTGCGGGAAGTCCGATGCGATCACCGGAATTCCGGCCGCCATGTACTCGAAAAGCTTGTTTGGAAGCGAAATCAGGTGGTGCTGAACAGGCTGGTAGAGCAGAATACCCACCCGCGCCCGACGCAATCTTGCCATCGCTTCAGGCCTTGCAAGCCAACCTGCGAGGGAAACCGATCCAAGGGAAACGGCCGGAGCGAATGCTTCCCGCAACGCCGGATCATCAACAGCCCCGATGACAGTTAGGCTGGATTTTTCGTGCTGCGTCCGCTGCATCGCCTCGGCCAACACATACCCGCCGCGGATGGTGTTGAGCAGGCCGACAAAAACCGCGCCTTCCCTTTCAGACGTTTTTATCGAATCGTCGCCAAAACCAGAGATCTCGTCGAAGGGGGGATAGTTGCGCACAAGTGCGACCTTGCTTGACGGATAGCACTTGCCAATACCCGGCGTCGCAACAACGACGGCGTTCATGAACCTGCCAGTTGTCCATTCGATCGCACCGGCAAGCTTTGCCACTGCGGGTCGTAAGAACCCCGGGATCCAAGGCTTGTCGAGCACATCTGTCGATAGTTCCTCGTGAGCATCATAGATGACAGTCCTTCCTGTCATGCGCAAAAGAAGCGCCGCAGGCAGCAACTCCGGATCATGATAGTGATAGATCGTGGCCCTAGTCTTTAGCAACGCCGCCAGAACACGAAGCTGGCCGATAACGACACGCCCGAGACGATGTCTGGGAACGTTAATGGAACGACAGGTGACGTCGTCCACCTGTTCGTCCTCGTCCAAGGTTCCTGGCGCAATCATCGTCACGTGAATGCCGGATCGAGCAAGGCTGCGGCACTGTTTCACAAAGATGCGTACATCCCGATTGCCATGCACTGTCGTGAAGTGGACAGCGGAGTCCGGTGTGCCACCATCCGGACTAACCGCTGATGACGCCAGCCAGTTACCGTCTTCCCTGCTTGCACTCTCGTCATCCACGCTCGCGTTGGCGGAGAGCAGGAAACGAGGTTCGCTTGACCGCCTCATCGTCCGCCCCGGCTGCCAAAACCGCCATTGGAGGCTGAGGGACGACCGGTGGCGCGATAGGCATTGCCGAAGCGAGGTGGGACCAGCATCAGCAGCAAAAGTGCAACCAGAACACCTCCGGACAGGATCGCTGTATGCAAACCGATATTTGAGAGAGCAAACGAAGGCATGACGACCAATAGAACTCCAACGGCGTTCGACGTCGACCGCGCGAGGCCGTCGAAAACCCAGAGCACAATCGAAAGGATCAACGAAACCAGTAGGACGCCGTGATATCCGAGATTGGCATAGGCATCAGCCCACAGGTTCACATTTGCATGATTCTCGGGGTTGTTGGTCCAAAACTCACCGATGAGCCTTGGAATCGCCACTTCGTACCTTGGTTCAAAGAACGGCGCCAATATGCTCTGGGTGTAGATGATCTTCTCGCTATCGAAGAAGAAATCGAAATAGCCCGCTGAAAGGAAACCCGCGTTTCCAAAGAGCCGGAATATCACAATCCAAGATGCATATGGCACGTCGGAGGAAATCAAAAACACATCTGCCAGAGCGCATACCGCTAGAAGACCAATAAAGGCCAACAGCATCCCGGTGTAGGTTCTTCTGGGAAACAATCTCACCAACAACCAAAGACCAATGACCGCGAAGACCGCGAAATAGGCCATACGGAACGATGTAACAAAGAAAACCATCGCCAGCAGGACCACACCGGCCACAAGGGCAAACAGGTTTCGGTACACCAGTCCAATTGCAATTAGGAATGGGCCAAACGCGTAGATCATCGCGGACTGAGTGTACAGGAAGAGGCGGCCGAGACTATCGACCTGTGCAAGAAAAGCCTCTCGTGCAGCATAGACCTCAAAGAGTGATAGACCGAAGTTGATTGGCGCTCCAGAACTGAGAATAAAAACAGCGGCGGCCAGAATGGCAGCCACGAGAAGAATGAACATCTGGCGCGAGAAACGCGGCGGCCGCAGAGAAAGCGTGGGCCAAGAACTGACGGAACCCACAATACTGAGTCCCACGACCACGCAGGTTACGAACAGAAACTGAGATGCAAGGGGTGTGAACGAAAGATTCGGCATCAGGGCAGCAATCGGTATCACGACAAGGACGTGCAGCAGCAAGGCCATCATCTGCGACGGCTTTTCGATCCGCAACGGCAACCAAAGAACCGGCAAAGCGCCGAGAACGAGAAAGACCACAGAAAAGGCCGAGCCAATCCCACGCCAGTGGAGCCCGATATAGTTGTAAACGCCTGACGCCAGTATAATGTCGCGGTAGACTAATTGAAGGAGCCAGCCGAAGAGAATGGCGAGAACGAAAGTCGCCAGTCGATCCGAGAGGGACAATCGACGGCGCGGAGGCGGCACTTTACCAGCGACGTGTGATGGCACGTTCGGTGCGGTCATATTGGCAATCGCCCCACTCCTGCAACCCAGTCGCCAGCGTCGTCTACACTCGAACCGAGAAGGCGTCCGCCCAGCGCGACAGAATGAAAAGACGCCAATGGCTTAACCGATCCAGATTGGGATATCGCTGAGCCAAGCGGGGCGAATTCACCAAGGCGGCAATAGCATCCGATGACATGATTTCGTCTTCCATCGTGTCTTGGAGGCGTGTGAGCCATTGAGAGTCGGGAGCCTCAAAGCCGACTTTACGCTTCCTCCAGGCGATCCCCTCCGGAAGATGCCGAGAAGCGACAGTGCGAAGAATCCACTTCAGCCAACCATCTCTGATCTTGAGCTCGGTCGGCATTGCGATTGCCGTCTCAACGAGCCTGTAGTCGAGAAACGGCAATCGGCTCTCGATGGCGAACGCCATCGAGTTCTTGTCTTCGTATCTCAGGAGCGCGGGCAAGTTCGTCTCCAGTATGTCAGCCGTCTGATAAACGCGTGGGTCCGAACCCCCACGAGCGACGCTTTCAAGCCATCGATTGCCATGACTTCGGAGTGCCAGATAGTCATGGCGTCGAGCATACCAGCGCTGGCGCAGACCGGGTAGCGCGTTGTTGATCCCATATCGCACAAACGTAGCCAGAGTCATTTTGGCATTGTTTGTTCGCAACAGCCTTGCCTGCTGCACAAAGCTCGTGATCCAGCCTGAATAGACGAGCGAAAGAAGGTAGGGAATCGCGTAGGTTTCGTAGCCGAGAAGCGTTTCGTCACCGCCCTGTCCATCCAAGAGCACTGGAATCTCGGCTTCGCGCGCCGCCTTCATGACGAAGTACTGCATCACGACGGATGGCGAACTGAACGGCTCTTCCTGGATGCGGACCACATCGTTGAGGCAAGCTTGAAAATCCTCGTAGCTTGGCGTCGTCCGAAACCAAGCCAAATCAGCATGCTCGACGACGCTCTTCGCAAACTCGAACTCGCTGTTAGACGGATCGGTACTGACTGCGGTGATGGCTGAGAAAGCCCTGCCTCCGGTCATGCTCCTGTACTGTCGTGATGCCAGCGCTGCCACAGTGGAACTGTCGATACCGCCGCTGAGGCAGGTTCCAACCTCGGTGTCCGCTCGTAGGCGAAGTGTTACGGCGCTGGTCAGAAGCTGCTCGAACGAATCGACATCGATAGCCCGGGCACTTCGTTCCGCCGCCGCCTTCTCAAGACAGTAGTACCTTTCGATCAACATTGCTCCCGACCGGCAGTCGATCTCTGCGTAGTGTCCGGCGGGCAGTTTTTTCACAGCGGCGAAAAACGTCTCGTCAAACCGCTCGGTCACTCCCGTCTGAAGGAACTCCACAATCATTGCTTGGTTGACTTGGCGGGTGTCGACGAACGGCAGCAGCTGCTTGATCTCCGATCCTATCGCCAAGATGTGCTCGTTTGCGACATAGTAGACCGGCTTCACGCCAAATCTGTCCCTTGCAACGAAGAGCTGGCCTTCCTTGCGGTCATAGATGACCAGCCCCCACATACCATTGAAGCGGCTTAGACAAGCGCTGCCCCAGCGCTGATAGGCACAAAGAACCACCTCGGTGTCAGTGGCCGTCTCAAAGACGATCCCCTCCTTCTGCAGCTCTTCGCGCAACTCAATGTAGTTGTATATCTCACCATTGTAGGAGATTACGAACCGGCCGTCACGAGAATGGAATGGCTGCCGGCCTGCGCGAGAAAGATCAATGATCGCCAAGCGGCGATGTCCCAATGCAACGTTGCCGTGTAAGAAATGGCCCTCATCATCCGGTCCGCGATGCGCGACAAGGTCGGTCATCGCGCGTATCGACGTGTCGAGATCGAACTTGGCGCTCTTACCCACCAGCGCTGCAATGCCGCACATCACGTCATTCCCTTATTGCGTGTTTTTCCGAAGCACAAAAGGCTGACAATAGCCTCAGAATCAGGCGATGTTGGAGCGTTTCCAATCCCGCCTCTTTAGAGGCTCGCAACGCCTCCTTCAACTGCATTGACAGGGCTGGTTGTGCCCTCTCGAGCAAGCGCACCGACTCTGTGCCCCCATCTGCGACCGTGTCAAAGCTCCAAGCGAATCCCCAAACGGGCCTCGACACCGTGAAGCCAGCTGTCCAGGCACAGCATCATCCAAACACGTTGGGTCCGGATTTCGTCCAGCGCAGGAACCGTTCTCAACGCCGATCCCAAATAGCCGGATACCTCCCGTTCAAGATAGCCCGCCCGAAACAGCCTCGTGATGGGCCGGTCGGGCGCACAAAGCCGGTTGAGGAGCCAGTATCGCAATGGCCCACGCAACCAGTGCGACAGCGGTGTTGGAAATCCCCGCTTTGGGAGCGAAAAGAGCTCATGTGGCAGAACACCCCGCGCGGCCGCTTTGACCACCGACTTCAGCTCTCCGCCATTCAGCTTGACCTGCGGCGAAACGCTGGACGAGAAATCCACCAGTGCGTTTCCGAGAAACGGGGTCCGCGCCTCAAGAGAATGGGCCATGGATATCTTGTCTTCGACGACCAGAAGCCCGGGGAGGTAAATGGTCATATAGGTCAGAAAGACCTTTTCGTACTCGGACTTTGCACGCTCGCTGATTTGTTCGATCTCTGCGAAGCGGTCGTGTTGGCGGACAGCCTCGTACGACGCTCCCGTCAACGCGCGGCGCTGCCGGTCGTCGGAAAAAAGCAGCGGAAGAACACTCGAGGACGTCCGCCCGCCCATTCTCCTGAGCATGAAGTAGACCAATCGGGGAACTTCCGACGGCTTGATCGACTTCAGCAGATTGAAGAAGACACCTCGTCGATCCGCATCGAGTAATCCTGCCAGCTTGAACACCGGATAGCCGGAAAACAACTCGTCGCCGCCATGACCGGTGAGAATCACCTTAAAATCACGGGCCGCGGCTGCTGCGACCACATATTGCGAGAACGCGCCGCTGCCCATGCGCGGCTGGTCCAGATGGAAAATCAGATCGTCCAGAGATCGTTCGAGTTCTTCGGGTTTGATGTCCACCTCATTGAGCGGAATGCCGGTGTGGTCCGCGACAAGTCGTGCGCCGGCAGCCTCATCGTACCATCCTCCGATTGCGAACTGGCCTGTGAATGCACTTGGAGGATGTGCCATGATGTCAGCCGCCTTTGCAGCAACCATCGTGGAATCAAAACCGGAGCTGAGATAGGAGGCAACCGGGACATCGCTCATCAGATGACTGCGGACCGAGGCGGCAAGAACCGTATCGAACTGTGACACAGTCTCGCCGAAGGTCGAGCCGCATTGGTTGTCCGAGATCGTCGGGCGCCAGTATTCGGTGATCTCGACGCCGCCCGAACTGACTTTTGCGAAATGCCCAGGCTTCAACAGAGATACGCCTGCAAACAAGGTGCGATCGCCAAGCAGATTCTGAAAGCGAAGATATTGGCTCAACCCGACCGGATCGATCCGCCAATTCGATCGAGCTGTTGCCGCCACAAGTGCCTTGATCTCCGAGGCGAAAAGGAAGTCACCAGACTCTTGATCCTTAAGGAAATAGAGCGGCTTGATGCCTAACCTGTCCCTGGCGACAAAGAGGGTGTCGGATTCCAGATCGTACAAACCCAAGGCAAACATGCCGTCAAAGCGATGAAAAGCGTCGGTGCCGTATGCACGATAAGCGTGAATTACAACTTCACTGTCGCTGTTTGACATGAACTTGGCGCCGCGAGCTTCCAACTCGGCCCGGAGTGCGGGGTAATTGTAAATCTCTCCGTTGACCGTCGCGATCAGGCGCCCGTCTTCGGAAACGATCGGCTGATGACCCGCAGGGGACAAGTCCATGATCGACAGTCGCCGATGGCCGAGCGACACAGTTTCACCATGCCACTGACCCTCATCATCCGGTCCTCTGTGTTGGAGTTGGCCAAGCATCCGCGCGATGAGCGTCGGGCGATTCTGACCGCGCGTGCGCGCGCCGCATATCCCGCACATCAAGCTTTGCCGTTTTTCTCTAGATGCTTGATCCGCTCGTTCATGCGGCTGAGCAATACATACAGCTCATCGTGATTTTTCTTGTTCTGCTGGGAGGCGAAATAGAAAGCCAAAAAGATGATCGACAGCACAAGGGAGAATATCATGACGAGAAAGGTGAGTTCACCCTGCAGCAACGTCTCCCTCACCGCACCAAACAGGTGACCGAGGCCGAACTGTTCGAGATGCGCCACGCGGTCGAGAAAGGCCAAAAACAGCATCACAGCGCATAACAATGCAATCGAGAGGAGCCCCGCCACGGGCGCGCTCAGTATTGTTCCAGGCCTCAGGACGTAGCTGTAGACAAGATGTGACGCGATCGTGCCCGACATTGAAAGAAACGGCAGCCGTCCCAAAATGCTCCTCTTCTTGCGATGATCGCGGCTTCTGTCTCTCCATTTCAGGTGGGCCGGGACTTCGACGATCCTCATTCCGAACAGTTCGGCCTTCTGGATGATCTCGAGGTGCAAGTCCTTTCCGTCGTTAATGAGCTCCATGGCTTCAATGGCGGTTCGCCGGTAACCGCGGACGACGCATGTTACCGTGTGAACGTCAGACTTGATACCGACGCTCAAGACCCTGTTGCCCCAACGAGACATCAAAGCACGGCTGAACGGGACGTTCGTGACCGTCCCGTCGGGATGATAGGCAGAGGCCAAGGTGATGTCCGCCTCGTCCGCCACAAGCGGCCCGAGCAGCCGGGGTATATGCTCGGGCGAGTAGGACAGATCGGCATCCAGGCAAATCAAGTACTGGCCGCGCGCGGCCGCAAACCCGGTTCGGATGGCCTTGCCTCTTCCCTGATTGTACTTGTGCGTCGCGACCTGCAGCTCGGGATGTGTCTCCGCGTGCTGCTTGAGGAGATCAGCCATGCCATCGGTCGAGCCATCATCGACCACGACAATCTCGTATCTCGTCTCGGGCATCTCCCGGCCCATAAAGGCCTGAAGCTCGCCCAAGTTGCGAACAATTATCGAAGCCTCGTTGTAGGCTGGGATGACGAGGCTCAAAGCTACGTCGGACTCTTTGCTCATCTCGTCGTTCCGGGGTGGGTCGCCACGGGCGGCACCATCTGTCCAACAACCTTGCCGGTGTCAAGGCTGCGCTGGCTCTTCTGGTCAGGCGCGAACTGATCTCCATGGGTGCATTTCCCCGGTGTTCATCAATGATGTCCGGCGAGCCGGTGAATCATCTGGGTGAGCAACTGGCTTGTGCCGACCTATACCTTGTACGGTCACTTGCTGTTGCAAGCTCCGGCGGACACGTGCAATAGGCCAATCGGCGTCAGATACACGTCCACGCCGTCCGAATGCCGTTGACGATGGTGAGACGGAGAAAGTCCTGAAACAAAAGCAGACATTTGAGCTGGCGGGGAACCGCGTACAGCCATCAGGTGTGCGCGGACTTTGGCCATTGGCCGCGACAAGTGCGATCATCGCGGCAATCGTGTACCACAGGACCTCTCACCTGGACTTGGAAGCCGCGACTATGGGGCTTTCGCCCGAACAGGTCGCGATGGTGACAAACCATCCCGATCTGTTCGCTGGCGACTTCCCCAGTGGTGCCCGCGAAGCGCTAAAATCCATTGTCTTTCAAGTCTACCCAGTCGCCGAACGCATGGGTTTGGACTTAACGGCTGTTTGGGGCGTCATGATCTCGCTCGAGATCGTCGCCTTTGCTGCAGCGGTGATCTGGGCGACAAAACGTCTTTTTCCCGGTACTTCGATGGTGATAGCGGCGACGGCGGCGGTTGTCTTCACAGCGGGCTCATTGATCACGCCCGACCTTGCAAGGTTCAAGTTCCCCCATTTCGGCTGGGTCTATGGATTTGCGCATGCGGGTGCGCTGGTCGTTGTCGCCGAGACCATCCGGTCGCGATATGTTGCCGCCTCCGTGTTCCTGACGGCCACCTTCATGATCCACCCGATCGCGGCGGCCTTGGCGGGAGCGTTCAGTCTCGCCGCGACAGCGGTGAAGCTTTTCGACGACCGAACCCTGCAGATCCGGAACATCTTGATTGCCGTATTTATCGCGGCGCTGGGATGCGGCGTCTGGCTTGTCTGGCTCTCCGGTCAGGGCAACATAACCGGCGAAGGCATCGACAGCAGGACATTTGTCGCCTTTGTGCGCGCCCACAACTTTCACTGGTTTCCTTCCTATATGGGCGTCTACTGGGAGAACCATCACGCTCACCTTTTGCCGCTCCTGTCGACCCTGGCCCTAATTGCCTGGGCCTTGGGGAGACAACCGCCGAAAGACCTGGGTGTTGTGCGGCAGGTGTCAGCCGGTGTCCTCGCAATGATGGTGCTGTGTGTGATCGGGCTGATCAATGCCGAACTGGCACAATCGCCCTTTCTCATTAAGCTCGCGCTCCATCGGGCGGACACGCTGGCGCTGTTGGTCGGCGGAATTGTAATTGTCCGGGCCCTTGCGTATGACCTAGTCTCTAACGACCCGATCGAGCGGGCTCTCGTCGGCTTCCTGCTGATCCTGCCCCTTGTTGCGCCACTTGGACTGGCTCCGTTGCCCGTTGCACTTCGCGTGGCGTACGCGGCCCTCAAAGCGGGACGACCGACCGAATGGAGACTGTCGCTTGGCCTGGCCGTCAGCATCGTCGTACTGATCGTCTTCTTGATCGTCTTCTATGGGCTCAATGAGCTTATCGATCCCGTCAACCAGGCCGCGTACACCGGCATTCCGCAACAAAACGCGGTTGCGTTGGCGCTTGCCGGCGCGGCGGCCGCACTATGGCCCCACGTCGCGCCAATGTCCCGGCGAATCCCTGTCGGGCATATGCTGTTCCTGGCGATCGTCGCGCTTTCCGTGTTCAATGCAGACAAGGTCCGTACGTTCAACAGCAGCAATCTCGTCGCGCGTGGAGAGAACGCCTTGGCCGCACAGCTCTGGGCTCGCAAAAACACGCCCGAAGCATCCTTGTTTATGATCGACCCGGGCCTCTATTACATGTGGCGCGACAAGTCTCACCGGCCCTCGTTCGGTACGCCAAGTGAATGGCTGTTCATCTCGTTGATGTACAACACACAGGCGGATGTCTTCCAGGAAGGCCTGCGGCGCTATAACGCTTTGGGATTGGAGACACCAAATTATGTCTACAATCCACCGTCCCGCCGGATGGTTCCGCAATTGGAGAGGCTTGTTGGCGATGCCGTGGAGAGCTATTACGCGCTTTCGGCGACGGCGTTGCGGCGGCTGGCGGATGAGTTCGGCATTGATTACTTCGTCTTTCGGACGGAGATGGTGCCGGACGGGGCGCCTCTGGGTGAGGTCTATAGGAACGCCCATTTCGTGATCGCCCAGCCCCAGTGAGCGTCGTACCAAACCCAGGATCAAGGCGTCAGAAAATGGCCTATGTGCGCCTCGCGCGACATCTTCCACCGACGTTTCAGACAGCGCTCTTTGGAGACCGAGCGAGACATGGCCCGGTCGCCACAGAGGATGACCAAGATTGGCAGTTGTGGCGGAAGATTGACTTGGCATTTTATGACCAGAACCAGCGAACATCAGTCGGATCGGTCGTCAACACATCCGGTTACCGCATCATGAAGCGCGTGAACCTGGACGGCCTAACCGTTTTGGAGATTGGTCCGGGCAGTCTCGACCACATCAGCCAATGGCGCGGGAAGCCGACCAAATTCATAGCGATCGATATCAACGAGGGGTTTTTGAGGCGCGCCACCGACGCACTTGAGCACCACGATGTTCCCCATGAAGCCGTGGTTACCAGCGCCATGTCCGACGGCAAGCTGGACCTGGCGAGCAATTCGGTCGACATGGTTTTGTCGTTCTACAGCCTTGAGCACCTGCATCCGTTGGGCAGCTATACGGACGAAGTCCGCCGGGTGCTGAAACCTGGCGGACGGCTCGTCGGCGCAATACCTTGTGAAGGCGGCATCGGTTGGGGCCTCGGCCGCTATCTGACCACCCGCAGGTGGCTGCTTGCGAACGGTATCTCGGACCCGGGAAAAATCATCTCATGGGAACATCCCAACTTTGCGGACACCATTCTGTCGGACCTCAGCGAGAAGTTCGTGCCGCAACATGTCAGCTTCTGGCCGTTCGTTCTACCTGTGATCGATCTAAATCTGGTGGCGACGTTCGTGATGATGAAGTCGGATTAGCGGACGAGCGATGACAGTCCCGATCAACGACGAAGTTGAGACACGGGCGACGCTGTATTTGGCCCCAGACGTTGTGGCCGCCCTGGCGCAGGTGTATCGCTGCAAGCCCCTGCCACTGGGCGTCGAATGGGAGGGCGACCCGATTCATGCCTATCGGGTGCGAAGACCGGGGACCGACCGTATCTTGCTTGCCCCGTTCAACTTTCAACCAATCCTTCACGGCCGCGCCGCCGATATCGCGAAGGCCGTTGTGTCGTTGGCCGAACGGTCGGGCCCGAAGACGAGCGCTCGGATCAAGTTGCACCGGCCTCTGGACGCGGACCTTGTAAGTAAACTGGGTCTTGCCTCATCGGTCGATGGCATGGAGACGCTTGTACGGCTGGATGGTGGCGTTGACGGTGTCCGCGCCAGAATGCGAAAGCGGCATCGGTCAAAGCTCGGATCGGTTCAGCGGCTAGCGGCGGAGGCGCAGATCGCGGTGAGGCGGTTCGAGGACGAAGAGACACTGGGCCGCTTCTACCGATTGATGGTGAAAGCCTACCGAGACAAGCATCGCATGCTCGCACAGCCACGGTCGATCTTTCATCACCTTCTGGAAGCTGGAGGCGCCGACAGCGGCATGCACGGTTATGCTGCGGTCGATCAGGCGACAGGAGAACTGGCTGGTGGAATCCTGATGCTGACCGACCAGACGCAATGGTGCTACGGTTGGGGCGCAAACCGTGCGCGCTATGCGGACCTCGAAGTCGGAACCCTGCTCCTTTCCCAAGCCATGTCAGACGCGATACGAAGCGGTGCCCGTGTGCTGAGCCTCGGCATGTCCGCCGTGAGCCAGAGCGGGCTACGGCAATACAAGCGAGGATGGGGCGGCGAGGAACATGAGGTCCATACTTATCATTTCCGCGAGCCGGCATCATCGGTCGACCTTCACAGCGATTTCGCAATCGCAAAGCGGGTGATCGCGATGACGCCTTTACCCATCCTGCGCGGTCTGTCACCGGTCGCCGTCAGATGGCTGGTATGAACGGCATTGCCCCGCGGCGCAGGAACCGGCGATAGCATTGATGGCAGATGACCCACAGATGACGGGAAACAGCTCCTCCGGTGAGGCCGATCCGCAAAGCGGAGCGCCCGCCGACGCGAAGAGAGTTGTAGTTCTTTCGGGCGGTTCGCCGCTCGCTAACATGATGCTCGAGAAATATGTCGACGCGTTCTCTCGCGAAAGGCTGCTGATTATCAAAGAGAGGCCGGACGGCCTTGGTAGGCTTTGGCGGTTCGTTTCGCGCCGCTACAAGCGCCGTGGATTGGTGAGTGTGGCGGACGCATTGATAATGCGGGCCGTCCAATCCGTGACAGGTTCCAAACCGTCGAAGATGAGCGTCGAGCCGAACCATGTCGTAGCCTCGGTTAACGACAAAGCGGTCGCGGATCTGATTGAGAAACACGATCCATCGACCGTTTTGTTAAACATCTGCCTTCTTCTTAGTGCCGATCAGCTCGATCGCATCAAGGCACCAGTGTTGAACGTGCACAACGGTGTTGCGCCGCGCTATCGCGGCTCCGGCAACATACCTGCCATGGCGGAAGACAATTTCGGTCTCGTTGGCGCGACGCTGCACCGCGTCGATGCCGGTGTCGATACGGGCGAACGCGTTGCCGCAGCAGTCTTTGACCCGGTTTCCGAAGCGGTCCCGTTCCAAGAAATTGACCATGTCGCCTTTGAACGAGGCGCGGAGCTGGCGATCGGCTACATCGAACGCGGCGAACAGGCGATCCCGCAGGCCGCGCGCGTGCTTGTCGATCGCTTCTATCCCTACCCCGGTTTGTCGGTTTGGCTACGCGCGCGCCGCAACTACCACCGGCGGGTGCAGCGAAGCTCAATTGCGAAAGCCGAGGCGAACTGGCGGCGTTCATTTGCCAAACGGGCCAAGACGGACACGCTCCCGCTTCACGAGCGGCTACACTGGAGCGATGGCGCCTCTTTGAAGTGGCGAGACGAGACAATCATTGGGGCCATCAACCGCACTACCCCAAAGGCTGGAGCGGTCCTTGATGTCGGGTGTGGCGAAGCGAGGCTCAGTTCATCGCTTGGCGACTATCGTTATGTCGGCTGCGATGCTTGCGCCGAGTTCTTGCTGCTAGCCACGACGCGCAGTGTGGTCGCGGCGGAGGCGCAATCTCTCCCGTTTCGATCTCGCGCGTTCGACACGGTCTGCGCCGTCGGCCTCTTCCAGCATCTGACAAACGTTCAGGCCGTGGCCGACGAGATCGGTCGGATCACGAGACCCGGCGGGACGATCCTGATAAACACACTCCGTCAGTTCGGCAGATCCGAGCTCCTGCTGATCGCCGCAGCATCTTTGCTGAATCCGGCGAGGCTGAGGCTTGTCGCGGCAATCTGGCGTCGCGAATTTGGGAGCACGCTGCCTGACGGGACACTTGTGGCCAGGCGCTTCAGCGTCGGCGAAATCGCCCGCTCGTTCGGAGTGAGAAGAAGAGATATGCAGGTGACTTTTCACGGCGGTCTTTTCGGACCGGTCTTTGCGCGCGAGATCACCGTTGAACTCAATCCCCCCGTTCGCAACGCACAAAAGAGTGTGTTGTAGTGCGATCGCCCGATAAGCTGCCCGTTCGCCGGCCTCGCTGGCCAGGGGTCGTTGGCCGGGTCGGTCTGTGGCTCGGTGTGCTTGCCATCGTCGCATTCGCATTCGCATTCGGAGAACTGCCACCGGACAGCCTTTTCGTCGTTCTCGCGGTGCAACCGATCAATTTGCTTGCACTGTTGTTCGTGGCCCTGCGGTTCAGGGCTTTGTCTGGCGGCTCCGTCCCACTTTGGCCTAGCACGAAGGCGGCCGCACTTTCGAGCTCGCTTCTGTATGTGTTTCCCACGCGAATCTCAGAGTTCGTCAAACCGGTCTATCTCGCCGCCCAATGCAACCTGTCGCTTCTGCGCGGTACGGCGTTACTGGCAATGGAACGCTTCATCGACGTGCTAATCGTCGCGTCGCTGCTGGGGCTCGGCGCCCTGTTGCTCGCCAACGATCAACTGGGTTCGGCCTTGCTGGTCTGGGGCAGCATCGCTTCGGCCGTGATCCTTGTTTGTCTCGCAGTTCTTTTTTGTCCTGACCGCATTCAATCGGTGGCATCCCTTCTGCCGAGCCAATGGCTCAAAGATGTCGCCGCCCGGTTTGTCGATGAGATGCGCCTTACGGTGTCGCCCGACCGAATCGTGCTGGCTTTCTTCTGGAGTTCGCTTGCATGGATGGCATCGTTCGTCGTCGTGCATATCGTGATTAATGCCAGCGGCAGCGTTCCACTTACCCAATCGCAGTCGTTTCTCGTTTTCATGGCCGGGACGGTCGGCATTGCTGCGGCCGTGGTTCCCGGCGGCCTTGGCACCTTTGAGGCGGCCATCGTCGTTTCGCTGGCTGCCCATGGCTACACCGTTGGTGAAGCATTGGCCCTTTCGGTCCTGCTGCGCGCGGCCAATCTGGGTTTTGTGCCGCTCCTCGCCGCATGGACGATCGTGCGTGACGGCGTCGGCTTGGCTGCTCTGGCCAAAGAAATCCAGAAGCTGCGGGAGCAGGTCCGAAACTGACATCGGCGCCGATGGTTGCGGATCGCTGGTTCCTGGCCCCAGACAACCCTGTCGGGCTAAGCAATCGGCAAGGCAGGCGGGGGCTTTGCGCCCTCAAGAACGCGCCGCAAAACGCCCACCACCTTCCCAGACTTCCTTTCGTCGAACCGCAGCGACGTCGGGAGGTTGATGACAGTCGTTGCGAGAACCGCGGATACCGGAAAGCTGCGGTCATCTGACAGCAGCGACCGGTAGGCCGCCAGATCAGGAACCGAGTATTCGATCACCTCGCCCAATTCGACGCCCATGGCCGCCGCCTCAGCGCGGACCTGTTGGCGATCGGCCACTCTGGCCACGACATGCGAAACGCTGGAGCCGTGGGGTTCTTCCAGCCACTCCAATCCGGGCACATCGACAAGTGCACTCCGATAGTACGCATCGTACATCCGCCGCACTTCGATCATGGCCGGAAGTTTGCTTGTCTGCTCGACACCGACGCGGCCCTCAAGGCCGGTCATGCCAACGAGATGGTCATCGGGCAATTCGATCCGCTCTTCATCATAGTATCGTGTGAAGCGGTCGAGCAGACCGGCACGGCGAAGGCGATCGGTGAGACCAAACAACGGCGGCCAGAACGCAGGAGCAACCGCCAACGCGTAAGCCAGGCGCGACATGGTCTTAAGCAGCGTTGGCGCGGTCGTCGTACGGGCACGGTGTTCCCGAAGAGCGTTGGCCAGTTGAGCATTGTCGGTGGTGACCATGCCTCCGAATATGGAGGTCATTGTCTTGCTGACATTGAGTCCGAAGATCGCGGCCGCGCCCTCTCGGTGAACGGGCCGGCCGTTCCACTCGGTGATGAAACTGTGGGCGCAGTCCTGGATGACCGGAACGTGCGGGTGTTTGGCCCTAAGATCGTCGAGCCTGTCGAGATCGACAGGGTTCCCAAAGATCGACGTCGCGAGAATGGCCCCGGTCGTTTCGTCGACGAACCTGCGCGCATCGTCCAGGTCCATGTTCGCGTCTCGCCCACTGTCAACAAACACCGGCCGGTTGCCGCTCACAACAATGGCGTTTGGAACCACAACGCATGTGTAAGCCGGGCAGATGACGCTCCGGTTCGACAATCCAAGGCACTTGAGGAGCGCCAGAAGCCCGGACCGGCCGTAGGGAAAAGCAACGGCGTGCCCCTGCCCCATCACCTCCGCGAACGCTTCTTCGAACAACCTGACATCATCCGAAAACGACGGCGTGAGCGCGGCAATGATCTCGCGACGTCCGACGGGCGGCTGGAAACGAGGGATCATGGCTGATCGTCTCCGACCTGCCAGTATCCGGCGCTGGCCATGTGAATGGCCGTGAAGGGCGCCTTGGATCGCAGCAGTTCCACCCTTCCCTCCGGCGTCTGAGTATCGGCGATTTCGACCTCCGGGCCCAGCCCGATCGTGCGGGTGTTCGTGACGCCGGCCAGTCTCTGGCCGGTTATCAGACGCTTGACCAGCGCGCGTTTTGTCCACTCAGCAAGAGGACGATAGAGAAACACCGTCAGAGCCAGAATACGCAGAACCAGAAACTTGAGCGGCGTTGGCCGTTCACCGATCAACTCAACGAATGGCGCCGAAACGGTGACGACGTTGTCGACAAGACTGTGCTCGTTGTCCGATCGCAATGCCTGCGTCGAGTAGGTCCGGCCAGCCATCCGACCGCAGACCCCGGGGTCGAGAAACGAGCCTGCCCCATCCTTCTTGAAATGGGCCACAACCCCACCTTTGGAGATCGACACAACGGTGTAGTGGCTCGGGCCATTGTCGATCACACACTGGGCGTGTTCGAAGGCCTTGCGAAACGGCTCTGATCTTTCATGCGGCAGGTCATTGGTTGGTTCGGGTGCTGCTCGGCCCATGGGATCGGCCGCGGCATGGCAATAGGCGTTGAAATGCGGCGAAAGATTGGGCTCATCTAACGCCGCCAGCGTGACAACGCTCCGGTCGGCAATCGACTGCCGTGCGAACCGTGCCATAGCCGCGGCCTCTGGCATTGTCTGAGCCAGCGCTTCAAAGGCGGCAGGGACCAGGAACCTGGTGTTGCGCGATCCGTAAACGCCGCCGAAAGATCCATCGGGATGGCAGAAGTACGACACAAAGCCGAGTGATCGCTTGATGCTGTCGCGCAGGTCGGTCGATTTCAGCGATCCATAGGCATCGGCCAGGTAGTAGAGGCCGAGCGTCTCATATCCCGGGTCCATCGCACCATATTCGGAGTACCAACCCTCTGGGGACTGGTTCGCCAAGATCACCGACAGCAGCTCTTCGGCACGCCCGTGCGCAATCCGGGCGTTCTCCCCATTCCAACGCAGAAGTGCGGCGACAGCCGTGGCCAGGTGGTTGGAGATGATGGCGTGCGTTTCGTCGTTGCGGCAAACGAAGTTGATCAGTGGCGCAGCTGTCTCGCGCCATCTTGACGCCATTTCCGGTGGAACCTTCCTTGCCAACCCGTCGGCAGCGCACAGGATGTCGAACGCAACCAAGGCCGTGACGCAAAAGGACTTCTCGTTTGGCAAAGCCTCCACGAGACTGCCATCGCGTGCCGTGATCGACCGCGTCGCCTCGATGGCATCGTCAATTCGACTGATCATCGAAGCCTCTGAAATGCCGTCTGGAAGCAAACCGGCCGCCACGATGCGCGAGAGGCCGTTGACAGCCCCTTGCATGGTGGCGTTGGGAAAATCTGCCGTCTTCCAGGCCCAGAAACGCCGATCCCCCAGTCCACGCGTTGGACTGAAGGGGTCGCGGTCGAACGACGCGAGAACGCGCGGTAGCGCCTGCTCAATCTCCTGCAGATAAGGATTGCCTGACTCAAGCATCGGAAACCGCCTCAACGACCGTGCCGCCACACGACTTCAGAAGGTCGAGCAGCGCGACGTAGCCCTCACGCCAGCCATACTCCTCATGGATCGTATGAACGTGCCAGAGCAAGCTGGCCTCCCCGCCAACGGCGACAACTTCATCGATCCATTTGGCCATGGCCGCTCGCGGATCGCTCGGGAAGCCGTAGTCATAGAACTGGCTATCCATGATGATCGTCGGCACACTTGTCACGCCGTGAGGCTTGCCGAGCGCACTGTTCCAGGGTCGGTGTGCCAGGGCCGATCCGTTCCGAAAGCCAGACCGGTCATTGAAACCGAGGGTGAAATCGCACCTAACCCCCGCTTGTTCCTGGATGGCCCATGTGTCACGCCAGGAAAACCGCAGCCAGTGCTGCCGGCAATTCGCGACATTTGCGCCAAGCGAGTTACCGACTTCCTGTCGTGTCCTGCTGAGTTTGCTAAGATCGTTCCAGCTGTTGAAACCGGGATGGATTCCGATCTTCCAGCCCGCCGAGTGCAGACTGCGAATCAACTCTTGGACCCTCGGTTCGGCAGCGCGGTAGCTCGGATCGATCAGCCATGCCGTCAGGCTGTTATCGGCCGTCTGATCCGCAAAGAAGAACCTGCTCTTGAACCCACGCTCGGTTTCGAGGGCACAAACTTCGTCAAACAGCCAATAGTCGGCGTTGGTGAACACAAAACCTGCTGCATCACGAGCCCGTTTCAAGGCTGGTCGAAAACGTCCGCCCGCTCCGAGCCGCACCACAGCGATGAGCTGCATGACCGCAGACTTCAGCCGGAGCTGTGGTGTTTTTGTGAGCGCATCGACATCGTGCGTGAGGTGGAAACGAGCTTCCGGTGCAGAACCGAACAGAGCAACCTCGCTCGATCCGCGGGCACGTGCTGCCATGCGTCTGAGCAAGAGGAATATGCGGTTCACCCACGCGTGATCGTAGGCGATCGACCAGGCCGCCGGCAGCCTGAAGGCATAGGACTGTATGGGGCCACGGCTGTCTTCAACGGATCGCTCCAGCCATCCGGAAAGATGCAGGTGCGCGGCCCTCAGCCAGTCGCAGCGATCAAACTGGCTGCCGTCACCATCTTGAATGCAACAGGCATCCACCAGCAAGCTGGCTGGCGAGCCAACACCGAGATCCGATGCCCAGTCAGGCAACTCCACGTGCACGAGTTGATAGGTCGGAGCCGACATGGACTTCGGCATCGGCACCTCGCCCACGTAACCAGTGCCGGCCCCAAAGTAGGACGAACCCGCTGAAAGGGCGTGGTCTCGTCCGGCCTCGACTGAATGAACTGTTTGCTCGGTCATGAGGGAGCGATCTAACCACTTCTCATGGTTCGGGCCAGTGGATATCGCCGCTGGCTGTGACAGCACCTCGGTCGAATGCTAGGAGAGACGTTCTGCCGGCACGCCAAGGAGCGCATCTTGTGCTTAGCTAGCCATGGCAATGTTGGGTGCTTCGGAATCCGACGGGCCCGCGTGGCTAGAGCTCCGCGCCGCGCGATCACCCAACCAGATGAGCGTTGTCGCTTCGGTGAAACGGCGCACATTGCTGGCCAGCGCCTCGTTGGAAAACGCATCCTCGATGCCGGTCGCGGGGTCGACAAGATCTCGCGTGACGTCCTTGGCATCGAGCAGCCGCGACCGGATGTGGTCACCGAGGCCGCCTTCCATCCATGCTCGCGCCCGGACATCGAAACCGCGCTTGTCGCGGTTGAGCCGGATGGAGTCGGGGAGCTTGCCGGCACCATAGTCGCGCAGGATCGCCTTGCCGAAACCGTTGCCCAGCTTGTGCACGATCGGCAGCGCGATGCCGTATTCGAGGACCCGGTGATCCATGAACGGCAAGCGGCTTTCAATGGAGTTCCCCATCGAATTTCGATCCTCGTAACGCAACAGCGTCGGCAGCGAAAAGCGGGTGACATCAAGGACCTGCCTGTCCCGCACCGAACTGCCCGTTCCCAGACCCGGCGTGGCGACGCCCTTGGTTTCGGGCAGTCTGAGGATTGTCTCGATCTCGTCGGACGCCTTGAAATAGCGGTGGCGCTCGCCCCAGAAGACGGTCAGCCGCTTCATGATGGCCGGAACCGCCGGCGCGACCGCTCGCGCCGAATGTAAAAGCGACCCCGCCGACCGGCGGCGCAGGGCTTCCGACACATAGAACATGAAGAACTTGCGATAGCCCATGAAGCCTTCATCGCCGCCCTGCCCGCCCAGCATCACGGTCGTGCCATCGGCCCGAGCTGCTTCAAAGACTGCGAACTGGGCCATCATGCTCGGATGCGGAAATGGCGCGCCCTGCGCCAACAGGGTCCGCTCAAAGAGCCCGACAATGTCGTCTTTGTCTTCCGGCCAGACATAGTGTGGCCTAAAGCCCACCATGTCGGCGAGTTCGCTCACCAGGGGCCCCTCGCTGTCGGCGGCATCGGGATGGGCGAAACTGTAGCCCGTCAACCTGTCGACGCCACGCTTCATGAGGCTGGAAATCAGCGCCGAATCGACGCCCCCGCTCACCGAAAGACCCAGCGGCACATCCGACCGCAGGCGGATCCGCGTGGCCTCCCATAGCTTGTCGTCGAGCAGCTCCAGCGCATCGCCTCGGGAGATCGAAGAGAGCGCATCGATATGGGTGGCGACGCCTTCGGCGAGGTCGTAGTAACGACGCGGGTTCGCCTCAACGGCGGGCGCGCTCAGATCAACGACCAGGCAACAGCCCGGCTCCAGCGCCCGCAGTCCGACGAATGGCGACGTGGCGCCGTCATCCTCGTAGTATTTGAGACGAATTCCCTTTGCGAGATAGTCGAGGTCCGGATCGAGATCCAAGGTGCGTGCGATCTCACCGGGCGTCGATGCGAACGCCAGTCGCCGATCGTCGCTGTACCAGTAGAGCGGCTTGACCCCGAACCGGTCTCGCACCAGCGTCAGGGTCCCCTTTTCACGGTCATACAGGGCGAACGCGAACATGCCGCACAGACGGTCGAGGCATGCCTGTCCCCAGGCCTTGAACGCGGCAATCAAAACCTCGGTGTCGGACTGCGTTTCGAACCGGTGCCCCGCGCCTTCCAGCTCACCGCGCAGTTCGACATAGTTATAGATTTCTCCGTTGAAGACGATCGTGAAACGGCCATCGCAGGCCGTCATCGGCTGGTTGGCATCACTCGAAAGATCGATGATCGACAGGCGGGTGTGACCCAGCGCCAGCCGGTACAGGTCGGTCTTGAAGAGTTCTGTGACCGAGGCGTCCGGTCCGCGCATCCGCTGGTCGTAATTGATCCGGTCGACGACCGCGACCGGATCGTCTTCGACGTGTGAAGACAGCATCCCGCTGATACCGCACATATTCGTCCTCCGGAGCGTGGTCGTCAGGCGACCTGCGTGAGCAGCCCCACGATCTTCCTGGCCGACGCGCCGTTGCCATAGGGCTCGAACCCTTCGGCGGGATTCGCGGCCAGTTGTTGTTCGACGGCCTCAAGAATGGCCGGTCGCACAATGCCCGCCGGCAAACGGTTCCAGCCGTTTTCGACCAGTTCCTGCCATTCGGTCTCGTCGCGCACCGTGACACATTTGGTCTTGTGGAAGAAGGCTTCCTTCTGGACGCCCCCGGAGTCGGTGACGACCAGTTCAGCGTCGGCGACCAGATCGGCCATCAGGCCAAAGCCAAGCGGTTCGGTAAAGGTCAACCGGTCGGCGCCCGGAAGCGCGTCAATCGCTTCGCGCCGTTTGCCCTTCAATCGCGGATGCAGGGGAATGACGACCGTATGGCGATCAGCCAGCTCGATCAGGGCGCCAAAGATTTCCGAAAGGCGCGCTGGATCGTCGGTGTTTTCCTGGCGGTGGATCGTGGCGAGCATGAGCGGCGCATCGCTCAAACCCAGCAACGCCCTTGGGTCGTTGCGCTCGCCGCGCGAGGCGGCAATCTCCAATGCAACATCATACATGACGTCACCGACCAGATGCAGCTTGCGATCGCCCAATCCCTCTTTCTCCAGCATGTCCATGGCGAACTGCGTGGGCGCAAACAGCCATTCGCTGACATGGTCGGTCAGGATCCGGTTGATCTCTTCAGGCATGCGCCGGTTGAAAGAGCGAAGTCCGGCCTCGACATGCGCGACGGGCACGTGAAGCTTGGCGGCCGCAAGCGCGCCGGCAAGGGTCGAATTGGTGTCGCCATAGACGAGAACCACATCGGGCTGCTGGTCGATCAGCACCTCTTCGATGCGGGCAAGCTGTTGACCGGTCATCTGGCCGTGCGGCCCGCCGCCGATTTCGAGATTGAAGTCTGGTCGCCGGAGCTTCAGCTCGTCGAAGAACACGTCGGACATGTTGGCGTCATAGTGCTGGCCTGTGTGGACCAGAACTTCGTCGATGCCGTCAGTAGCGTCGATGACATGGGAGACGGCGGACGCTTTGATGAACTGGGGTCTTGCCCCGACGATCGTGCAGATTCTCATGACAGGCTCGATTTCAGCGCGTCGATGACCCGTTGCTGGTCATCGCTCGACAGATAGGGATGCATCGGCAGCGCCAGCACAGTTTCGGACAGGTCTTCGGACACAGAGAGCCCTTCGGGGTCGTCGCGGTGGTCGCTGAACGCTCCCTGCCGGTGCAGCGGCTTGGGGTAGTAGACCTCGGTGGGAATGCCGTCTTGCTTCAGGCGGCTGCGTACGGCATCGCGCTGATCGCGATTTTGCAGGCGAAGCGTATACTGCGCCCACACCGACCGGCAGGCATTGGGCACGCGTGGTACGATGACGGTGTCGGCGAGCGCGTCGGTATACATCCCGGCGATCCGCTGGCGCGCATCGATCTCATCGGGGAAGTGCGCCAGTTTTTCAAGAAGAATGGCCGCCTGGAGCGTGTCGAGCCGGGAATTCCGACCCAGCCTGACATTGTCATACTTCTCCCGGCCCTTGCCGTGCACGCGATAGCTGCGGATCAGCTCTGCCCACCGGTCATTGTCGGTGAAGACGACACCGCCATCGCCATAGCAGCCCAGCGGTTTGGCCGGGAAGAACGAGGACGTCGTCAGATCGCCAAGCGTGCCAGTCGGACGTCCCTTGTAGGATGCGCCAAAACTCTGGGCAGCATCGGAGAGAATATGGATGCTCTCGGCGGATGCTAGCTCGGAAATGGCGTCATAGTCCGCCGGCAGTCCGAACAGATCGACGGGGATCACAACGGCCGGGCGGAGCCCGTCACGCTTGGCCGTGGCGACGGTCCGTTCAAGGCTATGAACATCGATGTTGAATGTGCTGGCGGAAACATCAACAAAATAGGGCACGGCGCCGGTACCCGGCACGACCTCGGCGGTCGACGCGAATGTGAAGGACGGCACGAAGACCGCGTCGCCTGGCCCCACCCCCAGCGCCGCCAATGCCAACTCGAGCGCGTCAGTGCCATTGGCGCAGGTGATGGCATGTTTCACGCCGCAGAACTGCGCAAGCGCCTGCTCGAGCTCGGCCACTTCCGGCCCCATGATGTAGCGGCCATGGGCCAAGACCGTCTGGATGCGCCGGTCGAGCGCCTCTTTCATATGCGCTTGCTGCGCCGCCAGATCGATGAACTGCATCACCGTTCCTCCGCACCGGCCAGCCGCAATCGACCATCGCTGACTTCATAGCGCTCGCCCGTACGAGGGCAGACCAGATCGTCACCTAGCCGTTCGCCGCTTTTGCTGACCCAGCCGATCTGGCGGGCAGGGATGCCCGCAACAAGGGCATACCCAGGCACATCTCTGGTGACCACGGCGCCCGCCGCTACCATGCAATATGCGCCAAGCCTGTTACCACAAATGACCGTCGCGTTCGCGCCAATGGTCGCGCCACGGCCGACCGGCGTTTCGACAAACTCATCCTTGCGCTCGATGTGAGCGCGCGGCGTCAGAACGTTGGTGAAGACACAGGAAGGTCCGCAGAAGACGTCTTCTTCCAGCCTGACACCGCGATAGAGCGCGACATTGTTTTGGACCTTGCAGCCGTTGCCGATCACCACATCCGGACCCGCCATCACATTCTGACCCAGAATACAGCGCTCACCGATCCGCGTATGGGGCAGTACATGGACGAAATGCCAGATCTTCGTTCCCGCGCCGATCTCGACGGGATCGTCCACATAGGCGCTCTCGTGGACAAACACATCTTCCGCAATCATGACCCGTCGATATCCCTGAGGCGCGGATGCTGCTCGCCCCTGCCCGGTTCGATCGGCGCGTTTCTGATGTGGTCAACGATCTCGATTGAGGGACGAACATCGGCCAGCCCGTAGCCGCCTCCATCGAGGACATGCTGGTAGCTTGCCGTGTGAAGGTCGGTGAAACCGCCAGAGAACTCGACTTCCTCGCCATCGACGGTGATCGACCGATGGGTAGCTTGTCCTTCAGGCGTGTGCGGCGGCAGATGGTGGCGATTGGTCGACAGGAGCCATCGCACGCGCGCCTGGTCGAACTCCAGATAACCGGCGGCGCAATCGTCTGCCCGATGGTGAACGATGTTGTCTTTCACCTTGCCGAAGACGAAGCCGAGCATGTCATAGAAATGGATGCCGATGTTGGTGGCAATCCCACCCGACTTCTCCTGCACGCCCTTCCAGGAGGCGTGATACCAGGCACCACGCGAGGTAAAATAGCCAAGATCGACGTTATGGACGTGGTCCGGATCGCCGGCGGCCACCTTCTCACGCAGTGCGATGATCGCCGGATGCAACCGCAATTGCAAAATCGAGAACACCCGCCGTCCCGTTTCGCGCTCGACCTCGGCGAGTTCTTCAACGTCTGCGGGATAAAGGACAAGCGGCTTCTCGCAGATCGCATCGGTTCCGGCCCTCAGTGCCAGATTGACATGGGCCTTGTGCAGATAGTTGGGCGAGCAGATCGCCGTATAGCCTATGGCGGAGCCAGATGCCTGGGCCGTTTGCAGGCTGAAATAGAACCGTTCGATCTCGGTGAAGAAAGCGGCGTCGGGGAAATGCGAATCCATGATCCCGACACTGTCATTGACGTCGAACGCCAAAGCTAGATCGCCGCCGGTTTCCCGGATCGCTTTCATATGGCGCGGCGCGATGTAACCGGCGGCACCGATCAGGGCGTATCTGGCTGACATGTTTCGCGCTCCCTAAGCCCTGACAACGTCCGCGTCGTCGCGGAACTTGCCGCGCGTATCGACAAGCAAGGTGGCGTGCCGACGCACCATTTCATAGTCAAAGGCGTCGTGATCGGTCAGCAGTATGACGACGTCATGTTCCGCGATGGCCTCCGGTGTCAGATCGACCGATGAAAGATCGAAGGCGTGTTCGCGCATCGGCGGGAAGACCGGCACATGCGGATCGCTGTAACTGATCTGAGCGCCCCAATCGCGCAACAGTTCCATCACGAAAACTGACGGGCTCTCGCGCATATCGTCAACGTTGCGCTTGTAAGCGATGCCAAGAACAAGAACCTTGGCGCCCTTCAGCGGTTTGCCGCGTTGGTTCAGCGCGCGAACGACTTTGTCGACGACATATTTGGGCATGCCGGCATTGATCTCTCCGGCCAGCTCGATAAAGCGGGTATGCAGGCCGAACTCACGCGCCTTCCATGTCAGATAAAACGGGTCGATCGGAATGCAGTGGCCACCGATCCCCGGTCCGGGATAGTAAGCCGTAAAGCCGAAAGGTTTGGTTTTGGCCGCGTCGATCACCTCGAAAATGTCAAGGCCCATCTCATCGGCCACCACCTTCATCTCGTTGACGAGACCGATGTTCACCGCCCGGTGAATGTTCTCGAGCAGCTTCACCATCTCAGAGGCTGCCGTCGAGCTGACCGGCACGACGGTATCGATGAACGCGCCGTACAGGGCTTTGCCCGCCTCCAGACAGGCCGGCGTCAGGCCGCCGACGACTTTCGGGATCGTCGCAGTGGTGAAGTGGGCATTGCCCGGATCTTCTCGCTCCGGGGAATAGACCAGGAAGACGTCTTCGCCGGGCGTCAGGTCGGCCCGCTCGACATAGGGTCGCAGCACCTCATCCGTCGTGCCGGGCCAGGTCGTGCTTTCAAGGGAGACTAGCTGGCCCTTGCGCAAATAAGGCGCGATCGAGGCCATGGTGGCTTCGACGAAGCTCAAGTCGGGCTCGCGGTACTCATTCAGGGGCGTTGGCACGCAAATGATCAACGCATCGCATTCGGCCGCGCGGCTGAAATCGCTGGTGGCAACAAAGCCCGCCTCACGAATCTGGGCAATTTCGCTGTCAGCGATGTGTTTGATCGGGCTCTTGGCGCCATTCAGTTCGTCGACACGATTCTGCGCGATATCGAAGCCGATCACGGGAAGCCCGCAGCGGCTAATCGACAGGGCCAATGGTATTCCAACGTAGCCGAGCCCGAGAATGCCGACCGTGGCCGACCTGTCTTGAATCTTCTTTTCGAGGTTCATTCCTCTAATCCAGCCTTCTTCAGCGCCTAAGGCGCCACCTAATCGGTCCGCACCTGTTTGCCATAAACAAATATGGTCAGAGCTCCCGAACCATGTGCGCGCAGCCCTCGTAAAATCGCGCTCTCACGTCGACGGAAAAAACGCCTGACGACGTAGTCCGCTTTGAATGTGTTTGGCTGCTGCGATCCCGCGGTACCTTCCCAGTGCACCAATCGGTGCGAGCAAGGCCAATACGTCCCCGACTCTGACCGTCTGCCATTATTCCGTGGTCCGACAAATTGCAACCGGCTAATGGCCCCGTTGGGCTAAGCGCATTTGGTGCTGCGGGGCCAAGCAGCCCCAACTGAGCCAGCCATTTGGAATGTCAATGCTTGACCGACCTCTGGTCCATGTTGGTGATGGTTTCGGAGCCCGCCGGCAATAGCCCAAGGACACTTGATGTCGATTGATGCCGCCGTGTGTTCTCCATTTTTCGACCGGCATCTGGGCTTCCGGCAAGCTGTAGGAGATCTCACCGTTTGGTACTTCATCACAGAAGCGGGCATTGAACCTCTCGCGGCGGCTATTCTCCCATGCATCGCCTGGCAAGCGCCTCATCCTCGCGCAGTTTGGTGACAGTGTCCTCCGGCTTTCGTCACTTTGTACCCACGAAAACCCCGTTCTCCCAACCGTTCCGATGGACGATGTCGGCGGCGGAGGCTCATCGATATGAGCATTGCTGATACCCTACAGTGAGGTAGCCAGTTCGTTTGACAAGTGAGCGAGGGAAATGGGTGTACGCTTCCAACCTCGGCTGAAGCGTTGCAATTGGCATTCCATAGGCTATCACTCACGCTCGGGTGGCCAGCTTTTCCGATATGGGCACCTACCGTCAGACCAGATTCGCGCGCCATGCTTTCCAACGATCGACTCAACCGCATTTACATGGTGTTGCTCTATGCCGTGCTTGGCATCGGCGGCTCGGCCTTTTCGGTTCTGGTCATCGGCGCAGCCATATTCTCGAGCGTCAAGCTGTTAGCGCGCCGCTTGCACTTTCCTCGGCAACCCGAAATCTGGTCGCTAACCATTGCTGGGCTGGCCTACTATGGCAGCGGCATGCTGATGATTGCGACTAACCCATTCGACGCTGGCAACTATCCATTTTCCGTCGAGCGCATTCTGTTTTTGGGGTTCTTGCCGCTGTTTCTGCAGATCGCACTGCTGGACCGCGATCGATTGATTGAGGTTTTGGAGATCGGCGCTGCCATCGGTGCGGCCGGTCTTGCGACGTGGGCCGTATGGGAATGGTGGTTGTACAAGGGTGGATTCTCCGATTTCCGCGTAAGCGGAGCACCGGGCAATCCTGGGCCGTATGCCACGGCCTGCGGCGTTCTCCTTGCCGTTTGCATCATAGGCTCCTTGCGAAATGTCGGCACCCTCAAGGGGAGATTTTTGTATCTTGGAATGGTGTTGTCAGCCTTCAGCTTGATGATGTCGGGCATGAGGACCCTTTACCCGCTCTTGCTTCTTCTGCCGTTGATTTGCATCTTTTTGTTCCGGGGTAGATCCAAGACCCGTAACATTCGCTTCACACCCACATTTGCAGTTCTTGCAATCGTTGTGATTTCCCTTGGCGGATTGGTTGCCTTTTCTCGGCTAGGGCTGCTTCTTTCGATGTTGAATGAGTCTGGGCTTAATGCTTCGGCGGCGAACTCGCTCGGTCAGAGGATTGCTCTCCTGACATGTGCTCGAGACGGATTCCTCTCGGCGCCCCTACTCGGCATGGGCCGCGATGGCGCATATGCCTTCATGTCTCAATGCACTGAGGTGTTAGTAGGCCAACCACTTCAGTTTTCACATTTTCATAACGCCGCTGCCACAGCTTTGATGATTGGTGGTCTGCCCGAGTTGATGGCTACCTCGGCGCTGCTGCTTGTCCCGCTTTACTGGTGCTGGCGCCACCGTCGAGACCCGGAGCGGCGTTACGGCGTCGTCCTGATCCTGTCTATCCTCGTCGTCTATGGGCTGAACGGAACGTCCAATCTGATGCTGGGTCACGACATCCACGATGCCTTGTTCGTCCACCTGATGGCCGTCGCGCTTGTCCTGCTCGTTGGAGACACGGCTACGGCGCAGCGCCGTCAAGCTGCACAGCGGCAGCAAGGGTAGACATGGATCGAGGCCGTCTCTAAATCAAAGCGATGCGGTCGCAACGGCGAGACAGAAAAATACGTCAAGCCGTCGTTCCATCGATGGAACCGGCAAGCAGTTCATCCTTGGCGCTATATCCGTCGACGAAACGGCATACGATCTGCCGAACGGAATCGCGATCACGGGATTCAAGCGCCGCGTCGATCTGCCTGGTCATCCTGGCCACTTCGATTTCCGACAGCCCCGCTTCATGAGCCCTCAAGATCTTTTCGTGAGGGGTGGTCACCAGACTTTCGTCGTCGATCAGAAGCTCCTCGAACAGCTTCTCACCCGGACGTAAGCCGGTGAAGACGATCTCGATGTCGCCGTCGAGATTCGCTTCGTCGCGAACCGTGCGATTGGCCAGACCGATCATGCGGCGGGCAAGATCCACGATCTTCACCGGCGATCCCATGTCGAGCACGAACAGATCGCCGCCTTCAGAATAGGCGCCGGCGAGTAGGACCAGACGGGCCGCCTCGGGGATCGTCATGAAGTAGCGGGTCACCTCTTCATGGGTGACCGTGACCGGACCGCCGCGCCGAATCTGCTGCTGAAAAAGCGGTACGACCGAACCGGATGAGCCGAGGACATTGCCGAAGCGAACCATCGAAAAGCGCGTTGTGGCGCTTCTTCTCTGGACATCCTGAACGACCAGTTCGGCCATGCGCTTGCTGGCACCCATAATGTTGGTGGGGCGTACAGCCTTGTCGGTCGACACCAAGATGAACCGCTCTATGCCCGCATCCTGCGCAGCGGCCGCAACGGTCCGGGTGCCCACAACATTGTTGCGAACGCCTTCCAGTTCGTTGCTCTCAACCAGCGGGACGTGTTTGTAGGCTGCCGCATGCAGGACGATGTCGACCTTTTCACCCCCAATCACCGCATCAATCGATGGCCGATCGATCACTGAGCCCAGCGTTGCCACCAACGCGATGCCCGCCTCCTCAGCGGCCGGGCGCAACGTGCGCTCGATTTCGTAAAGGGCGAACTCGCTGCGTTCGAACAGGACAATCCGGCTCGGGCGGCAATCGATCAACTGCCGACAGAGTTCCGAACCGATCGAACCGCCGGCTCCGGTGACCATCACGGAGCGGCCGGCATAGGCTTTGGCCACTTCCGGAATGTCGAGATCGACCTTTTCGCGGTCGAGCAGCTCGTCGGGCGAGACCGGTCGAAGATCATCGACCCAGCTCTTGCCAGAGACCAGATCGACATAGGAGGGAATGGACTGCACCTCGCAGGGCAGCGCTTCGAGGGTCTTGGTCAGCCTTTCCCGCTGGCCGATGGTCATGGAAGGAACAGCGATCAGGACCTGTTCGATCTGTCCGGCACGCGCCAGTTTCTCGAGTTCGTCAGGGCGCCCGACTCTGACGCCGCCGATTATGATGCCATGCAGTGCCGGATTGTCATCAACAAAGATGGCGGGCCTCAGTTCACGGGACTGGCGCAACGCATTGGCCAGTTGGGTTCCCGCCGCTCCCGCGCCGTAGATCGCCACGGGTACGCGGCTGCCAACGGCGCGATTGATCTGCGTGATCCCCGCTAGGACGACCATGCGCATGGCCACCGCATTGAGAAAGAACACCGCACCAAAGATCAGCGGCACCGAGCGCGGCGCCCAAAGATCGAAAAAGTAGCTGACCGCAATGGCAAGAAAGGTCAGCGCGGCCGCATAGCCACCGATCCTGGTCACCGCATGCATGTCGAATGCATGCAGCTTCAGGCGATGCAGCCGCATCGCCCACAAAAGAGCGGCACCGGCAAGGAAGGTGATCGCGAAATAGCTCGGCGATACCTGCGCATACAGATGTGGCGTCGGCGTGCCGATGCGCAGCGCGAAGGCAATGTAGAGGCTGACCGGGATCAGCAGGGCGTCGGCGCTCAGGACGAGGGCCTTCTTCAGCCACCGCGGCCAGCCAGCGGGATCTGTCCACTTTCTCCGGTTCACTCCGGCCATGCTCCGACCCTCCGACGCCCCTGGGTCGCCAGTCGCATTCGCCCGCTGCCATCGTTACAACGAGACAGCCATGGCGCCGACCGTGCGCTTGCCGCCTTGCAGGCCGGGCATCCGTATACGATGCCAATTGCCTGCCAGACGGCGGCGACCGGACTATGACAGATTGGGCAATTTGTCCAGTTGAGCGTCGTGCCGATGCTTAACCGGCGGTCCATCGGACCGGCCTGATCGGGGCCTCGATCCGCTTCAGGACGCCGACCCGGTTGGCCGTCAGCGAAACGAGCGGGACGCGCAAATTCGCCACCACATGGCTATCGGGCCGGATGGGCGCCGATCCTTTTTCTGTCAAAGGCTCCCTGCGCCAGGCGCGCGTGCCGCGGCCATGGCTTGGCGCAGCACCTTTCTGTCGGCGATCTGGTTCATCAGGATCAGGATCAGCCGCGCATTGGCCGCGTCGCTCTCTTGTTTCGACAGGCCCTCATGCATTGCCAGCAGTTGGGCATAAAGATCGTCGGGCGCGTCGATCGCCGGCGCGGTGTTGAGTTCGGCCATGCTCATGCCCTCCCCGTGGCGCGGGTGATGGCGGATTTGACCGCCGCTTCGTCAAAGGATGGCCAGCGCGCGGCGACATGCTGATCCGGCCGAATCAGATAGACGGCCCGCTGCGCGGCGCCCAAGTAGCGGCCGGCCAGCGCGCCGGAGGGATCGTCGCTCGCCGATACCGCAACGCGATTCGTCGTAATGCCATGGAGTTCGATGGCCTCGGGCGCATCGGCGTCGACGGTCAGAAGCGTGAAACTGCCGCCCAGCCGATCGAGCAGAAACCCGTTGCCGAGCGGCGCGTCAGGGCATGGCGCACCGGGGCGCGACCGATCCGGGCCACCATCTAGCGCGTCGGCACCGTTGAGCGGCGAGCCGTCATAGACGCACGGCACCGACAGCCGACCCGAATTCACCAGCGGCCGGGCGAAGGCATAATGCTCGGACAGATCCAGCACGGCGTTGCGGAAAATGCGGCTCATCTCCGACTTCGGTGTGATGAAATCTGTCGAGCGGGTCGAATTCAGGATGTTCTCGTCGGCGCCGTGAATGCGCTCGTCGTCATAGCTGTCGAGCAGGCTTTCGGGCGCTTTGCCGTCGATGACAAGGCCCAGCTTCCAGCACAGATTGTCGGTGTCCTGAAGGCCCGAATTGGCACCGCGCGCGCCGAACGGCGAGACCTGATGCGCAGCGTCGCCCGCAAACAGCACCCGGCCATGGCGGAACCTTTCCATCCGTCGGCACTGGAAGGTGTAGATCGAAACCCATTCGAGTTCGAATTGCGCATCCTCGCCGAGCATCGCCTTCAAACGCGGAATGACGTTTTCGGGCTTTTTCTCCTCGTCCTTGTCGATGTCCCAGCCCAATTGCAGATCGATGCGCCAGACATTGTCGGGCTGCTTGTGCAGCAGCGCCGACTGTCCGCGGTTGAAGGGCGGATCGAACCAGAACCAGCGCTCGGTGGGAAAGCCCGCCTCCATCACAACGTCCGCAATGAGGAAATTGTCCTCGAAGACGCGGCCGACGAAATCGAGGCCCATCATCGCACGAATCGGCGACGCCGCGCCATCGCAGGCGATCACCCAATCGGCCTGCAAGGTGTAGGGGCCGTCGGGCGTATCGACCTTCAGCGTCACGCCGTCATCGGACGCATCGACCGATACGACCCTGTTGCCGCCGCGCAGTTCGATCGGCACGCCCTCGGCCTCGAGCGCCCGCGCGCGGCCGACCAGATGCTGCTCGAAATAGTATTGCTGCAGATTGATGAAGGCAGGACGCCGGTGGCCCTCCTCCGGCAACAGATCAAAATCATAGACCTCGCGTTCGTCGTAAAAGACGCGGCCGCGCTGCCACACGACACCCTTGTCGACCATCGGTTCGCCGCATCCCAGACGGTCAAGGATTTCCAGCGGCCGCTTGGCATAGCAGACGGCGCGGCTGCCCCAGCTCACCTTGTCATTGTCGTCAAGCACGACGACCTGATGGCCAGCCTGCGCCAGATCGATCGCCGCCGCCAGGCCGATCGGGCCGGCGCCGACGACGACCACGCTGTGGCGCACGGGCGTCTTCGCATCCTGATCGGCGACCCGCGCATAGGGATAAAGCGGGACCTCGAATATCTTGTTCATGGCGCGGCTCCCTGCCCCGGTCAGCCCTGAAGGGCGTTCCACATGTCCTTGTCGCGCGCGGCCGTCCAGATGCGCGGCGTGTCGATGCCCTGTGCCTCGTCATAGGCGCGGGCGACATTGAACGGCAGGCAATGCTCGTAGATCGCATAGTCGGCAAACTTCGGATCGCAGGCGGCGCGGCACGCGTCCCATGCTTCCTTGAGCGAGCCGCCGCGCGCGGCGACCCTTGCGACGGGATCGTAGGTCGAGCCGACAAAGTCGGCCGTGTTGGTCAGCGCGGCGTTGACCATCTCGGCGCCGACGAGGGCGTCGCCCCTGCCCGGCGCGATGGCGGCCAGATCAAACTCGCGAATCTTCTCAAGGGTTTCAGGCCAATCGTTGAAGTGGCCGTCGCCGCAATAGCAGGCCGAGTGATATTCGACGATGTCGCCGGTGAACATGACGTTCTCGTCGGGCACATGAACGACAATGTCGCCGGCCGTGTGGGCACGGCCGAGCTTCATCAGATCGACGCGACGGCTGCCCAGATAGACGGTCATCCGGTTCGAGAAGGTGGTCGTCGGCCAGGTCAGGCCGGGGATTTCCTCATGGCCGTCGAACAGGCGCGGAAAACGCTCGAACTCGCTCGCCCAATCCTCAGCGCCGCGCTCGGTGACCATGGCGCGCGCCGTGTCGGACATGATCACCTGCGGCGCCTGATAGGCCGAGGCGCCGAGCACACGCACGGCGTGATAATGGGTCAGCACCAGATGGCTGATCGGCTTGTCGGTGACCGCGCGGACGCGCTCGATCACCTTGCGGGCCAACTGCGGCGTCGCCTGCGCCTCAATCACCATGACGCTCTCATCGCCGATGATGACGCCCGAGTTCGGGTCGCCCTCGGCGGTGAAGGCCCAAAGGTCTCGGCCGATCTCGGAGAACGAGATCTGCTTTTCGGTCATGTCGCCGGCGGAGGCGAATTGCTTGGTCATGGACTATCCTTCAAACGCATAGATCAGTTCAACGACGCCACCCGGCCAGACCTTGTGGCCCGTCAGCGTGGCGCCGGCTTCGGAGCCGTCCGCGAAGATCAGCGGCCCGCCTCCCAGAACGACGGGCAGGACAAACACGCGCAACTCATCGAACATGCCGGCATCAAGCGCCGCCCTTTGCGTTCGCCCGCCGCCCACGATCCATACCGATTGGTGACCATCGGATCGGAGGCGGTCCCGCAACCGGGAAAAATCAGGTTCGACCGCCGTGACATCCGCGCGGGAAGTATCCAGCGCCCTTGATGTGACGATGTAGGACATCTTGCCCGGATAGGGCCATTGGGGTTGCGCGGCGACGAAATCATAGGTCGCCCGCCCCATCACCAAAGCATCGATGCCTTCGTAGAACTGCGCGTATCCCATGTCCGTGTCGCCGGGTGCATGGCGATCCAGCCATTCGACGCCATGATTGGCATCGGCGATACGCGCATCCAGGCTCATGGCAATGTAGCCCAAAAAGCGCACCATCAGACGGGTTCCAATCGTGCGGGAATCGAGGTGAAGCCGCGAAAGCGGATGCGCTGCGAACGCACCGGAGATCCGTCGAGCCGGTAGTGCGGAAAGCGCGACAGGAAGCGTTCGATGGCGATCCGGCCCTCAAGCCGCGCCACGGCCATGCCGATGCATTGGTGTGGCCCCGACGCAAAGGCGAAATGCCGGTTGGGCTTGCGCGCCACGTCAAAACGCTCCGGATCGTCGAAGACGGCCGGGTCGCGGTTGGCAGCACCGATGCACAGGGTCAGGCTGCTGCCTTCGGGCATCGCGACATCGCCGATCTCGACCGGTGCGGTCGTGCGGCGGTTGCCGAGTTGATTGGAACTCTCATAGCGCAGCGCTTCTTCAACAGCGGACGGTACGAGGCCCGGTTCCGCAAGCAGCCGCGCCCGCTCAAACGGAAAACGGTCGAGCAGTTCCAGAGCATTGCCGATCAAATTGGTGGTGGTTTCGTGACCGGCATTGAGGATGAAGATGCAGTTCTGCAGCAGTTCTTCTTCGCTCAGGCGCCCGCCATCGGGTTCTCCGGCCAGAAGTCGGGTCAGCATGTCGCGATCCGGATCGCCGGGATTGGCGCGGCGGCGGGCAACCAGCGTCTCCAGATAGGCGAGAAAATCGCGAACGGCGTCCTCGCCGGTCTGAAACTGCTCTTGCGTGAGCGCGGGTTCCAGCGCGCCAAGGATCGCCAGCGACCAGTTGCGCAACGGCTCGCGCTCGTCATGCGGCACGTCGAGCAGATTGCCGATCACCTCCACCGGGATCGCGGCGGCGAAATCCTCGATCAGGTCGACCGGCCCGCCCTTTTCTTCCATGGCGTCGAGCAGCCGGTCGACCAGCGCGACCACATCGGGCTCGAGGCTTGAGACCGCACGCGGGTTCAGCGCGCCGGCAAGGATGCGGCGGACGCGCGTGTGCAGCGGCGGATCGTTGAACACCAGGCTCGTCGTGTGATGGCGGAACAGATAGCCGTCGCCGAACTTGGGCGCGAATTCGGCTTTCTTGTCGGATGAGAACAGCGCCGTGTCCTTGTAGACGCGCGCCAGATCGGCATGCCGGGTCAGGAACCAGGCATTTTCGCCGATCTGCTTGACCGGCGCGTTCTCGCGCAGCGCGCGGTAAACCGGGAACGGATCGTCGATGAAGCCCGGCGGCGGCGGCGTCAGTGAAAAGCCGGCGGCAATCGCCGTGTCGCCGCTCCTTTCCGCCAAGGCCGTGCCGCTGCCGGTCATCATCCAAGCTCCACCGTCTGGTCGATGGCGCCGAAGATCGAATGGCCCGAGCTGTCCTTCATGTCGATGCGCACGGTGTCTCCATCGCCCATGAAGGGCGTCCGGGGACCGCCCTCATTGATCGTCTCGATCATGCGGATCTCGGCGATGCAGGAATAGCCCTTGCCGCCGTCGGCGACCGGTCGTCCGGGCGAACCGTCCGGGTCCTTGTTGGAGACAGTGCCCGAACCGATGATCGTGCCGGCGGCCAACGCCCGCGTCTTGGCCGCATGGGCAACCAGCGTGCCGAAGTCGAACACCATGTCTTCACCCGCCTCGGCGCGTCCGAACGGCTTTGCGTTCAGGTCGACTTCGAGCGGCAGATGCAACTTACCGTCCTTCCATGCGTCGCCCAGCTGGTCGGGCGTCACCGCGCACGGTGAAAAGGCGCTAGCGGGCTTCGACTGGAAGAAGCCGAACCCCTTGGCGAGTTCGCCGGGGATCAGGCCGCGCAGCGACACGTCGTTGACCAGCATGACCAGGCGAACGGCCTCGAGCGCCTCGTCACGCGACGCACCCATCGGCACATCGCCCGTGATCACGGACACCTCACCTTCCATGTCGACGCCCCATTCCGTCGCGTCCTTGGGAAACCGGATCGCATCGCGCGGCCCCAGAAAGGCGTCCGAGCCCCCCTGATACATCAGCGGGTCGTGCCAGAAGCTGTCGGGCATCTCGGCCCCGCGCGCCTTGCGCACCAGTTCTACGTGATTGACGTAGGCGGAGCCGTCCGCCCACTGATAGGCGCGCGGCAGCGGGCTTTCACATTCATGTTCGTGAAAGCGCTGCACCGGCTGCCAACCGCCGGCAATGCCTTCGGCAACACGCTCAAGCCGCGGCGCCAGCGTTGCCCAATCGTCGAGCGCGGCCTGCAGCGTCCGGGCGATGTGGCCGACATCGGAGCATTGCGTCAGATCGTCGGAGACGACGACGAGGCGGCCGTCGCGCGTGCCGTCCTTGATGGTGGCAAGTTTCATGGATTCCCAACTTTTTGTTTTTTGTCAGCGGCTTGCAGCCTACTTCTTGCCCGGCGTGCCGTCGAATTTCTTTTCGAGGTCGGTCCAGCAGTCGATGTAATCGTCCTGCAGGGGCGCTTCCTTGGCGGCGAAGGCCGTCAGATGCTGGGGAAAACGCGTCTCGAACATGAAACTCATCGTGTTGTCGAGTTTCTCGGGCTTGAGGTCGGAATTGGATGCGCCTTCAAAGGCGTTTTTGTCCGGCCCGTGCGGCAGCATCATGTTGTGCAGCGACACACCGCCCGGCACGAAGCCTTCGGGCTTGGCGTCATACTGGCCGTAAATGTTGCCCATCAGCTCGCTCATGATGTTCTTGTGGTACCAGGGCGGGCGGAACGTATCCTCCATCACCATCCAGCGCTCACGGAACAGGACGAAATCGATGTTGGCGGTGCCCGGCTGGCCGGATGGCGCCGTCAGGACCGTGAAGATCGACGGATCGGGGTGGTCGAACAGGATCGCACCGACCGGGCAGTAATTGCGCAGATCGTATTTGCAGGGCGCGTAGTTGCCGTGCCAGGCCACGACATCGAGTGGCGACTGGCCGATTTCGGTGCGGTGGAACTGGCCGCACCATTTCACGGTCAGCGTCGACGGCACTTCCCGATCCTCGAACGCGGCGATCGGCGTCTTGAAGTCGCGGCGGTTGGCCATGCAATTGGCGCCGATCGGGCCCCTGCCCGGCAGCTCGAATTTCTGACCGTAATTCTCGCAGACAAAGCCGCGTGCCGGCCCTTCCAGCACTTCCACGCGGTAGACGAGGCCACGCGGGATGACGGCGATCTCCTTGGGTTCGATATCGATGATGCCAAGCTCGGTGCAAAAGCGCAGCCGGCCCTCCTGCGGCACGACCAGAAGCTCGGAATCGGCCGAGAAGAAATAGTCGTCCACCATGGACTGGGTGGCGAGATAGATGTGCGTCGCCATACCCACCTGGGTGTTGACGTCGCCGGCGGTCGTCACGGTCCGCATGCCGCTGACAAACGTCAGCGCCTCACCGCTGTGCGGCACCGGGTTCCAGCGGTACTGGCCAAGGCTGATCACATCGGGATCGATGTTCGGCGCCGATTTCCAATAGGGCAGATCGACCTTTTCGTAGCGGTGCGAGTGTTTGACCGATGGGCGGATGCGGTAGCACCAAGTCCGCTCGTTCTGGTGGCTGGGGGCGGTAAAGGCCGTGCCGGTCAGTTGCTCACCGTAAAGGCCGTAGTTGCACTTTTGCGGCGAATTCATGCCTTGCGGCAGCGCGCCGGGCACCGCCTCGGTCTCGAAATCGTTGCCGAAGCCGGGCATGTAGCCCTCATGGGTGCCAACGGGCGTTGCGCCCTGTTGCATGGTGCGCGTCGATGTCTGGCGGTTCATGATCGCCTCCCTTGGAACGGTTCCAACGTGCTAATAGTTGAATTTGTAACTAACAAGCGCCATCATCGCGGCATGGCCGACCAGACCGATTTCGACATCCGTTCCTTCCTGCCCTACCTTCTCAATCAAGCCGCCGAGGAATCGAGCCTGGCATTCCAGCACCATTACCGGCGGCGCTACGGCATGCTGCGCACCGAGTGGCGGGTGCTTTTCCATCTGGGCCGCTATGGCGCGATGACCGCCAATGCCGTTGGCGCGCGCTCGAAAATGCACAAGACCAAGATCAGCCGTGCCGTCGCGGCGCTGGAGCAAAAGCGCTATCTGACGCGCCAGAAGGTGGAAACCGACCGGCGCCACGAACTGCTGACGCTGACCCGCGCCGGGCGGGCGGTGTATGCCGATCTGTGCAAGGTCGCGCGCGACTATGACGCGCAATTGCTGGAGCCGTTCAGTGCGGACGAGCGGGCGCTGCTCAAGCGCGCGCTGGAGCGCCTCGCCAAGCTGTAATGCGCCCTAGCGGAGAAACTCGACCTCAATGAAGGCGATTTCGCCGTCATTGGCGTTGATGACGTCGTGTTCGACGCCGGCCTGACGAAAATAGGGCACGCCCTCGGTCAAATCAGCCAGACGCCGTGTACCACCCGGCTCGTGCAGTTCGAGCTGACCGGTGAACATCGGCACGACGACATAATCATAAGCGTGGGTGTGCCAGCCGGTGTTGGCGCCCTTTTCGCGGAACCGCCATTCGGTGACACGGGTCCTGTCATTGTCGATCAAGACGGTGCCGATGGCGGTACCCTTGGCGGCATCTGAACACATGGACCATCTCCCTGAAGCGGTCAAAAAAAAGCGCCGCCGGCAGGCGCCGGCGGCGGCATGACAATCAAAGCAATGCTGTTCTTTTTGTTATGGCTCTTTCTCCTCAGGCGAGCGCCTGGCGGATCGCGTCGAGCGCTTCGGCGCGTTCCTTGCGTGCTGCGAGCGCGGTGTCCATGTCGACCTTGATGAAACGGGTCGGCGTGTGCGGCTGGAGCTGGCCAATCAGGTCCATGTCGGCGGAGATCACCGTGCCGATCATGAAGTAGCCGCCGCCCGAGACCGCATCCCGGTGCAGCACGATCGGTTCGGTGCCGCTCGGCACCTGCACCGAGCCATAGGGATAGCAGGCATCGGTGATGTTGGAGGGATCGGCGCCGGCCCCGAAGGGCGGCTCACGGTCGACGAATTCGAGCACGCGGCCACCCTGAAAGCGGTAACCCATGCGGTCGGCCTCGTTTGCGACCTTCCAGGTGTCCTCGAAAAAGCCCTTCTGCGCCGCTTCGGTGATCCGGTGCCAGTAGAGCCCCGGCAGGACCCGCAGTTCGGCCGGCTTGCCCGGCATGCGCCGCATCTCGTCGGGCACGGACTTGCCCGCGCTGGCGCCCGAGGGTTGCGCACCGAGCGGCAGGACGTCGCCGGGCTGGATGCCCCTGCCCTCGACACCGCCCAGCGCACCGATCGCATAGGTCGAGCGGCTGCCGAGCGCGGGCGGCGTGTCGATGCCTCCGGAAATGGCGATATAGGCCCGCGCGCCGTTTTTCAGGAAGTCAAACGAGAGCGTCTGTCCGGCCTTCACCGCAAAGCCCGTCCAGGTCGGCTGGATCTGGCCGTCCAGCTTGGGCGGCAGTTCGGCGCCGGTGACCGCGACGATGGCGTCTTCGGTGAACTCCAGCTCGGGGCCGACAAAGACCGCTTCGAGCGCGGCGGCGCCCTCATCATTGCCCACCAGCATGTTGGCTGCGCGCAGGGCGAGACGGTCCATCGCGCCGCCCATCGGTATGCCGAGATGATAATAGCCGGGCCGGCCAAGGTCCTGGATGGTGGTGGCGATGCCCGCGGAGATGACGTTAACCGGCATTGAGGGCCTCCATCAGCTTGGCGTTGGTGCCGTCAATGTCGGCATTGAAATCATCGAGCGAGAAGGTGACGTTTGCCATGCGCGGCATGAAGGTGCCCGCTTCGACCGCGGCCACGTCGGCGTCATACTCCTCGCGCGTGATCGGTTTCCATTTTACGATGTCGCCCGGGTTGAAGAACACCATGAAGTCCTTCAGGTACGAGACCTTCTGCTCGGGATCGAAGATCGGCATCGGCGTGATGCCGAACATCTGGTAGCCGCCCGCGCCGCGCACCGAGTAGATGCATGAGAACGAGCCGCCATAACCGACAGTCAGCTTGGGCGTGTCGGTGCGTGGCCGAAGGTATTTCGGGACCTGGATCTGCCTTGGCCGGTCGACCATCTGATAGAGGAACGGCAGCCCGGAGACGAATCCGACCATCGAGACGAACCAGGGCGCGCCCGAATGCGCCTTGATGAAATCCTGCACGCTGTCGAACCCGTTGATGCGCGCCGCATATTCGATGTCGGATGCGTTCGGGTCCTGATGGCGCTCACGGAAGCGCATCAGCGTCTCGTGCGTCCAGGGGTCCTGGTAATAGACCGGGATTTCGATGATCCGCGTGTCAAGCTTGGCCTCGGCGCTGTCGGCGGTCGCCTCCAGACGCTTGAGCTCGGCGAGCATGTCGTCGGGATGGATCTCGTCGGGATTGAACTTGATCTGGAAGGAGGCGTTGGCCGGGCAGATCTCGGTGACGCCCTTGATCTTCGCCTCGCGGACCGCGTTGGTCATGGAGAGGCTGGTGAAGAATGCCTCCAGCGACATGGCCTCATCGACCTCGACGAAGATGTGCTCATCCCCGCCAAATGTGTAACGGCAACTCATGCTGCGGCGCCTCCCCTGTCCATGATCATGTGTTGGTTTTCCTCGAGCCAAGGCTCCAGCCAGCGCGTGTGAACGTCGCTGGCGCGTACGTCGTCGCTGGCGAGCAGCGCTTCAAACAAGGGCGCGGTGGTCGGCAGGCCGGTGACCGCCAGTTCGTCCAGCGCCCGGCCCAGCCGGGCCATGGCGTGCTCGCGATCCTCGCCCCAGACGATCAGCTTGCCGAGGAGCGAGTCGTAGAAGGGCGGGATCTGGTAGCCGCGATAGAGCATGTGATCGAACCGCACGCCCGGACCGTCCGGCAGCGTCAGCTCCGCGATCTGGCCGGGGAACGGCATGAAATTGTTGGCCGGGTCCTCGGCGTTGAGCCGCACCTCGATGGCATGGCCCTTCGCGCGCAGATCGTCCTGGGCCAGGCGCAGCTTTTCGCCGCCGGCGATGCGGATCATCTCGCCGACCAGATCGACGCCGCAGATCATCTCGGTGACCGGGTGCTCGACCTGGATGCGGGTGTTCATCTCGATGAAGTAATAGTCGCCGGTCGCATCGTCGTAGAGATATTCGATCGTTCCGGCGCCCGAATAGCCGACCGATTTGGCAAGCGCGACGGCGGAGGCGCACAGCCCGTCGCGCACCTCCGGCTTCAGCGCCACGGACGGTGCCTCTTCCCACACCTTCTGGCGACGGCGCTGCAACGAGCACTCCCGTTCGTAGCAATGGACGACGTCGGTGCCGTCGCCGAGCACCTGCACCTCGATGTGTCGGGCCCGTTCGATGACCTTTTCGACATAGATGCCGCCATCGCCGAACGCGGCGAGTGCTTCCGATGAGGCCTGGGGTGCGAGCGTTGCGAACTCGTCTGCGCTGTGGGCGATGCGGATGCCGCGCCCGCCGCCGCCGGCGGCTGCCTTGATCATCACCGGGAAGCCCAGATCGACGGCGAGCGCCTTGGCCGCGTCCATGTCCTCGATCACGCCGTCGCTGCCGGGAACGGTCGGCACGCCGGCTTGCTGCGCCTGACGGCGCGCGGCGGCCTTGTCGCCCATGAGCCGGATCGTGGCACCCGACGGGCCGACAAACGCCATGCCCGCGGCGACGACTGCATCGGCAAAATCGGCATTTTCAGCAAGGAAACCGTAGCCGGGATGGATCGCATCGGCGCCCGCCGATTGGGCGGCCTCGAGGATCGCGGCAACGTTCAGATAGGATTTGGCGGCCTGGGGCGGGCCGATGTCGATCGCCCGGTCGGCCAGTTGGACAGCACGGCTGTCGGCGTCGGCGGCGCTGTGCACCTGCACCGTCTCGATGCCCAGTTCCCGTGCCGCGCGGATGATCCGCACCGCGATCTCGCCCCGATTGGCGATGAGAAGCCTTTGGATGGGCATCGGTCAGTCGAGCTCCGCCAACGGCTGGCCGGCCATAACCGGCTCTTCGTTTTCAAGCACGAAGGCGGTGATCGTGCCGTCCGCGTCGGCCTTCACCTCATGGAAGGTCTTCATCACCTCGACCAGGCCGATCGTGTCGCCCTTTGCGACCGTGTCGCCGACTTCCTTGAAGGCGGGTTGGTCGGGCGCCGGCTTGCGGTAGAAGGTGCCGGGGATCGGTGAGCGGATTTCGTGTTTTGCCATTTGTGTCTCCCTTGATGGTTGCGGATCAGGCCGCCTTGAGGGTTGATAGCGCGTCGCGGACGGCCCTGGCGATGGCCACCGCGTTGGGTGTGTCGGAATGAACGCAAATCGTCTCGGCCCGCACCGGCAGGCGCTCGCCGCCGACGGTGACGTTGACGCCGTCGCGCACCGCGTTGATGGCGCGTTCGGCGGCAAGATCGGGGGCCACGGCCGCATGCTCGCGGGTGATGATCAGGCGCCCGTCGTCGGCATAGTCGAGATCGGCGAAGAACTCGGCCTGGAACGGCAGGCCGCGTTCGCCGAACACATCCTCATGCAGCGTGCCGGCGAGCCCGAGGATCGGCACGCCGAACGCTTCGGCCGCATCGGCGACGGCATCGGCAATGTGCCGTTCGCGGGCGGCCATGCCGTAGAGCGCGCCATGCGGCTTGATGTGGCTCAGCTCCATGCCGGCGACATGCAGAAAGCCCAACAGCGCGCCGATCTGGTAGATGATGATGTTGGCCATCTCGTCGCGCTCGATCTTCATCTCGCGCCGGCCGAAGCCGGGCAGATCGGGCAGCGACACATGGGCGCCGACGCGCACATCGTGGCGCTTGGCCAGATCAACGGTGGTCCGCATATGGTTGGGGTCCGAGCCGTGGAAGCCGCAGGCGACGTTCGCTTGGGTGATAAAGGGCATGATCCCCTCATCGTCGCCCATTTTGTAAAGGCCGAAGCTCTCGCCCATGTCGCAATTGATGTCGACGGTCATCGGTCCGCTCCCGGTCAGTCTTTCAGCGAGGCGACGTAGCGCAGGCGGATCTGGTCGGCGATGACGGCCAGGATCAGCAGCGCTCCGAGCACCACGGTCTGCAGATAGGATTCGATGCGGGCGAGGTTCATGCCGTTCTGCACAAGGCCGATGAACAGCGCGCCCAGCACCACGTTTTCGAGACGACCCACCCCGCCGCGCAGGCTGACGCCGGCGATCACGCAGGCCGCGATCGATTCAAGCGGCATTGAGGCGCCGATATTGGCTTCGCCGGTATCGAGGCGCGCGGTCAGAAGCATGCCGGCGATGGCCGCGAACGCCGCGCAGAGCACATAGGTGAAGAACAGCGTGCCCTTGGTGTTGATGCCCGACAGGGAGGCGGCCTTCAGATTGCCGCCAACGGCATAGAAATAGCGGCCATAGGGTGTCTGGTAGAGGAACACATAGAGCGCCGCCACGAGACCGGCAGCGACCCAGACCGGCGCGGGAATGCCGAGCATCGTGCCGAAGCCGAACACGTCGCCGAAGGCGACCGGCATGCCGTAGACCGGCACGCCGCCAGTGAGGTACAGCGCGATGCCGAAACCGACCGATGCCATGCCGAGCGACATCATGAAGGGCGAGACGTTGAAGAAGGCAACGCCGACGCCGTTGACGACGCCGATCATCGTGCCTGCGGTGATGCCGCCAAGGCAGCCCAGGAGGATCGCCAGCCAGACCATGTCGGGCGCCATCGCGTAGACCGAAGCCATCGTCATGGCCCCGACCACGGAGCTGATGGCAAGGATGGTGCCGACCGACAGGTCGAAGCCGCCGGTCAGAAGCGCCAGCATCTGGCCGAGCGAAACGATCATCAGATAGACCGACTGGCGCAGCACGTTCATCAGGTTTCGGCCGGTCAGGAAATTGTCCGACATCAGCGTGAAGACGACAACGGCGATCACCAGCAGGAAGGGCAGAATGCCCAGCCGGACGAACAGGCGCTTGAGCATGTCCGAGGCGCTGCGGCGCGGCGCGGTCGTGGTCGCGGCTTCGTCCGCCATCACGCGGCCTCCCGCTCGAAGAAGTGGGACAAGACGTTTTCCTCCGTCAATTCGCTGGCCGGCAGTTCGGCCTGAACGGCGCCGCGATAAAACACGTAGGCGCGGTTCGACATGTGCAGGATTTCCGGGAGGTCGGACGAGATCAGCACGACGGCGACCCCCCGTCCGGCCAGTCCGGCGATGAATTCGTAGATGGAGGCGCGCGTGCCGACATCGACGCCGACGGTCGGTTCGTCAAAGACGATCAGGTCGAAATCGCGTGTCAGCGAGCGGGCCAGCATCGCCTTTTGCTGGTTGCCGCCCGAGAAATGGTCGACGGCGCGCTCGACGCGGTTCGGCGACAGGTTGAGCCGGTCGGCCAGATCGCTGACCATCGCCACCTCGCCCGCACGGCTCAGGAACGGACCGTTGCGGACCTGTTTGGCGTCCAGCGCAGCCAATGACATGTTCTCGCGCACCGAGCGCATCATCATCAGCCCCTCGGTGCGGCGGTCGGCGGGCAGGTAAAGAAAGCCGCGGCGGATGTTGGCGCCCGGCGAAGCACCATTGATGGCTTCACCCTTGTAGGTCACCTGCCCCGCGCTGGCGAACCTTGCGCCGAAACAGGCCTGCATGGTCTCGGACTTGCCCGAGCCGACCAGCCCGGCAAAGCCGACGATCTCGCCGGCGCGCACGGTCAGCGAAACGTCGCGCACCGCATCGTCGGGCGTGTTCAGGCCCTCGACACGGAGCACCTCGTCGCCCGGCGCGAAGCTGATCTTCGGGAAGATCGCGCCAACCATGCGACCGGTCATCAGGCGGACGAGTTCGTCTTCGGAGGTCGTCTTCGCATCCACCGTGTCGATGTAGCGGCCATCGCGCAGAACGGTTATCCGGTCGCCGATGCGGCGGATCTCAGCCATGCGGTGGGTGATGTAGACAATGCCGACACCGCGGGCGGTCAATTCGCCGATGAGCTTGAAGAGCTGGTCGGTCTCGTGATTGGTCAGAGAGGCGGTCGGCTCATCGAGGATCAGCACCGACAGTTCGTCGCGGAACGCCTTGGCGATCTCGACCATCTGCTGCTCGGCGCGGGTCAGGTGATCGACCGTCTGGTCGGGCGCGATGTGAAAGCCCAGCTCATCGAGGATTGTCTCGGCTTCGCGGCGCAGCCGCTTCTTGTCGAGAAAGCCGTAGCGCGCATGCTCGGCGCCCAGAAACAGGTTCTCGGCCACCGTCATTTGCGGGATCAGGGAGAATTCCTGAAAGACGGCCGAAATGCCCAGTTCGCGCGCCTCGTGGACCGAGCCCAGATGGGCGTCCTCGCCGCGCACCTTTATGGTGCCCGACGAGGGCTGGTTCGCGCCGGCAAGGATCGAGATCAGCGTCGACTTGCCTGCGCCGTTCTCGCCGAAGAGCACATGCACTTCGCCCGGTCGCAGCTCGAAGTCGACGCCATCGAGCGCCCTGACGCCCGGATAATCCTTGGTGACGGCGCGCGTCTGGATGAGTGGGCGCGCATCTTGAGCATGCGCGCCCGCGTCGTGATGCAGGGAGGTATTCATCACGGCGTTGCCTTTCGGTCCGCTTACTCGACGCGGAAGACCGGACGGAAACCGTCGGGTGCAAGCGTCGAGGACGGATCGAAGTCGGAATGGCTGTCCTGGGTGACGACATAAAGCGCCGGACCGACATGCTTCTGATAATCCTCACCTTCGAGGATGCGCACGGCCTGGTCGATGGCGATGCGACCCTGGATCACGGTCGAGTCGGTCGGTGCGGCCAGGATCTGGCCACGGCGGATGCCCTGGTCGACGCCCGGCGTGTAATAGTAGGACACGACCTTGATCTGGTCGGTGAGCCCGCGTGCGCGCAGGATCGGCACAGCCGCCTCGGCCGTCACCGCCGTTCCGACAATGTAGTTGAGGTCCGGATGGGCTTCGAGCGTGTCCTCGACCAGCTTGGCCTGGGCTTCCTTGCCCGTGTCGCCATATTTGGTCTCGACCAGTTCGATCGCGCTGCCGCCGATGGCGCCGGTGAACCCGGTGTTGCCCGCTTCGACCCAGCCCGCGCCGGCGGGACCGGGGAACCAGGCCGCCTTGACCGCGTCTCCACCTTCGGGATGCTGCTCGGCGAGGAACGCGCCGGCCTTGGCACCCATCTCACCAAAGGAAACCAGCGACTTGGCCGACAGTTCGGGCGAGGACATGCCGTTGATCACATCGATCACAGGAATGTCGCGGCCGCGCACTTCGGAGACGATGTTGTTCAGGCCGTCAAACGAGATCGCGCCGATCACCACGGCGTCTGCACCCGCCGCCACGCAATCCTCGATCTGCGAGATCTGCGTGTTCAGTTCGGTATAGCCGCCCGCTTCGACGAGCTGCATCTTGACGCCCAGACGCTTGGCCTCTTCGGAGACACCATAGTTCACGCCGAGCCAGTAGGCATCCTTCATGTGCGGGAAGGAAACGCAGATCTCCCAGGGCTGGGACGCGGCTTCCAGCGGGGTGTAGTCAAGGCTCGAACGCGGGCTCGCCATGTCGAACGGCGGGTCCCAGCTTTCGACGGAATAGGGATACCAGTCTTCGGCCGACGCGACGCCGGTCGCGGCGACGGCAATCGCTGCCGAACACAATAGGGCTGTGAGTTTGGTGCTCATCAAACGCCTCCACTTCGTTTTCAGATGGGCGGCGCGGGGCCGCTATGGCTGCCGAACCGGGTGAGGCCGGACGGTCTTGAAACGTTAGGGGGGCGGAGCGAACATTGTAAAATACGAATGTTGGCTATTAAAAATCTGTTTTCCTGATGACTGCTCTGTTGCTGTGCAACAGTCTTCGCAAGCGCAGCAAATTCGCTCCTAGCCGTGATCTCCAGAACGAAATCCTTGTTTTCTCTTTACTTTCAGCGTATCGGCGAAAGCGCCCTGAATGGGCCGTGCCTCTTGCCGGGGCATACCATGCTCAAGCGGTGGGCACGGCTTATCGCATCAATCGATATTGGAAATCGAAAAAAATGATAGAACCGTCGCTGCGCCAGATCCGATACTTCACCGCCGTCGCCAATGCCGGCCAGGTCTCGCGCGCGGCGATGGACCTCAACGTGTCGCAGTCGGCCGTCACGGCCGCGGTCAAGCAACTCGAGGAGATCATCGGCGTGCGCCTGTTCGACCGGCATGCCGGCGGCGTGACGCTGACCTATGAGGGGAACCTCTTTCTCGACCACGCCGTGCACATCTCGGCGGCCGTCGACGAGGCGGTGCGCCTGCCCTCGCGCATGCGCGACAACGTCACCGGCACGCTGCGCATGGCGATGACATACACGGTGGCGGGCTACTACCTGCCGCCATTCCTGGCCCGGTTCGCCCGCAACTTCCCCAACATCGAGGTGCAGATCGCCGAGGCGCCGCGCGGCGAGATCGAGGAAGGTCTGGTGACCGGGCAGTTCGATCTGGCGGTCATGCTGACCTCCAACATCGTCAACCAGGAAGGGATCGCCTACGACACGCTGCTGCGTTCGCGACGGCGACTGTGGCTGCCGGCCCAGCATCCGCTTTTGAAGAACCCGTCCATCTCGCTGCAGGACGTGTCCGAGCAGCCCTACATCATGCTGACGGTGGACGAAGCCTCCAACACGGCCCAGCGCTACTGGAACCGGACCCGGTACCGCCCCAAGACGATCCTGCGCACCTCGTCGGTGGAGGCCGTGCGCTCGATGGTCGCCAACGGCATGGGCGTGACGGTCTTGTCGGACATGGTCTACCGGCCCTGGTCGCTCGACGGGCGGCGGGTCGAGGTGGTCTCGCTGGCCGACCGGGTACCGAGCATGGATGTCGGCCTTGCCTGGGCGGCGGACGCGGAACTGGATGCGGCGGCGCGGGCCTTTGTCGAGTTCATGCATCTGGGCATGGATGGCGACGAGCCGGCACCGGCGACGGCCTGAGCACATGTTTCCTTCACGCATTGCGCGAAAAAACCGCCGCAAACCGTTCAGAACGAGTCGAAAAGAGTTGGAGCGGGTAGCGGGAATCGAACCCGCATATTCAGCTTGGAAGGCTGCTGCTCTACCATTGAGCTATACCCGCACAGGGCGGAACTGATCCGCCGGTCCGGCACGCCGATGGTGGAGGAGGCTGGATTCGAACCAGCGTAGGCATAGCCAACGGATTTACAGTCCGTCTCCTTTAACCACTCGGACACTCCTCCATGGCGGCGGGTGCCGGGTATGCCGCGACAGCGCCGCGACGACGCGCCTTATGATGCGCGCCACCGGCGCTGTCAACACGCGCCGGCCGCCGAACGGCCATAAGGGACGCAAATTCCGCCGCCGGGCGATTGGACGTTCGCTTTGGCCATCCATCCGTCTATATGTGCGCCATGAGCGACCGGACCAAGCCCCCCTCCTCCAAGGCGCCTACGCGCAAGGATGCCCATTACGCCAGGCTCCGCCGCGATCACCGCGACCGCAAGCGGGCGCGCGGCGAAGGCGGTGATCCGGACGCCCTGCCCGAGGGCCGCGTCGCGCTCTATGGCCTGCACACGGTGCGCGCCGCGCTCGACAATCCCCGCCGAACAGTTCACCGCATGCTGGCGACCGAGAATGCGCTCGCACGGCTGGAGATCGGCCCGCCGGACGCCCTGCCCTTTCCGGTCGAAATCGTGCGACCGCCGGCGATCGACGCGCTGACCGGGCCGGACGCCGTCCATCAGGGCGTTGCCATCGAAACAGATGCGCTTGAACCGCTGACGCTCGAGCAGCTCGGGACGGCAAAGCTGGTGATCGTGCTCGACCAGGTCACCGATCCGCACAATGTCGGCGCGCTGATGCGCTCGGGCGTGGCGATGGCGGCCGATGCGCTGGTGACGACGGCGCGCCACAGCCCGACCGAATCCGGCGTTCTGGCCAAGGCGGCCTCAGGCGCGCTCGAACATTTGCCGCTCATCCATGCGCGCAATCTCGCCAATGCGATCGGCGAACTCAACAATCGCGGCTTTCAGACCATCGGACTCGATTCGGACGGGCCGAAACCGCTTGAAGACACAGTCACAGGAGACCGGATCGCGCTGGTGCTGGGCGCCGAAGGCAAGGGGCTGCGGGAAAAGACGCGCGCCACGGTGACCGATCTGGCGCGGCTCGACATGCCCGGCGCGATCCGCTCGCTCAACGTCTCCAACGCCGCTGTTCTTGCGCTTTATGTCGCCCGGCGGCATCTGGACGGCACACCCTAGGATCGGGACGCTGGACAGGAATCGTTAACCGTGCCCTCCTATCAGGGCCGGATCCGTCTCTCATCAGACGGGCCAGCCAACACGTTTTGGCCGTTTTTTCTCGCCATGGGCGGCTTGGGCCGGGACGCAGATCGGAAAGGACGGGGTTCCATGAAGACCAAGACACTCATTGCGCTGGCGGCGACGCTGGCATTCACCGCCGCATGCACGACCACCGATCCGTTCACGGGTCAGCAGCAAACGAGCCGCACGGCGATCGGCGCGGGCGCGGGCGCGCTTGCGGGCGCCGGACTCGGCGTTCTGGCCGGCGGCGATGACCGCCGCAACGCGCTGATCGGCGCGGGCATCGGCGCGTTGGCCGGCGGCGCTGTCGGCAACTATATGGACCGTCAGCAGGCCGAACTGGCCGCCCAGTTGCAGGGCACGGGCGTGTCGGTGACGCGCGTCGGCAACAACATCATCCTCAACATGCCGTCCAATATCACCTTCGCGGTCGATCAGGACCAGGTGATCCCGGCCTTCTTCGCCACGCTCGATTCGGTGGCGATCGTTCTGAACCGCTTCAACCAGACGCTGATCGACGTTTACGGCCACACCGACTCCACCGGCGACGAGGGCTACAATCTGGGCCTGTCGCAGCGCCGGGCCCAGTCGGTCGCCAACTATCTGGCCGGCCGCGGGGTCAACGGCCAGCGCATGGTGGTCACCGGTTTCGGCGAAACGCGGCCGGTGGCCGACAATGCGACCGAAGCGGGCCGCGCCCAGAACCGGCGTGTCGAGATCCAGCTCGTGCCGCTGAGCTGACCGGCACACGCCCTTTCATGATGACGACGGGCCGCGCGATGCGCGGCCCGTTTGCGTCTTGCACGGCCACGGGCGGCATGCCGGGCCGGCACCCCGTTCCATCCATTGTGAAAACCGTCTAGGTCTGTGGCGATGCCCCCTTGGCGGAACTGGTAGACGCAAGGGACTTAAAATCCCTCGGCCATCGGCCGTGCCGGTTCGAGTCCGGCAGGGGGCACCAGCCGCAATTCGCGCAGCGAAATACGGGGGATCTTCACCGGTGTCTGCGTGAGCGGCAAGCGATTGCGAAGCAAACGCTGGGAGCGGTGGTTCTCGGGCCTTCTGGTCACCTGCATCACCTTTTCGTCTGCGCGCCGCCGACGCCCGCCAACCCGGCGCACATACGCGAAATCACGGAAAAGCCAGCATAAATCACCGCCCAAGCCTTGGCCTGACCGGTGCCGTGGTGCACAAATGAATGCGGGCGCGCAGACCGGCGTGCGGCTTTTCCGCCGCACCCGTCGTCAAGGACCGTGCGGGAGAAAAAAGATGCAGTACAGAACGCTGGGCCGGACGGGCCTGAAGGTTTCGACCATCACCATGGGCACGTTCACATTCGGCGGCGAAGGGCCGTTTGCCATGGTCGGCAAACAGGGCGTCGCCGAGGCGCGCGAACTGGTGGCGCTGTGCGCCGACAATGGCGTCAACCTCTTCGACACGGCCAACATGTATTCGACCGGCACGTCCGAAGAGATCCTGGGCGAGGTGCTCGACGGCCGGGCCGACAAGGAGGATCTTCTCGTCACCTCCAAGGCGCGGATGCGGATCGGCGACGGGCCCAACGACGAGGGCGCCTCCCGCTTTCACCTGATCCGCGAATGCGAGCGCTCGCTCAAGCGGCTGCGCCGTGACCATATCGACATCTACTACATCCATGAATGGGACGGCACGACGCCGGTCGAGGAGACGATGGCCGCGCTCGACACGCTCGTTCAGCAGGGCAAGATCCGCTATCCGGGCTGTTCGAACTATTCGGCATGGCACGTGATGAAATCGCTGGCCGCTGCCAACCGTGTCGGCGGGGCGCGTTTCGCCACCCAGCAGATCCATTACACACTCGAAGCGCGCGAGGCCGAGTATGAGCTGCTGCCGCTTTCCGTCGACCAGGGCCTGGGCGTTCTTGTCTGGAGCCCGCTGGCGGCGGGCCTTCTGACCGGCAAGCACCGGCGTGGCACCGATGCGCCGGAAGGTTCGCGCCAGGCGGCGGGCTGGAACGAGCCGCCGATCCGCGACGAGGAACGGCTGTGGCGGATCGTCGACGCGCTCGTCGCCATCGGCGAGGCGCGCGGCGTGTCCGGCGCGCAGGTGGCGCTCGCATGGCTTTTGAGCCGGCCGGCCGTCTCTTCGCTCGTGGTCGGCGGGCGCAATGCCGGCCAGTTCACCGACAATTTCGGCGCCGTCGATCTGGTCCTCACGGACGATGAATTGCGGACGCTGAACGATGCCAGCCGGCTGCCGCTGGTCTATCCCTATTGGCACCAGCACAATTTCGCGCGCGGCCGGTTCACTGACGCAGACCAGGCGCTGCACGCGGACTATCCGGACCGGCATTACGGCGGGCTTGACCCGCTGATCTGACCCGGCTCGCCGGCCGGTTCAATCCTGCCGGTCGGCCAGCGCCCTGACGATGCGGTTCATGGCCAGCATGCCCGGATCGTCCATGCCGACGCTCTTGTCGCCGAAGATGCGGGCGCGGCCGATGGTGGCCTTCTTGCCGCGAAACGCATCGAGCGCCTCGTCGGCGGCGCGCGCAGCCGCATCGGCCACGGCACCCGGTTTGCTCAGCCCTTGGGTCGCCGCCGCGACCGCATCGAGACTGTCGAGCACCGTCTTGCCGCCCAGCTCCGCCTTGCCGCGGGCCTGCATCTGGTCACGGGCCGTGGCCACCAGATCCGAAACCCGGTCAGCACCGACTTCGGTCTCGCCCTTGACCGCCTTGGCGATCGCCATCAGCCCGGTTGCCAGAAGCGTGCCGTAGGACGAGCCCGACGACTTGGTGAAGGCCTGGGCGCATTGCAGCAGCGCCATGCCCAGATCGTCCGGCAGGTCGGGCGCCTTCTCGGCGACCAGGCGCATGCCGCGCGTCATGGTCACGCCCAGATCGCCATCGCCAAGCGCGCCGTCGGCGGTGTTGAGCATGTCGAAATCGCGCTCCATGGCCGCCGCCAACCGGTCGACGGCGGCAACAAGAGCGGCGCGGTCGATGCTCATCCAACCCTCCAGAAGGCGCAGTCGCACGGCGCTTTGAGCAGTGTCTCCAGCTCGTCATCCAGCTTGCACAGGGTGAAGGAGACACCGGCCATCTCCATCGAGGTGGCATAGCGGCCGACGAGCGGCATGACGATCTCGGCGCCCGTTCCCTCAAGCCGCTGCTTGACGATGCGATAGAGGATGTAGAGTTCCTCGGGCGGGGTGGCTCCGAGCGAATTGACCATCACCGAGACGCGATCGCCCTTGTTCAGCGGCATGTCCGCGAGAAGCCGGTCCATCATCTCGCCGGCGATCTCGTCGGCCGGGCGCAGCTTGCCGCGCCAAACGCCGGGCTCGCCGTGGATGCCCATGCCCATTTCCATCTCGTCGTCACCGATCTCGAAGGTCGGCTTGCCGGCCTGCGGCACGGTGCAGGGGCTGAGCGCCGCCCCGATCGAGCGGCAGGCATCGGCGGCCTTCTGCGCAACGGCGGTGACGGCGTCGAGGTCCCTGCCCTCCTCGGCGGCGGCGCCCGCCATCTTGAAGGCATAGACCATGCCGGCGACGCCGCGGCGCTTTTCGGCTTCCTCGGGCGGCGCCGAGGCGACATCGTCGGCGAGAAGCACGGTCGTGCATCGGATGTCCTCGAACTCGACCAGATCGCCGGCCATGTCGAAGTTCATCACGTCGCCGCCATAGTTTCCGTAAAGGCGCAGGACGCCCGCGCCCTGGTCGGCGGCGCGGATCGCATCGGCCATCTGCTCGGCGCTGGGCGAAGCGAAGACGTCGCCGATCGCGCAGGCATCGAGCAGTCCGGTACCTACATAGCCGGTGAAGACCGGCAGATGGCCCGAGCCGCCGCCGGTGACGATGCCGACCTTGCCGGTCTTGCCGGCCGTGGCGCGGGCGACGACCTTGCCGCTGTCGCCATGCAGCCGGTAGTGCTCGGGATGGGCCGCCACTAGGCCGGCCAGCATCTCGTCGACATAGGCGTTTGGATCGTTCAGAATCTTCTTCATCTCATCCTCCCGGTCAGCCCTCGGGCTTGGTTTTCCTGAAAAAGGACGCCAGTCCCGGCCCCTGCCGCGTGTTGACGACCATCACAAAGATCAAAAGCGCGCCCCAGATCAGTTCGCGGGCAAAGTTGGAGACTTGCAGCATGTTGAGCCCGCTCGACAGGAACTGCATCGACAGGACCGCCAGAACGACGCCGATCACCCGCCCATAGCCGCCATAGGGGTTCACGCCGCCCAGAACGGCGATGAGCACCGCCAGCAGCAGATAGCTCGAGCCATAGTCGGCCTTGGCCGAATTGGCCCGGCTCATGATCACAAGGCCGGCGACCGACGAGAACATGCCGGCGGTGACATAGACGCGGATCAGCAGCTTGTTGATGTCGATGGCGGCAAAGAAGGCGGCGAGCGGGTTGGCACCATACATCGTCGCCTTGAGGCCGAAACTGGTCCGGGTCAGGACGATGTGCAGCCCCAGTGCCAGAAGCGCGAAGACGATCAGCGGCACCGGAATGCCGAGCAGCCGCTCATTGCCCAGCCAGGCGACCGCATCGGGAAAGCCCATGACCGCGCTGCCGCCGGTCATGGCGACGGCAAAGCCGGTGAAGACCAGGCCCGAGCCGAGCGTTGCCAGGATCGGAGGCAGGCCGAACCAGGCGACCAGAACGCCGTTCAAGAGCCCGGCCACGGCGCCGACGGTCAGCGCGGCGGCAATGGCGATCACAAGCCAGACCAGCGATTGCTGGACATCCATGTCCGGGCTGGCGAACTGCGTCATGATGATCGCAGCGACGACGGCGGACAGATTGGCGACGCCGACGACCGAAAGGTCGATGCCGCCGGTCATCATCGTGATGGTCATCGCCAGCGCCAGAATGGCGAATTCGGGGAACTGGAAGGCCATCGAGGTCAGGTTCTGGGCCGACAGGAACCGGTCGGGCGACAGGATCGACATGATCGCAAAGACGGCAACGGCGATCACGGCGAGCCGGAACTCGGGCGTTGCGGTCATGGCGGTGCGGGCGTGGCTTGCTGACATCCGATTACCTCATGCGGCCCGCGCGGCGGCGCGCTTGGCCTGCCAGGCCGGAAGCCCGGTGCCCAGGAGAATGAGAAGGCCGATCGTCACCGACTGCCATGTGGACGGGATGCCAACGACGATCAGGCTGTTCTGCACCAGAACGATGAGCGCGACGCCGAGCAGCGTGCCGGTGATGGTGCCATAGCCGCCGATCAGGCGTGCTCCGCCGAGAACGACCGCGGCGATGACCGACAGTTCGAGACCGACCAGCGAGAACGGGTCGGCCATGCGGCCCATCGCGCCATGGATGATGCCGGCAAGGCCGGCCAGCGCACCAACATAGACATAGACGAAGAACTGCGTGGCGCGGACATTGATGCCGATGCGCCGGGCGCTTTCGACCGATCCGCCGATGGCGAAGATGGACCGACCGAGCATCGTCCTGTGCAGAATGAACCAGGTCAGCACGACAACGAAGACGAGCGCGGCGAACGCCCAGGGCAAGGCATAAAAATTGCCCGCCTCGGTAGTGCCGCGCGTGATCATCATGCGCGAGAAATCCCGCATTTCAGGCGGCAGGGCCGAAATGCGCTGGGAACCGACAAAGGTCAGAAGAAAGCCGCGAAACACCGACAGCGTGCCGAGCGTCACGATCAGCGTCGGCAGGCCGAAGCCGGCGATGAAGATGCCGTTGATCGCGCCAAGGCCGGCGCCGATGCCGATCGAGATCGCGAAAATCACAAACCAGGGCAGTTCCGGCGCAACGGCCAGCGTGAAGACCGTCGTCGCATACATGGCAAAGACCGCAACGGCGGTGAAGCTGACGTCGATGCCGCCGGAGATCAGCACCAGCATGGCGGCCACGGCCAAAATGCCGAGCACGATCGAGGCGCGCAGCAGGTCCGTCAGCGTCGTTGCCGAAAAGAACAGCGGGTCGGACAGGGTCGCGACGATGCAGAACAGGACGATGACGATTGCCACCAGCGTTTCGTTCCGCGTCCAGAACCCTTCGGGCAACAGACCGCTCATGATGCCAACCTGTGCGCCAGTTCGTCCTCGGTGACAGAATTGCCAGCGATCTCGTCGACCACTCGGCCCGCCTTCATGACGAGAATGCGGTGACACGTGGCCAGGAGCTCGGGCAGATCGTCGGAGATGACGATCACGCCGATCCCCGAGCGCGCGAGATCGCGGATAATGTCGTGAATGTCGGCCTTTGAGCCGACATCGACGCCGACGCTCGGCCCGTTGAGCACCAGAACGCGCGGTGCCCGCGACAGCCAGCGGGCCAGCGCCACACGCTGCTGGTTGCCGCCCGAGAGCGAACGCACCGGCGCCTGCGGGTCCGGCGCCTTGACCTTCAGCCGCGTCAGCCATTCATTGGCCTCGGCCATCAGCGCGCCGAGATCGAGAAAGCCCCGCGTCTCATGCGCATCGAGCCGGCCGACGGCGATGTTGCGGGCGATCGACTGCATCAGGAACAGCCCTTCGGTCAGCCGGTCCTCTGGCACATAGCCGATGCCGGCGGATGCGGCGGCGATCGGGTCGCCGAGCGCAAAGGCGTCACCATCGAGCCGGATGGTGCCGCTATCGGGCGCAACCAGCCCGAACAGGGCTTTGGCGAGCGATGTCCGGCCGCTGCCCAGAAGACCCGACACGCCAAGCACTTCGCCGGCCTTCAACCGGAAGCTGACATCGGCGAATGCGCCCTCCTTGGTCAGCTTGTCCACATCGAGAAGCGTGCTGGACCCTTCGGTGACCGCGCTCGGCGGCGCCTCGGGCACGTCGCGTCCGGTCATGTGGCGGGTCAGCGAGGCGGCGTCGAAATCGGTCGCCGGCCCTTCGGCCACCTTCTTGCCGTTGCGCAGCACGAACACCTTTTCGCAGACCTCGAGCACCTCGGCCAGCTTGTGGCTGACGAAGAGGACCGCGACACCCTCCTCCTTCAGCCGGCGGATGATGGCGAGCAGCGAGCGCACCTCGCGCTCGGTCAGCGCGGTGGTGGGTTCGTCCATGATGATCAGCCGTGCCTCGGAGGCCAGCGCCCGGCAGATGGCGACGAGTTGCTTGTGCGCGACCGGCAGGCTTTCGACCCGCGCATCGAGCGCGATGTCGACGCCGATCCGCTCGAGCACCGATTGCGCCAGTTTGCGCGCGTGGCCGCGGTCAAAAAGGGTGCGGTTCTCGCCAAGCTGCGTCGAAAAGGCGATGTTCTCGGCGACCGACATGTTCGGAAAAAGCGAAAAGTCCTGAAAGATCACCATCACACCGGCGGCGGCGGAAACGCGCGGGTTGAGATTGGTATGCTGCGTGCCGTTGATCGAGATGGTGCCGGCGGTCGGCTGTTCGACGCCCGACAGGATCTTGATCAGCGTCGACTTGCCCGACCCGTTCTCGCCGGCAAGGCAGACCGCCTCGCCCGCATTGACAGTGAAATCGACACCGTCGAGCGCGGTGACGCCGCCGTAGCGTTTGGTCACGCCCTTCATGTCGACCAGGGCGTCGTGAGTTGCCGCTGCCATGCAATGACTTCAAGCAAAATCGGAGATGAAAGAAAAGGAGCGGCGCGGACTGGACGCGCCGCTCCCCCGGGAGGCCGTTCGATCAGAACGGATATTCGGCCATGTTGTCCTTGTTCACATTGACCCAGGCCTGGCCGTAGATGACCTTGCCTTCGAGCGCGACGCTCTCATAGCCCTCGAGGCCCAGATCCATGCCGTCGGTGACTTCCTCGCCGTTCATCACCATGGTGGCGAGCTTGTTCATCGCATAGCCGGCAACGGACGGGTCCCAGAAGCCAATGCCGTCGACCGCGCCCGTCTCCAGATACTGGCCGGCGATGGAGGGCAGCGATGTGCCGAACACGCAGGTTGCATCTTCCATGCCGCGCTCTTCGATCGCAAGGCCGATGCCGGCGACGTCGGTCGAAGCCGACCCCTGCATGCCCTTGACGTTCGGGAAGGCGCGCAGCACCTCTTGTGCCTTCTGGTAGGCGTTCTGGGCGTCGTCGAAGGTCTCGTTCTTGTCGCCGACGAGCGTCATGTTCGGATAGTTGGCTTCCTGGTGGGCGATCGCGCCATCGACCCACTGATTGTGCGTCTGCGAGGTCAGCGAGCCGACGAAGACGGCATATTCGCCCTCACCGCCCATGCAGGTCGCGAGCTGCTCCATCAGGTTGGCGCCGAAATCCTCGTTCCGGAAGGCTTCGATGTCGTAATGGGTGTTCTGCTGGGCAGCCGCCTCATGGGTGATGACGGTGATGCCCTGCTCCATGGCGCGGCCGAGCACCGGCTCCAGCGCCTCGGGCGACATCGGCACGACGGCAAGCGCGTTGACGCCCTGCGCGATCATGTCCTCGATCAGCGCAGCCTGCTGCTGCGGATCGGCCTGGGCCGGACCGACCTGGAAGGCGTTCACGCCATGGTCGGCGGCATACTGGTTGACGCCTTCCTCCATGCGGTTGAACCACTGGATCCCGGCAATCTTGACGACCGTGGCAATCGACGTCTCGTCGGCTGTGGCGGTCGTCGCCGCAAGCGCGGAGCCGGCCAGAAGTGCCGCTGCCATCATCGTGATCTTTGTCTTCATCGCTTTTCCTCCCATTGCCGTCCAGACACGGACGGGTTTCAAGAAACGTGACCGGCGCAGGCCTCCGCCCCGGACGAAACCTTGACGATGCCGGCGTGGCGCCTTCCTCCGAAGACGGCGTCCGCCGAAACGCCCCAGCGGGCGCGGCAAGGTCCTCCCGACCCTTGCATCAAGTGTCCAACCATCTGGCGTGCCTTCAAAATGTGCGCGCGTGTGCGGTTGTGCAACACTTGTGCAACGAGTGCACCTATGTGACTATAAGGGCGCCAAGAACGCGGTCAAGCACAGATTGATGTCCGTGCCTCACGTCCCGACACAAGAGGACGCCGCGGCGGGGAGGAGGCAACGCCAATGGTCGCCGGAAGCCGGCAAGACGACGACATCGTCCAGGCCGCATGGCTCTATCATGTCGGCCGGCTCAGCCAGCAGGAGGTCAGCGAGCGGCTCGGTATCTCCCGTTTCAAGGTGCTGCGCATGCTGGCCGACGCCCGCGAACAGGGCATGGTGCGCATTTCGATCGAGCATCGCACGAGCCGGACACTGGCTCTGGCGGACAGGCTGTCCGAGCGATTCGGCCTGCGCGAAACCCTCGTCGCGCCGGTGCCCGTGGCGCGCGATGACGATGACTATTCGCGCCTGGCCGTCGGCATCATGGCCGCCGCCTATCTGGCACGGGTCGGCAAGAGCGATGCGCCACAGACGATCGGCGTCGGATGGGGCCGCACGCTCGCCTCGATGGCCGACAATCTGGTCGGCCTGACCAATCGCGATCTGACATTTGTGTCGCTGATGGGATCGGTGACGCACGCATCCAACACCGCGCCGGCCGAAGTGTGCGTCCGGCTGGCCGCGCAGACCGGAGGCCAGGCGCTTTTGATGCCCGCGCCGTTTGTCGCCGACAGCGAGCAGGCCTGCCAGATGATCATGGCGCAGAGGCTGGTGCGCGAGGCGCTTGATGCGGCACGCCGGGCGGACCGGATGATCATGAGCGTCGGTGAATGCCGCGACGGCGCGATCCTTTTCGACACCGGGGTTCTGAGCGGCGAACAGATCACGGAGCTGAAGAATTGCGGAGTCGTTGGAGACTGTTGCGGCAATTTCTTCATGCCCGATGGCACGTTGGCGCAGACCGATCTGAACCGCTGCACGCCGTGCATCGGTGTCGAGGACATGCGCAAGACGGACGTGGCGATCACGGCGGGCGGGCTGTCCAAGGCCGAGGCGACATTGGCGATATTGCGGGCCGGGTTCGCCGACCGGCTGTTTGTGGACGAACATCTGGCGGGCCGGCTGCTGGATATGGGCTGAACGGAGGCATCCATGCAGGGATTTGGGGTTCACACCTCCATGTGGACGATGAGTTGGGACCGGCCTGGCTGCGAGTTGGCGGTGCAGAAGGCATCCGACTACGGCATGGACTTCCTCGAGATCGCCCTGCTCGATCCGCCAAATGTGGATGCGGCGCACAGCCGGCAGGTTTTGGAAGCGGCGGAGATGCGCGCGGTCTGCTCGCTCGGGCTTCCGGAACAATGCTGGGCCTCGCGCCACCCGGACAAGGCGGTCGATTTCCTGACGGTCGCGCTCGACAAGACCGCCGCCATGGGCTGCGAGGCGCTGAGCGGCGTTGTCTATGGCGGCATTGGCGAACGGTCGGGCGAGCCGCCGACCGAGCGAGAACTCGACAATGTGGCCAAGGCGCTGGAAAAGGCGGCGCGGCACGCCAAGTCACTGGGCCTTTTGTTCGGCATCGAGCCGGTCAACCGCTACGAAACCCATCTGATCAACACGGGCTGGCAGGGCGTGGCGATGATCGAGCGGATCGGCGCCGACAACATGTTCGTCCATCTGGACACCTATCACATGCACATCGAGGAAAAGGGCATCGCGCAGGGCATTCTCGATGCGCGCGCCCATCTTCGCTACATCCATCTGTCGGAATCGGATCGGGGCACACCCGGCGCCGGCAACATCGCCTGGGACGAGGTGTTCGGGGCGCTGCGGGCGATCGGCTTCGATGGCGGGCTGGCCATGGAGAGCTTCATCAACATGCCGCCAGAGATCGCGCACGGCCTGTCCGTCTGGCGGCCCGTCGCTTCGGGGGAAGCCGAAGTGATGGAGAACGGGCTTCCGTTCCTGCGCAACAAGGCGCGCCAATACGGGCTGATCGCCTAAGCCGTCAGGCGCCGAACAACTCGTCGGCCATCTGGGCCAGGTGCCAATGAACGTTCGGCCCGCCGGCAATCACCTTGGTGCCGTGATCAAGCGCGGTTTTGGCGTCGAGATCGTTGATTGTGCCGCCCGCCTCCTCGATCATCAGGAGGCCCGCCAGGCAATCCCATGAATTCATGTGATCCTCGATGAAGCCCAGCAGGCGGCCGGCAGCGACATAGGCCAGGCTCAGTGCGCCCGAAGCGTTGCGGAAGAACATGCCGCCCTCCCCGAGGATACGCCCGACCATGGCGACCGCGACCGCCCTGTCGGTGCGGCCCGAGACGCCGGCGCCGACCGATCCGTCGGACAGTTCGGAGGCCTGCGCGACCTGCATCGGCTTGCCGTTGACGAAGGCGCCGCCGCCGCGCACGGCGTGGAACATCTCGCCCGAGGACGGCTCGTTGATGACGCCGATCACCGGCAGGCCATGTTCGGTGCAGGCGATCGCCACGCACCATTGCGGAATGCCGCGCACGAAATTGGCGGTGCCGTCGATCGGGTCGATCACCCAGTCGAACCCGCTCGTGCCATGCTTGCGGCCGTGCTCCTCGCCGACAATGCCGTCGTCGGGCCAGCGCGTTCCGATCGCCTCACGCACCAGCGTCTCGGTTTCCTTGTCGGCATTCGAGACCAGGTCCTGGTGCCCCTTGCTTTCGATCGAAAGCGAATCGATGGACCTGAAATGCCCGGCGGCGAAATCGCCCGCCGCACGGGCGACCTCGAGCGCGAAGTCGAGCCGTTGCTGATGTGTCATGACCTGCCGTACCGGGTTCGGGTTGGGCGCGCGGAAGCCGCACGCCGCCGGTCTGCCGCACCGCGCCGGTTTTGTCCATCGCTTCGCAGCCACGGCGCCGGGCATGCCGCTGCTGCCGCGGCACGATTGAAGGCGCGGACCGCGCGCTGTAGAACGCCAGTTGAAAGCCGGACCCGCTGCCATGGACGAGACCATCATCACCGCCGCCATGATCGTCATCGGCGACGAGATTCTTTCGGGGCGGACCCGCGAGGCGAACGCACACCATCTGGCGCGCGTGTTGACCGGCGTCGGCATCGATCTGCGCGAAATCCGGGTGGTTGGCGACGACCGACATGCAATCATCGAGGCGGTCAACACCTTGCGGGCGCGGCACACCTATGTGTTCACCTCGGGCGGCATCGGGCCGACCCATGACGACATCACCGCCGATTCGGTCGGCGCCGCGCTCGGCCTGCCGGTCGAGCCGGACCCGGCCGCCATGACGCTTCTGACCAACCATTACAGGAAACGCGGCCAGGATTTCACGGCGGCGCGCCAGCGCATGGCGCGGGTGCCCGAGGGTGCGGTCCTGATCGACAATCCGGTTACCACCGCGCCCGGCTTTCTGATCGCCAACGTGCATGTGATGGCCGGCGTTCCGGCGATCTTCCAGGCAATGCTCGACAATGTGCTGCCGAGCCTGCGCACCGGCCGCAAGCTCCTTTCTGACAGCATCGAGTGCCCGTTCGGCGAAGGGGTTATCGGCGCGCCGCTCGGCGCGATCCAGGCCGAGCATCCCGATGCGATCATCGGCTCCTATCCGCGCTATGAGGATGGACGGCACTGGGCGGAGATCGTGGTGCGCGCCGCTGACCCGTCCGTGCTGGAGACCGCGTTGGCCGATGTGCGCGGCATGCTGGACGCGCTGGCGCGCGGCGAATAGGCCCGCGTTCCTGCGACCGGCGCTTGCCATTGCGGCTGTGCGCGGCTATCGCACGCCATCTTTTTCGCCGCCCACCAAAACCCCCGCACGGAGCACGCCATGGCCCTGCCCGACAAGTCCTTTCCCGTTTCCTGGGACCAGTTCCACCGCGACGCACGCGCGCTCGCCTGGCGCGTCGCCTCGGTCAGCAAGGAATGGAAGGCGATCGTCACGATCACGCGCGGCGGCCTTGTGCCGGCCGCGATCGTCAGCCGCGAACTGGAAATCCGGGTGATCGAGACGGTCTGCGTCGCCTCCTATCACGACTATGACACACAGGGTCAGATCAAGACGCTCAAGGAAATCAGCGCGGACCTGCTTGCCGACGAAGGCGAAGGCGTTCTGATCATCGACGACCTGACCGACACGGGAAAGACGGCCGAACTGGTGCGCTCGATGATCCCCAAGGCGCATTTCGCCACCGTCTATGCCAAGCCCAAGGGCATGCCGCAGGTGGACACCTTCATTACCGAAGTCAGCCAGGACACCTGGATCTTCTTCCCCTGGGACATGGGTTTCACCTATCAGGAACCGATCGCCGGCGCCGGCAAGGGCTGACGGCACCCGCATGGATGCACCCGCGCCCCAGCCCGCCCTGACGGCCGCGGCCAGGCGCCGGGCGCTCGCAGTGATCCTGATGACCGTGGTCATCAACATGATCGGCGTCGGCCTCGCCTGGCCGATCCTGCCCAAGCTTATCCAGACCATGGGTTCGGGCACGGTTTCCGATGCGGCCGCCGCCTATGCGATCATCGGCACCATCTATGCGCTGGCGCAGTTCCTGTTCTCGCCGCTGATCGGCATCATCTCCGACAAGTATGGCCGGCGCCCGGTCATGCTGGTCACCCTCGCCGGGCTGACGGTCGACTACATCTTCGCCGCCCTCGCCCCGACGCTGTTCTGGCTGGCCTTTGCCCGGCTGGTCGGCGGCATTTTCGGCGCCACGGTGACAACCGCCAACGCCTATGTCACCGACATTTCCGAACCCGAGGAGCGGGCGCGCATCTTCGGGCTGATCGGCGCGGCGTTCGGCGCCGGCTTCATCCTCGGACCGCTGCTCGGCGGCATCCTCGGCGAGATCGATATCCGCCTGCCCTTCTATGCGGCGGCGTGCCTGGGCGCGCTCAATCTGGTCTTCGCCTTCTTCTTCATGCCCGAGTCACTTGCTGAAGAGCGCCGGCGCACGCGGCCGGATTGGCGCGAGGTCAATCCACTGGCGTCACTGCGCAAGATCGCGCAGTTCCCGGCGCTGATGCCGCTGCTCATCGCGCTGCTGATCACCGCGACCGCGCAGCGCGGGCTCGAAGGCACATGGGTGCTCTACACCGAGTTCCGTTTTGGCTGGGGCCTGCGCGATGCGGCCTGGTCGCTGGCCTTTGTTGGGGTCATGTATGTCATCGTGCAGGGGTTTCTGGTCGGGCCGGTCGTGCGCATGATCGGCGACTGGCCCACCGTCATCACCGGTTTTGCCGTCTCCTGCCTGTCCTTGGCGCTTTACGGCGCCGCCACCACGGGCTGGATGGTCTATCCGCTGATCGCGCTCTACGTGGTCGGCAACGGGTTGGGCTCGCCCGCCCTGACGGCAATCTGCTCAAAGAGCGTCGATGGCGACCGGCAGGGCCAGCTTCAAGGGACGCTGCAGGCGATCAATGCGCTCGCGATCATCATCGGCCCGCTTTTCGCGTCGCTCGTGCTCGCCCATGTGTCGGCCGACAACCCGATCGTCAACGTGCCGGGCCTCTGGTTTATCGGCGGCGCGTTCGTTTTCGCGCTGGCGGTCATCCTTGCCGTTCGCGCACGCCCGCGCTGAATCCCTGCGGCCCTATTGTGACAATTCACAGTTGATTCGGTGCCGGGGCAGGCACATTTGCTCCGATAGGCGATAGTATCGAGGCGAATCGCCAGCCGACACATTCGACCCGAAAGGACCTCATGGCCGAGGACGGCACGCTCTCACGGATATTGAACCAGCTCAGGCGGGCCATCGGCGCCACGCCGGAGCCAGATCCCGTGCGCGCCGAACAGGTCGCGGCCCTTGTCTGGCGCAAGGCCGGCAAGAAGAAGGTCGAGGTGCTGCTGATCACCAGCCGCGGCACCGGGCGTTGGATCCTGCCCAAGGGATGGATCGAAGCCGGCGAAGCGATGAGTGAGGCCGCGGCGCGCGAAGCCTGGGAAGAGGCCGGCATCGAAGGCAGCGTGACCGAACAACCGGTCGGCACCTACGATTACGACAAGCTGGAGGATGACGGCCAGGCCATCCCCTGCCGCACCCATGTGTTCGCGCTGGCGGTCACCCGGCAGGCCAAGGACTGGCCCGAACGGGACGAGCGCGAGCGCAAATGGGTGCCCGCGGCGGAAGCCGCGGCGATGGTCGAGGAGCCCGAACTGACGGCGCTTCTGGACGCATTTGCCACCGGCTGGAAGAAGATGGCCGCCTGACCGGAACCCGTTCGGCCTTGGCCGGGGCGGCGGAGAATCGCGGAAAGCCGGACTCCGCAACGGTTAACAAAGTCTGACTTGTCCCCGATATTCAGCATGCACAACCTCTATATGTTGTGTTTTCGCTTTTGCCTGAATCTAGCCCTTGACCGTCCGGCACGAGTCGCCTTTTATGACGATCGTGCGACATTGGGAGCACATCGGGCGGGCCAGAACCGCTCGGGATTTTCAGCGTTCATGTTGGCGTTTCAGACGCGGCAGTGACGGTCATCCGTCGCATCCGTGCGGGGGTTTTCGTGTGCGTTGGACAGATCGGTACGGGATGCGATCGAGGGGACGAAATTGGCTGTTAACACAATATTTAGCGTTTGCGGCCCAACTAACCACAAGATAAGGTAGCCGTCGCGACGCAGGCGGCGCCACGCGCAGGCAGGACGTCGAACACTTCTTCTGGTTGACACGGCCTTTGGCCCGACGGTGAAAACCCAAGGGATTCAAGGCCGATGCGGCCGCCGGAACCGATCCGGCGGACGGGAGCGATTTGTGATCATGCGGGCCGCGTGACGGTCTGTGGAAAAGACACTATATATAGAGGGCACGAGGGACGACATGCATATCGAGCGGCACTACACGAAGGACGGTCAGTCACCCTATGCGGACATCGCCTTCCGCAAGGCGACAAGCGAGATCAGGAACCCGGACGGTTCGATCGTCTTCCGGCTCGAAAACATCGACGTGCCCGATCAGTTCAGCCAGGTCGCGGCCGACATTCTGGCGCAGAAATATTTCCGCAAGGCCGGCGTGCCCGCCCGCCTGAAGAAGGTCGAGGAGAACTCCGTCCCCTCCTTCCTGTGGCGCTCGGTCGCCGACGAGGCGGCGCTGGCCGAACTGCCCGAAGATGAGCGTTACGGCCCGGAGACCGATGCGCGCCAGGTGTTCACGCGGCTCGCCGGCACATGGGCCTATTGGGGCTGGAAGGGCGGCTATTTCGACACCGAAGACGATGCCCGCGCCTTCATGGACGAACTCAGCTACATGCTGGCGACCCAGCGTGTGGCGCCCAATTCGCCGCAATGGTTCAACACCGGCCTGCACTGGGCCTACGGCATCGACGGACCCGGCCAAGGCCATCATTATGTCGACCCTTTCACCGGCAAGCTGACCAAGTCCAAGTCCGCCTACGAACATCCCCAGCCGCATGCCTGCTTCATCCAGTCGGTGGGCGATGATCTCGTCAATGAAGGCGGCATCATGGATCTTTGGGTGCGCGAGGCGCGCCTGTTCAAGTATGGCTCGGGCACCGGCACCAACTTCTCGCACCTGCGCGGCGAAGGCGAAAAACTGTCAGGCGGCGGCAAATCGTCGGGCCTGATGAGCTTTCTGAAGATCGGCGACCGGGCCGCGGGCGCCATCAAGTCGGGCGGCACGACACGGCGCGCCGCCAAGATGGTCGTCGTCGACATCGACCATCCGGACATTGAAAACTATATCGACTGGAAGGTGCGCGAGGAGCAGAAGGTCGCCGCCCTCGTCACCGGATCGAAGACCGTCGCCAGGCATATGGGCGCGATCATGAAGGCCTGCGTCAATTGCGAGGCCGACAATGACAGCGACTGCTTCGACCCGAACAAGAACCCCGCGCTCAAGCGCGAAGTGAAGGCCGCCAAGAAGGCGCTGGTGCCCGAAAATTACATCCAGCGCGTCATCCAGTTCGCGCGGCAGGGCTATACTGACCTCGAATTCAAGACCTACGACACTGACTGGGATTCGGATGCCTATCTGACCGTCTCGGGCCAGAACTCGAACAATTCGGTCTCGCTGTCGGACGAGTTCCTGCGCACGGTCGAAGGCGATGGCGACTGGAACCTGGTCAACCGCATCGACGGCAAGGTCGCCAAAACGCTGCCGGCCCGCGATCTGTGGGAGAAGATCGGCTATGCCGCTTGGGCGTCGGCCGATCCGGGCCTTCACTACAACACGACCATGAACGATTGGCACACCTGTCCCTCCGGCGGGCGCATTCGCGGCTCCAACCCGTGCTCGGAATACATGTTCCTGGACGACACGGCCTGCAATCTGGCCTCGCTCAACCTGATGCAGTTCGCCGATCGCGACACCAAGAAGATCGATGTCGCCGCCTATGAGCACACCGTGCGGCTGTGGACGGTCGTTCTGGAAATCTCGGTGATGATGGCGCAGTTCCCGTCCAGGCAGATCGCCGAACTGTCCTACAAGTACCGCACGCTGGGCCTTGGCTATGCCAATATTGGCGGCCTTCTGATGTCGTCGGGCATTCCCTATGATTCCGACGAGGGCCGGGCGATCGCCGGCGCGCTGACGGCGATCATGACCGGCGTGTCCTATGCGACATCGGCGGAAATGGCGGGCGAACTGGGCCCCTTCCCCGGCTACAAGCCGAACGCGAAGAACATGCTGCGCGTGATGCGCAACCATCGCCGCGCCGCCTATGGCGAAACGCAGGGCTATGAGGATTTGGCGGTCAATCCCGTCGCGCTCAAGGCCGCCGACTGCCCCGACGCGACGCTGATCGACCGCGCCCGCGCCGCCTGGGACCGGGCGATCGAACTGGGCGAGAAGAACGGCTACCGCAACGCGCAGGCCACCGTCATCGCGCCGACCGGCACGATCGGCCTGGTCATGGATTGCGACACGACCGGCATCGAACCGGACTTCGCGCTGGTCAAGTTCAAGAAACTCGCCGGCGGCGGCTATTTCAAGATCATCAACCGCGCCGTGCCGGCAGCGCTGCGCACGCTGGGCTATTCGGAAGCCGAGATCGCCGAGATCGAGGCTTATGCGGTCGGCCATGGCAATCTGAACCAGGCGCCGGCGGTCAACCCCGCCTCGCTCAAGGCGAAGGGCTTTGACGACGACAAGATCGCCGCCGTCAACACCGCGCTCGAAAGCGCCTTCGACATCAAGTTCGCCTTCAACAAGTTCACGCTGGGCGAGGATTTCTGCCGCGACACGCTGGGCCTGACCGACGAGCAGCTCGACGATTTCAACTTCGAGATGCTGCCGGCGCTGGGCTTTTCCAAGGCCGACATCGAGGCCGCCAACATCCACATTTGCGGCGCGATGACGCTGGAAGGCGCTCCGCACCTGAAAGACGAGCATCTGCCCGTCTTCGATTGCGCCAACCCCTGCGGCAAGATCGGCAAGCGCTATCTGTCGGTGAACTCGCACATCGACATGATGGCCGCCGCCCAGCCCTTCATCTCCGGCGCGATCTCCAAGACGATCAACATGCCCAACAATGCGACCGTCGAGGAGTGCAAGGACGCCTATATGCGCTCCTGGAAGAAGGCGCTGAAGGCCAATGCGCTCTATCGCGACGGCTCGAAACTGTCGCAGCCGCTCAACGCCTCGATCATCGAAGAGGATGAGGACGAAGATGATGCGGTCGACGCGCTGGTCGAAGCGCCCGCCGCCGCCCGCGCCGTGCAGGTCACCGAGAAGATCGTCGAAAAGGTGATCGAGCGGGTGCGCGAGCAGGAAAAGCTGCCGACGCGCCGCAAGGGCTACACCCAGAAGGCCAAGATCGGCGGCCACACCGTCTTCCTGCGCACCGGCGAATATGATGACGGGCGCCTGGGCGAGATCTTCCTCGACATGAACAAGGAAGGCTCGACGCTGCGCGCGCTGATCAACAATTTTGCGATTTCTGTTTCCCTCGGGCTCCAGTATGGCGTGCCGCTCGAGGAATATGTCGACGCCTTCGTCTTCACGAAGTTCGAGCCGGCCGGCATGGTGCAGGGGAACGACGCGATCAAGAACGCCACCTCGATCCTCGACTATGTGTTCCGCGAACTGGCGATCTCCTATCTGGGCCGGCACGATCTGGCCCATGTCGACCAGTCGGAGTTCTCGTCCACACCGCTCGGCAAGGGCATCGAGGGCGGCACCACCCAGCCGGTCTCGACAGGCTGGACGCGCGGCCACAAGCTGTCGGTCGTCTCGGGCAACGCGCCCACGGACGCGCCGGCGGGCGCGGGCACGAGCAATGTGACGGCGATCTCGCCCGGCGCCGGCGCCACGGCGCTTGCCACCGCGCAAAAGCCGGTGCTCGAACAGCAGCAGGAGGTTTCGGCCTTCCACCGCGACTATGCCGAGCGCGCCGAGACCTTCAAGGCGGAAAGCGAGGCGGAAGCCTCCGCCGACGCCCAGGCCGACGCCCAGGCCGACCGCCAGGCGGCGGCGCAGGCGGCCGCCGCCGCGGCCACCGGCCTGTCACCGGACACGGCCAAGAAGCCCGACGCGGACGATGCCAAGCAGATCGAGGCCGAGCGGCGCATGAAGGCGGTGATGCAGGGCTATACCGGCGACATGTGCGGCGAATGCTCGAACTTCACCATGGTCAGGAACGGCACGTGCCTGAAGTGCGACACGTGCGGGGCCACGAGCGGGTGTAGTTAGGAGAATCAAGTCCTTGTGGAAAGCAATCGCCCGGGAAGCAATTCCCGGGCGGAAATGCTAAGTGGAACATAGATCGAACAACCAGATCAGGACAGGAGAAGCCGGCGGACGTAGAAATGCCAAAGCCGATCCAACTGGATCGGCTTTGACTACCGCAAATGAACAGGCCACTGCGGGGCGAAGGAACTCAGGATCCCTCCCTTTTGCAAGAAGACCTTACGAGGATTCTGACTTCTGTGTCGAGGTGGCGATCAACGAAAACCACTTAGGATGCGTCATGTTCAACAACTCTGATGAGCACAAGAAAGTCACGATCTGGCAAAAAGCGACCATCGTGCCCGGCTATGATTCAACTCGTTATCGAAAAGATCGCCACGGTTGGTGGATCGCCTACGACGAATACGGCCAACTTACGACCTATGGATGGGAGTTTGATCACATACGACCGTCGTCATTGATGGGCAGTGATGAAGTTTCAAACCTCCAACCGCTGCACTGGCGAGCCAATCGAGCAAAATCCAATAGGCTAATCGGATAGCGCCCCGAGGCACCCCCTCCACCGTCATCCCTGTGCTTGTCACAGGGATCCATTCCGTGATGAGGATTACGGGTGAAAGCGGTGAAGGACGACCGCGATGGCGATGCGGGTGCTCTTGATTGCAGCCGCATCACGGTTGGATTGGCCTCAGGAATGGATTCCGGGGACAAGCCCCGGAATGACGGCGGTGTTGTTTGCGTCGCCTCTGTAGCCGCCCATCTCCACACCGCAAACGACCGTCACCCAAGTCGCCGTTTAGCCGCTAAGGCCATCCCCTTCTCCGTCATCCCTGTGCTTGTCACAGGGATCCATTCCTGAGACCTTCGCAGGTATGCGCAGGGGTTACGTCTATATGCTCGCATCCAAGAAAGGTGGCACGCTCTATGTCGGCGTGACGTCCGATCTTGCCCAGCGCGTGTGGGAGCATGAGAACGGTGTTGGATCGAAGTTCACCGCCAAGTATGGCTGCAAGCGGCTCGTCTGGTTTGAGGAACATGATTTGGTGACGCGGGCGATCACCCGCGAAAAGACGATCAAGAAGTGGCCGCGCCGGTGGAAGATCAACGCGATCGAAGAGATCAATCCCGATTGGAACGATCTGCGGCCTTGGTTGTTGTAGCGCACGCTTGATTGCAGCCGCGTCACGATGGGCGCCGCCTCTGGAATGGATCCCTGTGACAAGCACAGGGATGACGGGGTTGAGGGATTGCGCCGGCGTTTGCGGACAAAGGCGCCCCGCCCCCGCCCAAAACTTATCCCCCATACCTGCCACCACCCCTATCCTGCCCTCACCGCCTTTGCGGAACAGGCACGGTTGACCCGCCGTGTTGCGAAGGCGGCGATGGCGCAGTTGGTCATGCAGAGGTGTGTGGCTGGGCGATGAGCCCCCAAGCTGCGGCGGAATGAAGGTGCGGAGCGTTGGGCGCCGTGCCGTGCGCGAGTCCCCGCGTGCGGTTCAAGCGGTGCCGACGCCCGGCGCGGCCGAGATTCGTCGCCACGGGGCTGTGGCGGGGCAGATGAAGGTGTCACAACGCGCCGGCCAAGCGGCCTCCAACGAGCGATCTCTTGGGGCCGGCGCTGCGCATGACGATCACCGCAAGCCCGTCGAACGGGCGGTCCGGCGACCGCATTTGTTCTTGTGCACGACGGCGGTCACCGGATCGCCCGTTGTTCAGGTTTTTCGCGCTCACGGCAGTTCTCCTGCCGGAGAACGCCTCCGCATGGGCGGCGAAACGTCGCCGACGCGCAGTCGCGCTTGCGGGCTTCGCCCGAAAAGCCTGACGCACGCTGAGCGCAGCGAAGCGCAAGACCTTGGGCCATCAAAGAAGTCTCTCGCTCGCCGTGGTTCTGCCGCCGGAGAAGGCTTCCGCACGGGCGACGAAATGCCGGCGGCCACGGCGGCGCGGGCGTCCAACGAAAAAGGCCCCGCGCCGAAGCGCGGGGCCAGTCGATCGATACTGAAGAGCCCGTCCCCCGGGCCGGCGCTTACCAGTTGATGGCGAAGCGGCCTCCGATCGCATAGGACCAGTCGCTGCTGACCGTGTAGGCGAAGGTGTCGCCCGGTCCGCCGCGACCCGGAATGGCTTCGGCCGCAACCGCGCCGCCGGTCAGGTGGCTGATCGCGCCGCCAAGCTGCAGCGAGGCGCGCTCGCCCTGCATGCGGACGCCGGCTGCAACGGTCCAGGTGTCGGTGAAGACATCCTCGGTGGTCGACACGCCCTGATCCCAGGTCAGGCTGACCGAACCGGAGAGCCAATCGTTGAACTGGCGTCCGACACCGCCGGTGACGGTCCAGCCGTCGTTCCAGAAGAATTCGAGGCGCCGCACGCCCGGCAGCGGGCCGCCGGTGACGGTGTAGTTGAGGGTCTGCAGCACGCTCCAGTCGGTCCATTTGACCGAACCGAAGACCAGCGTGCCCTCGGCGACACCGGTCTGCGCGCGCAGTTCGATCGACTGCGGCAGCGTGCCGTTGCCCAAGGTGGTGCCGGTTCCGCCCGGTACCAGCGCGTCGGCGGCGGTAGCGAACGTGCCGGCCGGGTTGTGTGTCACCTGGCTGCGATAGAGAAGCTGGACGCGCGCGGCGATCTCGGGAACCTCATAGGCGATGCCGATGCGGTAGCCCGGATTGTAGCCGCCATTGAAGGACAGCGCGCCCTGTGTGCCGTTCAGCGTGCCACCGATCGCGTTGGCCACGTTCGCCGGCTGGCCAGCGGCCAGAAGACCGCCGGTGATGATGGCGCCCTGGAACTGGACGGTCTCGACGAAGTTGAAGTTCTCGATGAACACGCCGCCGATCAGCGACAGGCGGCCCGAGCCCATCTCGCCGAACGAGCCGACATTGTTGAACATGACCGCGCAGGTCAGGCCGAATTCGTCGGTGGTGAACTGGCGGCTGACGAGACCCGTGCCATCCGCAAGGCCTGCGGCGATGGCTTGCGGGCCGTAGGAGGAGCTGCCGCCATAGGGCTGGGTGTAGGTGCCGGCGCAGCGCGCATATTCGGTCAGGTTCAGCTTCACCGCGCCGGTCGGCACGACATAGCTGTTGGTGTAATTGGGGTCGGCGGAAGCGACACCGTTGATCGTCGCATAGCCGCGCTGCGGCGAAACGACGGTCGCGCCGGCGCGCATGTTGAAATTGCCCTCTTCAAAGAGGATGTCGGTGTCCGCCGTGCCGCGCGAAAAGCCGGCGGCCTGGGCCGATGCGACCATCAGCGCCGTGCCCGCTACACCGGCAAGAAAAACCTTGATTGCCCCACCCATGGGATCCCTCCAGCTTATGTCTTTGTCCCGTTGTGACCGAAACGCGGCGGACAGATCAAGCACAATCGGAGCGCACAGTTCGGTCATCGGTCGCCGGCCAAGTTCAAGGCAGAGATTGTCGGCGCATTCGACGGTCGAAAGAGCCCATCGACAGCGCATGCCCACAAAAAAGCCCAAAACTTTCAAGCAAAAACCGCTTTTGGCGGTGAATTGGGCAGGCTCTGATGCCACTGTTGCAAAAGCGTCACAATGCTGCCCTTTTTGGCAGCACGCCCCTGACGCAGGCGTCAACGGCGCGCCGAAGCGCCTCAAATTCCAGCGATTCGCGCCAGCGCGGCTTCCAGCTTCTCCAGCGCGGGCGCTGCTTCGGCCAGCTTGTCGCGTTCGGCCTGCACCACATCGGGCTTGGCGTTGGCGACAAACTTGTCGTTGGCAAGCTTCTTCTCCAGCCGCGCGATCTCGTCGCGCGCCTTGGCGATTGCCTTTTCGAGCCGCGCCTTCTCGGCCCCGATGTCGATCAGCCCGCCGAGCGGCAGGCAGACGGTCGCCTCGCGCACGACGATCTGGGCGGCGCCCTGGGGCGCGGTGCTTTCGATGATGATGTCCTCGGCCCGGGCAAGCTGCTTGATCGCCGGGTCGTGGCGGACGAGCCTTTCGCAGGTGGTCTCATCGGCACCGACGACGACCAGCGGCGCCTTGGCCGATGGCGGCACGTTCATTTCGGCGCGCACCGAGCGGATGCCGGAAACCAGTTCGACGAGCCAGTTGATCTCGTCGGCGGCCGCGGCGTCTTCCACCGCCGGTACCGGCCAGGCGGCATGGCAGAGCAACTCTTCGCGGTCGCCGGTCAGCGCCCACAGCTCTTCGGTGATGAAGGGCATGAACGGATGCAGCAGTTTGTAGATCTCATCGAGCGCATAGGCCGCACAGGCGCGGACTTCGGCCTTGGCGTCCTCGTCGTCACCGGCAAAGACCGGCTTGAGCAGTTCCAGATACCAGTCGCAGAACGTGTTCCAGACGAAGCGATAGATTGCGGCGGTCGCTTCATCGAACCGGTAGGTCTCGATGCAGCGCGAGACCGCACGTTCCGCCTGTCCGAGCTCGGTCAGAATCCAGCGATTGACCGAGAGGCTGGTTCGCGCAGGATCAAAGCCGGGCGCACGCGCCACCCCGTTCATTTGCGCAAAGCGGGTGGCGTTCCACAGCTTGGTGCCGAAATTGCGATAGCCGGCAATGCGCTGCGGATCGAGTTTGACGTCGGTGCCCGGCGTTGCCAGCGCGGCCAGCGTGAACCGCAGCGCATCGGCCCCGTACTCGTCCACCAGCTCCAGCGGATCGATGACATTGCCCTTGGACTTGGACATCTTGTCACCGCGCTTGTCGCGCACGAGCCCGTGAATATAGACGGTATGGAACGGAGCGATGCCGTTTCCGGCCTCGTCCTTCATGAAGTGCAGACCCATCATCATCATCCTGGCCACCCAGAAGAAGATAATGTCGAACGCCGTCGAGAGCACCGAGGTCGGATAATAGAGTTCGAGCGCCGGGTCGGTCTCGTTGGGCCAGCCAAGCGTCGAAAACGGCCAGAGCGCGGACGAGAACCAGGTGTCGAGCACGTCGGGATCGCGCCGCAGGTCGACATCGTCGCCATAATGGGCGCGCGCCTCGGCTTCGGCTTCGTCCGCAGATCGGGCGACGAACACCTTGCCGTCGGGGCCGTACCAGGCAGGGATCTGATGACCCCACCACAATTGGCGCGAGACGCACCAGGGCTGGATGTTCTCCATCCATTCGAAATAGGTCTTGGACCAGTTCTCGGGCACAAACTGCGTGCGGCCTTCACGCACCGCCGCGATGGCCGGTTTGGCCAGTTCCTGGGCATTGACGAACCATTGGTCGGTCAGCATCGGCTCGATGACCACGTTCGACCGGTCGCCGAAGGGCTGCATGATCCGCTTCGCCTCCACGAAGGGAACGGTGTTGCCCTCCTCGTCGATCGTCATCACCGCCAGTCCGTCGGCGTTGATCTGATCGACCACCCGCTGGCGCGCCTCGAAACGGTCGAGACCGCGCAGATCGTCGGGCACCAAATTGATCGCGTCGGTCTCGGCCATGTCGAGCGTCCGCTCGCCACGGGCGACCGCGCTGGCGATGGCGGCGGCTTCGGCATAGGGCGCCCCGTCGGCGCGCATCGCCGCGACCGTGTCCATCAGGCGATACAGGGGAATGCCGCCGCGCCGGGCGACGTCATAGTCGTTGAAATCATGAGCCCCGGTGATCTTCACCGCACCCGAGCCGAAGTCGGGGTCCGGATAATCATCGGTGATGATCGGGATCAGGCGGCGGTGCTCCTTGGGGCCGACCGGGATCTCGCACAATTTGCCGACGATCGGCGCATAGCGTTCGTCTGACGGGTGCACCGCCACCGCGCCGTCGCCCAACATCGTCTCCGGACGCGTCGTTGCGATCGAGATGTAGTCGCGTGTCTCACGCAGCGTGACGTTTCCGTCCCCGTCCTTTTCGACATACTCGTAGGTCTCGCCGCCGGCCAACGGGTATTTGAAGTGCCACATGTGGCCGTCGACCTCGATGTTCTCCACTTCGAGGTCGGAAATCGCTGTCTCGAATTTCGGGTCCCAGTTGACCAGACGCTTGCCACGATAAAGCAGGCCTTCCTCATAAAGGCGCACGAAGACTTCGAGCACGGCTTTGGAGAGGCCCTGATCCATCGTGAAGCGTTCGCGCGACCAGTCGCAGGAGACGCCGAGCCGCTTGAACTGGTTGAAGATCTGACCGCCGGACTCCTCCTTCCAACGCCAGACCCGCTCGACAAACCTCTCGCGGCCCATCTCGCGCCGCGTCATGTTCTCGCCGCTCTCGGCAAGCTGGCGCTCGACGACCATCTGCGTGGCGATCCCGGCATGATCCATGCCCGGCTGCCACAGCACGTTATTGCCGAGCATGCGCTGGTGCCGGATCAGGACATCCTGCAGCGTGTTGTTGAGCGCGTGGCCGATATGAAGCGTGCCGGTGACGTTGGGCGGCGGAATGACGATGCAATAGGGATCGGCACCTTCGCGCGCGCCGGCGCCGGCGGCAAAGGCGTTCGCCGCATCCCATTTGGCGGCAATGCGCGGTTCGACGCTTTTGGCGTCAAAAGTCTTGTCCAGCATGAGAAAGGTTCCGTTCGCGCCGGGAGAAATCCCGCCGCTGTAAACCGGATGCATCCGGCCCTGTCAACAAAGGGCCCGCTGCCGGCGCACCCGGCCCGACCGGCGTCGGTAAGCTGGCCTTGCCCGGCCCGCCTCGCCCGATCAATCCTGGCGCGGATCGCCGCGCGCGATGCGTTCGATCTCGGCGCGCACCAGCCGCTCGACCATCGATGGCAGATTGTCGTCCAGCCACTCGGCCAGCATCGGACGCAGCATCTGTTCGGTCATCGCTTCGAGATCCCGTCCGGCCTGCGCCTTGAGCGTTTCGGACAGCGCGCTGAACGAGGTCTCCACCGAGCGGCTGACCTCGCTGGATATCAGAGGTTCGAGTGCCGTTGCGTCCGCCACGCTGTCGGCATCGGCGCCGACGACGCTTGCTGCCGGCGGCTCGTCCGGCGCCGCATCGACCATCACGGCAGGCGCCGCCGGCCTGAGCTGGCCGGCCGAACGCAATTCGCCGGAGGTCGCCGAAAGCACGCTTGCCACCTCGGCGAAGGCGCGGCTGTCATCTTCGGAAAAGCGCGCCTCATACTTGCCGTTGGCCCTCGCCGGGGTGACATTCACATCGCTGGCCGCCGCGTCGATGACGCTCTCGCGGCCGTCGAATGTCCCAGGCGCACGGGCATCGAGTGCCCCGGCAAAATCATCGAGATCGGATCGGCTCATCGGCGGCCGCCCGGCACCTGTATCCTCGCCCTGCATTTCTGCGGCAGAATCCGGCGCCGTCACTTGTGAAGCCGGGTCCTGCGCGGGCCGTTGCGGGGCGGCGTCTTGGGTGTCGCTGCGCTCGATGATCCGGCGGATCGACGACAGGATATCGTCCATCGAAGGCTGGTCGTTGGTGGGGTTGGGTTGGCCCATGGCGTTCGTCGTCCCGCTGCGCTTTTGCGAATCACTGGACCGACATTAGCCAACCGTCCGTGCAATGAGAATCCCGGGGCACGCGATTGCACCGGCATTCACAGGAATGCGTGGCAGCCAGCGGATAACCGAATCAGCGGCCGTCCGGCGTGCGCAGCCCGTACCAGAGGTCCTTGACCGCGTTGTAGTGCTCTTCTGGATTGTGCTGGCGCACATTCAGACCAAGACGGGACGCGGTCAGACGGCCGACGGCGGAAGCAAGCGCGTAAGAGGATACGACGAGGTTGCGCTGGGCTTGGACCTGCGCGACCTGCGCGTCGAGCACGGTCGCCTGGGCGTTGAGCACGTCGAGCGTCGTGCGCTGACCGACATTGCGTTCCTCGATGACGCCGTTGAGCGCCAGTTGCGAAGCACGCACCGATTCCTGATTGGCGCTTAGTGAGGCACGCGAGGCCTCGAGCTGGGTCCAGGCCGAGGCGACCGCGGCGCGGACCTGATCGCGCGCAACGTCGATGTCGATGCGGGCCTGGCCGAGTTCCTCCTTGCGCTGGCGAACCGTCGCGCTGGCCTGGCCGCCCTGATAGATCGGTACAGTGACCTGCGCACCGATCGAGGCCGCGGTTCCGGAGGTGCTGCCCTGGCTGGTCGAGGTCGTGGCTTGCGACAAAGACGCGCTCAAACCGATCTGGGGCAGGAAGGCGCCTTCGGCCGCCTTGACGCTGAAGAGGCTGGAATCGACAAGCGCATCGCGCACCTTGATCGCCGGATGGGTGGCAAAAGCGGTCGAATAGGCGCCATCGAGCGAGCCGGGCAGCAGTCGGGAGAGCGGCTGCGCCGGCGACAGGGCGCCGGGATTGACGCCGGTCAGTTGGCGGTAGACCGCTTCGCTCGAGCCGACAGAGGCGCGCGCGGCGGTCAGTTGCGCGCGGGCACCGGCAAGGCTCGCCTCGGCCTGGGCGACATCGGTGCGTGTACCCTCGCCCACTTCGAAGCGCGCACGCGCGGCGCGAAGCTGCTCTTGCAGGAATTCGAGGTTGCGTGCCCTCAGCGATGCGATCTGCCGGTTCTGGATGACGTCCATATAGGCCTGCGCCGTGTCGAACAGAACATTCTGCTCAGTATTGCGCAGATTCTGCCGTTCGGCGCGCACACCCGCTTCGGCGGCCTGTACATTGTTGCGCGTCTGGAAGCCGTCGAAGATCGCCTGATTGATCTCGATGCCGAAGCTGACCTGCGACTGGCCACGGCCCGTCAGGGGGCCGCCACGGGAGTCCGACGAATAGACGATGCCGGATGAGCCGGTGACCCGGGGCCGCATGCCGGATTTGGCCAGCGGCACGCCCTCATTGGTCGCCCGCAGGCCGGCACGCGCAGAATTGAGCTGCGCATTGTTCTCATAAGCCTTGGCGAGCGCGCCATGAATCGTGTCGGCAGCCCATGCGGGCACAGGCGCCACCGAAACCGCCAGCGCCACGAAACCCGAAATCCAAATTCGACGCATACCGTCTCCTGTCGGCGCTTGGCCCACCTGCGCTTGTCGAGCGAACTAGAGCGCACTGCACTCAATTAGAAGTGGCAGCCGCGGTGCGGCAAGTTAACAAAATATAACGTACCGGCTTTTGGATGGTCTGTTGCCGATCGGCAACGCCCAAAAAAGCCGATTCCTCAGAATGCAAATTCGGGTTCCTTGGCGAAGCCCGGCAAGGCCTTGGCCGAAACGTTGAAGACCCGGCGGTGCGACAGGATACCCTCATCGTCGCGTATGTGCAGCACCGCAAATCCGGTCGGGCCATGTCCCTCAACGACCACGAGACGGCCGCCCGGCTTGAGCTGCTCGAGCAGCGCGGACGGCACGGCATCGACCGCGCCAGCCATGAAGATGACATCGTAGGGACCCTCGCCGGTCAGCCCTTCATTGAGAGGGCCGGGCACGACGGCGACGCTGTCAAAGCCGTTTTCGCCGAGCGCTTCGGTGGCCTGGGCGGCGAGCGCCTCGTCGCTTTCAAGCGCAATCACAGCGCCGCAGAGGCGCGACAGAATGGCCGAGGAATAGCCGAGGCCGCAGCCGACATCGAGAACCAGGTCCGACGGCCGCAGATCGGCCAACTGGACGAGCCGGGCAAACGGTGCCGGGTCCATCATGTAGCGGGGCAGCCCTGCGCCCTCATTGAGCTCGATATCGTCGTCGATGTAGGCGAACGGGCGCTGACGGGCGGGCACGAAGGCCTCGCGCGGTACGGTCAGCATCGCTTCGATGATCGCAGTGTCGGTCACATCGCTCGGCCGGACCTGGCTGTCGACCATGGCGCGCCGCAGTTCGTTGAAATCCTGGCCCATCTCAATCGTCCCGTTTCAGGCATTGCGCGTGTGCACGCCCACCACTTGCCGGATCACCGGCCCGAGAGCACGGTTCACCGCGTACAGAAAAGATGGAGGCCTCGCCCGGAATCGAACCGGGGTACAAGGATTTGCAGTCCTCTGCGTAACCACTCCGCCACGAGGCCATGGCGCCACCTGCGTATCGCGCGCCGTGTTAACAGAGGGTTTTTGCCGCGACAAGCAACCAAAGCCGCAAAGCGCTGCCTGTACGACATTTTTTCGCAGGCGCATCCTCAGTTGCGCGGCGGGCCCGAGCGTTTTCGCCCCTGTCGCACGGCAAACCGCCGACGGATGCGGCGCAGCAGATGCAGTTCATGCGACAGGATGAACAGGCCCAGCGGGATCATCCAGAAACCGAGAACCGGCAGAAAGCCGAAGACGCCCAGGACACACAGCGCGATGCCGAGCGTCAAACGGGCGCGACGCGACCCGGGTTTGGGAAATTCGCGCCCGAACAGCCGGTAGACCGGGCGCCGGTTCGCGTCATCACGGGGACCGATCTCCGCATCGTCATCGCGGGAGCCGCCCCTGTCGGTTTCGTGCGTCATCGCCAACCGGTTCTGCTCGTCCATCGGAAGGTCCCGTTCATCGTCCGCCGGCCATCGAAAGCGCCAAACGGGACGGTCGATTGCCTGGCGCGCCTGAAGTGAGCACCCGTGCGGACCCGTTCAAGGCGGCGGCGCCAAAAAAGCGGCCACCTTGACATTGACCGACATTTTCCCCTTTTCAACACCACGGTCGGTTTGATATAGCCCGCCGGCATTCGAGTTTTCCCCAGTAGCTCAGCGGTAGAGCGCTCGACTGTTAATCGATCGGTCGCAAGTTCGAATCTTGCCTGGGGAGCCAGACCCGAGGGGCCGGCGCGCTGCGCCGGCCCCCTTGTCTTTCTGAAAAACCGTCACGCCGGCATGTCGGCCCCGCGCAGACGCACCTCGACCCGCGTGCCGCGTTCGCGCGCGCCGGCAACCAGGCGCACGCTGCCCTCGAAAAGGGCGGCGATCTCGTTGACGATGGCAAGGCCCAGCCCGCCGATATCGCCTTGCCGGGGCGCCGTTGTGCGGTAGCGTTCCATCACGGTGGCGCGCAGTTCGGCGGGAATGCCACAGCCATCATCCTCGACCGACAGGACCGCCGTGTCGCCTTCGGTGCGCACCGCGACGACGATGCTGGCGCCGGCCTCCGCGTGGCGGATCGCATTGTCGATCAGATTGGAGATCATCTCGCGCAGCAGCACCGGATCGCCGCGACAGCCTACCGGCGCACCGCCCTCATAGGCCAGATCGAATCCGGCGCGCGCGGCGGGCAGGACGAAGCTCTCCGCGGTCGCTCGGGCCACCGCATCCAGATCGACCGCGCCGCTGGCGGCGGCCTTGGAGGTCGTTTCGTCCACCCGCGCCAGAAGCAGCAATTGCGCCAGCGTGCGCTCCGCATCGGCGACAGCCTGGTCGCAATCATGGATCGCGTGATGGGCCTCATCGAGCGATTTCGCCTGAGCCGCAATGCCCAGTTGCGTGCGCACGATCGCCAGCGGCGTACGCAATTGGTGGCTCGCATTGCCGGTGAAATGGCGCAGCGCGCTCAACGCCCCGTCGAGCCGGGCCATGAATCCGTTGATGCGGTCGACCAGACCGCCCACTTCCTGCGGCACATTGTGTTCGATGGGGCGCAGATCTTCGGGACTGCGACGGCCGATCGCCTGTTCGAGGCGGCCGAGGGGACGCAGCGACCGCGTTACCGCCACCCAGACGATGATGGCGGCGGCGAAGATGAGGAGGAACTGTCGCAGCGCGGTGCGCACGAGGATGCGCTGTGCCAGCGCTTGGCGCGCATTGGTGGTCTCGGCGACGGTGACGCGGAAGGCGACGGACCGCTCGCCGGTCGAGGCCGTTCCGCGATAGGTCGCTATGCGGATCGGCTCGCCCCGGAACGCGCCGTCGGCAAAGGTGAACGGAATACCCGGCTCGGCTTGTATATCGGGCACGATCAGGCGCTGATAACCGGTGACAAGCGCGCCGTCGGCATGATCAATGCGGTAGAAGACGCGGTCCTGCGCCGAGGAGGTCAGCATTTCGAGCGCCACATAGGGAATGTCGACGTCAAGCTGGTCGTCATCATTGATCACCACCCGTTCGGCAATGGCCAGAGCCGAGCCGGACAGCACCCGGTCGAACACCTGGTTGGCGGTCTCACGCGCCGTGCGGTAGGCGTCAAACAGCGCGACGACGCCGATCGTGCACAACGGCACGAGCAGCATGATCAAGAGCCGCCGTCGCAGCGAGTAGCGCGGCCCCATCAGCCCGCCCCGCCCTGCTCTTGCGCCATCAGGAAATAGCCCATGCCGCGCGCCGCGCGGATCGAGATGCCGAAACCGCCAAGGCGCTTGCGCAGCCGGCTGATCGTCTGCTCGACCGCGTTTTCGGACACGTCGAGATCGAACGTGGACAGGGATTCGGCGATCTGAGCCTTGGGCACCACGTCGGACTTTGACATCAGCATGACCCGCAGCACGGCCAGTTCGCGCGGCGATATCTCGATCGGTGCGCCGGCATGCACCAGCGTGTTGGCAGCGACATCGAGCGTCAGCCCGGCAAATTCGATGGTCGGGCGCGCCCGTCCCGCGCCGCGCCGGATCAGTGCGGCGGCCCGTGCCCGCAACTCCTCGACGGCGAACGGCTTGGTCAGATAATCATCGGCGCCCAGGTCGAGCCCGCGCACCCGGTCGTTCAAATCGCCGCGCGCGGTGACGATCAAGACGGGCACGTCGAGCCGGCGGTCGCGCAGATTGCGCAAGACCTCAAGCCCGTCCATGCCCGGAAGGCTCAGATCGAGCACGACGAGATCGAAGGGGGTCGAGGCCAGCGCGGCCTCGGCATCGGCGCCGTCGGCCACGCGGTCGACCTGAAAGCCGCCAGCGGTCAGAACGGCGGCCATACCGGCCGCCAGTTTGGCATTGTCCTCCACAAGGAGAATGCGCATGATCTGTCCTCCCGCGCCATTGGTACTGCGCGGGAACCGGGCTGTGAAGGCCGGCAGGGCGCCGGCGACGGGAGCGAACATGGTGCGCAGGGCGTGGATCGCCGTGATCGGAGTTCTGGTCTCGATGGCTGTGGTCGCGCCGACCGCACTCGCGCAGACCCTGTTCGACGCGCCCCAGCCGGCCGGCGCTTCGACGCTGACCATCTACTCCTCGCTCGACCTGAGCGCGGCCGAACCGCTGATCGAGGCTTTCCAGCAGGCCAATCCCGCCGTTTCGGTCAATTATCACGAGCTTCAGACTGTCGACATCTACGAGCGCGTCCTCAACGAAAGCGACGGTGGCGGAACGACGGCCGATCTCGTCATTTCGTCGGCGATGGATTTGCAGATGAAGCTCGCCAATGACGGTTATGCGCGGCGTGTGCCGCTGGCGCATGCCAATCAGTGGCCGAACTGGGCCAACTGGCGCGACACGGCGATCGCGCTGACATATGAGCCGGCGGTGATGGTCTATCACAGGCCCAGTTTCGAAGCCGCCGATGTGCCACGCACTCGCGCCGCGCTGATTTCGTTCCTCGATGCCGAACAGGATGCGTTCTACGGCCGGATCGCGACCTACGATATCGAGCGTGCGGGCGTCGGTTTCCTGTTCCTTGCGCGCGATGCCGAGCACAATCGCGACATCTGGGACCTGGTGCGCGCGATGGGCCGCTCGGGCGTCAAGCTCTATTCGAACTCCTCGTCCATCCTCGAGCGTGTCTCGGACGGCCGGTTCGCCATCGGCTACAACATCCTGGGCTCTTATGCGGCGGCGTGGGCGGCGCGCAATCCCGATCTCGGCATTGTGCTGCCGACCGACTACACGATTATCATGTCACGCATCGCGCTGGTGCCGGTATCGGCGCAGGCGCCCGACCTGGCAACCCGCTTTCTGGACTTCATGATGTCGCGGCAGGGCCAGGATATCATGGCCGCCGAGGCCAAACTGCCGGCGCTTCACCCGCAACTGACCGGCACCAACACGGCCGACGCGCTGCGTGCCGAGGCGGGCGACAAGCTGCGGCCGATCGCTGTCAGCCCGGCCCTTCTGGTCTATCTGGACCAGGTGCGGCGCGCCCGCTTCATCGACCGCTGGAACGACACGCTCAGCCAACGCTGACGCACCGGAACCTGTCAGCGTCTTGACAGCTTGATATGGTCAGCTTGCCGCAGCCGGTCGCACCGGCGAAGCATTTTGGGAGGATCATATGCTGAAACTGCTGACCGCGGCGCTGGGCGCCGCTGCACTGTCGTTTGCAACGCTGGGAGCGGCGCAAGCGGACGGACACCAGAAGCTCGACGACATTCACTTCCTGATCCCCGGCGGCGCCGGTGGCGGCTGGGACGGGACCGCCCGCGGCACGGGCGAAGCGCTGACCAAGTCCGGCATTGTCGGCAACGCCACCTATGAGAACATGTCGGGCGGCGGCGGCGGCAAGGCCATCGCGCACCTGATCGAGACCGATGACACGGGCACACTGATGGTCAATTCGACGCCGATCGTCATCCGCTCGCTGCAGGGCGTATTCCCGCAATCGTTCCGCGATCTGACGCCGATTGCCGGCACGATCGGCGATTATGCAGCGATGGTCGTCAACACCGATTCCGACATCCAGGACTTTGGCGGGCTGCTGGCTGCCTACAATGCCGACCCGGCCAACGTGGCCATCGGCGGCGGCTCGGTCGCCGGCGGCATGGACCATATCGTTGTGGCACTCGTCATGAAGGCGGCCGGCGCGGATCCAACCCAGGTCAAGTACATTCCGTATGACGCGGGCGGCAAGGCAATGGCTGGCCTGCTTTCCGGCGAGATCAAGGGGCTGTCGACCGGCTTCGGCGAGGCGATCGAACTGGCTCGCCAGGGCGAAGTGCGCATTCTGTGCGTGACCGCGACCGAGCGTCTGGACGCATCGCCCGATACGCCGACCTGCGACGAAGCCGGCGCGAGCGGCGCCGAATTCGTCAACTGGCGCGGCTTTTTCGGCGCACCCGGCCTTTCGGGCGAGCAGGCCGCCGGCTACCAGGAAGCGCTCGAAGCCATGTATGATACCGACGACTGGGCCACCGTGCGCGACCGCAATGGCTGGGTCGACATCTTCAATCGTGGCGACGATTTCACCTCGTTCCTTGAAGCGCAGGAAGAACAGATCGGCGGCCTGATGCGCGAGCTGGGCTTTCTCTGACCAAGACCCGCTGACGGCCGGCGGCCTCACGCCGGCCTTTCGCACAACGCCGCGCGGGCAGCCCATCCGCGCGGTCGTCTCGGGGAGGACGATCATGCCGATTTCCAAGGACAGGCTGGGCGGCCTTCTGCTGCTCGCCTTCTGCATCGCCTACGCGCTTCTCAGCCAGCAGATCCGCCTGCTGCCGTTTCAGGAAAGCAGTGCCTTTCACGCCAGGACCATGCCCGAAGTGCTTTCGGTGCTCGGCATTGGCCTGTCGCTGGTCGTCATCGCCTTTCCCGGCTCGAAGGCCCGGCTTGAACTGGCCGGCCACGACTGGCTCAAGGTCGGCCTGTTTCTCGCGCTGATGTCGGCCTACGGGCTGACGATCCGGCCCATGGGCTTCATCGCTTCGACCTCGCTGTTCCTGATGATCGGCTTTTGGATGCTCGGCGAACGCCGGCCGCTCTATCTGATCGCCGTCGCGGTGCCACTGGTCGTCCTGTTCTGGGTGCTGATGACGCAGGGGCTCGATGTCTTCATCGAACCGCTGCCCACCTTCCTTCGCGGGGAGAATTGACCCATGCTTGAAGGCATCTTGATCGGGCTGACGACGGCCCTTTCCATCCAGAACCTGCTGTTTGTCATGATGGGCTGCCTCGCCGGTACCTTCATCGGCATGCTGCCGGGCCTTGGCCCGATGTCGGCGATCGCCTTGATGATCCCGATCGCGGCGACGCTCGACCCTTCCGCCGGCATCATCCTGATGGCCGCGGTCTATTATGGCGCGATCTTCGGCGGGTCGACCTCGTCGATCCTGATCAACGCGCCGGGCGTCGCCTCGACTGTGGCCACCTCATTCGACGGCTACCCGATGGCCAAGAGCGGCAAGGCCGGCAAGGCACTGGCGATTGCGGCCTATTCGTCTTTTTCGGGCGGCGTGATCGCGGCCCTGTTCCTTCTGGTCGCCGCGCCCTTCCTTGCCAGCGTGTCCCTTTCCTTCCAGTCGACGGACTATTTTGCCTTGATGGTGCTCGGCCTCGTCGCCGTCGCAGCCTTTGCCGGCAAGGGCGACATGGCCAAGGCGCTGCTGATGACCGTCATCGGGCTGATGCTGTCGACGGTCGGCACCGACCAGACCCAAGGGGTGCCGCGCTTCACGCTGGGCATGATCGACCTGGTGGACGGCATCTCTTTCCTGCTTCTCGTGATGGCGACCTTTGCGCTCTCAGAGGCGCTGATGGCTATCCTCAAACCCAAGGGCGATGCCGACCGGCTCAAGGAAAAGGAAGCGTCGGAAAATCTCGGCTCGATGGCCGTCAGCAAGGATGAGGTCAAGGAAATGGCGCCGGTCATCGGCCGCTCCTCCATCCTCGGCTTCCTGATCGGTGTGCTGCCCGGCGCGGGCGCCACCATCGCCTCCTTCCTCGCCTACGGCACCGAACAACGCCTTGCCGGACCCGAGAAAGGCAAGCAGTTCGGCAAAGGTTCGGTGCGCGGCCTGTCGGCGCCCGAAACCGCGAACAATGCGGCGGCGACCGGCTCTTTCGTGCCGCTTCTGACGCTCGGCATTCCCGGCTCGGGCACGACGGCGATCATGCTCGGCGCGCTGATCGGCTATGGCATCCAGCCCGGCCCGCGGCTCTATATCGACCAGCCGGAAGTGTTCTGGTCGGTGATCGTGTCGATGTGGATCGGCAACATCGTGCTCCTGATCCTCAACCTGCCGCTGATCCCCTACATCGCACGCGTTCTGGCGATCCCCTCGCGGTTCCTGCTGCCGCTGATCCTCTTCTTCTCGCTGATCGGCGTCTATTTCGTCTCGTTCAACACGTTCGACATCCAGCTCATGGTGCTGTTTGCGATCGCAGCGGTCGTGCTGCGCATGCTCGACTTTCCGATGGCGCCGATGATCCTGGGCTTTATCCTGGGCGGGATGATGGAAGAGAACCTGCGCCGCGCACTGCTGATCAACAATGACAGTTGGTCGTTCCTGTGGGAGCGCCCGCTGACGCTGACGATCCTGATCATCGCCGCCCTGTGCCTGGTCGCGCCGTTCCTGACGGGAAAGATCCGCGAAATGAAGGACCGCGCCTACGAGCGGACCAGCAGTTCGGGCGACTGAGGATGACGGTGTGAAGGCAACGGCTCTTGCCTTGGCAATCGGGGCGGCAGGCGGCGCGCTGGCGTTCGCCGCCTCGTTTCCTGCTCCCTGGCTCACCGGCCCTGCCCTGTTCGTCACCCTCGCTTCGCTCGCCGGTCTGAAACTTGAAATCCCCAACGGCCTGCGCAACGCCGTCTTCACGATCATCGGCATGACGATCGGTGCGGGCGTGACACCGGCCATGGTTGCGACCGCCGCGCAATGGCCAGTGTCGATCCTGATCGTGCTGGTCGCGATGATCTTCATCATGGCGCTGGGGGCGCTCATGCTGGAGCGCGTCTTCGGCTACGACCGCGGGACCGCGCTGCTGGGTGCGGCGCCGGGCCATCTGAGCTTCGTTTTGAGCCTGAGCACGACGATCAAGGCCGATGTTCCGGCGATCTCGATCATCCAGTCGACGCGCGTGCTTGTGCTGACGTTGGCCGTGCCGTTCCTTGCGGTGGCCATCACCGGTACGCCATTGCTCGACGCCCTGCCCGACGGCGTGCCGATGACCGTGCCAGTGCTGGTCGGCACCGCGCTGGCGGCCATCGTCGCGGCGCTGGTTTTTCAATGGCTCAGGGTGCCGGCAGCCTTTCTTCTGGGCGGCATGTTCGCCTCCTCGGTCGGCCATCTCACGGAAACCGGGCCGGGCCTTGTGCCGTTCTGGCTGTCGATCCCGGCTTTCGTGACGATGGGCACGCTGATCGGCACGCGCTTTTCGGGCGTCAGTCTGGCGCTGATCCGCAAGGCGGCCGGAGCGGCGCTCGCCTTCACCGCGCTCGCCGGCATCATCGCGGTACTCGCCGGCCTTCTCGCCGTTGCGCTGCTCGACGTGCCACTGGTTCAGGCGCTGGTCGCCTATGCGCCCGGCGGGCTTGAGGCCATGGCGGCCATGGCGCTGCTGCTGGGCGTCAATCCGGCCTTTGTGGCGGCGCACCACGTGGCGCGTCTCCTGTTCCTGACCGCGCTGATCCCGCTTGCCATGCAAAAGGTGGTCCGGCCGGCGCCGGGAGGGTCGGACAAATGAGCAACGCGCAGCCGCTTTCCGGCTATCGGGTTCTGGACCTGACCAATGTGCTGGCCGGGCCATTCTGCTGTCATCAGCTGGCCCATCTGGGCGCCGAGGTGATCAAGGTCGAGGTACCGGGCTCCGGCGACCTTGCCCGGCAGTTGGGCGCCGATCCCGAACTGAATGAAAAGCGGATGGGCGTGTCTTATCTGGCGCAGAACTCCGGCAAGCGCTCGGTGACGATCAATCTGAAATCCGATGGCGGCAAGGCGGTTTTCGAGCGGCTGGTCGCCACAGCCGATGTGCTGGTCGAGAACTTCCGGCCGGGCGTCATGGACCGGCTCGGCGTCGGCCATGAACAGCTTCAGGCGATCCGGCCGGATCTGGTCTATTGCGCCATTTCGGGCTTCGGCCAGGACGGGCCGCTGAAGTCCCTGCCGGCCTATGACCAGATCATCCAGGGCATGAGCGGCGTCATGTCCATCACCGGCGCGCCCGAAACGGCGCCCTATCGCGTCGGCTATCCCATTGCCGACACGATCGGCGGACTGACGGCCGCCTTTGCCATCTCCGCAGCGCTCGCCGACAAGACCAACAAGCGCGGCCGGTTCATCGATGTCTCGATGCTCGAATCAGTGATCGCCACCATGGGCTGGGTCGTCTCCAACTTCCTGATGGCCGGTCGCGTGCCGGGACCCATGGGCAACGACAACTTCACCGCCAGCCCCTCGGGCACCTTTGCGGCCGGTGACGGGCCCATCAACATCGCCGCCAACAAGCAGGAGCAGTTCGAGGCGGTGTGCCGCGTCGCCGGGCGCGCCGACCTGATCGCCGATCCGCGCTTTGCCCGACGCCAGGACCGGCTCGCCAATCGCGACGCGCTGACCGCGGAACTGGAATCAGCGTTCGCGGACACGACCGCCGCCGATCTGCGCGCGGCGCTCAACGATGCTGGCGTGCCGGCGGGCGATGTTATGTCGGTGCCCGATATTCTGGCCCATCCGCAGATCGCCGAACGCGGCATGATCGGCCAGTTTGCCGATGCGCCCGGCGTCAGCCGCGATGTCCGGCTGGCGCGCACCGGCATCAAGCTCGATGGCGAAGCGCCGTCCACCACGACCCCGCCACCGGAACTGGGTGCCGATACCGATTCGGTCCTCGCCGAACTGGGCTATGATGACAGGACCATTGCAAAGCTGAGGAGCGACGGGGCGATATGAGCGAACAAGAGCCGTCCGGCGACGACAAGGCCGCGCGGTGGTGGTCGACGGCCATCATCGACATGAAACCGGGCGAGATCCGCTATCGCGGCTATGCCATCGAGGAGCTGATCGGCAATGTCGGCTTCGTCGAGATGATCTGGCTGATGCTGCGCGGCGACCTGCCGACCGATGGACAGACCAGGCTGCTCGAAGCGGCGCTGATGGGGGCGGTCGACCATGGGCCGCAGGCGCCATCGATCGCCATCGCCCGCATGGCGGCGACCTGCGGTGTCGGGCTCAACAATGCGATGGCCTCGGGGCTCAACACGCTGGGCGATGTGCATGGCGGTGCCGGCGAGCAGGCGGTCGCGCTGTATGGAGCAATTGCGGCGCATATGGCCGATGGTGCGGATGTGCAAAATGCCGCCCGCGCGCAGCTCGATGCCTTCGCCGAGGCCGGCGGCAAGCACGTGCCCGGTTTCGGCCACCGGTTCCACCCGATCGATCCGCGCGCGCCGCGCCTGCTCGAACTCGTCGACGACGCGGCCAAGGCCGGCCATGTGCCGGGGCACTTCGCCGGGATCGGCCGGGCGGTGGAGGCGGAGCTTGAACGCCGCAAGGGCAAGCGCATCCCGATGAACATTGATGGCGCAACAGCGGTGATCTATGCGGAGCTCGGCTTCCCCGCGCCCCTCGCCCGCGGCCTGTTCTGCCTGTCGCGCTCGGTCGGCATTCTCGCCCATGCCTGGGAGCAGACGGGCGAAAGCGCCCGCAACAAGGGGCCGATCCCCCGCGACATCCTGCCCGCCTATACCGGTGTCGGTCCGCGCCCGCTCGGCCGCTGAAGCGGGACAGACAAGACCGCCAGGGGCTTTGCAACTTGACCGCGATGGCCGATTCGCCCTAGCAATTGAGGCGTCGCGTTGGGAGAATCCGGCTTTGCCGGTGCCGAAGGAGCAACCGCCCTGGCAAACTCTCAGGCCCAAGGACCATCGCGGCATAGGACTCTGGAGAGTGGCCGTTCAGGCCCGCCGACGGGATAACGATCTCAGGCAAACGGACAGAGAGGGCATCATCGGGCGCGGGCCGCGCCCCAACGATGATGCCGGCATGCCCGGCAAAACGCACGAGGCGCGCATGCCGGACCTGAAACGCACCGCCCTTTACGAGCTTCATCAAGAGCTTGGCGCCAAGATGGTGCCATTCGCCGGCTATGAGATGCCCGTCCAGTATCCGCTCGGTGTGATGAAGGAACATCTGCGCACGCGGAGCGCGGCTGGCCTGTTCGATGTCAGCCATATGGGCCAAGTGATCCTGCGCGGCGCGGACGCTGCGGCTCAGCTTGAAACGCTCGTGCCGGCCAACATTGTGGGTCTCGGCGAAGGCCGGCAGCGCTACGGCCTTTTCACCAACGACCAAGGCGGGATTCTCGACGACCTGATGATCGCCAATCGCGGCGATCACCTGTTTCTCGTCGTCAACGCCGCCTGCAAGGACGCCGATATCGCGCATATGCGCGCGAACCTGTCCTGCCCGGTGGATGCCATCGAGGACCGTGCCCTTCTGGCCTTGCAGGGACCGGCGGCCGAAGCCGCGCTCGCCGCCATTGTGCCCGACGTGTCCGCCATGCGCTTCATGGACGTGATCGTCGCGGAGAGCCCGTTTGGCGAGGTCTGGATCTCGCGCTCGGGCTATACAGGCGAAGACGGGTACGAAGTGTCGGTCGCCGATGATCAGTCAGTCGCGCTGGCCGGCGCCCTGCTCGCAAGCGACGATGTGGAACCGATCGGGCTTGGCGCGCGCGACAGTCTGCGCCTCGAAGCCGGGCTCTGCCTTTACGGGAACGATGTCGACACCGGTACGTCCCCCGTCGAGGCCGGGCTCTCCTGGTCGATCCAGAAGGCGCGGCGTACCGGCGGCGATCGCGCAGGCGGGTTTCCGGGGGCGGAGCGCATCCTGTCGGAGCTCGAAAACGGCGTCGCCCGGCGCCGTGTCGGCCTTGCCCCCGAGGGCCGGGCACCGATGCGGGACGGCACACCGCTTTTTGACAGCGAAAATGCCGCCGAGCCCATCGGCCATGTCACGTCCGGCGCGTTCGGTCCGACCGTCGAGCGGCCGGTGTCGATGGGCTATGTGCCCTCGACAATGGCCGAAGCCGGCACGCGCCTTTTCGGCGAGGTGCGCGGCAAGCGGCTGCCCGTCACCGTTGCGAAACTTCCTTTCACACCAGCAAATTTCAAACGATAATCAAGGAGTTGCGTCATGAAATTTACCGAAGAGCATGAATGGCTGCGGGCGGATGGGGACGTGTTCGTGGTCGGCATCACCGAATATGCGGCCGAACAGCTCGGCGACGTGGTCTTTGTCGAACTTCCCGAGGAAGGCAGCGACGTCAAAAAGGATGACGAGATCGTCGTGATCGAAAGCGTCAAGGTCGCCTCCGACATCAAGGCGCCGCTCGACGGCACGATCGTCGCGGTCAACGAGAAGCTCGGCGATGCGCCGGCGCTCGTCAATGAGGACCCGCTGGGCGAAGGCTGGTTCTTCAAGATGCGGATCGACGATACCGGCGCCGTCGAGGCGCTGATGGACGAAGCCGCCTACAAGGCCATGATTTCCTGAGGACCGACCGATGCCGTTCAGCCTGACCGACTATGAGCCCTACGATTTTGCCAACCGGCGCCATATCGGCCCCTCGCCCGAGGAAATGGCCGAGATGCTCGAAACCGTCGGCGCCGACAGTCTGGACACGCTGATTGACGAGACCGTGCCGGCCTCGATCCGGCAGGCCGAACCGCTCGATTTCGGGCCTGCCAAGTCCGAGCACGAGTTGATCTGGCATTTGCGGCAGATCGCCAAGAAGAACCGGCTTGTCACCTCGATGATCGGCCAAGGCTACCATGGCACGGTCACGCCCCCGGCGATCCAGCGCAACGTCTTGGAGAACCCGGCATGGTATACGGCGTACACGCCCTACCAGCCCGAAATCAGCCAGGGCCGGCTTGAGGCGCTTTTGAACTACCAGACCATGGTGACCGACCTGACCGGTCTTGCGGTCGCCAATGCCTCGCTTCTGGACGAGTCGACGGCGGCAGCGGAGGCAATGGCCATGGCGCTGCGCACGTCGAAGTCCAAGGCGCGCGCCTTCTTCGTTGACGAAAACTGCCATCCGCAGAACATCAGCGTCATGCGCACGCGCGCCGAGCCGCTCGGCATCGAGATCGTCACCGGCTCGCCCGAGGCGCTGGACGCCGAAGCCGTATTCGGCGCGATCTTCCAGTATCCGGGGACCCATGGCGATCTGCGCGACTTCAGCATGGAGATGGGTGCGCTGCACAAGCACAAGGCGATCGGCATCGTTATCGCGGATCCGATGGCGCTGCTCCTGCTGAAGGAGCCGGGCGCGATGGGCGCCGACATCGCCGTCGGCTCGACCCAGCGTTTTGGCGTGCCGATGGGCTTTGGCGGCCCGCACGCTGCTTACATCGCCTGCACCGATGCGCTGAAACGCGCCCTGCCCGGCCGCCTCGTCGGCGTCTCCATCGACAGCCACGGCAATCCGGCTTACCGGCTGTCGCTGCAGACGCGCGAACAGCACATTCGCCGCGAAAAGGCGACCTCGAATGTCTGCACGGCGCAGGCGTTGCTGGCCGTCATGGCGAGTTTTTATGCCGTCTTCCATGGTCCGAAGGGCCTCAAGGCCATCGCCCAGCGTATCCACCGCAAGACGGCCTTCGTCGCCGATGCGCTGCGTACGGCGGGCTTTGACGTCGAGCAGGATGCCTTCTTCGACACGATCACCATCAATGCCGGCGCCATGCAGGGCGTTATCGTGCAGGCGGCCCGGGATCGACGCATCAATCTGCGGCGCATCGAGGGCGGCCGGATCGGCATCACGCTGGACGAGACCACACGCCCTGAAACGATCGACCGGCTGCTGGGTGCGTTCGGCGTCAAGGGCGGCGATGTGGCCGCGTTCGACGCGGTGAGCCTGCCGACCTTGCTTCTGCGCCAGACCGATTATCTGACCCATCCGATCTTTCAGATGAACCGGGCGGAAACAGAGATGATGCGCTACATGCGCCGGCTCGCCGACCGGGATCTGGCGCTCGACCGGGCGATGATCCCGCTCGGATCGTGCACGATGAAGCTTAATGCCGCCGCCGAGATGATGGCGGTCACCTGGCCGGAGTTTTCCAACATCCACCCTCTGGCGCCGGCCGAGCAGACCGAGGGCTATCGGGAACTGATCGACGATCTGGCCGAAAAGCTGTGCGTGATCACCGGCTATGACGCGATGTCGATGCAGCCCAACTCGGGGGCGCAGGGCGAGTATGCGGGCCTGATGACCATCCGCGCGTGGCACAAGGCGCGGGGCGACACGGATCGCGACATCTGCCTGATCCCGATCTCGGCGCATGGCACCAATCCCGCCTCGGCCCACATGGCCGGGATGGAGGTGGTCGTCGTCAAGTCGAGCGATAACGGCGATATCGACATTGACGATTTCCGCGCCAAGGCGAGCGAGGCCGGCGACCGGCTGGCGGCGTGCATGATTACCTATCCGTCGACGCACGGCGTTTTCGAAGAGACAGTGCGGGAAATCTGCCAAATCACGCACGAGCATGGTGGACAGGTCTATCTGGACGGCGCCAATCTGAACGCGATGGTGGGCCTTTCCAAGCCCGGCGAGATCGGCGCGGACGTCAGCCATCTCAACCTGCACAAGACCTTCTGCATTCCCCATGGCGGCGGCGGGCCTGGCATGGGGCCGATCGGCGTCAAGGCGCATCTGGCGCCATTCCTGCCCGGCGATCCGGTCGATGGCGATGGTGCCGTGAGCGCGGCGGCGTTCGGCTCAGCACTGATCCTGCCGATCTCCTGGGCCTATATCCAGATGATGGGCGGCGACGGGCTGACCCAGGCGACCAAGGTGGCGATCCTCAATGCCAATTACATCGCCAGACGGCTCGAGCGCGGCTACGACATCCTGTTCAAAGGCAAAGCCGGGCGTATCGCCCATGAGTGCATCCTCGACACGCGTCCTTTCGCCGACAGCGCCAAGGTCACGGTCGACGATATCGCCAAGCGGCTGATCGATTCGGGCTTTCATGCGCCAACGATGAGCTGGCCAGTCGCAGGGACGCTGATGGTCGAGCCGACCGAAAGCGAAACCAAGGCCGAGTTGGACCGGTTCTGCGAGGCGATGCTGTCGATCCGCGACGAGATCGCGCAGATCGAGAGCGGTGCGATGGACGCGGCCAACAACCCGCTGAAGAACGCGCCACACACAACCGCCGACCTGATCGCCGAGTGGGACCGGCCCTATAGCCGCGAAGCGGGCTGTTTCCCGGCGGGCAGCTTCCGCGTCGACAAGTACTGGCCGCCCGTGGGCCGGATCGACAATGCCTATGGCGATCGCAATCTGGTCTGCACCTGCCCGCCCGTGGACGACTATCAGGAGGCGGCCGAATAGGTGCAGATTGACGGTCAGGCCGCGTCGATCGCGCCCTTGAGCGCGGCGATCGTCTCCGCGCTCTTGCGCAAGGCGGACCGTTCGCCATCGTCGAGATCAGGTCGCAGTTCGGCCATGACGCCCTTTGCGCCAACGATGCGCGGCAGCGACAGGGGCACGTCAGTGACGCCTTCGACATCGCCCGTGACCGTCGATACGCTCAGGACCACGCGTTCGTCGCCGCCGATCGCTTCCGCGATACGGGCCAAGCCAGCGCCGATGCCGTAGTAGGTCGCCCCCTTGCCCGAGATGATCGTATAGGCGGCGTTGCGCACCTTGTCGGCGATCGTCTGGCGCGTCTGGTCTGTCAGGCTTTTGCCGGTCTGAGTGGCAAATGCCTCGATCGGAACATTGCCGGCCATGGCGCTCGACCAGACCGACACTTCGCTGTCGCCATGTTCGCCCAGCACATAGGCATGCACCGAGCTCGGCGCGATGCCCAGATGCTCACCGAGCAGCACGCGGAAGCGCGCGGTATCCAATATCGTGCCCGAGCCGATGACGCGCTCCGCAGGTAGGCCCGAGAACCGCTGCACCGCATAGGTCATCAGATCCACGGGATTGGAAGCGACAAGGAAGATCGCATTGGGCACGACCTTCATCAGCGCCTCGACCACTTCGCGGAACACCGCCGCATTGCGGCCCAGAAGCGCAAGCCGGGTCTCGCCGGGCTGCTGATTGACGCCCGCGGAAATGACGACGATGCCCGCACCGGCCAGATCGGCATAATCGCCGGCGCGTACGACGACCGGATCGGCGAAGGGCACCGCGTGGGAAATGTCCTGCGCATGGGCGGAGGCGAGGTCTGCATTGCGGTCCACAAGGACGATCTCACTGGCCGATCCGCGCAGCGCCATCGCATAGGCCGTCGCGCTGCCAACCATGCCCGATCCCACGATCCCGATCTTCACCGCTTGCCTCCTGCGTTTGGTGCCTTTTCGCCATAAGTATCGGCTCCACGGGCGGGCGCAAGAATTATCGGTGCCGCTGTTGATCCAACCTTTGCCGACGCGCGTAGCAGGACACATGACCCGTCCACTATCGCTTTCATTTCCCACGCAAATTTCATCGAACTGACTGCCCGACACCTGCTTCATGCACCCGACACAATTGCCTGATGCCCCCATCATCGTCTGGTTCCGCTCCGATCTGCGCGTGCGCGACAATGGCGCGCTGAGTGCAGCGTCCGAGGCCGGCCATCCGGTCATTGGTCTGTTCGTTCTGGACGAGACCGAAGTTTCGGGGCGGCGGCTTGGCGGCGCGCGCAGATGGTGGCTGCACCATTCGCTCGCCGCTCTCAAAGGGAGCCTCGACGATCTCGGCGTCCCGCTGGTGCTGCGCCGCGGCGATCCGAGGGCCGTTCTCGACGATCTGATCGCTCAGACGGGTGCTGGTTCGGTGCTCTGGAACCGGCGCTACGACCCGGCGGCGATCGCGCTCGACAGCGAGATCAAGGCGTCGCTGGGCGGGCGCGGCCTGACGGTTCCCAGTTTTGCCGGCGCCCTGATGCACGAGCCGACCCGGCTGAAGACCGGATCGGGCGGTTTCTACAAGGTCTATTCACCGTTCTGGCGCTCCTTTGTGGCCGATGGCGAACCGCGCAAGCCGCTGCCTGCGCCGCAGTCGCTCACCGCTTTCGACAAGGCGCTCGAGAGCGATGATCACGACAACTGGGATCTGCTGCCGACAAAACCAGACTGGTCGGACGGTCTGGCCGAAGCCTGGATACCGGGCGAAGCCGGCGCGCAGGCGCGGTTGCAGGACTTTTGTCGGGATGTGCTGGCCGACTATGCCGGGCAGCGAGACCTGCCGGGCGTCGACGGCACCTCGCGCCTGTCGCCGCATCTGGCGTTCGGGGAGATCACCCCGGCGGACATCTGGCATGCGGCCGCCAAAACGGACGGCATCCCCGGCAGGCAGCTCGAGAAGTTTCACAAGGAACTGGTCTGGCGCGAGTTCTCCTATCATCTGCTGGTTAACTTTCCCGATCTGGGCGCCGCCAACTTCAATGGCGATTTCGACGCCTTTCCCTGGGCCGGCAAGGACGCGCAGCTTCAGGCATGGCAGCGCGGCCAGACCGGCTATCCGATCGTCGATGCCGGTATGCGGCAATTGTGGCAGACCGGCTGGATGCACAATCGCGTGCGGATGGTCGTTGCCTCCTTCCTGATCAAGCATCTGATGACCGATTGGCGCAAAGGCGAAGACTGGTTCTGGGACACGCTGGTCGACGCCGACCCGGCCTCGAACACGGCAAGCTGGCAATGGGTCGCGGGATCGGGCGCCGATGCGGCGCCCTATTTCCGCGTCTTCAACCCGGTCCTTCAGGGCGAGAAGTTCGATCCCGATGGCGCCTACGTCCGCAAATTCGTGCCGGAACTGGCCGACATGCCCACCAAATACATCCACAAACCCTGGGAGGCTCCCGAGAAAGTGCTTGAAAAATCGAACGTTAGCCTTGGCAGCACCTATCCGGCGCCTATTGTCGATCATCAGGAAGCGCGCAACCGCGCGCTGGACGCCTACCAGACCATGAAGGGGCAAGCCGCGTGAACATCAAACCGGCTCCGGGGCAGTTCGCTGCCGCCGGTCAGAGAAAGCGTGTCGCAATTGTCGGCAGCGGCATATCGGGCGCTTCGGCGGCATGGTCCCTTTCATCGGTGCATGATGTAACGCTGTTTGAGGCCGAGGACCGGCCCGGCGGGCACACATGCACGGTGGATGCCGACCATGACGGCACGCACATCCCCGTCGATGTGGGTTTTATCGTCTTCAACGAACGCAATTATCCGGATCTTTGCGCCCTGTTCGACCATCTCGACATTGCGCGCGAGACCACGAATATGAGCTTTGCCATGTCGCTGGACGGCGGCCGGCGCGAATGGTGCGGGCAGGACTATCTGACGGTTTTCGCGCAGAAGCGGAATCTGGTCTCGCCGGGCTTTTTGTGGATGCTGCGCGAGATCTTCCGGTTCAACAAGCAGGCCCGGATCGACCGTGACGAGGGTTTGCTAAACCGGCTGTCGATCGGCGATTATCTGCAGCATCGCCGCTTCTCGCGGCGGTTCCGGGACGATTACCTGATCCCGATGGCGGCCGCGATCTGGTCGACGCCGCGCATCAAGATGCTGGATTTTCCGGCGCGATCCTTCGTCCAGTTCTTCGAGAACCACCGGCTTCTGGAAACCCGGCCGCCGGTCTGGCAGACCGTGTCGGGCGGATCGCGCACATATCTTTCAAGGCTTCTGACACCGCTTGGCGACGCCGTGCGCACCGGCGCTCAGGTCACGCGCATCGAACGGCCGGCCAATGGCGGCGCAATCGTGCAGACATTTGGCGGTCCGGCCGAGCAATTCGATGCTGTTGTGCTCGCCTCCCACTCCGACCAGTCGCTTTCCATGCTGGCCGATGCGGACGCCAATGAGGCCGATATCCTGTCGGCGATCCCCTACAAGGCGAACCGTGTCATCCTGCATCGCGATCCCAGCTTCATGCCCAAGCGGCAGGGCGCTTGGGCGGCGTGGAACTATCTGCGCGAAAGCGGCAGCGGCGATGACAGCGAGATCTGCGTCACCTACTGGATGAACCGGCTGCAGAACATCGACCCGCAATATCCACTGTTCGTCACGCTCAACCCGACGCGCGAACCGGCTCCGGGCACGATCTTCGGCGAATGGTCGTTCGATCACCCGCAATACGACGCCTCGGCCTTTGCAGCCCAAGCGCGCCTGCCACTGATCCAGGGCCGGCGCGACACGTGGTTCGCCGGCGCCTGGACCGGCTATGGCTTTCACGAGGACGGGCTGCGCTCCGGCCTCGACGCCGCTGAAGCGCTGGGCGCTGTCGTACCCTGGCGCGCGAACGAAAGCGCCGTTGCCGAGGAATTGCCCCTGCCCATCGCCGCGGAGTAGGTTTGGTCCATGACGCTGCATGTCCCAGAACAGCATGTTGATGGCGGTGCAGCTCTGTTTGCGCCGCCCGAGGATGCTGCCGTTCTCTATCCGGGCACGGTCATGCACGCGCGGCTGAAGCCATTCGGCCACCGCTTCACCTATCGCGTCTTCTCGGTGCTGCTGGATCTCGATCGGCTGGACGAGGCAGATCGACTGTCGTCGCTTTTCTCGGTCAACCGGCGCAATCTGGTCGCGTTCCACGAAAGCGACCATCTTCCCAAAGACAAAAGCCAACCCTCGTTGCGCGCCCATGCGACGGCGCTCGCCGAGCAAGCCGGTGTCGGCCGACCCGCCCGCATCCTGCTGCTTGCCTACCCGCGCATGTTCGGCTTCGTCTTCAATCCGCTGTCGGTCTATCTCTGCTATGACGAAGCGGGCGCGCTGACCGCTGCGATCTACGAGGTGCGCAACACGTTCGGTGAGCGGCACACCTATGTCTGTGCGGTCGAGGACGGGCAGATGAGCCGTGCCGGCCTGCGTCAGGAGCGCACGAAGATCTTCTACGTCTCGCCCTTCATCGATCTGGGCATGCGCTATCATTTCCGCATCGTACCGCCTGGCGACACTGTTCGGCTGCGCATCCTCGAAACCGAGGGCGCCGATCCGCTCCTGTCTGCAACATTTTCAGGCACCGCGCGCCCGTTCTCGACGCCGGTTCTGGCAGGTCTGGTCGTGCGTCAACCTTTCATGACAGTTCGGGTTGTCGCCGCAATTCACTGGCAAGCCTTGAAATTGTGGCTCAAGGGCGCGAAATTCTTCTCGCGGGGCAAGCCGCCGCACCCGGTCTCCTTTGAAGACGCTGCGCCCGGCCCCGCCGAATGATGGCTGGAATAAGCGGCCGGCCTGTTTGTTTCCACGCGTGGGGCAGCGTCCCCGGTCCTTTTGAGGCGGACGAGTAAGATGGCAACCACGGACATGATGGGCGGATCGAGAAAGCTGGTGCGCGATTTGATCGCGGCAGCCGAACCGCTGACCCCCAACAATATCGGGCGCCATATGCGCGGCCTGCCGTTCAAGGCGCGGCTTGCGCTGCGCGCCGCGCTGCACTTGCCCAGGGGCACGCTGACGCTGCGCCTGCCCGACAAGCGCGTCGTCAAGATCGACGGCAAGGCGCCGGGTCCCGACGGTGTTGTCATCCTGCACAACTGGAACCTGCCGCGCATGGCCATCTCGGGCGGCACCATAGGCGCAGCGGAAAGCTACATTGCCGGCGACTGGGACAGCCCGGACGTAACGTCGTTTCTGGAGCTGTTCGTCGTCAATGAGGAGTTGGGTCACAAGCTGGCGACCGCCGGCGCAACGGTGCGCTTCTTCGCGCGCATCCGCCACTGGTTCAACCGCAACACCAAGACGCGCGCGCAGAAGAACATCGCCGCACATTACGATCTGGGCAATGATTTCTACGGGCTGTGGCTCGATCCTTCGATGACCTATTCGTCGGCGCTCTACCAGACCGGCGCCAACGATCTGGAAAGCGCGCAAGCGGCGAAGTACCGGGCGCTTGCCGAAGCCGCAGGGATCACCAAGGACGACCATGTGCTGGAGATCGGCTGCGGCTGGGGCGGGTTCGCCGAGTTTGCCGCGCGCGAGATCGGCTGCCGAGTAACTGGCCTGACGATCAGCCGCGAACAGCTTGATTTCGCCCGCGAACGCATGCGCTTGGCCGGTCTCGGCGACAAGGTGACGATCAAGTTCCAGGACTATCGCGATGAGAAACACACCTATGACAAGGTGGTCTCGATCGAAATGTTCGAGGCGGTCGGCGAGGAATATTGGGAGACTTACTTCTCGAAGGTCCACGATGTGCTCAAGCCGGGCGGCAAGGCAGGCCTTCAGATCATCACCATCGAAGACAAGGCTTTTCCGATCTATCGCAAGCAGCCCGACTTCATCCAGCGCTATGTGTTTCCCGGCGGCATGCTGCCCCCGCCTTCGACCCTGCATGATCTGGGCGACCGTCACGGCCTGTCGTTGATAGGCGAACGCATCTTCCCGCAGGATTATGCGCGCACGCTTGCCGAGTGGCGCGCACGGTTCTGGCAGGCATGGCCGCAGATCAGCCAGATGGGTTTCGATGACCGATTCAAGCGGCTGTGGGACTTCTATCTGCATTATTGCGAGGCCGGATTTCGGGCCGAGTTCATCGATGTTCGGCAACTGACCTATCAAAGAACCGCCTGACGCTGCTGGCGGCGCTCTGAACCACGGCGCGCAGCCTTGCGTAATCCCGATATCGCTCATTCAGCCGAAGGCCGTTCCATGCGCGCGCCGGACCAGCAGGGCCCTTCCTCCAAGACGCCGCTCGCGCGCATCATCGCCTATGCCCTGCCGGCGATCCCGCTGGCAGCGCTGACACTGCCACTCTACATCCTGCTGCCGACATTCTACAGCGAGGCGGTGGGACTTTCTCTCGCTGCGACTGGTGCCGCCCTCGTCGCCGTGCGCGTCTTCGATGCGGTCAACGACCCGCTGATCGGCCTTGCCGCCGACAAATGGCGCACGCCATTCGGCCGCAGGCGACGCCTGTTTGCCCTATCGCTGCCGGTCTGCGCGCTGGCTGCGTTCATGCTGTTCTGGCCGCCGGTCGGGGTCGGCCCGCTCTATCTGGCCGGCTGGGGCATGGCCTTGTCGCTCGGCTACACGGCCGCCGTCATCCCGTTTTTTGCCTGGGGCGCCGAAATGGCCGGTGATTACCGCAGCCGGTCGACGATCACCGCCTGGCGCGAGGGGTTCACCCTGACCGGCACGCTGATCGCCATCGCCCTCCCCTTCACGCTGGGCTTCGATGATGCATCGGGGTTTCACGGGCTGGCGCTTCTCGGTGTTGCGATTGCGATCGCCCTGCCGGCGCTGGGCGCAATCACCGTTCTTGCCGTGCCCGAACCACACGAGCATACGCGCGGCCCGGTCGACTGGCGTGCCGGCCTTGGCCATCTGAGGCAGAACACGCCATTTGTAAGGCTGATCGCGGCTTTCTTCGTCAACGGCATGGCGAACGGCATTCCGGCGACGCTGTTCCTGTTTTTCGTCGGCGACTATCTGGGCGCCGAAGCGATGCAGGGACCGCTTCTGTTTCTCTATTTCGCTTGTGGTGTCGCCGGCGTTCCACTTGCCACATGGGCCTCGCGGCGCCTCGGCAAGCACCGGGCATGGGCGCTCGGCATGATCGCCGCCTGCATCATCTTTGCGACCGTACCGCTTCTGTCGGAGGGCGATATTGCGGCCTTCGCCGTGATCTGTGCGGCAACGGGCCTTCTGGTCGGCTTTGATCTGGCAATCCCGCCAGCGATCCAGGCCGATGTGATCGATGTCGACACGGCGGCGTCGGGCGAGCAGCGTTCGGGCATCTATTTCGCGGCCTGGAGCCTGGCGACCAAGCTGTCGCTGGCGCTCGCTGTCGGCATAGCTTTTCCGCTGCTCGATCTGTTCGGCTTCCAAGCCGGCGCCGGCCCCGCGCAGGAGCCAACGGCGCTTTTCGCGTTGGCCGTGACCTACGCGCTGGTGCCGGTCGCGCTGAAACTGGGCGCCATTGCGCTGATGTGGAACTTCCCCCTCGACGAAACCCGTCAATTGCAGTTGCGCGCCTCGATTGAGCGGGCGTAACCGATTACCCGGTTTCGTCCGGCGATTCGCCTGTCCGAAGGTTCTTGCGGCCCCAGCCCGTCGCCCGCTTCATGATCGCGAAATAGACAGGGTGCGGCAGCATCCGCAGGAACTTTAGAAGATAGGTGAAACGGCGCGGGAAGGTGATTTCGAAACCGCCGCCCTCGACGCCCTTGATCATCTGTTCGACCGCCTTGTCGACAGGCATCAGTGCAGGCATCTCGAAATCGTTCTTTTCGGTCAACGGCGTGTCGATGAAGCCAGGATTGACCACCTGAATGCGAATGTTCATCAGGTCGAAATCGAATTTGAGCGACTCGGCCATATTGTTGATCGCCGCCTTGGAGGCGCCATAGGCCGAGGCCGCCGGCAGGCCCGAATAGCCGGAAACGGAGGCAACAAGCACCAACTGGCCGCAGCCATGATCCTTCATGCGCTCGACCACCGGAACGAGCCCGTTGAGCACGCCGAACAGGTTGATCTCGTAGGTCTTGGCGAAATTGTCGATGTCGAGTCGCGCACCGCTGGCCGGCCAGTAGTTGCCCGCATTGAAGACGGCGAGCCGGATCGGGCCGTGCGTCGCTTCAATTTCCGCGACGGCGTCGGCCATTGCACCACGGTCGGTCACATCGCACGGCCGCGCATGGATGGTGCCCGCCATGGCCGCGCTTTCGGCCGCCAGCGCATCGAGCTTTTCGGCGCCGCGCGCCGTCGCGACGACCTCATAACCTTGCCGTGCCATCTGCAGCGCCAGAGCCTTGCCGATGCCTGCGCTCGCTCCTGTGATCCAGACGACGCCGTCGCCGGCGCTGACCCTGTAAAGCCCCATCAGTCTCTTCCATGTGATGCCGGACCGAACGGCCCGACCAACAAAAACCCTCTGACACGATTACGTATCAGAGGGCCAATCGGTTGCGCTGAAAAACCGCTGATCTTGTCCAGCCGTTCCTAGATCGACAAAATGTCTCCGAGACGCTGGCGCAGCGAACCCGTCAGACGCAGCGGCGCGTCGGTGACTGCAAAGCCGATGCACGGCACCGTGTTCTCCGCGGTCGGGCGGTGATCGACGGACGGATCGGCGATAGAGATGTCGCCACGGCCGAACCGGCCACGCTCATCGCTGAACGCTCCCTGGATGATCAGCGACAGTTCCATGCCGTCATGGGTATGCGCGGGCACCGTCCGGCCCGGCTTGATCCAGAACATGGAGACGTGACAGCCATCGACATCATCCAGGTCGAACTCGCGGAAGCCCGGCATCTTCGTCTTCCACGGAATGTCGTCCACCGTGTGCCCAATGAAATCCTGCAGGGCGCGCGGCATGGTCCCGCAGCGCTTGACCGCATCTCCGGTGGACAGCGGTGTCGGATCGCTGGCAAAGATCGACGCCAGCGCTGCATCGCGACCCGAGATCGCCTCAGGTGCGATATGCTCCAGCGCGTCGCCGGCAGCGCCTTCCAAGCCGCCGACAATCGCCCGATTGTCCGGCGACAACTCCAGATGGGCATCCATCAGCACATGCACGGGCTTCGGCAGGCTGCCTGCCACGTAACCGCTGACCAACGCATCCAGCGAACTGAATTGACCTTGATACATCAAATTCCCCAATGGGCGGTCATTGCCACCGTCGTGTCACTCTTGTGTCATGTCTACGCGGGCTGACACAATCCGGATCACCGGTGAAACTGCATTTCGATTGTCATTGGTTTATGGCAAACAATTCGTCAACCGCCTTGATCGCGCAGCACAAATGCCTTGCCGGGCCCGATAGGCGCCTTTAGCGTTCGGGCAAAGATTGGAGCCCATTTTTCATGCATGAATCCATCATCGATCTGATCGGCAACACGCCCCTCGTCAAGCTCAGGCGCGTGTCGGAGGAAACAGGCTGCACGATTCTCGGCAAGGCCGAGTTTCTGAACCCCGGCCAATCGGTCAAGGACCGGGCAGCGCTGGCCATCATCCGCGACGCCGAGCGCAAGGGCGCACTGAAGCCGGGCGGCGTGATCGTCGAGGGCACGGCGGGCAACACCGGGATCGGGTTGACCATGGTCGCGCAGACGCTCGGCTACCGGACCGTGATCGTCATTCCCGAAACCCAGAGCCAGGAAAAGAAGGACGCGCTGCGGCTGGGCGGTGCCGAACTGGTCGAGGTTCCGGCCGTTCCCTACCGCAACCCCAACAACTATGTGCGCGTGTCGGGCCGTCTGGCCGAACAGTTGGCCAAGACCGAGCCCAATGGCGCGATCTGGGCCAACCAGTTCGACAATGCCGTCAACCGGCAGGCGCATGTGGAAACGACCGCGCCGGAAATCTGGCGCGACACGGACGGCAAGGTCGACGGGTTCATCTGCGCGGCCGGCTCAGGCGGCACAATCGCCGGTGTGGCCGAAGGGCTGCGTGCGAAGAATGCGGACATCAAGATCGGCCTCGCCGATCCGCACGGCGCTGCGCTTTTCTCCTACTACACGACAGGCGAGTTCAAGTCCGAAGGCAGTTCGATCTCCGAAGGCATCGGCCAGGGCCGGGTGACCGCCAATCTGGAAGGCTTCACCCCGGATTTCGCGTGGCGCGTTTCCGATACCGATGCACTCGATCTTGTGTTCAAGCTGGCGCTGGAAGAAGGCATGATCATGGGCGGCTCGACCGGCATCAACATGGGCGGCGCCGTGCAACTCGCCAGGGAACTCGGGCCCGGCCACACCATCGTGACGATCCTGTGTGACTATGGCCATCGCTACCAGTCCAAGGTCTACAACCCCGCCTTTCTCCGCGAAAAGGGCCTGCCGGTGCCGGAATGGATGGAGCGGACGAGCACCATCGACGTGCCTTTCGAGGACGTTTGATGATCACCTGCTTCCTGCGATACGAGATCGACCCCGACAGGATCGACGCGTTCGAACGTTACGGACGGTTGTGGATCACGTTGGTCGAACGCTTCGGCGGTCGTCATCACGGCTATCTTCTGCCATCGGAGGGCGCCAGCGACGTTGCCTATGCCAGCTTCACCTTCGACAGTCTGGCCAGCTACGAGGCGTACCGGGCCAGATCGCGCGATGACGCCGACTGCCAGGCGGCCATTGCCTACGCGCAGGAGACCGGCTGCATCCGCCGTTACGAGCGCAGTTTCCTGCGGCCCGTCACCGAGGGTGTCGCCCCATGAGCCTGACCGATGCGCTGTTCCGCGACGACGCCTATCTCGCGGCCGCCGAAGCAACCGTGGTCGGCATCAATGACCGCGGCGGGATATTGCTCGACCGGACGGTGTTCTACGCCACCTCCGGCGGCCAGCCTGGCGACACCGGTGTTCTGACGCGCGCCGATGGGGCCGAGATCCCGATCGCAACCACGGTGACCGGCGAGAGCAAGGACGAAATCGTCCATGTGCCCGCCGAGGGTGTCGCACTGCCGGACGTCGGTGAGGCGGTAACTTTGTCCATCGAATGGGAGCGCCGGCACAATCTCATGCGCATGCACACGGCCTGCCATCTTCTGACGGTCGCCTGCCCGTTTCCGATCACCGGCGCGGCGGTCGGCGAAACCGAAAGCCGCGTCGATTTCGACATGGCCGAGACGATCGACAAGGCGGAAGTGACGGCGGCCTTAACGGCGATGGTCGAAGCCGATCATCCGGTCTATGCACAATGGATCGACGAGGCGGCGCTCGACGCCAATCCGGGCCTTGTCAAATCGAAGAATGTGCGTCCGCCGGCAGGCACGGGCCGCATCCGGCTCGTCTGCATCGGCGTGGATGCGAGCGTCGACAGCCAGCCCTGCGGCGGCACGCATGTGAAAACCACTGGCGAAATCGGGCCGATCCATATCGGCAAGATCGAGAAGAAGGGTCGCGAGAACCGGCGCTTCCGGATAAGGTTCGGGGCACCGCCGCAAACCTGACCGCCGCCGAGGAGCCCTGATGGCCGAAAAGAGCCCTTTCATCGTCTCGCCCGACTGGCTGGAAACCCATCTGCACGATCCCGGCCTTTCGGTGGTTGACGGCTCCTGGTACCTGCCGGCGCAGAACCGCGACGCGCGTGCCGAGTATGATGCGGCCCACATTCCCGGCGCGATCTTCTTCGATCAGGATGCGGTGGTCGATCCCGGCAGTTCGCTGCCGCACACGCTGCCCTCGCCGACCGAGTTCGAGCGCCATGCCAGCGCGATGGGCATCTGCCGGACCGACACGATCGTGGTCTATGACGGGCCCGGCATGTTCACCGCGCCGCGCGTCTGGTGGATGTTCCGCGTGATGGGTGCCGACCAGGTGTTCGTGCTCGACGGCGGTTTCGACAATTGGAAGGCCGACGGGCGTCCGGTGACAGACGAGCCGACCAGGATCGCCGGCACCGCCTTCGTACCGCATTTCCAAGACGGCCAGGTGGTTTCGTTTGACGCCATGCAGGCACTCGTTGCCGATGGGTCTGCGCAGATCGCCGACGCGCGCGGACCCGGCCGGTTTACCGGTGAGGAGCCGGAGCCACGCGAAGGCATGCGATCGGGCCATATGCCCGGTGCGCGCAACCTGCCTTTCGGCACGCTTTCGGACAATGGCTATCTGAAAGACCTCGACGGCCTGCGGGCCGCGCTGGCCGAAGCGGGGATCGATCCGGAAAACCCGGTCGTGACCAGCTGCGGCTCCGGCGTGACGGCGGCAGTGATCAACCTCGCCCTCGCCTCGGTCGGCGCCACCGATCACCGGCTCTACGACGGTTCGTGGAGCGAATGGGGCGGCAAGCCCGACACGCCGGTCGTTACCGGTCCGGCGGATGCGTGACGCGATGAGCTGGCTTTCCTCCGGGCGCACGGCGCTGCGCAATGCCAGCCAGGCGCTCGATACGACAATCACCTATCTGCGCATGGACAGCCCGCCTGCCGTCTACCCGGCAAAGCCGGCCAATGTGCACGCCGCGCTGCTTGCCGTGTCCCGGCCGCCGCTGCATTTCTACCGCTATCTTTACTTCCATGTCGGCATTCACTGGAACTGGGAAGCGCGGCTGCGGATGAACGATGCCGATCTGCGCAAGGCCGTCCATGCGGACGAATGCGAGATTACCGTGCTGCATGTGGATGGCGCCCCGGCGGGCTTTTTCGAGATCAACCGCAAATCGCCAGTGCTGAGTGATCTGGCCTATTTCGGCATGATGCCGCACGTGCACGGGCGGGGGCTCGGCCAATGGTTTCTGGGCCAGGCGGTCGAGGCGGCGTGGTCCGCCGGTCCCGAGAGCGTCACCGTGAACACGTGCACGCTCGATCACCCAGCCGCGCTGCCGCTCTACCAGAAGATGGGGTTCATGCCCTACCGGCGCGCCGATGGGCGCGTGCGGCCGCTCTCGGCCAATGAGCGCGCCGCGCTCGCCGCCCAGCACGGCATCGGCGCGCCCGGCGGCTGAACGGAGCGTTCATCGGCAATTCAGCCGCCATCAACAATGGTCGGACCCGACACAGTCTTTCATGAAGGGAACGATCATGACCCGCATTCTCGATCGCCGCGCCGCCCTTGCCGTTCTGGCCGGTGGCGCCGCGACGTTAACCTCCCTGCCCCAGGCGCTGGCACAATCGACGCCGAGGGCGGCCGAACTGCTCGAACGGCTGGGCGCCGACCCGTCCATGGTGATCGCGCCGGACGCCCGGGTTTCGGTTCGCGAACTGACGCGCCGGCGAGACCTGCGCCGCGCCGCGCCATCGGTCGACATCCAGTCGATCAACTTCGCATTCGGTTCGGCACGGATCCCCCGGGGCGAGATCTGGAAGATCGACGAGATCGCCAGCGCGATGCGCCAGCTACTGCGCCGCCGCGGGCGCGAACTGTTCCTGATCGAAGGGCACACGGACGCTGTCGGATCGAACGAAGCCAATCTGCAGCTGTCGCAGGCGCGGGCCCGCTCGGTCGCCTCCGAACTCGCCCGGTCGGGCGTTCGGCGCGATGCGCTGGAAACGATCGGCTATGGCGAGGAAGACCTTCTGGTGCCAACACAGCGTGCGGACTGGCGCAACAGGCGGGTGACGCTGCGCCGCGTCACCGATCTCGTCATCGGCTATTGAGACAAGCCAGACGAAACGGGGCCGGCACGCAATGCGCGTGACCGGCCCCTTTCTCGCACCGCGGCGGGAGGAGCCGCAGCGCAGATGATCTTGCCCGTCCTCAGGCGACCTTGAGCGCGCTTTCGGGCGCCGCCAGATCATAACCCAGTGCCTCTGCGACCGGGCCGTTGGTGATCCGCCCGCGATGGACGTTCAGCCCGTTGCGCAGGTGCGGATCGTCGGTCAGCGCCTCAAGGCCATGGTCAGCGAGCGCCAGACCCTGACGGAGCGTCGCGTTGTTGAGGGCGTGCGCCGATGTGACCGGCACCGCGCCGGGCATGTTGGCAACGCAATAGTGAATGATGCCATCCACCTCATAGGTGGGCTCGGCATGGGTCGTGGCCTTGGACGTTTCGAAACAGCCGCCCTGGTCGATGGCGACATCGCACAAGACCGCGCCCGGCTTCATGCCGCCCAGCATTTCGCGGGTGACGAGTTTGGGGGCCGCGGCGCCCGGGATTAAAACGGCGCCGACGACCGCATCGGCCTCGAACACGCTTTCTTCGAGCGCCTCGACGGTCGAGTAGCGGGTTTCGACGCGGCCCTGGAAGATGTTGTCCAGTTCGCGCAGGCGCGGCAGCGACCGATCGAGCATGGTGACCTTGGCGCCAAGGCCGACGGCCATGCGCGCCGCATTGATGCCGACAACCCCGCCGCCGATGACGGTGACCTGGCCCGGCTTGACGCCCGGAACACCTCCGAGCAGCACGCCACGGCCGCCATTGGCCTTCTGCAGCGCGGTCGCGGACGCCTGGATGGCGAGCCGGCCGGCAACTTCCGACATGGGCGCAAGCAGAGGCAGGCCGCCATGATCGTCCGTCACCGTTTCATAGGCGATCGCCGTGCAGCCGCTTTCGACGAGACCCCTGGTCTGGTCCGGATCGGGCGCCAGATGCAGATAGGTGTAGAGAATCTGGCCCTCGCGAAGCTGCACCCATTCAGAGGGCTGCGGCTCCTTGACCTTGACGATCATGTCGGACTTTTCGAACACCTCTGCGGCCGTGCCGGCGATCTTGGCGCCGACCGCGCTGTAGGCGCCGTCATCAGCGCCGATGCCCAGGCCCGCGCCGGTCTCGATGACCACCTCGTGGCCGTGGGCAATGTACTCGCGCACCGAGCCCGGCGTCAGGCCGACGCGGTATTCGTGGTTCTTGATTTCCTTCGGGCAGCCGACACGCATCGCGAAACCTCCCATTTCCGAGTTGACGCAAGGATCGCAGAAAAAACGCGCAATGTCCGTGCAAAGAGCGCTGGACGCACACACCGTTGCACAATAATATCCATTCGAAGCGAACTTTGATTGGATATTATTGCAACAATGCCTCTCGATACGATCGATCGTGCAATACTGACCGAGCTTCAGCAGGATGGCCGGATTCCCAATGCGGCGCTCGCCGAAAAGGTGGGTCTGTCGCCCTCGGCCTGCTCGCGGCGGCTCGACGCACTGGAGAAATCCGGCACGATCCGCGGCTACCATGCGCGGCTGTCCAACAAGGCGCTGGGCCACCAGATGACCGCGGTCGTGCACATTTCGCTGTCGGGCCAGTTCCAGACGACGCTGCGCGAGTTCGAGGATGCGGTCAAACGCTGCCCGAACGTCCTAGTCTGCTATCTGATGAGCGGAGAATATGACTATATGCTGCGCATCGCGGCCAAGGATCTGGCGGACTATGAACGCATCCACCGGGACTGGCTGTCCAACCTGCCCCATGTGGCGAAAATCAACTCGTCCTTCGCCCTGCGAGACGTGATCGACCGGCCCAATGTCGGAATCGATCCGGCTTTGGCGTGAATACGGGCGACCTAGGTCAGAGTTACGCCCAAGCCCTCCAAAACATTCCAATAGGCGGGGTAGGTCTTGGCGACGCAGCCGGGGTCGAGGATCGTGACGCCGTGCGTGACAAGACCTGACAGCGCGAAGCTCATGGCGATGCGGTGGTCAGCGAAACTGTCGATCTCGGCCAACACCGTCGCGCCGCGCAGCGACGGATCGGCATGAACGATGAGATCGTCGCCCTCTTCCGTTGCCAGGCCCGGCCTGATGCGGTTGAGACCCTGGGCGAGCGCGGCGATGCGGTCGCATTCCTTCACGCGCAGATTTTCAATGCTGACAAAGCGCACGGGCGTTTGGTTGTAGGCGGCAAGCACGGCCAGCGTCGGCACAGCATCCTGCATCTGTGACCCATCGATCTCCGCCGGCATGTGCGGAAATCGGTTGATGACTGCATGCGCTTTCGCATCGGGTTGGGTGAAGGCGTCCGGCGCCGTGCCGATGTCGATGGCGCCGCCGGTCAACGTTTCCGCGGCCCAAAGGTAAGTGGCCGCCGACGCATCGGGTTCGACATGATGGTCGGCCGGCCGGTACCCGCCGGGCTCGACGCGCCAGTGCCCGTCGGCGACCTGTCCGGCCCCCGCGCCGAATGCCGCCATCGCCGCCAGCGTCAGGTCGATATAGCCGCGCGCACCGATCTGGTCACCGGTCAGAACGACGTCGACGGGAGCATCGGCCAGCGGCGCGGCCATCAAGAGCGCCGAGACATATTGGCTGGACAGGCCACCATCGATGCTGATCCGTCCCCCCGGCAGCGCACCTTTTCCGCGCACCGTCACCGGCGGACATCCCGTCGGCGCCTGGGCATCGACACCGATCGCTTGCAGCGCGTCGACAAGCGGGCGGATCGGCCGTTTGCGCATATGGTCATCGCCGTCGATGACGACGGTACCGTCAACCGACGCGGCCAGTGCAGTCAGAAACCGTGTGGCCGTGCCCGCATTGCCCAGAAACAGGGGCTCGGACGGCGCAATCAAGCGGCCATTTCCCGTGATGCGAAAAGAGGTTGCGTCCGGTTCTTCAACTTCGGCGCCCATGTCGCGCAAGGCAGTGGCCATATGGTGCGTGTCATCGCTCTTGAGCGCGCCGGTGATCGTGCTGACACCCTTGGCGAGCGCGGCCAGCGGCAGCACCCGATTGGTGATCGACTTCGAGCCGGGCACCACCGCGCGACCGACAAGCGGCGCGGCAACGGGATGAACGGTCAGGCGTTCTGCGGCGAGATAATCAGGCATGGGTTGAACCGGGAATGGCAGCGCGCATCAACGGCGCCCTTTTGCGGACCCTTGCCCGTGCCGTCAAGCAGCGGTCACGCCGGGCGGTCCGTGTCGCCCTTCCACAGATCATCGCCATTCTGATCGATGATCAGCCGCGCCTTGGCGAGTGTCGAGGAAACGGCCAGATCACGCGACGCAAGAAGATCGGCGCGCAGGAAACGGCGGGTGATCGCCGTACCATCGATGGTGCGGGTCAGCGTGCCGGCTATCCGCCACTGGCCATCGCTTTCCTTGACCGGCGCGGCGCGGACCTCGATGCCCTTATACTCCTCGTCGGGCGCCCTGCCCGCCGGATCGTCCGTCGTTTCACCGCCGCCGAACAGGCGCTTGAACAATCCCGCCATTGTACACTCCCTTTGCGCCCGAAGATCGGGGTTCGGCGCGCCGCTGTCAACGCGGTCAACGCCGACCCAAGCGCGATTGCCAAGCGCCGGACGCGGCGCTACCACATCGGGGCCGAAACCCGGTACAAGGGAGCCGCATTGCCATGACAGACACGCCGCAACCGGCGCCGCAAGCCGAAACGCCGCCGAAGAAGCGCTCCCGGACCAAGACCGTGCTCTATGTTCTCATTGTCCTGATCGTCATATTTGCCGGCCTTTGGCTGTTGGGCCCGCGCGAACCGGTCGACACCGCCGTGCGCTTCGATCCGGCAGTGATCGGCGAGGACATCGGCGCCTATCTGGCCGAAAGCGAAGCGCGGTTCGATGACATTGTCGACGGTGCGGAAAAGCAGCTTGTCTGGGCGTTTCCGGCCTCCCGCGCCAGAACGCCGTTTGCGCTCGTCTATATTCATGGCTTTTCCGCGTCGCCCGGCGAGATCCGGCCTGCGCCCGACCTTGCGGCCGAGGCGCTGGGTGCCAATCTCTTCTACACGCGGCTCGCCGGCCACGGCCGCTCCGATGAAGCGATGGCCGAACCCACGGTTCAGGACTGGCTCGACGATGTCGCCGAGGCGATCACGATCGGCGAGCGCGTTGGCGAACGCGTCGTGCTGATCGGCACGTCGACCGGCGGGACGCTGGCCGCCATCGCCGCTCTGCATCCCGACCTCAAAGACCGGATTGCCGGTATCATCTTCGTCTCACCCAACTTCAAGGTTCAGGCGGCGGGAAGCGAAATCCTCACGGGGCCGTTCGCGCGGCAACTGGTGCCGCTGATCGTCGGCGCCGAACGCAGTTTCGAGCCCGAAAACGAACTGCATGCCAAGTTCTGGACCGAGCGCTATCCGTCGACCGCTCTGCTGCCCATGGCGGCATCGGTCGCCCACGCCAACGCGCAATTCTACCGGAACGCGTCCATTCCGGCGCTGTTCGTCTTCTCCGATGAGGACAGGGTGGTCGATCACACGGTCACACGCCAGATCGCGGACCGCTGGGGCGGGCCGGTCGAGATCGTCGCCGTCGACGAGACGGAGGACCCCTACAAGCATGTCATCGCCGGCGATGCGCTGTCGCCCGCCAACAACCAGATGATGGCGGACACGATCGCGCGCTGGGTCAGCGCGCTTTGACAGCATCCTCGCGCGGCTTGGCGTCGCGGGAAAAGAGGTAGACGGCAAGCGCCAGGGCCAGCGTGAGCGCGTAGAAACCGAACAGCCATTGATAGGCTCCCTCGGGCGCTGCCGGATCGGCGGTGACTGTGACGATCGAGCCGGTCAGAAACTGCATCAGGGCCACGCCGCCAATCGAAAAGAAGTTCATCAGCGTGACGCCGCGCCCGATTAGTGCCGGCGGGATGAAGCTCTTGGCATGGGCCGTCATGACGCCATAGCCGACGCAGGCCGCGCCGATCAGCACCAACGCGGCGGTGACCGCGGCAAGCCCGCTTTGCGGCGCCACAGCGAGGAAGACACAGGCGCCGATCGCCAGGAAGACACCGGCGGACAGAACCCATTTGCGGGTGTTCAGCCAATTGTCGAGCGGGCCGTAGACGAAACTGCCGAGTGCCATGGCCAAGGCCATGGCGAGCGTGACCTGGCCAATGAGGATTGCATCGGCGCCGTAGACCTCGGCGAGAAAGGGCCCGGTCCACAATCCGCGAATGCCGCCGGCTGTGGCGTAATAGACCAGTGTCAGCGGGATGATGAACCACAGCGCGCGGATGCGCAGCACCGCCAGAAAACCCGCGAAACCGGGCGGACCGTCAGGATCGTCGATCCGCTCAGGATCGCGGACGAGAAGGAAGATCGCCAGCGCAACCAGAATGGTGGCACCTCCAAGAACAGCAACAACCATGCGCCAGCCGAACGCCTCGGCGGCTGCGGCCATCGGCGCAGCGCCGATAATGTTGCCCAGATTGCCAAGGCCGATGAAGACCGAGGCCATCAGCGCGAAACGCGCTGCATCATAACCGCGCGCGATGATCACATAGGACGCCATCAGGACCGGCGCGCAGCCGGCGCCGATCAGCGCCATGGCCACGATGACCGCCATCGGCGCCCAGGCAATCGCAAAAAGGGCAATACCCGCCGCGGCGACCAGCATGAACAGCGCCGTGGTGCGGCGCGGGCCGAACCGGTCGAGCGCGACGCCAACAGCGAACTGCATCAGCGCGAATGCGGCAAACCAGACGCCCGACGCCAGCGAAAGGTCCGCCTTGGTCATGCCAAGATCGGCACCCAATGCCGGTGTCAGCACCGCCAGAAAACTGCGGTAGAACTGCGAAAAAACATAGGCAAGGCACAGTGCCGCCAGCCCGGACATCGGCATACCTCCCACGGCAAGCCACCGCCCTTATGGGGCTGGTGGGCGCTTGGCAAGCGCGGCGCAGCCGCTGGCGGTTCGCCGACACCGCATTTGCCCGGCACAAACCTTTGTGCACTTGCACAATGCGTCGGCGATCTGAAAAGATGACCGTGCAGGAGCATTCATGATCTCAGAACGCCACGACCGGTTCCGCAATTTCGTCTTCGGGCTCGCGCTCGCGCTGATGATCGGCTGGATTCTGTATATCGGTCAGAACATCATCATTCCGGTGATCGCCAGCATCATCCTGGCCTACATCGTCACAGCGCTCGCGCAGTACATGAAACGGATACCAGTGATCGGGCCGCTGGTCCCCTCGCCGCTGCGCTTTGCGATCTCGATCCTCGTCATCATCCTGATCGTCGGCGCCTTCGTCTGGCTGATCATCTCCAACATCAACCAGCTTCTGGCCCTGGCGCCGATCTACCAGGAACGCCTGCTCGGTATCATCCAGGGCCTGTGGCGCAGCTTTGGCGAAGAGTTCGGTTTCGAGACTGAGCCGACTTGGGATACGCTGCGGCGCGATATTCTGGGCGGCGTCTCGCTGCAATCGCTGGTCGGCTCGACCGTCACGTCGGTTGGCGTCCTGGTCGGTACGATGATGGTTGTCTTTGTCTATACCGGCTTTGCGCTGGCAGAGCGGCAGGCCTTCGAGCGCAAATCCATGCGTCTGACGGACAATCCCGACGATTCGCGCCGCGTGGTCGAGATCGTTTCGGTGATCAACACCCGCATCGGCGACTATCTGGCGACGAAAACGTTGATCAATCTGATCCTTGGATTGATGTGCTACATCATCATGGCGTTCATGGCGCTCGACTTCGCCGCCTTCTGGGGCGTTCTGATCGCGCTGATGAACTTCGTGCCCTATGTGGGCTCGTTCCTGGGGGTCCTGTTGCCGGTGGCCATCGCCATCGTCCAGTTCGGTGATTGGGGCACGGTTCTGGGGATTTTTCTCGCCCTGACGGCATGCCAGATTTTTGTCGGCAGCGTGCTCGAACCCTCGCTGATGGGCCGTTCGCTCAATCTCAGCCCGTTCGTCATCCTGATGTCGCTGGCAAGTTGGGCAGCGCTCTGGGGCATTGCAGGCGCGCTCCTGTCGGTGCCGATCATGGCGATCCTCGTCATCATCCTGTCGGAGTTCGACGGTACCCGTCCCGTCGCGGTGCTGCTGTCGCGCAACGGGCGCATTCCGCCCAAGCGCCACGACCGGCCGATCCGCGACGCGGTACCCGGAAAGCCCGGTGCGCCCGGCGACAATCTGATCCTGCCCGACCGGGACGCTGCGGAATAGTCAGACCAAAACGCCTGCGACAAGTTCGTTATCGGTGATGTCCTGCCAGACGAAGCCCGCATCGGTCATGCGTGCCATCAGGCCGACGAAATTGGCCGCGTCACGAGTTTCGATGCCAATCAGGATCGAGCCAAAATTGCGCGCCGATTTCTTGAGATACTCGAACCGGCTGATATCGTCGTCGGGCCCCAGCAGATCGAGAAAATCGCGCAAGGCGCCCGGCCGCTGCGGCAGGCGCAAGATGAAGTACTTCTTCAGCCCCGCATGGCGCAACGCCCGTTCCTTTACGTCGGGCAGGCGTTCGAAATCGAAGTTGCCGCCCGAGGCGACGCAGACCACGGTCTTGCCGCCAAGGTCGCGTTTGGGCACGTCCTGCAGCGCGTCGATCGACAGGGCACCGGCGGGTTCGAGCACAACACCCTCCACATTGAGCATCTCGATGATCGTCGCGCACAGCCGATCCTCGTCGACCAGCGTGACATCGCCGGGCGTGTAGCGCTTGAGCAGCTCGAACGTGTGCGCGCCGATCTGGGCCACCGCCGCGCCGTCGACAAAATTGTCGATCCGCGGCAGCCGGACGCGGGCACCTTGTTCCAGAGACCTCTTGAGGCTCGGCGCGCCCTTCGGCTCCATCAACATCGTCTGCGGCGCCATACCCAGGGCCTCGAACAGCAGCGTCATGCCGCTGGCCAGCCCGCCGCCACCGACCGCGACATGAAGGCGGTCGAGCGTCGTCCCAGCGGGCAACTGCTCGACAATCTCCAGCGCCACCGTCGCCTGTCCCTCAATGATGTCGGGATGATCGAAGGGCGGCACCATGATCGCGTCATTCGCCTCGGCAAAATCGAGCGCCGCCTGGTTGCAGGCGTCGAATATGTCGCCAACGAGTTCAATCTCGACGAAATCGCCGCCAAAGGCACGGGTCTTTTGGATCTTCTGCTGGGGTGTTGTCACCGGCATGAAGACCGTGCCGGCGACGCCAAAATGGCGGCAGACATAGGCAAAGCCCTGCGCATGATTGCCGGCAGAAGCGCACACGAAGCGTGACGCGCCGCCTTTGCCGATGCGCTTGCGCATGAAATTGAACGCACCGCGAATCTTGTAGGACCGCACGGGCGACAGGTCCTCGCGCTTGAGCAGGATGCGGGCGCCATAACGGTCCGATAGGAAGGTGTTTTCCTGCAACGGCGTCGGTGGAAACAGCGCACGCATGGCCTCGAGCGCGGCACGCACGCCGCTTTCGAACCGGGCCGGGTCGTCGATCCGCATGGCGCCTTGTCCCTGTTGTGCGCCGCCGAAAGTCTTTGGCATTGGCGCGACGCACCGTGTATACGCGCCAGACGCGCTTTGCCAATGGCAGGGGCGCATGGCGGGAACCGGACCGGGGAGCAAACGGCCCAATGAATGCCAACATGCTGCGCAGCGCGGTGCATGTGAGCGCGATCTTCGCCTTTTATCTGGCGACCATGATGCTGATCCCGGGCTTGGTCGACCTCTACTACAACAATGAGGACTGGAAGGTGTTCGCCTCCTCGGCGGCGATGATCGGCGGCATTGCCGCGCTCGTCGCGGTGGCCACGCGCTCCGGTCCGCCGGTCGTGTCGACGCGCTTCACCTTCCTCGTCGTCAACCTGTTGTGGCTGACCTTTTCGGCAGCGGCTGCCGTGCCCTTCATGTTCGCCACGATCGACATCAGCATTGCCGATGCCTTTTTCGAGGCCGTCTCCGGCGCCACGGCGTCGGGCTCGACCGTTCTGACCGGGCTCGACACCATGCCGCCGGGCATCCTGCTTTGGCGGTCGATGCTGCAATGGATCGGCGGCTTGGGCGTGATCGTGCTGGGCCTGTTCATCCTGCCGTTCCTGAAGATCGGCGGCGCCAGCTTCTTCAAGATCGAATCATCCGACCGCTACGACCGGCCGTTCGCCCGCTTTTCCACCTATGCCTATTCGGTGGTGGGCATCTATGCGGCGCTGACGGTCCTGTGCGCCTCGCTCTATGCCTGGTCGGGCATGAGCGGTTTCGACGCCGTCAACCACGCCATGACGACCATGGCCTCGGGCGGCTTTTCCACCCACGACCGCTCGTTCGCCTTCTTCACCAATCCGTGGACGCACTGGGTGGCGATCATCTTCATGATCATCGCCGCCCTGCCCTTCACCGCGCTGATCCTTCTGGCATTGCGCGCCCGTTTCGATGCGTTCCGCGACAACCAGGTGCTGGTCTTTCTCGGCTATACGTTCTTCCTGGCCATCCTGTTGTCGATGCAGCTCGACATTTCCGGCACGATCGAGTTCCGCGAAGGGTTCACCAATGCGGTCTTCACCGTCGTTTCGATCGTCACGACGACCGGCTATGCGGTCGACAACTACATGGAATGGAACACTTTCACCGTGGCGCTGATCCTAGTGGCGACCGTGCTGGGCGGCTGCGCCGGCTCGACCACCGGCGGCATCAAGGCGACGCGCTGGATCGTCCTGTTCGGTGTCGTCAAGCGCTCGCTGGAAACCTTCATCTATCCGCACGCCATCCGCACGGTGCGCTCGGGCTCGGTGTCGATCCCGGACCAGACGCAGTATGTGACGATGATGTATTTCGGCACCTTCTTCATGCTGGTCGGCATCGGCACGGTGCTGGTGGCGATGACGGGCGCCGATCTGGTCACCGCCTTTTCGGGCGCGCTGACGGCGCTTTCAAATGTCGGCCCCGGCCTTGGCGACGTGATCGGCCCGACCGGCAATTTCGGCCCACTCGAAGACAGCGCCAAATGGATCCTGTCCTTCGGCATGCTTCTCGGCCGGCTGGAACTGTTCACTGTGCTGGTGCTGCTGTCACCGGCCTTCTGGCGGGACTAGTCCTCACACAAATACATCCACCTTCTCGAACGTCCGCACATCGACCAGTCCCACGTCCGAGATGCGCAATTCGGGGATCACAACCAGCGCCAGCAAGGAATGCTGCATGTAGGCATTGTTGAGCGTGCAGCCCATCTGCCGCATCGCCTCCCCGAGCTTTTCGGCCTTGCCCGCGACGACCTCGGCGCGCTCGTCGCTCATCAGGCCGGCGATCGGCAGTTCGACCAGTGCCAGAACCTCGCCTTTTGAGACCATCACGACGCCGCCGCCCACTTCGCCGAGCACGTTGGCGGCTTTCGCCATGTCGTCATGATTGGTGCCGACGACGATCATGTGATGGCTGTCGTGGGCGACGGTGGACGCCATGGCGCAGTCGTCCGCATAGCCAAAGCCTGACACGAAGGCGTTTGTGACCGCACCGGTGCCTCTGTGGCGTTCGATCAAGGCGATCTGGCAGACATCGCCCGCCCGGTCCATCCGGACGATCCCGCCCTCAACGGCAAGTGTCGCTTCGAGCGCGCGTGTCGGCGCCTGGTTCTCGATGACGCCGATCACGCGGACATCGACCTTGCCTTCGTTGACGGGTGCCTCAACGACGAAATCCCCGGCCTCCAATGGCTTGCCGAGCCGGACCGTGTTCTTGGCCGCAGCCGGATAGTCATAGGGCGCGATGTCTCCGACCAGTGCGCCAGCCTCGGCCATCTTGCCGCCGCGCGCCCAGACCTCGTCAATGACAAGGTCAGCGAGATTCGAAACAATCAGGAAATCGGCGCGCCGGCCCGGGGTGATCGAACCCAACTCCCGCTCCAGCCGGAAGTGTTGCGCCGTGTTCAAAGTCGCCATCTGGATCGCGGTCACGGGGTTCAAGCCCTGCTGGATGGCGTGGCGTACCACACGGTCCATATGGCCTTCATGGACGAGCGTCCCCGAATGGCAATCGTCGGTGCACAGGATCATGTTGCGCGGATCGATGCCGTATTCGGTCACCGCCTTGATCTGCTCGGCCACATCGTACCAGGCTGAACCGAGGCGCAGCATTGCCTTCATGCCCTGGCGGGCACGGGCAATGGCGTCCTCGGCGCGGGTGCCTTCGTGGTCGTCCTCGGGTCCGCCAGCGACGTATCCGTGAAACGGTATGCCGAGGTCCGGCGACGCATAGTGTCCGCCTACCGTCTTGCCCGCGCCAACCGTTGCAGCAATCGCGCCGACCATGGTCTGGTCGTTGGCGGCAACGCCGGGAAAATTCATCACCTCGCCCAGGCCGATAATGTTCGGCCAGGCCATGGCTTCGGCGATCTCCTGAGGGCCGAGCGAGGCGCCGGCATGTTCAAGACCCGGTGCGGACGGCACGCAAGACGGCATCTGCACGAACACATTGACGGGCATCTCCAGCGCCTCGTCATGCATCATCCGCACACCCTCGAGCCCCAGCACATTGGCGATCTCGTGCGGATCGACGAACATGGATGTGGTGCCATGCGGGACCACCGCGCGCACGAATTCGGTCACCGTCAGCATGCCGCTTTCTATGTGCATGTGCGCATCGCACAGGCCCGGCACGAGGTAGCGGCCGGCCGCATCGACCACGGCCGTGCCATCGCCGATGCAATGGCTGGCATCTGGTCCGCAATAGGCGAAACGCCCGTCGATCACGGCGAGATCGGTGCCGTCGATCACTTCGCCGGAATGGACGTTCACCCAGCGCCCATTGCGCACGACAAGATCGGCCGGCTTGCGGCCCATGGCGACATTGACGAGATCGCGTTGGCTGTCCTGCCAGGGTTTGAGCGTGTCGCGGCTATCGGCATTCATGGGCGGCCTCTTCTTCATGATCCAATCGCACTGTGTCACGCCTCAGGGCGCCTGCAAAGCGCTGCCTGGCAAGGATCGCGACCGTTACTTGCCGTCCGATCGGGCATAGTCCAGACCATCGAACCTTGATTTCCAAAGCGCTTTAAGTATAGAAAAACCTCATCTGGGAGGATGACAAGATGGTGCAGCGCCGTTGTCTGCCGGGCCGTTTGTTCGGCAAGCGCCGTTTCTCCCCGCATCCACAAATTGAGTTGTCTTGCCCCAACGGAAGCGCAACGGAGAGTGCCGCTGCGCTGACGAACGGGCCTTTCGCACTGGGAGGTAAGCGAATGAGAAGCCTGACGACACTGACCGGAGCCCTGCTTGTCACGGTCTCGATGACCGCGATCGCAAGCGCCGACACGATCCGGTTCTGGACCACCGAGGAGCAGCCCGAGCGGTTGGCCATCCAGGAACAGATGGCCGCCACGTTTGCCGAACAGACAGGCCACGAGGTCGAGGTCATTCCTGTGTCGGAGTCGGAGCTGGGCACACGCGCGACGGCAGCCTTTGCCGCCAACGACTTGCCGGACGTGATCTATCACACGCTGCAATATGTGCTGCCCTGGGCTGAAGCAGGCATTCTGGACGTCGAGACCAATGACGAGATCGTCCAGGAGCTGGGCGCCGACACATTCCAGGCCGGCGCGGTCGCCATGGCACAGTTCGACGGTTCGACGGCCGCGGTGCCGGTCGATGGCTGGACGCAGATGATCGTCTACCGCAAGGATTTGTTCGACGAGGCTGGTCTCGAAGCGCCGGATTCCTATGGCGACATCACGTCCGCCATCGAGGCGCTGCACAACCCGCCGGACATGTATGGCTTCGTTGCCGCCACCAAGGTGGACGAGAACTTCATGAGCCAGGTTCTCGAGCATGTGTTCCTGGCAAACGGTGTCTCGCCGGTGGGCGCGGACGGTTTTGCCGCGCTCGACGAAGCGGCGACGATGGAGGTGCTGGACTTCTACAAGGCGCTCGCCGAAGCCTCGCCGCCCGGCGAACTGTTCTGGCAGCAGTCGCGCGAACTCTATTTCTCCGGCAATGCGGCGATGATCATCTGGTCGCCCTTCATTCTCGATGAGTTGGCCGGCCTGCGCGATTCCGCACCGCCCACCATCAATGACGACCCGACCTCGACGGAACTGGCTTCGAAAACCGATGTGGTCACGACCTTCTCGGGTCCGTCGAACCCCGACGGCGCGGCCTGGGCCGATGTGCGCTATTTCGGCGTGACGGCCGATGCCAACACCGATGTCGCGGCCGAGTTCGTCAAGTTCTCGATGGATGAAGGCTATCTGGACACGCTGTCGATCGCGCCCGAGGGCAAGTTCCCGGTGCGCACCGGTACGGCGGATGAGCCGGGCAAGTTCGTCGATGGCTGGGCGCAGCTTCCGGTGGGTGTCGACCGCAAAGCGCCGCTGTCGGATGTCTATCCGGCCGAGACGGTGGCGCGGATCACCGGCGGGCTAGAGACCGCGGCGCGCTGGGGTGTGACCGAGGGTCAGCTCTCGCTCGCTTCGAAGATGATCAACAGCCAGGTCATCAACCGCATCGTACGCCAGTACATCGATGGTGAACTCGACGGCGCGGCGGCGGTCGCGCAGATGAACGAAGAACTGGGCGCCATCGAGTAAACGCGTTCGGGCCGGGCGGGCAATCGTCCGCCCGGCCGTTCGCCGGCAGCCCGCCATGGCAACCACCGACCAGGCCGATCAGCCACTTGACGCTGCACAGCGGCCCTCCGCGGCGGCTCCGCCAACAGTGCTGGGCCCTCTCGCCCGGCGCGAGCGGAACCTGGCCTATTCGATGCTGTTGCCGACCTTTGCCATCGTCATGGCGGTCGTGCTGGCGCCTCTGCTCGCCAATTTCTGGATCTCCTTCAAGCCCGTGGGTCTGGGCGATCTCAGGCCGGCGAGCCTGTTCGTCAATGAACGCCTGCGCGACGATCTGGGCGCGCCGGGCGATGTGGCGATTATCGAATATCGCGTCCGAAACTCGTCCCAGGACGCACCGCTGCGCGATGCGGGTTTTGCCGACATGCTCCCCGACGGACTTGAACTGACCGGCGATCTCGATCCGCGATGCACGCTGGAAGGTCGGCAGCTGGATTGTGCGTTCGGCGAAGTCGAGCCGCGGTTTCGCGACCGCATCCGCATCGAGGTGACGGCAACGCAGGCCTATGTCGACGATCCCGTCCGGCCGCGCGACAGCGAGGCCACCAGCCGCGCCACATCGGACAATGTGCTGACCAGCCTCGAGTTCACGTTCGAGAATTTCACCAAGGTCTTCTCGGCCGCCGAGTTCTGGCACGTGCTGCGCGTGACGATCTATTACACAATCTTTGCCACGCTCGGCGCGCTGGTTTTGGGCCTGTTTGCCGCGCAGATGCTCAACACCGCTTTCCGCGGCCGCACTATGCTGCGCGGCCTTTTTCTCTTTCCCTATGTCGCACCGGTGATCGCCGTCGCCTTCACCTGGGTGCTGCTGCTCGATCCGTTCTCCGGCACGCTGAACGCCATTTTGCGCCAGATGGGCGTGCTCAACGAGCCGATCAATTTTCTCGGCCAGCGGGCCGTGCCGCTCGATTTCTTCGGGCTGACAATCAACTTTCCCGTTGCGCTGTCGGCGGTGATCGGTATCGAGGCATGGCGCAGCTTCCCGCTGGCCTTCCTTTTCATCCTGGCGCGGATGCAGTCGATCTCGACGGACATGTATGAAGCGGCCGAGATGGACGGCGCAACGCCGCTGCAGCAGTTCTGGTACATCTCGCTGCCGCAGCTTGTCGGCATTCTGGCGATCCTGTTCCTTCTGCGCTTCATCTGGACGTTCAACAATTTCGACGACATCTTCCTTCTGACCGGCGGCGCGGCGGGCACCCGCACCATGACGGTCAATGTCTATGAGCAGGCCTTTGCCGTCTCCAACCTTGGTGCCGGCGCTGCGGTGGCCGTCGTCGTCTTCCTCGTCCTTTTGTGCTTCTCGCTGATCATCTTCAAATACTCACCACAGGATGAGGGCTGATGGCACCGGGTCTCGGCACGCTGACAGGACTGGTCGCCGGCGCCATCTGGGGCCTTGTCTGGATGATCGTCATTGCCGTCACCTTCATGCTGGTTTCCGGGGCGATCACAGCGCCGCCGGTCGGTGCGGCGATGCTCGCCGGCGCTGCCTGCGGCGCGCTCATCATGGCGTTCCGACCCGATGCGCGCACGCCCGGGCTGACGATCGCCGCGGTTGCCACCGTCGGCATCGTGCTGGTCGTCTTTACATTCGGGGCGCCGCTCGGCCTGCCGCTCGGCATTGCGCCGGTGGCGCAACTGGTCGCATTCGCCGCCTTTGTCGGCCTGACCTGGCTGGGCATTCAGGCAAGCGTGCAAGGCCAGCCATCCGACCGGCTGACGCGCTACCAGTTCGAGGTGATCGTGATCCGCCTCGCCAAGGGGCTCGGCTTGGTGTTCTTTACCGTCCTCGTCGCCCTGCCCTTTTACGTCATGGTCATGACGAGTCTGAAGAACCAGGCGCAACTGATTGCCAATCCGCTCGATTTCTCGCTCAATCTCGGTCAGGGATTTGCCGGCCTGTTCCGCTCCTATATCGAGCTCTTCACCATCTACAATTTCGGCACCTTCCTGATGAACACCGCCTTCGTCGCCATCGGAACGGTGATCATCACGCTCGCCTTTGCCGTGCCCGGCGCCTATGCGGTGGCGCGGCTGCGCTTTCCCGGACAGGCCTTCCTGTCGCGGTCGATCCTGATGATCTACATGGTGCCGGCAATCGTGCTGGTGATCCCGCTCTATGCGGTCTTCTCGCAACTGGGGCTGCGCAACACGCTGACCGGCCTTCTGATCGTCTATCCCGCGACGACCATACCCGTCGCGCTCTACATGCTGCAGGGCTATTTCCGGGGCATCCCGTCCGAACTCGAAGAGGCGGGCCTGATGGACGGGCTGACGCGCGCCGGGGTCATCGGCAAGATCACGCTGCCGCTGTCGCTGCCGGCGCTTGCATCGGTGGCGCTCTATGTCTTCATGATCGCCTGGAACGAGTTCCTGTTCGCCTTCATGTTCCTCGACAACATCGACCTGTTCACGCTGGCGCGCGGCGTCTATTCGCTCGATTCCTCGGAGGTGCCGCGTCAGCATCTGATGGCGGGCGCTGTGATCGCGACCGTTCCGGTGCTGGTGCTGTTCCTTTGGTTCGAGCGTTTCCTGGTTTCCGGTCTGACCGCCGGCAGTGTGAAAGGCTGACCATGGCGCCATCGCTTTCCGAACACGCCGTCGCGATCCTGCACGCCAACGACCGGGGCGGTTACACCGTGCCGACCAAGGGGCTCTACCCCTATCAGTGGAACTGGGATTCGGTGTTCGCCGCCCTCGGTTTTGCCGCCTTCGACAGGAACCGGGCCTGGCGCGAGATCGAGACGCTGTTTGAGGGGCAGTGGGAATACGGGATGGTGCCGCACATCATCTTCCGCAACCATGATCCGAGCTATTTTCCCGGCCCCGATGTGTGGCAATCCAACACGGCGCCACAGACATCGGGCCATTCACAACCGCCGGTCGCGGCCACCGTCATGCGCTGGCTGGTGGAGACCGGCGACCGTGACGATGAAAAGCGCGCCCATGACCTGTTTGATCGGCTCCTGGCCTGGCATGACTGGTGGCACCGCTATCGCGATCCTGACGGCACGGGCCTGGTTGGCATCATCCACCCGTGGGAATCGGGCCGCGACAATTGTCCTGACTGGGACATCGGCATGAACCGGATCACGGTGCCCGATGATCTGGGCGAATATCACCGCCGCGATACCGACTGGGTCGATCCGTCTGAACGGCCGACCAAGATCACCTATGACCGCTATCTGACGATCGTCAAATTCGGCCGGGAGTGCAGTTGGGACCATGAGAAGATCACACGCGACGGCCCGTTCCTGATGGCCGATCCGTGTGTTCAGTTCGTCCTGATGCGGGCCGACCGCGATTTACTCAAGCTGGCCGAACGGTTCGAGCATGGCCGGGCGATGAAGATGGTCCGCGAGTGGATCGCCCGGGATTTCGAGGGCGCGCAAGCCATGTGGAGCGATGAAGCGTGCGGCTATGTTGCGGTCGATCTGCGCAATGGCGGCGACAAGTCGACCGCCATCACCAATGCTTCCATGCTGGCCTGGTATGGCGGTGCGGGCACAAAAGAGCAGCGCGATGCGATGGCCCATCAGGCGCGCGCCATTTTCGACGCCTGCCAATTCGCCTTTCCCAGCTGGGATCCGCGCCATGACAGTTTTGAGTCGCGGCGCTACTGGCGCGGGCCGGTCTGGAACATGATGAACTGGATGATCGCCTCGGGCATGGACATGAACGGCCATCAGGATCTGGCCATGCGGCTGCGGCACGATTGCCAGAAACTCGTCGCCCAGTCGGGCTTCTTCGAATATTTCGACCCGTTGACCGGCGAAGGGCTCGGCGGGCCAGAGTTCACGTGGACGGCTGCGATCCACCTGGCGCTCGAGCACGAGTTCGGCGCGGCAGTGGCGGCATAGGAGGCGCACCATGGGTTCGATCACACTGCAGAAGGTGGAGAAGTGGTTCGGCGAACTGCAGGTCATCAAGGGCGTCGACCTGGAGATCGGCGATGGCGAGTTTGTCATCTTTGTCGGCCCGTCCGGCTGCGGAAAATCAACGCTCCTACGGCTGATTTCAGGACTCGAGGAAGCCTCGCGCGGCAAGGTCTTCATCAATGGCGACGATGTGACCTCCAAGCTGCCGTCCGAGCGCCAACTGTCGATGGTGTTCCAGTCCTATGCGCTCTATCCGCACATGTCAGTCGGCGAGAATATGGGGTTCGGCCTGAAGACCGCCGGAGCGCCACGCGCCGAAATCGGGCAAAAGGTTGCCGAGGCGGCGCGCATCCTCAAGCTCGAAGACTATCTGGACCGCAAGCCCAAGGCGTTGTCAGGCGGCCAGCGCCAGCGGGTCGCCATCGGGCGCGCGATCACCCGCGAACCGGTCGGTTTCCTGTTTGACGAGCCGCTGTCGAACCTTGATGCGGCGCTGCGCGTCGAGATGCGTTTCGAGATTGCCAAGCTGCACGAAACGCTCGGCACGACGATGATCTATGTGACGCACGATCAGGTCGAGGCGATGACGCTGGCTGACAAGATCGTCGTTCTGGACTTCGGCGTCATCAAGCAGGTGGGCACGCCGCGCGATCTTTATGAACGGCCGGACAATCTGTTCGTCGCCCAGTTCATCGGGTCGCCCAAGATGAACATTCTCGACTGTAAGACCGAGGGCAACCTCTATCACCTTGACGGCCATGGCACCGGCCCGTTCGAGCGCGAGGCGGGAAAAAGCGCGGTCAAGATGGGCGTGCGCCCCGAACACATCCTCGTCGTTGGAGCCGACGAAGGCACGGTGACAGGCCGGGTCGAAGTGACCGAATACCTGGGGGCCGACACGTTTCTCTACGTCGATTGCGGCGCGCTGGGGCAGATCGTCGTGCGCATGACAGGCGCCAACAACGATCTGCGCGGCAAGACGGTGGGCCTTGCTTTCGACCCGGCCCACCTGCATTTCTTCGATCAGGACGATCTGGCGGTGTGACCGCGACCGTTATTCGGCGGGTTCGACCGTCAGTTCGCCGGTGGCGATCTGCTCGGCTTCAATCGACTCGAACAGGGCTCGGAAGTTGCCCTCGCCGAAGCCTTCATCGCCCTTGCGCTGGATGAACTCGAAGAAAATTGGACCGATCACCGTCTTGGAGAAGATCTGCAGCAGGATCTTCGTCATCCGGTGGCCATTGGCATCGTCGAATACCCCCTCGCCATCGATCAGGATTCCGTGCTTCTTCATTCGCTCAATCGGCTCGTCATGGCCGTTCACCCGGTTCTGCGAGCGGCGATAATAAGTCTCCGGCGGACCGGGCATGAACTCCAGGCCGTTGCCGGCCAGCCGGTCAGTGGCGTCATAGATCGCATCAGTGCCGACCGCGATGTGCTGGATGCCCTCGCCCTTGTACTTGCGCAGATAGCTTTCGATCTGGCTCTTGTCGTCGGTGCCTTCATTGAGCGGGATGCGGATTTTGCCGCAAGGCGACGTGATCGCCCGGCTGACAAGGCCGGTCAGCTTGCCCTCAATATCGAAGAAATGGATCTGGGTGAAGCCGAACAGGTCGCGGTAGAAGGCCCACCACTTGTCCATATTGCCGCGATACACGTTGTGGGTCAGGTGATCGAGATAGTAGAAACCGAACCCTTCCGGTTTCGGGTCGCGCGTTCCGATCCACTCGAATTCGGCATCATAGACCGAACCCTTCTCGCCATAGCAGTCGATGAAATAGATCAGTGAGCCGCCGATACCGACGATGGCCGGCGCATCGAGCGTCCGGTCGTCCTCAAGGTAGGGCTCGGCACCCAGTTCGACCGCATGAGTAAATGCGTGCTCGGCATCGACGACGCGCCAGGCCATGGACGGCGCGCACGGGCCATGCTCGCCGACAAAGCGCATGGCGTGGCTGCCCGGCTCGGCATTGACGATGTAGTTGACGTCACCCTGCCGCCAGACCGTGATCGCCTTCGTACGGTGCCGGGCGACCGGCTGATAGCCCATCTTGGCGAACAGGCCTTCGAGTTCAGCCGCATCGGGATGGGCAAACTCGACGAATTCGAACCCGTCCGTGCCGGCGCGGTTCTTTTCGGTGATTTCGGCTCGAAGCGCGTCGTGGGGAAACGGACCCATGGCAATTCTCCCTGATTTGATTGTTTTTCCTTTTGTACCGCATTCGGGACGCACGATGCTTGCAAAGCACGCGCTTCAGCGCCAAATTATGCATGATTTGTGCATTGATCAGGAGAATCGGGTGGCTGATGCAAAAATTGACGGATTTGACCGCACAATTCTCGCGGAACTGCAGCAAAATGGAAGACTGACCAACAATGAGCTTGCCGAGCAGATCGGCCTGTCGCCGTCGCAGTGTTCGCGGCGGCGCACGCGGCTCGAAGAGACCGGCCTGATCACCGGCTATCATGCCGCCATCGACCGCGAGCGCGCCGGCTTTGCGCTGGTCTCGATCATTTCGGTCACACTCGCCACCCACACGGAAGGCAATGCCGAGCGCTTTGCGAGGCTTGTACGGGCGTCGCCCAACATCCTCGAAGCACACGCCCTGACCGGCGAGATGGACTATTCGATCAAGGTCGTCACCGAGGATCTGAACGCACTGTCCGACTTCATCAACGGCACGCTGCTGGCCCATGAGGCGGTGCAGAACGTCAAGACGGCGATCGTGCTCAACACGGTCAAGGACACGGCCGCGCTACCGCTCGCGACGGGTTGAGGCGCCGACCTGCCACCTGCCCCGCGCAAGGCTGGCACCCCATCATCGGCGGGCAAGCGGATGCGGAGTGGCCATGCAAGCGGTCAGCACGATCGGAACAGGAATTGCCGTTGCCCTTCTTGCGGTTGGCGGCGCTTACCTCGGCACGTTCTGGGACAATCTGTTCGGTGACGAGGGCGCGCCGGCACCCGTCATCGCCCTGACCCGGACCGTGGAACTGCCGCCCGTGTCCGTGCCGATCTATCAGGAAAGCGCGCGGGTGGGCTATTGTGTGCTGACCGCATCGGTGGACCTGCCGAACGGCTATTCAGACGAAGAGTTCCAGATGGCGATCACGAGCGTCGCCGACTTCATGCTTCGCAATTTGTCAGTGGTGGCCGCCGGCGAAGACGTGCCCGCTCTGTGCGCCGCCCAGATCGACAAGGCATTGGACGTCTATACGATCGTCAAGTCGGAATACTTCCAGACCGTCCGCGCCGTGCCAGGCGCATCCTGAAAACCAACCCTATCAGTTGTCGAAGGATATCACCGGCTGCCGGATTTCCGGCGACTGCAGGTAATCAAGCTGCCTGACCGACAGCGCGGTGACCAGCGGCGCGCCTGCGGTTTCGTTGATTGCCAATTTCAGCCCGTCCGCCAGTTCGTCCACCGCCATCGGACCACCGACCCAGAAGGTCTCGGCGGCATGGCGGTAGAAGAAGATGTTGGCCGCGTGGGTGACGACGGTCGTCAGCGGCAGCTGCCGCTCGTCGACAATGGCGCCGTCATAGGAAATCACATAACGGCCAATGACGTACCCGTTGATCCGGCCGGGCAGGATCAGCGGCGTGGCGATCAGATCGGTGCGCAGCGTCGTCGAAGCCTGTTCGGCATGGTTTTCGCCGACGGCTGCGGCATCGCCCGGCGCCATTGTGGCACCGCCATAAAGCCCGCCGAGCGAGGCCGTCGTTGCGACCGCGACGATGGCGAACCGGGCAATCACAGATAAGCGGCCGGCTTGGCGCGTGCGGGGTTTCCATAGGTGCCGTCGGACGGCATGGCGCCCGACAGTTCCTCGACGACACCGATGGCGTCACCGACGGCGACAATGTGCGCCTGAAGCAGCGACTCATTGAGCGCGACGGCCTCCCGCAACTGGCCGAACGCGGTCTTGGCATGGGCGTGGGTGAGAATTGAGCGGTCGTCGCCCACCGCAAGCTCGAGTTCGTAAAGGCAGCGGTTCTTGGCTTCGACAAAGCCCGACAGGTCGGCGGCGGGATTGTCCCTGATCGCAGCGCATTCGCCTTTGATGATGCCAGTCAGCCGCGCAACGATGCGCAGAACCGTTTCGGTGTCAGCGCCCCCGCCCGGCGCCGCCTGTTCAGCGATCATGTCCCGTCTCCCGATCCATATTGCCCCTCAAGCTGTGATGCGATGCCCAAATCGATGCCTTCGGCAATCCGGGCGCCGAACTGCTCGGCCATGAATGATGCGTAGTAGTCGCTGCCAAGCCCTTCGCCAAAGAAGCCGCCTTCCTCGGAGGTCATCACGCTTTGCAGCATCTGTTGGACGAGCAGCGTTTCGAGCTGTTTCCAGCCGGGCTCTTCCGTCGGCTCAGCGCGAACCGTCCGGGCGCTTGCGGCTGCGTCTTGCGCTGCCACCTGATCGACCGCCCTGGCGAACGCAACACCGTCGGCGGAAACCGCTTGCCGCGACGCCGTGGCGGCGGAATCAGAGCGGGCCGCATCACCGGTGGCGGCGGCTGGTGTCAGGGGAGCGACGTCCATGACGGCGATTATGGACGGCGAGGCTTGCGGGAAACTTGATTCGGCACCGAAAACTGCCGGTCAAGCATCTCGCCCAACTGTTTTTCGGATGCCGAGCGCTCTTCGGCCTGGCGCGCCCTGGCGGCGGCGCGTTCGAGCGGCTTGACGCGGGCCGTTTCACCGACAAGCCGCTCGCGGGCGTCCTGCTCGCGCGCGGCCAGCGCGGCCTTTTCGGCGTTCAGCGACCGTGCCCGCTCGACATAGAAGTCGAGCAGCGGCAGCGTCCGGGCGTCGGGGTCGGCGGCCCACCGCTCCAGCGAGGCGATTTCGCCGGACTTGGCATTGAGCGCATCGGCGGTTGCGGCGTGCTCGACGCGCGCCATGGCCGCCATCGCCTCCTGTGCGCGGATCAGCCGTTTGATGTCGTACGAGGATCGCTTCATGTCAGTTGGCCGTGTAGAGCGCGGCGAAATTGCCGCCAAAGACGCTGAGAATGAAGGGCAGGTTGAAGTAGAGCATCGCCAATGCGCCCAGCAGCATGGCCGGCAGCGCGACGAAATAGATCGGAATCTGCACCGCGAGCTTGTTGAGGGCGCCGACCAGCATGTTGGCGATGATCGCAAAGCCGATGAACGGGCTTCCCAGCCGCAGGGCGATCGAGAAGGTCACGGCCAGCGTATCGACCAGATCGGCCAGCAGCGCCGCCGGGTCGGGAAATGCCCCCGCCGGAAAGACGTCATAGGAAGCGAGCGCCGCGCGAAGGACAATATGATGGAAGTCGGCGGCAAAAAGGATCAAGAGCGCCGTAAACGAGACCAGGGTGGTCAGCGCCGCCTGCGGCTCCTGACCCTCGATGTTGGGGCCGAGCATGCCACCATAGCCGACCGACATGGCCACAGCCGACATGATGAATTCGAGCGCCAGGATGTAGAAGCGCGCGACCAGGCCGATCACGGCGCCGATCATCAGTTCGGAGACGATGGCGCGGGACACGCTTTCGAGATTGTCCGGATCCACACGCCCCAGAAGATCGGCGGCCATCAGCGGAAAGAGCGCGACGGTCAACGCGACGGCAGCCAGAAGGCGGATGCGCACGGCCACGCGGGCGCTTGAAAAGCCTGGAATGATCATCAGGACGGCGCCAACGCGGCAGAAAAGAAGGAAGCCCGCCATCAGGTTGGCTTCGATCAGCGCGTTCACGACAGCGTGCCCACGATCCGTATTTCGATGCCCTTGCCGATTTCCAGATGCGACATGACGGCGACATCGGGGTGCATGCGCTCGACGATCATGCGCACATAGGGGCGTGCTTCGGGCGTGGTGACGATGGCGATCCGGTCGTGGCGGGCCTTCTGCTCGGTGATTTCCTTGCCGATCTCGGTGCCGAATTCCTCGAGCTGACGCGGGTCGATATCGAACTGGGCGATTTCGCCCGTGGCATCGCGCTTGAGCGCCTCGCGGAATGCCAACTCCCAGCGATTGCCCAGGCGGACGATGCTCAGAACGCCATCGACGGTCAGGTCACCGCACAGTTGCTGGGCCATGCGGGCGCGCACATGCTCGACGATGGTTTCGGACTTGCGGGTGGTCGGCGCGATCTCGGCGACGGCCTCGATGATCAGCGGCAGGTTGCGGATCGACACACGCTCAGCCAGGAGCAACTTGAGCACCGCCTGAAAGCCGGGATAGGTCGCGTGGGTCGTGCAGATCTCGTCGGCCAGCTTGCGGTATTCGGGCTCCATGTCGTTGATCAGCGTCTTCATCGCCTTGTAGGAGAAGAGCTGCGGCAGATTGTTACGCACCACCTCGCTCAGATGGGTCAGGATCACGCTCACATTGTCTGCGGTGGCAATGTTCATGCGCCGCAGATCGTCGCGGAACGTCTCCATCACCGACAGCGCCTCGCCGCCGAAGGCCGGCTCGCGCACCGTGGTGTGCGGAATGCCCCGGATCGCCTGCGGATCGGCGAATGCCAGCAACTCGCCGACACGCAGTTCGTGTTCCACGACGGTCGTGCCGTAAATCTTGATGCGGTAGGCCTTGGGCGGCACGTCATACTCATCGACAAGCTGCACATCGGGCACGACGAAGCCATACTCCTGCGCGAAGCGCTTGCGCATCTGCTTCATGCGGTGCGCCATGTCCTTCTGCTTGGGCAGAAGCTGCGTTGAAAGCTGCTTGCCGAGCGAAAGCTGGATTTCCGGCACGGCGAGCGAGCTTTTGACCGAGTCGCGGGTCTCGCGCTTTTTCGCCTCTTCCTCGTCGGCGATCGCCTTTTGCTTTTTTTCCGCCTCAGCCGAACGGAAGAGCGGCCGCAGATAGGCGATGGCCGCCATGCCGGCGGCCAGCATCAGAAACGGCACGGCTGGCAGGCCCGGCATCAGGCCAAGGATCGCCAGAAGGCCGGCGGCGACAAACAGGGCGCGCGGATAGTTGCCGAGCTGGTCGAACACGATCTTGTCGGCCGAGCCCTGGTTGCCGCCCTTGGAGACAAGAAGGCCGGCGGCGAGCGAGACGACCAGTGCGGGGATCTGCGAGACCAGACCGTCGCCCACAGACAGTTTGGTGAAGATGTCGGCCGCCTCGCCCATCGACATGTTGTGGCGCGTCACGCCGATGATGATGCCCCCGACAATGTTGATCGCGGTGATCAGGAGACCGGCAATCGCATCGCCGCGCACGAATTTGGAGGCGCCGTCCATTGAGCCGTAAAAGGAGCTTTCCTCTTCGAGCTCCTTGCGGCGGCGGCGCGCCTCGGCCTCGTCGATGACGCCTGCCGACAGGTCGGCATCGATCGACATCTGCTTGCCGGGGATGGCGTCGAGCGTGAAGCGGGCGCCCACCTCCGCGATGCGGGTCGACCCCTTGGTGATGACGACGAAGTTGACGACCACCAGGATCAGGAAGACGACCAGTCCAATGACGAAGTCGCCGCTCATCACGAAACTCGAAAAGCCCGCAATGACGCTGCCGGCGGCATTAACGCCTTCATGGCCGTCCGACAGGATCGCCCGCGTGGTGGCGATGTTCAGCGACAGGCGCAGCATGGTCGAGATCAGGAGGATCGTCGGAAAGGACGAGAAATCGAGCGGTCGCGGAATCCACAGCGCGACCATCAGGATCAGAACGGAAAAGGCGAGCGAAACGGCCAGCCCGACATCGATCATGAAGACCGGGACCGGCAAGAACAGAAGCGACAGCACCAGCATGATGCCGATGGCGAAGGTGATATCGTTTCCGTAGGACGACGGCGCAGATGCCGCAGGGATTTGCACGTTGGCCAAGACCGTCTCCAGGACCGAAGGGGCCGGCACGCGGATCATGCGCGCCGGACTTGCAACCGATCATCGAATCCGGGGCTTGCACGGGGCTGGCGGCGACCCTGTCCGGTGCGTGCCGAAAGCCGGAGAACCAGGCTCAGAAGCCCGTCTGGATGCGGCCGTAAAGCACTTCGGTCATGCGACCGATCTGGGCGCCCATGAATGCGGCGGAAAAGGAGATCGTCACGAGGATGACGACGATCTTGGGAATGAAAGTGAGCGTGATTTCCTGAACCTGTGTCAGCGCCTGGAACAGGGCGATCGCGATACCGACAAACATCGCCGCAAAAACGGATGGTCCGGCGGTGACCAGCGTCGTCCAGATCGCAAGCTGGACGATTTCAATGACGTCGGCCTCGGCCATCTTGATGCCTTTTGGGCCGGAGGGCCGTTAGCTGACGGTCAGTCCCGCACTCACCGGCACTTCGGTGCCGTCGCTGAGAACGGCGACCGTGCCTTCACTGAGGATTTTCACCTCGGCTACCGTGCCCGAGGTCAGGCCGTCGGCGGAGGTCACCGTCCGCCCGATCAGCGAGCCAGCCTGCTGGAAAGAGGTCATCTGGATCAGATAGTCCAGCTTGTCGTTGAGCTTGGTCGACTGCTCGACATTGGAGAAGGACGCAAGCTGGGCGATGTATTCGGTGTCGCTGATCGGCTCGGTGGGGTCCTGGTTCTGCATTTGCGCCGTCAGCAGCTTCAGGAAGGCGTCGTAATCCACCGTCTGGGCGCTGCCGGTCTGTGATGTGCCGGTTGCCCCCTGAACACCCGTAACTGCGCTGACGTCGGTCATGGCTTCATCCTGCCGCTGCGTGTCGGTCCTCTTGGGCGGGAGTATCGCACTCCAGGCTTTCGCCACGCTTGCGTGCGAGAATCTCGGCTTCGACGTCAAAAAGGGCGCGCAGCGCCTTGAGTGCCTCGAAGGTGCGGTCCTCGGCGATCATCACGTCGATCTGTTTGAGGCCGTTGAGGATGTCATCGCTCTCGAACGTCGCCAGAAGCGCCTTGACCGAATCCTTGTAAAGCTTTGCTGCCGCAGGCTTTTCGGAGGGTGACATCAGCATGATCTGGATGATGAAATATAGCTGCTTCAGCGGCGTGTTGGCGTCTTCAACCTGCAACACATGGTTTTCGAGCAGGAAGTCGACGTCGTTGAGCAGTTCGATGCCGACCTTGCGATCGGCGCGCAGCACCGCGCCATTGATGAAGACGCGCTCATTGGCTTTCAGGAAAAGTTTGAACGTACCCTTCATTTCAAACCATCCCGAATGATGACGGTGATGTCGCGGATTTCCGAGATCGAGCCCTGCTCGCCGACGCGCACCGCATCGGCCTCCTTGAGGATCCAGATACCGATCGAAATCAGACTGGCGCGCAGATCGTCGGGCAGTTCGTTCTCCGGTTCGGCCAGGTCCTGCATCAGATGGGTCCACAGGCGGATTGTGAAATACATGGCCTCGACCGTCGCCATCGAGTTGGGCCCGTCCTTGATTGCCTGATCCATCAGGTCAATGGACTGGTCGAGCAATTGCTGTTCGCGTTCACGCGAACCAACAAGGGAATCGGACTCAATTTCGGCGTAACTAACTCGTATCATGTTGGCCTTCCTGGCTCTTGTCACAGATAGCGCATAATACTCATCTGCTGGATGCGGGCGGTCGTGGCGTAGGACGCCTCGATTTGGGTCAGAAGGTTGGTCAGCGCGGTCGACGCCTCAAACTGGTCGACCCCTTCAAGATTGTCGGACAGACGCGTCAGCACATCCACCTGGCTGGTCATCGTCTTGTTCTGCCGGTCGATCCGGTTCTCCATCAGGCCGACACTGCTCTCAAGACCGGTGATGTCCGTGCCGCCGCCTTTGGCGCTCGACATGGCAAACAGGGCGGCCGAGTCACGCGCTTCCTGCGAGAGCGGTGCGGCATAAAGCTCTTTGGCGACAACCGCGCCCAGCATCAGCTTGCGGAACCCGTCCTCATTGGCCGAGACCGATGCGCTGGCCACGGTGTTGACGCCGATCCGCGCATTGATGGTCTCGTCGGTGGCGGACGAATAGTCCGTTGTCCAGCCGGCGCCCATGAACTGCGGCTCGAGCACGTTTTCGAGGAAGTCGGTCATCTGCGCGGCGGTGATGCCGGCAGCGGCCGGAGCGGTCTTGGCAAATCCGAAATGGCCGGAGAAGGCAGCGTCGAAGGCGGCCTCGCCCGTGCCGCCCGTGTGGGCCGCGATCGGCGCGCTGGCGCTGTTGACGCCGCCGAAAATGTGAACGCCGTTGACCTGGGTGTTCAAAAGGCTGGTGATCTGCTCGATGGCGTTCTGCGACTCGGTCAGCACGACGTTCTTCTGCGCCTCGTCGCCCAGCGACAGGCCGAGTGTGTTGACCAGGTCGTCGGAGATGGAATTGAGCTGCCCGAGCGCCGTCTGCGTCATGTCGAGACGCGAGGCAGTCACGCCATTGGTGTCCATGATGCGTTCGAGGTCCGCAATGTCGGACTTGAAGGAGGCGAGGTTCTCCGAGCGCGCGCCCAGGACCAGCCCGCTGTCGGTAAGCTTGCCCGTCACGACTTCCTGCTGCAGCCGCACCAGATCGGTCTGCATCGATGCGGTCGCGTTGCGCACCGCGTTGAACATCGAATAGGTGGAAACGTGCGGGGAGACTTTCATGACGTTACCTCACCGCCGCGAACAATGTGTCGAACAGCTGGTCGACCACGCTCATGATCCGGGCCGACGCCTCATAAGACTGTTCGAGCGCGATCAACTTGGTCATCTCCTCGTCGATCGAAACGCCGGTCTTGGCCAGGTAGTCGCCCGACAGCTTGTCGTGCAGCGCCATTTTGCTCTGCGAGGCCATGTCGGCGGTCGAGCGCAGGTTCTCCACCCAGCCGATGGACGCATCGGCATAGCCGCTGACAGAGCGGGCGCCGGCGATGCCGGCCGCGGGGTCGATTGCGCGCGGCGTATCAAGGCCTTGAACAAAGGCGAGCAGATTGTCCGAGAAGGCCGCGCCGCCGGTCGCGTTGGCAACATAAGCCGCGCCATTGGCGCCGCCGTCGCGCAGAAGCGTCGGATCGCCACCCTGTTCGGGATCGAATGCCGCATTGACGGTCAGCGATGCCGCCATGCCGGACACCAGTGTGCCGGCCGGCGGAATTCCGGGGCCGCCTGCATAGGTGAACAGGCCCGCCTGCGCCGGCGCGCCGCCGCCGGTCTGATCGGTTTCGGCAAAGGTCTCGACCAGACCGCGCGCGATCTCGTCGAGCTGCGATTGCTGCTGCACGGCGACATTGTCGCGCGCCTGCATCAGCGCCGACAGCTTGCCGGACGCGGATGTGTTGGCGCCCTGCCCAACGGTCAGAGGAACGCCGTCGATCCGCAACGGGTTGCCGGTCGTCGTCGGCGAGTAGGCGGTCTGCGGCTCGAAGCTGATGTTTCTGGGCACCGTTTCGAAAAGGGTGATGCCCTGCCCGGCATAGAGCACGAAGTCGTTGTTGTCGCGCTGCACTACCGAGATCGATACATACTCCGACATCTGCTTGAGCAACGCGTCGCGCTGGTCGAGTGCATCGTTGACGTCGGTGCCAAGCTGGGTGCCCTGGACGACCAGGCTGTTGGCCGTTTCAAACTGGTCGAGCAGGTTGCGCAGATCATCGACACCGGCGGCGATGTCGCGGTCGATTTCGGCGCGGTACGATTGGATTCCCTGCGAAGCGCTGCTGATCGAGCGGGCAAGGTCGCGCGCCGCATCGATCGCCGACGAGCCCACGATCGGATTGGACGCGTCAGAGGAGTAGATCTGCAGCGCATCGCGCAGGGCGCCGATCTTCACCGACGCCGAATTCTGGTTGCCGACACCGTTGACCGCCGTCTGAAGCCGCGAGGCGGCATCGCCGATCACCGCCTGGCCGGCGCTGTCCGACAGGGCGGCGAGCGAACTCTTGAACAAGGCGGGCTGTTCGGCGCGGCCGATCGAATAGACGCGGGCCCCATTGGGGGCCGTCGACACATGCGCCTGGCGACGCACATAGTCCTCATTGCCGGCATCGGTGATGTTGCGCGAGGCAAGCTGTGTCTGCTGGGACACATTGAACAGCGATGACTGCGCAATCTTGATGGCCGCTGTCAGCGTCATTTCATCTACCTGCCAGACATTCCCAAACCGGGTGTCGTCCCATCCCAATCATTGAGCGGCATATGTGCCGGCACGCCGCGCAGCAAAGCGCGACACGCCAAAGGTTAACGCTTGAGTGTTAACAAGACGTCCATCAACTCCGATCCGGTTTGAAATACCTTGGAGTTCGCGGTGTAGTTGCGCTGCGCTTGGATCATCTCGGTCAACTCCTCGGCGATATCGACGTTCGAGGATTCGAGCGCTCCGGAGACCAGAGAGCCCAACTCATCCTCGCCCGGGAAACCAAGGCGAACGTCGCCGCTTTCTTCATTGGCGACAAAGACGTTGCCGGAGAGCGACGTCAGCCGGTCGGGGCTGACGACATTGGCCAGCGGCACGCGGAACAGGGCGCGCAAGGTCTCGTTCTCAAACTGCGCATAGACGGTGCCATCGGCACCGATGTTGAGCTGCTTGACGGTGGCCGGCGCGTTCCCGTCGACACTGACCTCGGCGACCGTGAAGTCGGCGGCGAGCTGCGTCGAGTTGGTCAGATCGAATTCGAGCGGCTGACCGTTGGGCACCGGCACGGTGAAACTGGTCGCGCCGCTGAGCTCGCCCGTCGTGCCGTCGAAGGTGACGGTCTGGGTGACGAGAGGACCGGCACCGTAGGGGAAATTGGTACCGGCAGCCGCCTGCGCCTGGTCGAAGACCGCAATCTCCCACGTGTTGGCAGCGGTCTTGGTCATGTAGACGTCAAGCAATTGGGAGTCGCCCAGATCGCCATAGGCCAGCACGGAGGTCTTCTGTGTGAACTCCGACCCGGCGGCATTGGCCGACGGTAGCGTGCCGGTGACGACAGGCGCATCGGACGGGAAGTTCACCTGGTATTTGCCGAACTGCGATGGCGCCGCGTCCATCGCGGTGTTGTCCAGACGCACGATCTCGGTGCCCTCCAAGCTGTTGGCGGTCACCGCCGGGTCACCATTTTCGAAACTGTAGCCCGAAAGGAAGTAGCCGGCCGAGTTGACAAGCCGGCCTTCGGCATCGGGCACGAAAGCGCCCGAGCGCGTCATGAACGAGCTGCCGTTCTGATCCTTGACGACGAAGAAGCCGCCCCCATCGACGGCCAGATCGAGGGCCGAACTGGTGAACTGCAGCACGCCCTGCTGGGAGACGTGCTGGCGGACATTGGTGACGATGCCGCCCGAATTGTGGCTGTTGGGAAGATTGTTGACGACCAGCGTCGAAAACTCCACACCGAGCTTCTTGTAGCCCGTCGTCGCGGAGTTGGCGATGTTGTCGGCGACCGTGGAAAGCTTGCTTGCCTGCCCCTGCATACCGGACACACCGGTGCGCATCATACCGTAAAGACTCATGGGCGGACCCCCTTCTCGCGATAATGCGAGAAAGGCTACACGACCAAACTTGCCTGAGGCTGCTCTGCGGGAAGTTGGGCTGCCGGCACAGGTGTGCGCAGCGAATCCATGCACAGCCGATAGCCGAGATAACGGCGCGAATCGATGACGTTGACGCCCAGAATGCGGGTCAGCTTCTTGCGCAGCTTCGAGATATGGCTCTCGATCACACACTCTTCGACGTGATCCTCGAGCACACCATAGACGGCGTTGTAGACTTGGGTGCGTGATGCGCGGCGCTCGCCATTGCCGGCCAGATATTCGAGGACCCGACGCTCGCGGCGCGGCAGCGGGAAGGGCTTGCCGTCGACGAGAGGGTCGCGACCATCCATGAAGACGCGCAACCGGCCGCAGTCGATGTAGGTCTTGCTGTCTTCGGAACGGCGGCGGATGGCCGAGATACGCGCGAGGATCTCACGCACATGCACGGGCTTGCGCACCACATCATCGGCGCCGATGTCGAAGCGTTGCAGGGTCTCGTCGAGCGAGCCGGATTCCAGCATGGCGATGATCGGAACGCGCGTCTTGGCGCGCAACGCATTGATCAGGCTGTCTTCGTCGTTTGTTTGCCCGATCAAGAAAGATTGGATCGTATGCACTTCTTCGGAAGGTGAGGCTTCAAGCCAATCTTGTATTTCCGAAGAATCCATCCCGTAGACGGAATACCCAATACGCGAAAACATGCTGCGATACGCGTCCAGCACTGCGCGCCGGTCGTCGACAATTACGATCATTTGTGTTGCCCGCCAAATCAGTCCCCAAGCGATGACCTATTGGTATGGGTGGCTGGAACCCCTCTCATCCCCCTATTTTTCACCTATTGCCAAAACAAATCGAATCAAAATCAGGGCGACTGCCACGCAAAAAGACGTTGATCGGCAAGGCCCGGACAAGTCTTAACGAACGCGTTAACGACCTGTTTACCATCAGATAATGATTCGGCCTTCGGCGCTTGACGATTGAGGACCGTTGTGGGTGCCGGAGCGACCAGGCTCGATGCCGTCGCCGGAGCCACCCATGCCACCCGAAGACGTGCCGCGACCGCCCTCACCGGATCGGTCGCCCTGACGACCCTCGAAACTGCGCGATGCAGTGTCGTCGCCGCCGGTGCGAAGCTGTCCTTCGCCGGCAACCTCGATGTTAGCGCCAGCAAACGAACCCCCGACCGAACGCAGAACGGTGGCAATCGTGTCCTGATCGGAGCCGAGCGCGCGGGCCGCGGATGCGCTGTCGGGTGTGAGCGTGACCGTCATCTGCTCGCCGGACATGCGCATCGTGACATTGATCTGGCCCAGATGGGCCGGCTGAAGCTGGATGCGCAGAACGGAAACCGGCTGCCCGGCAACGGCCGGAGCCGCCATGACGCGGGCGACATGCGATGAGACCGCTTCGCGCATCGATGCGGGAAGATCGCCCTCGCCCGCAAGCGCGCGACCGAGATCGAGCGGAACCACCACGGGCTGGGGCGGCCGCACTTCGCCGCCGGCCGGCGGCGCGGCGTTGCCGGAAACGGCAACCGACAAGCCTTCGACTGAAGACGGGCCAATCTTGACCGCCGGAGCCTGAGCGCCGCCGGCCTGGGCGTTGCCGAACCGGGCGTCGCCGTCACCGCGACCCTTGCCGGCGGCGAACGCCATGTCGATCGTTTCTGCCTTGGACGGTGCGGCTTCTCCTCTTGCAACCGGCGCATCGATGGTTTCGCCGGATGCGACGCGCTCGACCGCGATGGCAGACCGCTGCGGCTGAGCGGCGGCAGGTTTGCCAGCGACATCCGCCGAGGCGCTGCGTGCGGTCAGATAGGGCGCGACAGCCATCACCGCGACGACAGGCGCGGGACCGGCGGCCGGCGGCTGGACGGTTTCGGCGTCGTCGGCGGACTTCGCATCGCCGTTCGCCTCGGCCAGTTTCGCCGCTTTTGCGTCCAGTGTCTCGTCAGCGCCATGAACGGGCGCTGCCGACGCGCTGTCCCGGCCAGCGGCTTGAGAGGGCACCCGATGCGGCACCAGGATTGGCTGCCCGTTTCCCGCCTCGGAATGCCTGGCCGATTTCACATTCTCCGAACGGCCAGTGCGATCGGATGCGGCCGGTCCTTGTTCCCCTTGCATCGTCTTGCGCGGGATCGGGTCGGCAGTCTCGGCCGCCTTTGCATCGAGCGCCAAGCCATCCGGCTGGACTGCTTTCTGGACGACCTGCCCCGCCTTTTCCGCCGTTTTGTCCGCTGCCGGGTTGCGCGGGCCGGTGTCCGCATCCTTGACGAACCTTGCAAACGCTCCGTCGGTATCGCCCTTGCTCTTCCCCTTTGCGTTGCCCTGGCGCTCCGCGGCCGCCGCATCGAGGGGTGTTTTCACAGTGGCAGCAATCTGGGTCACCCGCCGCTCCCTTCCAGTACTGAATCGACTTCCAGCAAAACGTCACGCGTGCTGGACATGAACGCACGGTGTTCCGCGCTCAGCGCGTCGCCTTCCCCATCGCCCGACGCCAGCCCACCGCTGGCAACACTTTCGCCAGCTGCCGGCACGGGCTGCGGCGGTGAACGGACCGCGACCGGCTCGACCGGCCGCGCCGCACTGCCATAGCCGGGCAGAACCGTCCGGACGCCATCGGTCTCGTCGGGCTGCATCGGCAGGCCAAGACCACCTTCCGGGCCGCGTTCATCACTGTCTGTCGCCGCCACCTCGGCGCCTTGGCCGGCCGGCGCGGGCGCGGACGCGGACCTGTTGGACCGTGTCATCTCGCGAATCACATTGCGTGCCACGCCGAGCAACTGCCGGTCGGCCGGCGACAATTGGTCGGCATCGATCGCGTCCAGTTCGACGGCGACGGCCTCGTGATCGGCCGAGGCAATGTTGGCCATCAGCACGTAGAGGCGCTGGCGCATGCCATCTACCGGGTCTGCGGCCGGAGCCCGGCGCCGGGCGGCGGCGGCCTTGCCGGCTTCGATCTCTTCGGTGAATTCGGCCTCCAGAAAACGCACCAGCGCGAAATTGCCGTCGATCGTGGCCGCCCGCATCTGCCGCGCAACGATGCTGCGGCGATGGGCCGGTGGCATGAAACGGATGATTTCAGCCAGCCGCATCTGGTCAGCGGGCCGGATCAGCGCAATGCCGCCATTGACCAGGGAAACGGCGAAATCCGAGGCATAGGGTGAGTTGACGAAGGTCCGCGCATAGCGGCTGGCAGCCGTCAAAAACTCTTTGTGATCATGCTTTTGCGCCAGGATCGGCATCAATCGCCTGAGCGCGGATTCCTCGATCAACGTCCCGGGCGCCAGAAGCGTGACCTGTTTGAGGTAACCGATCTGATCCTGTGCTGTCTCGGCGTTGATGCCGTTGATCAGGGCGAGACCTGCGCCCAGCATGCCACCGAGCACCATCGGGTTGGCAGCCGCCTCGTCGCTGACCGACTTGTCGAGCAGCGCGCCAGCGACGGCGGCGGCGAGCGCCTTTCCGTCCTCGTCGGACTGGCGGGCCAGCGTGTCATAGAGCCGGGCGAAGGTCGCCGGATTGCCGCCGCTGACGGCATAGGCAAGCACCGCGCGGCGTTCGGCGGGATCGGCCAGCGCGTCCGCCGCAAGCGAGGCGAACAGTTCGTCGATGACCCGCAAGGTGCTGGACTGGAGCTGGAACGCGGACGGATCGCCGCGCGCGATCTGGTCCTGAATATGATGCAGCGACCGCACGGCGCCAAGCGGGCGCGTGGGCAGGTCCGCAAAGGCCGGAAGGCCGGCACCGGCCAGCATCACCGCCGCCAGCGGAAGGCACATGGCCGGTCGCATCGCGCCGGGGGCCATCACGAGTCAAGCTCCAGCAGGATGTCGATGCGCCGGTTGCGGGCGTTGAACGGATCGTCGGGCACGGCCAGATCGCGGTCGGCCCGGCCGGTCACGGCGCGGAACCGGCTTTCGGGAACGCCGCCACGCACAAGCATGTAGTAGGCCGCCTGCGCCCGGGCGGCTGACAATTGCCAGTTGTCCGAACTGCCCGAAATAAAGGGACGGGCATCGGTATGACCTTCAATGCGCAGCCCGCCAGCCCGCTCGCCGATCACCAAACCGACCTTTTCGAGCGCCAGGACGAGCGGCGGAGACGGCACGGCCGAACCGATCTCGAACATGGGGATCTGCAGATTGTCGGTCAGCGAGATCAGGATCGCATCCGGCTGCGCCTCGACGGACAATTGTTCGACCAGCACGCTGTCGGCGCCGAAGGCTTCGGTCAGCACCTCGGTCAGCGCGGTGCGCAACTGTTCGGCGGTCTGTTCGGTCGCAGGCGACACATCTTCGGCCGCTTCGACCATTTCAGCTTCGGCCGCTTCGGTCTCGGCCAGCCCGGCTGTTTCGGCCGCGTCAGCCTCAGCCTCGGTCTCGGCCGGTTCGGTGGTTTCCGTTGCCACCTCGGGCGCGGCCTGAAGCGCGCCTTGCGGCATCGGTTCGGCGGGCTGCACCGGCATATCCGTCGACGGATCAGCCAAGGCTGTCTCGGTTTGTCCGCCGGGCGCGGGTGCCGGCGGCGCGCCGGTTTCCGACAAAGGCGCGTCGGACAAGGGCTCGCGCGGCATGTCAGACCAGCGCTCGGGCGCGAACGGGTCGAAGAAGGTCTCGATCGAGGCATCGGTCCGTTCGGCGGACCAGGAGCGGGCGCCGCTCTGCGGCTCCTGGCCGCTCGTGCTGCCCGCCTCAAAGCTGCTGGCGATCTGGTCGAGCGCTTCATAAGGATCGGCGAAGAAGGCCGCATCGCCGGTCGGATTGCCCAGATTTTCCGCCTGACCGCTGCCGGACGCGTCGGTCTCGCCGGACCCGCCCGAGCCCGTGCCCTCGGCGTCGAGAACCTCAACCTCCTGGATGCCCTGGGCGTCATAGAGCCCCTTCACCGAGCGGTTGCGGTCGACCAGCTTGACCGGGTTGAAGTAGCTGGCGACCGCCTGCTTGGTCTCCTCGTTGGCCGCGTTGACCAGCCAGAGCACCAGAAACAGACAAAACATGGCCGTCATGAAGTCAGCGAAGGCGATCTTCCAGGCGCCGCCATGATGATCGTCGTGGTCGCCATGACCGCGCTTGATGATGATGATTTCCTGATGGTCCTGCGCGGCGCTCACCGGCGACCTCCCAACAACAGGCTGCGGGCTTCCTCAAGACGGGTCGACAAGACGGCGGTGTCGGCGATGGCGACGAGCTCGACCGTTTCAGCGGTCTCCATCTCCGGCGCTGCGAGGCTTTCAGGCCAGCCCTCACGCACAGCCTCAAGAAGGCGCTCCGGCCCGCTCAAATGCACAGCAACCCCCTCGCCCGCCTTCGCCATGGCCGACAGCTCGGCGCAGAAACGATCGACCGCCGCGGCCTCGATGACGTTCATCAGCGGATGGGCCAGAACCGCGCCGAGCGTTGACCGGACCGCCGCCGCAACCCCATCGGCCATGGCGGGAACCGCCTGCTCGACGAGCCGGGCAACCTCAGCGGCATGGGCGCTATCCATGGCTTCGATCTGCGCGGTCAGTTCGGCAATCTTTTCGTCGCGGGCCAGAACTTCGGGGTTGGGATCGATTGGCGGGGCGGGGTTCTGATGGGCGTCCACAACCTCGGGCTGCGGCGCGGCAACAGCATCGGACGGCGCCACCGCCGGCCCTCCATCGGCTCCGCCCTCGGCAGCCGCCGCCCCTGCGACGTCCGGCGAAAAGGCATCCGAAAGCATGGACTGGAGCGCCACGGCATCACCCGGCACGCTTGGCGCGGCAGGTTCGACGGGGTCGACAGTCTCGGCAAACGGTGCCTGCGGCGGCGCCGCATCGACGTGCAGTTCATCGAATGCCTTGACCGGCGCCGATGCGCCGAGGAAAGGGACAAACCCGTCAGACGGCGTCGCAGCGGCCGGACCATCGAAGGCCAGGGCCGCTTCGTCACCGAAATCGGGCAGAAGGGCGTGGAACGCCTCACGCATCGCTGGACACCGCTTCACTGTTCAACCAGCGGCGAAGGATCTGCGCGGCGCGCTCTTCGTTCATGTCGATGATGCGCGACAGCCGCTCTTCGGGGGCGGGCTTCAGCCGGATCGATTCGGCCGCCATGTCCGCCAGGGCCTCACCGCCGCCCTCGCCGACACCGCTCTCGCCGGCCTCATTGGCCAGAAGCGGTGTTTCGGAGCCTTCGACACGCGCCATCTGCGCGGCGAACTCACCCGAGCGTAGCACGTTGATCATCGGGCGAACCGCCAGGAAGATCACCGCCAGAATGACCGCGATGAAGGCAAAGGCGTTGATGGCCGTGCCCAGATGTTCACTGAGCGAAGCCATCACGCCGGGCCCGGACGAGCCTTCGGCGGTCACGCCTTCCACGAAGTCAAACGCGGTAATGTTGAGCACGTCGCCACGATCCTCGACGATGCCGGCCGCTGCAGCGGCGACCGTCCGGATCTGCGCCAGCCGCTCATCGACGGCCGCCGGATCCAGCGGCTGACCACCGGCATCGATCAGCCGCGCGCGGTTGACGACAACGGCGATAGACAGCCGGTCGACATTGTAACCATTTGATATGGTTGCGGTTCTCGTTGAGCTGAGTTCGTAATTCGTCGTCTCCTCGCGGCGCTCGCTGCGCTCGTTCGTGCTTCCACCACCGCCGCCGGGCTGCGCGTCCTGCGGCAGGTCCTGCTCGACGGTTACCGGCTCGGACGAAAGCTGTTCGGTCGCTGCATCCTCGGCGCGCACGATCTGCACCGAGCGCTCGATGCGGCTGTCGGGATCGAAGATGGTCTCCTCGATCTGTCTCTGATCGGTATTGATGTCAGCCTGGACGCTGACCCGGAAATTAGCGGCGCCGAGCGTTGCGGCGAGCGCGCGGTGGATGCCATCGGCGACCTGGTTCTCGACCGTTGCCTCAATGCCGATGGCGCTAGACGCTGAGTTCGTCAGCGGATCTTCGCCGGCCGCCAGCAGCCGGCCGGCGGAATCGAGCACCGTGACGTTGTCGGCAACCATGCCCGGCACCGCGGCGGCGACCAGATGACGGACGGCGTTGGCGCGGCTCTCAACGCCTGCGCGATCAAAACGGATGATGACGGATGCGGTCGGCACCTGCTCGGCGCGGCGGAAATTGCCGCGCTCGGCCATGACAATGTGGACGCGGGCGCCCTTGACGCCGCTGATCGTCTGGATCGAACGCGCGATCTCACCTTCGAGCGCACGAACGCGCGTTACTTCCTGCATGAACGATGTCAGGCCGAGCGAGCCGAGATTGTCGAACAGTTCGTAACCGGCGCCGGCGCTTGACGGCAGGCCCTTTTCGGCGAGGATCATGCGGGCGCGACCGGTCATGCCGGCCGGCACCATCAGTGTGGTTCCCTCGGCGTTGACGTCGTAGACGATGCCCGCCTCGCCGAGCACCATGCCCATGCGCGTGACGTCGTCACGCTCAAGGCCGACATAGAGCGGCTGGTAGGCCGGCCGGTTAAGGAATGCCGAGCCGACGCCAACCGCAATCAGGACCAGGACGAAGACCCCCGCCATAAGCATGAGCCGGCGCGGACCGAGCGCGCTGAGATTGGCGGCAAGCATTTTGAGGTTTTCTGGCACGGCTCATCCCCGGACTGACTGGGCTCAGCCTACGGGTTCAAACTTGCGCGAAGGTGATGAGGCCCTGCCCGACCGCAGGTCCGCCAACGAAAACGGGCCGCCCGAGGGACGGCCCGTCATCACGATGGATATTGGAAAAGCGGACCGATTATCCGCGGAACAGCGACAGGATCGACTGGGCGTTGCCGTTGGCGATCGACAGAGCCTGGATGCCTAACTGCTGCTGGACTTGAAGGGCCTGAAGGCGCGTTGATTCGGCGCTCATGTCTGCATCGACAAGCTGGCCGACACCTCGGTCGATCGAGTCCATCAGTGTGCCGACAAAGTCGCTTTGCAGCTTGATGCGCTTTTGCGCCGAACCCAGATCGGAAGCGGCGGTGGTCATTGCCTGCAGCGCGGTCTCGGTGATCGTGATCATGCCATCGACATCGGCATCGTTCAGGTTCGCGGTGTTCAGATCGAGGTTGGACACCGAAGCGGCGACGTTGGCGGCACCGCCGGTGGTGACCGAGTCGTCGTCCAGAATTCCGTCGGCGGCCGCGTTGGCGTCGAACAGGGCAATGGACGCCTTGTTGACGGTGAGCGTGCCGACCGAAACCGCGCCGGTGGCGTCACGGTTGAACGAGGCGACGATGCTTTCGGTGGCCGAATAACCGGCAGCACTCGAATCGATGTTCAGCCAGTTCTCGCCGTTGAAGGCGGCCGAGGTGGCGATCGATGTAAGCTGGTTCTGCAACTCGTCGATCTCGGTCTGGATCTTTGAGCGGTCGACGCCCGGCTCCCGTGCCGCAACCAGCTTGGACTTGATCTCGTCGACGACCTCGATGGCCGAATCGATGGCGGTGTAGGTGATATCGACCTTGGCCGAGCCGAGGCCGAGTGCATCCTGAACCGTCGACAGGGCGGAATTGTCCGAACGCATCGTCGTCGCGATCGACCAGTAGGCGGCATTGTCGGATGCTTCGGCGACACGAAAGCCAGTCGAAATCCGGGCCTGCGTCGTCTCAATCGAGTCGTTGGTGTTCTGCAGGGCGCGCAGCGCCGTCATCGCAGAAACGTTGGTCATCAAGCTGGACATACAAGGCCCCTTCTCACACTCCGCACCATTGCGACATTCCGGCTTTCTGCACCGGTAGGACGACGTAGCCTCATGCCGCGCCGGCCCGAAAACGCCGACACACGTCTGTTGTCACTTCATTAAGGTAAACAGGAATGGCTAACAAAAGCTAAACAAGGCAACCCGTGGAAAATCAGGACAGGGCCACAAGCGCAAACGGCGGCTGCCAGATTTGGCTAACCGTTTGAAAAACATCACTTTTTCATAAGATGGAAATACGCGACGGCTATGCCTTGCCGCGCAAACGCTCAACGCAAAAAGGGCCGCCCGAAGGCGGCCCCCCACAAGCGGAGCTTGCTTGATGTTAACGGAACAGCGACAGGATGGCCTGCGAGTTGCCGTTGGCGATCGACATCGCCTGGATGCCGAGCTGCTGCTGAACCTGCAGAGCGTTCAGCCTGGTCGATTCGGCGCTCATGTCGGCATCGACGAGCTGGCCGACACCGCGGTCGACGGCGTCCATCAGGTTGCCGACAAAGTTGCTCTGAAGATCGATGCGCGACTTGGCAGAACCAAGGTCGGATGCGGCGGTCGTCATCGACTGGATGGCTGTGTCAACACCGGAGATCATGGCTTCGATGTCAGCATCGGAGGTGGTGGCGCTGATCGAGATCGTTGCGACCGTCGTGGTGCCCGAAGCAAGCGTGATGTCCTGCTCGAGAATACCTTCGGCAGCGGCGTTGGCGTCGAACAGAGCCGTGTTGGCCTTGTTCACATCGATCGTGCTGACCGAAACGGCGCCGGAGGCATCGCGGGTGAAGCCGGCAACCATCTCTTCGGTTGCCGAGTAGCCGGTGGCGCTGGAGTCGACGGAGATCCAGTTTTCACCGTTGAACGACGACGAGTCGCCGATTGAGGTGAGCTGCGACTGAAGCTGCGTGATTTCCGACTGGATTTTCGCCTTGTCGACGCCCGGCTCACGGGCCGCGACGAGCTTGGACTTGATTTCGTCGACAACGTCGATCGCAGAGTTGACACCGGTATAGGCGATGTCGACCTTGGCGGCGCCGAGGCCCAGGGCATCCTGAACGGTGCCGAGTGCCTTGTTGTCCGAACGCATGGTAGTTGCGATCGACCAGTAGGCGGCGTTGTCGGATGCTTCACCGACGCGATAGCCGGTGGCGATGCGGGATTGGGTGGTTTCGAGGGCCGAGTTGGTTTGCTGCAGCGACTTCAGCGCCGTCATTGCAGACACGTTGGTCATCAAGCTGGACATATGAGTGTCCCTTTCTACTCAAAACAAAACAAGGGACATTCCGGACAAGCCGGTACGGCAGGGGGGCATCATGCCGGCCGCACATGGCGGCGCCTGCTGTTGTGCGAGTTATATGTTCGCAGACCTTAACAAGGGCTGAAACGCGCCCCTCCAATTTCTCGCGGGGCGCGTCCATGTGCCGGACAATGATGCGATCGGTCAGACAAAGGAGCGCACCAGACTGCCCACCAGAAGGTTCCAGCCGTCGATCATGACGAAAAACAGGATCTTGAACGGCAGCGAGATGACCGAGGGCGGCAGCATCATCATGCCCATCGCCATGATGATGGTCGCAACGATCAAATCGATCACCAGAAACGGCAACACGACGAGAAAGCCGATCTCGAAGCCGCGCCGGATCTCGGAAATCATGAAAGCCGGGATCAGGACGCGCATGTCGATCGTGCCATTGACCACCACATCCTGGCCGCGCTCGCGGGCAAGCCCGGTGAAAAGGTCCAGATCTTCGTCGCGCGTGTTCTCAAGCATGAAGTCGCGGAACGGCGCGACGATTTCCGACAGCGCCTGTTCCTCCTGAATGTCGTTGTTCAGAAGCGGCTGCAAGCCGTTCTGCCAGGCACGATCAAAGGTCGGCGCCATGACGTAAAAGGTCATGAACAGCGCCAGCGAAATCAGAATGATGTTGGCGGGTGTCGACTGCAGACCCAACCCAGTTCGCAGAATCGAAAAGACGATGATGAAGCGCGTGAAGCTCGTCACCATGATCAGAATGCCGGGCGCCACGGCCAGCACGGTGATCAGTCCGAAGAGCTGGATGATGTTGGCGCTGGTCAGCCCGCCGATCTGGTCGGGCAGACCGAGCCCGCCCAGCCCTTGCGCGGTGGCAGGCGCCGGAACCAGAACGGCCAGCAGAACCAGCAGAAAGGGCGCGATCCGGATCATTCGAGCAACAAGGCCTTGACGAACACGCGCTTGACCATGCCGTCGCTGCGCAGGGCGGCGCGGCTTTCAAGATCAGTGACCATGTGCTGGAACCCGCTGGGCAGCGCCAACGACTGAAGCCGTGTGGTGCGCATATAGGCAAGGAAATCGGCGTGAATGGCTTCGATCATCACCGGATCGACGCCTTCCTCATCCTCGCGCGGCTCGATGGCCAGCGACAGTTCCATCCGCACCCAAACATCGGAGGGAACACCAATGTTGGTGGTGATCGGATCAAGTTCGAGCACTTCGAGCTTGGCGAAGTCGAGGCCACGCAGCGAGGTTTCGCTGTCGGCATCGTAGCCCTCGCCATCGGCGCCATGTCCGTCATCGGCGCCATGGGCGTCGTCGCCCGCGTCGGCGGCCTGCGTCTCGGCCATCTCGGCGGCCGGCGTGTCCGGACTGATGATCATCGGCGCAAAGAGCGTTTTGCCGACGCCGAACCCGACCCCTCCAGCGAGAAGCGCGGCGACGAGAATGAACACCACCGCCATGATCGGCGATGAGCCCTTCTCCTCCTCTTCCGGTTCGTCGTCGGCGATGGCGTCGGCCACTTTGCTGGTGCCCTAAAACGGTGAAATGCGGTCGATGAACTGCTGGCCGTAAGGCGGCTGCTGAACCTCGGAAATGTGCCCCGTGCCGCCATAGGAGATTCGCGCCTCGGATACACGGTCATAGGCGATCGTGTTGGACGGATCGATGTCGGACGGCCGCACGATGCCCGCGACCGTCAGAATGCGGACCTCGGCGTTGACGCGAACTTCCTGCGTACCGCGGATCACCAGATGGCCGTTCTGCAACACATCCACGACGGTCGCGGCGACGCGCAGATCGATCCGCTCGGATCGCGACGTGGCGCCTTCGCCCGTGAAGTCGGTGTCGCCGCCGAAATTGGCATCACCCGAGGCGGCGCCGCTCGTGCCGTTCCAGTTGCCGTTCGCACCCAGGCGCCATGACCGCGTCGAACTGCGCGAGCGTTCCGAGTCGCTCTGAAGCTGCGCGCGGTCGGCGATATCGATCAGCACGGTCAGCGTGTCGCCACGTGTCAGCGCCTTGCGCGCGGTGAAAAGGCTCGCCGTGCGGTCATCCCAGGTGGAGTATTTGTTGAGCGGCTGGCCGGGATATTTGGATTCGATCATCGAGGGCGGCAACTGGTTGTCGATGCCCGAGCCGACCGGCGAGAGGGCCGGCGGCGTGCCCAAGTCCTTGGTCGCCGCGCAGCCAGCGAGCGTCAGCGCCGCGGCCATGGCGGTCAACAGGCGAAGGCGGCTCGAAAACAACGCCATCAGCCGTCCCCCTCGGGCAGGCCGACATCGCCGACGGCAGCCATGATCTGCGTGATCAACGCGGCGTCCTGTGTCGACATCTCGTTGAGAATGGCGGCCGAAGCACGGGGCTTGAGCTTGGTCAGCAAGGCGGCCGACAGTTCAGCCGGCAGCTCCTCCATGCGCACGGCCGCCGCGTCGGGCCGCATATTGGCATAGACGGCAACAAGGCCCTCATTGGCGGCTTCGGCGAATTCCTCGCGCTTCTGGGCCCACAGCTCATAGGCGGCGCGGCGTTCTTCCAGAATGACGATCTTGGCCTCGATGTCGGCGCGCAGCGTTTCCAGCTCCTCGCGCTGGATCGCGTAGCGCCGCTCGCGCGCATCGTCGACGATGTTGGAACAGAAATTCTGCACGTCGGCCGGCGCGCGATCCTGGGCATTGACGGCAACGGGCATGGCGGCCGGTGCCGCGACGGCCCAGATGACGATCATCGTGCGCAAAGCTATGGCCTGGTGTCTTCTTCTCATGGCGTCCTCATTGCACAACCAGTTCCGCGTTCAGCGCACCTGCGCTCTTGATCGCCTGAAGGATCGAGATCACGTCGCGCGGCTGCACGCCCAGACGGTTCAACCCCTCGACAAGGCTTTGAAGGTCGACGCCGTCGATCGTGCCGATTTGCGTGCCCTCTTCGTTGACATCGATGAAGGTCGACGGCTCGACCGCGGTCACGCCGTCGGAAAAGGGTGCGGGCTGGATGACCGTGGGCGCCTCGGTGATCCGGACGGTCAGCGCACCATGGCTGACGGCGACGCGCGAGACGCGCACATCGGCACCGATGACGACCGTGCCGGACTTTTCGTCGAGCACGACGCGCGCAGGCTGATCGGTCTGGACGTTCAGGTTCTCGATCGCGGCGATGAAACGCGCCGGCGACATGCCCTCCGGCTTGTTTAGCCGCACGGTGCGCGAATCGAGCTCTCTGGCCACGGGTCCGCCGAAGGCCTGTTGCGCATGGGTGTTGATCGCGTCGGTGACGGCGATCGCCGTTGAAAAATCGGGATTGCGCAACTGCAGCAGGAACGCGCCTTCCTGATTGAAGTTGACCGGAACCTCGCGCTCGACAATGGCGCCGCCGGCGATCCGTCCTGCTGTCGGCGTGCCTTGAGTCACAGTTTCCGCCTGCCCTTCTGCGGTGAAGCCGGCAATCGACACGGAGCCTTGCGCCACCGCATAGATCTGGCCATCGGCGCCCAGAAGCGGCGTCATCACCAACTGCCCGCCGCCCAGCGACGTGGCATCGCCCAGCGAAGAGACGGTGACATCGATGCGTGCGCCGGAGGTCGCAAAGGCCGGAAGGTTGGCGGTGACCATGACGGCGGCAATGTTCTTGAGCCGGGCGCGCCCTTCGGCGGTGGCAACGCCCAGCGTATCGAGCATGGAGCGCATCGACTGTTCGGTGAACGGCGCGTTGCGCAGGCTGTCGCCCGTGCCCTGAAGGCCGACGACCAGGCCGTAGCCGATCAACTGGTTGTCGCGCGACCCCTGAAGGATGGCGATGTCCTTGATGCGCGATGTTGCCGCTGCATCGACCGCCGCCAGAACGACGAGACACAGGGCGCAGGCCAGCGTGCGGATCATCAGCACACCTCGGCGAGCGAAGGCGAGCGCACGATGGCGCAGACCGAACGGCCATTGTGCGCATTGCGCACGCGGATGGTCTCGCCGATCGTGCCGTCCTGCAGCGCGATCGCCTTCATGACGATGGAGAGCGGGCCTTCCTGCAGGCTGACCGAAATCAGCTCGCCCTGCTCGATGGCAAAGGGCGCGCGCAGCATGTCGGGCGCGATGGCGCGGCCGGGCAGAAGGGTTCGCGTGGCCACCATGCCGGCCAGTTCGGCACGCGTACGCACGACCGGATAATCATCGGGGATCGAGCGTGTGTGCTGGCGCACGGCGACATTGTCCGTGCCGATGGTCTGACCGGGATAAACGATGCGCTCGACGACGGCATAGTTGAACGACGCGTCAGCGGCGGCACCGGGAAGCGCCGCCGCCTGAAGAAGAATTGCCAGTGCTGCGATCCAGCCAGCCAGTCGCACGTTTCATCACCTCAAGCCGTTGGAGACGGTCGACATCATCTGGTCGGCGGCCTGGATTACCTTGGAGTTCATCTCGTAGCCGCGCTGGGCGGCGATCAGCTCAGTGATCTCGCGCACCGCATCGACATTGGATTGCTCCAGATATCCCTGCCGCACGGTGGCGAAGCCGGGATCGCCGGGCACGCCGACCACAGCGGCGCCAGAGGCATCGGTTTCGGCATAAAGATTACCGCCAAGCGGCTTGAGGCCGGCATTGTTGGAGAAGGTGGCGAGTGTGAGCTGACCGAGTTCCTGCAACTGGATCTGGTCGGCGACGCGCGCATAGACCTGACCGCTCTCGTTGACGACAATCTCGACCGTGCTGTCCGGAATGACGATCTCGGGTTGGACGGTGTAGCCGTCGACCGTGACCATCTGGCCCTCGGCATTGGTGTTGAACGCGCCAGCGCGGGTATAGTGGGTAACGCCGCCTGCGCCCTCGATCTGGAAGAAGCCCTCGCCCGTCAGTGCCAGGTCGAGCTTGTTGTTGGTCGAATTGAGCGCGCCCTGCAGATGGATCTCGCGGATCGCGGCGGTGCGCACGCCAAGGCCGATATGGCTGCCTTCGGGCACGATGTTCTCGTTCGCCCGGTTCGGCACGCCTGCCACACGCTCGACTTGATAGAGCAGATCGGAAAACTCCGCCCGCGCCCGCTTGAAGCCGGTCGTGTTCACGTTGGCGATGTTGTTGGCAATGACCTCGAGATTGGTCTGCTGCGCGTTCATGCCGGTGGCGGCAATGGCTAGAGCTTTCATACGCGATACTCCTCAAATGGCCATGCGGGTCATGTCGAGATAGGCGGTGACGATCTTGTCGCGGATGGCGACGGCGGCCTGCAGGTTGCGCTCGGCCTCCATGACGGCATCGGTCACCGCGCGGGTGTCCATCTGGCCGTTCAAACCGGAAGCAGCCGCGCTGTCGGCCGTCTTGACCGAATTGACGGTTGCGGCGATCTGGTCGCGCAAAATGTCGCCGAATGATCCGGCTCCGGCGATCTCGATGGTCTCGGCGCCGGATGCCTGCCGGGCCAGTTCGGTTCGGACAGAACCGGCACCCGCAACCGCTTGAAGCTGTTCAATCATCAGCGCGCCCTCATCAGGTCGATGGTCATGGAAATGAGCTCACGTGCCTGTTTGAGCACCTGAAGATTGGCCTGGTAGCTGCGATTGGCTTCGCGCATGTCGGCCATTTCGACGATCGGATTGACGTTGGGCAGCTTGACGTACCCGTCCGGATCGGCCGCCGGATGGGACGGATCGAATTTCTGGACGAACGCCGCCTTGTCCACATCGATGTCCTTGATGCCGACAAGGGCAGCCTGCGTGGCGCGGTCGACCGTGCTCTGGAAGGCGATCGTCTTGCGGGCATAGGGATCGGCGCCGGGCGTATCGCCGGTCGAATTGGCGTTGGCGATGTTCTCGGACACAACGCGCAGGCGTGAGGACTCCGCATGAAGGCCGGAGCCGGCCACCTTGAGGGCTGTCGTCAGCGGATCCATGCGACTATCCCTTCGAGACCATCAGCGTCATGCGGTGAAAGGCAGAGACGATGGCTGTGTTCAGCTCCATGCCCGCGCGCACCTGGCCTGATTTGGCCAGTTCCGTCTCAAGCACGACAGGTCCGCCGACGGTCTGCATTTCCGCTCCTGGCGGAGCACCGGCATCGTCAGCGCCCCTGCGAATGCCGACATGGGTCGCGTGGGTCGCCTCAAGGCGCACCTGGGCGAACTTGATCTGGTCCTCGAAGGGCGTGACGTCCTTGGCCTGATAGGAAGAGACGTTGGCGTTGGCGATGTTGCTGGCGACGGCAGCCTGCCGCACGGACAGCCAGTCGGCCTGACGCGATGCGAGATCGAACAATTGCACTGGTGTCATCATGACATCCTTTCACCGACCGTGAGGATATCGATGCTGACTTGCGCGTGGCTTGCGATTTGCCGATCAGTCCAGTCGCACCTCGGTGTCGTCGTCGGGAACAATCTGCGCGTGGGGGCCGCGCCCGACAATGGCCGACACACGCCGGCCGTCGGGCAACAGAGTGCCGGGGCGCACAATATAGATGCCGTCCTCGTCGGCGATTAGCGCCAGGCCGCGACCGGCATCGAGAAGCTTGTAGCTGTGCGCGGCCGCATTTTCGCCCGAAGGCACGCTGGCGGTGGTGATCGGGTCGACGCCCGGCGGCAACTCTTCCGGCTCGCCTTCCTCCTCGCCCGTATCGAGCGGAATCGCCGCCGTCGTGAACGGGTCGACGCCGTCGGGATCATCAACCGGCCGCGGCGGCGGGTCGCCGACATAAGTCTCTGCGACCATGTCGAACATCGGCGCCCTGCCCTCTTGCAGCGCGATGACGTCGGCGGGCACCTCGCCGCTTCGGGAGAACTGGAACTCGGGCGGGCCGTATCGCGCCTGATTGAGATAGACGTCCCAAGGCAAATAGGCAGACAGGGCCGCCAGCGACAGCGCGCCACCCCAAAAAACAAAATCGCCGGCTCTGGCCTTGCGCAACGTGCGCCATGTCCGGCGCAAGGGGCCTCGGCGGCGGAGTTTACGATCGGTCTGCGTCATTGCGCATCACCTCGGCAAGTTCGGCAAACGGATCGGTCGAAAGCGGATCGGACGGCGTCTGGTTCAGCGCCTTGTAGAGTTGCGGCACGGTGGCGACCGCCTGGTCGAGGTGCGGGTCGGCGCCCGGTTTCCAGCCGCCCAACAGCCGCAGGTCGCGCGTTTCCTCAAAGCGCGCCATCATCGCCCGGAGGCCGGCAACGAGTTCGGCCTCCTGCGGCTTCCAGACACGCGCCGCCAGACGCGATATCGACGCCAGCGCGTTGACCGGCGGGTAACGGCCGCCATCGGCGATCGAACGCTCAAGCACCAGGTGACCGTCCAAGATGCCGCGCACCGTGTCGGCGATCGGATCATTGTGGTCATCACCGTCAATGAGCACGGTGACGATCGCGGTGATCGAACCGCCATTGTCGCCGCCCGGCCCTGCCCGCTCGAGCAGCATGGGCAGTTCGGAAAAGACCGTCGCCGGATAGCCGCGCTGCACCGGTGGCTGACCGGCGGAAATGCCGGTCTCACGCAGCGCGTGGGCAAAGCGGGTCACCGAATCGAGCAGGAACAGGACGCGCTTGCCCTGGTCGCGCAGCGCCTCGGCGAACCGCATGGCGAGCGGCGCCGCGCGACGGCGCATGATCGCGCTTTCATCGCCCGTCGCCACAACGATCAGCGACTTGGCCATCGTTTCCTCTCCGAGCGTGTCCTCGACGAATTCGCGCACCTCGCGCGACCGTTCGCCGACGAGCGCGACGACGACAGCGTCGAATTCGCCGCCGCGCGCCAGCATGGACAAAAGCGTCGACTTGCCGACACCACTGCCGGCAAAAATGCCGAAGCGTTGACCGATGCAAAGCGGCGTGAACAGGTCGATGACCCGGATTCCGGTGCTGAAAGGTTCGGTGACGCGCGCGCGGCCGAGCGCACCGAACGGCGCCAGCGGCGCGGCGGCCTGTCCGGGCGGCAGCGGCCCGCGCCGGTCGACCGGTTCGCCGAGCGCGTTGACGACACGGCCCAGCCAACTCGCATCGGGCACCGGCGCCACGTCGCCGGCATGCAGCGCGACATCACCGACCGAAAGCCTGTCGAGCGGCGTGACGGGCGCGATGATGAATTCGCCCGCCTCGATATGCAGGATTTCGCCCAGCGCGCGGCGGACGGGCGGGCCGAAGCGGACGATGTCGCCGATGCAGGCAGAGCGCGGCAGGCCCTCGACCACCACCGCATCGGGCCGGACGGCGGTGACGATGCCACCACGGGCTACCAGCGCGTCGCCGTCCGTTACGGCCTTGAGCCCGGCGACAAGCGCGTCGAGATCGACAGGGGCGCGATCAGCGGTGGAATGCATTGATCAGCTTGGTCATGGAGTCTTCAGTGTCGCGGATCATCGCATTGGTGTTCTCGAAGCTGCGCTGCACCATGATGAGTTGCGTCAGCTCTTCGACCGGGTCGACATTGGACTGTTCGACATAACCCTGGACAACGGTCACGTCGGGCGCATCGACGATCGGCTGAGGTTCGCCATCGGTCAGAATGCCGGAATCGCCGTGCCTGACGAAGTCGGCGCCGGGCTCATAGGCAAACACGCCCAGCGCGCCGATCTGGTTGCCGTCCTGGCGGATGAAGCCATCGGCACCGACGTCCAGACGACCGCCATCCGGATTGACCTCAAGCGGCGCACCGCCCGGATCGAGCACGGGATGACCGGCCAGCGAGACCACGGCACCGTCGCCACGAACGTTGAAGCGCCCGTCACGGGTGACGGCGATGCCAGCCGGCGTTTCAAGTGCGAACCAAGCATCGCCATTGATGGCGAAATCGAGCGGCGAACCGGTCTTTTCGAGCGCACCCGATTCGGTGTTGGCGAACTCGGCGCCATCGGACGCATAGGCCACCGTGTTGACGCCCTCAATGACACGCTGGCGCGAAATCAGATCCTCGAACTTAACCTCGGCGGCCCGGAAGCCGACCGTGCGCGTGTTGGCAATGTTGGACGCGATCGTGGTCAGGCGCTTTTCCAGCGCCAGCTGGGCAGACAGGCTAACGGTCAAACCATCATTCATCGCAACAGCCTCAACGCCTGATCTGCTGGATCTGCAGCAGGAGATCGGTCGACACAGTCGCCGACGTCGACGACGGCACCAAAAGGGCGACCGCCGGACTCGTCGCCAGAGCCGTCTGGCTGCCATTTTCGATCTGCCACAGATTGGCGAAGCGCTCGACCAGCTTGTCGAGCTTTTCAGGATCCTTGAGATCGGAGAGCGGCATGCGGTCAGCCATCATGGCGGCCTGCTTGTCAATATCGATCGTCGCCGTCTCGGGAGGAATGCTGAGGGCGGTGCGCACCACCTGGCTCAGGGCGGGATCGGCAAGGATGTCGAAGTAGGAGGTGATCTGCGGCGCCTTGCGCTGGAAGTAGAGCGCAAGCCGGACACCCTGATCGCTTTCGCCGGCTTCGGTTTCCAGCGTCTGGACGAGATATTTGTCGACAACGCCTTGCTGCGCCTTGGTGAAGACCGTCGCCGTCTCGCCGTGACGGGCAAAATCGAATGTGTCGGCAAAATCGCGGTAGCGGGTGTCGGTCAGCGTGTTGGCAAAAGCGTCGTCCGCATCGCGACCCTCCTTGAGGACCTTGAGCATGAACGCCTTGGCGTATGCCATGTCCTCGAGACCGTGCGCCTTCATGGCGAAGTTGAACAGGCGCGTGTCGCCAACGAGCTGTTCGGGCGTTGTGATCGTCCCGATCGTCTCGTTGTAGTAGTCGATCTCGCGCTGGACATCGGCGCGCGATTCCAGCCGCTCGATACTGGCGCTCATGTCGCGCGTGATCAGATTGAGCGAAACCAGCGTCGTGTTCATGCCTACACCCTGCCCATGATGCCCGCAGGCTAACGCCAACTTCTTGCGCGAACCTTTCCGCTCGCGCCCACGCGCGTGCCACTTGGGGGCACGCGCCGCCAGCACAGGTTCATGCAAGGTTTGAGGCTTAGCTTTTGGTTAACCTCAAGAGGAGTTCCCCGTGGGCATCATCATCGGTCTGGTTGTAACCTTCGGCTGCGTGCTGGGCGGCTACATGGCCATGGGCGGCTACGTCAAAGTGCTCTGGCAGCCCTTTGAGGTGGTCATCATTGTCGGCGCCGCCATCGGCATCTTCATCGTCGCCAACACCATGTCGTCGATCAAGGACACCGGCAAAGCGATCATGGAAGCGCTGACCAACAAGGTTCCGGGCAGCGACGACTATCTGGAGCTTCTCGGTCTGCTGCACCGGCTGATGCGCGAATTGAAGACCAAGCCGCGCAATGAGGTCGAGGGGCATATCGACAATCCGGAGGAATCAGACATATTCGCGGAATACCCGGCGGTTCTCGACCGGGAGGATTTGACCAATTTCATCTGCGACTATGTCCGGCTGATCATTGTCGGCAATGCGCGTCCGCACGAGGTCGAGGCTTTGATGGAGGAAGAGATCGCCACCATCAAGGGCGACAAGCTCAAGCCCTACCAGGCCTTGCAGAATTCATCAGACGGGCTGCCGGCGATCGGCATCGTCGCGGCGATCCTCGGCGTGATCAAGGCGATGGGCGCCATCGACCAAAGCCCGGAAATCCTCGGCGGACTGATCGCCGCGGCGCTGGTTGGTAGCTTTCTGGGCATCTTCCTTGCCTATGCGGTGGTCGGCCCGATCGCGACCAAGGTGAAGGGCGTGCGCGAGAAGGGCATCCGGCTCTACTATGTCGCCAAGCAGACGTTGATCGCCTACATGAACGGCTCGATGCCGCAGGTGGCACTGGAGTTCGGCCGCAAGACGATTTCTGCCTATTACCGGCCTTCGCTCGAGGAGGTCGAAGAAGAGGCCGGGCGCGCCAATGAGGCCCAAGCGGCGTGAGTACGCTTGCGCACAAATATGACCTGGCGCCGGAGGACCGCGACGTTGCCGATCGCATTCTGCGCAAGCGCGTAAGCGAGGACGGGCTCAAGAAAGTCATCAAGCGCATGGGGACGGCGTTCGAGGCACACATGACGGCGCGCATGAAGACGCTGTCGCCCGATCTCGTGATGGCGTTGGAGACGATGAGCGACCCCTCGCGTCCCGGAAAACCGCCCGCGGGCAATGCCGAGACCGCCGGTTTCACATTCTACTATCCCGAGGAGCGCTGCCGGCTGGCCCTGCACCTGGATCGGCAGGCGGCCGGCCTTGTCAATGGCGCGCTCTTGGGCTGCGATCCGGAAGCGGACATGCCGCCATCGGCGGGTGAGATTTCACAACTGGAGATCGGCGTTCTGCATTCGCTTGCGGTCGCCGCCGGACAGACCCGACAGACCGACCGGCCGCTGCTCGGGTTCGGGCGTGTCGACATCTGTCGCGGCGACGATCCGGCTTTGGTCGATGAAACGGGCGATGCGGTGGCCACGCTGTCCTTTTCGATCACGTTCGGCGTCAATCGGGCATGGTGCTGGCTTGATGTGCCGCACAGGCTGCTGATCGATCTTTCGATGAAGCTTGCCGCCGACGAAGCGCGCGCGGCGCAGGCCAACCAGCGCAACGATTTCAACGTTCCCGATTTCGATCTCGCCATCGAGGTGGTCCTGCCGCTGGCCGAGATGACGCTGGCCGACATTGCGCGGCTCAAGCCGGGCGATGTCATCGAGAGCGCGCCCGCCGGCGAAGGCGACGCCATCTTGCGCGCCAAGGGGCGCGACCTGTTCACGACGCAGATCGGCCGGGTCGGCCAGGCCAACGCGGCACGCGTCAAGGGAGCGATCGCGCCGATCGCCGCCGCGCTGAGGGCGCATGCCCACCAACATACGAACAAAGGGGGTCACTGACATGGCCGATGCCGCCGAAGAAGAACACATCGCTTTCGTCGAGGCCGACGAAGACACCAAGCTGGACCCGGATGACGCGCTCGAACAGGCGATCAACGACCTGCAGGACGTGGTCGACAAGGACAATGAGGCAACGACCGCAGGCCTTTCACGCACGCTGCGCGAAATCCCGCTCGAAGTGCAGGCCGTCATCGGCCGTGCCGAACTGTCGGTGGCCGAGCTGAACGCGCTTCAGAAAGGCACGACCATCCCGCTGGACAGCCGGGTCGGCGATCCGATCGACATCTTCGTCAACGGCGTCAAGGTCGCCACCGGACAGATGCAGGTCTCCGAGGAAGAGCCGGACCGGTTCGCCTTCAAGGTCACCAACGTGTTTGCCTGACTTCACCGGGGCTAGCGGACCATGCAGCAGCGTTACACATTGTCCACCTCGCAGAAGGCAGCCGCGGTGCTGATCGCGATGGGCAAACCGCGTGCCAAACAATTGCTGAAATACTTCAAAGGCGACGAACTGCGCCGCATGATCGATGCAGGTCACACGCTCAAGAACCTGCCGCAGACCGATGTCGATGCGCTGGTCAGCGAGTTCGAGGCGGCCTTCGTCGAAGGCTCGGGCATCATCGACAGTCGCGATGCGATCAATGCGATCATGGACGATTCGCTGCCCGAGGATGAACCGGATGCGCCCGGCGAACCCGCCAAGCCGGCCGAGCCGAAGAAGTCTCCCTGGGAGCTGATCGCCACGGTTGATGATGAGGTGCTCGTCGGCCGCGTGGCCAACGAACCGCCACAGCTCGTCGCCGCCCTGTTGGCGCAGTTCCCCCCGGCCAAAGCCGCCGCCGTGCTCGAAGCGATGCCTGATGAGCGGCAGACGCCGATCGTGACGGCGATGATGACGGCCCGTGACATACCGGGCGAACGGCTCGCCCATGTCGGACACGCCCTGGTCAAGGACTTCAAGCTCGATGCCAAGAACAGCGCCGGCGGCAGCGATGCGGCACCGATGCGGGTCGCCGAGATCATGAACGCGATGCAAAAGGATGCCAGCGAAACGCTAATGAAGAGTGTGCGGGAGTCGATTGATCCCAAAAAGCTGGCAGCGCTGGAATCGCGGCTGTTCCGGTTCGACGATCTGGTCCTTCTGGAAGCGAGCGCCCGCACGCTGGTGGTCGACGGTCTTCCGAGCGACATTCTGGTGCGCGCGCTGCGCGGCGCCGATTCGGATCTGAAAGAGGCGGTTTTGTCCTCGATCAGCCAGCGGGCGCGCAAGATGATCGAATCGGAGCTTTCAGGCGGCGGACAGGACACGGCGGCGGCAATCGAGGATGCACGCAAGTCGATCGCCCAGCTCGCCATGAAACTTGCATCGGAAGGCCGCATCGCGTTGCCCAAGCGCGACTGACGGCATGGTGACCGGCCATGGCCGATGAGGACGACAAGGACAGCAAAACCGAAGAACCGACCGAGAAGAAGAAGCAGGATGCCATTGAAAAGGGGCAGACCGCCTTCTCCAAGGAACTGCCGGTCCTGTTCACGCTGACCGCGATCACCGCGATCATCGGTTTTGCGTCGAACGCGCTGACGGCGAACCTGAAGACCCAGCTTGAAATCCTGCTCGACCGGGCCGGTCAGTATTCGCTGGCGACCACGGCCGACACGATGATCGTCATGACCCGTTATTTCCAGGTGACGATGGTCATCCTGGCGCCCGTGCTGCTCGGGCTGGCCCTTGCTGGTCTCGCCGGTTCGTTCGCGCAGAACCCGCCGCGCATCGTCTTCAAGCGCATCAAGCCCGAACTGTCGCGCATCTCGCTGAAGAAAGGCTTTGAGCGCATGTTCGGCACCAAGGGCTGGGCTGAGTTCTTCAAGGTGTTGGCGAAGATCGTCTTCACCGGCGGCTGTGTCGTCGCCTTTGCCGGCGGGATCGTGCCGGTGCTCGCCGAAGGGCCGATCACGAGTTCGGAAATCTTCCTGGCGCAGGTGGCGCGCATCCTGTTCGGTCTTTTGTTCACCATGGTGCTGGCCATGGCCGTGATCGCGGTGGCCGATCTTTTGTGGACGAACCGCGAATGGCTCAAGGACCTGCGCATGTCGCACAAGGAGATTCGCGACGAGCACAAACAGGCTGAGGGCGATCCCCTGATGAAGGCGCGCATGCAGTCGGTGGCGCGCGAGCGGGCGCGCAAGCGCATGATGGGCGCGGTTCCGAACGCGACCCTGGTGCTTACCAACCCGACCCACTATGCAATCGCGCTGCGCTACAACCCGCCCACCGATCCGGCGCCTGTGGTCGTCGCGAAGGGTCAGGATCTGATCGCCCAGCGGATCAAGGAAATCGCCGCCGAGAACGAGGTGATGGTGCATGAGAACCCGCCGCTGACGCGGGCCATGTACAAGTCGGTCGGCATCGACCAGACGATCCCACCGGAGTTCTTCGAGGCTGTGGCCGAGATCATCGTCTATCTGAACAAGAAGAAGGCGTGACGGCGATGCTGACCGATCCGCATCACATGGCGCTGGAAAAGGTCCTGGCAAGGCATTTGCAGCCGCTTCTGGACGAGTTGCGGCTGACCGATCTGTCGACCTTTGCCGACCATGTGATCAACCGGCGCGAGGCAAACATGGCCGAGATCGTCGCGGCGGCCGCCGAACTGCATTTCGCGCCGGGCTTCATTCACTACGACCAGGACAGCGGCCTTTCGTTGGAATGGGGCCAGAGGCCGAGCGTCTCACTGGGCGTCAGCATCGCAGCGGCGCGCTTTGAAGCTCGCGTCCGGCTTATCATCGGCGCCGATCACGCGACAATCGAACTCCAGCATCTGGGCTCGAAACTACCCGCCATCCGCCCGCATAAGGCAAGCGGAGCCACGATGGAGCGCGAATTCCGGCAAAACAGTTTCGCTCCGGGCAATGCGCCGGAACCGCCGCCTGCCCTTTTTTGATCAGGCAGATGGCGCGCGTTACCGCTTGATCACGACGCCGCGCACGCCGCCCGGACTTTCCTGAAACGTGCCGATCAGTTCCTCGCGGCCGTCTTCGTTGACGTGGAACTTGCCGATGGACTTGACCTTCTTGTAATGGCCACCCGCGGTCGCGATGCGAAGAACGAAGTGATAACCGGACTTGCGCGCCACAACATCCTCAAGACAGTCCATGACCAGATCGCGATCGTCGGGATGATAGGCGTCGATCGCCATCTTTACGTTGACTGGCCCGTCCCGGTAGGGGATTTCGTGGATCTCGAAGATGTCCCGGGTCCAGTAGACCAACCCGGTTTCCAGATCCATGCGCCAGAAGCCAAACGGCTCGAACTGGGCGAGCACTTCCAGGATTGTCGACCCATCAACCGTTACGTCGTCCGTGGACTGTACAGGTCGCGGACCATCATGAACGGCAAACTGCAGCGGTTGGTCCATATGCCTTCTCCCCCCTCGCCGTTAGTCCAGATAGCCGGCGCGCATGGCCTTGTAGACTGCATGGGCGCGATTGGTAGCACCCAGTTTCTGGCAGGCCGCCGTCAGATAGTGATTCACGGTGTGCTCGGACAGCTTCAGGATGATGGCGATCTCGGCGCTGGTCTTGCCCGAGGCGGTCCACATCAGGCACTCGCCTTCGCGCTGGCTGAGCTTTTGCGTCTTCTGCGGTTTGGAGCCTTTGTCCAGTTCCAACAGGCGCTCGTAGATCAGGTTCGCGGCGAAGTTCAGTTCGGCCATCTCGGCCTCGCCCGGCGGTGGACGGTCGCCGGCAAAGCCGACAGCGCCGCGCTTGCCGCCCGGTTCCTGAACGCTGAAATGCACCCCTTCATACATGCCGAACGAACAGAACATGTCCTGGATCTCGCGGGCATGGCCCTTTATCGAATGCCGTGCTCCCGCGCGATTGGACCAGATCACCGGCTTGGTGCTTGAGCGCAGTGCACTGAAGATCGGACTGTCCTTGAGCAGGCCGAGTTCGTCGTAACGCCGCAGCAACTCCTCTGGCCAGTTGGTCAGAAAGGCCAAGGGGGCGAGCTTTTCATCCTTTGACGAAGGGAGCCGGGCGATCGAGAAGAACTTGAAATCATGCTCGGCGGCGACTTCACGAACCAGGCGCAGCAGGTCATACGTCGTCGTGCACAGCGCCACCCGTTCGCGGTAGCTGTTTTTGGTGTCGTCGAGAGCAGGCATGGAAGAACGTGGCATTGCTTTGTCGAATCACCTGAACGTGCGTTCAAATGTCGTGCGTGAGGGGATGGCGAGGCGGTGTCAATCTTGCCCCCCGAGGCAAGTGATCCGCCATGAGGGAAGCGAGTCGCCGACCGGCGCCATATGTGGTACGCGCCCGATTTATGCAAGGGGTGCACTCCCTGCGACAATCATCGCATGTGAATTGACATGGGAAAACGAGCCGGACCGGCGCGCCCGCGCCCGGCCCACGAAGCTGTGCCAAAATAAAACCGCTTGCGGTTCGAACGGCAAAAACCTAACTTAGACAAAGCGGTTCGGCGCGCGATGAATGTGCCGCTTCCGCATCAGAGAATTGCCGAAGCATCGCAATCGCCGTTGCCGAGGTTTGTTCGGAAACCGCTTTGCAGTTTCCCGCTTCGCGTATGAAGCGCATGTCACGGGCCGCCCGCAGGCGGACCCCTTTTGGTAAATTGCTGACTGCCATGTCGTTGAGACAATCGACATTTTCGCTCCGCTCCCCCGCCAAGGGGCATGCCGCCTCGGCGCGGCGATATGCGGAGCGCGGGCGGGCGGCCATAAACAAAAATCCGGGCATTGAGGGGACGACCGGCGCGAGCCGACCAGTCCTTGTGAGGCGAACATTGCCAATGCCATTGGTCCTGGAAGGGACTTGGCGGCATACCGCCCCGCCCGGCGGATACAGAACTTATGTCAAACAGAATGATCATCGATTCCTCCCACCCGGAGGAAACGCGCGCAGTCGTCGTCAAAGGTAACCGCCTCGAAGAATTCGATTTCGAATCCCAGCACAAGAAGCAGATACGCGGTAACATCTATCTGGCCAAGGTGACGCGTGTCGAACCGTCGCTGCAGGCCGCATTCGTCGACTATGGCGGCAACCGCCACGGCTTTCTTGCCTTCTCGGAAATCCATCCCGACTATTACCAGATCCCGCTCGCTGACCGGCAGGCCCTGCTAGACGAGGAAGCCGCCCAGGCCGAGACCGATTTCGACGGCGATGAGGATGACGGCGACAATGGGCGCGGCCGCAAGGGCCGCCGGCGCCGCGGACGGGGGCGCCGGAACTGGAAGTCCAAGCGGCGTGAAAACCAGGTGCCGGATGCCGAGCCGGTGGCGATGGACGATATCCTCGCGGCGCTCGACGAAGACGACGAGGATGGTGACGACGCACAGGCCGCACGGGCTGACAATGGCGATGTCATCTCCGAGGACGCGGCGGCGTCCGATGATGGCGACGACGAGGATAGCGACTTCGAGGATGTCGGCGAAGACGATGCGCTCGAGGAGAGCCGCCCGCGCCGCCGTCCCTCGCGCCGCCAGTACAAAATCCAGGAAGTGATCAAGCGGCGCCAAGTGATCCTGGTGCAGGTCGTCAAGGAGGAGCGCGGCAACAAGGGCGCGGCGCTGACCACCTATCTGTCGCTGGCCGGACGCTATTCGGTGCTGATGCCGAACACCGCACGCGGCGGCGGCATTTCGCGCAAGATCACCACCGTATCCGACCGCAAACGGTTGAAAGACCTTGTCCGCAAGCTCGATGTGCCCAAGGGCATGGGCGTGATCCTGCGTACGGCGGGCGCCAATCGAACCCAGGCCGAGATCGAGCGCGATTACGACTATCTTATGCGGCTGTGGGACAATGTCCGCGACCTGACCCTGTCGTCGAGCGCGCCCTCTCTCGTCTATGAGGAAGGCAGCCTGATCAAGCGGTCGATCCGCGATCTGTACAGCAAGGACATAGACGAGATCATCGTCGCCGGCGAAGAGGGCTATCGTGAAGCCAAGGACTTCATGAAGATGCTGATGCCGAGCCAGTCCAAGGCGGTCAAGCCATGGCGCGAGACCGCGCCGATCCTGGCGCGCACAGGCATCGAGGCACAGCTCGACAAGCTGATTCAGCCGCAGGTGACGCTCAAGTCCGGCGGCTACATCATCATCAACCAGACCGAGGCGCTGGTCGCCATTGACGTCAACTCGGGCAAGTCGACACGCGAGCATTCGATCGAGGAGACCGCACTGGCGACGAACCTGGAGGCGGCCGACGAAGTCGCCCGCCAATTGCGGCTGCGCGACCTTGCCGGCCTGATCGTGATCGATTTCATCGACATGGACGAGAACCGCAACAATCGGGCGGTCGAAAAGAAGCTCAAGGATTGCCTCAAGCACGATCGCGCCCGCATCCAGGTGGGCCGTATCTCGCATTTCGGCCTGCTGGAGATGAGCCGCCAGCGCATGCGTGCCTCGGTTCTGGAAAGCACCATGTCGGTGTGCCCGACCTGCAATGGCACCGGCTATGTGCGCTCGCCGCAATCTGTGGCGCTGCACGTGATCCGGTCGCTGGAAGAACATCTGCTGAAGAACTCCAAGCACCATGTGACGGTGCGGACCCAGGCAGCGACGGCGCTCTATGTTCTCAACAACAAGCGCGACACGCTGGCCGAGATGGAAGGTCGCTTTGGCGTCAAGATCGCCATCGAGATGGACCATGACATCGGCGCCGAGATGTTCGCCATCGACAAGGGTGCGATCTCCGATCTGCCGAAGATCGAGAGTCCGGCCATCGGCATCGGTCTTGACGAGGACGACGACGAGGACGCCGTCGCAGCGGCCGATGTCGAGACCGCCGATGAAGAGGAAGACCGACCCCGCCGCAAGCGTCGGCGCGGCCGGCGCGGACGCGAGGGGGATGGCGAGGACGACAGTACCGAAAACCGCGCAGACGGTGCCGACGACGGCGAGGATGATGACGAGCAATCGGGCGGGCGGCGCCGAAAGCGGCGATCCAGAGGCCGCCGCGGCGGACGCAACCGGCGTGATCGCGGTCCGCGCATCCCGAACGCCGAACCGGTCGGCCCACTGGCGGACCTGATCGCGGCCGAGGCACGAAGCGCGACCGAAGAACCAGAGGGTGAAGCTGAAGCCGACCCCGATGTGAACCTTGCATCCGAGAGCCCGGAAGCCACACAGGACAGCGCGCCCGCCGCGGTCGAGGCCAGCGAGCCTCAGGAGATCGCCGAAGCCTCCGATATCGTCCAGACCGTGGACAGCGCTCCGAGCGGCGATGAAGCCTTGTCAGAGGAGAGCCATGCTGCGGCAAACGACGACGCGGACAGCGATGCGGTGCCCGAGAGCGACGCGGACGGAACGCCGGCGCGCAAGCGGGCCACCGCGGCCAATCTCAATCTCGATGTGGAACCGGTGGTCGTGTCCGAAACCGAAAAGTCGGCCGACGAGAAACCCAAACGCGCCGGTTGGTGGGCACGCGGCAAGAGCTTCTTCTGATCGCGGACTTGCGTTTCTGAATCCGAAAACCGCGCCAACCGGCTGGTTGAGCGCGGTTTTTTCTTTCGGACCAGCTGTGTCGGCGGCCTACAGCCAGGCTTCAATTCGGTCCAGCGCCTCGGCGATCACGTCGGTCGGCCCGGCATAGGAAAAGCGCATGTGCCGCTCGCCGTCGAACAGGTCGAAGTCGGCGCCAGGCGTTGCGGCGACATGAATATCGGCCAGCATGCGGCGCGCGAAATCCATCGAATCGTTGGTGTGCCGCGAGACGTCGCACCAGGCATAAAAGGCGCCGTCGGGCGGCGCGGCAAAACCGATGCCCATCTTGGGCAGCCGTTCCAGGAGCAGCGTTCGGCTGGCCTCGTAGCCCCGCTTGATCGCCTCATATTCGTCGGAACAAGCAAAGGCTTGGGTCGCGGCGATCTGCGACAGGTCGGGCGCACAGATGTAAAGGCTCTGTGCCAACCGCTCGACCGGGCGCACAAGGGCTTCGGGCAGCACCATCCAGCCGATGCGCCAGCCTGTCATGCAGTAGTATTTGGAGAACGAGTTGATGACGATCGCTTCGTCGCCAAAGGCCAGTGCGGTGACATCATCACCCGTGTAGCGCAGGCGGTGGTAGATTTCGTCCGAGATGAAGGCGATGTCGGCTTCGCGGCAGGCTTCGACGATGGTTGCCAGCGCGTCACGTTCGATCACGGCCCCAGTTGGATTGGCGGGGCTGGCCAGCAGCAGAATGTCGATCGGCTTTTCCGCATGCGCGGCATGAAGCGCACCAAGATCGAAGCCGCCATCCTTCATCGGCAATTCGACCGCCTCGAGCGACAGCGCCTTGATGATGTTGCGATAGGCCGGATAGCCGGGCGAGGCGATGGCGACGCGCCCGGCGGGCTCCGAAAGGGCGAGAAAGGCCAGCGAAAACCCCGCCGAAGAGCCTGTGGTGACGGCAATCCGACCGGCAGGCAGGTCGATCCCGTACTGATCGCGATAATGGTCCGAAATGGCCTGACGTGTTTCGGGCCGCCCAAGCGCGTCGGTATAGCCCAGACGCGCCGTCATGGCGGCATCGGCGGCAGCCCTGCGCACGGTCTCGGGCGCCGGCGCGCCCGGCTGCCCCACCGCCAAAGACAGAACCGACTTGCCTTTTGCCGAAAGCCGATTTGCCTCGGCGAGCACGTCCATGGCGTAGAAGGGCGCGACCGTGCCGCGTTGCGATATCCGGGTCATCGGTGCACCGAACCTTGATACGAGCTATTGAAATTCACGTGAACCGCCATGTTTTCGCTGTTATTGATGCGCAAACGGCGGTACCCGCCGGTAGGGCATTTGTCCGTTCCGCGCAATCGAAAACGGAAAGTGGGACACCGTGGCCGGCCGCCTTGCAACAGCGCTGATCGCCTTCTGCTTCGCTTTGACGGGCGCGCTGCCCGCCCATGCGCAATCCGGCAGCGTGCCGATCGTGCGCGACGCCGAGATCGAAGCGCTGCTGGCCGACTATGCCGAGCCGATCCTGCGCGTCGCCGGCGTCAAGCGCAACCGCACCGACATCGTTCTGGTCAACCAGCGCTCGTTCAACGCGTTCGTTTCGGGTCGCAAGATCTTCATCAATATCGGCGCGATCGTGCAGGCCGATACTCCCAACGAAATCATCGGTGTCATTGCCCATGAGGTCGGACATCTCGCCGGCGGCCATCAGGACCGTCTGCGCCAGCAGATCGACCGGGCACAGACCATTGCCGCCGTGACGGCCGTTCTCGGCGTCGGCGCGGCGATCGCCGGCGGCCTTTCGGGCAATCGCGATGCGGTGGGGGCCGGAGGCGGCATCGCCATGGGCGGAGCGGAAGCGGCACAGCGCGGTCTTCTGTCGTATCGGCGCACCGAAGAACTGGCCGCCGACCGTGCCGCGGTGGATTATCTCAACCGCACGGGGCAGTCCTCGAAAGGCCTCCTGACCACGTTCGATCGGTTCGAGCGTGAACTGAGTCTGGCCGGACGGCAGATCAATCCATACCGGATCAGCCATCCCCTGCCCCGCGAGCGGCGTGTGGCGCTGGAAACGATCGCCAGGGAGAGCCCCCACTTCAACAAGACCGACAGCGCCGCGCTGCAGCGTCGGCACGACCGCGCACGCGCCAAGATCCTCGCCTACAGCTACGGCCCCGGCGCGGTGGAGAGCCGTTTCCGGGACAATCCCGGTTCGCAGGCGGCCCGATACGGCAAGGCCCTGACGACTTTCCTGAACGGATCGCCGCGGGCCGCGATCCCGATCATCGACCGGCTGATCTCTGAAAGTCCGAACGATCCCTATTTCCACGAAGCCAAGGGCGAGATTCTGCTGCGCGCACAGGACGCGCAAGGTGCGGTCGAGGCGTTCGGGCGTGCTGTCCGGCTGGCCGGCGGCACTGCGCCAACCATGCAGGTGGCGCTTGGCCATGCGCTGGTGCTGGCCGGCGGCGAGGCCAATTTGCGGCGCGCCATTGGCGAACTGGAAGTGGCGATCACGCTTGATCCGGCCAACCCGCGCGCCTATCAGCATCTGGCGATGGCCTATGGCCGGCTGGGTGCGACCGGCGAAGCGGAACTGGCAACGGCTGAAGCCAACTTCCACGCCGGGCGCTATGACGAGGCACGCAGGTTCGCCGCGCGCGCCAAACGACGCTTCGACGATGGTTCGCCGCAATGGCTGCGTGCCGACGACATTCACCGCTTCCGCCTGCCGCGCTGAGCCCTGCGCGCCACACCAACCCAAGGTTCTCCAATGCCCCGATTTGCCGTTCCAGCCATCGCCGCCCTCGCCCTGTGCATGGCCCTGCCCTTCGCGCCGGCATCGGCCCAGAGTTTCGACGACGCGCAGCGCGCCGAGATCGGGGAGATCGTGCGTGACTATCTTCTCGCCAATCCCGAGGTGATGATCGAAGTGCAGGAAGCGCTGGAAGCGCAGCGCACGGCCGAGGAAGACGAACGGCGCAAGGATGTCATCGCCACGGCGTCCGACGATCTGTTCCGCGATCCTTCCGACCCGGTGCTCGGCAATCCGGCGGGCGACGTCACCATCGTCGAGTTCTTCGATTACAATTGCGGCTTCTGCCGACGCGCGATGGAGGACATGAACGCGCTGATCGAGACTGATCCGAACCTGCGCTTCGTGCTCAAGGAGTTCCCGATCCTGGGTGAGGACTCGCAGGCCGCGCACATGGTCGCGCTGGCATTCAACCGGCTGATGCCGCAAAGCTATGGGGCGTTTCACGAACAACTGATGAATGTCGACGGGCGCGCGAACGAGGAGTCGGCGATGCGTATAGCCGTCGAACTCGGCGCCGACGAGGATGCGCTGCGCCAGGAAATGGCCAACCCGGCCAATGCACGCTCGGTCGAGACGACCTATCTTCTGGCCGAGGCGCTTGGCATCACCGGCACACCCTCGTATGTCGTGGGCAACCAGATGGTGCCGGGAGCCCTGGGTGAGCAGACGCTGCGCGACAAGATCGCCGACGTGCGCGAATGCCCCGAGTTGAGCTGCTGAGCAGCCATTCGTGCGAGAATCGTGTGGTTTTCGGCCGTCACAGCCGCCGACTGAGAGGTCCGGGGCTTGCCGCGCCTTGCAGCCGCGACTAGTCAGATTTGACATAGTACGGGGCTGAGCGCGCCATGGGAAAACATGTTCTGATCCTTCACGGGCCAAACCTGAACCTGCTGGGCAAGCGGGAGCCGGAGGTCTATGGCGACCAAACGCTCGACGATCTGAATGCGCAGTGCGAGCGCCTGGGCGCGGAAATCGGGCTGGAGATTTCGCACTATCAGTCCAACCATGAGGGCGCGCTTGTCGACAAGGTGCAGGAAGCCGGCCTCGGCGGCGTTGCGATCGTCTTCAACCCCGGCGCCTACACGCACTCTTCTATCGCTCTGCGTGACGCAATCGCCGGTTCGAGTGCCGAGGTGATCGAGGTTCACGTTTCCAACGTTCATGCGCGCGAGCCCTTCCGGCACCGCTCGATGCTCTCTGCGGTGTGCAAGGGCTCGATCGTTGGGCTGGGGACGAGCGGCTATCTGCTGGCGCTGCGCGCCCTTGCGGACAAGCCGGGCGGCGCTTAAGCGAGTTTCCGATGGGCGCAGAACATGCGCACGGGGCACAAGAGGACAAAATGTCTGACAAAAAAACAGCCTTCGACAAACAGCTCGTCAGCGATCTGGCGCAGATCCTGAACGAGACTGACCTGACCGAGATTGAGGTCGAACAGGGCGAAATGCGCATCCGCGTCAGCCGCGAGGCGGCGCCGCAGGCATTTGCCCATGCCGCCGCCCTACCGGTTCCGACCGTAGCTCCTGCAGTTCCCCCACAGGCGCAGCCCGCCGCGACGCCGGCAGCCATGCCCGAGCAAGCGGCCGCACCGGCCAGCCAGGAAAACGCGGTGCCCGCCCCTATGGTCGGCACGGCCTATCTGGCGCCAGCGCCTGATTCCGATCCGTTCGTCAAGGTCGGTGCCAACGTCACCGAGGGTGAGACGCTGCTGATCATCGAGGCGATGAAAGTGATGAACCAGATCGCCGCGCCGCGCACCGGCACGGTGACCGACATTCTGATCGAAGACGGCGAGCCGGTGGAGTTCGGCCAGCCGCTTCTGGTCATCCAGTAGGCGCGGGCGAAACCCATGTTCAACAAGGTCCTGATCGCCAACCGCGGGGAGATCGCGCTGCGCATCCTGCGCGCCTGCAAGGAGCTCGGCATTGCGACCGTCGCGGTCCACTCGACGGCGGACGAAACCGCGATGCATGTGCGGCTGGCCGACGAGAGCGTCTGTATCGGGCCGCCGCCGTCGCGCGACAGCTATCTGAACATCCACCAGATCGTCGCCGCCTGCGAGATCACAGGCGCCGATGCCGTGCATCCGGGCTACGGGTTTTTGTCGGAAAACGCCAAGTTCGCCGAGATCCTCGAAGCTCACAAAATCACCTTCATCGGCCCGACCGCGCACCATATTTCGATCATGGGCGACAAGATCGAGGCCAAGCGCACTGCGGCCAAATTCGGCATTCCCGTCGTGCCGGGGTCCGATGGCGGTGTGACCGAGATTGCCGATGCCAAACGCATCGCAGCCGAGATTGGATACCCTGTCATCATCAAGGCGGCGGCCGGCGGCGGCGGACGCGGCATGAAAGTTGCCCGGTCCGAGAACGAACTTTCGATCGCGCTTGACACCGCCCGCACCGAAGCGGGCGCCGCTTTTGGAAACGATGCCGTCTACATCGAAAAATTCCTCGACAAGCCGCGCCATATCGAGGTGCAGATCGTCGGCGACGGTGACGGCAAGGGCATTCATCTGGGCGAACGGGACTGTTCGCTGCAACGCCGGCACCAGAAGGTGTGGGAGGAAGCAACCTCGCCCGCGCTCAATGCCGAGGCGCGCGAGCGGATCGGCATGATCTGTGCCAATGCGGTGGCCGATATGGGCTATCGCGGCGCCGGGACGGTCGAGTTCCTCTATGAGGATGGCGAGTTCTATTTCATCGAGATGAACACGCGCCTGCAGGTCGAGCATCCGGTGACAGAGGCGATCACCGGCATCGATCTCGTCCATGAGCAGATGCGAGTGGCTTCTGGTGCCGGTCTTTCGACGACGCAAGACCAGATCAGCTTCAACGGCCATGCCATCGAATGCCGGATCAATGCCGAAGACCCGCGCACGTTCATGCCCTCGCCGGGAACGATCAGCCATTATCACACGCCCGGGGGATTGGGCGTGCGGGTCGATTCGGGCGTCTATGCCGGCTATGCGATCCCGCCCTATTATGACAGTCTGATCGGCAAGCTGATCGTGCACGGACGCAACCGCGTCGAATGCATGATGCGGCTGCGGCGGGCGCTGGGCGAATTCGTCATTGACGGAATTTCCTCGACGCTGCCGCTGTTTCAGGACCTGGTGGAAAACCCGGACATCGCCAATGGCGACTATGACATCCACTGGCTGGAGAAGTATCTCGCCCGGCAGGCGCAAGACGCCTGACGCGTGCGCGTCCCCGTGCGCCCAACCGGTCGATGGCGGACCCGATGACCGGACGTGACGGCAACAGCGAAAGCCGGATCACGCCGCAAGTGCTGCTGAAGGCCTATTCGGTCGGCCTGTTCCCGATGGCCGAGGATGCCGGCGACCCGACGCTTTACTGGGTCGAACCGGACATGCGCGGCATCATCCCTCTCGATCAGTTCCACGTGCCACGCAGCCTTGCGAAGACTGTCCGGCAGGGGCGCTACCAGATCACCTTCAACGCCGCCTTCGGCCCGGTGATCCGCGCCTGTGCGGAACCGGCGCCCGGACGCCGAAAGACGTGGATCAACGCAACCATCCTGTCGCTTTATGCGGACCTGCACCGGCTCGGCCACGCCCATTCGGTCGAAGCCTGGGATGACGACCAACTTGTCGGCGGGCTCTACGGCGTGTCGCTGGGCCGGGCGTTTTTCGGGGAAAGCATGTTCTCGCGGCGACCGGACGCTTCCAAAGTGTGCCTGGTGCATTTGGTCGAACGGCTCAAGGAGCGCGGTTTCGTGCTGCTGGACACGCAGTTCACCACCGATCATCTCAAGCGTTTCGGCGCGGTGGACGTGCGACGTGACGATTACGAGCACATGCTGGCCGAAGCGCTGATCGGCACGGCAACGTTCGACTGACCCGCATGGGACCGGACAGGCTTACGACTGCGGCGGTGGGACGTCCGATTCGGCCTTGCAGCTTTTCAGCCACACATCATAGACCGCATGCTCGATGGCGTTCAGGCCGGGGCTGTCGGCGAACATCCAGCCGGTGAAGATGCGACGGATCTTCCGGTCGAGCGTGATTTCGTCCACTTCCACGAATGTGGATGAGCCGGGCGGCGCGTTCTGATCGCGCGAGTAGCATACGCGCGGCGTGATCTGCAGAGCGCCGAACTGCACCGTTTCGTCGATATAGACATCGAACGTGATGATGCGACCGGTGATCTTGTCGATGCCGGAAAACTCGGCAACCGGATTGGGTGTCTTGGCAGCCGGCTCGCCCACCTGCTGCGCGGTTGCAGCCGTGGCCAGCAGGCTGAGCGCCAGCGCCGGCGCAAGCCGCTTCAATCCCGATCGGACCGGTCCCCGGCGATTCATCGATGCGCTTCTCTTCATGCCACGCGGCTAACCGCCGCTTATGGCCAAAACAGGGTCAATAATTGATTAACCAAGGACTCAGTCGGATCAGCCGCCCGGGGTCCAGGCGTCATAGTCGCCGTCGGTGACCGGCCGGGTCTCCGGATTGAGCATCGAACCCTTGGGCCGGTAGGCGGCCGAAGAGCCAGTCAGGTTGGGCAGGTGCGGCTGTTGCCAGTCGCGGGGCGCGTAGTCTTCCTCGCTTGGCGGCGTGTCGACGCGGTGATGCAGCCAGCCGCTCCAGCCGGGCGGCACGGTCGAAGCTTCGGCATAGCCATTGTAGATGACCCAGCGCCGCGTTGCACCGTCGGCGTCCTTGCCGCCAGTGTAATAGACATTGCCGAACTCATCCTCACCGACCCGCGTGCCATGCCGCCATGTGAAAAAGCGCGTGCCCAGCGTCTGGCCGTTCCACCAGGTGAAGAATTGCGTCAGGAAGGTTTTCATCGACTTCGCCTTGTCCGTCTGGCGCGGTTATGGCGCTGCACAAGGTGCAATGCAAGAGGGACGAAGGGCGTGTCCTAGCCTGCTCAGCCGATGCTCATCGCCAGCACACGGCTGATCTCGGTCAATGTCCGGCCGGACTGCGCCACCCATGTGTTGAATGCCTCCTGAACGGCCTGCATGGCCTTCTTCGACGTCGGCGGCTTGTCGATCACACCCTCGGCGATGAGACGCGCGACCACGTCGCGGGAGAGGATGAAGCTGTCCTTGCCCATGAACCGCAGGAAGTATTGCCCGGTGGTGCCACCCAAACGCGATCCGCGCTTCTTGAGAAGGGCCAGCAAGCCGGCATAGTCCTCGGCCGGCCAACCGGCAAAGAACCGGCCGACACTGCCATGCTCCGCCGCCAGTTCGCGCAGAAAGACCGCATTTTCCTGGACCGCCCTGATCTTGGCGCCGTGCCGGACGATCCGCCTGTCCGAGACGAGATCGGCCACGTCGTCGTCGCTGAGCATTGCGCACCGGCCCGGATCGAAGCCGGAGAACGCCTCCTCGAACCCCGGCCACATGTTCTCGACAACCTTCCAGTTGAAACCGGCCGAGAAGATGTTCTGCGCCATCTGCGCCAGCCAGCGATCATCCGGGATGGCCGCAAGCTCCTGCCCAGTCCTGGGCCGGGACAGTTTCTCCTCAAGCGCTTCTGTGCCGCCATGGCGTTCGGCCGCAATGGCATGGATCTCGTCGAAGGACCGCATCGCCTCTAACCGACCGCTGCCGTCTCGATGGTCACGCGGTCGGCATAAAAGGCGATGTAGCCGGACAGCACGTCCGCACCGTCGATGCAGCGATCATAGGTCCACGCGACCTCGCGGCCGTCATGGGCCAGATAGGAGGCGTCGCCCTTCAGCGGGCAATGGGTCGACTTGCCTTCGACCGGCGTAAGGCCGCTCACATCGGCGGACGGAATGTAGATCACTTCGGGCAGCTTGCCGTACCGCGGCGCTTCTTCGGCGAGGATGATCGCGGCGTCGGAGCGGGCCACCGTCGCGCCATCGGCGGTGACCGTAACCGTGCCGCCCAGCGGTCGGATGCGGGCCATATGATCGGGATTACCGGGGTTTCGGATGATCGTTTCGGGCATTGTCAGCCTTCCGTCGCGAATTGCAGCGTTGCGGGCGAGAACAGCACAGAGAACTGCTCGCACCAGATGACGACAGAGCCATAGGCGGAAATGTCCGTGCCCGCGGGGATCACATAGGTCTGGTCGCCGACATTGCCCTTGAGCTGGCCCAGCGAGAGCCATTGGCTGGCCGTGACATCGCCTGATGACTGCGGGTCGGGCTCGGCGACAAGCCAGACTTCGAGATCGGGTCCGTTGGTGACCTCGAAGTCGGTGAAGCGCAGCAGATGCGCGCCGGTTCCCGTTTCAAGAAGCTGCGCGTTGCCGGTGCCCCGGTGGGCGCGGTCGGCGTCGCGAAACTCGCCGCTGGCCACCTCGGTGACGACCAGTCCGGCCGGCAGTTCCTCGGAGACGACCTCATCGATGATCAATGGCGAGAACAGGTACCAGGCCGCTGCACCGCATACAAAGCCGAGCGCGAAGACGGGAATGGCAATCACCAGAAACCGGCGCATGGCGTTTTCCTCAAATGACCAGTTCGCGCCGCCACCTTAGGCCTCTATGGTGCGCACGAACAGGGCGCCCCGATCACTTTGAGGAGACGTCCATGACCGCCCGAACCACAACGCTCCTCGCTGCGGTGATTGCCGCCCTTGTGGCTGTCACGCCGGCGTTTTCCGACGGCATCGCCTTTGTTCAGGCACCCGAACAGGGCGGCGGCGTCGCCGTTGGCGCGACGATGGAGGAAGCGTTTGGCAAGGCGGTGGCGCAATGCATGGAGTCGGGGGCGCTCGAGGAGGATTGCATCCGTACCAATTGGTGCGAACCGGCGGGTTTCAGCGTCGATGTCTTCCTGCAGCACGCCGAAGGCCCGCACTGGCACGAAGTGATCTGCGGTCTGCCGGACGAGCAGATCGCCCGCAATGTGGGCGAGACGCTCTGCAATCGCGATGCGCGACCCTATCTGATCGAATGCGCAGTGGTTCAGGTCTATGATCCGGATGGCGGCACGCTGATGGAGTGGTAAGCGTGAATCTGCGCCGTCCTACCAGATGACCTTTTCCATGATCACGGCCGGGATGCCCGAACCCTTGACGCCGCAGTCCGGCGTCGTGCCCACCCTCTTGAAACCGTTGTCGCCATAGAATTTGACGGCGCGCTCGTTGGCTTCCTCGACTTCGAGCCGGATCTTGCGGACGTCCGGAAAGCACGCCTCGACCTCGACCAGCAGCTTCTGACCGATGCCCTGCCCCTGCGTGGTCGGGCGGACATAAAGCTGGTGCAGCATGGATGTCTCGCCGTCGACCTGGGTGACGTAGGCCATGCCCGATATCTCGGCGCCATCGTCGCAGACAATGAACTCCGAACGGGGCTTGTTCATGCGTTGCTTGAGGGCCGCCACCGAGTGCCAGGCACCAGTCAGTTCAGCCACCTTCTCGCGGCCATAGATCTGATCGTAGGTGTCATGCCATGTCTCGGTCAGCATGGCGGAAATCGTTTCGAGGTCTTCGGTGGACGCTGTGCGGATCCACATCGCTTGTGTCTCGTCCTCTCGGGCGGTTTGCGCGCGCATCCTTGCCGCAATGCGACAAAATGACAAGGGGTGCGGTTTGAAGCGTCCCCGACCGCCTGTGCAGAGACGTCAGTCCTCGATCCCGAGTTTTTGCCTGACGAGCATCTGGACCGCCTGCGGGTTGGCCTTGCCGCCGGTCGCCTTCATCACCTGACCGATGAACCAGCCGGCAAGGTTCGGCTTCTCCTTGGCCTGCTCGACCTTGTCGGGGTTGGCGGCGATAATCGCATCAACCTCGGCTTCGATGGCGCCGGTGTCCGTGACCTGCTTCATGCCGCGTTCCTCAACCAGCACCGCCGGATCGCCGCCTTCTGACCAGACGATCTCGAAGAGATCCTTGGCGATCTTGCCGGAGATGGTGCCTTCCTTGATCAAGTCGATGATTGCGCCAAGCTGCATCGGAGAAACCGGGGTCTCGTCAATGGTTTGGCCCGCCTTGTTCAAGGCGCCCAGAAGATCGTTGATCACCCAGTTCGCCGCGGTCTTGGCATCGCGCCCTTCGCCGACCTGCTCGAAATAGTCGGCAATGGCTTTTTCGGAGACCAGAACCGAGGAATCGTAGGCCGTCAGGCCCTCGGCCATGAACCGCTCCCGCTTGTCGTCAGGCAGTTCGGGAAGGTCGGCGGCGAGCGCCTCGATGAACGCATCGTCGAATTCGAGCGGCAGCAGGTCCGGGTCCGGGAAATAGCGGTAGTCGTGCGCCTCTTCTTTCGACCGCATCGAGCGCGTCTCGCCCTTGTTCGGATCGAACAGGCGCGTCTCCTGATCGATCGAGCCGCCATCCTCGAGGATCGCAATCTGGCGCCGCGCCTCATACTCGATCGCCTGACCGACAAATCGGATCGAGTTGACGTTCTTGATCTCGCAGCGCGTGCCGAAATCCGCGCCGGGCCGGCGCACGGACACATTGACGTCGGCCCGCATCGAGCCTTCATCCATGTTGCCGTCGCAGGTGCCCAGATAACGCAGGATCTGGCGCAGTTTGGTTAGATAGGCTTTGGCCTCGTCCGCCGAGCGCATGTCGGGTTTGGAGACGATCTCCATCAGCGCAACGCCCGAGCGGTTGAGATCGACATAGCTCATGGACGGATGCTGGTCGTGCATCGACTTGCCGGCGTCCTGCTCCAGATGCAGCCGCTCGATGCCGACTTCCACGTCCTCGTAGCCGCCCTTCTTGTCGGGGCCGACGGCGACCTGCACGGTGCCCTCGCCGACGATCGGCTGCTTGAACTGGGAAATCTGGTAACCTTGGGGCAGATCCGGGTAGAAATAGTTCTTGCGGTCGAAGACCGACTTCTTGTTGATCTGCGCCTTCAGGCCGAGACCCGTGCGCACCGCCTGGCGGACGCATTCCTCGTTGATCACCGGCAGCATGCCTGGCATCGCCGCATCGACCAGCGAGACATTGGCGTTGGGCTCAGCTCCGAAAGACGTCGAGGCGCCCGAAAAGAGCTTGGATTGCGAGGTGACCTGTGCGTGCACCTCCATGCCGATGATGATTTCCCAGTCGCCGGTGGCGCCGGCGATCAGGCGTTTGGGATCGGGCGTGCGAGTGTCAACGAGCGTCATGTCGGTCGGCTTCTCGATCAAACGGGGAAGGGAAATCCACACCGCTCGTTAGTGCAAGCGCGCCCTGCCCGCAAGGGTCAACGCTGCTCCGAAAGGCGCAGACCGCGCCGTCAGAACGCTTGATCGAAGTCAAGGCCGGGTGACCTGAATCGCCTCATTTTTGGTCAAAAGGGAGGTTCAACCATGTCTCTTCTGGCGATGTACAGGCGCATGATCCGCAAAGCGGACCTGATGGAGAAGATGATCGACACCGTCGATGTGCGCGACGCGCTACAGAGCCGGGCGGATCACGCAAATGTGCTGCGACGCGCCGCCAATCGCTGCATGACATGCGCCGAGCCCGACGCCTGCGAGAACTGGCTGGCCAACCATGACAGCGCCGACGAGGCGCCGTCCTATTGCCGCAACCACGACATGTTCGAGCGGCTCAAACACGATATCGAAGCCGAGAGGCTTCAGAACGCATAATCAGTTTCCTCTCTCCCAACCGACTGGCCGGGCTTTCATCATCGATGGGCCCGGTCTTTTTTGCGCGTGTTCCATGGCGACGGACCATCGCCCGCGCCTTTACAGGCGCGATTGGGGCGCCTATATGCGCCGCATATCAGGAGACTTCATGTTCGGTTCGTCCGAGACCCGGTAGTGCCCTGACGGTCGCCCGCCTTTTCCGGCTGGCGGCAGATCAGGGCCAGACAAGAGAGCAACCGGCCGCCCGCCTGGCGGCTTGCCTTTGTCTGCGGCTAGTTGGCCGCACATCCGGACCTCACAACCATGGACATTTCACGCGCAGAACAGCGCATTCTCCACCTGCTCGCGCAAGGCGGGCACATTCAGGCCATCAAGGCGAACAAGCGCGTCATCGACGTGGATTGCTTCACCCGCGAGGGGTGGCGCTATCCGGGTCTCGATGTCGAGCTGTTCCGCAAGCTCAAGCGCCGCAAGGCGATCCGCTCGCTCAACGGCGGGGCCTACCGCATCACGCGGCGCGGACTTGGTCTTGTGCGCAGCCAGTTGGACAATCGCTGAATAGACGGGCGCGGCGGCAACGCCGCGCCCGTTTTTGCCTGGCCCAAAGACACGTGACGGCCGACGAACAACGCCTTCTAGGTGGACCTTTCCGGGTTGCGCTTGCGCACGGAACCGCCTTTGCCATAACGCAGTCCCTCCCGAACCATGTGAGCCACCTCGCCAACGCGTTTGACGATTGTCGGCTCGGTCTTGGCGGACCTCACGCGATGGGCAAACGCTCGTCGGGCGCCCGGCGTCAAAGCGACCCATTTGGCCGCCAGTTCCTCATCACCCTCAAGCAGACGGCCCAGCGCATCGGGGACATCCACGGCATCCTGATCCCCGACCTTGAAGCGGACCTCAACGCGGTCGCCGACCGCGACGCCAGCGTCCTCAAACACCACTTTGGGCACCATCAGATAGCGCCGGCCGTCGCCGGCGGGCTGCCACGCCCCTTCAACCGGAACGTCGGCGATCTCGCCGGTGACGCGCAGCCTTGGATGCGCATCGAAGGGAAGTTGGGAAACCATGGCCGGCGGCAAGTAGACGACCGTGTAGTGGACGATGCGGGCGCCGTTGCCGATCGGATGGCGGACAATCTCAGCTTCAAAAGCATGGGTGAAGAAAGACATCGGCCCGATTATGGGCGCAACGCGCCGAGGTGATCAATCGCCGATTTCCGCCGACATGGCTGTATGTTCCTCGGCGAACGAACCCTCGTACGGCGCCTTGCCGGCGCGGCGATACCAGTAGGCGGCATTGCCATGATCGCCTTCTATGCGGTGGCACAGAGCATGGAGCCAGTCGAACAGCGGCTCGCCCTCATGCGCCTGGGCGATCCGATGGGCGCGGTCAAAACCGGGCCCCATGGCAAAGCCATCGGCTTTCAGCGCATCGAGTGCCGCTTGCGCCTCATTCACCACCATCTGTCCGGCGCAAACCGTCCGGCGGCCTGTTCGATCACATGAGCCGTGCGGAACAGGGTTTCCTCGTCAAACGGCTTGCCGATGAGTTGCAGGCCGAGTGGCAGGCCTTTCGCATCGAGCCCGGCGGGAACGGCAATGCCGGGAAGGCCGGCCATGTTCACGGTGACCGTGAAAATGTCGTTGAGGTACATCTTGACCGGATCGGCGGCCATGTCCTGATCGCCGACGCCAAATGCGGCCGATGGCGTCGCGGGCGTGAGGATCGCGTCGACGCCGTCGCCGAACACCCTCTCGAAATCGCGTTTGATCAGCGTGCGCACCTTCTGGGCGCGCAGGTAGTAGGCGTCGTAATAGCCCGCCGACAGGACATAGGTGCCAATCATGACGCGGCGCTTGACCTCGGCGCCGAACCCTTCGGCGCGCGTTGCCTCATACATGTCGACAATGTCCTTGCCAGGCACGCGCAAGCCGTATTTGACGCCGTCATAACGGGCGAGGTTGGACGAGGCTTCCGCCGGCGCCACGATGTAGTAAGCCGGCAGCGCATATTTGGTGTGCGGCAGCGAGATCGGCTTGATCTCGGCGCCTGCGTCCTTGAGCCATGCGATGCCCTGCTGCCAAAGCGTTTCGATCTCGTCGGGCATGCCATCCATGCGATACTCGGCCGGAATGCCGATCGTCATGCCCTTCACCGAACCGCCGAGCGCCGCCTCATAGTCGGGCACGGACCGGTCGACGCTGGTTGTGTCCTTTTCGTCGACGCTGGCCATCGAGCCCAAGAGGATCGCCGCATCGCGCACGTCGCGCGCGATGGGACCGGCTTGGTCGAGCGAAGACGCAAAGGCGGCAATGCCCCAGCGCGAACAGCGGCCATAGGTGGGCTTGATGCCGACGGTGCCGGTGAACGCGGCCGGCTGGCGGATCGAGCCGCCCGTGTCCGTGGCGGTGGCACCGGCGCACAGATGGGCAGCGACGGCCGAAGCCGAGCCGCCGGACGAGCCGCCAGGCACCAGATCCTTGTTCGATCCCTTGGCGCGCCACGGATTGACGACCGGGCCGTACCATGACGTTTCGTTGGACGAGCCCATGGCAAACTCATCCATGTTCAGCTTGCCCAGCATGACCGCGCCATCGGCCCACAGATTGGCGGTGACGGTCGACTCATAGCGTGGCTTGAAGCCGTCCAGAACATGGCTGCCGGCCTGGGTGTGGACGCCGTCGGTCGCGAACAGGTCCTTGACGCCGAGTGGGATGCCCTCGAGCGCACCGACGGTCCCCTCGGCCCGGCGTTCGTCGGAGGCCGACGCCATCCGGCGGGCCTGATCGGGTGTCGTCGCGACATAGGCGTTCAGGGCGCCGTTGGCCGCATCGATCGCCGCTAGATAGGCGTCGGTCAGTTCAAGCGCGGTAAAATCCTTGGCAGCGAGCTGGTCGCGTGCCTCGGCAATGGTCAGGCTTGTCAGGTCGGTCATGTGTCGGGGAAACCCGTGATGGCTGTTATTCGACGACTTTGGGCACGAGGAAGAAATTGTCTTCCGAATTGGGCGCGTTGGCGGTGATGTCGGCGGCCTTGCCGCCATCGGTGACAGAGTCCCAGCGCTTCTTCATCGCCATTTCGGTCACCGAGGTCATCGGCTCGACGCCTTCGATGTCGACCTCGGACAACTGCTCGACAAATCCCAGAATGGCGTTCAGTTCGCCTTCCAGATGGGCGGCTTCCTCATCGCTGACGCGGATGCGCGCGAGCTTGGCGACACGCTTGACGGTGGCGGTATCGACGGACATCGATGGCTCCGGAAAATCGACTGTGCTGGCCCCGCTATAACGGCGCGCGGTCGGCGGTGCAACGGGGCGCCGGCGGTGTCGGCCCGGCGGCGCTGACCGGCCTCAGAGCGTAATCGCCTTGCCGATTTCGGGAACCGTCACCGTTTCCGCGTCGCCCTCCATCGCCTCGAGAAACGCGTCCGCCGTCTCGTCGATGATCGGGAAGGTGCCGTAATGGCAAGGCACGATGGTCGTGAAGCCGAAATAGCGCCGGCAGGCGATCGCGGCGGCCGACGCGCCCATGGTGAAGCGGTCGCCGATGGGCACCAGGCCCACCTGCGGTCGATGGAACTCGTCGATCAGGGCCATGTCGGAAAAGATGTCCGTATCACCCATGTGATAGACGCTCGGCGCATCGTCGAAGGCAAGCACCAGCCCGCCGGGGTTGCCGAGGTAGACGTTGTTTCCGCCATCAGTCTGCGTCGACGAGGAATGCTCGGCCCGCACGAACGATGTCCTGAACAGCCCGCAATCGACGGTTCCGCCATGATTGCCGGGATTGATGCTGTCGCCGTCTGCGCCCAAGCCCACCAGGTACATGCAGATCTCGAAGTTCGCGACGAGCATTGCGCCGGTTGCCTTGAGGATATCGAGACTGTCGCCGAGATGATCGTCATGGCCGTGGGTCAAAAGCAAATGGGTCGCGCCGTCGGCCGCCGCCTCCCAGCCGCCGTCCCAGGACGGATTGCCCGACAGGAACGGGTCGATCAGGATGTGCGCGTCGCCATGATCGATGCGAAACGCGGAATGGCCGAACCAGGTGAGTTTCATCGCAATGCCTCCTCGCAATTGTGATCATGTCACCTTAGAAAGCGCGCCTGACACAGTCCATCGCGCCGGAGGCGCAAATGCCGGAAACCGCCATCGAAGCCATTGCAGAGACGCTCGCACCGGGTCAGACGCTGGCCGCACTCGATCTCGGCACCAAGACAATCGGCATCGCGGTGTCGGATACGGGCCTATCCTTTGCACATCCAAGGCCCGTCATCCGCCGCAGGAAGTTCACCGCAGACGTCACCGCGCTCGCCGCGCAACTTGGCAAGGACAGTGTCGGCGCGATCATATTGGGCCTGCCGGTCAACATGGATGGGAGCGAAGGCCCGCGCGCGCAGTCGACACGGGCGTTTGCGCGCAACATGGCGGGCACCATCGCCCTGCCCTACGCGTTCTGGGACGAGCGACTGTCGACGGTCGCCGCCGAGCGCGCGCTCATCGAGCAGGATATGAGCCGCCAGAAGCGCGGCGAACGGATCGATTCGGCAGCCGCCGCCTTCATTTTGCAGGGTGTGCTGGACAGGCTCTATTCGGCCGGCGCAATGACCTGATCGGCGGGCTTTGCGTCGACAGGCGCCGGCGCCGAACGGTCAGCCCGCCGCTCCTGCCACCATGCGCGGATCGCTTTTCGGCGGCGGAATGCCAGAATGCCCATGATCAGGAACGTGTCGACGATGCAGGCTTTGACAAGGAGCCGCACGATGACGTCCTTCTCCATGCCCAGAACATGGCCATAGATCAGAAAGACGAGATCATGCGTCTGACGGGAGAAGAAACGCAGGCCGAGGCTGATGTCGTGATAGGACAGGAAGAACCAGCCCCACAGGAAACCCATGGGCACGAACCAGAACCAAAAAACATAGCGCATCCACATCCCGCCCGTCGCTTGTGCCCACGCCAGTATCGATCAGCGCAACCCGACAAACAATTGAAACCATTTGTTAGGGTTAACGCGCCGCGTACCCGGCTTCCGGCGATGCGGCACGCGTTGCGGGACGGTTCGGGCAGGCGTAAGGAGCGGTCACCATGGCCGCCATATTCGCCTCCATCGCACCGATCTTCCTTCTCATCTTCGCCGGCAATGGCCTGAAACGCCTGCCGCTTTTCGAGCCCGCCTTCTGGCGCGGCCTCGACCGGATGGGGTTCTACGTCCTTTATCCGGTGCTCTTGTTCACCACCATCGTGCGCGCCGACTTCTCCGGCCTGTCGCTGGGAACGGCGATGTTCGTCCTTCTGGCGGCGGTGACGGTTTTGGGGCTGCTGGCACTGGCGCTGTGGCCGCTGATGCGGCGCCAGGGCCTGTCGCGCCCGACCTATTCGTCGGTTTTTCAGGCATCGGTCCGCTGGAACGGCTTCATCGCGCTGGCCGTTGCCGAAAAGCTGTTCCCGCCCGAGGGCGCGGCAATGGTTGCGCTCGCCATGGCGGTTGTGATCATCCCGATCAACGTGGCGACCGTCTCCGTGGTCGCGTGGTTCACCGACACCAAACCCAGCCTCGGCGCGACCCTGCGCAAGGTGGCTGTCAATCCGCTGATCGTCGGTACCGCGCTGGCGATCATCGTCCGGCTTCTGCCCTTTCCCCTGCCCGGCCCGATCATGGATGCGCTGCATCTGGTCGGGCGCGCCGCTCTGGGCATGGGCCTCCTGGCGATCGGGGCGGGTCTTAAGGCCGATGTGCGGATGTTGACCGGATGGGCCGTCATTGCGCCGTCCGTCCTGAAGCTCTTTGTCCTGCCGGTGCTGATGATCGGGCTGGCGATCCTGATGGGCATCGACGGACTGGAACTGCACTATCTGGCGCTTTGCGCCGCTGTGCCCACCGCCATGAACGGCTACGTGCTGGCGCGCGCGATGGGTGGCGACGCGGAAGCCTATGCGGCGGCAGTGACCGTGCAGACCGCGATTGCTTTCCTCTCGATCCCCGCGGTGCTGGCGATCACCGCTCAACTGGCCGGGACATAGAGCGCGTCGAGAATGGCCCGCGCATCAAAACGCGCATCGAGCATGCCGTAGGTCGCGCGCCAGGCGCCGCCCAGCCGGGTTTCGGCGAACGCGTCTGCCAGCGCGCCCATGCCGAGCCGGCGCAACTCGGCAGCGGCCGCGGCCAGCGCCATTTGTTCGGTGGCGATCCGCGCCGCGCCTTCATCGTGTGCGGCCAATGCCAGTGCCGCCCGCACCACCTCGATGGTGCGCGCCCCGGCCGGGCCCAGCTCCTGCGACAGGCCGTCGACGATCGCGTCGAACGTTTCGGGTGAGCGCGCGTGAACGCGCATGACATCGAGCGCCATGATGTTGCCCGATCCCTCCCAGATCGCGTTGACCGGCGCCTCGCGATAATGGCGAGCCAGAATGCCCTCCTCGACATAGCCATTGCCGCCCATGCACTCCATGGCTTCGCCCAGAAGCGGCGGCGCGGTCTTGCAGACCCAATATTTGACCGCCGGCGTCATGGCCCGCGCGAACGCGCCTTCGGCAGCATCGCCGCCGGCGCCATCGAAGGATCGTGCCAGCCGGAACGACAGGGCCGTCGCGGCCGCGACATCGAGAGCCATGTCGGCGAGAACCCGCATCATCAGCGGCTTGTCGATGAGCGCGCTGCCGGCCACCTTGCGATGCCGCGCGTGGTGGACCGCTTCTGCAAGACCCGACCGCATGAGGCCCGCCGAGGCCAAGGCGCAATCGAGCCGGGTGAGCGTCACCATTTCAAGGATGGTCTTGATGCCGCGCCCGTCCTCGCCGACGAGCTGGCCGATCACGCCGGAAAACTCGACCTCGGACGATGCGTTGGACCGGTTGCCGAGCTTGTCCTTGAGGCGCTGGAAGGCCAGACCGTTACGCTCACCGCCGGCCAGATAGCGGGGGACGAGAAAGCACGAAATGCCGCCTTGAGAGCGCGCCAGCATGAGGAAAGCGTCGCACATGGGCGCGGACATGAACCATTTGTGGCCGGTAAGGCGATAAAGCCCGTTGCCGGCGGGTTCAGCATGGCTCGACAGGTCGGAAAGATCGCTGCCTCCCTGCTTTTCGGTCATGCCCATGCCGACCAGAAGGCCGGCCTTTTCGACCGGGGCGCGGTTGGCGTTGTCATACTTGCGGGTCATGAGGCGCGGGCCCCATTCGCGCGCAAGCTGCGGTGAGACCATCAGTGCGGCCATGGCCGCACTGGTCATGGTGAGCGGGCACAGATGGCCCGTTTCAAGGCCCGCCATCATGAAAAATCGCGCGGCGCGGGTGGCATGAGCCTGGCCGGCCTTGCGCGACCTTTCCTCCCAGACCGAACTGGAAAGTCCCCAGCCGACCGAACGCCGCATCAGCGCGTGCCAGGCGGGATGGAACTCGATCTCATCGATGCGCCGGCCCTGCCGGTCATGGGTGCGCAGGCGCGGCGGACGATCATTGGCAAGACGCGCCAGATCGAGCGCCTCCGGCGCCAGCACGTAGCGGCCGATCTGGTCCAGTTCACTTACCGTCTCACCGCCCATTTGCTTGGTCAGGGCAAGAAGAAGGAGATCGTCTCGATAGGCGTTGCCGCCGGCACGCGGGGGCGGTTGGTTGGTGACGGCATGGGTCGGCGAGGTGTTCACGGCAGCATCCCGCATGATGATTCCGGTTGTCGGCCGCAGCCTAGCTCAATGGCCGCGCACTGCGAATGGTCACCCAAAAAGCTGTGATCGCGCGCCCGCTCGCTTGCGACCGGCACCGATTGCGCTTATGCGGCACATTCAGCATGACAGCATCGACGGACCACCCTCTGTACGGCCACCGGCATCTTCTGGGGATCGCCGGGCTCAATTATCCGGACATCGCGACGCTGCTCGACCGGGCGGACGAAGCCGTCGACGTTTCGCGCCAGCGCGAAAAGAAGAAAGCAGTGCTGCGCGGGCTGACGCAGATCAACCTGTTCTTCGAAGCTTCGACGCGGACGCAGGCCTCGTTCGAACTGGCCGGCAAGCGGCTCGGCGCGGACGTGATGAACATGTCGGTCGCCTCGTCCTCGGTGAAGAAAGGCGAAACGCTGATCGACACGGCGATGACGCTGAATGCCATGCATCCCGACATTCTGGTGATCCGTCACGGTGCCGCCGGCGCGGCTGCGCTTCTTGCCCGGAAGGTCGGCTGTGCGGTCATCAATGCCGGTGACGGCGCGCACGAACACCCAACGCAGGCCCTGCTGGACGGGCTGACGATCCGGCGCCACAAGGGGCGGCTCGACGGGCTGACGGTGGCGATCTGCGGCGACATCCTGCACAGCCGCGTCGCACGGTCCAACATCATCTTGTTGAACACGATGGGCGCGCGGGTGCGTGCGGTCGGGCCCTCGACGCTGATGCCGGCGGGCATCGCCGAGATGGGCACCGAGCACCATGTTCGGATCGAAGACGGTGTCCGCGACGCCGATGTGGTCATGATGCTGCGCCTTCAGCGTGAGCGCATGGCGGGCGGGTTCGTGCCGTCGGTGCGCGAGTACTTCCGCCATTACGGGCTTGATGCGGCCAAGCTCGCCCGGGCCAAACCCGATTGCCTGGTCATGCACCCCGGGCCGATGAACCGGGGCGTTGAGATCGCCTCGGAGATTGCCGACGGGCCGCAATCGGTAATCGAGGAACAGGTGGAGATGGGCGTTGCGGTGCGCATGGCCGTGATGGAGGCGCTGCTCGATCCGCGCCGCAATGCAATGGTGGCGTCATGACACCGGCCGAAGGAACAGCGGTCTATGAAAATGCTCGCATCATAGATCCGTCCCGCGGGATCGACGAGACAGGGACGCTGATCGCGATCGACGGCATGATCGCCGCATGCGGCGCGAACGCGCGCAATCAGGGCGTGCCGGACGGAGCGACGCGCATCGACTGCACCGGGCTGACCATCGTTCCGGGCCTTGTCGACAGCCGCGTCCATATCGGTGAGCCGGGCGGCGAGCATCGCGAGACGATCGCGTCCGCCTGCGATGCGGCGGCGGCGGGCGGCGTGACCTCGATCGTCATGATGCCGGACACGAGCCCGATCATCGATGATGTGGCGCTGGTCGAATTCGTGCTGCGCACCGCACGCGAAACCGGCGCCGTGCGGGTGCATCCGGCAGGCGCGATCACGCTGGGCCTCGGCGGCGCCGAAATGACTGAAATGGGCAATCTGCGCGATGCCGGCGCAGTGATGTTCACCGAGGGCCGCAGGACCATCGCCAACGCCGCCGTGATGCGGCGGGCGATGACCTATGCGCGCGATTTCGGCGCGGTGATCGATCATTGCACGACCGACGCCGATCTGGCCGGTGCGGGCGTGATGAATGAAGGCCTTTTTGCCAGCCTTCTGGGGCTGCCGGGCATCCCGCGCGAAGCCGAACTCCTGCCGCTCGACCGCGATCTTAGGCTCGCCCGCCTGACGGGCGCGGCCTATCACGCAGCCAAGATCTCTTGCGCGCCCGCTGCCAACGCGATCGGCCGAGCCAAGTCCGATGGCCTCGATGTGACAGCCGGCGTCACGATCAACCATCTGACGCTGAACGAGAACGATATCGGCGAGTACCGGACCTTCTTCAAACTGTCGCCGCCGCTGCGCCATGAAGACGACCGGCAGGCCATGATCGCGGCCCTAAACGACGGCACGCTGGACATCGTCTGTTCGGACCATGACCCGCAGGATGTCGACACCAAGCGCCTGCCCTTTGCGGAAGCCGAGGACGGCGCGGTTGGTCTTGAAACCATGCTCAGCGCGGCGCTGCGTCTGCACCATTCGGGGGAAGTGCCCTTGCCGCGCCTGATCGAGGCGATGAGCACGACGCCGGCGCGCCGGCTCGGACTCGATGCCGGCACGCTCAGGCCGGGCGCCCCGGCGGACTTTGCCGTCATCGATGTCGACGAGCCCTTCGTTCTGGATGCAGCGCAACTGCGGTCGCTGTCGAAGAACACCGCCTTCGACGAAGCACGACTTACCGGGCGTACGGTACGCACCATCGTTGCCGGCCGTACAGTCTTTGCGGCATGATCGGCGGCGAGCCGGGAGGACGTCATGGACACGATCGGTGAATTCAGTCTTCTGACCGCACTGCTCGCGGTTGCCGGCGGATATCTTTCAGGCTCGATCCCTTTCGGCCTGATCCTGACGCGTTTTGCCGGGTTGGGCGACATACGGTCGATCGGCTCCGGCAATATCGGCGCGACCAATGTACTGCGCACCGGAAACAAGGGCCTTGCCGCGCTGACGCTGCTGCTCGACGCGATCAAGGGGCTCGCCCCCGTCCTCATCGCCAAGGCGTTCGGCACCGAGGCGGCGCTGGCGGCAGGGCTCGGCGCCTTTGTCGGCCATCTCTACCCGGTCTGGCTCGGCTTTCGCGGCGGTAAGGGGGTTGCCACCTTCGCCGGTATATCGCTCGGCTATTCCTGGTTGGTGCTGTTGCCGTTTGCCACCGGCTGGCTTCTGACGGCCTTCATCACGCGCTATTCATCGCTGGCCGCCCTTGTCGGCGTCTCCGTGACCACATTGACTTTGTTCATCCTTGGCGAAAACATGCTGGGCTGGCTGTATGTCGGCCTGACGGCTCTGGTCTTCTTCAAACACCGCGCCAATATTGCGCGCCTGCGCGAGGGCACCGAAAGCCGGATCGGCCAAAAAGGATGACGGGGGATCAGGCGTGCCGGAGGACGGCCAGGCCGATACCGAGCCGCAGGCGGTTCGCTTCGTTTTGTCGGACCGGCAGAGGCTGGCATGGCTTCGCCTGTGGCGCGCGGAAAATGTCGGTCCGGCCACCTTCCGAGACCTGATCAACCATTGCGGATCGGCCGAACAGGCGCTCGCCATGCTCCCCGAGCTGTCAACGCGCGGCGGCCGCAGGCGCCATCCGCATATTCCCTCCGAGGACGAGGCTGTGGCCGAACTGGAGGCCATCGCCGCCCATGGCGCGCGCCTGATCGGCATTGGCGAACCGGACTATCCGCCGCTCCTCCGCCTTGCCGACCAAGCGCCGCCGCTTGTTACCGTAACCGGCCAAGCCGCCATGTTGCAGGCGCCCGCCGTGGCAATCGTCGGTTCGCGCAATGCATCGATGGCCGGGCTGACCATGGCCCGCCGTCTCGCCGCCGAACTCGGCGAACAGGGGCACGCGATCGTCTCGGGCCTTGCGCGCGGCATTGACGGCGCTGCCCACGAGGCGGCGCTCGCCACGGGGACAATTGCCGTTCTGGCGGGTGGGCCGGACAAGCCCTACCCGCCCGAAAATGTCGACCTGCTGGCACGGATCGAGCGAGAGGGCAAAGGCTGTTCGATCACCGAAATGCCGTTTGGCTGGCAGCCCCGTGCCCGTGACTTTCCGCGCCGCAACCGGGTGATCGCCGGCCTTTCGATGGCGCTGGTGGTCGTCGAGGCGGCCGCACGGTCCGGCTCGCTGACCTCCGCACGGCTGGCCGGAGAGTTGGGCCGGCTCGTTCTGGCGGTTCCCGGCTCGCCGCTCGATCCGCGCGCGCATGGCACCAACACGCTGATCCGCGACGGCGCGACGCTGGTTCGATCGGCCGACGATGTGATCGAAGCGATCCGCCCGCTCGATCCGGCCGCCGAGTTCTACCAGCCACCGCCGGCGCCCATGGAGTTGACCGCGATGATGGCATTGCCGCCCGATGACGACGCACGCGAGAAGGTGCTGGCGCTTCTGGGGCCAACCCCCGTGGCGGTCGATGATCTGATTGTCGAAGCCGGGCTGAGCGCGCCGCACATGTTCCTGATCATCATGGAACTCGATCTCGCCGGCCGCATCGAGCGGCATTCAGGCAATTGTGTCTCGCTTCTTGTTCCCGCCCCGTGAGGGTTGCTCGCCGCGCACGGCATCGCTGGCCTCAATATAGGCCATCTCGATCAGATAGGTGAGAAGGTCGCAGCGCTCGGCCTCGGCCATCGTGCGCAACTGGCCGAGCATCGACTGAATATAGGCAAGTCTGTCGGCGCGCGCTTCGCGATGATTGTCTGGCACTGGATGCTCCTGGCGCGACAAGACAAGAACAACGCCGCGTTGTGCAAGGATAATTCACCATAGGTTGTAAAACAAGCGAATACCCTGAAATTATACTCGTTAAGCGTGTGCTTTTGAGCGCGCTGCGAAACCGTGCCCACCGACAAATCGCCGCCTGCGCCCTTGACCCGGCGCCTCCATGCCGCCATGTCCATGCCCGCCGCGCCGTGTGCGCTGGCTTCTTTCCGGAACGGATCATCCATGGAAGTCGTCGTCGTCGAGTCGCCCGCCAAGGCGAAAACCATCAACAAATATCTGGGGTCCGGCTACAAGGTGCTGGCCTCGTTCGGCCATGTGCGCGACCTGCCGGCCAAGGACGGATCGGTGAAGCCCGACGAGGATTTCACCATGTCGTGGCAGGTCGACACGGCGTCCAACAAGCGGCTCAACGAGATCGCTGCGGCGGTCAAGTCGGCTGATGGCCTGATCCTCGCAACCGACCCCGACCGCGAGGGCGAAGCGATTTCCTGGCACGTTCTGGAAGTGCTCAACAAGAAGAAGGCGATCAAGGACAAACCGGTCAAGCGGGTCGTCTTCAACGCGATCACGAAGACGGCCGTGCTCGATGCGATCGCCCATCCGCGCGAGATCGACGCGCCGCTGGTCGATGCCTATCTGGCGCGCCGCGCGCTCGACTATCTGGTCGGCTTCACGCTCTCTCCGGTGCTGTGGCGCAAGCTGCCCGGTGCGCGCTCTGCCGGTCGGGTCCAATCGGTCGCGCTGCGCCTTGTGTGCGACCGGGAAACCGAGATCGAACAGTTCCAGCCCGAGGAGTATTGGTCGATCCTGGCCAATCTGAAGACGGCGGCCGACGCGCCTTTCGTTGCGCGCCTGACCGGGTTCGACGGTGAGAAGCTGACCAAGATGGGCGTGCGCGACGGCGAGACGGCGAACACCATAAAGGCCATGCTGGAAGCCTCGACATTTTCGGTCACATCCGTCGAGGCCAAGCCCGTCCGCCGCAACCCGCCCCCGCCCTTCACGACCTCGACGCTGCAACAAGCCGCCTCGGCCAAGCTCGGCTTTGCGCCGGCGCGAACCATGCAGATCGCACAGAAACTATATGAGGGCGTCGATCTTGGCAGTGAGACGGCGGGCCTGATCACCTATATGCGGACCGATGGCGTCCAGATGGCGCCAGAGGCGATCGACGGCGCTCGCGGCGCTATCAGCGCGCGGTTCGGTGACGATTTCGTGCCGGACAAGCCCCGGCACTATTCGTCCAAGGCCAAGAATGCGCAGGAAGCGCATGAGGCGGTACGGCCAACCGAATTTGGCCGTGCGCCGGACGACATCCGCAGCACGCTGACCGACGAGCAGTTCAAGCTCTACGATCTGATATGGAAGCGCGGCATCGCCAGCCAGATGGAATCGGCACGGCTGGAGCGGACCACCGTCGAGATCACCGCCAACGGTGCCGGCAAACAGGCGCAATTGCGCGCGACCGGTTCAGTGGTCAAGTTCGAGGGCTTCTTCGCCGCCTATACGGAGCACAAGGACGATTCAAAGCGCGCCGACGATGAAAACGGCGACGACGACAAGCGCCTGCCCGCCATGCAGCAGGGCGAAGCGTGCGCGCGCGAAACGATCGAAGCGACACAGCACTTCACCGAGCCCCCGCCTCGCTATTCGGAAGCTTCGCTGATCAAGAAGATGGAAGAGATCGGCATCGGCCGGCCGTCGACCTATTCGGCGACGGTGTCGACGTTGAAGGACCGCGATTATGTGCGGCTCGACAAGCGCGCGCTCGTGCCCGAGCCCAAGGGACGACTTGTCACCGCCTTCCTGCAGGACTTCTTCGAGCGCTACGTCGAGTTCGATTTCACCGCTTCGCTTGAAGAAAAGCTCGACCTGATCTCCGACGGCAAGCTGGCGTGGAAGGACGTGTTGCGCGATTTCTGGCGCGAGTTCTCCGCCCATGTCGATGAGACCAAGGAACTGCGCATCACCGATGTGCTCGACGCGCTGAACGAACGGCTGGAACCGCTTGTCTTCCCGACGCGCGAGGACGGCTCGGACCCGCGCATCTGCCCCAAATGCGGCACCGGCAAGCTCAGCCTCAAGCTGGGCAAGTTCGGCTCGTTCGTCGGCTGTTCGAACTACCCCGAATGCACCTTCACACGCCAACTCGGCCAGGAAGGCAATGGCGAAGCGGATGCATTTGCCGACGGCCCGAAAGTGCTGGGCAAGGACCCGTTCACCGAAGAGGACATCACGCTGCGCACGGGCCGGTTCGGCCCTTACGTCCAGCGGGGCGACGGCAAGGAAGCCAAGCGCTCCAGCCTGCCCAAGGGCTGGAAGCCCGAAGAGATCGACCACGAAAAGGCACTGGCGCTGCTCGCCCTGCCCCGCGATGTGGGCGCGCATCCCGAAACGGGCAAGATGATCTCGGCGGGCATCGGGCGCTACGGCCCGTTCGTCCTGCATGACGGGACCTATGCCAATCTGGAAACCGTCGAGGACGTGTTCACGATCGGGCTCAATCATGCTGTGACCGTCATCGCCGAGAAGGCCGCCAAGGGCGGCGGACGCGGACGGTCCGCGCCGGCGGCACTGAAGGCACTGGGCGAGCACCCCGAGGTGGGCGGGCCGGTGACCGTGCATGACGGTCGCTACGGGCCCTACGTCAAGCATGGCAAGATCAACGCGACGATTCCCAAGGGCACGGACCCGATGAGCGTTGATCTGGCAAAGGCCGTCGAACTGATCGCTGCTCGCGCCGAAAAGGCCGGCAAGAAGGTGGCTGGCCCGTCAGGCGCCAAAAAGAAGAGCCCGGCCAAGAAGAAGGCGGCGCCGAAGAAGAAGTCCGCCGGCAAGGCCAAGACCGTGGCCCCGGCGGCTGCCGATGAGTAAACCGCCGCGTGGCGGGGGCGGCCGGCCCAAGGGCACGCCCTCGCGCGAGGCGATCGCCGCCTTCATTCGCGACAATCCGCAAAAGGCGACAAAGCGCGACATTGCCCGCGCGTTCGGCCTGAAAGGCGATGCGCGCGTTGCGCTCAAGCATGTGCTGCGCGAACTGGAAGAGGAAGGCCTCGTCGAAAAGCGCGGAAAGCGCCTTTCAACGCCGGGTTCCCTTCCCCCGGTCATGGTGCTTGAGGTGACCGGCCGCGACGCCGATGGCGGGCTGATCGCGCGGCCGGCTGAGTGGGACGAGGAACGCGGCGCGCTGCCACTTGTCACTATCGCCGTACCGAAGAAGGGCCGAGCCAAAGTCATTCTGCCGGGTGTTGGCGACCGCGTGCTGACCCGCATCGGCGATCAGGCCGGCGATGGCAGCTATGCGGGCCGCGTGATCAAGCGCCTGGAAAAGCGCAAAAGCGCCATCCTTGGCGTCGTCCGCCGCACCGACACGGGCGGCTACCGGATCGAGCCGACGGAGCGCAAGCAGAGCGAACTGGAGATCGAAAAGGCCGATCTCGGCCAGGCGAAACCAGGTGATCTGGTCGAGATATCGGTCGTCAAGTCGGGGCGCTACGGGCTGTCAAAGGCGCGGGTAGTGGAGGTCGTCGGCTCGCTGAAGAGCGAGAAGGCGGTGTCGATGATCGCCATCCATGCATACGGCATCCCGCACGTCTTTCCCGATACGGTGATGGATGAGGCGCAGAACGCAAAGCACCCCGCTCTGGTGCCACCGCGCGAGGACTGGCGCGACCTGCCACTGATCACGATCGACCCGGCCACAGCCAAGGATCATGACGATGCCGTGCATGGCGCGCCGGACGATGACCCGTCCAATCCCGGCGGCCATGTCGTCACGGTGGCCATTGCCGACGTCGCCCATTTCGTCCGGCCCGGCTCGGCGCTCGACCGGGAGGCGCAAAAGCGCGGCAATTCGGTCTATTTTCCAGACCGCGTCGTCCCGATGCTGCCCGAACGCATCTCCAACAATCTGTGCTCGTTGCGCGAAAAGGAAGACCGACCGGCCATGGCCGTGCGCATGGTGTTCGATGGGTCCGGACACAAAAAGTCCCACTCTTTCCATCGCATCATGATGCGGAGCCACGCCAAGCTCTCCTACGAGCGGGCGCAGCAGGCCATCGACGGCATGCCGGATGATGCGACCGAGCCGGTCCTTGAAACGATCCTGAAGCCGCTTTGGGCGGCCTATGCGTGCCTGCTCAGGGGCCGGCAGAACCGCGAACCGCTGGAACTGGACATTCCCGAACGCAAGATTCTGCTGGCCGAGGATGGAACGGTAGACAAGGTGGTCGTGCCACACCGGCTGGATGCGCACAAGCTGATCGAGGAGTGCATGATCCAGGCCAATGTCGCCGCTGCCGAGACACTGGAGAAGAAGAAGCAGGCGCTGGTCTTCCGCATCCATGATGCGCCGGCGCTGGCCAAGCAGGAGGCTTTGCGCGAGTTCCTGAAGACACTGGACATTCCGCTGGCGCGCGGCGCGCAGCTTCGCCCGTCCGCCTTCAACGCGATCCTGTCTCGGGTCGAGGATACCGACCATTCGCCGCTGGTGCATGGTGTGGTGCTGCGTTCGCAAAGCCAGGCGGAGTATTCGCCTGACAATATCGGCCATTTCGGCCTCAACCTGAGGCGCTATGCCCACTTTACTTCGCCAATCCGGCGCTATGCGGACCTGATCGTGCACCGCGCGCTGATCCGTGCGCTGGGATTTGGCGATGGCGGCGACGAACTGCCCGAAATCGAAATCGACCGGTTGCGCGAGATCGCCGGGCTGATCTCGTCGGCCGAGCGGCGAGCGGTCAATGCCGAACGCGACACGGTCGACCGGCTGATCGCCGAGCATCTGGCCGAACGCGTCGGCGAAACGTTCGATGCGCGCGTCTCCGGCATGGCCAGTGCCGGCCTGTTCGTCACCCTTGACGGGCTGGGCGCGGACGGGTTCATTCCCGCCTCGAACCTGGGCGACGACTATTACCGCCATGACGAGGCGCTGCACGCTATGGTCGGCGAACGCAGCGGCGCCGGCTACCGGCTCGGCGACCCCGTCGAGGTGCGGCTGGCCGAGGTGCAGGCCATGGCGGGCGCGATCCGCTTTGACATGGTGAGCGAACCGCGCGATCTGGGCATGTCGATGACATCGCGCCACAAGGGGCGCGGCAAACGGCAGGCGCGCAAGTTCGGCAACCGTGGCCGCAGGCGCCGATAGGGGCTTGGAACATCAGATGAGCCAGACGATGGACACGCAGGTTTTCGGCGGCACCGGACACGAACCGCGGCGGCCGCTTTGGCGCGCCATCGGGCGCGGCCTTCGATGCCGCTGTCCGCAATGCGGCGAGGGTCGTCTGTTTGCCTCCTATGCCAAATCCGTCGATGCATGCGCGGTGTGCGGCGAGGCTATCCACCATCACCGCGCCGACGATCTGCCGGCCTATCTGAACGTCTTCATCGTCGGCCATGTCGTCGTAGCCGGTTTCCTGATGGTCGAGCGGGTAACCGCCTGGCCGGCCTGGATGCATTTTGCGGTCTGGATTCCTCTCACGATCATCATGGCGTTCGCGCTGATCCCGCCGATCAAGGGCGCGGTGATCGGCCTGCAATGGGCCAACCGGATGCACGGGTTCGGTGGCGAACCGGATGATGTCGCCGACCCCGACATCGATCCCGCACAGCACGGTTGACTGCGGCCATGTCCGTCCGGCCCCACCTTCGCCCGCGCAATGCCGCATCGCTGCTTTTGGCCGACCTGTCGGACAGCGCGCCGGCGTTTTTGATGGGCGAGCGCTCGGGCGGACATGTCTTCATGGCCCATAACCGCGTCTTTCCTGGCGGACGGGTGGAACAGGCCGACAGCCACGCGCCCGCTCCGCCGGTCATCCCCGATGCCGACACCGCCAGGTTGCGGGACGAGTTGGGCACCGATGTGAGCGACCGCCGGGTGACCGCCTTTGCCGCCTGCGCAGTGCGCGAGACAGTGGAGGAAACCGGGCTGTTGCTCGGCGACAAGGCGCTTTTGACACCGCTGCGCTACATTGCGCGGGCGATCACGCCGCCAGGCCAGGTGCGCCGCTACGACACGCGCTTTTTCCTCGCTGTCGTCGATCGTGGCCAGGTGCGCTTTGAGGGAACCGACGGCGAATTGTCGGCAATCGGCTGGTACCGCGCCGACCAGGGTGCCGATGAACGGCTGCACGCGATCACCGCCGAAGTGATGCGCATCGCAACGGCGCGGCTGGTCGACGACGCGCCATTGGAAACCAATCCAGCGGTTCCGTGCTACCGGGTGCGAAACGGGCGGCGCCTGATCGAATATCCGGCGACCGGATGGGTGCCCTGAACCCGGACAGGCGCTTGACTTTTGGCACCCGATGGGTCATCTGCACGCCAACGCCGGAGCGGCCGTTTGCGCCCACCGGCTCTTTTTTATCCGACCGCACGGTTTCGATCACAAGGCGCAACGACCATGGCCAAGGCCACAACCATCAAGATCAAGCTGCAATCGACAGCCGATACGGGCTTTTTCTACGTGACCAAGAAGAACAGCCGCACCATGACCGAGAAAATGGTCAAGCGGAAGTACGATCCGGTCGCCAAGAAGCACGTCGAATTCAAGGAAGCCAAGATCAAGTAAGGCGCCTGCCTTCACCGATCGGCCTTTGAGGCATCACCAAAAACCGCCGGCGGCCCTGCCCCGGCGGTTTTGCTTGTCCCGTGATGGACAACGCGTTGCGCGTCAGGCGGCCTTGGCGACAACCCGGTTGCGGCCTGCGGCCTTGGCTTCGTAAAGAGCTGTATCGGCTTTCTTGATCAGGGTCGCTGCCGTTTCGCCTGCCTCACCGTCGAGCGTCGTTACGCCGATTGACGCGGTCACCGCGACTTCGGGGCCGTCTTCGCCCAGTTCGAACGGCGCGTCACCGATATCGAAGCGAAGCCGCTCGGCGATCTCGGCAGCCATGAGTGCCGGCGTGTCCGGCATAACGATCACGAACTCCTCGCCGCCATAGCGGCACACCAGATCCATGCCGCGCACCTGGTTGCGCAGCCGGCGGGCGAACTCGCGCAGCACCGCATCGCCGCCATCATGGCCATGGGTGTCGTTGACCGACTTGAAATGGTCAATGTCGGTGATCAGCAGCGACAGGGCGCGGCCGCGCTTGTGCGCGCGTTCCACCAGCGTTTCCAGATGGGTGTCCAGATAGCGGCGATTGTGCAGGCCGGTCAGACCGTCGGTAACGGCCAGTTCGATCGATTCGGCAACATTGGACCGCAGTCCGTCATGATACGCCTTGCGTCGCACCTGCGTTCTCAGGCGCGCAACGAATTCGTTGGGATCGACCGGTCGGACCACATAGTCATTGACGCCCAGTTCGAGCGCACGGGCGATCAGCTTGTCGTCCTCGATGTCGCTGGACAGGATGATCGGCAGGAAGCGGGTCCGGTCGAGCGAGCGAAGCTGGGAGATGACGCGCAACGGGTCGAAGGCGGCAAAGTCGGCCGACACGATGGCGCAGTCGAACCGGCCCTCAGCGGCAGCCTGAACGCCAGCCTGCGGCTCGGCCACATGGTGCAGCCGGGCGGCACCGCGTGTGATGGCGGAGAAGCGTTCAAACACCGAGACGCGTTCATCGATCAGCAGCACGTCGGCGGGCTCCTGACCGGCCTTGCCCTGATTGCGCAACAGCTCCTCGATCGCGATGTCGCGCGTCGTATGCGCGCGCAAACGCAACTCGTCGGTCAGCATTTTCAGGCGCACCAGGCTCTTGACCCGCGCCAGAAGCTGCATCTCGTTGACCGGCTTGGTTAGAAAATCGTCGGCGCCAGCCTGAAGGCCGCGCACCCGGTCTTCCATCTGGTCCAGTGCCGTGACCATGACGACCGGAATGTCCATCGTCGCCGGATTGGCCTTGATCCGCTGGCAAACCTCGAACCCGTCAATGCCAGGCATCATTACGTCCAGAAGAACGATGTCGATGTTCTCGCGTTCGAGCGTTTCCAGTGCCTCGGCGCCGTTCATCGCCGTCAGCACCTCGTAATACTCCATCGTCAGGCGCGCGTTGAGAAGGTCCAGATTGAGCTGGTTGTCATCGACGACGAGAATGCGTGCGGTCATGTGTCATCCATCCCGAACGGGCGAGCGCGGCGCGCTCAAGCCTCGCCAAGATAGGACTTAATTGTTTCGATAAACTTAGGAACCGAAATCGGTTTGGACATATAGCCCTCGCACCCGCCCTGGCGGATGCGTTCCTCGTCGCCCTTCATGGCAAAGGCGGTCACCGCGATCACCGGAATGGAATGCAGGTCGTCATCGGCCTTCAGCCATTTGGTGACCTCCAGGCCCGATACTTCGGGCAACTGGATGTCCATCAGGATCAGGTCGGGCCGATGGGCCCGCGCCAGATCGAGCGCTTCCAGACCGTTGCGCGTGCGCACCGTCTCATATCCGCTGGCCTCGATGATGTCGCGGAAGAGCTTCATATTGAGCTCATTGTCTTCTACGATCATGACGGTCTTGGCCATATCCATCCCCATCTGGCGGCCGGGCACGGCGAGAATCGCCTTGCGGCGCCATTGTGCCCGGGCTTGTCCGCGTTTGGCTATAGCGTCAGATGATTGAAAAAAAGCGAAGGCGGCGATGACAAAACGGCAGGTTCCGGCAACCGGCGACGATGGCGCGATGAATGCCGACGCCCCATCGGTCGCCATCGCGGCCCTGTCCTGGATCGCCGCGGACGGGGAGATGATGAACCGGTTCTGCGCGCTCAGCGGCATTGAGCCGGCGCAGATCCGGCAGGCGGCGACCGAACCGGGTTTCCTGGCCGGCGTCCTTGATTTCGTCCTCGCCCACGAGCCGACGCTGATGCGCTTTTGCGACGATAATGCGCTCGACCCGGCGTTGGTGCAGGCGGCCGCCATGCGCCTTTCAGGCGGCGCGGTACCCGGCCCGGGTGACTTCGTCTAGCGGCCCGAACGGCGCGGGAAAAACACCCCATCGGTCTTTGTCGGTGGATGTATGACAAGATCGGTCAACCCGTCCTCCAGACCCACAGCCGTGCTGGCGTACGGCAATCGGTTCATGGTACGTTCTGTGCCATGGACGGCGATGCCAACCCGATAGCCTCAACGGCCTTCTGCCGCGATTGTCTCGCACCGGCGACCGGTCCCGAGCGCCGCTGTCTGGCGTGTGGCAGTCCGCGCATGGCGCGCCATGACGAGCTTGCGCGGCTGTCGATCGCCCATGTGGATTGCGACGCGTTTTACGCCGCCGTCGAAAAGCGCGACCGGCCGGAATTGCGTGACCAGCCGGTCATCATCGGGGGAGGCAAAAGGGGAGTCGTTTCAACAGCCTGCTATATTGCCCGTATCCATGGCGTGAAGTCGGCCATGCCGATGTTCAAGGCGCTCAAGGCTTGCCCGGACGCGGTGGTGATCAAGCCGGACATGGCCAAGTATGCCGCCGTCGGCCGTCAGGTGCGGGCGATGATGGAGGAGTTGACGCCGCTGGTCGAACCGCTCTCGATCGATGAAGCGTTTCTCGACCTGACGGGCACGGAACGGCTGCACAAGGACACGCCAGCGCGTACGCTCGCGCGCTTTGCGCGCCGCGTGGAAAACCAGATCGGCATCTCGGTGTCGGTCGGCCTGTCCTATTGCAAGTTTCTGGCCAAGGTTGCCTCCGATCTTGAGAAACCCCGCGGCTTTTCGGTGATCGGCGAGGAGGAGGCGCTCGATTTTCTCGCCGGTCAGAAAGTGACCCTGATCTGGGGTGTCGGCAAGGCGTTTGCCGCAACGCTGGAAAAGGACGGGATCACGCGCATTGGCCAGTTGCAATCGATGGACGAGACTGCGTTGATGAAGCGCTACGGCGTGATGGGCCGGCGGCTTTTTCACCTATCGCGCGGCCAGGACACGCGCCATGTGGAGCCGCGTGGCGGCGCCAAGTCGATCAGCCACGAGACGACGTTCAACGACGATCATGGCGACTCTGAAACGCTGGTTCCGGTGCTGCGCTCACTGACCGAAAAGGTCTCGGCGCGCCTCAAGGCCAAGGGCCTTGCCGGCAAGACGGTCACGCTCAAGCTCAAGGATCGCGATTTCCGGTCTAAGACGCGCAACCGGCAGCTTGCCGATCCGACGCAACTGGCCGACCGTATCTTCCGCGCCGCACTTCAGCTTCTGGAAAAGGAACTGGACGGCACGCAGTACAGGCTGTTGGGCGTCGGGGTGGCCGACTTCGCCCATCCCGCCCAAGCCGATCCGGACGATCTGATCGATGTCGAGGCAACACGGCGCGCCAAGGCCGAACGGGCGATCGACACGCTGCGCGGAAAGTTCGGCGACCGCGCCGTCGAGACGGGCTACACGTTCCAGACGGACCATCGTGGACGCCCGCAGCGAGACGGATGAGCCCGCTGTGACTGTTCGCGATCGGGAAAACGGCTCCGTCATGCACCCCTGCCACCCTGACGTATTGTGAGACTGCAACAGCTGGATCGACCCGACCGGGCGGTTCTCACGTCATTGTGAGCGCCAAATGTCCCAAACCGACAGCGGCGCGCCTTTCATTGACCAATTGTTAACCCGTCGAACCAACCGTGCCGCTGCGTTTCGCAACCGTGTGCAATCAGGGGGCACACTCATGACCGAACAACTCTTGGCGGTGACCGGTTCGCCGGCATTGCTGTCGCTCATCGATGCGGTCGGATCACCGGTTTTTCTGGTTGGCGTCGAGGAAGGCGCCAGGTTCCGGCTTTTGAAATTGAACCGGGCACACGAACTCGCCACCGGCATGTCGTCGGACGCTGTCAACGGTAAGCTGCTGGAAGAGCTTCTGCCGCCGCGGATGGCGCAGCAGATCGCCGCCAACTATCGCCATTGCATCGACACCAAGGCGAACCATACCTATGAGGAGTTCCTCAATCTGGGCACCGGCGAACGCTGGTGGCAGACGACGCTCACCCCAATGCTCGACAATGCCGGCGCGGTCTACATGATCGTCGGCATCGCCGCCGACATCACTCATCAGAAATCGAGCCAGATCTCGCTGGCCCAACGGCACGGCGAGATCATAGACCGGATCGCGGAGATCCGCTTCCTGTCATCGACCACCGCACAGGACATGGGATTGCCACTGCGCGAACTGCAGACGATCACCCAACAGCTCAAGGCGGACTTCTCCGATCTGGGCGACGGCAAACTGGCCTTGGTCAACAAGCTCGAAGGCTTGGTTGCCCGGTCCATTGCAGAGATCGACACGGTGGTCGAGCGCTGTCTGGGCGCGCACGACGAGATCTGGTCGATGACGACGCTGGAATTCGATCGCGTGTGCGGCGATCTCCTGTCCATCCTCGATCCGCTCGGCGAATGCGACGTGCGCTATCCATCGGGCCATGTCCGTGCCGACGGTGCGGTTCTGACCATGGTGATGCGTGCTGCGCTGACCGCACAGCTTTCCGACGATGCGGCACAACCTGACCGGATCGAGATTCTGCTCGAACAGTCCGATCCTGCCACGTTGCGCATCCTGGTCCTGGGTCACCGGTCCGATGCCGGCGCCGACACTCAACGCCCGGCGACCGGACGTTTTGCGGCGGTCATGACCGGGCTGCGTCAATTGCTCGTTGCGCGCGGCGGCACGATCTGGATCGAAGCCGGCAGCGCAGTTGCACCGGCGGGAATTGGCTTCACATTGCGCGGCCATATGGAGTGCTCCGGCCGGATCGCCTGAACCGGTTGGCGGTTGCGCGAAAATTCCAGCGGGCCGATAAGGCAGCACATGCGCCCTGATCCGAACCCGCCCGCACCGCTGATCCTTGTCGATGCCGATGCCTGTCCGGTCAAGGACGAGGTCTACCGGGTCGCTGAGCGTTGTGGTGTGGCGGTGACGATCGTCGCCAACAGCTTCATCCGCATTCCGGACGATCCACTGATCAGCCGTGTCATCGTTTCAGACGGGTTCGATGCCGCAGACGACTGGATCGTTGCGCATGCGCACGGACGGGCGCTGGTCGTGACAGCCGACATATTGCTGGCGGAGCGATGCCTTCAGGCCGGCGCCGCCGTCCTTTCGCCCAAGGGCACGGCCTTCACCGCAAACTCGATCGGCGCGGCAGTGGCAACGCGGGCCATCATGGCCGACCTGCGGGCCGGCGGCGAGCAGGTCGGTGGTCCGGCGCCGTTCACCAAAGCCGACCGCTCGCGTTTTTTGCAGGCGATGGATGCGGCAACCCGGCGCATCGAAAGGAAGGCGTGATCAGGCCTTGCTGGCGGCAGCGGCCGCTACCTACGATGATCGTCTCCAAACCAATCAGGAGGCGCCTGATCATGTCCGAGATACAAGACGACCTGCTCTTGACCCCCCGCCCCGTGCCAACGGACGAGCAGGTTCGATTCTTTCAAAAACACCCCAGAGACCTCGACATCATCTTCAACCGCGAGACGGTCAAGCTGCGGATAATCGGGATGATGCTCGTCCTCGCCATCATCATGGTTCTGGGATCGAAGCTAATCGCCTTCAGCTATGGAGACGTCCTGAACCGTTTCGTCAGCGAAGTGGTTGTCGATCTTCTTTTCGAGTTCGGCGCAGCGCTCTTGGGCGGCGTTGTGACCGTGTTTTTCCTCGAGATCCTGCAGAAACGACAGCTTCGGGAAAACCTGCAGCTGAGGCGGGAAATCGAACGCCGCATCGCCGCGCTCGACGCCGAGGCGAAGAGCCTGTAGCGCCGCTGGAATCCAGGTAACCTTAAGCCGTCGACGGCAGGCCGATGGCGGCGCGGGCCTCTGCGTCCGAGCGCAACTGGAGATCGGTACCAAGATAATTGTCGGCCCCCGCGCCTGCCAGCCAGGCGATGGCGCGGCCAATCCATTCAGGCGGCGCATGCACGGATGGGTCCATCTGTGAGACCGGATTGACGCCGGACGCCTTGATGTCCACCTGCATCTTTGTCGCGACGGTTCCGGGGCTCAGGCCGACGGCGCGAACGCCGCGATCGCGATACTCCTTGTCGATGGCGCGGGTCAGCATCAGGACAGCGGCCTTGGAGGCGCAGTAGTGGCTCCAGCCTTCCATCGGCCCGTAAGCGGCGCCCGACGAGATGTTGACGATGGTGCCGTGGCCCTGCCGTTCCATGACCGGCAGAACCGCGCGAACGCCATGGTAGACGCCCTTTACATTGATATCGATCACCGCGTTCCAAGCTTCAGGATCGGATTCCGAAAGCCGCGCTATGGGATTGATAACGCCGGCATTGTTGACCAACAGGTCAGCCGTGCCGAACGCTTCGACGGCCTTGCCGACGAGCGCTTCGACCGACGCGAAATCCGCGACATCACAGGTGACCGCCAATGCGTCGCCGCCCATCTCGGCGATCTCGGCGGTGATCCGTTCGATGTCGCCCGCCGACCGTGCAGCCAGCACGACATTCATGCCGGCACTTGCCAGTTCGCGCGCGGCGGCTTCGCCGATGCCGCGCGAGGCACCCGTGATGATGGCTGTCCGGCCGGCAAGCTGGTCCATGTCCGATCTCCTTTGGTTCGTGCCTTTTCATGGCACAAAGCGCCGGGCACCGAAAGCGCTGGAGGCGCATCTGTTTCATGCGTAAAGTGCATGAATGGATATTCGTAACCTGACGCTCTTTTGCGACGTGGCGCGGCTCGGGAGCTTTGCGGCGGCAGCCCGCGCGCAAGACTGCGATCCGTCGGCCGTGTCTCGCGCAATCGCGGGCCTCGAGACCGAACTCGGAGCGCGCCTATTTCATCGCAGCACGCGCAGCCTGGCCCTGACGGAGGCAGGCCGGCTCTTCCTGCCGGCAGCCGAACATGCGGTCGACGAGATCGAGGGCGCACGCTCACGTCTTTCAGAGACGAGTGACGCCGTTACCGGCACGCTGCGGCTTGGAGCATCCGTCTCGTTCGGCCAGATCGTTCTGGTGCCCCTGCTTGCAGAAATGCGAGCGCGCTTCGGCGATCTTTCAATCGAGCTTGTCTTAAGCGACGACAATGCCGATCTGGCCGCCGAGGGGATCGATCTGGCGGTCCGCCTGGCGCCGCGCGTCGAGGCCGATGTCGTCTGCTGCCGGCTGATGCCGACGCGGTATCACGTCGTCGCTGCACCGCCCTGGATCGAGGTGTATGGTCGACCCAACCGTCCCGAGAGGCTGGCCGATCTCCACTGCCTGCGTCTGATGCTCTCTCCGTTCAGCGATCGATGGCTGTTTCGGCAGAAGACCGGCGATGCGGTCACCGAAGTGCCGGTCCAGGGCAGATTGTCCTTCTCCAACCCGCGCGCCATGGCCGATGCGATGCTGGCCGGGCTTGGCCCTGCGCTCTTGCCGGACTGGCTGGTGAAGATGTCTCTTTCCGCGGGATACGCCGTGGACCTTTTTTCCAACCATGACGTGACGGCGACCAGCTTCGACACGGCTGCATGGCTGGTCTATCCCAGCCGCACGCATCTGCCGTTCAAAACGCGGGCGATGATCGCGTTCCTGCGCGAGAATGCAGCGCGCGGTTTTCAGCCGGTGCCGGCGGCAATGTCCAGGCGATAGGCATCGACGCCATCGTCGGTGATGCCGGCCGGAACAAAGCCCGTCTTTGTCAGCACCGCCGCCGAAGCTGCGTTGTCGGGCTCCACGCCGGCCTCAAGGCGGGTGTAACCGTTGCGGGCCGCCCAGCCGATGACACCGTGGACGAGCTCGGTCGCAAAGCCGTGTCCCCAATGGGCGGTGCCGAACAGATAGCCGACGGTGAGCGCGTCATCGGTGCTCCCTGCCCGCGTCACCAAAAGGCCGGCAAGCGCACCGTTCTCTCGCTCACGCACACAGGCGACCGCGCTGACCGTACGGCGCGCGGCAATCCAGCCGGCCATGTCTTCGGGCTTGTGCGCGATCTGCCAGACCGGCGGCAGATAGCGGGTGACGTCGGGCGTCAGCAGGTTGGTCAGCGTGGCAACGAAGCCCGGCCGCGCCTCGGGGTCGTCAAGACACACGTCCCAAGGCGAGACATCAAGCCGTTCCGTGGCGAAAAGGACTGGCGGAACCATGATCGCGCTAGACCAGTTCCACTTCGACCACGCCCGGCACGGATTTGATCGCGCTGGCGACAGGCCCGGAGACCGCATACTGGCCTGGCAATTCGATCTCCACCTCGCCGGCGCCGTCGGGCTTGATGAGGATCAGCGAAACAGGGCTGGGACCCTTTTGGCGCAAGTGGCGTGCCACCGACTTGGCGGGCGCGGCGTCGCGCATGAAGACGCGCAGCACATGGGCGGCATCGGCGCTGGTCTGCTCGTCGAGCGTGCTGAGAGAGGTCAGCATCAGCGAGACCGATCCGTCCTCGCGCTCGCGCACCGTTACCGTCAGGACGAAGCTCTTGCCGACCTCAGCCATGTCGCCATACTGGTCGAGCATCTCCGAGAACATCACCACTTCATATTGGCCGGTGGCGTCCGACAGGGTGATGATGCCCATCTTGTTGCCGGTGCGCGTGCGGCGGACCTGCCTGGTCGCGACCGTGCCCGCCAAGCGGCCGGCCTCAGCGCCGCGCTTGATCGCGATGGCAAAATCGGCGTGCGTTTGCACGCGCATCTTTTCGAGGATCGGCTGATAGGCGTCCAGCGGATGGGCAGAGAAGTAAAAACCGATGGCACGCAGTTCCCGCATCAGCTTTTCGGCGTCGGACCATTGCGCATCGGTCGGCAGCGCCAGCCGTTCGGGCTGAACCGCCTCCATCGAACCGAAGATGTCGCCCTGACCGCTCGCCGCCTCTTCGGCGACGCGTTGCGAAAGCCCGATGATCCGTTCGAGCCCGGCGGCCAGCGCCGCCCGGTCGCGGCCGAAACAGTCGAGCGCGCCGGCATCGATCAGCGCTTCGAACACACGCTTGCCGACGATCCTGGGATCAACGCGCCGGGCAAAGTCCTCAAGGCTGTCGAAACCGCCCTCGGGACGCACATCAACAATGTGATCGACCGCCGCCTCGCCGACGCCCTTGATGGCCGCCAGCGCCCAGAAAATGCGGTTGTCGCCCGCTTCGAACGGCCGGTGAGAGGTCTGCACCGAGGGCGGCGTCACCTCGATGCCGAGCCGCAGCGCATCGCGCCGGAAATCGTTGAGTTTTTCGGTGTTGGCCATGTCGTAGGTCATCGACGCGGCGAGAAACTCGACCGGATGATGCGCCTTCAGATAGGCGGTCTGGTAGGCGACCATCGCATAGGCGGCGGCGTGCGACTTGTTGAAGCCGTAGTCGGCGAACTTGGCCAGAAGATCGAAGATGAAGTCCGCCTGCGGCTTTGCGACACCGCGTTCGACCGCACCATCGACGAAACGCACGCGCTGCTTGTCCATCTCGGCGCGGATCTTCTTGCCCATGGCGCGGCGCAAAAGGTCCGCTTCACCGAGCGAATAGCCCGCCAGGACCTGGGCGATCTCCATCACCTGTTCCTGATAGACGATGACCCCTTGGGTCTCCTCGACCAGATGATCGATCTTCTCGTGGATCGAGGCGATCTGCTCATCGCCATGCTTGCGCGCATTGTAGGTGGGAATGTTGTCCATCGGGCCGGGCCGATAGAGCGCGACCAGAGCGATGATATCCTCGATGCGGTCGGGCTTCATGCCGAGCAGCGCCTTGCGCATGCCCGGACTTTCCACTTGGAAGATGCCCACGGTCTCCCCGCGCGCCATCATCGCGTAGGTGGGCCGGTCATCGAGCGGAAGCGCCGACAGGTCGATCGTCACGCCGCGCCGGGCGAGCAGCTTCACCGCAGTCTCGAGCACCGTCAGCGTCTTCAGGCCGAGAAAGTCGAACTTGACCAGGCCCGCATCCTCGACCCATTTCATGTTGAACTGGGTCACCGGCATGTCCGAGCGCGGATCGCGGTAGAGCGGCACCAGTTGCGAAAGCGGCCGGTCGCCTATAACGATGCCCGCCGCATGTGTGGAGGCGTGCCGGTACAGCCCTTCGAGCTTCAGCGACATGTCCAGCAACTGGCCGACGATCGGCTCGCGCTCGCGCTCCTCGGCGAACTTTGCCTCGCCCTCGATCGCCTTGGCGAGTGTTGTTGGATTGGCCGGATTGTTGGGCACCAGTTTGCAGAGGCGATCCACCTGGCCGTAGGGCATCTCGAGCACGCGGCCGACATCGCGCAGCACGGCGCGCGCCTGAAGTGTTCCGAAGGTGATGATCTGGGCGACCTGGTCGCGGCCATACTTGTCCTGGACGTAGCGGATCACCTCGTCGCGGCGGTCTTGGCAAAAGTCGATGTCAAAGTCGGGCATCGACACGCGATCGGGGTTGAGGAAGCGCTCAAACAGGAGCGAAAAGCGCAATGGATCGATATCGGTGATGGTCAGCGCCCAAGCGACCAGCGAGCCCGCGCCCGAACCACGCCCAGGCCCGACCGGAATGTCCTTGGCCTTCGCCCATTTGATGAAGTCGGCAACGATCAGGAAGTAGCCGGGAAACTTCATCCCCTCGATGATCGACAGTTCGCGGTCGAGCCGCTCGTCATAGTCGGAACGGCTGTAGCCCTCGGCCATCCCCTGATGCTCAAGGCGCGCGTTCAGCCCATCAAGCGCCTGCCGGCGCAGTTCGTCCGCCTCGGCCTTTTCGGCCTGTTCCGCCGTGGCGCCGTCCGGTACGGCGGCGAAGCGTGGCAAAATGGGATCGATCTTGCGCGGAAACCAGGAACAGCGCCGCGCGATCTCGACCGTGTTGCCCGTTGCCTCCGGCAGATCGGAAAACAGCCTGATCATGTCGGCGGCCGGCTTGAGCCAATGATCCGGCGTCAGCCGGCGCCGGTCGTCCATCGACAGGAGCGCACCGTCGGCAATGGCGATCAGCGCGTCATGGGCTTCGAAATCCTCGCGGTTGAAAAAGAACGCCTCATTGGTGGCGACCAGCGGCAAATGATGGCGGTAGGCGAGATCGACCGTGCGGGATTCGTTGGCGCGATCCCAGTTTCCGTGCCGCTGCAACTCGACATAGAGACGATCGCCAAACAGGGTCTTCAACATGCCAAGACGCTGTTCGGCCAGCTTGCCATGCCCTTCGGCCAATGCGGCACCGACCGGGCCCGCCGGCCCGCCGGTCAGGCAAATGATGCCTTCGGCGCGTTGGTTCAGCCAACCATCATGGATGCGCACACAATCGAGATCGTCTTCATCGAGATAGGCGCGGCTGACCAGTTCGACGAGGTTGCGGTAGCCTGTTTCGTTGGCCGCCAGCAGCACGATGGACGCGTCGGCCATGGCGCCCTTGCCGCTCCGGCCCTGCCCGCGCTCATCGTCGCTTTCGCCATCGAACCGGATCGGCAGTTGGCACCCGATGATCGGCTGGACGCCGGCGCCCGATGCCTTCTGTGCAAACTCAAGCCCGCCGAACAGGTTGGCCGTGTCGGTGACCGCGATCGCCGGTGCGCCATTGTCCCTGGCCCAATCGATGATCCGGGGTTGCTTGAGCGCGCCTTCGAGCAGCGAATAGGCCGAATGGACGCGCAGATGAACGAAACCGGGGTCGATGAGCGAAGCGCCGCCCGCTGGGTCCTGGGATGCCAAACCGTCTTCTCCTTGCCGCGCCAGCGCGGAATCGCGCGCCTCTGCCAAGCGGACGGTCCATCGTCATTTGCGGGCCGGCGAGAGTCCAGAGACCAGCAGGGAAATCCCCGATGTTCAGGAGTTTCGGCTCACAGATATCCAATCATCAGGGCGAGTGTTGCCACGAAGGATGCGATCGAGAAGAAGGCGGCGAAGTCGCGTGCAAGTTCCGGCATTATTCACTCCTATTCCCTTTATGTTCTTATCATGTTCCCTTTTTTATCGTTTGTAAAGATGCCCTGATGGCGGCCGCCAAAGGGAGCGGTCCATTGGTTATCAAAGGGTGAACAGACCGGTGGCGGTCAGCCGGCGACGAAGGGCACGATCCGACCCTCGTCCATGGTAACGATCCGGTCCATCCGGCGCGCCAGATCATGGTTGTGGGTGGCAAAAAGGGCTGCCAGCCCCGACTGCCGTACCAATGCTTCGAGCGCCTCGAACACGTAGGATGATGTCTCGGGATCGAGATTGCCGGTCGGTTCGTCGGCCAGAAGGACGAGAGGTGCGTTGGCGACGGCGCGGGCGATGGCGACGCGCTGCTGCTCGCCGCCGGACAGCTCGGCAGGCCGGTGCGCGGCGCGCGGGCCGATGCGCATATAGTCGAGCAGTTCGCACGCGCGGTTTTCGGCTTCGCGGCGCGCAAGGCCGCGGATCATCTGCGGGATCATCACGTTTTCGAGCGCCGAGAATTCCGGCAGAAGATGATGGAACTGGTAGACATAGCCGATGTCGTTGCGCCGGCGGGCGGTGCGCTCCCGGTCGCTGAGCGAGCCGCAGGGCTGGCCCGACAGATAAACCTCGCCGCCATCGGGACGTTCGAGCAATCCGGCGGTGTGCAAGAGTGTCGACTTGCCAGCGCCCGACGGGGCAACCAAGGCGACCATTTCGCCAGGCATGAGGGCAAGGTCCGCGCCGCGCAGAACTTCGAGCGCGTGGCCGGCTTCCTCATAGGCGCGCTCGACCGCCTCCAGCTTCAGAACCGGATCGGCCATCATTCATACCTCAGCGCTTCGACCGGATCGAGCTTGGCCGCTCGGCGGGCGGGAATGATGGCGGCAAGAAACGACAGGGCCAGCGAAAGGCCGATGACAGCAAGCGTCTCGCCCGGATTCATTCGGGCGGGGATCTCGCTGAGGAACCGGATTGTCGGATCCCACACCTCGGCGCCGGACACCCAATTCATGAAGCGTTGAATACCCTGAATGTTCAGACACACGATCACGCCGAGCAGAACGCCGGCGGCGGTACCGACAACACCGACACCGGTGCCCGCCATGATGAAGATGCGCAGGATCGCCGACTGGCTGGCACCCATGGTGCGCAGGATCGCGATGCCCCTGCCCTTTTCCTTCACCAGCATGATGAGGCTGGAGATGATGTTAAGCGATGCGACGAGCACCACAATCGACAGGATCAGGAACATGGCGTTGCGCTCGATCACCAGCGCTGAGAAGAAGGCTGAATTGCGCTGACGCCAGTCAACCAGGAACATGGGCCGGTCGCCGGCGTCCTCGATCAGCGGCCGGTAGGCGTCGACCGCGTCCGGATCGTCGACGAAGATTTCGATCAGTTGTGCCACGCCCTCGGAATTGAAATAGAGCTGGGCCTCCTCGAACGGCATGAAGATGATCGAACCGTCATATTCGCTCATGCCCATCTCGAAGATGGCCGCCACCGGATAGGATTTGACGCGGGGCGTGGTGCCGAACGGTGTCACGTCACCTTCGGGCGAGACAAGCGTGATTCGATCGCCGGCGATCAGGCCGAGGTTGCGCGCCATGCGGATGCCGATGACGACACCCTCGCCGGCGGCAAAGGGCACCAGCGACCCTTCGGTCAGATTGCCGGAGATCGATTCGAGACGGGAAAAGTCTTCCGCGCGCACGCCGCGCACAAGTGCGCCGGTGCCGGCGCCGACATTGCCCGATGCCAGCGTCTGACCCTCGATCAGCGGCACTGCCAGCGTGATACCATCGACGGCCGTGATGCGTTCGGCGACAGCGTCATAGTCATCCAGCGGGCGTTCGACCGGTTGCACGATCACATGGCCGTTCAGGCCCAGAATGCGGTCGAGCAGTTCGGCGCGGAAGCCGTTCATGACGGCCATGACGATGATCAGCGCCGCCACACCCAGCGTGACGCCGATCAGCGAGATGATGGTGACGATGGAGACCGCCGCTTCCTTCTTGCGCGGCCGCAGATAGCGCCAGGCGATCATGCGTTCGAAGGCAGAAAACGGGCCGGCGGACCCGTCGGTGCGGCCATTGCCGGCCGTCTCTGCCCCCGTCGCTTTCTGCATGTCAGCGCTCACAACGATCAGGCCTCCGCAACCCGCGCGATGGCCGCGTCGAGATCAAGTTCGTGTTTTTCGCCGGTCGCCCGATCCTTGAGTTCGACGAGACCGGATTTGACGCCGCGCGGGCCGATGACGATCTGCCAGGGCATGCCGATCAGATCGGCGGTGGCGAACTTGGCGCCCGGCCGCTGGTCCGTGTCGTCCAGCAGCGGATCGACACCGGCTCCGGCAAGGGCGCCATAGGCGCGTTCCGACCATTCGTCGCAATCCGAATCGCCGGGTTTCATGTTGACGATCACCGCGCCAAAGGGGGCGACGCTTTTCGGCCAGATGATGCCGTTGTCATCATGAAAGGCCTCAATGATGGCCCCGATCAGCCGGGAGGGTCCGATGCCGTAGGAGCCCATCGAGACCGGCACCTCCTTGCCGTCCGGGCCGGCGACCGTTGCGCCCATCGGCTCGGAATATTTTGTGCCGAAATGGAAGATGTGGCCCACTTCGATGCCGCGCGCCGAGACCTTGTCATCGTCGGTGATTCCGGCCCAGGCATTCTCGTCATGCATTTCGTCGGTGGCGGCATAGGGTGTTGTCCACTGATCGACAATTTGCGCGATGGCTGAGTCGTCGGCAAAATCGACATCCTCTCCGGGCACTTGCATATCCATGAAGGCCTTTTGGCAGAACACCTCCGATTCGCCTGTCTCGGCGAGGATGATGAATTCATGGCTGAGGTCGCCGCCGATCGGGCCGGTGTCGGCGCGCATCGGGATCGACTTGAGGCCCAGGCGTTCAAAGGTGCGCAGATAGGCGACGAACATGCGGTTGTAGGATGCCTTGGCGCCTTCATAGTCGAGATCGAAAGAGTAGGCGTCCTTCATCAGGAATTCGCGGCCGCGCATGACGCCGAAACGCGGGCGCACCTCGTCGCGAAACTTCCACTGGATGTGATAGAGGTTCAGCGGCAAGTCCTTGTAGGACCGCACATAGGACCGGAAAATGTCGGTCACCATTTCCTCATTGGTCGGCCCATACAGCATGTCGCGTTCGTGCCGGTCGGTGATGCGTAGCATCTCCTGGCCGTAATCGTCATAGCGGCCGCTTTCGCGCCACAGATCGGCAGGCTGGATGGTCGGCATCATGATCTCGATGGCGCCGGCGCGGTTCTGTTCCTCCCGCACGGTATCGTTGATGCGTTCGAGCACCTTCTTGCCCAGCGGCAGCCAGGAATAGATGCCGGCAGCCTGCTGGCGGATCATGCCGGAGCGCAGCATCAGCCGATGCGAGACGATCTCGGCTTCCTTGGGGTTTTCCTTCAGGATCGGCAGGAAGTATCTGGAAAGGCGCATGGGGGTTCCGGCTTCAGGCAGGGCGGCATTCGAGCCGCGGAATCAGTCAAGCATATGGCCCGTGTGCGGACCTTCTAGACCGCGTGCTGCCGAATGCAAAGGTTGAAAGGATGGCCGGCGAGTGTGTCGGCCCGAGAAGCAAACCGCGCGATTTATGACATTTGGATCAAAAGTTAGTCCGAATTTACGGGTGACAAGCGCCATCGCTGTTGCTAGCTTCCGCCCGCGACAGTGAAACGGCATGCCGAACACTGTCGGAGAACGGGTCAAGGTCTTGGGAGGAACCGATTTTCTGGCGCTCTTGGAGCTGCCGCTTCCCCAAGGGAAGAAGACGAAAATCACCCGTTTTTGAAATGGCAGGACTTCGGTCCTGCCATTTTGCTTTAGGCCGCGCAAAAAGACACGAAAATCAATCTCTTGAACTGTAGTCCGGCACGATCCGAGGCAGATCGTCGACGCTCCAGCCCATGGTGACCGTCAAAAAATAGAAGACGGCGAAGACCAGGATGGAGATGCCTGTCGTCAGCAGAAGCTTGTAGCCGATGCGTGGCGCGACAGGTGCGCCTGCTTCCGTGCCCGGCTCGACATGGCCGGTTTCCGCCTGCGAGCGGACGCCGAAGGGCAGCACCGCGAACAGCGTGACCCACCAGATGATGAAGAAGACGGCGACCGCCGAAAGCCAACCCATCAGCCCTTAACCTCTTCAAGCTCTATCAACGTGCCGTCGAAATCCTTGGGGTGCAGGAACAGGACCGGGTTGCCATGCGCGCCAATCTTCGGCTCGCCACTGCCCAGCACCCGCACGCCCTTTTTCGAGAGCCGGTCGCGGGCGGCGATGATGTCGGCGACCTCGTAACACATGTGATGGATGCCGCCGGCCGGATTGCGTTCGATGAACGCTGCCACCGGCGAACCCTCGCCCAAAGGCTCGAGAAGCTCGGTCTTGGTGTTGTCGAGCTCAACGAAGACGACGGTCACGCCGTGCTCGGGCAGCATCTGCGGCTCGGACACGGTGGCGCCCAAAGTGTCGCGGTACTTCGCCACCGCGGCGGCCAGATCCGGTACAGCGATGGCGACATGGTTCAGACGTCCTATCATGGCCCTTCCCTATACCCGGTCCACCAGAACCGTCACGAGCGGCTTTTTGCCCCAGGCGTTTCGGGCGGTTGCGCGCACGGCACGGCCCACCGCATCCTCGACGCCATCGAGATCCTTTCGGCGCCCGCGCGGCATGCTTTCGACCGCGCCAACCACCGCCTCGAACAGGACATCTTCAAGATCCTCGCCATTGGCATCGACGCGCGGCAGACCGATGGCGACGACCTGCGGTTCGGCGGCGATCTCATGCTTGCGGTCCAGGATGACCGAGACCGAGACATGACCGGCAAAGGACAGACGCCGGCGGTCGGTGACACCGACCGCATCATCGTCGCCGATGATCTTGCCATCCTTGAAGATCTGGCCGTGCGGCACGTCATCGATGATTTCCGGTGCGCCGGGCGCCAGCCTCACCATGTCGCCGTTGCGGGCGTCCATGACGTCAGCAATCCCCTCCTCACGCATCAGTTTGGCATGGGCAGCCAGATGGGCGGCCTCGCCATGGACGGGAACGCCGATCTTCGGCCGCATCCATTGATACATCTGGCGCAATTCGTTGCGGCGCGGGTGGCCGGAGACGTGCACCAATGCGTCGGTGTCCTCGATCACCTCGATGCCCATATCGATCAGGCGGTTCTTGGTTTCCAGGATCGCCTTCTCGTTTCCGGGGATGGTGCGCGAGGAATAGACGACCGTGTCGCCGGCGGTCAGCTTGACGTCGCGCATCTCATCGCGACCGAGCTTGGCGAGCGCGGCCCGCGGCTCGCCCTGCGAACCGGTCAGCACGATCACCACTTCGTTGCGCGGCTGGTAGCCAAACTCGTCCTCGCTGAGGAACGGGTCAAGCCCTTCCATGTAGCCGAGGTCCGTCGCCACATCGACGACCCGCTTCATCGACCGGCCCATCAGCAGGACGCGGCGCCCGGCGGTCTGGGCCGCTTCGGCAATAGACTTGATGCGGCCGACATTGGACGAAAAGGTCGTCACCGCGACACGGCCGACCGCATTGGCGATGACTTCCGCAAGGCCCTCGGAGACCTGACGTTCGGATGGCGACTCGCCTTCGCGCATGGCGTTGGTGGAATCGCAGATCAGCGCCAGAACGCCCTCGTCGCCAAGCGCGCGGAACCGCGTTTCGTCCGTGAGCGGGCCCAGCGCCGGATCGGTGTCGTTCTTCCAGTCGCCGGTGTGCAGCACCATGCCCGCCGGTGTGCGGATGGCAAGCGAAACAGGCTCGGGGATCGAGTGGGTGACGGCGATCGCTTCGATATCGAACGGGCCGATCGTGAAGCGTTCGCCACCATCGTAGATCGCGATGGGGATTTTCGGCGCACCGCTTTCGCCCTGCGCCTTGGCCTCCAGCATGCCGGCGCCGAACGGCGTCATGTGCACGGGCATGGAACCATCGGGCGAGAGCTTGTGATAGAGCGCCAGCAGCGCGCCGTAATGATCCTCATGGGCATGGGTGATGACGATGCCCGCGAGGTTGTTGCGCTCGGCCTCGATGAAGCGGATGTCGGGCAGGACGAGGTCGACACCCGGCAGGTCGGGTCCCGGAAACGTGACGCCGCAATCGACGATCAGCCATTGTCGGCGTTCCTTCGGCCCGTAGCCGTAAAGGGCGAAATTCATGCCGATCTCGCCGACACCGCCCAAGGGTACAAATACCAATTCAGTCATGAAGTTCCTTTGCCGCCAAGCGGCGCGGGCGGCGGTCACCGCCCTTGTGGTTTGAAGAAAACATCGCCTGCCGCGAACTTTTTGGACGTGCCGTCGGGCAGGCGCAAGATCAGATATCCGTCCGCATCGATATCCTCGAAAATGCCCTGATGGGTCGCATTGTCGAGTGTGACGGTCAGGGGTTGTCCGCGGCCGCGCGCGTGGTCGAGCCAGCGCTCACGGATCGCGGCGGTGTTCCGGCCGCGGTTCCAATCGATGAGGACATTGGCAAACGCGCTGGCCAGATGGTGAAACAGCGACCGCGCCGTTGCGGCGGGCCGGTAGTCGCACAGATGGGCTGCCGGATAGGGCGTATCAAGGGGGTGCGATGTCACATTGATCCCGCAGCCGATAATGACGGCGTTCGTGCCATCCGGCGCCGACAAGCTTTCAAGCAGGATGCCGCAGCACTTGGCACCGTCGATCAGGACGTCGTTCGGCCATTTCAGTTCGATCGGCGGGCCACCCTCGCCCAGTTCAGCGGCCACGGCATTGCGCACCGCCAGCGCTGTGACCAGCGGCAGAAAGCCGACCTTGTCGACAGGTGCGGGATCGACCAGCGCCAGCGAGCCGAAGAAATTGCCCGCCGGCGACGACCATGCCCGGCCGCGCCGCCCGCGACCTTGCGTCTGCTCGCCCGTCGTCAGCCAAAGACGGCCCTCGCCGGCCGCGCCGCCGCGCACGAGCGCGGCAAGATCGGCATTGGTCGAACCCGTGGTCGCCACATGGGCGGCGCGCCAGTCGGGCAGACCGGGAACGGGCTCGAAAACGAGCGTCTCGGACATCCGTCAGAAGAAGGTGCGCGCGGCCGCTTCGGCATAGGTCGCGATCGGCCCGCCGAAGACGATGTAAGCCAGAACGAACACACCGCTTGCACCCATCACCAGCCGCAATTCGCCGGCGGGCGCGACGAACCGGCCCTCGGCCTCGTCGAACCACATGATCTTGACGATGCGCAAGTAGTAATAGGCACCAACCACCGAGGCGAGGACGCCGATGATGGCGAGCGGCCAGAGGCCGGCCTCGACGGCGGCGAGGAAGACGTACCATTTGCCCCAGAAGCCGGCGAGCGGCGGGATGCCGGCAAGCGAGAACATCAGCGCGGTGAGGATCGACGCCATCAGCGGATTGTTGGACGCGTACCCGGCCAGATCCGTGATCTGCTCGACATTGCCCTCGTCCTTGCGGCGCATGGCCAGGATGAATGCGAACGTGCCAAGCGTCATCGCCAGATAGATCGCCATATAGAGCATGACGCCCTGAACGCCGGCCACAGTGCCGGCGGCGAGGCCGACGAGCGCATAGCCCATATGGCCGATCGACGAATAGGCCATCAGGCGCTTGATGTTGCGCTGGCCGATGGCCGCGAACGCGCCGAGCACCATCGAGGCAATGGAGATGAAGACGATGATCTGCTGCCAGTCCGACGTGACGGGCTGGAAGGCGTCCATGACGACGCGAACCAGCATGGCCATAGCCGCCATCTTGGGCGCGGCTGCGAAGAAGGCGGTGACCGGCGTCGGCGCGCCTTCATAGACATCGGGCGTCCACATGTGGAACGGCACGGCAGAAATCTTGAAGGCCAACCCCGTCAGGAGGAAGACGAGGCCGAACAAAACGCCGATGGAGCGCTCCTCGCCGGTGACGGCGGCGGCGATCTCGGTGAAGCCGATATGGCCGGTGAAGCCGTAGATAAGCGAGATGCCGTAGAGCATCATGCCGGACGACAACGCGCCGAGGATGAAGTACTTCAGGCCGGCTTCGGTCGAGCGGACGCTGTCGCGGTTGATGGCGGCAATCACGTAGAGCGCCAACGATTGCAGCTCGAGCGCCATATAAAGCGACAGGAGATTGTCGGCCGACACCATCAGCATCATGCCGAGCGTCGAAAGCGCGATCAGGATCGGGAACTCGAACCGGTCGAATTTCTCCTCGCGGGCAAAGCCCACCGACATGACGAGCGCGACGATCGAGCCAATCAGTACGAGCGTCTTCATGAAGAAGGTGAAGGCATCATGCACGTAGGCGCCGCCGAAGGCCGATCCCATGGGCGCAAAGAAGACCATCCAGCCAAGGGCCGAGACCAAAAGCGCAACCGTCAGCGAGGTGACGATGGCATTGGCGCTCTCCTTGCGGACAAAGACACCGACCATCAAGAGCGCCATCGCGCCGACCGCGATCAGGAGTTCGGGCGCTGCGATCACAAGGCTTTGTGCGAGTTCTTGTGCGGTCATCGGGTGCGATCCGTTCAGTTCATCTGCGCGGCGACATCGCCGGCTGCGGCTGCCGCCTGGAGCGCCGCATTGTAATCGACAAGAAGGGCCTCGACCGACGGTCCGATCACGTCAAGGACCGGTGCCGGGTAAACGCCGAAGAAGATGGTCAGAACGACGAGCGGATAGAGCAGCACCTTTTCGCGGGTCGTCAGGTCGAGCAGCGACTTGAGCGTTTCCTTCTCCAGCGCGCCGAAGACGACACGCCGGTAGAGCCACAGCGCATAGCCCGCCGACAGGATCACGCCGGTCGCCGCAAGCAGCGCGAACCAGGTGTTGACCCGGAACAGACCCATCAGCGTCAGGAACTCGCCGACGAAGCCGGACGTGCCCGGCAGGCCGACATTGGCCATGGTGAAGACCATGAACACCACCGCATAGGCCGGCATGTTGTGCACCAGCCCGCCATAGGCGGAGATTTCGCGCGTGTGCAGCCGATCGTAGACGATGCCGACACACAGAAAGAGCGCGCCGGACACAAGGCCGTGGCTGAGCATCTGGAAGATCGCGCCTTCGACGCCCTGCACATTGGCGGCGAAGATGCCCATCGTCACAAAACCCATATGGGCGACTGACGAATAGGCGATCAGCTTCTTCATGTCTGCCTGCATCATCGCAACGAGCGAGGTGTAGATGATGGCGATGACCGACAGGGCAAAGACCAGCCACGCCAGGTCGGCCGAGGCGAGCGGGAACATGGCGAGCGAGAAGCGGATGAAGCCGTAGCCGCCCAGCTTCAGAAGGACGCCGGCCAGGATGACCGAGCCTGCGGTGGGCGCTTCGACGTGGGCGTCGGGCAGCCAGGTGTGCACCGGCCACATGGGCATCTTGACCGCAAAGGACGCAAAGAAGGCGAGCCACAGCCAGAACTGCATCTGCGGTGGGAAATCGTAGGCCAGAAGCTCGGGGATCGAGGTGGTCCCGGCCTCCCAATACATGGCCATGATGGCCAACAGCATCAGCACCGAGCCGAGCAGCGTGTAGAGGAAGAACTTGAAGGAGGCGTAGACCCGCCGCTTGCCGCCCCACACGCCGATGATGATGAACATCGGGATCAGACCGCCCTCGAAGAAGACGTAGAAAAGGACGATGTCGAGCGCGCAGAAGACGCCGATCATCAGCGTTTCAAGGATCAGGAAGGCCAGCATGTAGGCTTTCACGCGGTCCTTGATGGCATCCCAGCTCGCCAGGATACAGATCGGCATCAGGAAGGTCGTCAGGATGACGAACAGCATGGAAATGCCGTCGACGCCCATCCGATAGGTCAGGCCGCCGCCGAGCCATGCGGCCTCCTCGACGAACTGGAAGCCGGGATTGGACGTGTCGAAACCGGCCCAGATCAGCAGCGACACCAGGAAGGTGAAGACCGTTGTCAGTAGCGCGACCATGCGGATGTTGCGCAGGCCCAGCTCCGTCTCGTCGGAGATGAAGAAGATGACGAGGACACCGACCAGAGGCAGGAAGGTGACGAGCGAAAGCAGCGGCATGCCGGCCATCACAGGGCTCCTCCGAGCATCATCCAGGTGATGAGCGCCGCAAGTCCGATCATCATCGCAAAGGCATAGTGGTAGAGATACCCGGTCTGCAGGCGCACCATGCGGCCGGTCACGTCAGTGACGCGCTTGGCAACGCCATTGGGCCCGAACCCGTCGATCAGCCAACCATCGCCGCGCTTCCACAGGAAGGTGCCCAGGCGTTTTGCCGGATTGACGAACAGGAAGTCATAGAGTTCGTCAAAGTACCATTTGTTGAGCAGGAACAGGTAGAGCCCGCGATGCTGCCGGGCCAGTTGCACCGGCGTCTCGGGCGAGCGGATGTACATGTACCAGGCCGTGACGAGGCCGATCAGCATGGCAACCGCCGGGCTTGCCTTCACCCAGAAGGCGACCTCGTGGAACTCTTCGAGAATGTGATTGTCCGGTCCCGCGAACAGCGCGGTGCGGAAGAAGTCGTTGTACCAGCCCTCGTGATGGCCGTGGCCGACAAAGGCCGAATAGAAGAAGAAGCCCGACAGAAGCGCGCCGACGGCGAGGATGTAGAGCGGCACCAGCATCACCGGTGGCGACTCATGGACATGGTGCATGACATCGGCGGTGGCGCGCGGCTTGCCGTGGAAGGTCATGAAGATCAACCGCCAAGAATAGAAGGAGGTGAAGACGGCGGCGATCAGAAGCATGCCGAAGGCGAAGCCGGCGGCGGCATTGTGGCCGACAAAGGCGCTCTCGATGATGGCGTCCTTGGAGAAGAAGCCGGCCGTGCCGATGTAGGTGCCCGGAATGCCAACACCGGTCAGCGCGATCGTGCCGATGATCATCATCCAGTAGGTCATCGGGATGTGCTTGCGCAGCCCACCCATCTTGCGCATGTCCTGTTCGTCGGAAACCGCATGGATCACCGAACCGGCGCCCAAGAACAGAAGCGCCTTGAAGAAGGCGTGGGTGAACAGGTGGAACATCGCCGCGCCATAGGCGCCGACGCCCAGCGCGACGAACATGTATCCAAGCTGCGAACAGGTCGAATAGGCGATCACCCGTTTGATGTCGTTCTGGACCAAGCCGACGGTCGCCGCAAAGAAGGCCGTGATTGCGCCGACAATGGTCACGACGGTGAGCGCATCGGGCGAGAACTCGAAGATCGGCGACAGGCGGGCGACCATGAAGACGCCGGCGGTGACCATGGTCGCCGCATGGATCAGCGCGGAGACCGGCGTCGGGCCTTCCATCGCGTCAGGCAGCCAGGTGTGCAGAAGGAACTGCGCGGACTTGCCCATTGCGCCCAAAAACAGGAGCAGGCAGACCACGGTCAGCGCCTCGCCGGCGGTCAGGTCCATCCACAGGAAGGTGAACAGCACTTCGCGCGCAGCTTCGGAGGCTTCACCATCGACCGGTGCAAAGGCAGCCGCATTGGCGAAGATCGTGTCGAAATTGACCGAGCCGAACAGCACGAACACGCCGAAAATACCGAGGATGAAGCCGAAGTCGCCAACACGGTTGACGATGAAGGCCTTCATGGCGGCGTTGTTGGCCGAGGCTTTCTTGTACCAGAAACCGATCAGCAGATAGGAGGCGAGACCGACGCCCTCCCAGCCGAAGAACATCTGGACCAGATTGTCGGCGGTCACCAGCATCAGCATGGCGAAGGTGAACAGAGACAGGTAGGCGAAGAAGCGCGGCCGGTGCGGATCGTGGTGCATGTAGCCGATCGAATAGATGTGCACCAGCGACGACACCGTGTTGACGACGACCAGCATCACAACGGTCAGGGTGTCGATGCGGAACGCCCAGTCGACATCCAGATTGCCCGAACCGATGAAACGCATGACCTGGACCGTGCGCGGCTCGGCCTCCGAGAAGCCGACCGTGATCAGCGCGATCCATGACAGGATAGCGGCGATCACCAGGAAGCCGGAGGTGATGTATTCACAGGCCTTGGCACCCAGCGCTCGGCCGCCGAAGCCGGCAATCAGCGCGCCCAGAAGCGGCAGGAAGACGATGGCGTGATACATGGGTGCGATCAGCCCTTCATCATGTTGACGTCTTCAACGGCGATCGAGCCGCGATTGCGGAAGAAGACGACGAGAATGGCAAGACCGATGGCCGCCTCGGCGGCCGCAACGGTCAAGACGAACAGTGCGAAGACCTGGCCGACCAGATCCTGCAGGTGCGCCGAGAAGGCGACGAAATTGACGTTCACCGCCAGCAGGATCAGTTCGACGCTCATCAGGATGACGATGACCGACTTGCGGTTCAAAAAGATGCCGAAGATGCCGATGACGAACATCAGCGCCGATACGGTCAGAAAATGGGCAATGGTGATGGTCATATGATCGGTCTCAAAGTCCCTTGCCGCTTTCGACGTCGACAAGCTCGACCGCCTTTTCGGGATCGCGAGCGACCTGCTCGCCAATATTCTGGCGCTTGATGTGCGGCCGGGGATCGCGCAGCGTCAGGACAATGGCGCCGATCATGGCGACCAGAAGCACGAGCCCCGCGATCTGGAAGAAATAGACATAGTCTGTATAGAGGATGTCGCCGAGCGCGGCCGTATTGGGCCGCGCCGCCGGATCGGGCGTCGGCAGGGCGGGCGTGCCGGACGGTTCGATCGCCAGCGACTGGCCGACGACGACGATCAAAAGCTGGGCGGCGATGACGAGGCCGACCAGAACCCCGATCGGCGCATACTCGGCAAGGCCCTGCTTGAAGGAGACTCGGTTCACCTCGAGCATCATGACCACGAACAGGAACAGGACCGCGACGGCGCCGACATAGACGGCCAGAAGAATCATGCCGAGGAACTCGGCGCCGGTCAGCACGAACAGGGCCGATGCGTTGAAGAAGGTCAGGATCAGATAGAGGACCGAATGCACCGGATTGCGCGCCACCACCACCATGACGGAGCTGGCGACGGCAATGAATGCAAACATGTAAAAGAACGCCGCTGCGAGGCCGGTCAACAGCATGTGTTCCCCCGATCGATGATCTGCCGGCTGCCCTCTAGCAGTCCCGGCTTATCGGGACCAGACGCATTTGGTTGAACACGTTGGCCCGCTTGTTGTCGTTGTGCCGGCCGGCTAGCGGTAGGGTGCGTCGAGCGCCATGTTGCGGGCGATCTCGCGTTCCCACCGGTCCCCGTTGGCCAGCAGTTTTTCCTTGTCGTAATAGAGCTCTTCACGGGTTTCCGTGGCGAACTCGAAATTTGGACCCTCGACGATGGCGTCGACCGGGCATGCTTCCTGACAGAAGCCGCAATAAATGCATTTGACCATGTCAATATCGTAGCGCACCGTGCGCCGCGTGCCGTCGTTGCGGCGCGGGCCGGCCTCGATCGTGATCGCCTGGGCGGGGCAGATCGCCTCGCACAGTTTGCAGGCAATGCAGCGTTCTTCGCCATTGGGATAGCGGCGCAGCGCGTGCTCGCCGCGGAAGCGCGGGCTCAGCTTGCCCTTCTCGTGCGGGTAGTTGATCGTCGCCTTGGGCGCCACGAACCGGCGCATCGCCAGGAAGAAGGCGCCGACGAATTCGGCCAGAAGCAGCGATTTGGCGGCTTGTGCGAATGTGCTCATCGTCTCTCTTGCCTCCTTATGCCCAGCCGGTCAGCTTGAGGAAGGCGGCCGTGGCCACCACCATGAACAGAGAAATGGGCAGAAAAACCTTCCAGCCAAGGCGCATGAGCTGGTCGTAGCGGTAGCGCGGGACGATCGCCTTGACGATCGAGAACGCAAAGAAGACCAGGCACAGCTTGAACATGAACCAGAAGACGCCCGGCAGCCATGTGAACGGCGCGAAATCGAACGGCGGAAGCCACCCGCCCATGAACAGGATCACGGTCAGCGCGCACATCAACAAGATGGCAATGTACTCGCCGAGCATGAAAAGCATGTAGGGCGTCGAGGAGTATTCGATCATGTGGCCGGCGACGAGCTCGGACTCCGCTTCCACCAGATCGAAGGGCGGCCGGTTCGTTTCGGCCAGTGCCGAAATGAAGAAGATCACGAACATCGGGAACAGGCCCAGCCAGTGCCAGTCGAGGAACGAGTTGGGCAGGCCGAGCCAGGTGCCGATGCCATCGCGCTGCGAAAGCACGATCTCGGTCAGGTTGAGCGAGCCGACCAGCAGCAGCACGGTGACGATGACGAAGCCGATCGAGACTTCATAGGAGACCATCTGTGCTGCCGAGCGGAGTGCGCCCAGGAACGGGTATTTCGAGTTCGACGCCCAGCCGGCCATGATCACGCCATAGACTTCAAGCGCGGAGACGGCGAAGACGAACAGGATGCCGACATTGATGTTGGCGACGGCCCATCCCTGCTGCACCGGGATCACCGCCCAGGCGGCGAGCGCGAGAACCGCGGACACGAGCGGTGCCAGCAGGAAGATGCCCTTGTTGGCGCCCGACGGAATGATCGGTTCTTTGATGACGAACTTCAAAAGGTCGGCAAAGGACTGCAAAAGGCCGAACGGCCCAACGACGTTAGGCCCCCTGCGGCTCTGGGCCGCCGCCCAGATCTTGCGGTCGGCGTACAGGATGAAGGCGGTGAAGATCAGCAACACCACCAACAGCGCCAGCGAATGGGCAAGGATCAGGATGCCGGGAAGCACGTAGGTTTCAAACATGGCCGGTGGTCCGTTCCATCATGGGTGTAACACCACTCATTCCGCTGCTTCCGCAAAGCCCTTGCGCGCAAGAGAGGAGCACTCGGCCATGACGGCCGATGCGCGCGCTATCGGGTTGGTCAGATAGAAGTCTTTGACCGGCGATGCAAACGCCGATTTGCCCAGACGCCCACCCTTTTTGGCCAAGGCCTGAACATCGGATGCAAGACCGGATTCGATGGCGCCGATCGCGGCAAAATGCGGATGCGCCTCAAACAGCTTGGCACGCAACTGGCCGAGCGAATCGAACGGCAGCCTGTGGCCCAGCAGATCCGAAAGGGCGCGCAGGATCGCCCAGTCCTCGCGCGCGTCGCCGGGGGCAAAACCGGCCCGGTTGGTCGTCTGCACACGGCCTTCGGTGTTCACATAGATAGCCGACTTTTCCGTGTAGGCGGCGGCCGGCAGGATGACGTCGGCATGATGCGCGCCGATATCGCCATGAGTGCCGATATAGATGGTGGTTGCACCCGGCTTGCGTTTGCGCAGATCGAGTTCGTCGGCGCCGAGCAAGAACAGAACGTCGGTATCCGCAACCATCTTGGCGGCATCGAGACCACCCTCGCCCGGCACGAAGCCCAGATCGAGCCCGCCGACGCGCGCAGCGGCTGTGTGCAGCATGGAAAATCCGTTCCAATCGTCGGAAACGGCACCGACCTGATCGGCCAGCCCGGCGGCCAATCCGAGCACCGCGGCGCCATCGCCGCGCGCGATCGCGCCCTGCCCGACAATGATCAGCGGGCGTTTGGCCTTCTTCAACTTGGCTGCGAACTTGTGGTTGCCGTCGACCAGATCCTTCAGCGTTTCCGGACCGGCACCCAGCGCCTCGTAGTCATAACGCAGATCGCCCATGTCGCCGATCACGCCGATCGGCAGCGGCGCGGCACGCCAGGCCTTGCGGATGCGGGCGTTCAGGACCGATGCCTCAAAGCGCGGATTGGCGCCGACGATCAGGATGGCGTCGGCATCCTCGATGCCGTCGATGGTGGTGTTGAAGATGTACGAGGCGCGGCCGCGCACGGGATCGAGCGCGGCGCCGTCCTGCCGGCAATCGATGTTGGCGGAGCCAAGGTTCTCCATCAGCGTCTTGAGCGCGAACATCTCCTCGACGCCGGCCAAGTCGCCGGCGATGGCGCCGATCGCCTCGCCCGGCTTGCCGTCGAGCGCCGCCTTGACCGCGCCGAATGCCTCACCCCAAGAAGCCGGCTTGAGCTTGCCGTCGCCGCCGCGCACATAGGGCCGGTCGAGACGCTGGGTGCGCAGACCGTCCCAGATGAAACGCGTCTTGTCCGAGATCCACTCCTCGTTCACTGCCTCGTTGACCCGCGGCATGATGCGCTTGACTTCCTTGCCGCGCGTGTCGACGCGAATGGCCGAGCCGACCGCGTCCATCACGTCGACGGATTCGGTCTTGGTCAGTTCCCACGGGCGGGCCTGAAACGCATAGGGGCGCGAGGTGAGCGCGCCGACCGGGCACAGATCGATCACATTGCCCTGCAGTTCGCTTGTCATGGCCTGTTCGAGATAGGTGGTGATTTCGGCATCCTCGCCGCGGCCGATCAGCCCCAGTTCGGAAATGCCAGCCACTTCGGTCGTGAAGCGGACGCAGCGCGTGCAATGGATGCAGCGTGTCATGATCGTCTTGACCAGCGGGCCGATATATTTGTCCTCGACCGCGCGCTTGTTCTCCTGGAAGCGCGAGGAATCGATGCCATAGGCCATGGCCTGGTCCTGCAGGTCGCATTCCCCGCCCTGGTCGCAGATCGGGCAGTCGAGCGGATGGTTGATCAGCAGGAACTCCATCACGCCTTCGCGGGCCTTCTTGACCATCGGCGTGTTGGTGAAGACTTCGGGCGGCTGGCCTTCAGGACCGGGGCGCAGGTCGCGTACCCCCATGGCGCAGGAAGCGGCCGGCTTGGGCGGCCCACCCTTCACCTCGACCAGGCACATGCGGCAATTGCCGGCGATCGACAGGCGCTCATGATAGCAAAAGCGCGGAATCTCGGCACCCGCCTCCTCACACGCCTGCAACAGCGTGTAGTGGTCCGGGACTTCGATTTCCTTGCCGTCAACCTTGATCAGGGCCATGGAAGCCTTCCGTCATATCCGTCGTTTGTCTCACGCGCAGCGCTGGCTTTGCCACAGTTTGACATGCGGCAGATGCGCCCAGTCGAACGCATGATCCGTATTGCCGTGCCGGTGCAAATGGTCAAGCCGTTCCCGCGCTTCTATCGGCGAAGGTCGATACCCATCCTCGACCCACCACATGACGAAATGGTGCGATTGAAGCGCGTCGAACCACTCGGCCTTGCGGCGATAGACATGCTTGTGGACGGTGTTCCACACATAGTGTTCGAGCGCGGACGGGGTTTCCCAGATGCTCAAATTCAGGATCACGCGGGGATTGCCAAACAGGCGCCTGCCAAGCGCGGCTAGATCGGCGCCCTGAAAGCGCCAGACGAACCCGGGGGCGCGGTCAGCGACCGCGTTGACAGCATCAAGCCGGTCCACGAAGCCGGCCATCGCCGGATCGTCAAGCGGATGTTTCGCGCAGGCAATGTTGGCCTCGGCCAGCAGCACGAGCCTTCCTCCGTGGTTTGCCGGCCTTCTGTCGCGGGCCGGTCAATGGTTCGGCCCGGACGCGCCAGCGCCCGGGCCGATAGGTCCGTCTCAGCGCGGCTCCTTGCCAAACATCTTGACATACTCGTCACGGCCGCCCTTGGCGAGCGCAGCAGCCTGGGCAATCCAGTCATCACGTTCGATACGGCCCTTGAACTGCAGATAGTCGTCCACCCAAGCCACTTCGTTGGCCGTCCAGGCGGCGATCTGCGCGAAGGTCCAGATGCCAAGGCCGTTGAGCACCGATTCAAGCTTGGGGCCGACGCCGGCGATCATTTTCAAATTGTCCGGATTGGCCGGCTTTTCGGACTTGGTAGGCTGTTTGAAGTCCTCGGGCATGATCTCGGCGGCGGACACGGGTCCGCCCGGGCGCGCGGGCACGGAGGCCACCGGCTCAGCCTTCGGAACCAACCGGACGACCGATGCGTCGGCAGCCTTGACCTCGGCGACACCATTGGAATTCTTGGCCGGTGCCGCGGGCGCAGGCTCGGCAGCCGGAGCGGCGGCCTTCACCTTGACCGGCTTGGTGGCGACGGGTGCTTGGGCCTTCGCCTCGGATTTCGGGGCGGCCTTGGCACCCGGCTTTGCTTTGGCGGCGACCGCCGTTTTGGCCGTCGTCTCAGCCTTGCGCTTGGGTGCGGGCTTGGCGGCCGTCTTGGCAGCCGGCGCCTTGGCTTCGGCCGTTGCCTCGCCTATCCCGAAGGCCCATTCGAACTTCAGCGGGTTGACCCCGTCGAGCGCCGGCGGTGCGAAGGGGGAAATGTCGCGCGTTGCCTTCTGCATCCGAACGGCATTGTCCATCATGCCGGTCATTGCGCCGAACATGGTACCCATCATCTGGCTGGTCGCGCCCATCGAAACAGCCGCACCGGCCGCCATGGCCGCCATCGGGTGGTTGGCAAGATTGGGCATACCCTCGAAGCCGGGCACCGCCTTCATGATGGTCTCGATGTTGGCCTCGATCGCGCCGACATCGGGCACAATCGACGAAAACGGCACTTCGGGCAGCTTGGGCACGTCCGGCACACCCATTCCCTTCATGAAAGTCTCGGTCGTCTTCTGCAGCGGTTCCATGCCCGGCATCAGTGCCAGAAACGGGTTTTCCTTGGCCTGGGGGCTTATCATGTTGTCTGCGAACGGAAACATCGACATCGGTCTCTCCTCAAAGTCGCTTGCGTCCGCCGTTCCGTGGTGTTTCCTCATGCCGCATCGCCGCAAAGGCGCCGCGCGGCCGGACCGATTCCGGTCTCTTTGTCCGTCTTCTATGCCGAAGCACTGGGCCCTGTCAGCACGACATTAGGTGCGTGTCCGGCATGACTTGCTGCATTGCAGCATAAATCGCGAAAAAAAGCTACTCCGCCGCCTCCAAAACCGGTCTGGTCTGGTGGGCGTTGTGGGAAAACTCGTCGATCCGGCGCTCGATCTCGGGCCGGAAATGCCGGATCAGGCCCTGAATCGGCCAGGCCGCAGCATCGCCCAAAGCGCAGATCGTGTGACCTTCGACCTGCTTGGTGACGTCGAGCAGCATGTCGATCTCGCGCTTGTGGGCGTTGCCGATCACCATGCGTTCCATCACACGCCACATCCAGCCGGTGCCCTCGCGGCACGGCGTGCACTGGCCACAGCTCTCGTGCTTGTAGAAATAGCTCAGCCGCGCGATGGCTTTGACGATGTCGGTCGACTTGTCCATGACGATCACCGCCGCCGTGCCCAGACCCGATTGCAGGGCACGCAGACTGTCGAAATCCATAGGCGCGTCGATGATCTCGTCGGCCGGCACGAGCGGCACGGACGAGCCGCCCGGTATGACCGCGAGCAGATTGTCCCAGCCGCCGCGCATGCCACCGCAATGGCGATCGATCAACTCGCGGAACGGGATCGACATTTCCTCTTCGACCGTGCATGGCGCGTTGACGTGGCCCGAGACGCAGAACAGCTTCGTGCCGGTGTTGTTTTCCTTGCCGAGACCCGCGAACCAGCCGGCACCGCGCCGCAGGATGGTCGGGGCGACGGCGATCGATTCGACGTTGTTGACAGTGGTCGGGCAGCCGTAAAGGCCGACATTGGCCGGAAATGGCGGCTTGAGGCGCGGCTGGCCCTTCTTGCCCTCCAGGCTCTCGAGCAGCGCGGTCTCCTCGCCGCAGATATAGGCGCCGGCGCCATGATGGACATAGACTTCCATGTCCCAGCCGCACTTGTTGTTCTTGCCCAAAAGGCCGGCCTCGTAGCATTCGTCGATGGCCGTCTGCAGCGCCTCGCGCTCCCGCATGAACTCGCCGCGCACATAGATGTAGGCGACATGCGCATTCATGGCGAAACCGGCGATCACACAGCCCTCGATGAGCGTGTGAGGATCGTGGCGCAGGATTTCCCGGTCCTTGCAGGTGCCGGGCTCGGATTCATCTGCATTGACGACCAGATAATGAGGCCGCTCGCCCACTTCCTTGGGCATGAACGACCATTTCAGGCCCGTCGGAAAGCCCGCGCCGCCGCGGCCGCGCAGGCCCGACGCCTTCATTTCGGAAATCACCCAGTCACGGCCCTTGTCGACCAGCGCTTTGGTGCCGTCCCAGTGGCCGCGGCTCATTGCGCCCTTGAGCGACTTGTCGCGCAGGCCGTAAATGTTGGTGAAGATGCGATCCTTGTCAGCGAGCATCATACACTCCTAGCGCGGCTTCTTGCCGAAGACTCGAACATACTCGTCCACGCCGCCCTTGGCCAAGGCCTTCGCCTGTTTGACCCAGTCGTCGCGGTCGATCCGGCCCTTGAATTTCAGATAACCGTCGACCCATTCGCGCTCGGCCTTCTTCCACTTTGCGACCTGCGCGAAGGTGTAGATGCCGAGCGAATGAAGCGTGCCCTCCAGCTTGAGGCCTACGCCGGAAATCAGTTTCAGATCATCGGGTTGCGCCGGCTTTCCAATCACCGGAGGCCGGTTTTTGTCGTCCAGCGCGGGCCTGCCGGCATCCGATGCGGCGCCTTTGGCGGCGGCGTTTGCCGGTACGGCTTTGGCCGCCTTGGCCGATGGTTTGGCGCGGCCCGAGGCGGTTGCGGCCAGCTTCATGGTCGGGTTGCCGCCTTCGACGGTCTTCGCCGGCGGTTTGCGCTTCGGCTGCACCGCGCTGGCTGTCTTGGCGATCTCCGCGGTGGAGCTTGCCCTGCGGGCGCCCGACTTTGCCCGCTTCCCTGCGGCCTCGGATTTGGCGGCGGGCCTGGCCGCCTTGCTTCCGGTTTTGGCAGTACGCTTGGCGCCTTTGCCAGGTACCGGCTTTGCCTCATCGAAAAGGCTGGTCAGGCCGGTGACCGGTGCCGCATAGACGCGGTCGATCTGCGGGCCGGGCGTGATCGTCTCGCCCTTGCCGGCTTCGAACGCATCGATGATCTCCTCGAGCCGCTCCGGTGTCAGATCCTCATAGGCATCGCGCCCGATCATCACCATCGGCGCATTAACGCACGCGCCTTGGCACTCGACCTCTTCCCAGGACAGCGTGCCCTCGGCATTGCGGTGGAACTGCTGGTCGTTGATCTTGCGCTTGCAGACCTTCATCAAGTCTTCCGAACCGCGCAGCATGCAGGGCGTGGTGCCGCAAACCTGGATGTGGGCCTTGGTGCCGACCGGCTGCAGCATGAACTGGGTGTAGAAGGTGGCAACCTCCATCACCCGGATCAGCGGCATGTCCAGCATTTGGGCAATGTGCTCGATTGATGCCTTGGTCACCCAGCCTTCCTGATCCTGCGCGAGCATTAGGAGCGGGATGACCGCCGACTGCTGCCGCCCCTTGGGGTATTTCTTGATCCAGACCTTGGCTTCGGCCGAGCGGGTGCGGTCGAACTTGAAGCCCTCCGGCTGGAGCGTGTCCTCGGCAAGACGACGTACGGACATTATCGGTCAACCTCTCCGAACACGATGTCAAGCGAGCCCAGGATCGCCGAGACGTCGGCAAGCATGTGGCCGCGGCAGATGAAGTCCATGGCCTGCAGATGGGCAAAGCCCGGCGCGCGCAGCTTGCATCGATAGGGTTTGTTGGAGCCATCGGCGACCAGATAGACGCCGAACTCGCCCTTGGGTGCCTCAACCGCCGCATAGACCTCGCCCTCGGGCACCTTGTAGCCCTCGGTGTAGAGCTTGAAGTGATGGATCAGCGCTTCCATGGAGCGTTTCATCTCACCGCGCTTGGGCGGCACGATCTTGCCGTCCGTGTTGGAGACGGGGCCCTGCCCGTTCGCGCTTTGCAGCTTCTCCACACACTGGCGCATGATGGACGCTGCCTGGCGCATCTCCTCCATGCGGATCAGATAGCGGTCGAAGCAATCGCCGTTCTTGCCGATCGGGATCTGGAACTCCATCTCCTCGTAGCATTCATAGGGCTGCGACCGGCGCAGATCCCATTTGGCACCCGACCCGCGCACCATCACACCCGAAAAGCCCCAGGCCCAGGCGTCGTCCAGATCGACGACGCCGATATCGACATTGCGCTGCTTGAAGATGCGGTTGCCGGTCAGAAGCCCGTCGATCTCGTCGACCACCTTGAGGAACGGATCGATCCAGTTGCCGATATCGTCGATCAGTTCGGGCGGTAGGTCCTGATGCACACCGCCGGGACGGAAGTAGGCCGCGTGCAGGCGCGCGCCGCAGGCCCGCTCATAGAACATCATCAGCTTTTCGCGCTCCTCAAAGCCCCACAGTGGCGGGGTGAGTGCGCCCACGTCGAGCGCCTGCGTGGTGATGTTCAACAGATGCGAAAGAATGCGGCCGATCTCGGAATAAAGGACGCGGATCAGCTGGCCGCGCCGAGGCACCTCGATTTCCAGAAGCCGTTCGACGGCCAAGGCGAAGGCGTGTTCCTGGTTCATCGGCGCGACATAGTCGAGCCGGTCGAAATAGGGCACGGCCTGCAGATAGGTCTTGGCCTCGATCAGCTTCTCGGTGCCGCGATGCAGAAGCCCGATATGCGGATCGACGCGTTCGCAGACCTCGCCGTCCAGTTCGAGCACCAGACGCAGAACGCCGTGCGCCGCCGGATGCTGCGGGCCGAAATTGATGTTGAAGTTGCGGACGTTGTGTTCGGTCACTTGCCGTCGGCCTTCTCGTCGCCGGGAAGGACATAATCCGTGCCCTCCCATGGGGAAAGAAAATCAAAGTCGCGGAATTCCTGGCGCAGGCTGACCGGCTCGTTGACGACGCGCTTGGCCTCGTCGTCATAGCGCACCTCGACGAACCCGGTGAGCGGGAAGTCCTTGCGCAGCGGATGGCCCTCAAAGCCGTAATCGGTCAGAAGCCGCCGCAGATCGGGATGACCGGTGAACAGGACGCCGTACAGATCGTAGGCTTCGCGCTCGAACCAGTTGGCGCCAGGATAGACACCGGTCACCGAGGGCACGGGCGTTTCCTCGTCGGTCATCACCTTGACACGCAGGCGCTGGTTCAGTGTCGGGCTCAGAAGGTGGTAGACCACATCGAACCGCTTGTCGCGCGCCGGGTAGTCGGCTCCCGAAATGTCGATGAACGAGACAAACCCCGTCTGCATGGAATCGCGCAGCCGCGTCAGCACGGCGACAATGTCCTCGATGGCCACCGTGATCGTCAGTTCGCCGTGCGCCATGACCGGCTCAAGATCAAAGTCGCCCAGTGCATCCGAAACGGCGGTCGCCAGATCGTCGAGATTTTCAAGCGTGGCCATGCATGGCTTCCCTGTGGTGCCGCTGCCGATGCGCCGTCAGCGCTCGATCGTTCCGGTGCGGCGGATCTTCTTCTGCAGCATCAGGATGCCGTACAGCAGCGCCTCGGCGGTGGGCGGGCATCCCGGAACATAGATGTCAACCGGCACGATGCGGTCGCAGCCGCGCACCACCGAATAGGAATAATGATAGTAGCCGCCACCGTTGGCGCACGATCCCATCGAGATCACGTAGCGCGGTTCGGGCATCTGGTCGTAGACCTTGCGCAGCGCCGGCGCCATCTTGTTGGTCAGCGTGCCGGCAACGATCATCACGTCGGACTGGCGCGGCGAAGCGCGCGGTGCGACGCCAAAACGCTCGGCATCGTAACGTGGCATCGATGTGTGCATCATCTCGACGGCGCAACAGGCCAGGCCAAACGTCATCCACATCAGCGAGCCGGTCCGGGCCCAGTTGATCAGTTCGTCGGTCGAGGTGACCAGAAAACCCTTGTCGGCCAGTTCATTGTCGATCTCGCCGAAAAACGAATCGTCGGCGCCGACCGGCTTGCCGGTCTTCGGATCGATGATGCCCTTTGGCTGGGGGGCAACCAGGGTCTGATTGTCGCTCAATCCCATTCCAGCGCTCCTTTGCGCCACTCATAGATGAAGCCGACCGTCAGAACGCCCAGGAACACCATCATCGACCAGAAACCGAACATGCCCAGTTCGCCGAACGACACCGCCCAGGGGAACAGGAACGCCACTTCGAGATCGAAGATGATGAACAGGATGGCGACGAGATAGAAGCGCACGTCGAACTTCATGCGCGCATCGTCGAACGCGTTGAATCCGCACTCATAGGCCGACAGCTTTTCGGGGTCCGGGCTCTGATAGGCGACGATGAACGGCGCAATCAAAAGCGCGGCGCCAATGCCGATACACACAAGCAGAAAGATGATGATGGGCAGATAGGAGGCGACTACGGCTTCCATGTGTGCAAACCCCGATGAACGTTTATCGGCGTCTTAGCCCGATTTCCCGCGCCGCACCATATGGCCGAAAGCCGCACGGGGCACAAGCCGAACGCCCTTTTTGTCTTACAGTGGCAGTTATCGTCTCGGCCGGTGGCATGCAAGGGTGGCTTGAGCGTGGCACCGCTGAATTTGCCGCGCCTATCGACCGCAGTTTTCAAGCGCCGTCCAGCCGCGCGTCACGCCGAACAGCGGCACGTCCACATTGAGCATCCGCGCGCCGGCCAGCGGACGGAAGCCGACGACGATGAAGCGTCCGCGCTTGAGCCGGTCGAGCCCCGCGCCGGTCAGTTCACCCGCCGCAAGGCACATTTGCGTCGTGCAGGACTGCCATTGCAGGCCCACCGCCTCATTGGGGACTTCGGGATGCACATAGGCGATCTGATCGCGGATGCTGGCACCGTTCGGCACGCGGACACCGATCATGGCACCGGGTTCGCCGTCGCCGCGCCGGCGCAAGATCACCTCGATGACAGGCACGCCCGTCGACCGGCTGGCAATCTGCGTCGCCAGTGTGCAGGCTTGCCCGGTCTGGTAGAGACGCCAATCGCGAAAGGTCTGGGTTGCGACATCCTGGGCAACGGCATGGCCGGCGGGCAACATGGCCATGATGGCGGTAACAATGCCCGCCATCCGGGTTGATCGTGTCACGCGGTCACCGCTCTTCCTCGCGCTCCTCTTCATCGTCTTCCGTTACGCCGCCGCCGAAACCACTGCTGTTCTCAATCTTCACGTTCGGCCCACCATTATTGCTGCGGGTCTGGAAGACAAGACCGCCATTGCCGACGCTCGGGCCATTGGCACCGCCGCCGGCCTGACCGCCGGACCCTGCGCCGCCATTGCCCGAACCGCCCCGATTGCCGTTGCCAAACTGGAACGGGCCGGTGTTGCGGCCGCCATTGCCGAATACGCCGCCATTGCCCGTCGAGCCCTTGCCGGCGCCGACGCCCGGCCGGATCTGGACGAATGTGTTGCCTCCAGGCTGGGGATTGCGGCCGAAATTGTTCCCCCCACCGACGGAACCGCCCCCGCTTCCTGAGCCAGTGCTGCCGCCGCCCGCATTCCCGCCGCCGTTGCCACCACCGGCGTTGCCACCGCCATTGTTGCCGCCACCGGCATTTCCACCACCGGGCTTTCCGCCACCGGCGTTCCCGCCCCCATTGCCGCCGCCGCCATTGTTGCCGCCACCATTATTGCCACCGCCAGCGTTTCCGCCGCCGCCGCTTATCGGGGCGCCGGGGCCCGGCACTTCGATCTCGCCATAAAGGTCGGTGCGGATCGGCTGGAATCCGAACTCGCGTCCCAGCACCACCGGCTCACTGCCCCAATCGCCGATGTTGAACGCCGAAGCGATGATCAGCGGGTCCTGAACCGCGCCGATCCGATCGACATCGATGCGGTCACCGTCCTTGAAGTGCGTCAGGAACACATCGCCCTGCGCGGCGGTGACAAGCTCGCCATCCATGTCGCCACCTAGAATGTCGAGCAGGATCGTGCCGGCATAGGCGGCCGCATTCAGCGTCCGCAATCCACTGAGCTCCGGCCGCGTTCCCAAGTCGCCGAGCTCCAGATCCACATCGATGTTGCCCAGATTGGCGGTCAGGAACGCCGTCCCACCGATAAGCTGGCCCGTGCCGTCGATTCCGGTCTTGCCGGTCAGGACCATTGTCGAATCGGCCCCGGACATGCCGATCTTGCCGTTGAGCGTCAGCGGACCGTCGGTGACCAGTTGCAGAACACCGTCTCCAGCGACGAGCAGTTCGTCCAGGCGAAGCTGCTCGTCGACCGTGATGAACGCATTGCCGCCGGCGATCCGCGCCGACAGCACGTCCGTGTCGAGACGCAGCGCGCCGCCATTGCCGGTGATGAGCCGGTCCGCATCAAGCGTCAGCCCGCCGACCGCCGCAATCCACGCGTCCGGAGACGACGCGTCCACCGTGCCGCTCAGGTCGAGATCGATGCCGCCGCCGCCATTGGCGAGAAGGAATGCCGACAGGTCGAGATTGGCGACGTCGATGTCGATCGCTCCCTGGGCAAAGACGGTATCGCCCAGTTCGAGGTCTCCCTCGCCACCGATGCGCAACGCCTGCGGCAGGAACCCGCCCGAAAGCGCGTAGCGCGCGGTCGTGCCGGCGGCCACGTTGAAGGCGACGTTGCCCGTCATGTCCGTGCGCACGTCGATCAGCGTGCCGTCAGCCGCCGCGACCACCGGTCGGTTGTTGCCGGCGCCGAGCGCGCCCTGCGCGACGAAGGTAACCGAACCGGCGGTCACGTGCGGCACGGTTCGTCCGCGCGCGCCATAGATCGCGCCGCCATCGGCGGTCAGGCGGACACCGCCGGGCGTGAACATCGTTCCGATTGGCAGATCGCCGTCGGAGGTGATGAAGATGGCCTGGCTGGCGCGCGCCGAAACCTCTGGCTCGATGCCCGTTGCACTGACCAGGATTGGCGTCGAGATCGTGCCGATCGACCCGTCGGCCGCCTCAAGCAGGATGTTGTTGCCCGACACATCGTCGCCTGTACCGGCGCCCGGCGCCCGGCGCAAACCGCCGCCGGCCTTGATCCGCACGGTCCGGCCGGCCTCGACCGAAGCAATTTGCAGATCGCCTTCGCTTCCGATGAATGCGTCGTTGGATGCGGTGGCCGTCAAGGCGCCGTCAAGATCGACATCGAGATCGTCGAAGATCGTGATGATCGTCTCGCCGCCGCGCCGAACAATGTCGCCCGGCTCAGCCGTCCACAATGCCGTCAGCAGGTCTTCTGTCAGCGCATCGCCATCGTTGAGAATCACCGGATCGATACGGCTGCCGATCGACATGCCGGCCGACAGGTTGGCCGTGTCGGCGGTGATGTTGGCTTCCTCGATGGTCAGCTCGGTGTCGGTGATGCCGAGCACCAGATCTGCCCGCAGACGGTTCTGCAGTTGCGCGTCGGTGAAGAACATCGACCGGCGGGTCTCGGCGACCAGATCGTCGTCGAGCTTGATCCTGACGTTCGGATCGTAGGCGCCGTCGCCATATCTGTCGTGGATGCGATGATAGGCCTCGGTGCGCGCCCTTGCTTCCTCGTCGATCTCGTCGATCGTCAGCGGCTTGCCACCGCCCTCGCCGGTCAGCATTGCCTGGACCTGCGCGTCGGTGAACTTGTACTCGAAACTCCGATCATAGCCACGATCGACAATCTGCTTGTCGACGATCTCGCCGGTTGCGTTGCGGGTGATGACCGTTTCGCGCCGCACCGACCAGTAGAACTCGTAGTCGGCCCGTTCGGTTGCCTCCAGGCCACGCGTGGTTTCCTCGATGCGCTCCTCGGAAGCCGCGTTGCGCAGATCGCGAAGTCCGATCTCGTCCCACAATTCGTCGAGAAGGCCGTCGATGGCGCGGCGGTCGGGAACCGCATTGTCATTGGCATCGGTGATCGAGCGCGTCGAGGTCAGCAGCACCTCGCCATCGGTCGACTGGACATTGCCCACAGGCAGATCGGTGAAGGGCGAACTGATGGAAATGTTGCCCAACGCCTGCGCGTCCAGACGCGTTGCCACAATGGCCGGCAGCGGTCCCTGCTGGGTTCCGATGGCGCCGCCCTCGGCGATCAGCTCCAGCGTGTCGGCGCCGAACACGGGATTGGGCCGGTTCAGGCGGTTTTCGCGGAAGATCGAGCCCGGTGCCACAAGGCGTACCCGGTTGCCTGACACCTGGCTGACGGTGATGTTGCCGGACAGCTCGCGCAGCAGCACATCGCCGCCATTGGACTGGGCGAACAGGCGCGCGCCGTCGTTCTGCTCGACCACCATCTCCGCGACGCCTGTGCGTGCCGTACGCAGGGGCGGCCCAAAGCCACCCGGACCGACCCTGCGCGTCGTGACGAAGTCCGCGCCCGTGATGTTGCCGGCCGCTTCGAAGCTGGCATTGTCGAGGAACAGGACCGCGTTGCCGCTCTCGGCGGAAATCGAACCGCCGGTCGAGTTGACGATCGTGTCTCCGGCGACGTTGAACACATTGCCCGCAAAGCGGACATCGCCGACCGAGTCGATGGTGACGGCCGATGTCTCAAAGCCTTCGAAGCCGATGGAAATCGGGACGTTCGCCGCAATCTCGTGATTGTCGAGCTGGTTGAAGGAGCGCACGATCTCGCGGCGATAGTCGGTTTCCCATTTCACCGGAATGCCAAGGAACCGTTCGACAACGCGGCGCTCGCCCACGACCGCCCAGTTGCCGGTCTGCGTGGAGACGCCCGTCACGTCGCGTCCGTAGTCGTAGGGCGTTGCCAGATCGCCGGCGTTGGTCGTGACCAGGGTCGCGATCGAGCGAAGTTCCTCATCCTCGAAGACGACTTGCGAAGAGGTGCTGAGCACCGCCTCTTCCTCGTAATTGTTCAGAATGAAACGCTCGGTCACCGTCTTGGATTCGATCGTGACCTCTTCGATGATCCGGGAGCGAGAATATTCGAGCGCATAGTTGCCGGCGATGCTGAACTGCGCCGTGTCCGGATCGAGTGCCGTCAAAACCGGAACGACGGTCGGCGCCCCCGTGAAATTGGCGGTGGCAAGCCTTGTACGTTGAATTTCGCCGCCAAACATCCGGTAGGTGGTGGTCTGGAAAACATCTTCCTGGCCGGGCGGGCGGTCCAAAACCTTGTTGCCAAGGTCAGTAATCGTGATGAAGCCCTCGACCGGCTGGGTCGCGGTGTTGATCGACGAGAAGACGACAGGCAGATCGGACATGTTGTTGACAGTGACGCGGCCGTAGCCGTTGGCAGCCGTGATGCGCGCTTGGTTTTCGGTCGGTCCGTTACGCCAATTGCCGCCGGTCGAGATGATCCGGCCGACCAGTTCGACATAGCCGCCCTTGGTGATCATCGGGTCGACTTCCAGTTCGCCCGTTTCGACATTGTACCAGACCGATACGTTGCCGTTGATCAAAGGTGCCTGTCCGGCCGCACCCAAGGTTTCGTCGCCGATCAGCAGGTTCCCCTCGTCGCGCACGGGACGCGAAATCAGGATGCGGCTGCGACCGGCGATTTCGCTCGGTGTCAGATTGGCAAGACGCGTCGACAGATAGGGATCAATGCCGAGCGACCAGTCGGTTTCGCCCGATTGGATCGTGCCGTCGATGTTCAGCGTATCGGCATAGATGTAGACGCCGCCGATGGCGCGGATCTGGCCATTGCCGCGCTTGCGCTCGAAGGCCGGCACGCCTGCATTGGCGAAGGCGATCTGGGCCAGCACCCCCTGGGTGCCGATCGCCGAAGCCTCGCCGCGGCCGATCAGATAGCCCAGATAGGCCTCGTCCGACATGTTTTCATAGTTCTCGAAGAAGTCGCGATAAAGACCGGCCGGATCGCGGCCGCCGACGGTCGTCACGCCGGGCGGCGCGGACAGGAAGAAGTCGCCGCCCGCATCGATGACGACATTGCGGCCGGAAATGTCCGCATCGAGCACCAACATATTGCCGTCCAGCGTCGAGACGGTGATGTCGCCATTGAGGTTTTCGATGTTGCCCGAGATGATGATGTCGGACCGGTCGTCATCGCCAGTGCCGATATAGGTGCCCGAGATCGAGATTGACGGCGGATCGTTTTCGGACGGCCGCACGTCAAGCTCGGCAGCGATGAAAGCGTCTTCATCGACACGGTTGAGCACATCGGTATTGTTGCGCACGGCGACGCCGTTGACCCTGATCTCGCCGCCGGCCCGGAACGGCACCTCGGCGCCTTCGACTTCCAGCAGCGCGGCCGACTCGTTGGTGATGCGGATCAACGCATCGCCATTGGCCTCAAGGATGCCGTCGCCGCCGATTGCATCGGTGAAGAGCTCGATGTTGCCGACCGACGCAACGATCGGCGAAACCGTCACGACATCGCCGCGCGCATTGGCCCCTCCCAGACGTGCCAGACGGGCGTTGAGGCTGTCGATCTCGGCCTGGAGCCGGGCGCGCAATGCGTCGGCGTCTTCGTCATAGATATCGATATCGTCGAGTTCAGCCTGCCGTTCGGCAATGAACGCAACCAGCGCGGCATTGCGCAATTCGTTGGTCTGGTAGTCGACCGTGATCCCTTCACTGCTGCCGCCAAGGGTCACATCGCCATTGAGCGCAATGTCCACCGTGGTTTCGGCGAATGCACCCGCCACGACCTCGCCACGCACAATCGCGCGTGAAGCGGACAGGTTGCGAGACGTGCCGCCGGTCCGGTCGAGCGAGACCTCATTGGCGCCGACGACATTGCCGAAGAAATTGATCACAGCCTCGGCAGCGCCCGAATAGAGGTTGGAGACGCTGTAATAGCCGTAGGGGTCGACAAAGCCTTCATCCGCGACAAGCCGCACATCGCGCGCGGCGCGTATCGCGCTGTTCGGTCCGATCACAAGACGTGCATTGATGTCGGCCTCGGCGAGAGCGGTTACGCCGGCTGGCACCGGAACCGCCGTGCCGTTGAAGACGCGCGTCTCGGCGTTGAGGCCGATCTCTTGCTGGCGTGTCGCCGTTCGGCCGTTCAAGAGGCGCACGCTGCCGGCACGCGAGGACACTTCGGTCGCGCCGGACAGCGTGATTGATTGGTCAGCATCGAAGAACAATTGTGTCGAGCCGTCCGGCGCCCCGGCAAGGCCATAGGCGGCGACATTGCTTTCAAGGCTGGCGTCAACATCGTTGGTCACCGTCACAGTGATATCGTCGAACGCTTCGATCTCGGCGTCCTCGAACAGCACGTCGGCGGTGTTCACGTCGATCCGCATCTCGCCGTCGCCACGCGGTATTGCAACGGCACCGCCCGTGTCCAGTTCGAGCCGGTCCAACAGATCGAAGCTGTTGTTCAGCGCAATGTCGATGCCTTCGCCGGCTCCGAACGGGCTGATGATCTGTTCCAAGCGACCGCCGACATAGATGTCGCTGTCGACATTGACGATCGTATCGCTGCGGACGCTGGACCCACTGGCAACGCCACCGGTCGTCGTGCGGATGTTGAACCCGTCGGCCAGCTTGGTGATCTGCTGCTGCGACGTTAAGGCGACGGTCGGCGCTTTCAGATGCGAGCCGATCTCAACGGAGATCGTCGCATCGACCCGGGAATCGAGCGCAGTGCCGCTGGCCCCGGCGAACGAGGCCTGAAGCGAGTCGGCCTCGACCTCGAACGTGCTTGTGCGGTTGGCGGCAACATCGATGCGGCCGAGCGCCGTGATTGCGCCGCCGGTCAGGGAGACGGTCGTGGTCGGCGTCATGACAAGGTCGACCTTGGAGGCCTGCAGCGCAAAGCCGCCGCCCTGACCCGAGACCGACTTGCCGAAGGTGGAATCGGCGGCCGTTGCGCCGACGAACACATCGCCCATGGTCCCGCCGCTGCCGGTCAGGCGTACCCGCGTGGATGCCGTGCTGGACATGGTCGCTTCGGTGAGATTGGCGCCAGCGGCGGCAAGGCCGAGCGCAAATCCGTCGGTGCGCGACTCGATGCCGCCATTGGTGCGCGCGTCGATGACGATGTCGCCGTCGACATCAAGGGACGCAATGGTCAGATCGATGACCGACCGGCTTTCATTGACCGCATTGGCGCGGGCGCCCTGGCCGCCCAGCAGGCCGCCGCCGGCGGCCGAGATTGCGCGGGCATCGACGAGGCTCAAATCGTTGGCACCCATCGAGACCGCATCGTTGGTGATGATGGAGAGCGTTCCGACCCGGAAACGTGCACCCGCGCCGGTAATCTCGGCGATGCCCTCGCGCCGTGCGACGGCACTTGAGACGCCAACCGAACCGCCGCCGGAAATCGCGACACCGGTCGCGCGCGACGTGACGTTTGCCGCGTTGGCCGCACGGATCGTGACGGCATCGAGTGTGGTGATGTCCGCGGTGCCCAGATCGATGCTGACGCGCGCCTCGTCGCGCGTGTCGGTGACAACACCGACGCCGGCAATGATGCCGCCGGCGGCGGCAACGCCTTGGCTGCGCAACAGGCCTTCGCGCTCGGCGGCGACATCCACATTGCCGCCGCTGATGGTGACATCGCTCAAGGCTATGTCGATTTCGGTTTCGCGCTTTGTGCGCGCGATCGCGCCGCCATTGGCGATGGCGCCGCCGCCGGCCGAGACGGTGCTCGCCCAGGTCTCGCCCTCCTCCTTGGCACTGATCGCCACCGTTCCAAGGCCGGCATTGATGTTGACGTTCGAGCCAAACTCGACATCGATCGTCCGCGACAGGGTCGTCACCGCAATCGCCGCATTGACCGAGACCAGCCCGCCGCTGCCGGCCACCGCCACCTGGTTGCCGAGCGGGTTGCCGTCATCGTCGACATCGCGCTGGCCGGTCTGGTCGACGGCGCTCGCGCCAATCGTCACGTCACCGCCGCGAATATCGACATTGTTGCCGATGTCGGTGACGATGGTCGAACCGCGCTTCAGCGTGACAACGCCACCAGCGACGCCGGCATAGCCGCCGATCGCCGCGGCGCCCGCCCGCATCTTGATCAGCCCGTCCTCCCTGGCCGCGATGTTGATTTCGTCGCCGGCTTCGAGCCGCGTGCCATTGCCGATGGAGACGCGCAACGCATCGATCTGTCCGGTCGCATAAACGCTGGCCAGATCGACGCTGTCGCGATCATTGGCAGCTTCGTTCAGAAGCGATCCCAACTGGCTGTCGGCATTTACCGGGCTATCGCCCTCGGCCTCGAAGGGATCGCCGTCCATGCCGGAATCGACCTCTTCGACCGTCTCGCGGCTCTCCTCATCATCCGCCGACGCGGCAAAGCTGGCGACCAGCGCGGCGCCCGAAAAGCCGACAGCGCCGCCGCCGACGGTCAGCGCGTTGGCGGTCAGGTCACGCACGCCGTCGGCCTGGACGGTGATCGTGTCCTGAGCGGTCAGCGTCACGCCACTGCCGATCGATGCTTCGACCGTGTTGCGCACATTGGTGATGCCGATCGAGGCACCGATGCCGACAAAGCCGCCGGCGACCGCGCCGACCGTCATCGTCTGATCGAAACCTTGATAGGCATGGACATTGACATTGCGCGGGGCCGGCGCGCCGGTTCCAACGCCGAAGTCGGTGTTGTTGCCGATGCGCGCGAAGACCTGCTGCTCGAACTTGGTCACCAAGATCGAGCCGCTGACGCCAACCAGCCCACCGGCAGCACCGGCGACGACCGAATTGGTGCGCACCAGCGAATCGGCACGGATGTCGAGATCCCGACTGACACGCAGGCTGGACGCATCGCCAGCACTGCCGTTGAGGATCTCGGCACGGGTCTCGTCGCGCGCGTTGAGGATCACCACGCCCCCGGCGACGCCGGCAATTCCGCCGGCAGCGGTGGCCGCATTGTTGACGATGTTGCGCGGCGAGGCGGCCAGAAGTTTCGTGTCGCGGCCGCTGATCAGTGTCGAATCGTAGACCAGCGTGCGTGTGGCGTTGGTCGTCACAAGGCTCTCGACAATGCCCGCAACGCCGGCATAGAGCCCGCCGGCGACGGCGATCGAGTTCTTCTGCAGCTTTTCAGGCGCCGCTGCGGTCAGGATGATGTCGCGGTCGGCATCGATCGTGCTGCCGATGACTTCTGTGGTGGTGGACTTCTTGAGCGAGCCAACTTCGACCAGCGCGCCGACGCCGGCGCCGCCAATGCCGACCGCTGCGGTCAGCGAGAAGGTGAAGATGTCGCTCTGATTGTAGGCTTCGGCGGTGACGTTCTGGCCGGAAACCACCGTGCTGTCGACGATCCGCGCCTGGACATCGTCGCGCACCAGAAGGACCGGCACCTGAAGACCGATGGCGACCGAGCCGGCGCCAGCGACCGAGATGGCGATCGCCTGAAGGGACGTCTGGTTGTCGGCCAGAACGGACACGCCGCTGATCGCCGTGTCCTCGCGCTCGACATAGTCGGTCCGCACGTCGCCGGTGGCGGCGCGCGTGATCGTATCGATGCCTGAACCGAAAGCGCGGGCCGTGACGCTCGAATCAACGATCTCGGAGACGACCTCGGAGGCCATCGATATCACCGAGACCGACACGCCGATGCCGACCGAGCCGCCGATGGCAATCGAGCCCGTGGTCTGGCTGGCGCCCAGTTCGCGGCTGGCCGAATCGTCTCCGCCACCGACGCCCGACAGCACGCCGCCATTGATGGCGCGCACGAGCACGCTGTCATCTGCCGTCACGGTCGAATCGACGACCCGCGCGGCGGCCACATCGCGCTTGATCGTGATCGAAATCGAGCCGGTGATGCCGGCAGAGCCGCCGCCTGCGGCACCCACCGCCGCGGCGGTCAGTTCGGAATCGCCGAACGTGTCCACGATTACGTCATCGGTGGCCGTCACGATGGAGTTTTCGATCAGCGCGACGCTTTCGCCCTTCTGCTCGGAAATGCCCAGCGTCGCGCCGACGCCGGCGCTCGAGCCGACAGACGCCTGAAGCACGAAGGCATTCATTTTCTGCGAGCGGCGGGTGGCGACGACGACACTTCGGTTGGTGTCGATTTCCGCATCCAGCACATTGGCGCGCGTGACGCTTTTTGCGCTGTTGACGCCGACCGAAAGGCCGATGCCGACGCCCGTCGACGCGCCCACCGACACGCCGAGCGTCAGCGCATCGCCTTCATCGACGCTCGACACGGACACGGTCCGGCCGGCATCCACCATGACATCGGAGATCGTCGCCTCGGTCTGCGCGTCCATGTCGGACACGGCAAGGATCGCGGCGACGGCGACATTGCCGCTTGTGGCCGTGACCGAGCCGGCAATCGCCCGCGACTGGCCGTCGGAGGTTGCATCGACGGTCAATTCGCCGACGCGGATCGCGCTTCCGGTCGATGGGAAGCGTCCCGCGCCGTCGACGCGCGCACGAACCAGTTGGTCGTGCCGGCTGATGCCAGCGCCGGCGCCGATGGCAACGGCGGACTGGCCTGCCGATGCGCCAGCCGAAAGGCCCAAAGCGCGCGCCGTCGAAGAGGCGGTGATGGTCGCATCGGCAAGTTCGGCGGTCGAGCGGTTGCCAAGCACCAGATCGGCGGACACAAGGCCGCCGAGGCGCGCCCAGCCGAACGAGGCGCCAATCGACACGCCGCCGCTGCTGCCGCTCGAACCGTCGCCGCCATCGCCGTCCGGGCGGTCGCCGCTGGCCTCGCCGCCCGCCTCGCTCAAACCGCCATCGTCGTCGCCGCCGGGAAGGCCGAACAGATAGATGTCGATGAGGTTGGACAGGACCGTGTTGGCCACATCGCGCGCCGTGATCGAGATGCCGTTTTCATCGATCGTGACTGCGTTGGCGGCTTCACCGATCAGACCGCCCGTATCGAACCCGATTGAGAGCTGTCCGGCGATGGACGACACCTTGCGGTCGTCTTCGGCGCGGATCAGCGTGTTGTCGATCACCGTCAGGCCGGTGTTGTCGGCGACCTGGACGCGCGCCTCGACGGCCAGATCCATGCGGCGGGTCAGGTCGGCCCGCTCGCTGGCGCCAAGTTGAAGATGGTCGGCCACCGACCCGCCAATGTCGTCGCGGGTCTGCTCGTTCTGGGCCTCATGGGCCTGGCTGCGCTCGCTGGGATCGAGGATGACCGCGCCGGCCGGGCGCCGGCCCATCTGCGTGTAGGCGAGCGAGCCGACGAGGCTGAAGCTTCCCGAACCGGTCGCCGCCCCGATGGCGATGTTGGCCGCCTGGCTTTCATCCTTGGCCCGGACGACGAGCCCGCCGTCGATGGTCAGATCGTCGGTGACGAGCACTTCGGCCAGCGTGCGGCCGCCGGTCTGGAGCACATTGCCGCCAATGCCGACGGCTGCGTTGGCCTCCTGGGCGGTGACCGAGATGCCGATCAGCTTGTCGCGGCGCAGCGCCGAGACATCCAGACTGCCATCAACCGTGCCGCCAAAACCGCCCGACGCCTGTGCGATGATGTCGCGGTTCGACGTCAGCCATCCGGCCTGGATCGCAGCGGCAAAGTTGCCGCCGCCGAAGTTCATGCCGACGACGGTGCCGGTGAGCCCGGCCTCGCCGATCGCCACGATCTCCGTCTGGTCCGAGAAATCGAGTGCGGTATCGGTCACAAGCGCATGCACATCGAGCCCGGTGCGGGCATAGGCGACACCGCCAACAATGCCGACCCCGCCCGAATTGGCGCGCGCGATGGCCGCAGCCTGGAGTATCGACTTGTCTGTTGCGGTGATCGTCGCGGTACCGCCGGACAGATCGGTGTCGCGCGCCTCGGCCAGAAGCGTGCCGTTGATGGTTGCGCTGGAGACCATGACGTCAAGCGCGTTGTCGCCCGAGCCGGTCTTGCCCGAACGGGCGAGCACGCGCGTTTCCTGCCGTGCATTGACGTCGACGTCGCCATTGCCCGCATCCACGGTGCCACCGACGATGCGGGCGCTCGTATCGGCCGTCAGGTCGGTGACGATCACGCCGATCGCGCCGGCCGTCTCGGCATCGACCGACAGGCCCTGCCGGTTGATCAGTTCGCCTTCGCTGGTTGCCCTCACCCGAGCCGAAGAACCGGCGATGTCAGTGTCGGCGATCAGTGCCCGGGTCGTGCGGTCGGAAACGGCAACGCCGACGCCAATATTGCCGGCAATGCCCTCTTCGCTTTCGCCGCCGCCCTTCTGCATCACGTCGACGTTGCCCGATTGGGTGGCCGAGACGGTCACGGCGGCGTTGCCGGTCACGGCGGCATCGGTGATCCGGGCGCGTACCAGCCGGTCCTCGACGACGATCGCCGCGGATGCGCCGATGCTGACATCGCCGGCGGCAGCGTCCGAACCGATCCGGGCCCGGCTGCTGGCGCTGTCGGTGCCGCTCACCGTGACCGCGCCGGCTTGAACCGAACCACCCACAATGTCGGCTGTAACGTCGCGATTGGTGACGTTGACCGCTGCCGCGGCGGCAAGTGTGAAGGAGTCCGATGAACCGCTCGACGCGGCCGCGCTGTCCATCGAACCGTCGCGCTGGGCGCTGACGGTGACGGCGCCCGCCGAGACCGTGCTTTCATCGATCAGGGCGCGGACCGTTTCATTCTGGACGTTGCCGGCAAAGGCGATGCCGACCGAGAAACCGCCGGAGCCGTCGCCGCGGCCCTCGCCTTCCCCGCCGGCCTCTTCGCCACCCGGCGCATCGGGTGCGTCCGGTGCATCGGGTGCATCAGGTGCGTCCGGTGCATCCGGATTGTCGGGCGCATCGGGGTCATCGCCGCTGTCATCGTCTTCGGCAACGCCGCGGACAGCGCCGGCCAGAAGCAGGGACGAACCACCATTGCGTGCCGAAACGGTCAGCCCGCCACCGCCGAGATCCTGATCGATCACCGTATCGCTGACCAGCGCCTCGGTGACGACAGTGCTGACATCGACCGACGCACTGCCGAGGACCGTGCTCTTGACGGCCGCCCCGCCGCGCCCGGCGGAGAACAGGTTCATCGTCGTCGTGTCGAAGGCCTGGACGAAGCTTGCGCCGTCATCGAGACGCAGTTCGGCGGCGCTGACGGTCGCGCGCGTGGTCCGGTCGATCCGGCCGAGCGCGACCGAGGCCGCAATGCCGATATCGCCGGCGCCATCGACCGCCGAACCGGCGGCCGCGAAGTTGCGCGTCGTGCTGGAGGCGATGACGGACAGGTTGCCGTCACCGCCCGAAACCGTATCGACAATGGCGTTGTGTTCAATCCGGGCGGTGGCGGTCACATCGCCGAAGATGCCCGAGAAATCGCCGGCCAGCGCAAAGCCGAACTCCTTGCCGTCCGCCGGGCTGTCCAGATTGTCATTTTCGTCATCCGGATTGGCCGGATCGTCGGTCTTGGTGTCGGCGGCCTTGTCGGCGAGATCGTCGGCGTTGGTGGCTGCACGGTCGCCGAGCAGCTTGACCGGCAGTTCGGTCTCCTTGCGACCGTCGGGCTCTCCGTCATCGTCCTCATCGACGGCGGTGTCCTCGGTAAGTCCGGCGCCTGCGACCGACGTGACGATCGTGTCGCCGCCGATCAACGCAGCAACCGTGGTGGACCCGAGGGACCAGTCGCCCGTGTAAGGCGATGTCTTGTCGGGATTGGTGACGATGGCGGCGTCCGCGGTCCGGTCGGCAAAAACCAGGGCCGGCGAAACGCCGATCGACGTGCTGCCCGAAGCGCCGCTGCCCGCATCGGCGAGAAGCGTGCTCGTGTCGGAGGCAAAGACCGAGGTTTCGGTCGTCTTGTAGAGCGTGGGATCAACCAGTATCGCCCGCGCCACGCCGTCATAATCGGTCATGGCGAAGGCAATGTTGAGCGCAAAGCCCTCCGCGTTGCCGTAAGACGCGGCGGCCGTCGCCGCCGTCAGATCGTTGGTGGCCGAAAGGCTGAGTGCGCCAATCGAGCCGTTGCTGGCCCCGCGTGCATCGGCGAGCGGCGCGTCAAACAGAGCTTCAGTTGTCGGACGAAGGATCAGGACATGGCCGCTGCCTCCGACGCCGAAGCCGTCCGACGCGTTTGGATCGACATTGTCGCGGCGCGACGCAAAGCCGCCATTGGTGAGCGCGGTCAGCCCGAGCGACTGCGCGTCGATGGATCCGGGCGCATCGGTGGCCGCGAACCGCGCCGTCGTCTGCGACCGGAAGCGGTGGATCGCGACATCGACGGCAATCGCCGCCTTGTCCCCATCGGTCTGGGTCGACGTGACGATGTTCCAGTTGTCATCGCCGACCAGAGCGTCGGCCGACAAGGGACGGCCGTCGATGTCGACGTACCCGCCGCCGCCACGCTCGAACATGGCGTCGCGGTCGAGCACCGTGTCGTCGCCCGGATCGTCCGGCGTGCCGCCATTGTCAACAAACTGGCCGTTCGGGCTGTTGGCAAACACGATCTGAGGCAGGCTGGTGGTTGCGTTGACGGCGATCGATCCGGCCGTGGAGGTGAAGAAGTTGCGGCCGAGCGCCGCATCGGTGGTCAGGTCCCAGTCACCCAGCGGCACGGCGACAACCGCGCCGACGCGCGGCGTGTCAGGACCCGTCCCGATGGCAGCGCGGGTCTCCTTGGAGAAGTCCTCGATCCGTGTCGCCGCGCTCAGCGCAAGGCTGCCCGAGCCGGTGTTCCAGCCACCAAGGATGGTCGAGCCGACATAGAGCGGCTCGGCCGCATCGGGCTCATAGCGCTCGCCGCCCAACCGGGCGATGGTCACATCATCGTGGCGTTCAAGGTTAAAGGCGAGCGCAAAAGCATCCTTGAAGGTGGCGCGGGTTTCCGGCGCATCGCCGCCGCCGGGCGAGGCCGGCTGGTCTTCCTGAACGTCCTCCTGCGTCTCGTCGGAGACGTCCATCAGCGCGGTGGCGAGTTTGCCGATCTTGTCGGGATCGCCGTCGCCAGGCCGGTCGTCGGGATCGCCGTCGTCCTCACCGCCATCGGCGGGGTCTTCGGCGCCGGGCACGAGCGTGCCCGCGGACGCGATCGCGCGTGCCGAATAGTTGGTGTAGACGTTCTCCGCCTTGACGGTGACGGGCGCGCTGCCGTCATGGAAGATGGTTGCACCCGACGCGACTTCGGTGACGGTGTCGGCGAGCGAGACAATGCCGGCAATCGCCAAAGCCGAGGCCGTGCCGTCGGCAGCGACGACTTCAAACTCGAGATCATGCTCGGTGCGTGCAGCGATCGTCAGCGCGTCGCCGGATATGAAGCGGCTCGTGGTGAAGGTCGTGTTGTCACGCCGCCAAGACGGCACAAGTTCCTGCTCGGCATCGATCAGAATCCGGTTGTCGACCGAACGCAGCGACAGGATGCCGGCCGCCTTGATGAAGCGCTCGGCCCCTGCGGTGGCCCGGATCGTATGGTCCTCGATCGCGGTCGAGGAGATCGTCATCGTGCCATCGTTGAAGGCATCGAGATCGGTCGATCGGAAGATGATACGCGAATTGGTGTCGGTGATCCCGATTGCTGCGGCAATCGTGTCCGAGGACGCCTCGATATCGAGCCCGGTGCGTGCGGTCGACGCCACTTCCAGCGTGCCGGCCTGACCTTTGGGCTGGCCGTTCTGGTCGGCATTGGGATCGACCTCGACGTTGGAATCCTCCAGCAGAACGGTTGAGTCGGCAATCAGGCGCAGTGGCGCGACGGTGATGGACAGGCCCTTCAGTCCGCGACCGCCCTCCTCCTCGCTCTTGCGCGACTCCTCGCCGGCATCGCGGACGAGATCGGCCACCGCGTCCATCTGCTCGGCATCGGCGACATCAGCCTTTTTCGGCTCGTCATCGGCGTCGGGGTCCGCCGGTGCGCCCGGGTCTTCGACGGGGTCGGGTTCGGAGCGCAGAGAACTGGCCCGGATGGTGATGTCCGGCACCGCATGGGCCGTGATCTCGATGTCACGACCATTGTCGGTGATCTCGACGAAGCACTCTTCGCAACCCTCCCCGTCAAAGCCGCCCTCGCCATCGCCGAAGTCGCCTTCGCCGTCTCCAAAGTCCCCTTCTCCGTCGCCCTCGCCACCCGAACCAGTGTTTTCAAACGGGCCGTTGCCGGTGCCGAAACGGATCGACGCATCGAGCAGTTCGGTGCGCGCCACCGCCTGGACACGGGCAAAATTGGCGGCAACCGAAACGCCCCAGCCATCGTCGGCGCGGCCGGTGGTGCCATTGATGACCAGGTCCAGGGCCGACCGGTCGCGCGAGCGGATCGACAGCGGTTGGAGGGAATTGTCCTCACCGACCAGATCGGCGCCGTATTCGATGTCCGTGTCGCGCAGGATCGTCGTCGTTTCCTGTTCGATCGCGGTCAGCCCGAAGCTGCCGGAAATGCCGATGCCGCCGGTCGCGGCGGCGGTCACCGCGCTCGATTGGCCATAGGCGATATCGGTCAGCGATGTGACGGAAACCTCGCCCTCGACATCGACATAGATGTCGTCCGCGTCATGCTGGCTGAACACGCCGTCGCGGTCGGCGATGCCGGCTCGCGTGGTGACATCGGCGAAAAGGCCGCCAAAGTCGCCGGCGAAGGTGAAGCCGCCCTCGCTGTCCTTGTCGGGCGCGCCGCCACCGATCGCCTGCTTGACGCGGTCGGCATCTTCCGTGCCAAGCGTGTCAGGATCGATCGTGGTCTTGTCGTCGGGTTTTTCATCGTCGTCGGGCCCGTCCGGGGCCGGATCGGGTGCGCCCGGATCGCCATCGGCATCGCCGGCGCCACCGGCCGAGACCGTGCCGCCGACAATGACATTGCCTTCGGCCTCGGCCGCAATGGCAAGGCCGCCCAGCATGGCCCAGCCGGACAGATCGGTGTTGGGCCCGTAGGCGAGCGCTTCCTGCTTGCCGAGGACCCGCGCCTCGGTCGTCTTGTCGGCGAAGACCAGGCTCACGCCCACGCCGATCGACGTCTTGCCGTCCGAAGCGCCAGAAACGACGGTGACGGTATCGCCGGCATTGGTCGCGGTCAGGACGAAATCGCCGGCGATCTCGAAATCGGTCTGGTGCCCGACAAAGGCCTGCACCACATCGTCGCGCTGGGTCAGGGCAAGCGCACCGGCAAAGTTGGTCTTCTCGGCCGAGCCGTGGGCGCGCGCATCGGCAAACACCAGCCGGTCATCGAGCGCCGAGACGTTGACGGCCTCGATGTTCTCGGTCGCCTCGATGATCGCGCCGTTTTCGACATTGGCGAGCGCCAGGCCGTCCATGTCGATCGTCGAAACCGAAGCGCCAAAGCCCGAGCCCTCGGCGGAACCGACACTATCGCCGGGCGCGCTAGCCGACGCGCCCCAGGCGCCCCTCAGCGCGGCGCTGACCGACCAGATCTCGTCCTGATCACCCTCGTCAATGTTGTAATCGTCGCCATTGTCCTGAACATGGGTGCCCGCGCCGAGCGCCGCCTTCGCCGTCTGGTCGCCGGTCAGGCGCGAAAAGGAGAAGCCGATGCCGAGTTCGTCGCCCGCGCCAACCGTGCGCGCCCGGCTGAGCGCGATCGGCTCGTCGTCGGCGTTCGCAAAGATCGGACCGTTGCCATCGGACCATGCGCCGATCAGCGAGGGATCGGCATCGGGGTCCGCCTCGCCCAGGATTTCAGCCTTACGGTCGGCATGGGCGGTGTCGAGAAGGTCGCGATCGGCAATGTCGGGTGCGATGTTCTCGGCGATGATCGAGACCGAGCCGGGCGTGACTATCGTCGGCTCGACCGGAATGAACAGCGGATCGCCCGGCGACGGTTCGGTGAGCTTGGCGCCTGTGCGGGCGTCAGCGGTGACATCCCAATCGGACAGGCTGAACGCGCCGAGCGCCACGAAACCACCGCCCGATTCCAGATCGCTCTGCGACTGGCCCGTCAGGCCGCCCGGCGTGTCTTCATCGGGCAGATCGGCAGAGCCTGCAGCCGCGAGAGCCAGTTGCGAAACCGCGCCGAGCTGGTTGCGCGCGGCGATGACAACGCCGGTCTCATCAAGACCGAGATCGGGGGCATTGCGCTGATCACTGTCGGGTTCGACCAGAACGAGCGGTGCGCCGAGGCGGTTGCCGTTGTTGCCCTCCGTGTCGAACGTGAAGTCCTTGTCGCCGAGCAGCGTCTGGGCTTCGGCATTGTGGTTGGCGATGGCAATCGCGATCGCGTAGGCGTTGCCGCCGGGATCGTTGCCGGAGTCATCGGGCTTTGGAGCACCACTCTCATCGCCGACGCCGGAGGCATCGTTCGCCGCGGACGTCGCGGCGGCCAGGACCGGCAAGAGCTGGCCGCGATTGTCCTCGGGCGTTGCGTCGGGATCGCTGTCGTCGGGGCTTTCATCGTCGGTCAGCGTGCCCCCTGTCACGCGCGCGGACAGATCAAGTGTCTGATAGTCGTTGAGCGACTCGACGGTGATCCTGCCCTTGGAATTGGCGAGTTCCGTGCCGACCGCGGTCGTCGCGTCGATATCGTCGAGCGAGACCAGGATGGCGCCGCCAAAAGCGTTGTCCGACAGAAGCGCCTCTGCGGCGGCACGGACATCGACAATGTTGGTCGCCGCGATCGAAATGGCTTCCTTGGCCGAAACGCCCGCGTCGGCGACATTGTCCCCTTGGGTCGGATCGAAGGCGGTTTCGCCATCGCCGGACACGATCGTGGTCGCATCGGCCATGCGGATCGTGACCGCAGCGCCGATGTTGACGCCGTCATTCTGGCCATCAAAGCCCCGGGCGGCCTCGGCCTTCAGGTCCTGTGTGGCCTTTGTGGTCGCCGTAAGGTCGACCGAACCGCCGGCCTGGAGCCGGGAATCGGCGATGACCGTCTCGGCAATCGTGTCGGAGACCGAAACCACGACGGCCATGCCGTCCGTTTCGGGACCGATGCGAGTAACGGTGCGCGACTCGGCGGCCGCCTTGATGTCACTGCTGGCGACCAGCGAGGAGTTGGTCACCTCGATGCGGGTCTTAGCCCGCAGATAGGACGGCCAGTTCTCGTAATTGACGCCTTCGAGGATCTGGTCGGCCTTGGTGGCCGCGTTGCCGACCAGCGTAACCAGATCGTCGACCAGTCCGATGCCGGTGTTGTCGAGGCCGAGGCTGGCGATGTAGCCGCTGACGGTGCCATCGACATCGACCAGATTGTCCTTTTCCACCTCAGCGATCAGCCTGATGTCGCCGCCGCGCAGATAGGCGCCGTCAATGGTGATGCCGCTGGCGCTGACCGGTGATGGTTCGGTGGAATGGCCATCGGCGTCGATGCGTTTGGCTTCAAGCGTGATGTCGCCGGCGGCAAAGGTGCTCTTGTCCTCGACGAAGGCGAGCAGTTGGGCACCCTTTTCGATGACGATCTGCGGCGCGACCAATGTGATGTCGCCGGAATCGCCGGTCGACGCCTCGGCGAGGTCGTTCGGATCGCCGCTCACCTTGCGGGTGTTGATGACGGTGCGCTCGGACACCACGATCCGGTCGCCCGCTTCCAACGTCACGTCGACGCCGCCCGTGATCTGGTCGGTATCGACGACCAATTCGTCCGGGTCGATATAGATCGAGCCGCCGCTGCCTGTTTCGGACCATGCGGCCAGTTCGCCGTTCAGTTCGACCAGTTCCTGGGCGGAAAAACCAATATGGCCGCCATCGCCGCTGCCGCGCGCGGCGACGGAAATCGTCGCGCCGGTGCTCAAAACAGACGATCCGGTCGCAAAGACATCAACAGTGCCGCCCTGGCCAGCGCCCTCGCCCTCGGCCAGAACGCGCGCACCCGGCTGGAGACGAACATGGGTGGCACGGACCTTGACGCGGCCGCCAGCGCTGCCCTCGACCGAGACGATGCGGCCGGTGCCGGAGACCGAGACGGTGCCGCCCGCATCAAGCGTGACGCCCGGAGCCGGACCGGCGCCATTGACCGCGCCGGCCATGACCGCGGCGCGGTTGCCACTGCGCACGCTGCCCGAAATGCTGATGTTGCCGCCGGCGCGCAGTCGCACCGCGCGGTTACCGCTGATCGAACCCTGAACGTCAATATCGGCGCCCGACTGCGGCGCGGTGCCGGATATCAGTCGGTCGACGTGCGAGCCACTAACCCCGTCGGCGCCGACGAACTCGTCGACGAATTGCTGGGAAGGCGTCGACAGGCTGACCGATCCGGCCTGCACGGAACCGGACGGGCCGACGACGAAGCCGTTCGGGTTGGCGATGTACAGACTGCCGCCGACCTGGCCGTTCTGCATCGACCGTACGGCGCCGTTGATCTGGCTGCGCGTGCCGTTGACGATGTTGACCGTGCCCTGTGCGCCGCCCGGCACATGAAGGTTGGTCGTCGACCCCGCTCCGGTCGAAAAGCTCGAGAAGGTGTTGACGCCATGACCGCCGACAATGGTCGAGGTGCGCACATCGGTGACCGAGCCGCCCGTGGTGATCGTGGTTGCGGTGCGGCCGTCCGCCGTCACCTGGGCCCGGGCGGGTCCGGATACGGCACCGGTGGCGGCCACAACGCAGAGCATGCTCGCGCTCAAGAACAGGTCGCGCCGCAATCTTGCCAGTGCCATGGTGCCTCCCGACACACGGCCGGTCCGCATGGCGCCCCATGCGGCCGGCGTTTCGCCCCATTGGCGCGGCACTTGGACCAGGCCACGCGCCCCAGATTAAAGCGCGGAGGCACGGCCGGCTGAACGGCATGGTTAGCAAAAAGTGAAGGAAATCCCGCTCTGGCGGTTGTTTTGGCACTGTCGCGTGCGCTTTTACCCCAGTTGGGGTATGGCCCGATCGGCGGCACCCAAGCGCCGCCGAGGGCACTCACTGAGCGTTTTCGGTGTCCGATGCGGCATCGTCGCCGTCGGCGTCATCAGCGTTCGACGGGCCGCCGTCCGCCGTATCCGATCCGGCATTGGCGGCATCGGCAAGCGCGGCAAGGCCATCCTGCAGGCCAGTCATGTCGACGCGAAAAACCAGCGCTTCGGCGCCAAAGCGCGGCCGGTAGCCGGCGATGGCGGTATCGGCGTCGGACAGCGTCTCGATCTGCTGATCATCGATGGCAACCAGTGCCTCGCACAGATCGGTCGCGCAGGACTGCCAGTCCAGTTCCAGCACGTCATCGCTCTCCTGGTCCGGTCTGATGGAGAACCCTGATGGAAAATGGACGCCGATGGGCACGCGTGCGGCGAGGAAAGCACCGGGCTCTCGCGCATTGTCGAAGGCCAGGAACTCGGCAAGGAAGACATTGTCAGCGCTGCGCACAAGTCTTTGATTGAGAACGCAAACCGTCTCGTTGACCGCAAGCGCCTCGCAGGAGACCGTCCACGAGCCAAAACGCTCGCCATTGGCGACGCGCGGCGCCTCTTGCGCAAATGCCGGCATCACCGCTGCGCCGATGCTTGCCCACGCTCCGACCATCCAAACAGAGGCTTTCATCATCAGACCCGTTCCCTATCCTTTGCGGTGCGCGCGGCGCACGTCAGAACCGCAGTGCGACGCGCCCGTCAATGCGCGCCGACCGGCTCGCGTTGAAACCGTTGGCGTTGACAAGTGGCTTGGAGACGAACACTTCTCCCGTGCCCCAATCGCCGATCTGGATGGCGACCCCGGCGCCGACGGAAGCCAAATCGTCCTGTGCGACGCTTGTTCCGGCGACCAGATCAAAACCCTGGCCCAAATCGAAAAATGCAAAAGGCCGCATCGCCCAGCCGGCATCCTCGCCGACCGGCGTATCCAGCTCGACCTGGGTGCGCAGCCAGTAAAAGCTGTCGCCGGCGGCCTGTCCTGTGGGATAACCGCGCACGATCTCCGGCGACGCAATTGTCGTGCGGTAGGCTGTCGGTGCGCGATCCCCGAGTGCCAGCTGCCAGCCGCCGCGCATCGACAGGCCGACACCGTCAACGAGCCGTTGGATGAGCGTCACATTGCCCGCCAGATAGGTCGTGCCAAGCCCGGTCTGGGCGAACACGCGATCGTCCCAGACGACATGGCGGATCAACTGGTCATAGGAGGCCAGCATTCCCGGCTGCTCGTAAACAAAGGTGGCGCCGGCCTGGGCGCCGCCGCCGATCTGGTCGTTGATCCGGATGCCGGCGAGGACGCTCTCGTCGAAAAAGCCGATGACGGAGCCCCGCGCCAGAATGCGGAACTGCGGATCGGTCCTGACGGCGTGGGTGACGCCGAGCTCGCCGTTGAAAGAATGGGCGCGCACCTTCAAGGCATTCAGCGTCTCCGAGCGTTCGAGATCGACCGATGTGAAAACGCGCGTGCCCAGCGCGTTGACCGGGCGGGCATAGCTGACCGATCCGGCCTGCGACCCTTCGGTGATGGTCACCAGCAAACTGAGCGGATCGAGCACGCCTGTCAGCGATGCGTCCGTGAAACCGAACCGTGCACGGTACTCGCCCGTCGACCGCGTTCCGAACGTGTCCGCCGACATGGTGAAGGTGTACTTCTGCGGCTCGGCGAAATCGATCACAAGATCGGTCTGCCCACGCTCGGCTCCGGGGACAAAGCGCGCATCGGCGATTACGCCATCGGTCACCGAGAAGCGCTGGAGATTGGCCTGGATGATGCGATTGTCGGCCAGATCGCCGGGCGCTACCCCGATCCGTTTGCGATAATAGGCGTCGGTTGCCAGACGGCCATTGGGTTGAACGGCGCCGATCCGCGCCTCGAGCAGCTCGATTTCGATGACGCCCGTGCGCGGATCGACACCCTCGATCAAAGCCTGCGCCAGCGCGATATTCTCTGCGTCGTAGAGCGCATTGAACTGCGCCGCCACTTCGCCAAGGGCCGCAATCGCGACGCGGCTGCCGACAATGTTCGCAGCGACCGCATCAATGGCGGACTGGTCGAGATAGGCAGACGGCGAGACGCGCACCTCGCGCACGATGAAGGGCGGCGGCGGGCCGACGACGACCCGCCGGCGGCGCTGAGTTTGCGGCGGCGGTGCGGGCTGCGCGGTCGCGGTTTCGGCAACCGGCGTCTGCCCATTGAGCTCGACAGGGTCAGCCTGCGGCGTGCTCTGGATTTCATCGACAAGCTCTGCGGCTGGCACGACTGGTTCGGTGTCGGTGGCCTGCACCTCGGTCTCGATGGCCGTGTCCGGATCGAGGTCGATCGGCTGGGCGAAGGCAGCCGAACCAAAGCAGGCGATGAGGCCGCCCGTGACAAACGGAAGGGCCCACCGATATCCGTCTCGCAGGGTACGGCCGCCAACCCGCTGCGTTATGCGCCCCATCGCTGCCCCTCAAGCCTGTCCCGCACCGTTGCCGGTGCGAAAACGAATCATGAAATATCAACGCATTATGCAGACAAGGGGCATAGGATTCATCCGCCATTTGGCAAGACCGTTCCCACACCGCGTGCCGGTTGGGCCGCCGATGCAAGCCGAAAAGGCATCTTCAACCGCGACAACCTGCACCTTTACCCCAAATGGTGTATGGTTGTGCCAAGAGAAGGACCGACCCGCAGCCGATGTCCGACAACAATCTGCCCCAAATCAACCCGGAGCCCGAGCTGCTGGAGGCGATCTACCGCACCGCGGTCACGCCGGACAGCTACGACATGCTGATGGCACGCTGGCAGCGCCATCTTGAGCAGGCCGTCGAGGAACTGGGCAGCGAAAGGGAAGCGGCCGCCGAGGCGGATGACCTGATCGAGGTGTCCGAGACGATGCCGCACCTCGAGACATCGTTTCAGATCCTTGAAGCGCTGGGCCGCGACAAGCAGGCAGCCAACGGCCAGGTGTACGCAACCGGCAAGCCGCGCTTCATGCTGGGTGCCGATGGCACCGTCTTGTGGTTCAACGGGATCGCGGCGCGCGACCTCGACATCGTCAAGGCGATGCCGCTCTCCGCTCTGCCGGTAACCCGTCCGGGTGCGCAGCTTATCGCCGATGCGCTGGCCGAACTGACCGACCCGCAAGCCATCTTGCGCCCTTTCATCGTGGCGCTTGAGAGCGCCAGTCTGGGCCGCAGCGTCCACATGCTCGCCACGGTCATGGGTGACCGGCCCGAGACCCGGACATTGATGTTCGACCAGGCCGATGTCCGCTGGCACGAGCAGGCGGGTCGGGTGATGCGCGAGGCGTTCGCCCTGTCGGAGTCGGAAGCCGACATCACCGGCATGTTGGTCGAGGGGCGCGAATTGCGCGACATTGCCGAGATTCGCGGGCGGACGCTTGCCACGGTGCGCACCCAGCTCAAATCGGTTCTGAAAAAAACGCACACCCATTCGCAGAATGAACTTGTGCGCCTGTGCACGGTTTTGTCCGCGCACATGCCGGCCAACATCAACAACCGCCGGATCGGTGCCGAAAAGGTGCGGTTCCACGCTCTGCCGTCGGGCCGCACCATTCCCTACCACGTTTTTGGTCCGGAAAAGGGCCGGCCGATCCTGTTCCTGCACGGCATGCTCGATGGCGTACAGGTCACCGGCGAGATCCAGTCGCTGCTTGTGCAGCACAATCTCAAACTGATCGGTCCGGAGCGCCCGTTCTTCGGCTCGGCCGAGGGTGCCGACGTGCCGACTCGACACGCCATCACGGCGTTTGCCGACGACATGCGCGACATGGTCGAGGCGCTCGGCCTGGACCGTTTCGCGATCATCGGACACATGGCCGGTGCGCTTGTCGCCCATGCCGTTGCGGCTCATTTCGGCGACAGGGTGGTGGGAATCGTTCCGATCGCCGGCGGCGTGCCGATCGTCGGTTCAGAGCAGATCAAGATGATGTCGCCGCGGCAGCGCATGGTGGCCTATACGGCGCGCTATACGCCAAGCGCCCTGCCCTTCATCCTCCGGGCCGGCATTCGGCAGCTCGACCATGGCGGAGCCAAGAAGTTCATGGACGCGCTCTACGTCAACTCGCCCGCAGACCAGCAGGCCTGCGCGCGCGGCGAAGTCTTCAACATGGTCAGCGGCGGATACCGCTATGCGATTGCCCAGGGCCACAAGGCGTTCGAGATCGACAGCTATCACGTGGTGCGCGACTGGTCGCATCTGGTCGAAGCGACGGACCGGCCGATCCATCTGGTTCATGGGCGCGGCGATCCGGTTGTGCGCATCGAGACGGTGCGGGCATTTGCCGAACGCCATCGCGACCGGGCGACGCTGCACGAGCACCCCGATCAAGGCCAGCTCGTCTATTACTCCGATCCGGGGTTTCCGCTGTCCATCGTTGCTGGCCTGTTCGAGGCAGGCTGATCACGGCGCGCCGAATGCCCGCTAGAACAGTGCTTTACACGCTTTTGATCCGAGGTCTTGTGAGCCGGGTTAAGGGCCCGTTCCCTAAAGCAAATGGCGCGAGTGACGGGGCTCGAACCCGCGACCTCCGGCGTGACAGGCCGGCACTCTAACCAACTGAGCTACACCCGCATTTGCTGGCCACCGGCATGGCCGGCGTTCGGGTCACTTAAGTGGAAGGGCGGATGGTGTCAAGCGGCCCCGAAGGCGATTGTAGCTGACAACGCCGGGGGTGTGACGGCGCTTGCATGTGCGCCCCGTGCCCATTAGATCACAACGGGCGCACGATGCTTGCGCAAGGGGCGATTAGCTCAGCTGGTAGAGCGCTTCGTTTACACCGAAGATGTCGGGAGTTCGAGTCTCTCATCGCCCACCATTGCCCGCCAAACGCCACGCAGCCGGCGGGATTTCAACGACCGCAGTAACAAAAAAAGCCGCCCGATGCATCGGACGGCTTTTGTTTTCGCGTCGGCCGATCCAGGTCGGCTGCGAGAAGCGTCAGCTGTTGACGGCTTCCTTGAGCGCCTTGCCGGCGGAAAATTTGGGGACGCGCTTGGCCGGAATATCGACGGCGGCGCCGGTCATCGGGTTGCGGCCGGTGGTGGCGGCGCGCTGCTGGACGACGAAATTGCCGAAGCCGAGCACGCGCACATCGCCGCCCGACGACAGGGTCTCGGTGATGGTTGCAAACACCGCATCGACGGCCGATGCGGCATCGCCCTTGGCAAGGCCGGCCTTGTCGGCGACGGCTGCTGCGAGTTCGTTCTTGTTCATGGGTGATCTCCCCTCATTCGGAATTGTTCGGCGCGGGCGCGAATCGCTTACCCATCGGCACGATGGCGCGACACTAGCCGGAATTTGGGCAATTCCTAAGCGTTTAGGCGTCAAACGATCGGCAAATGGCGGAATTCAACACAAAATCACACGGTTGGGCTGTGCAAATGCAGAAAAGGCGCCGTCGAAACGGCGCCTTTGGGTGTGTCTGACGGGATTTGCGCCAGTCAGTGGGCGACGCTGGGCACCGAGCCGGATGCGGCGGCGAGCGCGGCCGCAGCCATCTTCTCGTCCTCCTCGGTCCACTCGATGGGCTCTGGTTCGGCCGTCAGGGCATGGCCGAGCACTTCGCCGATGTGGCTGACCGGAATGATCTCCAGCGCGCTTTTGACATTGTCGGGAATGTCGGCGAGGTCCTTGGCGTTGTCCTGGGGGATCAGCACCTTGGTGATGCCGCCGCGGACGGCGGCGAGCAGCTTCTCCTTGAGGCCGCCGATCGGCAGAACCCTTCCACGCAGCGTGATCTCGCCGGTCATGGCGATATCCTTGCGCACGGGGATGCCGGTCAGAACCGAGACGATGGCCGTCGCCATGGCGATGCCCGCCGACGGACCGTCCTTGGGCGTTGCGCCCTCGGGGACGTGCACGTGGATGTCACGCTTGTCGAAGACCGGCGGCTCGATGCCGAAGTCGATCGCCCGGGACCGCACATAGGACGCAGCGGCGGAAATCGACTCCTTCATCACGTCCTTGAGGTTGCCGGTGACCGTCATCTTGCCCTTGCCGGGCATCATAACGCCCTCAATGGTCAGCAGTTCGCCACCGACCTCGGTCCAGGCAAGCCCGGTGACGACGCCGACCTGGTCCTCCTGGTCGATCTCGCCGAAGCGGAACTTCGGCACGCCCAGATAGTCGTCCAGATTGTCCTCATCGACACGGACGGTCTTGACCTCCGAGCGCAGGATTTCGGTGACGACCTTTCGGGCGAGCTTCATCAGTTCGCGCTCGAGGTTCCTGACGCCCGCTTCGCGCGTGTAGAGCCTGACGATCTTCCGGACAGCTGCTTCGGTCACCTCGAACTCACCCTCCTGAAGGGCATTGTCGCGGATTGCCTTGGGCATCAGGTGCCGGTCGACGATCTCGACCTTCTCATCCTCGGTGTAGCCGGCGATGCGAATGATCTCCATCCGGTCCATCAGCGGCGCGGGGATGTTGAGCGTGTTGGCCGTGGTGATGAACATCACGTTCGACAGGTCGTACTCCACCTCCAGATAGTGGTCCATGAAGGTGTTGTTCTGCTCGGGGTCGAGCACTTCGAGCAGCGCCGAGGACGGATCACCACGGAAATCCATGCCCATCTTGTCGATCTCGTCGAGCAGGAAGAGCGGGTTGGACTTCTTGGCCTTCTTCATGGACTGGATGATCTTGCCGGGCATCGAGCCGATGTAGGTGCGCCGGTGACCGCGGATTTCCGCTTCGTCACGCACCCCGCCGAGCGCCATGCGCACATATTCGCGGCCGGTCGCCTTGGCGATCGACTTGGCGAGCGAGGTCTTGCCGACGCCGGGCGGTCCGACGAGGCACAGGATCGGGCCTTTCAGCTTCTTCTGGCGCTTCTGGACGGCCAGATATTCGACGATCCGTTCCTTGACCTTTTCGAGGCCGTAATGGTCGGTGTCGAGCACCTGTTCAGCCAGTTCCAGATCATACTTGATCTTGGACTTCTTGCTCCAGGGAATGGACAGCATCCAGTCCAGATAGTTGCGCACGACCGTGGCCTCGGCCGACATCGGGCTCATCTGCTTGAGCTTCTTGAACTCGGCCTCGGTCTTTTCGCGCGCTTCCTTGGAGAGCTTGGTCTTCTCGATGCGCTCTTCGAGTTCGGCCAGTTCGCCCTGACCGTCCTCGCCGTCACCCAGCTCCTTCTGGATCGCCTTCATCTGCTCGTTGAGATAATACTCGCGCTGGGTCTTCTCCATCTGCCGCTTGACCCTGGAGCGAATCCGCTTTTCCACCTGCAGGACGGAGATTTCCGCCTCCATGTGGCCGAGCGCCTTTTCCAGCCGCTCCTTGACGGGCAGCGTTTCGAGAAGCTCCTGCTTGTCGCCGATCTTGACGGCGAGATGCGAAGCGACCGTATCGGCGAGCTTGGCATGATCGTCGATCTGGCCGACCGCACCGACCACGTCGGGCGAAATCTTCTTGTTGAGCTTCACATAATCTTCGAACTGGCCGACCACCGAGCGGGCGAGCGCGGCGACTTCCACCTCGTCTTCATCGGGCACGTCGACCGCAACGGCCTGCGCTTCCATATATTCTTCACGGTCGGAAAACCGCTCGATGGTAACGCGCTCGACGCCCTCGACGAGCACCTTGACCGTGTTGTCGGGCAGCTTGAGAAGTTGCAGCACGTTGGCGAGCGTGCCGGTCGTGTAGATTGCGTCGGTCGACGGATCGTCGTCGGCCGCATCCATCTGGGTGGCTAGAAGGATCTGCCGATCGTTCTCCATCACCTCTTCAAGAGCACGGATCGATTTGTCCCGCCCGACAAAGAGCGGCACGATCATGTGCGGGAAAACGACGATATCACGCAGCGGAAGAACGGCATAAAGCCCGTCCGGTCCACCCGCCATCACCGTTTCGTTTGCATCTGTCATGCGTTTCGTCCTTTCAAGGCTTTTGGCCGCTGTCGACCATTTGCCGGATTGGCCGCCGTACCGAAGTCCCGGCGGCAGGTTCGGGCGCGATATGCCCTGATGCTTAACTGGCGCCCGCGGACCGGCATTTCAACCACTTGCGCGGGGCTTCGACGATCACCTTCGCGCCGAACACAGATTCGCGCAATCGCGACAACGGTGCCGCGACGGCAATACCCAAAGATGATTCACACATGCACTGGCCGGTGGCCTCGGACGCCGCTGGCGGCCGGGCCGAATCGTCACGCGCTCTCGGCGGTGGCCTCGGTCTCTTCTTCCTTGTCGGAATAGATGTAGAGCGGCCGGGCGCCGCCGGTGACGACCTCGTCCGAAATCACAACCTCGCGAACGCCCTCCAGCGCGGGCAGTTCGAACATGGTGTCCAACAGGATCGTCTCCATGATCGAGCGCAGGCCGCGGGCGCCGGTCTTGCGCTCGATGGCGCGCCGGGCGATGGCCCGCAGCGCGTCCTCGTGGAAAGTCAGCTGGACATTTTCCATCTCGAACAGGCGCTGATACTGCTTGACGAGCGCATTCTTGGGCGCGGTCAGGATCTGCACCAGCGCGTCTTCGTCCAAATCCTCAAGCGTTGCCAGCACCGGCAGACGGCCGACAAATTCCGGGATCAAGCCGAACCGCAGAAGGTCTTCGGGCTCCACCTTGCGGAACAGTTCGCCGGTCTTGCGCTCGTCGGGCGCTTCGACGGACGCAGAAAACCCGATCGAGGTGTTGGTGCCGCGGTCAGCGATGATCTTGTCGAGGCCGGCAAAGGCGCCGCCCGAGATGAACAGGATGTTTGCGGTGTCGACCTGCAGGAATTCCTGCTGCGGATGCTTGCGCCCGCCCTGCGGCGGCACCGAGGCGACCGTGCCTTCCATGATCTTCAAAAGCGCCTGCTGGACGCCCTCGCCCGACACGTCGCGGGTGATGGACGGATTGTCCGACTTGCGCGAAATCTTGTCGATCTCATCGATATAGACGATACCGCGCTGGGCGCGCTCGACATTGTAGTCAGAGGCCTGCAGCAGCTTCAAAATGATGTTCTCGACGTCCTCGCCGACATAGCCCGCCTCGGTCAGCGTGGTCGCGTCGGCCATCGTAAACGGCACATCGATGATGCGCGCCAGCGTCTGGGCGAGCAGCGTCTTGCCGCAGCCGGTCGGGCCGATCAGCAGGATGTTGGATTTTGCAAGTTCCACATCCTCGTTCTTTTCCGCATGAGCGAGGCGCTTGTAGTGGTTGTGGACGGCAACCGACAGGATGCGCTTGGCGCGCTCCTGGCCGATCACATAGTCATCAAGAACACCAAGAATCTCCTGCGGCGTGGGCACGCCTTCCTTGGACTTGGAGATCGAGGACTTGTTCTCCTCGCGGATGATGTCCATGCAAAGTTCGACGCATTCATCGCAGATGAACACGGTCGGCCCGGCAATCAGCTTGCGGACCTCGTGCTGGCTCTTGCCACAGAATGAGCAATAGAGCGTGTTCTTGGCGTCGCCGCCGCCACCGCTCGAGGAAACCTTGCTCATCGTCTATCCTTTCTTGCGCCGAACCCTATGCGGCCGTATGTCTGGCTGGGCCGACGATCGCGCAATCACGGGGCAGTCAGACCACACGAGGGTCAACGCCCTTCCGGCACCATATACACAAGCAGCAAAGACACAAACCCGACACCCGAATCATCAAAGGCTAAGGCTGCCTTTGTCAACAACACCTTAACGCACCGAAACGCTGCTCATCGGAACCCTAGCGCGTCACGCGACCAGAGCAATGACCAATGCGTGGCAAATGTGCCGCACCCGGCGCGGATAATTGGGTCAGTCCTGTTTGGCTTCGTTCTCCATCGCCTCGCGCGACGTGATGACCTTGTCGATCAGCCCGAAATCCCTGGCTTCCTCGGCGCTCATGAAATTGTCTCGTTCGAGCGCCTTTTCGATCGTCTCATAGTCCTGACCGGTGTGCTTGACGTAGATCTCGTTGAGACGGCGCTTGAGCTTCTGGGTGAACTCGGCATGGATGAGGATGTCGGTCGCCTGGCCCTGATAGCCGCCGGACGGCTGGTGGACCATCACATTGGCGTTGGGCAGGGCAAAGCGCATGTCCTTGGCACCTGCGGCGAGCAGGAACGAGCCCATGGACATGGCCTGACCGGTGCACAGCGTGGAAATGGGCGGCTTGATAAACTGCATCGTGTCGTAGATCGCCAGACCGGCCGTGACCACGCCGCCGGGCGAGTTGATGTACATGGCAATCTCTTTTTTCGGATTGTCCGCCTCGAGGAACAGAAGCTGCGCGCAGACCAGCGATGCCATGCCATCCTCGATCGGGCCGGTGATGAAGATGATGCGCTCCTTGAGCAGGCGCGAGAAGATGTCATAGGCGCGCTCGCCCCGGTTGGTCTGTTCGACGACCATGGGCACGAGATTCATCACGGTATCGATCGGGCTTGGCATGCGTCACCTTTATCGGGGTTTGCCGCGCAAATGCGGCCAGGGCGGCGGGAATCAGTGTCAAACTGGCCACCTAGATAGGGCGCGCACCGGCCGCTTCGCAAGAGAGGCCGACCAATTGGTTGCCCGACCGCCGAAAACGCCCCACAAAGCGCCCGACCACTCCGGCAGGAACACGCAATCGTGAATACAAGCCCCCGACCCAACGACCGTCCGCATGAGCGTTCGATCGACCCGCGCGACCCCCATTTCGTTCAGGACGTCTACAGCGCTTATGGGCTATGGCATGCGGAAGGGCCCGCCTTTTACTGGGAGGAGTATGGCCACTGGTGTTTTGCGGGATTTGAGACAGTTGACCGGCTCCTGCGCGACCGGCGGTTTGGCCGGCAGGTGCTGCATGTCGCAACGCGTGCCGAACTGGGCTGGCCGCCGCGTCCGGATCACCTGGCCAATTTCGACGCGGCGGAGCGTCACTCGCTGCTCGAGCTGGAGCCTCCGGCGCATACGCGCCTGAGGCGGCTGATCACCAAAGCGTTCGTCGCGCGGCAGGTGGAGCGGCTGCGGTCACAGATCCACGGGCTGTGCCACCAACTGATCGACGGTTTCGAGGCGGACGGACAGGTCGAACTGCTGTCGGCCTATGCAACGCCAATCCCGCTCAAGACGATCTGCACGCTTTTGGGCGTGCCAGACGACGCCGGGCCGCGACTGCTTGGCTGGTCGCATGCGATCGTGAAGATGTATGTGCTCGACCCGCCAATGGACGACCAAATCGCAGCCAACGCCGCTGCCCGAGACTTTTCCAGCTTCCTGCGCGGGCAAGTCGCCAAAAAGCGCGCCGCGCCGGACGACGATCTGCTGTCAGCATTGATTGCGGCGGAAGATGACGGCGCGACCCTGTCGGAGGACGAACTTGTGTCGACTGTCATCCTGCTGCTCAATGCCGGCCATGAGGCGACCGTGCACCAGATCGGCAACGCGATGCGCTCGATCCTGGCCTCCGGCGTAGAGCCGCGTGACCTCTTTGCCGATGCCGACAGCACCGCCGCAACTGTCGAGGAATGCCTGCGTCACGATGCGCCGCTGCACATGTTCACGCGCTATGCGCTCCAAGACATGGAGCTTGCGGCCGACGGCGCAACGATTGCGCTGCGAAAGGGCGACACGATTGGCCTTCTTCTGGGCGCCGCCAATCGCGACCCGCTCCGCTTTGCCGATCCGGACAGGTTCGATCCGCGCCGAACCGATCAGGCGAGCGTCACGTTTGGCGCCGGTCTTCATTTCTGCATTGGCGCACCGCTGGCGCGGATCGAACTCCAGGAAGCGCTCTCGGTGCTGTTCGCCCGGCTGCCGGGCCTCCGCTTTGCCGAGGCACCGCGCTATGCCGACGCCTACCACTTTCACGGGCTTGAACGCGCATCGCTCGAATGGCGGTGATCAGCAGACCGTGATTTCGCAGATCTTGAGCGTGAAGTCCTTGTCCGGCTCGGTGCGCGCCGCATCGAACTGGCGACCGTCCCGGCACTGGGCGCGCGCCTCGTAGGTCTTGCGGCCCGCCAGTTCGCCCTCGCGGATGTTGACGAAGTACTCGACCTGGCACTGTTCGTCGCGTGCCAGTTGATCCGACACCGCATCGAGCCAGGCCGGGTCGGTTGATTGTGCCAGCGCGGGCAGGCTTGCGACCGCCATCACGGCGGCGGAAAAAGCGATGATCTGAAAGCGCATCGGCGCCCTCCCGTTTTCCTGCGTCCCTTGTTGGGCAGAAAAGCACCTCTCCGGCCTGCCCGCCTTGCGGCAGGTCAAAACGGCGCATGCAAAAAGGGCCGCGCGGGGCGGCCCTTTCCAAAAAGGTATCGGTGCCCGATCAGCCGGCCTTAGCGAGCGCCTGATCGATGTCCGCGATGATGTCATCGACATTTTCGATGCCGATCGACAGGCGGACGACATCGTTGCCAGCGCCGGCGGCATCGCGCTGCGCGTCGCTGAGTTGCCGGTGGGTCGTCGATGCCGGATGGATGACCAGCGAGCGCGTGTCGCCGATATTGGCGAGATGCGAGAACAGTTCGAGGCTCTCGACGAACTTGACGCCGGCCTCATAGCCGCCCTTAAGACCGAAGGTGAAGACCGAGCCGCCACCCTTGGGCGCATATTTCTTTTGCAGGTCCTTGTAGGTGTCACCTTTCAGGCCGGCATAGCGCACCCAGGACACGGCATCGTGCTTGTTCAGGTGCTTTGCGACCTCATGCGCATTGTCGCAATGGCGCTGCATTCTGAGCGGCAGCGTTTCGAGCCCGGTCAGGATCTGGAACGCGTTGAACGGCGACAGGGCGGGGCCGAAGTCGCGCAGGCCGAGTACCCGGCACGCGATGGCGAAGGCAATGTTGCCGAGCGCTTCGTGCAGCACAACGCCGCCATACTCCTCGCGCGGCGCCGACAACATCGGATAGTTGCCCGAGGCCGACCAGTCGAAAGTGCCGCCGTCGACGATGATGCCGCCCATCGAATTGCCGTGGCCTCCGATGAACTTGGTCAGAGAGTGCACGACGATGTCGGCGCCATGTTCGATCGGCCGGATCAGGTACGGCGTTGCCATCGTGTTGTCGACGATCAGCGGCAGGCCATGCTTGTGGGCCACCTTGGCAACGGCCTCGATGTCGGTGATCACACCGCCAGGGTTGGCGATGCTCTCGACGAAGACGGCGCGCGTGCGGTCGTCGATCTGCGCTTCAAGCGCGGCAGTATCATCCATGTCCGCCCAGCGAACCTGCCAGTCAAAGCTCTTGAAGGCCTGGCCGAACTGGTTGATCGAACCGCCATAGAGCCGAGTCGCGGCGACGAAATTGTCACCGGCACTCATCAGCGTGTGGAAGACCAGAAGCTGCGCGGCGTGTCCCGATGCCACCGCAAGCGCCGCCGTGCCGCCCTCAAGCGCCGCAACGCGCTCTTCAAGCACCGCGTTGGTCGGGTTCATGATGCGCGTGTAGATGTTGCCGAATTCCTGAAGGCCGAACAGGCGAGCGGCGTGGTCGGCGCTGTCGAAGACGAACGAGGTCGTCTGATAGATCGGCGTGATGCGGGCATTGGTGGTCGGATCGGGCTGGGCGCCCGCGTGGATGGCGAGCGTCTCGAAGCCCGGCGTGTGGTCTGCCATGATGATGTGCCTCCCGGATGTTCGTTTGTCGTTGGGTCCGGGGCGTTATCGGCGAGCGGCCGAAGGAATGCAAAGAACAAATTTGCGTGGCAGACCCATTTCGCATCGCGCCAGCATCGGCCCTGGCCGTCTGGCGGAAACGTTTTGCGAAATCAGAGGCCCAGACGCGGCATCTCGATCGCCGGGCACCGGTCCTGGATGACGATCAGGCCGGCCGCTTCTGCGCGTGCGGCAGCGGTGTCGTCGCGCACCCCCAACTGGCTCCAGATCACCTTGGGCAACGGATCGAGCGCGAGCGCAGCATCGATCACCGCGTCCAGATGCTCGGACCTGCGGAAGACGTCGATCATGTCGATGGGCTGCGGCAGATCGGCAAGCGTGGCGACCGTCGGCGCGCCGGCGATCGTCTTGCCGGCATGGCCCGGATTGACGGCGAAGACGATAAACCCCTTGCGCACCAGAAAGCCCGTCACGCCATGGCTCGGCCTGGCCGGATTGGGCGAAGCGCCGACAACCGCGATCGACTTGACGGTGGTCAGAACCGAGCGATGAAGATCGTCGGAATAGGCGTCATGGTGCACGGGTCTATTCACCTGTCCATTCCGCTTGGCGCTTCTGTAAGAAGGCTGAGATTCCCTCCTCGGCATCGGCCGCCATCATGTTCTCGACCATGATCTCCGCCGTGTGGGCATAGGCGGCGTCGAGATCCATCTCGGCTTGGCGGTAGAAGGCCTCCTTGCCGGTGCGCACGACGAAAGCCGATTTTTCGGCAATGGTTTGCGCGTACTTGGTGACGACCTGATTCAGGTATTCGCGCGGCACGATCCGGTTGACCAGGCCGAACTCTTTGGCCGTCGACGCATCGATCGTCTCGCCGGTCAGCAGCATTTCCATCGCCTGCTTGCGGTGGACGTTGCGGCTCAAAGCGACCATGGGAGTCGAGCAGAACAGGCCGATGTTGACGCCCGGCGTGCAAAAGCCCGAACTGTCGGTGCAAATGGCAAGATCGCAGCTTGCCACCAGTTGGCACCCGGCGGCGGTCGCCAGTCCGTCCACCTCGGCGATAACCGGTTTGGGATGGCGGACGATGGCGGTCATCAGTTCCGCGCACAGATCGAAGGTCTTTCGGAAGAAGGCCGTGCCGCCGTCAGCGTCGGCACGATGGGCGGTCAATTCCTTCAGATCATGGCCGGCGCTGAACACGCGTTCGTCGGAGCGGATAACGATGACGCGGACTTCGCGGTCCGCGGCCGCTTCGTTCAGCGACGCAAGAAGCGTCCGCATCATGGCGATCGACAGTGCGTTCGCGGGCGGATTGTTCAGCGTTAAGCGGCGAACGGGGCCCTCGGTGCCAGCGACGACCATTTCGTCGGGCTTGCGCAGTGTCGTTACGGTTCCGGTCATGGTCCTTGCCTCTTTGTGGCCTGCAACGCTATCGGGAAACGCGTAGCCCAGTGGACGGGCTGCGGCAACACGGGGAGATAGCAGCCGTGCCCGACACATATGCGCCGGTGATGACGGCCGACGATCTGGAAGCGTTCATCGAGGAGCATTTTCCGCAGGTCCACACGGACGGGCGGGTGTTTTCCATCGAAGCCGTCGAACCTGGCTCGGTAACCGTGCGCCTTGAGCCGCTGGAGCGGCATTTACGGCCCGGCGGCACGATTTCCGGCCCCACCCTGTTCACGGTCGCCGATCTGGCGGCGTACATGGCCATTCTCGCCCATATCGGTCCGGTGGCGCTGGCGGTGACAACCAATCTCAACATCAACTTCATGCACAGGGCGGCGCCCGGGCCGATCTTCTGCACCGGACGTCTGCTCAAGCTGGGCAAGAGACTGGCGGTGGTGGAGGCGGCGATCACCGACGAAAACGGGACCGTTGTTGCCCACGCCACCGGCACCTATTCGATTCCGCCTGGCAGAAAAAGTACGGTAAAATAATACCGTATCCCTAATTGTTTGATATTGCTGACGATTTCTCAACAAGTGCACGACAAAATGCTTGACAGGCTGCCACAGCGCGTCTAGATGCCGCTCACGACGTGCGGAACTGGGTTCCGCGCGTTTGTTTTTGCCGGTGCGCCGGCAATCCAAGCAACAAGAAAAGCCCAGACGGCAGCGGCCCGACGGGATGGATGAACCAAGGACACTCCCATGCGGACCTTTTCGCAGAAGCCTGCCGAAGTGCAGAAGAAATGGGTGATGATCGACGCGGAAGGGCTGGTCGTCGGCCGGCTCGCCACGATCGTCGCCAACCGCCTGCGCGGCAAGCACAAGCCGAGCTTCACCCCCCATGTCGACGATGGCGACAATGTCGTCGTCATCAATGCCGACAAGGTGGTCTTCACCGGCAAGAAGCGCGGCGACAAGAAGTACTACTGGCACACCGGCCATCCGGGCGGCATCAAGGAGCGGACCGCAGCGCAGCTTCTTGACGGACGCTTTCCCGAGCGCGTTGTCGAAAAGGCCGTTGAACGCATGATCCCGCGCGGCCCGCTGGGCCGTCGCCAGATGAAGAACCTGCGCGTCTATGCAGGTGCCGAACACCCCCATGAGGCGCAGCAGCCCGAAGTGCTCGACGTCGCCGCAATGAACGCCAAGAACAAGAGAGCATGACATCCATGGCTGATCTGACTTCGCTTGAAGAACTGGGCGATGCCGTTGCCGGCACCGAAGCGGCACCGGCCGCCGCGCCCGAAGCGCCTGTCCACGTCCAGAAGCTCGACGAACATGGCCGCGCCTACGCAACCGGCAAACGCAAGGATGCCGTCGCTCGCGTCTGGCTGAAGCCCGGCACCGGCAAGGTGACCGTCAACGATCGCGACATGGACACCTATTTTGCCCGGCCTGTGCTGCAGATGATCCTGCGCCAGCCGGTGGTCGCGGTGAATCGCGACGGCCAGTACGACATCGTCGCCACCGTCAAGGGCGGCGGGCTGTCCGGCCAGGCCGGCGCGGTGCGCCACGGCATCTCCAAGGCGCTGACCTACTATGAGCCAGAGCTTCGCTCGATCCTGAAAAAGGGCGGCTTCCTGACGCGCGACAGCCGCGTGGTGGAGCGCAAGAAGTACGGCCGGGCCAAGGCACGCCGGAGCTTCCAGTTCTCCAAGCGCTGATTGTTCCAGACTTGTCAGCAGAGATCGAAGCGGGGCCCCGGCCCCGCTTTTTTTGTGGCCGGTTCAGGCCTAAAACAGGGCATGGAACCGTTTCGTCTCATGCTCACCGGCGGGCATCCCAATTCGCTCGGCCGCACGCTGGAAGTGGTCGCGGCCGTGCTCGATACGCCGGACCAGATGGAAGAGCTTTACCAGTGCTTCTTTGGCGATGACGAGATCGTTCGGCTGCGCGCCGCCAATGCGATTCGGCGTGTTTTCAAGGATCGGCCGGACTGGTTTTCATCATATGCCGACCGGCTGCTCGGTGAGATCGCCGCAATCGACCAGCCTTCGACCAAATGGACGCTGGCGCAGCTTTTTCTCGAACATCAAAAGAGTCTGACGCCGGACCAGCGCACTCGGGCCATCGAGGTTCTGATCGCCAATCTGCATTCGGAAGATGACTGGATCGCCGTCAACATGACGATGAAAACGCTGGAACGATGGGTCAAACACGAACCGGCAATCATCCCGCGCATCGAGGTGCGAACGCGGGCGCTGGCCGATGATCGGCGCAAATCGGTTGCCAATGGCGCGCGAAAGCTGTTGAAGGCGATGGACGTGTCCCCGCTTTGACGAGCCGATCATGCCCTCGGACAGTATCGATCACGCCTTCACGCCCGGCCCGCTGACCGGCGCCGCCAGCGATCCGACCTATGCGGGCGCGCTGTCCTTCATGCGCCGCAAATGCACCAAAGATCTGACCGGCGCCGATGTGGCTGTGCTGGGCATTCCCTTCGATGCCGCGGTCTCGAACCGGCCGGGCGCCAGGTTCGGCCCGCAGGCGATCCGTCGCGCTTCGGCGATCATGGACAATGATCCGCAATACCCGTTTTCGGCTGACCTGTTCGAACATCTGACGGTCATCGACCATGGCGATGTGCTGCTCGACTACGGCGATCATCAAAAAACGCCGGACGCCATCGAGGCGGCCGCGCGCGCGGTGATCCAAAGGGACGTGTTCCTGCTCGCGCTGGGCGGCGACCATTTCGTCACCTGGCCGCTTCTGAAGGCGCATGCCGACAGGCACGGCCCGCTGGCGCTTATCCAGTTCGATGCCCATCAGGACACCTGGTTCGACGACGGGCAGAGGATCGATCACGGCTCGTTCGTCGGCCGCGCCGTGCGCAACGGTGTCATCGATCCGGCCAAGTCGATCCAGATCGGCATCCGCACCCATGCGCCCGAGGATTGCGGCATCGAGATCCTGCATGGTCAAGCCGTAGAGGACATGCGTGCCGCAGAGATCGCCGAAGCGATCTACGAACGTGTCGGCGGCGGAAAGGCCTACATCACCTTCGACATCGACTGCCTCGACCCGGCCTTTGCGCCGGGCACGGGAACGCCAGTCGCCGGCGGGCCATCGAGCGCCAAAATGCTGGCGACGCTGATGCATCTGAAAAACCTGCAACTGGTCGGAGCGGATGTGGTCGAGGTTGCGCCAGCCTATGATCATGCCGACATCACGGCGATTGCAGGCGCCGCCGTGGCAATGCATTATCTGGGACTTCTCGCGGCGCGCAAAGCCGACCGTTGAGAGACTGATTCAACCGCCTGGCATACTGATTCAACGCGTTTGCGCGCCGATTCCGATTGCTACGGCAACGAACTGAAAACAAAGGGCTTTCGAGACCGAAATGGCAGCGACAATCTTCATTGATGGTGAACACGGCACAACGGGCTTGCAAATTCGCGAGCGACTGGCGAGTCGGTCCGACATCACGCTCTTGTCGCTCGCCGAGACCGATCGGCGCGACACAGACAAGCGCACGGCGCTGCTGCGCGAGGCGGATATCGCGATCCTGTGCCTGCCCGACGATGCGGCCCGCGAGGCCGTCAAGCTGGCTGATGGCGCCGGCACGCGCTTCATCGATGCATCGACCGCGCACCGCACCGATCCGGATTGGGTCTACGGCTTTGCGGAAGCCGAACCGGGTCAGGCAACACGCATCGCCGAAGCGCAGTTCGTCTCCAATCCGGGCTGCTATTCGACCGGTGCTATCGGTCTTCTGCGGCCGCTCGTTCTGGCCGGTATTCTGCCGACCGACCATCCGGTGACAATCAATGCGGTGTCGGGCTATTCGGGCGGCGGCAAGCAGATGATCCGGCAAATGGAGGACCAGGCCGCCGACGACCGGATCGCGGCGCCCTTCTTCGCCTATGCGCTGCCGCTGCGGCACAAGCATGTGCCGGAGATCATGGACCGTTCAGGCCTGACCGAGCGGCCGGTCTTCACGCCCTCGGTCGGGCGATTTCCGCAGGGCATGCTGGTCAATGTGCCTCTCCTGTCGGCGCATCTGAACGACAATGCATCCATGCAACGCGTGCATGAGGCGCTGGAGAGCCACTATTCCGGCCAGACGATCGTCGAGGTTGTCGAACTGGACCAGAGCGCTGCAACCGTCCGTATCGATGCCACCGAGATGGCCGGCACCGACCGGATGAGGCTCTATGTCTGTGGAACGCCGGGCGATGGGCAGATGAACCTGATCGCTTCGCTCGACAATCTCGGAAAGGGCGCTTCGGGCGCGGCCGTGCAGAACCTCGATCTGATGATCGGCGCCTGATCAGGCGTGCCGGTGCGGCCGGCCATCCAAGAGCGGCATGGGGCCAATCATGGCCCGCCAGTGCGCGACGGCGAAGGCCAGCACGAAGAAGGCCAGCCCCTGATGGACCAGTGCCCATGAAAGCGGCACGAGCATCACCAGCGTGACGATTCCGACCAGCGCCTGACCGACCACCAGCGCAAGAAGCATCGCCGCACGGCGCGCATGGGTCGAGCCCGGCGCCCAGCGCCGGCAGGAAACGGCGTGCGCGATCACAACGAGCAACAGCAGATAGGCGCCCGTGCGGTGCGCGAACTGAACGATGGCCGGATTTTCCACCCAGTTGCGCCAGCCGAGCGTTGGCTCCCACATGACGGACGGGAACAGCCCCTCGCCCATCATCGGCCATTCATTGAAGACCCAGCCTGCATCGAGCCCCGCAACCAGCGCGCCAAGATAGATCTGGACAAAAACCAGGCCAGCGATAATGCCAGCCCAGAGCGAAGAGGTGGCCGTCGGCTTGAGGTCGCGGGCATGCGGCGCGATGGCGCGCGCCACCCAGACGATGCCGCCCAGAATCAGTGCTGCCATGCACAAATGCACGGCCAGGCGATAGTGGCTGACATCAACCCGCTCGGTCAGGCCCGACGAGACCATCCACCACCCGATGAAACCCTGAAATCCGCCGAGCGCCAGCAGGCCGGCAAGCGGCCATTTCTGACGCCTGTCGAGCCGTCCGGTCAGCCAGAAAAAGGCGAGCGGAACCGCAAAGACAAGGCCGAGCGTGCGCGCCAGGAAGCGATGACCCCATTCCCACCAATAGATGAACTGGAACTCGGCCATCGACATGCCCTTGTTGACCAGCTGGTATTCGGGGATCTGCCGATAGCGCTCCAGTTCCTCCTGCCACTGCGCCTCAGTCAGCGGTGGTATCACGCCATGGATCGGCGCCCATTCGGTGATCGAAAGACCGGAATCGGTAAGCCGCGTCGCACCGCCGACAACGACCAGCACGAGAAGAACCAGCGCAGTGAAGTAGAGCCAGCCGCGGACCTGCGCCCGGTTGCGCAACTCCGTATCGCGACCCGTTGCCCGGGCAGGCACGGAGGCGGTGGCGGCAAGATCGGCGGCGGCGGTCATCGGCGCCCTTTCGCGGCGTGAAACTCCGGCGTCTGATTGCAAATCGGCCTTTACCTTTCAAGTGCCGCTTTGCCGCATGGCGCTGTCCCTTTGCGGTCTTGGCAATGGCGGCCTTCGTGCTAAATGGCAGCCCAGTGCGGGAGAGAAGATGCCCTATCGCCTCAAGAAGTTCATCGGGATGGTGATCCTGGTCGCGCTGGTTGTGATCTATGCACTGGTTGCCACGGCCATCGCTTCGGCCCGGCTGGCCGAGAGTCCGTGGTATGTGCATCTGGCCTTCTTCGCCTTTTCCGGCGTCTTCTGGGTTGTACCGGCCATGTTCGTCATCTCGTGGATGGAGCGCCGGCCCAAGGAAACCGACTCCGGATAGCCGGTTTGGCCGTTCGCCATTCACGCGCCCGTCTCAACAGATTGGAAACCCGATTGGACTACGCTCGGTCCAAAGGGTGATCGAATGGTTGACGTTACATCGCACATTGCGGAGTCCGGTTTCGGCTCCCGCTCCGAAACACTCGGCATATCGGTGAATGTCGCGACCGACACTGCTGCGGCCCGTGCCGCCGTTGCCGCGATTCGACCGAACATGGTGTTCAGCGGATACCAGCACCCCGCGTTCCTGTCTGCCTGGATCGATACCGAGGGCTGTCGCCCGATCTTCGTGACATTGAATGCGGACGGCCACGGCCCGGTGCTGCTGCCGCTCGAACGGCGCGAAAACGGTGTGGCCGGCTATTGTGGCGGCCGCCATGCGAACGGCAGTTTTCCGGTCGGGCGGCGCGAGGACATATTGGCGCTTCACAAGGCAGGCGAAGCGGCAATCAAAGCGGCGATTGGCGCGGCGGGCGTCCCCGCCAACTCCCTTTTTTTGGAGCGCCAGCATGGGAACTGGGACGGAGTTGCCAATCCGTTCGTCTTCTCATCGAGTGTTGCCAGCCCTAACATCGCGCTCTCGTTTGCGATCGACGGCGACTTCGATCATGTGCTGCAGACCAAACTGGGCAAGAACAAGCGCAAAAAGCTGCGAAGCTACCGCCGAAAGCTCGACTCGACGGGAACCGGCGCGTTCCAGCACCCGGTCCCGCCCGACCGGGTTTCACATTACCTCGACAGGTTTTTGGCACTGAAGGCGGAACGATTTCGCCAGGCTGGCATCTCAAACGTCTTCGGCGACGACCGAACCCAGGCCTTCCTGCTCGATCTGTTCAGCGACGGCGCACCGGATCACACGCTGCACGGGCTGACGCTCGACGGCGAGATCATCGCCGTGATCGGCTGCACAAGCCATGGCGGACGGCTGACCGTGGAGTTCGGCGCATTCGACCCGGAACACGCCCTGTTGAGACCCGGCGAGTTGCTCTTCTTCAGCGCCATCGCCCATGCCTGCGAGACCGGCGTTGCCATCTTCGATTTCGGGATCGGCGACGAACCCTACAAGCGTTCATGGTGCGACATCGAGACGGTCCACATGGACACGACCATCGGCCTGACGCTCCCCGGCAAGGCGCGAGCATTCGCCCAGGACTGGCGCAGCCGTGCAGTTCGCACGATCAAGACAAACGACCGAGTCTGGTCGGCGGTCAAGACCGCGCGTCGGGCGTTGGCCGGGCGCTGACCAAAGGCCTTCAGGCCACCGCCATCATCCCGCCTCGCGCAGTTGTGCCGGTTCGACCGGATCGCGCATGTCGCGATCGTCTTCGATGACAATCAGCACGTCGTCATGTCCGCCATCGGACAAGTCGCGAGCCGCATCGACGGCGCTCTCGCCGCTTTGCGCGTCGACGGACAGGATAATCTCGCTGTCGTCGCTGAAAAGGCGACCAAGGCCGGCCGCGTTGGTCGCGCCGCAATCGACCAGCACGATATCATAGGCCGACGACAGCCCGTCGAGGATGATCGGCAGGCGCTCGATGCCCGACAAGGCCCGGTCTGAATCGGCATTGCCGTCCGGGATGACGTGCGCGCCGGACGCGCCATCGCCGAAGATCACGTCGGAATAGGAGGCCTCGGCCGCCAGCAGGTCGGTAATGCCCGGATCGGCCGGATCGGCGTCCATCAACCCGCCGGCAAGCCCGGTTCCGCTCAGGTCCAGCACAATGGCGCGCAGCCCCTTGGCGTCTAGCGCGCGCGCGATTGCAACCGTGTTGTATGCGCCCGATCCACCGACCGGGCTGACGATCAGTGCGCGGCCGGCACCACGGCGAACCAGCTTGGAGGCAACGGCGGCGACCGAGAAATTGTCGTTGGCCGGCAGCGCGGCCGCCGGCTCATCGTCCGCAGCGGAACGATCGTCATCGTGCCATTGCCTGCGCGCGGACGCGCCGTTGCCGTCGTCTGCCGCGATCGTCGCGGACCCAGCGGCTGCCGGCACGAGCGCTCGTCCGGAAAACAGTTCGCGCATCAGCGTGACCAAAACCATCAGCACGAGGGAGACGAAGAATGTCGCGCCCACCATCGGCACCATGCGCGGGAAAGATGGCTCAAGCGGCACCGTCGCGCTTGAAATGACACGCGCCTTGGCCGGCGCATATTCGCCCTGGTCACGCGACTGGGCTTCGCGATAGCGCAGAAGATAGGTTTCCAGCAGCGCCCGCTTGGAGGCGGCTTCGCGCTCCAGCGCCCGCAATTCGACTTCGCTGTCGCCGGCTTCGGCCGAAGCGGCCTTGAGCGTGTTCAAGTCGCCATTGAGTTCCTCTTCGCGTCCGCGCGCGATGCGCGCCTCGTTGCGCAGGCCAGCCAGCACGTTGCGCGCCTGGTCACGGATCTGGGCGTCGAGACCGCCGATCTGCGATTGCAGGGCCTGCATGCGCGGATGGCCCGACAACAGCGTGGTCGACAGATCGGCCTGCTGCGCTTTGAGGTTGGCCTGCTGCTCGGTCAGCCGGGCGACGACGGGCGAAGCGATGACATCGGGCAGCGTGTCGACCGACGCGCCGCTTTCAAGCGCGCTCTCGACGCTGCGCACACGCGCTTCCAGCGCCGAGCGTTCAGCCCGCACACGCGACAATTCCGTCGAAAGCTCGGCAAGCTGCTGGGTGGCGAGGACCGAATTGTTCTGGCCAACGAACAGACCATTTGCGGCGCGGTAGTCGGCAACGGCGGCCTCGGCGGCGCGCACCTCGTCTTGAAGCGGGGCAATCTCGCTTTCGAGATAGTCGGCCGCCGCGCCGGTGTTTTGCAGTTGGGCGCGGCTTTCGAGCGCCACATAGGCTTCGGCCAGCGCATTGGGCACGCGCGCCGCAAGGTCCGGATCGGACGAACGGAAGCCGATGACGATCACCCGAGAGTTTTCGATGGGATAGACGGACAGACGCTCTCGCATCGCGTCAAGGACGCGCTTTTCCTGCGCGACGGCGGAAGGATCGGAGGCCAGTCCCAAGGCCGCCAGCCCGCGGCCGAAGGCGGACATGGATGCCCGGTCGTTGAATTCGGTTCGCGAAGCCAGATCGAGTTCGTCTGCGACCTGCAACAGGAGATCGGTCGATGTGATGATTTCGACCTGGCTGGCCACCGCCTCCGGGTCGAGACGGGTCTGGTCGGCCAGCGGATCTCGCTCGGGCCGGGTGAAGACCGACTCGCCGGAATCGATGAGCACGCGCGCGTCGGACCGGTATTGCGGAGTGGCGAACATCAGCGCGACCGCGACCAGCGCCGTGATGACGAGTGCCCCGATCAGGATGATCCATTTGTCGCGCCAGACAGCGGCAAAAAGCCGGCCAATGTCGATATCGGCGTCGCGCGACTGGTAGGACGAAACGGCCATGTGATCACTCCGGATACGCGGTACTGGCCATTTCTTGTAAAGGTTTATGGTAACCACGGCGTAAACCGGCCGTTGAGGGTTCGTTCATCTGAATTGACGAAGGGTAAACCCTCGCTTGGCCCGACGGCACGATTGCTCCCAACGGCCGCTTTACCGGCCATTAACCCTAACAGGGCGATAACGGCGGCAGATCGGGATGCATACGCATCTTCGCTTTTCGACGTTTGGATGTGCCAATGGGTGTTCAGTTGCGCTCCTTTTTGAAGACCGGCCTTGTCGCCGTCGCCCTTTTCTCGCTGGCCGCATGCTCGGGTTACCGCCCCGCGCCGGCGGCATTTCACGAGGCGATCAGCCAGCCCTACACGCTCGATGCGGGCGACAGCGTCCGGGTGACCGTGTTCGACCAAGTCGATCTGACCAACTCCTATGCGGTCGACCAGTCCGGCTACATTTCCTTCCCGCTCGTCGGCGCCGTGCCGGCCCGCGGCAGGACCGTCCAACAGATGGAAGGCGCGATTGCGGCCAAGTTGCGGCAGGGTTTCCTGCGCGATCCGGACGTCTCGGTGCAGGTCGACCAATACCGCCCTGTGTTCATCATGGGTGAAGTGGGTTCGGCAGGCCAGTACGCCTATGTGCCCGGCATGACGGTTCAGACCGCCATCGCCTCGGCCGGCGGATTCTCGGCGCGCGCCAACCAGGCCAATGCCGACATCACGCGCCACATCAATGGCCGGGTGATGACGGGGCGTGTGCTGATCTCCGATCCGATCATGCCCGGCGACACCATCTATGTCCGAGAACGGCTGTTCTGACGGGGGCTGACCGCCATGTCCGACACGGCCGGCCTGCGCATCGTCCACGTGCTTCGGGCGCCGATGGGCGGTGTGCTGCGCCATGTGCGCGATCTGGCGCTGGCGCAGGCCGCCAAGGGCCATCATGTCGGTTTGGTCTGTGATGTACCGGGCACGGACGGCTACGACGAAGCCATGCTCGAACAGCTCGCCGCCGACCTGCCGCTCGGGCTGCACCGGGTCGCCATGGCCCGCGCCGTCGGGTTCGGCGACATTGTCAGCGCCCGGGCAACGTTGTCGGTACTCAAGCGGCTGAAACCGGACATCGTTCATGGTCATGGTGCCAAGGGCGGCGTCTATGCGCGCGCCATCGGCGCACTGGCCAATCGCGAGGCGCGCCCTGCCCGGCTCTATTCACCGCATGGCGGGAGTCTGCATTTCGACCCGCAGAGCCGCACGGGAAAGCTCTATTTCACCGTTGAACGGATGCTGGAACGCGCCTGCGAGACCATCCTGTTTGTCGCCGATTATGAGAGATCGGTCTATGCGACCAAGATCGGCACACCGCGCTGCATGACACAGGTTGTGCACAACGGTTTGACGCCGACCGAGTTCGAACCCGTGGCGCCCGCCGGCAACGCCGCTGCGTTTCTGTTCATCGGCGAGATCCGGATGCTCAAGGGGCCCGACCTTTTCGTCGATGCCATCGCCGCACTGCGGGCCGCTGGGCAGGAGACCGTCAATGCCATCATGGTCGGCGCCGGGCCTGACCGCTCGGCGATCGCCGAGCGCATCGACGCACACGGCCTTTCAAGTGCCATCACGATGCGCGATCCGATGCCTGCGCGAGACGCCTTTGCCCTTGCCCGCACCGTCGTCATGCCGTCTCGGGCAGAAGCCATGCCGTACATCGTCCTTGAGACGCTTGCCGCGGGCAAACCGCTGATCGCCGCAAAGGTCGGCGGCATTCCCGAAATCATGGGTGAGGACAACGCGGCGCTCGTTGAGCCGACGCTTGCCCCTCTGACCGAAACGATGCGCCGGTCGCTCGACCAACCGGGATGGCTCGACAAGCAAATGGTGCCCCTGACGACGCTGAAATCGCGGTTCAGCGCCGCAGTGATGGCCGAGAGCATCGTCAACGCCTATCGCGAAGCGCTGACGCGCGCCCGACCGACCAAGATGGCACAGTCGCCAACTGGCCCAAACGCCAACGGCGCATCAAGCGTTTCTTAAGCCAAACGCGCTAGCGTCCGGCGGCAATCGCCAACGGACAGCATGATGAACGAAATCGATCCGCGCCTGCGTTACACGCCCGAAAGCGTCAGGGCGTACCAGATCGGTGACGAGTTGGTCATCAAGGACGGCAAGCTCAATTCGCTGGCCGCACGCATCGCCGACGAATACCGCAAGGACACGGTGTCGCCATCGATGGTGACGGGGCTGTTGCGTGTCGGCGAGTTCGTCGGACTGGCGCTCATTTCCGCAGTGATCATGCTCGCCTATATTGGCGTGCCCCATACGATGATGATCGAGTATCCGGCTGCGATCATCGCCGGTTCGGCGCTCTACGTCATCTTCGCCGAGATCCTCGATGCCTACCAGATCCGCGCGATCCGCAACACGCTGCGATGGTTTCCGCGCGTCGCCCTGATGTGGACCGCCACGTTCGCGGTGATGACGCTGGCCGCCTTCTTCATGAAGGCATCGGAGGACTATTCGCGCGTCTGGTTCGGCTCCTGGTTTCTGGCCGGTCTGGCATTTCTGTTGGTGACGCGCCTGTTGCTCAACTGGCGCGTGCGCCGCTGGGCGCGCAACGGTACGATGGAGCGCCGCGCCGTGATCGTCGGCGGCGGCAAGCCGGCCGAAAAGCTGATCCGCGCGATGGAAGCCCAACCGGACAATGATGTGCGCATCTGCGGCATCTTCGACGATCGCGACGACGAACGCTCGCCGCTGGTGGTCGCGGGCTATCCCAAGCTCGGCAACATCGAGGAACTTGTCGAGTTCACCCGCCGCGCACGCATTTCCATGCTGATCGTCTCGTTGCCGCTCGACGCGGAAAGCCGCGTGCTGCACATGCTCAAGAAATTGTGGGTGCTGCCTGTCGACATTCGCCTTTCGGCCCATTCGCACCGGCTCCGGTTCCGGCCGCGCACCTATTCCTACATCGGCAAGGTGCCGATGTTCGACATTTTCGACCGGCCGATCCGCGACTGGGACAAGGTCGTAAAGCGCGCCTTCGACATTGTCTTCTCGCTGCTTGGCATCATCGTGCTGTCGCCGGTCATGCTGGCGACCGCGATCGCCGTCAAACTGACCTCCAAGGGTCCGGCGATCTTCGTGCAGAAGCGGCACGGCTTCAACAACGAGATCATCAACGTCTACAAGTTCCGCTCGATGTATGTGGACCAGCAGGACGCCACCGCCCGCAACGCGGTGACCAAAGGCGATCCGCGCGTCACGCCCGTCGGCCGGATCATCCGCAAAACGTCGATCGACGAGCTGCCGCAGTTCTTCAACGCGCTCAAGGGCGATCTGTCGCTGGTCGGCCCGCGTCCGCATGCCGTTCATGCCCAGACCCGCGACAAGCTTTATGGCGAGGTGGTCGACGGCTATTTCGCGCGCCACCGCGTCAAGCCAGGCGTCACCGGCTGGGCGCAGATCAATGGCTGGCGCGGCGAAGTGGACACGGACGAGAAGATCAAGAAGCGCACCGAGTATGATCTCTATTACATCGAGAACTGGTCGCTGCTTTTGGATCTGAAGATACTGTTCCTGACCCCGGTCAGCCTGTTCAACACGGAAAACGCCTATTGACCGACGCGGCCCTCACCTTTCCGGCGGTCGACAGGAACCGCGTGCTGGGCGGCCTTGTGGCCGCCTTTGCCATTTGGATCGGGGCGTTTCTGAGCGGCTTCGTCATCAACGAGCCGGCGCCTTACGAACTCTACATGGTCGGGTTGGTGGGCATCTGGGTGCTGTGCGGGCTGAGGTTTCCGACCGCGATGATGCCATTGTTGGTGCTGCTGATCCTGTTCAACATTGGCGGCGTCATCTCCATGATGACGATGACGGACTGGAAGGATGCGCCGATGTATGTCGCGGTCGGCTTCTTTCTCGCCTTTACCGCGATCTTTTTCGCTGCCGTGATTGCCGCAGACGGCCGGCGCGTGGAGACCATCATGAACGGTTATCTCGCCGCCGCGGTCCTGACCGGCCTTTTGGGAATTGTCGGCTATTTCAACCTGGTGCCCGGCGCCGACATGTTCACCCGCTATGACCGGGCCATGGGTGCCTTCCAGGATCCGAACGTGTTTGCGCCTTTCCTTGCCTTTCCGGCCATCTACTGCCTGCACGGCGTGCTCACCCGGCCGCTGGAAGGCGCACTGTGGCGTCTGCCAATGCTGATCGTCCTGTCGTTTGCGATCTTCCTTTCGTTTTCGCGCGCCGGCTGGGGCCTGTTCGTCCTGTGCGCCCTGCTTCTGACAGCGTTCTTGCTTGTGGCCTCGCCCTCGCACCGGTTCCGCCTGCGCATAGCCGCACTGGCGGCGGTAGCTTTCGTTGCAATACTGGTTGCGCTGCTGATCGCAATCCAGATCGAGGAGGTGCGCGAGATGCTGATCGAGCGGGCGCGTCTGCAGGATTACGACAGCGGCCAGTCCGGACGCTTCGCCAACCATCTGATCGGCTACATGAAGGCGACCGAACATCCGTTCGGCATCGGCCCGCTTGAGTTCGGGGCGCGGTTCGGCGCCGACACCCACAATATCTGGCTCAAGGCGCTGTTCGATTACTCCTGGCTCGGCTTTGCCAGCTACGTCACGCTGGTGATCTGGACATTGGGCGCCGGGCTCAGGATCGTGTTCCGCGATCGGCCATGGCAGCCGATCCTCGTATGTGCGCTGATCGTCTTCTTCGGGCACGCGCTCATCGGCAACGTCATCGATACCGACCGCTGGCGGCACCTGTTTCTGATCTTCGGCGTGATCTGGGGCTGCATCGCGCTCGAAGCACAGCATCAACAGCAGGCCGGCGGCGTGCGGCGACCCGTTCCGGCATAGCGCCGACAGGACAATCGCATTCTCATCGGGAAACTGGTCGGAGCGGCGGGATTCGAACCCACGACCCCTACACCCCCAGTGTAGTGCGCTACCGGGCTGCGCTACGCTCCGACCGTGGCAGAGCTATAGTGGCGCGCAGCGACGCGCACAAGCCCTCAATACGCGATCGGAAAGCCGCCTACCGCGTCTGGTCAAGAAGCCGTTTGCACTCGAGAAGGTCGAACAGGGCTTCTTGGAGCAATGTGCGGTTGTCGCGCGACAGATCCGCCGCCTCGGTGCTTTCGCCACCCTTGCCACCAAGCCCGAACAGGCCGCGGCCGCGCGGTCGCGCATGGCCCACCACAACATCGGCATCAGTCTGGGCCGGCGGAGCGTCGCCTTCCGCCTGCGGCGCAACCGCTTCGGCCTCGGCCTCGGCCTGGCGCGCTTCGGCGTTGCGGCGGGTCATCTCCTCAAGCGCCGACATGTCGCCCGTTCCGATGGCGATGGCGAACTGGATGCCGTTCTCGCGCAAGATCTTCTGCACGCCCTTGATCGTATAGCCTTCCTCGTACAGCAGGTGCCGGATACCGCGTAGCAGATCGACATCGGCGGGCCTGTAATAGCGCCGGCCGCCGCCGCGCTTGAGCGGCTTGATCTGTGAAAAACGCGTCTCCCAGAAGCGCAGCACATGCTGGGGAAGATCGAGATCGTCGGCGACTTCGGAAATGGTGCGGAACGCGTCGGGGCTCTTGTCTGTCATGGTCGTCCTTCACCTTTCGACAGCGGCGGTCTGGCCATTTGCCCCTTGGCCTCAACCCTTGCCGTGGCGTTTCTTGTAGCCGTCGATGATGCGCTGCTTGAGCACGTTGGACGCCTTGAACGTCACCACGCGACGCGGCGAAATCGGCACTTCCTCACCGGTCTTGGGATTGCGGCCGATCCGCTCGGTCTTGGAGCGCACCTGAAAGGTGGCGAACGACGACAATTTTACGGTCTCGCCCCGCACGACGGCGTCGCAAATCTCGTTGATGACCATTTCGACGAGGGCAGCCGACTCGGTGCGCGACAGGCCCACCTTGCGGTAGACGGCTTCGGTCAGGTCAGACCGTGTGACCGTTTTCTCCCCCATCAAGCTGTCTTTCCGAAGCGCACAAAATCAGAGCCAAGAAAATCGTATCGCCAAAGACCTTGCAAATCAAGCAAATGCCCCGTGATCCGGGGGGCGGGACGAACATTTAGAGTGCGAAAGAAGGATGCGATCACCAGCGCACCAGCAATGCGCCCCAGGTGAATCCGCCGCCCATCGCCTCGAGCAGAACCAGATCGCCGCGCTTGATGCGGCCATCCATGACGGCGACCGACAGTGCAAGCGGAACCGAAGCCGCTGACGTGTTGCCGTGCCGGTCCACGGTGATGACGACCTTGTCTTCGGGAATGCCAAGTTTCTTGGCCGACGCCTCGATGATCCGACGATTGGCCTGGTGCGGGACGAACCAATCGATCTGGTCACCGGAAATGCCGGCGGTGGCGAACGATTGTTCGATCACATCGGTGATCATGCCGACCGCGTGCTTGAACACTTCGCGGCCTTCCATGCGCAAATGGCCGGTCGTGCCGGTCGTCGATGGCCCGCCATCGACATAGAGCTTGTCCTTGTGCCGACCGTCGGAGCGAAGATGGGCCGCCAGAATGCCGGTGTCCGACGTCAGCCCGACGCCGGCGGTTTCCTCGACAACCACGGCGCCGGCGCCATCGCCGAACAGCACGGCCGTGCGCCGGTCGGTCCAGTCGAGAATGCGCGAAAAGGTCTCGGCGCCAATCACCACGACACGCCGGGCAAGTCCGGCCCTGATGTAGGTGTCGGCCGTGGTCAGCGCGTAGATGAAGCCGGTGCACACGGCCTGAATGTCGAACGCCGCACCATGGTGCATGCCAAGCCGGTTCTGGATGTTGACGGCGGTGGCCGGGAAGGTGTTGTCGGGCGTCGAGGTGGCGACGATGATCAAATCGATCTCGTCGGGCGTCCGGCCGGCATCGTCGAGCGCGGCGCGCGCAGCGGCTTCACCCAGAGATGCGCTGGTCTCATCGTCGCCGGCAATGTAGCGCTGGGTTATGCCGGTTCGCTGCCTAATCCAGGCATCGGACGTCTCCAGCTTTTCTTCGAGTTCGGCGTTGGGGACGACCCGCTTGGGCAATGCGGCGCCGACACCGGTAATGGCTGATCTTATCATTGTGCTGCCTTGACCTCGGCGCCTTCGCTGTGGTCGTCCGGACCGCCTCGGCCCGGCCCGTCGTGAAAGCGGACGATGTCGTTCTTGATGTGATCGACAAGCCTGTTGCGCACCATGTCGTGCGCCATGTCGACAGCGGCGGCAAAGCCCTCATCGTCGGTGCCGCCATGGCTTTTGACGACGATGCCGTTCAGGCCTAGGAAAACGCCGCCATTGACCTTGCGCGGATCCATCCGGTCGCTGAGACGGCGGAAGGCGCCGCGCGCCAGGACGTAGCCGAGCCGCGCCATCAGCGTCCGGCTCATCGCCGCGCGCAGATACTCGCCGATCTGCCGCGCCGTGCCCTCGGCCGTCTTCAGCGCGATGTTGCCCGAAAAACCCTCGGTTACGACGACATCGACCGTGCCACGACCCAGATCGTCGCCCTCGACAAAGCCGTGATAGTCGAGCCCATCGAGATCGGCCTCGCGCAGCAAGCGTCCGGCTTCCTTGACCTCTTCCTGGCCTTTGATCTCCTCGACGCCGACATTGAGCAGGCCGACCGTCGGGCGCTCCACTTCGATCAGCGCGCGCGCCATCGCGGCGCCCATCACCGAGAAGTCGACCAGCTGAAGCGCATTGGCGCCGATCGTCGCGCCCACATCGAGCACGATCGATTCGCCGCGCAGTGTCGGCCAGATCGCGGCAATGGCGGGGCGCTCTATATCGGCCATGGTGCGCAGGCAAAAGCGCGACATCGCCATCAGCGCGCCGGTGTTGCCGGCGGATACGCAAACATCGGCATCGCCCGACTTGACCGCCTCAATCGCTTTCCACATGGACGACTTCCAACGGCCATTTCTCAGGGCCTGGCTGGGCTTGTCGTCCATCTTGACGGCGACATCGCAATGGATGATCGTGCACGCTTCGCGCAGCTTGGGATGGCCGGCCAGCGCTGCTTCGATCTCGTCCTTGTTGCCGAACAACAAAAAGCGCATGCCCGGATGCCGCGACAGGGAGATCGCCGCGCCAGGGATGACGACCGAAGGGCCATGATCGCCGCCCATCGCATCCACCGAGACCGTTATCACCGTGTTGCTCATCCTGTTTCGCGCGTGTCCGGGGCGGGCGCGGCGTTGGGGCCGGCCGCAGCGTGCGGCACCATAGCGATAATGATCGTCCGCTCAACCGGCAATTTGGCGTTCCTAGCCATCGCCCTTTTCGCGCAGTGCCTTGAGCGCGGCAAACGGGTTTTCCCGCTCCTCGGCAGGTTCGGCGACGCTTTCCGCTGGGGCTGCAACGCCCGGCGCGCGCGGATAGGGATCGAGCGCGAGCGCGAAAAACTCCTCGGCCACCGCGCCAACGTCAAGCATCGGCGGCTCGAACGGTTCGGGCAGGTCCGGTCCCTCGGCATCGATGATCAAATCGCCGCCCTCGCCTGGTTCCATGCGCCTTTGCAGCGCCGAACCCTCGGGCACATAGACCGAGTCAATCTCCGCATCGACGGTCGCCTCCACCGGCTCAAGCGAGACCACGCATTTTTGGGTAACGCGCGCGCTGACCCGACCGGTCAGGCGGACGCCGTCGCGTTGCCAGCGGCCGACATGGATGGCGGCTTCAAAACTGTCGGTAGCCAGCAGATCGTGCGCGGTGGCCAGAGCGGACAACTGCGCCGTGTCGGCCGTGACCGTCTCGTCGCGCCCCTTCTGGGGGAGCACCGCCACGTTGACGGGCCAAGACACCGGCGAAGAGCCGGCACGGGAGACGTTCATGCCATCGTCCCGGCATCTGGAAAGGCCAGATCGCCGGTCAGCAACGCTGCATCGTTCTGCCCGGCAAGCGCCTTGGCGGCTGCCAGCATGTATTGGGCAATCGCGTCGGCTTTGAGATCGGCACTGGCTGCGTCTCCCGGCATGATGTTGCGGGCGAGCGCGTTTGCCAGCGCATCGGTATCACCGGCGTCGATCGCCTCCCAATAGGGGCCCATGCGGCCATAGAACATGCGGGCGAGCTTCTTCATGCGCTTGGGGACGCCGACATCACCCACGCCCAGCTCGCGGATCGAGTGGTCGACATCCTTGAAGAACTCGTCGAGCACATCCTGTGCGAGTGCCTCCAGCGGTTCGCCGGAATCGCGTGTCCGGTGCAGCAGGATGATCATGTGCAAGCCGAGCGACTCATAGCGCCCCAGCGGCGTATCGGGGATTCCCCAATCGGCATAGAGAACCGGCTGACGCGCCGCATCGACGACATGCTGGAACATCCGGTCGATGATGATCCGGTTGGCGTTTTGGCCCTTTCGCCGAAACAGTGACACAATCATGCGCATATCCAGAACAGGTTCCGGCGGCGAACGGCCGACGGCTTGCACGGGGGCCATAGCTGGGTTACCGGGTGATTTCCAGCGTGGCCGGGCTTTGGCGGCCAAGGAGATGAATGTGACGGCTCGAAATTTCAAGGCGCATGGTCGCGGTTTTGCGGGCGTCGCCCTCATGTTGGCCGCTGCAACGGCGCTGTCGGCGTGTAACGCGGCAACGAGCGACGTGCTCAACATGTCCGAGACGTTCAAGCAGGGCTATGTCGTCGACGAACAGACGCTGGCATTGGTGCCGCCCGGCTCGAGCCGCGATCAGGTTCTGCTGGCGCTCGGCACGCCGACCACGGCCGAGACATTCGACAACGAGGTGTTCTACTACATCTCGCAGACGCGCGAGAGGCGGGCACAGTTCCTCAAGCCGCGCCTTGTCGAACAGCGGGTTCTGGCGGTCTATTTCAACGAAGAAAGCACGGTCGACCGGATCGCCGACTACGGCCTTCAGGACGGTCGCGTGTTCGACTTCATCACGCGCACGACGCCGACCGGCGGTCGCGACCAGACGTTCCTGGCGCAGATCCTGTCCGGCTCGATCGGTGGGCCGACCGCCGAATCCATCTTGCGCGGCGGGCGGTAGAGAGCCTCCCGTTCAGGCCGGTCGTTCCAAGGCTGACGTCCAACCAATGAAAAACCCGCGCGGATCGCTCCGCGCGGGTTTTTCGTATCGGTTTATCCTGCCCGCCTACTGGGCGAGCACCGCCAGCAGCAGCAGTGCGACGATGTTGGTGATCTTGATCGCCGGGTTGACGGCAGGGCCGGCGGTGTCCTTGTAGGGATCGCCGACCGTGTCGCCGGTCACCGAAGCCTTGTGGGCTTCCGAACCCTTTTCGTGCTTGACGCCGTCCTTGTCGATGAAGCCGTCTTCGAACGACTTCTTCGCATTGTCCCAGGCGCCACCGCCCGAGGTCATCGAGATGGCGACGAACAGGCCGTTGACGATCACGCCGAGCAGCATCGCGCCAACCGCGGCGAACGCCGAAGCCTTGGAGCCCGAGATCAGCAGCACGCCGAAATAGACGACGATAGGCGCAAGCACCGGCAGGAGCGACGGCACGATCATCTCCTTGATCGCCGCCCTAGTCAGCATGTCGACCGCGCGCGCGTAATCGGGACGTTCGGTGCCTTCCATGATGCCCGGCTTCTCGCGGAATTGGCGACGAACCTCTTCGACAACCGCGCCCCCTGCCCGGCCCACGGCCGTCATGGCAATGCCGCCGAACAGGTACGGGATCAGGCCGCCGAACAGAAGGCCGGCCACAACATAGGGGTTGGACAGATCGAACGAAATCTCGCCCACGTCAGCGAAATAGCTGTAGGTGTCCGGGTTGGCGATGAAGTAGACCAGATCGTTCGAATAGGCAGCAAACAGCACCAGCGCACCAAGGCCGGCCGAACCGATGGCATAGCCTTTGGTAACGGCCTTGGTGGTGTTGCCCACCGCATCGAGCGCGTCCGTCGACTTGCGCACTTCCGGGTCGAGGCCGGCCATTTCGGCAATGCCTCCGGCATTGTCGGTAACCGGACCGAATGCATCGAGCGCGACGATCATGCCGGCCAGGCCGAGCATCACCGTCACCGCGATGCCGGTGCCGAACAGGCCGCCGAGCTGGAAGGTGGTGATGATGCCGGCAACGATGACGATGGCAGGCAGCGCCGTCGATTCAAGCGAGATGGCAAGGCCCTGGATGACGTTGGTGCCATGACCGGTCACCGATGCCTGGCTGATCGAGTTGACCGGACGCTTGTTGGTGCCGGTGTAGTACTCGGTGATGATGACGATCAGGCCCGTTACCACCAGCCCGATCAATCCGCACCAGAACAGATTCCAGCCGGTGATCGTCTTTCCTGCGACTTCGCCGATGTCACCCCAGCCGACGGTCACCGAAGTGGCTGCGCCGACGCCGAAAATGGTCAGGATGCCCGTGGCGATCAGGCCCTTGTAGAGGGCGCCCATGATCGAACCGTTGGTGCCAAGACGCACAAAGAAGGTGCCCACGATCGACGTGATCAGGCAGGCCGCGCCGATCGCCAACGGATAGAGCATGACCGAGCCGAGCACATCCGTGCCGGCAAAGAAGATCGCACCGAGCACCATGGTGGCGACGACGGTCACCGCATAGGTTTCAAACAGGTCGGCTGCCATGCCGGCACAGTCGCCGACATTGTCGCCCACATTGTCGGCGATGGTTGCCGGGTTGCGCGGATCGTCCTCGGGAATGCCCGCTTCGACCTTGCCGACCAGATCGCCGCCGACATCGGCACCCTTGGTGAAGATGCCGCCGCCCAGACGCGCGAAGATCGAGATCAGCGATGCGCCAAAGCCAAGCGCGACGAGCGCGTCGATGACGGTGCGGCTTTCAGGAGAAAGGCCCATCATGTCGGTCAGGATGTAATAGTAGATGGCCACGCCGAGCAGGGCGAGGCCAGCCACCAGCATTCCGGTGATCGCTCCGGACTTGAAGGCGATATCGAGGCCGCCGGACAGCGAGTGGGCGGCGGCCTGCGCGGTGCGCACATTGGCGCGGACCGAAACGAACATGCCGATGTAGCCGGCAACGCCCGAGAGCACCGCGCCGATCAGGAAGCCGATCGCGGCGGTCGCGCCCAAGAGCACCCAGGTGATGGCGCAGACCACGGCGCCAACGATGGCGATGGTGGTGTATTGCCGGTTCAGATAGGCCTGTGCGCCCTCGCGGATCGCACCGGCGATTTCCTGCATGCGCTCGTTGCCCTGGTCGGCGGCAAGCACCGACTGTGTGGCCCATACCGCATACACAATCGATACAAGGCCGCAGGCAATAACGGCGAGAAGTATCATCGAGTTCCCTCCTGAAGTTCCGCCTGTGGTGCCCCGGCGGATCGGATCAATTCTGAATGGCGGCACCCGGACGGGCCCGCATCGGCGTCGTCTATGCAGAATGGGGGTTTGGGGGTCAAGGCACGAGGCGTCCTATTCCCAAATGGTTGTACATCGGGGAGCGCGCGTCACGGGTGGTGAGCGGCGGCCGCAGTAGCGCGGCGGTCGTGAATGACGAAGATCGCCAGCACGACGAGGCAGACCGCCGCGACCGGCAGCAAAATCCAGTTGAGCGCTGCCCAGCCCAGTTCCACCTCGCCGCCGAAAAGGTTGAGCGTCGCCCCCGACATGAGCGAGGCGAAGGCCACCGTGCCGAACAGGGCAAAGTCGTGGACGCCCTGCACCTTGTTCTTTTCGGCCGGCGTGTAGGTCTCCGTGAGCATGGCCGTTGCGCCGATAAAGCCGAAGTTCCAGCCGACGCCAAGCAGGATCAGCGCCAGCCAGAACTGCCACAGCGCGACGCCGGACAACGCCACCAGGCCACAGACAATCAGGATAAAAAGCCCGGTGGCGACAATAGTCTCCTTGCCGAAGCGCGCGATCAGGTTGCCGGTGATGAAGCTGGGCGCGAACATGGCCATGACATGCCAGGAGATGCCGAGCGTTGCCTCCTCGGCCGAAAAGCCGCAGCCGACCATGGCCAATGGCGCGCCGGTCATCAAAAAGCTCATCAGCGCGTAGGTCGTCACCCCGCAAACAAAGGCGACGAGAAAGCGGGGCTGGGCGATGATCGTGCCAAGCGAACGCTCCGGCCCGGAGGCAATGTTGGCCGGATCGGTCTCCACATGATCCTTGATCTTGAGCGTCGCCAGAATCACCGCGCCGAGAAGGCCCAGCCCGATGACGGCAACGAAGGCACCGGCGAACTCGACCGGCGCGAACATGTCCTTGGTGTGGATGACCGCCTGTGGTCCGATGATGGCGGCAAAGACGCCACCGCCCAGCACCCAGGAGATCGCCTTGGGTTTGAACAGTTTGGGCGAAGCATCTGCGGCGGCGAACCGGTATTGCTGGACGAACGCTCCTCCCAGCCCGATGACCAGAAGGCCCGCCACAAACAGCGCAAAACTCTTTTCGAACAGGGCGAGTGCGGCAATCGCGGCGCCAAGGGCGGTGACGATCGCGCCCGAGACGAAGCCATTGCGGCGCCCAACGGCGCGCATCAGCATGGCTGCGGGCAGCGCGCCAATCGCGACGCCGATTGTGAAGCCCGTGACTGGAAGCGTTGCCAGCGTCTTGTCGGCGCCCAAAAGATAATGCCCGGCGAGCCCGCCCACCGAGATCGCAACGGGCGCGGCGGCTCCAACAATCGCCTGCGACGTGGCGATGGTCAGCGTTGTGCGCTTTGCGGTCGCAAGGTCCTGGGCTGCACTGGCGGTCATCGGTCTCGCAATTGTCCCCTGATCATTGTCGGTGCTGACGGGCGATGCGGTCGAGCACCGCATTGACCATGCGCGGTTCCTCGCCCTCGTCGAAGAAGGCGTGCGCTACGTCTACATATTCGGTTACGATCACTGGCACCGGCACGTCCTTGCGGTGGATCAGTTCCCATGCGCCTGCGCGCAAGACCGCGCGCAACGTTCCGTCGAGCCGCGACAGCGGCCAGTCCTCGGTGAGCGCGTTGCGGACGACCGGATCGATCCGCGTCTGTTCGGCGACGACGCCCGACAGGATCGCCCGGAACCATGCAGGGTCGGCATCGCGATACTGAAACCCGTCAAGTTCCTTTCCAAGGCGGAACGTTTCGTATTCGGCGGCGGTCTCGAGAACGCCGGCCCCCGACATGTCCATCTGGTAGAGCGCCTGCACCGCGCCGAGACGCGCCACGCCGCGTTTGTTGGCAGCCTTGATTTTGGAGGCGCTGGCATTCATCGCACATCAAGCCTTGCGCGCAGCGCGATCATGGCCAGCGCGGCCCTTGCCGCCGCGCCGCCCTTGTCCTTGCGGGTCTTGTCGGCACGGGCCCAGCCCTGCTCTTCATTCTCGACGGTCATGATGCCGTTGCCAATGGCGAGCTTGTCGTTGATGGCAAGATCGGTAAGGCCGCGCGCGGATTCGTTGCAGACCAGTTCGAAGTGGTAGGTTTCGCCGCGGATCACCATGCCGAGCGCCACATAGCCGTCATAGCGCGTCCGACCGTGGCGCGCGAAGGCGATCGCCGCCGGCACTTCGAGCGCGCCTGGCACGGTGACGATATCATAGGTGGCGCCAGCGTCTTCAATGGCGCTGATCGCGCCGGCCAGCAGCGCGTCGGACATGTCGTCGTAAAAGCGGGCTTCAACGATCAGGAGATGCGCTTTTTCGGAGCTCATGGGATACCGGTCGTTTTGAGGTCAGGCCGGAGCCCTACGCCTCTTTTTCCACAGCCGCAAGCCGGTCGGCATAGTGTGCGACATAACGGGCAATCGGGTCGATCTCGAGGTTGACCCGATCGCCAGCATGGCGCTGGCCCCACGTCGTAACATCAAGCGAATGGCGGATCAGCAGCACGTCGAACCGGTTGCCGTCGACGCCGTTGACGGTGAGCGACGCGCCATCCAGCGCCACCGATCCCTTCGGTGCGACGAACTTCATCAGTTCATTCGGTGCCTCGATGACGAAGCGAGTGGCGTCACCTTCAGATGCGGTTTCCGCGATGGTCGCGGTGGCATCGACATGGCCCGAGACCATGTGCCCGCCATATTCGTCGCCGGCCCTGAGCGCACGCTCCAGATTGAGCCGCGCCCCTGCTTCCCAAGCACCCGCCGTGGTCAGGCGCAACGCCTCTTCCCATGCTTCGACCTCGAACCAGCGCGCATTGGCGCCGTCCTGCGGCAGCGCGACCACCGTCAGACAGACGCCCGAACAGGCAATCGACGCGCCGATGTCGATGGTTGCCGGATCATAGGCGGTGGCTATGCGAAACCGCCGGCCCTCAGGCAGGTCAGTTACGGCAGTCACTTCGCCAATGTCGGTGATGATTCCGGTGAACATCAGACGCGCTCCAACAGAAAGAACCGATCGGCGCCATAGACCGCGCGGCGGCGGACGACAAATCCCTCCGGCAGCCGATCGCCGGAGAACGGCGCGGCGATGCCGCCTTCGCCAACGGTGACATCGCCTTCGAAAAGCGCGATGCGGTCGGCCAGTCCCTCGCGCAGGAACGCTTCGGCAACCGCCGCTCCGCCCTCGACAAGGACGCTGGCAACACCGATCGCGGCGAGGTCCTCAATCAGTTCGGGCAGCGCGATGGCCCCGTCATGACTTTCGCTGGCGATGATCCGCACGCCCTTTTCGGCCAATGCACGTGCCCGGTCCGACTGCGGATCCAGCGTGGCCACATGGACCGGCACCCGCGCTGCCGTTTCGACCAACCGCGAGCCGAGCGGCAGTCGCGCATGGCTGTCGAGCACGATGCGGCGCGGCGATCTGTCTTCGAGGCCCTCAAGCCGGCACGTCAGTTCCGGATCGTCCTCAAGGACGGTGCCGATGCCAACGAGGATCGCGTCATGTTCGGCGCGCATCATGTGCGATTGGGCGCGGGCAACAGGGCCCGTTATGACGACTTGGCCGGCGCCGTTGCGGCCGACCATGCCATCGGCGGATACGGCCAGTTTGACCGTCACCTGGGCACGCTTCTTCGAAGAACGGGTCAGATAGGCGCCCAGCACGTCGCGCGCGCCGGCCGCATCATGGTCGGCGAGCACGACAATCCCGCCGTCGCGCAAGATGGCATAGCCCTTGCCCGCCACGCGGTCGTCAGGGTCGGAGACGGCGGCCACCACACGCGCCACGCCGGCGGAGACCAGCGCCTCGGCGCAGGGCGGCGTGCGGCCGTGATGGGCGCAGGGTTCGAGGGTGACATAGGCCGTTGCGCCGCGGGCCGCCGCGCCGGCCTCATCCAGCGCTATGGTCTCGGCATGCGGGCGCCCGCCGAGAGCCGTGATCCCACGGCCGACGATGGCCCCATCGCTGACGACCAGTGTGGCGACGGAGGGATTGGTGCCTGTCCGGCCCAGATGGCGCCGGCCGAGCCGCAGCGCCGCATCGAGAAACCGGCGGTCATCCCGTGTCAGGCTTTGATCACTCGGCGGCATCGGGTTCGACATCGGCAATGGGGCCCGCGATCTCGCCTAGCAGATCCTTGAAGTCCTGCGGATCGCGGAAATCCTTGTAGACCGAGGCAAAGCGCACAAAGGCGACCTCGTCCATCCGCTTGAGCGCTTCCATCACCATCGTGCCGATCTCGTCGGCATGGACGTCCTGTTCGCCGGAACTCTCAAGCTGGCGCACGATGGCCGAGACCGCGCGTTCGACGCGCTCGGGATCGACCGGCCGCTTGCGCAGTGCGACCTCGAAGGACCGCGCCAGCTTGTCACGGTCGAACGGCACCTTGCGCCCGTTCTTCTTGACGACGAACAGTTCGCGCAACTGGACCCGCTCGAAAGTGGTGAACCGACCGCCGCAATCGGCGCAGACGCGGCGCCGGCGGATGACGGTGCCATCCTCGGCTGGACGGCTGTCTTTGACGGCGGTGTTTTCGGTGTGACAGAACGGGCAGCGCAAAGCGCTCGGCTCCTCAGCTCAAATGCGGGTAGATCGGAAAGCGGGCCGTCAGGGCAAGCACGTCTTCCTTTACGGCGTTCTCGATGCCCGAATTGTCGCCCTCTTCGCCCGCCTGCGCCAGCCCGTCGACGATTCGCACGATCATCTGGCCAACCTGACGGAATTCGGCCGGCCCGAAGCCGCGCGTCGTCGCCGCCGGCGTGCCGAGGCGAATGCCCGAAGTGATTGTCGGCTTTTCGGGATCATCGGGGACACCGTTCTTATTGCAGGTGATGAACGCCCGGCCAAGCGCAGCTTCGGCCGCCTTGCCTGTGACGCCCTTGGGACGCAGGTCGACCAGCATCAGATGGGTATCGGTGCCGCCCGAAACGATCTGCATGCCGCCCTCGATCACCGTCTGGGCCAGCACCTTGGCGTTTTCGGCCACTGCGCTCATGTAGCCCTTGAAATCGGGCTGCAGCGCCTCACCAAAAGCAACCGCCTTGGAGGCAATCACATGCATGAGCGGGCCGCCCTGAAGGCCGGGGAAGACGGCCGAGTTGATCTTCTTGGCGATCGCCTCGTCATTGGTCAGCACCATGCCACCGCGCGGGCCGCGCAGCGTCTTGTGCGTCGTCGTCGTCGCCACATGGGCATGCGGGAAGGGGCTGGGATGGATGCCGGCAGCCACCAGTCCCGCGAAATGGGCCATGTCGACCCAAAGATGAGCGCCCACCGAATCAGCGATCTCACGGAACCGGGCGAAATCGATGATGCGTGAATAGGCTGAACCGCCGGCGATGATCAGGCGTGGTTTATGCTCTTCGGCCAGACTTGCGACCTGGTCATAATCGATCAGTCCCGTATCCAGATCGAGCCCATACTGGATGGCGTTGAACCATCTGCCCGACATGTTCGGTCGCGCGCCGTGCGTCAGGTGACCGCCGGCATCAAGGCTCATGCCGAGAATCGGGTCGCCCGGTGAGGCGAGCGCCAGCATGACGGCTTGGTTGGCCTGGCTGCCCGAATTGGGCTGGACGTTGGCGAAACCGCAACCGAACAGTTCGGTCGCCCGCTCGATCGCCAGGTTTTCGGCAATGTCTACATACTGACAGCCGCCATAATAGCGGCGGCCCGGATAGCCCTCGGCATATTTGTTGGTCATCACCGAGCCCTGCGCCTCCAGCACGGCGCGGCTGACAATGTTTTCCGAGGCGATCAGCTCGATCTCCTGCTGCTGGCGGCGCAGTTCCTTGCCGATCGCATCGGCGATCCCGGCGTCGCGGGCCGTCAAATCCTGGGTAAAAAAGGCGTCGGCAAAGGCGGTGGCGGCGGCGCTGTCCTGCGACATGGGCGTGTCCTCGGCGTGGGTTTGGCTCCGAAAGCGGCGCAATACCATGGCGCCCCGCCCCTGTCATGTCCCGCACGGACATCGGCTGCCGCCATGTGAACAATTGCCGCGCCAACGAAAAAGGGGCCCTCTGGCCCCTCGATCGGTTTCGTTTGTGAGCCGCGCGCCGTCAGAGCGCGGTGGATGACAGCTGCAGCGCGTCAACGCCGTCGCGATTGTAGATGTCGTCGCGGAAATGGATCAGCCGGTCTTCGGACGCCCATGCCGAGATGTAGACGAAATAGACGGGCACCTGGACGTCGATCGGGATCTCGGTGTTGACGCCGGATTCGACGACCTGTTCGAGTTGGCGCCGGTCCCATCCGGGCGTCGATTCCAGAAGCCACAGAGTCAGTTCCTGGATGTTGTGCACCCGAACGCAACCCGAGGATTCAAACCGCATGAACTTGCCGAACAGGCTCTGCTGCGGCGTGTCATGCATGTAGACCGCATGCGGATTGTGGAAATTGATCTTGGTCGACGACATCGCATTGATGAGGCCGGGGTCCTGGCGGAAGCGCAGTTCGACTGCCTCTTCGGTCGACCAGTTGACGACTTCCGGCGGCACTTCATTGCCTTGACCGTCGAACAGGCGGATCTTGTTGCGGGTCAGATAGGTCGGGTCTTCGCGCATCAGCGGAATGATATCCTTGCGGATGATCGACTTGGGCGCGGTCCAGTAGGGATTGAGGATAACCTCGTGGATGCGCGACGACAGGATCGGCGTCTGCCGGTCGGTCTTTCCGACGATCGCCTTGTGGCGCAGTGCGACCCGGTCGCTTTCAACCGCTTCGATCGAGGCGGCCGGAATGTTCACCATCACATAGCGGTCACCCAGATAACCGGACATCGACCGCAGGCGCACCAGATTGGTTTCGAGCTGGCCAAGCCGCACCGGCGCGCTGACATTCAGGGCGGCAAGCGTGTAATTGCCGACAACGCCGTCCGCAGTCATGCCGTGGCGTGCCTGGAAGCGCTTGAGCGCGCCGTCAAGGAACGTGTCGAATGTGGCGCTGTCGCCGGCATTGCGCGGCAGATCGCCGGACACGATCAGCCGCCGGCGCAGTTCGCGCACCGCATTGTCCTGAACGCCGACCTTGAGCGCCTGGGTCGCGTTGACGCGCGGCCAGCCCCCGGCGGCGACGATGCGCTGATAATCGCTGATCGCGCCCTCGACGTGAAACGCCGTTTCCTGGCTGAGAATCGGAACTCGCGTGTTGGCAACGCGGCTGACGCGCGTACCCGCCGCATCGAACTGGTCGTCCCAGTTACCGCGCTCCGAAGACTGCAAAATCTCCATGATCGAAGACTGGGCGGCCGCGGCACCTGCCGTCGCCGCAAGTGCGCCAGCAGCGCCAGATGCGCGCAAAAATCCGCGCCTCGTCGTCGATTTAAATCCGTTCATGCCCAACCCGCGTAATTGCTTCTGTCGCTTCAAGGGTTTGCCTCGCGACAGAGTTCTAGCCCCGCCCGCTTAACAAACAGGAAACCATGTAGGTCGGTTCCCTGCAGTCTGAAAGGTCCATTCGATGGATGCCTCCCTGACCATAACGCTTGCGATAAGCTGTTTGGCTTTCACAGGAATATGGCTGATTAATGTCATGACCGAGGATGCCGGGGTCATCGACTACTATTGGGGACCGGGGTTTTCAGTCATCGCGCTGGTTCATGCCGGCCTGCATGGCGTCACGACTCCCTATCAGTGGATCATTCTGGCGGCGGTCCTCGCATGGTCCGTCCGGCTGGCCGGGCACCTGATCGGTCGCCACCATGGCGCGGTGCGCGAGGACGGGCGGTATCGCGCGATGCGCGAAAGCGGCGGTCCGAGCTGGTGGTGGGCCAGTCTGTTCAAGGTTTTCCTGCTGCAGGCGGTGCTGTTGTGGCTGATTGCCGCACCGCTTCACGTGGCGTTTCGCGCCGATGGTGCGGAAACGGTGTTCGTGGCCCTGTTCTGGGCTGGCATGGCGGTTTTTGCGCTGGGCTTCGCCATTGAGTGGATTGCCGATGTCCAACTGGCGAGCGGCAAGCGGACGCTCCGCTCGCCGGAACCGGAAACCGGTATTGTGCGGAACGGTCTTTGGGGCATCAGCCGCCATCCAAATTATGTTGGCGAGATCATCTTGTGGTGGGGCCTGGGCATCAGTGCTTTCGCCATCTCGGGCAGCTTGATCGCTCTTGCCGGCCCGGCTTTGCTGACAGCGGTGGTCGCCGGTGTGTCCATGCCGCTGACAGAACAGCATATGGTGCGCACACGTCCGGGCTATGAAGCCTATATGCGGCGCGTTCCGGCGTTGATCGGCCGGCCGCGACGCGTGCGCAGACGGCAGAACCTGCCCGCCGAGTGATTTTCTGGCGCATGATGTCAAAAGGCCGGGCGCGAAGCCCGGCCTTTTTTGCGCCCCGATAGATCTGCGCCTTAAAGCCGATAGAGGATCGTGTCGTTCCAGAAACGGTCGAGGCGTTGCATCGCCCGGTTCATACGGTTGAACTCGTCGGCGCTGATGCCGCCCACCGCTTCGATCGAGGCGATGTGACGTTCGTATAGGTCGGCGACCGCGGCGGCCACTTCACGCCCCTTCTCGGTCAGCGAGATGCGCACCGAACGCTTGTCCGCCTTGGATTTCTTGTGGTGGATGAACCCGTCCAGCGCCAGCTTCTTGACATTGTAGGACACGTTCGAACCCAGATAGTAGCCACGCGAACGCAGTTCGCCGGCCGTCAGTTCGCTGTCGCCGATGTTGAACAGCAAAATGGCCTGAACGGCGTTGATGTCGTCGCGACCCGAGCGGTCGAACTCATCCTTGACGACATCCTGAAGACGTCGGTGCAGCCTTTCCACAAGCTGCAGCGTCTCATGGTAAAGGCGCCTGAGGGAATCGGCGTCCGATTCCGCGCGCGGTTGGCCCACAACATTGGACTGGTTGATCATGACTGCCTCACAAGTTTGATCGGCGATGTTTTCCCGCCTTTGATGTGGGCAACCTACGCAATGCGGCTAAAATGCTCATTAATTTGGAGCGTTAATGCAGTGTTGCTGCGGCGCAAACCGGCTTTGTCCTTAACGGAGAGTCAAGTCGGGCAATCGCCTTGGATCGTTTCGGGATCGCGCCAATAGCCGTCAATGGACAGCCAGACGCGCGGCCCGGCGCTCGATCAGCGTGGCCACCGCCATCAGGATCAGCACGACCAGAGCGACCATGTTGATGCCCGCGATGCCGGCCCGTGCGGAGAAGATGTCTGCAAGGAACATGTAAGCGCCGATCTCGGCGGTTGCCGCCAAAACCCACAACACAACGCCCCAGCGCGTGGTGAGCCAAAGGCCGAGCGCTGCCGCCGGCATAAGGACCGCGAGAGTCGTGAAGACAATGCGCGCCGGCGGTGCCAGAAGGTCGAAACGCCAGGCGCCGCTGCCGGCGATCCCGGTCAGTCCGGCCCAATAGACCAAACCCGAGACAAGCGCATAGAGTGCCAGAAGGCGCAGAAAGAGGCCAAAGACACGTTCGATCGTGCCTTTGCGTGGCTGTTGCAGTCCTGTCTCGGCGATGACCATCCCAAAGCCCCCGCACGCCGTCCGAACCTTTGACGGCCTGCCTCAGCGAACGGTTTGCGAAAGGCGGCGCGGGTTGTAAACCCTGAACGGTGCAAAAGTCGGACCAGGGGAACCGTAAAGCGATGAGTGAAACCGAGCCCAAACGCAGCGTCGACGAGATCACGGGCAGCCGCCGGATGCGACGGATGCGCAAGGCCGATTGGGCGCGCCGGCTCGTTCAAGAGACGCGCCTGGGCGTCGACGACCTGATCTGGCCGATTTTCATCATGGAGGGCGAGGACAAGGCCGAGGCGATCGGCGCCATGCCGGGCGTCGAGCGGCTGACGCTGGACCGGGCGGTTGCTGCCGCCGAAGAGGCACGTGCGCTCGGCATTCCGGCCATTGCGACCTTCGCCAACATCCCGATGGACCGCAAGGACCAGACCGGCAGCCATGCACTCGACGGCGACAACATCATCAATCGGGTGACTGCGGCGATCAAACAGGCCGTGCCGGACATCGGCATCATCACCGATCCGGCGCTCGATCCCTTCACGGACCATGGCCATGACGGCGTGTTGCGCGACGGCATCATTGTCAATGACGAGACCGTCGACATCATCGCCCGCGCCGCCGTTGGGCAGGCCGATGCCGGCGCCGACATCATCGCGCCGTCGGACATGATGGACGGGCGGATCGGCGCGATCCGCGACGCGTTGGACGCGGCCGGCCATCAGGACGTGGCCATCATGTCATACACAGCAAAATTCGCCTCGGCCTGTTACGGACCCTATCGCGAGGCGATCGGTACGGGCGGGCTGCTGAAGGGCGACAAGAAAACCTACTATGTCGATCCGGCCAACACGGACGAAACCGTGCGCGAAGCCGAACAGGACCTCGTCGAGGGCGCCGACATGCTGATGGTCAAGCCGGCCCTGCCCTATCTGGACGTGTGCTGGCGGATCAAGACCGAGCTGCGCGTGCCGGTCTATGCCTACCAGGTATCAGGCGAGTACGCGATGATAGAGGCTGCGGCTGCCAATGGCTGGATCGACGGCGAGCGCGTGATGATGGAAAAGCTCGCCGCGTTCAAGCGCGCCGGCTGCGACGGTGTGCTCACCTATTTCGCGCCGCGAGTGGCCCGCATCTTGAACCGATAATGGCCCATCGCTTGAAGCCGGCGGGACGCACCGCCATGTAAAGACCATGACACAGACAGAGACAGTTTACTCGACGGCTCCGGCCGGTTTCGATGATTGGCGCCTTTACGAAGGCGTGCGGACGCGGCGCGTTCTGGCGTTCCTGGTCGATTATGCGCTGGTCATTGTGCTCGTCGCGCTGGCGGTGCCGGTGGTTGGGCTTTTGGGCGTGGTCACCTTTGGCGTCGCCTGGCTGCTCTATGCGATCCTCGCCCCGCTCGTCGCCCTTTCCTACATCGCCTGGACCGTTGGCGGCCGGGAGCAGGCAACGCTCGGCATGCGCATGGCCGGCATCCGGCTAGTGCGCTATGACGGCCAACCGATCGACTGGATGACGGCGATCGTCCACGCCGTGCTGTTCTGGGCGGCCAATGTCATCCTCACCCCGTTCATCGTGCTAGTCGCGCTGTTCACCCGCCACAAGAGACTGCTGCACGATCTGGCGCTCGGCACGACCGTCGTGCGCACGGAACGATTTCTGGCCGTTGCGTAGCGGTGGTTTTTTGATAGCTTGAGCGGAGCGCCGCCGCGCCTTCGCGATCCGGCGCGACCGACGCGTTTTTGACAGCGACCGTTGCGGGTGATGACGAAACACAGCGCCAAAGCGCCCCAGTTCTTTTTGACGTCGCCGGCGCCATGCCCCTATTTGGACGGGCAGTTTGAACGCAAGGTGTTCACCCATCTGGTGGGTGAAAAAGCCTCCGAGATGAACGACCTCCTGACGCTGGGCGGCTTTCGCCGGAGCCAGAACATTGCCTACCGCCCGGCCTGTGAGACCTGTCGTGCCTGCGTCTCGGTGCGTATTCTGGCCGACGAGTTCCGGCCGACCCGCTCCATGCAGCGCATCAACCGGCGCAATAGCGACCTGATCGGCACCGAATACACCGCCGAACCTTCGAGCGAGCAGTATTCGCTGTTCCGCCGCTATCTCGACGCACGCCATTCGGGCGGCGGCATGAGCGACATGACCGTGCTCGACTATGCGATGATGGTCGAAGACACGCATGTCAAATCGCGCGTCATCGAATATCGAAGGCGTGGCGCGGACAGTTTCGTGACCGGACAGGGCGAAGGGCCGTTGGTCGGTGTTGCCCTGTCGGACATGATGAGCGACGGTTATTCGATGGTCTATTCGTTCTTCGATCCGGACGAGGATTATCGGTCGCTGGGCACATGGATGATTCTCGACCATATCGAGCGCGCCCGCAAACAAGGTTACGCCCATGTCTATCTGGGCTATTGGGTCGCCGGATCGCGCAAGATGGAATACAAGACGCGCTTTCTGCCCCAGGAACACCTGACCGGCAATGGCTGGGAACGCCATGAGGGCTAACGCGGCTTGACACTTTTGCGGGCTTTTTTCCAACTGGCCCGATGACCCCGCACGCCAAGGGATTGCTGCTGACCGCCATTGGCGGTGTCGCGCTCAGCTTCGACATTCCGATGATCAAGCTGGGCGGCGGCGATGCCTGGTCGGCGATGGTCGTGCGCTCCGGCAGCGCCTTCATCGCGGCGCTGCTGATCAAGCAGATCGCCCAATGGGTGACCGGCCGCACGATCACGCTGCTGCCGGGCAGCGTCGGCATGGTCATTGCCGCACTCTACGGTCTGACGGTCGTCGTCTTCGTGATCGCCGTCAAGAATTCGAGCGCGGCCAATGTCGCCTTTATCATCGCGTTCACCCCGGCATTCACGGCGCTGACAGCGTGGACCTTCCTGGGTGAGCGGCCGTCGCGCGCGACACTTTTGACGATCGCCGTGATGCTCCTGGCCGTCGGCATCATCGTCTCGGACGGCTTGCAGGCCGGCAGCTTTTTCGGCGACGCTTGCGCGATGGCCGCAGCGCTGCTGATCGCTGCGGTGATCACCCTGTCGCGCGCCGCGAAGGCCGACGTGGGCTTTGCGCCGATGATCGGCGGCATCGTGCCGACGGTTCTGGGGCTGGCGGTGCTCGGCTGGCTCGGCGAGCCCGTACGCGTCGACAATGCAGCCTGGCATGTCTTCAACGGCATGGTGCTGCTGCCGATCGCTTATTGGTGTCTGGCGACAGGGCCGAAGTACATCTCGGCGCCCGAAGTGAGCATGTTCTATCTTCTCGAGACCGTGCTTGCGCCGATCTGGGTCTGGCTGATCTTCACCGAGGCGCCGCGTCCAGCCGTGCTGGTCGGTGGAGCATTGCTGATCGGCGCACTTGGCGCCCATGCGCTGTGGCAGTTGCGCGCAAATGGGCGGCGTGTTCAGCCGCCGGCGAAGTCCCCGTGAACATAAAGGAGCGGCGCGTCGGGTGCGGCTTCAAATGACAGCACCCGGCCGACGAGAATGTCGTGATCGCCGGCGCTCAGCACATGTTCGACCGCGCAATCGAACCAGGCGATCGCATCGGCGATGCGCAGCCGGCCGCTGGACAGCCTTACCGAGCCGACACCGTCGAAACGCTCCTGCGGCAGCCCGCGCGTGAATCGCTCGGCAAGGTCGCGCTGCCCGGCACCGAGCACCGAGATCGTGTAGCCGCCGCTTTCCAGAAAAGCCGTGCGGCTGGCGCTGTGCTTTCTGATCGACCAGAGCACCATGGCCGGATCGAGCGAGACCGTGTTGAACGAGTTGCATGTCATGCCGTGGTCGGCGCCATTATGATGCGTCGCGGCGATGGTCACGCCGGTGGCGAAACAGCCCATCGCCCGCTTGAGCTCGGCCGTCTCGAGTGCGGTCAGGTTGAGGTGGGCATCGGCGTTCATCGGCTTTCCTCTCAAGGGACTTCCTTGCCTTGGGCCAAGGTCCACAGCTCGAACCAGGTTTCACGATCGAGCGTGACCTTGAGCGCATCGGCGATGTTGGCGATCCGCTTCAACGAGTTTGTGCCCACGACCGGCATGATCTGCGCGGGATGCGCCATCAGCCAGGCCAGCGCAACCGCCTCGGCCGCAACGCCGAAGTCGGCGCCGATCGCGGTCAGCCGCGGCATGGTGCGCTTACCCACTTCACTGCCAGGCATGAACAAGGCGCCACCGCCGAGCGGCGACCAGGCCATCAGCGGCCTTCCATCCATCTGAGACTTGGCGATCTGGCCGTTGACGAAGGCCGATGTGTTCAGGAGGCTGATCTCGATCTGGTTGGTAAGAAGCGGGTGTTTCATCGCCGATTGCAGCAGGTCGATGTCCCAAGCCATGAAGTTGGAAACGCCGACGCCACGCACCTTGCCCTCATCCACCAGCGCGTCGAGCGCAGCGCCGGTCTCTTGGTGGTCCATCAATGGATCGGGCCGATGGATCAGCAACATGTCGATGACATCAACGCCGATCCTGGCAAGGGAATTGTCGACCGAATCGCGGATATGGGCGGCCGAGGTGTCGTAGTGCTTCACCCGGCGCTGGGGAAACTTGCCCGGCGACATCAGCATGATGTCGCATTTGGTGACGATCTGCATCTTCTGCTTGAGCGATGAATGGCCGTGCAGCGCGCGCCCGAAGATGGCTTCACATTCGTAGTCGCCGTAGATATCGGCGTGATCGAAGGTGGTGATGCCCTGATCCAGACAGGCCTCGACCTTTTCGACGACATGGCCCAGCGACTGGTCATGGTCGCCAGCCAATCGCCAGACACCGTAGATCAGCCGGCTCATCGGCGGTACGCCATGGCCGAAGTCGATGGTCTCCATCAGCGTCTTTCTCCAACCCCCAGCGGCGTGGCGGGCGTTTGTTCAGGCACGCGCCCATAAACATGGGGCAGCGAGCAGGTTTGCAAGTGCGGCAAAACCTTCTGCCCGAAATTGACGCACTCATCCAGATGCGGATAGCCGGAAAAAATGAAGGCGCGAATACCCATCTTGCGGTACCGCTCGATCTTCTCCATCACCTGGTCGACCGAACCGACAAGCGCGGCGCCACAGCCCGACCGTGCCCGCCCGATCCCGGTCCACAAATGCGGCTCGACGAAGCCGAACTGGTCGGCATTGTCGCGATTGGCGGCCTGCAGCGATACGCCATAGGTTTTGGCGTCGAGCGCGCGGCCCCGAATCTCGTCGCCCCTGCCATCATCGAGCCGCGATACGAGTTCATCGGCATAGTCGCGCGCTTCGGCCTCGGTGTCGCGCACGATCACGTGCACCCGCAGGCCGTAGTCGAGCGTCCTTCCATGGGCCTCGGCCCGCGCATGGACGGTCTTCATGCGTTCGGCGAGCAGTTGCTCGGGCTCCGGCCACATCAGATAGACATCGCAATGGTGACCGCACAGTTCGACCGCATCGGGCGAATAGCCGCCGAAATACAAGAGCGGCCCACCATTTTGCTGGTAGGGACGCACCGGATCGGTGTTCAGCCCCTTGATCCGGTAGATCTCGCCTTCATAGTCGATCTCGTCGCGGGTCCAGGCCTGGCGCAAAATCTCCACCACCTCGGTGGAGCGGCGGTAGCGCACCTCGCTCGAAGCTTCCTCGCCAGGCTGGTTGGACGAGATCACGTTGAGCGTCAGCCGGCCTTTCATGACATGGTCGACGGTCGCCACCGCGCGCGCCAGCATCGCCGGATGCACCTCGCCGCAACGGATCGCCGCCAGCATGTTGATGTTCTCGGTCAGCGGCGCCATAGCGGAGACGAAGCTCCACGTGTCCTGGCCCACCTGATAGGAGGACGGGCACAAAATGTTGCGATAGCCGAGCGTATCGGCGGTGCGCACGATCTCGCTTGTGTGGTCGAACGACGAACGCAGATCCCCGTCCGGCACGCCCAGGAAACGATAATCGTCCGAACAGATGGGCGCGAACCAGGCGACCTCCGCCGCATCCAGATCGGCGCTCTTTACCGGCACAACGGTCATTGGCGATTTCTCCCGACTGACAGTGCTGGCCGCATATGCGGCCGCTTTGTTTTCCCGACAGCTAGCATCCGTTCGCACATGTATCAATAGTGAATGAATTGCAGCGGTGACAGCGCTTTTTCATCGGCCTATGGTCACCGCCAATGGGGAGCCCGACGTGGCGGAGAAACCGGTTCAGGGCGGCGCACTGCCGCTCTACATCCAGATTTCCGAACTGCTGACCCGCGAGATCGCCGCCGGCATCTGGCCCGACGGAACCCGGCTGCCGACCGAGATCGAACTGGCGGGGAGCCTGGGCGTCGCCGTCGGGACGTTGCGCAAATCACTGGCCGAACTCGAGGCACGCGGGCTGTTGGAACGCAGGCAGGGCTCTGGGACCTATGTGCGCGCCAAGGCCAGAACCGGCGCGATCTACGAATTCTTCCATCTCGAACTGAAGGATGGAGCGGGCCTTCCCACGGCACGGATTCTGTCGCTGGAAAGGGCGCCGCATCCGGACTTCGCGCCGTCGTTCGGCAAGGGGGAATCGGACGAGGCCTGGCGTGTCCGACGCCTGCGCTTTTTGGGCGAAACTCCGGCGGCGCTTGAGGAAATCTGGTTCGACGCGCGCCATGCGGCGGACCTCGATGTCGGTTCGATCAACGAGTCGATGCATCTGTTCTACCGGCAGCATCTCGGCTTCTGGATTGCCCGTGTCGAAGACCGGGTGTCCGTTGCGCCCTGCCCGGATTTCGCGCCACCGGGCAGCCCATTCGGGCCCGGCGCGCCGCTTGGTCATGTCGAACGCATCTCCTGGGGCAATGCCGGCATGGTCGAAGAGTATTCGCGCAACTGGTTCGACCCGGAAACGGTGGCCTATGTGGCACGGTGGGTTTGAAACCACCGGTCGAGAAACCCGAAATACCAGCGCTTGAGCGCCGCATCGTGGCGCGCGAACCCGGCGTCCTGTTCCGCCTTTGAACGGGTACCGGGACGGCCAATATGCGCGGCGAACTCCGTCTGCCATTGATCGAGGATCGGCCGCGTCACCTCGGGATGGAACTGGAAGCCGATCGTCATGTCGCCGGTCCGAAACGCCTGGTTCGGCGTCAGCGCCGGATCGCCATGGGCGAGCATTGTCGCACCGGATGGCGCGGTCCACCCCTGTTGGTTTCCGCTGAGCGCCATCATCGGCCCGTCAAAGAAGGCGCGGCCGGCCGGCGTCACGTCAAGCGGGTAGAAGCCCATCGCCATGCGCCCATGCGGATTGAAGCCGACCGATGCGCCCAGAACATGGGCGATAAGCTGCGAGCCCAGACAGACGCCCACAAGCGGCACCGACTTGGCCATGGCCTGCTCAATCAGCCGGCACTCGTCGGCGAGATAGGCGTGGCTGGCAAGGTCGGTGACCATTTGCGGGCCGCCCATGATCATCACGCCGGCCTCATCGCCGGTCAGCGCCGGCAGCGTTTCGCCGCGCCATGGCTCGACCACGCGGACATCGTGACCGCGCGCGATCAGATGCCGGCGGCCCGCATCGGGTTCGGCCACGGCCCAGTGCTCGATCACATAGAGAGGATTTTCCGACACGCGGACGGCTCCATCGTCAGGTCGGCCCTGCGATGCCGGCGAGCGGCGCCTTCGTCAATGGGTTTGTGCACCAACCAATGTCTTGCCGACGCCTCAGCGCGACAGGTTCTGCGCCAGCCAGTTGTGCCAGCCTTCCTCGGTGCCGTTGAAGACGTTCAGGTCGATCTGCGTTTCGACGCCGCGGCGTGCCGTGCCTGTTCCCGAATATTGCCAGAAGGCAAAGCCCCGGTTCGGATAGCGCTCACGCGGATGGGCGGCGACCGAACGCAGCCAGAACGAATGGTCCTTGAACTGGCCGCGCAGATTGTCCTCGTAGAAATCGGGCGTCGTGTAGATGATCGGCTTGTGGCCATAATGGGCCTCGATGCGTTCGGAGAAGACCCGCATCTTGGCGAGCACGGTCGACCGTGGCGGCTTGCGCGGACAGGAACGCTTGTTGCCGTACCATTCCACATCGAGAACCGGCGGAAGCGAACCGGACTGCTTGGGCACATGACGGATGAACCAGTCGGCCTGTTCGGCCGCCGAACGGCACCAGAAGAAAAAGTGGTAGGCGCCGGTCGGGATGCCGGCCGCCCGTGCCGAATCCCAGTTGCGGCGGAAAAGACGGTCAACATGTCTGCCGCCCTCGGTCGCCTTGATGAAGGCGAAGTTGGCGCCCTGTCTGCGCAGGGTCGGCCAGTCGATCTCCTGCTGCCAGTGCGAGACGTCGACGCCGTGAACGGCGAATTTGTGCGGCGAGGCACGGCCGAAATTGACCGGCTTGGCATCGCCGAACCTGGACGCATAGATGCGTCGCCGGTTTTCCGGACGCGCGGCAGGCCGCGCCGGACTTTCGGGGTGCGCCAGCGCCACCTGGACGGGTGCGGGCGTCATTTGTGCTTCGTTGGCGGCCTCAAAGGCCGGCTCCGAGACTGCAACAGGGGAAGGCGCCAAGGCGGCCGCCGCAGTTGCGGAGGGCACCGTCGCGCCGGGAACGGGTGCCCGCGGCGTGATCGAACTCGTCACTTCGCCCGAGGGGCCACCAAGCTCGAGCGCATCGACGCCCGAGGAGGCCGAACAGCCGGACAAGACCAGAGCGGACAGCACACAAAGACCAGCCGCGACGACAGCACCACGCATGAATGAACACCGGGGTTCGAGGAAGTTGACCGCGCGCACGGCGCGCCGGCCCGCGACGTTAACGGTCAATTACTGCGAAAGAGAAAATTGGATTGGTTAACGGCGTGCGCACCGGCGGGAATTTGCCGGCGACGGTTTATTCGGCGGCGATACGCGGCATCGGCACCTGGGTCAGCATGGCGCGCAGCGCCGCCGGCTTGAGCGGCTTGTTGAGCAGATGAACATTGGCGGCGGCGGTCTGCTCGCGCAATTCGCCGGACCGGTCCGCCGTGATCAGGACGGCGGTGATCGCATCGCCGTAGCGGGCCCGCATGTCGGCGATCACCTCCATGCCGGTGCCGTCATCGAGATGATAGTCGGCGATGATGACATGCGGGTCGGCGCCATGATCGTTCAGCGCTGCAGCCAGCATGTCGCGGCGCGGTGCGGCGATCACGGTCGCGCCCCAGCCGGTCAACAATACGCTCATGCCCGACAGGATGGTTTCCTCATTGTCGATGCAGGCGATCGTCAGGCCGGTCAGGAGGGCGCGGCGGGCCTGCGCCGGCGCGGGTTTCGCAGTCACCGCAGGCGCGGCCGCATCAACGACCGGCACCGGGACCTTGAAAGCCGTGCCCGCACCGGGGATCGATTCCAGCGTCACTTCGAGGCTCAAGACCCGCGAGATCCGGTCGACGATCGACAGGCCGAGCCCCAGCCCACTGGCGATGCGCGCGCCGTCGGACAGCCGCTGGAACTCCTCGAAGACACGCGTCGCCTTGTCGGGCGCAATGCCGATGCCGGTGTCGTAGACACAGATGACCGCATCGTGGTTTTGCCGCCGCACGCCGATCAGCACGCGGCCCTCATGAGTGTATTTGATCGCGTTGGAGACCAGGTTCTGCAACAACCGGCGCAGGAGGTTGCGGTCGGTCTCGATGATGGCGCTGGTGCGCACGACGGTCAGCTCAAGACCCTTTTCCTTCGCCATCAGCGCGAAATCGGACTGAACCTGCTCGAGAAGGTCGGCGAGCGGGAATCGCGTCGGGTTGGGCGTCAGCGCGCCCGCATCAAGCCGCGAAATGTCGAGAACCGCGCCGATGATGTGCTCGACCGATTCCAGTGCCGTGTCGATCTTGTGGGCGATCTCGCGATTGGTGCTGTCACCCTGCCCGCCCATGCGCTCGACCAGCGATGAGGTGTAGAGCCGTGCGGCATTCAGCGGCTGGGAGATGTCGTGTCCGGCGGCAGCAAGGAAACGGGTCTTGCCAATATTGGCTTCTTCGGCGCTGCGCTGCGCGACCGCCAGTTCCTCGTTGACGCGGGTCAGTTCGGCGGTGCGCGCCCGAACGCGCATTTCGAGGCTCTCCTTGGTGCGCTTGAGCGCCTCGTCCGCCTCCACCCTTCCGGTGATGTCGGTATAGGTGATCACCAGCCCGCCATCGGGCATCGGGTTGGAACGGATTTCAAGGATGCGGCCGCTGCGCGCCAGCGCCAACTGCCAGGCCCTGCGGAACCGGGTGACGTTCTCGACCACCTCACGTTCGGTTTCGGCATCGATCTGGCGGGCCTCGACCAGCATGCCGGTGATCGATTTGAGCGGCATGCCGAAATTGCCCATCTCGGGCGGCAGGCCGAGCAGCCTGCGGAACTGTCCGTTCCAGTTGGTCAGGCGGTACTCGTTGTTGAACACCGATATGCCCTGATCCATCTGATCCAGCGCCTTGTGCAGAAGATCGCGGTTCTGCTGGAGCGCCTCGGATGCATCATCGAGGAGCCGGACGGTTTCGCGCGAGGACGCGCCATCCTTTTCGAAAAGGAGCGACAGGACAAGCCGTGCCGACGATGAGCCGATGGCGCTCGCCAGCACCTGCTCTGCATAACGGACCACCGAAATGTCGGTCGTGTCCGATCCGATCAGCTTGCGCCCCTCGCGCAGTTCAAACGCCTCGAAGGCGCGCTCCATGCGCGCGGTGCTGACATAGCGGGCGATCGATTCCTTCAGTTCGTCGATCGTCGTCGTGGTGCGGAACCGCTTGAGGCCGATCGATTGCTGCGCCTCGCGCGGCACGAAGGTGACCGCCTGGATGCGTTCGAGCGGCGTCGGCGTACGCGACAGCGAGCCGCCGACCAGAAGCGCGATGTTCACCGCCAGCGACCAGAACACGCCATGCACGAGCGGCTCGAACTGGACGCCGAACAACTGGCTCGGCCGCAGCATGGCGATGCCGAACAGGCCGTCGCGCACGATCGCCGCATCGGCGCCGGCAAGATTGGGCACCAGCAGCGTGTAGGCCCAGACCAGAAAGCCGCCGAGCATGCCCAGAAACGCGCCGCGCGCATTGGCGCCGCGCCAGATCAGGCCGATCAGGAAGGCCGGTGCGAACTGGGCGATTGCCGCGAACGACAAAAGGCCGATCGACGCGAGTTGAGCGGTGTGGTCGGTCTGCCGGTAATAGGCGAAGGCCGCCAGGATGATCAGCGCCATGGCGATCCGGCGGATGTTCAGGATGATGCGCGACCAGTCGCCCGCCGCAGTGCGCGCGGTGGCGTTGAAGCGCCACAACAGCGCCGGAAGCACCAGATCGTTGGAGACCATGATGGCCAGCGCCACCGAGGCGACGATCACCATGGCGGTGGCCGCCGACAGGCCGCCGATGAAGGTGATCAGCGCCAGCCAATCCTGGTCGGCGGCGAGCGGCAGAGCCAGAAGGTACATGTCGGCCGGCACATCGGGGCCCAGATTGATGAGGCCCGAAATGGCGATCGGCATGACCAGCAGGTTGATTGCGATCAGATAGGCGGGGAACAGCCAGATGGCGCGGCGCAGTTCGACATCGGACCGGTGCTCGACAACCGTGACATGGAACTGGCGCGGCAGCATCAGGATGGCGCAGGCGCTCAGAAGCGTCATGACCAGCCAGGTCTCGCCCGACGTACCGTTCGATAGCGAGCGGGCGACAGCGGCGTTGTCGCCAAAAGCCTCGCGAACCGGGCCCAGGCCATCGAACAGGAAGAACAGGATCGCGACCCCGACGCCGACAAAGACCAGGAGCTTGACGATCGATTCAACGGCAATCGCCGTGATCAGCCCGTCCTGGTGCTCGGTGGCATCGGCATGGCGCGTACCGAACAGGATCGAAAAGGCAAGCAGCGAGATGGCGACCACCAGCGAGACATCGATCGGCAGCGTCGAGGGCGCGCCGATCGAACCGATCGAGCCGTCATATTGGCTGACCATCAGCGTGACCGCGTCGCTGACCGCCTTCAGTTGCAGTGCAATGTAAGGAACGGTGCCGATCACCGCGATACAGGCCGCCAGCGCAGCGACATGCATCGACTTGCCGTACCGCGCGCCCAGAAAATCGGCGATCGATGTGATGCGCTCGGACTTGGACAGTTGGACGACGCGCCGCACCAGCCGGTAGCCCAGCGTGAAGACAAGGATCGGCCCCAGATAGATGGCGAAGAACTCAAACCCGTTGGTGGCGGCCAGGCCGATAGACCCGAAGAAGGTCCAGGAGGTGCAGTAGACAGCGAGACTAAACCCGTAGATGAGCGGTCGCGGGCTGCCGGTCGGCACGGCGCGCGAGCGGCGGTCGCCATAAGCGGCAACGGCAAACAGTGTGGCCAGATATCCGAACGCCGCAAGCGCGACCAGCCAACCCGGCATGCAAAACTCCCCGCTCGCGGCATTCAAGCAGAGCCGAACCGGCTTGTCTAACCGGCGGTTGCAGAGGCCGCCCGGCAAAGCGTTTCACAATCGGGCGCCACAGTGCTAGGACCCGCCCCGCGCGGCCCAAAGCTGGTCCGCCGCCGCGCAATGACGAGCCGTCCGAAAAGGGGGTGCACATGCTCAAGGAATTTCAGGAGTTCATTGCCAAGGGCAATGTCATGGATCTCGCCGTCGGTGTGATCATCGGGGCCGCGTTCGGCGCCATCGTCACATCGCTAACCAGCGATGTCATCATGCCGGTCGTCGGCGCGATCTTCGGCGGGTTGGACTTTTCCAATTACTTCGTCCCGCTGGGTTCGGAAGTGACGGCCGCATCGCTGGAAGCAGCAAGGGAACAGGGTGCGGTGCTTGCCTATGGCGCCTTCATCACGGCGATCATCAATTTCGTCATCCTGGCCTTCATCATCTTCCTGATGGTCCGCGCCGTAAACAACATGAAGCGCAAGCAGGAAGAAGAAGCCGAAGCCGCCCCGCCGGCCCCCGCCGAAGATGTCGTCCTGCTGACGGAAATCCGCGACCTTCTGAAGAAGTGACCGTAGCGTCGGCGTCTTTCGAAAGCCCCGCCAATGTGCGGGGCTTTTTGCGTTGGCTTGCCGCGAATCGCCCGAGCCGCTAGGCAAAAACCATGTCAAAACCCGTCCAACCGCCCGGCGGCGATGAACCCGGTCGCGAGATCGAGCCCGTCGATCTGAAGTCGGCGCTCGAGGAGCGCTATCTCGCCTATGCGCTGTCCACGATCATGCACCGGGCGCTGCCCGACGCGCGCGACGGCATGAAGCCGGTGCACCGGCGGATCCTCTATGTGATGCGGCTGTTGAAGCTCGATCCGCAGAGCGCCTACCGCAAATGCGCCAAGATCGTCGGCGATGTGATGGGCAACTTCCATCCCCACGGCGACCAGGCGATCTATGACGCGCTGGTGCGGCTCGCCCAGGATTTCTCGGTGCGTTACCCGCTGGTCGACGGCCAGGGCAATTTCGGCAATATCGACGGCGACAATGCCGCTGCCTATCGCTACACCGAAGCGCGGATGACGGAGGTCGGCACGCTGCTGCTCGACGGCATCAATGAGAACGCCGTCGATTTCAGGCCCAATTACAATGAGGAGGACGAGGAACCGGTCGTCCTGCCGGGCGCATTTCCAAATCTACTGGCCAATGGCTCTTCGGGCATCGCCGTCGGCATGGCAACGGCCATTCCTCCGCACAATGCAGCAGAACTGTGCGAGGCCGCGCTGCACCTGATAAAGTTTCCCAATGCGACGATCGAGAAGCTGGTCGAGTTCGTGCCGGGCCCTGACCTTCCGACCGGCGGCATCATCGTCGAGCCGCGCGACCAGATTCTTGACGCCTACAAGACCGGCCGCGGCGGCTTTCGGGTGCGGGCCCGCTGGCACAAGGAGGAGACCGGGCGCGGCGGCTACCGCATTATCGTCACCGAAATTCCCTACCAGGTCCAGAAGTCGAAACTGATCGAGAAGATCGCCGAACTGCTGATCGCCCGCAAGGTACCGCTGCTCGGCGATGTGCGCGACGAGAGCGCCGAAGATGTGCGGATCGTGCTCGAACCCAAATCGCGCGCCGTCGATCCTGACCTTTTGATGGAGTCGCTGTTCAAGCTGACCGATCTGGAAAGCCGCCAGCCGCTGAACATGAACGTCCTGTCTGGCGGCATCGTGCCCAAGGTGATGAATTTGCGCGAGGTTCTGCGCGAATGGCTCGACCACCGGCGCGATGTGCTGATCCGGCGCTCCGAGCACCGGTTGGCCAACATCGAAAAGCGGCTGGAGGTACTGTCAGGCTTTCTGGTCGCCTATCTGAACATCGATGAGGTGATCCGCATCGTCCGCTTCGAGGATGAACCCAAGAAAGAGCTGATCAAGGCGTTCGATCTGACCGAGGTGCAGGCAGATGCGATCCTCAATCTGCGCCTGCGTGCCCTCAACAAGCTCGAAGAGGTCGAGATCCGCAAGGAATTCGATGAGCTGACGGGAGAAAAAGACCAGATCGAGCGGCTGCTGGCGTCCGAAGACGCCCAGTGGAAGACAGTCGGATGGGAAATCGGCAATGTGCGCGACAAGTTCGGAAAGGACACCGAACTGGGCCGCCGCCGCACGGGGTTCGCCGAAGCGCAGGAGATCGACCTCGAAGCCGTCCAGCAGGCGATGATCGAAAAGGAACCGGTCACCGTCGTCGTCTCCGACAAAGGCTGGCTGCGGGCAATGAAGGGCCATCTGTCCGACTACGATTCGCTCGGCTTCAAGGAAGGCGATAAGCTCAAGACCGCCTTTCCCGCGCATACGACCGACAAGCTGCTGGTCTTCACGACGACAGGAAAGTTCTACACGCTCGGCGTCGACAAGCTGCCGGGCGGGCGCGGCCATGGCGAACCGATCCGGCTGATGGTCGACATGGACAATGATGCCGATATCGTCACCGCCTTCGTCCACAGGCCCGGGCGCAAACTGCTGGTCGCCTCTTCGGCGGGCAATGGCTTTGTGGTCGGCGAGAGCGACGTTTCGGCCAACACGCGCAAGGGCAAGCAGGTGGTGAACGTCAAGATGCCGGATGAGGCGGTGCTGTGCCGCTTCGTCGGGGCGGGCGACGGCGCGGCGCCAGACCATGTCGCCGTCGTCGGCGAAAACCGGAAACTTCTCGTCTTCCCGCTCGACCAAGTACCCGAAATGGGCCGCGGCAAGGGCGTGCGCCTTCAGCGCTACAAGGATGGCGGCATCAAGGACGCCAAGGTGTTCGCGATGGATGAGGGCCTGTCCTGGCAGGACAGTTCGGGCCGCACCTTCACGCGGGCCAAGGACGAGCTCACCGAGTGGATGGGCGTGCGCGCCGGCGCTGGCCGGATGGTGCCCAAGGGCTTTCCCCGCTCGGGCACGTTCGGCTGAAGGGCGGGTTGGCGCTGAACCGGGTCAGGCCGGTGCCGCACCGCCTTCATCGCCACGCAGCATGTCGCTGCCGATCTTCGACAGGCGGATCACGGCCTGCGTGCGGCTGTCGACATTGAGCTTTTGCAGAACCGCGGACACATGCGCCTTGATGGTTGCTTCGGAAACGCCGAGCTCATAGGCGATCTGCTTGTTCAGCAGCCCTTCGGCCAGCATGCCGAGTACGCGCGCCTGTTGTGGCGTCAGAGTGCGGATGCGGTTGATCAGATCCTCGACCTCGGGGTCGTGCTCGCTGCCCAGATCGATATTGTCCGGTGTCGCGATATCGCCGTCGATCACCGTCTGAACGCTCGACCGTATCGTCTCGGTGGCCGCCGATTTGGAGATGAAGCCCGAGGCGCCCAGATCAAGCGCCCGGCGCACCGTCGAGGGATCATCGCTGGCCGAGACGACGACCACGGGCACCGCCGGATAGGACGCGCGCACAGCCACCAAGGCGGACAGGCCGCTGGCGCCGGGCATGGTCAAATCGAGCAACAGCAGATCGAGATCAGGCTCCCGGTCAAGAACGGCGATCGCTTCGTTGAAGTCGCCGGCCTCGATCATCTCGGTGGTCGCCGGACCACCGTTGATATAACCCATCAGCGCAGACTTGATCGCGTCGCGAAACAATGGATGGTCGTCCGCAATACATATTTTCGTTGTCATTACCGCCCTCCCCGAACGACTGGGCGTCGGTCTGGTGTCCTTGTTCTGACTCGCACGACAAACGCCACGTCAATTAGACGTACGGACAGTGCTGCCGTCAAGTCAGCCCATTAATGGGACCGGGCAAGCCTGCGGTACAGTTCGGGAAGCCGGACGACGAACCAGATGACGGCCCAGACATTGCCGAGAAACGGCAGCGGCACGATCCACAGAACCGCGCGGAGACCCCGCTCGAAGCCGGCGATGACGACCGCAGTGAGGACGAATCCGAGATAGAGATCGGCGAGTGTGACCAACCCCCAAGGGTCGGCCGTGATCGCATCGAAAGACGCCCAGAAATCGGCGGCGAAGGACGCCCACACGATCAGCGCGAAGAAGCCGATGCCCAGCCCGGCAGTCATCACACGCAGCACACCCACGATCGATCTCCCCATGGTTGGGTCACCGGCGGCGCACCCTTGTTGGGATAGCTAGGCAGCCACCAGCCAAATCAATGGAGCGGCCGACCCCGCAGGCCGATTTCTATGCCCGCCCGGTGTGCGAAACGTGCCCGTTGCGGGCAAAGATCAAGGAACATCAAAGAGTTAGTTCCTGCTTACGCTGCGGCACCACCGCCGCGCCGTCTGTTGCACGAAGAGCGGCGAAAACCCTTTAGCTGCCCAGCAAGCGGGCCACTTTGTTGCAATAGCGCTGCGAGACCGGATTCATCCGCCGCGCCGCATGACCGGCATTGTAGCGCAGGATCGTGCCGCAGGTGGACCCGCCCGCAAGGTCATGTGCGCCGCCCAGATACTTCATGCCATAGCGGATGTTGGTTTCGGGGTCATAGAGACCCTTGGCCGAGCCGGTGTAACCGAGCATGCGGGCCGTACCGAGGCGAATCTGCATCAGGCCGATCTCGCCTGCCGCACCGCGTGCGTTCGGTCGGTAGCTGCTTTCGGAGTACACCACTGCGTGGGCCAGATCGACGGGCACCTCGTTGGCGGCGGCATGTGTGGCAATCAGTGCCGCAAAGGGGCGATCGTCGCCGCGCGCGGCGGTGACCGGATTGTCCGCGCGAAGCGCCATCGTCGTCGTCTCGGGCGTCACGATCGAGGCCGTTTTGGCACCGCCTTGATCGCCGCTGTCGGATCCGTCGAGCGCCGTGGTTGTCTGGCAACCCGAAGCGAGCGACAGCACACCCATCAGGCCAAAAAGGCCCGCGATCTTTGCATTCATGGAAAAAGTCCCGTCTTTTGTTTGCGACGGGCGAAGAAACCGGTGAATGCGGCCATTGTGCGCCGCAGCAATTCAAACTGAGCGACAGGCGGTAACAATCCGCGTGGTCGGGCTCCTTGTTCAGGAGAAAGACGGGTAGAGCCGCAAAACCCGGTTCAGCGTCTCAATCGTCGACATATCGGCAATGCCATCGACCTGTGCGGGACGATGCCGGCGCTGGAAGGCTTCGACCTGGGTGCGCGTCGCTTCGCCGAAGACGCCATCGGCGTTTGCGTCAAAGCCATAGAGCGCCAGCATGGATTGCAGCGCGGCGACCGGCTCGCCGGTATCCCCAGGGGCCAGAAAGCGCCCCCCTCCGACCGGCACGGGTTCGACACAGAGCGCGATGCCACCGGCCGCCAGAGCTTGCCAGGGGAACCGCTCGCCCGGGTCACGCTTGCGGCCGGGCGCCACATCGGAATGGGCAACAACCTCATGCTTGCCAATGCCATGGCGCGCCATGATCGCTTGGGCCAGCGCGACCAAGGCATCGATCTGCGCATCGGGAAAATCGGGAAGGCCGAAATCGTGGCCGCCATTGACAATCTCGATGCCGACCGACGCCGAATTGACGTCGGTCGTGCCCTTCCAGAATGAGCGGCCTGCATGCCAGGCGCGATCCCGCTCGCGGACCATCTGGACGATACGGCCATCCTCTTGCACGAGGTAGTGGCTTGAGACCTCGCTCTCTGGCGCGCAAAGCCAGTCTTCCGCCGCTTGGCCGGTTGCCATGCCGGTATAATGCAGAACGATCAGCGATGGCCGCAGACGGTCCCGCCGTTCGCCGAAATTGGGCGAAGGGCGAACAAACGCGCCGCCATGGTCGGGCGCGAACATCGAAGGCGCCGCATCCTCACTCATGCCCGCTTGAGCTCCGGTTCGACGACATCCCAGGCCGCATTGATGGCGGCGACACGTTCGTGAGCGATGGCGTGGAATTCGGCCGGCACGCCACGCGCGGCCATCGTGTCGGGATGGTTGTCGCGGACGAGATCATGGTAGCGCCGCCGGGCCTCATCGAAGGGCGTGCCCGGCGCAATGCCCAAAACCCGCCAAGGGTCGGCGTCGCCCGCATCGACATGGCGGGCGCATATGCGGTCGAACTCGGCGTCGGAGATGGCGAAGATGGCGGCCACGTCGGCGAGGAAATCCATCTCCTTATCGTGGATCACGCCATCGGCCTTGGCGATGTGGAACAGGCCGTCGAGAATGTCGCGCAGCATGGGGCAGTCTGGCTGCCCCGATCCGCACAGACCGGCCAATTGCGCCGCGTAGCTCTGGTAGCCGGCGACGTCGCGCTTGGCGAGATTGTAGAGGCTGGCGACGCGTTTTGCCTCCTCGTCGGGAATCTCGAAGATCTCGCGGAAGGCGTCGACCTCGGAGGTGGTGACGATGCCGTCCGCCTTGGCCATCTTGGCCGAAAGGGCGATCATCGCCACAGAGAAAGCCACCCGCGCTCGGGTTTCCGGATCGCCCTCGAACACCGTGCGCACCTGTTCGACCAGCGCACCGAGCGCCTGGCCCGCCGTGCCGGAGACGAAATCGGAGATGCGCACCCAGATCGACATGCCGCCTGATAGTTCAATGGCGGCAAAAATGTAAGGGCGTTGCGCGCCCATCGGCGCCGTGACACAAGGCTGGCTGGTCGTTGCCGCCGGCGGTGTGTCATCGTGCAGAATCAGAACAGAAACGTGCCGCTGGGCTTTGCGCTGGGGTTCGTTGGTGTCGTCATTTTCGGCGCGACGCTGCCGGCCACCGTCTTTGCGCTGGAGGTCTATGGGCCCCTGTTCATCGCGTCAGCGCGGGCGGTGGTCGCGGGCGTCCTGTCCGTCGTCGTCTTGCTTGCGGTGGGGCGAACGCGGCTCTTCCGGCTGGAGTGGCGTCTGCTGCTGGCCGGCGCGATGGTGACGTTCGGATTTCCCGGTTTTTCGTCGCTGGGCATGGTCAGCGTACCGGCCAGCGATGGCGGCGTGGTGCTGGGCATCCTGCCGCTGGCGACGGCAATGTTCGCAGCGCTTCTGACCGCCGAAAAGCCAGGGCCCGCGTTCTGGGCCTGGGCCGTGGCCGGTTCGGTCCTCGTTGTGTGGTTCGTCATCGGCCAGGATGGCGGCGCACTGCGCGACTTTTCAAATCCGGGCTATCTGTGGCTGCTGGCTTCGGCGGTCTCGGCCGCGCTCGGCTACGTCATCATGGCTGAACTGTCCAAGTCGATGCCGGGCTGGGAGGTGATCTGCCGTGTCCTGATCGCCTGCTTGCCGTTCAATCTGGCGATCTCCTGGTTCCTGTGGCGGCCCGAATACGCCGTTATCGATCCCGTTCCGGCATTGGCGCTTGGCTATCACGCGCTCTTTTCGATGTTTCTTGGCTTTTTTGCCTGGAATGCCGGGCTCGCACTTGGCGGCATTGCCCGTGTCGGCCAGATCCAGCTCATGCAGATTTTCGTGACGATCGGCCTGTCGGTCTGGCTTCTGGGCGAGACCGTCACGCTGCGCACGCTTTTGTTTGCCTGCGCGGTGGCGGCGACCGTGTGGTTCGGCCGCCGCGCACGCATCGGTTAGTTGGCCGCCGCGCGATTGAGCGCGACAAGCTGGTTGCCCGACGCATCGGTCAGTATCATCGTGTCGCCGTCGACCGAATAGGCGCTTGCGGACCCCAGCGCCGCGAGGAAAACGGTCTCGGCCGTCATGATCTCAGACTCGCACGCCATCTTGGTCGACGCCAGCGGACCGACCGTCAGGGCACCGTCCTCGCCGGCCTCGTAGCTGCCGGTGAAGCTGTTACAGCCGCCATTGCCGGAAATCGTGCCGGCATCAAAGGCGACGAACGCCGTGTCGCTGTCGGGCGATGCCCATCGCGTGCCGTTGAGTGAACCCGACAGGCCGACCACGGCCAGAGCGTTCTGTGCGGTATCGGCCACACCGTCGAGTGCGTCGCCTGCGCCCTCGGCTGCATCCTGAAGCACCTGGCCTGCACCTTGCGCCGCTTCATTGGCCGCTTGGGCGAGGTTGCTTGCCCCATCGCCGAGCGCGTCTCCGGCTTCGCCGGCCATGGTGCCGGCATCTTCGGCCGCCTGCTGCAACGCTACGCCGGCACCCTCGGCGGCGTCGGTCAAGGCCTGTGTTGCGTCATAGGCCATCTGCGATGCGGTCTCGGTAGCATCCTCCGCCGTCTCGGCCACCGCATCGACCACATTCTGCGCGGTTTCCGACGCAGCATCCGTTACGTCCTGCGCGGTTTCCGCAACAACGCCGCCAGCAGCCTCGTCGGCCTCCTGTGTTTCGTTGGCCGCTTGCTCGACGGTGGTTTCGGCAGGGGTCTGCGCCGCTTCCTCATTCTCGCCACAGGCGGCAAGCGTCAGAAGCGCCATCACGCTGACCGATGAAATCAGTGTCTTCTTCATGGAATGTCATCCTCTTTTGGACCAGCCATCCGACGGCAACGCGCCGGACGGCGGTGTGGTTGCGGCCAACTGTGTTCAAAAAATGTGCGCTGCAAAAAGAACGCTCATGCCGAGCCGCCAGCCGGTTGCCGCTGGTGCGGATTTCGGCCAAGACTGGCATGAAAGGGAGGGCCCCGAATGTCTGGTCAGTGGGATTTCTGGATCGATCGCGGCGGCACGTTCACCGATGTGATCGGCCGCGATCCGGGCGGCGCGCTGCACGCCCACAAGCTTTTGTCGGAAAACCCTGAAGCCTATCGCGACGCGGCCGTGCAGGGCATTCGCGACCTGCTCGACCTTGGGGCCGGCGCGCCGCTGCCACCGGGCCTCGTGGGCACCGTCAGGATGGGCACAACGGTCGCGACCAATGCGCTGCTTGAGCGCAAGGGAGACCGGACGCTGCTGCTGATCACCAAGGGTTTCGGCGACGCACTGCGGATCGCCTATCAGGCGCGACCCGACATCTTTGCCAAGCAGATCGTGCTGCCCGAACAGCTCTATGAACAGGTCGTCGAGGTGCCCGAGCGTGTGCTTGCGGACGGGACAGTCGAACAGGTGATCGACCCCGAAACCCTGAGATCGGCTCTGACGGCAGCACGCGACGCCGGCATCGATGCGGTGGCGATCGCCTTTATGCACGCCTGGGCCTTTCCGGCCCACGAGCAGGCCGCGGCCGATCTCGCCCGTCAGACGGGTTTTGCGCAGGTCTCGGTCAGTCATGAGGTGTCGCCGCTTGCCAAACTGGTCGGGCGCGGCGACACGACAGTGGTCGACGCCTATCTGTCGCCGATCCTGCGCCGCTATGTGGACCAGGTGGCCGGAGAATTGGGCATCGGTTCGGACAATCCCGAGACGCGCCTGCAATTCATGATGTCGTCGGGCGGGCTGACGGCGGCCGAAACCTTCCAGGGAAAGGATGCGATCCTGTCCGGCCCCGCCGGCGGCGTGGTCGGCATGGTGGAAACCGCGCGCGCCGAGGGCTTCGGCAAGGTGATCGGCTTCGACATGGGCGGTACGTCGACCGATGTCGCCCACTTTGCCGGCGACTATGAGCGCGCGTTCGAGACCGAGGTGGCGGGCGTGCGCATCCGCGCGCCGATGATGGACATCCACACGGTGGCAGCCGGTGGCGGCTCGATCCTCAAATATGAGGACGGACGTTTTCAGGCCGGGCCGGACAGCGCCGGCGCCAATCCAGGCCCGGCTTGCTACCGGCGTGGCGGGCCGCTGACCGTGACCGACGCGAACGTGATGACCGGCAAGCTGGACCCGGCGCATTTTCCGGCGATCTTCGGTCCCGGGCGCAACGAGCGGCTCGACGCCGGCATTGTGCGCGACAAGTTCGCAGCACTGGCCGACGCGATCGGCGATGGTCGTGCGCCCGAAGAGGTGGCCGAGGGCTTTCTGAAGATCGCGGTCGAGAACATGGCGAACGCGATCAAGAAGATCTCCGTGCAGCGCGGCTATGACGTGACCGAATATGCGCTGAACTGCTTCGGCGGCGCCGGTGGGCAGCATGCGTGTCTGGTGGCCGATGCGCTGGGCATGGACGCGGTGCTGATCCATCCGCTGTCGGGCTTGCTGTCGGCATATGGCATCGGCCTGTCGAAGACCTTCGCCTCAAGGCAGCACGCACTTGTCAAAACGCTTGAAGACGAAACGAAACCGGAAATCGCCAACCTTCTGAATCGGTTGGGTGCCGGGGTTGAGGAAGAACTCGAATCCCAGGGCGTCGCCCGCACCGTGATCGCCACCCGCGCGACGCTGCACGTCCGCTATGACGGGACCGATACGAGCCTTGAAGTGCCCTATGATGGCACGGACATCGACGCGGCGCGGACGGCGTTCGAGGCCGCGCACAAGGCACAGTTCGGCTTCATCAGCCCGGGCCGGGCGATGGTGGTCGAAGCGGTCGGGCTTGAGGGCGAGGATTCGACCGACAACACGCCGCCGATGGAGCCCCGCGCGGCGCCCGATCATCGGCCCGAGCCGGCGCATGGCGGCCGCATGTTCACCGGCGGCGCTTGGTGCGAGGCTGGCGTTCACCGGCGCACCCAGGACAGTGTCGGCCCCGGCGCGCGGGTCGCCGGACCGGCGGTCATCGTTGAGGCGAACCAGACCATCATCGTCGAGCCCGGCTGGGAGGCGCAGGTAACGGAACGCGACACGGTGGTGATGCGCCGGGTGGAGGCGCGCACGGCCGCTGCCCCGATCGGCACCAATGCCGACCCGGTGATGCTGGAAGTGTTCAACAACCTGTTCATGTCGATCGCCGAGCAGATGGGCGTGACGCTCCAGAACACGGCCTCGTCGGTGAACATCAAGGAACGGCTCGACTTCTCGTGCGCGGTGTTCGATGCGAGCGGGGCCTTGGTCGCCAACGCGCCGCACATGCCGGTCCATCTGGGCTCGATGGACCGCTCGGTGGAGTCGATCATCCGCCAGAACCCCGACATGCGGCCGGGCGACGTCTTCGCGCTCAACGCGCCCTACAATGGTGGAACGCACCTGCCGGACATAACGGTGGTGACGCCGGTGTTCGATGATGTCGGACAAGACATACTGTTCTTTGTCGCTTCGCGCGGGCACCATGCCGATGTTGGCGGGATGGCGCCGGGGTCCGCGACGCCGCGCGCCACCCATGTCGATGAGGAAGGCGTGCTGATCGACAATTTCACGCTGGTCGACCGGGGCACGCTGCGCGAAGACGCCTTCATCGAATTGATGACCGACCATGCCTGGCCGGCGCGCAATCCCAAGCAGAACCTTGCCGACATCGTCGCCCAGGTGGCTGCCAACGAGAAGGGTGTCGCCGAACTGCGGCGGATGGTCGACCATTTCTCACTGCCGGTCGTCCAGGCCTATATGAGGCACGTTCAGGACAATGCCGAAGAGAGCGTGCGGCGCGTGATCGACAGGCTGGCCGATTGCGAGGCGACTTATCCGACCGACACCGGCCAGCAGATCAGGGTGCGCATCTCCGTCGACCATGAAAAGCGCGAGGCGACGGTGGACTTCACCGGCACCTCGGCGATGGAGAAGAACAATTACAACGCACCGGAGCCGGTGGCGCGGGCGGCGGTTCTTTACGTCTTCCGGTTGATGGTCGAAGCCGGGATTCCGATGAATGCGGGCTGCCTCAAGCCGATCCATATCGTGATCCCGGACGGCTCGATGCTCAAGCCTGTCTATCCGGCCGCCGTCGTCGCCGGCAACACGGAAACCAGTCAGCACGTCACCAACTGCCTCTTGCAGGCGCTCGGGGCTCTGGCCAACGCGCAAGGCACGATGAACAATCTGACCTACGGCAATGCGCGCCATCAGAACTATGAGACGATCTGTTCGGGATCGCCGGCGGGCGTGATGAATGACGGCCATGCCTTCGCCGGTGCGTCCGGCGTGCACACGCACATGACCAACACGCGGATGACGGACCCCGAGATCCTCGAAATGCGCTATCCGATCGTCGTCGAGGAGTTCTCGATCCGGGCCGGATCGGGCGGTGGCGGCCGGTACACGGGCGGCGATGGCACACGGCGCGTTCTGCGTTTCCTCGAAGACATGGAATGCGCGATCGTCTCCTCACACCGCACCGTGCCGCCCAAAGGGCTGGACGGCGGAGGTGACGGGCGGTTGGGCAGGACCGAGATCAGGCGCCTTGGCGGCACACTCGAAGAACTCAAGCATGCGGACCAGACATCGGTTGCGGCGGGCGAAGCGGTGATCGTGACGACGCCGACGCCGGGCGGTTGCGGGGCGGAGTGAGCCGCCCAGCGAGCGTCAGGACTGCCGGTCGCCGAACCACATTCGGCGGAACAGGCTGTCCTTCTTGACCCATTGGTGCCAGGCGAATGCGGCCACGTGCAGCACGATAAGCACCATCAGGATGTTGGCCAGGATCGCGTGGGCGTAGCGCGGCGGGTAGGCCCAGAAGTCGGGCGGCAGCGGGTCGCCCGATCCGCCGAAGACGATCGGCGGCAGGCCGGCCAGAACCGAGATGCCGATGCCGGAGCCGGCCATCAGGATGACGAACAGATAAAAGGCCCAATGGGTCCAGACGCCGGCCTTGTCGAGCATCGGGTTGCCGGTGGAGGCATGGGCGGGCTTGCTGGTGCGCAGGCGGACCACCAGGCGAACCAGCATCAACAGCAGGATCAAAATGCCGATCGACATGTGCGCCCGCAGCATGAAGATCTTGTCGGGATCTGAGTTGGGCGTTTCGGCGAGCAGTACGCCGCCGGCGAACAAGGCGACGCCGATCATCAGCGCCAGCAGCCAGTGCAGCGCCACCAGCAGCTGATGATAGCGTGTCGGTTCGGTCGATGCGGACATGGCAATGGCCTCCGGTTTCTGGTTGGCGTTATTGTGCGGACACCTCAATGTCGGGCCGGATGGCAGCGCGCATGACCAGATTGACGCTGTAACCGATCAGATATTCGTTCTCATCGAGCACCGAGTCGTCGTTGATGTCGGCGCGGCGGTAGTCCTGCGACAGCGCGAAGCGGTGTTCGGACTGAGTCAACTGGCCATCCCCGTTGCGGTCCCATAGGGCGAACAGGATGCGCCGCGCGGTCACGATCGCCTCGGGCTTGCCCTCTTCCACCGCAGCCTCCTCGAAGCCGATGTCCCAAGCGGAAAACTCTTCAAAGTCTACGCGGTCGTCATTGTCATAGTCCATGCCAAGGAAGACGCCCTGGCGGAACTTTTCCATGTCACCCATGTGGACATAGCCCTTGGCGTCCTCATCGACCGCGTTGAACGAGGTGAGCGCCACCTCTTGGCCGGGCGTACTGTCCTGGGCCATGGCGGGCATGGCCGCACCAAAGAGCGAAAGGGCGACAGCGAGCAAAATCGTCTTCATGTGAACCTCCTTCTGGGGCCAAGCGCGCGGTGGATCTGCGAAAGCGCGGTGCCACTCTTATCATGCACTCGCAAATGTTGCAATTGCAAATATTGCTTTCTTGCATTAGTTCGGTGACGGGGTACTGATGGAAACAAGCATGCGTGTCCGCAAAACCCGGCAGAACTCGCTCGGATGGATGATCCAGCGTCTTTCCAGCCGGCTGGACGGTGCGATGAACGAACGGCTGTCCGGCCTCGGACTGACGATCCAGCAATTCGCGATCATGATGCGGGTGCTCGAACATGAACGCATGACGCAGGCCGAGATCGGCCGCATGTTCGCCATGCCCCCCTATGCGATCAGCCGCGCCCTGGATTCGCTTGAGGCGGCTGGATATGTCGTCCGCGAAGACCACCCCTCCTCGCGACGGGCGCATCTTATCTGCCCCACCGAGAAGGGATTGGCCCTGGGTCCGGAGCTGTTCGACATCGTCGCGACGGTCAATGCGGACCTGACGCACGGGCTCAGCGGCGAAGAGGCCGATGAGCTCCGTCGACTTCTTGCAACTGTGATGGACACCGCCGAAATCTAACCCTTGGTCATGCGTCCGGCCTTTGGTCTGAAGCGGCTCACGAGCAGACCTCGTCGGTGAACGCAAACTGAACGACCGGTTCAGCGGCGGTTCCGCCCGCCTCTCCTAGACATGGTTAACGCATCGAAAACGAGCGTCGCAAACCAAGTCAAAGGAGAACGTCCATGTCCCGCAAACTCATCATCGCAGCATCGCTTGCCATCGCTTCGGCCTTCGCCGCACCCGCCATGGCCAACGACGTCAGCATCGACCAGTTCGGCTTCGGCAACTCGGCCGGCGGCGGCCAGACCGGCTGGAACAACAAGCTCGGTGTCTTCCAGGACGGCGTGTTCAACAACACGATCATCGAGCAGTTCGGCTCCAACAACACGGCCGCCACCGGCCAGAGCGGTTGGAATAACAATGCCGAAACCAGCCAGAACGGCCACGGCAATGCCGGCGGAATCGGCCAGTTCGGCGACAACCACAACGCCATCCTGACCCAGGACGGCAACGGAAACGTCGCCGCCGGTGTGCAGGTGGGCCATGGTTGCGACGCCGATGTTGCCCAGGCGGGCAGCGGCAATGTCGCCGCCTTCGTCCAGACCTGCCCCTGACGGCGCCGTAACCACCTATGGCAAGCGCCGGAGGGAGCGTGCCGCTTCCTCCGGCCAACCCGCACAGTGAAAGGAGAACGACATGACCGACAAACGTTTCATGGCCGCCGCCGGACTTCTAGCGGCAACACTGGCAACCGGCTGCTCAGCCATCGCCAGCGACACCAGCGGCGCCGGCGCTGACCCCGTGCGCTGCGAAATCCAGGCACAGGACCAGCGCGGCATGGTGCGCCTTCAGGGCGTCATGCATGCCGACACCGATCTGAACGGCACCTACAAGTTTACCGTCAAGAGCGTCGGACGCGGCGGCAACACCAACATCTCGCAGGGATCGAGCTTTTTTGCAGGTCCGAGCGGACCGACCACGCTCGGCATGGTGATGCTGTCGGCGGGCGGCGCCTATGATGTCGAACTCGACGTCAGGGCCGACGGCGAACGCTACCGCTGCGCCGAACGGATCGGCGGCGTGATCTGACCCCGAAATCCCCCTGCCTTGCAACGCAAAAAGCCCCGCTTAACCGGCGGGGCTTTTCCTTTATGGGAGGTTAACGAACTTGGTTAACGCCCGATGAACGGACGGTTCCAAACCGGTTCAGCCGATGGCCTTCAAGGTGCCCGCACCATTGCAAACCCCATCGGAGGATGACCCCATGACCCGCAACCGCTTCACCGCCCTCGCCGCTGCCGCCGCGATTGCCACCGGTACCCTTGCCCCCCTTGCGCCGGCCCATGCCGGCGGCTCGGTTTCGATCTCGATCGCCCCCGGCTCGGCCGATGCCGAACATGCCATGCGTGCCGGCCTGGGCCTTTTTGCCATCGCAAACGGCATCAAGAACGGATCGATCACCCAGAACGGCATCGGCAACGCTGCCGGCCTGATCCAGAACGGCGCGGGCAATCTGGGTATCGTCCATCAGGAAGGCGACGGTCATGAAGGCACGCTGACGCAGAACGGCAACGGCAATGCCCATGGCCTGTTCCAGTTCGGCAAGGGCACGACCGGCCACGTCAGCCAGTCCGGCGGCCAAACCGGCGCCACCTTCCAGTTCGGCTGGTAAGTCCCTCTCCCGCCAGCCGCAGCGCCGCCGCCGACCGCACCGTCGGCGGCGGTCTTCCTTTGCGGTTAGGGATCCAGCGCGTCCATCACGGCCTTGATCAGAAAGGCCACCTTGTAGCGCTGATCGGTCGGCGTCAGCCCCAGCCGGACGACGACAAGATCCTCGGACGGGATGACCGACACCGACTGCCCGTCATGACCATTCATGTAGAACCCATCGGCCGGCAGGTCCGGATTGTCGCCGTCCATCCAGGCATTGGCCGCGCGCAGCCAGACCTGGCCGTTGCCATAGACGCCGTCGGACGCCGGATGGGCGGTCACCATCCAGTCGACAAACCCGACAGGCAGGAGCGACCGTCCGTTCCAGACGCCGCGCTGAAGCATGAACTGTCCGAAACGCGCCCAGTCGCGCGCGGTCGCATAGATGTAGGACGAGCCGACGAACGTGCCCGTTGCGTCCATTTCCATGACCGCGCTTTCCATGCCGAGCGGATCGAACAGCGCCGTATAGGGCCAGGCGGTCGCTTCGGCCGGATCGTCGAACCCGTCCTGCCAGAGGCGCGACAGAAGCACGGTGGTTCCGGAAGAATACTCGAAGATATCGCCGACACCCTGCGATGTCTCATCGTCGCGCGGCTGCCCGGCGACGAAGCCCGCCATGTCGGTCTCCAGATAGAGCATGCGCGTGACGTCTGAGACCGATCCGTAGCCCTCGTTCCATTCAAGGTCCGGTGCCATGCCCATCATGTCGCGCAGCGTAATGCCGGCGCGGCCGTCGCCGTCCCAGCCTTCAAAGCTGGCGGTCTGGTCCAGTTCCAGCCGCCCCTCGCGGATTGCCCGGCCGATCAGCGCACCGGTCACGGTCTTGGAAACCGACCAGCCCAGAAGCGGCGTTAGGGGCGCAAATCCGTCCGCATAGCGTTCCCCGATGACCGCACCGTCCTTGACGATCACGATCGCCCGCATGCCCGGCCCGGTCAGCGCGGGATCGTTGAGCACCGCATCGAGCGCCTCATTGACGGGCAACTCGACCCGGTTTCCAACTGGCCAAGGCGATTCGCTTGCGAGAGGCGCGGCGCGTGCGGGCGCCTGCCGGGGGACCAGGCGGTCGGCGCCGCCCTCAGGAACCGACGAGCAGCCCTGCCCCGGCCTGTGCACTGCAAGCCCGCCACCGATGAGCCCGAACAGGCCGGTGCGAACCGAGCCAGCCTCCTCGTTCACATCGACACGCATTAAGGTCAGCAGCGGATGGCCGGGCGCCTGCACGTCGACGGCCAGAACCTCCTGCGCATCCCGGCCCGCCAGAAAAACGTTGGAACAGACGATCTTGGCGGCATAGTTGGCGCCGACCCGAATAAGATCGGGCGGCGCAATCAGCAGAGAGCCGAAGCCTCCCACCACAAGCACGGCCACAATCAGAACAAGGGCTTTGAGGATACGCATCGGCGTTGCGCCTTCTTTTATGGTTAACGGAGGTTTAACGGTGGTGCGTGCAAGGTCAACCGCGGCGCGCGGGGTGGAATTCGCCCGGCCGGGCGCTATAAACCGGGTTCGGGGCGACAACCAAACGGACGTTTTCATGACGCGACTGGCCGGGCTCATTCTTGCCGCGATCATGGCCGTTGCAGCCGCCGGCTGCACCAAGGTCGATTATTCTGCGCTCACCCAATCGCTGGACTCGACCTATGCCGCGGCGACGCCGCGCTATGGCGACAGCGATCCGGTGCATGAATGGGAAGGCGGCGCCCCGTTCGCCTTTCCGGTGCACGGCATCGATGTCTCCAAATGGCAGGGCGTGATCGACTGGCCGACGGTGCGCCGGGCGGGCATCGAGTTCGCCTTCATCAAGGCCACAGAGGGCGGCGACCTGCTCGACGACGCCTTCATGCGCAACTGGCACGATTCGCGCCGCGCCGGCATGCCTCGCAGCGCCTATCATTTCTATTATTTCTGCACCTCGGCCCGCCGGCAGGCGCGCTGGTTCATCCGCAATGTCCCGCGTGAGCGCGGCGCGCTGCCGCACGTGCTCGATGTCGAATGGAACCATCTGTCGCCAACCTGCCGGCTGCGCCCGCCCGCCGACACGGTGCGGCGCGAAATGACCATCTTTCTCGACATGCTCGAGCGCCACTACGGCAAGCGGCCGATCATCTACACCACGGTCGATTTCCACCGGGACAATCTCGCCGGCAAGATGGATGACGAGGTCTTCTGGCTGCGCTCGGTCAAGGCGCATCCGCGCGTGACCTATCCGGGCCGGGACTGGGCGTTCTGGCAGTATACGGGCACCGGCCTGGTGCCGGGCGTCAATGGCGACACCGACATCAACGTCTTTGCCGGCAACCGCAACCAGTGGCGCGACTGGCTGGAAGTGGCAACGCGCTGATCGGCCGCTCACAAACGGTCGAAATCGTCTTTTCCGGTCGGCATCAGCATCACCGCCGTCGCCAGATAGGCAAAGCCGAAAGTGACGCCGAAGCTCATGAACAAAAGGGCGATGACGACGGGCTTGGCGTCCGAATGCATGAACATGTCGCCAAGCCCGGAAATGTTCATCCACAACAGGCCGGCCGCGATGGCCCAGCCGATCAGGACGCCGATGGCGGAATTGATGACGACGAACTTTATCAGCTTGGGCATGGCCTGACCTCCGACTTCCGACGATCACCGCATTGAAACTAGACCTGTCGCCGGCACGGTCAATGCGACATCTTTCACGGATTTCCACACGCGGGAACAATTTTTTCCCGACGCCCATGCAGGCGCTCGCGCCCAGCAATTTCGGGATGTTGTGCCAAATGGAGACAAATTTTTCCCTTTGCCTGTTGCGTCGCAGCAACGATTTGTGTTGCACGGCCCGCCACAGAACCTACACTAAAGGCGTAATACACGAGGGAGGTCCCGATGGATCTGACACGCTCTTTGAACGTCGTACTTGTGTGTGCAGCCTTTGTCTTTGTCGGCGCGCTGGTATTCGGCGTCCTGTAACCCACACAATCAAAACAACACGGCCGTACGCGCAATGAAACGCGCGTACGGCCTGTAGTTTCGAGAGTATCGGCTACTGATGTCAGGCGGCGATCGGGCTTTGTGCGTCGGCCACCCCGGCGATCGCGGTGCGCGCTGCGGCAAGGCTGACGTCGGCATTCTGCACCAGTCGGTCAGCGGCGATCACCGTGACGTCGGTAATTCCGACAAAGCCGAGCACGTGGCGTACATAGGGCGTTGCGAAATCGACGGGGCTGTCGACGGGCACGCCGCCGCTGGCAACGACCACAAAGGCGCGCTTGCCTTCAAGAAGCCCCTGCGGGCCGTTCTCGGTATAGCGGAAGGTGCGGCCGGCGCGGGCGATCTGGTCGATCCAGGCTTTGAGCGCGGCGGGCACTGCGAAATTGTAGACCGGCACGCCGATCACAATAACCTCGGCGGCTTCCAGTTCGCTTATCAGCGTGTCGGACAGGGTCAGCGCCTGTGCCTGTTCATCGCTGCGTTCGTCGGCCGGCGTCCAGTTGGCGCCCAGCCATTTTTCGTTGAGCTGCGGAACCGGTTCGGCCAGATCGCGCACGATGATCGTGTTCTCAGCGGTGCCGCCGAGCACATCGATCAGTTCAGCGCTCAGCCTGCGGCTTTGCGAACCCTCGTCGCGCGCCGAGGACTGGACAGTGAGAATATGGGCCATTTGGTCTGATCTCCGTTAAGCCCGACATGTACGGGCGATGGGCGGAGAGATAACCGGTCTGGCCGTTCACGAAAGACCGGTTTTCAGCGACACAATGTCTTCGGTTCGTGAACGATTGTCACGCAGCCGCGTCCACATGCTCCTCGCGCACACCGATCAGACGGCAGACGGCGAAGACGAGGTCGGGCCGGTTCATGGTATAGAAGTGGAAGTCGCGCACGCCACGATCGACCAGGTCGAGCACCTGCTCGGCAGCGATGGCCGATGCGATCAGCGCATGGGTCTGCGGATCGTTCTCCAGCCCCTCGAACCGTTCGGCCAGCCAGGCCGGAATGTGCGTCTTGCATTTGCCGGCGAAGTTGGACACCGCGCGGAAATTGTGAATCGGCAGGATGCCGGGCACGATCGGCACATAGATGCCGGCGCGGCGAACCCGCTCGACGAAACGCTCATAACCGTCATTGTCAAAGAAGAACTGGGTGATCGCGCGAGTCGCGCCATTGTCAACCTTGCGCTTGAGCATGTCGATGTCGGTGGCGAAATCGGGGCTTTCGGGGTGCTTTTCGGGATAGGCGGCGACGGAAATGTCGAAGTCGCCGAACGCCTTGAGCCCGGCCACCAGATGGGCGGCGTTCTCGTAACCGCCCGGATGCGGCACGTAGCGGGTGCCCATGCCGGTCTGCGGGTCACCGCGCAACGCCACGAAGCGGCGAATGCCCATCGCGGCGAACTCGCGGATGACGGTATCGGTCTCGTCGCGCGTCGAACCTACACAGGTGATGTGGGCGGCCGCATCCATGCCGCCCTGCTTTTGCACATGGGCAAGCGTGCGCTGGGTCGGTTCGCGGGTCGAACCGCCCGCTCCATAGGTCACCGAGACGAAGTCGGCATTGAGCGGTGCGAGCTTTTCGATCGTGTCGGCCAGCGTTGCCGCCATCGCCTCGTTCTTAGGCGGGAAGAACTCGAATGACACCCGGATGTCGTCGTTCAGAGCGACGCGCTGGGTCCTTGAAAAAACGCTTCCGGTCATGGTGTCGCCGCGGCTTTCATGCCGCCTCCGTTGTGCCCCGGCCGGGACCGGTTTCGTCTGCAATGACATAGCGCGGATCGTCCGCAGACCAGATCATCACGGTCAGTTGTCCGTCGCCATCGCTCTTTGCCGATGGCAGCGCCTCGGTGCGGATGTTCTCAAGGCTCGCCGCCTCGAACCATGATGTGACGGTCGGCGTGTCGAAGCCCAGACGGTGATGCTGATGCTCCTCGCGCAGGAACTCGAGATCATGCGGCGCAAAGTCGATGATCATCAGACGCCCGCCGGGTGCAAGGCTGCGCGCGGCCTGGGCCACCGCGGCCGCGGGGTCGTCGAGGAAATGCAGCACCTGGTGGATGGTCACCAGATCGAACGCGTCTCGCGCCACGGGCATGTTGAACACATCGCCCATCCGCACCTCGGCATTGACGAGACCCGCCGCATCGAGATTGGCGCGCGCGACATTGAGCATCTTGCGGTTGGTGTCGATGCCGACTGCCGAGCGGAAGCGCGGCGCAAACACTTCGAGCATGCGGCCGGTGCCGGTGCCGATGTCGAGCATCGCGTTGAACGTCCGGTCGCCGGCAAGACGCACAAGCGCCTGCTCGACCTTGCGTTCGGGCACATGCAGCGAGCGGATCGAATCCCAGCTTTCAGCATTGGCGGAGAAATAGGCCGAGGCTTCGTCGCGGCGGCGGCGCTTGACGTCGGCCAGACGCTCGGCATCGCGCGCCAGAACCGGATCGCCCGGATCGATTCGCGTCAATATGTCGGCGGCCAGCGCGCCTTGCGGACTGTCATGAGCCAGACGGAAAAGAGCCCAAGAGCCTTCCTGGCGCCGGCGGATGAGGCGCGCTTCCAGCAGCAGCTTGAGATGCCGCGACACACGCGGTTGCGACTGGCCGAGTATCGTGGTCAGGTCAGACACGGTCAGGTCCGCCTCCGACAACAGCTTGAGCATGCGCAGCCGGCTCGGCTCGGCGGCGGACTTCAGATGCTCCACCATCGCGTCGACGGCAAACCGGGTTTCGTTGTCGTTCGAAAAAGACATATGCATATGTTTATATCATTTTGGCGACCCCGACAACATGCAAATGCGACATGGCGGGGAATTTGCCCGTCCTGCCCTGCCGGCAGGGCCCGCCAATGACGACAAAACGCCAAGCAGCCGTCTCCCAAGCGCTTGAGCGCCTGGCACCGTTGATGCCACTCGAGGACGCACTGGCGGTCAAGGCGCTGGTCGCGCGGCCGCATATGCGCGGCCTGCCCGCCCAGCGGGCCGTCTGGCTCGCCGCGATCACCCATATCAGACACACGCATAGCGACTATGACACGCTGCTTGATGAAGGCTATGACCGTGATGCGGCGCGCTTTTTCGTGCTTGACGACATCAATGCGGTGCTGCGGTCATGGCAGGCGACGCGGATGCTCGAAGCGGACGAGGACGTTTCTGGCGCGGGCGGATAGGTCGGACTATTGCCGCAGGACCATCACGCCGGCGATGACGATCAGCGCCATGCCGCCCAGCGACCAGATGTCCGGCACCTCGGCGAAGAACACAAACCCCCAGACAAGCGCGAAGGCCACATAGCCGAAGTCGAAGGTGCCGATCACGGCGGGCGGCGCGTTCTGATAGGCGATCGCCGCACCGACGCTGCCGACAAGAATGGCACACGCCAGAAGCGCCATGGCGGCCCACTCGCCGGACCCCATGGCCGCCCAGGGTCCCAGCAGGAACCCTTCGCGCGGACCGGTGACCGACAGCGCGATCGCAGCCGTGGCCACCAAACCGGCCACGACAAAGGCGACGTTCAAAAGCAGTGACAGCATCAGCGGGTGAACGTCGCGGCACCGGGTTCGCGTCAGGATCATCGCCAGCGCGTACAAAATGGCCGCGACCAGCGGCAGCAGCGCGTATGGATTGAAGTCTCCGGCATCGGGCCGCAGAATCAGCAGAACGCCAATGAAGCCGAGGAAGACCGCCGCCCATCCCAGCGGGCTAATGCGATCGCCGATCAACAGCGCCGAGAACAGCGTGATGAAGATGGGGAGTGTGTAGTAGACCGCTGCGGCCACCGAGAGGTCGAGGCGTGGCAGCGCAAGATAATAGGCAATCCACATGCCGACCAGCAGTAGACTGCGCAGTACCGCCCAGCCGAGCGAAGGTGGCACAGAGAGGGCGTGGCGCGCGGTCCACCACAACAGGCCCACCAGAACCGGCAGCACGACGAGCGAGCGCAGAACGAAGATCTGCCAGATCACGAACTCGCCGCTGGTGAACTTGATCAGCGCATCGCCCAGCGACAGGATCAAGACGGTGACGACGATCACCGTGACAGCGAAAGGCACTCTGTCGGCCTGCCCCCGTTCCGCCTTGCGCTGCATCCGATAACCTGCCTTTAACACAGCGGCTTGCGATGCTCGCCGGCGCTCTCGTGTGCCTTCCGGCGCAGCGCGCTGCCTTGCTAGACCGGATAAACCCACTGTTCGGGCAATTGCACCCGAACGCTTTCGCCCATTTTGATCGTGCCGGGTTTTTCCACCCATCCGACGACGCCGCGGCGACGCTTGGCGATCTTGGGAAAGCCAAGCGCGATGTGCTGGTCGCCCTCGCGCCCCACATGGCGGGCAATGGCATCGCCTGCGATGCGGCACGGTCCGTTCTGCATGTCGACCTTGACGGTTGCACCGCTGTCGAAGAACAGCAGCGTCGACGCCGGCAGCATGGAGAGCATGGGTACACCGGCCAGCGTCATGTTCGCGCCGATCCACTCGGGTGCGATCATCGGCAGTTCCATCTCACCGGCGACCGCTTCCAGTTCGTCGCGGGCGACGATCGACAATTGCCGCTCGTTGCGCATTTCGGTGCCCCGTTCATACCAGGGCTCGCGACCGCCCGACCCGCGCGTGATGCCGGCGTGCAGATCGCCGGGAACGCCCTCGAAGGTCAAATCCAGCGTTTCGACGGGGGTTGTCACAAAGTCTTCGCCCGATGCCTTGAACAGGCCGTCGACGCGCGCCTCGATGCGCTTGGCGGGATGGATTTCGGGGAGCGGTGCGTTCATGTCTGGCCTACCAATCGACTGTCGTTCCGTCGTAATTGACGAAGCTGCCCGTGTCGACCATCTCCAGAGCCTCGGCGCGATCCATGATGCCTAGGGCGCTCTCGGTCACGTCAATGTCGGCCTCCGGGCCGCCCATGTCGGTGCGCACCCAGCCCGGATGAACGCACTGGACCGCGATGCCGTCGGCGCGCAAATCCGTCGCAAGCCCCTGCATCACCTTGTTCACCGCCGCCTTGGAAGCGCGATAGGCGATCCGGTCGGATTGCTGATAGCTCATCCGGCCCATCGCCGACGACACGGTCAGGATGCGCGGTCGGGCGCTGCGGCGCAGATGCGGCAGAAAGACCTGCGACACACGCAGCGGCGCAAGCGTGTTAACGGCCAGCGTCTCGGCAAACCCGTCAAAATCCATGTCTAGCGTCGATTGCCGGTCCGGGCCGATGATCCCGGCATTGTTGATCAAGACATCGATCGGCCGATCTATTCCGGCAGCGGCCAATGCGAGTGCGGAACCGTCTCGTACATCGAAAACGACTGTACTCGTGCCTTCGGGCGCCTGGGACAGGTCAGCGTCGGAGCGTACCGAGACACTCACATCATGACCGCGTGCGAGCGCTTCCGCTGCAAGGGCATGTCCAATGCCGCGCGCAGCACCGGTGATGAAGAAATGGGCCAAAACTCGTCCGCCTTTGTCCGGGAAGCTGTGATCGGCGTGTCACGCGGGCCAGAACCTGCTCGATGGCGACCGGTCGCCCGTCTCGCCAGCGCTAGCCGGGAATGACAAAAGCCCAGCGCGAACGCTCGGGCGTAATGACATCGCAGTCCTCCACATACAATGCCCGCCAGCGATCCGCCGACGAGAAGGTCCGGTCTGATTCGGCGCCGACTGAAAGGCACAAGTTGGTTCCGGCCAACACCATCTGCCCGGCATCACTCAGTTCGAAGCGTTGCAGGCTTGTGTCGCCGACGAATGGGATCGATCCAGAACAGCCGCGCAGCAATGTGGACGTGCCCGGCAATGCCGTGCCGTTGACGCCGGCCACAGTGAGGCATCTGTCGACCGACGGAAAGCGGATCTGTCCCTGGTCGGTGAACACAACGGCGCTGTCGGTCGTCAAACCACGCTTGCAGTTGTGGGCAAAGACGGGAACATCAAGACGCAGGTTCTGCCCCGTTCCGGGGATATCAAGGCAATAGCCGTCCTGCGGCCGATCCAGCCGGTCGATGAGTTGCAGATGAGACATCGATTCGCCCGATTGACCGAAGGCGGATCCGGCCGTCATGGCGCAGATGGCGGTTGTCAAAAGAAGCTTGTGCATCGTGGTGACCTTTTGAGTTCGCGTGAAACCAAGCCCATCAGCGAACATCGAGACGGCACCTTCGTGACAAAAGCGACCAACACAGCTGAACAGACCGTCACCACCTGGAAGCCCGCGACAATTGATCACGGACTGGCTGATCTGTGTCGTGTCAGCGTGTCACACGAGCCAAAAACTGCTCGATGGCGGCCGTCGCACGATCGCTTGGCCGACCAAGCCGTGCCGCGATCGCGCCATGCGAGTAGGCCGTACCGTGGAAGATGGTCACATCGGTGCCGCGCCCCTTGAGCAGGTTCGCATAGCCGATCGAGATCGACCGGCGCCGCTCGCCCTGGCTGCGCGAATAGAGGATCAGATGCGGCGGCAGGCGCCCGCTGCGCTTGGCGTGGGTGGCCGGAGACCAGCGAATCCAATTGGGGGGTTCATTGGTGAAGGCCGTGCCGAACATCGGCCCGATGGAGCCGCGCTTTGTGGCGTAGGCCAGAAGATCATAGGCCTGAACATCGTTGGGGATGATGCCGCGCAGCCCATTGGCCTTGCCCTGCGCGGCAACAAGCGCCGAAAGGTGCGCGCCGGCGGAATGCCCCATCAGCACAACTCGGTTGGGATCGCCATTGTAGCGGCGGATGTTGCGGCGGACCCAGCTTATCGCCGCCTCCACGTCGCGCACCTGGCCGTCAATGTTGGTCTGCGGCACCTTGCGGTAATCGATGGCGACAAAGATGTAGCCGCGCGAGGTCAGCCATTGCGGCATGTTGAAGACGCGCTTGCGGTCGCCCTTCACCCAACCGCCGCCATGCACATAGAGCACCACGGGGTACTTGCGGGAGAACAGCCCGCGCCGCGCATTTTCCGGCACATGGACGTCAAGTTTTAGTCCTTGCGAATAGGTCAGCCCGTCAATGGTGCGCATCGCCTGCGCCGGCGGCGCGGCGGTCAGGGCCACGAAAGCGGTGACAAGAGCCGCCACGAGCCAAACCGGGACCGGCCGCAGGACCGGCATGATGCGTGCGGACAGGAAGATGTTCATCGGAGAAAATGCGCCCATAGGTTCAACCGTTGTCCCTATAGCTGATTTGCGGCAAGTGTTGGAACCTCCTTGCGGCTTGCGGCACATCACAAAAGACAAGTGCCGACATGGCTGCCATATTGGTGTTGGATTCGGCCCTTTAGATCGCACCGGCGTCGGCCGAAGCCGTGTGTCTTTGTGCACAGCCGGTCCGGATTGGGATCGGATAGGACACGCCTCTGGTTCAAATGAAGGATAAATCGATGATCTTTTTCCGTCCGAAGCTTTCCGTGTCGGCCATCGCCCTGTCGGTGACCGTTTTTGCAGCGCCGGCGCTCGCCGATGTCGATGGCGCCGACGTGTTCGAGCAACTGGCCACGCAGTTCGCGCTGCAGGGCATCAAGCTGGAAGCGGCGGGTGTTCAGACCGATGGCGACGATGTGGCGATCGCCGGTCTCAAGATGCGCGCGATGCCGGAGGCCGACCCGTTCCCGTTGGGCGACTATTTGCTCGAAAACGTCACCGAAGCCGATGGCGGCTCCTATCTGGTGGACCGGATCGCGATCGCGCCGATCTCGCAGACGACGGACGGCGTGACAGTTGAGTTCGAGGGTGGCGAGATCAATGACTATCTGATCGCCGGCCCCGAAGTGACCGATCCGATCCTGCGCTCGGGCCTGTTCGAATCCGCCCGGGCCGGCGCGCTGACGGTCGCCGACGCCGAAGGCACCATCTTCTCGATGGAGGGCGCCAGCACGACCATGGACGGCTACGAGCCGGGCGGAGTGATGACGTTCGACGCCAATGTGGACGGCATGGTCGCGGACATGACCAAGCTGCCGGACGCGCAGGCCCGCGAGACGATGGCAGCGCTTGGCTATGACGAACTGCGCGGCACGGTCACCTCGAAGGGATCGTGGGACACCAGCACCGGCCGTCTGGCGCTGGACGAGATGGTCTACGATGTCGACGATGCGGCGGCGCTTGAAATGATGTTCGACATTGGCGGCTACACGCCCGAACTGGTCGGCGCCATGCAGCAGATGCAATTACAGATGGCCGATCAGAACGCCGAAGCCATGAACATGGCCATGCTCGGACTGATGCAGCAGATCGAGATCAACGCGATCAGCATCGAGATTCGGGACGATTCGCTGACCAACCGCATTCTGGATTTTGTCGGCGAACAGCAGGGCATGAACCGCGCGAACGTGATCGCCATGGCCAAGGGCGTCCTGCCGATCGGCCTTGCGCAGTTGCAGGACCCGGCCTTTGCCGCCGAAGCGACGGCCGCGATCGGCCAGTTCCTGGACGAACCCGGGTCGCTTCGCATCGCCGCCGAGCCGACCAGCGCGGTGCCAGTCGCCCAGATCATGGCGGCTGCGATGAGCGCGCCGCAGGCCCTGATCTCGACGCTGGCGGTGTCGATTACCGCCAACCAGTAAGCGTCCCTTACGCGGCGGGCTGCGTGTCTTCGCCCGCCGCAACCGCCTTTTGCATGCGCGTCGCGCTCGCAAAGCCGAACAGGTGGCGCAGCGGGCCGAGCCTCTCGACCGACACGGGCTCATAGCCGCGCCGCTCGTAGAGCGCGCGGGCGCGGGGATTGGTGTCGATCACATCGAGCCGGATGGTCCGGCAGCCATGGCGTTCGGCCTCTTCTTCGACAGCGTCAAGCAGCGCCGTGCCGATCCCCATCCCGCGCGCCTCCGGCGCCACGGCGATGCCGTCGAGAAGAAAGATCTTCGGCTCCAGTTGCCGCTCCAGCAGCGACAGCAGAAGACCGCGCCAGAGACCGCCGAGCCGGCCGTAATGGCGGGCCAGATCGGCCATGCCGCCGCCGGTCAACGCACCTTCAGCTGTCTTGAAGCCGACAAAGCCCAGCAGTCTTCGGTCATCGGGCGAGAGGGCGCTGAGGCAGAATTCGGGGTTCAAGATGCAGGACAGGAACGCCAGTGCCCGGTCATCGCGGCCCAAAACCGGTGCCAGCTTGTCGGCAAACGCCGAAAAGTAGAGCGCAGCGGCTTCGCCTCTCAGCCCTTCCGGAAACCCGCTGACGATCCGGAAGCCGTCGGCCACTGCGTCAGCCCTGCGACTCGGCCCGCGCCTTCGCCTGCGGGTTGATCCGCAGGTTGAGTTCACGCAACTGCGCCGGGCTGGCCTCAGCGGGAGCGCCCATCAGAAGGTCCTGCGCCTGCTGGTTCATCGGGAAAAGCGTCACTTCACGCAGGTTCCTGGCACCGACGAGCAGCATGACGATCCGGTCGACACCGGCGGCCATGCCGCCATGGGGAGGCGCGCCATAGTGGAATGCCCGGTAAAGACCGCCAAAGCGCTCCTCGACCACATTGGCGTCAAGGCCGGCAATGGCGAACGCCTTGACCATCACCTCGGGCAGATGGTTGCGGATGCCGCCCGAAGCGATCTCGAACCCGTTGCAGACCAGATCATACTGCCACGCCTTGATCGACAGCGGGTCTTCGGTTTCCAACGCGCCGAGTCCGCCACGGGGCATGGTGAAGGGGTTGTGGCCGAAATCGACGCGCTTTTCCTCTTCGTCCCACTCGAAGAAAGGGAAGTCGACGATCCAGGCCAATTCAAACCGGTCGCGGTCGACCAGATCGAGTTCCTCGCCAGCACGGGTGCGTGCGTCGCCGGCAAAAGAGGCGAACTTGCGCGGATCGCCGGCCGCAAAGAAGCAGGCATCGCCCGCTTTCAGGCCGAGCTGCAAGCGGATCGCCTCGGTGCGCTCGGGACCGATGTTCTTCGCAATAGGTCCGGCGCCGACGACCTGGCTGTCTTCCTCGCGCCAGAAGATGTAGCCAAGGCCCGGCTGCCCTTCCCCTTGCGCCCAGGAGTTCATCCGGTCGCAAAAGGCGCGGCTTCCGCCGGTCGGCGCTGGAATGGCCCAGACGGCGCCGCGCGGATCGTTGGCCAGAATGTTCGCGAACACCTTGAAGCCCGAGCCACGGAAGTGTTCGGAGACATCTTCCATCGTGATCGGGTTGCGCAAGTCCGGCTTGTCGGTGCCGTATTTCAGCATCGCCTCGTCATGGGGGATGCGGCGGAACTCGGGCGTGACCGGTTTGCCGTCTGCAAACTCCTCGAAGACCCCGCGGATGACGGGCTCCATCGCCGCGAACACATCGTCCTGTTCAACAAAGCTCATTTCGAGGTCAAGCTGGTAGAACTCACCCGGTAGCCGGTCGGCACGCGGGTCCTCGTCGCGGAAGCAGGGTGCGATCTGGAAATAGCGGTCGAAGCCCGAAACCATCAGCAACTGCTTGTAGATCTGCGGCGCCTGCGGCAGCGCGTAGAATTCGCCGGGATGAATGCGCGAGGGCACCAAAAAATCGCGCGCGCCTTCGGGCGACGACGCGGTCAGGATCGGCGTTGAAAACTCGGCAAAGCCGGCCTCTTCCATGCGCCGGCGCATGGACGCAATCACCTTGGTGCGCGTCATGATGTTGTCGTGCAGCGTGTCGCGGCGCAGGTCGAGGAAGCGGTACTTCAGCCGGATGTCTTCGGGGTAATCCGGCTCGCCGAACACCGGCAGCGGCAGTTCCTCGGCCTTGGACAACACTTCCAGATCGCGCGCATAGAGTTCGATCTTGCCGGTCGGCAGATCGGCATTGACGAGATCGGCGGCGCGTTCCTTGACCGCGCCATCGATGCGCAACACCCATTCCGACCGGACCGTTTCCGCCTGGGCAAAGCAGGGGCTGTCGGGATCGGCGACGATCTGGGTGATGCCATAGTGGTCGCGCAGGTCGATGAACAGCACGCCGCCATGGTCGCGCACACGGTGAACCCAGCCCGCAAGCCGGACGGTCGATCCGGCATCGGATTTGCGGAGAGCGCCACAGGTGTGGCTGCGGTAACGGTGCATGACTGGCCTCATTGTGGATCAGGTCTGCGGCGCCTATGCCACGCGCAATCGCCTGTTCGGGAAAACGGGCGGAAAAGCGCATGCGCGCCTGCTTTTGTCAAGAAGCGCCCTTGCCGCGACCGGCATTTGTTGCTGTACGGAGAAGACGGCAATTGCCCGCTCGTCCGGATCGCTCCCATGTGGCAGCTTCGCCCGCTCATTCCGCTTTTCATCGCCGCCGGCATCCTGCTCGCCGGCAATGGCGTGCAGGGCACGGCCATCGCCATTCGCGGCGCTCAGGAAGGCTTCTCAACCTCGCTGATCGGTCTGATGGGCACCGCCTATTTCGCGGGCTTCCTTCTGGGCTGCCTTTACATCACGCGCTTTCTCAATGCGGTCGGCCATATCCGCACATTTGCCGCGCTCGCCGCCATTGCCGCATCGGGAACCCTGCTCCTGATGATCGTCATCGATCCGATTGCCTGGATCATCATCCGCTTTGCGGTCGGCTTTTGCTTTGCGGGCCTGTTCACGACGATCGAAAGCTGGATCAATTCGGGCGTTCAGAACGAAACACGCGGCCGCGTGCTGGCGGTCTATCGCATCATCGACATCTTCGCCGTTACCGGCGTGCAGTTCCTTTTGCCGGTTCTTGGAGCCGAGGGTTTCGTCCTGTTCGCGGTGATGTGCGTCATGATCACGCTGTCGCTCGTACCGGTCTCGCTGGCCGACCGGTCCAATCCCAAGCCGCCGGCGGAGTTCAAGTTCGATCTCAAGGGCATTTGGGCGCTGTCACCGCTCGCCTGCATCGGCTGCATAACGATCGGCGCCACCAATGGCGCGTTCCGGCTGATCGGCCCGCTTTATGCCGAGGGCATCGGCCTTTCGATCACCGATGTGGCGATCTTCATGAGCGTCGGCATTGTTGGCGGCGCCGTGCTGCAATACCCGCTCGGTTACCTCTCGGACCGGTATGACCGGCGCACGGTGCTGATGGTCACGACGGCGGGCGCCGTCGCTGCCGGCCTTTTCCTGTCGCTTGGCGCGGGCACCGCGCCGCTCCTCAACTATCTCGGCATCTTCCTGTTCGGCGCCTTCGCGCTGCCGCTCTATTCACTGTCAGCGGCACATGCCAACGATCACGCCAAACCCGGCGAGCATGTCATGGTTGCGGCCGGACTGATGTTCTTCTTCTCGCTCGGCGCCTCGATCGGCCCCTACGCCTCGTCCGCCTTCGTCGAGGCGTTCGGCCCCGATGCGCTGTTTGTCTATACGAGCGTCGTCCACTGCGCTTTGATCGTCGCGACCATCTGGCGCATGCGGGCGCGCGGACCGGTGCCCGCCGATGCGCGCGGACCGTTCTCGTGGCTGTTGCGCACATCGCCGGTCTTCACACGCATGGCGCGGGGCAACAGCAGTACCGACGGCGAAAACGGTTCGACAAGCGGCGAGACCTCCGCTAAGGACCCGCACCCATGACGGACACCAATGAATCAGCGCCCGAGCCGATCACCACTTCGGCGGCGCTCGAAGCGGTCTGCGCACGCATGGCCGCCCACGACCACATCACCATCGATACCGAATTCGTGCGCGAGACGACCTTCTGGCCGATCCTGTGCCTGATTCAGATGGCCAGCGACGATGAAGCTGTGCTGATCGATCCGATGGCCGAAGGCATGGACCTTGCCCCGCTTTTTGGGCTCCTGAACAATGAGAACGTGGTCAAGGTGTTTCACGCGGCCCGCCAGGATATCGAGATTTTCGTCAATCTCAGCGGCAACGTCCCCCATCCGATCTTCGACACGCAGGTCGCCGCGATGGTGCTCGGTTTCGGCGATGCGATCGCATACGACCAACTCGTCCGCCGCATTTCGGGCGCCCATATCGACAAGACTTCGCGCTTCACCGACTGGGCGCTGCGGCCATTGAGCGACAAGCAGCTCCACTACGCGCTGGCGGACGTCACCCATCTGCGCGACGTCTACAATCGCCTGACGAAAATGCTCGACGAGCGCGGACGCGCCCATTGGGTGGCCGAGGAAATGGCTGTCCTGACCAGTCCGGACACATATGACATCAAGCCCGAGGACGCCTGGAAGCGTTTGAAGATGCGCGTGCGCAAACCCGCCGATCTGGCCGTCATGCAGCGGCTTGCGGCATGGCGCGAGCGCCAGGCCCGCGAGCGTAACGTACCGCGCAACCGCGTTCTGAAGGACGATGCCATCTATGAGGCCGCCCAGCAGCAGCCGCGTGATGCGCGTGCCCTGTCGCGGCTGCGGACCATCCACAAGGGCATGGAACGTTCGGCTGCGGGAGCGGCCATTCTCGATGCGGTCGCCGACGTCGCGGCACTCGACCGCGATGATCTGCCGAAAGTGCCGCGTCCGCCGAACGCACCAGAGGGCGCCGGGGCTGCGGCCGATCTTCTCAAGGTGCTTCTCAAGCTGACGGCGGAAAAGCACAATGTCGCGCAACGCGTGATCGCCACTTCCGATCATCTCGACCAGATCGCCTCGCACGGCGAAAAAGCGGACGTGCCGGCCATGCACGGCTGGCGGCGCGAAATGTTCGGTACGGACGCGCTCAGACTGCTGTCGGGTGAGATTTCTCTGGGTTTCAGCGACCGGCGGATAACGACCGTCGATCTGACGGCGGATCGGCAATCGCCAGACCCACATTGACGCCGGTGACCTTGCTAAGCTGGGCAAGACGCGCCTCGGGCCGTTCACCGGCCAGGGCGGCCCGGTTGGCTGGAACGACCAATTCCATCGTGCCGTCCTCGGTCTTGCGCCAGCGCAGATCGGCGATCACGCCCGGCATGGCGGCGGTGAACAGGTAGGCCACCCGCAAAAAGGCGCCCAGACACTTGGCGCGCTGCCACATGCGTTCCGATGCCAGCCTTCGAATTTCCGGCGCAAGGCTTTCGTTCTTCAGGCCCTCATAGCGAAAATAGTTGGCAAGGGCGATAAAGGCCCGGCCCTCATGGCTGACCTGGATAAAGCTCGAATAGGCGATGATCGCCAGCGACTGGGCTGACCGATAGTCGGGATGGGCGCGCCAGCCAATGTCGGCCAGCCGGCACGCGGCGTCGCGGTAACGCGCCTCGTCGACCGTCTCGTCGATGCCGAACGCGGCGAAACTCTCGGCTGTCCAGCGCGCCAACTCCCGGGCGTGACGCGGCGAGCGCGAGCGCAGCACGGCCAGTTCATCGGCCGCTTCCAGAAGGCCGTCGCGCCGGCGCATGTCGGCGTCGAGCTGGCCGAACAGATAGCCCTCGCGGACGCCAAGTGCCGAAAAGGCGATCGCCGAGGGCTTCATACGGCGGATGATCTCCAAAAGGACGACCGCGCCGAAGGGCAGCAGCGCCCGGCGCGCCGAAGAAATGATGTGAATGCCCTTGAGCTTGTCGAGATCGGCCTCAATCAGCTTGCGCAAGTACTTCTGCGCCTGGTCGGGTGTGATCTGATAGCCGTGGGTGACGCGTAGCGGATAGCCGGTTTCTTCCATGTGCAGTTTGGCGATGGCCCGCCATGTGCCGCCGACCGCATAGAAGACGCGGCCCTTGCAGGCATCGGCCATCTTCGAGCCGGCGATCAGCTTGCGGGCGATCTTCTCGGCCTCGCGTAGATCGCCGCCGGACGCGTCCTGAAGCCGGATGCCGCCAAGCGGCAGCGTCACGCCGTCGCCGATTTCCTGATCGCGGACATCGACCATCTCGACACTGCCACCGCCCAGATCGCCAGCAACACCGTCGGGCGTGCGAAAGGCGGAAATGACGCCAAATGCGGAATAGCGCGCCTCCTCGGCACCGGTCAGAATGCGGACCTCGGCGCGCAGGATCGCCTGCGCCCGGTCGATGAAATCGCGACCGTTTTCGGCCTCGCGGGCGGCGGCAGTCGCCAGCACGTAGAGCGTGTCCACGCGGGCCTGATCGGCCAGTGCGCGATAGCGGGTCAGGGCCGCAAGCGCCCGCTCGACGGCTTCTTCGTCCATGCGGCCCGTCTGCGCGATGCCACGGCCAAGCCCGCAGGACACCTTTTCATTGAACAGGACCGCCGGCGCCCGAACCATACCCTCATAGATGACGATGCGAACCGAATTGGAGCCGATATCGACGACGCCGACCGGCGCGCGATTCTTGAGCCGGCCCTGGGCGTCTTCGGTTTCAATCATTGACCAGAGCCCTGTCATCTCTCACCGGGATCAAAACGCGTCAGCCGTCGTTTTGATCCCGTTTCCGGTGCGCGATCAATTGCGGCGCGGAAGATTTCAACGACTTTCCGCGACCCGAAAGGCTCGGATTGGTCATGAAATAGGTTTGCGCGTCAAATTCTTCTTCGTCCGGGCCGGGCTCGATCCGGCGCGACCGGCCGTTTTCCAAGACCTCGTAGCTCTGCTGATTGTCGAGCATGTTGGCCAACATGATCTGGCTGAGCACCTGCTCATGCACCGTCTCGTTTTCGAGCGGAACCAGCGTTTCCACACGGCGGTCGAGGTTGCGCGGCATCAGATCGGCCGAACCCATATAGATGATCGCATCCTCGGACGGCAGGGTGTTGCCATTGCCGAAGCAATAGATGCGGCTGTGCTCCAGGAACCGCCCGACAATCGACTTGACCCGGATGTTCTCGGACAGCCCCGGCACCTGCGGACGCAAACAGCAAATGCCGCGAACGACAAGATCGATCTCGACGCCGGCCGCGCTGGCCTCGTAGAGCATGTCGATCAGATGCCCATCGACCAGCGAGTTCATCTTCATCCAGATCGCTGCCGGCCGCCCGGCCAAGGCGTGCTGGGTTTCCGCCTCGATCAACCCGGAAAGCCGGTCGCGCATGTGCATCGGCGAGACGGCAAGTTTCATGTCCTCGGGCGGATCGGCATAGGAGGTGATGAAGTTGAAAACCTGCGCTACATCGTGGGCGATCACCGGGTCGACCGTGAAATAGGAAAGGTCCGTGTAGATCTTGGCTGTGATCGGGTGATAGTTGCCGGTGCCCAGATGGACATAGGAGCGCAGCCCGTTCTCCTCGCGCCGGACCACCAGCGACATCTTGGCATGGGTCTTCAGTTCGACGAAGCCGAACACAACCTGCACGCCGGCGCGCTCGAGATCGCGCGCCCAGCGGATGTTGGCCTCCTCGTCGAAGCGGGCCTTCAATTCGATCAGCGCGGTGACCGACTTGCCCATCTCGGCGGCATCCATGAGCGCACGCACAATCGGGCTGTCGTTCGAGGTCCGGTAGAGCGTCTGCTTGATGGCGATCACATCGGGATCGGCGGCGGCTTGCCGCAGGAACTGCACCACCACATCGAAGCTCTCATAGGGATGGTGGACGAGAATGTCCTTTTGCCCGATGGCCGCGAGGCAATCACCATTATGCTCGCGAATGCGCTCTGGAAAGCGTGCCGTATAGGGCGGATAGAGCAGGTCGTCGCGGTTGACCTTGACGATCTCGGAAACGGTGTTGAGCGCCAATATGCCGGGCTGCACTGAGACGCGGGTCTCCGGCACGCCCAGTTCATGCGCAACGAACTCACGTAGCATGCGTGGCATCTCATGGTCGAACTCAATGCGGATGACCTGGCCGCGGCGCCGACGCTTGAGCGCACTCTCGAAGAAACGGACCAGGTCCTCGGCCTCTTCCTCGACTTCCAGATCGCTGTCGCGGATGATCCGGAACGTGCCCTGCCCGCGGATTTCGTAACCCGGATAAAGCTGGGCGATGTAAAGGCCGACAATGTCCTCGAGCGAAATGAAGCGGACGTTCGGCGCCTGGGTCGGCAGCGCGACGAAGCGCTTGAGCGCCGTTGGCAGGCGCAAGAGCGCATTCATGACCTTCTTGGTCGTGCGGTTGACCAGTTGCAGCGCAATCGAAAAGCCAAGATTCGGTATGAACGGAAACGGGTGCGCGGGATCGATGGACAGCGGCGTCAGCACCGGGAAGATGGTCTGCAGGAACTCATCTTCGAGCCAGTCGCGATCGTTGTCGGACAAGCTCTCGGCCCGGACGATCTCGACGCCGACCTTCGCCATCTCCTCGCGCAGTTCGGAGAGGACGACCTGCTGCTCTGTCTGAAGGCGGGCGATCTCCTCGAGCACCATGTCGAGTTGGTCCTCCGGAGTCCGACCGTCGACGGAGCGCTCGGAAACGCCCTCGCGGACCTGGCCGGCAAGGCCGGCGACGCGGACCATGAAGAACTCGTCCAGATTGGCCGCGGAAATCGACAGGAACCTGAGGCGTTCCAGCAGCGGCTGCTGGTCGTTGCGTGCTTCGTCGAGCACGCGCCAGTTGAACTGCAGCCATGAGAATTCGCGGTTGATGAAACGCGTAGGGTCGTCCTGGGCAATCATCGCCACAGGCGATGTGGGCGCACCGTGCACCTCGCCTTCGTTCTCGTAGTTGGCGGCGACCTCCTGAAGGTCCGTCTTGTCCATGGCCGTTCCCGTGCTGCGTTTTCGCCCCGCCCTAATCCACAATTACCACGATTTGGTGACAGTGCGAGCGCTTCGCCCGATCATGCTTAAAGGCCGAGCTTGCCTTGATCCTCTTGGGAAAATTCGCGCAGCGTTTCGGCGGCCAAAGGCCGCGTGATCGACATTTTGCGGGCCAGCGCCGCCTCGTCGAGCCGCACGACGATGTCAGCCAGCGCCGACAGGGAGCGTTCGAGACGCGGGAGCAAAAAAGCGACCACCGCCGGATCGACGGTGACCTGCCGGTCGGCGAACAGCTTGACGGCCACAGCGCGCAACAAGTCGTCGTCAGGCAGTCCAAGGCTGGCAATTGTGGCGGCGCGGAAGCGCGAATGCAGATCGGCGGTCGCCAAGGTCCAGCCGGACGGCGTGGTTTCGGCGGTGATCAGGATCGATCCGCCGGCCCCGCGCACTGCGTTCAAAAGATGGAAGAACGCCGCTTCGTCGAGCCCGTCCGGCGTCAGCCCGTCGCACAGGATCGGCGTGCCGGCTTGCGCGGCGTCGAGATCGTCCGCCGAGGGTCGGGGCGGGTCGTCCATCGCATGTGCGCCGGACATCGATCGCCAGACCGAGGCCAGATGTGTCTTGCCGCTCCCGGTACCGCCTGTGATCACTGCAAAGGCAGACGCCCATTCGGGCCAGCGATCGACCAGCGCCGCCGCATTGCGGTTTGCATCCGTGACAATCAGGTCCTCGCGCGTCAGCGACGGCGCACGGCCCAGATCAAGCAGCATCTGTCGGTCGGGCATGACGGTTCCATCATCGCGCCGAGCTATCGGCCCTGATCTTCCGATGATCCCACATACAGATCGGAGTCGAGATATCGGCCAACTGCAAAGCGCACCAGAACACCCACGGCGGCAGCGGCCGGGACAGCGATCAGCATGCCCGTGAAGCCCAAAAGCGAGCCGAAGGCGAAAAGGGCAAACATCAGCCAGACCGGGTGCAGGCCGACACTGTCGCCAACCAACTTGGGCTGCAGGATGTTGCCTTCGACCGCCTGCCCGCCGAAGAAGATGGCCGCGATGACTAGGATCATGATCCAGTCGGGCCAGAACTGCACCAGCGCGACGCCGATCGAAAGCACCAGGCCGACCAGGGAGCCGACATAGGGAATGAAACTGATCAGCCCGGCGAACAGGCCAATCAGGAGGCCGAAATTGAGTCCGGCGATGGTCAGGGCGATCGCATAGAACAGGCCCAAGATGAGACACACAGTGCCCTGCCCGCGAATGAAGCCGGCGATCGCCGCATCCACATCTCGGCTGATCTCGCGCACGGCTTCCAGATGGTCGCGCGGGATGCACGCATCGATCCGCTCGATCATCCTGTCCCAGTCGAGCAGCATGTAGAAGGCGACGACCGGAGTGACGACGAACAGGCCGACAATGTTCAAGAGCGCCAGGCCGGACGACCAGATGCCCTGGGCGATGCCCGTAAGAAAGCTCGCGCTCTGGCCAAGGATTTGGTCGATACCGGCGGGCAACTGGCCAGACTCCAGATCGAGAAAACCGTTCAGCCAGCCCGCGTCGATCGGCAGCGCCGCCGCAAGCTCTCGAATGCGGGCCAGATAGTCGGGCAGACGCTCGATGAACTCGGCGAGCTGGGAGGCCAGAACCGGGACGATGACCAACAGGGCAATCACGAACACAAGGACGAAAAGGGCGAGGATCGCAGATGTCGCGGCGAGCCGCGACAGGCCGCGGCGTTCGAAGAAGTCGGCGACTGGATCAAGGAAATAGGCGAGCGCGAGGCCGGCCAGGAACGGCAAGAGGATCGAGCGGAACACGTAGAGAAACGCGATCATCACGGCGAGCGCGCCGAGCCAGAAGAAGGCCTGGCGGCGCAGCGTGCGTGTTGAGATGTGCTCGCTCATCTGGTGTATCCGCCTCGCCCCATATGCCGCACGAACACCACGCCATAGGTGGCAAAGGAGGCCAAGGTCAAGGCGGCGGTGGCCCAGACGAGCGCCGTGATCGCCGGCATCGCCGCGATCGAAAAGGCATTGGCGCCCAGCACCAGCGCGATCAGCGCGATCTGCGCCGCGGTCGTTGCCTTGGAGACCATCATCGGGCGGATGGTCAGCGGCTTGCCGCGCCATTGGGCAAACCCGACGCCGGCGAGGATGAGGACATCGCGCAAAACGGCCAGCACAACGAGCCAGAACGGCACCAGGCCGGCGACAGAGAGAAGCACAAAGGCGGTGACCAGCAGTGCCTTGTCGGCGATCGGGTCGAGCCAGGCGCCGAGCACCGAACCTTGGTTGAACCAGCGCGCGACGATGCCATCGAGCGCATCCGAGAGGCCTGCGATGACGAACAGCCAGAACGCCGGCATCCATAGGCCGCTCACCATCAGCCAGCCGAGCAGCGGTACCGCCGCGATCCGCGCCAGTGTGATCGCGTTGGGAATTGTCATCAGAGCCGATGCTGTTGGTTGATGGTCCGCCATGGCTCACATATGGCCGACAGGCGCGACCGTTCCAAGACGGTTGCTGGCCGATTTGTCCGCCGGGACGTGCCGATTTTCTGTGGCCGCGGCGGATCGGCCGTGGCATCGCCCGGGCCGATGCCATATGAGCGCGGTCATGCCAACTGCGGATCAAAAGAGCAGCCGATGAACGATACCGAGAAGGTCAACGCGCCCAACGGGCTGACCTATGCCGATGCAGGCGTCGACATCGATGCAGGCAATGCGCTGGTGGATGCGATCAAGCCGCTCGTCAAATCGACCGCGCGGCCGGGGGCGGACAGCGCGATTGGCGGGTTCGGCGGCCTGTTCGATCTGAAAGCGGCCGGGTTCACCGACCCGGTGCTGGTTGCGGCCAATGACGGCGTCGGCACCAAGCTCAAGCTCGCCATCGAAACCGGCATTCACGACACGGTCGGCATCGATCTGGTGGCCATGTGCGTCAACGATCTGGTCGTGCAGGGCGCCGAGCCGCTGTTCTTTCTAGATTATCTGGCGACCGGTGCCCTTGACGTGGATCAGGGCACGGCCATTGTCGGTGGTATCGCCGAAGGCTGCAAACAGGCCGGATGCGCGCTGATCGGCGGCGAGACGGCGGAAATGCCGGGTATGTATTCCGGCGGCGACTATGACTTGGCCGGGTTCGCTGTTGGGGCCGCCGAGCGTGGCACGCTTTTGCCGCGGCAGGACATGAAGACCGGCGACATCTTGCTGGGGCTCACCTCCTCGGGCGTTCATGCCAACGGCTTTTCGCTGGTCCGCCGGATCGTCGAGATGGCCGGAATCGGGTTTGATGACGCGGCGCCATTCGACACGGACCGGACGCTGGGCGCGGCGCTTCTGGAGCCGACGCGCATCTATGTGAAGCCGCTTCTGGCGGCGATCGGCTCGACCGGCGCGATTGGCGCCCTTGCCCACATCACGGGCGGCGGGCTGACCGAAAACCTGCCGCGCGTGCTGCCAGCGGCGCTTTGCGCCGAAGTCGATCTTGACGCCATCGCCGTCCCGCCGGTCTTTTCATGGCTGGCCGGCACGGGCGGCGTCCAGACCGAGGAAATGCTGCGCACTTTCAATTGCGGCATTGGCATGGTGGTCGTCGCCGATGCTGACGAGGCGCCGGCGGTCGCAGCCGCGCTCACCGCAGAAGGCGAGACCGTGATGGAGATCGGCCGGCTGGCGCCGCGCGGAGACGGACCGGCAATCGTCTATCGCGGGGCGCTGGCGCTGTGACCAGCGGCGGAAAACGCCGCGTCGCGGTGCTGATCTCCGGGCGCGGATCGAACATGGAAGCGCTGGCCAATGCCTGCGCCATTGAGGATTTTCCCGCAAGAATCATCGGTGTGCTCTCGGATCGCGCTGACGCCGACGGGTTGGCGACAGCGGCCCGGCGCGGCATTCCGACCGCCGCCTTGCCCCGCGCCGATTTTGCCGACAAGGCCACCCATGAGGCGGCCATCGGTCACCAGTTGCGTGCTTGGGACACCGAGTTCGTTTGCCTCGCCGGTTTCATGCGGCTTGTGAGCGCGGATTTCCTAGAACCATGGCACGGTCGGATCATCAACATCCATCCCTCGCTGCTGCCCCGCCACAAGGGGCTCGACACCCATGCGCGCGCGCTGGCGGCGGGCGATGTTGAGCATGGCTGTTCGGTGCATCATGTCACAGCCGGCATGGATGAAGGGCCGGTGATCGCGCAGGCGCGGGTGCCTATCCTGCCCGGCGATACGGCGGCGACGCTTGCCGCACGGGTTCTGACCGAGGAGCACCGGCTTTATCCCGAAGCGCTGGCAATGCTGATCGAGCAAAGCGCGCGATGAACTACCGGCATGCCTTTCACGCCGGCAACTTCGCCGACATCGTCAAACATGTGATCCTGGCGCGCGCCCTGACCTATCTGCAGCGCAAGGACAAGCCGGTCTTCGTCCTCGATACCCATGCAGGACTCGGATCATATGATCTTGAGGGCGAGGCGGCGCGCAAGACCGCAGAAGCCGATGACGGCATCGGCCGGCTCTGGCCGCTTCTGGACGGCGCGCCCGACGCGGTGGGGGCATTGCTTGCCCCGTTTGCCGATACGGTCCGATCACTCAACCCGACCAACGAACCACGCTTTTACCCCGGATCACCGGCGCTGATCGCCCATCTGATGCGCCCGCAGGACCGCGCGGTGTTCTGTGAACTTCATCCGGACGATCATCGCGTGCTCGCCGACCGATTCGCCCGTTCGAAGCGGGTCCGCGTCAACCAGATGGATGGCTGGCAGGCGCTCAAAACACTGCTTCCGCCGCCCGAACGGCGCGGGTTGGTGATCATCGACCCGCCGTTTGAGGCACGCGACGAGTTCGACACCATGCTGGCCGGTCTGGAAGCGGCCGTACGCCGTTTCGCAACGGGCACGTTTCTCGCCTGGTATCCGATCAAGCATGAAGCGGTGGTCGATGCGTTCCGCTCCGGTCTCCGTCGGCGATTCAAGGACGCGCTGCTCGTCGAAACCATGATCGCGGCGCCGGCAGACGGTGCGTTTTGCGGCTCTGGCATGGCCCTCATCAATCCGCCCTACACACTGGTGGCCGAACTCGAAACGCTGCTGCCTTGGCTGATCCAGCGTCTGGAGCGGGAACCGGGCGCCGGCGCTTGGCGGATCGAAGCATCGAGTTGAGGCAAGTGCGCCGACAAATTTCCCGTCAGCGCATCGCCGCGCTTGGCCTTGGCGGATGCGCTTGCTATGCAGCGCCAAGGCAAGGCATGGACAAGCAGATGATCAAACTTTCTCTGACATGCGCGGCAATGTTCGGCGCGCTGATGATGGCCGTGCCGCAGGCATCGGCGCACGAACCCTATTATCCTTTGCGCGAAAGCCCCGAATGCGCGGATCCGGCGATGATCAAGAAAATCAAGGTGCGCTTCGCCCATCAGGCGCGGCATGTACACCATCGCGACGATCTGGCGATTGCCGAGATCACCGGCATCCACCAGCACCGCTATCTGCCGCAGGACGTGCACGATGCGCGGCCGATCCCCCGGCGCTACTGCCATGCAACGGCGCACCTGTCGGACGGACGGGAGCGCAAGATCTGGTATCTGATCGAGGGTGGGGCCGGCTTTGCTTCTATTGGCTCGAATGTCGAGTTCTGTGTCTCAGGCTTTGACCGCTGGAACGTCTACAATTCGGCCTGCCGCGTTCTGCGTTGACGCATCATGCGCCCCCTCGCCGTTCTCGGGTTGCTCGCGGCCGGTTTTATGACGGCCTGCGACGCGCCGGTTGAGTCGACGGCCTCGCCCCCATCGCTTCCACTCGGCGAGGGCTTCGACTTCTATGTCCTCGCCCTGTCCTGGTCGCCGGGCTATTGCACCTCCGAAGGCGAGCGCGCCAACCGGCAGCAATGCGGCCAAGGCGCCGATTTCGACTTCATCGTGCATGGCCTCTGGCCGCAGTTCGATCGCGGGTGGCCGGAGTTCTGCGACACGGACGAACCGCTATCGGTTGAACGAGACCGGGCCGAGGCCATGGCCGACATCATGCCGTCGACAGGACTTGTCCGGCATCAGTGGAAGAAGCACGGAAGCTGCACGGGCCTCACCCAAGCCGACTATTTTGCAACCACGCGGGAAGCCTTCGCCAGAGTCGCCATTCCCGAGACTTTCCTCGATCGCGCGTCGATCCAGCGGCTTGAGCCCGAAAGCGTCGAACAGGCGTTCCTCGATGCCAATCCCGACTTGCCGGCGACATCCGTGGCGGTCACCTGCGACCGGCGCTTCCTGCGCGATGTGCGCATTTGTCTGACGCGCGATCTTGCCGGCTATGCGTCCTGTCCCGAAGTCGACCGCCGCGATTGCCCGCTGCCGACGGTCGTCGTGCCGCCCTCCCAGTGAAAGGAGCCTTTATGCCCACCCTTCTTTACTCGCCCGCCTCGCCCTACAGCGCCAAGGTGCGCATGGCGGCGCGCTATCTCGAGATCACGCTGCAACTCGACATCGCGCTGACGCCCAAGATCATCGCGACCGGCGAAGCGCCGCCCGAACTGACCGGCGCCAACCCGCTCGGCAAGATTCCCACGCTGGTGCTGGACGACGGCACGGCGATCTTCGACAGCCGGGCGATCATGGGCGAACTGGACCGGATGAGCGGCAACAAGCTCTATCCACGGCCAAAGGAAAAGAAACGCAAGGCGGACATTCTGGAGGCGGCGTCGGACGGGCTGTGCGACGTGCTTTTGGCGCAGGTCTACGAGCGCCGCATGCGGCCCGAGGAGAAGGTCCACACGCCGTGGCTCGATTATCAGGCGCGCAAGGCCGAGCGGACGTTCGACTGGCTGGAAATGGAGGTACCGGCGCTGCGGGGCCGCTTGCATGGCGGGCATTTCGCGCTGGCTGCGGCGCTCGGCTATGCCGATCTGCGCTTTCCCGACCTGAACTGGCGCCGGGGTCGGCCGCGGCTGCGGCGTTTCATCGTCCGGTTTGCCGAAGCGTTCCCGGTCTATGAGGACTTCAGGCCGTCCTGACGCAACAAAAAGGCCGTGTCGGGGGACACGGCCTTTTCGTTCGATATGAACCGGCGATCAGAACTTCAGGCCGATACCGGCGCGGATCGTGTTCTCCTGGAAGCCCGAGGAGACGACGGTGCCGCCCAGGTTGAAATTCTTGTCCTGATAGTCGGTGTAGCGGTATTCGAGGCGACCGAACACATTGTCGGTCAGCATGGCATCGGCACCGACACCGACGGTCCAGCCCAGATGGGTGTTCTCGTCGGAATTGACGCCGGTCGTCACTTCGGCCTGCGTGGCCGCACCACCGGCGGTGGCGTAGATCATGAACGGGTCGAACGCGTAGCCGACGCGGGCGCGCAGCGAACCGAAGACGCCCTGTTCGGCGACGGCGCCGCCCAGTGCGCCATCGACGCCCGAATAGCCCAGATCGGCTTCCGCACCATAGACGAAAGCGCCATCCTGGAAATTGATGCCCGCGAACGCGCCACCGGCGAAGCCTTCGGCGTCGATGTCGCCAATCGACGAATCAAACTGGCCGAGGTTGTAGGCGCCGAATGCACCGGCATAGAAGCCGGACCAAGTGGCGGCAGGCGCGAACGCGACCGGCGGGGCTGCCGGCGGCTCGGGCGGAAGGGCGACGGCATCGGCCGCCATTGCCGCGCCGGCACTCGTCAGGACGGCCAGCGATACAGCCGCCAGAAGCGTCGATGTCTTTCTCATGTCAGAACTCCAAAACTCTGCGTGGTTCCCGCGCGGAACGAACCGATGCGGGTGCCCCCAAGCTCCGGGGTCCGAAATGGCGTGCAATTACGGCGAAGCCGCATCGCAAATTGGGAGTTTCGGTGACGCAAATGTGGCAGTTCCGCAGCGTTGCATTTGCGCCACAGGCCGGCCGCGCCGATTTTCGGCCCGCGCTGTTTCATTTGGCAGCCAAGCGCATATATAGGCGTCTCCACCTCTCACGCGCGCAGTGATCCCCAACATGCTGTTTGACATCGCCATGCTCGGCGCCGGTCTGGTGCTTCTCGTCTTTGCCGGCGACTTTCTGGTCAAGGGAGCGGTCGGACTGGCGGAGAATCTGGGCATTCCGGCGCTGATCATCGGCCTGACGATCGTCGCCTTCGGCACGTCTGCGCCCGAGCTGTTTGTCGCCCTGCAATCGGCGCTGACCGGCGTTCCGGACATCGCGACGGGCAATGTGGTCGGCTCGAACATTGCCAATGTGCTGCTGGTGATGGGGCTGCCCGCCCTGTTTTCGCCGATCCATGCCAACCAGCGCGGCCTGTCGCGCAATGTGGCTATCATGCTGGTGTTCACCGTCGCCTTCATGTGGCTGATCAGCGACGGCATGCTCAGCCGGTTCGAGGCGATGGGCCTGTTCGGCGGTCTGATCGTGTTCATCGTCACGCAAGGGATTCGCGCGCGCCAGGCGATTGCCGAGGCCGACGAGGAGGAAGTGCCCGGCGATTATCATGACGAGATCGGCGAGGCGCCGCACGGGCCCCTGATGATCACGGTCTTTCTGGTCGGTGGAATCATCGGCCTGCCCATCGCGGCGCACTTCACCGTTACCGGCGCGTCCGGCATCGCCGGCGCATTCGGTGTGTCGGAGGCGGCGATCGGGCTGACCATCGTCGCCATCGGGACGTCGCTGCCGGAGCTTGCGACGACGCTTTCGGCGGCGATGCGCAGGGAAGCCGATGTGGCGCTGGGCAACATTATCGGCTCGAACATCTTCAATCTCGCCGCGATCATGGGCATCACCGGAATGGTGGTCGCCGTGCCGGTCTCTCCCGACATCATCATCCGCGACAATTGGGTGATGCTGGGCACGTCGCTGCTCCTGGCGACGATCTGCTTTGCCCGCATCACGACAGGAAAAGTGCTGGGTGCGGCTATGCTTGCGGGCTATGTGGCCTATGTCGTGATGGTCTTCTAACGACCCTTGCGAGGCACCGCTTTGCCTGACGACCGAAACGAAGTGAAAAGGCCGGCCGTTCTGGTGACCGGCGGTGCCAAGCGGATTGGCCGAGCCATCATAGCCGACATTGCCGCCCACGGGTTCGATGTTGCCATCCACGCCAGTTCTTCCATCGAAGACGCCCAAGCGCTGGCCGAATCGTTGACCGCTGCGGGCACGCGCGCGGTGGCGCTGCGGGCCGACCTGACCGATGCCAGCCAAGCGCGGGCACTTGTCGGACGCGCAGCCGAAGCGTTGGGACGGCCGATCGACATCTTGGTCAACAATGCGTCGGTCTTTGTCGACGATGCGGTGGGCGCAATCGATGACGGCATCTGGGATGCGCATTTCGACCTGCATGTCCGCGCTCCGGTCCTGCTGGCGGGCGCGCTGGCCGATGAGCTGCCGGGGGAACGCCATGGTCTGATCGTCAACATGATCGACCAGCGCGTCTGGAAACCGACGCCGCGCTTTTTCTCCTACACACTGTCGAAGTCGGCGCTCTGGACGGCGACGCAGACAATGGCGCAGGCACTCGCGCCGCGCATCCGCGTCAACGCGATCGGCCCGGGGCCGACGCTGAAGAACCCGCGCCAGAGCGATGTCGACTTTGCCGCGCAGGCCGATGCCGTTCCGCTCGGACACGGACCAGACCTCGCCGAGTTCGGCGCGACGATCCGCTATCTGTGGGGAGCGCGCTCGATCACCGGGCAGATGATCGCGCTCGATGGCGGCCAGCACCTGGCCTGGCAGACGCCCGATGCCACCACCGCCGAATAGGCGTTAGCGGTACCAGCAGCGCCTTTCACGCCATACAGGCCGTGGACTGATGCCCCGGACGGACTTGAACAGCGCAGACGACCTGCCCCACATAGACGGCATGGACCAGACAGCGAACACCGATTCCCTGCCCGATGCGGATGCCGCCATTTCCGGCAAGGCGCTAGCGCGCGATCTGGTCTGGGAACAGCAGACAGCCACCGAGAGCGATCTTTCCGGTCCGGACCTGATCACGGCGCTCACCAAGCGGCTGCCGAACCGGCCGGGCGTCTATCGCATGTTCAATGCCGGCGGCGACGTCCTTTATGTGGGCAAGGCCAAGTCGCTGAAGAACCGGGTGACGAGCTACGCGCGGCTTGGCGGGCACACCAACCGCATTGCGCGGATGATTGCGCAGACCGCGTCGATGGAGTTCGTGACGACCCGCAGCGAGACCGAGGCGCTGCTGCTCGAAGCCAATCTGATCAAGCGTCTGCGGCCGCGCTTCAACGTGCTTTTGCGCGATGACAAGAGCTTTCCCTACATCATGCTTACGGCCGATCATGTGGCGCCGGGCTTGTTCAAGCATCGCGGCGCACGCACCAAGAAGGCCGACTATTTCGGCCCGTTCGCCTCGGCCGGCGCGGTGGGTCGGACGATCAATGCACTGCAGCGGGCGTTCCTGCTGCGTACCTGCACCGACAGCGTTTATGACAGCCGGACGCGGCCGTGCCTGCTCTACCAGATCAAGCGATGTTCGGCGCCGTGCACTGGCGAGATCTCCGGCGACGATTATGCCGCGCTGGTCGACGAGGCCAAGGCGTTCCTGTCGGGAAAAAGCCGGGCCGTACAGTCACAAATGGCGCGCACCATGCAGGAAGCCTCCGAGGAGCTCGATTTCGAGCGGGCGGCGCTCTATCGCGACCGGATCGGCGCCCTGACCGCGATCCAGAGCCAGCAGGGCATCAATCCCCAGGGCATTGAGGAGGCGGACGTGTTCGCCGTCCACCAGGAAGGCGGCGTCACCTGCGTCCAGGTCTTCTTCTTCCGCACGGGGCAGAACTGGGGCAACCGCGCCTATTTCCCGAAAGCCGATGCGGCGATGGAGCCGGGCGACGTGCTCGGCGCGTTTCTATCGCAATTCTATGACGACAAGCCCTGCCCGCGCCTGATCCTTTTGTCGCACGAAATCGCCGAAAGCGATCTGCTGGAAGAAGCGCTGAACCTGCGCGCGGCGCGCAAGATGTCGATCCTTGTGCCCAAGCGCGGCGAGAAACGCGAACTGGTCGGCCATGCCATGGCCAACGCGAAGGAAGCGCTCGGCCGCCGGCTGGCGGAAACCTCGTCGCAGGCCAAGCTGATGAAGGGTCTTGCCGAAACGTTCGAACTGGAACAGGTTCCGCGCCGGATCGAGGTGTTCGACAACTCCCACATCATGGGCACGAACGCTGTTGGTGCGATGATCGTCGCCGGCCCGGAAGGGTTCGCGAAAAACCAGTACCGCAAGTTCAACATTCGCTCGGAAGAGCTGACGCCAGGCGACGATTTCGGCATGATGCGTGAGGTGATGGAGCGCCGCTTTTCGCGTCTGGTCAAGGAGCACGGACCCGAACGGGACGACAATGGCGACGATGCGGACGCCGAAGACAGCGGTACGCTGCCGGCCTGGCCGGATCTTCTGCTGATCGATGGCGGCCTTGGCCAACTCAACGCAGTCAAGGCCATCCTCGACGATCTCGGCATTGCCGAGCAGATCGATCTGATCGGTGTTGCCAAGGGTCCTGATCGCGATGCCGGCCGCGAGCGCTTTTTCATGCCCGGACGGAAAGACTTCTCGCTACCGCCGCGTGATCCGGTGCTCTATTTCACCCAGCGCCTGCGCGACGAGGCACACCGGTTTGCCATCGGCAGTCACCGCGCCCGGCGCAAGAAGGAGATGGTGGCCAACCCGCTCGACGAGATCGAGGGCATCGGACCGGCGCGCAAGCGGGCGCTGCTGCACCATTTCGGCACCGCCAAGGCCGTTGCGCGTGCGTCGGCCGATGACATCGCCAGGGTCGACGGCATATCAGACGCGATCGCTGCCCAGATCTACGCCCATTTCCATGACAGCGCGTAGACAACCGGTTCGACGCGCTTGACGCCCCGCAATGGCGGTGCTGATTAGGGCCCCGTGATCCCCAAGGCCATGAAGGGCTTTTTTCACCGATGGCGAACACGCCCGCATCATACACTTTCGCGATCCCGAACCTTCTGACCTATGCGCGGATCGTCGCCGTGCCGCTAATGGTGTTGTGCTTTTTTGCCGAGGGCAGCTTTCAGGCGAGCGACGCGGCGCGCTGGTGGGCACTCGCCATCTTCGTCGTCGCCTCGATCACCGACTATCTGGACGGATATCTGGCGCGCAAATGGCAGCAGGGGTCGGCAATCGGCAAGATGCTCGATCCGATCGCCGACAAGCTTCTGGTCTCGGTGGCGCTCTTGCTGCTCGCCGCCGAGGGTTCGATCGCCGGCTGGTCGCTATGGGCGGCGATCATCATCCTGTGCCGCGAGATCCTGGTTTCAGGCTTGCGCGAATACCTTGCTGCGGTGAAGGTGTCTGTGCCGGTCAGCCAACTGGCCAAATGGAAGACGACGATGCAACTGATCGCGATCGGCTTTCTTCTGGCCGGCCCGGCGGGCGACACAATCATTCCGCTTGTTTCGGAAACGGGGCTGGTGCTGTTGTGGGTTTCCGCGTTGATCACGCTCTATACGGGATGGGATTACTTCCGCTCCGGCATGCGGCATGTGACTGGAGGGTGAGATGAACCAAAACGTCAAATTCATCTATTTTGCCTGGGTCCGCGAGCGCATCGGCGTCGACGAGGAAATGCTCGACCTGCCGGACGATGTGCGCACCGGCGCCGATGTGATCGCCTGGCTCAAGGGCCTCGGCGAGCACTATGCGCTGGCGCTCGATGACGCGCAGGCGATCCGCATGGCCGTCAACCAGGAGCATATTCATCCGACCGATGCGATCGGAACGGCGCGCGAAATCGCCCTGTTCCCGCCAATGACCGGCGGTTGAACCAGCGATGCGCGCTTCGCCCGATATCCGCGTCCAATCCCAACCGTTCGATGCGGCGCGCGAATGCGCGTCCATCACCGTGGGGCAACCGGGCATTGGCGGACTCGTCACGTTCACGGGCCTGTGCCGCGACGAAGGCGGCCGTCTCGCCGCGCTCGAGCTGCAGCACTATCCGGGCATGGCCGAGGCGCAGATGCGGCGCATTGCCGACGATGCCTGCGCGCGCTGGCCGCTCGATGCGCTGACCGTCATCCATCGGCACGGACTGATCGAGCCGGGTGAAGGCATCGTACTCGTCGTTGCGGCATCTGCGCATCGGCGCGCGGCCTTCGAGGCAGCCGATTTCATGATGGACTATCTGAAGACCAGCGCCCCGTTCTGGAAGCGCGAACATCTCGCCGATGGCGCCATTGGCGGCTGGGTGGCGGCAAAGGAAGCCGACGACGCCGACGCGGCGCGCTGGCAGGCATCGGTCGGCGGTTGAAGGCGCCTGAACGGGCTCCTACCCGCCGAGCACGAACGAAGCGTGGACGATGGCGATGAAGTGGCAGGCCGAAGCCGACAGCACGAAACCGTGCCAAACCGCGTTCTGGTACTTCAGCCCGTCCCACTGGTGGAAAATCACGCCGACCGAATAGATCAGCCCGCCAGCGACGATGAGCCACGCGTCAACGAAGGGAACGGTCGAGAACATCGGCCAGACGAGCAGCAGGCTCGCCCAGCCCATGGCCAGATAAAGCAGGACCGTGTAGCGATCCAGAATGCCGCCGGAGAACAGCTTGCCTGCGGCTCCCAGCAGCGCGGCCGCCCAGATCATCGCCAGAAGGGCATAGGCCAGCCCCCCGCCGATCAGGATGACGATCGGCGTGTAGGAGCCGGCGATCTTCAGGAAGATCGCGGCCTGGTCGAAGCGCCGCAGCAGCGGGCGCGTCTCGGGCCAGGGCGTCATGTGATAGGCCGCCGAAAAGCAAAACAGGCCAAACACGGTGAGCCCATAGACGATCAGCGCGGCATTGAGTGGCACCGAGAGCGTGGTGAAGGCGAAGGCATAGACGAAGGCAAAGCCGATGAGGCTGGCCAGAACGCCAACAACGTGGATCGTGCCATCGGCGATGCGCTCCTCGCGCGCATAGACCGGATAATCCGCGCCGGGCGCGACAGCCAGTTCGGTGTCGGTGGCTACAGCACTCACGTCAAACCCACTTCCCAACTCAACATACTGACGGTACCTCATAAAACTTAGAGCGCCCTTAACGGCTTGCCTATGCCGATTTCGTCGCACCCCGCATTAACTTAGAGCATAGCGAACATCGGAAATCCGCGACCGGAGAGACAATGACAACCGCCGACGTTCCGCCCGGCCAAGCCGCCTACCCTCATCAGATCACCGAAAGGCTGCGCTTTGGTGACACGGACATGCAGGGGCATATCAACAATGCGGTGTTCGCCACCCTGTTCGAGAGTGGCCGCGTGGCGTTCCTCTATGATCCCGGACACGGCCTGCCACCCGAGGGCACGCAGTTCGTCATCGCCGAACTGACTGTCCGGTTCGAGCGCGAACTGATGTTTCCCGGCGATGTGGTGGTCGCAAGCGGCGTCTCGCGCATCGGCAACACGTCGCTGACCCTCACCCAGGCCCTTTTCGCGGGCAATGAGCGGGTTGCCGGGGCCGAAAGCGTGATCGTGCTGACCGATTTGGCAACGCGCCGGTCGACCCCGTTGCCTGACGCGGCACGGGCCCGGTTCGAGGACTTGTCCATCCGGACATAAGAAAGCCGGGCGCTCAAACACCCGGCTTGATCAATTGGCGCGGTTTGCGGTTCAGCCGACGATTTCGGTCTCGGCGAACCAGTAGGCAATTTCTTCGGCAGCCGTTTCCGGCGCGTCCGAACCGTGCACGGAGTTTTCGCCGATCGAGTTGGCGTAGAGCTTGCGGATCGTACCGTCGGCGGCGTCGGCCGGGTTGGTCGCCCCCATCACTTCGCGGTTCTTGGCGATGGCGTTGTCGCCCTCCAGAACCTGGACCACGGTCGGGCCGGAGGACATGAACTCACACAGTTCGCCAAAGAAGGGACGCTCCTTGTGCACGGCGTAAAAGCCCTCGGCCTGCCGGCGGCTCATCCAGACGCGCTTGGAAGCAACGACGCGCAGGCCGTTCTCCTCGAAAATCTTGACGATCGCGCCGGTCAGATTGCGTTTGGTGGCGTCCGGCTTGATCATGGAGAAGGTGCGCTCGATGGCCATGGTGTTACCCTTTGTCAGCGTGATTTGGGAAAGATCGGGAAGGTTGGCCGCCCTATAACGGCGGCAACCGGCCTTGCCAAGGCTTGCAGCGTCGAAATCGGACGCAACGCCGGACGTTGCAGGCACTTGCACCCGCCCCGGCGCTCGGGCACATGACGGCCATGCTGCAGATCGCAAACATGACCTACCGGATCGCCGGGCGGGCGCTGTTCGAAAGCGCTTCGGCGACGCTGCCCGCCGGCTCGAAATGCGGCTTTGTCGGGCGCAACGGCACCGGCAAGACCACGCTGTTCCGCCTGATCACCGGCGAGATCGCGCCCGAGAGCGGCGATCTGAGCCTGCCCGCCAACCTGCGTATCGGTCAGGTGGCGCAGGAAGCGCCGGGGACGGACCAGTCTCTCATCGATACCGTGCTCGCGGCCGACACGGAACGGACGGCTCTGCTCGCAGCAGCCGAAACCGAGAGCGATCCCGATGCGATCGCCGCGATTCACACTCGCCTTGCCGATATCGACGCGCACTCCGCAGAAGCGCGCGCCGCCTCGATCCTGGCCGGCCTTGGGTTTGACGCCGATGCGCAGGCACAGCCTTGCGCCTCGTTTTCCGGCGGTTGGCGGATGCGTGTCGCGCTGGCATCGGTGCTGTTCACCGCGCCCGATCTGCTGCTGCTCGACGAGCCGACCAACTATCTCGACCTGGAAGGCACGCTGTGGCTGGAAAACTACATCCAGCGCTATCCGCACACGGTGCTGATCATCAGCCACGACCGCGATCTTCTGAACAGTTGCGCGAGCACGATCCTGCATCTCGAACACCGCAAGCTGGCGGTCTATCGGGGCAATTACGACCGGTTCGCGCGAACGCGCGCCGAAAAGGCCGTCCTTTCAGCCAAAATGGCCGAAAAGCAGGCCGCCAAGCGCAAACACATGCAGGCCTTTGTCAACAGGTTCCGCTACAAGGCGTCCAAAGCGCGTCAGGCGCAAAGCCGGCTGAAGGCTCTCGAACGGATGGGCGAAACGTCGGTTCTGGTGGACGAGCATGTGGCGCCGATCCGGTTTCCCTCGCCAAACCGGCCGGCCGCGTCACCCATAATCGCCCTCGAAGGGACAAGCGTTGGATATGCGCCGGGTCAGCCGGTGCTGAGCCGCCTCAACCTCAGGGTGGATCATGACGACCGGATCGCGCTTCTGGGCGCCAACGGCAACGGCAAATCCACCTTCGCCAAGCTCTTGGCCGGACGGCTTGAGGCGCAGGGCGGATCGGTGACCCGGGCCGACAAGCTGCGGGTCGCCATGTTCGCCCAGCACCAGCTTGACGACCTGGATCCGAACGCCAGTGCCTATCAGCATTTCTGCGTCCTGTTCCCCGATGAAGCGGAAACAAAGGTGCGCGCCCGCGTCGCCAGTTGCGGGCTGACCGCGGCCAAGATGGACACGCCCGCGGCCGAGCTTTCGGGCGGCGAGCGCGCGCGCCTGACGCTGGTGCTCGCGACCCATGACGCGCCACACCTCCTGATACTGGACGAGCCGACCAACCATCTGGACATCGACAGCCGCGCGGCGCTGACCGATGCGCTCAACGCCTACCAGGGCGCCGTCATGCTGATCAGCCACGACCGTCATCTGGTCGAGACCTCCGCTGACCGACTGTGGCTCGTGGCGGGCGAAACCGTGACGCCCTATGAGGGTGACATGGACGAGTATCGCGCGCTGATCCTCAAGCGCGATGCGTCGCCGCGCGCCGACAAGGCCGAAACGGGCGGAGGCAAGGAAAAGCGCCGGGAAGCGGCGGCCCGGCGGGCCGAACTGGCGCCGATGCGCAAGCGGATCGGCGAACTGGAAGGGCTGGTTGAAAAGGCCGACAAGGTGATCGCGGCGATCGACGCCGAATTCCTCAAGCCCGATGTTGTGGGCGATGGCGCGCGCGTGGCCGAACTCTCCCGCAAGAGGGCGGAGGCCGAGCAAAAGCGCGCCGCATGGGAAGACAAATGGCTGACATTGTCCGCCGACTATGAGGCGGCGGTGGCGGACTAGGGTCGGGACCTAGCTGTCTTCGCCGCGCCCCCATTGCCGTGCCGGCTTTTCAGGCTCACGCTCGGCTTTGTCGAGCGGCACACGGCGACCGATGTTGGATGTGCTCACGCGCGTGTCGTCGCCATCGTCGGATCCGCCGCTCGCCTTCCTGCGCCGGCGGCGCCCGCCGATCGCCATGATCGCGATGCCGGCGCCCAAAAGTCCGTAGGAGACCGGCCGCACGCGCGGGTCGGGCGCCGCAACCGCGCCGGTGAGCGTCATGTCGAGAAAGGCGATCATCTCCGCCGGGCGATCTCCCTCGGCAAAGACGAAGGCGTGGAGCCCGTTCCCGATCCCGCTGTCGATGGTGAGTTGCTGCTCCAACGCAATCTCAGCAGCGATCTCGCCATCGCTGCGCGGTTCCAACTCCACAACAGTGGCGGCCACAGAGCCCTGCGGACCGTTGAGGACCAACGTCAGATTGGGCATCTCAGCACCGCCGGGCGGCACGCGCCCGCGCCCGGAGATGTCAATACGCAGCGGCATCGCCGCCGGCGACAAAGAGACATCGGCGATCGTGCGGAATCCGTCGCGCGCCTCATGGATGCGGTAGGTGCCCAGATCGAGATTGTGATAGGTGCCGAACCAGACCGGATAGAGGATCAGTCCGGCCAAGCCGATGAGAAAGGCCGTCAGGCCGATGCGACGCAGGAACGTCATCGCGCTATGCCGCCCTTTCCCAGCGCCCTTCGGGCGTCTGCTTCCAATAGGCCAGATCGTGGCCTTGCGCCTTGAGTGCCTTCCACTGGTCCCGCGCACGGCCGACCGCCTCGTCGTCGCGGCCATCGAACATCACGGCGACCCGCTCATGCGACGACAGGTCGGCCGGCGCTTCTGCGCCGTGCACAAGAAAGCGGATGGCCGCGCCGTTGGGGTTGGCATCGGTTGCCGTCACAAAAACCGGATGGTCGGAAGCCGGCTCGTCGCCGTCGCGCCCGTGCGGCAGGAACGAGACCGGCTCAAAGCTCCAAAGAAGCTGGTCCACCGCATCGCGCGCGCCCTCGTCGGGCACCTGGACGATCGCGTTCCAGCGGCGCGCCAGCGATTTTTCGACAAGGCCGGGCAAGGCCGCATCGAGCGCCGTTTCGGTCAGGTGATAGAAGGTGATCTCGGTCATCGGCCGAACCCGTCCGCGCCGCTCAGCCTTCGTAGGTGTCGCGCACCCACCGGTCGAGAAGCCGCACACCGAAGCCCGATCCCCAGGAGCGGTTGAAGTCACTCGACGGCGAGGACATGGCGGTCCCGGCAACATCGAGATGCGCCCAGGGCGTGTCACCGACGAAGCGTTTGAGAAACTGCGCCGCCGTGATCGAACCGGCATGGCGGCCGCCGACATTCTTCATGTCGGCGAACTTGGAGTCGATCATCTTGTCATAGTCGGGACCGAGCGGCAGGCGCCAGACCCGCTCGCCGCTCTGGGCGCCGGCCTGCGTCAGGCTATCGGCCACAGAGTCATCGTTGGAGAACAGGCCAGCATGGTGCTGGCCGAGTGCGACGAGAACCGCGCCGGTCAGCGTTGCCAGATCGATCATGACACGAGGCTCGAAGGTTTGCCTGCAGTAGGTCAGCGCATCGGCCAGCACGAGCCGGCCCTCAGCGTCGGTATTGATCACTTCGATCGTCTGTCCGGACATCGACGTGACGATGTCGCCGGGGCGCTGCGCGTTGCCATCCGGCATGTTCTCGACAAGGCCGATCATGCCGATGGCATTGACCGCGGCCTTGCGCGCGGCAAGCGCGTGCATCAGCCCCACGACCGCCGCAGCGCCGCCCATGTCGCCCTTCATGTCCTCCATGCCGCCGGACGGCTTGATGGAAATGCCGCCCGTATCAAAGACGACACCCTTGCCGACAAAAGCGACCGGCTTGTCCTTGGCCTTGCCGCCGTTCCACTTCATGACCAGCATGCGCGGCGGACGGGCCGAACCCTGCGCCACGCCCAAAAGCGCGCCCATGCCGAGCTTCTTCATCTTTCTCTCGTCGAGAACTTCCGTCTCAACGCCAAGCGCTTCGAGCGCCTCGCCACGGGCGGCGAATTCCTCGGTGCCGAGAATGTTGGCCGGCTCGTTGACGAGATCGCGCGCCAGCATAACGCCGCGGGCGACCGAATCGGCGTCTCGCCAGGCGGCTTTGGTGGCGGCGGTGTCAGCGCTCTGGATCGTCAACTTCTGCGTCTTCGGCTTGCCGTTCTGGCCGTCCTTGGCCGTCTTGTATTTGTCGAACGTGTAGGCCCGCATCAGATAGCCCTGCGCGAAGCTGGCGGCCGCCGCCGCATCCATGGACTCGCCGGCGATCACGGTGGCGAGCGCTTCTTTGGCGAGAACGCCGCGCGCGGTCCCGCCCAGCGCGATCCAGCCGGGCTCGGACGCATCTTCGAGCTTGCCGGCGCCGATGACCACGATGCGGCTTGCAGGACTACCGGCCGGCGCCAGCACATCGAGCACCGTCTTCAACTTGCCTGAAAACTCCGCCAGTTCGGCGGCGCGGGCGACCACGCCTTCCCCGTCCAGATCGCCGGCAAGCGCGGCCATATCGACGCCCTCGGGCGCAACCAGCAGCGCCGCGCCTTTCTTGACCGGGGCCGGTTTGGAGATCGTGATCGTCGGAAGCATGGACATGAGATGACAAAACCTTGAAATCGGTTACGGACGGATTGCCTTGATTTTGGTGTTGCCCGCGGCGATAGCAAGGACCCGATGGTCCCGCAATGGTTCATTAACCGTCGGATTTTCCGGATTGTTAGCCCTGAGGGGCGACATTGGGTCGGAACCGACGAGCCGCGCCAGCGCAATCGGGGACGGGTGCCGACCGGGACCGGCATCGGAATCAAGAGCGCAAGACCCTGCGCAAAGGATGGCCACTGCGTTGACCACCGTTGAGCGTTACATATTCCGGCGGGTCGCCATCGCAGCGCTGAGCGCGTTCACGGCGATCCTGGCCGTGGTGTGGATCACCCAGGCGATCACACGCATTGATTTTGCCACCGGCTCGGCCGGCTCGATCGGCGCGTTCCTGACGATGATGGTTCTGCTAACACCGCAATTCATCACCCTGACGCTGCCTTTCGGCTTGCTGATCGGCACGGTGAACGTGCTCAACGCGATGAATGCGGACAGCGAGATGCCGGTGATGGCCGGTTCGGGGATCAGCCGCTTTGCAGTCGCCCGTCCGATCATCATCCTGTCGCTGATGCTCGGGGCGACAGTGTTCCTGATCAGCCATTTTGTCGAGCCGCGCGCCAACCGGGCCGTGCGTGACGTGGTGATCGACATGCGAACCGACCTTCTGGCGACGTTGATCCAGGATGGCCGTTTCACGCAGATCGAGAACGGGCTGACGATCTATGTGGATCGCAAGGAGGCCGGCGGCCGTCTGAACGGCGTGCTGATCGCCGACCGGCGCGATGCGGAGATGCATCTGACCCAGTTTGCCCGGCAGGCGCAGGTCGACGAAAGCACCGGCGTCAGCCTATTGGTGCTGCAGGACGGTCAGCTACACAGGAAGGACGTCAAGACCGGACAGGTCTCGATCATCCGCTTCAGGAGCTACGCACTCGATCTGGCACAGTTCGGCAGCGCGGGCGCAGGTATCGACTACTTTCTGCACGAGCGCGAAACCAGTTACCTCTTCGATCCCGATCCGAACGACCCCTGGGTGCAAAGCTGGCCGGGCCAGGCACGCGGCGAACTGCACCGCCGGATGACCGAATGGCTCTATCCTGTGCTGTTCGCCTTCGTCGCGCTGGTTGTCGCCGGACAGCCGCGCACGCATCGCTCGGCCAGCGTCATGGCCGTGGTGCTGGCGTTCGGAGCCGGGCTCGGCTACCGCTGGGCCAGCTATTTCTCCTACAATGAGATCAAGACCGACGGCACGCTGTTCTGGCTGCTCTATGCGATTCCGGTGGCAGGCATCGGCCTGTCGGCGCTGATGTTCCTGCGCGGCTGGATTGCGCAGGTGCCCGATCCGGTCGTGCGGCTGGCCGGAACGCTCAATGAACGATGGCAGCGCGTGCGCCGACGCACCGCGAGAAGGCAGTTGAACCAGGCATGACCGGGGTCGCGGGGCGGACATTTCAAGTCTACGTGTTCATGCGCCTTGTGCGCATGGTGCTCTATTTCTTTGCCGGTATCGCGGCGCTGGCGCTTCTTGTCGATTTCACCGAGCTTTCGAACCGCACGGGAGCGTTGGCCGACTATTCGGCGCTCAAGGCGCTTGGTGTCTCGGCGATGCGCGTGCCGTTCATTCTCCAGGTCACGCTGCCCTTCGTCATGCTGTTTGCCACGATCGCCACGCTGATTGCGCTGAACCGCAAATATGAGCTTGTGGTCGCCCGTTCGGCGGGCATGTCGGCCTGGCAGTTCCTGGCGCCGACCTGGGTGGCGGCCCTGCTTGTCGGGCTGGCCGGAGTGCTGGTGCTCAATCCTCTTGCCGCCAACGGCTTTTCCATGGCCCAGGCGATCGAGGGAAGCTGGAAAGGCAGCGCCCAGAACCGGCTGTTCAACACCAACGAGCCCTGGCTGCGGCAAAGCCGCGATGATGGCGGCTCGATCCTGATCACGGCCAAGTCGGTCGCCAACCAGGACATCACCCTTTACGAGGCCGTGTTCATCGAAATTGACGAAGATGGGCGCGTCGTCGCGCGGCACGATGCGGCCTCCGCGCATCTGGCGGACGGCGAGTGGGCGATCACCGATGTGACCACCAGCGCGCCCCGGCGACGGCCCGTCCTGGCCGAAAACATGACGATTCCCACAAGGCTGCATACCGAAGTCGTCCGCCAAGCGCTGGTGCCGCCCGACATGGTGCCGATCTACGCACTTGGACGCCAGATCGAGGCTGCCCGCTCGTTCGGTGTGCCGGCTGCTCCGTTTTCCATGCAATATCATTCGCTTGTCGCGCTGCCGGCTCTGATGGTTGCGATGGCCATGATCGCGGCAACTGTCTCGCTGCGCTTCGTCCGCTTCGGTCAGTCCGCAGGCATGATTGTGGCTGGTGTCACCGCCGGCTTTCTGCTTTATGTCGTCACGGCGCTGGCGAAGTCGTTCGGCAGCGCCGGCGCAATGCCGCCCGTCGTGGCGGCGTGGTTGCCGGTGGTGGGCGGCATCTTGTTCGGGATCGGATATCTTCTCAATCACGAAGACGGGTAATGCGTAACCGAAGGGCAAACATGGCGGACGATCGCCACACCGGATGCCGGCGCGGCAGCAGCGGCTTGGCGTGCGCACGACGCCTGTGCGCCGGTGTCGGCGTTGCGGCACTTTTGGCAGGACTTGCCATGCCTGCCGCCCTGTCTTCCGCATCGGCCCAAACCAGCATCGACGAACTGGCTGCGACCAACCCGGATGCGCCGATGCTCTTGCAGGCGGACGAACTGGTCTACAACAACGATGCGGGCACGATTTCCGCTGTCGGCAATGTGCGCATCGACTATGACGGCTCCAGGCTTGTCGCCCGTCAGGTGACTTATGTCGAGCAGACTGGTCGGATGGTTGCCATCGGCGATGTCGAGATCCTGCAGCCGGACGGCACGCGCCTGGTGGCAGATGAGATCGACATCACGGACGATTTTCGCGAGGGCTTCTTGAATTCGCTGCGTGTTGTCACGCCGGACAATACGCGGTTCGTGGCGGAAAGCGCCGAGCGCCGCGATGGCAATGTGACGGTGTTCAACCAGGGCATCTACACCGCGTGCGAGCCGTGCGAGGAGCAGCCGGAAAGGCCGCCGCTCTGGCAGATCAAGTCTCAGCGCACGATCTGGAATGCGGAGGAAAAGACCGTCCGCTTCGAGCATGCACGGTTTGAGTTTCTAGGCATTCCGATCGCTTATCTGCCGGTGTTCACCACCGCCGACCCGACCGTCAAACGCAAGACCGGGTTTCTCATGCCGAGCTTTCGCTATGCCGAAGAGCTGGGTTTTGGTGTCCGGGTGCCGTTCTTCATCAATCTGGCGCCGAACTACGATGTGACGCTGACCGGGACCGGCTACACGCGTCAGGGTTTTCTCGGCGAGGCCGAGTTCCGGCACCGGTTGCACAGCGGCATCTACAATCTCAAGATTGCCGGCATTCAACAGCAACAGACGGGCGCCTTCGGCGTCGGTACTGTCGACAATCTCAATCCCGATCGCGGCATGATCGGAACGTCGGGTACCTTCACGATCAATCCTCGCTGGCAGTTCGGCTGGAACGGCATGCTCCAGACCGACAAGAATTTCGCGCGGACCTACTCGATCTCCGGCTTCAGTCAGGAGGTTTTCCGCAATGAGGCCTGGCTGACCGGCCTTTCGGGGCAAAACTTCTTCGACACGCGGGTGATGCATTTCGACATTCAGGAAAGCACGCTCGATCCGGGTGGCCGCAATACCCAGCAGCCCAATGTGCTTCCGAGCACGGACTATAACTATGTGCTGTCGCGCCCGGTTGCCGGTGGCCAATTGTCGTTCAATGTGAACACGCGCGGCATCGTGCGCGAGACCGCCGAGACTCGTCTTGCAGCCGGCCCTGCCAGCGACAATTTTGCGACCTTCGGCACGGACGGAAACTCCTGGCGGTTCACCGCCGAGACTGAATGGAAGCGCACTTTCACCGCTCCGGGCGGTTTGCTGGTCACGCCGATCCTGCACGCCCAGGGCGACAGCACGATCCTCGATATCAATGCTGCCGGCCCGCTGTCGCAGACCATGGAGACAACCGGAACTGCGCTCGCCGGAAACGGAACGCATTGGCGCGGCATGGCCACCGCCGGCGTCGAAGCGCGGCTGCCGCTGCTGGTGACCGCGCCCGGTTCCAACCATGTTTTCGAACCGATCGGCCAGGTTTTCGTGCGGCCCGATGCGCCCAACAATGTCGTGCTGCCCAACGAGGATGCGCAGAGCCTTGTCTTTGATGCGTCCACCTTGTTCGACCGCGACAAGTTCTCGGGCTATGACCGGATCGAAGGCGGGATAAGGGCCAATGCCGGCATTCGCTACAGTGGAGCGCTTGGCGAAAGCTGGAGCACCACCGGCGTCTTCGGGCAATCCTTCCATCTGGCCGGCGACAACCCCTATATCGATGCCGATCTGGTCAATGCGGGTGCCGATTCAGGTCTGGAAACCAACCGGTCCGATTATGTCGCCCATGCCGGCGTCAGGCATGCCAGCGGTTTTGCGGCCAGCGCGGACGGTCGGTTCGACGAGACCGACTTCGATCTGCGCCGCGCCGATGCTGGCGTATCGTTTTCCAATGCCACGATCGCGCTTGCCGCCAACTACGCGATGATCAAGGCGCAGCCGACCTATGGTTTCAACACCGACCGGCAGGAGATCTCCGGATCGGGGTCGCTCAGGTTCGCCGACTACTGGCGGGTTCTGGGCTCGGCCACCTTCGATATCTCGAACGACCGCATGACCAGCCGGTCGATTGGGCTCGCCTATGACGACGAGTGCTTCCATTTTGGCCTGTCATATACTGAAACCGTCGATACTGCCGATGCGGTGACGCAAACCTTCGGCATTACGTTCGCCGCGCGTACGCTTGGCGATTTCGGGGCCACGTCTTCGGGCCTCGATTTCTGATTGCCGTCATCGTTTCGCCCCGATAGGCCTTCACGCACCCGGACACACTTGTGATCGACGCTCCCGGTCGGATAAGACCGAAACGTTCCGCCCAAGACATTTGCCGAGGCCCGCCATGGTTCAGACCCGTTACCGATATCGCAAACGCCTGATGGCTGTCGCTGTCGCCCTTGCTGCGGCTGTGGCGCCCTTGGGGCCGGCGGGGACAGTCCTAGGGCCCTCGCCCGCCCTGGCCTCCGAGATCAGGGTCGTGGTCAATGACGAGGTGGTCACGAGCTATGACATAGCGCGCCGCTCAGCCTTTTTGCGGCTGCAACGGCGTCCAGGCAATGTGCGGCAACTGGCAACCGACGAGTTGATCGATGATGCGCTTAAGCGAAGCGCGCTGCGGCGGGCCGGTATCAACATTCCCGATTCGATGGTCAGCAACGCGTTCGGCAACTTTGCCAGCCGCAACAGTATGAGCACCGGCCAGCTCACACAGGTGCTCAACCAGGCCGGCGTGACGGCCGACCATTTCAAGGAGTTCATCCGGCTGCAGATCGGCTGGGGCCAGCTGGTCCAGTTGCGCGCTCGGTCCGAGAGCCAGATGATGAGCGAGCAGGACGTCGTCGCCCGGATGTTGGAGCAAGGCGGCCAGAAGCCCACATCGACCGAATACATACTCCAGCAGGTGATTTTCGTGGTTCCCGAGGCCAATCGGGGCCAGATTTCCACCCGCCGCACCGAAGCCAACCGCATGCGCGGGCGTGTCAGCAGTTGTGACCAGACGCTGGCGATGGCGCAGAACCTGCGCGATGTCACCGTGCGCGATCTGGGACGGATTCTTGAACTGCAGCTGCCGGCCAACTGGGCCGACGACATCAAGGGGCTGCAAACCGGCCAGACAACCAACATCAAGGACACCGAGCGCGGCGTCGAATTCATCGTCGTCTGCCGGGCGCGGCAGGTGAGCGACGATCGGGTGGCGCAGCTCCAGTTCTCGACCGAAGCCCTTGATGGCGATGGCAATGGCGGCGACGCCGGCGCCAGCCTTCTGTCGGAGCTGCGCGAGAATGCCCGCATCCAGCGCCGCTAAGGCGATGCTCGCAGCCCGCCCATGACAATGCTCTCATCGCGCCCGCCGCTGGCCGTCAGTTGCGGCGATCCGTCGGGTATCGGCCCGGACATCGCGCTGACGGCGTGGACGATGCGTGCGACGTCGAACCTGCCGGTCTTCTACTGTCTCGGCGATCCCGACCAGTTGGCCGCACGCGCCCGGTTGTTGGATCTTCACGTCCCGATCAAGACCATAGACCCGGCGCAGGCGGTGGCGACATTCGCCGACGCGCTGCCGGTCGTGCCGCTGTCGAACCGGATGGAGGAGCAGCCGGGAACACCGCTTGCCGGCAATGCCGCTGGCACGATCGAGGCAATCGACCGGGCTGTGGCGCTGACGGTCGTCGGCGATGCCGCCGGCATCGTCACTGCGCCGATCTCCAAGAAGCCACTCTATGATGCGGGTTTCGCCCATCCCGGCCATACGGAATACCTTGCCGAACTGGCCGCGCCGCACACGGGCACCCAAACCCGGCCGGTCATGATGATCGCCGGTCCCCGCCTGCGCACGATACCGGTCACGATCCACATGCCGCTGGCAGAGGTGCCGGCTGCGCTGACAACAGAGCTTATCGCAGAAACAATCCGCATTGCCGACAGCGATCTCAAGCGCCGGTTCGGCATTTCACGCCCGCGCATCGCGGTCGCGGGGCTCAATCCGCATGCCGGCGAAGACGGCGCGCTCGGCGCCGAGGACGCGGCCATTGTCGCGCCGGCGGTCGATCAGATGCAGGCCGAAGGCATCAATGCGACCGGCCCTCTGCCCGCCGACACAATGTTCCACACCGCCGCGCGTGAAACATATGATGTGGCCGTCTGCATGTATCACGATCAGGCGTTGATCCCGGCCAAGGCGCTCGACTTCGACCAAGGTGTCAACGTCACGCTCGGCCTTCCCTTCATCCGCACATCGCCCGATCACGGCACCGCGTTCGCCATTGCCGGCACCGGCGCGGCGCGGCCGGACAGCTTCATCGCCGCGCTGACGATGGCCGCGCAGATGGCGTCGAACGATCAGGCGGCCGCGTGAAGGATCGGCTTGCGATCGACGGGCTTCCGGCGCTGCGCGATGTCATCGAGGCGCATGGGCTCGCAGCCCGGAAAGCGCTGGGACAAAACTTCCTGCTCGATCTCAATCTGACAACGAAGATCGCGAGGAAAGCGGGCGACCTTGCGGAGACAACGGTCATTGAGGTGGGGCCCGGACCGGGCGGTTTGACCCGTGCGCTTCTGATGGAGGGCGCCGGCCACGTGATCGCCATCGAGCGCGACGCGCGATGCCTGCCTGCGCTGGCGGAGATAGAGGCGCATTATCCGGGACGGCTGACTGTGATCGAAGGCGATGCGCTGACCTCGGACTATGCTGCACTGGCCGCCGATGAGGGTCCAACGGCTATCGTCGCCAACCTGCCCTACAATGTCGGCACCGCGCTGCTGACGCTCTGGCTCGGCGGGCTGCAATGGCCGCCCTTCTACACCTCGATGACCCTAATGTTCCAGCGCGAGGTGGCCGAACGGATCGTCGCTAGGCCGGGCGAAGCGGCCTATGGCCGGCTGGGTGTCCTTGCCGGATGGCGCACCGATGCGATGATCTGTTTCAACGTGCCGCCTCAGGCGTTCTGGCCGCCGCCGAAAGTCACGTCTTCGGTCGTTCACCTGACGCCGAAGTCCGCACCGATCCCCTGCGATGTCTCCCGGCTCGAGACTGTTACGCGGCATGCGTTCGGGCAGCGGCGCAAGATGCTGCGGCAAAGCCTGAAGCCGGTCGGCGGCGCGGACCTGCTGGAGCGCGCGGGCATCGAGCAGACGCGCCGCGCCGAGACGCTGTCGGTTGCCGAATTCTGTGCCCTTGCCAACACCTTATGAGGCGTCGCCATTCTGCCAGTCCGACGTCAAAAGGCCGGACACGAAATCGAAAAGGCCCGGACGGCGATCGCGCCTGAGCCGTTCGGCGCGCACGATCGCGCGCACCGCTTCGAAAGCACGATCCAGATCGTCATTGACGATCACATAGTCATACTCGCGCCAGTGCTCGATCTCGAGCGCAGCGTTTTTCAGCCTTTGCTCGATCACTTCGGGTCGGTCTTCGGCGCGCCGCATCAGGCGGGCGCGCAGTTCGAGCATTGAGGGCGGCAAGATGAAGACCGAGACCACATCGGCGCGCATCTTTTCGGTCATTTGCCTGGCGCCTTGCCAGTCAATGTCGAACAACATGTCGCGGCCGGCGGTCATTGCCTGTTCGACCGGCCCCCGGGGCGTTGCATAATAATGCCCGTGCACCTCGGCCCATTCGAGAAGATCGTCATCGTCACGCATGCGCATGAAGGTCCGCTCATCGACAAAACGATAGTGAACGCCCTCGATCTCGCTGCCCCGGCGCGCGCGAGTCGTCACCGAAACCGACAGTTCAAACCCGTTATCGATCTCCATCAGGTTGCGAGCGATGGTCGACTTGCCGGCACCCGAGGGCGAAGACAGGACCAGCATAAGCCCGCGTCGTGCAATCGACGCGCCCACGGCGTCCGCGTCATTTGTCGTCATGGCTGCCACGGCACCCTCTCCGTCCCGACCGTTTCGAGATCTATTGCAGGTTTTGCACTTGTTCGCGCAACTGGTCGATGACGGACTTCAGCTCAAGGCCGATCGCGGTCAGGGCCGACGATGCCGATTTCGAGCACAGCGTGTTGGCTTCGCGGTTGAACTCCTGGGCGAGGAAATCGAGCTTGCGGCCGATCGGGCCACCCTTCGCCAGATGAGCGCGCGCCGCCGAAACATGGGCGTTCAGGCGCCCGATTTCCTCGGTTACGTCTGCCTTGGCGGCGAGAATGGCCGCTTCGGCATTCAGCCGTTCCGGATCGAGCGCGGTGTCCTTCAGGAGCCGGTCGAGCTGTGCCGAAAGGCGGGCGCCGATGGCATCGGGCTGGCTTTCCGGCTCGCTTGCGGCACGATCGATCAACAATTCGATCGTCGCGATATGCCCGGTTATGAGAGCGGCCATCGCCGCGCCCTCGGACCTGCGGGCAGCGATCAGCCCGTCAAGCGAAGCATCGACCAGTGCGTCGATCTCCCCGCCATCATCAATACCGAAACTGGCGGTGCCGTCATCGGTCAGCACAACGCCACGCACCTGCAAAAGTCCATCGGTGGTCGGTGGCGCGAGCCCGGTCTCCGCCGACAGCGCCATCGCTTGGCCGGCCACATGGCGAAATGCGGCGGCGTCGATGGCCAGCGGCGCCGTGGCGGCGGTTGCCTCGGCGCCGATGGAGACCTGCACATTGCCGCGCGCGAGGCGGCCAGCGATCCGCTTCTTGAGGCCGGGCTCCAACGCTTCAAGACCCGTCGGGACGCGCAGCTTGATGTCCAGTGAACGCCCGTTGACAGACCGAATGTCGCAGTTGACCTGAACGGCGCCGATGGTCCGGCGCGCCGTCGCAAATCCGGTCATCGACTGAATGTCCGCGTCGCTCATCGCTTCCCCCTGCCGGCCGATGCGCGTTTGCCGTGTCAGTTCGGCGTGGCCTCGCCCTCGGCGGCCTGTTCGGCAGCTTCGCGTGCGGCCTCGCGCTCGGCTTCGATCTGACGCCATCGGCGCACATTGGCATTGTGTTCGTCAAGCGTCCTGGCAAACGCATGACCCCCCGTCCCGTCGGCGACGAAGAACAGTTCGTCCGTCTGCGCCGGGTTGGCCACAGCTTCCAGCGATGCGCGGCCGGGAATGGCGATCGGGCCCGGCGGCAGGCCGTCGATCTGGTAAGTGTTGTAGGGCGTGGGATTGTCGATGTCGGACTGGTAGATCGGACGGTCGGCCGGCTTCCCTTCGCCACCGAAAATGCCGTAAATGATCGTGGGGTCCGACTGCAGGCGCATGCCGCGCTCGAGCCGGTTGACGAAGACCCCTGCGACGCGCGGACGTTCCTCGGCCAGCGCCGTCTCCTTTTCGACGATCGACGCCAGAGTGACGAACTCGTTCATGTCGTTCAGCGGAACGTCCGGATCGCGCTTTTCCCAGATCTGCGCGATGAGCCGTTCCTGCTGATCGATCATGCGGGCGATGATGTCGCTGCGTTCGGTACCACGCGTGAACTTCTGCGTGTCGGCGATCAGCATGCCCTCGGGCGGAACGTCAGATGGCATGTCGCCGGCCAGAAACTCGTTCTCTGCAATCCGCTGGAAGGCCTGAACGACAGTGGTGCCCTCGACGATCGTCAGCGGATGCAGGATGGCGACGCCCTGCACCATCGTCTCCATGATGTCCTTCATCGACGCGCCGGCGGTGATCTCGAATTCCCCGGCCTTGAAGGCGTCCTGGTTGCCATACGTACGGGCGCCCAACTCGAAGATGCGTGCATTGGTGATCATGCCGCGCCGCTCCAACCCGTTGGCGATCTGGATCAGCGTGGCACCGGGGCGGACCATATAAGTCGATGAGGCCGTGAGCGGCCCGGCCTGCTCGAAACGCAACTTGCCCAGATACATCGCGCCACCCAGCGCGACCATGGACAGGATGAGCAGCGTGAACAGGAAGTTGGCAAAAATGACGACCTGGCTGCGCGCGGCACGCGCGCGCCGGCGCTTGGGCGGCTCAACGCCGCCATCGGGGCGCAGGGCCTGCGCAGGGGATCGCGGAATGGGCCGTTCGCCCGTGTCCGGCGCTACCGGATCGGCGCCCGGCACAGCCGGTTTTCGGCCCCCTCGTCCGAACTTGATCTTGTCACTCACGTCGCATCCCCTGATGGCGAATGGTGGCGGTTCGCGCACTGTCGCTCCGGCGTTGCCGGGTTGGATTGTCGCTTCGACAGAACGTCATGGTTTGGCGTATCGACGCGCACAATAAAAGCCTTTGTGGCGAAAAACCGGTGGTTCAATGCGGTGCGCCGTAACGCAGCGTCAGGCGTCGAAACGGCGCAGGACCAGAGAGGCGTTGGTGCCGCCAAAACCGAATGAGTTCGACAGGGCGATATCGACCGGACGCTCGCGTTTCTGATGCGGCACCAGATCGATGGCAGTCTCCACATCGGGATTGTCGAGATTGATCGTCGGCGGCACGACCTGGTCGCGGATCGCCAGCGTACAGAAGATCGCCTCGACGGCGCCAGCGGCGCCCAGAAGATGACCGATGCACGATTTGGTCGACGACATGGACACCTTGCCGGCCGCATTGCCCAGAACCCGCTCCACCGCGCCCAGTTCGATCGTGTCGGCCATGGTCGATGTGCCGTGAGCGTTGATGTAGTCGATTTCGGCTGGCGCGATGCCGGCGCGGGCCAGCGCGGAGCGCATGCAACGCTCGGCGCCTTCGCCATCTTCCGACGGGGCGGTGATATGATAGGCATCGCCCGACAGGCCATAGCCGACCACTTCGGCATAGATCTTTGCGCCGCGCGCTTTGGCGTGTTCGAGTTCCTCAAGCACGACGACGCCGGCGCCCTCGCCCATGACGAACCCGTCGCGGTCGCGGTCATAGGGCCGCGAGGCGGCAGCCGGCTCGTCGTTGCGGCCCGTGGACAGCGCCTTGCAGGCGGCAAAGCCGGCCAGCGAAATCCGGCAGACCGGCGATTCCGTGCCGCCGGCGACCATCACGTCCGCATCGCCCAGCGCGATCAGCCGGCTTGCATCGCCGATGGCATGCGCACCGGTCGAACAGGCCGTCACCACCGAATGGTTCGGGCCGCGCAGCTTGTGGCGGATCGAGACGTGGCCGCTGACCAGATTGATGAGGCGGCCAGGAATGAAGAAGGGCGAAACGCGGCGCGGGCCGCGGTCGCGCAGCACATAGCCGGTTTCGACGATGCCCTCGATGCCGCCAATACCCGATCCGATCAGGACGCCAGTCGCGATCTGGTCCTCATCGCTTTGGGGATGCCAGTCGGCATCGGCGAGCGCCTGTTCGGCGGCGGCAACCCCATAGACGATGAAATCGTCGACCTTGCGCTGCTCCTTGGGCTCCATCCAGTCGTCGGCATTGTACGTGCCGCCGCTGCCGTCGCCGAACGGCAGACGGCAGGCGATCTGCGCCGGCAGATCGTCGACCTCGAATTCGGTGACCTTGCGCGCGGCGCTTTGGCCCTCGAGCAGGCGGGTCCACGTGGTCTCGGCGTCCGCCGCGAGCGGCGAAACCATGCCGATCCCGGTGATGACAACACGGCGCATCTGCATCGGAAGCTCACCCGGCGCGAACGGCCGGGCGTCAAAGGTCAGGCGTTGGCTTTTTCGATGAACTTGACCGCGTCGCCCACGGTCAGGATCGTTTCGGCGGCATCGTCGGGGATTTCCACGCCGAATTCTTCCTCGAACGCCATCACGAGTTCGACCGTATCCAGGCTGTCGGCGCCCAGATCATCGATGAAGCTTGCGCCTTCGGCCACCTTCTCTGCGTCCACCCCGAGGTGCTCGACGACGATCTTCTTGACCCGCTCTGCAACATCACTCATGTCGGAAATCCTTGATTGGTTGGATTAGGTTCGCTCGTGACTATCCGCACCCGCCAGCCTAATCAAGATGAAAGAGCGGGGCGAAAAGAAGTTTGTGGATGGCGCAAATGCTGGAACGCGCCGTCAGATCATGGCCATGCCGCCATTGACGTGCAGCGTTTGGCCGGTGACATAGGACGCTTCGTCGGAGGCGAGAAACGCCACGGTGGACGCCACTTCGGCGCCCGTGCCCATGCGCTTCATCGGGATCGCGCCCATTATGGCTTCGGTCTGCTTTTCATTGAGTTTTTCGGTCATCGCGCTTTCGATGAAACCAGGCGCGACGGCGTTGACGGTGACATTGCGCGAAGCGATCTCCTGGGCCAGAGACTTGGTAAAGCCGATCAGCCCGGCCTTGGAAGCGCAATAGTTGGCCTGGCCGGCATTGCCGGTGACACCGACCACCGAGGAGATGTTAACGATGCGGCCGTTGCGGCGGCGCATCATCGGGTGCGTCAATGCCCGCGTCAGCCTGAAGACCGCCGTCAGATTCACCTCGATGACCGCGTCCCAATCTGCATCGGACATGCGCACGAAGAGCCCGTCACGGGTGATGCCGGCATTGTTAACGAGGATGTCGACGCCGTCGAGGTCGGCCTCGGCCTTCTTGGCCAGGTCGTCGACCGCTGCACGATCGGACAGGTTGGCGGGAAACAGGTGCACCCGGTCGCCGAGTTCGCCGGCGAGCGCTTGCAGTTTTTCCTCGCGCGTACCGTGCAGGCCGACAATCGCGCCCTGTGCATGGAGTAGGCGGGCTATCGCCTCGCCAATGCCTCCGGACGCGCCGGTCACCAGCGCCTTGCGGCCGCTCAGATCGATCATGGCAGTTCCCGTTTGGTTGTTTCGCTCTGGCTCTGGGTCAGCCGTTCTTTTCGAGGAACGCTTCTATATCGGCGGGCGATGAAATGGCAACGGCATCGACCGACCGGTCGATGCGAGGTGCCAATCCGGTCAGCACCTTGCCCGAACCGGCCTCGACGAGGGTTTTAACTCCCTCCCCGGCCAGCCATTGAACGGTCTCGCGCCAGCGCACCTGCCCGGTGACCTGTTTGACCAGTGTGTCGATGATGGCTTCTGCGCCGGCGGCGGGCGCCACCGTCACATTGGCAATGACCGGCACCATCGGTTCGGACACGCGGACATTGGCCAGAGCTTCGGCCATGGCATCGGCGGCCGGGGCCATCAGGGACGAGTGAAACGGCGCGGAGACGGTGAGCAGCTTGGTGAGTTTTGCGCCATTGGCCTTGGCGATGTCGGCGGCGGCTTCGACGGCGTTCTTGCCGCCGGAGATGACCACCTGACCGCCGCCATTGTCATTGGCAATCTGGCAGGGCCCGTGCGCTTCGGCCTCGTCGCAGGCGGCCTGTACGCCCGCATCATCAAGACCAATGATCGCCGCCATGGCCCCTTCACCTGCCGGCACGGCAGCCTGCATGGCGTTGCCCCGCACCCGCAGCAGCCGAGCCGCGTCGGCAATGGCAAAGGTGCCGGCCGCGGCATGGGCCGAGTATTCGCCCAGCGAGTGTCCGGCGACGAACGCGGCCTTGTCCCAGACCTTGTATCCCTGCGCTTCCAGCACGCGGACGACGGCCATCGACACGGCCATCAATGCCGGCTGGGCATTGGCGGTCAAGGTGAGCGCATCGTCCGGCCCTTCCCACATGGTCCTGGAGAGATTCTCGCCGAGCGCGGCGTCCACTTCCTCGAAGACGGCGCGCGCCTCGGCGAACGCATCGGCCAGGTCCTTGCCCATGCCGACGGCCTGCGAGCCCTGGCCGGGAAACGTGAAGGCGACACTCATCAATGAACCCTCCCAAAGAGCGCGGCGCTTGGTGCGGGAGATCGGGATGTCTGTCAAGATCAATTGACAGTCAGGCGAACAATTGCCGGAACTGGCTGACCAGCCATTCGTGCAAGGGGCTGGCCGCGTTGCGCTTGTGGATGACAGCCGAAATGGCGATGGGTCTGAGCACCAGCGGCGGCTCGAACACGTTGAGGTTGAAGCGGCCCGCATAAAGATCCACCAGCCGCGCTGGCAGCGTGGCGATCAGATCGCTTGCGGCCACAGCTTCCAGCGCCGGCATGAACTGCGGCAGCGCGGCACTGACGCGGCGCTGCAACCCTTGCGTCGCCAGGACATCATCGACAATGCCCTGCAGATCACCGGTCGGGGAGACGACCAGATGCCGGCAGTCAAGAAAAGTGTCGAGATCGAACGACGCGCGCGCCTGCGGGTGATCGCGCCGGGCAACGACCCGGTAGCCCTGCTCGTAAAGCTGTGTCGCGGTCGCCGATGCCGGCAGCTCCCAGAAAAAGCCGGCAGCCAGATCGATCTCACCGGTATCGAGCGCGGCCACGGCGGGCTTCCGGCCGAGCGCGTGGACAGCCAGCCGCAGGCCGGGCGCAGCGGCGCCGAGCCGCGCCAAAAGCTGCGGCACCATTGTAACGATTTCATTGTCATAGGCTGCGATGCGCACAGTGGCTTCGGCTTTTTCCGGCTCGAATGGCACGGGCGGGCGCAGCGCCGTATCGAGCGTCTCGACGGCCAAGCGGATTGCCGGCTCGAGCGCCAGCGCAACCGCCGTCGGCTCCATGCCATGCGGCTTGCGTAGGAAAAGCGGATCGTCAAACACGGCTCGCAAGCGGGCCAGCGAGTGGCTGATCGCCGATTGGGTCAGGCCCATCTCGGTCGCCACCGCCACCGCCTTGCGATGCTTGAGCATGGCGACGAACACCAGCAGCACGGTCAGATCGAGCCGGCGAAGTGCAGTTTTATCGATATCAATCATGAAGCGATTTCATTTTCATTCAATTTAACCCGAGCCTATCTCGCCTCCAAGCGAAATCGAGAAGAGGCGGCGGATCATGCAGATCGCGATCATCGGAGCAGGCAATGTGGGACGAGCACTGGCGCAAGGCTGGCGCCGCGTGGGGCGCGACATCACGCTGGGCGTGCGGCCATCGAATGTTGATGAAGTGCGAACCTTTGCTGAGGCAATCGGCGTGTCGGTCGCTTCGTCTGAAGAGGCGGCACAGGCGGCGTCGACCATCGTGCTCGCCCTGCCATGGGGCGCAGCGGAAACCGTGATGCCGACCCTCGGAGACCTGACCGGCAAGACCGTCATCGATTGCATGAACCCGATCGCGCGCACGCCGGACGGCATGGGCCTTGCGGTCGGCCACACATCGTCCGGCGCCGAACAGGTGGCGCAATGGCTGCCAGGCGCCAACATCGTCAAGACGCTCAACCAGGTCGGCGCGGAGATCATGGCCGACACGTCCGGCTTCTCCGTGCCACCGGTCATGTTCATGGCCGGCGACGATGACGGCGCAAAAACCGTCGTCGCCGAACTTCTGACCGATCTTGGTTTCCAGCCACTCGATTCCGGCGATCTGACCAAGGCGCGGCTGCTGGAGCCCTATGCACTCGTCTGGATCAATCAGGCGATCATGCGCGGCAAGGGCCGCAATTGGGCGTTCGCGGCCGTCGCGCGGACCAGTGCGTCGTGATCATGCCGATCATCTTGCTTGTCCGCTTGCTCCGCCCGTTGATCCAAACCGTCTCCTGAAAGGACACTACGCAATGAGTGCATCCATCGACACACATGGCGAAAAGCGCGTTCTGATGATCGCCGCCAACCCCGCCGTCTCGCCGACCACCGGCTGGCCGGTCGGTTTCTGGTGGGCTGAACTCACCCATCCTTATTGGGTGTTTACCGAGGCCGGCTACGGCGTCGACATCGTATCGCCCAAGGGCGGCGATCTGCAGGCCGACGGCTTTTCCGATCCCGAGGATGACAGCCAGTATTCGGCCCATGACATCGTCTCGCTCGGCTTCAAAAGATCCCCGGCGCACGCAGCTCTGCTCAAGGGCACCAAGGCGATCTCAGACATATCGCTGGAGGATTATGGCGCTGTCTTCCTCGCCGGCGGCCAGTCCCCCATGGTCACGATGATCGACGACGCCGACCTGCACGCTTTCGTCGCCAAGGCCTATGAGGCGGGCAAGGTGGTGGCGATCGTCTGCCACGCAACCTGCGTCCTATTGAAGACGAGGCTTTCCGATGGAGCGCTGCTGGTGGATGGCAAGAGCTGGACCGGCTTTGCCGACGTGGAGGAAAAGTTTGCCGATGGTTTCGTCGGCCAGAAGATACAGCCCTTCTGGATCGAAGAGGAGGCCCGCAAACTCGAAGGCACCAACTTCATCGTCAATTCGCCATTCAAGCCGTTTGCGGTGCGCGACGGAAATCTGATCACCGGTCAGCAGCAATTCTCGGGCGCCGCGGCGGCCGAACTGGTCGTCGATACGCTCGGCCGCTAGACAGGCCGCAGTCACGCCAAAGCAGGGCTTGCAAAAAGCACAATCGGGTCCTTGAGTGTCGCTCAGAGCCAGCCGAATATCGGTGGGCATCAACACTCAAGGCCTTTTCATGACCGACACCCAATCAACCGACATTGCGGCCAAGCCGTCTACCGAATCCGCCGTTCTGACCACATCGGCGCTGTTCACTGCGATCGCCGGCATCATTCTGGTCGATGCGGAAATTCTCGCCGTGGCCGGTACTGCCGCCTACGCGCTGTCGACCGCCATCGGCACCGGGCCGGTCGGGCTGGCGGTCATCGGCGGGGTGATCGGCCTGCCAACGCTCTGGCTGTGCTGGATGGTGGCGCGGCTGGCGATAGCCGGCGAGCGCGACGCGGCCAACGACCTATGATCGACCAGGCGACGCTGATCACCTATCTGGCGATCCTGCTCGGTTTCGTTCTGATACCGGGGCCGGCGGTCATCCTGACACTGGCGCGCGCATCGAGCGCGGGAACGGGGGTGGGCGTTGCGACGGGGCTCGGCATCGCTGCCGGCGATCTGGTGCATACCGCCATGGCGGTGATCGGCCTTTCAGCGATCATCCTGGCGTCAGCCACGCTGTTCACGCTGATCAAATATCTGGGTGCGGCCTATCTTGTCTATCTGGGCATCCGCGCCATTGTCGAAAAGCCGCAGACCGATCTTGCGACCGGCGGCGCGGTGGCCATCACGCCGAAACAGGCGTTTCACCAGGCAATCATCGCTGAAGTGCTCAACCCCAAGTCGGCGCTGTTCTTCGTGGCGTTCCTGCCGCAATTCGTCGATCCGGCAAACGGGTTCGTCACGCTGCAACTGACCATTCTGGGCGTCCTTTTCGTCCTGATGGGGTTGTTGAGCACGCTTCTGGTCGCCGTCACGGCAGGCCGGTTCGGCCTGTTCCTGCGCCGCAACCCGGTCATCCTCAGATGGCAGGGCAAAGTTGTCGGGTCCATCTATTGCGCGCTCGGTGCCCGCCTCGCGCTGCAGGAACGCTGACGCCCCTTGCACGGCGGCTGAAAACCTGTATATCAGCGCCAGCCGGTCAGCCGGGGGCTGAACGGAGGATGGCTCTCCATTGGGGAGCCATTTTGCATCGCACAAGCGCTGCGCCTCCTGAAGATCCCGCTCTCGACCCGTCGAGTTTTTTGCCTTTCGTCCCGCTGATGCGGATCGGACAGGCCAGGAGGCTTCGCCGCTGACAGGCTGGTACGAAACGAAAGGCAAGGATCAGATGCCACTTTATGAACACGTGTTCCTGGCGCGCCAGGACATTTCATCGAGCCAGGTGGACGAGCTCGTCGACCAGTTCAAGGGCGTGCTCGCCGAACATGGCGGCAGCGTCGACAAGGTGGAAAGCTGGGGGCTGAAGTCGCTCCAGTTCCGCATCAGGAAGAACCGCAAGGCGCATTACACGCTGCTCAACGTCAACGCGCCGGCCGCTGCGATCCACGAGCTGGAGCGCCAGCAGCGCATCCATGAGGACGTTCTGCGCTACATGACCGTCAAGGTCGAAGAACTCGAAGAAGGCCCTTCGGCCATGATGCGCCGCGACGAGCGCCGTGACCGCGACCGGGGTCCCCGCCGCGATGGCGGACCGCGCCGTGACGGCGGCCCGCGTGGAGACAGAGGCGAAGGAGGCCGCAGCTAATGGTCGATATCAATCAACTGCCGACGCGCCGGCCTTTCCACCGCCGCCGCAAGACCTGCCCGTTCTCGGGCGCCAATGCGCCGAAGATCGATTACAAGGACGTCAAGCTGCTGCAGCGCTACGTTTCCGAACGCGGCAAGATCGTGCCCTCGCGCATCACCGCAGTGTCGATGAAGAAGCAGCGCGAACTGGCCAAGGCCATCAAGCGCGCGCGTTTCCTCGGCCTTCTGCCTTACGTGACCAAGTAAGGTCACCGACCACACACACGAGTTCGTCCCGGGATGCCCTCCCGGGATGACGACAAAGACACTGCCGGGGCGGACCCGGTGCGATGAAAACCGAGTTGGGATCGGCTTCGGTCCCTAACTGCCAGAGCGCAGGACAGCGACCATGAACGCCAACACGATCGGCATCGGCCTTGTTTCAGGCGCGGCAACCGCGCTTTTGTGCCTCGGCGTCGTTTCGGGCTCCGGTCTATCCGTTGTTCTCTATTTCCTGTCCGCCGTGCCGCTGATGGTCGCAACCCTGGGCTGGGGCTTTGCGGCAGGCCTGAGCGGCGCCGTCATCTCGGCGGTTCTGATCGCAGCCTTCGCCAATGTGCCGATGGCTGTTTACATCGTCATGACGACGATCCTGCCAGCGACGGCTGCCGGTTACTGGATGAACCTGGCACGCCCGGCCGACGAAGTGGGCGGACCCGCGGGCAAGCTCGCCTGGTATCCCCTTTCGGACGTCATCGTCAGGCTGGCCGTGATTACCGCCGGCGCGTTCATCGTCGCGGGCGCGCTGATCGGCTACGGCCCCGCTCTGGTCGACGAACTGGTCGGCGAGATGATTGTTCGGCTGCAGGAGGCCAATCCCGAGTTCGCCTTCACGCCGGAGGGCCGCGAGAGCTTCCTTGCCTTCATGACCGGCGCGATCCCCTTCATGCAGCCGGCGCTGTGGCTGATGATCCTGATCGGCTCGCTCTATCTTGCGCTTGCCATCACCCGTGCGTCGGGCCGGCTCAAGCGCCCGAAGGATGACTGGCCCGAAGCGCTGCGCCTGCCGCGCACCGGCACGATCATACTGGCCGTTGCGATCGCCGGCAGCTTCCTGACCGGGCCGCTGGGCCTGGCCGCGACGACCTTTGCCGGCGCGCTGACGGGCGGGTTCACCATGGCCGGCTTTGCCATCTTCCATGCGCGCACGCGCGGCCAACCCTGGCGCCCCTTTGCGATGATCGTCGTCTATGGCGCCGTCGCCATCACACTCATTGCCGCGCTTCCCTTCTTTTTTGTGGGCCTTCTCGCCACCGCCCGCCCCATGCCGGTGTCGCCCGGCGGCGGTACCAGACCGCCGACCGGAACCCCGCCGGCTTCCACCTGACAACCGCATTGAACAAAGGACAAAGATCATGAAAGTCATTTTGCTGGAGCGTATCGCCAAGCTGGGCGCCATCGGCGACGAGGTTTCGGTCAAGGACGGCTTCGCCCGCAACTATCTGCTGCCGACCGGCCGGGCGCTGCGCGCCAACGAAGCCAACCGCGCCCGGTTCGAGGCCGAGCGCGAGCAGATCGAAGAGCGCAATGCCGAGCGCAAATCAGCCGCCTCGGAAGTTGCCGAGGGCCTTGACGGCAAGGACTTCATCGTCGTGCGTTCGGCTGGCGAAACCGGTCAGCTCTACGGTTCGGTCTCGACACGAGACATCGCCGATTTCCTGACCGAGGAAGGCTTCCGTGTCGGCCGCAACCAGGTGGATCTGAAACAGCCGATCAAGACGATCGGTCTGCACGAAGTGGATATCGTGCTGCACCCGGAAGTCGAAACCCGGATCACGCTCAATGTCGCCCGGTCGGCCGATGAAGCCGAGCGCCAGGCCGCCGGCGAGGACCTGTCATCCGCCGAGGCGATCTACGGCGCCAACGAGGATGCGTTCGAGTCGCTGGCCGATTTTGACGAGGACGGCATCGCGGTCGATCGCGAGGCGTTCGAAGAGGGTGCCGCACCTGAAGAGACCGCGCCGGAAGCCGAGGAGGAACAGGCCACCGCCTGACGGCTTGGGCGACGATCCCACCCGATCGCCCGAACAAGAACCGAACCCGGTGCCGCGCGCGCCGGGTTTTTGTATGCTGGAACCGATTCGCCGCCAGATGATGGTCAAGCGAAAGCTGCTTGGTCGGGCAAAAAAAAATCAGTGTTGTGAGTTGGTGTGAATCACGGGCGATTTGCTGGAAGGCCGGTTGGCCGCCGCGCCTGACGCGTTATAGATCGCCCCTTCCGGACCGAAAGAGAACCCATGGCCGATGCTGCTCTCCAGATGACCTCCGATGCAGGCGCGCACGATGACGGCGCGCTCTATCGCGAGGCTCCGGGCAACATCGAAGCCGAACAGGCGCTGCTCGGCGCAATCCTGATCAACAATGACGCCTTTTACCGGGTGTCCGACTTCCTGAAGCCGGAGCACTTTCTCGAACCGCTCCACCGGCAGATTTTCGCGGTCGCCGGCGAACAGATCAGGCTTGGCAAGACTTCCAATCCGGTGACCATCAAGACCTTCCTGCCAGCCGACGAGAAGATCGGCGAGATGACGGTCGCTCAGTATCTGGCGCGGCTGGCTGCCGAGGCCGTTACCATCATCAATGCCGAGGACTATGGCCGGGCGATCTATGATCTCGCCATCCGCCGGGCACTGATCGGCATTGGCGAGGACATGGTCAACATCGCCTATGACGCGCCGGTGGAGATGGCGCCGGGCGACCAGATCGAGGATGCCGAACGTCGGCTGTTCGAACTGGCCGAAACCGGCCGCTACGATGGCGGATTCGAGCCATTCAACGAGGCGGTGCGCACCGCGATCGACATGGCCAACGCCGCATTCCAGCGCGAAGGGCACTTGTCGGGCATCGCGACGGGCCTGTATTCGCTCGATTCGCGCATGGGCGGGCTGCAATCGTCGGACTTGGTCATCCTTGCCGGACGCCCGGGCATGGGCAAGACGTCGCTTGCCACCAACATCGCCTTCAACATAGCGCACGCCTTTCGCGGCGAGCAGCAGGCCGACGGCTCGGTCAAGGCGGTCGATGGCGGCGTGGTCGGCTTTTATTCGCTCGAGATGAGTTCGGAACAGCTTGCCACGCGCATCATCTCCGAACAGACCGAAATATCCTCGTCGAAGATCCGGCGCGGCGACATCAACGAGGCCGATTTCGAAAAGCTGGTGGGATGCGCCAACATGATGCAGCGCCTGCCGCTCTATATCGACCAGACCGGCGGCATCTCGATTGCCCAGCTTGCTGCTCGCGCCCGCCGGCTCAAGCGCCAGCGCGGGCTCGACGTGATGATTATCGACTATGTGCAGCTGATGACCGGTTCGTCGGCCAAGGCCAGCCAGAACCGCGTGCAGGAGATCACCGAGATCACCACGGGCCTGAAAGCGCTGGCCAAAGAACTGAACGTGCCGATCATCGCCCTGTCGCAGCTCTCGCGCCAGGTGGAAAGCCGCGACGACAAGCGGCCGCAGCTGTCGGACCTGCGCGAGTCGGGCTCGATCGAACAGGATGCGGATGTTGTGCTGTTCGTCTATCGCGAGGAGTACTACGTCAAGAATCAGGAGCCGCGTCGCTCGCCAGAAGAAATCGCCGCCGACATCAAGACCGAGGAGTATCTCGCCTGGGAGGAGAAGATGCGCAAGGTCGAGGGCACGGCCGACGTGATCATCGCCAAGCAGCGGCATGGGCCGACGGGAACCGCCGGGCTCGGCTTCCAGGGCGAGTTCACCCGCTTCTTTGACCTGGCCGACAGCGGCCATCTGCCCGAACGGTTCGAATAGACGCCGAATACGCGGCTTGTCGCCGCGACCGTCCAGGCCGTTGGCTCACGATCCCGTGAAACCGCACAACCTGTCTTGCCTGCGACATCCTGCCGCTCTAGAATAGAACATAAAGCGAACGAACGGGAGCGCATCATGACCAATCCAGCACAGCAAATCGGCGAACAGCTTGTGGAACATTGCCAGAAAGGAGACGCTGCTTGGTGTCTCGACAACCTTTATGCCAACGACGCAGTATCGGTGGAGGCTGCCGCCAATCCCGAGACAGGCTTGGCAGCAACCGAGGGGCTGGAGGGCATTCGCGGCAAGCATGCCTGGTGGGACGCCAATTTCGAGGTGCATTCGGCCAAAGTGGACGGCCCATTTCCTCACGGCGAAGACCGGTTCGGCGTGATCTTCGAGATCGACACGACCGACAAGAACAGCGGCCAGCGCAGCCAGATGAAGGAACTGGCGGTCTATCACATCGCCGGCGGCAAGATCGTGCGCGAGGAGTTCTTCTATCCCATGGGCGCTTGACGTTTTCCTTTGCGCCGGCGCGTCGACAGTCTATCAGCGCCTGCATGACGGGGCGGACCGACAAGGAAGACTTGTGCGGCGGGCGGCTGACAATCGATCTGGATGCGATCGTTGCCAACTGGCGTGAACTGGACCGGCGGTCGCGGCCGGGCCGGGCGGCGGCCGTCGTCAAGGCCGACGCCTATGGTTTGGGTGCGGATCGGGTCGTGCCGGCGCTCGCAGCGGCCGGTTGCGACAGCTTCTTCGTGGCGCTGCCAGGTGAGGGTCTTGCGATCCGGCCGCTGGCGCCGCAGGCGCGTTTCTTTGTGCTCAATGGCGTTCATGCCGGCGCGATGGATGCGATGATCGAAGCTCGGCTCATCCCGGTGCTTTCGAGCATGAAACAGGTGGAACTCTGGGCCACCAGAGACGGCCACCCGTCATGCGCGCTGCAGATCGACACGGGCATGAACCGGCTCGGTCTGACGCTCGACGAGGCGCTGGCTCTGGCTCGCAACGAGGCTCTGCGGGAAAGGCTCGCTCCGGTCCATGTTATGAGCCACTTCGCCTGCGGCGACACGCCTGACCATCCGCTCAACCGGCAACAGATCGAGTCGTTTCAAATGGTTGCGGCTGGCTTTGAAGGCGTTGAATCAAGCCTGTCCAACTCCGCCGGCGTGCTGGCCGGTGGTGCGCATGGCTGTGCGATAACCCGGCCCGGCATTGCACTTTATGGCGGCGAGGCGGTCAACGACATCGCCAGTCCGATGCAGCCGGTCGTCACGCTCGAAGCACGTATCCTCCAAATCCGGTCGGCGCCGGCAGGCGACACCGTCTCCTATGGTGCGACCCAACGCCTTGTCCGCGACAGCCGCATTGCCGTCGCCTCGGTCGGCTATGCGGACGGCTATCTGCGTGCCGGATCGGGCAGCGGTGTGCCCCTGCGCGATGCCTTGCCCAATGGCCTTTGCGGCTTCGTCGGCGGGCATCGTGTGCCGGTGCTCGGTCGCGTCACCATGGACCTGACCTGTTTCGATGTCACCGATGTGCCGGAGCAAGCGCTGGCCGGGGGCTGGATCGAACTGATCGGACCAAACCTGCCGCTCGACGATGTCGCCCGCGCCTGCGGCACGATCGGCTATGAGATCTTGACCGGCCTCGGCCGTCGCTATGCACGGCACTACCGCGGCGGAGGCAAACCCTGACCATGGCCAAGTCCCGCACCCAATTCACCTGCCAGAACTGCGGCACTGTGTACGCCCGCTGGTCGGGCAAGTGCGATGCCTGCGGCGAATGGAACACGATCGTCGAGGAAAACCCGACGGCGGGGATCGGCGGCGGGCCGAACCGGAAGCTGCGCAAGGGCCGTCCGGTGGCCCTGGTGCCGCTGTCCGGTGAAAGCGAGGACGCCCCACGCATCGTCTCCCGCGTCGGCGAACTGGATCGCGTGACCGGCGGCGGCATCGTACGCGGATCGGCACTTCTTCTGGGCGGTGATCCGGGCATCGGCAAATCGACGCTACTGATGCAGGCCGCCGCCGCCCTCGCCCGCGCCGGGCATTCAGTCATCTATGTGTCGGGCGAAGAAGCGGTGGCGCAGGTGCGCTTGCGTGCCCAGCGCCTGGGCGCCGCCGACAGCGCCGTCCAACTCGCCGCCGAAACCAACATCGAGGACATACTTGCCACGCTCGATGCGTCCGACAAGCGACCGGATCTGGTGATCCTCGATTCGGTGCAAACGCTGTGGACCGACAGCGTTGAAAGCGCGCCGGGCACCGTGACCCAGGTGCGCGCTTCGGCCCAGGCGATGATCCGCTATGCCAAGTCAACCGGCGCGGCGGTGGTGCTGGTCGGCCATGTCACCAAGGACGGGCAGATCGCCGGCCCGCGCGTCGTCGAGCACATGGTCGACGCGGTTCTGCATTTCGAGGGGGACGGCGCGCACCAGTACCGCATCCTCAGGGCGATCAAGAACCGCTTCGGTCCGACCGACGAGATCGGCGTGTTCGAGATGGGTCAGAGCGGCCTGCGTCAGGTGCCCAACCCGTCGGAGCTGTTTCTGGGCGAACGGTCGGGCAAGGCGCCCGGCGCGGCCGTTTTCGCTGCGATGGAGGGCACGCGGCCGGTTCTGGTCGAGATCCAAGCGCTGTGCGCGCCGACATCGCTCGGCACGCCGCGCCGCGCCGTGGTCGGCTGGGATTCGGCGCGCCTTGCCATGGTGATCGCCGTACTGGAGGCCCATTGCGGCGTGCGCCTCGGCCAGCACGATGTCTATTTGAACGTTGCCGGCGGCTACCGGATTTCGGAACCTGCGGCGGATCTTGCCGTTGCGGCGGCGCTCGTCTCGTCGCTGGCCGGGCTTGCCCTGTCCGCGACAAGCGTCTATTTCGGCGAAATCAGCCTGTCGGGCGCCGTCCGGCCGGTGCCGCATGCCGCAAATCGGCTTAAGGAAGCCGAAAAGCTGGGCTTTGGCGAAGCGGTGCTGCCGCAAGCGAGCGGCGAAGAGGGAACGGCGCATGACGGTTTGCACGAGATGGAAACGCTGATGGACCTTGTTGCGCGCATCGCCGGTGGAAAACAGCTTTCGCGCGAGACAGAGCCGGACCAGCAGACTTGAGCATGGGCGCCTGAAGCGGCAAGACATCGGACCATAGGCCAGCCGCCCGCCACCGACACACATGATCGCCCGCAAAGAGACACCAGACCATGCCCATCACGCTTCTTGACGGACTGTTCCTCGGCCTGGTGCTAATTTCGGCCGTGCTTGCCATGGTGCGCGGCTTTTCCCGCGAGGTGCTGTCGATCGGCTCCTGGGTCGCGGCTGCCGCGGCCGCGTTCCTGTTCTACCGGACGCTGACGCCCTTCGTGCAGGATTACGTCGACAATGAACTGATCGCCCAGCTTGTCGCCGCGGGCCTGATCTTCCTGGTCGCGCTGGTCGTCGTCACGCTGATCACCATGCGTCTTGCCGACATGATCATCGACAGCCGCATCGGCCCGCTCGACCGGTCACTCGGATTTGTGTTCGGCGCGGCACGCGGCGTTATCGTCGCCGCCGTTGCGATCTGGTTTATCAACTTCTTCGTCGGCGATCAGGAAATCGCCTGGATCGAGAGTGCCAAGTCCAAGCCGTTCCTCGATCAGGTGGCGCAGTCGCTGGTCGACCTGTTGCCCGATGATCTGGGCGCGGTCATGCCCGGCGGTGAAACCGCCGAATCCACAGACACATGACCGATCGCGCCGACAGCGTCGCCGTGGCCGACGAAGCGGACGATCATTTCCACGACGAATGCGGCGTGTTCGGCATTTTCGGTCGCGCCGACGCGGCTTCCTTCGTGACGCTGGGCCTGCACGCGCTCCAACATCGCGGCCAGGAGGCGGCCGGCATCGTCTCGTTCGACGGAACCCAATTTCATGTCGAGCGCCATGTCGGCCTGATCGGCGACACCTTCACCAAGCCGTCCGTTCTGGCGCGGCTGCCCGGTGACCGCTCGATCGGCCATACGCGCTATGCGACGACCGGCGGGGCTGGACTGCGCAACGTGCAGCCGCTGTTTGCTGAACTCGATGGCGGCGGCCTGGCCATCGCCCATAATGGCAACATCACCAACGCGCTGACCGTGCAGCGCAACCTGCAACGCAAGGGCGCGATCTTCTCGTCGACCTCGGACACCGAGACCATCCTGCATCTGGTTGCCACCAGCGAGGAAAAGGATCTGCTCGCCCGCTTCTGCGAGGCGGTCGGCCAGCTTGAAGGCGCGTTTTCTCTGGTTGCCCTGTCGTCCAAGAAGATGATTGGCTGCCGCGACACGCTCGGCATAAGGCCGCTCGTGCTGGGCGATCTCGACGGGTCATGGATTCTCGCCTCCGAGACCTGCGCGCTCGACATCATGGGCGCGCGCCATGTGCGCGACGTCAAGCCGGGCGAAGTCATAGTCATCACCGAAAAAGGCATCGAAAGCCATTTTCCCTGGGCCGAGGAAGAGCCGCGCTTCTGCATCTTCGAATATGTCTATTTCTCACGCCCCGACAGCCGCGTCGAAGGCCGCAATGTCTATGAGATCCGCAAGCGGATCGGCATGGAGTTGGCGCGCGAAGCGCCCGTTGGCGCCGACATCGTCGTGCCGGTGCCCGACAGCGGCGTGCCGGCGGCGGTAGGCTTCGCCCAGGGCGCGGACCTGCCGTTCGAATTGGGCATCATCCGCAACCACTATGTCGGCCGCACCTTCATCCAGCCAACGGACTCGATCCGCCATATGGGCGTCAAGCTCAAGCACAATGCCAACCCGTCGGTGCTCGAAGGGCGTTCGGTGGTTCTGGTCGATGATTCCATCGTGCGCGGCACCACGAGCCAGAAGATCGTGCAGATGGTTCGCGACGCCGGGGCGCGCGAAGTGCATATGCGTATCGCCTCGCCGCCGACCATGTCGTCCTGCCATTACGGCGTCGACACGCCGGAGAAGTCGAAATTGCTCGCCTCGCGCATGTCGGTTGCCGAGATGGCGCAGTTCATCCGCGTCGACTCGCTCGAATTCCTAACCATTGACGGACTCTATCGCGCCGTCGGCGAAACCGGACGCGACGAGGATGCGCCGCGCTTTTGCGATGCTTGCTTCACCGGCGCCTACCCCACACGGCTACTCGACCATGAGGGGCCGGACAATGTGCGCAAGCTGTCGCTTCTGGCCAATCCCAACAACGCCTGACCCGACCCGGAAACCGACTCATGACGTCGACGCCAGACCTTACCGGCAAACTCGCCCTTGTGACCGGCGCTTCGCGCGGCATTGGTTATGAGGTGGCGCTGCAGATGGCCGAGGCCGGCGCCCATGTGATCGCGGTCGCGCGCACGGTCGGCGGGCTCGAGGAGCTCGACGACAAGATCAGGGCGTCCGGCGGCGAAGCGACACTGGTGCCGCTCGACCTCAAGGACTTCGACGGGGTCGACCGGCTGGGCGGCGTCATCGCCGAGCGCTGGGGCAATCTGGACATCCTCGTCGCCAATGCCGGCATGCTGGGCACGCTGACGCCTGTCGGGCAGATGAAGGCCAAAGACTTCGAGGCCGTCATGACGGTGAACGTCACCGCCACCTGGCGGATGATCCGCTCGGTCGATCCGCTGCTGCGCCTGTCTGAGGCCGGCCGCGCAATCGTCGTCTCATCCTCGGTCGCCCACAAGGTCAAACCCTATTGGGGTGGCTATGCGACATCGAAGGCTGCCATCGACATGCTCACGCGGGTCTGGGCAGCCGAGAACGCCAAGGGGCCGATGCGCATCAATCTGGTCAATCCCGGACCGACACGTACGGCGATGCGGGCGCAGGCCGTGCCAGGCGAAAAACCCGAAAGCCTGCCAACTCCCGCGCAGACAGCGGCAAAGATCGTGCCCATGGCGGCGCCCGACCTGGTGCATACGGGCAAGATCTTCGACGTTCCGACCGATGCCTGGACCGATGTGGCGCTTCCCACGCCGTTCTGATCCCGCCTTGCCGGGACAGTTGCCAACCGCGATTGACGTCAACTCCCTTTGCGATAACCTGATCGCCTGACGCCGCCGGTCATCACGGGAGGAGCCGACATGGTATGGGCGCTGGTCGCGATTGCCGTGTTTGCGGCAGTGCTCGGCGGGCTCGCGTTGCGAGAGAAAAGCCGTACGGGCGTAAGTACGCGTCAGGCGCTGGCGCTTGCCCTGCCCGCTCTGTTCTACCGTCTCGACACGCGCGCGGTGCGTGATGCGGGCACGACGAACGGCCCGGTCATCTTCGTGATCTCCGAACAGGCCAAGCTCGACGCAGCGTTCTTTCTCGCAGCGCTGCCCGACGACACGCTGCATGTCCTCGATCCGGCATCGGCCGGCCACTGGGCCGTGGAGGCGTGCCGGCCGCTGGCGAAATCGGTGATCTTCGACAAGGAGCGCATGATCGCCAACCGCCGCCTCGTGCGCCACCTCAAGGGAAAAGGACGACTGGCGGTCTATTTTCCCGATGCCGTCGAGCCCGATCCCGAAGCTTTCCGCCTATACCGCGCCGTGGCACTTCTGGCGCGCAAGACCGGCGCGAAGATCGTGCCGCTGACGGTGCGCGATGCCCGCTTCCTGCGGTCCTCCATGACTCCGGCGGAAAAAGCGCCGCGGCAATGGCTGCCGCGTCTGACCATGCATGCGCTCGCGCCTGCCGAGATGGGCGAGATCATCGCCATGCGCGGACGCGAACTGACAACGCCGGCCAATGCGCTGTTCGATCGCATGGCCGAACTGCGTTTCACATCGACCGACCCGGCCCAGACCCTCTTTGGCGCGCTGGTCGCGGCAGCGCGGACCTACGGACCGAGCAGGGTGATCGTCGAGGATGCGGTGACCGGTGCGCTGGCCTACAAGCGTGTCCTGATCGGAGCGCGGGTGCTTGGAAAACGGTTCACCGCCATGTCGGCGCCGGGCGAAGCGATGGGTGTGCTGCTGCCCAACGCCAACGGCGCCGTGGTCACCTTCTTTGCCCTGCAGTCGGCCGGTCGGGTCGCCGCGATGCTGAACTACACCGCTGGGCCGGCCAATGTGGTTTCGGCGATCAACACGGCGAAGATCCGCACCGTTCTGTCGTCGCACGCCTTCATTGAAAAGGCCGATCTGCAACCGCTGGTCGATGCGATCGAGGAAAACGGCACCAAGATCGTCTGGCTGGAAGACGTGCGCGAGACGGTCTCGCTGCCCGAAAAGCTGTCGGCCGCAGCGCTGTGGTCGCGGCCGATCGCGGAGACCAATGCCAACGATCCGGCGGTGGTGCTGTTCACATCGGGCACCGAGGGTTCGCCCAAGGGCGTGGTCCTGTCGCACCGCAATCTGGTGGTCAACGCGGCGCAATCGGAAGCGCGCGTTTCGATCTCGGTCGAAGACAGCCTGTTCAATGTGCTGCCACTGTTCCATTCGTTTGGCCTGACCGGCGGGATGGTGCTGCCGCTGCTCTACGGCGTACGGCTGTTCCTCTACCCGTCGCCGCTGCACTACAAGCTGATCCCGCAGGTGGCCGCCCGGGTGCAGCCGACGATCATGTTCGGCACCGACACCTTCTTGGCCGGCTATGCGCGCACCGCCAAGGACACCGATTTTGCGTCCTTGCGCTTCGTCGTCGCCGGGGCAGAGGCGGTCAAGCACGAGACCGAAGAGGTCTACAAGAGCCGGTTCGATTGTCACATTCTGGAAGGCTACGGCATGACCGAGGCCTCCCCGGTCGTCGCGGTCAACTCGGCCACGCACAGCCGGCTCGGCACGGTCGGACGCTCCCTGCCGGGCATCTCCATCCGGCTCGAACCAGTCGAGGGGATCGAGGGCGGTTCACGCATGTGGGTGCACGGGCCCAATGTGATGCTGGGCTATCTGAAGGCCGACCGGCCGGGCGAATTGCAGCCGCTCGAGGATGGCTGGTACGACACCGGTGACATCGTCCATATCGATCATGAAGGCTTCATCGAGGTGCGCGGCCGTGCCAAGCGCTTTGCCAAAATCGGTGGCGAGATGGTGTCGCTGGGTGCCGTCGAGATGCTGGTGCAGTCGCTGTGGCCAGCCGACCGGCATGCCGCGCTTTCAGTCGCCGACCGGCGCAAGGGCGAAAAGATCGTGCTTGCAACGACCACGCAGGACGCCAACCGGCAGCGTATTGCCGAAAAGACCCAAGCGGAGGGCATGACGAAGCTGATGGTGCCCTCGGACATTGTGCCAATGGACGATATTCCGGTGCTCGGCTCGGGCAAGACCGACTATGTGACGACGCAGGAACGGGTGATGTCGCTGCTCAGACGGATCAGCCGGGTTGGCTCGGGCCGGAGCCGGAAGTCGAATGACGATGCGCCTGACGCCGCCAAAGACGCACCGAAAACGGCAAAAAAGCCAAATAGGCGAGCGCGGAAAAAGTCAGCGTGAGCCAGGTGAAATTGGCGAGCGCGGCGACGTAGAGGACCACAGTCAGGATGAGCGGCATGACGGCGGTACGCGGAATGCGCGCGCCCAGTGTCTTGCCCGACCAGACCGGCAAGTTCGAGACCATCAGAAAGCCGATGACGGTCGTATAGAGCGAGACCACCGAAGCGGTGAACCAGCCGGGCGAAAACCCCAGAAAGCCCAGATAGACCGGCAACAGCACGACAAGTGCGGCGCCGGGCGCCGGAACACCGACGAAAAAGCCCTGCTGCCATTTGGGCCGATTCACATCGCCGGCCATGACGTTGAACCGCGCCAGGCGCAGCGTGCAGGCGATGACGTACAACAGCGCGGCGATCCAGCCGAGCTGGGCGGCCTCGTCGAGCACGAAGATGTAGAGCACGAGCGCCGGCACCACGCCGAAATTGACCGCATCGGCCAGCGAGTCCATTTCGGCGCCGAACTTCGACGTGCCCTTGACGAGCCGTGCCATGCGCCCGTCCAGGCCATCGAGCACGGCGGCCAGAAGGATAAGTCCGATCGCCAGGTCGAACCTTTCCTCGAACGCCATGCGCACGGCGGACAGGCCGGCGCAGATTGCAAGGACCGTGATGATATTGGGCAGAACGAAGCGCAGCGGCACTTCGCGCAAACGCCGGCGCGCCGCCTCGTCGCCACTGTCGCGCTCTTTCTTGGGGCCGTCGGGCTCGAAGGGCGGAAAGGCATCGTCCATCGACATGTCAGGAGACCCGCGTGACCGGTGCGGAGCGCGGCCGGCCATAGGCGGCAATGACCGTTTCGCCCGCCACGGCCATCTGTCCGGCGAAGACCTGGGGGGTCGCCTCGGCTGGCAGATAGACGTCGACCCGCGATCCGAAGCGGATCAGGCCGATGCGTTCGCCGGCACCGAGTTCTTCGCCCTCCTCGCAAAAAGAGATGATGCGACGCGCCACCAGCCCGGCGACCTGGACGGCGGCGACGGGTCCGTGCGGGCTGTCGAAGACAAAGCCGTTGCGTTCATTTTCGCGGCTGGCCTTGTCCAGATCGGCGTTGAGGAACTTGCCTGGCTTGTAGGCGAGCGTCGTGATGCGGCCACGCACCGGCGCTCTGTTCACGTGCACCGAGAAGACGTTCATGAAGACGGAGATGCGCGTGCGCTCATCGTCACCCAAGCCAAGTTCGGCGGGCGGAACGGCGGGGCCGATCGCCGAGACGACGCCGTCGGCAGGGCTGACGACGATGTCGTCGTCGAGCGGGGTAACACGCTGCGGGTCGCGGAAGAAATAGGCGCACCAGCCGGTCAGCGCCAATCCGATCCAGAACAGCGGGTCCCAGATCAGGCCGAGGATCAGCGCGGCCACGAAGAACGCACCGACGAACGGCCAGCCCTCGCGCCGCACGGGAACGAAGGCTTTGGTCACGGTGTCGAGCAGGCTCATGGCGGCATCCGGGCTGGGTCTGATGCAACGGACATATTGTGCGACGACACACGGCGCAAGGGAGCGCGAGCCGTGGATGGCACAAACCACTCGCCCTTCGAGGCCCGCATCAGAATGAGAGGTTTGCCCGTCTCCTACTCCGCCGGCGCCGCTGGAGCCTTGCGCACGATCACACCCATCTCGTCGGCTTCGCGCGCCGCGCGCAACCGGGCCTCGGCCTCGATCGCTTCGGACTGGCGCGCCCACATCTGCGCGTAAAGGCCGTCTGGTAGGGCGAGTAGATCAGCATGTCGGCCCCGTTCAGCGATCTGCCCGTCGCGCAGTACGATGATCTCGTCGGCGCCGATGACCGTTGAAAGGCGGTGCGCGATAACCAGCGTCGTACGGTCTTTGGACACCAGATCGAGCGAGGACTGGATTTCCTGCTCGGTGGCTGTGTCGAGCGCCGAGGTCGCCTCGTCGAGGATCAGGATCGGCGGCGCCTTGAGGATCGTCCGGGCAATGGCGACCCGCTGCTTCTCGCCTCCCGACAGTTTCAGCCCACGCTCGCCGACCATCGTCCGGAATCCGTGCGGCAATCCCTCGATGAACGGGCCGATCTGCGCCATTTCAGCCGCTTTTTCGACCTCCTTGTCGGTCGCTTCGGGACGGCCATAACGGATGTTGTAGGCGATCGTATCGTTGAACAGGACCGTGTCCTGCGGGACCATACCGATGGCGGCGCGCAGCGAGGCCTGCGTAACAGCGCGCACATCCTGCCCGTCAATCGTCACCGCGCCGTCCTGCACGTCATAGAAACGGAACAGAAGCCGCGAGATGGTTGACTTGCCGGCGCCTGACGGGCCGACAATGGCGACGGTCTTTCCGGCCGGCACTTCGAACGAAATTCCCTTGAGGATCGGCCGTTCGGGATCATAGGCGAAATGGACATCCTCGAAGCGGATGGCGCCGTCGGCAATGGCGAGCGGTTCGGCATCGGGCCGGTCGGTCACCTCCGCCTCGACATCGAGCAGATCGAACATCTGCTCGATGTCCGTCAGCCCCTGCCGGATCTCGCGGTAGATGAAGCCGATGAAATTGAGCGGCACGGAGAGCTGCATCAGCATGGCGTTGATGAACACGAAATCGCCGATCGTCTGCTCGCCGGCCTGGACGGCACGTGCCGACATGGCCATCATCACAAGAAGGCCGATGCCGAAGATCACGCCCTGGCCGAAATTCAGCCAGCCGAGCGATGTCCAGACCCGTGTGGCCGAATGTTCATAGCCAGCCATGGAGCGATCGTAGCGTTCGGCCTCCATCCGCTCATTGCCGAAATACTTCACGGTCTCGAAATTGAGCAGCGAATCGATCGCCTTGGTGTTGGCGTCGGTGTCCGAATTGTTCATGTCGCGGCGGATCTGAATGCGCCAGTCGGACGCGCGCACGGTGAACACCGAGTAAGCGGCAACCGTCGCGGCGGTGACGGCGACATATTCCCAGCCATAGGCAAAGCCGAAAACGATGGCGATCAAGCCGAATTCGATGATCGTCGGGGCTGTATTCAAGATGGTGAAGCGGACAATCGCCTCGATGCCCTTGGTGCCGCGTTCGATGATGCGCGACAAGCCGCCGGTCCGGCGCTCTAGATGAAAGCGCAACGACAAGGCATGCATGTGAACGAATGTCCTGTAGGCGAGCTGTCGCACGGCATGCTGGCCGACCCGCGCGAACAGCGCGTCGCGCAACTGGTTGAAGGCCACATTGACGATGCGGAAGACATTGTAGGCGACGACCAGCATGATCGGCGCAAGCAACGCCGCCGGTATCCAGTCAGCCGCCGTAAGCTCTCCATTGAGCGCATCGGTCGCCCATTTGAAGCCGTAGGGCACCAGCATCAGCACCAGCTTGGCCAGCAGCAGGTAAAGCAGCGCCCACAGGACGCGGGCTTTCAGATCCGGCCGGCCGTCGGGCCACATGTATGGCCACAGGTTCAGGATCGTGCGCAGCGTGGCGCCGCTGTCGGCGGAGACGGTCTTGTCAGACAAAAGGCGTTTCTTTCAAATCGGGTGAGGAAATCGCATCGTTCGGCGACAGGCACGCGCCGGCAAAGTCGGACAGGCGCGTCCCGAGCCCCGCAAGCGCCTCCCTGTCGAGCCGATAGTGGGAATGGGGGCGGCGGCGGTCGACTTTGACGAGACCCGCTTCGCTGAGCACCTTGAGATGCTGCGACACGGTCGACTGGGCGAGCGGCAGCCGGTCGACCACATCCTTGCAGCAAGCCTTTTCCGAGCATGCCAGCGCGCGCAGGATTGTCAGGCGCACGGGATGGGCCAGCGCGGCCAGCTGCCGTGCCAATATCTCATCGCTTCGCGAAGGCGGCTGGGTGCATTTGTTCATCGTTGATCGACGATAAACGATGAAAGTCGCCCGTGCCAGTTGTTTCTGGCAGGCTCACACAGGCTGTTCGTCGAGAAGCGTCAGTTGGCGCTGCGCAATTGCCGGTGCACATCCTCGGCATCGGCGCGCGCTTCATCGGGCACGGCAAAAACTTGGCCCGGCCAGATGCGGTCAGGATCGGAAATCTGTTCCTCGTTGGCCAGATAGATCGTCGTGTATTTGACCCCCTGCCCGTACACCCTTCTGGAAATCTGCCACAGCGTGTCACCGCGACGGATGATCACCGACTGGCCGGTGGGCACGAGTTCTCCGGCGGCCTCGGCCGTGGCCGTGTCGATCGGCGGCGGCCCCTGCAGCACGCCGAGCGATTGCGGCACGGTGGCGGCATTTCCTGCACTGTCGGCGGCCTGCGCAGTCTCTTCTCCGGATGCACCGGACGGCGCGGCGAGGCTGGCGGTCTCATCGGCCGACGTATCCGGCGCCAGTTCGTCAAACGGCACGGTGGGCGGAGCGGCGGGCAGGCGCGCCGACGGCGCAACAGCGATCGCCGCCAGCCGTTCGCCGGCCTGCCGGGTGAATGGCACCGACACGCGTTTGAGCACATCGCCCGTCGACGGATCGATCGCGTCGGCGCGTATGATGTAATCGCCCACCGGCAGGTCGCGGCGCACCTGGATCAAAAAGCGCCCGCCATCGCTGGATGTCGTGTCGCCGAGCAGCATCTCGTTGGCATAAAGCCGCAGCCGCGTTCCCGCGGTTGCTGCGCCGGCGACGAACAGGTCCGCCCCGTCGATCTCAACGGCCTCGATGCGCAGCTGGGGCGCGTCGCCGGAGGGCTGCGGCTCGGAAGCGACAGCTGGCTCGTCCGTGTCGGGCAAGGCGGCCAGCTCAACCGAAGGGTCGCCCTCGGGCTCTTCGTTCGCATCGGCCGCCTCGCTTGCCTCGGCGGGCGGCGTGTCACCTTCGACTGCGGTAGCCGTTTCTGGCTCGGACGTGACGGTCTCGAGCACCGGCGTTTCCGGCCCCGGCGTCGTGATCAGCCGCGATGCTGCGCCCGGGGCTTCCACCAATGCCAGAACGTCGTTGGAACCGGCCTCCGGGATCGCGACAACGGCGGTTTCGAGCGATGTCACCACCAGCCCGTCGGGCGCGGTCGCCCGCAGCACGATCTGATAGTCGCCCGGCGCCAGCGGATCGTCGAGCACGGCGGCAAAATCGCCGGTCGGGCCGGCGGTGGCCGTGGCGATGGTGCGGCTGCCTGCGATGATTTCCATGGTTGCGCCTGCAGGACCGGAGCCCGCAATGACCAGCGATCCGTCGGGCTCGGCGCGCAGAAGATCGAACCGGGGCACGACAGCAGCGAGCGTCGTATCGCCACCGTCCCGCATCTCATCAGGTTCCGTCGCGCGTTCCGGCAAAACGCTTTGATCGCCCAGCGTCGGCGGTTCGGCCGTCAGATCGACCAACGCAACATCCATGCCCGCTTCAGCATCTTGTTCCGGTTCAACTGATGCCGCATCGGCGACCGCCTGCGCATCGCCTTCGGCGGCTGTGCCGGCACCATCGACAATTTGCGCCGCCGGCTGCTCGACAGGCTGGGTTGCGACCGTTTCGGCCGGCGCACCGAAGCGCGATTGCCAAGCCGTCCTGATGTCGGCGAAATCGACGACGGCAGCCGTCGAAGCGATTGCCGTGCCGGCGGTCAGGGCGCCAAACAGCCAAATTCCCGCATAGGGGTTTGCCATCCATGTCACTCCACAACGCACCGGCGCCCGCAAATCGGTGCGCAGAATCTTACGCGCGCAATCTAGGCGGTTTCGCCGGGGGCTGCAAACGCGGGCTGGCCCGCCGCCGCTTGACCTTTTCCCGCACCCGCGCCACAGATCGCCGATGACCAGTGTTCAATCGATTTGCGTTTATTGCGGCTCCTCGCCGGGCACCGACGACAGCTACAGCCAGTCGGCGCATCGGCTTGGCGAGACCATCGCGGCGGCCGGTCTGCGCCTCGTTTATGGCGGCGGCACAAACGGGCTGATGGGCGCCGTCTCGCGCGGCGTGATGGACAATGGCGGCAAGGTCACCGGTATCATACCGAAGTTCCTGATGCACAAGGAAGCGACCGAAGACGCGCTCGGCACGCTCGACGAACTGATCGTCACCGACGACATGCATGAGCGCAAACACGCCATGTTCGAGCGGTCGGACGCGTTCGTGACGCTGCCTGGCGGCATCGGAACGCTTGAAGAGGTGATCGAGATCATGACCTGGGCACAGCTCGGCCGGCATACAAAGCCGATCGTGCTGGCCAATTTCGGCGGTTTCTGGAACCCGCTGACCATGTTGCTCGATCACATGCGCGATAGCGGCTTCATCCATACCGGGCATCGTGTCCGGCCGTTGGTGCTTGACGGCGTCGACGAGATCGTTCCGGCGGTGCTGGCCGAGACCAATGGCGCCGATGGTGACCCGGCCGTCATCGGCAAGCTGTGAACGGCGCCGGACCTTCATCGCCAAACCGACAAACAAATGCCATCGACGTCTGGTTTGAATGACGGCGTGTCTCATCAGGAGCCCGTCATGCCGCGTCACTTTGCCGTTGCCTTCATCGCCGCCGCCATTTCGGGCGGCACCATCGCCTCTGGATTCGCCGAAACGCCCGTCCAACTCGGACCGCGGCCGTTCTTTCTGATCGACAACATGGATGATGGCGCACTCAAAGAGACACTGGCAGCATGCCAGTCCGGACCGTTCACGCGCTCAGCCTGGTCGATCGGTCATCGCGGCGCGCCGCTGAAGTTTCCCGAGCACACGGTCGAGTCGAACCGGGCGGCCGCACGCATGGGTGCGGGCATTCTTGAATGCGACGTGACCTTCACGATGGACAAGGAACTGGTGTGCCGCCACGCACAGAACGATCTGCACACGACCACCAATATCCTCGCCACTGATCTGGCCGGGACGTGCACGACACCCTTCACGCCGGCCTCGGGCGACCAGCCGGCGCGCGCCGAATGCCGGACGTCGGAAATCACGCTGGAACAGTTCCGCGCATTGACGCCCAAAATGGACGCCGCAAACCGCAGCGCGACCACCGTTGAGGACTATCTGGACGGCACGGCAGGTTGGCGCACGGATCTTTATGCGGCTGATCCCGCCACGCTGATGACCCATGCCGAATCGATCGAGCTGTTCGCGTCGCTCGGTGCGAAATTCACACCCGAACTGAAGACGCCATCCGTCGAGATGCCGTTCGACGGGTTCAGCCAGCAGGATTACGCGCAAAAGCTGATCGATGAGTACAAGGCCGCCGGCGTGCCGGCTTCCGATGTCTGGGCACAGTCATTCAATCTCGACGACGTACTATACTGGATCGAGAACGAGCCGGAGTTTGGCGAACAGGCCGTCTATCTGATCGACCATTACGCCATCGACGGATGGAACCCGATGGACCCGGCCACATGGCCGAACACGATGGCCGAACTCAAGACCATGGGCGTCAACTATGTCGCGCCTCCAACCTGGGTTCTCGTGACCGTCGACGACGATGGCGCGATGATCCCTTCCATCTGGGCCGAGCAAGCAAAGGCTGCCGGCCTCAACATCATCGCCTGGACGGTCGAACGATCCGGCAATCTGCGCAATGGCGGCGGATGGTACTATCAGTCGGTCTCCGAGATCACCGACAATGACGGCGATGTCTTCAATCTGCTCCATGTGCTGCACAAGGATGTCGGCGTCGTGGGTGTCTTCTCGGACTGGCCCGCAACGACCACCTACTACGCCAACTGCTTCGGGCTGGACTGATCCGGCCGCCGAGAGGCGGTGGCTGGCCTTTCGTCGGCGATTAGCCAATCGGCGCTGGCGATCTCCGGTTTTTGGCCATTGCAGCTAACAGACGTTTAACCGACCCCGGCGACAATGGAGAAAGTGGACCGCTCGGGTCCTGATTCCGGTGCCAATGGAGTTCGATGATGAGCATCGCCGGTCTGATGACGTCGTTCGTCATGCAGTACGGGTCGCGATATGAACAGCCAAAGGTGACCGGCGCCGCACTGGAATTGCTCGCCCACCAAAGCCCGGAGCCTGCCGGCGGCGGCCATCTGATCGGCCCCGGCATGTCGGCGGGGCGGTCGGCGGCCGCCGATGCGGTCGCAACGATCATGGACATCATCGCGCGAAACCATGCGACGGAGAGCGGGCCCACAGCACGTGGCGATGTTGCGCGCTACCTCGCCGATGGGGCCGAACGGGCCGATCCCGACAGCGCCACCATTCAAAACCAGTTGCAGGATGTGCTGGCAACGATAAGCCGTGAAGACGACCCATCGCTTCATGACGCGATCCGGGATGGAACCGTGAAGATCGTTCATGCCGGTGACCTTGGGCTCATCTACGAACGTCGGATCGAGCAATTCTTCACCCGTGACGGCCAGTACACCGGCGGCAAGGCGACCTATCGCGAAGAGCCCGGCTTCAACGCGGCAATGATGGTCACCGGCGATGACGGGTTGCTCTACGACAAGGCGACGGGCGAGCGCGCCGGACGAATGCAGGTGTCGGGTATTCCCTTCTACCTGACCTGGCCGGCGCCGAACAGCGAGAGCGTGTAGAGCGCCAGTGCGGCCCAGATGAAGCCGAAGGCGACAAGTTGCCAGAGCGAGAACGGCTCGCCAAACACGAAGATCGCGACCAGGAAGATCATCGTCGGCGTCAGATATTGCATGACGCCGATCGTCGTGAAGCGCAGCAGTTTGGCGCCGTTGGCGTAAAGGATCAGAGGGATCGCCGTGACCGGGCCGGCCAGCAACAGCAACCAAATGTCGCTCCATCCTGTCGGGCCGAAATGGCCTTCGCCCTGCACGCTGAGCCACGCGATGATGACAAGTCCGGGCAACGACAAAAGCAAGACCTCGAGCATGAAGCCCTGCGAGGCGCCGACCGGCAGCGTCTTGCGGAAAAAGGCGTAAAAGCCGAACGAAAAAGCCAGTGTCAATGACACCCATGGCAAACCGCCGGCGCGCACGGTCAGGATGGCAACGGCGATCACCGCAAAGCCGACTGCCAACGCCTGCAGCCGGTTGAGCCGCTCGCCGAGAAAAATCGTCGCCAAAAGCACGTTGACGAGCGGGTTGATGTAGTAGCCGAGCGCCGCCTCAACCGTCCGCTCGGCGGCGATCGCCCAAACATAAACACCCCAGTTGATCGAGATGAGACCGGCGGTCAGCGCCGCCTGGGCCAGCGTCTTGGGATCACGCAGCGCGGCGCGCAGATCGCCCGTGCGGCGCATTGCGATGAGCAGCAGTCCGGCCACGGGCACCGACCAGATCACGCGATGGGCGACCACCTCCCAAGCCGGCATGTGGTCGACGGCCTTCATGTAGAAAGGCAAAAGCCCCCACAGCAAGAACGCGCCGAGCGCATAGGCGAAACCGATTGCGGGCTCTGTACCCGAACCTTCACCGGCCCGTCTTTCGGCACTCATTCCGCCGCCATCTGACCGGCGGTGCCCCTGTTTTTCATCAGCTTGAAGGTGATTGAATCCATCAGCGCCTGGAAGGAAGCGTCGATGATGTTGTCGGAGACGCCGACGGTCCACCAGCGCGCGCCGGTCATATCGGTCGATTCGATCAGAACGCGGGTGATCGCCTCGGTGCCGCCGTTCAGGATGCGCACCTTGTAGTCGACCAGTTCGAGATCGGCGATCTCGCCCTGGTACTTGCCCAGATCCTTGCGCAGCGCCAAATCAAGCGCGTTGACGGGTCCCTGCCCTTCGGCGACCGACATGCGCTGCTCGCCATCGACGGTCACCTTGACCACCGCCTCGGAGAGCGTGATCAGCGCGCCCCGCGCATTGTGGCGGCGCTCGACCACGCAGCGGAACGAATCCACCTCGAAGAAATCCGGCACTTCGCCGAGCGTGTCGCGCGCCAGAAGCTCGAAGCTTGCATCGGCCCCCTCATAGGCATAGCCGTCCGCCTCGCGCTCCTTGACGATAGCGATAAGCGTGTCGAGCCGTGGATCGTCCTTGGCGACGGCGATGCCGCGGCGCTTGAGCTCGTTGATGAAGTTGGACTTGCCGCCCTGGTCCGACACCATTACACGCCGCATGTTGCCGACGCTTTCGGCCGGCACATGCTCATAGGTCTTCGGGTCCTTGACCAGGGCCGAAGCGTGGATGCCGGCCTTGGTGGCAAAGGCAGACGCGCCGACATAGGGCGCCTGCGCATCGGGCGCACGGTTGAGCAACTCGTCGAAGGCTCGCGACAGGCGGGTCAGCCCGGCCAGGTTCTCCGCCGAAATGCCCGTCTCGAACCGCTCCGACCAAGCCGGCTTCAGACCCAGCGTGGCGATCAGCGTGACGAGATTGGCGTTGCCGCAGCGTTCGCCGATGCCGTTGAGCGTGCCCTGCACCTGCCGCGCGCCGGCATCGATCGCGGCAAGCGAGTTTGCAACGGCTTGACCAGTGTCGTTGTGGGCGTGGATGCCGAGCCGGTCACCGGGCACACCGGCTGCGATGATGGCGCCGGTGATCGCGCGCACCTCGTCAGGCTGGGTGCCGCCATTGGTGTCACACAGAACGATCCAGCGCGCGCCGGCGTCAAAGGCGGTCCTGGCGCAGGCCAGCGCATAATCGGGATTGGTCTTGTAGCCGTCGAAGAAGTGCTCGCAATCGACCATCGCCTCGCGCCCGGCAGCAATGGCGGCGGCGACTGAATCGCGGATCGAATCCAGATTTTCCTCCAGCGTGCAGCCGAGGGCGACATCGACATGATAGTCCCACGCCTTGGCGACGAAACAGACCGCATCGGCAGCGGCGCCGGTCAGCGCGGCAAGGCCAGGATCGTTGGACGCCGAGATGCCGGCGCGTTTGGTCATGCCGAAGGCGACGAAAGCGGCGTTCTTGGTCCGCTTGTGTTCGAAAAAGGCTGTGTCGGTGGGGTTCGCGCCCGGATAGCCCCCTTCGACATAGTCGATGCCGAACTCATCGAGCATCTGTGCAATCGTAATCTTGTCCTCGACCGAAAAGTCGATGGCAGGCGTCTGCTGGCCGTCGCGCAGGGTCGTGTCGAACAGATAGATGCGGTCGCGGGCGGGCATGGATGGCCTCGTTCAGAAAACCCCGGCGTAGTAGAGCACGGCGAGCGTGATCGCAACGACTGCGACGCCCTTGGCGATCAGCCCATAGAGCAGCCATTTGGGCATTTGTGTCTGCGGATTGCGCTCAGCCATCGGCGCGCCTCGGCGTCCAGACGTCGGTGTCTTGGTCAGGATGCTGGTATGAAACGATGCGGGCATTCCAAGCATCATTCTCCTCCCGGCGTGCCGGATCGGCGTCGGGCACATCCCTCAGATGCATCACGATATCATGGCGATCGGCGATGTTGGCATGATACTCGATCGGCGCGGCCGCCGGATCGTCGAGAGAGCCAATGACGACCTCCACGATCTGGTCCGTCTCCAGCGTCAGCGGCGTGCCGCAGGATCGGCAGAAACCTCGGTTTGACAGGTTGGACGAGGCAAAGAGCCCGCGTTCGCCGCGCGTCCATTCAAAGCCTTCGACCTCGACCAACGGCGCGAAATAGTTGCCCAGCGCCTTCTGGCACATGCGGCAATGGCAGATCGATGCCTTCCCCACAACCGTGAACCGGTAGCGAACCGCACCGCACTGGCACCCGCCGGTGAAAGGACCGCTCACCGCCTTACCTCCCATGTGGTAACGCGCGCGCCGGAGTCGGGGTCCTTGCCGTCCTTCAGTTGGATGCCCTGTTCGAGCAATTCGTCGCGAATGCGGTCGGCCTCGGCCCAGTTCTTGTCGGCGATCAGCGCGAGACGGGCGTCGATGGCCGCCTGCACGGCTCCAAGATCCACATCGTCAACGGGTGCTTCGGGCGGCAAACCCAGAAATGCCAGCGCGTCGCGCAGGGGCGCGCCGGCCAGACCGTTCAAAGCGTGGATCGCATCGACCGTGTTCAGATCATCGCGCAGCGCCTCGACGACCGTCGCCAACGCGCCGTTGCTCGTCGTCTCGCCGGCGCGCCGCCAGAGGCGTGCCAGCAGGCTTTCGGCCTCCTCCAGCCGGCGCACAGAGAAATCGATCGGCTCGCGGTAGTGGGTCATCAGCATGGCGAGGCGCAGCACCTCTCCGGGCCATGCACGCCCTCCGAGTTTCTCGGTCGCCAACAATTCGTGGACCGTGACGAAGTTGCCAAGCGACTTCGACATCTTCTTGCCCTCGACCTGCAGGAAGCCATTGTGCATCCAGACATTGGCCATGGTCGACGTCCCATGGGCGCAACGGCTCTGGGCGATCTCGTTTTCATGATGGGGAAAGACCAGATCGATCCCGCCGCCATGAATGTCGAACACCTCGCCCAGATGATGCGCGCTCATCACCGAGCATTCGATGTGCCAGCCCGGGCGGCCGCGAATATGGGTTCCGCCGAAATCGGCATCCCAGCCCGGTTCGTTCGATCCGCTCTGCTTCCACAGCACGAAATCGGCCGCATCGCGCTTGTGATCGGCAACGGCGACCCGCGCGCCGGCCTTCTGATCGGCGAGATCGCGTCCCGACAGCGCGCCATAGTCCGGCATGGAGCCGACATCGAACAGGACTTCCGCGCCCTCCTCTCCGGTGGCGACATAGGCATGGCCTCGCGCGACAAGATCGTTGATCATCGCGATCATGCCGGTGACATGTTCGGTGGCGCGCGGCTCATGGGTCGGCGGCAGGCAGCCGAGCGCCAGAGCGTCTTCGCGGAACTGGGCGGCGGTCTTCTCGGTCACCGCGCGAATCGCCTCGTTCAGCGGCAGATCGGGATAATCGCGCAGGGCACGCGCGTTGATCTTGTCTTCGACGTCGGTGATGTTGCGGACATAGGTGACGTGATCGGGGCCATAGACGTGCCGCAGAAGCCGGAACAGCACGTCGAAGACGATGACGGGCCGCGCATTGCCGATATGGGCATAGTCGTAGACGGTCGGGCCACACACATAGAGGCGGACATTTTCCGGATCGATCGGCGTGAACGGCGCCTTGGCGCGCGTCAGCGTGTTGTAAAGGCGGATCGTATTGCCGGTGTGTTCGGCCATCTTTGACGTTCCTTCCACGCGCCCCCTGGCGCATTCGGGCCGCTCTTGCCATGTCCGAGACGGAAATGCCAAGCAGCGAACGGGCTCCGATCGGTGATTTTCCGCTCGCCAAGCATTTCGCGCGTCGGGAGAGCGATGCCCAAACCACATGCAATCCGTGGTTGCTGTTGTCACAATTCGGACGCTTTTTTTGCCATCCCCCTAAAAATGCCCTGTTCAACATCGGTTACGAACGGCTACGATAGGGGTCTCTGCGCAAAGGCGGAGCCGGGTATCTCGCGGTGGAGTTTGCGCCCCATCTTCCACTGTGCTCGGCCATTTGCTTCTCACGGACCAGGAGCGGCAAATGGCAGATGCCTGGGTCGCCTGCGCAGAGGCCACCCTTGGCCGTTTCCGATTCAACCCCTCAGGCTGGCCAGCAGTCCGACGGCGAGCGCCGCCATGATCAAGGCGATCAGCATGTCGAGCGCCCGCCAGGCGCCGGGCCTTGCGAAGAACGGTGCCAGAAGCCGGGCACCATAGCCGAGCGAAAAGAACCAGACGAAACTGGCCGTCATCGCGCCGCCGCCGAATGCCACGCGCGCGGCGCCCTCATGGCGTCCCGACAGACTGCCGAGCAGCACGACCGTGTCCAGATAGACGTGGGGGTTGAGGAAGGTGAATGCCAGGCAGGTGGCGATCGCCGCCTTGAGCGGCAGTGGTTTGCCGCCCGGTGCCTCGGCGACAAGGGCCGACGGCCGCAGCGCACGGCGCAGCGCCAGCGCCGCATAGACGAGAAGGAATGCCGCGCCGCCCAGCGTGACGATTGTGATCAGTGACGGGTTGGCGGCGATCAGCGTGCCGAGCCCGGCGACGCCGGCGGCGATCAGCAGCGCATCGGAGGAAGCGCAGATCAGGCACAGCACGAACACGTGGCTGCGCATCAGCCCCTGACGCAGGATGAACGCATTCTGAGCGCCGATCGCAATGATCAGCGTCGCGCCGAGCAGAAATCCGGAAAGGGCGGCTGAAATCATGGAATGGAGAAGCCGAGCGGGTCAGAACAGGCTGGGTTGGCTCTCTTGGCCGCCAGCGTCCCCATTTGCAACCGTCTTTGCTGCGCCGGGTACGGCAAACGTGCGTGGTTCGACTGGCTGTTGCACGTCGGGGCCGGCATTGGCCACCTTGTTGACCTTGTCCGATATGGCGATCGGTTCGAACAAAACCTGCGCATCGGGCGCAAAAAGACCGGCGACATCGGCAGGCCCTTGACCGCGCGCATCGAGCCAGCGGTCGTGATGCTCGGGCCGCATCGCCACCGGTACACGATGGTGGATGTGGGTCAGATCGTCCGGCGCAGCCATCGTCATGATCGCGCAAGTGTCGATCTCGCTGCCATCCTTGCCGATCCAGGTTTCATGCAAGCCCGCAAAGCCAACGGGGCCACCGTCGCGCGGCCGCACCCAAAAGGCCTGCGACTGGCCCGACGCCTTGTCCCGCGCCCATTCGTAAAAGCCCGATGCGGGAATGACACAGCGCCGGTGGCGCATCGCCGCCCGGAACGAGGCTTTGGCGGCGGCGGTCTCCGATCGGGCATTGATCAACAGCGGGAAGTCCTTGGGTTCCTTGACCCATGCGGGCAGCAATCCCCATCGCATCAGGCGTGCTTCGCGATCGGGCAGGTTCGAGCCGGCCGGGCGTGGCGCCGCCGCGGTGACAACCAGAATAGGCTGCGTGGGCGCGATATTGTAGCGGGGCGGGAAGTCCTCCACCTCGGCCACCCGGAAACAGCGTTCAACCTCCTGGCGAGCGTGGGTCAGCGCTAGGCGGCCGCACATCAGCTATCCCCGTATCGGGCGCACCGGCCGATCATTGCGCCTGGGCCATCCGGAACTGGTACAAATCGGCTTCGCGCTCGGCGCTGAAGACATCGCTTTGCGCCGACGACAGCCTGTTGCGCTCCAGCTCGATCTCGAGCTGAATGCGCCGTCGATCCTCATCCGTCGTGGCCGCCGACAGCTCGCGGATCAGCCGGTCGATTTCGCGCTGCGCCGAGTCGCGTTCAGAGCGGGCGTCATGAACCCGTCGGCCAACAGTGTAAGCCTCGTTGAAGGCCAGCGCCATGTCGGCCGGACAGGCACTGCGGTTGGAGCCGCCGGTGCGTCCGACATTGAGTCCGTTTGCCGGTGTGCAATAGGTACGGATGCCGCGTTCCCAGCCGGTCTGCCAGCTTGCCGCGTCAACCGAGATACCGTGCTTGGTGCAGGCTTCCTGGTGCTGACCGACATAGGATGCGGGAAATCCGCGCGTTCCGTCGGATTCGCCCAATTGCTGCCAGTCGACCACCTGGCACTGTTCTTCGCTGAGCGTCGCGCAGGACGCCAACGCCATCATCGCCGCGCCCAAAACGCCGGCCGCCACCACATATCGCATCCGAAACCCCATCTGACCCCTGGCGGAGCCTATCGCCAAGTGCGGCAATGTGGCAAATGCCAATCGGTTGAATTGTGGAGCTTTTCAGGACGATGCCCGATGCGCGCCATCCCGCCGCCGCCGTTTCCGTGGTGATCCGCGACCCGCGGACAGGCGCCTTTCTTCTGGCACGGCGCGCGAACCCGCCAGCCCGGGACTTGTGGGCGTTTCCCGGTGGCCGCGTTCGCTGGGGCGAAACGATCCGCCAGGCGGCCGCACGCGAACTGGCCGAGGAAACAACGCTGACTGCCGACCCCGACAGCCTGGCCATTGCCGAAGTGGTCGATCTGATCGGAGACGAGAACCATGACGGCGCGCCCGAGCACCATTTCGTCCTGACCGTCTTCACGGGAACGGCGACCGGCACGCCAGTGGCCGGCGACGACGCCGCCGAACTGCGTTTCGTGACCGTCGACGAGATGGAAGAACTCGCGATGACACAGACGAGCTTGGCGACCGCCCGGCGCCTTGCCGGCATCTGACCGGCAGCCCACGCAATCGTGACCGTGTGTCATTGGCGCCGGCGGCGGCCGGGCCGTAAGTTTCGGGTACCCCACGCTTGACCAAGGTGCCGCCAATGCCCCGTCTCGACCGCTTCGCCGACCCGGTTGCCGCCCTTTCGCTGCTGTTGTTCTCGGGGGTGATGATGGCGCAACCCGCAAAGGCCGATCCGATCCGTTGGTCAATGGAGGGCTGGACAACCGACTTCGAGAACAGTTCGGTCGATCTGGCGCGAATTCTCTCCGGCGGGCCGCCACGCGACGGCATCCCCTCGATCGACAATCCGGCTTTCGAATTCGTTCCCGGCCATGATGACCTCGAACCGCAGGAGCCGGTGGTCAGCCTGACCATCGACGGCGACGCACGCGCCTATCCGCTGCGCGTCCTGACTTGGCACGAGATTGTCAACGACGTGGTCGGCGGCATGCCGGTGGCGGTCACCTACTGCCCCTTGTGCAATTCGGCCCCGGTCTTCGAACGCACGGTAGACGGGCGCGTGCTCGAATTCGGCACAACGGGAAAGCTCAAGGATTCCAACCTGATCATGTATGACCGGCAGACCGAGACCTGGTGGCAGCAGTTCACCGGTGAGGCGATCGTCGGCGACATGACGGGCGCGGAACTGACCCTGGTTGCGGCACGGCTGCAATCCTGGGCCGAGTTCTCCGAGGAAAATCCGAACGGCCGCGTGCTCGTGCCCAACAATCGAGGCATGCGGGACTATGGCCGCAACCCTTACCGCAGCTACGACACGTCGCGGCCGTTTCTCTATGATGGCCAACTTCCCGAAGGCATCGATCCGATGGAGCGCGTGGTCGTCGTGCCGCGCGGTGACGACAACCCGCTGATCGTGACGATGCGCACCGTCTCGGACGCCGGCACCTGGGAAGCAGACGGGCTGGATTTCGAATGGAAGGCGGGCCGTGCATCGGCGCTCGACACGACGCGGATAGCGGAAGGACGCGATGTGGGCACGGTTCTTGTCACGCGCGAAGGCACCGATGTGGCCTATGACGTCACATTCGCCTTCGTTGCCCATGCCTTTCATCCCGGTGTCACCATCGTCGGCCAGTGATTGCGGTCAAGCGGACAAGCTTGTTTGTGCCCCATTTGGGTGTCAGATACGGACGCGAAAGGTGAACAGGGGATTGACGATGCCGCGCCCAAACTGGGTCAGCAAACCGGTCGTTTCGGCCGGATTGGCGTTGATGATTGCGCTGACGCCGATCGCCGCCCATGCGCAGACGGTGGCCTATGACGAGAAACTGGGCAGACTGGCCGAAGTGCTCGGCTCGATCCACTATCTGCGCAATCTGTGCACCGAGCCGAGCAATCGGTGGCGCGACGAGATGGAACAATTGCTGTCGGTGGAGAAGCCAGAGCCGCTGCGGCGGGCCCAGCTCATCGCGGCCTTCAACAAGGGCTATCGCAGCTTCGACAGCGTCTACACACGCTGCACGGATCAGGCGCGCCTGTCGGCTGACCGCTATGTCGAGGAGGGACGGACGTTGGCCCTGGACCTTGCGAGCACCTATGGCGCCCAGTAGCGCGCGACCGTTAACGATTGTACGATCTTCGCAATTACAAACGGTTGACCTGTGTTAGATAGGAACAACGAGTACCGGCGGGCTTGCGCCGGAGAAGGCGGGAACTGCGTCATGGAAGCAGAACAGAAAATCGATGCGCTGGACGATGCGATCGCCCTTGAGAAACGGCGCGCGGCCCGCGAGATGCAATCCGAGATTTGGGCCGACGGTATGCTGGAAGGCATCGAGACCGACATTCTGGCCGATGCCGCCATGGCAACTGCCCTTGAAGAGATTGTCGATGAAAACGGCGAAGACGCCGCGCTGGCGGTGATCGACGACATTCGCCAGCGTCTGGTGGCCGGCGAGTTCACCCGCCTGCGCACGCTGCAATAGCAACACAAAGCCACGGCGAAAGCCGGGAGATAGCGACCGTGCCGACCGATTTCCGCTTCGAGGCTTGCCATGCGGTCCGGACGGTGGGTCTGGCATCGGCGGTGGCCGCGTTTTTGTGGGCCGGCCCGATGTTTGCGAGCAGTGCTGGCGACATCGTCGCGCCGCCGCCCTCCGGCGTCGTGCCGTTGCCCGCGCCAATGGCCGGTGCGGACGATCCGGACAATCCGCTGGCTGCGCCGCCCGCCATTCCGGGCGGCGGCGATCCGGCGCGCAATCCGGTGGGCGTTACCGAAACAACAGTCGAGTTTTCCGACGATGTGTCGCTCTTGCCCGCGCCAGTCAGGCGGATGCGCGAATTGATCATGGAGGCTGCCCGGTCTGGCGACCCTGAACGGCTGCGGCCGCTGATTGGCACCGGCGCGGACACGACCCGGCTGTCGTTGGCCGAGGTCGAAGGCGATCCGGTGGCCTATTTCAAGTCGATATCGGGCGACACGGAAGGCCATGAGATGCTGGCCATCCTGCTGGAAGTCTTTGAAGCCGGCTATGCGCGGTTTGATGCGGGCGGCGAGGCCGAACTCTATGTCTGGCCCGACTTCTTCGCCAAGCCGCTCGACTCGCTGACGCCGGAGGAGCGGGTCGACCTGTTCAAGCTGGTCACCGCCGGCGACTATGAGGACATGGTCGGCTTCGGTTCCTACATCTTCTTCCGCGCCGGCATCACGCCGGAGGGCCGCTGGTTGTTCTTCGTCGCTGGCGATTGATCAGGCAATCTGGGTCTGGTGGTGCTGGACCAGGCTCCATACGTCGTTTTTTCTGGCATAGGTCGACGTGCACAAGGCCCGGTAGGGCGGCGCACCGATGCGGCGGCCCTCGGCGCGATAAGCAAGAACGATCACGCCGCTGGTCGGGCTCGCAGTCGTCTGATCGGTCATGGCAACAAAATCCCAGGGCGGAGCATGACCCGGTGTTTGCCGAAGCTGGGCGCCCAACATCGGGCCAACGGGCTCGGGAAGAGCAATCACGCAAAGATCGGACACCGAACCGGCCAATTGTTCGCGGCAGCCGACCCACAATTGTTCTTCGATCTGCCAGATCTTCTCGGTCATATTGGTCCCCGCTCGAGCGATTAGCCGTATCACGACTATGACATTTCTAATCGCCGAGACCGTAAGTGACCACCAACCAAAGGATGAACTGAAGCCCGTCGTCGCCCGACCCGGTTCAGACCGGAAGTGCCTCGTTGAACAAGACCTTGTCGCCCTGTGACGACGTGACGATCTGGGCCTCCCACATGACCCGCTTGCCGCGGATGACCGTGCCCACTGGCCAGCCGGTCACCTCGATTCCGTCAAACGCGGTCCAGCCCGCCTTCGATCCCGCATCTGCGTGCCGGATGGTTTCGCTTCGCTTGAGATCGACAATGGTGAAGTCTGCATCGTAGCCCTTTGCAATGCGTCCCTTGGTGGCGATGCCAAACAGGCGTTGCTGGCCGTGCGATGTCAGGTCGACGAACCGTTCGAGGCTGAGCCGACCCTTGCTGACATGATCGAGCATGATCGGCACCAGATATTGAACGCCGGGCATGCCCGAGGGCGAGGCCGGATAGGGCTTTTGCTTTTCCTCCAGCGTGTGTGGGGCATGGTCTGATCCCAGCACATCGATCACGCCCTGCGCAATGCCCTTCCATATTCCCTCGCGGTGGCGTGCCTCGCGGATCGGCGGGTTCATCTGGATCAGCGTGCCGCGTTCGGCATAATCGTCTGTGGTAAAGGTCAGATGGTTGGGCAGCGCCTCGCAGGTGGCCACGTCCTTGTTCTGCGCCAGAAAGTCGATCTCCTCGGCGGTCGAAATGTGCAGGACATGGATGCGCGCGCCGGCGCCACGCGCGATCCGTACGAGCCGCTTGGTGCATTTGAGCGCCGCTTCCACATCGCGCCAGATCGGATGGGAGGAAGGATCGCCGTCGACGCGCTCGCCCTCGCGGTCGCGCAGCCGGTATTCGTCCTCCGAATGGAAGGCCGCTCGCCGGCGCGTGTTGCGAAGGATGGCGGCGACGCCCTCATCATCCTCGACCAGAAGGTCGCCGGTGGATGACCCCATGAACACCTTGATGCCGGCGGCACCCGGCAGCCGCTCGAGTTCGCCGACGATCGCCGCGTTCTCGTGCGTGCCGCCGACCCAGAAGGCAAAGTCGCAATGCATGCGGCCGGTGGCTCGCGCGATCTTGTCGGCCAGCGCGTCTTCGGTGACCGTGAGCGGCTTTGTGTTGGGCATCTCGAAAACGGCCGTCACGCCGCCGAGGACCGCCGCGCGCGATCCGGTTTCCAGATCTTCCTTGTGCTCCAGACCCGGCTCGCGGAAATGGACCTGGCTGTCGATCACACCGGGCAGGACATGCAGACCGGTGCAATCGATCACCTCGCCAGCAGCGGCTGCATCAATGGTCCCGATCGCGGCGATGCGGCCGTCGGCGATGCCCACATCGCGCTCGCCGGTGCCGTCGTGATTAACCACGGTGCCGCCCTTGAGAACCGTGTCGAACGTCTGTGCCATCTGCCTGTCCCCGCTGTCTTGCCGTTGCCGTGAGATCGGCTTACGTATCGACCAAACGCTTTGCAAGGAAAGCTGACATGCCGTCTCTGGTTTTGCCCGACCGGGCCGTGATTGCCGTGACCGGCGCGGACGCCGCGCATCTTCTGCACAATGTGCTAACCTGCGATATCGAGGCACTTTTGGCTGGCGTGGCGCAGCCCGGCGCGCTGCTGACTCCGCAGGGCAAGGTGATGTTCGACTTCCTCGTCGCACGCGACGGCGACGGCTTTCTGATCGACATCGACAGTGCGCAGGTCGACGCTTTCCTCAAGCGCATGACGCTGTACAAGCTGCGCTCCAAGGTCGATTTTTCCGTTCAAGATGAATCGGTTGTGTCCGTTTCCTGGGACGATGAATCGGCTGGTTCAGGCGATGATTCAAGTGCTTCACGCACTGAATCACGCAAGGCCTTCCGCGACGCCCGTTTTGGCGGGGCCGAAGTCCTGCGGTCAGTGAGCCCGTTCGGCACCGATGTCGCCGATGCCGCGCCCACCGAGGCCTGGGACCAAATGCGTATCGCCCATGGCGTGGTCGAAAGCGGCGGCGACTTCGCGCTTGGCGACGCGTTCGGCCACGACATTTCGCTCGACCAGAATGGCGGGCTCGACTTCAAAAAGGGCTGCTATGTCGGACAGGAAGTGGTCAGCCGGATGCAGCATCGCGGCACGGCGCGGCGGCGCGTTGTGATCGTCACCGGCGACGGCCCGCTGCCCGAATCCGGTTCGGAGATCAAGGCGGGCGGAAAGCCGGCGGGCGCGCTCGGCACGGTGGCCGGGGACCGCGCGCTGGCAATCGTCCGGCTCGACCGGATCGAAGCGGCAACCGGCAGCGGTGCCCCGGTGCTCGTCGGCGATGTGGCGATACGCGCCGACCTGCCGCCCGGCGTCAGCTACGACTGGCCATCGCGCGCTGCGGAAACGGACCATGCCTGACAAGGCCAGCGCCCCGCCGCGCGCCTGGCAGCGTATGCTCTCGGGCCGGCGGCTGGACCTGCTCGACCCCTCGCCGCTCGACATCGAGATCGGCGACATCGCGCACGGGCTTGCCCGCGTCGCGCGCTGGAACGGACAGACGCACGGCGATCACGCTTTTTCGGTTGCCCAGCACAGCCTTGTCGTCGAGCAGATCGTGCGCCGGCTGAAGCCCGATGCGGACCGGGCGCTGCTCTTGATGGCCCTGCTTCACGATGCGCCCGAATATGTCATCGGCGACATGATCTCGCCGTTCAAACATGTGATGGGCGGCGACTACAAGGCGGTTGAAGGCCGACTTCACACGGCCATTCATCTGCGTTTCTCGCTGCCCGCCGAAACGCCACCCGGCACCAAGAAGCTGATCAAGCGCGCCGACATGATCGCCGCCTTTCACGAGGCAACACGGCTTGCCGGTTTCACGGCCGCAGAGGCCTGCACCTATTTCGGCCGGCCGCGCACCGTGACAGCGGATGGTCTGCCGTTCGCGCCGCAACCCCCAGCAACCGTCGAGGCCGCCTTTCTGGCGCGTTTTTCCGAGCTTGAGCAGGCATCGACCAACCTTGCGAGCGGAAGAGGCTGAACGATGCCCTATCTTGCCGTTTGCTCACTGGCCCGCATCACCGAGACGGCCCGCCGGCATGAACCGAGCCACATGCTGACAGTGATCAGCGGCGACCCAACCGTTCCGCGCCCTCAAAGCGTTGCAGTGGCCGATCATCTGCGGCTGAACATGAACGACATCGCCGTCGAGGCACCGGGCATGATCACGCCCGGCGAAGCCCATGTGCGGCAGATCCTGGAGTTTGCAAAGGCCTGGGACCGCGCAGCGCCGATGCTGATCCACTGCTTTGCGGGCGTGTCGCGCTCGACGGCCAGCGCCTATATGATCGCACTGGCCCTCAATCCCGACCTAGACGCCCTGATGGCCGCCCGCCTTTTGCGTTTGCGTTCATCGACAGCGACACCGAACCCGAAGCTGGTGGCCATCGCCGACGATGTTCTGGGACGCTGCGGCACGATGGTGGACGCCGTCCGGTCGATCGGACGTGGCGCGGACTGTTTCGAGGGGGCACCGTTCGTCTTTCCCGTGTCGGACGATCACGCCGACCAGTTCTGAAATTTCAGCGCATAGGCGTTTTCAAGGCCTGGACGGACATTGCAGCGGTCGACGTCGCCCTTTGCCCAGGCGCAGACCTTGGGGTCCATGACCCGGCGCCAAAGCGGCGGGATCGCGGCCAGGACGAACGAGCCGGGATAACCGCTCGGCAGATGCGGCAGATCGTCAAAATTGCGCAGCGCCTGATAGGGCCTGAGCGGGTTGGCGTGATGGTCCGAATGGCGCTGCAGATGGAACAGCATCAGGTTGGAAACGATATGGTTGGTGTTCCATGAGTGACGCGGCTCGCACGGCCCGTACCGTCCGTTTGGCTTGCGCTCGCGCTTGAGGCCGTAATGCTCGACATAGTTGGCCATCGACAGGTGGAACCACGCCACCGCATGGCTGATCACAATGAAGGGCAGAACGATCCAGCCGAGGGCTGCAATGAGAAGCATGGCCACGACGAGCGCGATCGCATAACCCTGCAACAGATCGTTGCGCCAGTGCCAGAAGGGCACGCCCTTCTTTTCGAGCCGCTTGCGCTCCAGCGCCCAGCCCTCGGCCACCACTCCGGGAATCTCGCGCGCGGCGAAAGCGTAGAGGCTCTCGCCGAGCCGGCCCGAGGCGCGGTCTTCCGGCGTTGCCACCTGCACATGGTGACCGCGATTGTGCTCGAGGCAGAAATGGGCATAGCCGCTCAGCGCGCACATGATCTTGGCGCCCCACTGGTCGAGACGGTTGGGCTTGTGGCCGAGTTCATGGGCGACCGTCAGCCCCGTGCCAGACGCAGCGCCGGCACCGACGGCCAGCATCAGCCAGGCCCAGAACGGGAGCGCCTGTGTTGAAGCGACGATGGCCGGGATGAGAAAACTTGCCCAGAAGACGGGAACCGACAAAAACAGCAACACGCGGTAATACTGGTCTTCGGAGAGCGCGCCGACCACCGCTTCGGGCGGATTGTTCGGATCGCTTCCTACCACCATGTCGATCAGCGGTGTGGCGACGTAATAGACAAGGACGGGGAGCAGCGCCCAGACCGGATTTCCCGTCAGCCATAGCGCCAACGCGCCGACCGCCGGGACCGACGGCGTGATGACGGATATGATCCAAAGCCACCGCTTGCGGTCAACATAGCGGATTTCCCCGCCATCATCGGTAGTTGCCACGAAGATCATGCGATCGCACCCGCGCTGTTGACGTTTACGTCAACTGTGCCCGAAGTCCGGACCCAAGTCAAAGCCACGCAGGCAGGCGCTCAATCGCGATCGAGAACCACATCCAGACCCAGATCGAGTGTGGGCGCGGCCATGGTGATCTTGGATGTCGATATGTAGTCGACGCCCGTCTCGGCAATCGCCGCCACCGTGTCGAGGTCGACACCGCCCGAGGCTTCGAGCCGGACCTTGCCGCCATTGTGCGACCGGTTGATCGCGACCGCGTGGCGCAGGAGGTCGGGCGTCATGTTGTCGAGCAGCACAATGTCCGGGCCCGCCGGCAGTGCCGAGCGCAACTGGTCCAGCGTGTCCACTTCGATCTCGACCGTCACGGTATGGCCGACATGGGCGCGCGCATTGCGCACCGCTTCGGCCACGCCGCCGGAGACGGCAATGTGGTTGTCCTTGATGAGCACTGCATCGTCGAGGCCGAACCGGTGGTTGCTTCCGCCGCCGCAGCGCACCGCATATTTGGCGAATGTCCGTTGGCCGGGCACCGTCTTGCGCGTGTCGCACACCTTGGCATGCGTGTGGGCGATGGCCGATGCAAAGCGCGCCGTGTGGCTGGCGATGCCCGACAGCATCATCAGAAAGTTGAGCGCCACGCGTTCCGCCGACAGGATCGCACGCGCGTTGCCGGTGACGGTGGCGACAACGGCGCCCGGTTCGACCGCATCGCCGTCGGCGGCATGGGCGCCGAACCGCAGCCCCCGGCCGATCGTCGCAAAGGCAGCTTCGGCCAGCGGCAGGCCGGCAATCGTGCCCACCTCACGGCTGGCGATGACGGCTTTTGCGGTCATGTCGGGCGCGATCGTCGCATTGGTGGTGATGTCCCCTGCCCTGCCCAGGTCTTCCAGCAGCGCGGCGCGCACGGCCTCCTCGACCATGAGGGCCGGCAGGCTGGGAGGATATGATTGCAGGTCGGGCATGACGATCTCCGGCGGCGGCGTCACGAAGACCCGGCGTCATGGAAATGTCAACGTGCCATGCCAAGCAGGCGCCATCCGCTGATATCCTGACCATCGCAGGAGCTTTCCATGGCCGCCCTTTCCGCTACCGTGTCCCGCCGTCTCGTGCTGCGCGCGGGCGCCACCATCGCCGCCGCCGCCGTCGCACCCCGCCTCGCGTTGGCGCAGAATGCGCCGGACGTGACCGCGATCATCCTGTCGGACCTGCATTCGCCTTACAAGCGCCTGCCGCAGCTTGTCGCCGCCGTGCGCAACCGCGCCGCCGAAGCGGGCGGAAAGGTGATCATCATCATCAATGGCGACATGTTCGAGCGCGGCAATGTGGTGGCGCTGCGCAGCCGCGTCTCGCCCGATCTTCTTGCGCTCGAAAAGCTGAGCCAGATCGCGCCTGTCTTCTTCAACATCGGCAATCACGAAACCGCCGTCCTCGAAGACATGGCGATCTTCACGCGCGAAGCGGCCGCGCGCGGCGTGCATGTGATGTCCAACATAATCGACGCAAGGACCGGCAAACTTCTGGCGCCGGCGGCGCTTTCGATCGGTGTGCGCGACAAGCGCGTTGCCCTGGCGGGACTCGCCACCGACAACATCTTCACCTACAGGTCGCCGATCCGCCCGACCCTGACCATACCGCAACCCGTCGCCTGGGCAGAGAGCCTGATGGGCGGGCTGACGCGCGAGGCCGACGCGGCGATCGTGCTCAGCCATGCGGGCGTCGCCGCCGACAAGGCGATGCTTGGCACCCTGCCCGAGCGCGCGCTTTTGATCGGTGGGCACGATCACATCAGTTTCACCCACGAAACGCCAGATCTTGCCTATGTGCACACCGGATCATGGGGCAACGGGTTCGCCATCGCCTCCATGACCTTCAATGGCCAAGGCGGCGCTGACACGACGTTCGAAAACGTCGTGGTTGCCGCCGATGACGATCCGGACAGCGATATCGGCAATGCGATCGTCACCGCCATGGACGAGCACCTGACCGATGAAGACCGTGCCATCGTCGGCACGGCGCCTGAACGGCTCGATCTTCCGAATGCGATCCTGTTCGCCACCGAGGCGGTGCGCGCGGCGACCGGCGCAGACATCGCCTTTCTCGGCCACACTACGTTCGGCACCGGGCTCGAGGCTGGCGAGATCAGCCGCTACGATTTCAACGCTTACATCCGGTTCGACGGCGACATCCGCACGGTCGACATGTCCGGCGAACGTCTGGCGGCGATCATGCAACGGGCCAACCAGCACACGGCCACCGCACTCGACCAGCGCACGGGTGACTTCGTTCATGCGGCGGAGCTCGATATCGACCCCAATGCGACATACACCGTCGCCGTCAATGGCTGGACCGCGATCAACCAGACTGCCTATCTGGGAACGGACGATCTGGAGTTCGTGGAAGTGCCAGATATCCGCCTGAAGCAAGTCGTCGCCGACGCGCTGGCGGCCAATGCGGGTTAGGTGCTCACGCGGCGGGGCCGGTCAGGAGACGAGGAGGTCGTCCACAACCGCCTCGGCCTGATCGAGCGTCAGCAGCGACCGGCGCGCCCAATTGGGGTGCTGGTCGGGATAGTCGGTGCGGAAGTGCCCGCCCCGGCTTTCGGTCCGGTTCAGCGCCGAGATGACGATCAGCTTGGCGGTCGTCAGCACATTGGCAAACCGCGTGTCGCCATCGGTCTCGTCTTCGAGCCCGGTCATGGCGTTTAGCGCTTGGCGCATTCCTGCCGCATCGCGGACGACGCCCAGGTGCGCGCTCATGATGGCGCGCAGCTTTTTCATGCCCGCATGATCGCCTTCGGTGACCGCGTCGGGCGCGTCGATGGACCCGTTGGCCCAGCCGGCGGGCGCCGGATCGCCGTTCTCGGCTTTCAAGGCGTCGGCGACGCGGGCGGCAAACACCACCGCTTCCAGAAGCGAGTTGGAGGCCAACCGGTTGGCGCCATGGGCGCCAGTCGAGGTGCACTCGCCACACGCCCAAAAGCCGGGCAGCGACGTCCGCCCGTCGGCATCGGTCCAGATGCCACCCATGAAATAGTGTGCTGCCGGTGTGACAGGGATCAGGTCGGTCGCCGGATCGATGCCGGCCTCAGCGCAATAGCCATGAACGGTTGGGAACTCGCCGGCAAAGTCATGGATTGCCGTGCGGCAATCGAGAAACGCACCGCGGCCCGCCTGCACCTCGGCGAAGATGCCGCGCGCCACCTCATCGCGCGGGGCGAGTTCGGCGTCCGGGTGCAGCGGCACCATGAAGCGTTCGCCGGCGCCGTTGAGCAGCGTCGCGCCATGGCCACGCAGCGCCTCGGTCGCCAGCGGTGCGGGGTCCTTGGCGACATCGATCGCGGTGGGATGGAACTGCACGAACTCCATGTCCGCCATGCGGGCGCCGGCGCGCGCCGCCATGCCGATGCCGCCGCCGCGTGCCTCGGCCGGATTGGTCGTGACCGCATAGAGATGGCCGACGCCGCCGGTTGCCATGATCACATCGGACGCGCCGATGGTTTCGCTTCCGACCTGGCCCGCAGCACCGCGCGCGATCACACCGGTTACGCGGCCGGCATCGTTGACCAGTTGCTCCGCCACATAGCCTTCCAGAACGCGCACATGGGATGCCTGGCGGATCGCCTCGACGAGCGCCTGCATGATGGCACGGCCGGCCATGTCGCCCTTGACGCGCACGATGCGCGAATGGCTGTGGGCGGCTTCGCGGCTGACGGCAAGATGCCCTTGGAGATCCCGATCGAACGGCACGCCGAATTCCAGCAGATCGTGCACGCGGTCCGATGCCTCTGCCGCCATGCCGGCGATGATCGCCTCATCGACGATGCCGTCACCGGCGGCTATGGTGTCTTTGACGTGGCTTTCGATCGTGTCGCCCGGCGAGACGGCAGCGGCGATGCCCGCCTGCGCCCAGGCCGAGGACGCGCCGCGACCGATCGGCGCCGCGGCAAGGATGGTGACCGGGCGCGGCGACAGCTTCAGCGCGCAGAACAGTCCGGCCAGGCCGCCGCCGATGATGACGATTGGGGCGGTCAATTCCTCAAGTTCACCATGCGCTCGACGGCGCGGCGGGCGGGCGCGGCGATTGCTGGATCGACCGTCACCTCCTCCTTCATCTCGCAAAGTGCGTCGAGGATCTTGGGCAGGGTGATGCGCTTCATGTGCGGGCACAGGTTGCACGGCTTGACGAACTCGACTTCCGGCACTTCGGCCTGGATGTTGGACGCCATCGAGCATTCGGTGACCAGGAGCACCTTGGGCGGGCGCTGGTCGCGTACATAGTTGATCATACCCGCCGTGGAGCCGGCATAGTCGGCCATCTCGACCACCTCGACCGGGCATTCGGGATGAGCGATGATCTCGATCTCGGGATCGGCGTCCTTATAGGCCCGCAGTTCTTCGGCGGTGAACCGCTCATGGACTTCGCAATGGCCCTTCCAGGTCAGGATCTTCACATCAGTCTGGGCGGCGACGTTCTGGGCGAGATATTCGTCGGGGATGCACAGCACCGTGTCGGCGCCGAAGCTCTCGACCACCTGCACCGCGTTGGACGAGGTGCAGCAAATGTCCGTTTCGGCCTTCACTTCGGCGGAGGTGTTCACATAGGTGACGACGGGCACGCCTGGATAGCGCTCGCGCAGGAGGCGCACATCGGCGCCGGTGATCGATTCCGACAGTGAACAGCCGGCCTTCATGTCCGGGATGAGCACGGTCTTTTCGGGGTTCAGCAGCTTGGACGTCTCGGCCATGAAATGGACGCCGCACTGGACGATGATCTCGGCATCAACCTTGGTGGCCTCCTTGGCGAGCTGCAAAGAGTCCCCGACGATATCGGCCACGCAATGGAAGATTTCCGGCGTCTGATAGTTGTGCGCCAGGATCGCCGCGTTTCGCTCCTTCTTAAGCCGGTTGATCGCGGCCACATAGGGCGCGTAGACCGGCCATTCGATCTTCGGAATGTGATGGGCGACGCGCTCGTAAAGATGTGCGGTCTCGCGCTCGACCTCGGCGTTCCATTCAAGCGGCGGTCGGGCGATGACGCCGAACCGGTCGGCGGCGCTGGAGCTGGCAGCTGCGGTCATGGCGGTATTTGCGGCGGTGGTCATCGCGTCGTTTTCCCTGATGCGGCGCAACGCGCCCGGCGGCACGTCTGTAAATCATATGGGGCGGCGGACGCAAACCTGCCAACAGGAGCGCTGGGTGTTGACTTGCATCGAAACATCATGAATTATTGATATATGGAAAAAACACAGTCCATCGAAGCGCTCGCGGCCCTTGCCCATGAGACACGGCTCGATGTCTTCCGTCTGCTCGTCAAGCAGGGCGCCGAAGGCATGGCCGCCGGCGATATCGGCGATCATCTGGGCGTCCGGCAGAACACGATGAGTGCCAATCTGGCCGTCTTGAGCCGGGCCGGGCTGGTGCGATCACAGCGTGACGGACGTTCGATCACCTACTTTGCCGATTTTGAGGGGATGCGAGGCCTTTTGGCGTTCCTCATGGAGGATTGCTGCGGGGGCAACCCGCAACTGTGCGAACCCCTGCTCGACGAAATTGCCTGCGCCTGCTGAGAAGGATTGCCCAATGTCCAGCGTCGATGAAAAAACCTACAATGTCCTGTTCCTGTGCACCGGCAACTCGGCCCGGTCGATCATCGCCGAAGCCATCATGAACCGCGTCGGCCAAGGCCGTTTCAAGGGCTTCTCGGCGGGCTCTCAGCCCAAAGGCGAAGTTCATCCCTTTACGCTCGATCTGCTCAAGACCCTGAATTACAACACCGATTTTGCACGCTCGAAGAATTGGGACGAGTTCGCCGAGCCCGGCGCACCGCAGATGGATTTCGTCTTCACCGTGTGCGATTCGGCCGCCGCCGAGACCTGTCCGGTCTGGCCCGGCCAGCCGATGAGCGCCCATTGGGGCGTGCCCGATCCGGCAGCCGCCGAGGGCACTGATGCTGAACGGCATTTTGCCTTCTCCGATACACATCGGATGCTTGAGAGCCGCATCTCGGTGTTCACCAGCCTGCCGATCGCCGGCCTTGACCGCCTGGCGCTGCAGAAGCGGCTGGACGACATCGGCAAGGCTTGACGAAAGCTCACAATGACGAAAGACCATGGCGCCCCATGGCGCGACGATCCCGCCATGCCGAATCTGGACGACCACCGGCTCGGCGAGATCGACTTCCAGGCGATCCACAACCAGGCGCCGTCGCTGCACAAACCGCGCGTGTTGATGCTGTACGGGTCGCTGCGCGAGCGGTCCTTCTCGCGCTTTCTAACCTATGAGGCAGCGCGTGTACTCGAGCAACTGGGCGCCGAGGTCCGCGTCTTCCACGCCGACGGGCTGCCGCTGGTCGATGATGCGCCCGCAGACCATCCCAAAGTCGCCGAGCTGCGCGAGTTGTCGCTGTGGTCGGAGGCGCATGTGTGGAGTTCGCCCGAACGGCACGGCGCGATGAGCGGCGTGATGAAGACGCAAATCGACTGGCTGCCCCTGTCGCCGATCGGCGGCATCCGGCCGACGCAGGGGCGGACGCTTGCGGTTATGCAGGTCTGCGGCGGAAGCCAGAGCTTCAACGCGGTCAACCAGATGCGCACTCTGGGCCGCTGGATGCGGATGATCACCATTCCCAACCAGTCCTCGGTGGCCAAGGCGTGGCAGGAATTCGACGATGACGGGCGCATGAAGCCGTCCGCGTTCTACAATCGCGTCGTCGACGTGATGGAGGAGTTGATGAAATTCACGCTGCTGACACGCGACCGGTCCGTCTATCTCACCGACCGCTATTCGGAGCGCGTCGAAAGCGTCGAACAGGTGCACAAGCGCGTCAGCCTGCCGAAGATCTGAGGCGGTTGCGGCGCCGGTTCACTGCCTGCCGCCGCGCACCGAGATGACGACCGCGCCGGCGACGATCAGAGCGGCGCCGATCACGGAGGCAGTGGCCAGACCTTGGCCGAACAGGGCAAAATCATAGGCGGCCGCAAAAACCAGCGTCAGGTAGAAGAGCGGGACGGCGAAGCTGGCATCGGTTCGGCGAAGCGCCTGGATGAAGAGCGCCTGTGCGCTCACCATGGCGACGCCCAGCATGGCGAGCAGCAGCCATTGCACCGGAGCGACGCCGGTCCAGACCGTTGCCGCCGCCACACCGGCGACGACGGTGCCGATCAAATTGTTGATGATGAGGATGCGTAGCGGCGGTTCGGTGTCGCTGAGCCGCTTGACGAACACCGCTTCAGCCCCGAGCAGCAAGGCCGCGCCGAGCGCCAGGAGCGCTGCCAACTGGAACGCGTCGGTGCCGGGCCTCAGCAACACGACGGCGCCGCATACGGAAATCGCCGCCGCCGTCCAGCGCCAGCGGCCGATCCGCTCACCAAGAAAGGCAATGGCCAGACCCATTGTGACAAGGGGACTGAGGAAGCTGATCGCGGTGGCATCGGCCAGCGGGATGCGCGCGGCGGCCGCGAACATCAGCGTGACGCCCGCCCATCCGCAAAGCGACCTGCCGACATGCACCGACCAGCGCGCTCCGGCAATGTCTGGTCGCAGCCATAGCGCAAACAGTGACAGCGTGATCAGCGCGAAAGCGAACCGGCCGGCGCTGATCTGCAGCGGATGCAACGCTTCGCCACCCGCCCCAAGTCCCAGAGCCTTGGCGATCAGCGTTGTTGCGGCAATCAAGGCACTGGCTGCGATCATGGCGCCGAGCGCAACCATCCGGTCGCGGCGCAGACCATCGTTTACCCGTTCAGAAGCGGCCAGCGGCTCGGCCCGATCGGAACGGGCGGGGTCGTCCATGTCAGCGTTCGGCAAACGCCAGACGCAGGCCGAGGGCGGCAAAGGCAGCAGCGAACGAACGCTTCATCCAGCGCATCACAGACGGACGGTTCACCACTTGGTCGCGTGCCAGCGCGGCGAACGCGCCATAGCCGATGAAGACAATGAAGGTCAGCGCCATGAACACCAGCGCCAGACCGAGCATCAAAAGCGTCGGATGGGCCGCTGTTGCCGGCACGAATTGCGGCAGAAATGCCAAAAAGAACAGCGACAGCTTTGGGTTGAGCACGTTCAGCGCGATGCCGCTGGTGATGATCTTGCCGGGACCCAACGCCTTGCGGTTTTCGCCCACTTCGAGCGCGCCGCCAGACCGCAGAATCGTCCATGCCATGTAAAACAGATAGATCACGCCGAGATACTTGATCACCTGGAAGGCAAGCGCGCTGGCGTGCAGGATCGCGGCAAGTCCGACGATCGAGGCCAATATGTGCGGCACGATCCCCAACGTGCAGCCGAACGCGGCAAAGATGGAGGCGCGGGCGCCCTGCCCCAACCCGACGGCAAGCGTATAGAGAACGCCGGTTCCGGGCAGCAGGACGACGATGATCGAGGTGATCAGAAATTCAGCGGACATGGGCGCAGACTAGGCGAGAGCTTCCCGCTGTGCCAGTCCCTTCGGTTCAAGATAGCTTCACTGGCGCAACAAAAAAATTGGTTTGGTTTGATCCCGGCCCGCGCGTACTGTTCAGACCGTTTCGGGAGATCGAACCATGTCAGCAAACGCTTCGACCGACGCACGCTCGGACTATCCCTGGCTGATCATTGCCGCCGGCTGCCTGATCGCCGCGCTGACGTTTGGCCCGCGCTCGGCGATGGGCTTTTTCCAGATCCCGATGCTGGCCGACACAGGCTGGAGCCGCACCGATTTCGGCCTGGCCATGGCGATCCAGAACCTGATGTGGGGCCTCGGCCAACCCTTCTTCGGCGCGATCGCCGACCGGTTCGGCACCTGGCGCGTGCTTGCCCTGTCGGGCCTGATGTATGCGGCCGGCCTGTTCCTGATGGCGACGCCCGATTCGCTTTGGTTCCTGCATATGGGCGGCGGCGTGCTCGCCGGCATGGGTATCGCGGCGGGCTCGTTCGGCATTGTTCTGGCGGCATTCGCACGCAACGTCACGGCCGAACAACGCTCTTTCGCCTTCGGGCTCGGCACCGCGGCCGGCTCGGCCGGCATGTTCCTGTTTGCGCCGATCAGCCAGACTCTGATCGATGCGTTCGGCTGGCAGGATTCGCTTCTGATCATGTCGGCGCTGATGCTGCTCGTGCCGATCCTTGCCATTCCGCTGCGCGGCAACTCGGCGTCCGGCCGCACCAGCCAGGCCGAGATCGACCAGTCGATCGGCGCGGCGCTGCGCGAGGCGTTTGGCCATTCGTCTTACCTACTTCTGACCGCAGGCTTTTTCGTATGCGGATTTCAGGTTGCCTTTATCACCGCGCATTTCCCCGCCTATATCGCCGATATCGGCATCGATGCGCGCTATGCGGTGATCGGCATCGCCGCCATCGGTTTCTTCAACATCATTGGCTCGCTCGCCTCAGGCATCATCGGCCAAAAGTACTCAAAGCCGATCTTCCTGGCGCTGATTTACATCGCCCGATCAATCGCCGTCACGGCGTTCCTGCTCCTGCCGCAGACAGGTACGTCGGTGGTCGTCTTCTCGGTCGTGATGGGTCTCTTGTGGCTGTCGACCGTCCCGCCGACCAATGCGCTGGTGGCGATCATGTTCGGCACCAAATACCTGGGCATGCTCGGCGGTATCGTCTTCCTGTCGCACCAGATCGGTTCTTTCCTGGGCGTCTGGATGGGCGGTTACCTCTATGACGTGTTCGGCTCGTATGATCCGGTCTGGTGGCTTGGCGTCGTGCTTGGCCTGTTTGCCGCCATCGTCCACTGGCCGATCAAGGAACAGGCGGTCGAACGGCCGCTGGCGCAGCCCGCCGAGTAATCAGGCCACTTGCGCCAGCGCCTTGCGGGCGGCACGGATGAAGCCGGCGCGGCTTTCCGGCGCGGCAATGCCGCGCGCCGTCCATATGTCGCGGTCCAGGAAATAACCGGTCATGCGGAACGCGTCGTCCAGATCGCCGGGCGGGCATTGGCGCCCTTCCTTTGCAGTGAGGAATGATGGCAGTGGCAGCATCTTCTCTGCCCAGGGCGCGCCGGTTTCGCGGTTCACCGCCTGGCCGCTTTTAGGCGACACATAGGCCAGGTCGTGGGTCGTGCCCGACCCTGCGCAGCGGTCGAGCGTCAATCCGAAGCCGAGTTCTTCGAGCAGCCGCAGTTCGAACCGCACCATGAGTGGACCGGCAAGCGCTGGCTCGGTCAGATGGTCGGCGAGCACGCAGGTCGCCTCATAGAGCGCACCGTGAGGATCGCGCTCGGGCAGAAGGCGCAAATGGGCGCCCAGAAGCTGAATGCCGGCAATTGCGCAGGCGCTTTCCATGAGCCGCGCCGCGTGCAGTGCAACGGGTTCGATCGCGAAGGTGCCCAGATGCTCATCGAGCCTGGCGCGCCAGACCGCCTCGACCCGGTTGCCAGGCTGCAGAACCGGCTGGCTCTTGCGCGAACGTCCGCCCCGGACAAGGCCGAGATGCCGGCCATGGTCGCGCGTCATGAGTTCGACGATCAGACTGGTCTCGCCATGCCTGCGCGTTCCGATGATGATGCCCTCGTCGCGCCATTCCATGGACGGACAATGCGTCGCTAGTCGTGAAAGTCCAGTCCCATCTCGCGATAGCGGTCCGGATCGTCGCCCCAGCGCTCGCGCACCTTGACGAAGACAAACAGATGGACGGGCTGGCCGATCAGTTCGGCGATTTCGGCTCGCGCGGCCATCGAGATCGCTTTGACCGTCTCACCACCCTTGCCGAGCACGATCTTTTTCTGGCTGTCGCGCTCGACATAGATCACCTGCTCGATGCGCACGGACCCGTCTTTGCGGTCTTCCCATTTTTCGGTCTCGACCGTCGACGCATAGGGCAGTTCCTGATGCAGACGCTCGTAGAGCTTCTCGCGGGTGATTTCGGCGGCAAGCATCCGCATCGGCAGGTCCGACAGCTGGTCTTCCGGGTAGAGCCAGGGGCTGTCGGGCATTGCATCGGCGAGCGCAGCAAGCAGGTCGGCACATCCCGACCCGTTCAGAGCGGACACCATGAAGGTCTGGTCGAAACCCACGCGCTCATTGAGCGCCGCCGTCAATTCCAAAAGCTTCGGCGGATCGATCGCGTCGACCTTGTTGAGGATCAGCCATTTCGGCGTTGCGACATCGGGCAACGCAGCGAGGATTGTTTCCTCATCCTCGCGAACGCCCTTGCGCGCGTCGATCAGCACAAGCGCCAGATCGGCATCGTGGGCACCGGACCAGGCGGCGCGCACCATCGCGCGATCCAGCCGGCGCTTGGGCGCGAAGATGCCGGGCGTATCGACAAAGACGATCTGGCTGCGACCCTCGATCGCGACACCGCGCACCGGCGCCCGCGTCGTCTGCACCTTGCGCGAGACGATCGACACCTTTGCGCCGACCAGCCGGTTGACCAGCGTCGACTTGCCGGCATTGGGCGCGCCGATCAGGGCGACGAAACCGGCGCGCGTCTCCTCGGGTGTGCCGGCGCCCCGGTCTTCGGCACTCATGACGCTTCGGCTCCGTCATCGGCCGGCCATATGCCCTCGCGAACCAGAATGGCCGTTGCGGCGCGCTGTTCGGCCTGGCGTTTTGAAGGACCGGTCGCCTGTTCGGGCGGTAGGGTGGCGACCCGCACCTCGACGGCAAAGGACGGCGCATGGTCGGGGCCGGAGCGTTCCAGAACACGATAAAGCGGCGTCTCGGCGAAGGCCTTGTGCGTCCATTCCTGAAGCTCGGTCTTGGCATCGCGCCGGGCGGCCATGACATGGCGCGCGCGCTGCGCCCAGCAGCGCGTGATGAAGGCGCGCGCCGCATCGAGCCCGCCATCGAGATAGATGGTGGCGATCAGCGACTCGACGACATCGGCGCGCACGCTCTTCAGCCGGGCGGAGCCGACATTGCCCATGTCGGCGCCCGTGCGGATCAGCGGCGTGAGCGCTAGTTCGTCGGCCACCGAGGCCAGCGTGTCGGCATTGACCAGCGAGTTCAGGCGCACCGACAGTTCGCCTTCGTCGGCCTCGCCGAACTCGGCGAACAGCATTTCGGCAATGCAAAGACCCAGCACCCGGTCGCCGAGAAATTCAAGCCGTTCATAGTCGCGGCCGGTGCGCCCGCGGGCGCTCGAGTGTGTCAGTGCCCGATCGAGCCTCGCCAGGTCGCCAAAATCATGACCCGTCACCGTCCGCAGATGCGCCAACGCTTCGGCGGAAACCGGCGCTGCGGACGGGCTTGTGCGCCCGCTCATCGCGCCGCCGATGCGAAGAAGCGGTCGAGTCGCAGTTCGGACGGCCAGCGCCAGACTTCCAGCGGCGAGGCCCCGCCGGCGATCGAGAAGAAAATGATGTTGGCGCGGCCCACCAGATTTTCGGCCGGCACGAAACCAACGTTGAAACGGCTGTCTGCGGAATTGTCGCGATTGTCGCCAAGCACAAAATAGTGCCCCTCGGGCACGACGAACTCACGCGTATCGTCGCCGACCGTGCCCTGTGTGACGTCAAGCGTGCGGTAGCTAATGCCGTTGGGCAGTGTCTCGCGATAGACGCGTACGGGCCGCTGTTGCTCGGTGATGTCGACATCGTCGATCGTGCCGATGGCTTCGCGTTCCACCGCCTCGCCATTGAGGTAAAGGGCGCCGTCGCGCATCTGCACCGTGTCGCCAGGCAGGCCGATCACGCGCTTGATGTAGTCGAGGCGCGGGTTGGAGGGCAGCTTGAAGACCGCGACATCGCCGCGCTCGGGTTCGCCCGCCCAGATGCGCCCCTCGAACAGGTCCGGACCGAACGGCAGCGAATAGCGCGAATAGCCATAGGCGAATTTTGAGACGAACAGATAATCGCCCTCCAACAGCGTCGGACGCATCGATCCCGAGGGAATGGAGAAGGGCTGGAACAGGATTGTGCGGATCACCAAAGCGAGGATCAGCGCCTGCACGATTACCGAAATCACCTCGCCGATGCCGCCGGATTTCTTCTCGGTCTTTTCTGCCACGGTCATGGTCCTGCTCTTGATGATCGGTGTGCGCCGGACGGCGACGAACGGATTTTGCGGGTCTTAGCGTTTCGTACGCGGCGCGGCAATCACGATGGCGCTCCGCCCAACACGGGCACCGCCTCGATGACGACGAATGCCTGAGCCAGCGGATAATCGTCGGTTATCGTCAGATGTATGGCCGCTTCATGGCCCTGGGGCAGCAGTGTGCGGAGCTGCGCATGGGCGCCGTTGGTCAGGTTCAGGGTCGGCTTTCCGCTGGGCAGGTTCACAACGCCCATGTCGCGCCAATAGACGCCGCGCGCAATGCCGGTACCGAGCGCCTTGGCGCAGGCCTCCTTGGCCGCGAAGCGCTTGGCATAGGACGCCGCCCGCATGCGCCGGCGTTCGGATTTCTGGCGTTCGATTTCGGTGAAGACGCGGGCGATGAAGCGCTCGCCATGACGTTCGAGCGTCTTCTCGACGCGGCGTATGTCGATCAGATCACTACCGAGACCGACGATCATGAGTGCACTTGCTCGCCGGCGCGGGCATTGGCGGCCTCAAGGTCCGCTTGAGCCGCGTTTAGCGCCTCCTGCCGGGCCAGCGCCCGTTGCGCCTTGCGCGCGGCGCGGCGGGTCTGAAACGCGGTCAGGCCAAAGCGCGTCAGAAGATAGAACAGCAGAGCGGCTATGAGACCCAGCGGAATGCCGCCGACCAGCATCGGCTTGATGAAGGGTTGCCAGAGGGCCGCAAACCCTTCGGCCGCAAAGGCGGCACCGAACTCCTTGCCGTCGGCGCCGTTTGAATCGATGCCCAGCAACCAGCGGCCAACACCGAGGGTCGATGCCCAGATCATCGGGAAGGTCAGCGGATTTCCAACCGCCGTGCCAAAGGCGGCCGCGATCATTGAGCCACGTACCAGGAACGCCAGCAGAAAGGACAGGATGAAATGGAACCCCATCAGTGGCGTGAAAGACGCAAAGGCACCGGCCGCAACGCCAGCCGCTATCGCATGCGGCGTTGCGCGGATGCGCAGCACGCGTTTGGCAAAATAGCGCGCTGAGCGGACATAGTTGCGCCGCGGCAGCATGGACACGCGCAGGCGCGTCAGTCTGTCTTCTTGCTGGCGGCGTTTGAACAGCATTGCTGGTTTCCGTCATTCATGCCCGAGGTGGCGACATGATACGCTCGGTTGGTTACGAAACGGGCAACCCGCACCAGATACGCCCGTGCGCGAGCCGCTTCAAGCGCGACGGGAAAAAGCCGCTGCAACGACAGGCGATCAAAGCGACCGGCTGCCGGGCTTGACGGCCGGCAGCGCGGCCAGTTCGGGCGGCAGCGCGTCGGCGGGATAGGCCGGCACCTCATACTCGGCAAGCGCGATCAGCGGTACGCCGATTTCCGCCTTGCCGGCCGACCGGTCGATCAGACAGGCGGCTGCAACCACCTCGGCCTCCAGCGTCCTTAGACAGTCGACCGTCTCGCGGATCGACAGGCCGGTCGTCACGATATCCTCGATGATGACCACGCGGGCGCCCTTTTCGATCTCGAAGCGACGCAAGCGGAATTCACCGTCCTCACGTTCGACCCAGATGGCCGGCGCACCCAGATGCCGGGCCGTCTCATAGGCCGGGATCAGCCCGCCGATCGCCGGCCCGACGCAATAGTCGACCGGCTCCCCGACAGCATCGCGCACACGCTCGGCGAGCGCCTTGCACAGCATCTCGGTCTTGTCGGGATGCATGAAGACGCGGGCTTTCTGGATGAAGACGGGACTGTGCAGCCCCGATGTCAGGATGAAATGGCCTTCCAGCACCGCCCCGGCGGATTTGAAGATGGACAAAACTTGATCGGTGTTCATGGGCATGGCGCGGTTTATCTCTCCCCTTGCGGGAGAGAAAGAGATTTCTCGGGCTTGGCAAGGCCAGGTCCCTGGAAATCACAAGAGCGGAGTTGGGGTGTTGCGGCGAAAACCCGACCCATCGTGGTCATCGATACCGCTCACCTGCAGTTTCTGACATTTGACCGGCGCCGATGACGTTGAGACTGTTTTCCGTTCCGCAAGGGACCAGGGATGGACCTAGCCGTTGACCCGGTCGGCGGTCGAGACGGCGTCGGACTCGCGCAACTGGCCCAGAAGACGGGTCAGGTGACGGATGTCCCATACTTCGAGATCGAAGATCATCTCGGTGAAATCCGGTGCCGTGCGCACCATGGCGAGCGTGTGGATGTTGGCATCGTTCCGCGCGATCACCTGGGCGATCTCGGCCAGCGACCCGGGCGCGTTGATGGCGGTGACGATGATCTGCGCGGGAAACCGGCTGCGATTGGCTTCGTCAATGTCCCAGCGCACATCGATCCAGCGGTCGGGCTGATCGTCATAGGCGGCAAGCGCCGGCGACTGGATGGGATAGATGGTGATGCCCTTGCCGGGTGTGGCGATCCCGACAATACGGTCGCCCGGCACCGCGCCCTCGGGCGAAAAGCGCACCGGCAGATCGCCGGCGGCGCCGCGGATCGGCAGCGTGCGGTCGCTGTCGTCCGTGTCCCGGGGTGATTGGGCACCACCATTGGCAATGGCGCCGGCTGGCACATCGCCACCGGGAAAGCGGAACATCATGCCGGATGCGTCGGTCAGGTTGAACCAGCCCTCGCCCAAAAGCTCGGCGCTTGCCGGCGTCGAAAGCTTCTCGTCCTGAAAGTCAGGGAACACCGCCTTGATGACGTGGGCGGATGCCAGTTCGCCCCGGCCGACCGCGGCCAGCACATCCTCAACATCGGTGTGGGCCAGCCGGCCCAGGCCATCATTGAGAATATCGCGCGAGAACGGCCTGCCGGCGCGTTCAAAGGCGCGTTCGAGAATGCGATGGCCAAGGCCTGAATACTGCTTGCGCACGGCCGCACGGGTCGCCCGCCGGATCGCGGCGCGCGCCTTGCCGGTTTTGACCAGCGCCTCCCAGGCAGCCGGCGGGGATGCCGAGCCCGACCGGATGATCTCCACCTCGTCCCCATTTTGCAGTTGCGTGACCAACGGCATGATGCGGCCGTTGATCTTTGCGCCGACGCAACTGTCGCCGACATCGGTGTGCACCGCATAGGCGAAATCGACGGGAATGGCGCCGCGCGGCAGGGCGATCAGCCGTCCTTTCGGCGTAAAGCAGAAGACCTGGTCCTGGAACAGTTCGAGCTTGGTGTGCTCGAGGAATTGCTCGGGATGATCGCCCTCGGACAGCGATTCGATCGTTCGGCGCAGCCAAGCATAGGCGTTGGTGTCCTTGAAGGCCGCCGTGCCGCTCGCCTTGCCGTTTGGTTTGCCCTCGCCGCCCGAAGGGGTGCCCTGGTCCTTGTAGATGGCATGGGCGGCGACGCCATACTCGGCCACCTCGTGCATGTGCCAGGTGCGGATCTGCAGTTCGACGCGCTGCTTGGACGGGCCGACAATGGTGGTGTGGATCGACCTGTAGTCGTTCTGTTTGGGGGTCGAGATGTAGTCCTTGAAGCGGCCGGGCACCATCTTCCACTCGCGGTGCACGACGCCGAGTGCGCGGTAACACTCGTCAACCGAGCCGACGATGATGCGGAAGCCGAAAATGTCCGACAATTGCTCGAAGGACAGTCCCTTGCTCTCCATCTTCTTGAAGACGGACCATGCCTTCTTGCGGCGGCTGGCGACATCCGCATGGATACCATTGTCGGCGAGAAGGCCGCGCAGGGTGCCGCTGATCTCCTCGAGCAGGCCCGCATGGCGGTTGGCGATCTGCGCCAGCCGGTCCGAGACGGTGCCATAGGCTTCGGGATTGATGTGCTTGAAGGACAGTTCCTCAAGCTCGTCGCGCATGTCCTGCATGCCCATCCGGCCGGCCAGCGGCGCATAGATGTCCATCGTCTCTTCGGCGATGCGGGCGCGCTTGTCCTCGCGCATGAAATCGAGCGTGCGCATGTTGTGCAGCCGGTCGGCGAGCTTGACCAGAAGCACGCGCACATCCTCGGAAATGGCGAGCAGCAGCTTGCGCAGGTTTTCGGCCTGGGCGGCCTTTTTGGAGACCAGATCAAGACGCTTGAGCTTGGTGAGCCCCTCGACCAGGCGGGCCGTGTCCTCGCCGAACAGCTCCTCGATCTCGACCTTGGTGGCCGATGTGTCCTCGATCGTGTCGTGCAGGAGGCCGACGGCAATGGTCGATTCATCCATGTGCATGTCGGTCAGGATCGCGGCGACTTCGAGCGGATGCGAAAAATAGGGGTCGCCCGACGCGCGCGTCTGCCCGCCATGCTTCTTCATGGCGTAGACATAGGCCTTGTTCAGAAGGGCCTCGTTGACCTGGGGCTTGTAGCGCTGGACACGCTCGACAAGCTCATATTGCCGCATCATCGGCAGGCGACCTCACGGAAAAAGCGCGCGGACGGCATCGTCCACGCGCTCAATATAGGCATGCAACGGGCCGCCGCGAAAGGCGGCACGGCCACGCTCAGTCGTCGGACTTTTCCGGCGGAACCAGGCCCTCGATGCCGGCCAAAAGCTCTTCTTCGCTCATGGCGCCGCCGCCGAAGGTGATCTGTTCGGGCGCATCCGGCGCGTCCGCCGTTTCGGCGACATCGACGATTTCGGCTTCCGGCTCGTCGACTTCAACATGCTTTTGCAGCGAATGGATCAGGTCTTCCTCGAGATCGCCGGGCGACAGCGTCTGGTCGGCGATTTCGCGCAGGGCGACCACGGGGTTCTTGTCATTGTCGCGGTCAACCGTGATCGGCGCGCCCTGCGACACCTGTCGTGCGCGGTGGGCGGCAAGAAGGACGAGGTCGAAACGGTTGTCTACTTTGTCGATGCAATCTTCGACGGTCACGCGGGCCATGGGCGTTCCTTCGCGGTACTTGCGGGCATTGGAGGAGTTGGTCGGGCTATACACCGCGTCCCCGTGCAAGGCAAGCAGTGCCGCCGTCACATTGATCAGGCAAAATCCGGGCCGATGGGTTACGGGACCCCCTTGCCCGCGTCCTTTTGACCCAATGTAAGATGCTGTGACTTGATTTCCGGCATCGCCCGTGAAAAACCTGACTCATATTATAAGGAATTTCCAAGGCGCTGCCATGTTCGACCAACGCGAGAAAATTGCCCTGTTTATCGACGGCGCCAACCTCTATGCCGCCGCCAAGGCGCTTGGCTTTGACATCGACTATCGCAAGATGCTCGAACACTTCCAAAAGCGCGGTTATCTGATGCGCGCTTACTACTACACCGCGCTGATCGAAGATCAGGAGTACTCGTCGATCCGGCCGCTGATCGATTGGCTCGACTATAATGGCTACAAGGTGATCACCAAGCCGGCCAAGGAATTCACCGACTCCACAGGCCGCCGCAAGATCAAGGGCAACATGGACATCGAGCTGACGATCGATGCGATGGAACTGTCGCGCTCGATCGACCACGCGGTGCTGTTTTCAGGCGATGGCGACTTCCGCGTTCTGGTCGACGCGCTGCAGCGCAATGGCTGCAAGGTGTCCGTGGTCTCGACCATGGCGTCGCCGCAGCCAATGATCGCCGACGATCTGCGGCGCAATGCCGACCATTTTATCGATCTGAAGACACTTGAAGCGGAGATCGGCCGCGCGCCGTCCGAGCGGTCCGCCCCGCGCCAGCCGGCCGACCAGGACGATGATTACGAGTATTAGGACGATTGACCGAGACGCTGAAGGCGGCGGCGGCGGCCGATCCGCCCCATGACTGTGCGCTCTGTCCGCGACTGTCTGCCTTTGTTACCTCTTGGCGGGCGAGAGAACCCGGCTGGCACAATGGGCCGGTGCCCACCTGGCTACCGCCGCAGGGCGAAGACGCCGTCCGCCTTCTGATCGTCGGGCTTGCGCCGGGCCTGCGCGGCGCAAACCGGACTGGCCGGCCCTTCACCGGCGATGCATCGGGCGAGACACTGTTCGCCACCCTTGGTCGGCATGGGCTGGCGCATGGGCACACGCCGGGCGCGACCAGCGCCAGCGTCGATCTGATCGGCACCGCGATCACCAATGCTGTACGCTGCGTGCCGCCGGAGAACCGGCCGGTAGCCGCCGAGATCAACGCTTGCCGCGCTTATCTGGAGCCAACGCTCGCACGTTTTTCAAAGCTGCAAGCCGTTCTGACACTCGGAAAAATCGCCCATGACGCTTGCATCCGGGCCTTGGGCGGCAAGGTATCGGCCTATCCGTTCGGCCATGCTGCGCAAACAACCCTGAACGGCCTGAGCATCGTCTCAAGCTATCATTGCTCGCGCTACAACATGAACACCGGCCGGCTGACCGAGGCGATGTTCGACGCGGTGATCACCGACGTTGCCGGGTTGGTTCACGACCGCCGAACCGTCAACCAGTCGATCACGTCGACAGCGTTCCGATCGGGCGGAAAGACGGGATAGAAAACCTTCTCGATCACGCCTGCCCTGGCGATGATCGCCATGCGCTTGAGCAGCGCCATGCCGTCAACCTCGAAAACCGGCAGGTCCAGCGCATCGCGTAGCGCGCCGGGTGCGTCGCTCAGAAGGTCGAACGGCAGGTGCAGCCGGTCCTTTGCCTCGCGCTGATAATCGGTGTCCTGCGCCGAGATACCGAACAAATGGTCGACACCGAGCGCCTGCAGATCTGCGAAGTGATCGCGAAACGCACATGATTGCGGCGTACAGCCGCGCGCGCCCGCAATGCCGTCCCAGCCATCGGGCAATGCCACGCCGGGCCGCCCGGTCATCGGGTAGAGATAGAGCACCACCGTGCCCTTGAGCGACGAAAGATCGACTGTATCGCCGTCTGTCGAGGCAAGATCGACATCCGGGAGCCGCATCCCGGCCAGATGGTCGGCGGCGCCATCATCCTGCGGCACCGGCAAGCCGTCGGGCAAGGCATCCAGTTTCGGGCTCATCCCTAGCCTTTCTCTCGCAGGAGCCGCGCCTTTTCACGGCTCCAGTCGCGCTTCTTTTCGGTCTCGCGCTTGTCGTGCAGCTTCTTGCCGCGCGCCACGGCCAGTTCCAGCTTGGCTCGACCGCGATCGTTGAAATAGAGCTTGAGCGGCACGATCGTCATGCCCTCGCGATCGGTGGCGTTGACCATGCGGGCGATCTCGCGCTTGTTGAGCAGCAGTTTTCTCCGGCGGCGCGGATCGTGGTTGAAACGGTTCGCCTCCAGATATTCGGGAATGTGGCTGTTGATCAGCCACATCTCGCCATCCTCGAAACTGGCATAGCTCTCGGCGATGTTGGCCTCGCCATTGCGCAGCGACTTGACCTCGGTGCCGCGCAGCATCAGGCCCGCCTCGACCACGTCCTCAATCTCGTAGTTGAAGCGCGCCTTGCGGTTCTCCGCCACAAGCTTGCGGGCGTTCCTTTCTTTCTTCGCTGCGGTCATGATTGCGAGTTGGGCGAAGGCCCGGCTCAGTTCAAGAGGCCGGCGTGACGCATGGCGTCGTCGATCAACGCCGCGCTCGCGGCCTCGACCGGCACCATGGGCGAACGCAGCGCATTGTGCATGCGGCCAAGCTTGGACAGCGCGTATTTTGCCCCCGAGACGCCCGCCTCGACGAACAAAGCCTTGTGCAACGGCATCAGCCGGTCCTGATAGTCGAGCGCGGCGGCAAAATCGCCCGCCAGCATCGCCTCCTGGAACTCGGCGCACAGGCGCGGCGCGACATTGGCCGTCACGGAGATTGCGCCAACGCCGCCCTGCGCGTTGAAGCCGAGCGCTGTCGCATCCTCGCCGGAGAGCTGGATGAAGCCGACGCCACACGTCATGCGCTGTTCAGAAACCCGGTCCAGCTTGGCCGTGGCATCCTTGACGCCCCAGATGTTGGGGAAATCGGCGGCCAGTTGCGCCATGGTTTGCGGTGTCATGTCGATCACCGAGCGCGGCGGGATGTTGTAGATGATGATCGGAATATCGATCGCCTGGGCAATGGCAGCGAAGTGCTGATAAAGGCCGCGCTGGTTGGGCTTGTTGTAGTACGGGGTCACGCACAGCACCGCGTCGGCACCGGCCTGTTCCGCATGCTGGGCAAAATCGACCGCCTCAAGGGTGTTGTTGGAACCTGCCCCTGCGATGACCGGGGCGCGCCCTGCGGATTGCTCGACGCAGACCTCGATGACGCGCTTGTGCTCGTCATGGCTCAGCGTCGGCGACTCTCCTGTGGTGCCGACCGGAACCAGCCCCTTCGTCCCCTCTTCGATCTGCCAGTCGACCAGCGCCCGAAACGCCGCTTCGTCGAATGCGCCGGCGGCATCGAAGGGCGTCACCAGAGCGGTCATAGAGCCGCGCAAGCGGCTGCGTTCGATCATGGGCCGGTCTGTCATGGCCACAGCTCCACACATTCTTGGTCGCGGGCACAAACAAAAACCGCGCGACGGCGTGTCGCGCAGCAGGCCCGCTTCAGGCTGATAGGCACCATAATGCGGTTCATCTTGGGATGGAAGCCGTCACTGGCATGTTACAGACGATCAACTTTTACAGTCCGTTAACCATCAGTTTACCGCCCGGGTCCAGCCTTGTCCCAATGCTGCCACGAGCCGCGGCAACAAGGGCGCAATGGAACTGAACCAGAAACTGATGGCGGGTCTGGCGAGCTTGGGCATTGTCACGCTTGCCGGTTTCGGCGCGCTGACGATGGTCGGGCCGCAGCCGACGCAGTTGGCCGAAAGGACTTTGGAGTCGGGCGGCATCGATCCGATCGTCACCGCCACCGTTCCCGCAGCAGATGATGCCGAACACAATGGGCAGATTACGCGTCTCGGCGAAGCTCTGACCGCTATAGGCGAAGGCCGCATCGCCGACGCCAACTCGTTGCGCGATGCGATGCCGGTCGGTTCCGTCGATCGCGATCTCGTCGACTGGACGCTGGCCGCATCGGGCGACCGTGCCGTCGGCGCGGGCGCGATCGCCAAGACCATGCGCCGGCTCGACGACTGGCCCGGCCAGGACCTTCTGGCGCGCAACCACGAACGGGCACTGGTGCACGGGTGGCTGGGTAACATCAAGCTGCGCACCATGTTCGATGGCACACCGCCCGAGACGTTCGAGGCGGCCTACGCGCTGGCCAAGGGCCATCTGCAAACCGGCGGCGCGACGCAGGCGCGCGATCTGGTCGTCCCCTACTGGCGGACCACGGTCCTGTCGTCGTCGATCGAACGCGAGGTCCTTGACCTGTTCGACGAAGTCCTGACGGAGGACGACCACCGCGGACGCTATTTCAACATGATGGTGCGTGAGCGCATTCGCGCCGGCGCACGGATCGCCGAAGTCGCCGGCATGGCCGGGCTGCACGAGGCTTGGGCGGCGGTGGTTCGCAAGGCACCGGGTGCCGACGCGCTGATCGCGAACGTGCCCGACGCGCTGCTGGAGACTGAAGCGGGCCTTTACATGCGGATCGAGCATTTGCGGCGCACGGACCGGCTCGAAGAGGCCGCCGAACTACTGGCCGAGGTTCCCGAGGACTCCGAAGCGCTGACCAATCCCGACGCCTGGTGGAACGAGCGGCGCATCGTGTCGCGCTCGCTGCGCGAGGTCGGCGCAATCGAACCCGCCTTGGAGATCGTGGCCCGGCAGCGCGGCGGCAGCGCTGCGACACAGGTCGATGCCGCCTTTCATGCGGGCTGGTATGCGCTGCGCGGCTTGAACGATCCCGCACGCGCCAAACCGCATTTCGAACGGATCGAGCGGATCGCGCAGGGTGCCGCATCGCGCGCCCGCGGTGCCTACTGGTTGGGCCGGACGGCCAGCTCCGCCGGCGATGAGGACGCTGCTCGGGCTCATTTCGAACGTGCGGCCGCCCACCCGACCAGCTTCTATGGGCAGCTTGCCGCGCAGGCGCTCGGCAAAGAGAAACTGACGATCAGCCCGATTCCAACCAGTGAACAGGCCCGAAGCGATCTCTCAGCATCGCGGGTTCTGATGGCGATCGAACGCCAGACCGAAACGGGCGAGACCCGCTTCCTGCAAACGCTCTACAATGGTCTGGCCGCGCGCTTCGACACACCGGCGCACTATGCGGCGCTCGCGCGCCATGCTGCCGACCGGGACCATCATGCAATCGGACTGAGGATCGCCAAGCGCGGCCAGTGGAACGGCCACGATCTGGGCCCGGCGACCCACCCGGCCGACGCCATTCCCTCCGACGGTTTCCTGTCCGCGTCGGACCGGGCGCTGGTCTACGCGGTCGCCCGGCAGGAGAGCGAGTTCAACACGAACGCGGTGTCGCGTGCCAATGCGCGCGGGCTTCTGCAGTTGCTGCCCTCGACCGCGCGCGACGTGGCCGGACGCATGGATCTGTCCTACAGCGCCGCGCGGCTGACCACCGATCCGGCCTTCAACGCGCTTTTGGGCACGCAGTATCTGGACGAGCAGCGCGACCGGTTCAGCGGTTCACACATTCTGACCTTCATCGCCTACAATGCCGGTTCGGGCCGCGCGCGCGAATGGATCGGCCGCTTCGGCGACCCGCGCGGCCTGCCGCTGGCCGAGACGATCGACTGGATCGAACAGATCCCCTTCCCCGAAACGCGCACTTATGTGCAGAAGGTCATGGCCAACATGACCGTCTACAAGGCGCAATTCGGCCTACCGCTGACGATCAGGCAGGATCTGACCGCGACGGCGGGCTGAACGTCGGGGACCGACAGACTTGACACTTGCCGTATGAGTGACGGGTTTCGCGGTCACGCAAAACCGGCTACAGACGCGCGAGCAGTCCCGTTGTCCTGACGATCGTTCCGTTGCCGTTCACTCCGCCCTCCTTCGATCCCGGCGAAAGCCTCTTCTTCTCCGCGCGGGACGGATTGCCCATCCATGTGCGCGCATTCGGGCCAAAGGACGGTGTCCTTGCGCCGATCGTCTGCCTTCCCGGACTGAGCCGCAACAGCCGCGATTTTCTCGGCCTCGCGCATCATTTCGCCAACCATGCCAAGCGGCCGCGACGAGTTTACGCATTCGATTTTCGCGGGCGCGGTCTTTCGGGACAGGACAAGGATTGGCGCAACTACAATGTGCTTACCGAGGCCGACGATGTGGTGTCCGGCCTGACGGCCCTGAACATCGAGCATGCGATCTTCGTTGGCACCTCGCGCGGCGGTCTGGTGACCATGCTGCTGACCGCCATGCGGCCCGGCGCGATCGCCGCCACCGTGCTCAACGATATCGGGCCGGTCATAGAGGGTTCCGGACTGACGCAGATCCGGCTCTATCTGAAGAAGATGCCGCAGCCGCGCGACTGGGCGGACGCGGTCGCGACCCAGAAGACGGTGATGGAAAAGTCGTTCACAGGCCTTGACGACACCGACTGGGCCTTCGAGGCGTTTGGCCGATACCGGGAGATCGACGGACAGATACGGCCCGACCATGATCCGGCGCTTGTGCGCACGTTGACAGACATCGATCTGGGTGAGCGGTTGCCGACCATGTGGCCGCAATTTGCCGGGCTGAAGCGTGTGCCGGTTCTGGTACTGCGCGGCGAGAACTCGACGCTTCTGGCCAAAGAAACGGTGACGACTATGCAGTCCGTTCACCCGTCGCTGACGGCGGCGACGGTCGATGGCCAAGGTCATGCGCCGATGCTGCATACGCCCGGCGCGCTGGCGCCCATCGAGGCTTTTGTCGGCAAGCTGAAACTCTGAGAAGGACCGCACCGCAGTTATCCTGTGCGGCGAATGGCTGCTCATCGCGCTTTGCGGGTGGACGCAGCATCCAATGAAAAACCCGGCAGTTGCCTGCCGGGTTTTCCGTCAACTGACGAATGTCAGATGATTAGAACGAGCGCTGGAAGCGCAGCGTGCCACCGAAGACATCGTTGCCGGCATTGTTGTTGTAGTAAACAACTTCCGGACGGACGATGAAGCCGTTGACGATCTCGTAGTTGACGTTGGCAACAATCGCCCACTCATCGCCAACACCGTTGCCTTCAACCCAATCAACCTGGGTGTTGAAGGTGGCCTGGTCGGTGAAGTCGAACGATGCACCAGCGCTGACTGCGAAGGTCTCGGCAGTTGCGGCGCCGTTGGCCCAGGTGGTGTAACCCGAAGCGTTTTCACCGTACATCAGCATGACGTAGGCAGAGAACGGATCGAAGGAAACGTCACCGCGGATCTTACCGGCCCAGCCGCCCTGGTTCACACCATTGCGGGTGTCATAGGCGAACACACCACGGATCTGGAAGGCACCGCTGTCGTAACCAGCACCAGCAACGATGTGCGGCACGTAGTCGTCAATGCCCCAACCCGAAACGGTGATGACCGGATCAAGGTCGCCGTCGCCATTGGTGTCGACCCAAGTCGTCGAGGACGAGTTGGAGCCCTGCTCGAGCGAGATACCAGCCGAGAAAGCGCCACCGGTGAAGGTGTAGCTCATCAGGTTGGTGTCGAACGGACCGTAACCACCGGTAACGGTATCGTTGATGACCGCGCCGGCATAGCCGGTGAAGGTGGTGAAGAACGATTCGTCCTTACCGATGCGCAGGCCGGCCAGATCGATGTAAGCGAAGTTGATCGAGAACTCGCCTGCATTGGTGTAACCGCTGGTCGAGTCGAAGACCTGCGGGTTGGCGTTGGTTGCGGTATCGGCACCACCGTTGGTGTCATACTGCCAACGGGTTTCAACGTAGGTGCGGAGCGGACCCAGTTCGGTGTCGGCCCAAGTCGAAACGCGGAACGATGCGCGGGCGCGCTTGCTCCAGGTTTCGTCACCAGCCGGTGCGCCCGGGATGGCACGAACGCCGTTCAGCTCACCAAAGCCGATGTCGTAGCGGACATAGCCGTGGATGCGCAGGCAGGTTTCGGTGCCCGGGATGTAGAAGAAGCCGGTGCCGGCTGCATCGCAGACGCGGACATATTCGACCACTTCGGGCTCAGGGATGATGATGTCGGCTGCCTGAGCAGTCGACACGGCCATCATCGCCGCAGCCGAGCCAAGAAGAAGGCTCTTGATTTTCATAATTGACCTCCAGTCAAAGTTCGAAACGGGTCTGGGGTGTTCTACAGGACTGCCTGTCCCATCCCCTACGCAGAAACAGGCAGACCCGCCCGTTTCCTGCTCCGTTCATGACGCAAGCGATCTGGCCGCGCAACACGCAATTGGGGTCACGCCAGCCCCGTCGCCGCTGATAGGAATGCGATGTTGCACAAATGACACGATTTTGGTCAGGAACTGTTCATCGACTTTAACAGCCGTTAACAATTCGGAAGCGGATGGCGGGTCGCCGCGAAGACCAAAAACACGTCAAAACCCTTGCATACAGGGCATTGTTGCCAGATTCGGCCGCGACTCGCCCTTGCTTCAGTAATCGCGCTCAAAGAACAGACCGATCGACGAATCGCCACTGGTGGTGGCGCTGCCGCGGGCGGTCACGGAATCGGTGACATCCAGATTGATCGATGTCTCGGCCCCGTCGACGCCGGCCTCCACCTCCAGATAGACATTGTCAGAAAGGTAACGGCCCGCACGCACCGCCACGCCGCCGCCTTCGTCCTGTGTGATGTCGAGATCGTCGACGCCGAGCGCTCCGCGCAGGCCACCGGCCAGGTCGGAGCCGCCACCGGCGAGCGAAGCGGCCGCTGCCGCCAGTTGCGCCAACTGCGCCGGCGACAGACTGCCAATGTCCTCGCCGAACAGGATGCGTGCCAGGATCTCGTCCTCGGGCAGAGAGGGCGAGGATGAAAGCTGAACGTCAAGGTCCGATGCCGGGCCGACAATGGTGACGAAGGCGGTCAGTTCGCCATTGGAGGTCTGCGCGGTCATGTCGATGAACGGATCGAGATTGCCGGTCAGCGTCACCGCGCCATCGGTGAAATCGAGCCGCCGTGCCAACAGAGACAGCCGCCCGCGGATCAGGTTGAAGGCGCCGACGGGCGTCAACGCATTGAGCGGGCCGGTTACGCGAACCTGTCCGCCCAATTCGGCATCGAGACCTCGACCGCGCACGAACACCTGGCCGGGCGCATTGATGCGCACATCGAGCCTGTAGGGCGCCGACGGCTCGCCCCCATCGGCACGCGGCATCACCGACGCGATCCGTTCGAGCGTGGCGCGGGTGCCGGCGTCGGGGTCGACATGGCGCACATCGATCAAGTCGGCATCGCCGGCAAAGGTTTCCGGCACGGTGATCTCGGCACGCGCGATGTCGACCGTACCTGCAATCGTCGCCCCACCACTCAGGGGTCCGGTGATGGCAAGATCGGCGCCAAGATCGGCGGAAAAGAGCTGACCATCGGAATAGCGTGCACCGGCGAGTGCCAGAGTCAGATCGGCTGGCAGGCCTGCGCCAAGGCCGACAGAGCCCGACAGCGTCAGGCCACCGCCGCCGGCAAGGCTTGCCGACGCGTTGCGGATGACGAGACGGTCGCCTTCAAGCCCTGCGAGCACATTGAGGCCGGTCAGGTCGATGTTGGCGCCGGGATCGGTCACCCGGCCGCCGGCAACCGAGACCAGGCCGGAGACCGCCGGCCGGGTCAGCGCTCCTCCGATCCTTGCATCGAACCGCGCGGTGCCGGTGAGCCGCGTTCCGCGGCCGGCCAGCATGGCGTTGGCCAGCTCCAGCGGCGCTGCGCCCGACGCGGTCACATCGAGAGCGCCACCCGCCAGCGGCACCGTGCCTGACGCGTTGATCGCCGCACCCTGGCCGTTGCGGGCCGACAGGGCGGAAACGGCAAGCCGCTGGCCGCCATAAGTCCCGGTCGTCGAGACCGAGAAGGGCGTGACGCCTGCCTTGCGCATTGCGGTTGCCGTCAAGCCCTCGCCACTGATCGCAAACGAAGCGCGCGGATCGCCGGCCGAACCCGTCACCTCTACGCGGCCGCTCAAGGTTCCCGCCGCGCCGAAGCCGGGTTGGACCATGTTGACCAGACCGGCCGGCAGACCGTTGAAGGCCAGATCGAGATCGAGCGTTTCGCCGACCGAGCCCGCAGCCGTTACGCGGCCGCCTTCCACATTCAGTGCCAGACTTTCGATCCGCGTCGTTCCCTCATCGATGACGATGCGAGCCGGCGCAACCAGCCGCGCGTCGCCATAGCGCGAACCAAGCGTCAACGCCTCAAGCCCGATTTCTGTGACGTCGCCAAATGCGGCGGCGCCTTCCGTGTCGAGGGTTGTCCCGTCAGCCAGCGCGGCATTGGCCTGGAAGCCGAGCGTCTCGGCCCCGTTCAACGGTCGAACGGTGGCCGTGGCGGAACGGATGACGGTTCCACCGATGTCGACCGATTGCAGATCCGCTTCGGCCCGGCCCGAGACGGCGCCGAAAAGATCGGTGAGCGCTGCATCGATGCTGCCGCTCGTGACCGACACGCCGGCAATCGTCAGCGACCGCACTTCGGCGCTGGCCTTCATATCCTGCTGGTCGTCGCGAGCGGCCAGACCGATGTCGGCGTCCAGCCCGCCGGACGCTTCGACCAGCACCAGGGCCGCGAGCCCCGCCATATCGGTTGCACTGACGGACAGCGCGCCGTCGGCAAGACCGCCTTCATAGGACAAAGTGCCGACGATCTTGCCGCCGCCCGCCTGAAGCTGAAGATCGCGCACGGCATATGATTCGCCATCACGCGCCACCTGCGCTTCGATGTCGATCGGCTGACCGGCCAGTTGACCGCCGCCATCGAGTTGTCCGGCCGCGCGATCACCGAACGCTTCGCCGGCGAAATCGAGCCGCATGCCCGAAACGGGCTGGCCCGCCAGACGCCCGTCGGGCACCAGGAACGATGCAGTGAGGGCATAGGGCCGCTCGGGATCGCTGGAACTCGCCGGTTCCGATGTCGGCGGCGGCGTGCGATCGACCGCGATCTGGACGCCGGCGCTGCCGGTCGAGCGCGCATCGATCAGGCCCAGATCGGCAAGCGACAGGGCCGCACGCAGATTGGCGGTCTCGCTCGCAAGTGTCCCGCTGACGGCCAGCGAAAGCTGATCGTTGGCCGCTTCGAGCGCCGAAAAAGACAGACCGTCCGCGGTGCGCGCCACGCCGCCGCCAAGCGTCAGATCACCGGCGATAAGCCGGCCGGCCATGTCGTCACCTGCCCGCAGGCCTGTCACATCGCCATCGACAAGAAGGTCGAAACCGCCGCCGATCAGAGCCACCGAGCCGTTCAATGCGAGCGACGCGGCGCCGGTCAGATCACGCCCCAGAAGGACGGAGAAAGGCACCAGATCCGGCACTTCAAGCGTCGATGTGCCATCGAAGGACCAGCTTTCGACACGGCCGTTCCCGTCGAGGCGCGCCGTCTCACCGCTGAGCGTCAGGCCCGACAGGGTCAGCGGTTCGCCGGCCTTCCAATCACCGCGCACATCGGCACTGACGGTCTCACCGATCGCCGCGGCCAGCGCCGCATCGGCAGCTTCCAGCGCACGCGCGGCGCCGGTCAGCGCGAACGTGACCGAACGCGCATCCGGATCGGCCAGATCGGCAAGCGTGCCCGATCCACTGATACCGATCGATCCGAGCGAAAGATCGGGCGTCGCCAGTCCGGTCAGGTCGGCCCGGGCGGTCCAGTCGGCCCCGCCGAGGTCCAGCGTGATGCGGGCGTCTCCGACGGCAACATCGCTCGTTCCCGGCAGCATCACCGGGCCACCGGCTGGACGCGCAAGCCGGACATCGGCTTCCAGTTGCCGGGGGAAGCCATCGGGCAAGAGGTGGCCGGCGATGCGGCCGTTCAGTGCGCCGCTGACGATGGTGATCTCGTCGATGCGGGTCCCGTCATCATCGTCCAGCAGCAACCGGCCGGCCAGTTCGGTGCGGTCGCCGAAGAACGGGCGCTCGCGAGCCGGCAATATGTCTGCCAATGGCCCGCCAAGGGAGAATGTCAGCTCGGTCGCGCCGGCCAGAAAGCCGCGCCGCGTGTCGAGCCTGCCGTCGAGGATGCGCGCGCCATCCACATCGAATCCGAGATCGATGCCGAGCGCATCGAGCGGGCCACCGCCGGCCAGCGTCAGCGCCACGGGTGGGCGCCCCTGAAGGTTGAGCAAATTGGCGACGACGCCGTTCTCGGGCTCGCGCAACGCTGCCTGAAGATCGAGATTTTCGCCGTTCAGCGTCGCATCGAGATCGAGGCTGCCGCCGGGTCCGTCCAGCCGGTCGACATCGAGATCGGCGGACATGTCCCCGCCATCGAGCGACAGGCTGCCGGCAAGCGACAGCACAGACTGCAGGCCGAAGACGGTTTCGCCGAACGCCGCGCGCGGCAGGCTGAGTTCGGCGATCTGGACCGCGACGGGAAGTTGAGGCATCGAGAACCCGCCGGCCTCCGGCGCGGGCAGGCTGTCATCGGGCAATGGTGGACGGATGAACTCAAGCGACGCCGCCGACAGTTCGTCGATCACCAGCCGCCCGCGCAACAGCGCCGAACGCTGCCAGACCAGTCGCGGATTCTCGATGGTCAGCCAGACTCCATCATCGTCGGAGATGGTGATCCGTTCGAGCCGCACATCGGAGGACAGCGATCCCTCGATGCCGATCAACCGGATCTGCATGTTGGGCGCCGAGATCTGCTCTTCGACGAAGCGGATGAAGCCGGAGCGTTCGGCCTCCCCGGTGTCCTGCGCAAGAACGCCCGTCAGCGTTGCCGCCAGAAGCACAACAAGAAGACCGACGATGCGTGACAGGTGAGCCATCGTCAAAATGCCTGCCCGATGCCAGCATAGACGGCAAAGCGGCTGTCACCGGTACGCGGATTGAGCGGCGTGGCCGCATCGAGCCTGAGCGGGCCGAGCCCGGTCTTGTAACGCACACCGAGTCCGGCCCCGGCCCTCGGGGCTCGGTCGAAGGCCGGAAGCGAGTCGGTGCCGACCATTGCCGCGTCGATGAAGCCGACCACGGAGATCGTTTCCGTGACGGCCTGCCGGATCTCAGCCGACGCTTCGATCAGCGACTTGCCGCCGGTGGTCGTGCTGTCGGCGCCGCCGATCGAACGATACGCAAAGCCGCGCACGGAGGTGCCGCCGCCGGCGAAATAGAGCCTGTCCGGCGGCAGGAAGGCTGGTGCAGGCCCGATGATCGAGCCGGTGGTGACGCGCCCGGCCAGCACCGTGCGTTCATCCTCGCCCAATGCCTGATAAGCGCGAACCTCGCCATCGAGTTGGACAGCAGGATTGCCGAACTCCCATTCATAGAAGGGCGTCGCGCTGGCCGAAGCGAAAAACCCAGCGGTCGCATCGAGCGGGTCGTTGCGCGCATCATATTCAAGGCCGGCGCTGCCGCCGACAAGGCCAAGCCGCCGTGTGCCCATCGCGTCCGTGAACTCGGCATAGTCGACAAAAACGCTGCCAGACCAGGTCAACCGGTCGGACTGGTAGTGGACAATGCCGACCGACGTTTCGGCCCCTGTTCGGGTGTAGCTGTCGAGCACCTCGCGGTCGGCAAGCGCGCTGAGCGTAATGTCGGTGTCAGGCGTGAAACGGCCCGGCAGACCGAGCGTTGCGCCGAGCCTGTAGTCGTAGTTGCCGGCGTCCAGAGTGCCGTCCACACCGGAAACACCGCCCTCGATGCGCAGCCTTTCGGCGCGGCCCCACAGATTGCGGTGCATCCAGAAGGCCTCGGCACCGAAGCCGTCGAGCGTCGAATAGGTCGCACCGGCGCCGATGCGGCGCAGCTTGCGTTCTTCCACTGTCACGGCGACGGGCAGCGTGCCGTCGGCGCTGACCTCATCGGCGGGACGAACCGTTACGGCGTTGAAGACGCCGAGCCGCCTGAGGCGCTCATTGGCGCGCTTGACATCGTCGGGATCGTATTCGGCGCCGGGCAGCAGACCCGTCTGGCGCGCCACGAAAGACGGAACCATCCGGTCGGTGCCCTCGACGGTGACCGCGCCATAGCTTGCGCGCGGCCCCGGCTCGATGACCAGGCGGACACGCAGCGTCCGGCTCGGATGGTTGGCGACAACCTCCCGATCGGCAATGCGAGCCGTTGCGTGGCCCTGCTGGCGCCAGCCTTCTACGGCCAATTGTCCGGCACGGCGCACGGCGCCGGCACGCGCCGGATTTCCGGTCTGAAAGCCTGCCGATGATGGTGGATCGACGCGGTCGCGCGGGTCGGCCGAAGGTGGCGGGAGATTGTCGATGGCGAGCGCCGCGAACGTGTAGGCCGGACCGGGGCGGACAGAGACGGTGAACAGTGTTCCATCGGTGAAACCGTGGCCAGCGGGCAGATCGGCCACTTCCCGTCCGTCGGCGCGGATGGAGATGGTGCTGCCATAGCGCGCCTCATCATAAAGCGCCGCCTGGATGCGGCGATAGTCGGCACGTGCGCGCGACAGGAGCCCGGCCGATCCGGCGGCTGGTGCGTTGCGGCCGCCCCACAGCGCCGAACCGCCCATCACTGCGGCTTCGATGTCGGCGTCGGCACCCTCGATGTTCAACGTCACGTCATAGGATTTGGGGTCGATCAGGTCCGGCGCCTCGACCGCGTTGCTGCAATCGCCCAAAAGGCAAAGGCCTAGCAGTTCGAGAGCGTGCGCCTCGGGCATGCGGGCGGTCAATGCCAGGGCAAGCGCAAGCGTCAGCGCGCCGGCGCGGCACGCAGCTCTTCCCGCAGACAGTCGACCCGACCCTTTACGCAACACCTCGTGCGCGGCCCCTTTGCTTCTTGTGCGGCGCCGCATCGAGCCCGCATCGTCTCCGGCGGCGTATCCCCCGCGCCGCTCGCCCCGCGTACCTAGCGCGGAACACCGCCAAGCACCAGAAAACATGGCCCGAAACAAGGCGGGCGGCGCCGGCGGCAGTGCCTTGGTTAACCGCTCGTGAACGCGACCGTGCCGCCACACGGCCTTCGCGGTTGACTGGAGGTCACGTATGATAACTAAAAGCCTTCTTATTGGCCCGACTGCGGCGATGATGGCCATGTTTGCTTAGCGGAGGCCGGCAAAAGGGACCCACGCCTGCCGATCAACCTCGGTCAGGCGTCGCTTGGTGCCCAACCGATCGTCATGGACAGCGTCAGCGTATTGCCGGGCGCCAAGACGGTCATGCCCGGGTGTCCGGGCACGTTGATCGCATCGACCGCGTGGCTGACCGGCTCGAAGCAGAAAAAGCCCGCATCAATGGACGGTGCAAAAACCATCGCATGATCAAGGTCTTTCGGCGCGGCGATCGTCACGTCGATGCCGAGGTCCGGCTGGCGGACATGGGTCTCGCCCGTCCAACCGGCAAAACAATTGTCGATCGACGCTGACGGCAACGGCCGCGACCGGGCGAAATTCCAGTCCGGCACGGACGCCAAAGCGATGCGTTCGGTGGGGAGATTGGCGGTATCGGAAAGCCAGACATGGCTGGCCGCAAAGCACAATTCCGTACGTTCCAGCCTCGGCAACCAAGGGTGGAACCCACCGCCGAACGGCAGGGCCCGCCCGGTGTTGGTGACGGTCAGCGCGCCGTGCAGGGTTCCATCCGCCAGGCGCCACTCCATCCGCGCGCCGTAGTGCCATGGGCCGATCGCGCCATCAGCCAGATGTAACGTCACCCCGGCTGCCCCCCGATCTTCGACCTGCCAACGCCGGAGCAGGGCATCGCCATGTAGCGGCAGCGGGTCCTGATCGGGCAGGTTCGGAGCAACCGGATGAAACCGGCCATCGAACGCGAAACCGCCGCCGGAGATGCGGTTGGAAAAAGGCACCATCAGATTGCACGCCAGGCCGAACGGATGGCCCTCCGGGCCGTCCATCGGGCGGAGCACCGGCTTAGGGCCGTCGGCGGTCAGGGCGTCGAACCGGGCCAGGCCAGCGCCCATGTCCGGTCGAACGGCGAGCCTTGAACGCGCATCCTCGACGATCAGCATGGCCCGATCGCCATCACTCAGACCACTGAACTCCACGGATGCTCGTGCGGCGCGGCATCGGGATGGCTGCGCACGAAATGGTGGAGTACATGCAGCAGCGTCCGCACATGGTCGCGTTCACCGCGTGCCTGCGCGGCGCGGACATCGTCGATGATCATCCGGCCGATCGTCTCATATCCATGGGCCTCGTGCGCCAGATAGTCGCCATAGGCGGCGGCGACGCCTTCGGGGACATGTTCGTGCTCGGCTATGGCAAGGATTTCCTCCTCGCTGAGATCGCACATGCCGACAATGTCTTCGAGCGATATCATCGCCACAGGAAACCATGACACGGCCCATCGTGCAACCGGCAGCCATGCGGGCGTTCCGCTAGGTCAGGTCAGGATGATGTCGGCGCCGACGCTCTGTTCGATCACAAGGCCCGCATTGGGCAGATCGTTGTCCTGCGCCCGCCGGATCGCCGCTTCGCGATCATGGCCATGGCAGAGCCACCGTTCGACCAGGCGCTCGGACAGGGTCGCCATGGCGGGGGCGACGAAGACGGTCAGATCGTAGTTTGCCTGAGCGCCGCGCCAGGGTTGGTCGCCCAAGAGCAGATAGTTGCCCTCGATGACCACGATCTCCACGGACCGGGCGATGACGGCGGCGCCAGCAACGGCAAGATCGGCATCGCGGTCGAAGATGGGGTGCACGACGTCGCCATGGGCCGCGCGGACCAGCGTGACCATCCGGCAAAAACCGTCGGCATCGAAGGTTTCCGGCGCGCCCTTGCGCGGCAGCAGGCCCCTTTGCTTGAGGATACGGTTGTCGAGATGATAGCCGTCCATGGGCAGGAGCGCCGCGCTGCCCGCCCATGCGCCGTCGTTGAGCGTGTCGACCAACTCGGCGGCCAGCGTCGATTTGCCGGAGGCCGGCGGGCCGGCAATCGCCACCATCAGCCGGCGGCCCGGCACATGGCGGGCGCGCACGGCGGCAAGGACGCGGGCGAGATTTGCCTGCAGCGTGTCGGCCATCAGGCCGCCAGGGCCGCAGCGGGCGGTTCCTTGGCGCCGGTCATGAAGGCGACCGCATCGGACATGGAGTAGTCCTTGGGGTCGATCACGCACAGGCGGCGCCCCAGCCGATGAACATGGATGCGGTCGGCCACTTCGAACACGTGCGGCATGTTGTGGGAGATCAGGATGATCGGTATGCCGCGCGCTCTGACGTCCTGGATCAGTTCGAGAACCTTGCGGCTTTCCTTGACGCCGAGCGCCGCCGTCGGCTCGTCAAGGATGATGACCTTGGAGCCGAACGCGGCGGCGCGCGCGACGGCAACCCCCTGGCGCTGACCGCCCGACAGGGTTTCGACCGCCTGATTGATGTTCTGGATGGTCATCAGGCCCAATTCGTTCAGCTTGTCGCGGGCAAAGGTTTCCATCGCCCGGTGGTCGAGCTGGCGGAACCATTTGCCCATGATGCCGGATTTTCGCAGTTCGCGGCCCATGAACATGTTGTCGGTGATCGACAGGGCCGGAGACATGGCCAGCGTCTGATAGACGGTCTCGATGCCGGCATCGCGCGCGTCGAGCGGCGAGTGGAAACGCACCGGCTTGCCTTCGAGCCAGACCGTGCCTTCATCGGGCGCGACGGCGCCGGAGACCGCCTTGATCAACGTTGACTTGCCGGCGCCATTGTCGCCGATCACGGCGAGGATTTCGCCCGGATAAAGCTCGAAGTCGCAATCGTCGAGCGCGGTGACGCGGCCATAGCGCTTGGTCAGGCCCTTGGCCTGGAGGATCGGATCGATACGCTGTTCCATCACACCGAGACCTTTCTGATCCACTGGTCGACCGTCACGGCGGCGATGATCAGAAGGCCGATCAGGAGATAGGTCCACTGGGCGTCGGCGCCCATCAGACGCAGGCCCAGCGTGAAGACGCCGACGATCAGCGCCCCGAACAACATGCCCAGGATCGACCCTCGACCCCCGAACAGGGAAATGCCGCCAATGACCACGGCCGTGATGGACTCGATGTTGGTCAATTGTCCCGATGTGGGCGAGACCGAGCCAATTCGGCCAATCAGCGCCCAGCCTGCAAACGCGCAGATCAGCCCCGACAGCGCATAGACCGAGATCAGCACGCGATCGACCTGAACGCCGGACAGTTCGGCCGCATCCTTGTCGTCGCCGACCGCATAGACGTGCCGCCCCCATGCGGTCTGCCGCAGCACGTAGGCGAGCAAGAAGGTCAGCAGCACCATGAAGATAACGCCATAGGTGAAAATCGCCCCGCCGATGGAGATCTTGTTGCCGAAGAATTGCAGCAGCGGTGCGTTCGCCTCGATGTCCTGGGAGCGGATCGTCTCATTGGCCGAATAGAGAAAATTGGTGGCGAGTACGATCTGCCACATGCCGAGCGTGACGATGAAGGGAGGCAGCTTCATCTTGGCGACTAGAAAGCCGTTGAGGAACCCGCACAGCGTGCCGCACAAAAGCCCGCAGGCGACAGCCACCTCCGGCGGCAGGCCGTAGCGGAAGGTGAACTGGCCCATCACGACCGAGGACAGGACCATGATCGCGCCCACCGACAAATCGATGCCGGCCGTCATGATGACCAGCGCCTGGGCACAGCCCACAATGCCGACGATCTGCACCTGCTGGAGGATCAGCGTCAGCGCAAAGGGCGAAAAAAACTTTGAGCCCAAAAGCAGGCCGAAAACGGCGACCGACAGCACCAGGACAATCAGCGGAACCAAGGCCGGGTTCTGATGCAGCAGATGCTGAAAGCGCTGCAACGGCGTCTGCTCGTGGCCCGCAAAGGAGGCGACCTCTGTCGGGCTGGTCGAGGCGACGGCTTCGAAATCCTGGGGGTTCATGACGGCGCTCGCTGGGTGGAATCGACACGAACGGGCCGGAGCCCGTCCGTGATGTTAGCGGTTTTGGCGACCAGTGTCGCCCGGGCTCAACCCCAGCAGAGGTTCATGCCCTCTTCGACCGAAATGGACTCCACGCCATCGACAGGCGCGCCGGTGACAAGCGCGACGCCGGTGTCGAAGAAGTCCTTGCCCTCGGTCGGCTCGGGCTTGACGCCCTCATCGGCCCATTTCTTGATCGCCTCGATGCCGAGCGAGGCCATGAGCAGCGGGTATTGCTGTGATGTGGCGCCGATCACGCCGTCGGCAATGTTCTGGACGCCCGGGCAGCCGCCATCGACCGAGACGATCAACACGTCGTTTTCACGGCCGATCGCGCGCAGCGCTTCATAAGCGCCCGCGGCGGCCGGCTCGTTGATCGTGTAGACCACATTGATCATCGGATCCTTGGCGAGCAGGTTTTCCATGGCGCGGCGGCCACCCTCCTCGTTGCCGGCCGTCACGTCGTTGCCGACGATGCGCGGATCGTCCTCGTCGCCCCATTTGCCCGGATCCTTCACGTCAATCCCGAAGCCGGTCAGGAAGCCCTGGTCGCGCAGCACGCCGACGGTGGGCTGGCTGACAGCCAGATCGAGCATGCCGATCTTGGCTTCGGCAGCCGCATCGCCAAGCGTTGCCGCTGCCCATTGGCCGATCAGTTCGCCGGCAAGGAAATTGTCGGTGGCGAATGTCGCATCGGCCGCATCGATGGGATCGAGTGGCGTGTCGAGCGCGATGACCAGAAGGCCGGCATCGCGGGCCTGCTGCACAGACGAGACGATGGACGAGGTATCCGATGCGGTGATCAGGATGCCCTTGGCGCCATCGGCGATGCATGTCTCGATCGCCTGGACCTGGGTCTCATGGTCGCCGTCGATCTTGCCGGCGAAGGCCTTCAGGTCGATGCCCAGTTCCTCGGCCTTGGCCGCCGCGCCTTCGCGCATCTTGACGAAGAAGGGGTTGGTGTCGGTCTTGGTGATCAGGCAAGCGCCGATCGCGTGATTGTCGGCGCTGGCCGGCACCACGAACGCCGCGGTTGCGGCCAGCGCGCCGGCGCACGCTGCAAGAAGCGTCTTTTTCATGTTTCCTCCCATGGCGGCCACGCCGCCGGACATTTTCCTCCCGCCCGGCAAATGGACGGGCGCGGACAATGGACACCAAGGGCATCAACCTGTCAATAATTAAATCAACTTGATTTATTAATTACCATTTGGTCTATTCCGCTCTGCCAGGCGCACTGGGAGGGCGCATTGACCGTCGCTCGAAACACCAGTGCAGACTCACCGATCGGGCCGGGGCCGCTAATCAGCGGTGCCAACCAGAGCGGTGTCCGGGCGCACAACGAACGGGTGATCCTGTCGCTTCTGCGCCGTCATGGCGCACTGTCGAAAGCCGAGATCGCCCGGCTGACAGGTCTGTCCGCGCAAACCATCTCGGTCATCAACCGCCAGCTTGAAAAGGACAGCTTGGTGATGCGGGCCCAGCGTGTGCGCGGCAAGGTGGGTCAGCCGTCAACGCCGATGACACTGAACCCCGATGGCGCGCTCTCAATCGGCCTGCGGATCGGTCGGCGCAGCGCCGATCTGGCCCTGATGGATTTCACCGGCATCGTTCGCAAGCAGATCCGCACCACGCATGCCTTTCCGACGCCCGCTTCGATCATGGCCTTTCTCGCCGACAGCTTTCCGGCGCTGGTCGAGACGCTCGATCCGGCGGTCCGCGACCGGGTCATCGGCATCGGCGTGGCGTCTCCGTTCGAACTGTGGCATTGGCTGGACCGCGTCGGCGCGCCGTCCGACGAGATGCAGCAATGGCGCGGCTTCGACCTCATCGACGCCGCGCGGTTGCAGACCGGCCTCGATGTCATGCTGGTCAACGATGCGTCGAGCGCGTGCCTTGCCGAACTGACGGTAGGCGACGGGCGCGAGATCAGGGATTTCGCCTATTTTTTCGTCGGCTTCTTCATCGGCGGCGGCATTGTGCTCAGCCATGCGCTGCAGACCGGTGCCACGGGCAATGCGGGAGCGTTCGGCCCCCTGCCCTCGCGCGACCCGCGTGGCGGCAATGGCGGCCAATTGATCGACACAGCCTCCTTGTTCACTTTGGAGCGGTCACTGATCGAGGCCGGCATCGACCCTGCCGATCTGTGGCGCCAAAGCGACGACTGGAGCGGGTTTGAACCGCAGCTGACGCAATGGCTGGCCGAGACAGCACAAAGCATGGCCGACGCCATCGTCACCGTCTGCGCCGTATTCGATTTCCCCGTCATCGTCGTCGATGGCGCTTTTCCGGCCAAGGTCCGGGCCGATCTGACCGCGCGGATCATCGCCGCCATTGAAAGCTGCAATACCGACGGCATCCTGGTGCCGGACATCGTCAGCGGCAGCGTCGGCAGCAATGCCCGGGCCATCGGCGCTTCGATGCTGCCGATCTCGGACCGGTTTCTGGTCCAGGGCATGAGCGCCGCGGCCTGAATTCAGGTCAACGCCCGCGTTCCCCGTGCTCAATGATCGTTTCGCGATTTTCGAGTGCGAACGTCAGAAGGCTGTTCACGCCACTCAGATTGAGTTTGCGGCACATGTTCTGCCGGTGGGTGTGTACGGTCCGTACCGAGATGTGCAGCATGTCTGCAATCGACTCGCTGGTCCGGGCCTGTGCGATTTCCCGCAGGATTCGCAGTTCGGCCTTCGAAAGGCCTTCAAGGCCGGGCGGCGCAGGGTCGGCGATCTCCGGCACGACCGCGACAGCGCCCTCGCCCTTGCCTGCGGAACTGCTCATCTGGAAAGCGTCCGTGTCGCAACTGAGAATGGCGACAAGTTCCTGACCCGCATCCTCCTTGGCAATGAATGCGTTGCAGCCGATCGCGCGCGAATGACTGACGAATTCGTCCGACGAGTGCATTGTGAGTATGGCGATCCTGCACACCGATTGCCGTTCCCGAAGCGTCCGTGCGACATCGAACCCGCCCATTTCCGGCATGTTGAGATCAAGGACAAGCCAATCGGGCTTCATGCTCTCCACCTGAAACAGGCAGGTTTTTCCGTCACCGGCCTCCGCGATCACGGAAAACAGGTTGCTCTCATCGACAAGCTGCCGGACGCCGATACGGAAGAGCGGATGATTGTCGGCGACGATTACGGTCTTCACGGCGCATCCTCCCTTCGCGTCTGATGGCTGGCGCCGGGGACGAAGCGGACGGACACGGTTGTCCCGTCAGAACCGGACTGGACTGTCATGTCCCCCGGAAGGCTGGCAGCCCGCTGCATCAGGATACGCATCCCGATGCCGGAATGGGCCGGCTCGGGGCCATCGGGGATGCCTGGACCGTTGTCGGCAACAGAAAGCACCATATGCGGGTCGTGCGCCGCGATGGCCAGGCGTACCGGGCTTCCCGGGGCATGTTTGAGCGCATTGCTCAAAAGACCCTGTACGATCCGATAGAGCTGAAGCGCCTGGTTCTTGGTCAGCGACATCGGCGTGTCCGGCAGGTCGACGACGATCCGCTGGCCGTTGGCCTTGCCGAGGTTCTCAGCAAGGGTCTTGGCTGCCCGCTCAAACCCCAGATGATCGAGAACGGCAGGGTGGAGACTGTGAGAGATGTCCCTGATCTCAGCGAGCATCTTTCCGGCAAGCTGCTCGATGCGACCGACCTCCGAACGCAGCGCGCGGTCCAGTCGGGGGCTCGCCGACAGGCGACCGAGCCAATTGGAGATCAAAACGGTGTTCTGGCCAGCCGTGTCATGCAGTTCGCCAGCGACCCGCTCCCGTTCGTCATCAAGCGTTTCCACCAGCCGGCGATTGACGGACTGAGCAACCTGATTGGCGCGATCCAGCGCGGCGCTTTCGCGCCACTGGGACAGGCGCAACAGATAGGCGAGCGCCAGTGTGAACAGCATCGCCTCCAACAGCAACGCCAACTCCGTCGCATGCCGGCCGACCCAGCCAAAGTCGAAACCGACGAACTCCTTGAAAATCGCCACCAGCATGACCGGGACAATCGCGCCGAACAGAGGGACCAACAATATCGTCGCCCTTTCGTCACCTGCAGCAACCCGGCGCAAAAGCAAGCCGGCGAAGAAGATGGTCATCACGATCCAGGTCGCCGTGTGAAAGATGTAGACGGGCCACAACGGAACGAAGGGCATCGCCGCGAGGCCAACGACGCTTGCGGCGGGCCAGAGCCAGTAGATCGGAATCGAAAAAAAGGCCGCCAACGGGCGATCTTCGAGAAAGTGGTAGACGTAAAACGGCGCAAAGAGCGTGGGGCCAGCCAGCGAAAGCCCGATGACCCAGTTGGATAGCCATGGTTGCGCAGGCCAAAGATAAGCCGGGCCGATGCCGGTCATGTAGATGTCGAGCGCCAGCATGCTGAACACCGTCAGGGCATTGAACATGAAGGTGGCATTGGCGGCGACGAGCGATAGCACCAGATTGTAGACGACCAAGGCGGAGATTGCGCCGAACAGAAACAGCGCGAGCGTCAGTTCCCTTTGTGCGCCTGAGAGGAACGAACGGTACTCATTCAATTCGATATGCGTGGAAATGAAGCTGTTCTGAGTGATGACGATGAGAAGACGGTCATCCGGCGCAATTGGTCCGAGCGGAAAAGCCAGCCTGTGCAACGCCAGTGGCCGCTCTGAAAACGGCAGCGTGTCGCCGACGCGCATTCCCGTGTCGATCAGATCGGTTCCCACGCATCGGTAAAGCTCAGCCTGGTCGACCATTGATCGGATGATCAGCACGCCATCGGACAAGTCCGACGGGGCCGATACGAGGAAATGTTGCCGCCCATTGCCGGGCAGTAACCTGATCTGGCCATCGCTTTTGACGCTGTGCTCGTCCATCTCGGTTCCGCAAGCTGCCGCGCCCGTGTCCAGGGCCGGCAAAGGCAACACGCGCGCGGCGACGATGTGTTGGTCCTGAGGGAGCATTGATGCAGCGAACATTGCGGCGATGAAGGCCAAGCCTATCGCCGTTCCCAGCAACACGGCCCTGCGGGAATAAAAGCGATGGCCGGCCGATTTTCGCGCCATGCTTGTCATCGACATGTTCCCTCCCCCGACAGAGTAGCCATGCAGTCCCGAGCGCACCATACGTAGCACTGCGTACCCAATTACGCAGCTTTGCCGATTCCGCCGGCAACCCACCCGACTAGGCTCGGACCCATCGTCAGGGTCTGCGGCCATCCCGGTCTCATCGAGTTTGCACCCACCGCCTGACGCAACGCAGAGGAGGCTATGGCATGCGTCATCACTCAACAAAGGTCCCCGGGGGTATTGTGCGTATCGGTGCGATTTGCCTGTTTGCGTCCGCGCCGCTGATCAGCGGCTGTTCTTTGACGCAAACCGGCGAGCCCAGCGTGGCGGAGGAAGCGGCAATCATTGCCGGTCAAAGAGTGGCGATCGGAGCGATAAAGGATGCCGAAGAACGCGAGGAGATCGCAGCCGAAGAGCGGCGTCGGCGCACGGGACGGAGCCGTTTCTTGCAGGATATCGGCGAGAGCAACTGCTATGCGGAGCCCCGCAGGCGGCACGCGGCCACCGTTGCCATGGAACGCATGCTCGATGGCGTGGGCGGCGAGTACTATTCGGAAGGCGGCGATGGCGGCGGCGGAGGTGGCTGCTGAACGAAGTTCGGACGGTGGGCTCGGCGCCAGCTCAACAGCGGCAGCATGGGGTCCGCTCGCCGGTCCCCCGCTATGCTTCACCCGGTCGAAAAGCCTTATCGCTCACAACGATACGATCCCTGCCTGATCGGCGTCCCGCCCCAGAAAACATACGCAAACCCGCGCACGCGGTTGCGCAACCTTGCGGGGTCTCAGATTCGGCCAGCCGGCCAAAAGCCACCGCATGGTCGACGCTGGCGGCCGCGTCCAATGCGGACTGAATCACCGACCTTTGAACGCAATGCCAAGGAGGGCTTCGGCATGAACGATCGCATAAACAAGACTATCAAACTGTACTCCCGGATCGGCGCGGCCTTTTTCCTCGCATCGGCCGCGATGCTCACCGGATGCGCCAACATGGTGGACAGCCGGCTTTCTGTCAGGGAGGAAGCGGTCAACGCCGCCGCCTTCGATCTGGCCAGTGGCGCGGCGGAAGCAGCCGCCAATCGCGAGGACGCCAACTCCCCTCCGCGGCGTCGGTTCTTGCCCCCGACCGGGGAAAGCAACTGTTATGCGGAGCCCCGCAGGCAGCACGCGGCAACCGCAGCCATGGAACGAATGCTCGATGGCACGGGAGGCGAGTTCTACTCTGAAGGCGGCCATGGCGGCGGTGGAGGCGGCTGCTGATCACGCCACGATACACTTCGCCCAATTGATACCGCCTGACCAGATGGCCGCGTTCCAGTCTACGGTACGCGGTCGTTTGACTGCGTCCTGCAAGGGACCATCATCCGACCCCTCAACGCGGAACACGAATTGCCCAATGCAAAGAACGCGCTGGGTTGCTGCGCCTGCACATGTCCGTTTTTTGTGCGGCGCAAAAAAACTGATCATCATTTAGGCATTCGGGCATTTCCGTCGGACCGGGAACGGGCGTCCAGAATCCGAAAGGCTGAATGCGACTCGCGCCGGGAATCAAGGCCCGACCGCCATCTTCCGCCAACTGGCACGGCTGTTGCTTCGATGCCGGGGTCAGATTCATCGCACGGAGCGTCAATGATGATCACAACCGCCAAACAAAGCCGGCTGCTGCTCGGCTCATGCCTTCTCGCAACCACCGCACTGATCGGTGCCGCCCAGGCCGAGGACGGACCGATCAAGGTCGGCGTCCTGCATTCGCTGTCGGGAACGATGGCGATCTCCGAGACCACGCTGAAAGACACCGTCGAGATGCTTGTCGACGAGCAGAACGAAAAAGGCGGCCTTCTGGGCCGACAGCTTGAAGCGGTCGTCGTCGATCCGGCGTCCGACTGGCCGCTGTTCGCCGAAAAGGCCCGCGAACTGCTCACCGTCGAGGAAGTCGATGTGATCTTCGGATCGTGGACATCGGTCAGCCGTAAGGCGGCGCTGCCGGTGCTCGAAGAGCTGAACGGGCTGATGTTCTACCCGGTCCAGTATGAGGGTGAGGAAAGCTCGAAGAACGTCTTCTACACCGGCGCTGCGCCCAACCAGCAGGCGATTCCGGCCACCGACTATTTCCTTGAGGAGTTGGGCGTCGAGAAGTTCGCGCTTTTGGGCACGGACTATGTCTATCCGCGCACGACCAACCGCATTCTCGAGCAATATCTGAAAGACAATGGCATCGCCGAGGAAGACATCTTCGTCAACTACACGCCGTTCGGCCATTCGGACTGGTCGTCGATCGTCGCCGATGTCGTGGCGCTCGGCGCCGATGGCAAGAAGGTCGGCGTGATCTCGACCATCAATGGCGATGCCAATGTCGGCTTCTACAAGGAACTGGCAGCGGCGGGCATCTCCGCCGACGACATTCCGGTGGTCGCCTTCTCGGTTGGCGAGGAAGAGCTGTCGGGACTCGATACGACGGACCTGGTCGGCCATCTGGCTGCATGGAACTACTTCCAGTCCGCCGACACCGACACCAATTCCGAGTTCGTCGCCGCCTGGAAGGCGCGGATGGGCGAGGAACGGGTGACCAACGATCCGATGGAAGCGCACTATATCGGCTTCAACATGTGGGTGAACGCGGTCACCGAGGCCGGCACCACCGATGTCGACGCCGTACGCGAAGCCATGTGGGGCCAGGAATTCCCCAACCTGACGGGCGGCATGGCGACCATGCTGCCCAACCATCACCTGACCAAGCCGGTGCTGATCGGCGAGATCACCGAGGATGGCCAGTTCGACATCATCAGCCAGACCGAGGAAGTGCCCGGCGACGCCTGGACCGACTTCCTTGCGGAAAGCGCGGTGCTCGTCTCCAACTGGCAGGAGTTGGAGTGCGGCATGTTCAACACCGAAACCGAGACCTGCGTGCAGATCGAATCCAACTACTGATCTGACGTCGCAATAGCGTCCGGAGGGGCCTTTGGCCCTTCCGGCACACCTATCGGGGTATCGGGCTGATCATGCTCAGGCTCATTCTGGTCTTGGCGATTGCGTGCCTTGGCGCGATCGGCCCGTCTTATGCGCAGACCGGCCCAATGCAGGGCGTCTTGCAGGACAATCGCGCCGACATTGAGCGGGCATCGCGACGCACGGTCCAGCCGGTGCTCGATGCGATCATCGCAACCGGCAGCGAGCGCGTTCCGCTGTTTCTCGAACGCTGGCGCAACCGGGTTGTCTATCAGCGTGATGCGGACGGGCTGTTCTTCCTGGTCGAGGACGAAGACGCAGACCCAATGAGGTTGATCGACATCGATACGGGCGGGATCGTCGGCGAAGTCCCCGAAGACGAGATGAGTCAGCTTCGCCCCAACAGCGGGGTGCGCGGCGTCATCGCAACGGCCTTGGTTCAGTTCCAGCTCTCCGATCCCGATCCCGTACGTCGCGCCGCCGGCCTGACCTCCATCGAGCGTGACCCGGAGGCCTCGCATCTGACGGCCCTGCGCGCATCGATCGAAAACGAGACCGATCCGGCGCTGCTGGTGCGCAAGAAGCGGCTCGAACGGCTGCTCACCATCTCCTTCGACGAGGACGAAGCCGCCCGCGTCGCCGCAATCGAGAGATTTTCCGGCGACATCGCCGTCGATGTCCGCGCCACGCTCAATCCTTTGCTGTCGACACGCCTGCGCGCCGCCAAAGTTCTGCCGGACAACGCCAACATCGCCCGTGTTCTGGAGCCGGGCCGTGACATCGCAATCGACGATGCCTACGACATGCTTGTCGATGCCGATCTGGCGCCTGACTTGGTCGACGCCGACGCCCGGGATGCGACACTGATCGCCAACATCGACAATGGCACGGTGGCCGGCATCGATGTCATGACGCTCGACACCAATGCGGCGCGCGATGCGGCCTATGCCACCCTTGCTGAAGCGGGCATCGTGCCGCCGGCAATAACGTCCGAGGAGCGCACGGCGGCGGTCGCAGGTCACGTCTTCTTTGAGACCTACAATGAGCCGTCGCAGCTGGTCACCGCGGCGGCGGTGCAGACGCTCGGCGCCATCGAAAGCCGCGTCGGCGCCTACCGCGTGGTGGATCTGGGCCTCGACGGGCTGTCTCTGGCCTCGATCTACTTTCTCGCCGCCATCGGGCTTGCCATCACCTTCGGCGTGATGGGCGTCATCAACATGGCGCATGGCGAGTTCATCATGATCGGCGCCTATACGGGCTTCGTCGTCCAACAATTCGTGCCCAATTACACCGCCTCGATCGTCATCGCGCTGCCGTTGGCCTTTGCGATCGCGTTCCTCGCCGGCGTCGCGCTCGAGCGGCTCGTCATCCGCCATCTGATGCACCGCCCGCTGGAGACGCTTCTGGCGACTTTCGGGATCTCGATCGCGCTGCAGCAGCTTGCCAAGAACATCTTCGGCACCCAGGCTCGGCCGCTGACCGCGCCGGGCTGGCTGGACGGGGCCTGGTCGCTCAACGATGTGGTCTCGATCAGCTACATCAGGATCGCGATCTTTGCCCTCGCGGTCATCTTCTTCGTCCTTTTGTGGTTCATCCTGAACCGGACGCGGCTCGGGCTCGAAGTGCGCGCTGTGACGCAAAATGCGCGCATGGCCGCCTCGATGGGCATCAGCCCCGACCGGGTGAACATGCTCACCTTCGGGCTCGGCTCGGGCATTGCCGGCATTGCCGGTGTCGCCATCGGCCTTTACGCGCAGGTCACCTCAGAACTGGGCGCCTCCTATATTGTCCAGAGCTTCATGACCGTGGTGGTCGGCGGGGTCGGCAACATCTGGGGCACGCTGGCCGGCGCCGGCATGATCGGCTCGCTGCAGAAGATCATCGAATGGTTCAACCCGGCCAACACGCTGGCCGCGCAGACCTACATGATCATCTTCATCATCATCTTCATCCAGTTCCGGCCGAAGGGCATCTTCGCCCTCAAAGGCCGCGCGGCGGGGGACTGACCGGTGCAGCGCACATTCCTCGTCAGGCATCCGTCCGTGATGGTCTTCATCGCGCTTTTAGCGCTGTTCACGCTTGGCGCGACGGTGCTCTCGGAAGGCTTCGGCATCGGCCTGATCTCAACCAGCTTCGTCAAGACGCTCGGCAAGACGCTTTGCCTGTGCCTGATCGCGATCGCGATGGATCTGGTGTGGGGCTATTGCGGAATCCTGTCGCTGGGCCATTTCGCCTTTTTCGGCCTTGGCGGCTACATGATCGGCATGTGGCTCATGTATGAGCGCACCAAGGGCATCGTCGTCGAGCAGCTTGGTGCGGCGCAATTGCCGCCGACGCCGGAAGAAGTGCGCGAGGCGATCGGATCGCAGATCTTCGGCGTAGTCGGCGGATCGGAGATCCCAGCCATCTGGATGTTTGCCGACAGTTTGATAGTCCAGCTTGCGCTGGTCGTTCTGGTTCCCGGCCTTCTGGCACTGGTGTTCGGCTGGCTGGCATTCCGCAGCCGGGTCACCGGCGTCTATCTGTCGATCCTGACCCAGGCGATGACGCTCGCCTTGTCGCTCTATCTGTTCCAGAACGATTCCGGCCTGCGCGGCAACAATGGCCTGTCGGGCCTGCAGAACATCCCGGGCGCCGAAGGCATCTCGCAGGACGTCATTTCGATCTGGTTCCTGTGGGCGTCGGCTTTTGCGCTCGGCGCTGGCTATCTGTTCGCCGCCTGGATGGTGTCGGGCAAGTTCGGCAATGTCGTTCGCGGCATCCGTGATGATGAGGCGCGCGTGCGGTTCCTTGGCTATAATGTCGAGGCCTACAAGCTGGTCGTCTTCACGGTAACGGCGGTGATCGCGGGCATTGCCGGCGCGCTCTATTACCCCCAGGCGGGCATCATCAACCCGGCGGAGATCGCACCGATCGCCTCGATCTATCTGGCCGTCTGGGTGGCTATAGGCGGGCGCGGACGGCTCTATGGCGCGGTGATCGGCGCGGCGCTCGTCTCGCTCGTCTCCACCTGGTTCACATCCGGCCAGGTGCCGGACATTCCGCTCGGTTTTTATACCATCGAATGGGTCGACTGGTGGTTGGTGCTGCTCGGCTTCGGTTTCGTTCTGGTGACACTGTTTGCGCCAAAGGGCCTTGGCGGTCTGGTCGATGCGCTGGTGCGGAACCGGCAGGCAATCGCTCCGCCGACCGCCGCCACCAACTCGGCCGAAAAGGCAAGCGAGGCCACATGAGCAGCCTTCTCGAAGTGGCCGGCGTCTCGGTGACGTTCGACGGTTTCAAGGCGATCAACGATCTGTCGTTTGAGATCGGCGCTACCGAACTGCGCGCCATCATCGGCCCCAATGGCGCGGGCAAGACCACCTTCATGGATATCGTCACCGGCAAGACACGGCCGGACGAGGGCCGCGTCGACTATGGCGAACCGCCGCGCAGCCTTCTGCGGATGAGCGAAAGCGAAATCGCCCGTGCCGGCATCGGCCGCAAGTTTCAGCGGCCGACGGTCTTCGAGCAGCAAAGCGTCCGCGACAATCTGATGATGGCGCTGAAGAACGACCGACGACCGTTCGGTGTGATGGCATGGCGCGCCGGCAGGGCCGATATCGACCGGGTCCGGGAACTGGCCGAGGAAGTTGGCCTGGCTGATCAGCTCGACCGTTCGGCAGGCGAGCTGGCGCACGGCCAGAAGCAATGGCTCGAAATCGGCATGCTGCTGGCGCAGGACCCCAAGCTTCTCTTGGTCGATGAACCCGCCGCCGGCATGACGCTGGGCGAGCGCGAGCACACGACCGATCTTCTCAAGCGCGCCGCCGAAACCCGCGCCGTGGTCGTCGTCGAGCACGATATGGAGTTCGTGCGGCGGCTCGAATGCAAGGTTACGGTGCTGCACGAGGGATCAGTGCTGGCCGAAGGCTCGATCGACCATGTGACCGCCAATCAGGACGTGATCGACGTCTATCTGGGACGCTGAACCGATGCTCTCTGTTTCCGACCTGACCCTGCACTACGGCCAATCGCAAATCCTCAACGGCGTCTCGCTGTCCGCTGAAACGGGCCGCGTCACCTGCGTGATGGGTACCAATGGTGTCGGCAAGACGAGCCTTCTGAAAGCGATTGCCGGTGTTCATCCGCGCTCGGGCGGTGCGCTGTCGCTTGACGGCGAGGCAATCGGCAAAGTGCCGGCGCATGTGCTTGCCGCCAAGGGCGTCGGCTATGTGCCGCAGGGACGCGATATCTTTCCGCTTTTGACCGTGCGCGAAAATCTCGAGACGGGTTTTGCGACGCTGCCGCGCGGCGAGCGCGCGGTGCCCGACGAGATCTATGAGCTGTTTCCCGTGCTCCGGAAGATGGACGGGCGGCGCGGCGGCGATTTGTCCGGCGGCCAGCAGCAGCAACTCAGCATCGGCCGGGCGCTGGTGACGCGGCCCAAGCTGTTGCTGCTTGACGAGCCGACCGAGGGCATCCAGCCCAACATCATCAAACAGATCGGCAAGGTGATCGACTATCTGCGCGACCAGGGCCAGATGGCGATCGTGCTCGTCGAGCAGTATTTCGACTTCGCCTATGGGCTGGCGGACGAGTTCGTCGTCATGAAGCGCGGCGCGGTCTCGCTGGCCGGCGATCGTGACGCGGTGTCTCGCGACGCGCTGGTCGAAGCGGTCTCGGTCTAGTCGCTGGGTCGACTGGCGTCCGGTTCACGTAGCGGCGGCGACCATGGCCAGAACCGACGCCTTGAGAACCGCAAGCCTTTGTTCGAGGACCTGTCTGTTCCCGGCATTCTTCTTGGCGTTGATCGCGGTCGAATAGATGAACTCGGCAATCGCATCGATCCCGCCGGGAGCCTTTGCCAAACCGGGGGCATGTTCGCGCAGCATGTCGCTGAATGCCTCAGCGCCGCGCCGGCCGGCCCGCTCCATTTCTTCCTTGGCGACGATGTGGACACCTTCGAGGAACTCGGCGGCATCCGGTGATGATTCCACCGCGTCGTACCAGGCCAGCGGGCCGAGTTCGAAGAACCTGTCCAACTTGTCTTCCAGCGTGCACGCGGCCTGCCAGGCGTCCGAGACCTGCCTGAAGGTCTGTTCGAAGGAGTTCTGCACGACGGCGCGCACGACCTCGTCCTTGCCCGGATAGCGATTGTACAGCGTCTGGCGCGCCACGCCCGCCTCGCGCGCGATATCGTTCATCGTCGTCTTGCCGACACCGTAGCGTGCGAAAACGCTTTCGGCCGCTGCGAGTATCCTGGTGTTCCGCTCGGTCATCTCAGGGGGTTTTTCCCCGCTTGCGTTTCATTGTCAAATTAGACATAATGACGTTTAGCGTCTAATCGTCTCAATGTCCAATCATGCTTGCGGAGACCGCCATGCAACTCACCGTCAACGGCCAGGCCCACGAGGTGGATGTCGAAGACGACATGCCGCTACTGTGGGTTCTGCGCGATGAACTCGGCGTCACCGGCGTCAAATATGGATGCGGCGTTGCCCAGTGCGGCGCCTGCACGGTGCATATGGACGGCTTTGCCGTGCGGAGCTGCCAGGTTGCGGCTGCCTCTGCAGACGGCGCCGAGATCACGACGATCGAGGGATTGGGCACGCCCGATTCGCTGCATGCGGTTCAGGAAGCATGGGTCGAACACCAGGTCGCGCAATGCGGTTATTGCCAGTCGGGCCAGATCATGCAGGCCGCCTCGTTGCTCGAATTCAATCCCGAGCCGACGGACGAGGACATCGATCTCGTGATGAGCGGCAATTTGTGCCGCTGCGGCACCTATCCGCGCATCCGCGCGGCGATCAAGTCCGCTGCAGCCAAACTGCGGGAGGCTTGAGCCATGGGACGCGCACGCACAATCGCCCGACGTACATTCCTCATCGGATCCGCTGCGATCATGGGGGGCGTCGCCTTCGGCACCTATATGGTTCGCCGCCCTTACGACAATCCGCTTGCCGCCGAACTTCCCGATGGGGCGGCGACTTTCAATCCCTGGGTACTGATCGACAGCGACAAGATCACGCTGATCACCCCGCACGCCGACAAGGGTCAGGGCGTTGCCTCGGCCCAGGCGGCGCTCATTGCCGAAGAGCTCGATGTCGAGTTTGGACAGTTCGAGATCAGCTTCGGTGATCCGAGCCCGGCCTACTGGAACACGGCCATGGCCGATGAGGGCGTACCGTTCATGGCCACCGACGAAAGCTTTCCGGCCGAGACGACGCGCGGCATTATGGGCGGCGTGATGAAGCTGCTGGGCCTTCAGGGCACGGGCGGCTCGACCGCCATGCCCGACAGTTTCGACAAGCTGCGCCGGGCGGGCGCCACTGCGCGCGAAACGCTGAAACTGGCCGCCTCGCAACGCACGGGCGTGCCGGTCGACCAGCTTCAAACCGCCGATGGCGCGGTGCAACTGCCCGACGGAACCGAACTCAAATACACCGAACTGGCGGCCGATGCGGCCGGCATCGCACCGGTGGCAGCGGTCGAATTGCGCGACCCGTCGCAATGGCGGCTCATCGGCAAGCCAATGCAGCGGCTCGACATTGTCGGCAAATCGACCGGGACGCTCGACTACACGATCGATCTCGACGTCGAAGACATGGTGATCGCCGCCATCAAGGTGAACCCGCGTCAAGGCGGGGAACTGAACGGCTACGACGCTTCGGCCGCGCTCGCCATGCGCGGGGTTAAGAATGTGGTCGAGATAACCGGCGGTGTCGCCGTGATTGCCGACAATACCTGGCGCGCCTTCAAGGCCGCCGACGCGCTGGAACTCGATTGGGGCCCGGCGCCCTACCCCGCCGAACAGGCGGACCATTGGGACGCCGTCGCCGCTTCCTTCACGTCCGACCGTCTCGACAGCGAATGGCGCAATGACGGCGATGTCGACGTCGCTCAGGCCGAGGGCAACGTGTTCGAAGCCGAGTATCATTCGCCCTATGTAGCCCATGCGCCTCTGGAGCCGCTCGGCGCCATCGTTCGCGTCGATGAGGACATGGTCGAGGTCTGGACCGGCCATCAGATACAGCGCCAGTTGCAGGTGCTGGTCGCCGCCATTACCGGCCACCGGCCCGATCAGGTGAAGCTGCACAACCAGTTCATTGGCGGCAGTTTCGGCCACCGGCTCGAATTCGAGCACGTCAAGCAGGCCACCGAAATCGCCAACCAGATGCGCGGCACGCCGGTCAAGCTGGTCTACAGCCGCGAAGAGGACTTCGCTCACGATTTCCCGCGCCACATCTCGATGGCACGCGGCAAGGGCACGGTCGCAGACGGCAAGGTGGTCTCGATCGACCTTCAGGGCGCCGCACCCTCGGTGATTGCATCGCAGATGGGCCGCGCCAACATTCCCGTGCCCGGCCCCGACAGCCAGATCGCGGCCGGCGCGTGGAACAATCCCTACGACATTCCGAGCTTCCGCATGCGCGCCTATCGCGTGCCCGAGTTGGCGCCGGTTTCGTCCTGGCGGGCGGTCGGCGCACCCGGCGGCGGCTTTGCCTTCGACTGCTTCCTTGACGAACTGATCCACGAGACGGGCGCCGACCCGATGGAGGAGCGCATTCGCCTGATGAGCCACGACGTTTCCCGCAAGGTGCTGGAAGCGGTGGCGGAGATGTCCGGCTGGGGCGCCGAGCTTGCTCCGGGCACAGGCAAGGGCGTGGCATTCGTCGAAAGCTTCGGTGTGCCGACCGCCGAAGTGGTGCAGGTGACCGCGACCGACCGGGGCATCCGCATCGACAATGTCTGGGTCGCCTGCGATGTCGGCACGGTCGTCGACCCTGTCAATTTCGAAAACCTCGTCCAGGGCGGCGTCGTTTTCGGGCTCGGCCATGCCATGAATTGCGAAATCACCTATTCGGATGGCATGGCGCAGCAGTCCAACTATCACGCCCATGAAGGCATGCGCATGCACCAGTGCCCAGAGATCATGGTCCGAGGTCTGGAGAACGGCCACAAGATCCGTGGCGTCGGCGAACCCCCGGTTCCGCCGGCCGCGCCAGCGCTCGCCAACGCCATCTTCGCCGCCACCGGACAGCGCATTCGCGAGCTTCCGCTTTGGCACCATATCGATTTCGTGTGAGGAACCGGCGATGAGAAAGATTGCGATTGCGGCAGCCGCCATGCTGTTGGGTGCGCCGCTTGTCTGGGCCGCCGGCGAGAACGTCGTCATCGAGCCGCCTGCCGAAGGATCGGTGACGCGCGAGGAAGGCCTTGCGGCCTGGAACCGCATTTTCGAGGTCGCCTCGCATCCGCGCTGCTCGAACTGTCATGTCGGCGAGGACAACATCCCCATGTGGTCCGGGCCGAGCTATGGCGAAGCCCGTCCACACGGCATGAACATCAATGCCGGCGAAAGCCGTATCGGCATTGAATATGTCACCTGCGCAACGTGCCATTTCGAGCGTGCCGGGCTGAACGATGTGCCGCACGCGGCGCCGCAGGTGGCAATGGCCTGGCAACTGGCGCCTGTCGAGGCGGAATGGTTCGGCAAGTCTTCGGACGAGATCTGCAACCAACTCCGCGATCCGGACCGCAACGGCAACCGGACCTTCCTCGATCTGGCTGCCCATCTCGATCATGATCTGATCCTGCATTGGGCCTGGAACCCCGGCGGCGGACGTGAGCCGGCGCCCTACAGCCTGCAGGAGCATGTTGATGACGTGCTGACCTGGGGCGTTGCCGGCATGCCCTGCGCCAATGACGGCTAGGAAAGGTCCAGCGCCATGTCGTTTTTGAACGGACCCTATCGCCTCGGCGCCGCCCTGATCGCGGTCAGCGCGGCGCTGCATGTGTTCGCTTTCCTCTTCGGGGGCTTCTCCGCCGACGCTTTGCGTCTGATCCCGGTCGGGTTCGTCTACGCACTGCTCGCTTATGGTTTGACGCGCGGCTGGCGATGGCTGGCCTATGTCGGCTTCATTGCGATGATGGTGGGCGGCACGCTGGCCCTTGGGTCGCTGTGGACTCCCTCGCCCGTGCCGCAGGGCTGGACCATCGCCATAATCGGCGTGGATTGGCTGGCCGCTCTGGCGCTGTTTGCGGCGCTGTGGCGTCCGGCGCCGGCATCAGGGAACGCGGCCTGAGCGAAGGGCGCCTGCCGGCATGTCGGTCACAGGCTTTGGGCTTGGAGGCGTCAGCTTTGGCTCATCCAGTCCTGGTCCGCATCCCTTACCCGGCCGCCATGCTTGTCCAGCAGCGCGACGGCCTCGTCCGGGCCGACACCGCGCGCCACCAGAATGGCCTGCTTGACATCATAATCACAGGCTTCGAGCGCGTCCCGCGCGATTTGATCGCTGCAGCCGACAATATCGCGCACGATGGCCAGCGCCCGGCCGCGCAGCTTGCGGTTGGTGACGCGCATGTCGATCATTCGCCCGCGATAGACCTTGCCCAGACGGACCATCAGCGCGGTTGAAAAGATGTTGAGCGCGATCTTCTGGCTTGTACCGGCGGAAAGACGTGTCGATCCGGCAAGCGCCTCCGAGCCTGTGTCCAGAAACACCGGGACATCGGCTTCCAGCAGGACCGGCGTCTTCGCGTTGTTGGCGATGCCGATGGTCAGAGCACCGCTCTGGCTGGCCGTTCTCAACGCGGCGACCACGAACGGCGTCGTACCGCTGGCGGCCAGACCGATGACGACGTCATCTTCGTCAAGATCGAGGTTGCCCACGGCGCTCGCCGCCGCCGCCTCATCGTCTTCGGCGCCCTCTTGCGCCTCGACGATGCTCGCCGAACCACCGGCGACGAGGATGTGCAGCCGCTCGTCGGGCCAGTTGAAGGTCGGATTGAGTTCGACACCATCGAGCAGCGCAACGCGCCCCGATGTGCCCGCGCCGCAATAGACCAGACGGGCGTGCGGTTTTTCCAACCGTACGGCTGCTGCCGAAACCGCCTCCATGATCTGTATCTGCGCCGCTTTGACGGCGCCAACTGCCTTGGCCTGGCTGTCCACCAGCATGTCAAAGAGCGGGCCGTCGTCTAAACTGTCCAAATACGGCGAATCGGGGTCTTGCGCTTCGGTATTGGGGCGAAGTTCACTGTTCGCTGACGGGGTCACGGCCGAAGATTCCTGTAATACCAAAACATGACCAATTAGCGCTGGGCTCGCCTCGATTTGTATTGCATGACCCACGAATTTCAACCCTTAATCAGCCCGTTTGCGATGATCTGGGGAGCCGCATCGGCCAATCCGGATTAAAGTGGACAATAATTGGATTTATCCGGTAATGGGAGAGCCATGACCATCTGACGGGGTTGTGTTGGACAAGCTGATTATCGCGGGCGGCCGTTCCTTTTCCGGTTCGATGCAGGTTGCGGGGGCCAAGAATGCCGCGCTTCCCATCCTGGCGGCATCGATGCTTGGCGGCGGCCAGGTGCGGTTGTCCAACGTGCCCGATGTCGGCGATGTCCGCTCCATGCTCGAGTTGCTCGGCTTGTGCGGCGTCCGGTCCAGTGATCCCGTTCATGGGCGCGTCGAATTCTCGACGGCCGATCTGCGTGCCGCCGATGCCCCATACGACATCATGCGCAAGATGCGCGCTTCGTTTCTGGTGCTGGCGCCGCTTCTTGTCCGCTTTGGCCGCGCCAAGATTTCTCGGCCGGGCGGCTGCGCCATCGGAACACGCCCCGTCGATCTGCACCTGAAAGCTCTGGAAGCGCTGGGCGCCCGGATCGACTTCGGCGGCGGCATCTATGACGTGCAGGCGCCGAAGGGTTTGACAGGCGCGCGCATCGCGCTGCCGATGGCGTCGGTGGGCGCAACCCATACCGCGTTGATGGCGGCGGCCGGCGCGCGCGGCGAGACCGAAATCGTCAATGCGGCGCGCGAACCCGAGATCATTGACTTGGCCGCATTCCTCAACAGCCTCGGCGCACGGATCGAAGGCGCCGGAACCTACAAGATCACGGTTCAGGGCACCGACGGTTGGAACGATGTGAACCATGCCATCGTGCCCGACAGGATCGAGGCGGCCAGCTATCTGATCGCGGCTGCCATGACAGGCGGCGAACTGGAGATCATCGGCGCGCGTCTCGAACATCTGGGCGCTGCCTGCCAGATCCTCGAACAGGCCGGCATCGTGATCTATCCCTCCGACCGGGGCCTGATCGCGCGGCGCGGCGGCACGCTGACCAGCGTCGACGTGGCGACCGAACCGTTTCCGGGCTTTCCGACCGATCTGCAGGCGCAGTTCATGGCTCTGATGTGCTTTGCCGACGGTGTTTCGGTGATCCGCGAGCGCGTCTTTGAATCGCGATTCATGCATGTGCCGGAACTGCAGCGCATGGGGGCCGACATACGCCATGATGGATCGACGGCCATCGTTACGGGCGTCGGTGAATTGCATGGAGCCGAGGTGATGGCCACCGACCTTCGCGCCTCCATGTCGCTGGTGCTCGCCGGTCTGGTCGCGAACGGCGAAACAATCGTGCACCGGGTCTACCATCTCGATCGCGGCTTCGAGGACATTGAAGGCAAGCTGCGCCGCTGCGGCGCGGTGATCGAAAGGGTCGCCGAATGACGACGGCCAAAGATGGCGTCGAGGCGCTTTTCATGGCCGTCGATGGCGGCGGCACGGGATGCCGCGCGCGGCTGGAGACCGCCGACGGCAAGGTGATCGGCGGCGGGCTGGCCGGCCCGGCGGCGACGCGGTTCGGTGTCAACGCGTCCTGGGACGCCATATCGACAGCCTTTTCGAACGCACTGGGCGAAGCGGGCATTGGGCGATCGGACGCTAGACACATTCATGCCGGCATCGGTGTCGCCGGCCTTTCGCGTCAGGGCGCGCGCGAGGCGCTGGAAGCGATGGAGCATCCGTTCGCGTCGGCACATTTCGCAACAGACGGCGAGATCGCCTGTCTGGGCGCACATGGCGGGCGCGATGGCGCGATCGTCATCGTCGGCACGGGAAGCTGCGGCCTGGCGCGCCTGTCGGGGCAGTTGATCAAGATCGGCGGGTACGGGTTTCCGATTTCGGACGAAGGCAGCGGCGCTTATCTGGGATTGCGCGTCGTCCGGGCGGCAATGATGGCCCATGACGGCAGGATGGCCATGACCGCGCTGCTGGGCGAGATCATGGACCGTTTCGGCGACGATCCCGGCAATGCCGTGCAATGGATGGATCAGGCGACGGCAACCGACTATGCCGCCTTTGCGCCGATCGTCGTCCGCCACGCCGATGACGGCGATCCGACCGCCCGGCGCATCATGCAGGATGCGGCGGCGGCGATCGAAACCATCGGGCGGACGCTTTTTGAGCGGGGGGCGGAGCGACTGTCGCTGATCGGTGGTCTGGCGAGCGTGATCGAGAGCTGGCTTGCGCCGGACCTGCGCCGCCGATTGAGCCCGCAACTCGGCGACAGTCTGGACGGGGCCGCTATCCTCGCCGGACGACCGGCGATCGGGCAGTGACGATGCAAAGAAGACCGGACAATGCACAAACGGCGGCGAGCCGGCGACGGTGCAAACCGGGGAACAGGGGCAGGCAGTGAGCGACTATCCGATCACGATCGACAAGATCTTCCAAGACTACAGTCCGATCGACCAGAACAATCCGACGCCGCGCTACATCCAGTTGGCCAACCGGATTCGCGAACTGATCGAGAACGGAAGCTGGAAGGCCGGTGACGCACTGCCGTCTGAGCGAACCATCGTCGGCGCGACCGGCCTGTCGCGGGTGACGGTGCGCAAAGGTCTCGAACTGCTCGTCAATGAGGGCCTTTTGTGCCAGCGCCACGGCTCGGGCACCTATGTCAGCGACGAGGAAGACCGAATCGAGCAGTCGCTCGGAACCCTGACCGGGTTCAGCGAGGACATGCACTCGCTCGGCCATGTGCCAAGTGCCCGTTGGATTGAAAAGACCATCGACAATCCGTCGACGGAAGAGACGATGGTGTTGGGCCTGTCGCCGGGCGAGCAGGTTGCGCGCCTGCATCGCCTGCGGCTGGCGGACGGCGAACCCCTTGCGATCGAGATGGCCGTGGTTCCCGCCAGCATCCTGCCCGACATCGACGACATGCAGGATTCGCTCTACCAGACGCTGGCGGCACAGGGCGCGCTGCCGGAAAAGGCGCTGCAGCGCATGCATGCCTGCCGCCTGCCCGCGTTCGAAGCGGACCTGCTGAAGTGCGAGGAAGGCGAGCCGGCGCTCTACATCGAACGCCTGTCGCGTTTGCACAGCGGCCGGGTGATCGAGTTCACCCGTTCCTATTATCGGGGCGACCGGTACGATTTCATCGCCGAACTGACGCTACCCGGCGCGCGGCCAAAGGCCATGCAGGGCAAACGTTGATGACAAGCCTGATGCAGCAGGAAACGCGGGCCATTCCCGCTCTGGTTGCCAGACAAATGCTCGATCATCTTGCGTCCTATGAGGCCTGTGCCGACCGGCTCGCGGCGTTCGATCCGGCTCTGGTGGTCACAATGGCGCGCGGTTCGTCGGACAATGCCGCGCTCTACTTCAAATACATGTTCGAACTGAAGACCGGCATACCGGTCGCGTCGGTCGGCCCCTCGATCGCATCGGTCTACGGGCGCTCCTTGCGTCTTGACCGCGCCGCGTGCCTGTCGATCTCGCAGTCCGGCATGAGCCCCGATCTTGTGGCGTTCCAAAAGATGGCCGGCGAGCAGCAGGCGCTGAACCTGGCTCTGGTCAACACGCTTGCCAGCCCGCTGGCCGAAGGCGCCGACTGTCTGATGCCGGTCGCGTCGGGACCGGAGAAAGCCGTCGCGGCAACCAAATCGTTCGTCATGTCGCTGACCGCCATCGCCGCCCTGACGGCCCATTTCAGCCGGGACGACGAACTGCTGGCCGCGCTGGCCGACCTGACCGGCGCGCTGGAACAGGCCGTCGGCTGTGACTGGCGCGATCTGGTGGCACGGCTGAAACCGGTCCGTTCGCTTTTCGTCATCGGACGGGGGCCGGGGCTTGCCGTCGCCCAGGAGGCGGCACTCAAACTGAAGGAGGCCTGCGAGAAGCACGCCGAAAGCTACAGTTCCGCCGAGGTCCTACACGGACCAATACAGTTGGCGGCCAGCGGCCTGGTAGCACTCGTCTTCCTCAGCCGCGACGCGGCGCGGTCCGGGCTGATCGACGCGATCCGACGCATGGCGAAGATGGGCATTACCGTTTTCGTCGCCGATCCCGCCGGAGAACGGCCGGTGGACCTGCAGGACGTGTCCTATCTGCCATGCGCGCCGGCGCCGCATCCCATGCTCGACTGCATCAGCCAGATCGCGTCTTTCTACATGTTTGCGGAGCGGTTCGCCTTCGACCTCGGTCTCGATCCGGATTCGCCCAAGCTGCTCAAGAAGATCACCGAGACGATATGAGCGGGCTGACTGTCTTCAGGGCAGACGCAATTTTCGACGGATCGGTCATCCATCGCGACCACCAACTCGTCGTCGAGGACGGCACGGTCAAGGGTCTGGTCCCGCTGGCCGATACGCCGGCACGCAGCCGGATCGTCGACACGGAAGCGCAATGGCTGTCGCCGGGATTCGTCGACTGGCAGGTCAATGGCGGCGGCGGCGTTCTGTTCAATGACGATCCCAGTCCCGAAGGCCTGGCCCGGATCGCCGACGCCCATCGGCGTTTTGGGACGACCGCCCTGCTGCCGACCGTGATCACCGACGAGCCGGCTGTCACGCAAGCCGCTGCCGAAGCGGCCGCCGAGGCGGCACACCAAAGCGCGCCGGGCATTGTCGGCATTCACTTCGAAGGCCCGCATATCTCGGTGTCGCGAAAGGGTGTTCACGATGAGCGCTTCATCCGGCCGATGGAGCGGGGCGATCTGGACCTGCTCCGCCGCCAGGATCTGGGCCGCATCGTTGCGACGGTTGCCCCGGAAAACGCCATGATCGACGATGTCACCGCGCTGGCGCAGGCCGGAACCATCGTCAGCCTCGGCCACACGGCGGCGGATCACGACACGGCAAAGCGCTTTTTTGCGGCGGGCGCGCGGGCGGTCACGCATCTTTTCAACGCGATGGAGCCATTGCACCATCGCCAGCCCGGCCTGATCGGGGCCGCGCTCGAAGACCCGGCAATTTTCTGCGGGCTGATCGCCGACGGGCACCATGTTCACCCCTCGGTCCTGTCGATCGTGTTCGCGGCAGGACCGAAAACACGGCTGACGCTGGTCACCGACGCCATGTCCTCGGTTGGCGATCCGTCGGACACGTTCGAGTTGAACGGCCGCACCGTTCGCCGCAAGGACGGGCGTCTGACCATCGATGACGGTACGCTCGCCGGCTCCGATCTGGACATGATCTCAGCCATCCGCTTTGCAGTGAACGCATGCGGGGTCGCCATCGTCGACGCCCTGCGCATGGCCACGTCGGTGCCGGCCGGCATGCTCGGCATCGACACGATCGGCGCGCTGCGTCCGGGCGCGCGCGCAGACTTCGTCACACTGAGTGAAGGCCTTGAGATCACCGGCGTCCATCTGGCCGGCGAACTCTGCCCATAGTGCGCGCGATCCTCATCGCCGGCTTGATTGAAGGTCAGTTTGGCGTCGTCACCGCCGGGTCGTCGGCGAAGTGGCAGGCGCATCTGCGTGCCGGAAAACTGTCGCCTTCCAGAAAGCGCAGATCCGGGCTTTTCCGATCGCAATCGGACTGTTTCCAGTAGCAACGGGGATGAAACAGGCAGCCTTCGGGCCGTTGGGCGATGTTCGGCACATCGCCGGTCAGGACGATCCGTTCGGGCACGGCCGATTGCGCCAGGTCGCGGCCCGGAATGCGCGGCACGGCCGACAGCAGCGCCCGTGTGTAAGGGTGACGCGGCGCCTCGAAGATGGATTGCGAGGGCCCGTACTCGACCAGCTTGCCGAAGTACATCACGCCGATCCGGTCGCTGACATGGCGAACGACCGACAGGTCATGGCTGATGAAGATGATCGACAGACCGAGCTCGGCGCGCAGCTTGGCCAACAGGTTGATGATCTGCGACTGGATCGAGACGTCGAGCGCCGAGACGGCCTCGTCCGCGACGATGATCTTGGGGCTGATCGCCAGCGCGCGGGCGATTGCGATGCGCTGGCGCTGACCGCCGGAGAACTGGTGAGGCAGTCGGCCCGTCGCGCTTTTCGGAAGGCCGACGAGATCCAGCAGTTCGGAAATGCGGCGCGCCCGGTCCGGAATGCCGTGGACGACCAGTGGTTCGCCGACGATGGTGCCGACCGTGTGGCGCGGATTGAGCGAGCCGAACGGGTCCTGGAAGACCATCTGAATGTCGCGCCGCGCCTGTTTGAGATCGCGCTTGCCGATGGTTGCGATGTCGCGCCCGCCATAGATGATCTGTCCGCTGGTCGGATCGTCGAGGCGCATGATGTTGCGGCCGAGCGTACTCTTGCCGCATCCCGATTCGCCGACAATGCCGAGAATCTCGCCTGCATCGAGATCGAATGAGATGCCGTCCAGCGCCAGCACCTTGCCGCCGGAGCCGGTGGGATAATGCTTGACCAGATCGCGCACGGACAAAAGCGCGCTCATGAGGCCGGGTTCCAGCAGTAACCGGTATGGGCACCGCGGCGCACCTCCGGCGGCGGTTTGATCGCGCACAAGTCGCTTGCGAAATTGCAGCGCCCCGCGAATGCGCAGCCTTTCGGCCGTTCCCCTGGCGGCGGCACCGCACCCGGTATCGCCGGCAGGCGCGATCCCGGCGGATTGGCTGCGGGCATGGTCCCGATGAGGGCTTCGGTGTAGCGGTGGATCGGACGACCGAAGAGGTCGTCGACGGGCCCCTCCTCGGCAATCCTGCCCGCATACATGACCACCGCCCGGTCGCAGGTCTCGGCGATCACGCCAAGATCGTGCGTGACCATCACACAGGCCATGCCGAAGCGCTTGCGCATCTCGGCGATCAAATCGAGGATCTGCGCCTGGATGGTCACGTCGAGCGCGGTCGTCGGCTCATCGGCGATCAGCAGCGCCGGCTCACAGGCCAAGGCAATGGCGATCATCACGCGCTGTCTCTGGCCGCCCGACAGCTGGAACGGATAGCGCTGAAGCTGGGCGTCTTCGCTGGGCAAGCCGACCAGGCCCAAGAGCCGCTTGACCTCCGCCTTGCGCTCCGGGCCAGTCATCTTCCGATGGATTTCCAGCACCTCGCCGATCTGCGCCCCGATCGTCATGATCGGGTTGAGCGATGTCACCGGCTCCTGAAAAATCATCGCCATGCGGTTTCCGCGGATGCGGTTCAGTTCGCTCTCGCTGAGGTCGGCCATATTGGTCTGCTCAAACACAATCCGGCCACCCGAGACCTTGACGGCATGTTTCGGCAGCAAGCCAAGGACCGACAGTGCGGTGATCGTCTTTCCGCATCCCGATTCACCCAACAGACCGACCATCTCACCCTTGTTGACCGTCAGGCTGATGCCTTCGACAAGCACCGCCGAATGGGTCGATAGGTGGAGGTCTTCTATCGCCAGAAGCGGCTGATCCCGGCCGTCGCCGTTTGAACTATCCTGCACGAGAACGTAGGCTCCGGAACGGGTGGGACAGCGCGACGTCAGCCGCCATCTGAATTCCAACTCGTACGTTATTGGTTACATTGACAATGCTAGCGAGGTGGGAAATGGTATTGAGGTGGACTATGTCACCAGCTTGGCTCGGGAATGTCAACAAAGGCGCAGCCACCGATACGATCTTGGGAGCGAAACAGTCTTGGGAGAACGTCATATCATGAAAAGCCTTCGCACCTTCACATTGGCATGCGGCGTGGCCGTGGCAGCCATTGTTTCCGGTCCGGTTTTTTCGGCGCCGCTGCAAGTGGCCGTCGAGCAGTCGCCCTCCGGTCTCGATCCACACATTGTCACCGCGTTTTCCTCGTTCCAGATCATCGACGGCACCATCTATGAGGGGCTGACGGCGCTGGACAACGATCTGAACATCGTTTCCGGCCTGGCTTCGGACTGGCAGATTTCCGACGACAAGACGACCTACACCTTCTCCCTGCGCGAGGGGGTCACTTTCCACGGCGGCGATGCGATGACATCGGCGGATGTGGCCTCCAGCCTCAACCGCGTTCTTGCGGAGAACACCGGCTCGCCGCTTGCCAGCCGGCTTGCCGCGGTCGACAGCATCGAAACACCCGATGACGGCACGGTGGTTCTCAACCTGTCGGCCCCTTCGGCTCCGCTTCTGTCCTCGCTGACCTCGATTGCCATCGTGCCGGCCAAATATGAAGGCGACACGGACACGCTGCAAAGGGCGCCCGACGGCACCGGCCCGTTCAAGTTCGTCTCCTGGCAGCCCGATGTTGCCATCACGCTGGAGGCCAATGGCGACTATTGGGACGAGGGACGGCCGGCGCTTGAGGGCGTGGTCTTCAACATCGTGCCGGAGGCGGCAACGCGCCAGGTCGGCTTGAATTCGGGCCAGTACCAGATGCTTCCCAACATTGACGGCGTGATGGCGCAGCAGTTCCAGGGCGCCGGCGGCGTCGAGCTGGAGGAGACGCTCGAACTGGCCTATTCGCTGATCGGCATCAACGTTTCGCGCCCGCCCTTCGACAATGCCAAGGTGCGCGAAGCCATCAACTACGCGATCAACCGCGATGACATCGTTGCCGCCGCCCTGTTCGGGGCCGGTGTGCCGGGCGGCCCGCTGTCGCCGGCGCTGACCAACTACGCGCTTCCGCTCGACGAGTTCGGCTGCTTCACGCCGTCTGCCGAAAAGGGCCAGCAACTGCTCGCTGAAGCCGGCATCGAAACGCCGATCGAGGCGACGCTGCTGGTTCTGCCGCGCGACAGCACCAAAGGCATCGCCCAGGTCGTCCAGCAGCAATTGGCGGCGATCGGCATCAATCTGGAACTCGACATTCCCGAGATCGGCCAGTTCGTGCAGAACTGGCGCAATTCGGACTTCGATATGTTCGTTTCCCTCAACTCGGGAACGATCGAGCCCGACGACTATTTCTACCGGACCTTCCGCACGGGCGGATCGACCAATGTGTTCAAGTATTCGAACGAGACGCTCGACGCCCTGCTCGATGCCGGACGCGAGGAGACCGATACGGCCAAGCGCCAGGAAATCTACGCGGATGCGCAGCGGGAACTGGCCTGCCAGGGTCCGGCCGCGTTCCTGACCTATGGCCAGCTCTACACGGCGATGCGCGACAATGTGGACGGCTACTCCATCAGCCCGACCCGCTCGATGCGGTCGCTGGGCGGCACGTCGGTCGCCGAGTAACAAGTACGGACAAGTTGGCGGAACGGTGCATGCGTTCCGCCAATGCCGCATATGCGGCCTTTGCGGTAAGATGACAGCCCATGGTGTTGCTGAAACGACTTCGTGACCGGCTGATCGATCTGGCGATTGCCATTTTCGGCGTCTCCATCCTTGTCTTCGGCTTCATCCGCATGATCCCCGGCGATGCAGTTGCCATCATGCTCGGCGCCAATGCCGAGGTAACGCCGGAACGGATCGCCGCCATCCGCACACGACTGGGCCTCGACCTGCCGATTCACGAGCAATACTTCGTCTGGCTGTCGAACGTGCTGCGCGGCGATTTCGGCGTGTCGATCTGGACCGGCCGGCCGGTGATCGAGGAGATCGGCCACCATGTATGGCCGACCTTGCAGCTCACTTTGCTGGCGCTTTTGACGGCGATCATTCTCGCCATTCCCCTTGGCATCCTGATGGCTAACATCAGGGGCCGCCGCGGGGAAGCTTTCGTTCAGGCGGGCTCTGTCATCGGGCTGACGGTGCCGCCCTTCTGGCTGGGGATCATCATGATCCTTGTCTTGTCGACGGTGGCGCCGAGCCTGCAGATGTTGGGCTATGTGCCGTTCACGACCGATCCGATCGGCAACATCCAACGGCTGATATTGCCAGCCTTTGCGCTCAGCCTGCCGATCATGGCGAACCTGGCCCGCCTGCTGCGATCGACGCTGCTCGAGGCAATGCAGCAGGACTACATCCGCACCGCGCGCGCCAAGGGCGTGCCCGCGCGGCGGATCCTTTACCGTCACGCGCTGCGCAACGCGATCATCCCGTTCGTGACCAGCGTCGGCATCATGGCCGGCTATCTGTTGAGCGGCGCGATCGTCATCGAACAGGTGTTCGCCATTCCCGGCCTCGGCCGCCTCATCCTCGGTGCCATCGCCGAACGCAACTATCCGCTGTTGCAGGCGGCCATCTTGCTGGTGACGTGCAGCTTCGTGCTGATCAACTTCTTGGTCGACGTCGTCTACACCCTCATTGATCCGAGGATCACCGAATGAGCGGCGATGCCATCGAACAACCGGTCGAACCCCAACTGGAGGCCCAGCCGGCGCGGCGCTTCAGTCTGCCCGAGCCGAGCCTCTACAATCTGTCGCTCGGCATGATCGTCATCATCACGATCGTGGCGGTGGCGGCGCCGTGGATCGCGCCTTACGATCCGCTCGAACAGGACATCATCCAGCGCCTGAAGGGTCCTTCGGCGGCGCACTGGCTGGGCACGGACCAGCTCGGCCGCGATCTTCTCTCACGCATCATGCATGGCCTGCGCGCATCCTTGGCCATCTCGGCGGGCGCGGTCGGCGTGGCCTTGTTCTTCGGCAGCATTCTGGGGCTACTGGCCGCCTATTATCGTGGCTGGACGGAGCGCGTCATCATGCGGCTGATGGACGTGCTGTTCGCGTTTCCAGTCATGCTGTTGGCGATCGGCGTTATCGCGTTGCTCGGACCGGGCAGCTTTCCGACGGCGGCGGCGATCGCGATTGTCTACACGCCGATCTTCGCGCGCCTGCTGCGGGCGCCGGCTCTCGTCATCGCATCCAGCGACTATGTGCTCAGCGCACGCTCGATCGGCGCATCGGACATGCGCATCATCGTCTTCCATATCCTCCCCAATCTCGCGAGCGTGATCCTCGTTCAGGTCAGCCTGCTCTTGTCCTCGGCGATCCTGGTCGAGGCGTCCCTGTCGTTTCTGGGGCTGGGGACGCAACCGCCGGTGCCATCGCTCGGCATGATGCTGTCGGAGGGCCGCAACTTCCTGTTTTTGGCACCCTGGGCGGCGATTTTTTCCGGTCTTGCCATTCTTGTGGTCGCTTTCGCACTTAACCTGTTCGGCGACGCGCTGCGCGACAATCTCGATCCGCGGCTGCGCCAAAGCTGACGACCGGATGAGACCGAAGCGCGATGAATGAAACGATGGAAATCACGATCAATCGCCGCCGTTTCAGCGAAGTAGACGGTGTCCGAAAAACCATGACGCCCGAGGACCTGTCGGCGCTCGCCGGAATTCCGCCGGAGAACGCCATTGTCGAGCGCGAAGTCGGGCGCGACGACTATGAACACCTGCCCTGTGGAACAGAGATCGCCATCGGTCCGGACATGCATTTTCTGATCACCCGCCATTTCGTCATGGGGGGCTGACCCTTGGCCAACGCCGCCTCACCGATCGGTGTGCGGCTGGGGCGTCCGGTCGCCATCGCCATCCGGTCGGCGCTGGAAACGGGCAAACGTGGTGGTGTCGGCAGTTACCGGTTCTTCCCGGCCGCATCTGGTTCCGGCCCGGTTTGGATCGAAGCCGGCCAACGCGCCAAAGGCGACGATGAGCCCCGCTCGTTGTTCGGCGAGATAGAGGTCACGCCGGCGAGCGCCACCGACTTCGGTGAGGCGGTCGCCGAATGGCGCGGCGGGGTTATCAGGACAACGGGCGGTGATGAAGCCGGACGGCTAAGGCTGCTGGCCGGCGCCAGCCATGAAGGCGAACTCGGCGTCAGCGTGTTGTTGAATCCAGGCGGCGGCGAAGCATGGCGCGACGTCGAGCACATCTTTCTGGAAGGCGAGCCTGGCGCTCAGGTCTGGGTCGCGGGCGAACGGCCGGCCGCGCCGGACGTTCCGCCCGAGCGTGTCGCGCGCTTCACCAGTTCGTTCGGCGAGCAGGCGTGGCAGCGGCTCCAGAAATCCACCGCCGTCGTGATCGGCGCCGGCGGAACCGGATCAATTACCATCCCGATGCTGGCGCGCGCCGGCGTCGGGCGTATCGTCATCGTCGATTCCGACCACATCACCCCGTCCAATCTCGAGCGCACCCATGGCGCGTTCCCTGAACACGTCACCACAAAAACGCTCAAGGCGGAGCTAGCGCGCGACCATGTGCGCGCCATCGATCCGGACATCGAGGTCATCGCGTTCGAAGGCCGCCTGCCCCAGCCCGAAATCGTCGCCGAGATTGCCCGGGCAGACGTCATTGTCGGTTGCACCGACCAGCATACAAGCCGTCTGGCCGTTTCCGACATGGCCCGCCGTTATCTCGTGCCGGCGATCGACTGCGGCGGGCTGATCGAAGGCGCCAACGGACGCGTCACCGGCCAGATCATCCAGCTCGTGGCGTTCCGTCCCGATGATCCGTGCCCGCTGTGCCGTGGCATGATCGATCCGGTTCGGGTTAAACAGGAACTGATGTCCCAGGCCGAACGCGAGCGGCTGCTGGCGCAAGCGCAGTCATCGGCGCCGCCGCCCGAAGCCAACGAAGTCCCGCAGATCGACACGGTCGGCTACATCACCACAGTCAGCGGAACGCTCGCCGCCGGCTATGCAATCGGCTGGCTGACTGGACGGTTCGACCCACCGTTCGAGCGTCTGCAAATGAACCTGATCGCCGACTGTCTCGATGTCACGAACCGGCCGCAGCGCCATCTGCCGTCCTGTTCGTGCCGAGACTCGCGCGGCCGTGGCGACCTTGGCGTTCACATGGCACCGTTTGCCGTACCCGATCACTGGAAACCGGCACGGCGTATTGGATGACAGCACTCAAGTGCCGTTGAAGATGGATCGCATCTGGTCGAGTGAGCGGTATTGCGCGCCATTTTCGACATAGGATTCGCCCGGCCCTGGCTCGACCTCGAGCAACAGCACGGTGTCCGCGCGCGCGCTATCGAGATGTTCCGGTAGTCGCGCGAACGGAAGGTTCCCCTTGCCGATCTCCAACCCTTCCGACGTCAGATGCGCCAGCCCAAGCTCGGGATCGCCCTCGTCGGCAAGCAGGCTGTCGCTGACATGAAGCCAGGGCATCAGCCCGTCGACGAAGTCGAACGGCGCCAGGCGGTCGCTCTCGTCGAGGTCCGATGGTTCAATCCCCTGAAAGCGTGGATCGCCGCAGGTCTTGTCCCAATGGTTTCTGCAATGGTTGAACAGGTTGGACGTCAGGGTCGCATGGGCGACGTCGATGAAGGGATGAACATTTGTTGCGCCTTCATCAGCCATTGCCCGCCGGAATGCGGCGATGTCCCAGGGAAAGAAATGGTCGAGCGGGCCGGCCAGGTAATCGCTAGCCTTCTTCGAGGCCAGGAAATAGTGCCCCATGTTCTCGACCAGAAGGGCGACGTCGGGGTGTTCACGCGCCAGCGCAATCACCGTCTCGTTGAACGATGCCGTCGCAGTCGCCCGATCGCAGCGCGGCGGCTTGTCACCATGGACCATGCCCCAGTAGCGGTGCATGACGACCTGTCCGGCGCCGGCCTCCGTCGCGAAAGCGAGCGTGCCCCGCACCTGTTCGGCGTCGAAGTCGGCCTCGGTCACCAGGTTCACATCCTGAAACGGGATGTGCACGGTGAGTTCCGCAGGGCCGAATGTGTCTTGCAGCCTGTCGAGATTGGCAAGGCACCACCGCCGGCCTTCGGGCGCATAGAGATCGCGCGGACCGAACGTGTGCAACTCGATCCTGAGGGGAAGACCAGCGGCCTGAAGATGCGCCGCGCGCGCCGCCAGCTGCGCATAGTCGATCAGCGAACCCTTCAGCGCAAACCCGACCATGGGTGCTCTCCATTGCCATTCATCGCCTAAACGTAGCCCGCCGACCGGGCGGCGTCGATTTCCCCGTCCGCCATGTCCAGCCATTCGCGCAGGATTTCGGCGGTATGCGCACCAAGCGAGGGCGGACCGCGATGTACCGCCGGTGGCGTCGCCGACATCTTTATGGCCGGCGCCGGAACCGGAACCCTGCCGTCTCGCGGATGCGGTATGTCGACAATCTGGTTGCGGTGCCGCACCTGCGGGTTGGCGATAACCTCGGAGATGGTGGCCACCGGCTCGCACGGGACCGCCGCTTCATGCAGCAGATGCAGGATCTCGTCGCCATCCCTGGACGAACCCCAAGCGTCGATGATCTCCTCTAGGTCCGCCACATTGCGATTGCGGACGATCGGGTTGGAGAAGCGGGCGTCGCGCACAAGATCCGGCATGCCCATCACTTCGCAGAAGCGGTCGAAATGCTGGTCGTTACCCGCTACCACGTAAATCCAACGGTCGTCGCGGCTCTTGAAACAGTGCGATGGCGCCAGATAGCGGTCCCGATTGCCGAGCCGCGTCTGGTCGATCCCGAGAATTGACGCTTCGCCGACGGCGGTGGTCAGCATCGACATGGCGCTGTCCATGAGCGTGGCTTCGACGACCTGCCCCTTGCCCGTGCGGCGGCGCGTTTCAAGCGCCGCGAGCGCTGCGATCGAAGCATAAAGCGCCGTCGCGTAATCGGCGACGAAGACACCCGCCATGGTCGGCGCGCCGTCAGGGGGACCGGTGAGGGTCATCAGCCCGCTATGGGCCTGCGCGGCGCCATCGAAACAGGGATGGGATGCCATCGGCCCTTCCTGGCCGAAGCCGGTGATCCGGACGACGATCAGGCCCGGATTGCTCTCGCGCAGCACATCGTAAGCAAGGCCCATCTTCTCCAACGTTCCCGGCCGGAAATTCTCGATCAGTATGTCCGCCTTGTCGGCCAGCTTCCGCAGCAGGACCTGTCCGTCGGGATCGCGAAAGTCGACCGTCAGGCTGCGCTTGTTGCGGTTGGCGCCCAGGAAGAACAGGGTCTCGCCATCGACCATCTCGCCGACGCGCCGCCCCTCTTCGCCGCCGTCCACCCGTTCCACCTTGACCACGTCAGCGCCCAGATCTCCGAGTATCTGTCCGCAGAAGGGCCCTGAAATGTACCGGGAAAGGTCCAGAACGCGAAGCCCGTCCAACGCCGCGCCGGAAGTGGTATCATTGATTTTCTGGTTCATTTCCCTAACATCTCCCGAATGAGAAAAGAGGAAGCCATGAAGCTGAATTTCCATTCCTGGTTGAAATCAACTATTGGCCATGATTCAGAGGAATTAAATCTTCCAAATGAAGTAAAAACTGTCGGCGATCTCGCAACCCATCTTGCTGCAAGGCACGAAAGCGCAGCGTCCATCTTCGAAATTCCCGAAGCGCTGCGCTATGTCATCGACAGGCGTTACGTCACACCGGATCATGAATTGGGCGATGCCGTGTCGGTCGACATCTACCCACCGGTCACCGGCGGCTGATCGGCCCGAACTGGCGACGCGCGCCTTGTGCCGGCCGCGCAGCCGCAGTCGCTCCTTTTTGCCAGTTCAACCTCGGTCACCGAGCCATTCAGCCCGTCATAAATCAGCATCCGGCCGCTCAAGCCGGATCCGAAGCCGGCGATCTCCTTGACGATCTCCATCGCCTGGATACCGCCGATCACCGCAAGCACCGGTCCCGCCACACCGATCTGCGCGCATGACGGTGTCAGTTCCGGCCCCAACTGCTTCGGATAAAGGCAGCGGAAACAGGGATGACCTGCGCCAAGATAGGGCTTGTGCGTGGTCACGGTGCCATCGGTGATCTGCGCCGCACCGCTGACGAGCGGGATGCCAGCCGCGGCACAGGCGCTCGCGACGACCAGCCGCGTGGTGAAATTGTCCGTGCAGTCGGCGACGAGGTCGTAACGCGCGACGATCTCGTCGGCATTGGCGCTGGTGATCGACAGCAAATGCTCGGTCACTTCGACATGCGGATTGGACATGCGCATCGAGGCGGCGGCACTCGTCACTTTCGGCGTGTCGATGTCCAGCGTTGCGTGAATGACCTGCCGGTGCAGATTGGACTTTTCGACGAAGTCGCCGTCGGCGATGCCGATATGGCCGACCCCGGCGCCGGCGAGATACATCAGAACCGGCGCGCCCAAGCCTCCGGCGCCGACCACAAGCACACGCGATGCCTTGAGCCTGCGCTGGCCATCTTCGCCCCATTCGGGAACGATCATCTGGCGGCCATAATGCACCCTTTCTTCGTCGTTCAGATGGACATTCATGCGACGCGCCCCCGCCCAGCGGCGTCCGACCGTCCACCTTCGCGATGGATGTGCTGCAAGAGGCGATAAAACCCGTTCGCACGGCTGGGCGCCAGCGCATCGATCAGGCCGGCCTCGCGCAACATCAGTGGAGGGTGCGCGGCGATTTCCTCAGGCTGCCGGCCCGAATACATGCCGATGGCGATCGCCAGCAGTCCGCGCACGATGCGCGCGTCGGAATCGGCGGCGATCAGTACGGCACCGTCATCGTGCCGGCGGCTTATCTTCAGCCAGATCTGCGACTGGCAGCCGTGGAACCTGTTGTCATCACTCTTGTCTGCATCGCTCATCGCCGGCAGTTCGGCTTCCATGGCGAGGATCGCGGCCAGACTGGCTGACCCGGCGCCCGACGCAACGCCGACCCGAGAGGAGATGTCCGCCATGAACTCCGTGATCGACGACATGAGCCTCCCAATCTTCGTGTCAGCGCGCCGTATCGCGCTCAGCCTGCCGCCACATGGCTCGCCAGTTTTCCGCCTGTCTGCGGCGCCTTGACGCCCGTGGTCAGCGGATAGCTGTAGGGCATCTGGCGCATGGAGCGGATCGCCAGAAACGCAAAGCACTCCGCCTCAACCGCATCGCCACGCAGCCCGACATCTTCCGCCAGCAGGATCTCGCATCCGGTGCGCTGGCCCATCTCACGCATCATGGTCGGGTTCTTGCGCCCACCGCCGCAAACGATGATCCGCTTGGGGCGTTTGGGCAGCAGGTCCAGTGCCTTGCCGACCGAACCGGCGGTAAAGGCGGTCAGCGTCGCCGCGCCGTCCTCAAGGCCAAGTCCTTCGGCCATCGACGCTAGGAAATCGAACCGGTCCAACGACTTCGGAAACGCCGCCGACAGGAAGGGATGCTCCAGCAGCCTCTTCAGCCGGTCTTCATCGACCTTACCGCTGGCGGCGATCTTGCCATCGACATCCATGTCGGCGCCCGAATGGGCCGAAACCCAGTCGTTGACCGGTGCATTGGCCGGCCCTGTGTCGAACGCCATCATCTCGTCGCCGTCGCACCAGGTGATGTTGGCGACCCCGCCCAGATTGAGGATCGCCGTATCGTTGCCGGCATGGATCTTGCGCAGCATGGCCTTGTGATAGATGGCCGAGAGCGGCGCGCCGTGGCCGCCGGCATCCATGTCGGCAGAGCGGAAGTCATAGACGACATCCGTTCCGATGATGTCGGCCATCATCGCGCCGTCGCCAAGCTGCCGCGTATGGCCGCGATGGCCGTTTTCGGGCGCCGCATGCAGAACGGTCTGACCGTGAAAGCCGACCGCCGCAATGTCGGACGCATCATATCCATGCTTGGCCAGAAACCGGTTCACCGCCTCTGACTGCGCCGTGGTCAGGGCAATCTCCGCCTCTCGGAAGATCTCGGGTTCCGGGCCGGAGAAACGCCATTGCAGCGCCGCCTCGAAGGTCTTTTGCAGCAATGATCGTATGTCCGTCGGATAAGGTGCCAGTTCCCAAGGGCCGAACGCGTCGATCCTCTCGCCGTCGGTCTTGATCATCGCGATATCGATGAACCCATCGAGAACGGTGCCGGTCATCAAGCCAATTGCCCAGGCAGGCTGCATATGGGTTGTCTCCTTGGTCAGGCGGCCGCGGTTTCGATCGGTGGCGCCAGATGTTGCGGGAAAATGCGGCCGGCCGGCTTGCGACAGGAACTGCAATGGCCAACTGCCGAGCGGCCATGGTCGGACAGGCGGCACCGGAAGGCAAGTGCGCCCGCCAGCACGCGGTCCACGCCATCGGTCAGCAGATTGCCGACAATGCCGGCGGCGCCGTGGCTGATCACGCAGATCGACACATCGCCGGTCGGCGCGACGCAAAAGACGTGGCCCGCCCAGAAGCAGGGCAGCTGCGGCACCGGAAGGTGCGGCAACACCTCCTCGGACAACATCCGGTCGAGCGTCCCGTCGCTTCGCAGATCGGAAACATCCCCGACCGCCTGCTCGGCGCCGCCGGGAAGCAGCGGTTTGACCTTCTCATACTGGTCGACGCGCTTGAGCAGCCGCAAGAAGCGCGGATCATACTCCGAAAGCGGTTCGCCCAGATCGATCTGATAGACGCCGATTTCCAGATCCGGGCGAGCCCTGGCACCGTCCAAAAGCCGTTCAAGGCCGAGCATTGACTTGTCGAAATTGCCCTCACCGCGATTGAGGTCGTGCGAGTAGCGATTGCCGCCATCGAGCGACACGAAAATCTTGTGCGCGAAGCGGACATCCATCAGTTGCGCGACGCGCTTGTCGGTCAGCATGGTGCCGTTGGTGTGCCATTGCAGCTTCACATCGGGCATCACATCGGAAACCACCTGCAACAGCTCGTGAAACCGCGGATTCATCAGCGGTTCGCCGCGCCAATTCAGATGGATGGTCTGAACCTCGACCGCCTCCGACCCATCGAGGTCCTCAAGCATGGTGCGCAGATTGTCCGGCGTCATGTCGTCCGTGCCGTGGCTGAGCTTGGTGTAGCAGAGGCGGCAAGCGAGATTGCAGCGGGTCGTCGGGTCCAACCAGAGCCAAATGGGCGACTTGCGCACCGACGCATCGGATTGACGGTGGATCGTGGTGGCCATGTTGCGTCTCCCGTTTTGCCACGCCCCCCTGCTGTCGATTGTTCTTGTTGGGGCAAGCTCACCACAGATCAGCAATCATCGCAATACCTTTATAATACCAAAATGTTACCTATTGTTTCCATCTTTGTTTGAAGGGTAGTATATCGGCACGCACCAGTGATTTTTCGCAATCCAATCAGTGTTGGGTAGATCACAACCGCTCTTCATCAGCTGATGGCAGGGCAATTCGTAGACTTTTCCCGTCGAAAACTCGATTGGCGAGAATATGATGTATTTGTAATAGCCGCTCACCATCCCATCCGGCAGACGGACGCGGTCGGTATAGGCGGGATCGAGCCGTTCGCGGGCATAGTCGTTCTTCCAGGCGACGATCTCGTGCAGCCGTTGTGTCTGGACGACACCGAGCGCGGCGGTGAACTCATGCATCCGGTGATTCATACCCTCGATGCGGTAACCCGATCCGCGCCCATAATCCCGAAACGAGCGTACATGCCCGATCAGATCGGGATGTCGGCTGACCACCATGCCGCCCTCGCCCGTCGACAGTGTCTTGGTCGGGTAGAATGAATATATGCCCGCATCGCCAAAGCTGCCCGCGCGCCGGCCTTTCCAATGGGCGCCGTGTGCGTGGGCGCAGTCCTCGATCAGCCAGATGCCCTTGTCGCGGCAATAACCGGCAATCACGTCGATATCGAATGCGATATGACCGCCTACATGAACGATGAACGCCGCCTTCGGCCGGTGCATCTCGGCCTTGGCGATGAAATCCTCGGCAGAACCGCACAGATCGTGTCGGTTGCAGTCATAGAAGACGACGCTTGCGCCGGACTTTTGCGCGCTGCGCGGTGTCGCCAGAAACGTGTTGGACGGACAAAGCACGGTGTCGTCGGCAACATCGATGAAGTCGAGGGCGGCCAGCGCGCCGCCGCCCCAGTTATCGAGCGCCACCGCTTCGACGCCGCATTCGGCGGACCAGAGCGCCTCGAACTGCCGCGTCTGCTCGCCGTCCGACCAGCGGTTCGAGCGCAGCACCTGACGCCAACGTGCCAAAAGCGCCTCCTCGTCGCGCGGGTCGAAGGCGACCGAGAATGGCGGCGGCGGTGCCGGCGATTGGTCTACGTCGCGCGCAAGCGGATCGCTCACAGCAGGATGTCCTCCTTTTCATCGCCGAAAAGGCTTGCGCCGCTGGTGCGCGCATGCAGTTCAAACTGGTTGGCCGCGTGCTGGCGTGCCGCGACCATGTCATTGAAATAGCGCAGCATTCGACTGTCGCGATACAAAGCCGACGCGCCTGCCGCCCGCAGCAGATCGGCCGCGTGGCGAAAGCACAGATCGGGTATGCGCGTGACATTGAGACGCATGGCGCGGCGCATTGCGAGATCGTCTGCCGAATTCTGCCGTCGGTCTTCGTCGAAATTGCGGAAGTCCTCGGCAAGGCCGTTTTCAAGAGCCGCGATGTCAGCCGAAATCCGGCCGCACAGATCCAGCACATGTGGGTCCAGCGCGATCCTTTGGCCCATCATGGAGCTGCGGCTCCGGTTTGCCTCGATGAAATGGTCCAGCATGCCGGCAAGCCCGCCGATCGATGCGGAGGAGATCGATCGGAAGAGCAATTGCGGCAATGGCAGGGCATACAATGCACTGCCGGCGTGAAAACCGCGCCCGGGGGATGTACCGTCAAAGCGCTGCATATGCGGTAGGAAACGGTGCGCCGGCACACACGCTCCGGCGACTTCGACCGCGTGGCTGCCGGTGCCCCGCAGCCCGACAACATCCCAGTCCTCGACGATCGTGATGTCCTCGACCGGCACCAGAACGGCGCCCGCGACCGGCTCATCGTCCGTCTCCAGGATCGCGCCCAAAATCACCCAATGGGCGTGGCGGACGCCGCTGGAGAAGCGCCAGCGTCCCTCGATATGGAACATGTCGCCGGCCTGCGGCTTCAGCCGCCCGCCCGGCATGTTGGAGGTGGCGATCCTTGCATCCGGATTGCCGCTCCAAAGATCGGTTTGCGCCTGGCGCGCAAACAGCGCGGCGTGGAAGGCGGCCACGCCCATGTTTCCGACCACCCAAGCCGCCGACATGTCGGACTTTGCCAGTTCGATCTCAAGCCGGAAGAGAGTCTGCGCCGGCATTTCATAACCGCCAAAGCAAGCGGGCTGCAGGATACGGAAGTAGCCGGCACCGGCGAACTCATTGACCGTCGCCTGCGGGAGACGACAGTTCAGGTCGCCGTCCGCCTGGCGGGCGATCAGCCGTTCCGAAGCATCCGAAGCGCTCGCGATCATCCATGCGCCGGCGTTATGCTGACGATAATCTGTGCCTATTACTTCGTCCCGGATCGCGGCTTGAGGCATGATGCGGCCAATCGGCGGTCACTGGTATCTGAAAGGTATGATAAATTGCCGGTCTACATCTGGCAAACGGTTTGACCACACGAATATCGTCACCGTGCAACACAAGCGGCACGGCTCCCCCGAACCGGGCCGCATGGCACGATCAGCTTGCTAGTCTTGCCTGTCGTCGGGATCTGTCGTGGATGCCAGGCGATTGCGGCGCAGGAGGTCCGTCACCACCCTGTCGTCGACCTGGCCGAAGTGGCGATAATGGCTGCCCACGGACAAGAAGGGCTCGGGCTGGTGAAGGCAGATAACGGCGTCGGCCTCCGTGCCCAGCGCTGCGAGGCTTGATGCGGGGGCGACCGGCAATGCGAGGATAGTCTGCTCGGGCCGGCGCTGCCGGACAAGGCGCAGCGCCGCGCGGGCCGTTGCGCCGGTTGCCACTCCGTCATCGACGACGATGGCTGGCCGGCCGGCAAGCGGTTCGGGCGCGAGGTCACCAAAATAGAGCTTCCGGCGGCGCTCGAGTTCCGGCAACTCGCGTTTGGCCAGGGCAACGATATCCTCGTGTGACAGGTCAAGGCTGCCGGCAATGTCCTGGTTGACGGTCACATGCATGTCTTGACCGTCCGAGACAGCGCCCACGGCCAGTTCGCGGTGACCCGGAACGCCGATCTTGCGGATCAGCAGCACGTCGATCGGAAGGCTGAAACGCGCGGCAATCGGAGCGGCGACGGGTAAGCCGCCGCGTGGCAGGGCCACGACCACCCCATCGCCGAGGTCGAACGCCGTCAGGCGCTGCGCCAACTGCCGACCCGCATCCTGCCGATCTTCGAACAACCACATGGCGCGTCGATGCCGGGACGGCGGCATCGGCGCCTTAACTTCGGTCAACGTCACCGCATGTGGCACTCGCTAGGCTTGGATCAGTCAATGGATGGCATCGGGAGGAGAGGCCAATGGAGACGATCATCCGCAAGGATGATGCCGACCGAGCGGCTGCCGCGCTGGCGGACCCTGACGCGGCCCGCGCGAGCTTCGACTGGCAGGACGCGCGCGCGCTGCTGACCGGGTTGCCCGGCGGCGCATTGAACATCGGCTATGAGGCGGTCGACCGCCATGTCGCGCAAGGCCATGGCAGCGACGTCGCCATACGCTGGATCGGCAAGGACGACAACCGCCGCGAACTCACCTACGCGGACATGGCAGACTTGTCATCGCGCTTCGCCAATGTGCTGGCGGCCCATGGCCTCGCGCAGGGCGACAGGCTGTTCGTTCTCATAGGCCGGGTACCGGAGCTCTATGCCGCTGCCATCGGCACGCTGAAGGCGGGGCTCGTCTTCACCCCGCTGTTCTCCGCGTTCGGCCCGGAGCCGATCCGGACCCGCATGGAGATCGGCGAGGCGAGCGTTCTTCTGACGACGGAGTCGATCTACCGGCGCAAGATCGCTGCCTGGCGCGACGAGATTCCCTCGCTGAAACTCGTCCTGATTGCCGGCGACGAGGCGCCGGAGGGATGCGTTGCGCTGGAGCCGGCACTGGCCGCCGCGTCCGGGGCGTTCGAGGTTGCTCAAACGAAGCCTGAAGACACGGCACTGATCCACTTCACCTCGGGCACCACGGGCAAGCCGAAAGGCGCCGTCCATGTGCACCAGGCGGTGCTCTATCACGCCTATTCGGGGCGCAACGCGCTCGAATTGACGCCGGGAACGACCTATTGGTGCACGGCCGATCCGGGCTGGGTGACGGGGACGTCCTACGGCATCATCGCGCCACTGGTGAATCGCGTCACGATGATCGTCGATGAGGCCGAGTTCGACGTCGAACGCTGGTATGGAATCATCGGGCGGGAGAAGGTCGAGGTCTGGTATTCGGCGCCAACCGCGATCCGCATGATGATGCGCGCAGGAGCCGAGGCCACAGAATCCCATGACTTCTCCTCACTGAAGTTCCTCGCCAGTGTCGGCGAGCCGCTCAATCCCGAAGCGGTCATCTGGAGCCATGAAGTGTTCGGCCGGCCGTTCCACGACAATTGGTGGCAGACCGAGACAGGCGGCATCATGATCGCCAACACGAGGGCGATGGATGTACATCCCGGCTCGATGGGCAAACCGCTGCCGGGGATCGAGGCGGGCATCGTCGAGCGCGAGGACGGCGCGCCGCGCCAATGCGCGCCCGGCGAGATCGGCGAACTGGCGCTCAGACCCGGCTGGCCGTCGATGATGCGCGCCTATCTCAATGAGCAGGCGCGTTACGACAAATGCTTCGTCGATGGCTGGTATCTGTCCGGCGACCTCGCTATGCAGGACGCCGATGGCCATTTCTGGTTCGTCGGACGTGCGGACGATCTGATCAAATCGTCCGGCCATCTGATCGGTCCGTTCGAGGTCGAAAGTGCCCTGATCGAACATGATGCGATCGCCGAAGCCGGCGTCATCGGCGTGCCGGACGATACGGCCGGCGAGATCGTCAAGGCGTATGTCACGCTCAATACGGGGTTCGCTGCGTCCGAAGACCTTGAACGCGATGTGCGCGGCCATGCCCGCAAAAAGCTCGGTCCCGCTGTGGCGCCGCGCGAGATCGTCTTCCGAAAAACGCTGCCCAAAACCCGTTCCGGCAAGATCATGCGCCGCCTGCTCAAGGCGCGCGAACTGGGTCTGCCCGAGGGCGACATCTCGACACTGGAGACCGACGAAACATGACGGTGATCGACAAACCGCGCCTTGACCATGCGCACATGGTGGAGCTTCTGCGGCACATGGTGCGCATCCGCCGCTTCGAGGACAAGTGCGCCGAACTCTACACCCAACAGAAGATCCGCGGCTTCCTGCATCTTTATGATGGCGAGGAGGCGATCGCGAGCGGCGTCATTCCGGTGCTCACGCCCGACGACAGGATCGTTGCGACCTATCGCGAGCATGGGCACGCCTTGGTGCGCAATGTGCCGATGGGTGCGGTCATGGCCGAGATGTACGGCAAGGCCGAGGGTTGCTCGGGGGGGCGCGGCGGCTCGATGCATCTGTTTGATGCGGCGACGAACTTCTATGGCGGCAACGCGATCGTCGGCGGTGGTTTGCCGCTCGCCGGCGGGTTGGCCATGGCCGACATGATGCAGAAGACGGGCTATGTCACCGCCTGCTTCTTCGGCGAAGGCGCGGTGGCCGAGGGCGAATTTCACGAAACGCTGAACCTGAGCCAACTCTGGCGACTTCCGGTCCTGTTCGTGTGCGAGAACAACGGTTACGCGATGGGCTCGGCGCTGGCGCGCACGGAGGCGGAGACCGACATCCACGCGAAGGCCGCCGTCTACGGCATGCATGCCGAAGTGGTTGACGGTATGGATGTCGTCGCCGTCGAGGCAGCGGCGCGGCGTGCTGTTCAGCGAATTCACGAGACGGGCGGGCCAGTCTTCCTCGAGTGCCGCACCTACCGTTTCCGCGCCCATTCCATGTTCGATGCCCAGCTCTATCGGGACAAGGACGAGGTGGAGCAATGGCGCGACAAAGGACCGATCGTCCGTTTCAAGGGCTGGCTCCTGGAGAACGGGCTTATCGATGACGATGATTTGGTCGCCATCGAGACACAGGTCGACGCAGAGATTGCCGAAGCGGTGGCCTTTGCGGAAGCCGGGACGTGGGAGCCTGTCGAGGACCTGGAAAAACATGTGCTCGGCGCGCAGCCGTCACCGCCCGTGCCGGCCAAGCCGTCAGGCGAGACGGAGGAAATCAGCTACAGGGAGGCGGTCAAACGGGCGATCCGAGAAGCGATCGGGCGCGATGATCGCGTGTTCCTGATGGGTGAGGATGTCGGTGCCTATGGCGGCTGCTACGCCGTGACCAAAGGGCTGATGGCGGAGTTGGGGGAGGATCGCATCCGCGACACACCGCTTTCGGAATCGGGTTTCACAGGCGCCGGCATTGGTGCAGCTGCGGCCGGCATGCGGCCGATCGTCGAGCTGATGACCGTCAATTTCAGCCTTTTGGCGCTCGACCAGATCCTCAATACCGCGGCAACCATGCGCCACATGTCGGGCAACGCGTTCGGCGTACCGTTGGTGATCCGCATGGCGACCGGTGCCGGCAAACAGCTTGCCGCACAGCACTCTCATTCGCTCGAGGGCTGGTATGCGCACATTCCCGGGCTCAAGGTGCTGGCGCCGGCAACCATCGAGGACGCGCGGGGCATGCTCTGGACGGCGCTCGAGGATCCCGACCCGGTGCTGATCTTCGAGAACGTGATGCTCTATAACCGCACCGGCACGATCGATACAAATGCCGGCGCGGTGCCGATCACCGGCGCGGCAATTCGGCGTCCCGGCACCGATATCTCGCTGATCACCTATGGCGGTTCGCTGCACAAGGTGATGGAAGCGGCCGAGCAGTTGGCGGGCGAGGGGATCGAGGCAGAGGTCATCGATCTGCGCGCATTGCGGCCGCTGGACGACGAGACCATCCTGGCATCCGTTGCGCGCACACGACGCGCATTGATCGTCGACGAGGGCTGGCGGACCGGGTCGCTGGCGGCCGAGGTGTCCGCGCGGATCATGGAACAGAGGTTCTGGAACCTCGACGCACCGGTCGGCCGCGTCTGCTCGGCCGAGGTGCCGATCCCCTATCCGAAGCATCTCGAGGATGCCGCGATCCCGCAGGCCGGCAGCATCGTCGCCGGCGCCAAGGCGGTCATGGGGCGCTGACATGGGCATTTTCTCTATGCCATCGCTCGGCGCCGACATGGAAGACGGCACCCTTGTCGAATGGATGATCAAGCCGGGCGACACGGTCAAACGCGGCGATGTGGCCGCAGTGGTCGAAACGCAAAAGGGCGCCATCGAAATCGAGGTCTTCGAGGAAGGCACGGTGCATCATCTGGAAGCCGAACTTGGCATGAAACTACCGGTCGGGGCGCCGCTGGCGCTGATCCTGGGCGCGGAAGAAGCCCCGCCGGACGAATCCCCGGCACCACCCGAGCCGGTGCCCGCCCCGCCATCGCCGGCACCAACGATCGAGCCCATGGTCGCCGAAGCCCCGCCGCGCCCTGTGGCGGCGCCGACGCCCGTCGCCCAACCGCCTCAAGGGCATGTAGCGTCTCCGGCGGCGCGGCGGCGTGCCGCCGAGCTGGGCGTCGACCTGGCAACCGTCACCGGCACCGGGCTGGGCGGGGCGATCCAAATGGCCGATGTTGAAGACGCGGCCGGCGCAGCACAGGCCAAGACCGATGCCGCCACCGTGTCGGCGGCGGAGGCCGTCAAGCCGTCGCCCATGGCTGAGATGCGCAAGGCGATCGCTGCGGCGATGAGCCGATCCAAGCGCGAAATCCCGCACTTTTATGTCGCCCAGACGATCGACCTGACGCCGGCCACACAATGGCTGGAATCGGCCAATGCGGATCGCGGTCCATCCGAACGGCTACTGATGGGCGCAGTGTTCGTACGCACCAGCGCGCTTGCCGCTGCCAAGGTACGGTCGGTCAACGGCCATTTCACTGACAAGGGCTACGAGCCTTCCGAGCCGGTCCATGCCGGAGTAGCGGTGGCGTTGCGTGGTGGCGGGCTCGTCGCGCCGGCCATATTCGACGCGCAGGACAAGGGTGTCGACGCGATCATGGCCGACATGCGCGATCTGGTTACGCGGGCGCGAGCGGGCCGACTGCGCGGTTCTGAGATGACCATGGGCACCGTCACGATCTCGGCGCTGGGCGATACCGGTGCCGAGGCGATGAGCGGCGTGATCTTCCCGCCGCAGGTGGCTTTGGTCGGGATCGGGGCGCCGCAAAAACGGCCCTGGGTGGTGGGCGGTCAGGTGGTGCCGCGTGAGACCGTGACCGTCACGCTGTCGGTGGACCATCGGGTATGCGACGGCCGGCAAGCCGCCAGGTTTCTCGCCGAGTTCGAACGTCTGATCAGCAATCCGGAGGCGCTATGACACCGCAGGAACTCAAGGCTGCATTCATCGAGGAACTGGTCAAGGTGGCGCCCGATATCGACGCCGACACGGTCGGCGGTGACGATCATATCCAGGACGATCTCGAACTGGATTCGATGGATGTGCTCAATCTGGTCACCGCGCTGCACGCACGCTTCGGCATAGACATCCCTGAGAGCGACTATCCGCAGATCGCAACGCCGGCGCTGGCCACCGCCTATCTGGGCAAGACCGGCTGAACCGGCCCCGCCCTGCACGGCGTAGCGCAGGCAGGCGGTCGTTTCTCACGCCGCGGCGCGTGTCGGTTTCTTCGGTCGGGCCGCAGCCGGAATGAGGAGCAGGAACTGGCCGAAGACGAGCGGCACAAGGCTCATCGCTGCCGACAATGCAAGCCCGTTCAGCCCAGGCCATGGCAGGCCCAGCAGGCCCGACAGCCAAGGCAGCCAAAGCGCTGCGCTGATCAGGCCGAGGCACAGCACCAGTGCGCCCCAGACATAGCCGTTGCCCGTCACATCGTTGACGAAGAAACCGCTGCCGCGGGTCCGCATGTTGAAGACGTTCCAGAGCTGGGCCAATGCAAGCGTCAGGAACGCGACGGTGACGGCCGGCCCCGGCTCGAGCCGCATCCAGAACAGGGCGAGCGCGAAGGACGCCAGCGTGGCACATGTGATCGCCCCGCCCAGCAGACCGATCAGAACCCAGCGCGACCGATCGACGATCGGTTCGTTGGGATCACGCGGCGGCTGGCGCATGATGTCCTCGTCGCCGCGGCCAAACCCGAGGGCAAAGGCCGGAAAGACGTCGGTGATGAGGTTGAGGAACAGGATCTGAAGCGGCAAGAGCGGAACCGGCAAGCCGGCGCCGACGGCAAGACCGACAACCAGCACTTCGCTGACGTTGCAGCTCAGCAGATAAACGACGAACTTGCGAATGTTGTCGAAGATCACCCTGCCCTGGTGCATTGCCGCGATGATCGTTTCAAACGCATCGTCCTTCAGGACCATGTCCGAGGCTTCGCGAGCGACGTCAGTTCCTCTTCGGCCCATCGCGATGCCGATGTCGGCCTTCTTCAATGCCGGCGCGTCATTGACGCCGTCGCCTGTCATCGCGACCACGTGACCCGCATCCTGATAGAGCGCCGCCAGCTTCAACTTCGCCTCCGGCGAAACGCGCGCGAACACGTCGCCGGCGAGCAGCCTTTCCTTTTCCTGCGATGACGCCGTTTCTGGGTCGAACAGATCCAGTTCCCGACCCGCTATAACGGTCATGCCCTCGTCCGCAATGTGCGAATCAAGAGCGATCTTGCTGGCGGTTCCCGCATGATCGCCAGTCAGCATCACCACGCGCACGCCGGCCGCCAGACTGTTTTCAATCGCGCTCGGGACATCAGCACGCAGCGGATCGATGAAACAAACCAGGCCGACAAGCATCAGGTCGCCGAACGAATCGCCAAACGGCGTATCGCTGTGCCGCATGGCGAGTGCGAGAAGGCGAAGACCGTCGGCCGCGGCCGCCGAATTGCGATCGGTCCATACGCGCCGGCCCTCATCGTCGAGCACCTGCGGCCCCTCGGCCGTCAGGACCGTGTTGCAGGAGGCAATCACCGCTTCCGGGGCCCCCTTGACCGCAAACAGATAGCCGGTGCCGTCACGGTGGACTGTTGTCATCGACTTGCGATGGGAGTCGAAGGGATGCTGATCGACGCGCTCATAGCGGTCGAGCAGGTTTGTCCGGTCGCCGGTTGCCTCGGCGACGGCCAGGAGTGCCGCTTCCATCGGATCGCCCGAGACGCTGTCGTCCGAACCGTCGCCGAGTTCGGCATTGTTGCAAAGCGCGCCGATGGTGACCGCCCAGGACAGGGCGCTCTCTTCGCCAGGATCGAGCTCATTGCGATCGGACAGGAACGATGTCTGATCGCCTTGCCGTTCGACCGCAATGTCGCCTTCGGCGAGCAGATACCGGACTGCGGTCATGCGGTTTTCGGTCAAGGTTCCGGTCTTGTCGGTCAGAACGATGGTTGTCGCGCCGAGCGTCTCGACCGAAGAAAGCTGCGTGATCAGAGCGTTGCGCGCCGCCATGCGCCACATGCCGCGGGCAAGGCAGAGCGTTGCGACAACCGGCAGACCCTCGGGCACGGCGGCAACCGCCAGCGCGACTCCGGTCTGGATCATCTCGGTCAGGGCATGACCCCTGAGCACGCCGGCGCCAATCGTCAGTGCTGCCAACAAGAGCGCCAGCCAGACCATCCGCTGACCCAGCCGGTTGAGGCGACGTTCGAGCGGCGAGGCTTCGCCTTCCGCCATTTGCGCCATCTCGCTGATCAGCCCGATCTCGGTGTGCATGCCGGTGGCAACGACGATTCCCTCGCCGGCACCGCTGGTGATAGCGGTACCCTTGAACGCCATGTTCGTCCGGTCACCGACCGGTACGCGCTGGCCTCCCAGCGCGTCGGTCTGTTTGGCGACGGGGACGGATTCGCCGGTCAGGACCGACTCGTCGCTTTGCAGGTTGAACGCCTTGGACAAGCGGAGATCGGCGGTGACAACATCACCGGCTTCCAGCACAACGATATCACCCGGGACCAAATCAAATGCATCGACCGGACGCACGATGCCTGCGCGCCGCACCCGCGTGCGCACATCGGCGATGCGCAACAGCGCTTCCATGGATCGCGCGGCACGCAGTTCGGTAAAGAAGCCGATCGCCCCGTTGATGATGAGCACGGCGATGATTGCGGCACCCTCGGCGACGTCGCCAATTACGATCGAGAAGGCGGCAGCCGCTCCCAGGAGCCATACGATGATCGACCGAAACTGGCCCAACAGGATGGAAAATGCGCTTCGCGTCTCCTGGCGGCGCAGCCGATTGGGTCCGTGGAGTTGCAGTCGCCGCGCGGCTTCCGCGCTGTCCAGCCCGCGATCAGAGTTGGTCTTCAAATCCTCTGCGACCGCGTTTGCCGATCGTGCAAAGGGCGTTTGGGTCCCTTGCTCGGTCATGGGCGTCCCTTCTTTCGCGCCTTGCTCACCCGTTTGGATTGCAGACGCGAGGAGATCGCGGTCCGGTCAAACATGCTCGAACGCCTTGGCATGTGTTCGAATGCCACCGCCTTAACGCCCGTCAATTCTCGCTCCAAGCCCGCCGCGGACACAGGCCGGTGGCGTTCGGCTTCGGCCTTTCTGGCGGATGCGGCACGAATGGAGCCGGATGGTGCAGACGGGTCATGTCAGGCGGCTCCGATATCCCTTTCGACTCCGACTTTTCTTGACCGATGTTAATGCGGCGCGCGCGTGCATTCGGCAACCCGATAACGAAACCGAACTTCGCTTTGATTGCTCCACAGTCAAGAGGAGAGCCGATGCGCGACAAAAGCGAAACTGGCCCTGCCAAGAGCAGCTGCCACGAAGGCCATCCTGCTGCCGAACGTTCAATTGCACCGATTTGGAACCCGCGGGACGAGATCGATGAACTGTTCGAGGGCTTTTTTGACGGTGGCGGCTTTGCTCCGTTTCGTCGCCGGCACCTTGGCCGGCCACGCCAGCGTGCGGCGCGCGGGTTTTCCCTGAGCAAGCCGACAATCGACGTCATCGACAAGGAAGACGCCGTCAAGATTTGTGCAGAACTTCCGGGAATGGCCAAGGACGATATCGACGTCCGCGTGACGATCAGCACGCTGGTTCTGTGGGGTGAGAAGAAGGATGAGCCCGAAGAAGGCGATGCGGCAAAGGACGTGAATGCAAACGCGGGCGCCCGGCAGAATTGACCCGTTCGGCACGGATCAATCGCGGTCTTGGGCAGTTCGACCGCCACAATGACATGTCCGCTACTTAGACTTGGAGGCCGTGATGATACCCAGGACGATCCTCTATCCGATCCGCATTGAGCAGCCGATCACCGAGCTTGAAACGCCGGTGGAGTTCTGTCGAAACAATGGCGCTCATCTGAGCGTGTTGCTCATCGGTCTTGCGCCGCCGCCGCCGATTGCGGCCGACACGGTCGTCATATCGGACAATTGGGCAGCGCAGTCGGAAGACGCCAAGCAGGAGTTGTACGCGCGCGGCAGCGAGATCGAACGTTTTCTGGCCGAAGCCGGCATCTCGGCGGAGATCAAGCGATGGCTGATGATGGAGCACTCCATCGAGGCGGGTACGGCCGAGCATGCATTGTTCGCCGACGTGACGTTCCTGTCCCGGACATTTCCAGAGGAGCGCGGTTTCGCACGCCAGGTCGTTTCGGGCGTCTTGTTCGGAGCCGGCAAGCCGATCATCGTTGCCGAGCCCAGGCAGTTCGGAACGCTGTCCTGGAAGACGGTCCTTGTCGGCTGGGACAATGAGAAGCCCGCAGCCCGCGCTGTCGCTGAAGCGATCCCGCTACTCGCCAGGGCCGACAACGTGCACATCCTGTGCGTCGATCCCGATGCCGTATCGCAGCGCGATGGCGAAGCACCGGGCTGGGACCTGGCGACCTACCTCGCTCGTCACGGTGTCCAGGCGACGGTTCATACGCAACCAAGTGGTGGTAATCCGGTGGCGACGGTCCTCACCGAATTCGCCGAAGACCTGGGTGCCGACGGTCTGGTCATGGGTGCCTACGGCCATTCGCGCCTGCGTCAGAGGCTGCTCGGTGGTACGACGCGCAACTTGATCGAAACCAGCAAATTGCCGATCCTGATGGCCCATTGAAGCCGGTCGCCACGCATACCCTCTTTGCCTGCGGTTAATGCAGGGCAAGACCAGCGCCCTACCATCAAGGCCAATGATGACCGCCGGCAACGGGAACCAACCGGTCTTCGGAAGGGGCGCGTTGGGGTGAGCCGCCACCGGGCTCGAGCAATCTCATCGGCTTCACCGGGCGGCTGCACTGCCCAAAGGACATTTGAGCGACGCTTTCTTCTAGATCGGAGCAGATGACATGAAAGTCCATCAGATCATGTCCATGCCCGCGCAAACCATCGGGGCCAACCAGACAATCGGCACCGCCACCTTGCTGATGAAGCAGTTTGATGTTGGTGCACTGCCTGTCTTGCACGGGCGTGGCAGCGTTGTCGGCATGATCACCGATCGCGACATCGTCCTGGGGTTGGCGGACAGCGCCTCGGCGCAATTGTCGATGGAAGTCAGCCAGATGATGACCCGCAGTGTCTTGTGTTGCTATGCCGATCAGACGGTCGAGACGATTGCTGCCATCATGAGCGACAACCAGGTGCGTCGCTTGCCGGTCATGGATCGCTTCGAGCGGCTGGTGGGTGTGGTCTCGGTGGGCGATATCGCCGAAGATGCGTCCGAGCGGCTCGCAGGAGAAATCCTTGGCGAAGTCGTGGAAACGCGGTGATCGCAGTTCAACGCCGTTACGACACGGCCCCTCTCGGCAAGATCTCCGCCTCCAGATAATCGATATCGACCTTGGCGATCTCCGCGAGTTGGTTGGCGTCTTTGACGCGGACGTCCATGTGATCGTCCACGTCTATGATGCCGTTTCGCTCCAGCCGTCGCAGTGTCCTGCAAACATGAACCGAAGACAGACCCATGAACTCGCCCAGTTGCTGCTGGGTCAACGGAATGTGGAATGTGTGATCTGTCGTCGCGCCAAGCGCGCGCAGCCTGATGCACAACTCCAGCAGCGCATAGGCGATCCGCATCTGTGCGGTTCCCTTCCCCAACCGGAGCATGCGTTCGGCGATCCGGGCCCGGGTCGCGCCGGACAGAGCCCTTCGGATCGACTCCATCTCGGGCACCTGAGAGATCAAGTGCTTCCATTGGGCTGGTGAATGCCGCACTAGAAGCGCATCCGTCAGTGCCTGCACCTCCAGCGCCGCCATCGACTCATCCGCCGATGCGGCAAAGATGAACTCGCCCGGCAGTGCGAAATCGATGATCTGGCGATCGCCGTTGTGGAGCGATTTCGACAACGCGATCCAGCCATCCACAAGCGCGATCAGATAGGGAACCTCATCGCCCTCATGGACAATGAGCGTGCCGGCTCTAACGTTTGCCGACCGCGGCCGCAGGGCGTCGATCAGAGGCTGGGATTGAACGATTCCGTGGCGGGACGCATGGGTCGCCACATGCCTGGCAAACCTGTCGGTGGTGATTCTTGGATCGATCAAGTCGACGTGCATGGCGTTCTCCGAAACAGAGCTCTAACGCCAACGATGGCTCCCCGGCCGCTTCGTCGGCGCTCGGCGCCTTACCAAAAACAACTGCCCTCGACCGCCCTCTCGCCGACCCGACACCTGACAGGTTCAACTGCGGCTTGACCGTATCACGGCCCACCTGACTTGACCAATGTTAATGCGCCGCAGTCGCGGCTGTCGGACCGTCGACGAACGTGCAGACGGGCCGGCGCTTTCCTGGATGCCATCTGGCGCCACTGCCAAGCGCCTCGGGTGAACGAGGCGGTTCTTCTGCTTTGTCGAAAACCAATGGAGGAGATGATGAGCCCAGCGACTAGGCCCTTTAGACGCGCAGCCATCGCAACGGCGTTCTTTCTCGGTTCGGCCACTGCGGCACTGGCATTCAGTGCCTGCCAGGTGACCGATACGGGCGGTATTGACGACAACAGCTTCAACCAGACGGCCTGGAAGGGCATTCAGGACGCGCATGAACAGCTCGGCGTCGATGCACGGTTTCTGGAGTCTCAGGCCGAGACCGACTACATGCCCAACATCAACTCGCTGCTTGGCGAATGCGATCTGATCATTACGGTTGGCTTTCTTCTCGGCGACGCCACCAAACAGGTTGCCGAAGCCAATCCCGATCAGATGTTCTCGATCGTCGACTATGTCTATGATCCGCCGCTGACCAATGTTGTCGGCCAGATCTTCGCAACCGACGAGGCTGCATTCCTTGCCGGCTATTTGTCGGCCGGCATGACCGAAACCGGCATTTTGGGCACGTTTGGCGGAATCAACATTCCCACCGTGACGATCTTCATGGACGGCTTCGTGCGCGGCGCCGACTACTACAATCAGCAAAAGGGCACTGAGGTGACCGTGCTGGGTTGGGACGTGGACAGCCGGGAGGGCCTGTTCACCAACAACTTCGAGTCGCTCGACGATGGTCGGGCATTCGCCCAGAACCTTTACGACGAGGGCGCTGACATTGTCCTGCCCGTGGCTGGCCCGGTCGGCCTCGGCTCGGCGGCGCTTGCCGACGAACTGGGTACCGAGGCGCTGAAGATCATCGGCGTCGATGCCGACCTGTTCTTCACCGACCCGGAAAAGCAGCATGTGTACCTGACGTCGATCGTCAAGAAGATGGATGCGACGGTCTTCGAGGTCGTTGAAATGGCCATGACGGGCACATTCGAAGGCGGCTCGATTGTCGGCACGCTGGACAACACCGGCGTCGGACTTGCGCCCTACCACGCCTTCGAGGATGCCGTGCCCGACGAACTCAAGGCGGAAATCGACGCAATCCGGCAAGGGATCATCGACGGCTCAATCGACGTCTCCGGCTAGCGTTGGAGCGGCCTTCTCGAACCGGCCCCGGTCGGCGAGCAGTGCCTGATCGGAGACGGCATCGCCATGGACATTGAACTGCGCGGCATCACCAAACGGTTCGGGCCGGTCGTCGCCAACGCCGGGGTCGATCTCGACGTCCGTGCCGGCGAGGTGCTGGGCCTTCTGGGCGAGAACGGTGCGGGCAAGTCGACATTGATGAATGTTCTTTGCGGGCTTTATGCGCCGGACCAGGGCGAGATCATGATCGACGGCCAGCCCGTGACCTTCCAAGGGCCGAGCGATGCGATCGCGGCCGGCATCGGAATGGTTCATCAGCACTTCATGCTGGTGCCGGTCTTCACGGTTGCCGAAAACGTCATTTTGGGCATTGAGCCCACCGGCCAAATCGACTTCCTTGATCGCGCGACGGCCCGACGGCAGGTGCGCGAGATCGGCGATCAATACGGCTTGCGCGTTGATCCCGATGCGCTGATCGAGGAACTGCCGGTCGGGGTGCAACAGCGGGTCGAGATCATCAAGGTGCTCTTCCGGTCCGCCGACGTTCTCATCCTCGACGAGCCGACCGCCGTGCTCACGCCGCAGGAGGTCGAGGAGTTCTTCGGGATTGTCAGGGCGCTGCGGGATGCCGGCAAGGCCATCATCTTCATCACCCACAAACTCGACGAGATATTGGAGATCTCCGATCGCATAGCCGTTCTGCGCCGCGGCCGCGTTACCGGACAGGGCGATCCCAAGACGCTCACAAGCCGGCGACTGGCCGAGATGATGGTTGGCCGGCCCGTCAGCTTCGAGGTCGACAAGGCTGCGTTTGATCCCGGCGATGTCCTGCTCGAACTGCGCGAACTGACAGTGTTGCGCAGCAATGACGAGATCGCCGTCGACAGGATATCGCTGGCGGTTCGCAGCGGTGAGATCGTCGGCATCGCCGGCGTTCAAGGCAACGGACAATCGGCGCTGATCGAGGCCATAACCGGCCTGCGTCGCCCCGCCGCCGGCTCGATCATCTGCGATGGCGAGGACATAACGCACCGTTCGGTTCGTGCGCGCCATGCCATGGGCATCGCCCACATTCCCGAGGACCGGCAGCGTACCGGCATCATCAGCGATTTCACGATCGCCGAGAACATGGTCCTCAACAGCTACTATGACGACCGATATGCATCGGGACCGTCCATTCGCTGGCCGGAAGTGATGCAACACGCGGCCCGTTACGCGGCCGACTTCGACGTTCGGACCCCGTCGGTTCATGCCAAGGCATTTCAGCTCTCCGGCGGCAACCAGCAAAAGCTGGTCGTCGCCCGTGAACTGACACGCGATACCAAGCTCCTGATCGCCGCGCAGCCCACGCGCGGTCTCGATGTCGGTTCGGTCGAGTACATCCACAAGCGCATCGTCGAGGCGCGCGACGAAGGCGACGGCGTTTTGTTCATGTCGTCCGAGCTCGATGAGATCGTGGCGCTCTCCGACCGGATTGTCGTCATGTTCAAAGGCCGGATTGTCGCCGAATTCAACGCCTTCAAGGGTCCTGTCGATCGCAACGCAGTTGGACTGGCTATGGCCGGCTCCGTATCGGAGGCCGCCGCATGACCGACCAGACTGCGCCCGACCCAGTCACCCGACAATTGCTGGAACGCGCGGCGCCAAGCCGTGCCGAATTCGAGGATCTGGTTATCGTGCCGATCTTCGCCGTGATCGTCGCGCTCGCCGTGGGTGCGCTGGTGATGCTTGCGACGGCGGTCGACCTGCCGACGATCGGACAATCCTACCTTGCGCTCGTCCGAGGTTCGGTGGGTTCGCTCAACGCGCTGTCGGAAACCCTGACCGCCGCAGCACCGCTGGTGCTGGCCGGCCTCGGTCTGGCGCTCGGTTTCAGGGCCGGCCTGTTCAACATCGGCGCCGAAGGCCAGATCGTCATTGGCGGTCTTGTCGCCGTCATCGTCGGCTTCTCGTTTGCCGGTCTACCTTGGGCGATTCATCTGCCGCTGGCCCTGATCGCGGGTGCGCTTGCCGGCGCGCTGTATGCCTCGATCGCCGGCTGGCTGCGCGCCACCACCGGCGCGCATGAGGTGATCACGACCATCATGCTCAACCTGATCTCCTACCGCATTCTCGACTATGTCCTGCGTCAACCCTTCGTACAGCGCGAGGGGCGCGCCGATCCGATTTCCCGCTCGGTTTTGGACAGTGCCGAGTTGCCAGGGCTGCTCACCTGGATCGACCCCAATCTGCGGGTGCATGCCGGTGTCTTTCTCGTCATTTTCGCGGTCATAATCGTCTACTGGCTCCTGTTTCGGACAAAGGTCGGCTTCGAATTCCGCGCCAGCGGCAAAAACCCGGATGCGGCCCGTTATGCCGGCATCCGTGCCTCGTTCATCATTGTCGCGGCCATGGCATCTGCCGGCGCTCTGGCCGGCCTTGCCGGCGCCAATCAGGTGCTGGGTGTGCTCGACCGCGCGTCCCCCGGCTTTTCGGCCGGCATCGGCTTTGACGCGATCTCGGTTGCTCTTCTTGGCCGGTCGCATCCGGTCGGCGTGCTGTTCGCCGGCCTTTTGTTCGGCGCGCTGGAGGCGGGCGGCCGCCAGATGCAGGTCGATGCGGGCGTGTCCGTCGATCTGATCGGTATCATCCAGGCCTTGATCATCGTCTTCATCGCCGCGCCGTTGCTGGTGCGGGCCATTTTTCCGTGGGGCTTCCGCAAGTCCGAGGCGGGGCGGAATGAGTGAGCGGTCATGGTAGCGGCGCAGGACATCTCCCATTCGGAGCGGATCGGAACCCCGGCCGACCGTCGGGCGCGCATCACCGGAATCGTGCTGATCGGCCTTGCACTGTTCGTCGCCGGAATCTTCAGCATCGGCGTGACGGGCGATGCGACGTTTCGGCTGTCACGGCCAACCGATGTTTGGGCCATACCGAACCTTGTGCTCCCGGCGGCGCCGTTCAACTACATCGTCGCCGCCGTTCTGGCCTTTCTGGGCACCCGCCAGTTCCTGCGCGGCGGCGGCCGCTGGACCACACTGTCTCTGGGCGTCGGCCTGGCGCTCGCTGTCGCCGCGTTCCTGGTCTGGGCAACGGCCGGCAAGGCGTTTTCCCTCACCGGCATGCTGCAGGCAACGATGGTGCGCGCGGTGCCGCTGGTGCTTGGCGCGATAACCGGCATGATGTGCGAGCGGGTCGGCGTTGTGAACATCGCGATCGAAGGCATGCTGCTGGCAGGCGCGTTCACCGGCGCGCTGATGGGGTCGCTGCTGGGCGGGGTCGGCGGATTGATCGCCGCGATCGGGATCGGCGGCCTGTTCGGCTTCATTCTGGCGGCGCTTGTGGTCACCTACCGCATGGACCAGATCATCGCCGGCGTCGTGATCAACCTGTTCGTGCTGGGTCTGACGTCCTACGTGTCCAGCCAGGTCTTCGCCGAGCACCGTTATCTCAACAATGCGCCCGTGTTCCGCGCCTTCAACGTGCCGATCCTCGGCGACATACCGGTCATCGGGCCGATGTTCTTCAACCAGAACCTTTTCGTCTACGGCGCGCTGGTGATGGTGGGGGTCGCCACCTATTACCTGTTCTACACGCGCATGGGCCTGCGTGCCCGGTCGGTGGGCGAACATCCGCGCGCTGCCGACACGCTGGGCATCAATGTCTACCGGACCCGCTACATCAACGTCACCGTGGCCGGCATGATCGCCGGATTTGGCGGCGCCTGGTTCACGCTGGGTTCGGTCGGCCGTTTCGATGAAAACATGACCGGCGGCCGCGGATTCATCGCGCTCGCCGCCATGTTGTTCGGCCGCTATCATCCGGTCGGCGCGCTGATGGCGGCGCTGGTCTTCGGATTTGCCGATTCCATGCAGCAGAAGCTGGCTTTGCTGCAGACGCCGATTCCGTCCGAGTTCCTGTCGATGGCCCCCTACATAGCGACGATCATCGTGGTGGCCGGCGTGGTCGGCCGAACGCGCACACCAGCCGCCGGCGGCAAGCCCTACATCAAGGAATAGGCCCATGAAGATCACTGGTATCGCGACGCTCGATCATGCGCCTCATGACGTCAATGCCTGGCTCACGGACGTCTGCACGGCGCTTGGCTGGCAGGAAAAGGGCCGCGTTTATCTGCTGCTGCGCACCGTCCTGCACGCGGTGCGCGACTGGCTGACGGTCGATGAAGCCGCCCAACTCGCCGCGCAACTGCCGATCCTGATGCGCGGCATCTACTACGAAGGCTGGAATCCGTCCGACACGCCGGTTCACCCGCGCAACAAGTCCGATTTCGTTGCGCGTATTGCCCACCCGTTCGCCAGGGAGCCGCTCGACGACACGGAAGCGGCCATATCGGCCGTGCTGGGCGTGTTCGAAAACCACGTCTCGTCCGGCGAGAACGAACAGGCCAAACACGCCATGCGCGCCAGCGTACGCGCCCTGTGGCCCTGATGCTTCTTCCAATGTTCGGCGTTGACCGCTGTTAAAGCGGCCCGCCGCTGCCCCCAATAGAACCGATTGCACCGCGGAACGAACGCGGCGCGGAAACCGCCAGGATGATCACAGATGCGGGCGGTCAGGGCGTGTTCATTGCGTGCGACACATCCGACGCCGACCAGATCGACGCGGACGGGATGCCCTCCGTACCGGTCCTTTGCACATCCTTCGCCAATATCTCCGCAGCCAACAGCGCCCGGCGGGAAGCTTGGCCCGCGAATGGCCGGTACAGCCGTCAAAAGCCGACCCACGCACCAAACTCTCCGATCGATTCCATGTTCCTGCGGCGCCATAAGCCCGCGGGGAGCGACTGCCAGGTTGAGAGAGCATCTCGAAAATGGCGGACGCGAGGTTTCACCGTCGTTCAGGCATGGGCATGCGTCAGGCCGGGCGCCGGGGCGGCCTTGTCCCGAACCGCTTCGGCGTAGGCGCCGGCCTTGGACGTCGACAGACCGGTGGCCACCAGTGCTTCGGCCATGGTCACCGCGCACGAGATACCGTCGATGACCGGAACGCCGAACTCGAGCGACAATTGCTGCATCAGGTCGGCCATCCCCGCACAACCCAGAACAATGGCTTCGGCCTTGTCCTGTTCGATGGCCGTCCGGATTTCGGACCGAATGTCGTACAGGCTTGCCGGGTCGTTTTCTTCCAGTTTCAGCACGGGAATGTCGGAAGCGCGAACGCTGGCGCAACGCGCATCCAGCCCATAGCGCCTCAGATTGTCCTTCAGCCCCGGAACCGAGCGGCGGAGAGTGGTGACGACGGAAAACCGGTGCGAAACCATGCTGGCTGCATGATAGGCGGCTTCGCCGATGCCGATGACCGGCACGTCAAAGAGGCACCGCAAGGCATCGAGGCCCGTATCGTCAAAACAAGCAATGATGACGGCATCGACGTCGCGATGGCGCTCAGCTTCTTCCAAGAGGCCCGGGAGGCAGGCCGCAATGTCATAGAAGCCTTCGATGCTTACGGGCCCCGATGCCGGGTTGGTTGCGATGATTTCCGTGTCCGGCCGCGCCACCAGCTTGGCCGCAATGGCGGCCTTGCGGGTCATGGAACTGGTGGTGTTGGGGTTGATTAGTAGGAGTTTCATGCCATCCCCCTAGACATCGCCGCCAAGATAGGCCGCCTTGATCCGGTCATCGTGGAGCAGCTCCCTGGAATTGCCCGAGATCACCACATTGCCGGTGCTCAGCGCATAGGCTCTGTTCGAGATCGACAGCGCCATGCGGGAGTTCTGCTCAACCAGAAGGACCGACACGCCCTCGTCGCGGTTGATGGCGACGATCGACCGCGCAATGTCCTGCACCAGCTTGGGTGCGATGCCCAAAGAGGGCTCGTCGAGCAGCAAAAGCCTTGGCTTGGCCATCAGCGCCCGCCCGATGACCATCATCTGTTGCTCGCCGCCGGACAGAGTTCCGGCTGACTGTGTGTAGCGCTCCTTCAGCCTCGGAAAGCGCTCCAGCACGCTTTCAAGCGTTTCGGTGACGCCGGCATCGCGCCCCCGCGCGAAGGCGCCCATCAGCAGATTGTCCTTGACGCTCATATAGGGGAAGACGCGACGCCCCTCGGGCACCATGGCGATGCCGCCGGCCACGATCTCGGCAGGGTTTTTGCCATCGATCTGGTGGCCTTCGAAGCGGACACTGCCCGACTTCGGCCGGGCCAGCCCGGTGATCGCGCGCAAGATCGAGCTTTTGCCCGCGCCATTGGCGCCGATCAGGGCGACGGTTTCGCCTTGCTCCAGATCGATCGACACGCCCTTCAGCGCATAGACGTGATCATAGTAGAGTTCGACATTATCAAATTCCAACATCTTGCTCATGGTTCAGATCCCGATCTCGTCGTCAGCGCTGCCCAGATAGGCTTCGATCACCTTCTCGTCGTTCTGGATCTCGGTGGGCGTGCCTTCGGCGATCTTTTCGCCGAAGTTGAGCACGACGATCCGGTCGGAGATGCTCATAACGGCGGGCATGTCGTGCTCCACCAGCAGCACGGTGACGCCGCGTTCATCACGAACCTTGCGGACGAGATCGACCATGGTCATCGTCTCGTCATGGTTCATGCCGGCGAACGGCTCGTCGAGCAGCAGAACGCTTGGATCGGTCGCCAGGCCGATGGCGACGCCGAGCGCCCGCAAATTGCCCTGCGGCAGGTTGGAAGCCTGTTCGTCGGCCAGCGACGACATGCCGAGAAACTCGATCAGATCATCGGCATATTGTCCGAAGCTCTCGACATCCTCGTGCGCCATCGACGATCCCCAGAAATAGCCAGCCAAGGACGCTTTTGCGCGCAGGTGCTGGGCCACGATCACGCTCTCGCGCACCGTCATCGACTTGAAGATCGTGGTTTCCTGGAAGGTGCGCACCACGCCCTTGCGCGCCACAATGTGCGGCTTGAGGTTCGAAATTCGTTCGCCCTTGTAGAGCACCTCACCGCTGGTGGTCGGCATGAACGACGAGATCATCTTGAACAGGGTCGACTTGCCGGCGCCGTTGGGGCCGATGACCGACAGAATCTCGTTCTCATGCACGTTGAAGGAGATGTTATTGTTGGCCGTCAGACCGCCGAACTTCTTGGTGACGTGACGAACCTCGAGGAAATTGCTCATCGTCCGCCCTCCGCCTTGCCGGGCAGCCGCAGGCTCAAAAGGCCGTTGGGCAGCACAAGCATGAGAATGATGAGAAGACTTGAATAGATCAGCAGCTGGTAGCGGCCGAACTCGAACAGGAGGTCCCAGCCGAAGTAGAGCACCAGCGTGCCGAGCATCGGGCCGAACACATAGCCAAGCCCGCCCAGGAAGCAGTTCAACATGAAGTTGACGCTGTCGCTGACCTCAAAGCTGGATGGATAGACCGATTGCGCGATCGAGCCGAACATGGCGCCGCCGATTCCGCCGAAGAAGGAGGAAATGGCGAAGACGATGATCCGGATGTAAGCGATGTTGACGCCGATGGAACTGGCCAGTTCCTCGTTTTGCTGCATGGAGCGGCACAGATGCCCCAGCCGCGAGTTCACCAGCCGGTACATCGCCGCAAACGTCAGAACCATCAAAACGGCGGTTGTATAGTAGAAGGCAAGCCGCGGGTTCTCCAGCGTGGCAAAATCCGGGACGAGCGTCAGGCCGAGTATCGACACCTCGCCGGGCAGTGGAATGGATGTGATGCCCTTGGCACCGTTGGTGATCGGCAATGCCAGTGCGGTCAGCGAGAAGACCTGGGTCAGCACCAGCGTGATCATGGCAAAATAGACACCGCGCAGCCGCAGGATCGGCAAACCGATCAGAACCGCGATGAAGGCCGCGAACAGGCCCGCCAACGGCAACGACAGCCAGAACGACATGCCGGCCTTGGTCACGAGGATCGCGGACACATAGGCACCGAGCAGCGCAAAGGCGCCCTGACCGATATTGATCCGGCCGATATAGAAGGTCAGCCAGACGCCGGCGCTGGCGATCGACAGCAAGCCGACCGATGTGAGCGTGAAGTAAAGGTCGGTGCGGCCGAGCGCGGATATGGTCGCCGGAACCGCCACGAACAGGGCGAACAGAAAGACGGCAACGCCGATCGATTGTGCGAGAGGTAGTTTCAGCATCGCATTATCCCCACGGCTTGCCCATCAGCCCGTGCGGACGCAGGGCCAGGAAGATCATCAGCGAGACGAAGATCAGCAGGTAGGTGATGTCGCCATACTGGGAGAGCACGGCGAGGCCGATGGCCTCCAGAAAGCCAAGAATGATACCCCCCGCGATCGCGCCCGAGATAACGCCTGCACCACCGATCATGACCATGATGAAGGCCTTGATTGAGGTTGGCTCGCCCATGCCGAGATTGACGCCGGTGATCGTCACCAGAAGACCGCCCACCAAACCGGCGAGCATGGCACCGAGTGCGAAACCAATCATCGAATAGCGATCGACATTGACGCCCATCAACTGCGCGGCCGTTCGGTCCTGTGCCAGCGCCCGGAGCGCGCGACCGGTCCTTGAATACTGCATGAACATGATAAAGCTGACGATCGAAAGGATCGCCAAAAAGCAGATGAGAATCCGGTCATATGGCATGATGATCCGGAAATCCCAGTTGAACACGCCGTCGACGATCTTGGGCACGCCGCGTTGCTTTTCGCCGAACACCAGAAGGATCACGGCGTCGAGAAAAAAGGCCAAACCGGCGGCCAGAAGCATCGTGCTTTCTTCGCGCGACGACCGCTTGATGACCGGGCCGAAGAGGAATTTTTCAATCAACGCCCCGAGAACGAACAGTGTAGTGCAGGCCAGAAAAAGGGCCGACACGAACGGGAAGCCAAGCTGTCCGTAAAATGTGTATGTGACGAAGCCGCCCAAAACATACATCTGCCCGTGTGCGAAATTCAGCACGTTCATCAGGGCAAAGATGAGAGTCAGTCCAAGCGCGATCATTGCATATTGCGCGCCAAGATAAATCCCGTTTGCCAGAATTTGTTCCATAACAGATCCACAAAAGACGAGGGGTCCGGGCCCGCTGCCGGGCCCGAATTGGCAATCTAGAGGAAAGTAGGTATCGGGTCGCCAAGAGGCGGCCGTGCTCAGTCGACCTCGGCGACGAACATCGTCTCGAACACACCGTCCTGGTAGACGTTGACAACCAGCGGCACGAAGATCTGCCGCTTCTGGCCGAACGAGGTCATGCCGACATAGCGCATCCGCGCGTCGCCGTTCATGAAGGGGTTCGGAATGTCGAGATTGTCCATGGCGGTCTTGAACGCGCCGATATCCTCAAGGCCGGCCGGGTCGGCTTTCAGCGTCTCAAGGATGTACTCCAGCGCATAGACCTTGGTATTCGACTCATCGTTGTATTCGCCGAACATCTCGGTGTACCGGCTGACGAATTCGTTCATCTCCTCGGAGGCAAGCTCTTCGGTGGACGCGCCACCAACCGACATGAACCCGTTGGCCAGATCGCCCGCGCCCTCACGCAGCACCTGTGCATCCTGAGCGGTTTCCGTTGAGATCAGGCCCTGGAAACCCAGTTCGCGAGCCGAGCGGATGAGCTGCGGTGCATTGGCCGGCGATACGCCGGACAGGACCAAAAGGTCGGGCTGTGTGCGCAGCACCGGCGTGATGACCGGAGAGAAGTCGGTGGTGTCGACCTGATAGGTGACGCTGTCGGAGACCACCTCAAGACCAAGCTCCTTGGCAGCGGCGACGCCGCTGTCGCGCTGGCTCAGCGGATCCGATTCATTGGCCGCGACAAAGGCAACGGTCTTGACGCCCTCATTCTCCATCAGATGCCTGTAGATCGCAGGGCCTGACTGATAGTTGGCGATCATGCTCAACACGGCGTTCGAAGCCGGTGCGCTGTAGAGCTCCTTGGGGAACGCGTACGGGAAATAGACAATGTCGTTGGCTTCCGCGACCGGACGCGCCGCCGCGGCGCCGTCGTCGACATTCGGACCGACCACGAAGCGGATGCCTTCCTGCGCCATGCGTTCAAATCCGGCGATAGCGCGCTTTGGGTCCTTTTGCGTGTCGAACGAGACGATCTCGATGTCGTATGTGGTCTCGCCGATCGTGTAGCCGCCCTGTTCGTTGATCCAGGCCGCGCGGGTTTCCATTGAGCGCTGGTTGGAAATCCCCCATGCCGCTGCCGGGCCGCTGGTCACGCCAACAAAGCCGATCTTCAGGGTCTCGTTCTCGGCCAACGCCGCGGTGCTTGCCAGCAAAGACAAAGCCACCGCGCCAAGGACCGACTTGCCGATATCTCTACGTTTCATGGTTTTCTCCTCCACCATTCTTGGTCCGGGTACGCTTGGCCGGACCGGGCGAGCCCCGCTTTTTCTGGCATGGCTCGCACACAGAGAACAATTGTTAACAATCCGTGTCAACAAGATTCTTGTTCTTTGTGTCCAATCTTTTCCGTTTTCGGCAACGCGCTAAGGCGATATTGTTCTCGATAACGTGCAGGAGAATAGGTGTGCAGAAACACCAAACTTGGGGCTCTCAAAGCCTGATTGCGTCCGATGCGTCACTGGACGACGAACAGAAGATCGTCGACCGGATCTACAACGCTGTGTTGCAGCAAACACTGGCGCCAAACACGAAACTGAGCGAGGCCGCGATCTGCGAGAGCTTTGGTGTCGGCCGCATGAAGGCACGCCGCGCCCTGCTGCTGCTCGCCAGTCAGGGTATCGTCGATCTTCGCTCCAATCGTGGAGCCTTCATTGCATGTCCGTCGCAAAGAGAAGCGGATGAAGTGTTTGAAGCGCGCATTCACATAGAACCGAGCCTGACAGCCCAGGTAGCCAACGAGGTCGGCGATGACGGTTTGCAGACCCTGGCCAGCCATATCGAAGAGGAGAAGACGGCGCGGCGGGGCCAGGATCAGCAGGCGATCATTCGGCTATCGGGCGAGTTTCACGTTCTTGTCGCCACCGTCTCCGGAAACTCGCTCCTGACGCGAACACTGCGCGAACTCGTAACGCGAACATCCCTGATTGTTGCCCTCTTTGGCTCGGGCGACTCCTCCTGCTGCCGCGAGGACGAGCATGTGCGCATTCTGGACGCTATTCGGGACGGCGACGGCGCCCTGGCAGCGCAGCTGGCACGTGAACACCTTGAGCATATTCGGCTGAGCTTGGATTTCAGACAGGCAAAGCCCACCGAACCCGATCTTGTCAGTCTGCTGCGTGCACCGTGATCCATCGCTTGGCGTGCTGTGTTGGGTCGCTCGCCGACCCTTGCGGCATCGGCAGTCAAGCGATCCATGCGGTGGCACGTGCCAATCCAGCGACGGCTTGAAAAAAGGCAACCGTCTTCTTGCCGTAGAAGGCATAACCGGTTGGGCAAATGGTGTTTCAGACCACCCTGGTGAGGCTGATCAAGGTCAAGTGCCTCGGACCAACAACGAAGTCTCGCGATCTCGGTGCCAACCCAGCCGAGCCTGCGCCCTTGGACCCATGGCCACGTGCCGGATACCCGAGGCTTCCGGCGTTTGCCACAAGGCACGGGATGACGACTCGTGGCACACGGTCATCGTGGGAACGCGTTCTGGATATCCTCGACAGTCACCGGACTGGGGTCGAGCGCTGCGTTGTAAGCAAGGCCTTGCTCCAAACGGGTGAGGTCATCGGATATGCACCCGGTTTGCGCCAACACGGCGTCCACGTCGGCGGCGAGCGTTGATAGGACGCGCGTGATGAACACGCCTTGTGCCAGAAACGGCTGGTTGCTTCGGCGCAAATAAGTGATCGCCTCGACATATTGTTCGGCATAGTCCGGCTGGACGTCGAGCGAGAATTCTTCCGATTCTTCTTCATATTGGCCGGTCATGGGATCGTAACGGCTGCGCACTGTGACGATACGTCCGAAAATCTCAGCAAGCTTCGCCTCTGTTTGCAGGATCAAAGCCTCCAGCTCTTCCTTGCTCAAACTAGCGACAATCTCTTCATCGGGAATAATGGGATAGTCCTCACCATTCTGATACGGAGCGATGCAGGTGTCGTAATATTTGTTGTGGTAGATCACGAACAGCTGGCGAACAGCGTTCTGCGTGTATGCGGGAAGATCGCTGAAGGTCCAATCGTCCCCCATCAGAACCTCAAACAGGAACCTGTTCTCAATGTTGCGGAAGTAGCCATCGAAATTGCTGGAGTCGACGCGTCTCGGATTGAAAGCGCGCGCGGGAAGCGCCCTCGTTTCAGCATCTCTGCGGTTCGTCTTGCCGGCAGGAATAAAGGACATGTCGGCGACATCATTGCCAGCTTCGGCAATGACCTGTAGCCGATTGATGAAATAGGCGAGAACCTGATTGGTCGAGTTGTGCGCGCCCAGATTTCTCGCGCCCGTGCTCCTGATCCGGTCTCCGGGTTGCAGTAGCGCCCTCTCTGCGATGGAGCCCGGGAGAACCTCAACAACCTCCCAACCATTCATCCGCAACCCAATATGCTGTTCGATGTCCGGCCGCAGCAGCAAGACGACTTTTTCAGGGCTGGCTCCGCCGACAAAGGGCTGCTCATAGTCGCGGCGCCAAAGACCATTTGCCTTCCCGGTCATATAGATCGCGTAATCACGCGCAGGAAACTGGTTGAATGCCAGTTCAACACGATCCAGCCGATCCAGGAGAAAGGTCACATAATCTTCCAGACCGTTGGTGCCGCGGTCTCGATCAGTGTCCGGACTGAACCCGGAAAGGGTGAGATAGGGCGCGTGATCTTCCAGAAGACCCGCGCGATCCGCCGGTCCATCAGGCTTGACCCGGTCAATGACAATGAGCGGTTTCGACACTTCTGTTCCATACGATACAAACGAAATGGTCCGAAGCGCGACGGTAAAGCCAAATCTGTCCCAAAGCGGGGCCATGACCGGATCGCCCGGGTCCATGGTCACCTCTGAAACCACGGAAAACTCCGGCTCGGGTTCCGGCACATAACAGGCACCCGACCAATCATGCTTTTTGTCTCGGCGGCTGCCTTCAAGGACATAGTAGCCGGCAAGCGTACACGGGTCGCTGAACACAAACTCGAAACGCCTTGCCCAAAACCCGCCCTCATCAACGGTGCCAGTGATGACCCAGGCACTGCGCTCCGGGTCCCATCGCGGTTGCTCATAAGATAGCGCTTCCTCGTCACCATCTCTGGAGACGACGACATCGCGCGACCAGGAGACGAGCTTCCCGTCTGGGGTCATATCGAAATCCTGGTCAAGGTTTGGCGGCGGCATCGTTGGTTCCGCCGATTGGCCTTCTGCTTTGGGTTCCGTCGACGCGACCTGTTCTTCAACCGCTGCGGACGGCGCGGTGCATTGTCCCGTCCATGGCTGGCGGCTGTTGGGGGAACGCGCCCACCACCACGTGCCGGCAAAAGAGCATTGATCCGAGAAAACGAACTCGATGCCGCCCTGGTTGGCCTCGCCGCCTCTGGTGCCAAAGAACCCTTGCAACACGTAGGCGCCGCGCTCGGCGTCCCAAACCGGCTCTTCGTACTGGAGCGTGTCGGAGCCGGTACCGTACCGGTTCTCCCACCAGACGATGTTGCCCCAGGTGCTGGCCCATTCCTGGGTCAGGTCAGGCGGCGGAGGCCGATCCGCTGGAGCACTGTTTTCGCTGGCAGCAGGCGTCGCCAGCATCAGAAACAAGGCGAGGATTGAAAACCGCAACATAATACGCCCCTGACAGACCGCAACATGTGCAGGTCGTCACCCAAAGACCACTGCCTACCCCACACGAACGGCCCGGCCGGAAACGAACACACATTGCTATGTGGAAAGACCCACACTTTGAGCGATCACCTATGCCAAGAAAGTCAACAATTTCAAGTAACAAAGGCCTTGTCGCCCCCCAACGGCTTATCCGTATGCGGGTCACAGAAGGCCAAACAGAAGAACTGCTGGCGCTCTCAAGAGCTGTCTTCTTTCATTTTTTTAAGTGGTTTCATCCCTTTCAAGACCACCTTGCTGATGCCTCATCGTTGTGCAGCGCTCATGATCGCACAACTGGGAGCGAACGCTGCAGGGCCATGGGCCGACTCGGCATTGTCGCGGATCACAAAGGTTGAGTGATCGTCACGACAGGCTTTTGCCGGCCTCCCAATAATGCTCGCCGTTTCCCTCCGTCCGGCCGACGGTGCGGGTCGCGACGAAAAGGACGTCACTGAGACGGTTCAGATAGGCCTGACCGAAGGCGCCGGGCTGCGAATCAACCGCGAGTGCGCGCAAAAGCCGCCGTTCGGCACGCCGCGCGATGGTTCGTGCGACATGCAGCGCGCCGACCGCCGCTGATCCGCCGGGAAGGATGAATTCCTTCAGCGGCGGCAGGTCGGCATTCATCGCCTCGACGATGCCGTCCAGCCTGTCCACATGAGCTTGGCTCAACAACTCGACACCGGGTTGGGAAAGACCCCCGCCGAGGTCGAACAGATCGTGCTGGACCAGTGTCAGCGCCTCCTGCAAAGCTTCCAGCCTGGCGTCAGCCGGCATGAGCGCCTGTGCGAAGCCGATATGGCTGCTCAGTTCATCGACCGTGCCGATTGCTTCGATGCGTGGCGTGTCCTTGTCGACGCGGGACCCGTCCGACAGGCCGGTTTTTCCGGCATCGCCCGTTCGCGTCACGATCTTGGACAATCGATGTCCCATGTCATTCCTCCCTGGCAAGGTTCAAAGGGTGATACTGCGCTTGCCGGAAACGGCGCGCGTAGTCGCGATAAGTCTGGAGCGTTTCCGCCATCATGGCGCGTTTCCGGTCGTCCATCGGTCCGATCGGACGCGCCGGACGGCCCGCCCACACCTGCCCGCAGGTCAGCCGCTGTCCAGGCTCGGTCTGGGTTCCAGCGGCGACCAGAGCGTCGCTTTCGACAATCGTTCCGGGCGCGAGCACCGCTCCGATGCCGACCAGGCTCGCCGGTTTGACGACGCAATCGGTAAGCGAGGCATTGTGGCCGATGGTCACATCAGCGCCGATCATGACGTCGGTCTCGTCGCAGACGACGACGCTGTTGTCCTGAATGTTGGTGCCGTCGCCGATGGCGATGCGATGGGCACCCGCATCCAACATGCAGCCGTACCAGATGCCGACGTCGGCGCCGGTCGCCACCCTGCCGCGCACCAGCGCTGTTGGTGCGACGAAACAACCGGGTGCAGTCCACCCGCCGCCGCCTTCGCGCCGGAGCATGGGTTCATGGTTGCGGACCTTGCGGTGATAAGCTTCGTGTTCGGACGCCAGAACGCGGGCGACCGGTTTTGCCGGACTTCCAGCGTAGAGCCATCCGCCTTCCAGGTCGCTGCGTGGGAACACGACCGAGCCCGCCGAGATGATCGCCCCGGCGCCAACGCAGGATCCGTCTAGAATGACCGCGTCGCGCTCGACAACGCATCCATCGCCGACCTCGCAGGCATGAATCACCGCGCCCGGGCCTGCCGTGACACGGTCACCGACATGCGTCGGGTAGACATCGTGTGCGATGTGCACGGTGGCGTGAGCGCCCAGATGAAAGTCGTCGCCGATCTCGACATGATGCCCATCGGCCCGAATGACGGACCAGGCGCCAAGCCAGACGCCGCTGCCAAGCCTCGCGCGACCGAGAACGGCCGCGCCAGCGCCCGCAAATGCCGGCTCGCTGGCGAAACTGGGTGAAAGGCCGTCATAGGCTGCCCAAAGGGCCGGCATCGGATCAGCCATCGGCTGTCTTCCGGTTGGTGTAGCTCACCGCCCTGCGCGCTTCTTCAGCCGCCATCGTCTCGATGACATGACGCTGGAACCGGTCGAGAATGGCCGCGCAGTAGCGCGCATACTCGTGGGGCACCGCCGCGCCCATCGCGTGGGCGAGAAACAGCCGGCGTATGGCAAGCTTGCCGTGGCCCAATTGCACGCTGTGCCCCAAGAGAGCCACGGCCGCATCAGCGTCTCCCAGCCGGACCCGTGCGGACAGGGCTTGTGCCTGTTTGCGGAGTTGGCCCATCGATCAAAAGACCGGTGTTTCCCGGTAGACGCCCCAGATCACTTTGAGCTTCTCGACGATGTCGCCCATGGTCGCGCCCTCCTTCACGAGTTCAATCGTGACTGGCATCATGTTGGCGCCGTCATCGCTCGCGACCTCGATCAGCTTGTCGAGAAGCGCCTGAACCCTGACCTCGTCGCGGTTCGCCCGCACCGACCGGGTCCGCTCGATCTGACGCTTGGCGGTGGTCTCGTCGTAGGGATGAATCTCGATTTTGACGTCGGATTCGTCCATCACATAACGGTTCACGCCGATCACCGGCTTTTCACCCGACTGCTTGCGCAACGCGGTTTCATAGGCAAAGTCGGCAATGTGCTTCTGGAACCAGCCCTCCTCAATGAGCTTGATGGTCCCGCCGCGCTCTTCGACCTCGTCAAGGATTTCGAAGATCTCACTTTCATATCGGTTGGTCAGGTCTTCCACGAAGTACGATCCGCCCAGCGGATCTACTACCTGGGTCACGCCGGTCTCGTCGGCGATGATCTGCTGGGTGCGAAGGGCGAGCTGCATTGCGTGCTCGGTCGGGATGGCAAACGCTTCGTCATAGCCGTTCGTGTGCAGGGATTGCGTGCCGCCGAGCACGGCCGCCAGAGCCTGCGTCGTGGTGCGCATGACATTGACCATGTATTGCGGCTTGGTCAGCGAGGCGGCGGCCGTCTGGCAGTGAAAGCGCAGACGCATCGATTCGGGCTTCTCGGCGCCGAACCGCTCCTTCATGATCTTGGCATAGCAGCGGCGCAATGCGCGGAACTTTGCGATCTCTTCGAAAAAGTCGGCCTGGCTGACAAAGAAGAACGCAAGGCGTGGTGCAAAATCGTCCACTTCGACGCCGGTTTTGAGAACTTCCTCGACATAGACGATCAGATTGGCCAGCGTGAAGGCGGCCTCGTGGATCGGTGACGATCCGGCTTCGGAGATATGATAGCCCGAGATGTTGATCGGGTTGTAGCGCTTCATCGTCCGCGCCGTATGGGCGATGATGTCACGAACGATCCGGACCGAAGGCGCGATCGGATAAATGTACTCCTTTTGCGCCATGTACTCCTTCAGGATGTCGGCCTGAACCGTGCCCGAGATCTTGTTCAGGTCGTAACCGCGCTCTTCGGCCAGAGCGATGTACATGGCCAGCAAAATCCAGGCGGTCGGGTTGATGGTCAGCGAGACCGAGATCTTCTCAAGGTCGATCCCGTCGAGCAGGGCGCGCATGTCGGCCAGCGTATCGATGGCGACACCCTCGCGGCCCACCTCACCTTCCGACATGGGATGGTCGCTGTCGTATCCCATGAGCGTGGGCATGTCGAAATCGGTCGAGATACCGGTTTGCCCCTGTTCGATCAGGAACTTGAACCGCTTGTTGGTGTCTTCACCGGTTCCGAAGCCGGCGATCTGGCGCATGGTCCAGTTCCGGCCGCGATACATGGTCGGATAGGGACCACGCGTGAACGGGTAGACGCCCGGCAAGCCAATGTCCTCGGCCGGCGTGTCGGCGATGTCTGCGGCTGTGTAGACCCGCTTTACGGGGAAGTCGCCAAGGGTGAAGTACTGCTCCTTGCGCTCGGGCGCGCGGGCGATGAAGTCGGCAACTTCCTTGTCTTCCCACGCCTTGGCACCGGCGGCGATTTCGTCGGGAGTGGCTTGGCTGATGGTCTTAGTCACGGATCGTCTCCCTGGGGAATTGTTTCACGATGGTGTTGGCGGCGGAGTAGGGATCGGTCTGGCGCGAGGCGACGGGCGGGCCGTAGGTGCCGAACGCGCCCTTGGAACGCAGCTGTTCGAGCATCAGAGCTTCGGCCGCCTTTTGGAGACGGAACCCCGATATCTGTACGCGCCTTGCGTCGCCGGCTTCGCCGTCAAGGCTCGTCAGGTGCGTGTCGAACGAAGCCACCAGCTCATCGAACCCTTCGCCCTCCAGCGAACTGGTTCCGATGACAGGCGGCAACCAATCCTGGGCCAGAAGTCCGCTAATGCCGTCCTTCAGCATCATCTTTAGATCGGTCATCGTCCGGTTGGCGTCGGACCGGTCGCATTTGGAGACGACATGAATGTCGGCGATCTCCAGAATGCCCGCCTTGATGGCCTGGATCTCGTCACCGAGACCTGGCGCCGAGACGACCACCGTCGTGTGCGACGACTTGGCGATCTCCACCTCGTCCTGGCCGACCCCCACCGTTTCGATGATGATCTTGTCGAAGCCGGCCAGATCGAGAATGTCCACCACGTCGAGCGCCGCATGCGCCATGCCCCCGACCGCGCCATGCGTGGCCATAGATCGGATGAAGACATCCGGGTCGAGAACCAGATCCGACATGCGGATCCTGTCGCCCAGGATCGCACCACCAGAATAGGGGCTCGACGGGTCGATGGCGACGACCGCGATGCGCAAACCGTCATCGCGCAGGCGGCGCACCAGCTTGCCGACCAGCGTCGACTTGCCGGAGCCGGGGACACCGGTGATGCCGATCACATGGGCACGGCCGGCGCGCTTGTAGATTTGCCCGATCGCTTCGCGGACCTCGGGCACGCCGGCTTCCGCGCGCGAGATCAGGCGTGCGATCGCCCAGGTCTCGCCGTTGGCCGCAGGTTCGATCAGATCGAGCGAGGGAATGTAAGGGCGGGCCATCAGGAGGAGACCTCCAGGTGGCGGGCCTGCATCTCGGCAAAGGCCTGGCGGTCATCGACCACGCGCTTGGCTTTGAAGTCGGTGCGCGGGTGTGTGTTCTGCGCAACGATCTCGATCAGCGAACGCAGTCCGATCATGTTGTGCAGTTGGGTCGCAACGCTCGCATGAAACGCCTTGCGCGCCTCCTCGCCGCGCGACCATTGATCGCCGTCGAACTCGACCGAGATCAGCATCTCGTCCATCGTGCCCTCGCGGGTGATGAAGATGCGATGCTCGCCGCCATAGCCGGGAAGCTGCGACAAGGCCGCCTCGATTTCCGAGGGATAGACGTTTTCGCCGCGGATCGTGATCATGTCGTCGATCCGCCCGATGATCCCCATCGGCAGCCGCGGATAGGTCCGACCGCACGGGTTGGCGTCATTCGTCCACACGGCGAGATCACCTGATTCCAACCGGATCATCGGCTGCGATGTCCGCTCGAGATGGGTGTAGACCGGGGTTCCTCGCTGGCCGTAGGGCACGCGAACATGGGTCGCCGGGTCGCAGACCTCTGTGTAGACGATGTCCTGCCAGCACAGCATGCCGGGGGTCTGTTCCGAGCCGGCGACATTCATCCATGGCGTCATCTCGCCCATGGAGCCGCTGTCATAGACCTTGGCTTCGAAAAGGTCCTCAATCCGCTCGCGGATCGACGGGATCGAGGCGCCGGGCTCGCCCGAAAAGAACATGTAGCGCAGGCCGAACGCGCGCGGATCTCGCCCGTCCTTGATCGCGGTTTCGGCAAGATGGATGGCGTAGGTGGGCGTGCCGTAGAAGCCTGCGGGTTTTAGAATGTCGAGCCATTGGGCGCAGCGCGAGGACATGCCGGCAGCACCGGCGCCGAACGGGAAGGCTTTGGCGCCCAGACGCTCAGCGCCCGCCAACGCGCCCCAACTGCCCATGTAGAGGCTGAAGATTGCAGCAACGCAGATCGTATCGCCCGGCCGCATGCCCATCGCCCACATGATGCGGGCATGGGCATTGGCGATGGCCATCCAGTCATTGCGCGAAATGCCGAAAGCCGTCGGGCGTCCGGTCGTGCCGCTGGTCCCATGGACATGGAAGACTTCGTTTTCGGGCACGCACAGGTAATCGCCGAAGGGCGGATGGGCTTCCTGCGCGCTGCGCAGATCGGACTTGCGCACGATGGGAACACGGCTTTCGAAATCCTCGAGCGTATTCAGCTGCGAGGGATGGAAGCCGGCCTCGTCCCATTTCTTCCGGTAGAACGGCGCATGCGCATACGCATAGGCGCAGACATCCTGCAGTCGTTTGAGGATCGCCGCCTCTCGGTCGCCTTGCGGCATGGTCTCGCGGTTGGGAAACCAGTACCGGCTGCCGGCCTCGGGGACATAGGCGTCGTCATAGCGCGGCGGCCAGGACCACTGCTCCATCGGTGCGGCCATCACCGCGCACCCCGGGCATCCACAAGCGCGGTCAGTGTTTCGATGATGGCTTGCGGCGGCGTGTCCTGAAGCAGCACTTCGGCAACGCCCATCTTCTTGAGTTCAGCCACGTCCTCGTCGGGCATCACGCCGCCGGCCACGACGATCATGTCGTCGACGTTCTTTTCCTTGAGGAGGGCGAAGACCTTGGGAAACACGGTCATCTGGACACCGGAAAGCAGGCTGACGCCGAGAATGTCGACATCTTCCTGAACGGCGGCCGTAACCACTTCCTCCGGCGTCCGGTGCAGGCCCGTATAGACGACATCCATGCCGGCATCGCGCAACGTGCGCGCCACCACCTTTACGCCGCGGTCATGGCCGTCGAGCCCGACCTTGGCGAGCAGAACCCGGATCGGTGCAGACATGTTCTCCCCCTCGCATTTCGTATTTCAAATTTCGTATACGAAATACGAATACTTGAACGATGTCAATCCCCGAACTATGATGACAGCGGGAGGCACGATCGATGGATTGCCGGAGAGACCCGACATGGAAGCGCTGACGCAGAAGAAGACGCTGGTGGAGCAGGCCTATGATGCCTTGCTTGAGGCGATTTGCACGGGCGATATCAGTGCTGGCGAACGGCTGAACCAGGATGAGCTCGCAGAGCGGCTCAATGTGTCACGCCAACCGGTCAACAGCGCAATCGCGATGCTCAAGGCGCAGCGCTTTGTCCAGGACACCGGCAAGCGCGGCGTCGTCGTTGCGCCCATCGACCAGACGCTGTTCAATTCGATCTACCAGTTCCGAACGGCGGTGGAGCCGCTGGCCGTGCAATTGGCGGCGGCCCGGATGACCAACGAGGCGATCTCCCTTGGTCGCGAGATCATCGCGCGCGGCAAGAGCCATGTTCAAAGCGGTGACCACGCCTCGGCGCTGCAGGCCGACATGGACTTCCACAGTCTAATCTACATGCTGAGCGGCAACATCATCATCGCCGACACCATGAACCTCAACTGGCGGCACCTCCAGCGCGCGATGAGTGAAGTGCTGAGCGTTCCGGGCACCACATTGCGGGTCTGGCGCGAGCATGACGAGATCTTCACAGCCATGGTCCGCAGCGAAGCCGATCACGCCGCCAAGCTGATGCGGGAGCATATGGAGCACGCGTCTCCGAAGTCGTTGAGATCCGCGAGACCGGAAGATAGCTGAGCCTGCGCCAACCAATCTCCGGGGAGGTTTCCACATGCGAACATCCCAAGCGACATTCCCGGGCGAACGGCGACAGTGCACGGGTTCAGATCGTCCTTTCGCGATTGGGCATCGGAGAACGGTTTTCCGCGCGACTTCGCCGAGAGAGCGTTGGCACACACAGTGCGCAATCAGGTCGAGGCCGCATACCACCGAACGGACCTGCTCGATCAGCGCCGAGACATGATGGACAGATGGGCTGAGTTCGTCACGAGCGGTTTGGTTTGACACGGTGGGGCGCACTGGTTTGTCCGGATAACCCCCAAAGCCGCCATCGGCAGCGGTATCGAAGACGATTGGTTTGGGCCGCAGGGCAACAATCACGAAATTGCCTGTCACGTAAGTCAATGGATCTTGGCTCCGAAATTATCCGCTGACATCCCCTTTGCAGTTTCGTTCCGAATTCGACTCAGCGTTCCAAGTTTGAAACCATGAGTTCATCTTCGATGACTTCATGGGCTTCTTTGTTTTTTTATTTTGGGGGCATGGCCCGGCTGTTGCGGTCCAAAAACGTGAACGAACATCGAAGGATATGATCATGAAGAAGACTATACTTGCCTTGGCAGTCGCCATTGTTCCCGCCACGGCGATGGCTCAGTCCACCGCATTGGACGTGTTCGAATCGGAGCAGAATGCGTCCACTCCAATCGATGAGCGCGACACCCGCTCGATTTCAAACCAGACGGAGACCATGACGACTGACGAACGCGGTCCCCGACTGGGCGACGGGTCGCCAAACTACGGTCGTTTCTAAATGGCCGAAATCCGCCGGAGGGCGTCACAAAAGCACGCCCTCCGGCCCGTTGACTTGAACAGATTGCTGACAGCGGACGTGGTTTCATAATGGACGGATCTCTTGCCTCTTTTGAACGGAGCGTCCGAACTGGCGACACCACAGATGCTGCGCCGGTCGATGTGCAAAAACGCGGTCTCAACGGTTCGGTGAGTACAAAGGACACGGCGGACCGTCACGCTCATGTCAGCGTCCGATCGGCACCGAAGAACGCTCGCGGCAAAGTTGCGACGGTGCTCGACGATGACGCGGCACAGATGCCTTGGCAGCTTTCCAGCGATGAAAGTCTGTCCACCGACCGATCTGACAAAGCACCAGCTCACCTGAACTACCTGGCGGCCGGGTTGGGCCTCTTCCTGTTAAGCCACGCCGAACATCTCGCCGAGGATAACGAACTAGATGTCGATGATGCCTATCTGGAGAAGCGCTTATCTTGGATCCCAAACAGAAGCGGCCATAAGCCAGTTGAACCAGCGCTGCCCTACGGCAGGGCTGACATCGTCGAACTCGTCTTGGTGATCAAGAGCCGCAGCAGCAACAGATGCGGTCGGGATCTGCAGAAGTTCTGCCGCCAGCTCCGCCGCACCATTCGGGCGATCACGGCTGCTGACCGGGTTTCAGTGACGGTTTATGTCGATGGCCGCGTGGCGGGGCAAATCGGCGACTGAACCAAGCGAAGAAAAACCGACATTCTGAACTCGAAGTCAAAACAGAGTGGCAAGGGTGACGAACCGAGCGGAGACGACTGGATATCGAGATCGGCAGAACCACATGACCGGGGCCGTAAAGATCGTGACCGCCATTGTGTTCTTCGCAGCTGGCGTGGCCAGACCAGTCGGCACCGATCAGATGGTCATGTTGTTTGAGCAGTTCCGCGTTGGCCAATGATTTGCTCTACAACGGGTGCATTGGATTTGATTGGCGCCGTTCTGACCCGCCCCGGGTTTACCGGAGGCTCCAACTTCTGGGTAGGGTGGAACACCAAGAACAAGACGGCGAACAGGCATTCTCCCGAAGTCCGCTGGCGCGCCGTTCGCATGGTTCTGGACAATCAAAGTCAACATGACAGCCGCTGGTCGGCGGTGTTGTCGATTTCGGCAAAGATCGGTTGCGCGCTGCAAACGCTGAACGCGTGGGTCAAGAAGGCCGAGATTCATAGCGGTGAACGGGCCGGTGTCACGACCGAGATGGCCGACCGGCTGAGGGCGCTGGAACCGGAGAGCCGGAGCTCAAACAAGCAAACGAGATCCTGCGCAAAGCGTCCGCGTGTTTTGCTTTGGCGGAGTTCGACCACCGACCGAAGTCATACTCGCCTTCATCCATTGCCCGACAGGCAATTGCGAAGCATATGCCGAGAGGGAAAGATCACCGTGGAGAACTCCGGGGCGAGCCCGTCTGCAGGCATCTGCCGATTGCCCCATCCATCTATGACGATCATCTGGCCAAGCGCGATGGCAAACTGTGTCCCGACATACAGCGCGCTTTGGTGGCCAGTTGCGAAATCTATGGCGTGCGGAAAGTTTGGCGCCAGATGCGCCGGGAAGGGTCCGACGTGGCCTGATGCACCGTCGAGAGGCTGATGAAGGACATGGGCCTCGAAGGCATCATCCGTGAAAAGAAGATCGAGACCGCGCTTCCCGACAAGACGCAGCCGTGCCCGCCGGACAACGTGAACCGCCAGTTCGGCGTGCTGGCGCCGGACATGCATTGGGTGAGCGATTTCACCTATGTCGCGACCTGTCGAGGCTTCGCCTACGTCGCCTTTTTCAACGATGCCTTCGCGCGCCGCATAGCTCGTATCGGCCAGCCTCCGGCAAACCCGGGCGGTTCAATCATCCCTTTTTTCTGGGCGGTGTGCACTGCTCTCTCGATCTTGTTTTGAATGCTGCGAGATGTCGCATGGCCGTTCAGTGCGCGATCGCTTCCATGCTTGTGGGCTCAACGCCGTCAGTTTGCCGCTGACGAGCAAAGAACACTCGGTAGAGCGCCGGGACCCAGAACAGCGCCAGGAACGCGGCAAGCCCGAGGCCGCCGATCATGAGGGTTGCCATGGGCTCCCAGAGAGCACCGCCTGCCATTGCCATGGGCGCGAGCCCGATCACCGTTGTCAGCGAGGTCAGCAGGATGGGCCTGAGCCGTTTGCGGGCCGCTTCGACGATGGCGTCATCGACCGGCTTGTCACGGCGCTCGATATCGATCTGGTCGATCAGGACGATCACATTGTTGGCGATGATCCCGGTCAGAGCAAGAAGACCGAGAATACCGAAGAAGCTTAGAGGCTGACCTGTGGCAACGAGGATCGGGCCAACCCCGGCAATGCCCAGAGGCACTGCGGCTAGCGTCATGGCCACCCGCCTGAAACTGTTGAACTGTATCATCAACGCCAGGATCATGACGAGGCCCGCGATTGGCAGTCCTCCGCCAAGAAGCTCCCGTACATCTGCAGCTGCCTCGATTTCGCCGCCGATATGGATGCGATAGGCCGGACCCAGATCAGCTGCGATGCGGTCAAGCTCTGGTTGGACCATATCGAGAAGGTCATAGGCCGACATGGCCTCGGGGATGGCCGAAACGGTGATGGTCCGACGCTGATCGACGCGCCGGATCGTGGCGATCTCGGGGCGCGGCACGATCTCCGCAAACTGGTCGAGTGACAGGATTTGCCCGTTCGCCTCGATCGCCGCGTTGGCGATGGCTTCGAACTGCGTCCGGTCGCCGGGCGCGCCGCGCAGCACAATGGGGATCAGGTCGTCGCCTTGACGCAGCGTGCTGAACTGTTGCCCGTCGAAGAACGCCTCTAGTGCTTGGGCCACATCTTCGGATGTCAGCCCGTATTCGCGGACGCGGTCTTGGGCAATCTCGATCGTGCCCATCAGCTGCCGCCCTCCCCAGTCTTCACGGTTCTGGATCAGCCCGGGCACTTCGCCGAAGGCCGCGCGCACTTGGAGTGCGGCGTCGAGCAGGCGCCCGGCATCAGGGCCGGAAAGCTCAACATCGACCGCCGGTTCGCGCCCACCCATGGCGAGACGCTTCAGCCGCACGCTTGCGCCGGGCATGCTTTCAGCCACATGGGTCCGGGCGCGGTCGAGCACGGCGCCGGAGCTCTCGAAATCCGAGGTGTTGATGATCATGAAGGCTGAGGCAGGATCGGTGTCCGCTGGATCGAGCGACAGAACGAACCGCGGTCCGCCGGCACCGATGAAGCTGGTTACGCCGGTCACCTCTGGGTTGTCGGGGCCAGTCAGCCAGTCGGTCAGTTCAAGCGCCGCTGTTTCGGTCGCCGCGATGTCGCTGCCGCGCGGCAGGTCGATATAGGCCAGGATCTGCGCGCGCTCGCTCAGGGGAAACAACTGCTGGCGTACATTGCCCATCTGGCTCGCCCCGGCCACGACGACCGCAATGACGGCAAGGGTGGCCACGAGCGGCATGCGCACGACGCCGCGCACAATCGCAGCATAGCCGGACGTCAGATAGTCAAAGGGCCCCCGCCGCGTTCGACCTGCCTCGTTCGGCTGAGGAATCGCCCAGACCGCAAGGCGCGGCAGCAGGTACAGCGCAGTGATATAGCTGCCGGCGAGCATCAGCATGACGACCGTGCCGAGTGAGTAGCCATACTGCCCTTCGGTGCCTTCCAGGAGGAAGAGCGGAAGAAACGCCGCGATGGTCACGGTGGATGCAATGCCCAAGGGTAGAGCGAATTGCCTGCTCGCCGCAAGCGCGGCCGCGCGCCGGTCTTCGCCCCGTGAGATACGGCTTTGCATGTCCTCGATCATCACGACGCCGTTGTCGACAAGGATACCAAGGCTAATTATGATTGCCGCGATCGACACCTGTTGCAGTTCGACCCCGACGGCGGGCATCAGCGCAAAGGAAAAACTGATGGCCAGCGGCACGACCGCCGCGACCACGAGTGCTGTCTTCAGCCCCAAAAAGACCAGCATCACCAGGAAAACGACGACGATGGTCTGCCCCATGTTGACAAGCGCGCCGTTAACAGAGGCCTCGACGATATCGGCCTGGAACGTGCTGACGGTCGCATCAATGCCGATGGGCTGATCCTGTCTGAACGAGTCAATCACATGGCGCAGCTCTGGGCCAAGCGCGGTGATGTCCACGCCTTCCGCCATCTCGACCGCGAGCACAATTGCAGGTCGTCCGTCCTGATAGACCGGTTGCGAGGCCGGTTCCTCAGGAGCGAGCGACACCGTCACCAGATCGCCGAGACGGATCAACCGGCTGCCCTCAACCGTACCGGGCAATTCGACGAGTAGGTTCTCGATGTCTTCGATCGACAGGAAGTCGCCGGTGGTCTCCAGCGGCACCCGCGCGTCGCCCGCAACCACGGACCCAGCAGGTAGGCGCACATTCTGCCCACGAAGCGCTGCAAGCACCGGGTCGAGTGTTGCACCGAGGGCCGCGATCCGCGCCCGGTCCACCTGCAAGGTTACGACCCGGTTCTGGGCTCCATAGAGCGATACGGCTGCCACATCCTCGAGCGCATAAAGCCTGTCACGCAAGTCCTTGGCCGCATCCTCGACCTCGGCCAAAGCGAAGCCATCGCCGGTGATCGCCACGGTCGCCACCGCCACATCGCCGAAGTCGGTGTTCACGATGGGGCCGCGCGTGCCCTCGGGAAGGTTCCCCGCCACGCCCTCCATGTCATTCCGGATTTCGTCAAAGACGGTGGTCAGGTCCTCTTCGGCCACTGCGTCCGCGAGATCGACCTGAAGGATTGCGACACCGCTGGTGAGTTGGGTGCGCACTTCGTCCACGCCCGGGATCGCGCGTGCCGCTTCCTCAAGCGGAAGGGCGACGAGTTCTTCCAATTGCTCCATCCGCAAACCAGGATTGGCCGCGGTGACGATGGCCGTGCGAATGATGATTTCGGGGTCTTCGCGCTTGGGAATACCGAGATAGCTTGCGGCGCCGATGGCGACGGCCAAGATCATCACCAGAATGCTGAGGCGCGATTTGTCGATGCCGAAACGGGTGAGAAAGGTCATTGGCCTGCCTGCGCCAGCGTTTCAGGTAGCCGAACAACCTGACTGGGGTTGAGAAACGAAACGCCCGCGGTGACCACCAGATCGCCAGGAGACACGCCGTCGATGACATGGACCGAGGTGCCGGTGGCGGCACCGAGCGTGACATCGACGAGCTCAAGGCCGGCGCGCCCATCCCCGTGCGGACGCGCCACAAACACCTGCGCGCGGCGTGGAACCGCGTCGAGAGCGACACTTCGATTGAGGGCGATGGCCGACAATGGCAGCTCGATTCCCTGCAGGGCGGCGGAGACCGGAAGATCGATCCGCACTTCGACAGCCATGCCTGAGCGCAGATCGGGCCGCGTTTCGTCCAAGGTTATGACCATTGGGAACGAGGACACAGCCGCCGCCCGCCGCCCGATTTCCGTAAGTGTAGCGGGAAGTGGAGTCGCGTCGCCATCAGTTGGCACGACCCAAACGGGTTGGCCCAGTTCAAGCGCGGTGACAACTTCGAAGGAGACGAGAATCGTCGCCTGAAGCGCTGTTTCTTCATAGAACATCAGGATCGGTTGGCCCGCCTGCACGCTACCGAAAGCCTGTACGTCGATAGCGTCAACGATCCCGTTGAAAGGAGCCCGCAGCGTGGTGTCGCCGAGCGATGCCTGCAGAAGATCGAGGTTTCTAAGCGCTTGGGTTACACGCGCTTCGGCTTGCTCCGCCTCTGTCACCGCGCGATCCCGTGCCGCGACTGACGCCACCCCGCGCGCGAAGAGCGTTTCCTGCCGGTCGGAATCCTCACGTGCATTTGCCGCCGCGGTTTGCGCTTCCAGAAGCGCGGCTTCCGCCTGTTGCAGGCGATAGGTTGCGTCTTCGGCTTCGACCGTGGCCAAGGCTTCGCCTTCGGCGACCTCTTGGCCAATCCGCAAGGAAAGAGGCCCAAGTCTACCGCCGACGTCGAAGGCAAGTGGCGTGATCTGCTGTGGTTCGAGCACCGCCGGAAACGACCGCAACTGGGTGGGCTGGGTCTGCTCGGCCACCAGAGCGTGTACTGCCCTGACGTGCGGCTCGGGGGACTCGGCCGTATCGGCCTGACAGCCAACCAGGACCAGTGCAGCGAGTAGTAGGGCGGCTTGGGCGCGCATGACACTTCTCTTCTTCAATCAACAACGCATCATTCGGTACTCGACAGTACCATCTGTGCTGGGTATACGGTACCGGACGATACCATGTCAAGGATCAGTATGACTGAACTGCTGGAAAGACAACGCGCCCGGCGTGACCGCATCCTCGCGGCGGCGCGCGTGCGCTTCATGGAAAAAGGGTTCAAGGGGACATCCTTGGACCACATCATTGAACTGACGGGCGGATCGCGCCGCAACATCTACGAGATGTTCGGTGACAAGGAAGGGTTGTTCGAGGCCGTCCTGCGGCAACTGATGGCCGAAATCCTGAAAGAAGCCGACGTCCTCCCATCATCGGATATGCCGGCGCGAGAGTGGCTAGAGGAATTTGGCAGACGCTTTCTGCGCGGCATGTTGAACCCCGACGTGGTCGCCGCATTCCGCCAGTTCATCGCTATTGCCGCCGACCGTCCCGATCTGGGGCAGCAAGCCTATGAAAGCGGTCCCAGGGTCCTGCATGCGAAGCTGTCGGACTATCTCGACACACAGGTTTCCGCCGGCGCACTTGAGATCGAAGACACGGCAAGCGCGGCGCGGATACTGACCGAGATGCTGAAGGGTGACATGCAACTGCGTGCGTTGATGACCGGCTACAGCGCCTTCACCGATGAAGAAATCGGCGCGCACGTCGCCAAGGCAGTTCAACTGTTCCTTGATGGCGCCCGCGCGCGTTCAAGACCAGAAGACGCTTCAGAGGATACGTGACAGAATGCGGGCACGTTAACGCCCGGCACCGGCTTGTGTTCGCCGTGCGGGCTGTGGTCGCGTCTAGAGAACCAGCCTCGTTCCAAACACGCAACGAGTCGTTTCATGTGACGGCGAGACCGTTGAGCTCAGCAGGATTGACGTGGTACTGATGCGTACCATATTTGACGGAACTGCAACCTGTTGTTCCGATCACGAGGCGAATGATGCCGTCAAACATCAAGACCGAGAGCGAGCGTCCGGTCCATCTTGCCCTCCAAGGCGGGGGCTCTCATGGCGCCTTGGCATGGGGCGTGCTGGACCGATTGCTTGAGGAAGACGATCTGACGTTTCCGGCGATCAGCGGAACCAGCGCTGGCGCAATGAACGCGGCGGTGTTGGCGTCTGGACTCGCGTCCGGCGGACCCGATGGTGCCAGAAAGGCCCTCACCGATTTCTGGCGTGATGTCAGTCGCGCCGGCTCCCACTCACCACTCCAGCGCACGCCATCGGCCCGTCTGCGGGGATCATGGAGCCTGGATGACAGCCCGTTCTACCATTGGTTCGATATGCTCAGCCGAATGGTATCGCCCTACCAGGCGAACCCGACCGGCTATCATCCGCTACGCGCCATGCTGAAGGACCATGTCGACTTCGACGCCCTCAACTCCGACATGGCCCCGCGCATCTACATCACGGCCACCAATGTTCGGACCGGTCAGCCGCGCGTATTCTCCCAGCCGGACCTAAATGTCGACAAGCTGCTGGCCTCGGCTGCGCTGCCCTTCATGTTTGCAGCCGTGGAGATTGGTGGCGACGCCTTCTGGGATGGCGGGTATGTCGGCAACCCAGCGCTGTTCCCGCTGGTTCTGGACACCGACGATTGCGACCTGCTGCTCGTTCAGACCAATCCTTTTGTGCGTCATGAACTGCCGACCACGGCGCGCGACATAACCAACCGGCTCAACGAGATCACCTTCAACAGCTCGCTGCTGAAGGAATTGCGGCTCGCTCGGATGCGTCAGATCGTACGTCCCGAGGCAGGCGAGGTTCGGCTTCACCGTGTTCATGCCGATGCGGAACTGACGCAGTTTTCACCTTCGTCCAAGCTGAACGTTGAATGGGCCTATCTCAGGCACCTGTTCGAACGCGGGCGCTCCCATGCCGACCGGTTTCTGACGCGCCACGGCGACGACATTGGAAAGCGGGCCAGCTTCGATCTGTCCTCGGTGCTCGAGCAGCTCATGGACGGCCCGATCGAGCTGATGGAGGCGACGCCGTGATCGGCCTGCTTGGAATCCTACTGGCCCTTGGTCTGCTGATCTGGTTGGCGTACCGGGGGATCAGCGTGCTGATCCTTGGTCCGGTCATGGCGCTGCTGGCCGCTGCCTTTTCGCTGCAGCCGGGCCTAGCCACCTACACCCAGATCTTCATGCCGGCGACCGGCCAGTTCATAATTACCTACTTTCCCCTGTTCCTTCTGGGCGCGATTTTCGGCCGGCTGATGGACGACAGCGGATCGGCACGCGTCATTGCCGATCACATCGTAATGCGGCTCGGCATCTCACAAGCGATCTCCGCTGTCGTGCTTGCCTGTGCGGTACTGACCTACGGTGGCGTGTCGCTGTTCGTGGTGGCCTTTGCGATCTATCCGGTTGCCGTCGCACTGTTCCGCCGGGCCGACATCCCAAAACGGCTGATCCCTGCTACCGTTGCGCTCGGCGCGTTCACCTTCACCATGACGGCTCTGCCGGGCACTCCGGCGATCCAGAACGCGATCCCGATGCCCCATTTCGGAACGACGCCGTTTGCTGCTCCGGGGCTTGGTATCATCGCCGCGTTGGTGATGGCGACGTTCGGCCTATGGTGGCTGCTCAGGCAACGAATGCGGGCAGCAGCGGCGGGCGAAGGGTATGGGCTCCACACCGATAACACTATCGAGGTCGACGAGGAGCGCCGTGATCTGGCTCTGGAGGGCGGGTACGATTTGCGTGAGATCGAAACGGCGCGACAGTCCGACCCACCCGGTTTTCTTCTCGCTATCCTGCCGATCATCTTGGTCATCGCGCTAAACCTCGTGCTGAGCGTTCATCTGTTTCCAGCGCTGGACACCGACTATCTTGCCGAAGTGCGTTTCGGCGCAACCGACATCGCGTCGGTGCGGGGTATCTGGGCGATCATCGTCGCATTGATGGCGGCTATCCTGGTTATCGTCGCCGCCAACTGGTCGCGCCTGCACAGGTTGCGCGAATCCTTGAGCGACGGTGCGAACGCTTCGGTCCTTCCGATCTTCAACACGGCGAGCCTTGTCGGCTTCGGTGCGGTCGTTGCCGGCTTGCCGGCGTTCGAGGCGGTGCGCGGCGCGGTGGACGGTATCGGCGCCGGCCCCGTAATCTCATTGGCGATCTCCACAAGCGTGCTGGCGGGACTGACCGGTTCTGCATCGGGCGGTATGAGCATCGCGCTTGATGCCGTCGGTGCAGATTATCTGGCCTTGGCGCGCGAAGCAGACATTTCCGCCGACCTTCTTCACCGGGTCACGACACTCGCGACCGGCAGCCTTGACAGCTTGCCGCACAACGGCGCCGTCGTCAGCTTGATCGGCATTTGCGGTCTGACGCACCGTGACAGCTACAAGGACATCGCGATGGTCGCTGTTGTCGGCCCGCTGCTCGCGCTGATCTGCATCTTGATCCTGTCAACGCTGTTCGGGGTATTTTGAGATGGCTGTGACCAGCAACGGATGGTTGGCTGCGACCGACGCGCTGGCCCCAATGCTTACAGCTGGCATGAAGCAGCCTAACCATCAAGGTTCTGCGGTTTGTACTGTCGAAGCACCATTTGCGCGACCAAATAACGTTCTAGCGCTGCGGATGCACGCGCGACTGCAATGATCGGGAGGATCCCAGCCCAATGCCCATGAGCGACAGGATCAGCGTCGAAGATTTGAGGTTGTTCGCTTTCCTTCATGACGCAGGTGGGTCACGGCCGCCGCCCGAAGGTTCGGCATCCCCAAGGCCACGCTCTCGCGTGCCTTGAGCCGCCTTGAGGAGACTGCGGGGATGCCACTTTTTGATCGGGTCAGCAACGGCCTCAGACTGACACAGGCTGGCGAAGAGCTTGTGGACAGTGCTGATGCGGTTACGCGCGCCGGGGCGGAGGCCGAGGAAGTCTTGCGATCGGCCAAAGGTGAACCCAGCGGTGTCTTGCGGGTTGCTGCAAGCGCCCTCTCAGCCCAACAGTTTTTGGGACCGGTACTTGCGCGTATGCGAGAGCGCCATCCCCGTGTGGAGCCGCTCGTAAGGGTGACAAGCATGGGCCCCGACCCGTTGGCCGAGGATCTCGACGTCGTTCTGCGCTTGGGGCGGCCCGAGGAGCCCTATCTTATTGCACGCCGGATCATGACCGCCACGCTCCGGCTTTATGTGTCCGCGTCGGTCTGTCAGGCGCTCGACCTGACCAATCCGGATGCCGTGGAAGGATTGGGCCGCATCGTCGTCGAGGTGCCAGGGTCTCCATCGGAGTGGCATTTGATTGGGCCCAATGGCGAGCAAATCGAACTGAGCACACAACCCATGTGCCGAATCGGCGACCCAACCGTCGCGTTGGGGTTGCTGGCTGCAGGAACAGGTGTTGCTTTCCTTCCGTCGCTATTTGGCGAGCCGCGCGTGCGTTCCGGTGAGTTCAGGCGTGCTCTTCCAGACCACGAAGGACCCAGGGCGGAAATCTTCGCTTCATTCCCGCCGCGGCGTGCAAGCGTTCCTTCAGTCAGTGCGTTTTTGGACATATTGCTGGAGGTGGGCAAGGAAATGCCACGATGATTGGATGATGGAGCGAGCGGAGCAGGCGCTACGCCATCATCCGGCTACTACTGCTGCGCAGCCAGTCGATCGTGCATGTCGAGTTCCAACGTTCAGTGCGATGCCTTTGAAGGTGTGGCGCGGCCGAAACGGCGCGCGATCTCAAGTCGGGAAGACATGATCAGTCGGCGACTGACGTGTGAGTTTCGGGTTCTTCGGACAGGAACAATTCGATCGACGCCCCCAGCGTTTCCTTGGAGAGCGCCGATGCCATCGGAACCTCATACATCTGTTCGGTCGCAACAATGGCCGTGCCGGCCGTGAGCGACACCAAGTGAACAAAAAGCACGTCGGGATCATCGAGACTCCGCCAGCCGTTCGCCTGGGCAGCGAGGATCTCGTGCCTCTGACGATTGGCGAAGTCGACCAGCATGGTTTGGACCTCCTGTGAGGCATGCCTCATGACGTCAGCATTGCGGATGACCCTGTGGAATGCCGGGTTGTCTCGGGCCCACATGACATAGGCCATTGCCATCGCGCGGAGTCGCCGAAGGCCCGGTGGACTGTTTCCAGCCACCTCGGTTGCCTGGAGGAGGCTTCGGACCCCCTCGATGGCGATTGCGCCGAGTATGTCGGTCTTCTTGGCGAAATGGCGCAAAGGGGCGGCATGGCTCACACCAAGATCGCGCGCCAAGGCGCGCAGACTGAGTTCTTCAATGCCCTTTTCATTGAGTGTGTCGATGGCTCGTTCAAGCAGTTCCTGACGGAGATTTCCGTGGTGATAGGGGGTGGACAAAAAAAGCCTCCGCAGCAGTGTTGACACCGCCTACATTGTGCCCTTATGTAGGCATCGACTACATTTCGAAACTCGACGCCCCTGTCAACTGACGGGAAGCGATCTTCACCAACACGGAAACCAATGTGATGACTGACCTCACACCCACTCTCATGGCGAGCCTGCTGGGTATTGGAACGGGTATCTTCGCTGTGCTCTCCTTCATCGAAAAACCGGTTTGGCGGCTGATGAGGACGTCGCGATCACCCCATGTCAGCGACCAAGAAGCGCGCGCGGTGCATGCGATCCTGAAACGAGTCATTCACCTTCTGCCGCCAACGATGTTCAGCGCGATGAGTGGCGTCTCGGTGCTCATGATCGTGATGCTCATTCAGTCGGGCTTCTCGACCCCCTCGCTGGTACTCGCCATCGTCTTCTTCGTACAGCTGATTCTAATCGTGTCCCGCCTCGCCAAGGATATTCGTGGCGTTGATGACGTCCGGTCGGACGGCGACGTCGCTCTCGTTCGCGACGGATTGGGCGCGCTTGCTCTGTTGCACCACCGTGGGCTGCTGATGACGGCAAGTACACTGATCTTGGTGTGGTTACATGAAGCTTGGCTGCGCTAGCGGCTCAAAAAAAGAGGAGAAACGAGATGCTGACGCCGTCCAAACCGCGTGAGTATGGCTACCGCAGGTTCACGCCCCAAGAGTATGACTTCACCATCGACGAAGGCCTCGTTGCCGGCGATCGCTACAAGGATGTTGAACTCCATACGTTGTCCGGGGACTTGGTTCGCCTGTCGGACTATCTCAACGATAAGCCGCTTGTTTTGGAGACGGGCAGCATGACCTGCCCGATGTATGCGCAAAGCGTTCCGCCAATGCGGAAACTGATCGAGAAGTATCCGAATCTCGACCATGTCTTGATGTATGTTCGCGAGGCGCATCCAGGTGAACTTCAGCCACAGCATCAGACGTTGGACGCCAAGATCGAAGCCGCGCGCAGAACAAAAAAGCGATATCACGACGATCGCGTCGTCTTGGTTGATGACGTGTTCGGATCGGCCCACCGTTACTACGGGACGATGCCCAACTCGATTTACGTGATCGATCCGGATGGCACCATCTTGTTCCGAAGCATCTGGAACAATGCCGATGAGATGAACGACATCCTGGGCGTGATCGCGGATGGAAAAGACGTTGCGTCGCGAGAGCTGAAGGCCGTCCCGCCGTTCTCGCTTGGGGCAGTGCGCACCTTGTTTATGGGTGGCATTGTTGCGGTTTGGGACTTCGCACGAGGCCTGCCGCGCCTGGTCGGCAATCACAAGAAGGTTGGCAACATGTAGGTTGTGGTTCGGGGCTGTGCGAAATGGCTCCCCGTCCATGTGGCGAGCCCTTGTTTGGGTCAATCCAACCCTTGCAGGAGCACGGTCCCGACCGCCGTTTGGTCCGGAAAGCGCTAGCGGCAACATGCCCGCAATGCTGCCACGAACGGTCTTGCCGCTTGTATCGAACAGAGCCCGCTCGCGCGATCTACCGTCTATGGCGATGTCCCTGTGAGCCTGACTTCAGGTGGCTTCGTGGTCGGGCGGCAACGTGTCGCCAAGGATCGCCTGCCACAAGCACTTGGCGGCGGGTCCGAACATCGCACCTTGGCGGTAGATCAAGTAGACGGGCATGACGGTCGCTCCGTCTTTGCCGATACCTTGCGGCGCGATGCGGCTGAGGCGGCCCTCGGCGATATCGGCTTCGACCAGATGCGCCGGCATGTTGCCCCAGCCAATGCCGGCCATGATCAGCGCGCGTTTGGTTTGAAGGTCATCGACTCGCCAGGCTTTGGGCCCGCCGACGCCATAGTCGACACCCGCGGTTACGTCGGTCGGATCGACGACAACGATGTTGAGATGATCGCTGACATCGACCGGCGGCTGCTCGCGTGCCAGTGCATGCGTCGGTGCGGCGACGGCGTAAAGCATGACGTCGCCGATGGCCTCCATCGTCAGTGCGTCGTCGCGGATTTCATCTGAGACCGATACGCCGAACAGGCTGCCACGGTCGCGCACGGTTACCAAGGGGCCGCCCAACGGCAACGTGCGGATGCGCATGCCGACCTCCGGAAACGCCTCATACACGGCGCGAAAGGCTTCGGCGATCCGCGCAAAGTCGACGAACGGGTCGACGGCAATGTCGAGGGTCGTTTCGATGCCGGTTGTGAAGCTGCGCGCCCGCGCCTTCAAGCCTTCAGTTTGAGCCAACACACGACGCGCGTCGGCCAACAAGGTGCGACCTTCATTCGTCAAGCTCGGGCGGTAGCCGGATCGGTCGAACAGCAGGACACCAAGCTGAGCTTCAAGCGACGCAACCGCATGGCTGATCGCAGACTGCGCCCGCTGCAAACGACCGGCGGCCGCGCGAAAACTGCCAGTCTCGGCGATCGCCACCAGCACCCGCAACTGATCGAGGGTCAGCCCATCCAACATGATCTATCTAATAGATCATAAATATCGATCGTTTCGCAATCCCAGACGTTCAATAGAGCGCATATCTGGTCAACGAACTAACAAATTGGACAAAGTTGGAAGGATTAGAAGATGGCCGATACGCAGAACCCTATCAAAATCTATGATCAACCAATCGTCGTAGCGGGGGCAACGGGCAAACAAGGCGGCGCAGTAGTCCGCCGGCTGCTTGAACGCGGCCACAGGGTTCGAGCCCTGACACGCAATCCGGCCAAACCGGCTGCCGCTGAACTGGCACAGATGGGCGCGGAGGTCGTTGCGGCCGACCTTGAAGAACGTTCGTCGCTCGATGCGGCATTGAAGGGCGCCGGCGCGGTATTCTCGGTGCAAGACTTTCTGGAAACCGGTGTCGAGGCCGAGCTGCGCCAGGGTCTGAATCTGACCGAAGCGGCAAGCGCGGCAGGCATCGGGCACATCGTCTACAGCGGCGCCTCGACCATGGACCGCAACACCGGCGTGCCGCATCTGGACAGCAAGTGGCAGGTGGAACGGCGCGTCCGCTCGCTCGACGTGCCATGGACGGTGTTCCGGCCGGCCGCCTTCATGGACAATTGGGTCTGGGACCGTGAGGCGATCGAGAAGGACGGGGTTATCCGCTACCCGATGCGGCCTGATACCGTCTACCGCCAGGTGGCCGTGGCCGACATCGCTGCGATGGCTGTGCTTGCCTTTGAGCGTCCCGATATCTGGGCCGGCCACATCATGCCGCTCACGGGCGATGTCTCGACCATGGGCGAGATTGCGCAAACCTTCGCGCGCGCCATGGGCCACCCAGTCCGCTACGAACAGATGCCATGGGAGGCGTGCCTCGAACAGCAGGGCGAGGAACTGACTGCCATGTATCGCTACTTCGATACGTTCGGCATGGATGGCGACCCGCGCTACCTCCGGCGGTGGCATCCCGAAGCCCTGACGCTCGAAGCCTATCTGCGTGCCGAGGGCTGGGACCGCGCTGCTTCGGTTGCCTGAACGGGCAAATCGGCATCCCGATGCGCGGTTGGTCCGTCTTCATGATAACCTCGTTCATCAAACGAACCGGCACTCCTTCACTGACCGCCGCTAGTTTGCGCGAAGTGCCGGGCATTGGCGCTCTGGCGGTACCGGTCATCGTTGGCATGATGGCGACCACGCTGATGGGCGTCATCGACACCATCCTGATTGCGCATTTGGGCACACAAGCGCTGGCCGCCACCGGCATCACCACCAGCGCACTGATCATCTTCTATTCGGCGCTGCACGGTTTGATGTCCGTGATCCACGTCCGAATGGCGCAAGCCAATGGCGCAAGCGACGAAGTCGCCGTCTCGGCGGCCGTCCGGACGGGTTTCGCGATGGCGCTCATCGCAGGCGTGATGGGCATGCTGCTGATGCTCGCCGCCTTTCCGCTGCTGCGCATTCTTGGCCAGCCCGACAGTGTGATGCAGATCCTTTGGCCGTATTGGGTTGCCAAGAGTGGTATGCTGGTGCCCTTCACGCTTCTCGCCGTGCTCACCGGATTGCTCAATGCCACTGGGCGACCCTGGACAGCCACATCCATTGCGATGCTGGGTGCTCTTGTCCATTTGCCGGTCAGCTATGGCCTGATCCACGGCGGTCTCGGTTGGCAAGGCCTCGGGCTGCTCGGGGCGGGCATCGGCAGCGTGGTTGCGAGCCTTGTATCGCTTGTCGTAGCCTGGGGCTATTGGCGCCGGTCGGCCGGTATGGCGCCCTATCGCAAGCGGGCGCCAGTGTCACGATCCGAGGTGCGGCGCGGCTTTGCCGAAGGCTGGCCGGTGTCGCTGTCGTTCAGCGGCGAGGCATCGGCCTATGCGTTGACCGGATTGATGCTCGGTCTGTTCGGCCCTGCGGCACTCGCCGCCAACCAGGTCGTCCATTCGATCGCCGCCATCCTCTACATGGTGCCGCTAGGCATGACGGTCGCGGTCAGTATCCGGGTCGGGCAGGCAGTCGGAGCCAAACAACCGTCCCGTTTTCGCTCGATAGGGATGGGAGCAACCGGCGCTGTTGTCGCTTGGATGGCATGCGTGGTGGTCGCCTTGCTGTTATCTCGGGAACCGATGGCCAGCGCATTGACCGACGACGCAGAAGTGCTCGCGCTTGCCATGGCGCTGTTCCTGGCCACCGCTTTCATGCAACTGGCCGACGGGCTCCAATCCACTGCCATGGGCGCGCTGCGCGGCATGCTGGACGTGCGCGTGCCAACCCTGATCACGATCGGTGTTTATTGGTTGATCGCCCTTCCGACCGCCTACGTCACCGGTTTCGCGTTCGACTTCGGGCCAAGCGGCGTTTGGTTGGGCTACGGTATCGGCATCTTCATCGCGGCATTCGCGCTGCAGGTCCGATTCTGGCGCAAGACCGCGTCCGCGAGCACCGCATCCGTCCTCTGAAGGAGAAAGACATGTCAGACAAAAAGATCGCTCTTGTCGCCGGCGTCGGGCCGGGTCTTGGCGCTGCCCTTGTTCAGAAGTTCGCGGCCGGGGGCTTTCAGGTCGCCGCGGTCGCCCGCAACCAAAACAAGCTTGAGGCTCTGATCGCCGCACGCGGCCTCTCGGATCAGGCCAAGGCCTATGGCTGTGATGTCGGAGACCCACATGCGGTGGCGGACCTGTTCAAGACCGTCAAAACCGAGTTGGGCACGCCCTCTCTGGTAGCCTTCAACGCCGGAGCCTTCACCATGGGTTCGATCGCCGAGCTCGATCCCGCCGCGGTCGACACTTGCTGGCGGATCGGCACCTTTGGCGGCTTCCTCGTCGGTCAGCAGGCGGCCAAGGGAATGCTGGACGCCGGGTTGGTCGGCACGATCCTGTTCACCGGCGCGACAGCGGGCCTGCGCGGCAGCGCCAACTTTGCCGGATTTGCGATGTCGAAATTCGGCCTGCGTGCGCTGGCCCAAAGCATGGCGCGGGAGTTGGGACCCAAGGGCATTCACGTCGCCCACATCATCATCGATGGCGGAATCGGCGAGAACACCGGAGCCCTGTCCGACGATCTCGATGCGCCGGACAAGTCGCTCAGCCCGCAGGCCATCGCCGAAGCCTATTGGCAACTCCACATCCAGCATCGCAGCGCCTGGACGCAGGAATTGGACCTGCGGCCGTGGGTGGAGCGGTTCTGATCAAAGCGGGGCAGAGACCATGACCGGATTTGTCACCGGCGAGGCTGTCGCTCGCGCGTTCTTCGAGCGTTGGGACGCCCATGATACGGATGGGCTGGCCGCGCTCTTCGCCGAGGATGCCGACTTCGTGAACGTGGTCGGCATCTGGTGGCGCAATCGCAAATCGATCCGCAAGGCCCATGCCTACGGCTTCGAGCGTATCTTCCAGAACGCGCGTTTGGCTCTCACCGAGGTCAAGGTGCGGGTACTGACACCGGACATCCATATCGTTCACACCGTTTCGACGCTCACGGGCCAAACAGGCCCCGACGGCCAGCCGTCCGGCGACCGTGTCGCTGTCATCAGCCTGGTCACCGAACGCCGAGATGAAGGATTCGTCATCGTCAGCTGCCAGAACACCGACCGCATCAACGGCGCCGACACCCACATTATCGACGCATCGGGCTTCCGGCCGGCAAGCTACCGGTAGCTGCAAGTCGGTTTGACTACGAAGGTTGTGTCCGCTTTGCCGCCAATTGCAGACGTTGCTCCTGCCAAACGCGAAGGTCAGCTTTGGGCCGCTAGCACACTCTGGACTACGTTGCCCGTCTGTTCCTCGGGCGACGGGCAAACGCCACTGTGCAGCGTGTGCATTGCAGACCCAGTCGAAAGCGTTCAGCGCAATCTGGCTTTCGCACATCGAATTCCGTCCAGCACGCCCAGCGTCTCTGCTGCCTGGATATCAGTCTTCAGCGCGATCTCGCCTCCATCCGGTCCGAAGACAAATGAAGTGCTGGTAACTGGCCAGCCATCGCTTGTTGGTCTTGTTGGTTTCGGGCGGGATAACGCGGTCACAATCCACAGTTTGCCCGGAGACCGGTCCGCTCATCCTGGCGGACGAGCCTCGGGCGTTGTTTGTGGCGGCCCGGTAAACGTCACCGATCCTGGTCGCTGCAACGAAGGCCCACAGCGATGTGTCGCAATGAATGCAAGTCCCGTTCACTTTGTTTCGTTCAAGCTCATCTCGTCTCAGTTGAATGCTATCGCACACCATGGGCACATAACGCTGGCACGAGGGGCAGAAGAGCCTGCCATTCTTCGGCTCGCGCCAGGCTCCCAAACGGATCTGCGAAAGAAAGCACCGCACATCGAACCCGTGGAAGACATCGGGGCGGCGCTCATCGATCGTTGTCAGACCCCGGTTCTTCCAGTTGGTGATGGTCGTGTCACAGACGCCAAACAGCTCACACAGCTCCTGACGCGTGTAGTACCAGTGGCGGCGGGCCTTGCTCGTATCGTGTCGACGTGGCCGGTCCCGGCCGGTCGTTCCTTTCGCGATGCGAAACGGAAGAGGAAAGCCCGGAATCTCGTTCACCCAGCGCCAGATCGTGGCCGGGTTGACCCGGAATTAGCGTGCGACCTCCTTCACGGTCATCACCGGACAGAATTGCGGAACAGTCGCATGTGACGGCCTATCGCCGCCAGCGGCAAGCCGTCCAGCCTCGCTAGGTTCGCTCTCAGAAACGTCCGCCTGCGCCGAAGCGCAATCGAACTGGCCACCAGCACGTTCGGCGTCGGAACTGAGGCTTGGACGGGCCTGTTCATGCCCTTCGTGCGGCGATCTCGGCGAGCCTGGCTGGCTGGTATCGGCATAGGCGTTGGGGCTCGCCTGGTCCGGCTGGCACGGATAAGGCGCCCGGTTCCGACAGTCCAGATCATCCTGGCCGTTGCGAGGCGCGAACAGATCGCCACCGGTCGGAGCTTGCGAGCGCCGGACCTTGGTGTTGTTGTGTTTGGTGGTGGAGTGTTCTTTCGAGGCAGCCATGACTGTGTCGACCCTGTCGTCGGGGTGGAGCACGTCATGCGCGAGGAAGATTCGATTGTGAGTGTCTTGTGGCGTGAAACGGCGCGACTGACAACTACCCGTCGAATAGTGTCTCATTCGGCTGCACGCCGTAACGAGCATCTGATCGCGCCGCACATATGGGGCTGAATGTGGGTCCAATAGCCTTTAGGCAGACGAATTCAATTATATTTCAAGGCTTTAGAAAGGCCATATGGCGGAGAGGAAGTCCGCTCAATGTTGATCCATGAAGATGCGTTGTCGTCCACGATTGCCTGATAAGCCATTCAAAATCCTTCGCTCTGTTGGTTGAAGCATTTTTGTTTGTGTTTGACAGTTCACCACAATCCAGCAATCAAAGTGCACACAAAAGTGCATACGGAATTGCGTACGCCACATGGCAAGGCCCATCCACAAACTCGTCGACACAGCCATTCGGAAGCCCAATCTCAAACCCGGGCGGCACAGCGACGGCGGCGGGCTTTATCTCAACGTCAAGCCTGGCGGCTCCAAGAGCTGGCTCTTCATGTATCACTATGGTGGCAGGCGGAGGGTGATGGGGCTCGGCCCCTATCCGGCGCTCAAGCTGGCTGCGGCGCGCGACAAGGCGGCAACGCTGCGCCAAAGTGTGGCCGACGGCAGAGACCCCCTTGCACAACGCCAACAGGAGATAGCGCCTACCTTCGCCGAATGTGCCGGGCATTATGTCGGTACGATGGAGGTACAGTGGCGCAACAGCAAACACAGGGCCCAGTGGCGCATGACGCTTGGCCCAGCCTATTGTCAAAGCATTCTCGAAAAGCCGGTCAATGCAATTGATACGGCAGATCTCTTGGGCATTCTTGAGCCGATCTGGATGACCAAACAGGAAACGGCGTCCCGGCTACGGGGCCGGATCGAGCATGTGCTTGACTATGCCAAATCCAAGGGATGGCGATCTGGCGAGAACCCGGCGCGATGGCGCGGCCATCTCAAGCACCTGTTGCCGAAAGCACGTAAGCTTCAGCGTGGTCACCACGCTGCAATGCCATACGACGCAGTTCCCGGTTTCTGGAGGCGACTTTCGACACACGACGCCATGGCGGCTCGCTGCCTTGAGTTCCTTGTACTGACGGCTTGCCGTTCGGGCGAAGCATTGGGGGCCACCTGGCAAGAAGTTGATCTTGAATCCCGCCTTTGGACCATTCCCGGCGATCGAATGAAGGCGTCGAAGACCCATCGCATTCCGCTTTCTGAAGGCGCGATGGGCGTCCTCCATCCCCTTGCTGAGGCGCGTCACGGTGACCTTGTCTTTCCTGGTCAAAAGCCGGGACGACCGCTCTCATCGATGGCCATGATCATGCTGATGCGGCGCATGCGTGAGGATCGCTACACCGTTCATGGGTTTCGGAGCGCCTTTCGAGACTGGGCAGGCGACGTGACAGACCATCCCCGCGAAGTCGCAGAAGGCGCTCTTGCTCATATCTCTGGCGATCTGACGGAACGGGCCTACCGGCGAGGCGATGCGCTGGAGAAACGTCGCCAGTTGATGGAGGATTGGTATGGGTTCATCAAATGAGCCAGAGCTCGACAGGATCGACCTGCAACGCGCGATCGCATACGCAATTCTCAAAGATGCCGTCGGAATCCGCGTGGTCCGTGACGAGAACGGCGAACTGGCCCTGCGACTAAACCCTGATCGTGAGCCGCATTTACACCAGTTCTTTCCAGAGTTTGACGATCGTAGCGAAGATGATCCTGCCAGCCAAGCCGTACCGGAATGGCTTGGGCTGTACGACATGATCAAGCAAGACATCCATGCAAGAACAGTCCAGAAAGATCTTACCGACCATGGCCGTAACAGCTCGCTTTGGGCCATCGCGGACATAATTTGTTATGCTAATTATTTGGCGCGGAGTGTCGGTCGACCTCCGGACCCGCCCAACGTGGTCGAAGGAAAGAACGCCAGCTATGCCTTGTCTTTTTTCAAACTGCGGGTCGTTCTCGAACACGAGCGCAAAAGGACTGTGTCTTGGGCCGAGGTTGCGCGAATAGCTTTCCAACGAGAGCTGGCCAAGAAGGGCCACGCTCCCAGTGTCAAAGCGCAAGAAAATCAGTCAAACATCGGTGACATGGAGGACAGAATCTCCGAACACAAGCTCCGGTATCTGGACTACCTCATCGAGAACGGAAGGCACGCGCCGCCGCTGGTTGGCGCAAATTCCCGAATTTATAGAGCGAGCAGTCTCAAGAGTTTGGTGATCGACTGGGAACCGTCAGAAGCAGAGATGGACGGTGTCCCAGAATGGAATACAAAGATGCACGACTTGATCGCGGCCGAGAAGGCGGATCGAATAGAACACTTACGGTCAAAAAAGCGGTAGCCTACTCAGGCTTGTCACGCAGCTTTCTGTACAAGAAATTCGCCACAGGCGAACTGAAACGGCTGAAGGCCGGCAAGCGCGTCCTGATCCTGAAGGAGGACATGGACGCGTACCTGCAGTCCATCCGGGAGCAGGTCGATGACTGATCTGCGCCAATCTCCTGCATCGGACCCACTGTTGGACCGGCTTGGCCTTTCAACCCTGCTCGGACACGAGAAGGCCTTCACATCGGCCAAACTCAAAGCGTTGGATGCGGCGGCGCAGACGCCAGGACTTCCGCCGACGGCCTACCAGCTGATGATGCTGTTGGTCATCAAGGTTTGGCCGACACAGGGCTACTATCGGCCGCGCGTCGCCACGCTCGCGCGTTATCTGGGTGTGAGCGAACAAGCCGTTCGGCGCGCGTCAGTCAGGCTTGAGCAAGCAAGTCTTATCCACGTTGATCGTCAAAGTGGGCCGAATGGTACCAACCGCTATTTCTTGAATCTGTCACGTTTCCAGCCCCGAACCGAAACGGAAGTTGCGGTTTCACTTATAGAGAAAAAACCTGACGAAACGGACGTTGCGGGCTTTACCGAATCCGAACTTCGCTTCATCGTGGGAGGTTCGGATGATTGAGTACTGGCCTGAGCAGTTGATGCGAGCCGACGCCGAGCTTCACGCATATGCAAAACGTATCGCGGAGTTGACCGACCAAAGCGACAAGATCCTCGCGTCCGCTGATAGCTTCTTGTTGGCGCGGGCCGCCGACATCAGCTCAAGGATCGAGCAAGAATGCACGGCCCACGAGACGGTTGGCAGACTCAAAGACCAACTCATCGATGAGATGACGCAACGCGTCATGCGCTACTGCATGGTCAAGCACATCTTTCGCAAGCTTGTTCATCACCGCACGCAACCCGACATCGAGTTCAGCGACGACGTCGAGACGCTCCTCAAGCGCAGAGAGGCGCCCGTGTGCAATCTTGCCGTATGGCGCGGACTCCGCGAGTGCGGACTGCACGAACGTTTCGTGCCATCGGCTGGTGAAGTCGTTGGCTATATCGACAATGAGCAGGCCAGGCTCGAGAGGATGCTTGATGACATCAACCGGCTCGAAATGTCCGGCCGGCGCTTGCACCAGTTGCTCATCGACAACCCCCGGCCGTTCCAAGGACACCGGCGCAGAGCACATCACTAGCGGTCAGAACAGGCAAGGACAGAGTCCGACCACGCGACTAGAGGAGCAGTCATTCTGCGACGAGGCGCGGATGCGTGCCTGCTGAGCGGAGCCCGCAACGGCTCAAGTGAAAGCAGGCGCGCAAAGCCTCTTGTTCGCTTCGGCCAATTCATCTCATCGGACGACGCCCATTTGCGAAACCTTCAGGATGTTAAGGTTTGTTAAGGTTCCGGTCTTTTTTTTAGCGTGCCACCCTTCCTTAAGCAGCAGTGGACCAACGGGGATTGATCAGCCCCGATCGTTCATCGTGCTCTCAACCATCGCAGGATGTTCTGCGAATGGTCGGAGCAGCACGATGGTGCGCCGTTGGAGCCAAATCCACCTAGGTATTTCAATCCCGATCTGCGAGTCCGGCGGTCAAGTGGACAAATCTCAGCTTTGCCCAGTCTCCAAGCCCGCTCCTAGCGATGCTGGCATACGTTGGTATCGAGGTTTGCGACAAGGCGATCACTGCTGATCTGCCCCACCTGGGTGGTCCATTTTGATTGTTAGTGCATGACCGGCCTTTGGTCCATCGGGACGAGGGTTTCCGGGGCCGGCGGGCGATAGCCCAGAGCGCTGTGCGGTCGTTTGGTGTTGTAGTGCCTCCTCCACTGTTCGATCAGGATTTGCGCCTCTTTGAGGCTGTAGAAGATCTCGCCGTTGAGCAGTTCGTCTCGGAACCGCGCGTTGAAGCTCTCACAGTAACCGTTCTCCCAAGGTGATCCCGGTTCGATATAGGCGGTCTTTGCGCCGACAGCCCTGATCCAATCCTGAACGGCCTGGGCAACGAACTCGGAGCCATTGTCTGATCGGATGAAGGACGGCACCCCGCGCAAGATGAACAGGTCGCTCAAGGCGTCGATAACGCTGCCCTTCGTTGAGGAAATCTACGGCCTCGGCGTGTGTCAGGGTGGTTCGATCATTTCCTCCGCAGCCGTTACCGACCATCGCATCAAGAAGATCGTCACGGTCTCCGGCATGATGGCCGCCGATGCATTCCAGTGGGGTGATCGTGGCATTGCCGATCAGACAATCTCCGCTGCAAATGCGTCTAAGCAGAAAATGTTTGAGACTGGAGAGGCGGACTGCACTTGGCCGATTGTCCTGAATGACACCATGACGCGGGAAGAGTTCAATGCCTTGGGCGTTCCAATGTCAGACGACACCTACAATTACTACGGCAAGGACGGCGTTGCAGGTCATGGCAAGGTCAAGAATTTCACCGCCGAACACATCGGCGATCAGCCAATGCAGTCGTTGATTTCCATTGCAGAGCATTATGCCGACAAGATCACCCAGCCAACAATGGTGATCTACGGACCAAGCGCAGCGACGGCAATCTGTTCAACGAACTTCATTGATCGGCTGACCAACAACCCTGACGTTCGGGCATTCGATGAATTCAGCCACGTTGACTTCTATTGGAAGCCAGAAGCCGTGAAAGCGTCATGCGACGCAGCATCTGAGTTCTTCAACACCTGAACCGACAAGGTAGAGGCTGCAGTGCGGCCTCTACCTCTTTTGCCAGAAGCAGACGTCAGTACGGCGCGCCTAATTGAGCGCTTTGGACTCAAAGCTGACTTTGGGCACTGCCGCTCGTGGCGGCATTCCGGACATAAGGGATGGCCGGTTTTCGTCGGTCTATTGCCGACAGTCCGGAACGGTTGAGGTCAGTGATCCACTTCTGTCTTAGCCCCCTAAAACTGTGCCATTTTGCGGTTCGTTTGAAAGGTGGTTTTGATGGCGCGGAAACGGCACTCGGATGAGGACATTTTGCGGCTCTTAAGGGAGATCGAGCTGAGTCGCGGCACTGCCCGACCGACGCGCGCGATGCGTTTGCATCGCTCGGACGGCGGTCTGTGAGCATTGCCAAAGATGAGCGAGGTGATGCCAGGTATCGATCGTTTGGCCCCCTAGAGTTCCCCGCCGGCTTGCCTTTCGCCCCAGCGCAAACGTGCGGCCGCCGCGATCTTCGAAATCGGCGCCGGCGGCAACTTGTGCGGTGGCGGTGACGCTGTCATGCGGGCCAGAGCGGGACTTTGATGGCCCGTGGCTAGGTCCGCAGCCATCATGCCCGCCAAAGTGCCCTTTGTGGTTCCAAGGCCCAACTGGCAGCAGGCCGTGAACAGGCCTTCTTCGACTTCGCGAACAACCTGCACACTGTTGTAGCTGAGGCACAGACGCCCGCCCCAACGATACTCCATGTCGACCTCTCCAAGCATGGGAAAGCGGGCGCGAAACGCGCGGTCGTGGTCTTTGGCCACGGCTTCAACACGCGCCGGACCAACTTCCATTGACGGTTCAAATGTGAACCGGTTGCGCACGATAATGCGGTCACCGCCCGTCCCCGAGATCCGGCGAATCGTTGTGCCAAGCGGGTCGGCAGGGGTCACGCCCCACACAGGCTCACCGCCAAGCCGATTGCAGTCGTCGGCCGACAAGGCGCGAGTCATCGACGCATAGGTAAAGACATGCATCAGACGGCCCTTGGCAAAACCAAAGCTGTTGAGATGGCCGTTGACGGCCAGGATGACCCTCGGTGCGGTGACCGACCCCTTCGGAGTGGTCGCGACCCAATCGCCGCGGCGTTCCAGACGTGTCACCGGGCTGTTCTCGAACAGATCAACACGGTTGCTCTGCAAAGCCCGCGCCACACCACGCACAAAGAGAGCAGGCTGGATGATTGCCGTGCCCGGCGTGTGAAGGCCGCTTCGGTAATAGTCGGAACCGGTCAACGCGCGCATTTGCGACGCGTCCATCGCCTCGAATGCTTCGTCCAGTTCACGCAGATGTGCCGCATAGCGGCTATTGTGGCGATCGCCTTTGGCGGTCGCGGCGGCATTGATCTTGCCGGTCTGGGCGAACGCTTCGGTTGATAAGCCAAAGTCCTCTGCCATCTGGCGGGCGAACCTGATGGCCAGCCGGTTGTCGTCAATCTGTGCGCGGTCGCGATCGAAAGCGCCGCCATAGTCTTCCGACGCCAAGTCGTGCGGCAGATCGATCATGAAACCGGAATTTCGCCCCGATGGTCCATCACCGACCCGCAGAGCTTCCACAAGGGTGATCCGGTCTTCGGGACATGACTGCGAAAGACGCCGCGCAGCGGCGAGGCCGGCAAATCCGGCGCCGATCACCAGCCAATCGCTGGTTTGATGGCCGTCCAATTCGCGTGCCGGCGTGTCGGCGGGCAGAAGCCGGTTCCAGGCGGCCGGACCGGGATCGACGGGCAGGCGCGCGACCTTCATGGCAGGCTCAGTTGCGCCATGCGGCCGCCATCGATGGTCCAGACCTGCGCGGTAACAAAAGACGCCTCATCGGACGCAAGCCAACAAATCAGCCGCGCGACCTCCAAGGGCTTCCCGGTTCGGCCGACTGGATGGATCTTTCCGATTTCCGCCCGGAACCTGTCCGGGTCGCCGAGACTTTCGATGAAACCGGTGTTCAGCGGCGTATCGATCCAGCCCGGCGCCACAGCATTGCAGCGCACGCCATCAGCGCCGTGGTCAACCGCGACCGCCCTTGTCAAACCTTGCAGCCCGGCCTTGGACGCGCCGTAGGCGGGATGTCGCGGATTGTTGCCCAGCCCTTCGATGGAGCTGACATTGACAATCGCCCCTCCTCCCGAGCGCAACAAGGGCATGGCGTGCCGGATGAGCAGGAATGGCGCGGTGAGGTTGACCGACAGCTGCAAGTGCCAGTCATCCAGCGTGGTTTCCTCGACGGTACCCTCACGCATGATGCCGGCATTGTTGACAAGAATATCCAAGCGACCGGCTGCACGACTGACGGTTTTAATCACATGATCGGACGCGGATGGGTCCGCTAGGTCAACGTCGATGTCCTCATACCCCGCCGGCCGTCGTTGCGCGGTAAACACGCGCGCGCCGCCTTCTGCCAAAAGCCGTGCGGTCTCCGCGCCCATACCCGAGGACGCGCCTGTGACCAGTGCCACTTTGCCGGCAAACCGCTTCACGTGACCGGTTTCCCGCCATTGACCTCCACAAGCGCCCCGCACATGTAACGCGCCGCGTCCGATGCGAGGAAGGCGACAACATCGGCAATGTCCTCGGGCTCAGCGATGCGGCCAAGCGGCACTGTTGCATTCAACGCCTCGATTGCCTGCGCGGGTTCGAAACCGCGAGCGGCGAACCCCGAACGCAACATCGGCGTGTTCACCTCGTTCGGGCAGACCGCATTCACGCGAATGCTCTGGTGGGCGTGATCGCGGCCGAGGCATTGCGTCAATGATGCCAATGCGGCCTTCGTCATCACGTAGAGCGGGTGGTCGGGTCCGGGCCTCAAGCCCCAACAGGATGCTGTCATGATAATCGCACCACCGCCTTGTGCTGCCATCAAGGGGATTGCTGCGCGGCACAGCCGGAACGGCGCTTCGACATTGATGGCAAGCGAGCGGCGCAAATCGTCATCGGTCGTCTCGGTGATCTTTCCGCGCGTGATGATGCCCGCATTGTTGCAGACGACATCAAGCCGCCCCGTCAGGTCGCACACCTGCCCTGGAAGGGCATCGCAAAATCCAAAATCCAGCAGATCGCCCTCAATCACGTGGTCGGCATCGATGGCGGTCCCGGGTCTGTCGGTTGCGATGACCTTGGCGCCTTCGGCACGCAAGGCCTCGACGATCGCTTGTCCGACGCCACCGGCTGCACCGGTCACAAGCGCCACCTGTCCCGCGAAGCGCATGGTCTAGTGCTCCTGGTTCAGCGCGTCTTCGGCCGGAATTTCGCGTTCGCGGCGGGCGATGTAGTCGCGCAGCGCTTCATCAATACCCGGATCGAGCTTGGGCTCTTCGTAGTCCTGGAGCAGCGAACGGGCATATCGCAGCGCCCGTTCGTTGATCTCGACCGCGCCCTCGGCCTGCCATTGCTCGATGGAGTTGTTGTCGAACAGTTCGGGCATGAAGAACGCCTGCTGGAATTTTTCGAGCGTGTGCGGATGGCCGAGATAGTGCCCGCCCGGCCCGATATCGGCCACGGCGGCGATGCCCTCTTCGAAATCGTCCCAGCGGATGCCCTCGGCCATGCGATAGGCCATGGCGCATTGCTCGGCATCGACCACGAATTTGGCGATCGAGCAGTGCATGCCCGCTTCGTTCCAGCCGGCGGCGTGCCACATATAGTTGGTGCCCGCCATTTGCAGCGCCATCAGCGTTGAGGCGCTCTCATAACCTGATTGCGCGTCGAACGTCTTGGCCCCGCCAAGATTGGTCGAAGAGCGCCACGGGACGCCATAGTGGCGCGCCATCTGGCCAATCATCAGGTTCATCAGGCTGATCTCCGGCGTGCCGGCCATCGGCGCGCCCGATTTCATCGACACCGTCGACAGATAATGGCCGTAAATGGCCGGGCAGCCCTTGCGCACCACTTGCGTGTAGGCCAGCGCTGACAACGCTTCGGCGTTGAGTTGGGCAACGGTGGGCGCAACCGAGGCTGGCGTATTGGCGCCGCCCAGAACGAAGGGCGAGCACAGGACCGGCTGGTTCCGGCGGCAGAAGGCGCGCATCGCGCCCAGCATGGTCTCGTCCCAGACCAGCGGCGAATTGCCGTTGCAATTGCCGGTGACGACCGGATGCATCTCCATGAATTCGTCACCGAACAGGATCGCACACATATCCATGACATCCTCGGCGTTCTTGGGGCTGGTCGTCATGCCCATGAACGTCTTGTCGGAATGCTTCATCGACGAATAGGTGATGCGCAGATGGCGCTGGCTGATCGGATGGTCGTAGGGCTCGACGATGTGATGCGCGCTCGAATGCAGCGCCGGCAGCATGTGCGACAGCTTGTGGAAGTTGGCCAGATCACCGAGCGTGGGATTGCGGCGCACATCATCAAGATCGCGTAGATAGGGCGCTCCGGTCATCGGCACGAAGATCGCGTGATCGCCGCCAAAGGGCAGATTATTGGCCGGATTGCGCGCGTGATAGGTAAACGTTTCCGGAATGGAGGCGATCAGTTCGCGCACCATGAACCGGTCGAGATAGACCGTCTCGTCATCCACCTTGGCGCCGGCGCGCCGCCAATCGTCGAGCGCTGTGGGATCGCGGAAGACGATGCCGATGTTTTCCAGAATATGCATCGAAGCGGCATCGATCCGCTCGATCTGGTCCTGATCCATCGGTTCGACCAGTGGCAGGCGGCGCATTAGCGCCGGCAGCATCGTGACGTCACGCGCCTGACGCTGGGCCTTGCGGGCGCCGCGGCCGCGGCGGGCGGGCTTTTCAAGCGTGGTCATCCGACATTGTCCCCGTCGCGCGGATCGGTCAGATCGATCCAGATCGTCTTCAGTTCGGTGTATTGATCATGGGCGTGGACGCCATTGTCCCGGCCGCCAAAGCCCGACTGCTTGTAGCCGCCAAAAGGGGTCGCAATGTCGCCCTCGCCATAGCAGTTGACCGTGACGGTGCCGGCGCGAATGTCGCGTGAAGCCCGGATCGCGGTGCGCCCGTTGGCGGTGAAGACGCTGGCCGTCAGGCCGTAGGCGGTGTCGTTGGCGATCTGGATCGCTTCGTCCGTGGACGCGACTTCGATCACGCTCAAGATCGGCCCAAAAACCTCTTCGCGCGCCAGCGGCTCATCCGGCCTCACGTCATAGACCTTGGGCGTAACGAAGGGACCATCGGGCGTATCGTCGTTGCGCAGATAGCCAGACACCTTGTCGCAATGGGCCGCATCGATCAGCGCGCCCAGATGGTTGGCCGGATCGAGCGGATCGCCCGTCTTCCAGTGGCGCAGGCGCGCCGCGATGCGTTCCATCAGCGGTGCCTTGACGGCCTTGTGGACGATCAACCGCGAGGCGGCCGAGCAGTTTTCGCCCATGTTCCAGAACGCGGCATTGACGATGTGCGACGCGACATGGTCGAGATTTTCCGCATCTTCCAGCACCACGGCAGGGTTCTTGCCGCCGCACTCCAGAACCACCTTTTTGAGATTGCTGTCGGCGGCATAGTGCAAAAAGCGTCGGCCTGTTTCGGTGGAGCCGGTGAAGGTCACCATGTCGACATCCATGTGCCGGCCAAGCGGCTCGCCCACGGTCGGCCCATCGCCGGGCAGAACTTGCAGGACGCCACGCGGCACGCCCGCCATATGCGCCAGTTCCGCAATGCGCAGCGCTGTGAGCGATGTCTGTTCGGCGGGTTTGACGATCACCGAACAGCCGGCAGCGAGCGCCGGCCCGATCTTCCAGGCCAGCATCAGCATGGGAAAGTTCCAAGGCAGGACGGCCGCGACCACGCCGACCGGTTCGCGTACGATCATCGAGATCGCATCGTCGCCCGATGGCCCGGTCTGATCGTAGAGCTTGTCGACCGCCTCGGCGTGCCACTGGATCGTGTGGATCGTCTCGGGCACGTCGATCGTTTCGCAATCACGGATCGGCTTGCCGCTATCAAGGCTCTCCATCACGGCTAGTTCGTGCCGGCGCCGGGTGATGTATTTGCAAAGCTTGATCAAGACATCCTTGCGTTCTGATGGATGCAGGCGCGACCAGTGGCCCTGGTCGAACGCTTCGCGCGCTTTCTGTACCGCAAGATCGACATCGTCAGCACCGGCCGATGCGATGGTGGTCAGTGTCTCGCCGGTTGCCGGATTGATCGTCGCCATGGCTGGACCGGTGCCGGTGCGGAACTTGCCGTCAATGAACGGTGCCGCCGGCAGGTCGAGTTCGCCGGCGATGGCGGCATAGTCGGCGCGGGTCAAAAGCTCGGTCATGCGGCGCCTCCTTCGATGGCGGCAATGGCGGTGTTCATGGTGCGGATCACTTCTTCCAGCGCACGCTTGTCGTCCTTGTTGAGCGGCTGCAGCGGGCGGCGGGGTGGGCCGGCTGCAATGCCGCGCATGGTCAGCCCGTGCTTGATGCACTGGATGAACTTGCCGCCCTGTTCGAGCACACCCATCAGAGGCAGCATGGCCGACATGATGGCTCGCCCCTTGGTGAAATCGCCATCGATGGCGCAGGCGCGATAAAGCGCGATATGGGCTTCGGGCGCAAAGTTTGATCCCGCGCAGACCCAGCTGCGCGCGCCCCAGGCAAAAAACTCGAGCGCCTGATCGTCCATGCCGCAGGAGAGCGCGATGTGCGGATAGTCGCGCGCCAGCATATGCAGCCGGTTCGGATCGCCTGAACTCTCCTTAATGGCGCAGAAATTGGGCGAACGGCCGAGGCGATCGAGGCACTCGGCATCCATGTTCACGCTCATGCGGCCGGGATAGTTGTAGAGCATCACCGGCAGATTGACGGCCCGGTCGATGGCCAGCGCATGCAGCGCGATCTCGCGACCCGTCGGATAGGCATAAGGCGGCGTCGCGACCAGGATCGCATCGGCGCCGATGGCTTTTGCCGCTTCGGCAAAGACGATCGAATCCTCGGTGCGCATCGCCCCGGTGCCCACCACCAGCGGCACCCGGTCGCCGACGAGCTGTTTGATTCGGCCCATCAGATCGATGCGCTCTTCGGGGCTTTGGGCGTAGTATTCGCCGGTCGTGCCGGCGACGATGAGGCCGTGCACGCCCGCTGCGATCAGGTGTTCGACGGTCTCGTCGAGTGCCGGCTCGTTGAGCGAGAAATCGTCATGATAGGGCGTGACGATGGGCGTGAAGATGCCTTCAAAGCGCATGGCGCCTTTCCTTCAGCGAAACCACATCCACCGGCAGCGGATCGGGCCGGACGAAACGCTCGATCCGGTCGCGTGACAGGTCCCAGTGTTGCAATGTGAGGTCGATGGCGAGCGCCGCTTCGCGGCACTCGAACGCAGTGATCATGGCGTCATGCTGGTCGGCGGCCTTGCGGATCAGTTCTTTTTCATCTGGGCCGGCGGCTCGATAAAATGTCTGGCCCAATCGCGTATGGTCGATCAGAAGACGCTCAAGCCCGGCCATGAGGTAGGGATTGTCGGCCATCTCGCCGATGATGTGGTGAAACTTGTGGTTTTCCAACGCTGCGGCCGGAGCGTCTTCGGCTTGTGTCGCGGCCACGAAGCGGGTCTGGCAGTCTTTCAGCGCATCGAGCTGTCTTGTCGCGCGTTTTTCCGCCGCAAGCCTGGCAATATTCGCGTAGACCATGGGTGCTGTCTGAAAGAACGTCCGCATGGTCGACACATCCATCGAGGCCACCTTGGCGCCGCGATTGGTCGCGATCTCCACGTAACCGTCGCCGGCCAGTCTTTGCAGCACTTCGCGCAAAGGCGTGCGCGACATGCTGTAGGTTGAGGCCAACGCCGTCTCTTCAAGATCGGCGCCTGGCGCCAGTTCCATTGTCAAAATCTTGCTTTGCAGATCAAGAAAGCAGCGTTCTTTCGAACGTGTCGACATGGGTTGCTCCCCGCACTCTCTTGATGTTTGTGCACAAATTGTATACAAAAATCAAGATGGACAACTCCGTTTCAGGCCCCGCGGCGCCCAAAAAAAGATGGCGCTGCGGGTGGAAGCGAGGATGGTAACGTGTTTTGCTGAGCGGTAGCGGATGTGTCCATTGCGAAAGACCAACGATGCCGTGCACGTCGACTTCGCCTCACATCGCAGCAGAAAGACATTGAAAATCAGGGAGCTATGATGTCAAAAAAAGATGAGATTCTTCTCGACCGGATAGCCGAAGCGGCCAGGACCGGCGGGATTTCACGTCGCGAATTCATGACGTATGCAATTGCTGCCGGCCTCACAGCAACGACAGCGACCGGATTGTGGACCACAAAGGCAACTGCCCAGCCGCAAAGCGGCGGCACGTTTCGGTGGGGCATTCACGACGGCAACACCTCCGATACCCACGACCCGGGCACCTACGTCACCCGCCAGATGATCTATCTTGGGCACACCCACCGCTCGTACATGACCATGATCAACGGCGATGGTTCGCTCGGCCCGGATATCGCGACCTCGTGGGAGGCCAGCGCTGACGCGTCGCAGTGGACATTTGCACTAACTCAAAGCGCCTCTTTCCACAGCGGCCGGCCCGTCACGGCCGCCGATGTAATCGCGTCGTTCAACCACCATCGTGGTGATGACTCGACCTCGGCGGCAAAGTCTCTGCTGGCCGATGTCACCGACATCACCGCTGACGGCGATCACACGGTGGTCTTTACACTGTCGCGCGGCAACGCGGACTTCCCGTGGCTGATGACGGACTATCACCTTGCGATCTGTCCGGCCAATGATGACGGCACGATCGACTGGCAGTCAGGCGACGGCTCGGGGCCCTACAAGATCGACGACGGCGAGTTCGGCGTGAAGTGGTCATTCTCGCGACATGACGGCTGGCATGGCGAAGGCGCCTATTTCGACAATGTCGAAATTCTGATCCTCAACGACCCGAACGCCCGTCAGACAGCTCTTGTTACCGGCGATGTCGACGCTGTCTCGCTCATTGAGCTCAAAACGATGGCGCTGCTTCAGCGTGATCCGAACATCACGATCCACAACATTCCCTCTGCAGGCGCGATCACCATGCCGATGCATTGTGACACAGCACCGTTTGACAATGTCGACGTCCGCAACGCGCTGAAGCTGGCGATGAACCGTGACGAGATGATCGAAAAGATCGCTTTCGGCGCGGCGACCAAGGGCAACGACTTCCACCACTCGCCCGCACAGCCCTATTGGCCCGAAGGCATCGAGCAGCGCGATTATGATCCCGATCAGGCCAAGTCGCTTCTGGCACGAGCCGGAGCCGAGGGGCTGACCGTCAACCTGTCGACTGCGGACAGCCTGTTCTCGGGCGCCGTTGACATGGCCGTTCTGTATCAGGAGCAGGCCAGGGCCGCCGGAATCAACATCAATGTGGTCCGCGAGCCGAACGACGGCTACTATTCGGAAGTCTGGCTGAAGAAGCCATTCCAGATGGTGTCCTGGGGTGCCCGCCCGACGCCTGACGTGATGTACACGCTGGCCTACAAGGACGATGCCGCCTGGAACGAGAGTCGCTGGCAAAACGAGCGTTTCAACGAACTGCTGCTGCAAGCCAAGTCCGAGTTGGACGACGCGCTGCGGGCCGAAATGTATCGCGAGATGGCGATCCTGGCGAGAGACGACGGGGGCACGATCATCCCGTTCTTCAACAACTTCGTCTATGCCAACCGCTCCAATGTCAGCACGCCGGAAAACCTGGCCGCCAGTTGGGAAAATGACGGCGCGCGCGCGGCGAGCCGTTGGTGGTTCAGCAGCTAATCAAAACAATGGTTCGCCCGGGATTTCCCGGGCGAACGTCAATTGGCGACGACCGGTCAGAGGGGACCGGGCCGTGCGCCATTCGATCGTGTATAGCGGGGGATAATCATGGGTGACATTGGGAGACTTGTCGCCAAGCGCCTTGGCCTTGGCCTTGTCACGTTGCTGGTTGTATCCGTTCTCATCTTCTTTGCGGTGGCCCTTCTGCCGGGCGGCGTGGCCGAAGCGATATTGGGACAGGGTGCGACTGCCGAGACAATTGCGGCATTCAATGAACAACGCGGCCTGGACCGGCCATTGGTCGTCCGCTACTTTGAATGGCTGGGTGGGGCCGTCGTGGGTGACTTTGGCAATTCGCTCGTCACCGGAGAACGTGTGAGTTCGTCGATCGGTCCGCGCTTCCTCAACACCCTGTTCCTGGCCGCCTATGCGGCCGTCATTGCCGTTCCCTTCGCAATCGCCCTTGGCATCGTTGTGGCCTTGCTGCGCAACACCATCTTTGATCGTGTCGCCAACGTGCTCACGCTGACATCCATTTCCTCGCCGGAGTTCTTCCTCGGCTACATCCTGATCCTGTACTTCGCGGTACAGTGGGGCATGTTCCCGGCCATTGCGAGCATCAGTGATGGCATGTCATTCGGGGAACTGCTGTATCGGGCATTCCTGCCCGCATTGACACTCGTGCTCGTGGTCACCGCGCACATGATGCGCATGACCCGTGCGGCGATCATCAGCCTGCTCGCCTCCCCCTATATTGAAATGGCGCGGTTGAAGGGCGTGCCGCCGTGGCGTGTGATCACCCACCACGCATTGCCCAACGCCTGGGCGCCGATCATCAACGTGGTGGCGCTGAACCTGGCCTATCTCATCACCGGTGTGGTGTTGGTTGAGGTTGTGTTTGTCTATCCCGGTATCGGCCAGTTGCTGGTCGACGCGGTTTCCAAACGCGATTTCCCCGTCGTGCAGGCCTGCTGCCTCGTTTTCGCGGCGACCTTCATCCTCTTAAACCTGGCTGCGGATGTCGGATCGATCCTGACCAACCCGCGCCTGCGTCACCCTAAGTAAGAGGCACACCATGAACGTTTTTGTTATCGGTTTTTATGCCGTCATGGTCGGGGCCTCCACGCTGGCGGCCGTGTTCAAGAAACAGCAGATGTTCCTGTTGCTCTTCGGCCTTACCCTGGTCTTTTTCGTCACAGGGATTGTCGGCGGCGTCGGCGCACTGCGCAACATCACGATAGCCGCGGCGGTTCTCGCCTTTGCGGCAGGCATCTCCTACTGTTTCCGCGAGTTTCTGGTTCTCATTTTGCCGACAAACACGGCCAAGGAAGTCAAGACCGCCCCGCTGACTGCGGCTTTCGGGATGTTCGTGATTTTCACCTATGCGATCGCTGGTATTTTCGCGCCGTTCATCGCGCCATATGGGGAATCAGAAGTCATAGCCGGTGCCTTCGCACCCGCCGATGAGAACATGCTGCTCGGCGCAGACCAACTGGGCCGCGACATATTCAGCCGCCTCATCTACGGCGCACGCAATTCGGTCGGCATTGCGCTGATCGCAACTGCTCTCGCTTTCATCATGGGCGCGGTCGCCGGCCTGTACGCGGCGGTGCGCGGCGGCTGGTTTGACCAGTTCATGGGCCGTCTTGCTGATGTGATCATGTCCGTTCCGTCACTAATTTTCGCGCTTCTCATGCTGTCCATTCTTGGCACCGACCTGTGGGTCATCGTCATCGTTGTGGCGGTGATTTACTCGCCAAGGGTCTTCCGGCTGACGCGCGCGGTTGCCGGCAACATTGTCGTCATGGACTACATCGAAGCAGCGAAGCTGCGCGGCGAAGGCGATTGGTATCTTATTCGCCGCGAAATCCTGCCCAACGCGACTGCACCACTGATAGCCGAGTTTGGCCTTGAGTTCTGTTTCGTGTTCTTGCTGATCGCCGGCTTGAGCTTTCTGGGGCTCGGCATTCAACCGCCGACGGCCGATTGGGGCTCTATGGTGCGCGAAAATGCGACGCTGATCTCTTTTGGTGACGTAACGCCGCTCATTCCTGCGGCGGCGATCGCGCTGTTGACCGTTGCTGTCAACTTCGTCGTTGACTGGATGCTGTTCCGGTCCTCCGGCCTGAAGGAGGTTTGATATGTCCAAACTGACGAAGAAAGAGGTGCTTCTGGAGATCCGCGATCTTAAGATCGACGGTTACTCCGAAGAAACCTGGGTACCGATAATCAAAGGCGTCGATCTGACCCTCCATCGCGGTGAAGTCCTTGGTCTCATCGGTGAATCGGGGGCGGGCAAATCGACCATTGGCGCGGCCGCTATGGGCTATGCCCGTGACGGCACGCGAATCTCCGAGGGTTCAATCGAGTTCGACGGCATGGAACTGACGACGGCGTCGAAGGCCGAAAAGCGAGCCTTGCGCGGTTCGCGAATCGCCTATGTCGCGCAATCGGCGGCCGCATCGTTCAATCCGGCGCACCGCATTATCGATCAGCATACCGAGGCGCCGGTGCAATACCGCATCCAGAAACGTGTCGAAGCACGCGAGGATGCCATTCAGCTCTATGAACGGTTGCGCCTGCCCAATCCTGACGAAATCGGTTTCCGGTATCCGCACCAGGTGTCCGGTGGTCAGCTTCAGCGCGCCATGACGGCCATGGCGATGTCGTGCCGACCCGACCTTATCATTTTCGATGAGCCGACCACCGCTCTTGACGTGACGACGCAGATCGAAGTGCTTGCCGCCATTCGTGACATCGTCGATCAGTTCAACACGGCCGCCATTTACATCACGCACGATCTGGCTGTCGTTGCGCAGATGGCCGATACGATCAAGGTTCTGCTGAAAGGCGAGGAAGTCGAGCAGGCGGCAACCGCCGAGATGCTCGACAATCCGCAAGAGGACTATACGAAATCGCTTTGGGCGGTTCGCAGCTTCAAGCGTCCGCAGAAAGCGCGGCCGACAGACGGCACTGAGCCGATCATCTCCGTCAAGAACGTCGACGCCGCTTATGGCGGTGGCGTCAAGGTGCTCGATGATGTGTCTTTCGACATCTACCCGGGCATGACGGTTGCGGTTGTCGGCGAATCCGGCTCCGGCAAGTCAACGACCGCGCGGGTCATCACCGGCCTTCTGCCGCCCATGAAGGGTGAGGTTCTCTACAACGGCGAGCCGTTACCAGCCAACTTCAAGCAGCGTAGCCGCGACCAGTTGCGCCAGGCGCAGATGATCTACCAGATGGCTGACACCGCCTTGAACCCGAAGGTTCGCATCAGCGAGATCATCGGCCGTCCCGCGCAGTTCTATTCAGGCTTGCGAGGATCGGCGCTGAAACAACGTGTCGATGAACTGCTCGACCTGATCGAGCTGGACCCGGCCAAATACTATGGCCGTTTCCCGCCTGAGCTTTCCGGTGGTCAAAAACAGCGTATCGGTATCGCCCGCGCATTGGCAGCCGAACCCGATTTCATCATTTGCGACGAGGTGACATCAGCCCTCGATCAGCTGGTGGCCGAAGGCATTCTGAAGCTCCTGGATAATCTGCAGAAGGAACTCGGTCTCGCCTATATGTTCATCACGCACGACTTGGCGACGGTGCGTTCAATTGCCGATGAAGTCGTTGTCATGCAGCACGGCAAGGTTGTCGAACAGGGCCCCAAAGAGGAGATGTTCCAACCGCCGCACCATCCCTATACAGACCTGTTGTTGTCATCGGTCCCTGAGATGGATCCGGATTGGCTGACAACCTTGCTGGAAGAGCGTGGTGTCGATGACATCGGCGAAGCGGCCAAAGTCTAAAGGATAGTTTCAAGGAGCAGCACGGCCGGCTGGATACCGGCCGGCTCATCCAGTTCCGCCCGGTGCGGCGGTTGTTCTTGCAGCCGTCGAGCCTGGGGCAGTGTGCCTTTAGCTCCCAAATACCGACTGCACAGCCTTTGCCGTCTTCACGGCGATTTCGTCCACCTCGGCCCTGGTCAAGCAGAATGGCGGCGCAAAGCCCAGAATGTCGCCTTGAGGCATCGCACGCGCAATCACGCCGTCCTCCAGCAAGGCCGCCGCGATGCGAGGACCGACCTTGTCGCTTGGGTCGAAAAACCGGTGCGGGTCGCGATCGGCCACGAATTCGACGGCGGCGAGCATGCCTTCACCCCGGACCTCGCCCACATGCCGATGATCGCCTACAGCCTCTCGTAATGCGTCATTAAGATAAGCGCCGGTCTCGCCCGCGTTTCCGACAAGATTCAGTTCGTCGATCAGCCGCAGATTGGCAACGCCCGCCGCCGCGCCGATCGGGTGCGCGGAATAGGTCCAGCCGTGGCCAATCGGGCCGTTCTCGTCGGTGCCCTGTTCCAGCACGGCCCAGACCTTGTCCGAGACAATGGACCCCGAAAGCGGCGCATAGGCCGAGGTGAGTCCCTTGGCGATGGTGATGAGGTCCGGCTTGATGTGGTAATGATCTGATCCGAACATCGTGCCAAGACGGCCGAAGCCGGTAACGACTTCATCGGCAATGAGCAGAATATCGTGACGGTCAAGCACGTCTTGGATGGCGGCCCAATAGCCGGCAGGTGGCGGAACGATGCCGCCGGTTCCAAGCACCGGCTCACCGATGAAGGCGGCGATGGTGTCCGCGCCTTCGCGCTCGATCATCGCTTCCAGCTCTGCCGCACAGTGGGCAACGAAATCAGCCTCGCTCTGGCTGCGATCATCGCGCCGGAAGTAGTAGGGCGCTTCGGTGTGAAGCACCTGCGCCAGTGGCAGGTCGAACTTTTTGTGAAACAGCTCCAACCCGGTCAGTGACCCCGTCATCAGACCCGAGCCATGATAGCCTCGCCAGCGGGAAATGATCTTCTTCTTCTCTGGCCGGTCGAGGATGTTGTTGTAGTACCAGACGAGCTTGACGTTGGTTTCGTTGGCATCTGATCCCGAGAGCCCGAAATAGACTTTCGACATGTGATCCGGCGCGCGGTCCAGAACCATCTTGGCCAAGGTGATCGAGGCTTCGGTGCCATGGCCGACATAGGAGTGGTAGTAGGCCAACTCGCGCGCCTGATCCGCAATCGCTTCGGCGATTTCGCCGCGGCCATAACCGACATTGACGCAGTAAAGGCCGGCGAAGGCGTCGAGCAGGCGCTTTCCATCACGATCTTCGATGTGACAGCCAGTGCCGCCGGTGACGATGCGTGCGGGTGTCTCACCGCGCGCGTGCTGGGCCAAATGGGTGGAGGGATGAAAGAAGTTTTCGCGATCCCAAGCGTCAAGCTGGTCGTTTCTGAGCATGTTTTTCACCTTCATTTTTCAGCCCCAATCCCGGCACACATATTTGAGCTCCATGAATTCCTGCATGCCCGCCCGTGCCCCTTCACGGCCCAGGCCCGATTGCTTTGTGCCGCCAAAGGGGATCGGCGCGCCGGTGACCTTGGTACGATTGACCGCGACCATGCCGAAGTTCAGCGCGCGGCTCACACGGTAGATGCGGCGCGGATCCTGGCTGTGCAGATAGGCCACCAGCCCGTATTCGGTCTCATTGGCGCGCGCGATCACCTCTTCTTCTGAGTCGAAAGCGGCGATCGGCGCGACGGGCCCGAAGGTTTCCTCGCTCATGATCGCTGCATCCTGCGGCACATCCGTCAAAACCGTGGGCTCATAGAAAAGCGGCCCCAGCGCGTGGCGCTTGCCGCCGCAGGCCAGTCTCGCCCCTTTGGCCATCGCGTCGGTGACATGCTCCTCCTGTTTGGCCACGGCGCCTTCGTTCATCAAGGGGCCGATATCGGGATCGTCCATTCCGCGCCCGATGCTGAGCGCCCGAGTGGCTTCGGTGAAGCGGGCGCAGAACGCATAATAGATCGGACGTTCCACGAAGATCCGGTTCGCGCCCAGGCAGTCCTGGCCAGAGGTGGCGAATTTCGCCTTGATGGTTTCAGTCACCGCATGATCCAGATCGGCGCCCTTGAAGACGATCACCGGGGCGTGACCGCCCAGTTCCATGACCAGTTTCTTTACCGTCGCCGCGCAGTCGCGATAGAGAAGGCGTCCCACCTCGGTCGAACCGGTAAAGGACAGGGCGCGCACGCGGGTGTCAGTGGTCCAGGGCGGCACAACGGTCGAGGCATTGCCCGTCACCACATTGAACACACCGGCCGGAAAGCCCGCGCGTTCGGCCAATTCAGCCAGTGCTGTCGCGGAAAACGGGGTTTGTGAGGAAGGATGGGCCACGATGGTGCAGCCCGCCGCCAAGGCAGCCGACGCCTTGCGCGTCAGCATCGCCGCGGGAAAATTCCAGGGCGTGATAAGTCCCACGACACCGACCGGTTCCAGCCAGAGTTCGACCTCGGCATCGGGCAGATGAGAGGTCACACCCTCGACATTCGGGCGCTTGGCCTCTTCAGCGTAGAACTCGACGAATGATGCCGCATAATCGATCTCGCCGCGTGCTTCGGACAAAGGTTTGCCCTGCTCGGCCACCATGATCCGCGCCAGGTCTTCCTTGTGCTCGGCCAAGAGCTCGAACCAACGCCTTAGGACGGCCGCGCGGTCCTGGGGCAACAGCCCCGCCCAACCGGCAAAAGCCGTCTGGGCCGCGTCGACCGCGCCAGCGCTCTGTTCGGCCGAAAGACGCGCCACCTCGCCCACCACGGCGCCATCCGCGGGGTTGGTCACAGCAAAGGTCGCGCTGTCAGACGCGTCGATCCATTGGCCGTTGATGTAAGAAGATGACCTGACCAGACTCAGGTCGGAGACCGGGAATGTCCTCCGGTCCACACAGTCGGGCATGTCGGTATCGATCATGATTCACCTCGCAAATCGGGCGGCGCGCCGCCATTGGATTCGAAGCGAGATGATTGCGCGCATTCGCAGCAGAAACCTCCGCTTCGCCCCGACAGCAGCGCGCAATGCCTTTATTGCCGAGTGAGCGGAACTATAGCGCAGATGTTTGACAGATGCCAGACGGCTGAATGACCGGTTCGAGCCCAAAGTTCCTCGTCAAGAGACTTGAACGAATGGTGCCATTATTCTACCCGGATCACCGCTTAAGCGCCATTCGTGATAGGTCGAGATGAGTTTTCGTTTTGCCATTATCTCATTGCCTAGGGGGGTTGCAGGCTTGGCTCGACCCTTTCTCGCGTCCCATCGTACTGTGGGTTAAACGACTGAATCGTATATATGAATAGCGAAAATGAAACCTCCGACCTGATCGCCGCGTTGCAGTCTAGCGATGCATCTGTGCGCCTGAATGCTGCACTTGCAGCTGGCATCGATCCGAATGTCGGACTTCTCGACGTGCTCATTGGTCGTTGCGCTGTCGAACCCGATTTTCACGTCAGGGAACAGCTCACGTGGAGCTTGACCCGGTTTCCACGAGATCTCGCTATCTCGAGGCTTTGTGCCGAAGTGTCCTCGAATAACGATCAAGCGAGATCCCAGGCGTTGCACACACTATCTAAGATAAAGGACGCGAAAGCCTGGACCATCATCACCGAGGCTTTGCTGAGCGACCCCAATGATGAGGTCGCTCAAGCTGCATGGCGGGCCGCGGTCTCTATGGTTCCACTTGGGGAAGAAAAGCGCTTGGCGGCGGATCTGGGCTCGCAACTCGGACGCGGCGGCCGAGGCGTGCAACTAAGTTTGAGTTGCGCCCTGATTGCGCTCGGCAAAGATGTGGCATACCCGGTCGTCAAAAAGGCAACTATGAGCAATGATCGCAATGTCCAAGTACATGCGCTCGCCACCAAAAAGATGCTCGCCGATAGCGACACAGAATTTCAATATGCAATTGATCAGGTCAAGGTCTTGCTTGCGCCTCGGCCCAAAGATTGAAGTGCTGTCGATCCAGACCCTCGGTTGGGATCGTTCAATGTCCGATTTGTCCGCTACCAGCCCTTTCACACCACCGTCGGCCCCATGGGCGCTTTGGTCAGAACCTCTGCGCCGTCCGGCCCCAGAAGCACACAGTTTGACACGAAATAGTCTCCACGCCCGGTTTCGGTGAACCAGGACATGGCGTGGAAGGTCATGCCCTCCTTGATCTCCAGATCGCTGTCATGGCGCAGACCGGTGACCTTGTTGCCGCCTGTCCATGAAGGCGGGAACCCGATGCCCACCAAATAGCCGCAATGGTGACGGTGATAGTCTGGCAGGCCGGCCTCATCCACCACGGCCTTCCACGAGGCATAGACGTCGCACGCCCGGACACCGGGCTTCAAGCCGTCCAAAATGCCCTGGAAGGCGCGTTTGGAGATCTCGGCCATCTCGGCGTCCTGGTCGCGGATATGGCCCAGATGCACCAGCCGCCCCATGGGCGCGTTGTAGCGCGCAACGCAACCCGCGACCTCCAGCATGACACGTTCGCCCGCGCGATAATGGCCGTCGCCCCATGTGGTGTGCTCCTCGGCGATACGGTGATCGGGGCGGATGAAGGGGCCAAACCCGGGCGGCGTGCCGCCCGCGCGGGTCATCGCCGCGAAGCATTCGGCGGCGACATCGGCTTCGCGCGCGCCGTCCTCAATCGTGGCAATCGCTGCCATCATGCCCGCATCGGCGGCTTTGGCTGCGGCCCGCATCAGCGCCTGTTCTTCGGAGGACTTCACCAGCCGGAGCGTGTCGACCAGCCCCGAAATGCTGGTCCAGTCGGCCGCGCCAAAACGCTCAAACAACTCCTGTCCGCCACGATAGGTGAAGCCCGAGGTCTCGATCTCGAACCCCAGCCTTTTGCCCGCGATGTCCAGCAATGCCAGCTCGTCAGCGAGTTTGGCGGCCGCGCTTTCGCTGTCGCTGTGGCCTGAGAACCGCGCATTGCGCACCTGGTTCTCGATCGTGACCCGTTCCATTTGCCGGGTGACGAGCACCAGTTCGCCCTCCATTGGGACGATCAGATGCGTCGGGGCGAAATAGCCCCAATGGTCCAGACCGATCAGATAGAAGACGCTTTCGGGCTGAGACAGCACGGCGAGGTCGATGGCCCGCGCAGCCATTTCAGAGCGCACTGCTTTGAGCCGGTTGGCCAGCTCCGCGTCGGAGAACGGATTTTCGAACATCACTATTCCTTCAAAGAAAGACGCAGTCGCGCAGATAGGGCAGCCGCTCGCGTGCCGCGGTGACGGAGCCTTTGTCGATCTCGGTGACCAGCAGCTCTTCACCCGGTCCGGCGATAGCCATCTCGCGCCCATCGGGTGCGACGATGCGGCTGCCGCCGAGATAGGTGTGGTTCAGTTCCCGGCCGCCATGGTTGGCGTAGGCGAGCCACAGCCCGTTCTCGAACGCCCGGGCCGGCACGACACGCTCGGCAACGACCGGCCATGCCTCGACCAGGGCCGTTGGGACAATCAGCAGGTGCGCCCCCGCCAGCGCCGCGCCACGCGCGGTTTCTGGAAACTCGATCTCATAACAGATCGCCATGGCAACACGCATGCCCGCCAAATCGAGGAGCGTTGGTGCTTCACCATTGGCAAAGCTTGTTTCCTCGAAACTGCCCGGCGAGGCCAGCCGCTTGCGGTGATTGGCCAGCAGCGCGCCATCGGCCCCGACGATCGCCGCTGCGTTATAGGTTTGTTCCGCCGCCTCGGGATAGCCGTAAGCGATGGCTGTCCCATGCCGTTTGGCCAGTTCGGCAATGCCGCTAGCGTATAGCCCATCCGACGGGGCTCCAAGATCGCGATGATTGGCCTCGATGTGGTAACCGGTCGCAAACAGTTCGGGACAGACCGCCAGATCGAGGCTGTGGCCATCCAGCGCCGCATCCAGTCTTGCGAGCCTGGCATCGAAACCAAGGCCGCCAGATGCGGCCTGATAGACGCCGAGCCTCATGTGGAAACAACCGTGCCGGCCGCACCCATCGCGGCAAAGACATGGGTGGCAATGGCGGTATCCTGCGCGCCGGTTCCGGTCAGGTCCGCGATCGTCACCGCCGCCTCCGACGGGCGACCGGGATGGGCACCGGCGATGATATCGCCCAGCTCCGGAATTGTTCCCCGAGGCGCCAGCCCAGCCGCGCGCGCCGCTTCCAGTTCACCGGAAACCTCGCATTGGCTGAGCCGGTCGGCCACATAAAGATCGCATCCGGCCAGCGCTTGCGGGTCGATCTCGTTCTTGCCGGTCTGGTCGGACCCCATGGCGGTGATGTGCAGTTGCGGGTGCAGCCACTCGGCCATCAGCACCGGCTCCCGGGCGGGCGTCGCGGTGACGACGAGTTGTGATTGTTCCACCAGCGTCCGGGCATCGGCGGTAACGTCCGCCTCGACGCCGAGTTTTTCGGCCAGTTCCGAAGCGCAGGCCGCCGCTTTGGCGGGATCACGACCATGAACGAGCACGCGTTCGAACGGGCGAACCAGATGCGCCGCCTGAATTTGCAACCGGGCCTGCACACCGGTGCCAATCACCCCCGCCGTCGTCACTTCCTTCGGGGCCAGATGACGTGCCGCGACTGCCCCCGCCGCGGCCGTTCTGATGTCGGTGAGGTAGCCATTGTCGAGAAAAACCGCCTCGACCAACCCGGTCCTCGCCGAGAACAGGATCATCAGCCCGTTGAGGCTGGGCAGTCCAAGCTTTGGATTGTCGAAGAAACCGGGACTGACCTTGATGGCGAAGCCATCGAGCCCGGGAATATAGGCGGTCTTCACATCGACTTCGCCATTGGCCTCGGCCAACTCCATCGACAGGATTGGCGGCATCACGACCGTGCCCGAGGCAAGTGCGCTGAAGGCACGCTCAATCACATCCACCGTTGTCAGGTCGAGGTTCACGACGTTCCTCAACTCTGCCTCGGTGACGATCCGGATGTCATGCGCCATAGCGTTTGCCTTTCAGCGTCATCTCGCCGAGCGTGATGTCCTCACCCCCCACGATCTTGTGGAACAGGTGCATATCAAGGTTCCGGCCCGTGATGATCGTCCCGACCGGGCCAGCGGGCTTTGGCAGCTTGCCTGCGAGCGTGGCGGCGATGCCGACGACGCAGGCGCCTTCAGCCACGATCCGATCTTCAAAGAACAGCACCTGCATCGCGTCGCGAATCTCCTCCTCGGTTACCAATATCGTATCGCCGAGATGTTTGCGGCACAGCGGAAAGCTGAGCCTGTTTTCCATCCCGATGCCACCACCCAGACTGTCAGCGAGGCTGGGCACTTCCTCGACCTCGACCGGGTGACCGGCGGCGATGGACGCATGCATGGCCGCGCCCCGGTCCATGGAGATACCGATGACCTTCACATCGGGGTTGATCGACTTGGCGGCGACCGCGACACCTGCCGCCAGCCCGCCACCTGAAAGCGGTACGAGGATCGTCTCAAGGTCCGGCCGGGCCGCCAACATTTCCAGCCCAATCGTACCCTGGCCCGCGATGACGGCCGGGTCATCAAAGGGCGGAATTTCGATCAGGCCTTCGCTCTCAACCAGCCGTCGGCTTTCGGCAAATGCATCGTCCTGCGATGCGCCTGCAATTGCGACATCGGCGCCAAGGGCCCTAATCCCGTCCACTTTGGCCTGCGGCACCAATGTCGACATGCAGATCACAGCACGCAGCCCGCGTTTCGCCGCGGCATAGGCCACGCCGCGCCCGTGATTACCCGTAGAGCAACAGACAACACCTGCCGTGCCCTCGGGAAGGTTCATCACCGCGTTGTAAGCCCCGCGCAGTTTGAACGCGCCGATGGGCTGCATGTTCTCCAGCTTCAACAGGAAGTGTTGTCCGCAAAACGCGGACATGAAGGGCGAAGGCACCAGCGGTGTCGCATCGGCGACGCCCCGGATCACCCGACGTGCAGCCAGGATATTGGCGAGCGAAAATCCCATCTCTCAATCCGCCGATCTGACCACACGCAGGAAGTCGCGCGGTTGTGTGCACCCAATGACGCCGGTCACTTGCCCGATCCGTCTCAGGTCAGGCGCCACTCCGGAGCCAATCGGCATTTCCAAGTCAGGGATTTGGTTTTCCCCGCTTTTTCGGTTGACGCTTTTCGCCATGGGGTCATCAATGGGGTGGACATCACCATGGTGATCGAGATCCTGTCAAGCAAGCCGCGTTTTGTCCCGTGGCGTTGCAGGACACGGACCATCGACAGCATCCTCTAGCGAACACGAGGGAGGCGGGATGCCACTGGAACATGCGCCGTTTTCCAAAAGCGAGTACGACAGACGCATCGCAAAAACGCGGACTGCCATGGAAAGGGCAGGCATTGATGTGCTGTTCGCCACCGACCCGTCAAACCAGGCATGGCTGACCGGCTATGACGGCTGGTCGTTCTATGTCCATCAGGGCGTCATCCTTGGCCTTGAAGGTGACCCGATCTGGTGGGGGCGCATGCAGGACACCAATGGCGGGCGCCGCACCGTCTGGATGGAAGATGCCCATGTGCAAGGCTATTCGGAACACTACGTCCAGAATCCGCAGGAACACCCGATGGAGGACTTCGCCAGGCGCCTGCGCGACCTGGGACATGGCGGCGCACGCATTGGTGTCGAGATGGACAACTACTACTACTCGGCCAAGGCTCATGCAGTTCTCGCCAATGGCATGCCCGATGCGATGTTTGTCGATGCGACAGCACTGGTCAACTGGCAGCGCGCGGCCAAATCCGACGAGGAAGTCGCCTTTATCCGCAAGGCTGCACGAATATCGGAAAACATCGTCACCCTGGCGCTGGAGCGCGCCGAACCGGGGGTGAAAAAGAACGCGCTCGTCGCAGACATCATGCATGCTGCTTATACCGGCGTGGGCGACGCCTGGGGTGACTATCCGGCCATCGTGCCGCTGACGCCATCAGGCAGTGATGCAGCCGCACCGCACTTGACGTGGAACGGCAACGAAATGAAGGCAGGTGAAGGCACCTTCTTCGAATTGTCGGGCTGCTACCGCCGCTACCATGCTCCGCTTTGCAGAACCGTCTATCTCGGCACGCCGCCGCAAAAGCTGGTTGACGCGTCCAAGGCGCTGACGGCTGGTCTGGAAGCTGGCATCGAGGCGGCGCGGCCGGGAAACGTGGCCGGTGACGTGGCGCGCGCGATGAATGCGGAACTGGCCAAAGCCGGGATCGACCGTGACGGACGATGCGGCTATCCCATCGGCCTGTCCTACCCGCCCGACTGGGGCGAGCGGACCTATTCCATCCGACCGACCGACGAAACCGAACTGACGCCCGGGATGACATTCCATTTCATGCCTGGCCTTTGGATGGATGATTGGGGGCTGGAAACCACCGAGACGCTGCTGATCCGATCTGACGGTCCGGCCGAAGCGCTTTGCAATGTCGAGCGCAAGCTCTTCGTGAAGGATTGACCTTGGCGAACCTTGAAAAAACGCGCGATCTGTTGGGTGCATTCATCGCCCATCGGACCGTGTCCGCCGACAGCAATCTTGCCATGATCGCAGACATCGCGGAACGGCTGGGCGATGCTGGTGCGCGGGTTGATGTGCAAACGTCGCCGGACGGCCGCAAGGCGAACCTGTTTGCAACGCTTGGACCCGATGAGTCCGGTGGGCTTGTGCTGTCGGGGCACTGCGATGTCGTTCCGGTCGATGGCCAGAATTGGTCAAGCGATCCGTTCGAGATGGTCGAACGCGACGGGCGCCTGTACGGGCGCGGAACCTGCGACATGAAGGGTTTCATAGCGGCGGTTGTGGCAAAGGCGCCCGATTTTGCGAACTTCCCGCTCAACAAGCCGCTGCATTTTGCGTTCACCCATGACGAAGAGATCGGCTGTCTTGGCGCGCAGGCCCTGGCGGGCTGGCTGACTGAAAAAGGCGTTCGGCCCCGGCTTGCGATCATCGGGGAGCCGACGATGATGCGTGTGATTGAAGGACACAAGGGTGTCTGTGAATACACCACGCGGTTCGTCGGGCTCGCTGGCCATGGCTCTGAGCCGCATCGCGGCGTCAACGCGGTGGAATATGCGGTGCGCTATGTTGCGCGGCTGATGGAAATCGGCGAGGCGCTGAAGTCGCGCGCGCCAGCCAATAGTCCATTCGACCCGCCCTGGACGACGATCAACACTGGCTCATTGACCGGCGGGTCTGCCCACAACGTGATCCCGCAAGAGGCCCAGGTTGAATGGGAGTTTCGCCCGGTTCAGGCGTCGGATGTCCCTTTCGTCAAGACCGAGATCGGCGATTACATCGCCTCTGTTCTGCTCCCGGCTATGCAGAAGGTCAGCCCCGAGGCGCAGATCACCACCCAGGTGATGGGCGAAGTTGCGGGTCTTGAGCCGACGACACAGAACGAGGCGCGCGACATAATGCTGGAACTGACCGGCGCTAACCGCACGGATGTCGTGTCCTTTGGAACCGAAGCCGGCATTTTCGCTTCGCTTGACATGTCCACCGTCGTCTGCGGCCCGGGTTCGATTGAACAGGCGCACAAGCCCGACGAATATCTTGCGCTCGACCAGTTGCAGAAATGCCTCGATATGCTCGACGGGCTGGAAGGGCGGCTGCGTGGCTGAACATCCGTCAGCATGCTGAAGCCATGGCCTAGTGGAAGGCGCCGAACACCCAACCCGCGATCATCGAGCCGACAGCCGCCAAGGCAAGATAGAGCAGGAAGGGCCTTAACTTCAGAACCGGGAAGATCGCCATTGCGCCCCAGATGCTGGCGACCCCGCCTGAGACCAGGAAGGCCATTGCCGCGCCAGTGGACATCCCATGCTCCAAGAGCGCGCGCGTGAGCGGCAGTGCAGCGTACCCATCGATATAGGCAGGCCCGCCAACCAGGACCGCCAGCGGCACCGCCAAGGCGCTGTCTTGGCCGACATAGGCCGTCACGGCATTGGGCTCCAACCATGCATTAAGGAGATACTCCGCCGCAAAGGCGGGCGTGAGAACCAAAAGGATCAGACGTGTGATCGACCAGGCTTCACGTGCAAACCGAGCACGGCGGGCCGGGTCACGCCAGATGATCGGATCGAACGCCGCCTCGTCGTCGCCGCGCGGGCCACATTGTCCGCCAATCGACCCGACGATCCCGTTGGCGCGCAGCGGCGATGCAGCCCAGTCTCGGCTGGCCACAAGCGCTGTCATCCCGCCGCCGAACAGACCCAACCCGATGGCCGCCAGCGCCTTTCCGATGGCAAACTCCCATCCAAGCGTGGCGGCGGTTGCCAACAGCATGGCCGGTCCCGTGATGGGCGAGGCGAGCCAGAACGCCATGACCGGCGCCAACGGCACGCCCGCTGCAAGAAACCCGACCATAAGCGGCAACACCGTAACGCCACAGACCGGCAGCAATGCGCCCACGGTTGTGGCTGCAACGATGGTTTGCAGCGTCCGGCCGTGAAATGCGGATGCCAGATGATCACTTGCACCGCTGGCCGTGATCCAGGCGGCAATAAGGACCCCCAGAAAGACGAGCGGTGCGACATGGACCATGCCCAAAACCACGAACTGCGCCGTTTCCAATACAAAGACGGGCCGCCAAAACACCAGCGCGAGCAGCACCACCGCGAGCAAGCCATAGACATGCCTGGTTGTGGGCCGCGCCATCTGGATGATGTCTGAAACGGTCATGATGGTCTCCTGTCGTTCTGGACACCAGAGGTAGCGCCTCGACAGACATTTGAAAAACGAGTAGTCTGAGATTCAGTCATTGGAAATTTAGATAGCTTGATGCACCTCAACAGCGATCATTTGCGGACCTTTCTGGCGGTGCTGGAGACAGAGAGCATTACCGGCGGTGCAGACCGCATCGGCCGTTCACAGTCCGCGGCGAGCCTTCAGATCAGGCAGTTGGAGGAGGTCGTCGGGCAGCCACTGTTCCATCGTCACGGTCGGGGCGTTGCGCCGACACATGCCGGCGAAAGGCTCCGACCGGTCGCACGCGACGTTGTTCGGTCGCTTGATTCGACACTTTTGGAGCTTCGCGGCGGCGGACTGCGAGGCGTGTTGCGAATTGGAATGCCCGTCGATCACGGCCGGTCCGAGTTGGCCAGGATCATATCGACCTTCTCGGAGTTGCATCCCGATGTCGAGCTGGTCGTGCACTGCGCTTTGGGGGCCGGGTTTGCCAAGGCGCTTGAGACCGGCGCGCTCGACCTGGCGGTTCACGAGGTGCCGAGGCCGGGCAAAGCGGATATTGTCCTTAGGGAAGATCACTTGGTCTGGATGCGGCGCTCGGATCACGACCTGTCTTCGATGAGCGTTTTGCCTGTCGCCGTCTTTGACCGCGACTGCTGGTGGCGCGATCTGGCTCTGTCCAGTCTCGAAGAGGTCGGTCGACCCTACAAGGTCGCCTTCACGAGTGAGAGCGCGATGGGCGTTCGGGCGGCGGTGCAGTCCGGAATCGCAGCAGGCCTAATGAGCGCGTCAGACCGCTTGGCGGGGATGAGCCCGATTGCGGATATCAAAACGCGTCACCCGACCTATCTGGTGCTGCAAAAAGCAAGCGGAGCCAATGGCCCCATTTGTGACGCGATGTCCGACGCGATCCAAAACGCGTTTTTGAACTGAGCCATGTTCGATGGCAGGTGGCAGGCCGTGCCAGAGTCATGTTTGCTAGGGGGCCTGTCGAAAGTGCGTTGGATGCACAGCAAAGGACCGTTTCCCGCTCGATCGGTCCTCGGCCGCAGCAGCGCTGACGTCCGCTTTGGGGATGTTGCCGCCTTTTTCGGTTGGCTTTGCTAATTGCAGCATTCCGCCTGCGGCGGACTTGGGTATGATCGTCAACAGCACAAATCTCGAGCTGGCCGCGGCTAGCCGGTCTGGAAACGAACTCCGTTTTCACGCTGGTGTTCGGGCCTTGCGAATGGACCGCCTGACCACGTTGGCCGAAGCGATTCTACCTCGTCCCTAGGCGCGGTTGTATAGATCTCGGTCTCGTCGGACTGAACGGAACGGCAGGTTCGTGGGCCGACGCGATGACGCCGTTCAGCTCGGTTAGTGAGACGCCAACCAGTTCGGCAGTAATCTGGCTTTCTTCGGCTTGCGCACCAAGTGCCGACCCCGTCCAATGCCCAAAAAGATTCTCGTCAAGACCATTGCGCCGATAGGATGCCGATGCGAACCACGACGGAGGTCTATCGTCACACACCATCGCTTTGCAGAGAGTAACGCCGACAGCGGGTCGATCTTGGAAGCGCCGTATTCGGCGGCGGCGGTCCTTTCACGCAGGGAGGATCGCTGAAACTGCAAGATGTTAGGCAGCGTTTCCAGCGAACTGACGAAAGGCTCCACTCCAATCATCCGGAAGAAACGGGCACCAATCGTGTTACGCACCGTTGAGCCAGCTATTCTATTGCACACTGAAGTGCATACAAATTCCAGCCAAATCAATTTATTTAGTTAAATCAGATATTTACTTTATTCAATGGCGGAGAGGAAGGGATTCGAACCCTCGAGACGGTTTTGCCGCCTACTCCCTTAGCAGGGGAGCGCCTTCGACCACTCGGCCACCTCTCCGCGCGACCCCTCGCCTATCACGATTTTCCGGGCGGTCAAACAGCATCGCCGCCGCAATTCAACCGATCGCCGGCGAGCCGACTGGGCGGTGGGCTCGAGCAGATGACGGACGCGCGACGATCACACTGAGCCGTATGGTCTCCAAAGGCATCGACCGATCGGAGCGCTGTACCACGCACCGGTGTCCCCCAGGTTATGCGGCGCCACCCCACCCCCGCCCGCTTACCGGCGCGCAAAAATCTGCTATCAGCGGCGCCACCCGATGTCAGGAGCGCCTTCATGCCGCCACGTCCCAATCCGCTCGTCGATGCTCTGCCGGCAACGATCCCCTTTGTTGCGCCCGAGCGGACCGAGCGCGAGACGGGCACGGCGTTCAGGGCACGGCTTGGCGCCAACGAAGGCAATTTCGGCGCAGCGCCGGCGGCGATCGCAGCGATGGAGCGCGCGGCGCACGAAGCGGTGCGGAACTATCCCGACCCGGAAAGCTGGGCGTTGCGGGAGGCGCTGGCCGGCCATCTGGGCATTGCCATGGATGAGATCGTCATCGGACCCGGCATCGACGGTCTTCTGGGGCTGATCGTGCGCATCTTCGCGGATCAGGGTGACGCAATTGTCACCTCGCTCGGCGCCTATCCGACCTTCAACTACCATGTCGCCGGCTATGGCCGCCGGCTGGCCACAGCGCCGTACCGGGACGACCGAGAGGATCTCGAAGCGCTTGCCGCCGCAGCCCGGGCCGAGGATGCGGCCATCGTCTATGTCTCCAATCCGGACAATCCGATGGGCACATGGTGGGATGCGGCAGCCATCGACGCGTTCTGCGATGCCGTGCCCGAACGAACGCTGATCGTGCTCGACGAGGCCTATGGCGAGACCGCACCGGGCGGAGCATTGCCGGCGATCGACACAGACCGGAAGAACCTCATCCGTCTGCGCACCTTTTCAAAGGCCTATGGGCTCGCCGGCCTGCGCTGCGGCTATGCATTCGGGACCAGGGCGTTGATCGCTCCGTTCGACAAGGTGCGCGATCATTTCGGCGTCAACGTCATGGCGCAGGCCGCGGCCGTTGCCTCGCTCGGCGACCGGGCCTGGCTGGCGGAGACGATCGGCAGGATCGCGGCCGCCCGCGACGAGATCGCTCGGATCGGGCGCGAGAACGGGCTCATACCCCTGCCCTCGGCGACCAATTTCGTCACGCTCGATTGCGGCCGTGACGGCGATCACGCCATGACCGTCCTCAAGGCGCTGATGGATGGCAGCGTTTTCGTGCGCAAGCCGATGGCGCCGGTGCTCGACCGGTGCATCCGCGTCAGCGTCGGCCGGCCGGAGGAACTGGCGCATTTCGCCGCAACATTGCCGGCCGCGCTCGCAAAGGCGGGCGGGACTGCTTGATCGCAAGCGCCAAATCGGCGAGGGCTTGGCGCAAGGCCGGCATCGGCCGGCCCCTTATGGAACTGACCGCTTGACCGACGCGCAAACAAGCCCGGACGACGAAGTCGCCGCGGAAACCGACCGCCAGGCGATGATCATGATCCGGCCGAGCCGGCACACGCTGCCCGAGGACATCTTTGCGATCTCGATCGGCGTGGCGTTGGTCTCGTTCGGCGTCTATCTGTTCCAGCAGGCCGAACTTGTCGTCTCGGGCGTCGCCGGCATCGCGCTGACGATCTCCTACGCGACCGGGCTCGACTTCTCGGTCCTGTTCTTTGCGCTCAACCTGCCCTTCTACGCTCTTGCCGTCCGAGGCATGGGCTGGCGTTTCGTGATCAAGACCTTCTGCGCGATTGCGTTGATGAGCGTGCTGGTGCGGTTCTATCCAGTGCTGATCAGCATCGAGGCGCTGGAGCCCGGTCTTGCCGCAATGCTTGGCGGCATCATGATCGGACTTGGCCTTTTGGCGCTGTTTCGCCACGGGGCCGGGCTCGGCGGCATAAACATCCTGGTCTACTGGCTGCAATCTAAGCGCGGCATGCGCGCAGGCTATGTCCAGCTCGGCATCGATGCGCTGATTCTGACCGGTGCGGCGCTGGTGATTGGCTGGCAGGGCATTGTGTGGTCGGTGGCGGGCGCAGTGATGTTCAACCTGATCCTGGGCGTCAATCACAAGCCGGGCCGTTATGTCGGCGTGAACTGACGGCGGACCGGCCCGCCAGCCTCGCATGAAAAAGGCCGCGCGCTCACACCCCAAAGCGCGCGGCCTGTCAGCGGTACCCCCGTTGCGACCGGCCGCTTGCCCCCTGCAAACCGGTGCCCCACCCGCCGATCTTGTGTCGCAGCCGGCCTTGTCGACCGGCGCGAGCGGTCAATGGCGGGTCATCCACTCGCGCGCTTCGCGCAGCGCCTTGGCAAGTTCCGCCTTGTTCATCGTCTCGGCGATCTCGGCCCGCAGGGCACCGGCCCGCGGCGACCCCTTGATGGCTGCGATGTTGAACCATTTGTGCGCGGCGACCAGATCGGCGTCGCCATTGCGCCCCGTTGCGCATGCCAGGCCCATCTCGAACAAGATGTCTGCATTGGCGCCGGCACCCAGACCGGCAAAATCGGCATTTTCCATTTCAAGGCGTGCCATGTCGAACCCCTATTGCATGTCCCTGTTTCGTCCCCGAGCGCTTTTCGTGTCCCGGCGTTTTGATGAGTGGAGGATGCCGGCAAGGCTTCAACGGCTGGCAAACAAGCGTCCTTAATGGCGCGCAAACGAAACAAAAACAGGGGGTAAATTCAACTAGGCGTTAACGGGCCAACCATCTGAATTGTCTTTGAAAAACGCATTTCTTTACACATCGTTCAGAAACGGCGCAGAAAGCAATCGCTAACCGTGGCAACCAGTCCGAGCCGCATGGATGCGATTTTTCCGCTCATCGAACGGTCTGTTCCGCCCACAGGGGTGGCAGTAACAAAGACCAAAACCCGTTTACTTTTACGTGTGCGTCAATAATATTGCGCGCAGCCGGTCATTGAACCGTGAACGATTGGGAGGAACCTCATGAAGACATCTATGCTTGCGCTGGCCGTCGCCGCCATCATGACCGCAACGCCTGCTCTGGCCGATCCGATTGTCGGCAACTGGCGAACCGGCGAAGGCGGCAGCGTGGCCATCAACCCGTGTGGAGGCGCGTTCTGCGTCAGCGTGACCGCCGGAGAGCATTCGGGCAAGCAGATCGGCCGATTCAACAAGGACGGCGATCGCTATGCCGGTCGGATCACCGATCCCAACAACGACCGCACATACAATGGCCGAGCCTGGTTCGAAGGTGCCAGCCTGAAGATGCGCGGGTCATTTCTGGGCATCGGTCGAACCGATACATGGACACGCCGCTGAAGGCTTCCCATCTCGCCGCGCGCAAGCCTTGCCTTAGGGCAACAGTCTAACGCGCGCGCTGACCGAACAGCACCTTCTGCGCTTCCTTGTCGTCGCGCAGATTGGTCTGTTCGCGCTTTTCACGGCCAACCGCCAGGCCGCGTTCCACCGCCGGCCGAGCATTCATGGCCTCGAACCAGCGTTTGAGGTTCGGAAAGTCGTTCAGATCCTGGCCCTGCCGCTCGTAGGGCAAGACCCAGCCGATGCAGGCCATGTCGGCGATCGAGTAATCGCCCGCCAGGAAGTCGTGATCGGCAAGGCGGGTGTTCATCACGCCATAGAGCCTGTTGACCTCGTTGGTGTAGCGATCGATCGCATAGGGCACCTGTTCGGGCGCATATTGGCGGAAGTGGTGCGCCTGGCCCGCCATCGGCCCCAGCCCACCCATCTGCCAGAACAGCCATTCATCGACAGCGGTCCGCGCGCGCGGATCGGCCGGATAGAAGCGGTCGAACTTGCGGCCCAGATATTGCAGGATCGCGCCGGACTCGAACACCGAGATCGGCTCGCCGCCCGGCCCTTCGGGATCGATGATGGCGGGCATGCGGTTGTTGGGCGCGATCTTCAGAAAATCGGGCGCGAACTGTTCGCCCTTGCCGATGTCGATATAGCGCACCTCGTAGGGCACGCCCAATTCCTCCAGCATGATCGATATCTTCCAGCCATTGGGCGTCGGCCAGTAGAAAAGCTCTATCGGTGCGGTCTGTTGCGGCATGGGTCCCTCCGGTGCTGTCGCTCTCGCACATAGGTGGCCGGGCGCCAAACGCAAGCGGCGTTAACGACCCTGAACGCCACATGAATGGCACCCTCAGCACCGGTTCAGTGCATCCTGACTACTGTGCGTGGCAGGAAAGGACACAGCCGATGCTCGCACGCCGCTTCATCATCATCTGCCTGATCGCGATGATCTTCGCGTTTGCGCTGATCAGCGTGATCGAACAGAGCAGCGGGCCGGCCTATTCCTGGAAAGTTCAATCGACCGTGCCGTGCGTCTTCGAGCGCCCGCGCGTGTGCGCCATCCCGCGCCAGTAATTCGTCAGGGGCCGATCATGACCATTAACAAAGCCAACCGCCGCCGTTTCCAGACCGTCCGTGCCTTCGGCCGCGCCGCGCTTCTGGCGACCCTGTTCGTCGGCCCGCTGGCCGGTTTCGCCGCCGCCCAGGCCGATGAAGGCGCACGCAAGGGCAATGGCGTGGGCTTTGTCCTCTACGTCAGCCTGATGCGGCCGTGACGCGTCCGGGCCAAAGATCGCCGCCCCCCGTCTTTTGCGTGCAATGATCTGGCCGTATATGATTGTGCATGGACAAGAGAACAGACGAATCACATCCCACGGCCGGTCAGGACAGTGCCGGCTTTCTGACACCGCCGCCAGAGCGCCCCACCTTCTACACCGATCCCGCCGAGGCGGTTGCCGCCTTGCGCGCGCTTTACGAGCGCAACACCGCCTTCATCCGCAACGCCTTTGCCGAGATGACCGACAAGGGCGACCTCGATGGCCGCGTGCGCGCCTATTACCCACAGCTTTCGGTCAAGACGGCGAGCTACAATCAGGTGGACTCGCGGCTCGCTTACGGCCATCTGGCCCAGCCCGGCCACTACGCGACGACGGTGACGCGGCCGGACCTGTTCGGCAGCTATCTGGAAACCCAGATCGGCCTTTTGCTGAAGAACCACAATGTGGCGGTGGAGGTGTCGGAGTCCGGCACGCCGATCCCGCTGCATTTTGCGTTTCTCGAAGGCACCCATGTCGACGGCGCCAAGGCCGACCGGCTGGCGCGGCCCCTGCGCGACGTGTTCGACGTGCCGGACCTGAACGTCACCAATGACGACATCGCCAATGGCGACTTTGAGCCGACGCCGGGGCAGGCTTCACCGCTAGCGCCGTTTACCGCGCAGCGTATCGACTATTCGCTGCACCGGTTGTCGCACTACACCGCGACCAGCCCGTCACATTTCCAGAACTTCGTCCTGTTCACCAACTACCAGTTCTACATCGACGAGTTCTGCGCGTTTGCGCGCGATCAGATCGCCGATCCGGGCTCGGGCTACGAGAGCTTCGTCGAGCCGGGCAATGTGGTGACCCGCGTCGGCGCGGACGAACCCGAAAGCGGGGCGGCGCCGCCGCGTCTGCCGCAAATGCCGACCTACCATTTGACCCGGCCGGACCGCACCGGCATCACCATGGTCAACATCGGCGTCGGCCCGTCCAACGCCAAGACGATCACCGACCATGTTGCCGTGCTGCGCCCGCATGCCTGGCTGATGCTCGGCCATTGCGCGGGCCTGCGCAACACGCAGCAGTTGGGCGATTATGTGCTGGCTCATGCCTATGTGCGCGAGGATTCGGTGCTCGACGACGATCTGCCGCTTTCGGTGCCCGTGCCGCCGTTGGCCGAGGTTCAGGTCGCGCTCGAACAGGCGGTTGCCGAAGTCACAGGACTTTCGGGCTACGATCTCAAGCGGATCATGCGTACGGGCACGGTCGCCACGATCGACAACCGCAACTGGGAGCTGCGCGACCAGCGCGGGCCGGTCAAGCGGCTGTCGCAGTCGCGCTCGATCGCGCTGGACATGGAGTCGGCGACGATCGCCGCCAACGGCTTCCGCTTCCGGGTGCCCTATGGCACGCTTTTGTGTGTCTCCGACAAGCCGCTGCATGGCGAACTGAAGCTGCCGGGCATGGCGACCGAGTTCTACCGCACGCAAGTCAACCAGCATCTGATCATCGGCATCAAGGCGATGGAGAAACTGGCGCAGATGCCGCCCGAACGGCTGCATTCGCGCAAACTCAGAAGTTTCTCGGAGACGGCGTTTCAGTAGGGCATGCATGGACCGCGAGCCACCGAGAAGGCGACCCGTCCGATGACGTTCGAAAAGCCGGGGATCATGGCAAGACTCTCGCAAAGCACGGCTGCTTTCCCGACCATCCCGTGATCGTAACCGGTCTGTGGTCTCGGCAGCGCCTTCGATGCCGGGTTGACCTCCGTCACGACGTCTTCAGTCCGATGCCTTGAAAGCAGTGCTCTTTGTATATGGCCCGACAGTGGGCTAACACTGCGCCATGTCGGCCAATTTGGGCAGATCCCTGTCTGATTGGATGATTAGCCCCAGTCTCGAAGACGAGTGGACAGAGCCATGCCCCTTCTGCCTCCGTCAACCGCGCCGCTCTTGATCGGTGCGTCGGCGCTGATGTTCGCCGGCGGCGTCAACGGGCTGATCCTGCCGGTGCGCGGCGCGCAGGAAGGGTTCTCGGCGTTTGCGCTCGGGCTTTTGGGCGCGGGCTGGGCGATCGGCTTCGTGCTGGGCTGCCTCATCGTGCCGCACACGGTCAAGCGCGTCGGCCATATCCGCTCGTTCGGCGCGATGACGGCTCTTGCGAGCGTGGCAATCCTGCTTTCCGTGCTGCTGATCAGCCCGGCGGCTTGGATTCCGCTTCGGGCGCTGTCGGGTTTTTGCTTCGCCGGCGCACAGCAGATCATGGAGAGCTGGCTGAACGAGCGCTCCGGACCGGAGACGCGCGGCCGCGTCTTCGGCATCTATGCAATGGTCAATCTGACCGCGACGACCATCGGCCAGATGGTGCTGCCGCTGGGTGATACGGGTGCGGAGACCTTCTTTGTGCTTGGTGCCGTGTTCTATGCGCTGGCCATGATCCCCACCGCGCTCTACGCCTCGCAGCAGCCAAAGCCGCTGACCGAAGTGTCGCTCGACATCCCGAGACTGTGGCGCAACTCGCCGGTCGCCGTCTTCGGCATCGTGCTTGTCGGCATGTCCAATTCGGCGTTCGGCACGCTGGCCGCCGTCTATGGCAATGCCATCGGCATGAGCGTTACGGCCATCGCCATCTTCCTGTCGGCAACCCTGATCGCCGGTGCGCTGGCGCAGGTGCCGGTCGGCTATGCGTCCGACAAGACCGACCGCCGTTATGTGCTGATCGCCGTGGGCGCGCTCGCGCTGGCGACCTCGGTCTATTTCATCGTCGCCGCGCCGCGCGAGCCACTGCCAGTTCTGATCGGGGCCGGTCTGTTCGGCGCCTTCATTCACACCATGTATCCGCTGCTCGTCAGCCATGCCAACGACCATGCGGCAGCGGACGATTTCCTGCGCACGTCGGGCGGCCTGCTGCTGCTGTTCGGCATCGGATCGATCGCAGGGCCTTTGATCGCGGGCGCGGTGATGGGCGTGGCCGGACCCGAGGGTCTTTTCATTACGATCGCCGCCACCCACACGGTGCTGATCGGCTTCACGATCTGGCGCGTCCGCCAGCGCGCGCCAGCCGAGGAACCAGGAGCTTATGTGCGCGTGCCGACCGCGCGATTCTCGACACCTGAAACGCTGGCGATGAACCCGCGCTCGGAGGAGGAGGATCAGCCACCCGCGACCGGCACGAACATGCCGTGAATGGCGCGCACCGGATCATAGGGCATCGGGCTGTACTGGGCCTGCATGCGCGGGTCGCCGAACGCGCGCTGCATGCCCACGGCGCGCACATCGTCGGACGGCCAGACCACCCAGGCAAAGACGACGGTCTCGTCCGGCTCGCACCGGACGGCGCCGGGCAACGACGTCACATCGCCCTCTGGCACGTTCACGCCCCAGCAGAAATGGGCACTTTCGGCGCCATTGCCCTTGAAGATCGAGACGGCGGTCTCTGCATGACGGACGAACGCCTCTTTGTCGGCGTCAGGCACCGATGCGACAAGCACGTCGACACATCCCATTTCCGGTCCTTCCCCTATAAGACCATGACGGGCGAGCCATACGCGCCGAGGGGTGAAGAAAGCGGAAACGACGGCGCCGGTCAGCCGGCGAGCACCGGCCAGAGCGATGCGACCAGCAGCGCCGCCATTGTCCAGTTGAAGGCGCGCAGGCGCGCCGCGTCGGTCAGAAAGCGCTGCATTTGCTGGCCGATCAGCGTCCAGGTGCTCACGGAAGGCAGGTTGATCAGGCCGAAGACCAGCGCGACAAGCGCGATGGCGGTCAGGCTGCGGTCAGGCGCGTAGATGGTGATCGCCGTCAACGCCATGGTCCAGGCCTTTGGGTTGACCCACTGGAACGCCGCCGCCTGCAGGAACGTCATCGGCGTGCCCTGCGCCTCGCCCCCTTGCGGCGCACCGGCATTGGCGATCTTCCAGGCGAGCCAGAGCAGATAGACGACCGAGACGGTCTTCAGAATCGTATGGCTGGCCGGCACCGCATCGAAGACCTGCATCAGCCCGACGCCGACGAGCACGATCATCACCGTAAAGCCGATACCGATACCCAGCATGTGCGGGATGGTGCGGACGATTCCGAAATTGGCGCCCGACGCCAGAAGCATCAGATTGTTCGGCCCCGGCGTGATCGACGAGACAAAGGCGAATGTGGCAAAGGCGGCGAGCAGTTCGGCGTTCATGGCACAATCATGCGCCAGTTTGGTGCGCAATGTGCTTTCATTGTTGGGCGATTTCCGGCAAAGTGCGCAATCAATGAGGCTGATCGACGAGAAAAGCGAAGAAATATTGCGCGTCCTGTCCAAAGACGGGCGGATCAGCAACATCGATCTGGCAGCGCGGGTGAACCTGTCGCCGTCTGCCTGCCTGCGCCGGGTCCAGGAGCTCGAACGCTCCGGCGTGATCAGCGGCTACCGGGCAGTGATCGACCGGACGAAGCTGGGCCAAGCCTTCTCTGCCTATGTCGGCATCGGGCTGGCCGACCATTCCAAGGCGGCCCAGGACGCGTTCGAGCGCGCAGTGGCGCTCGTGCCGCAGGTGCGCGAATGCCACAATGTGACGGGGCTGATCGAGTATCTGCTGCGCGTCGAGGTGGCCGATATCGCCGCCTACAAGCAGTTCCACGCCGACGTTCTGGGCGCCATCCCGCAGGTGCGTTCGATCACCACCTATGTGGTGATGGGTTCGCCCAAAGACGAGCGGGCGTGAGCGGCGGCGTTTCGCCAATCGGGTCGGCTCACGCCGCGGCGACGCGATCCCGATGACGCGCCAGCACCCGAAGGCGCGAGGCGAATTCTCCCCGGTCGACATAGCAGCCATGCAGGTGCCGGTGGCCGGTGGACGGGTCGAACGCGTCACGGCCATGCAGCACGCGGCGATTGTCGAAGACCACCATCTCGCCTGCCTGGAGCTTGAGCGTCAGCCGGTAGGCCGGATCGCGGGTCCGTGCCATGAAGGCGCGGTAGGCTTCATAATAGGCCGGCATCAGTTCGGACGGCATGTCAAACACGCCGGCGATATGGGCGTTGAACCGGACTTCGATCAGATCGCCCCGCCCGTCCAACGTCAGCACCGGCTGGCGCACGCTGATGTCCGTGCCTTGGTCGTGAAAGCGGAACGGTATCGCGATCTCGCTGAGCAAGCAGAAGGTATCGGGCTCGTCGGCGCGCAGATCGGCGGCGATGGCAAACCCGTCGGCGAAGACGGAGCCGCCGCCTTCGGCCTCGTTCGCCAGGCAATGCAGGAACTGGTAGCCGGGCGGCACCTCCTGATTGGGCAGATCGGTGTGCAGCGGCAGCGCTACCGACGTGTAGGCCAGATTGTTGGGGTCAGGCTTGCTGACGACCTCGAAGGTCGTGCCGAAATTGGTCCGGCGCAGAAAGCCGATCCGGCCGGCGATGTCCGTGCCCGCTGACGTGCGGTCGTCGAGACCCTGAACGATTGTCAGCCCATAAGCGGCGGTGTCGGCCAGCCAAAGGTGAAGCGCGGAATCATCGGCGACAACTGCAGGAGCCAAATGGCGCGTAATGCCACCCGATCCGAGGTCGGCACGCCACAGCTTTGCCGGCATTGCGGCGGGGTCGGCGACCGCCATGCCGGGCCGGTGGTCATCGAGAAAGGTCGTCAGCATGGTGCTCACATGGCCGTCCGCATAACGAAGCTCGATATGCTGGCCGGCGCGTTCGGCGGCAACCAGTTCAGGGCTCGGATCGAGCGCCAGAAGGTCCAGCGTGCGTTCGCGGGTCTGCGGGTGCAGGCCCGAGGGGCAATTGTCGCGCAGCCAGATCGTCGGGTAGCGCGTCAGGGTTCCATCGGTCCAGGTGACGGCGAGCATGCCGGGCAGGACCGCAAGGTCGGTGATTGTCATGGCAGTTCCAGTCTGATGAATGGGTGATCGGGGCGTGCGCGGCGATCAGCGCGCGGGCGGCGGCCACCATTCCTGCGCCTTGCCATAAGGCGCGCCGATAGCCCGGCCGCCCTCAACCAGCGATGAGACACCCATCATCATGGGCGCATGCTAGGCCGGCCCAGCCCGCGGGACAAGCGCGCTTTGTCGGCGTGCGGCAGGCTGGCCCACAGTTCGCGGCCAAGGCGGATGACACGCTCGGGCACGACCGGGATCAACCCGCCAACTGCCCCCTTGGTTGACGATTTGCAGCCGGTGTCACTATCTTGTCCGACGTCCGGACCTGGGCGGCCTTTGATGGGGGGAGGCTGATGCGGGTGTTCCGAACCGCCGCGACATTGGCGGCACTCTGGCTCATGGCAATGTCGGCAGTCGCGCAGGACCGATCCGACGGCGTCTACATCATTTATGACAGTTCGAACTCGATGTGGGGCGCCCTGCCCGACGAAACCCGCAAATATGAGGCGGCGCGCACGGCCATGCGCGCGCTTTCGGGACAGGATTTCGGCGACCGCGATGTGGCGCTTCGCATGTACGGGCATCGGCGCAGGGACGATTGCGGCGACAGTGAACTGGTCGTACCCTGGAGCGATCCGTCTGCGGTCGCTGCCGACATGGTTTCGGCCATGGAGGCGGTACGCCCGACGGGGCGGACACCGATCGACCGGTCGCTGCGCGCGGCGCTCGAGGATTTCGGCGACCGGCGCGGCACGATCATCCTGATCTCGGACGGCATAGAAAGCTGTGATGCCGACCCATGCGCGCTGGTTCAGGCGTGGCGCGACCGCGATGTCGCCATCACCGTGCATGTCGTCGGCCTTGGCCTGCGCGGCAAGGAGCGTACGGCCATGCAGTGCATCGCCGATGCCGCGGGCACCGAATATCGCGACGCTTTCAGCACAGGCGAACTGATTGAGGGGCTGGGCGCAGCGGTCGAAACGGCTGTGGCGACCGGCGAAAGGCCGGAAGCGGGCGAGCCCGATCCGGCGCCGCAGGCGACCGAGCCACTGACGAAGCTTACGGTGACAACGGCCGATGGCATCCGCCGGCGCGGCAAGGCGATCTTCACCCCGGTTGATGGCGGCGAACCGGTCGAAGTCGAGACCTTTTCCAACAGCCGGCTTCCACCTGGCGACTACATCATGAAGGGCGGCGTAGTCACCCTCGATGGCGCGGTTTATGCGCCGGTCGAACAGCCGATCACCGTTCTTGGCGACGGGCCGACACTAGCGCTGATTGCCGACGCGCCGCGTCCGCCCGAAGCATCGGCGCGTTTTTCCATGGATGGCGCGGCGATCCGCGAAACGGTCGTCACGGTGCACCGGGACGGCTCGCGGATTGGGTCATTCCATGGCGATCAGACGGCCTTTGTGCCCGAGGGTACGCTGGAGTTCCGCGCCACGCCGTCGGGCACGACGCAGGATCTGAGCGTCATTGAGACCTTTGTGGCGGGCGATGCCAAGCAGATCAGCTTCGAGGCCGCCATCGAGGTCCGGCTGCTGATCGAGATCACCATGGACGCAACCGGCGAGCGCCTTTTGTCCAAGCCGGCGCTCGAACTCTTGCAGGAGGGCGAAGTCGTCCAGGACATCAATTCGCGCAGCGGCGGCTATGTGTTTCCCGGACGCTATCTGGTCCGGGCCGACGACCGGTTGAACAGCTACGAGACCGAGATCGAGGTGACCGCAGACCCCGATCAGACGATCGCCATCGATCTGCCATCGGCGGCGATCACGGTCACCTATGTCGATGCAAACGGTCAGGCTGAAGCGCCCAAACGTGTGTTTGTCGCGCCCGAGGGCGCACGGCGCGGCGTGACCAAGAGTTCGGACACGCCCTTTGCCCTGTTGCCCGGCACCTATGTGATCGACGGGCACCCAAAGCAGAGCGAGTACCCCACGACATCGATCACCGTCGCCGCCGGCGAGGCACTGACGGTGACGCTACGCGCAGCCAAATAGCTGGATCCGTAGCCTCGATATCGGGCAACCGGATCGTCATGTTCCATCGGACGGCCTTCAGCGCAACAAGGCCAAGACTGGGATATAGAGCGGGCGCTTGCGGCACAGCCGGTCAGACCGGATGGCCGGCCATGGGCCATCCCGGCGAGTAGCCGGGATGGCCGGAGGCCCGTGATCAACCCTTGGCAGCGGCCACGCCGCGATCGAGGAAGAACTGGCCGGGCAGATCGCCGACGCGCTCGATCATCGATGCTTTGAGGTCGTCGGCGCTGGCGGTCTGCTCCAACGCCGCTTCCCACGCGTCGAGGTAGGCACGCATGTGCGCAAACCCCGAAGCATCGTTTTTGGTCGTCTCGATCCGGTGCCCGGGGATCACAGTGTCAGCGCCCAGATCTTCGAGCATGGCGAGGTTTTCGCGCCACAGCGCGATGCGCTCGCCCGTGGTGTTTTCGGCGGTCCACAGATGGGTGTCGTTGTAGATCATGTCGGCAGCGACCAGCGTGTCCAGCTGCGGAATGTAGACCGGCGTGATGACATCGGTGTCGCCATGCATTGGCCCCAGCACCTCAAGGCGCTCGCCTTCCAGCATCAGCCGATCGCCGGAGAGCATCTCGGGTATGACGACACTGTCGGCGATCATGCCGGCAGGAAATGCGCCGGCCGAACCGGCGCGCATCGCCTCGGCGGCGCTGGCGATCGCTGGCTGAACCGAGGCATGAGCCACGGGTCGGGCGTCCGGGAACCGTTCCATCAGGACCGCCAGGCCAAGATGATGGTCAGGGTGGTAGTGCGAGATGAAAATGGTCTCGAGCTGCTTGCCGGTGGCTGCAAGGACATCGGCCAGGCGCTGTGCGTTGGGGACCGTGAACTGCGCGTCAATGAGCAGCATCTTTTCCTCGCCCGCGATGACGACGGAATCGACCAGCCCGCCGGCGGGATCGGCGGTGAACACATCGGCGGTGGACACTCCAGCAGCGCTGGCGCCATGGGCACCCGCGAGGGCCGTTGCTGCGGTGCCCGCGGTGAGTTGAAGGAAGTTGCGACGATTGAGAATGAACATAGGTGACTTCTCCCGGTTGAAAGACAAGAGACTTGGTTTTCCCAAGGCACCTGGTTATTAATGGGAACTGTCTTCGCTTGAGAAGAAGGCACTTTTTTGTAACCGCCGAAAAGGTGGCCCGATGCCGATCACAATTGACGAGTCGAACCCCTTTTACGATCCGGACATCTGTCCCGTGCGCCATGTGATGGACCAGATCGGTGACAAGTGGTCGATCCTCGTCCTGACCGGGCTGAAGATGCGCAGCTTGCGATTTTCCGAACTCAGACGCGCGATCCCCGATGTGTCGCAGAGGATGCTGACCAAGACGTTGCGCAGCCTAGAGCGCGACGGCCTTGTCAGCCGGCACGTCACCCCGACGACACCGCCGCGTGTGGACTACAGTCTGACCGAGCTTGGCCGGTCGCTGGTGACGGTGCTGGAGCCGGTGGCCGGGTGGGCGCTTGCGCAACGCGAGCAAGTCGCCATGTCCCGAGCCATCTTTGACGAAAAGGCCGCCAAGCCACTCTGACGGGACATCCCGGTATGCTACGGACGTTGCCTTTCGTCAGCTACTTTGGCCGACCGACTGTTCTGCGGCGGCCCTTCACGAAGGGCGCCCTGCCAACACTCGGCCGGCCAGTCCCTTCAGGTTCCCGTCGATGATCTTGCCCATCATCATCTTCATCAGCGTCTGCCCGATCAGCCATCCCAGCGGGACGTACTTGACACGACAGTCGAAGGTCCACGTGACCTTGGAGCGCCCGCCTTGGTCGGCGACGGGTACGACATGCCACCCCTGATGGTGACTGCCGACGAACTGGAGGCTGCGGCGCTGGGTGCAACCCGGGTGGCACAAGATGCCGACCCTTCATTGGCCCGCGCGGCGCTCAAGAAGCCGGAATGGGCGCGGGCGTTCCGCAATGCCCGGCGGCTCACCCGCCGCCGATAACCTTGAGCATCTGAAGGTCGGTGGGTTCCGGATTGGCGCCGGCCGCCGTCAGCATCGAATGCACCTGTCCGCGATGATGCGTCTGGTGGTTGACCATGTGCACGATGTTGAAGCCGCAGTTCGTTTCAACGGCCTCACCGCCGCGATTCCACGCCGTCGAGAGCGCGAGGTCGTCCGTCGTCAGACCCTCGGCCCATTCGATGATCTCTTCATCGAGTTCGGCGCGCTGCCGTGTGAACACGGTCCAGTCCTTCGGATTGTCGGTGTAGGGATGGCGCAGGCCAATTTTCGAAGCCGCGGCGGCATCGCCCCGCAACCGAGCCAGCCAGACGCGGTCGTCCCACAAAATGTGATTCAAGGTTTGGGCGATGGAGCCAAAGAACGCCCCGCGGTCCTGCCAACGCTCCTCATCCGACAAGCCACTTGCCGCGTTCATCAACGAGCGGTTTTGCCACCGGTTGTAGCGCGCCATGGTGACCGCAAACTCAGGTGTGATCATCGTCGTGTTCTCCGTTGACGCGACATCCCTATCACACCTCAGAAACCCGGCGACCGCCGCAGCGGTCGGTCAATCCGGGACGATGCCGGCCCGCGTCAAATTGGGCACGACTTGTCCAGCCGATTTCGCCGGGGGATGCGAACGTGGCGAGACAGCAGGTCGCCCATCAAGGCGGCATAAGTCGCGAGACGTGCGCACGGGATCATCAAATATTGACGTTTACGTCAAAGTAAAATACGTCAAAGAGAGCATGCGAGCCTGGCGCTGTGGCACCAGAGCATCTTGATAGGTCGGGCGCGTGCGGGCTAACTGCCGCAAGACCGACAACAAGAGGACGCGGCTGGCCTGCGACAACAGGGCGGCACGCGCAACCGGAGGAGAACAATGAGCGAAGGCAACGGGGCGGACGATCCCAGGAACGAACCGCGAGAGTCGATGGAGTTCGACGTCGTCATCGTCGGTGCGGGGCCTGCGGGGCTCGCCGCGGCGATCCGGCTCAAGCAGATCGACGAGAACATCTCAGTCGTCGTTCTCGAAAAGGGCGCCGAGGTTGGTGCGCACATATTGTCGGGCGCGGTAATCGATCCGGTCGGCCTCGACAAGCTCATCCCCGACTGGCGTGACGATCCGGATCAGCCGCTGAAGACACCGGTGACCGACGATCAATTTCTCTATCTGGGACCGGCGGGCGGCATGCGCCTGCCGAACTTCATGATGCCGCCGCTGATGAACAATCACGGCAATTACATCGCGTCGTTGGGCAATGTGTGCCGCTGGCTGGGCGCGCGCGCCGAGGCGCTGGGCGTCGAAATCTACCCAGGATTTGCCGCCGCCGAATTGGTCTTTGACGATGACGGCGCGGTCAAGGGCGTGGCGACCGGCGACATGGGGATCGGCCGCGACGGCGAACCGACGGCGATGTTTGCGCGCGGCATGGAACTGCATGGCAAATACGTTCTGATCGGCGAAGGTGTGCGCGGTTCGCTCGCCAAGCAGCTGATCGCCAAGTTCGCGCTCGACGAAGGCAAGCAGCCCGGCAAGTACGGTATCGGCCTCAAGGAACTTTGGCAGGTCGCGCCCGAAAAGCACAAACCCGGCCTCGTCCAGCACTCGTTCGGCTGGCCGCTCGGCAACCGGACCGGCGGCGGCTCTTTCCTCTATCACCTCGAAGACAATCAGGTGGCGGTCGGCTTTGTCGTCCACCTGAACTACAAGAACCCCTATCTGAAGCCGTTCGAGGAGTTTCAGCGCTTCAAGACGCACCCGATGATCGGTGAGACGTTCGAGGGCGCCAAGCGCATCTCCTACGGCGCCCGCGCGATCACCGAGGGTGGCTGGCAATCCGTACCAAAGGTCTCCTTCCCGGGCGGCGCGCTGATCGGCTGCTCGGCCGGCTTCGTCAACGTGCCGCGAATCAAGGGCAGCCACAACGCCATGCTGTCGGGCATGCTGGCGGCCGACAAGGCCGCCGAAGCTCTGTCGACCGGCCGGGCCAATGACGATGCGCTTGATGCCTATGAGGCCGAATGGCGCGACGGCCCGATCGGCCAGGATCTGAGGAAGGTCCGCAACGTCAAGCCGCTCTGGTCGCGTTTCGGCACGATGATGGGTGTCGGCATTGGCGGCATCGACATGTGGATCAACCAGTGGACCGGCGGATGGTCGCCGCTTGGAACGCTTGGCCACGGCAAGGCCGATCATGAAGCGACCGAGCCTGCATCAAGGCACAAGCCGATCGCCTATCCCAAGCCCGATGGCGAGATTTCGTTCGACCGGCTTTCCTCGGTGTTCTTGTCGAACACCAACCACGAGGAAGACCAGCCCGTGCACCTGAAGGTTCAGGACGATTCGCTGCAGAAGCGCTCCGAATATGCCGACTATGCCGGCCCGTCCTGGCGCTACTGCCCGGCCGGTGTCTATGAGTGGCTCAATGCCGACGGCGACACGATCGGCGATGGCGATGACCGGGCGGCGGACGATGCGGCACGGTTCCAGATCAACGCGCAGAACTGCGTGCACTGCAAGACCTGCGACATCAAGGACCCCAACCAGAACATCAACTGGACGGTGCCACAGGGCGGCGAAGGGCCGGTCTATCCGAATATGTGAGGAGAGCGGCGGTCAGCCCAGCGCCATGTCGATCACCGTCACGCCGGCCGGCTGTCCGCCATCCATTTCGGCGAGCGCGGCACCGGCGGCCGACAATGGAATCGTGCGGGTTACGAGCGGTGCCGGATCGAGGCGGCCGCCGGCAATCATGTCCATCAGCGGCGCGAACTGGCGGGCGCCAAGGCCTCGCGTGCCGTGCAGCGTCAGTTGCCGCGCATAGACGAGGTCCAGCAGCGGCAGCGGAACGGTCGCGTGGTTGCCCACCGGCATACCCACCTGAACGTGCCGGCCCAGCTTGCGAAGCGACCGGAGAGAGTTGGTGAACGTAATGCCGCTGCCAAGCGCGTCGATCGACACATGGGCGCCACCGCCCGTCAGATCGCGCACCGCTTCACCTACATCCTCGACGCCCACGGCGTTCAGGACCGCATTGGCGCCCAGTTCGCAGGCTTTGGCCAGCGCGTCTTCGCTGACATCGACGGCGAGGACCCGCGCGCCGAGCGCCGACGCGATGATGATCGCCGACAGGCCGACGCCGCCCGCGCCATGGACGACCAGCCACTCGCCGGGTGCAAGGCGCGCCCGGTCGGTCAGGGCGCGCCAGGCGGTGGTGACGCGGCAGCCCATGCCGGCGGCGGGCACGAAATCCATCGCGTCGGGCAGATGGACGAGATTGAAATCGGCGGCCGCAATCGCGATGCGCTCGGCGAACGCGCCCCAGTGGGTGAAGCCGATGCCGGCCTGATCCGCGCAGATCGTCGGACGGCCGGCCTTACAATCGGTGCAATGGCCGCAGCTGAGGATGAACGGCGCCGTTACGCGATCACCGACCCGGAAATGGCGGCATTCGGCGCCGACCTCGACAATCTCGCCGGCGAATTCGTGGCCCATCACGTGCGGCAGGGCGACATCGGGATCAAGCCCCTTCCAGGCATGATGGTCGGACCTGCAGACGCCGCATGCACGCACGGCGACGATCGCCCCGTCGACCGGGCATTCCGGGTCGCGCACCGAAACCACGGACAACGGGCCATCGAAACGTTCCAGAAGCGCCGCTTTCATCGGTCTCCTCGGGCCTTGTCGTCAACGCTTCAACGCGGAAGCGTGATGGGCGAAATGGTCGGCGAGGAACGTGCCGACAAAATAGTAGGAGTGATCATAGCCGTCGCGCATATTCAACGTGAGCTGCTGCCCGGCATGGCGGCAGGCCTCGGCGAACAATTCGGGCCGCAACTGCTCGGCGAGAAACTGGTCGGCGGCGCCCTGATCGATGAGGATCGACGCTTGGGAGGGCTGGCGGGCGACGAGACTGGCCGCGTCATAGGCCTCCCACGTCGACCGGTCGTCACCCAGATAGGCGGAGAAGGCCTTTTCGCCCCAGGGCACCTGCGTCGGCGCGACGACGGGCGCGAAGGCGGAGACGGACCGATAGCGCTCGGGGTGTTTCAGATGCAACGTCAGCGCGCCGTGGCCGCCCATGGAATGGCCGAAAATGCCCTGCCGGCTCATGTCGGCGGCGGGGAAATTGTCGGCGATCAGTGCTGGCAGTTCCTCGACCACATAGTGATCCATGCGGAAGTGGTCTGACCAAGGCTCTTGGGTCGCCGTCAGGTAAAAGCCAGCGCCCTGCCCCAGATCGTAAGCTTCATCGTCGGCTACATTGCCGCCGCGCGGTGAGGTGTCCGGAAAGACCACCATCATGCCGTGCTCAGCGGCACAACGCTGGATGCCGGACTTTTCATTGACGTTCTGCCAGGTGCAGGTAAGGCCCGACAAATACCAAAGAACCGGCACCGGACCGTCCGCCGCCTGCGGCGGCGTATAGACCGCAAAGCGCATGGTGCAATTGGTGACCGCGCTGTCATGGTCAAGGACGGTCAGCCAGCCACCGAAGGACTTGTGGCGCAAAGCCTCCTGCATCAATAGAGCACCACACTGCGGATGCTCTCGCCGGCATGCATCAGGTCGAAGCCATTGTTGATTTCGTCGAGCGGCATGGTGTGGGTGATCAGACTGTCAATATCGATGCGGCCGTCCATGTACATGTCGACGATGCGCGGCACGTCGGTGCGCCCGCGCGCGCCACCAAAGGCCGAACCGCGCCAGTTGCGCCCGGTGACGAGTTGGAACGGCCGGGTCGAAATCTCGGCGCCGGCCGGCGCGACACCGATGATGACAGACGTGCCCCAGCCCTTGTGGCAGCACTCCAGCGCGGTGCGCATCACATCGACATTGCCGATGCATTCAAAGGTGTAGTCAGCGCCGCCACCGGTCAGCTCGACCAGATGGCCCACCATGTCGCCCGAAACCTCTTTGGGGTTGACGAAGTCGGTCATGCCGAACTGACGCGCCATCGCCTCCTTGGCCGGATTGGTGTCGACGCCGACGATCTGGCGGGCCCCGATCAACTTGAGACCCTGGATGACGTTGAGACCGATGCCGCCAAGGCCGAAGACCACGGCGGTCGAATTGGGCTCGACCTTTGCGGTGAACATGACAGCGCCGATGCCTGTGGTCACGCCGCAGCCTATGTAACAAATCTTGTCGAACGGCGCGTCCTTGCGCACCTTGGCCAGCGCGATCTCGGGCAAGACGGTGTAGTTGGAGAAGGTCGAACAGCCCATGTAGTGCAGGAGCTTTTCGCCTTTGTAGGAGAAGCGCGAGGTGCCGTCCGGCATAACGCCCTGCCCTTGGGTCGACCGGATCTTCTGGCAAAGGTTCGTCTTGGGGTTCAGGCAATACTCGCATTCGCGGCATTCGGGCGTGTAAAGCGGAATGACATGGTCGCCCACCTCGACCGAGGTGACGCCGGGGCCGGTCTCGACGACGACACCGGCGCCTTCATGGCCAAGGATAGCGGGGAACGCGCCTTCGGGGTCGGCGCCCGACAGGGTGAACTCATCGGTGTGGCAGATGCCGGTCGCCTTGACCTCCACCAGCACCTCGCCGTCGCGTGGCCCGTCCAGATCTACTTCAACAATTTCAAGGGGTTTGGCTGCTTCAAAGGCAACAGCTGCGCGCGTCTTCATGGCCCGATCCTCCCGCCGTTTTGGCCGGATTAGGCATGGATCGGCCCGCCGGCGCAAGTTCAAATCGGGCTTCGCCGTTGCGGGCCCGGCCGCCCGCGCTATTCTGCCGGCATGGTTGCAAGCGGACCGATGATGGCGAGAGCGGGACTGGCGGCGGCGCTGCTCGCCGCATCGGGCGGTTTCGCGCTTGGTCAGGATGTTGCCATCCGCGCCGAGTCGCCGGCACTGACGGCCGGCTATGATTTCTCCGATGCGCTGGGTGGCTTCCGCATCCTCACCCTGTCCGGTCTCGGCACACGGTCCGATCCGATCAGGATCGACCAGCAGGTCTTTGCTGCGACACCCTCGACACTGGTCATTCGCGCCACCAAGCCGATCAACCCGTTCGCGCACCCCAAGACCCATGCGACGGGGACGCTGCATTTCGATATCACCGCGCAGAACACATCCGGCCTGCCCTGGATCGGTGCCGAGTTCGAACTGCAGGAGATGCTGGGCCAGGCCAGTGTCTATGGCGACGGGCTGTCATTCGACCAGCGGCGCACCGGCAATTACCGTGTCGTTTCGGACCGTTTCGCCGATAGCCGCCAGGACTTCGAGCCGTTCGACCGGATCCTTTTCATGGACGGGTTCGTCGATCCGGGCGAAACGGTGCGGTTTCGATTCCTGATCACCGACCTGACACCGGCGCGCCTGTTTTACATCAAGTTCGATCCGCGCATTCCGGCATCCTGAGATTGCGCCGCGCCGCGCGGTCTGCGAGATAGGATCATGACCGCGTCCGCCGAACCCAATCGCGCCGAACTCGAACAGTTGCTGCGTTTTTACGCCGACAGCGGGCTGGATTTAGCGCTGGACGCGGAGCCGAGCGACAGGTTCGCGGTGCCGGCCGAGCCATCGCAACCGGCAGCCGGGGCACCGGCGCCAGCGCAATCCGTGTCCGGCCCCGAGACGGCAGCGCATCCCTCTGCGCCAACCGCGAAGGCGGCGCAGTCGGCGCGCATTCCCGACGATCGGGCCGTCGAACTTGCGCAAGAGACCGCAGCGGCGGCGGGCGATCTCGACGCGCTGCGGGCCGCCGTCGAAGCCTTCGACGGCTGCAATCTGAAGCGCAGCGCCCGCAACACCATCTTTGAAGGCGGCAGGCGCGGTGCGGGCCTGATGCTGGTCGGCGCTGCCCCTTCACGCGACGATGACAAGAACGGCGAAGCCCTGTCGGGGATCGACGGCATCCTTCTGGGCAAGATGCTGGCGGCGATCGACCTCGACAAGCAAACCGACATCTATGCCGGCTTCTGCGTGCCTTGGACGGTGCCAGGCGGCGAGCGACCGACCGCGCTGCACATGAAGATTTGCGGGCCGCTCCTGCACCGTCAGATTGCCTTGGCCAGGCCGCGCGCGATCCTTGCGCTCGGCAATGCAGCCAGCCAACACTTGCTCGGCTCGAGAGAGACGATCACGCAGATGCGGGGCACATGGGTCGAGGCCGACTTCGGCGCCGGCCCCGTGCCGGTCACGGCGCTCTTCGACCCCGCGTTCCTGCAACGCCAGCCATCTTTCAAGCGCATGGCCTGGCTCGACCTTCTGGCATTGAAAAAGCGTTTGACAGAACTCGCCCCAACCGCCTAACGGCGCCCCTTCGCAAAACCGTGTCGCCGCCGGACGCGCAATCAGCGTCGCGTACGTTCAGCATGGTTTCATCAGTCAGGCCGGGAGCTTGGGGAGCCATCATGCTGCGCAACATCATTCCCGTCACCGGGCTGATGCTCTCAACCTTCTTTCTGCTTGCCGGCAGCGGGCTGACCGGCATCACCCTGCCACTGCGCGCCGGCATCGAAGGCTGGAGCCCGGTCCTTATAGGCTGGATCGGCTTTGGCTATGCGCTGTGCTTCACGGCCGGCTGCGTGATCGTGCCGCGCATGGTGCGCCGGGTCGGCCATGTGCGCGTCTATGCGGTTCTGGCGACGCTGCTCGCCATGTCGCTTCTGTTTCATGCGCTGATCGTCCACCCGCTTGCATGGATCGCGTTCCGGGGCGTCGCCGGCTTTGCGCTGGCTGGCGCCTACATGGTCGTCGAAAGCTGGCTCAACGAGAAGGCCACCAACGATTCCCGCGGTCAGATCTTCTCGTTCTACATGATCATGAACATGGTGGGGTTGATGGCCGGCCAGTTCATGGTGCTGCTGGGCGATCCGGCGACGACGACGCTGTTCATCATCGCAGCCCTTCTTTATGCCATGGCCGTCATTCCGACGGGCCTTTCCAACGCGGTCTCGCCACAGCCGCTGACCCAGGTCACGCTCGATCTGCGCAAGCTTTACCGGAATTCGCCGGCGGCCATGGTCGGCATGCTCATGGTCGGCATCATTGCGGGCATCTGGAACTTCCAATCGCCGGTGTTTGCCGAGCTGATCGGGCTCGCCGGCAACCAAATCCCGCTGATGCTTGCTCTGGCCATGATTTCCGGCGCCATCTTCCAACTGCCGCTGGGACGCGCCTCGGACCGGATGGACCGGCGCTATGTGATGGTGTTTGCCGGCATTGTCGGCGTCGGCTGCGCGGTGGCCTATCAACTCGTGCCGGGCGCGGCGTCGGCGCCGGGAATCTTCATCAACGTGTTCATCTTGGGCGCGGTGCTGTTTCCGGTCTACTCGCTCGTTGTTGCCCATGCCAACGACTATGCAGAGCCGAGCGAGTTCGTCGAAATCTCGTCAGGCCTTCTGGTCGTCAACGGCGCCGGCGCGATGATCGGCCCGGTCCTTTCGGGCTTTCTGATCGATGGCATGGGTCCCGGCGGTTTCTTCCTGTCGCTGGCGCTCGCCTTCGGCCTGTTTGGCGGTTATGCGGCCTGGCGCATCACCCAGCGCGAAGCCGTGCCCGCCGACGAGATGACGGACTACACCTATATGCCGTCGACGCGCAGCCAAACGCCGGAGACGTTCAATCTCGACCCGCGCTCCGAAGAGGAGTGAAGGCTCCGTCTGACCTCCCCACAAGGAGAGGCAGTTAGATGGCCAACTCAACCGTGGGGCGGTGTGACGGGCCGTGCCTTGCCACGCTCGAGCCCGAGACGGTGTTCGCGATAGATGATGAAGATGCCCGAAGCGACGACGATGGCCGAGCCGACTAGCGTGGCGGTCGTCGGATACTCGGCGAAAAGGGCGATCCCGATGACGATCGACAGTACAACCGAGGTGTATTCGAACGGCGCAATCGTCGAGGTTTCCGCATAACGGTAGCTCTGGGTGAGAAGGATCTGCCCCAGTCCGCCGCAAAAGCCGGCGGCGATCAGCGCCGCCGTCTGGGTAGCGGTCAGCGCGCTCCAGCCGAACGGGATCGAGAACAGCGCCAAGACGCTTGCGGTGATAGAGAAATACAGGACGATCGTCGCCGTCTTCTCGGTATCGACGAGGCGCCGCACCAGAACGAAGGCAAAGGCGGCAAGGCAAGCGGAGAGGAACGTCGCCAGCGCGCCGACAGCCTGGCCGGTGTCGCCGCCGCCACGCAACAATTGCAGGTTCGGCCAGGAAATGATCATCACGCCGACAAGGCCGATGATGACGGCGCTCCAGCGGTAACGGCGGACGACCTCGCCCAGAATCAGAGCACCAAGCACGACCGTCAGCAGCGGCCGGGCATAGCCGATCGCGATCGCATCGGGCAACGGCAGGCGGGTCAGCCCGAAAAAGCCGAGGCCCATCGCGCTCACCCCGACCACCCCGCGCAGGACATGGCTCAACGGACGATCCGTGCGCCATGCGTCGGTGAACTGCTGCGTGACCAGCAGATAGGCGACGATCGGCAAGATGGCGAAGAACGAGCGGAAAAAGACGATCTGGCCGGGCGGCAACTGACCGGCGATCTTGATGGAGGTGGCCATCGCCATGAAGGCACAGACAGAAGCCACCTTCAGCCCGATGCCGAAGAGCGGGTTCTTTTCGGGTGCGGGGGAAGCGGTCACAGGGGTTCAATGAACCTGTGAGGGGCCGATTGCAAGGGTGCCGGACCCCGCGTGCAATTGCCCATGACGGCTCGGATACGATCGTGTAAACGGTCGCTTTGGCGGCCGGGATTGCGATGAAGGGCAAGAGGCGATGCGCACCGAAACCGGACAGGTGATCAGGCTCGGCGATTATCGGCCGAGCGACTATCTGATCGACAAGACCGACCTGGTGTTCCGCCTCGATCCGACCCGGACGCGCGTCACCGCAAAGCTGCGGATGCGGCGCCGGGCGGGCGCCGCTCCGGGTACACCGCTGACGCTGGACGGCGACGGGCTGACATTCGGCGGTGCTCTGATCGATGGCGCAGATGCGGGCGACAACGCCGTCACCGCCACGGCCGACACACTCGTCGTCAACGAGCCTCCGGCCACCGAAACGTTCACGCTGGAGATCGAGACGATCGTCGATCCGACCGCGAACACGCAGTTGATGGGCCTTTACAGGACGGGCGGAAACTACTGCACGCAGTGCGAGGCCGAGGGCTTTCGGCGCATCACCTACTTCCTCGACCGGCCGGACGTTCTGTCGGTCTACACGGTTCGCATCGAAGCGCGCCGCAAGGACGTGCCCTTGCTGTTGTCGAACGGCAACCCGGTCGAGCAGGGCGATCTTAGCGGTGGCCGCCACTATGCGGTCTGGCAGGACCCGCATCCCAAACCGTCCTATCTGTTTGCGCTTTTTGCCGGTAATCTGGGCGTGGTGGAGGATGACTTCACCACCGCATCGGGGCGCGATGTCGCGCTGAAGATCTATGTAGAACACGGCAAAGAGCCGCGCGCGACCTATGCGATGGATGCGCTCAAGCGGTCGATGCGATGGGACGAGGAGCGTTTCGGGCTCGAATATGATCTCGACATTTTCCAGATCGTCGCCGTGTCTGACTTCAACATGGGCGCCATGGAGAACAAGGGGCTCAATATCTTCAACGATAAGTATGTGCTGGCCGATTCGCGCACCGCGACGGACCAGGATTATGCGTCGATTGAGGCCATCATTGCGCACGAATACTTCCACAACTGGACCGGCAACCGCATCACCTGCCGCGACTGGTTCCAGCTCTGCCTGAAAGAGGGGCTGACGGTCTTTCGTGACCAGGAATTTTCTGCCGACATGCGCTCGCGGCCAGTCAAGCGTATCGGCGATGTGCGGCTCCTGAGGGCACACCAGTTCCCCGAGGATTCGGGCCCTCTGGCCCACCCCGTGCGGCCGCGCACCTATCGCGAGATCAACAACTTTTACACGGCAACCGTCTATGAGAAGGGCGCGGAGATCGTGCGCATGCTGCGCACTCTGCTTGGCGCTGACGGCTTTTCTGCCGGCATGGATCTCTATTTCGAACGCCATGACGGTGAGGCGGCGACGATTGAGCAGTTCCTGGCCTGCTTTGCGGACGCAACAAAGACCGACCTGACGCAGTTTGCGCTTTGGTACGAGCAGCCCGGCACGCCCAATCTCGCGATCACCACGCACTACGACCGCAAGACGCAGACCTTTGCCTTGACCGTCAACCAGAGCCTGAAACCGCCGGTCGCCGGCGCGCCCAACGCGCCGATGGTCGTTCCGGTGGCATTCGCGCTTGCCGACAAGAACGGCGCCTCTCTTGCCTATGCGGATGTGACCGGTGCCGATATCCGCCGCCATGACGGCGAAGGCGATGTGCTGGTGATCACCGAGCCGCAGCACAAGGTCGTTTTCTCCGGAATCGCCGAGGAACCGGTCCTGTCCGTACTGCGCGGATTTTCCGCGCCGGTGACGCGGGTGCCGCAGGCGCCGACGCGCGACCGGCTCTTCCTCGCCCGGCACGACACCGACCCGTTCTCGCGCTGGGAAGCGCTCAACAGCCTGGCGATGGAAGACCTGATCAAGGCGACGCGGGCGGTGGCGGCGGGAGAGCAGGCGCGGGCGACCGACGCGCTGGTCGACATCTTCTCGGCGGTCGCCGGCGATGGGACGTTCGACAATGCCTATCGCGCGCTCTGCCTGACGTTGCCGGCGGAATCTGACATTGCCCGCGAGATCGGCCGCGACATCGATCCGGACGCAATCAATGCGGCGCGGCGCGGCGTCATCGAGCATCTGGCGAAGGCCGGCGAACGCGTCTTCGCCCGCGTCTACCACGAACTGCAGCCGCGCAACGCCTATGATCCGGGAGCCGACGGCGCCGGTCGCCGTGCGTTGCGCAACGTGGCGCTGACCATGCTGTGCCATGCCGCGCGCAACACCGATCTGGCCGAACAGGCGCTGGCCGACGCCGACAACATGACCGACCGCGCCCATGCGCTGACGGTGCTGGCTCATCTTGCGCCCGAAAGCGAAGCGGCCACGCAGGCGCTGGACGCGTTCCGCTCCGCATTCCGCGCCGAGCCGATCGTGCTCGACAAATGGTTCACGATCCAGGCGACGGTTCCGCGCGCCGAAACGGTGGAAACAGTGCAGACGTTGACCAAAGCACCAGGCTTTTCCTGGGACAATCCCAACCGGTTGCGCTCTCTGATTGGTGCGTTCGCCACCGGCAATCCGGTCGCCTTCAATCGCGCCGACGGCAAGGGATATGAGCTTTTGTGTGCCGCGATCGGGCGGATCGATGCAAAGAACCCGCAGGTTGCTGCGCGTCTTATGACGGCGATGCGCGCGTGGCGGAACCTCGAACCGGGCAGGCGCCAGCGCGCCAAAACAGCGATCGAGACGCTGCGGCGGGGCGACCGCGTCTCGCGCGATCTGTCCGACATCATCGACCGCACGCTGGCCTGACCCCCAAGTTCGCGGGGTAAAAAAATCGTTAACGACGGCTGGACACGCCGAATCGGTTTTGATTCATTGTCTGCGATTCGGCAGTTCGAGTATGCGCATCGCGTTTCGGGAACAATCGGCAAACGCCCTTTGGGGACCGACGGCTCTCGGCCGCCGGGGGAGAGAACGTGGCAGTCAGCGAGACCAGCAAGGCAGAACCGGGCGGCATGACCGGTCTTGCGCGCTTTCTCGCAGAACCCGCCTTTCAGCGCCTTCTGGCGCTTGAACCCTGGCTCAAGCGCTCGATCCCCGTCCTCATTCTGGTCTTTCTTGCGATCGTGTTCAGTGCGCGCGCCATGGCGCTGATGAACGACCGCGAACAGGCGGGACAGTCGGCGCGGATCATGCTGTCGCTTTTGGCCGACACCGGCGCCAGCGCGGTGCGCGAGGCCGACCGCAACGGGTTCGCGCCGCAGAGCGCCGCCGACTTCGACCGAATTCTGTCGCGCGCCCTGCCCGCCGAAGCGCTGTCAACGGGTCGCATGTTCGTCGTCGCCGATGCGAGCGGCACGGTGATCAGCCAGCGCGGCGGCACGACCGACATGATCGGCGACCGGCTGGCCAGCCGGCTCGACGGCGTCCAGCCGCTGATGATGTTTGGTCAGGATGCGGGCGTGCAAACGGTGATGCTCGGCGATCAGGCCTGCCTCGCCGCCGCCTCGAAAGTGTCAGATGCGGATGGCTTCGTCATCCTCGCCCTGCAGCCAACCAGCGCGATCTACACGCCGTGGCGGCAGCGTGCGTCGATGAATGTGGCGCTTTTCGTCGCCATGTCGTCGATTCTTTTGATCCTGCTCTATGCCTATTTCGGGCAGGTGGCGCGTGCCCACGAGGCCGACCAGGTCTATTGCGAAACCCACAAGCGCATGGATCTGGCGCTGTCGCGTGGCCATTGCGGCCTTTGGGACTGGGATCTGGCGCGCGGCCGCATCTATTGGTCGCGGTCGATGTTCGATCTTCTGGGTTATGCGCCGGTCAACGATGTCCTGTCGTTCGGCGAGGTCGCCAAACTGGTTCACCCCGAGGACGCCGACCTGTTCGATCTGGCCGAACGCGCAGCGGCCATGGAGATCAAGGGTGTCGACCGCATACTGCGCATGCGGCACGCCGAAGGCCATTATGTACGCCTGCGCATCCGCACCGAACTTGCCGAACATCCCGGCCATGGCAATCATCTGATCGGCATCGCCGTCGACATGACCGAACAGCACCGCCTGACGGAACTGTCGCAGATCGCCAGCCAGAACCTCAAAGCGGCGATCGAGAGCACATCTGAGAGCTTCGCGCTGTGGGACAAACATGACCGGCTTGTCCTGTGCAACCGCAAGTTCATGGAGATCAACGGGCTGGGCGAAGGCTCGATCCGCACCGGCATGAAGCGTGAGGAAATCCGGGCGCTGATGCGCGAACCGGTGACCGAGCGGCGCATTCCGCAGGCGGGTGACGGCGCGGTCACGCTCGAACGGCAGATCGAGGATGGCCGCTGGCTTCAGATCAACGAGCGGCCGACTCCGGCCGGCGGGACGATTTCGGTCGGCGCCGACATCACCCAGCTCAAGCTGCAGGAAGAGCGGCTGACCGATTCCGAGCGCCGGCTGATGGCAACCATCCAGGATCTGTCAATGGCCCGTCAGGCCGAGCAGGAGAAGGCGCACGCGCTCGAAGAGATCAACCACAAATTCCTCGACGCCAAGGACAAGGCGGAAGCCGCCAATCAGGCCAAGACCGAGTTCTTGGCCAATGTCAGCCACGAACTGCGGACGCCACTCAACGCGATCATCGGCTTTTCGGAAATGATGCAGCAGCGCATGTTCGGCCCGCTGGGCTCGGAGCGCTACGACGAATACATCGCAGACATCCATGACAGCGGTGCGTTTCTGCTGAACGTCATCGACGATATTCTCGAGATGTCGAAGATCGAGGCGGGCCGTGTCGTTCTGGACAAGGAGGATACCGACCTTGCGCCGCTGATCGGTGAGGTCGTGCAGATGGTGTCGCTGCAGGCCAAGGCCAAATCGATCACCATCGAGGAGGGTGTGGCGCCGGCGATGCACATCCATGCCGACCGGCGGGCGATGAAGCAAATCCTGATCAATCTTCTGACCAATGCGGTCAAGTTCACCGATCAGGATGGCAGCATCCGCATCCGCGCGAAGGTCGACGGCGAAAGAGCGAGAATTCTCATCGCGGACGATGGCTGCGGCATTCCGCCCGATGACCTCAAGCGGCTGGGGCGGCCGTTCGAGCAGGTTGCCAACCAGTTCTCGAAGAACCATGGCGGGTCAGGACTTGGCCTGGCGATCTCCAAGTCGTTGGTGGAACTGCATGGCGGCACCGTCACGATGCGTTCGCGCACTGGCCACGGGACGATTGTGGTTGTGCGGCTGCCCGTCGATGAGGACGGGCAACCGGACGCGGGCAATGCCGCGCCCGATCAGGCCTGACCCACCGATCAGTTGTCGCCGCGGCGCTTGCCGCCGGCAAAGCGGCGCGGCAGTTCGTCTTCGGTGACGGCGCCTGAATCGTCGCGATCCATCAGCGCAAACATCTTCTCCTGCCGGTTGACGATCTCATCGGCCGAGACACGTTCGTCGCCGTCAATGTCGAAGCGTTCGATCATCCGGCCCGCGCGGCGTTCGGCACGGCGGCCTTCGAGCGCTTCTTCCAGCTCGGTGACGTCGACCGCGCCGTCGCCGTCGGCATCCGCTTCATTGAAGCGCTCCATCATCGGACGGGAGAATTCGGCGAAGGTCACCGAACCGTCGCTGTCCGCATCGAGCCGTTCGAAGCGCATTTCACCGCGCTGGCCGCCGCGATCGTCGGCAAGGGCGATGCCGGCTCCGGCAATGGTCACCGCGGTCGCGAGAAGAGCAATATTGATTTTCCTGAAGAGAGTCATTGACTTATACCTTTGCATCGTTCGTCATCCCGCGATGCAAGGCCGCCGGCATGCTTCCCGTCACGCCTCCGGCACCGGTTCACCGATCACGTCGCGGAAGATGGCTTCCACCCGCTCGCGATGGCTTTTCAGACGCGCCTCGACATGGCCGATCGCCGGCACATGGAACTTCGAACACAGGGCCTCCACGAGACCGCGGGGTGCCTGTTCGGGGTCGAAAGCCTCGGACGTGCACAGCCGCAGCATGTGGCCGACCGTTGCGAAATCATGGGCGGCGGACACCAGATCCTCTCTTTGCCGCCGGCCGATCACCGCATCGTCAAGCACATCAAAAATAGCCGTCGCGCGAGCGCCGTTCAAATTAAGCTTTGGTAAGGCCGTCAGCCGCCAATACTGAGCCAAGAAGTCCACATCGGTGATGCCGCCAGCGACGCGCTTGAGGTCCCATTCGCCGCGCGGCGGCTTGTCCCGCAGGAGCCGGGCGCGCATGGCCAGAACGTCGGCGCGCACTTTTTCACCGTCGCCGGGCAGCGCCAGAATCGCGTGAAGTTCCTCTTCGGCACGCGCACTTAATCCGTCGTCGCCGGTGACGACTCGCGCCCGCGTCAGCGCCATGTGTTCCCAGGTCCACGCTTCCGACCGCTGATAGTGCGAAAAGGCGCGCAGCGAGGTGGCCAGCGGTCCCTTGTTGCCGGACGGGCGCAGGCGAAAATCGACCTCGTAGAGAACACCCTCGCTGGTCGGGGCGGAAAGGGCTGCAATCAGCCGTTGGGTCAGCCGGGCATAATACTGCGTCGGCGCGAGCTCCTTGTCTCCATCGCTGGCATCGACCCCTTCGGGATGATCGTAGAGCAGGATGAGATCGACATCGCTGCCCGCGGTCATTTCGTGGGACCCCAACCGGCCGAGCGCCAAAACGCAGCACTCGCCGCCGGGCACATAGCCGTGGCGTCGCGACACTTCGCGGCTGGCGGCGTCCAATGCTTCGGCAATGGCGAGATCGGCGATGTTGGTCAGTGCCTCGCCCATCTGCTCAGGCTTCGCCGCGCCGGTCAGGAAACGCACACCGACGAGAAAGCGCTGCTCGGCAGCAAAGATGCGCAGCCGGTCGAGCCGGTCCTCATAGTGCCGCGCGTCGCCCAGAAACGCGCGAAGGCTCGCCGCCAGTTCCTCGCGATCCGGCAGACCTTCGTAGAAGGCGGGGTCCAGCATGCCATCGAAAACCAAGGGTCGCTTGGTGATGATCTCCGACAGGCGCGGGGCGGCAGACAGGATGGTCATCAAGAGAGAGAGAAGATGCCGATTGGAATGCAGCATGGAGAAGAGCTGGATTCCGGTGGGCAGGCCCTTGAGAAAGGCGTCGAAACGCAGAAGCGCATCGTCTGGCTGGCCGGTCGCGGCGAAAGCCTCGAGCAGGGCGGGCGTGATCCCGGTCAGCCGTTCACGCGCCTTTTGGGACTGGACCGCGCCATAGCGGCCGAAATGCCAGCTTCTGATCACGGACCACATGTCGGCCGGACGTGCGAAGCCGAGCTGCGACAGGGTCGCAAGCGTGTCCGGATCCGGATCGTCGCCGGTAAAGGACAGGTTGCCGGCCGCCGCCGCCAGCGTCTCACCCTCCTGGAAGAGGTCGCCGAAATGGCGTTCGACGGTGACCAGTTGTTCGCGCAATGCAAGGCGGAATGCGTCGGTGCCATCAAACCCCATCAGGGCGGCGACCGCAGCCATTCCGTCATGGGTGTCCGGCAATGTGTGGGTCTGCTCGTCTCCGATCATCTGGACGACATGCTCGACCCGCCGAAGGAAACGATAGGCATCGGCCAGTTGATCGCGCGCCTCGGACGTGATCCAGCCGTCGCCGGCAAAGCGTCGGAGCATTTCGAGCGTCCGCCGGTCACGCAGATGCGGCGCGCGGCCACCGGCGATCAGCTGCTGCGTCTGGACGAAGAACTCGATCTCGCGGATGCCGCCGCGCCCCAGCTTGACGTTGTGGCCCTCTATGGCGATGGCGCCATGGCCCTTGTGGGCGTGGATCTGGCGCTTAATCGACTGGACATCAGCGATGGACGCATAGTCGAGATACTTGCGCCAGATGAAGGGGGTGAGTTCGGCGAGAAAACCTTCGCCCGCCGCTCTGTCGCCGGCAACGGGCCGCGCCTTGATCAAGGCCGCGCGCTCCCAGTTCTGGCCCCTGCCCTCGTAATAGGTGAGCGCCGCATCGACCGAGATGGCGAGCGGCATGGCGCCGGGGTCGGGCCGCAGCCGCAGGTCGGTCCGGAACACGTAGCCGTCGCCGGTGCGCTCCTGCATGATGCGGATCAGCCGCCGCAGCGTCTTGGAGAGATTGGCCCCTGCCTCGTAGGGATCGGCCCAGGTCAGGGCCTCGGGCTGATGCTCGAAGAAGACGATCAGGTCGATGTCTGAGGAGTAGTTGAGTTCGGCGGCGCCCAGCTTGCCCATGCCGAGCACGATCACGCCCGAGCCCCGGCCCGGATCGTCGGCGTTGGCCAGTTCCAGCTTGTTCTGGCGGGCCAGATCGCGGAGCAGCCAGTTGAGCGCGGCATTCAGCGCCGCCTCGGCGAGCGCGGACAGGTGGTCGGTCGTCTCCTCGACCGTGTGCACGCCGCATAGATCGCCGAGCGCGATCAGCAGATGCGCCTGGCTCTTCAGATCACGCAGACGGCGGGAAAGATCCTGTTCGGACATGTCCGGCGGCGATGCCGTCCGGGCGAGTTCATCGAGCGCTTCTACAATGCTGCCGATCGCCGCATCGAGCCTTGATGGATCGAGCGTGTCGAGCAATGCCGCGTGCCGCGCCATGGCGGCGGCGAGAAACGGCGCATGGCTCGCAACCGCGACCAGAAAACGGCCCCAGGCATCGTCGGCTTCGACCGTCGTGCGCAGGCGCACAGCACTCGCGCGTTCGGCCGCCTCGATCAGCGATTGGCGGCATGTGTCCGCCGCCGCCTCATCGACAATCGGGACGGTACGCCAAAGGTGTTCACTGGTTTGGTCGTCCCCTGCCGTCGACACGCGCTTCTCCCGTCGGTTACGGCTCACACCTAGAGCGGTTCGTCCCCGGATGGAAGCAGATTGAGCGCGGTGGTCAGCCTGAAGCGGGAAAGGAAAGGATGGCGCAGAGGCCCGGACCATTGTCCTCGAGCCGAAGGGTGCCGCCGTGCTGGCGCATGATCGCGTCCACCAGCGACAGTCCGAGCCCCGAACCGGGTTCGGTGCGGCTTTCGTCCAGCCGCTCGAAGCGGCGCACCGCGCGTTCGCGATCGTCGGACGCGATGCCCTTGCCGGTGTCGCAAACCAGCAGTTCGACGCGGCCGACCGCCCTTTCGATCCGACCCTTGAGGACGACTGTGCCGCCCGGTTCGGTCAGCCCGTATTTGATCGCATTGTCGAGCAGGTTGGTGACCGCCTGCCCAACCAGTTCGCGGCTGCCGGCCGCAACCAGCGGTCCCTCCACCGAGTTGTCGAGATGGCCGCCCGCATCCTCGACCAGCGGGACATAGAGTTCGGCCAGTTCGTCGGCGACAGCGGCCAGATCGACAGGCTCGGGCGTGAACTTGGTGTAGCCGGCCTCGACCCGGGAAATCTGCAGCATGGCGTTGAAGACACGGATCAACTGGTCGGCCTCCGTGATCATGTCTTCGAGCGCGTCGCGATAGCCCGTTTCGGTCGGTTTCCTGCGCAGCGCATCCTCGGCCCGGTTGCGCAACCGGGTCAGCGGTGTCTTGAGATCATGTGCAATCGAATCGGAGACCTCACGCAACCCGTCATTGAGCGTCTCGATGCGACCGAGCATCGTGTTGAGGCTGCCCGCGAGGCGGTCGAACTCGTCATTGGCGCGTGACACCGGCAGCCTTCGGCTCAGATCGCCAGCGACGATGCCGGCGCTGGCGGCCGACACGGCGTCGATCCGCTTAAGCGCACGGCGTCCGATGAAGAACCAGATGAGAAACCCGCCAAGCGCCATCAGGCTCAGCGCGAACATCAGCGACCGCTGGACGATGACGCGAAACCGCTCGGGTTCGCCCAGATCGCGGCCGACCAGAACGCTCATGCCGTTCTCGAAGCGGAAGATATTGGCCATGGCGTGCGGGCTGCCGTCTTCGGCCGCGCGCGCGCGAAACTTCTCATAGGCAAAGGGGCGTGGGGTCCAACCCTGTTTTTCGAGAACGCCGGGTTCGAGCGACCGCACATTGCCCGCCAGGATGCGGCCCGTCTGGTCGGCGACCAGATAGACGAAGGCGCCGGGCGCCCGTGAGCGCCGGTCGATCGCGACCACCAGTCCCCGCATGCCGCCACGCTGATAGATGCGGTCAAGACTGCGCACCTCCTGCTCGATCGCCTGACGCGTCTCATTCATGAAGAAGCCGGCAGCGAGCGACGTCATGTAGAAGACGAGCACAACCGCGCAAACGCTGAACAGCAGCAGATAGAGCGCAGAGAGACGCACAGCCGTGGTCTGAAAAACGGCGCCGAAACGCCGGCGGGAGCGCGCCTCGGACATCAGTCGCGCATGACGTAGCCCGCGCCGCGCACCGTGTGCAGCAACGGCTTGTCGAAGCCCTTTTCGATCTTGCCGCGCAGCCGCGAGACATGGACGTCGATCACATTGGTCTGCGGGTCGAAATGATAGTCCCAGACGTGTTCGAGCAGCATGGTGCGGGTGACGACGCGGCCGGCATTTCGCATGAGATATTCCAGCAGGCGAAACTCGCGCGGCTGGAGTGTGATCTCCTGTCCGGCGCGCGAGACACGCCGTGACAGCCGGTCCATTTCGAGGTCTGCGACCTTGTAGCCGGTGTCGCCGTCGCCGTTCTGGGCGCGCCGCTGCAGGACCTCAAGGCGCGCCAGCAACTCGGAAAAGGCATAGGGTTTGGTCAGATAGTCGTCGCCGCCGGCGCGCAGGCCGGTCACGCGGTCGTCGACCTCGCCCAATGCGGAAAGGATCAGCGCCGGCGTGCGGTCCTCCTCGGTGCGCAGTTGCGAGACGATCGACAGGCCATCTCGTTTTGGCAGCATGCGGTCGACGATCAGCGCGTCGTAGGCGCCGCCATTGGCCATGGCGTATCCGTCGTCGCCATCATGGGCGACGTCGGCGGAGTGGCCGGCTTCGGTCAGCGCTTTCTTCAGATAGGACGCGGCCTGCCGGTCGTCCTCGATGATCAGCACTTTCATGGGCTGGGTCTTAGCAGGCACGGCACAATCCTCAAAGGGCGGCGGCGGGCTGGAGGGGGGAAGGCCCGCCGCCGTTTGACCCGTCCGGAGGGGATGACATGGAGGGCCCGGACAGGAACTGGTTGACCGATCAGCCGCGGGGCAACGGCAAGGCGACGAAGCGGCTGGCGTTCTCGCCTTCAAGGCGCAGGAGCGCTGCCGCACGGCCGCGTTGGGACACTTCCGCAACGCGCTCTTCAATGTCGGCTGCCGATGCAACGGGCCGGTTGTTGACCTCGCGGATAATGTCGCCGGCGCGGATGCCGGATTGAGCCGCTGGGCTGTCCGGTTCGACGGACGTGATCAGAACGCCGTCGCCATCATCGGCCGGCACCACGGTCAGTCCGAGATCGTCCATGGTCGATGGCTCGACCTCATCCGGCGCCGTTTCGGAGCGCGCGGCGGCAAACGTCTGCAGCGAAGGCAGTTCGCCCAGTTCGACCTCCAGATCGCGGCTGTCACCGTTGCGCTGGATGGTGATCGTCACATCGGTGCCCGGATCAAAGGCAGCGATCGCACGCGACAGTTCACGCGGCCCTTCGACGGCATCGCCATTGACCGCGGTGATCACATCGCCGGCGCGGATGCCGGCACGGGCGGCGGGAGCGCCTTCTTCGGGATCGGCGACGATGGCGCCGGAAGCATCGGCCAGACCAAGCGATTCGGCGATCTCATCGGTCACCGGCTGGATGCGGACGCCGAGCCAGCCGCGCTCGACATCACCGTCCTCGATCAGTTCGGCGACCACATCGCCGGCAACAGAGGCAGGGACCGCAAAGGCGATGCCGACATTGCCACCTGACGGCGAGAAGATCGCGGTATTCACGCCGACCACCTCACCGGAGAGGTTGAAGGTCGGGCCACCGGAGTTGCCGCGATTGACCGCTGCGTCGATCTGAAGAAAGTCGTCATAAGGGCCGGCGCCGATGTCGCGGCCGCGAGCGGAGACAATTCCCGCGGTGACCGTACCGCCAAGGCCGAACGGATTGCCAACGGCGACCACCCAGTCGCCAACGCGCGTCGCATTGTCGTCGTCAAAGGTGACGTAGGTGTAGTCGCGATCGTCCTCGACCTTCAGAACGGCCAGATCCGTGCGCGGATCGGCGCCGATCAGTTCGGCGTCGAGTTCGGTGCCATCGTTCATGATGACCGTGAACTGTTCGCCGTTTTCGATGACATGGTTGTTGGTAACAATGAAGCCGTCACCGGAGATGAAGAACCCCGACCCTTGGCTGACCGGTCGGGCGCGGCGCGGCCGGTCTGGGCGGCGTTCGCCGAACCGGCGATTCTCGAAGTCGCGGCCACCGAACTCGCGGTCGAAGAAGCGACGGAAGGGATGACTTTCGGGCAGGTCCTCGAACGGGCTGCCGCGAAAGTCGAAACCGCCTTGCGACCGATCGGACACATTGTTGACGCGGGCGCGCACGCGGACCGAGACGACGGCAGGCGAAACGGCATCGACCACATCGGCAAAGCCCGGCGCGGCGACAGGTGCCTCGAGCCGAACGGCTTCCGCATAGGCAGGGCTTGCAAGCTGGGCGGTGCCATATCCGGCAAAGCCGGCGCCGACGACGGCAGCAGCGACGATCATAGTTGCAAAACGGGACTTCTTCATCGGTTTCCATCCTCTCGAATTCCAGGCATGGCGCATCGGCGCCTTGGAACCCAATCTAGGAAACCGAAGATTGCGCAAACATGGCCGTCAGATGAAAATTCGGTAAGGTTCGGTCACGGGCGCGTGAGCGCGTCGCCACGCGGATGGACGGTCAACCCTGCCCCGCCGCAACCTTGGTCACCACTGTCGCATTGCCTTCCAGCGTCTTGTGCACCGGGCATTTGTTCGCAATTTCCTCAAGCTTGCCGGCCAGTTCGTCCGGTACATTGCCGTCGACCCGGATCACCCGCTCGAACCGGTCGATCTTGCCGCCATTGGCAAGCGATTCCTCGGTGCAGTCGGCGCAATCATCGGCATGGACCTTGGCATGGCTCACATCGACGGTCACCGTGCCCAGATCGAGCTTCTTGAAGCTGGCATACATGCGCAGCGTCATCGACGTGCAGGCGCCGAGCGCCGCCGACAGGAAGTCGTAGGGCGTGGGCCCGGTGTCCGTGCCGCCAACCGAGGGCGGTTCATCAGCGAAGAAGCGGTGCGTGCCGGCCTGGACAGTGTTCTGGAACTTGCTGGCGCGAGTTTCGGTGACGCGAACATTTTCGATCGCTTGGCCCCCTTGCGGATCATCCTTGGGTAGAAGGCGCGAAGCCCAGCCGGCAATGACTTCGGCCGCGAACTCGGCATCCTCGGCGCCCGACAACAAATGGTCGGCCTTGTCGAGCGAAACGAAACTCTTGGGATGCTTGGCCGCCATGAAGATGCGGGTGGCGTTTTCGATGCCGACCGTCTGGTCGATCGGCGAATGCATCACCAGCAGCGACGCGCGCAATTTGGCGATCCGTTCGGCCAGCGATGTCTCGCGCGCGGCATCGACAAACCCCTTGCCGATGCGGAACGTGCGCCCGGCCAGCGTGACTTCCGCCGATCCTTCGCGTTCGATCTCCTCGATACTGGCCTGGAAATTGTGCAGGACATGTTCGGCATCGGCGGGCGCGCCGATCGTCACAACGCCCTTGACCTCCGGGATGTCTCCGGCGGCGGCGAGAACGGCGGCGCCTCCCAGCGAGTGGCCGATCAGCAGCATCGGCGCTTCGCCGTTTTCACGCATATGATCAGCGGCAGCGATCAGGTCGGCGACGTTTGAGACAAAGGAGGTGTTGGCGAACTCGCCCTCTGAGGAGCCGAGACCGGTGAAGTCGAAACGCAGCACCGCGACCCCGAGCCGCGACAGGTTGGCGGCGATGCGGCGGGCAGCGACGATGTCCTTGGTGCAGGTGAAGCAGTGGGCGAACAGGGCATAGCCGCGCACTGGCCCTTCGGGCCGGTCGAACCGCGCGGCAAGCATGTGGCCGTCACTGGATGGAAAGGTGCGTTTTTCGACCGGCATGGCAAACTCCCCTCGTTAATGAGGGCTACCTAACCGTCGTTACGCTCACCTTCATCTAAAATCTTTGCGACGCGCGCTTGTTCTTCGGCGGTCAGCGCCTCACCGGCGCGTGACTGGCTTTGCCGCCGGCCGAACATCAACGCCGCCGTGCCGCCGAGAAGAAGGATGATGATGGGCGTGCCCCAAAGAAGCGCGTTGCGGGCCGACAAGGTCGGCCGCAGCAGGACGAACTCGCCGTAGCGGTCGACGACATAGGCGACAACCTCGTCATTGGTGTCGCCCGCGACCAGACGGTCGCGCACCAAGACGCGCAGGTCACGGGCGAGTTCGGCATCGGAATCATCGATCGACTGGTTCTGGCAGACCATGCATCTAAGGCCCGCCGAAATGTCACGAGCGCGCTCTTCCAGCGCCGAATCGTCGAGGATCTCGTCGGGATTGACCGCAAGCGCCGGAACGATCGCCAGCCCGAGCGCGACGATCAGCGCCGGAAGCAGCGCCCTCATTCGGCCGGCTCCGCTTTCGCCGCGGCCAGCGCGGCTTCGCGCCTGCGGCGCGCGGCGACCGGGGCGCCGATGCGAAGGCGCCGATCGGAAAGCGAGATCAGGCCGGCGGCGACCATGACGACGGTGCCGTACCAGATCAGCGTCACCCACGGCTTCCACCAGATGCGCACAACGATGTCCTCCGAGCCTTCAACGGCATCGCCCAGTGCCAGATAGTACTGGCTGAACAGGCCAACGGTTTGAATGCCCGCTTCGGTGGTCGGCATGCGGCTTGCGACATAGACGCGCTTTTCCGGCTCGACCGTTCCGATTACCCGTCCGTCGCGGCTGATCGTGAAGATGCCCCTGTCATAGGTGAAGTTCGGGCCCTTGCCCGGCGTCAGCGCGTTGAATTCAACATCATATCCGGCAAAGCTGGTCGTCTCGCCCGGCGTCATGCGGAGCACGGTTTCGTCTTCGAGCGTGGTGACCCCGACAATGCCGAGCGTTGTGATGCCAAGCCCGGCATGGGCGAGCGCGGTGCCCCAGTTGGCGCGCGGCAAGCCTTTTAGACGTGCCCAGCCCTTCGACCAGCCGTTCTTGACGAACCCGGCCTTCTGCCAGACATCGGCGAACGAGCCGATGATCAGCCAGAAGGCGAGCCCATAGGCTAGAGCGGACAGGACCGGCGCGTCATAGACCAGCCATGCAACGGCCAGCGCGGCAACCAGCGAAATGGCAGCCGTCAGCCACAACCGCTCGGCCGCAGCGGCCAGGTTGCCACGCTTCCAGGCCAGGAGCGGTCCGAAGGGTACCGCCATCAGAAGCGGGATCATCAGCGGGATGAAGGTGTAGTTGAAATAGGGCGCACCGACCGAGATCTTCTCACCGGAAACCGCTTCGACCAGAAGCGGGTAGAGCGTGCCGACAAGCACGGTTGCGGTGGCAGTCGTCAGGAACAGATTGTTGAGAACCAGCGCTCCTTCGCGGCTGACGGGATGGAACATGCCGCCATTGCGCAGGGTACCGGCACGCAGTGCGAATAGGATCAGCGACCCGCCTATGAAGAAGACCAGGATCATCAGGATGAACAGGCCGCGCTGCGGATCGGTGGCGAACGAGTGCACAGATGTCAAAACGCCCGATCGCACCAGGAACGTGCCGAGAAGGGAGAAGGAAAAGGCCAGGATCGCAAGAAGAATGGTCCAGACCTTCATCGCCTCGCGCTTTTCCATCACAAGTGCGGAATGGAGCAGCGCGGTGCCGATCAGCCACGGCATGAAGGAGGCGTTTTCGACTGGATCCCAGAACCACCAGCCGCCCCAGCCCAGCTCGTAGTAGGCCCAGTAAGAGCCCATGGAGATGCCGGCGGTCAGAAACACCCAGGAGACCAGTGTCCAGGGCCGAACCCAGCGCGCCCATGCGGCATCAATGCGGCCCTCGATCAGGGCCGCAACGGCAAAGGAAAAACAAATCGAAAAGCCGACATAGCCAAGATAGAGAAGCGGCGGATGGATCGCCAGGCCAATGTCCTGCAGGATCGGGTTGAGATCGCGCCCTTCAAGCGGTGGCGGCGACAGGCGCTCGAACGGGTTGGAGGTCAACAGGATGAACAGAGCGAAAGCGACCGTCACCGACCCCTGCACCGACAGCACGGCGGCCTTCAGACGCGAGGGAAGGTTACCCCCGAAAAATGCGACCAGAGCGCCAAACAGCGCCAGCGTCAGGATCCACAGGAGCATGGAGCCTTCGTGATTGCCCCAGACGCCGGTGATCTTGAAGATCAGTGGCTTGTCGGAGAACGAGTTGGCCCAGACGTTGCGGACTGAAAAGTCGGAGGTGACATAGGCCCAGGTGAGCGCGACGAAAGACACCGCGATGACGAGAAAGGTGGCCACCGTCAGCGATGGCGCGACGGAGAGCATGCGCGCATCGTTGGTGCGCAGTCCAATCATCGGCACGACCATTTGGGCCAGCGACAGCGCCAGTCCCAGAACGAGCGCGTAATGGCCCAGTTCGACGATCATGTCCGTCGCTCCCTAATAGTCGCTGCTCGTCGGCGTTTCGGCGGACGCTTCGCCCTTCCAGACGCCCTGCTCCTTGAGCGCGTCTGCAACCTCGCGCGGCATGTAGGTCTCATCATGCTTGGCGAGCACCGTGTCGGCCCGGAACGTGCCGTCCGGCTGAAGCATACCTTCAGCGACAATGCCCTGCCCTTCCCGGAACAGGTCCGGCAGAATGCCGGCATAACGCACGGTCACAGTGTGGTTGGCATCTTCGATGGCAAAGCTGACGGCGGCATCGTCGAGCGTTTCGACCGAGCCCATCACGACAAGCCCGCCAAGCCGCAGCCGGCCTTCATTTTCCGATGCGTTCGCCGTCGAGACGATGTCGGTCGGCGTGCGGAAGAACGTGACCTGTTCGCTCAGCCCAGTCAGGACCAGCGCCACCGCGCCCCCCAGAATGGCAAGGGCGGAGAAGATGACGGCAAAGCGCTTCTGCTTGCGGGTCACTGCCAGTATTCCTCCAGGTTCACCCCTAGGCCCTCGGCGAAAGCGCGCAGGCTCTCAAGCTGCTCGGGCCGGTCTTCATAGACACTGCGGGCGCGTTCTAGCGCGTCGCGCAAGCCGTCGTCTTGATCAAGGACAATCCGGGCGCGAATGAGGCGCTTCCAGCCCTCCAGATCGTCGGGCTCGGCACGCAGCCGCTGATCGAGCGAGGCCACCATACCTTCGATCACCGAGCCACGCTCATCGGCGCTCATGTCCTGCATTTGCTCGATCGTCGCCTCGTCAAGCACCGTCGGACGACCCGACGTCTCAACGGCGGGCGCCGTCTCATCAAGTCGGGCGAGGCTCTGTTGCGCGACGGTTCGCCAAGCCGTGTCGGCACCCTCATCGGCGGCCAGCGCCGTCCATGCCGCGCGGGCGTCCTGATACTGCCCGATCTGCACGTCGGCCAGCCCGGCAAAGAAACGAGCACGCGCGTCGATGGGATTGGCGTCCAACGCGCGATCGAAGAGCACCGCAGCGTCCGCGGTGACGATGCCACCGGCGGCGGTTACCATTGCCTCGCCGAGGCCCGAAAGCCGCTGTGGCGTCTCGCCCAGAAGGCGTATCGCATTGCGGTAGGCGGTTTCGGACCTGCCCACTTCGCCGAGGCGGAAATAGACCGGCGCCAACACGTCCCAACCACGGCCGTCATCGGGATTGTCGCGCAAATGGTCCTCGGCACGCACGACAAGGTCGCGCAACTGGTCCTGCGTCTGGTTGCGCGCGGCAGCAGCATCGCGCATCGCTTCCAGCCGCATCGCCAATGGTTGGGCCTCATAGGCCGGCGAACCGATGCCGGTGTAGACGATCAGGCTCAGGCCGGGGACAAAGACCAGTGCGAACAGGATGAGCGTTGCGGCACCCGAACGGCGCGGAACCGTCGAGTCCAAGGCCGTGCCCGCCGCCGTCAGACGATCTTCAACGGCCAGGATTCGCCGCGATATCTCGTTGCGCGCCTGGGCCGCCTCAACCGGCGAGATGGAACCACGCGCTTCCTCACCGGTCAGTTCTTCAAGCTGGTGACGGTAGACGGCGATGTCGTGTTCATGATCTTCAATGCGATCGGGCGTGTCCGACCCACTGCTGCGCAGCATCGGCCGGAAGCCGATCACGATCGCCGCGGCGGTGAGCGCCAGCACTGTCAGCCAAAAAACCATGGTGACCAGATATCGCTAGAGTGCGGTGTTTCCAAGCAAAACCGGCTGCGACAAAGGTGCATCAAGAAAGGGAGGAGATCAGGAAAGAAGCGTCCAGCTTCCGTCCGGGTTGCGGCAGGCGGTGCCGCGGACAACGGAAGGCGTCGCCGCACCGGTCGTGACGGTGTGAGTGTATTGCCGGCAGTCCTGCGAGCCAACCCGATAGGGCTGAGAGGCGACGACCTGCCCCGCAAGGCCACCGGATGAACCCTGCCAAGTCACCAGATCGCCAGGCGCGGTGTACTCAAGCGCGCGATACTCGCTTTGAAGGGCCGCGATGCGGTCCCCACGCGACAGGCGCGGTGCCTCGATGCGGCCGACAAGGCCCCCGGCCAGCGGCTCGAGTAGGCTGGCAGCGGGCACTGCCGCACCGCCGCCGCCGGAGCCGGGTGTCAAGGGAAGAGCGGGAGTTCCGCCGAGGCTGACACATCCGCCAAGTCCCAGCGACAGTCCGCCCAGAAGGACCAGTCTCGTCAGTGTGCGCGCCACGCCGGCCATTGTCCTGCTTGCCTTCCGTTGGTTCCGGTCGCCCGCATTTACGGGGCATTGATCGCTGCGGCAACAGGCAGATTCATGACATGGAGCGTGCGCGAGGCAGAACCAACGTGACGCGCAGGCCGCCAAGTTCGCTCTCGCCAAGGCTCACCTTGCCCTTGTAGGCCTCCACCGTTTCGACGACGATCGAAAGGCCGAGCCCGGTTCCAGGCTTGGTTTCGTCGAGACGTTGACCGCGTCTGAGTGCCTGGTCGCGCTGACCGGACGCAATGCCCGGCCCATCATCGTCGACTGTGATGGTGAAAGAACGGGTATCTTCGGCCGCACCTGTGACGCCAACCCGGATCTGCTCACTCGCCCACTTGCAGGCGTTCTCAAGCAGGTTGCCGCAAATTTCCTCGAAGTCCTCCTTCTCGCCGGCGAACGCAGGCGGCGCGGCCGGAAGATCAAGGCTGATCGACTTGTCGGGATTGAGCTTGCGCATGACCTTGACCAACCGCCCGAGCGTCTCGGCTGTATCGGTCCGAAAGGCTGTGCCACCGGCCTGGGCGGCGATGCGCGCGCGATGAAGATAGTGTTCCACCTGTGCCTTCATGGCGTCGGCCTGGTCGGCGACCAGACGCGGATCGACGGGCTTGCCGCGATCGGCCTCGTTCTTCAGCACGGAGACAGGTGTCTTCAGTGAATGGGCGAGATTGCCGACCTGCGTCCGCGCGCGCTCGACGACCGAGCGGTTGTTGCCGATCAGCATGTTCATCTCGTCGACCATAGGCTGGATTTCGTCGGGATAGTGGCCGGCGAGCGCTTGCTCCTCGCCGGCATGGATTGCGCGCAGCGCTTCCCGCACGCGGTTGAGCGGTCGCATCCCGATCACGATGATCGCACCATTGATCGCAATCAGACCGGCTCCAAACAGCGTCAGAAGGAGCGCGATGTTCTGTCCCAGCGCGGCGATGGCTGCATTGAATTCGCTCTGGTTGCCTGCGAGCTGAAAGAAGGCAATCTCTCCAGCGGGACCGATCTGGACCTCGGCCTCCAAAACACGCAGCCGGTTGCCCGCCGGACCTTCGGTTTCGAAAGTCCGGGTAAACTGTTCGTCATAGGGAGTTTCGGTCAGTGAAGGGCCAGTGAGAACCTGTCCGCCAAGCGAGACGGACTGGCGCGCTGGCGCGTCGGAGCCGACCACCGCCACCTGCCAGTACCAGCCCGACGCCGCTTCGCGAAAGCTCCGGTCGCCGAGATTGGGCATGCCGGCCAGCGTACCGTCATCGGCGATGCGGAATGCGGCGATCAGGCTGAACAGTTGCGCCTGTTGCAGGTCGGCAAAGCCGCGCTCGGCATTGAGCCGGTATTGGGTGACCAGCAGCCAGCCCAACAGGGCGACGGCTAGCACCGTCCACACGGTGGACAGCGTGATCACGCGATTGCGCAACGAACCTTTCACGGCGCTCAGCCGGCCGCAGGCGTTCCGGCCTGTTCGTCGTCCGGATCACGCAGCCGGTATCCGAGCCCGCGCACGGTCTCAATGAGATCGCGTCCCAGCTTTCGCCGCAGTCGGCCAACGAAGACCTCAACCGTGTTGGAATCGCGGTCAAAATCCTGGTCGTAGAGATGCTCGGTGAGTTCTGTGCGGGAGACGACGGCCGACTTGTGATGGATGAGGTAGGACAGAAGCCGGAACTCGTGCGAAGTCAGCTTCAGCATCTTGCCGTCGACCATCGCCTTGGATGTCTTGGTGTCAACGACCAGCGGCCCGCAGACCAGTTCGGACGTCGCATGTCCGGACGCACGGCGGATCAGCGCCCGCACGCGAGCCAGCACTTCCTCGATGTGGAACGGCTTGGTGACGTAATCGTCCGCGCCCGCATCGATGCCGGCGACCTTGTCATTCCAGCGATCCCGCGCCGTCAGAATCAGGACCGGCATCGCGCGTCCGTCCTCGCGCCATCGCTGGAGCACCGAAATGCCGTCCATCAGCGGCAGGCCGATGTCGAGAACCACGCAATCGTAGGGTTCGGTGTCGCCAAGGAAATGGCCTTCCTCGCCGTCGGCTGCGCTGTCGACAACATAGCCCGCGTCTTCCAATGAATCCTTGATCTGGCGATTGAGATCGGCGTCGTCCTCGACAACCAAGATGCGCATCGGACCGGCTCCCGTTGATTGCGGCCCACTTTAGTTCAGGCGCCGCGCAGTGCTGTGCCTTTTATCACGACACTCACTGGGCAACAAAAATCTCCTCACGGCGCGGACGCTCTCCACCCTGACCCTGATAGAGCAGCACGACGCGGCAACCGGTCTGGCCGTTCTGCTGCGCCGCCTCGGCGCCGACCAGCGTCGCGCCCTGTCGGGCTGCGAGGTTCTGACCGACCGCAAAACAGCTCTCGCTTGCCAATTCGATTGCGTCGCCAGCATGAACCGGGCCGGCAAGGGCCAGCCCCATCATCAGTGCGCCAAATATGCGTGCATTCCCGAACATCATGGCCCCTCTATAAGGGGTGCCAGATGAATGCAAACTGAATGGAAGGGGCGATTTTCGTTAACGGATTTGGGTGGTCGCGCTCAGCCGCCCGAGGATTGCGATCGCACCGGCGGCGGCCGAGACCAGTTGCAGCATGGCATCGGTTAGCCCTTCCCGCGCGGCCGTCTCGAGCGGAAGACCGAGGGCGGCCCCGCCGCTCGCGGCAATCGAGACGATGGCAGCCCAGATGGTTCGAGAGAGATACCAGGGCTTGGTTCCTGTCATGTCGGTTCCTTTCGGTTCAGATGATCAACTGGGGGTCAAAGGCAGGATCGTGCGCGCCGCTAGGCCATCGCCGACACGGGCGCTGACCTGCCTGATCTCGACGTCGATTGCGTCCGGCATGAACCCGAAGATCGCCATGATGTCGGCGGGCGAAAGCGTCAGCGAAGACTTGTCAGATTCTGCGGAGTAGGCCGGCGCGCCGCTGCCGTCGAACAGTGTGATGCGATAAAGCTCGCGCTCCTCGCCGAGCGGGGTGGAGCCGCCGATCGCTTCCTCGCCGGCGATCCGGCTTCTGCGAATCCACGACAACGCCACCGCGCCGTCCGGCCTCAGATGTGCACGGGGATGGACTGGCGAGAGCGGCAGCAGGGCTCGCGTCCCGGCCGCTGCCGTCAAAGCGGTGAAATAGCGCGATGAAAACGTCCTGCCTGCGGGGCCGATCCGCCAGTTGAGCGTTCGGCCGATTTCCGCAGCGTAGAGCCCCGAAGGCGGGACGCGACGGTCCAGCAAGACGATACGTCCGTCCACGGGCGCGCCGGCAGCGGCGGCTTCGTCGGTTCCGGCCTGACCGCGCAGAAGGTCCCAAAGGCGCCACTCGTCGGGCGCAAGCTCTTCGGCGAACCGGAACTGCAGCACCTCGAACGCACCGCCTGCGGTCTCGACCGCCAGTGCGTTGCGCCCTGCCAGCAGCAGTTCCTCGGTCACGGACGAAAGCTCGCCGCCAAACAGGCGGACATAAAGGGTGCCGGCGCGGTCATAACGGCCCGGCGGGCCGGGCGCCAGCGGTGTCAGCAACGTGCCCATGATCGCGTTACCGGCAACCGTCTGACGCAGTTCGAACCCGTCGGCGCCCGGCGATGACAGGACCGCTTGCGGACGGTCAGGCACTGCGTGGACGGCAATCCGGTGATTGTTCTCGACCACTGCCTGATCGAGCATAGGCAGATCGAGCAGGACCGTTTCGGGCGGGCCGCCGAACCGGCCCGACGCTTCCGGAGAGGCGGTGTGGGCGGGAAGCGCCGGTGGCGTTGCCGGAGCCAGCGATCGGACGACGGAGCGCGCGGTGACCTCGAGACGATCGGTCAAGTCGATTGCGGTGATGCGCCAATGCGCGCGCGGATTGTCGTCGAAGGTCACGACATCGCCCGGTTCAAGGCCCGCAAACCGCAGCGGCAGATGGAACTTCAACGTGTCGCGGCCAAACCAGAGCCTATCCAGTATCGCGTTTGCCACGGCGAGCGCGCCTTCGGGATGCAGCGTACAGGGCAGGCTGGCATCGATCAGAATGGCGGACGGCCCGTCCCGCCGCCGCGAGCGTGCCGATTGGGTCCGGTAGTCGGTCAGCGCGTCGCGATAGCGGACCACCACCTCGGACGGCAGTTCGTCGATTTGTGCGGATACATGGGTGCGGTCGCCATGGTCTTTGCCCAGACAAAGCTGGGCGTGAGCCACCGTGATCGGTCGATAATCGGGATCGGTGATCCGGATCACCGGCTCTTGAGCGTCGCCCGTGTCGGTCACCACGAGACCAAACGCGTCCACCAGCGGTTCGAGCGTCTGGCGGATGCTCCCGGGTGACAGCACCGTCATGCCCTGCACAACGCCCCTGACCGCATCGACGTCGGGCGCCGGCAGACCATGATCGGCGAAGATGGCGCGGATCAGTCCTGCGAGCGGGGCGCAGCCGAGACGGCCGTTGATCCAGTGCCCGGTCAGCCAGTTCGGCCCGTCGCCCCAAGTGGCGCCGTTACGCGGGAACTCGGGGTAGGGCCTGGCATCCCATGCCCAGATGAACTGACGTTCGGGATCGACCATCGGCATCGACGTGCTGGGGGCAACAGGGTTGGCAGGCGTGCCCACCTGGATCCAGTGTCGCTGATGAGCCGTCAGAAAGCCGCGCTGGACACTGTCGCCGCGCGTGCCCGTTGAATGGTGCGGCCGGGCGCTTTCGCTCGATTTCGGATCGGGGAAGACATTGGGCTGATTGGTGCCTGCATCGACCGCCGGACACCCCATCTCCGTCATCCATACCGGTTTGCCATGGGGCACCCAAGGCGATTGCGGCCCGGTCTCGGCGCCGCCGCGCCGGTCGATATGGACGTTCGACCACCAGGAGACCAGATCCTTGTAGCGATAGACCCAAGGCTTGCCATGCGTGCCGTCGGTAATCGGCGAACGCATGCGGTCTGCACGATCGGCATCGGTTGCATAGTACCAGTCAAACCCCTCACCCGCCGCGATTGCCGCCTGCATCGCGGCCGCGTCATTGTCGGCGTGCATGTCATCGGGATTGCCACGGTCGGAAAACGCATCGGCTGCGCGCCAGTCAGACAGGGGCATGTAGTTGTCGATGCCGACCGCATCGATCTCCGGTGCCGCCCACAGCGGATCGAGATTGTAGAAGACATCTCCGGAGCCGTCGGTCGGTTGATAACCGAAGTATTCGGACCAGTCGGCGCCGTAGCTCAGCTTGCAGCCAGGCCCGAGAATCGTGCGGACATCGCTTGCCAATTGGCGCAGCGCATCGACGAAAGGAAACTGGTCATTGGCGTTCCGCAGCCATGTCAGGCCGCGCAATTCGCTGCCGATCAGCATGGCATCGACGCCGCCGGCGATCTGCGCCAGACGGGCCATATGCAGGACGAGGCGCCGGTAGCCCCAGTCGGCGCCGGGGCCAGGAACCACCGTTTCGCCGCTGACCGGCAGATCGGCAGGTTGCGTGGCGCCGACGAACGCACCCACCTGACTTTGCGCCATCGCAGTACGATCGGCGCTGCCAACCTGTGCGGGTCCGGGGAAGCAGGTGATCCTCCCACGCCAGGGATAGGGTGCCTGCGTAGCACCGCCATAGGGGTCAGACAGAGCATTGCCCTGCGGCACATCCATCATGATGAACGGGTGCAGCATGACCGACAGCCCGCGGGCCTTCAGATCGCGAATGGCGGCGATGACGGAGGCGTCCGTAGGTGTGCCGCCATAGGCGGGCCGGCCGTCGACCCGGCTGACGAGGTGGGCATCGGCGCTCTGGCGTGTCAGACCGCTGACCTGCCAGGAAGGGCTTTCTTCGCCCATCTGGCGTTGAATCATACCGGGGCGCAAGGTGCAGTCGCCCACGCGGAGATCATCACCAAACCACGTGACGATCAGCGAAACGTGCCTCAGGTTCGGGCAGATCGCCTGCAGTTCGTCCATCGAGGCCGACCAGTCATTGTCCGCATGAAGGATGTGACGGTTGTGTTCGACGATTTCGCCCGGACCAAGCCGGCTTGTGGCGGAGCTTGGCGACAGGCCGTGTTCGGTGGCGCCGGGAATGACCGAGACTGCCGTCAGCCCCGTTTCAAGTTCGCCGACCGGCCGGATCACTTCGGCTTCGATCTGCGGAATACGATTGCCGAAGTCCTCGAGCGGCAGCCGCTCGAACACCAGATACGCGATGTTCCTGTAGGCCGGCGTGCTGCCCGCGCCCTGTTTGGACTCGATCAGCGGGTCGGCGATCTGGCCTGCGCCACCGGTGTGGACGCGCATGGTGACTTCGGTCAGGTCGATCTCGCGTCCGTCGGCCCAGATGCGCTTGATCATCGCAACCGGCCCCTCGCACAAGGCCACCGCGACATTGCCGAAGTAGCTGTAGGTCGTGGTCGTCACCTTCGGCCCGCCCTTGCCGCCCTGACGCTCCGTCGTCGTCTCCTCCTCGAAACGAGTCGCCCAGATGACCGTACCGGCGAGCCGCACATGGCCGTAGGCGCGAGCAACGGGCACTCCCTCCTCCGCCGTCATCGGGCGTTGCTCGGTCAGACGCGGCCCTTCGGAATGCCGGCTGGCGCCGAACAGGCGCTGATCGATCCAATGGCCGGCAAGGGCGCCGGCGGCGGTGCCGATCGTCGCGCCGAATGTGCCAAACGCGCCGCCCAACAGCCCGCCGGCAGCCTGTAGCAGAAGCGTCGCCATCAGCGCGTTGCCGAAAAATCAGTATGGGAGGGTAATGCGAAAACCGCCGCCAAACGCCGTTTCCACCAGCCTGTCAGCACGGTCTCGCAAACCGCATGGCGCTCACGCGCATGGATCATCATCGCCGGCGCCGACAGGATTGCCAGATGCTTGGCGGCGACATGGGATGACCAGCGGAAAACGAGAAGATCGCCGGGTTGTTCCTCCCCGATTGAGACAGTGTTGCAACGGGCCTTGCAGGCGTCGAGCAGCGGTTCCTCGGCGCCAGCGCTTTCCGCCCAGTCGGCCGAGTAAGAACGCTCAAAGGCGGGCATCGCGCCGTAGACGTCGGCCCAGACACCGGCGACGAGCCCGAGGCAGTCGCAGCCGACGCCCCGCCGCGCCGCCTGATGGCGATAGGGGGTGCCGATCCAGCGGCGCGCGGCCGCAACGATCGCCATGCGCAGCCGATCAGGGGACAAGGGGACTGCCATCGAACACAGCATCGGAACTGACATAATTGAGCGCCCGGTCGTCGCCGGGCATATGCGGAAAACCCTGGAAGTTGAGCTGATTGGAGAACTTGGCCCTGCACGTCGAAAACGTCTTGTCGCAGCCGGCAAAAAGCGTCACCGCGTCACCTGTTGCCGGCGACACGCCCATCGGTTTGCGCAGCAGAAGGCGTGTGGTCGATGCATCGGTCAGGCTGGCCGACGCGACGGAAAGCGCGTCTCCCGCGCGAACGCCGCCATCGAAACGCAACATGCCATGGTCAAACCAGCGGTCAGGGTGAACGCCGATACCGGCCAGGTCGATCGAGCGCGCACCATCGCCGCCCGAAACGGTGCCTGCAGCGCTGTATCCCGGCGTGCCCGACAGCGCGAAACCGCAGCGCTCATCGCCGAGCCCGGCGTCGCAATGGCGAGTGAAGAAGCGGCCACGCGACTGGTCGAGCGCCGCCGACAGGCTACGCAGTTCGACCCGAAAGGCCCTGCCCTGGCGTGTGATCTCGCCGACATGGAAACGGCGCAGCAGGCTTGCCGTTTCGGGCGCCTGCCAGTTGACCAGATAGAGCGTGACATCGGCGCCATCAAAAGCGCCCCGTTCGATGTCGGTTTCCGAGATTGCCAATGATGACAAAGCGCCCGAGACATCTGAGATGTCGCCGCCAAGGCCCAACGAGGCCTCGGCAGCGCCGGCGGTGAACCCGGTCTGCGGCTCACACGGGGTGCCGGCGATCGTCAGCGGCCGGTCATGGTCGGTGAAGCCGAGTTCGGTGCCGTCGGTTCGCCGGACAATCCATGCCAGACAGACCGTCGTGGCACCGGATTGCAGATGCGCCTGAAGATCGGGATGCAGGGCCCTCACGCGATCACCTCGGTCAGGACCAGATCGTCGAGCGCGCCTGCGTCGGGGTCTGCGCGCGTGATCTGAAGAGATTGGTTCTCAAAGCGCACCGGCACGTCGAACAGGCAGCCGCCGGTGACGGCAACGCCGGGCGGCGGCGCGACTGAAAGGGCGACAAGACCCGTCGCCGCATCGACGGATACCGAGCCGGGATCTACGGCGGTTCCGTCGAGAGCCAAGACCACGCTTGAAGGTTCGGGCTTGCGGATGATGCGGCCGCTCGCGGTGCTGAGCTGAAACTGCATTTGCGCGCCGTCGCCGACGCCGAGATGAACGTCCGAAGATTCAGGGCCAGAGCCGTCAGCGGCAGTCGAAGGTTCGACCGGATCGCGGAACCGGAAGGCACACAGCGGTCCGCCGCGCGCCTCGAAGAACGCCAGAATAGCGCGGATCTCGGCCAACGGACGAGTGCCCATGGGGATCGTGTATTGCCGCATCGTTTCGGCCGTCCGGATGTTGCGGGTCTCGTGACCCGACGACAGGGCGACGACATCAATGTGCCGATGGCTGGCGACGGCGATGCCGAATGGCAGACGCGGAACGAACGCGACATCGTGAAAATCCGCCATGGCCCGCTCCTCAGACGCCGCGCCGGCCGCGCATCACCGCGCGGGTCAGCGCCGCGCTGACCTGGGATTGCGAGCGCTCGAACCCCTGAACATCCGGGGTGGAAATGTTGACGACGACCTGCATCGGGGCTCCACCCTGTCCACCGGCGGCGACACCCAGCCGGCCATCCGCTCCTCGCCTGAGCGGCAAGATGGCCTCGGCACCCGCCTCCCCGGCGACGCCAAATCCGTTTCCTCTGGGGAAATAGGCGGGTGCGGCCACGACACCGCCCCCGCCAGCGAACAGGCCGGTAGATGCGACCCCGCCGGCGGCAAACGGCTTTGCTGCGCCCAGCAGCCCGCCAAGAACCGACTGGCCGAAACCGTCGAACATGGTCTGCAGCGGTACCAGACCCTGATTGAGCGCATTGCGCGACATGCTCATGGCGATACCGCGCAGAACGTCCTCAACCGACTTGCCCTTGATGACAATGTCGCTCATTGCGCCGGTCATCGTCCGACCGAAGCTCTCGGCCTGGCTCTTGAGCGTGGCGAGCGCCGTTTCGAGTCTCGTCGTGTCGGCGTCGACGGTGACGATCAGTTCTTCATCCATTGCCGATTGGTCCTCGATCGGGCGTGCCGCTGTCGGGAAATGCCGACAGCAAGTCTTCAAATTGGTTGCGCGATGGCGCCGCGGTTCGGGCGCCATTTGCGACCGACATCGCGGCGGCGAGTTCGCGCGGCGTCATCGCCCAAAACGCCGGCGGCGCCAGGCGCATGACGCCAAGGCCGAACGCGATGGCGTCGTCCCAGGGAAAGGCGTGCCGCATGGCTCAGCTTTCCTCCATCGGGCCGAACGTTGCGGCCAACAACTCGCTGACAATCGCCGCATAGCCGGCAAGACCGCCTTCGGCCTGCATCTCGGCCACATCATCATGGGTGAATGTGTGGCCGCCGCCCTCAAGGCCCGCTTGGATGATGGTCAACAGGTCGCGCGCCGACAGTCTGCCGGACGAGAAACGCTCGCCCAAAGCACCCAGATCGCCGACGGCAAAAGCGCTTTCGAGTTTCGCCAACGCCCCTAGCGTCAGGCACAGGCAGCGGTCCTTGCCGCCCAGATTGGCGACGATCTCGCCACGTCTGCGATTGACCAGCATCACAGTGCGCCAAAGGTCAGATCGCCGGCGGATTCAAGCGTCAGCTCGAACGTGACCTCGCCGTCATGGTTTCCGGCATAGTCGAGCGCGGTGATCGCAAATGCGCCCGAGATCGTTCCGAAGTCGGGAATGACGATCTCCCATTGGCCGACCGCGCCATCAAAGAAGGTCTGCCGCACGAGCGCGTCGGACGCCGCATCCTTGAAGATGCCCGACCCGGAGAGGGATGCGCGCCGAACGCCGGCGCCACCCAGAAGCTCTCGCCACCGGCCGGCTGACTCCGTGTCGGTGATGTCGATGGTCTGCGCGTTGAAGGCGATGCGCTTTGTGCGTAGCCCCGCCACGGAGACGAACGCCTGCTGGCCATCGTCGAAGCATTTCAAAAGGATGTCCTTGCCACGCTGGGCGGTCATGGGAAGTCTCCGTTTCGGATATCGGGATGGTCTGGATCACGCACCGACCGGCACGCACAGGAAGCGCATCCGCACGGTTGCGTGGAAAGCGGCCTGGTCGCGTTCATAAGCCGTCGATGCGGTGACCGGTGTTGCCAGCACGATCCGTGTGGACTGGGCAGTTGCCGGAACCGCGTCTGTCAGGACGTTTTCGATGCGTCCCGCGATCCGGTCGAGGTCCGTTCGGCCGGGGCCGCGCGCATAGGCGTGGATGGCGACCGACACCACCTCGCCCCGTGCCTCGTCGGTGCTCCAGTCCGCCGCCTCGATCCGGCCAATATAGAGGACGGGCAAGGGTCGACGCGGTGGCGGCCGGTCGAAGATGCGCGGCGGGTCGCCCAGATCGGCGATCAGCGCCGCATCGCTGGCCAGTTGGTTGAAAAGCCAACCGTGAAGGTCGCCGGTCATGGCCGCCTGTCTCCATTGCTGGCCGGCTGACGCTCGTGCGCCGCCTGGCCGGCCAGCCGTGCTGCACTTTCGTCGGCGCGCGCCAGTATCGCCTTGCGCAGCGCATTGACCAGATCATCGACCGTGGTTCTGATGGCCGTCTTCATTGCGGAACCTCGCTGCTCGCGATGCAGCGCAGATAACGCCCGCCCATCTCTTCATCGATAACCGTCTGGATGATGAAACGGTCGGCGCCGGCGACCAGGCGCATACTTGGCCGGACACGCGGATCGGCACGCAGCACGATGGTGCGTTCGATCACCTGCTCGTTGGCTCCGGCGCGCACCGGATCCGTGGCACGGGATGCGGCGACCATGCCCCAGACATGGGCGACAAGTGTCCACAGATCGGTGAAGCCGCCGTGGCCGTCGGGAGCGGACGACCACTCCTCGAGCGCAAATCGGGTGCGCAGCCGGCCCGGATCAATTGGTTGTCGTGCCATGGTCAGATGCCGATCCGGCGCCAAGCGCGCACCAGGCGCGAATATGCCATGGGAATGGAGACGGGCTGCTCTCCGGGGCCGTAGCTGCCCCGGAATTCGTACCAATGGGCGACCAGCGTCAGTATCGCACGGCGCAGCGTATCGGGCACGTCGGGTCCTGCTGGCCCGAAGCCGGCGCGGAAGTCGATCTCGATTCCGGTCATAGAAGCCGACAGGGAACCTGGCTCGAAGGTCAGGGTGGCCGGGCGGCGCATCATGTCGAGCCGGTAGGCGCTACCATCCAGAACGGCCGGATCGCCGTCATGGTCATAAGCCGTGACTGCAACGATCGCGGCAAGGGGATGGCGCGGCAAAGAGACGGGTGCCGTCGGCATGTCGGACAGAGAAAGACGCCAGGTCTGATCGATCAACGCCAGGCCGGTATCGTCGGTGAGGAAGCGCGCGGCGGCATCGACCAGTTCGGCGATCAGCGTGTCTTCGCCGTCATGGGTAACTCGCAGGTGCGCCTTGGCTTCGCCAAGCGGCACCGGCGGCACCGCCGGCGTGCCGATGGACATCAGAACCATCGTCTTTCCTTTTCGAGTTGGGTGCGGACGGCCCGGCAGGGAGGCGGACCGGGCCGTCCGCTGCGGCGTGAAACGCGGGGGACGAGGCCGCGCCTATCAGTTCACGCCGAACCGGATCAGTTTGATGGCATCGAAGTCCTGGATGCCGCCGCCAACGCGCTTGGTGGTGTAGAAGAGGACGTAGGGCTTGGCCGAGTAAGGATCGCGCAACACCGAGACGCCGCGCCGGTCGACCACCAGATAGCCGCGCGCAAAATCGCCAAAGGCGATGGCGGGCGCATCGGCGGCGATTGCTGGCATGTCCTCGGCCTCATGCACCGAAAAACCCATCAAGGAGGGCTTCTGCTCGGCGGTGGCCGGGGGCTGCCAGACATAGTTGCCATCCGCATCCTTGAGCTTGCGAATGGCGGCTTGCGTCTTGCGGCTCATCAGCCATGACGCGTTCTGCCGATAGCCCGCCTTGAGCGTGAAGACGGTGTCGAGCAGCACGCCCGTCGCATCGTCCGCCGGCAGATCGCCGGCGGTACCGGTCGGAACATAGCCGACATTTCCCCAGCTCCACGCGCTCTCGTCGACCATTGTGTAGTCGAGAAGTCCGCGCGGCTTGTTGACGCCGTCGCCATTGACGAAGGCCGCGCCCTCCTGCTCTGCGAACGCCGCCTCGACCTCGGCGGAAATCCACTGATCGATGTCGACAGCGCTGTCCTCGAGCAGGGTCGCGGTCGCAGCCGGCATGGCGTAGAGTTCCATCGTCGGAAACTGCAACTCGGCCAGCGTTCCTGCCGCCGTCTCGGGGCGCGCATCGGTTTCGCCGACCCAGCCCACTGCAGGGCCATTCACGGCAAACGGCTTTTTCAAGACCGCGCCGGTGACTTGGCGCACGGTGGCCAGCGCGCGAATGGGTGACAAGTCTCGCAGCCGGCCAGCAATGGCGGTCTCGGTCTCCGGCGGCACGAGAAAGCCGCCATCGGGGCCCGAGCCATAGGACATGGCCTTGCCTTCAAGGCGCCGCAGGCCGGCTTCGTCGCCGCCGCGCACATAGCGCTCGAAAGCAACCTTGTGTTCGCTTAGCCCGGCAAGGGCGAAGCCGGCACCGGCCGCCGGGCTTGCGGCCTTGGCCACCAGCCGTTCGAGGACACGCTTTTGCTCATCGACCGCCTGGTTGATGCGATCGACCTTGTCAGCGGAGACAGGATCCTCGCCAAGCTGGCTCTCAAGTTCGCGCAGACGTTCGTCATTGGCCTGCTTGAACGCGTCGAAGGCGCGCATGAAGTCGTCAAACGCTTCGGCGACATCCTGGGCATGGGAGACGGGAATGGGTTTAGCTACGGCGGTGGCGGGCGCAGCCGTGGCGGCCTTTCGCGCCGGGGCCCTGCGGCCGGATGGAAGGTTGCTCATGATCGCAATTCCTTGGTCTTGAGTGTGAGAAGATCGACGGCACGGCGGATGGTGCTGGCGAGCACAAGGCCGTCCGTTGCGCCGGTGCAGGACGCGGCTTCCCGCCCGCGATCCAATGCGGCGAACCCCTTGGTGATAACCGTTCGGGCCTGCCGTCTAGTCAGCCCGGCATCGCGCACGAGCCAACGTTCGAAAACCCGGACCGTCGGCAGGGTCGGCGCGGCCTTGACGGCCGCCACCCGCGCTTCGGGCAGCATCGGGAATGTGACGATGGAGATCTCCCAAAGATCGGCTTCGAGAATGTGGCGGACACCGGTGGCGGCGTCGGTCTTGGCGCGCACCGTCTTAAAGCCGATGGACAGGCCATCGAGCCCGCTATCCTGCATGAGCGCCAGCACTTCGCGGCCGCGCGTGACCGCGGTGCTGATCCGGCCGCGAACTCTCAGGCCGTGCGCATCCTCCTCGACCGAAAGCCAATGGCCGATCGGCTCGTCCGGATTGTGCTGGAACAGCATGCGGATGCCGCCGGCGCCTCTTTCAGCCAAAGACCTGGTGAACGCGCCAGCGGCAACCACTTCCTTGCCCAGATCGACCGCGCCAAACACGGACGCATAGCCCGTGAACGTGCCAGTCTCGTCGACATCGCCCAGTTCGGTTGCGGCGAATTTGCGATCAAGCGGGATCATCGGGCCTCCTGGTGCCGGACTTGGGGGGCGGACTGCCGCTGCGGTCGGCGAAACGAATGGCGAGGCCCATCGCCCACCAGATGCTGACCGAGGCGAGGGCGGCGCCCATCAGCACGGTTTCGAAGTCGCTGAGCACGTCGGCTATGGCTAGGCGTTCAGCAACGGCGACGCCGACCGTGGTGCCGAAGACGACACCGCCGGTCACGCCCGTCATGAAACGCAGGGCGGCCTCGCGGCGCGAGTGCGGAAACAGGTAGGCGAGCGAAATTGCTGAGCCGGCGACCGCGCCGGCCAGTTTGGCGAGCCACACCGTGCCCACCGGATTGATGTCGGTCATGATCTTGTCAGCCGTTCCGTGACGGCGTCGGCGCATAGCCGACCGCTTGGCGTTTTTCGGCGTCCGTCAGGAACGAGGCCGCTTCGAGCCGCGCCCACAGTGCATCGCGCTCGGCGGCCAGACCTTCGACCTGGTCGAGATCGATACCGATGCGAATGCGCCCGGGGTAAAGCGGCGCCAGCCAGCCGGTGAGTGCATCGACCGTCCGCCGAACCAGTGGCAGCACAGTCAGCCGGTAGAAGGCGCGCTGTGCCTCCTGATAGTTCGAATAGGTGTTGTCGCCGGGTATGCCCAACAACATGGGCGGTACACCGAAGGCGAGTGCGATGTCGCGGCTGGCCGAGTTCTTGGCTTCGATAAAGTCCATGTCGCGCGGCGTCAGGCCCATCGCCTTCCAGTCAAGCCCGCCTTCCAGCAGCAGCGGCCGGCCGGCATTGAGCGCGCCGGAATAACCGTCGGCCAGTTCACTCTTGAGTTGATCATACTGCTCCGCCGTCAATGTCGATCCGTCGCCCGGCGCGTAGATCAGCGCGCCCGAGGGCCGCGCTGCATTGTCGAGTAGCGCCTTGTTCCATTGAGCGGCGGCGTTGTGCACGTCGAGCGCCATCAGAGCGGCTTCGAGCGGGGCAAACCCGTCAGTCTCGCTGAGCGGATTGTAGAGCGACAGATGCACGACAGCCGGCGTGCGGCCGTCATCGTCCATGCCGATCGCGCGGGCTCCGTCCGCGCCTTCGATGATGCAGCGGGCCGGCCAGCCACGCCCGTCATGTTCGATACGCACACGGTCAGGCCGGATCGCATGCAGCCGCATCCGGCCGTCGGCGGCTTCGATGCGCTCAAGATAGGCGTTGCCGGACAGAAGCAGATTGCCGAACAGCGCCTCGGCCAGCGCGGTCCGCGACTGGCCGAAGTTGGGGCGCTCAAGCGTGCCCACAAGCGGATGTTCGGCAAGATCGCGGTCACCCTCTTGCACGCTCCAGGGTACTGCGGCGGCTGCCTCCGACACCATCCGGACACACCGGTGCACGATCGGATTGCGCATGAAACCCTCGCGCGCCAAGGCGGAGAAGGAGGCATGCGTCCACCCTGCATCGAGCATGGTATGCATGGCGACGAAACCCTGCGCGATGGCCGACTTTTGTTCCGGCACAGCGTTGCCTTCGGTATGCCTGTCGGTAGCGTCTGCACGCGCCCGCCATCGGCCGAGCATGTTCATTACCCTGTTCATCGGTTCTTCCGTTGTTCACACGATCGCCCGAACGCGCGGATGGCCGCGCGCACCGGAAACCAGTTCGTCGACCGCCCAGACCAACGCATCGAGCCGGTCGGGAGAGCGGCCCGACGACAGGCCGTCCAGCCCGAAGTCGCACATCTCGTCTTCCAGTTCGGCCAGCACGCCGACATGGCGTACGCGGCCTTGTTCATAGAGCGCGGCCACCGGCTCGGCGCGCAGCCATTTGGCGCGCGACGCACGGACGGGACGCACGTTGACGGTCGGATCGACCATGCCGATCACGCTCCGAACCATGTCGCCGCCCTGATTGACTTCGGCGACCATGATGTCGGCGCCGACCGCGTGATAGGCCGCCACGGCCCGGCTGGCCCACTGGCGTGGTGTTGCCGCACCAATGCTGTGATCGGCAATGACGTCGACCATGCCCTCGTCGGACAGGCCGGCAGCGACAATGCCACAAGCATCCGACGACGCCTTCGCGCTGGCGGGCGGGTCGACGGCGACAACGATCCGTTCGTGGTCGCTGCGGCCGGTTGCCCTGCATTTTTCGAGCAGATCGCGAGTCCAGAGCGCGCCATCGCGTTCGCCGAGGATTTCGGCATCAAGTTCCTGGCGCCCGAGCCTCGTGCCACCATAACGTGCTTGCATCGTGCGCAGGAAATCGCGCGCCAGATTGGCCGCATTGTCGGCGGTTCTCATCCGGACCGTGATGGTCGCGGCATCGTCCATGATGACCGCCAGAAGCTTGAGCGGCCTTGGCGTCGTTGTCACCGCCAGACGCGGCCAGTCGCCAAGGCGCAGGCCGAATTGCAGCATGTCCCAGCATTCGACGGGGTATGGCCATTTGACCAGTTCATCGCACCAGGCGGCCGCGAATTGGGGGCCGCGCAAACTGCCCGGATCATGCGCCGAAAAGACCTGTGCCACCGCACCCGTTGGCCAGACCAGCCGACGCCGCGTCGCCTCGTAGACCGGCCGGTTGTAGAGCGCCGACCGCAGTATTCCCGCCGGCCCCTCGATCATCACATCGCGCACGTCGGCAATCGTCTCGCCGATCAGCGCGATCGGCGCCGTTATCCTGTCGGCGAACGGACGAGCCGCACTGGCAAGGCCATGGACCCATTCGGCGCCGGCGCGCGTCTTGCCCGATCCGCGCCCGCCGAGCAAAAGCCAAGTCGACCAGTTGCGGTCACGGGGCGGGGTTTGCGTCTCCCGCAGGGCCAGATTTCCGCATCTGAGCGCCACACGCCGGACATGTCGCGACGGTATCGTCAGTCGCCAATGCGGCGGCACGTTCATTGGCAAGCTCGTCGATCCGTTTGTCGGTCGCCTCGAAGAAGGCTTGGAGTTCGGCCAGTTCGTCTTCAGGTGCTTCGCCACCGGCGTCGCCACAGAGAGCCTTAAGGTCGCCAAACCTCTCGGCTGCCCTGGTCAAAGCCGGCATTGCGTCGAGAAAAACCCTGTCGACGCCGTTGCTTTGCTCACCCAGCGCGATCAGCCGCTCGGCTTGTGCCTCAAGCTGTGACCCCAGCGCTTGGAGCACACGCGACGACAGGGCGATATGTGGCGCCGCGCTCTCGCGGCCCGATCCGGAAACCATCGCAAACCTCTTTTGAAAGCTCACAATGGGCAAACGATCCAACCCTCGTCATGCGACGAAGCGCCGTGTCGACCCAATTTTGTGATTATGCCATTACCCTACTCCGGCACCGTCACGGTGTCAAGAAAAAATTCCTATCATTGAGCATTTTTGGACGGACTTCCATGTCGACCTCACCCGACGCGCGCCCTGACACCGACTATCCGCCTATCAAGCCCCAGCACACCGGGCTGGTGGGCAAATGCCCACGCTGCGGCCGTGGCCGGCTGTTTTCAGGCTTTCTGACATTGGCCGATCATTGCGAGGTGTGCGGCCTGAACTACGACTTCGCCGACCCCGCGGACGGGCCGGCCTTTTTCGTCATCACCTTTGCATGCGTACCGGTGGTTGCGTTCGCGGTGTGGTTGGAGGTCGCGGTCGGCGCGCCCTACTGGCTCAACGCGCTTCTGACACTGCCCTTGCTGCTCTTGTTCTGCGTGCTGCCACTGCGGCCGCTGAAGGGACTGATGGTTGCGACGCAGTATTATCACAGTGCCCGCGAGGGCGCACTGGACACGACCGGGAACGCTGGAACCGGCGCCGGCCATTAACGCCAAACACGGGCAGACCATTGCCGGACATGGCGAAATGCGGCAAGACAGGGTCAAGAGCCTGTGGGGTGCGGGCTTTGCGAGTTAGCATGAATGGGGCCGAGCACCGGCAAGGCCGGCAGTGCCGCGCGCATTTTGCGACATGGATGATCTGAACCTGCCAGACGACGGCCGCAAAAAGAGGCCGCACAAGAAGTCGTCTTTCCTTCTGGAAGTCGACGCTTGGATCGATTCGACCATCTACAATTCCGGATTCAAAGCCGCCCAGACCTGGGAAGACATCACGATCTTCTTTCGCCGGTTCCGGCCGCGCGGGTTCCGCCGCGTCTTCTTCGAGGCAGCGGGCGATGCGATGACGCTGGGCATGCTCGGCTTGATCGCGCTTCTCGCGCTGGCCATCCCTTCCTCGCGCGAAGTGGCGCAAGACTGGCGCAACCAGGACCAGTTCGCGGTGACCTTCCTGGACCGATATGGCCGCGAGATCGGCCAGCGGGGCATTCTGCACACCGATGCGGTGCCGGTGGAGGATCTGCCCGATCAGTTGGTCAAGGCGGTTCTGGCCACAGAGGACCGCCGCTTCTTCGACCATTTCGGCATCGATGCCATGGGTCTGGTGCGCGCGATGACCGAGAATGTGCGCGCCAACTCGGTCGTGCAGGGCGGCTCGACGATTACCCAGCAACTGGCCAAGAACCTGTTCCTGAGCAATGAACGGACGCTCGAACGCAAGATCAAGGAGGCGTTCCTGGCGCTCTGGCTGGAAGCTAATCTGACCAAGGAAGAGATCCTCAAGCTCTATCTCGACCGCGCCTATATGGGCGGCGGAACGTTTGGCGTCGGCGCTGCGGCCAAGTTCTATTTCGACAAGGATGTGCGTGACATCAATCTGGCCGAGGCGGCGATGCTCGCCGGCCTGTTCAAGGCACCGGCGCGCTTTGCGCCACACATCAACCTGCCGGCGGCGCGCGGCCGGGCGAACGAGGTGCTGACCAACATCGTGCAGGCCAACTTCATGACCGAAGGCCAAGTCACCGGCGCGCGACGGGAGCCGGCCGATGTTGTCTTGCGCAACAACACCGAAAGTCCGGACTATTTTCTTGATTGGGCATTTGAGGAGGTCAAGGACTTCATCGTCGATGAGCGCGTGCCGACCCGTTCGGTGATCGTGCGCACGACGATCGATCTGGAACTTCAGCGGGCTTCCGAGGAATCGGTGCAGTTTTTCCTGCGCAAGCACGGACAGGATTACAATGTCAGCGAGTCGGCCGTGGTGCTGATCGAGGCAAATGGCGCCGTGCGTGCGCTGGTCGGCGGCCGGGATTACGGCGTCAGCCAGTTCAACCGCGCCACCGCCGCGCAACGGCAGGCGGGATCGTCTTTCAAAACCTATGTCTACGCGGCGGCGATCGATGCGGGTCTGACCGACGCCACCGTCATCGCCGACCGGCCGATCACATGGCGCGGATGGTCGCCGCAGAACTACAATCGCTCCTTTGCGGGCCGCGTCACCCTGGCGACCGCCCTGGCCCGGTCCATCAACACGGTTCCGGTCTGGATCGCGCGCGATCATCTTGGCGGCACCAGGCCCATTGTCGACATGGCTGGAAAGATGGGCGTTGAATCGGATATTATCGGCCACCATACGATGGTTCTTGGCACTTCGGGCATGACGGTGATGGACCAGGCGACGGGCTATCTGACGCTGTCGAGCGGAGGCATTGCCGGCACGCGTCATGCATTCACGCAGATCAAAAGCCCGGCCGGTGACATCATTTATGACCGACGGCGAAGGGCAACCGATGGCGAACGCGTCCTCGACGCCGAGAAGGCGGAAATGCTGAACCGGATGCTGGTCAACGTGACCGAATGGGGCACCGGACGGCGGGCGGCGCTGGACGGCATCAAGGTCGCTGGCAAGACCGGAACGACACAAGCCTATCGCGATGCCTGGTTCGTCGGTTACACGGGCAGTTTCACCGCCGCGGTCTGGTATGGCAATGATGATTACACACCGACCAACCGGCTGACCGGCGGCCGTCTTCCCGCCATGACATGGCAGCGGATCATGTCCTACGCGCACCGCGATGCTGATCTTGTGCCCCTGCCCGGCGTCCAAGACTCGATTCGTCCGGCCGCCGAGGAAACGCCAGCCATCGCAAGCGAGGACGGTTTGGAATCGCTGCCGCCGCGACGGCTTGCCTTGTCCGAAGACGCCGTTCGGTTCCTGATTGCGCTCGAAGACAGGCTCGGTAGCGTGGCGCCGCTTCACTCTGATCCGCAGCAACTTGCAGCACGGTCACGTTGACATGGAGCGAAGGGCCGCTGCACGGCGGAGACGTTGCGGGATTTCGCACGGAAGCTTGCCGACACCGCTCGCAGGTCACCTGAACCTCAAGACGTCCAACCCATGATTCGCTCGATCCTGACCGTTGCCTATGTGCTGTGCCTCGCATTCGCCTTAGGCAGCTACAGCGCGTGGGCGGTCACCGATCGGTTCGCCGGCTTTTCCGCCCTGTCCATCGGCCAGTGGACGGGTTTTCCGCTCGCGGGTTCGCAAGACGCCGATCCCTATGCCCGTGCCCATGCCGCCCGCAATGGGGGGATTGCACTCGGTGCGGCCGAGGGTCTGGCGTTCAGCGCTGGCCGCGATGCCGATGATGTGATGATCGAAGGCAATTGCAGCTATGCCATAGAGGGCCGCCTGCCGGCGAGCCGGTTGTGGACGCTCCGGATCGTCGATCAGGATGGCGCGACATTGACTGCGCCCGATGGCCTGCCGGCGCGTACGCACAGCCGCGCCATCCTGCACAACTCCGATGGCAGCATCCGCATTTCCTTGTCCGACACAGCAGAACCGGACAACTGGCTGCATCTGGATCACGAAGGTCCCGTCCGATTCGTGCTTACGTTGTACGATACAGCCATTGCGACGAGCACAGGCCTGATCGATTTTTCGATGCCTGATGTCCGGCGCCTGGAGTGCCGGTCTTGACGCGGATTATCTATGCCACGCTGGTCGGTCTGGTCGGGGCGGCCGTCGTGCATCTGATCATCGTGTTCATGTTGCCGCTTGTGTCAGCGAACACGCCTTGGAACCGGCTTGTCGGACAGACCGAGGAAAACCGCCCCTACCGATTGCCGACCAGAATGGACGATGCCGCGTTCGGAAACGGCGTTCACGGGCCCGATCCCTTTTTCGAGACAATCGTGTGCCGCTACGATCTGGACAATGGCGCGGTCCACTTGCGCTCAACCAGGCGGGTGCCGATGTGGACGGTCAACCTGTACGACAGTCTGGGCACCGGATTTTTCTCTGCCAACGACCGGCTGGCAGCCGGTCAGCGCCTCGATCTGGCTGTTCTGAATGCTTCGCAGTTGCGCTTTGTCCGGCAGAGCACGCCCGCCGAACTGACCGGTGCCATCATAGCGCCGGCAGGCGATCCGCATGGTTTCGCTGTCGTGCGCGTGTTTGTTCCGGACGAAACGTGGACCGGTATCAGCGCGCGCTTTGCCGATGCGTTGGAATGCCGAACGTTGGATTTCTGACGCTTGTTTTCGCGCGACTTCAGTGATCGGTCGCCGGCGCCTTTGCGCGACGGCGGGCGGAACGACCCTCGCTCTTGGCGCCGGACGGGGCCGTGCCGGCGATTGGCTCGCGGCGAACACCGGTGAAAAGCAGCAACGTCGCCGGACCGGTTTTGGCCAGAAGTTCGGCCCGGCGCTTCGATTGCACCCGTTCATACGCTGCCCTGTAGGCAGCCATTGCCACGATGTCGGCCATGGGAACCCCTTTTCGCGTCCGATGGCGGGTAACCCAAGGTTGCGTGCTTATGGTTAACGCATTGCTAACGCTTGCGCGCTAGTTTCGCGTCCATGCAGAACCAACGCCTTGCCAGGATGCTTGTCGAAAACGCCGAACAGTTCGCGCGGCTGAGCAATCCTTCCACCGAAGATTGCATGCGCATCCAGAAGCACATTCTGGAGAACATCGATCTGGTTTCTGCCGACGACCGGCGCGCGATCGCCGCGATCTTCGCGTCGTCGGCATCCACTCCGCTGGAGATCGTGCATTTCTTCTGCGACAGCGACGAAGCGATCGCCGCGCCTTTCGTCGCCAGAACGCCGGCGGTCGACGATCGCATGTTGTTGACGATGATCGACAGCTACCGCGCCGGCCCGCGCGTGCGCGCCATTGCGCGTCGACCAAACCTGTCGGGTCCCGTGCGCGCGGCATTGCGGGCGCTCGACGATCCGGCGGTCGATCGTGCGCTGGAACTGCGTCAGACCCCGCAAACGGGCCGGCGTCCGGCCAGCGGTCATGAACGCAGCGGCTCGATCCAGCGTCTGGACGCCGGCGCACTCAGCCAGATCGCGGTTCTGGCAGGCGAACAATCACGATCTTTGTTTGAAACCGCTCTGGCGGACTGCACCGGACTTTCTATGACCAGCGCGCGCATCCTTTGCGACGATCCGACATCGCGCAATCTGCTTTTTGCGTTGCGCTTCATGGGTTTCGACGCCGACCAGGCGATGTCGGTGTTCCAGGGTCTGGCGCCGGATCTGGCAAACGACACCGGCGTGCAAGAGAGGTTTCGTTCTGCCTATGATGCAATCGGCCTTCAGGAAGCGGCAGACCGTGTCCGGCGGTGGCAACTCGAAGAGCTGGAATCGCTTGTGTCGGGACAAAGGCCGGCCAATTCGCAGACCGAACCGGCCTTGATGGCAGAAGAGGGGGCCGCCTGACGGACGAGCTAACCGTCGTCGGCAAGCCCGATCAAGCCTCCCACCGCCCCCCTCCAGTTCTCGATCTCGATCAGCCAGAAATCGGGATCGAAGCGTGCTTCGCCCTCAATGAACTGACGCAAGTCTTCGTCGCTCTCGAGCGTGCGGGACAGAATGAACCGGCGCTCTTCATTCGCCAAGTCGGGCGTTTCCGGGCCGGGCGGCGCACTCTGATAAACGTCATAAGAGCCGCTTGCATGATCGGCCAGCACGACCACGACAGCGCCGGCCTGGGCGTTGCCACGCCGCGCCACGTAACCGAACGCGCCGGCGGCGCGTGCCGTGCGCAACAGGGCGCCGACGAAGATCTCGGATGTGACGCGCGGTGCCATCGGGCCGGTCTTCAGTCGATCAGGCCGACCGCAACCATCTTGTCGAGCAGCGCGGTGTCGATCTCGCCGGTAACGGGCATCCGGAACAGGGCCTGGAACTCGCTAACAGCCTTGCTGGTCTGCTCTCCGGCGACGCCATCGACGCGGATGTCATCATTGCCGAACGCCTTCAGTCCCGCCTGGACCCGCAACACGTCGGGGTCGGCGACAGGCGCTTCGGCTGCGTCCTGTACCCGGTTGTGCTCGGGCGACGCCGGCGCGCTCACCGGCGTGGTTTCGACCTGCAGAGCCGGGCTGGCAGGCCGCGGTCGCGGGATTGCCGCGGTGACCATCATGTTGTTGCGCAGGCTGGTCAGCAGTTCGTCGGTCGACAGGTCGATGCCTCGCAGGCCAACGCTCGTCTTGTAGGCCTCGATGGCCGCTTGCGTGCGTGGACCGGCAATGCCATCGACCGTCGCATCGTAAAAGCCAAGCTCTGCCAGCATCTGCTGGAGTTCAGTCGTCGGGTCCTCCCGTCCGGGCGCCGTCTGCGGCGCAATGACGATCTGTTCAACACCTGTCGGCTCGACCGCTCGCTCGTTTGGTCGCGCCAGCGGAACGGCGCCGGGCGCCGATGTTTCGGAGGCATTTTCGTCGAAAACGATGCGGGTGACGGGCGATGAATCCATCGATCCGCCGCCCGTGTTGCGTTCGTCGTTACGCAGTGCATGCCGGCTGTCCGCCAATGTCTCGCGGGTTTCAAAGAAGGCCGAGGGATGTGCGCCGTCCTGCAGGTAAAGCGCATTGACGCTGGCATAGGTGACCAAGCCGAATACGCCGACCCCGGCAAGGACGATCCGCCTGTTGCTAACCGCAAGGCGCCATAGCCCCTGCGCCAGTTCGCCAAGCACACTGTCCCGATCATCCATGTCAGCCAAATAGTCGCGGCGCATCGGCGATCTCCTTGTCATTGTGGTCGTTCGCATCGGGCTTTGCCGGAGTGAGCGGGGTGATCCGATCGCTCCGGCATTCGCCCGCCACCCCTTCATTGGGTCCATGCGGCAAGACCACGGTGACGCGCGTGCCGATCTCCGGCGTGCTTTCGATCCGCATCTTTCCGCCATGCAGCCCTGCCAGGCCATTGACCAGAGACAGGCCAAGCCCGGTCCCCTCGCATTTCCGCGTGTAGGAATTGTCGATCTGAGAGTATGGCTGGCCGAGCTTGTCGATGTCCTCGGGCAAGATGCCGATCCCGGTGTCCGAAACCGTCAGAACGATCGCTTCGGCCGACGTCTCAGCGTCGATCGTCACACAGCCATTTTCCGGTGTGAACTTGACTGCGTTGGTCAGGAGATTGGTGATGATCTGACGAACCGCGCGCCGGTCGGCATGAGCGTCGGCGACGGCCTTTTCCATATGGAGATTGACATGGACGCCCTTGGCACGAGCACGCGGCGCGATCATCATCGCCACGTCTCGGATGGTGCGTTCGAGATCAAATGCTTCACGATTGATCGCGTATCGGCCCGCACCGATCTTGGAGACGTCGAGCATGGCGTTGACGACCGAAAGAAGGTGGCTCGCAGCATCGTGGATCAGGTCGGCATATTCGCGATGACGCTCCGGCGGCATGGTGCCAAGCGTGTCGCCCCGCACCAGATCGGCAAACCCGATGATGGCGTTGAGTGGCGTACGCAGTTCATGACTGACCATGGCCAGGCGGCTGTCCTCCGGATCGGTCGTGGTTTGTGCCTTCATTGCTGCCTGTTCGACGTCGCAGGCGATCCGAACCTCCACGCCGCCCGCGACGCCCGGCGACAGGATCATCGCCGCCGGTTCCAGCGACTGGTGGTCGCCCGTGCCGCCGCGGTCGAAGCGAACGGTCAGGCCGAGGGGCGGCGCATCGGTACCGCGGGCGCGCGAAACGGCACGAAGGAAGGCAACACGATCGCCGACATGGACACGATCAAGCATGCGGTCACCGGCGCCCAGCGGCGCGGCCATGCCATTGATGAAGTCAAAGCGGGTGCGCACGACCGTCTTTTCGTCGATGTAAACGACGGGGGCCACGGGCGGTTTGGTCGCGGCACCATCGGTCAATCCCGGCTTGGCTTGCGCGTCGCCGTCCGGTTGGCTCGCGGCGCACGCCGCCCGAGCGGCTATGATCGCGCCCAAGGCAAACAGCGACGACGACACGGTTGCAGCCACAGTCAGGGACAAGGGCACGCCGCCGACGCCGAACCCTGCCGCCAGAACCAGCCCGCCAGCGGCGCCGGAAAGGGCGGCGGCCAGCAACGCGGTGACCAGCCGGCGGCTGAAGCGGCCACCCGATGCAGCCCCACGCCGGTCACCAACCGGATTGTTTTCGAGACAACGCAACACGATACTCAAACACCCAACCGCAAACACCAGCGGCAGACCGACACTCCCACGCCACCGTTTACGAATGGATAAACCGGCGCCGGCGAGAACGCCGGACGAAGGTGATAAAGCGCCAAGCGCGGCCCAATTGACGGATATGGTTAACGGATAGGTATCGGCGTCAAACCCTTGCGCTTCCGCTGTTTTTCGAGATGGCGGGCATTTTAGACAAATTTGCCGAAATTCGTATGACCATCCGGCACGCGCATTTGAGGGGTCTCGACGACAATGGTTTTCGGGACAATCGCTTTCGGGGACGACATGATGATCCGCTTTGCGTTCAAGATGACCGTATGGGGCTTTCTCGGCCTGATGATTTTGCCCAGCCTTGTTCCGGCGGAGGATGCAGGCACGGCTGGCGCGGCCGAAACCGAGATCAGCGCCGAAACATCGATCCACGCAGCCCGTTTCGCTGGCGCAGTGGCCGAAGACATGGGTTCGGTGTGCACGCGCCAGCCCGCGCTATGCGAAAGCGGCCGGGCGCTTGCCGATGCGGCGCTGGCCCGGGCCCATCAAGGTCTCGTCATCGCGGCGGGATTCATCGAAAGGGCGCAGTCGGGCGATGCAGCCGGGCAGGCGCCAAAGGACGGCGCATAACCCGGCCAGCACGGACGCGCCGAGCAGCCCCTTGAGGCCGGTCGACAACGGCCATATGTAGTGTCGACACGAGTCCGCATCCGGGTCGGCCATGACACGCGCCATCGAAGCAATCATCGACGATTTCGACCTCCTTGACGATTGGGAGGACAAGTACCGCTACGTCATCGAACTCGGACGCGAACTGCCGGATATGGACGACAGCGAGAAGACCGCTGGAAACAAGGTCAATGGCTGCGTCAGTCAGGTGTGGGTCGTCGCCGAGCCCAGCGAGGGTGCAACGCTGACTTTTCGCGGCGATTCGGATGCCCACATCGTTCGCGGCCTCGTGGCAATCATGATCAGCGCCCTGTCCGGCAAGCCGTCGCAGGATATCGTTGCGTTCGATGCAGAGCGGCTGTTCAAGCGCATCGGCCTGGACAGTCATCTGACGCCGCAGCGTTCGAACGGACTTCGGTCCATGGTCGAACGCATGAAGGCGGAAGCCGCCGGCATGGCTGCGGCCTGAGCGCAGAGCGCATCGGTCACATGGGCGGGCGGTAGCCCGACCCGCCCCAGTGGCGCATGCGGCGCGGCGTTTTCGGCGGTGGCGGGTTGTAGTGCCTGTCGAGCGCAGCAAGTGCCGTTCTCAAGACGACTTTGGCCGAGCGGCGCGGCCATTTGCGCTCCAGTTCGACCTGCTCCAGTCCCTTGAGGAAACAGCACACATCGACCAGCAGTCCAGCCAATTCGGGGCCGACGGCATCAAGCGCGCGATTGTAGCGGGCGCGAGCGTCGACCGCCCGGTCAGACAAATCCTGCCGTCCGCCTCTCGAACTGCCGGAATCGCGCACCGTGCGGGCCGGATCCCAAGTTGGGGAAACGGACGGCCCCAATTGGCCGAACTCGAAGTCGGACCGCAGGCGCTCACCGGCGAGCAGATGGCACTGCTCGAGCCAGGCCTCACCCCGCGAACTCCCGGGCCGGGCCAATCGCGCAAGCGGCGATTCGGCGACGTTGCGGGTCGGTCCCGATCGGCCGTCGACTGCTGTGCTCGTCACCTCCCGATGCTGGCCGGCAAAATCGCCGCCGGCGATCGTCCGCTTGCGCCAAGTGAGACCGTCTTGGCTGGCCGACGCCAGCGTCCGCCCCGTACGCGCACAGCTGGAGACGTCGAGCCAACCATTGCGAACCATGGCTTGAAACTGCCCGGCCGGGCAACGCACGGTGCGAATATCGGTCAGATGCAGGACACACATGCCCGCGCCGCCCTCGGTGACCGGAACCGCCCCGTGCCGATCCAGCGTACCGAGCACCCGTATGGCGCGCCTTGCAAGACCGTCACCGGCCATTGCTGATCTCCCGTGATGTCCCCAGATGGAAGGCTGCCCGGACGATCTGCTCGACACGAGCCACGATCTGGTTGAACTCGAGATCATCGCGCATGTCTTCAACCAGATGACAGGCGTACATGACCGTGCTCTTGTCGCGGCCAAAGCCGGTCGCAACATCCACCATGCGCATACGCAACGTCGTGTGGGCGATGTACATGCCGATCTGGCGCACGCGCGCGATGGCTCGGCCGCGACGTTTCGGCGACCTCAAATGACGCCCGCTTACCGAGAACAGAACCGCGATCAGGTCGATCAGGCCATCACAGATGACGACGGCCTCCTCGCCGGCGGGCGAGCCAGCCAGTTCGCAACAGGCTGGTGCGGCGTCGTGGTCTTGCGGCGATGGCCACTCGCCCTCGTCCGCCTCGGCGAACACCCGTCTGAACTGACTGGCCCCTGCATGCTCCAAGCCTTGCATCATCACCTCCGTCTTGAGGAATAAATTCTTATATTGATGCAAGCAAGGTTTGATAGGAATTTTTACCTGGGTTGTACAAATTGTTGATTGCGCTTTGTTTTCCGAAGCGGTTCGGCGCAGGCAAAGGCGAGTTATCCAACATCGCGACCGCCCGCTTATCGTGACCCGACTCTTTGTTTCGGGTAGCAATCATGACGGTGCGGAACATTGCCAGACCTGAAAAAGCGATACAGGCCGATGGCGAAGCGGATTGGATGATGTTCCGGTTTATCGGCGTGCGGCACCGGGATCTTCATGATGCCAGCCCGCTCGAGCTGGGCGAGCACCTGCGCGCGCTCGACCGCCGCCTGACACGCGAACGCAACAAGGGCCTTGCGCGGCATTGGTCATACGACCTGAACCGCCACATTGGACTGAAAGTCGTGCGCGACATGGTCTTGGCGCTTATCGAAAGACGCCATGACGGCTGCGGCGCGTGATCTGACCGCAGCCTGCTGGCAGAAAACCGTCCCAACGTTCGGACGAACACCTCACAACGGGCGCAGCGCCTTACTTTTTCTTGACCTTCGCGCCCGGCTTGCGGCCGAGACCCATTTCGCGCGCGAGACGCGAACGCTGTTCGGCATAGGCCGGCGCGACCATGGGATAGTCGGGCGCAAGACCCCACTTCTCGCGATACTCTTCCGGCGTCAGGCCATAGTGGCTCATCAGGTGACGCTTGAGCGACTTGAATTTCTTGCCGTCTTCGAGACACACAATGTAGTCGCGCGTGACGGAGCGCTTGGGGTTTACGGCCGGCACGGGCTTTTCCGCGGGACCGCTTTCGGTGCCATCCCCCGTCTTTCCAAGTGCCGAATGCACTTGCGAAATCAACGAAGGAAGGTCGGATGCGGAAACCGGATTGTTGCCCACATAGGCGGAAACCACTTCGGCGGTCAGCTCGACGAGCAGGTTGCTGTCTGTGCTATGTCTTTGATCGTTATCCAAGGGAGTCCTCGTTTTTGTTATTTCTATAGTCTCACCCGTAAAATGCGCCATGTCATGATTGAATCGAATATGCAAACGTTTCTTTGCATTGTCCAAACACATTTATGTATTTATATCGTAAGAATTTACACGTTGACTGAAGAGTCTTTTATCTCAGGTTGTTCAATTTTACTGATTCGCTTTTGAGTTGCCGGGAGTCCCAAGCCTCATTCGCGATGCGCCAGATCGTCGCGCACGCTGTCGTTGCTAAGCGGATAGCCCACGGAATACGCGGCGCGTGCCAGAAGGTGCGCAGCGATGGGTGCGGTCAGCAGGAAGAAGACAACACCGGCCAGCGCCCGGCTCGTGGTGCCGGCATCACCCGCATGCACCGCAAGAGCGATCAGCACCAGGCCAGAGCCCAGCGTGCCGGTCTTCGAGGCGGCGTGGGACCGCGTGTAGATGTCGGGCAGCCGCCACAGCCCGATCACCGCAATCAGCGCGAAGAACGATCCAACAAGGACAAGTAGACCGGCAATAATCGCAGCCAATTCAGTCATTTCTTCTTCGTCCCACCCATTTCGGAGAACTGCGCGGTATCAGGCATGATCACCGCGTCCTGCGTAATCTCTTCGTCTTCGGTCGGCGCATCGTTCTCGCTGCGGCCACGGGTCATTACGAACCGGGCAAACGCAACCGTTGCCAGAAAGCCGACGAGGCCCAGCGTAATCGCAATATCGACATATAGTGTGAAACCGGTCTTGATGCCGATGGCGGCGATGAAGCCGATCGCGGTCGCCACCAGCATGTCGAGCGCCAGGATCCGGTCAGGCAGGGTCGGCCCGCGGATCACTTTGAAGACGGTGCCAAGAAAGGCCAGGCTGAGAACCACCAGCGCAATCTGGACCGACCAGTCGAGAAATTCGGCGGCACCCATCAGCGGAAGGCCTCCAGGATCTTGCGCTCGAAGCCGTCGGCGATGTCGGCCCGTATGCTGTCAGGATCGGAACAGTCCAGCGCATGGATGTAAAGCGTCTTGCGGTCGGCCGACACATCCACCGACAGCGTGCCCGGCGTCAGCGTGATCAGGTTGGCAAGCACCGTGATTTCCAGATCGCGATCGACCTTGAGCGGATAGGCCAGAATGCCCGGCTTCAGCTTCATGTTGGGCGACAGCACCAGAATGGCGACGCGCGTTGCCGACAGGATCAGTTCATAGACGAACAGCAACAGCAGCGAGGCGATGCGGTAGAGCCGCGACAGATAGCCGACCGAGCCGACCTGTTCCTGAATGATGGTCAACGCCAGCGCGCCGAGCGCAAACCCGAACAGGATGTTGATCAGCGCGAAGCTGCCGGAGACGGCCGCCCAGGACAGGGCAAGAAGGATGTTGGCGAGAAACAGGTTCACTGCACGGCTCCCTCTGCTGCGGTCGGCATCGGCGCATAGACAGCGTCAATATAGCCCACCGGGTTCATCAATTCGAACGCGATCCGGTCAGACACCTGGATGAACGGTTCGGGAAAAAGGCCCGCGATGACGGTCAGACCGCACAGTCCGGCCAGAACCGGCAGGCCCAGCCGCGCGACGGGCACCTCTGCGAGCGCCAATGATCGCACGTCCGGGTTAGCGCGGCGCCAGAAGGCGAAAGCGAAAAGCCTCACGAGTGCAATCGTGGTCAGGAAACCGGACAACAGGATTGCGGCCGCCAGCCACCAAACGCCGACATCGATCGAGGCCTTGACCAGGAAGATTTTCGGCCAGAGACCGGAAAAAGGCGGCAGGCCCGAAGCGGAAAAGGCAAGGATCAACGCGACCACGGCCAGCCAGGGGGCGGTGGCATAAAGGCCGCCGGCGCGATGAAGATCGAACGTGCCGGCCGCCGCGCCGACAATGCCGACCAGCAGATAAAGCGCGGTCATGACGACCATGGAATGGGCGGTGTAGAAAGCGGTTCCCGACAGACCCGTCGCGCTGCCCAGCGCAAGTCCGGCAAGCATTATGCCGATCCCGGAAATCACCAGATAACCCAGGATGCGGCGCATGTCGGTCTGGGCGAGCGCGCCAATCGCGCCGAGCATCATCGATGCGGCCGCAACGACGGCTATCGCCACGGCCAGATCGTCGCGGTCAGCGGGAAAGATGGTCAGAAGAATGCGCAGAAGGGCATAGACGCCGACCTTTGTCAGGAGGCCCGCAAAGATCGCACCCACCGCAAGCCGCGGCGTGTGATAAGAGGCCGGCAGCCAGAAATTGAGCGGAAAGGCGGCGGCCTTCATCGCAAAGGCGAAGAAGAACAGCGCGGCAATTGTCAGGCGCGGCCCGACATCCTCCATCACGGCAGCCTTGCGCGCGATATCGGCCATGTTCAGCGTTCCGAACAGCCCATAGACATAGGCCACCGCGATCAGGAACAGAGTCGTCGCGATCAGGTTGAGGAACGCATATTTGGTCGCGCCGTCGAGCTGGTCACGCCGTGAGCCGAGGATCAAAAGGCCGAACGAACCCAGCAGCAGCACCTCGAACCAGACGTACAGGTTGAAGATGTCGCCTGTCAGGAACGCGCAGATCACGCCCGACAACATCATAAGGTGGAACGGGTAGAAGCCGTAGCGCCGCTCGGTGTTGTCGGCTTCGCGCAGCGCGTAGATGCCTGTCGCCAGCCCGACAATGCCGCTGATGAGCGCCAGCGTCGCACCGAGCGTGTCGGCGACGAACGCGATGCCGAAAGGCGGCAGCCAGCGTCCCATGGCCATCACGATGGTGCCGTTGACAAGCACATGGACGAAAAGGCCGATGACACACAGCAGGATAAGGACAAGCCCGGTGATCGCGATCGCCGGCTGCCGCTTGGTGTCCTTGCGGGTCATCAGGCAGAGCGCCGCGAAGATGAAGCCGATGACAAGCGGCATAACGATCAGCCAATCGGCAAGCGCAGGCGCTTCCATGACGAAGGCGTCGGCAGGGTCGATCGCGGGTTTGTCGGCGGCGGCCATCGGGTCCGGTGTCCTTGAATTCAGTAGCCGAGCGGCGGCAGCGGCTCGCCCTCGGGTTCAGCGTCGCGCATGGCGTGCGTGTCGTCCGTGCCAAGCTCCTGGTAGGAGCGCATGACGAGCACAAGCAGGAAGGCGAACAGGGAAAAGGCGATGACGATCGCGGTCAGGACCAGAGCTTGCGGCAGCGCGTTGGCAGCGCCTTCCGCCGGCAGGTAAAGGCCGCTTGGGATGATCGGCGGCACTTCGCGCGTGATGCGCCCCATGGCGAAGATCGTCAGGTTCGCGCCGGTCGACAGGGTCACCGTGCCAAGCAGAATGCGGATGATATGCCGCGACAGCATCAGATAGATCGAGACAGCGAAATAAAGGCCGGTCAGCGCGGCAACAGCGATTTCCATCAGTCGCGCTCCTTTTCTTCCAGCGCCAGCGCGATGGAGGTGATGGCACCGAGCACGACCAGATAGACGCCGATGTCGAAGATCAGCGTCGTCGACAGTTTCAATTCGACGCCGAACAGGGTCGGGTAGATCCAAAGGCCTGTCATGTAGGGCACACCGGCGAAAAGCGAGAACATGCCGGCGATCGCGCCCAGGAACAGGCCGAACCCGGAAATCGCCATCGGGTGATAGCGGATCGCACGGCGCACCGGCGAGACGCCGCAGGCAATGCCGTAGATCGCCAGCGCCGATGCGGCGATCAGCCCGCCGATGAAGCCCCCGCCCGGCTCATTGTGCCCGCGCAGCAGGACGAAGATCGAATAGAGCATCATCAGCGCGGTCAGGTACGGGGCAGTCGCCCGGAAGATCAAAGTGCGCATCGGTTCACTCCCTGACCACGGCGACGGGTTCAGCCTCGGGCACCCGCGGCGCCGGAGCGCTGCCGAGCGACCGCTTGGGCACGATCCGAAGAAGGGCGAGGATCGCCAGACCGGCCACCATAACCACGCCGATTTCGCCGAACGTATCCACCCCGCGGAAGTCGACCAGGATCACGTTGACGATGTTGCGGCCCTGGGCGAGCGAATAGGAGTAGAGGTTGAAGAAGTCGGTCAGCGTCCGGTCAAACGGCGTCTGCAGGATCTGCAGCAGGATGAAGGTCAGCGCAACGCCGCAGGCGATGGCGATCCCACCGTCGAAGACCGTCTGACCGGCGGAGCGATGATCCTGCGGAGACAGGCGCAGGCGCGTCATTGCGAGCGCCAGGATCACCACGGTCAGCGTCTCCACCATGAACTGCGTGAAGGACAGGTCCGGCGCGCCCATCAGCATGAAAAGGATGGCAACCGCAAAACCCTGAATGCCGAGCGAGACGATTGCCGTCAGGCGGTTCTTGGCACGCACGACCGCAATCAGGCCGATGGCAATGATCGCAACGGTCACCCATTCGTAGATCGACAGGACCGGGAAGGCCGGCATGGCGGGCCATTCGTCGGCGACGAACATGGTCCGGAACAGCCACAGGGCCAGCAGCGCAAAGGTCACGGTCATGTAGAATTCCATGCGGCCGTTTTGCAAAGTCCGCGTCAGACCCACTGACAGGCGCACCAGCCCGCGCATGAACTGGTCAAAGCCATAATCGGGACCCCATCCGATCGCGTCCAGCGTCGCCGCCATGGCGGCGCGCAGACGGGCCAACCCGAAATAGAGGATGACGCCGATCACGATGGTGACGATCGACAATGTCAGCGCGATGCCCGGCTTCGGCACGATCGAGATGGTGATCTCGAGAGGCGCACCGGCGACAGCGGATGCCATCGGGCTGGAGATGAACTGGTGGAACAGGCCCGACCAGAGGGCGGCGGCAAGGCTCAACGCTGCCAGCAACACCGGCCCGGCGTACATCAGTAGCGGCGCTTCGTGCGCGGATTTGGGCGTTTCCACTTTAGGGCCGAGGAACGGCTTGATGGCGACCGCAAAGCCGATGACCAGCATCAGCGCGTTGCCGACTATCGCCACCACGGTGATGAAGATCGACCAGGGATCGGACGCTGCGATACCGTAATAGATCTCCTCCTTGGCCAGGAAGCCCACGAAGGGCGGCAGGCCGGCCATCGAAAAGGCCGACAGGATCGCAGCGCCGAAGGTGATCGGCATTGCAGCCAGAAGCCCGCCCAGCTTGGTGACATCGCGGGTGCCGGCTTCATGATCGACATTGCCGGCCACCATGAACAGCGCGCCCTTGAACAGCGAATGCGCCACCAGATAGAGGACCGCGCCCTCGATCGCCTTTTCGGTGCCGAAGCCAGTCAGCATGACCAGAAGGCCGAGCGAGGCGACGGTCGTGTAGGCGAGCATCAGCTTCAGATCGGTCTGGCGCACTGCGAGGAAGGTCCCGACGAGCAGCGTCGCGCCGCCGAACAGCGGCAATATGGTCTCCCAGGCCACCGTCTCGCCGAGCACGGGATTGAGGCGCATCACCAGATAGACGCCGGCTTTGACCATCGTCGCCGAGTGGAGATAGGCCGACACGGGGGTCGGGGCTTCCATCGCGTTCGGCAACCAGAAATGGAGCGGGAACTGAGCCGACTTGGTGAACGCACCGCCCAACACAAGGATCAGCGCGGCCAGATAGAACGGGCTCTCGCGCACCAGATCGCCGGTGCCCAAAAGCAGTGAGAATTCGCTTACGCCGGTCATGTTCCACAGGAAGATCAGACCCGCCAACAGGATGAGCCCGCCGCCCCCGGTGACCACAAGTGCCTGCATCGCCGCTCGACGCGAGCGCTCGGCATTGTGGTTGAACCCGATCAGCAGGAACGAGGTGATCGAGGTCAGCTCCCAGAAGACGAAGAACATGAAGAAGGAGTCCGACAGGACCAGACCCTGCATCGCGCCCATGAACATCAGGATGAAGCAGAGGAAGCGGCCCTGTTGCGGATGGCCCTTCATGTAGCCGCCCGCATAAAGAACGATCAGCGTGCCGATGCCCGAGATCAGAAGGGCAAAGGTCAACGACAAGCCGTCGATCAGCCAGGAGAAGTTGACGTTGAAGGACGGGATCCACTGCACCCCGCCCGTCACCCGCCCGCCCTCGGCCACGTCGGGCAGGAAACCGGCGAAATGGGCGAAGATCAACGCCGGGACGGCAGCCAGAACCCAAGCGGCGTTGTGGCCGAGAAATCGGACGAGAAGTGGCGCAAAGACAGCCGCGATGAAGGGCGCAAAGAAGGCGAGAAACGTCAGATCCATGAGGTCTTGGCGTAGGTTGTCTTTTCTGCGCGGGACAAAAAAGCAGCGTGATTGTTGTATTTTGCGCCGGATTTAGGCGGGAACTGACGGCTAGGCAAGATCGTGCCCGCCCGATTTTCCCGATTTTCGCACAAAAGCGGGATGATTGGGCCGCTTCCCGCGGTGAAACTGTTTAGCCGGCACATGTCGCACGCGGTTTGGCTGGACGCCGCCCAAAACACCGTGCCGCGCCGGGCGAGCCGAGGCCGGTGATGCATGTTAGGCGCCGGTTTCGGCCTGCATCGCCGCGATATGACCGGCATCGATCTTTTTGGCGGACTTATATGCCTCGCGGCCCCGCAACCTGTCGGCATAAGCCTCAAAGGAGGGCTCCGCCGGCAGCGTACCGAACAACAACCCCCAATCGACCTGGGCGCCGACATAGATGTCGGCGACGGAGAAGCGATCTCCGCAGACATAGTCTCGTTCCATCAGCAAGTCGGCCAGAGCAGCCACTGTGTGCTCATAGGTGCCGAAGCCGAGCCGCGCGGGCGCCCTCTCATCCAGCCCTTCATCCCATTTCATGGAATGGGCGATGATCGCCTGCTCAAGCGGAACTGCGCCGAAGAACATCCATCGGTAGCAATCCGCCTTCTCCACGAGCGTGTGCGGCGCAAGGCCCGCCGCAGGAAACGCCTCGGCCAGATAAAGGCAGATGGCCGCCGCCTCGGTGACAACCGAGCCGTCACGGTCGATAGCGGGAACCTTGCCCATCGGATTGACGGCCAGATAATCGGCGCTCTTCATATCGGCGCCAAAATCGAGAATCTGCTCGCGATAGTCAGCGTCGACCTCGTGCAGCGCCCAGCGGACGATCTGTGCCCGGCTCATCGGATTGGTATAGAATGTCAGGGCCATCGGCTTGCCTCCCGAACAATTTCTCAGCGACGCAATTGCAATCGCGGTGCGGCAGCGTACCTAGATGTCCGACACAAGCACAGCGGACCCACAATGCCCAATCCCTTTCAGACCGACATGACGCCGCCGACAGCGGACAAACGCCCCGAGACCGATACGCGACACGGGATCACCCGCAGCGACGATTACGGATGGCTGCGTGCGGACAATTGGCAGGCGGTGTTCAAGGACCCTTCCGTGCTGGCCAATGACATTCGCGCGCATCTGGAGGCAGAGAACGCCTATCAAAAAGCGCTGATGGCGGACACGGCAGAGCTGCAGAAGACGCTGTTCACCGAGATGAAGGGACGCATCAAGGAAGACGATGAAAGCGTACCGGCGCCGGATGGGCCTTGGGCTTATGGCTCGTCCTATGTCACTGGCGGACAGCAACCGCGCTTCTACCGCGTCCCGCGCACGTCGCCCAATGGCGAGCACGCGATTTTGCTCGATGGCGACAAGGAAGCGGACGGCAAGGACTATTTCCGGCTTGGCGGAGCCGACCATTCGGCCGATCACGGCAAGCTCTTGTGGGCGTACGACGACAAGGGTTCTGAGTACTTCACCTGCCGCGTCCGCGATCTGGCGACGCTTGTAGATCTCGACGACGCGGTCGATGACACGTCCGGCGGTGGTGTGTTCGACGCATCCGCCGAAGGTTTTTTCTACACGCGCATGGACGAGAACCATCGCCCGTCCAAACTGTTCCACCACCGGCTCGGGACGCCACAGGCCGAAGACCGGCTGATCTATGAGGAAACCGATCCGGGCTTTTTCATGGGTGTCGGCCAGAGCCGGCTCAACGATTTCGTCTTCATCAACATTCACGACCATGAGACGAGCGAGTTCCGGTTGCTGCGTGCGGACGATCCGACCGGCGCGCCCGTCATGGTCGAACCGCGCGTGAAGGGCGTCGAATATGAGCTTGAGGAAGGCGGTGATGTCTTCTTCATCCTGACCAATGCGGACGGCGCCAAGGACTTCAAGATCGCGACCGCGCCGGTCGATGCACCGCAAAGGGCGAACTGGTCTGAGATCGTGCCTCACCAGCCGGGGCGGCTGATCCTCAGCCATCAGGCCTATGCGCGCCATCTGGTCTGGCTGGAAAGGCAGGACGGTCTGCCGCGCATCGCGATCATGGACCGTCCGTCGGGCGAAGTTCATCACATCGCATTCGACGAGGAAGCCTATGCTCTCGGGTTGCAGGGTTCATACGAGTACGACACAGACATCATCCGTTTCACCTATTCGTCAATGACGACGCCGAGCCAGGTGTTCGACTACAATATGGCGACCCGTGAACGCACGCTTCTGAAGACGCAGGAGGTGCCGAGCGGCCACGATCCGGACGCCTATGTGACACGGCGGCTCCAGGTGACATCTCATGACGGGGAAAAGGTGCCGGTCTCGCTGGTAATGAAGGCGGATACGCCGCTCGACGGCTCGGCACCCTGCCTGCTCTACGGCTACGGTTCCTATGGCATCACCATTCCGGCTTCGTTCAACACCAACTGCCTGTCGCTGGTCGACAGGGGGTTCATCTATGCGATCGCCCATGTTCGCGGCGGCAAGGACAAGGGCTTTGCCTGGTATGAGGACGGCAAGCGCCAGGCCAAAACCAACACCTTCAAGGATTTCGTCGCCGTGGCTCGTCACCTCGCCGACGAAGGCTACACCGCGTCCGAGAGGATTGTCGCGCAGGGCGGGTCGGCCGGCGGCCTTTTGATGGGTGCGGTCATGAACATGGCGCCAAGCGCGTTCGGCGCGATCATCGCTGAGGTGCCGTTCGTCGATGTCTTGACGACGATGCTTGACGACACGCTTCCGCTGACGCCGCCAGAATGGCCCGAATGGGGCAATCCGATTGCCTCGGAAGCTGACTACGCAACGATTGCCGACTACAGCCCCTATGACAATGTGGGCGCCCTGCCCTACCCGCCGATGCTCGCTGTCGCCGGGCTCACCGATCCGCGCGTGACCTATTGGGAGCCGGCCAAATGGGTGGCCAAGCTGCGCGACCATTCTACATCGGACGCGCCGATCATGCTCAAGACCAATATGGGTGCCGGCCATGGCGGCGCGTCAGGCCGGTTCTCGCGGCTCGAGGAGGTCGCCGAGGTCTACGCCTTCGCGTTGAAGACAGTCGGGGCTTAACGTTCAAGAAAAGTTGACAATCTGTAACCGCAAAGACCGGCACCGTTCAATTGCAAGTCACAATCGCAACCCTACTATCGATCACGCGGCCAAGGCCGTGAAGAAATGCCTGGCTGACGGACAATATCCCCCCGCAATCGGAGAAACGAGATGAACCGTTTGACGAACACTGCCACGGCCGTGGCACTGGCGACCGCCTTGTCGGCTGCCGCATCAATGCCCGCCAGCGCCGCCGAATGGGTGCTCGATTCCAGCCACAGCCAAGTGGTGTTTTCCTACAACCATCTGGGGTATTCCACCACGTACGGAATGTTCTCGGGCTTTGGCGGCCAAATCAGCTTTGATCCCGAAAACCCTGAGGCGGGCTCGGTCAGCGTCGAGATTCCGACCGAGTCCCTGATCAGCGGCTGGCCGCAACGTGACCAGCACTTCCTGTCGGCGGATTTGTTCGACAAGGATGCAGCTCCGATGATCACGTTCACATCGACCGCGATCGAGGTGACCGGCGAGAACACCGCAAACATCACCGGCGATCTGACGATGAACAACGTCACCAAACCGGTTGTGCTGGCGACGACGTTCAACGGCATTCGCGACCATCCGCAGGCCAACAAGCCCTGGACCGGCTTCAGCGCCACGACGACCGTCCTGCGCTCCGAATGGGACATGGGGCTGGCCGCGCCTTTCGTTTCGGACGAAGTCAGTATCGCCATCGAAGTGGAGGCGATGCCGGCCGAGTGACACGGCCCGAACGTTTCCGGTCTTGATCAATCCGCCGCGCTGTTTTCCGACAGCGCGGCGTTTTCTTTTTGCGGAAGACTGAGCGATCGGCCGCCGTCAGCTCTCGCTGGCCGGCAAGACGCGGATCGCCTCGATCGCGATCGTTACATCGACACCGAAGGCCACCGACGCTTCGGTTGGCTGGCTTTCCGCGCCAACGCCGAAATCGATCCGGTTGACCGTCGTCATCGCGCTCATTTCGGCCCGATCACCTTCAATGGCGAGTTCGAACGCAAGCACGAACGGCTGCTCGACGCCGCGTATCGTCAACATGCCGTCGGCTTCGTAACCACCCTCGCCCACCGAGCGAAACCGATCGGCCAAGAATTGCGCTTGCGGGTAATTCGCTGCGTCCAGAAAATCGCTGCCGATGGCCTGGCTGGAGACCGTGCCCAGAGAAAGGCTGGACATATCGATCGTGACGGCGACCCGCGACGCTTCAAGGTTCTCCGGGTCGAACACGATGTCCGACGACCAGGCCTCAAACACGCCGTCGACCGGGCTGCCCAGTTGCACGACCGTGATCCCCAGACGGCTCGCCGCGTGATCGACCTGCCAACGCACGCCGGCCGCGCCTGCGGGCCCGGGTTGGGAACTGTCGGCGAGTGTCGGCGCAGCCGGCACTTGCGCGTTTTGAACCGTCGCATAACCGACGCTCGTGAACAGCATCGCGGCGACGATGCCGGACGCGATCAGCGCCGGAGCGCTGCGGTTCGACGGACCCATCGAGACCTTCGGATCGCATTTTGCGCCGGGCACCATGCGGGCCATGGTTTCGTCCCGGTCGACGACCAGATGTTTCATCGCACCGGCAATGTGGGCGCCGAGCGAAATGATGATCATCAATGCGCTGCCCCAATGAACCCATTTCAACACAACGCTCAAAGGCTCGCTTTTCGGCACGAACGGAACATCTTGCGGAAGCGGCCACCAGATCGGTGCGAAACCGATGGTGGCATAGTGGTGCAAGAGCCCTGTGACCGGCGCGATGATGATGCCGGCATAGAGGAGCCAATGGACAGTCTCCGCCGCAAGCGTTTCGGTCTTGCGCTCAGGATGAAGCGGTTCGGGCCGCACGCCGATGAACGCCCAGACGATGCGCGCAACCGCGACCACCAGGACCGCAACGCCCAGCGTCTTGTGCAGGCTGTAGAGCCAAACCTTGGTCTGCACGATCTCCTGCGTGTCGGTCGGCAGCCAGACCATCCAGAGCCCGAGCGGGATCAGCGTCAGGATCAAGACCGCCGTCACCCAATGAAACAGTTGGGCGATGAGGCCATAACGCTCGCGGGTGTTGGTCCAGCGCATGAGCTTCCCCTGAAGCAGCAAAATCCGATGTGCCGAGATAGGATGATGTACCGGTGCGGCCAAGGCATCAATTTCTTGACGCGCCGTTCGCCGGTGGTGAACGGAAACCAGGTTCTGCACGCCGATTGCCGCATTCACCCGTCGGTCATCTGGCGTGACAGCCCAAAAGTCTTGACAAGGCCGGCGCTGGTCATCTGGCAGACCCTCGAATGCTCGCGCCCGCTGCATCGAACGAAAAAGGCCCGGACGATGATCCGGGCCTTTCGGGTTTCTCGTGGCGCTGCACCTGTTACGACGAAGCCGCCTCATACATTTCAAGGACATAGTCCCAGTTGATGAGATTGTCGACAAAGGCCTCGAGGTATTTCGGCCGGGCGTTGCGGTAGTCGATGTAATAGGAATGTTCCCAGACATCGACGCCCAGGATCGGCTGCGCGCCATGCACGAGAGGGTTTTCGCCGTTGGGCGTCTTCATGATTTCGAGCTTGCCGTCCTTGACCGCGATCCAGGCCCATCCCGAACCGAACTGCCCGACACCGGCGGCCACGAAATCGGCTTTGAACTTGTCATAGCCGCCCAGATCGCTGTCGATGGCGCTCTGCAGCTTGCCCGGCAACGATGTGCCGCCGCCGCCCTTCTTCATCCACTTCCAGAAATGGATGTGGTTGTAGTGCTGGCCGGCATTGTTGAACAGGCCCGGGTTCTTGCCGTGCGACTGCTTGACGATTTCCTCGAGAGAAAGCCCGTCCATGCCCGCCTCGGCGGCAAGCTCATTGCCCTTGGTGACATAGGCCTGATGGTGCTTGTCGTGATGAAACTCAAGCGTTTCGCGCGACATGTAGGGCGCGAGCGCATCGTAATCATAGGGAAGGTCGGGAAGTTCAAAAGCCATGGTCGGGGTCCTCTCCGTCGGATGATCGAACTTGCGCGTGGCGGGTCCGGATGGTGCGCAAATCCTGACCGCTGATGTAGACTTCAAGACCCGGTTCGGCAAGCGGACGGCTGCCGATTTCGCCCTCGGGAGCGGTCAGGCCAGAGATCAGCCGTGGGCCCATTCCCAATAGAGTTCGCGCGCCTTGGTGCCCACCGGTCCGGGCTGCAACTCGCGATCCTCGATCTTAACAACGGGCACCACCTTGGAATGGTTCCCGGTCGAAAAGACCTCGTCGGCATCCATGAAGTCCTCGACCGTCAGCGTCTTTTCGGCGGTCTTGAAACCATAGTGCCACAGAAGATCGATGATGCGATTACGCGTGATGCCGGACAGGAAGGTGCGATTTGGTGCCGGTGTCATCACCTGCCCGTCCTTGACGAGGAAGATGTTGGACGTCGCCGTTTCGCAAACATTGCCGAGCATGTCCCGCACCAGGCAATTGTCGAAACCGCGCGATCGCGCTTCCATGATGGCGCGTCCATTGTTGGGATAAAGGCAACCGGCCTTGGCATCGGTGGGCATGGTCTCGACGGTCGGGCGCCGGAACGGCGAAACGGTCACCGAAAACCCTTGCGGGGCGATCATCGGCGCTTCGAACAGGCACAGCGCAAATCGGGTCGATGCGGGATCGGCGGGCACGGACATATATCCGCCATGCTCGGCCCAGTAGGTCGGCCGGATGTAGACCGCCGTGTTGCCGTCGAATTTCTTCAGCCCGTCCATGGTCAACGCAACCATGGCGTCCGGTTCCATGGTTGGCTCAAGGCCAAGCGCCCGCGCCGAAGCGTTGACGCGCTGGCAATGCAGATCGAGGTCCGGCGCCACGCCCTCGAACCAGCGCGCGCCGTCGAAGACCGAAGAACCCAGCCAGACCGCGTGCGTGCGTGCGCCCATGATCGGCACATTGCCCTCGTGCCAGTCGCCATCGACATGGGTCCAGGTCTGGCTTTGTGCAGGTGGTATCGTCGCCATGGGTCGCTCCCTTCGTCTCCCCTACGCATTGACCGTTTTTGGCAAACGCGTCAACGCGGGCGACTTGACGAGGCTGGCGATTGCACGATGATGCGCCCGCCTGCAACGCAACGGATCAAGATGACCCCCACCGGCTACGTGTTCGACGCCTACGGAACGCTGTTCGACGTTCATGCGGCCATGCGCGCGCATGCCAAGGCGCTGGGCGATCGCTGGGAAGCTGTGTCGGCGACCTGGCGAACCAAACAGCTCGAATACTCCTGGGTGCGCGGGCTGATGGGCAGCTATTCCGACTTCTGGCGGCTGACCGAAGAAGCACTCGACTATGCCCTGGCGCTGCACGGTGTCGGCGACGATGCGTTGCGATCGACCCTTCTCGATGCCTATTGGACACTCGATGCCTATTCCGACGTACGGCCGACGCTGAAACGGCTGCGGCGCGACGGAACGCGCACGGCGATCCTTTCCAACGGATCGCCGGAGATGGTCTCGGCGGCCATCCGTTCGGCCAGGCTCGAAGCGCTGATCGACGACACGTTCTCCATCGACGCGGTCAAGGTGTTCAAGACCGCGCCGGAGGCCTACCGGATGGTGACCGATGCCTGGGACGCCAAGCCGAAAAAGATCGTGTTCGTCTCATCCAACCGCTGGGACATTGCCGGCGCGAGCAAGTTCGGCTTCCATCCCGTCTGGATTAACCGCACCGGCGCGCCGGACGAGTACCCCAAATATGCACCCAAAAGGGTCATCGGTTCGCTCGCCGAATTGTGAACGGCAACATGTTGCAGCTTTGCAACGCTGTCGGCCAAAGGCGGCAAAAGCGGTCACAGGGGCGTGAAGCGGCGGTGTTTCGCGGCCGCGGCAACTTCCCAACCGGCGAACGCTGCCTTAGCAGAGAACGGGGTTTTTCATCATGGGGTCCGTCATGATTCGTACATCTCGCAGGCAGTTTCTCGGTCTTTCGGCCCTGGCGCCCTTGGCGGCGACCGCTGCATGCACTCAGACACCGCCGCCCGAGGGCGGAACGCAACCGCTTTCGCTGGCGCCGACGCGCACCGGCGCCATGCCTTTCGGTCCGGAGCCAACCTTTCCGCCGTTCGAGGAGATGTACGCTTCCAAGAGGGATGGCGGCTTCACCATCCCGGCGATCCCCTATCAGCGGGTCCCGGAGCGTTATCTGCGTCAGGTCGTGCGCGATACGACCGGTGAAAGGCCGGGCAGCATCGTCGTCAACACGCGCCAGCACTATTTGTTCCTCACGCTCGGCAACGGCAATGCGATCCGCTACGGTGTCGGCCTCGGCCGTGCAGGGTTTGAATGGTCCGGACGGGCCAATGTCGAGCGCAAGGCACGCTGGCCGAAATGGTTCCCGCCGAACGAGATGATCGACCGCGAGCCGGAACTGGAAAAGTACCGCGCAAGCTATGACAGCTCGCGTGGCATCTGGCTTGGCGGCATGGAGCCGGGCGTGACCAACCCGCTGGGCGCACGCGCGCTTTACATCTACCAGGACGGCCGGGACACGCTGTATCGCCTTCACGGCAATCCGCAATGGAGCTCGATCGGCCAGTCCGTATCGTCAGGCTGCGTACGACTGATGAATCAGGACGTGATCGACCTGCACAGGCGCGTGCCGGATGGCACCCCGATCGTCGTGCGCTGACCGCTTGGAACAGGGCTGAACACGCAACGGGGCGCCAATGGCGCCCCATTTCGTTGGTGCGGCAGGTGAGCCTGCGGTCAGAAGCCGCGCTTGATGCCGCCGAGAATACCCCGCGCAATGGCGCGGCCAAGCTGGGTTGACACGCTGCGAACGACTGACTTGACCGCCGCCTCGGTCACGGTCTGGCGCTTGTAGCTGCGGCGCCGGCTCGAGCTGCGGCGGCTGCGCGACTTGGAGCTGCGGCTCGACCGGCGGCGGCCGGAATAGCCGTCATCATCGTCATAGTCTGGAAGCCGCCATTGTGACCTGGCGCTGCGCTCGCGCTCGCGTTCGCGTCGCTCTTCTTCCTCTTCGCGGCGTTCTTCCTCTTCCTCGCGCCGGCGGGCTTCCTCCTCGGCACGGGCCTCTTCCTCGGCACGGCGCGCCAGCATCTCGAAAGCCGAATCTCGGTCGAGCGTTTCATCATATTGGCCCATGATAGGGCTCTGCTTGACCACAGCTGCGCGCTCGCCGTCCTCGAGCGGGCCAAGGCGCGAGGAAGGCGGACGTATCAGCGTGCGCTGAACGATGCTCGGCACGCCCTTCTTCTCAAGTGTGGAGACCAGCGCCTCACCGACACCGAGCTGGGTGATGATCTTGAAGCTGTCGAAATCGGGATTGGGCCGGAACGTGTCGGCAGCCGTTTTGACCGCGCGTTGTTCGCGCGGCGTATAGGCGCGTAGCGCGTGCTGGATTCGGTTGCCCAGTTGCGACAGCACGGTGTCCGGTACGTCGAGCGGGTTTTGCGTGACGAAGAAGACGCCGACGCCCTTGGACCGGATCAGCCGGACCACCTGTTCGACCCGTTCGACCAGGATCTTCGGCGCCTCGTCGAACAGAAGATGCGCCTCGTCGAAGAAGAAGACGAGGCGCGGCCGATCCGGATCGCCCACCTCGGGCAGTTCCTCGAACAGTTCCGACAGCAGCCAGAGCAGGAATGTCGCATAAAGGCGCGGATTCATCATCAACTGGTCGGCGGCCAGCACGTTGATCGCGCCGCGCCCGTCCGGCGTCGTGCGCATGATGTCGGCGATGCGCAGGGCCGGTTCGCCGAAGAAGAGATCGGCGCGCTGCTGCTCCAGCACCAGAAGCTTGCGCTGGATGGCGCCTATCGACTGGCGGTTCACGCTGCCATATTTGTGCGAGAGCTCCTTGGAACGCTCGGACATGTTGGACAAAAGCGCCCGGAAGTCCTTCAGATCGAGCAGCAGCAACCCTTCCTCATCGGCGATGCGGAAGGCAATGTTTATGACGCCCTCCTGGCTGTCCGAACAATCCATCAGCCGCGACAGGAGCAGCGGCCCCATCTCCGAGATCGTCGTGCGGATCGGATGCCCCTTCTCGCCAAACAGATCCCAGAAGATGGCCGGGAATTCCCGGAACTCGTAGGGATCGAGCCCGATCGTCTCCGCGCGCTTGAGGAGGAAATCCTTGGATTCGCCCATCGCGGCGATGCCCGAAAGATCACCTTTCACATCGGCGCAGAAGACCGGAACGCCGGCGCTGGAAAAGCCCTCGGCCATGATCTGCAATGTCACGGTCTTGCCCGTTCCGGTTGCGCCGGTGATCAGCCCGTGCCGGTTGGCATATTTCAGCTTGAGGAACTGCTTGGCCTCGATGCTGTCATCTGGTTTGCGGCTGGTGCCGACAAAAATCTCTTCCGGTGCGGTCATTTAAGGCGTCCCGTCTGCTGCGTCCCCTGCCTTGCTATAGTTGGCGGCCCGCCGGCGGACAATGGCGTCAATTGAATTTCGCGCGATGAGGCGTCCGCGCCCTTGAATTGCACCGGCGGTTCTGCCTATGACGTAAACGTCAAAATTTTTCGCCCGGAGGCACCCATGGAAGACCTGATTTCCCGCATTACGGACAGCGTCGGCATCGACGCCGACAAGGCGCAGAGCGCCGTCGGCATGATCCTGGGCTTTCTGCAGAAGGAAGGCCCGCAGGACAAGATCGCCGAGATGCTGGCCGCAATGCCCGGCGCGCAGGAACTGATCGACAATGCCGGTGGCGGCGGCGGAATGCTCGGCGGCATGATGGGCGGCGGCGTGATGGGCCTCGGCTCGTCGCTGATGGGTCTCGGACTTGGCATGGGCGAAATCTCCGGCATCTCCAAGGAAACCATCTCGTTCGCCAAGCAAATGGCGGGCGACGGCCCCGTCGACGAAGTGATCAACGCGATCCCCGGCCTCAGCCAGTTCGTCTAACGCTTCAGAACCCGACAGAAAGCGCCCCGGACAGGCATGCCGGGGCGTTTTGGCATCGTGCGTGCACCTGATCCCCGCAACGGAGGACAGGCATGCACAGACGCCGGTTTTTGACCCATTTCGGCACAGGCCTGGCTGCACTTGCGGCCAGCAGTCCCGCATCGGCACAATCGTTGCAGCCCGCGATGACGCTGGCCGATCTGCGCGGTTCGGTCAGCGCGCTCGACTATGACGTGCGTCCCGGCGCGCTCGACAACCAGTCGGCTGCCTTCCAGCGCATGCTGGATGAAACCGCGCGGCGCGGCATTCCTGTGTTCCTGCCAGCCGGCACCTATGTGGTCTCGAACATCAAGCTGCCGGACGGTGCGCTGATTTCCGGCGTGCCGGGACGCACGGAACTCGTCTATGGCGGCGACGGACATTTCCTGTCAGGCCACGACCTGCGCCAGGTGCGCCTTTCGGGCCTGATCGTCGATGGCGTCAACCGCTGGACGGGCACCGGCGTGGACGGGCTGATCGATCTGCGCGGCGTGCTGGATGTGACGCTTGCCGACCTGACCGTGCGCGGCGCCGGCCGGGACGGCATCCATCTTGAACGCTGCGGCGGCCGGATCGCCGATTGTGCCATTTCCGGCGCGGCGCGCTTCGGCATCTATGCGGTCGAAAGCACGGGCCTGACGGTGCGCGACAATCGCGTGGACGCCTGCGCCGATGGCGGCATCATCGTCCATCGCTGGAGCGAAGGCGATGACGGCACGATGATCGTCGGCAACCGCATCACCAATATCGGCGCCGTCAGCGGCGGCACCGGCCAGTGGGGCAATGCGATCAACCTGTTCCGGACCGACAATGTGCTTGTCAGCGGCAATCAGATCGAAGGCGCCGCCTTTTCGGCAATTCGCGGCAATGCCGCACGTAACCTGCAGATCATCGACAACAATTGCCGCGCCCTCGGCGAAACGGCGATCTACTCCGAATTCGGGTTCGAGAACGCGATCGTCGCGCGCAACTTCATAGATGGCGCGGCCAACGGCGTCTCGGTGACGAACTTCAACGATGGCGGACGGGCGGCAACGGTTTCGGGCAACATCATCCGCAACATCGTCGCAACCGGGCCGTACACGCCCGAGGCACCAGGCTTCGGCACGGCGATCGGAGTTGAAGCCGACACGACGGTGACGGGCAACTTGATCGAGGGTGCGGCCCTTTTCGGCATCAACGCCGGTTGGGGCCCTTATCTGCGCGATTGCGTTCTATCTTCAAACGTCATTCGCGACGCGCGGATCGGTATCGGCATCTCCGAGGCACCGGGCGCCGGCACAGTGCTGGTCAGCGCCAATGTGATCGGCGCACGGCAAGGCGCGATCCGCGCCCACCGTTGGGCAGACCTGACGACTGGTGAATTGCTGGGCGCGCGCGCCGGCGTACCAACCAACATCATCCTGGCCGACAACCGGCTTGCCTGATCAACCAGGCGTGGCCGCGCGCAACTCTCCCACCTGCGTTCCGTTCCAGTCGCGCACCGGTCGGACAGTGAACGGCGCAATGGTTGCCGACAGATCATGGCCCGGCCCGAGCGCCCGCAGCAGGATGGCCGCCATGGCAACCTCGGCAGCCCGTGTCGCGCCATCGTCGCATTTGAGCGCCAGCGCTATACCCACTTCGGGCACCGTACCCACATAGACGCCCTCCGCACCGGTCTTGACATAGACCCGGCCGGTGCAAGCGATCATCAGATCGGTGCAGAACCGCCCGGTACCGGCCACCATGAACGGTTCGGCCATGCTTGCCTGCATCAGCCGCCGCGCCGCCTTGGCGCGTGCCGCATCCAGCCCGTTTCCGGTCGCAAGCCGCGCAAAGCCGCGCGCAAATGCGACAAGCGGCAGCGCATAGGTGGGTGCCGAGCAGCCGTCGAGACCGCACCGGTCGGCATTGAGATTCGCGCCGGTCAATTGCTCGATCGCCGCGCGCACCTGGCGCTGCACGCTGTTGCCATCCGCAAGATAGTCGCCGGTTTCCACGCCTTGATGAACGCAAACGCACAGAAAGCCCGCATGCTTGCCAGAGCAGTTGTTGTGAGCACGGGTCGGCTCGGCGCCGGACCGAGCCAACGCCACCATCGTGTCCGACCCGAACTTCGGCCAATGGGCGCCGCATTGCAGATCATCCTGCGTCAGGCCGGCTTTCGACAACATCTCCCGGGCCAACTCGACATGGGCCGGTTCGGATGAGTGCGACGCGCCGGCGAAGGCCAGTTCCCGGTCGCCGAAACCAAACGCGTCGGCCGCGCCGCTTTCGACCAGCGGCAACGCCTGCATGAGCTTGAGTGCCGAGCGCGGATAGACCGGCAGTTCGATGTCGCCCGCCGAGAACATGATGCGGCCATCGGCATCGACAGCAACGGCGCGTCCGCGATGGATGCTCTCGACGCGGGCACCGCGCGTGACTTCGGCGATTACCGGGTTTGCCATCGTCCCTCCCAAGGGCGCTCCGCACGCCACCGCAATTTCACCCCATTGCCGCGCACTATGCCCACAGACCCGCGCAAACAAGAGTCCCATGCGATTTTTCCTGGCTAGCCTGACGCTGCTCTTCTTTCTGCCGATCGGCACGGCCACCGCATGGTGGATGACCGTGGACCGTCCGCAAAGCTGGCGTGAGGCCGACTGGTCCGGCACCGGCACCCTTCCCGACCCGGCACGCAACGCCGAAGCAGCGATCTATGTGATGGCTGCGCGCACGGGCGGCCTCAAGGGCGCGGTCTCGGTGCACAGCTGGCTGGTCTACAAACGGGCGGGCGCAGCGGCCTACACCCGCTATGACAAGGTGGGCTGGGGCATGCCGGTTCGCCGCAACGCCTATGCCGCCGATGCGCGCTGGTATTCAAACCGTCCCTTCATCATCCGAGCGGTCCGCGGCGATGAAGCGGCCAAACTGATCCCGGCCATAGAGGCCGCCATTGCACATTATCCCCATGCCGGGCGGGGCGACTATCGCATGTGGCCGGGGCCGAACTCGAACACGTTCGTTGCCCATGTGCTTCGCGCGGTGCCGGAGATCGACGCCGTCTTGCCGCCGCACGCGGTGGGACGCGATTATCTGGGTCCAGGCCCGCAGGCCGCCTTCGATCGCGACGCACGGGATGTGCATCTGTCGCTGCACGGCCTGGCCGGGGCTTCAGCCGGCCTGCGCTCGGGTTTGGAGCTTCATCTTCTGGGCCAGGCCATCGGCATCGATCTCATGCGCCCGGCACTCAAGCTGCCCGGCATCGGCCGCATCGGTCTGGCGCGCTGATCACAGCGTCTGGTTGTACGCGCCGACTTCCGGGTTCTCGCGTAGCACCGCATCGACCGCATGGAACATGTCGATTTTGCGTTGCTCGGAAACCGGGCTTTCGACGACGACGACCAGTTCGGGTTTGTTCGATGAAGCCCGGACCAGCCCCCACGTCCCATCGTCGGCGATGACCCGCACGCCGTTGACCGTCACCAGATCGGCGATCGGGTGCCCTGCGACCTTGGCGCCATCGGCCTGCATCTGTTCAAACCGCTTCACGACGCGGTCGATCACCCCATATTTGATCTCGTCATCGCAATGGGGCGACATGGTGGGCGAACCATAGGTAAGCGGCAGCGCGCGATAGAGATCGGCCATCGATCTTCCAGGGTTGCGGTCGAGCATCTCGCATACGGCAATCGCGGTGACAATGCCGTCATCATAGCCACGACCGATCGGCGGGCCGAAGAAGAAGTGACCGGATTTTTCGAAGCCGGCAATGGCGCCGAGTTCTGTCACCCTGCGCTTAATGTAGGAATGGCCGGTCTTCCAGTAGTCCGTCTTGGCGCCCTGCTCTTTCAGCACGGGATCGGTTGCGTAGAGCCCGGTCGACTTGACGTCGGCGACGAAGACGCTGTTCTCGTGCTGGGCGGAGATGTCGCGCGCCAGCATCACACCCACCTTGTCGGCGAAGATCTCGGTGCCCTCATTGTCGACCACGCCGCACCGGTCGCCATCGCCGTCAAAACCCAGCCCGACATCGGCGCCGTGCGCGAGCACCGCATCGCGGATGGCGTGCAGCATTTCCATGTCTTCGGGATTGGGATTGTAGCGTGGGAAAGTATGATCGAGTTCGACGTCGAGCGGGATCACCTCGCAGCCGATCCGTTCGAGCGCTTCGGGCGCGAACGCGCCGGCCGTACCATTGCCGCAGGCAGCCACGACCTTGAGCTTGCGCGAGATTGTGTGACCGTCAACGAGATCGTCGACGAAGGTCTGCCGAAACCCCTCGACAAATTCGTAGGCACCGCCGCCCGTCAGGTCGAAGTCGCCATCAAGGACGATGTCGCGGAGTTGGCCCATCTCTTCGGGTCCGAAGGTGAGCGGGCGGTCGCAGCCCATCTTCACGCCGGTCCAGCCATTTTCATTGTGCGAGGCGGTGACCATCGCGACCGACGGTATGTCCAGTGCGAACTGGGCGAAATAGGCCATCGGCGACAGCGCCAGGCCTATGTCCTTGACCTCGGCGCCGGCGGCCATCAGGCCTTGCGTCAGCGCCAGCTTGATCGTCATCGAATAGCTGCGGAAATCGTGCCCGACGACGATTTTCGGGCCGGCGCCACGGCGCTGGATCAGCGTGCCGAGCCCCATGCCGAGCGCCTGAATTCCCATCAGATTGATCTCGGGTGCCTTGTCCGACGAAGGATGACCAAACCACCACCGTGCATCATACTCGCGGAAGCCGGTCGGCTTGACGAGCGGCGTCGTTTCGAAAGCGAACGTGTTCGGGGTCAGGTCCGCGACGGGTCTCATGGCAGCTCCGGAGGATGGATTGACGTGATGCAGGGTCCCTTCGGGGATAGACGCAAAAAGGGGGCGACGGCAACCGGCAATCGCCGGCGCGCAAGGACGCGGCGTCCGTTCCATCCAAGTCGGCCTGAAAGATGGTCGGAGTGGCAGGATTTGAACCTGCGACCCCCTCGTCCCGAACGAGGTGCGCTACCAGGCTGCGCTACACTCCGACAAAATCAGCGGTTCTATAGCGGCGCCAACCAAGGGCTGCAAGGCGGAATTCGCAGCTATCGGACCCCGGCCAGGCGCCCGGACCAGTTGCATTCAAGCGTGACCAATCCATGCAATAAGCCCGGTTTGGATAGACCGAGCGAAGATCGCGGCCGCTCAGCGCGAGACCGCACGAAAGAACGTCACGTTTCGTCGGACCTCTGCCTAGCGGCAACGGGGATGCCCGCTTCGGGCGTCCTTCCCTCTGGCACATCGCCTTCAGGTGGCGAGGCAACTTGGGTATCGCTGCTTGCGATCGCCCTCATCTTTTCGGAGAGTTCTTCCTGCCATGGCCCCATGATCTCGCGGATGCGCGCCAGATAGGCTTCGTTCTCCGTGGGCGGGATCGTCAGATCGTACACGTCGGCTGCCGAGATCATCGATCGGCGGTCCATGTCCTGAAATGCCTCGGTCATTGCATCGGCGTGCTCGCGGGTATAGCCCAGCGCTTCAAAGGCCGACCGGCCCATGCGGAGCGAACCGTCGTAGGTCTCTCGGATGATGTCGCGACAGCCGGCTGCATAGAGATGGTAGACATGGTCACGGTCGATCGCCCGGGCGATCACGTGAACGTCCGGATGGGTTTTCAGGACGTAATGAACGACCTCGCTGATCTGTTCCTTGTCATCGATTGCGACCACCAGAAGCTTGGCTTCGGCAATGCCGGCTGAGGCCAGCAGGTCGGGCCGGGTGGCGTCGCCAAAGTAAACCTGCGCCCCGAATTTGCTCATGTTCTCGATCTGACGGGACGAAAAATCGATCACGGTCGGCGAATAGCCGGCAGCCGTCAGCATTCGGTCGACGATCCCTCCCACACGGCCGCGTCCGGCGATAATCACCGGGCTTTGGCGGTCGATTTCGTCATCGTCGCGCGCCTGCGCTTCGCCATAGCGCGGCGCGATCAGCCGATCGTAGACGATGAAAAGCACCGGCGTGAGGAGCATGGACAAGGCAACAACGAGGAGGAGTTGATCGGCCAGCGCCGTCGGCAGGACCGAATTGGCCACCGTGAACGACAACAGCACGAAGCCGAACTCGCCTGCCTGCGCCAGACCCAGGGCAAACAGCCATCTGTCCGCGCCCCCGATCTTGAAGATGACCGCAAGGGCCAGAAGCACGCCGACTTTCAGCGCCATCAGACCGAGGGTCAGCGCCACGGTGACAGTCAGATTGTCGAACAGGAGCGTGAAGTTGATGCCGGCGCCGACCGTTATGAAGAAAAGCCCCAGCAGAAGACCCTTGAACGGCTCGATGTCGGCCTCGAGTTCGTGCCGATACTCGCTGTTGGCGAGCACGACCCCGGCCAGGAATGTGCCAAGGGCGGGGGACAAGCCGACCAGCGACATCAGCAGGGCAATGCCGACAACCATCATTAACGCCGTCGCCGTGAACAGTTCGCGCAACTGCGCCACCGCGATGAAGCGGAAGAGCGGACGGGTCAGCACGCTGCCGCCGACGATGACGAAGCCGATCGCTGCCAGCGTAACAAGCGCCGCCTGCCAGCCGGGAAGCCCGGCAACCAGGCTTATGCCGGACCCATGATCGCCGCCGCCTTCGCCGTGGCCTGCCTCCGCGCCATGGCCCGTCTCCGCACCGTGGGCCGTTTCCGCACCGTGGCCGACGGTTTGGGCTGCGGTATCCATCAGTTCGGGCATCGCCAGAAGCGGAATGAAGGCCAGCATCGGGATGACGGCAATGTCCTGAAAGAGCAGAACCGAAAAACTCGACTCGCCGCCATCGCTCTTCATCAGGCCCTTCTCGTTGAGCGTCTGCAAGACGATGGCTGTTGACGAAAGGGCAAGGACGAACCCTATGGCGAGCGCGATCGTCCATGGCTGGCCGAACAGCATGCAGACGCCCATGACCGCCAGCGACGTCAGCCCGACCTGACCGCCGCCCAGGCCGAGAAGCCGTCCGCGCATCGACCACAAGAGCTTGGGTTCAAGCTCCAGCCCGACGAGGAACAGCATCATGACGACCCCGAACTCGGCGATGTGCTGGATGGCGATCACATCCACCTGGAACAGCGCCAGGAGCGGCGAAATGGCGATGCCGGCGATCAGATAGCCCAGCACCGAGCCGAGCCCCAGACGCGAGGCCACCGGCACCGCGGCGACGCCGGCGATCAGAAAAATGAAGGTCAACAACAGCAGATCTGTCACGTGCGCCCCCGACAACCAAAATAGCAAAAAAACAAGCTACCTTGGCAGGTCGCACGACCAATGACCAGAACGCCGTTTCGCAACCGGCAAGCTGAAATCTGCTGCGCAGCAGGCAAGTGCGACTCAGGCGATGATGGCGCCCGAGTGTTCGGTCTCCTCACGACTGAGCGCGCCGAACACCACCTTGACGATGCCTTCCGCGTCCAGGCCCGACTGGGCGTACATGCGGCCGGGCGAGGCCTGATCGACGAAACGATCGGGCAAGAACAGGGAGCGATACTTCAACCCATTGTCCAGCAGACCCTGGTCGAACAGGTGCTGGGCGACAAACGAGCCGAAACCACCGACCGAGCCTTCCTCGACCGTGATGAGGAGCTCATGGTTGCGGGCAAGCTGGCCGATCAGGTCCGTGTCGAGCGGTTTGGCAAAGCGCGCATCGGCGACGGTTGCCGGCAGGCCGAACGAATCGAGCTGTTCGGCGGCCAAAAGCGCCTCCTTGAGCCGCCCGCCCAGCGAAAGGATGGCAATTTTGCCGCCTTCTCGCACGATCCGGCCACGGCCGATCTCAAGAAGTTCGCCACGCTCGGGCATGTCGACGCCGACACCCTCGCCGCGCGGATAGCGAAAGGCGAGCGGCCCTTCACCATAGGCCGTCGCGGTGCGCACCATGTGCTTGAGTTCGGCCTCGTCGCCGGCGGCCATGATGACGAAACCAGGCAGGCAACCAAGATAAGCGATGTCGAACGAACCGGCATGGGTCTGGCCATCGGCGCCGACGAAGCCCGCCCGGTCGATGGGAAAGCGCACCGGCAGTTTCTGGATCGCCACATCGTGCACGACTTGGTCATAGGCGCGTTGCAGGAATGTCGAATAGATGGCGCAGAACGGCTTCATGCCATCGGCGGCGAGACCGCCGGCAAAGGTAACGGCATGCTGTTCGGCAATGCCGACATCGTAGGTCCGGTCGGGAAATGCGTCGCCGAAGACATCGACCCCGGTGCCCGACGGCATGGCCGCGGTGATCGCGACGACCTTGTCATCGGTCTCCGCTTCCTGGACGAGCGACTGGCCGAACACCTTGGTGTAACTGGGCGCATTCGGCTTGGCCTTGGCTTGGGCACCGGTGATCACGTCGAACTTGGCGACGCCGTGATACTTGTCGGCTGCCGCTTCTGCCGGCGCATAGCCTTTGCCCTTCTGGGTGATTGCATGGATCAGGATCGGGCCGACGCCGGCATCGCGCGCATTGCGCAGAACCGGCAGCAGGTGGTCGAGATTGTGGCCGTCGATCGGGCCGACATAGAAAAAGCCCAGTTCCTCGAACAGCGTTCCGCCCGAAAAGAAGGCCCGGGTGTATTCCTCGGTCTTGCGGGCCTTGTCCTGGATGAATTTCGGCATGCGCTTGGACAATTGCTTGGCCGCCTCGCGCAGGGAGATATAGGTGCGGCCCGAAACCAGCCGCGCCAGATAGGCGCTCATGGCGCCCGTGGGCGGGGCAATGGACATGTCATTGTCGTTGAGGATGACGATCTGCCGGGCATCCATGTGGCCGGCATTGTTCATTGCCTCGTAGGCCATGCCCGCCGACATCGATCCATCGCCGATGACCGAGATGACGTTGCGCTCGACACCCTGAAGCCGGGCGGCTTCGACCATGCCGAGACCGGCGGATATGGAGGTGGAGGAGTGAGCCGCGCCGAACGGATCATACTCGCTCTCGGCGCGCTTGGTGAAGCCGGACAGGCCGTCTTCCTTGCGCAGTGTGCGTATGCGGTCACGCCGGCCGGTCAGAATCTTGTGCGGGTAGCACTGATGGCCGACATCCCAGATCAGCCTGTCGTGGGGTGTGTTGAACACATGATGGATTGCGATGGTCAGTTCGACGACGCCCAGGCCGGCGCCAAGATGGCCGCCTGTCTGGCTGACCGCATCGACCAGTTCCGCCCGCAGTTCTTCCGCGAGTTGCGGCAGTTGATCGTCGGAAAGAGAGCGCAGGTCCGCAGGGGTGCGAACCGTGTCCAGAAGCGGCGTTTCGGGTCCGATCGTCATATGTCGTGCCTCCCGCAAAGCCGGCGCTTTTGGGTTGCCTGTCCTGTAACGCAACCCTGACGCTTCAATGTGTCAACTTTAATTGTCACTCGTACCCGATCCCTTGTCAATCAAAACTGACACCCGCAGCCAGCCATGCCTTGAAGCAGCCCAATGCGGCAATGCCAAGCCCTTTTGCCGATCATCGCCAAAGGGCGACCTTCAAGTCTCTAGTCTTCGGGCGAAGCGGTGCCAAGCGGGCATGTTGTCACCGCCTTACCGCGGCAACCGGCTGCTTCCTTTGTTGGTCATTCAGCGGGAATGGCTTGGGCTGGCACCGCACCCCAGATCATCGCATCCTGGCGGGCGCGCAGGTCTGCGATTATCGATCCGGGTTTGGGCATGGCATTGTCCCATGTCAGCAATTCGCCCTTGGTGATCGGCTTGAGCGCCTTGCCCTTTTCGAGAAGGCCGCACGGTATCGCACGCGCGGAGCGGGCATCGCCAGCGGTCATGGTGAAAGACCGATAGCAATATTGGCCGACGGCACCGAGCGTTTCGCCGGGCGCGATGTCGCGCTTGGCCACCGCGCAAACCTCGGCGACGGGCGTCGCCAGCGGCACCATGTCAGGCCTGCCATGCAGCATGATGCGGGCAGCGGTCAGCGGCACTTCAAGCGACGTCAGATGGTAGGGTCGGTGGAAGGTGAAATAAGGCCCCTCACCCATCTTCAAATCGGCCATGCGCTCGTGGATGCGCGGATGTTCGGCCTTGATGACGACGAAAACGCCCGGCGACACGCCCTTGCCGATCGAATAATCGACGCAGCCGGGCTTCGACAGGACGCCGCCATCGGCTTTGGGAATGAGGACGGATGCCAACTGGTCGACGGTGGCGCGCGGGCCGTGCATTCCGGGCACGTCGGGCACCAACCCTGTCGCGTTGGCGATCGCGGCCATCTCGACCATGGTCTTCGAGCCATCAACGAACTCGACCAGCATCCGGACATTCATGTTCCGGCGGTCGGCCTCTTCCCGATAATCGTCGGGCACTGCATCGACATTGAGAGGGTTGTTCTTGCCCTTGCCCGCCGAGACGACCGAATGACCCATGGCGGTCACGAACTCGATGATTTCCATGCACGACGACGGTTCGTCGCCCGCGCCGAGCGTGTAGACCACGCCCGCCCGGTCCGCTTCGTGCTTGAGATAAGGGCCTATGCAGACATCGCATTCAACATTCATCATGATCAGATGCTTGCCGAACCCGATCGTGCGCATGCCGATATCGGCACCGGCCTCGGGCACACCCGTCGCGTCGATAACGACATCGACCAGATCGTGCGACAGGGCCAGATCGAGGTCGTCCGTGACGGCGATCTTGCCGGCCTCGATCGCGGCCGATGCCGCATCATGGCTGGATACGGTCCTTGTCCGGCCGGCCTTGCCATAGGCCATCGACGCGCCCTCATCCGCCTTGCCGGCTGTGCGCTCCATGACGGTGGCGATCTCGATGCCGTCCATCATCGCGACCTGGGTGAAGATGTCGGTGCCCATCTCGCCCGTGCCGACCATGCCGATGCGAATCGGATTGTCGTCCTCGGCACGCCGGCGCAGTTCGGCGGCGAGCCCGGTCAAGGCAACATTGGGCGGCTTGAGGTGCATGGAAGCTCCCGTTTGGCCCATTGTTCGCCAAGCGGGCTCGATAAAGCAAGTTCGCCGAACCGCCTAGTTCAGCCCTGGGACGATTCCGCGCGCCACTAGTTCACCGATCACACGGTTGGCCGCCTCGTCCGGACTCAGTGCCGTGGTGTCGACGCGCAGATCGGGCTTCTCGGGCCGCTCATAGGCCGAACCGATGCCTGTGAAGTTGGGAATCTGACCCGCGCGCGCCTTTTTGTAGAGCCCCTTGGGGTCGCGCCCTTCGGCAACCTCGAGCGGCGCGTCGACATGGACGAGAAGGAACTCGCCGTCGGGCACCAGATCGCGTGCCAACCGCCGCTCGGCACGGAAGGGCGAAATGAAGGAGACGAGCGCAATCAGGCCGGCCTCGGTCATCAGCCGCGCGACTTCCGCGACACGGCGAATGTTCTCGACGCGGTCAGCGTCGGAGAAACCGAGGTCCTTGTTCAATCCGTGCCTGACATTGTCGCCATCGAGCAGCATGGTGTGCGCCTGGTTGGCGGCAAGCTTCTTTTCGACCAGATTGGCGATGGTCGATTTGCCCGAGCCCGAAAGGCCGGTGAACCAGACGATGCAAGGGCGCTGGCCCTTTAAATGCGCCCGCTCGCCCTTGCCAATGTCGGTTGCTTGCCAATGGATGTTGTCGGACCGGTTGAGCGCATGGTGGATCATTCCCATGCCAACGGTCGCATTGGTCAGCTTGTCGATCAGGATGAAACCGCCGGTTTCGCGATTGTCGTCATAGGGATCAAACGCGATCGTTCGGTCGAGCGTGACGGCGCAGACCCCGATTTCGTTCAGGGCCAGGTCACGCGCCGGTTCTTCCGCGAGCGTGTTGATATCGACACGGTGATTGGGCGCGCCGAGGGTCGCCTGCGCCGTGCCGCTGCCAGTCTTGATCTGGTAGGCGCGGCCCGGGAACATGTTCTCGTCGGCCATCCAGATGATCGTCGCCTCGAACCGGTCACCGGTCTGCGCCGGGGCGCCGGAGCCGACGATCACGTCGCCACGCGAAATGTCGATCTCGTCGGCCAGCGTCAGCGTCACCGACTGGCCGGTGACGCCGCTCTGCGCGTCGTCATCGGTGCCGATCACGCCGGTCACGGTGCTCTGCAGGCCCGATGGCAAGACGGTCACCGCATCGCCGACACGGACCGCGCCGCCGGCGATCTGCCCGGCAAAGCCGCGAAAGTCGAGGTCGGGGCGGTTGACCCACTGGACCGGCAGACGGAACGGCAAATGGGTTCGGTCGTCGCCGACTTCGACCTGCTCGAGATGCTGCATCAGCGCCGGGCCTTCATACCAAGGCATCGACCGGCTCGGCTCCAGCACGTTGTCGCCCTCAAGTGCCGACATGGGGATCGCCGTGATATCGAGTTCGGTGCCCAGTGCCCGGGCCAACAGACGATACTCGCGCTCGATCCGGCGGAAGACCGCTGCGTCATAGTCGACAAGATCCATCTTGTTGACGGCCAGGACAATGTTTCTGATGCCGAGACGCGAGACAATGAATGAATGGCGGCGTGTCTGGGTCAGGATGCCCTTGCGCGCATCGACGAGAATGATCGCCAGATCGGCCGTGGAGGCTCCGGTCGCCATGTTGCGCGTGTACTGCTCGTGGCCCGGTGTGTCGGCAACGATGAATTTTCGCTTCTTGGTCGAAAAGAACCGGTAGGCGACATCGATGGTGATGCCCTGTTCACGTTCGGAAGCCAGCCCGTCGACAAGCAGCGCCAGATCAAGCCGGTTGCCCTGCGTTCCGGACTTGCGCGAGTCGGCGTAAAGCGCGTCGAGCTGATCCTCGAAAACGAGCTTGGATTCGTAGAGGAGCCGGCCGATCAGCGTCGACTTGCCATCGTCTACGCTGCCGCAGGTCAGAAAGCGCAGAAGCGACTTCTGTTCGTGCGACTTCAGATACGCGGCAACGTCCTCGGCGGCCAGATCCGACGCATGATGAGCCATCAAAAGTAGCCTTCCTGTTTCTTCTTTTCCATGGAGGCCGACTGGTCATGATCAATCGCCCGGCCCTGACGCTCGGATGTGGTCGTCAGCAGCATCTCCTGGATTATGTCGAGCAGGTTCGTCGCCTCGCTCTCGACAGCGCCGGTCAGCGGATAACAGCCGAGCGTGCGGAAGCGGACATGTCTGGTCTGCGGCACTTCGTTGGGATGCAGCGGGATGCGGTCGTCATCCACCATGATCAGCATGCCGTCACGCTCGACGACGGGCCGGGGCGCGGCGAAATAGAGCGGCACCAACTCGATCCCCTCTCGGTAGATGTACTGCCAGATGTCCAGTTCGGTCCAGTTGGACAACGGAAAGACGCGGATCGATTCGCCTTGCCTCTTGCGGGGATTGTAGAGCTTCCAGGGTTCGGGTCGCTGGTTCTTCGGGTCCCAGCGGTGATCGGCCGTGCGGAACGAGAAGATGCGCTCCTTGGCGCGCGACTTTTCCTCGTCCCGCCGCGCGCCACCAAATGCAACGTCGAACTTGTGCAAATCCAGCGCCTGCCGAAGAGCCTGGGTTTTCATCACATCGGTGTGAACCGAAGAGCCGTGAGTAAACGGATTGACGCCCTGCGCCAGCCCTTCCTGGTTGGTATGAACGATCAGCTCCATGCCCGTTTGATCCGGAATCCGGTCACGGAACGCGATCATCTCGCGGAACTTCCAGGTCGTATCGATGTGCATCAACGGAAAGGGCGGCGGCGCCGGGTAGAACGCCTTTTGTGCCAGATGCAGCATCACCGCCGAGTCCTTGCCGATCGAATAGAGCATGACCGGGCTTTCCGCTTCGGCGACCACTTCGCGCATGATGTGGATGGCTTCGGCTTCCAGACGATCGAGATGCGTCAGCGAGGACATGACGGGTTCCTTCGGTTTCAGGTGCCGGTGCCGGCATCCTTGCCCAGGCACCGGGCGCGGGCTTCGGGCGAAGAGGCGATGAAATCGGGGTTGCGGTATCCGGGTTTGCCGTAGCGAAGCGGCCGGCCTTCGGTGGTCACCACCTCCCCGCCAGCAGCGGCAAGCACGGCGTGGCCGGCGGCCGTGTCCCACTCCATGGTCGGACCGAAGCGCGGATAGATGTCCGCCTTGCCGGCGGCGAGCACGCAGAACTTCAGCGACGATCCGGCCGTGATGCAGCTTTCGATCGCGTGATCGCGCAGAAAAGCACGCGTCTCGGCGGAATCGTGAAAGCGGCTGGCAAGCGCCACCAGATCGTTATCATCGCCGCACGGGCGCACCTTGAGCGCGGTGCGCGTGTCGCGCTCGCACAGTTCCTCGGCATTGCCGCCCGGTTCCGCGATGAACAGGCGCCCAAGCGCTGGCGCATGGACGATTCCGGCCACGGGCACGCCGCCTTCGACCAAGGCGATGTTGATCGTGAACTCGCCAGTCTTGCGGATGAACTCCTTGGTGCCGTCGATCGGATCGACAAGAAAAAAGCGGTGGGCACCGCGTGCTGCCTCAAGGCTCGCCACGCGCTCCTCGCTGACGACGGGAATTGCCGGGTAGGCCTTTTGAAGGGCCGAGACGATGATCTCATCGACCGCGATGTCGGCTTCGGTCACAGGCGTGCAATCGGCCTTGCGTCGTACTTCGATGTCGCCAGAATAGACCTCAAGCGCCGCGCGGCCGGCGCGGCGGACGGTGGGTATCAGCGATGTCAGCATGATCGAACTCATGGTGGTTGAATGGCAAATGCCCATCGCGTTCCGTCAGGTGACGCAATGGGTAGACGCTTGTCGGCGCCGTGGCGAAGTCTGAACGTCTAACCGGCCGGCCCAGGGAGAAATTTTCTTCCGGACCGGTCATCGGATTCGTTACGCCGAGCGTTCCCGAATGTCGTCGATGGCGTCCAGCACCGCTTCGGGCGTTGCCGGCGTGCGCAGGTTCGGCGACAGCCCCGGCTTGCCGCAGGATGCGACGGCGTCCCGCAGCGCCAGCCAGACCGAGACCGCGAGCATCAACGGCGGCTCGCCGACGGCCTTGGAGCGAAAGACGGTTTCCTCGGCGTTGGGCGCGCTTTCGAGCAGTGCGACATTGAACGCGGGCGGCACGTCGCGCGAACCGGGAATCTTGTAGGTGGACGGTCCGATCGTGCGCAGACGCCCGTTGTCGTCCCACCACAATTCCTCGCAGGTCAGCCAGCCCATTCCCTGCACAAAGGCGCCCTCGATCTGGCCGAGATCGATGGCGGTGTTCAGCGAGGCGCCGCAGTCCTGCAAAATGTCGGCGCGCAGGCAGCGGTTTTCGCCGGTCAGCGTGTCGATGGCGACTTCGGAGACCGCCGCGCCATAGGTGAAATAGAAGAAGGGCCGGCCTTTCATCGTCTTGCCGTCCCAGTGGATTTTTGGTGTCGCGTAGTGGCCCGCCTCGGAGAGCGAGACGCGCACGGCCCAACTCATCCGGGCCAACTCGGCAAATGAGATGGAACGGTTGCCCGCATGAACCCGGCTTTCGCGGAAGACGATCTCGTCTTCGGGAACCTCGAAATGCCGGGCCGCAACCGGCGTCATGCGGGCGCGGATTGCGGTCGCTGCCTTGAAGGCGGCCATGCCGTTGAGGTCCGAACCAGTCGAGGCCGCCGTCGGCGAGGTGTTGGGTACCTTTCCGGTGTGCGTCGCCGTGATCTTCACCGCGTCCATGTCGAGCTGGAAGACCTCGGCGACCACCTGGGCGACCTTGACGAACAGGCCCTGCCCCATCTCCGTGCCGCCATGGTTCAGGTGGACCGAGCCGTCCTGATAGACGTGGACTAGCGCGCCGGCCTGATTGAGCGAGGGCAGGTTGAAGGAGATGCCGAACTTGACAGGCATCATCGCCAGGCCGCGCCGAATCACGGGATCGGCGGCATTGTGCGCGTCGATCTCGGCGCGCCGGCGTTGCCATTGCGCCGATTGCAGAACCAGATCGGTGACCTCGACGAGCCGGTTCTGTTCGACAGGCTGGCCGTAAGGCGTCGTTTCGCCCGTGTCGGGCCCGTAGTAGTTGATGGCGCGGACGCGATTCGGATCCAACTCCAGCTCCCGCGCGATATGGTCGATCATCGCCTCCGATGTGATCACCCCTTGCGGCCCACCAAAGCCGCGAAAAGCCGTATTCGAGACGGTGTTGGTCTTGCAGGCATGGCCGACAAAGCGCGCGGCCGGGAAATGATAGGCGTTGTCGGTGTGAGTCAGCGACCGCGTGATCACCGGGCCGGTCAGATCGGCGGTGTTGCCGGCGCGGGCGAGGTACTCGACATCGGCGCCAACGATGCGGCCCTCATCTGTCACGCCGACACGCCATCTAGACACCATGTCGTGGCGCTTGCCGGTCGCCGACATGTCGGCTGACCGCTTCAGCCGCATCCTGACCGGCCGGCCGGTTTTGCGGGCCAGCAGCGCGGCGGCGCACGCAATGATCGTCGCCTGGCTTTCCTTGCCGCCAAAGCCGCCGCCCATGCGCCGCACCTGCACATCGACCGCGTTGGCATAACCGCCCAGCACATGGGCCACATGATGCTGCACCTCGGTCGGATGCTGGGTCGAGGAATGGACGGTCATGTCATTGTCCTCGCCCGGAATGGCGTAGGCGATCTGGGTTTCCAGATAGAAATGATCCTGCCCGCCTATCTCCAGCCGGCCTTCGACGATCCGGTCGGCGCCCGCGAGCGCGGTTTCGACATCGCCGGCGTTCAAACGCTGCGGCGCGATGACATGATCGCCGCGCGCATGAGCCTCTTCAATGTCGAGAACCGGCGTTTCCTCGGTCAGGTCGAACCCGACGGCATGCGCCGCCCGCACCGCCTGCTCGAAGGTTTCGGCCGCAACGGCACCGACAGGCATGCCGATATAGTCGAGTGCCTTTTCGGCAAACAGCGGCTCGCCGGACAGGATCGGCGCGATGTCGTTGTGGCCGGGTATGTCGCCCGCCAAGACGATGGCGGCGACGCCGTCCATGGCCGCGGCCTTTGTCGTATCGACGCCGTTGAGCGTGCCTCTCGCCACGGGCGACAGGATCAGGGCGGCATGGAGCGTACCGGGCATATCGGCCATATCGTCGATGTAAACCGCCTGGCCGCTGACATGCTTTTTCGCGCTGTCATGGGCGATTCCCTTGCCGACGACGGCGCGCTGGACGGGTTTGACATGCTTGTTCATAGCGCCATCACCTCCACGACATCGCCTTCGAGATCGCGCGCCAGCCGTTCGATGAGGCTTGCAGCGACACGTTGCCGGTAGGCGGCCGAGCCGCGCCAGTCAGTCAGGGGCCTGAAGTCCGAAACCAGCGCTTTTCCGGCCTCGCGCGCGGTTGCCACGGTCAATGGCTTGCCGCGCAGGGCAGCTTCGGCGTTCGGCGCGCGCTTGGGCGTTGCAGCCATGCCGCCATAAGCGATGCGGATATCAGTGATCGTCGCGCCGTCCATGGCCAGTCGGAATGCGCCGCAGACCGTTGAAATGTCCTGATCGTAGCGTTTGGAGATCTTGTAGGTGCGCAGGGTTTCACCGGCTCTTGCGCGCGGCACGGTCACGCTTGCGATAACTTCGTCGGAGCGCAGTTCGGTCTTGCGGTAGTCGAGGAAGAAATCCTCGAGCGGTATGGTCCGCTCGCCGCCTTCCAGCGAAACCAGCGTGATCATGGCGCCAAGCGCGATCAACGCGGGCGGACCATCGCCGATCGGGCTGGCGGTGCCGATATTGCCGCCGATCGTGCCCATGGAGCGAATTTGCGTCGAGCCGAAGCGGCGGATCAGCGTTGCGAATGAGGGATAGTCGTCCACGACCGCATCGAGCGCTTCTTCCCAAGTTACGGCTGCACCGAACGTCCAGCGATCGTCATCGGTATCGATGCGGCGCAGTTCGGCGACATGGCCGGTGGTGATCGTCTCGGGCCAGCGGGTTTCATAGCCGGCCAGCGGCACACCCAGGTCGGTGCCCCCGGCGAGCAGCACCGCATCGGGGCGGTCCCGCCGCAGCATCAGCAGACCGCGAAGGTCGCGCGGCCTGTGCGCCGTGGCTCCACCCGCATCGGTATGCGATGTCACAAGGCTCTGACCGGATGCCGGCACTGGCGCCGGTTCGGCACGCACGCGCGCGGCAGCGGATTTGGCCGCATCGACGATCGGACGGTAGCCCGTGCACCGGCACAGATTGCCGGCCAACGCGTCATGAATGGCATCTTCGTCGGGATCGGGATTGCGCGCCAAAAGCCCGGTCAGAGCCACCGCGATGCCCGGCGTGCAGAAACCACATTGCGAGGAGCCGTTCTTGGCCATCTCGTCCTGCACCGCGTTGAGGACCAAATCGTCGCCCGCCAGCCCTTCGACCGTCACGATCTCGCTGCCATCGATCTGCGCCACCGACATGATGCAGGAATTGGCCGCCAGCATCGGTTTTTCCGCGTCGCCGCCCCGCCGGAACAGGATCGTGCAGGCGCCGCAATCGCCCTCGGCGCAGCCTTCCTTTGTACCCTTGCGGCCCAGATGATCGCGCAACAGGTCAAGAACGGTCGTGTCCGGCCGGACTTGTGTGGCAACAGGTTCGCCATTGAGGACAAAGGCCGTGTGGGTCGTCATATGTGCTCCTTGCGCCGACAGCCGAACGGGCCGGCTGCCGGATTGTCTGGCACCCAATGTGTACTTTGGTTGAAGGCAAGCGCAAGGCTGTGCCCGAAAAAGCGCTGCCCGCTCCGGGCCGACATCGGCACCGCACTTTCACGCCGCGCCGATCGGTCGTATAGGGACGACCCCGCACGACCGTCCGGCAGGTCGACAACAGGAAAGCGCCACGCGTGAGCCAGTCCCCCTCTTTTTCGCTGAGTTTCGAACCGCACTATGGCGAGGCGGTTCCGGTTTCCGCCGGGGTTGTGCGCATCACCGCCAACAATCCATCGGCTTTTACCTTTCGCGGCACCAACAGCTATCTGATCGGCGATGAGACGCTTGCCGTAATCGACCCGGGCCCCGACGATCCGGATCATCTGCAAGCCCTTGTTCGGGCCATTGATGGCCGCCCTGTCAGCCACATTGTTGTCACCCACACGCATGCTGATCATTCGCCCCTGTCGCGCAAACTGCGCGATCTGACCAACGCCTCGGTCGTTGGGGCTGCGGTCCATCACGCAGCGCGCGATCTGCATATCGGCGAGATCAACCCGCTCGATGCAGCGGCCGACCGCGACCATGTGCCGGACCGGGCGCTGGCGCATGGCGAAACCGTCGAAGGCAATGGCTGGGCGCTCGAAACGATCGCCACACCAGGCCATGCGGCCAACCATCTGGCGTTCGCGCTTTCGGGGACCGGCGCCGTCTTCACCGGAGACCACATCATGGGTTGGGCGACATCGATCGTCGCGCCGCCCGACGGGGCGATGAGCGACTACATGGCCTCGCTCGACCAATTGGCCGGGCGCGCCGACACCGACCGCCTCTACCTGCCGGGTCATGGCGGGGCAATCGACAATCCCGCACCATTCGTGCGTGGGCTCAAGGCACACCGGAAAATGCGCGAGCGTGCAATCCTGGAACGTCTGCGCTCCGGCGACCGCACGATTCCAACCCTAGTCTCCAGCATCTACCGGGATACCGACCCGCGCCTTCATGGCGCCGCGGCCCTGTCCGTTCTGGCGCATCTGGAAGACATGGTGGCGCGGCAGCTTGTGCGCACCGACGGGCCGCCGGCGATCGGCGGGGAGTTCGAACCGGTGTGAGTGAACCAGTCAGGGTTCGGCGATCCCGATCATCGCGTAGTCGATATCGGCGAGAAAGCGGCGGATGATGCCCGCATTGATGCCGAGATCGTGACGCAGATGCGGCATGCGCGCGCGCGCATCGACGAACGTCGTTTCACCCTCGTCGGTTGTCCGGACCACGATCTGCACCGGCATGTTGAGCACCGGTGTCTTGTAGGCGTACTCGACGAACAGTTCGTCATCGGCGCCGATCCGGCCGCGGCCGCGCATGCGCTGCCAGCCAAGCGTTTCGGCGACTTCGGCGACGACACCTTCGGTTGCATCAAGCGGCGCCTTGAACCTTGTTCCGAGCAATTCGGGATAGCCATCGCGCAAGCGGCCGGCGACGACGGTCGGTGCCCCATTGCCATGGGCGCGCCGTTCGGAGGCGAAGACCGGCGGGTCGATCAGATCCGTTGAAACATCCGACACGGCCGGCCGGAGAGCCCATGCAAGCGCGGCCATCGCATAAAGGACGACGAACGGCATCAACAGGAACAGCGCCCACGACAGGCGGCGGCCGCCGCGCGTGCCGTGCACCCACAGGCTGCGCAGACTGATGACGAACAGCAGCAGTCCGAAAAGGCACAAAAAACCGCACAACGTCACAAGGACAAGCAGGGTGGGAGTGTCGATCAGCGTGCCACGATGGGCCAAGATGGAAAGGCCGGCGAGGACCGGCAGAAAGATCGCCAGATTGAGCGCCCAGCGCGCGGAGCGCGATGGTCTGCGGCTCGGCAATGTCGCTGTCAGCAGCATGAGGGCTCTCAATCCGTGCGCCGATGCCCGACCGGCTTTCACGCAGCGTTACCGCCTTGTCGCGCAAAGTTAAAGCCGGTCCGCAGGTTTGCCCCACAATGGCCGCGCAGAACGGCAAGTCTGGGCCCGGCTGCGGGGCGTGCGGCAGGAGGTGACCGATGACTGCAACCCTATCGACCCACGCTAGCGACGCGATTGCCCGCGCTGTCTCGCTCAAGCAGATCGAGTTCGAACTTGCTATGGCATCGGCGGACATCGTGTCGGAAGGATTTGAGGCCAGCGTGCGCGCCGCCTGCGCCGCCTGCGGACTGACCTATCTGTTCAACCTGCCGGTGTTCGACGATCCGGACGCCCAGCGCGTCGCGGCCGCCGCTTGGCAAGAGGCTGACGATGCCTCGCCGCAATTTGCCTTCGTTACGCTCGACCGCGACGGCACGACCGTTGCCGTCAGCGAACAGTGCACCTGCCTTGACCACGGCGCCGCTGTCGCATTGGCCTGGTACGATCTGATCGAAACGGCGCAGTGACACCCTGACGATCAAAGCGTTCCACGATCGGCGCGGATCGCGGCTTGCGCTGCCGCGAGGCGGGCGACGGGCACGCGATAGGGCGAGCAGGAGACGTAATCGAGTCCCAGCTCTTCGCAAAAGGCGATGGATTCGGGGTCGCCGCCATGTTCGCCGGTGATCGCCATGACGATTTCGGGATGAGAGGCACGGCCCTTGTCGACGGCCATGCGGATGATCTCGCCGACGCCTTCCCGGTCCAGATTTATGAACGGATCGCGTTCGATAATCCCCTCATTGAGATAGCGCGACAGGAAATGCGAAGCATCATCGCGTGAGATTCCCAGCGTCGTCTGTGTCAGATCGTTGGTGCCGAAAGAGAAAAAGTCGGCGGCGCCGGCGATCAGATCGGCGCGGATCGCCGCACGCGGCAGTTCGATGATGCATCCCACCAGATGGCGGATGTCGCTGTCATGGCTCTGCTTGGTGTCGTTCGCGATGGCGTCGATGCGTTCGCGCAGATGGCGCAATTCCGCGTAGTAGGCGATCAGCGGGACGACGATTTCCGGCACGACGGGCGCGCCGCTGCGCTCGCCGGCGATGATCGCCGCCTCGATGATGGCGCGGGTCTGCATTTCGGCGATTTCGGGATAACAGATTGCCAGCCGCGCACCGCGATTGCCGAGCATGGGATTGATCTCGTGCAGTTCGTCGGAGCGGCGGCGCAGCTCTTCGACCGGCATGCCCATTTCGGCTGCGGCCCGGTCGAGTTCCTCGGCATCCCTTGGCAGGAACTCCTGCAGCGGGGGGTCGAGCAGGCGGATCGAAACCGGCAACCCGGCCATCTTCTCGAACAGCGCCACGAACGTATCGCGATGGATCGGTAGCAGACGGTCCAGGACGAGCCGGCGGCTGCGCTCGTCGGGCGCCATGATCGTCTCGCGCATGACTTGGAGACCATCACCTTCCAGGAAGATGTTCTCCGTGCGCACCAGACCGATTCCCTCGGCGCCGAAACCCCTTGCGACCTCGGCCTCGCTCAAGGCATCGGCATTGGCGCGCACGCGCATGCGGCGGATCGAGTCGGCCCATTCCATGAGCGTTGCGAAATCGCCGGACAAGGGGCGCTGGACCATGGGCAGTTCGCCCAGCAGCACCTCGCCCGCTGCTCCGTCGAGGGTCAGAAAATCGCCCTCGCGGACCGTGATGGCGCCAGCGCGCATGGTGCGTCGTGCCGGATCGATACGGACCTTGGAGGCTGCGGTGATGCAAGGCTTGCCCATGCCGCGGGCCACGACGGCGGCGTGTGAGGTCATCCCGCCGCGCGTGGTCACGATGCCTTCGGCGGCTGCCATGCCGTGAATGTCGTCGGGGCTGGTTTCGGGCCGGACGAGGATCACCGGCTTGCCTTCGGCCTTGGCCTCCTCGGCCGCCGTCGACGAAAAGACGACCATGCCCGCCGCGGCGCCCGGTGAGGCCGGCAGGCCGCGCGCAAAGACCTGCCGCTTTGCGTCGGGATCGACGCTGGGGTGCAGGAGCATGTCGAGCAGGGCCGGATCGACATGCAGGATTGCATCCTCGCGGCTGATCGTGCCCTCGCCGGCCAGTTCGACGGCAATGCGGATGGCGGCGTCGGCGGTGCGCTTTCCCTTGCGGGTCTGCAACAGCCAAAGCGCGCCGTCATCGACGGTGAACTCGATGTCCTGCATGTCGCCAAAATGAGCTTCGAGCTGCTCACCCAACATGTTGAGCTGTTCGAACGCCTCGGGCATGCGTTCGCTCATGGCGTGCCCGTCATGATGGCCGTTGGGCAGCAGCGGATCGGGCGTGCGGATGCCGGCGACGACGTCCTCGCCCTGCGCATTGACCAGATACTCGCCGAAGACGCGCTTTTCACCCGTCGAGGGATGGCGCGTGAAGGCGACGCCGGTCGCCGAATTGGAGCCCGAATTGCCGAACACCATTGCCTGCACGGTGACGGCGGTGCCCCAGTCGTCGGGTATGGCGTGCAGAGCGCGGAACGTCACGGCACGCGGGTTCTTCCAGCTTTCAAAGACCGCGCCGATCGCCCCCCAGAGCTGGGCATGGACGTCCTGAGGGAACGGCTCGTCCATATCGTCGATGACCGCTGTCTTGTAAGCATCGACGAGAGCACGCAACGCATCGGCGTCCAGCTCGCTGTCGCGGGCGACGCCAGCCTGGTCGCGCGCCGCGTCGAGCAACTCCTCGAACACGCCGTCTTCCACACCGATGACGACGGTGGCATACATTTGGATGAAGCGGCGGTAGCAATCGTAGGCAAAACGCGCATCGCCCGTGCGCTTGGCCAGCGCCTCGACAGTATCGTCGTTCAGGCCCAGATTGAGGATCGTGTCCATCATGCCCGGCATGGAGACACGCGCGCCAGACCGGACGGAAACAAGGAACGGATCGGGGCCGGCGCCGAACGTCCTGCCAAGGGAAGAGGCGGTCTTGGCCAGAGCGTCTTCGACCCGAGCTTTCAGGCCATCGGGCAGCCGGCGGCCGGCGGCAAGATAATCACGGCAGACTTCGGTGGTGATGGTGAAGCCCGGCGGCACAGGAAGGCCGACGCGGCTCATTTCTGCCAGATTGGCGCCCTTGCCGCCGAGCACTTCGGCGCCGATCCCCTCCGGCGGCACACGGCCGGGCGCAAAGCTGTAAACCAGATCGTGTGCCACGCGCGTATCCAAGCCGCTTCCCCTTCCGGAGCGCCTTGTTACCGCATCGCACCATCAAGCGCCATGTGTCTTTTGGTTGCCGGCCCAGGCCGGCCGAAAAGGCCGGTCAACTGGCTTCGCGCAGTTCCTCGGCGGCGCTCAAATCGACCGAGACCAGTTGACTGACGCCCTGTTCGGCCATGGTCACCCCAAACAGCCGATCCATGCGCGCCATCGTGATCGGATTGTGGGTGATCAGGACAAAGCGCGTGTCGGTCTGTGCGGCCATCTCGTCCATCAGGTCGCAGAAACGCTCCACATTGTGGTCGTCCAGCGGCGCATCGACCTCGTCCAGCACGCAGATCGGTGCGGGATTGGTCAGGAACACGGCGAAGATCAGCGCCATGGCGGTCAGCGCCTGCTCGCCGCCGGACAGAAGCGTCATCGTCTGCGGCTTCTTGCCGGGCGGACGGGCCATGATCTCAAGGCCGGCCTCCAGCGGATCGTCACTCTCGACAAGTTGCAGCTCCGCCGTACCGCCGCCGAACAGATGGGTGAACAGGCGGCTGAAATGTCCCTGGACCACATCGAAGGCGGCAATGAGCCGTTCACGGCCTTCCTTGTTGAGCGAGGAAATGGCGGAGCGCAGTTCGGCGATCGCGGCGATCACGTCATCGCGCTCGCCGGTCAGCGCCTGATGCCGTTCGGAGAGTTCCGTCTGCTCCTCCTCGGCGCGGAGATTGACCGCGCCGAGGCGCTCGCGCTCGATCTTCAGCCGCTCCAGCCGGCGTTCGAGCGGTTCCATTTCGGGCAGCGGCTCGTCGGCGGTCAAGCCGGCGGCGGCGAACGCCTCGTGCGGCGCGCAGTTCAGCGCTTCGGTGATGCGGGCCTCGGCATCGGTGCGCCGTTCGGTGGCGGCGGCCAGTCGTTCCTCCGTGCGGGCCCGACGCTCGCGCCCCTCGGACAGGGTTGCAATCGCATCGGTCGCCACCTTGTCGGCGGCCGCGGCATCGCCTTCAGCCTTCGCCAAGGCATCGCCGGCACGGGCGCGCTCCTGTTCGGCCTGCTCGATCTGCCGCACTAGCTCGCGCCGTTTGGCCGCCTGCTCGTCCGGCGTCTCGGCAATGTCGGCCAGCGCCTGACGGGTGTCGGCCTCGCGCTGCGCCAGGGCAGTAATCTGGGCCTCGGCGCCGTCCGACCGGGTGATCCAGTTGGCACGCTCGCGTTCGATGGCGGCGAGCCGCTGGTACCGTGCCTGCCGGTCGCGGGCGACGCTGCCATGTTCGGTGCGCGCCTCTGCCAGGGCCGCCCGGCCTTCGGCCACGGTCGCGTGGATGCGGCCGACCTCGGCATCAAGGCCCGAGATGTCGGGTTCAGCGGCCAGCGCGCGCTCGGCTTCGGCCAGCGTGCCGATGGCTTCATCGCGGTCAGATGCGAGGTGCTGCAGGCTTTCCTCGATCACCGCGCGCCGGCGCGTCAGATCTCCCGCGGCGCGTTCGGCCGCGGCCAGCGCCTCTCGCGCCGACCGGGCTTTGTCCTGTGCGGCGCGAACCGCATTGCGAGCCGTGCGTTCGGTCTCGACGGCCGTTGCGGTGGCCGACTCCGCATCGGCGATCCGGTCCTTGACCGCGTCATGGTCACCCCGGGCGGCGGCGATCTCCCGCTCCAGTTCGGCCAGACGGTTCTTCTGTGAAAGACGTTGTGCCGCGGCGGTGGGCGCATCGGCGGCGGCGCGATAGCCATCCCAGCGCCAAAGCGCGCCATCGTGCGTCACCAGCCGCTGTCCGGGCGCGAGGCCGGCGGCAAGTGCCTTTGCTTCGGTTTCATCTGAAACCACGCCGATCTGCGCCAGCCGGCGCGACAGTGCGGGGGCGCCGCGCACATGGCTGCCAAGCGGCGTGCAGCCGGCGGGCAGTGCCGGATCGTCGGGGCCTGCCTCGGCACCCGCCCAATGGGCCGGAGCGCCGGGATCGAGCGGCGCATCGAGTTCATCACCAAGCGCCGCGCCCAACGCCGTCTCAAAGCCCTTGTCCACGTCCAGCGCCTCGATGACGCCCGGGAACAGACCGGCGTCGCCGGCATTGAGCAGCTTGGCGATCGTGCGCGCCTCGGCCTCAAGCGCACCCAGCGCGTCGCGCGCCGCGGCCAGATCGGGTCGGAGCGCGGTTTCAGTCGCGCGCGCGGCCTGCACTGCCTCTTCCGCCTCCGACGCCGTCTGCTCGGTCTCCGAAAACGCCGCGTCGGCGGCCTCGACCCCTGCCTGCTTTTCCGCCGGATCAGCCAATGCCGCAATCTGCGCGGACAGGGTCGACAATTCGGTTTCGGCGGCGGCACGATCACGGTCCAGCCGCTCGCGTCGCTCGGCACTCTCGCGGATGCGGCGCTCGAGTTGCACCCGGAGCGCAGCCGTCTCCGCCCGCGCCTCGGTGGCCCGGGCCAGCGCGCCTTCGCTTTCCTCGAGCGACAGGCGGGCCGCTTCGACCTTTTCGGCAAGCGATGCCTCGCGGGCTTCCTCGCCGGCTTCAGCCTCGTTCAGCGTGCCGCGTTCCTTGTCGAGCGCGGCGAGCATGCCGGCATTCTCCTCGGTCAGCCGCTTTTCGCGTGCCATGTCGGCGGCAAGCTGTTCAAGGCGCTGTTCATACTCGCGCTTGCGGGCGGCGAGCCGCTCGGCTTCCGCATCGAGCTGGTCGCGCGCAATCGTCAGGCGTTGAAGGGCGGCGGCCGCTGCCGCTTCGCCTTCCCGCAGACCGGGCAATGCCTTCTGCGCAACGGCCTGCTGGCGGGCTGCCTCCATCTGCGCTTGCGCCCGTTCGGCGACCTCGGTCGTCGCCTCGGACAAAGCCGATTGCGCCTCGGCCTCGGCCGCCTTGGCCTGCACCCATTTCAGATGCAGCAGTGTCGCCTCGGCGGCGCGAATGTCCCGGGAAAGAGTGCGGAAGCGGTTGGCCTGCCGCGCCTGGCGCTTGAGGCTGTCGATCTGCGTTTCCAGTTCGGCAACCACATCGTCGAGCCGTTCAAGGTTGGTCTCGGCGGCGCGCAGACGCAATTCGGCTTCGTGGCGGCGCGAATGGAGGCCGGAAATGCCGGCCGCCTCCTCAAGCAGGGCGCGGCGGGCCTGCGGCTTGGCCTGGATCAATTCCCCGATCCGGCCCTGGCCCACCATGGATGGAGAGCGTGCACCGGTCGACTGGTCGGCAAACAGAAGCTGCACGTCGCGGGCGCGGGCATCGCGGCCATTGATCTTGTAGGCAGAGCCGGCCTCGCGCTCGATCCGGCGCGTCACCTGAAGGCTGTCATCACCATTGAAGGCGGCGGGCGCGGTGCGACCCGAATTGTCGAGAAACAGCGACACTTCGGCCATGTTGCGCGACGGGCGGGTGGCCGAGCCCGAGAAGATGACATCGTCCATGCCGGAGGCGCGCATGTTCTTGTAGGAGCTTTCGCCCATCACCCAGCGCAACGCCTCGACAAGGTTGGACTTGCCGCAGCCATTGGGGCCGACAACGCCCGTCAGCCCGCCTTCGATGATGAATTCGGTGGGTTCGACGAAGGACTTGAATCCGGTCAGGCGTAGCTTTTCAAAACGCAAGGCGGGCCCTCCCGCAATGCGCGCGCCATCGCGCCGACCGGAACGGGCGCTCAGAGAAGCTGATCGATGATGGCCGACATCTCTTCAACCGAGAGCGCTCCGGTATATTTGCTACCGTTGATGAAGAAGGTCGGGGTCGCGTTGACGCCGAATTCTTCGGCCCCGCGCGTGCGGATGGCGTTCACATCATTCAGAAGCTGCTGATCGGTCAAGCAGGCTTCGAAGGTCTCTTGTGTAAAACCGGCCAGTTTGGCGATGTTTTCCAGCGGAGCGCGGGCATTTTGGGCACGCGCCCAGTTGCCCTGCTGCTCGAACAGCACGTCGATCATCGGGAAATAGCCGTCATTGGGTGCGCAGCGCGCCAGCATGAAGGCGGCCGCAGCACGCGGATCGAACGGAAACTCTCGCATCACCAGGCGGGCCTGGCCGGTGTCGACGTATCTTTCCTTGATCACCGGCCATGTGTCGTTGTGGAAGTTGGCACAATGGCCGCAGGTCATCGACGCATATTCGACGATCGTCACCGGTGCATCGGGGTCGCCCTTGGTCATCTCGGGCAGCGGGCCGGGCTCAAGCAGCGCGTCCATATCGACCTCACCCTGCGCGGCCGGGGCCTGCTGAGCAAAGGCAGGCACATGCAAAGCGGCGAGCGCTACAGGAACTCCGGCCAACGCGCGGAGGGTCGAGCGGCGGGTCGGAAAATTCGGGTCGGCCATCGATGAGCTCTCCTATGATCAGGGCGTTGCAACGCTATAACCCGACGAATCAGGTGCCAACATGGCATATCTCGCCGCGTCGTCGCAGCGCCGATAACATATGCGTTATCGCCGGCACCCTGCCGTCACATCGCAACTCGCGCTATCGTGGTGCCATCAAGACCGGAGACACAGGCATGCCAAACTGGCCCGCACTCGACTACACCGCCTTTGCCGAAACCGGGCAGAGTCTGCACATGTGGACGCAGATCGTCGGCAAGTTCCGGCTCGCCAACACGCCCTGGGTCAACCACTCGTGGCAGGTGCCGCTTTATGTCGACGCGCGCGGGTTGACGACATCGCTTGTGCCGACGTCCGATGCCGGCTTCGAAGTCCGGTTGGACTTTGTCGATCATCTGCTGGATGTACTGAGCAGCGATGGTTCGCGCGAAACCGTTCCGCTTGCGCCCATGTCGGTGGCCGATTTCCACGCCTCCTTCATCGCCGCGCTCGAGAAGGTCGGCGCGCCAACGCGGTTCCATGGCAGCCCCAACGAGGTGCAAGACCCGATCCCGTTCACCGCGCAGACCGATCCGGGCGGCTATCTGCCCGAACAGGCAACGGCCTTCTGGCGGGCGATGATCGACATCGATCGTGTCTTCACGCGGTTCCGCTCGGGCTTTGTGGGGAAGGTGTCACCGGTGCATTTCTTCTGGGGCAGCTTCGATCTTGCGGTGACGCGATTCTCCGGCCGCACGGCACCGCCCCATCCTGGCGGCTTCCCGGCATTGCCTGACACGGTCACCCGCGAGGCCTATTCGCATGAAGTCTCCTCCGCCGGGTTCTGGCCGGGCGGCAACGGCATCGATGAGGCGATGTTCTTTGCCTATGCCTATCCGGGGCCCGACGGTTTTGCCGAGACGGCGGTGGAGCCGGCAGCCGCCTATTGGCACGATCAACTGTCGGAGTTCGTGCTGCCCTATGCGGCTGTGCGTGCGTCGCCGAACCCGGACGCGGCGCTGATGGCCTTTCTGGATTCGACCTACCGCGCGGCCGCCGATCTGGCCGGCTGGGACCGGTCAGCGCTCGAATGCGCCTATGGCGAGCCCGGTGTGCCGCGCGCGATGTAACCGTCAGGCCGTCAGATGCAGCAGGACGTGGCGCGCATGCGGGCTCGTGCGGTGTTCGAACAGGTAAAGACCCTGCCAGGTCCCAAGAAGCGGTCGGCCATCCTGCACCGGGATCGATAGCGATGTCGGCATCATCGTCGCCTTGATGTGCGCCGGCATGTCGTCCGGCCCCTCGGCCGTGTGCACAATGTAGTCCATCGCCGGATCGTCGGACGGCGGCACGAGCCGCGCAAAGAAGGCCTTGAGATCGCGCTGCACGTCCGGGTCGGCATTCTCCTGGATCAGCAACGAACAGGAGGTGTGACGCACAAAGACGGTCAGCACCGCATCGGCCGGAGCGTGAGAGCGGACGAAGCGCACGGCATCGTCGGTGAATTCGTAAAGGCCCTGGCGGTTCGTTCGGATCGTCAGCGTTTCCATCGGCATGGCTCGGTCTTTCCCGTCGCGTTCCTGTGGATGATCGATGCACACACGTCGCGCTTCATGGCGGTTGCCCGCCCGTCGCGGCACTATGGCGAGGCGAACCGGTACCGCACAATGGTCAAACTGCACGAAAGCTGGCTGGCGCCGCTGCAGGCGGAATTCGACAGCCCTTACATGGCCGCGCTAAGGCAGTTTCTCGTTGCCGAAAAGGCAGCGGGCAAACACATCTTCCCGCCGGGCAGCGAATGGTTCCATGCGCTCGACGCGACGCCGCTCGACCAGGTGAAGGTCGTCGTTTTGGGTCAGGACCCCTATCACGGGCCGGGCCAGGCGCATGGATTGTGCTTTTCGGTGCGGCCCGGCGTGCGCATCCCGCCGTCGCTGGTCAACATCTACAAGGAGATGGAGACGGATCTGGGCATACCGCCCGCGACCCATGGCCATCTCGAAAGCTGGGCGAAGCAGGGCGTCTTGCTGCTCAACTCGGTTCTGACTGTGCAGGCGCATCAGGCGGCTTCGCATCGCGGACGCGGCTGGGAGCGGTTCACCGACGCGGTGATCCGGCTGGTCGATGCACGGCAGACGCCGGCCGTTTTCATCCTTTGGGGGTCCTACGCACAGAAAAAGGCGGCCTTCGTCGACCGCTCCAAACACCTTGTCCTGAAAGCGCCGCACCCCTCCCCGCTTTCGGCCCACAACGGCTTTTTCGGCTCGAAACCGTTCTCGCAGACCAATGCGTTCTTGGAGAGAAACGGTCTGGAGCCAATCGACTGGCGACTGCCGGAAGTGGCCTAGGCGGGCCGGCACTCTGAAAGGTCGAGGCTGTAGGCGTCGATGCGCAACGTCATTTCTGGGATGGGGTCTGCAAACGGTCTGGCAGCCCCCGAACCAGTTGCTCCATCAGCCATTGCTAGAGATGCTCGTGGCGAATTCCATCGGGCGACATGGGCACGATCTCGCCTCCGATCGGCTCGAAGCGTTGGTCACGGCCAAGCACGCCCGCATCGACCATGCGACTGACGTCGCTGACCGTGAACGCTCGGCGTTCAAGCCTTCCGGCTGCATGGGTGACGCGGTTGTTCATGCGAATACGATGGCGGAATGATGGGAAACTGTCACTTCGGGCCTCAATGGCCCCCTTCTACACCCGCTTCACAGGCTGGCGGATGATCGTCTTGAGCTTTTCGGGCGCGACGCGGCGCGGGTCGGACAGGTAGATCTCGTGATGATGGCCGTTTTCGGTCAGCCCGTTCTGCGGGATGAACGCCTGATGCAGGCGCGCGATTGTGGGCCCTTCGGCATCGTAGGTTCCGATATGCATGATCTGGACGCACAGACCCTCATCGAGTGTTTCAAGCCGCAGGCTCTCGGGCGGCTCGCCCAGCTTGCCGCGCGCCTTTTCGACGGCGGCCGCGAACATGCCGGACGTGATCCAGTCCGGCTGCATGATCATCGCCGTCCATGACCATTTGTCCTTGTCGCCGGCAGTGAAGGCATTCATGTCTTCTGCCCACCAGATCGCTTCAAGCGGCGGCACCACATAGTCGCGTGCGCATTCCTTCTTGGACGCAAACTTCAGCACATAGCTGATGCCGTATAGCCACTGGATCGCTTCCATGTAGGCGGGCGCCGTGTTCGGATTGCCCGTTCCGTCGACCATAGCGAACTGCATCGCCGGCACCTCGACGAGTGCGAAGTCTTTGGCCGAGGGCTGGTAGAGGTGTTTCAGCGTCTTCTTGAAATCGGTCTTGTCCATCGCGGCATCCTCCTCTGAACGGAGGCTGGCACAGCGAACCGCCAGCGGCCTTGATGCCCGTCAAGCGGGAACGATGATGCAAAAAAGCCCGGCGCCGGGGCCAGGCTTTCGCTGATGGGTTAGCGCTCCGTGCGTTCGTCGCCGCAAAAACCAGATCGTTGGCTTCTGCCTCGCTGGCGCGGGCCGTTCCTCACTGATCAAGGAAGCTGCGCAGCTTGCGTGAACGGCTGGGATGCTTGAGCTTTCGAAGCGCCTTGGCCTCAATCTGGCGGATGCGCTCGCGGGTGACCGAGAATTGCTGGCCGACTTCCTCAAGCGTGTGGTCGGTGTTCATGCCAATGCCGAAGCGCATGCGCAGGACGCGCTCCTCACGCGGGGTGAGCGAGGCGAGAACGCGTGTCGTCGTTTCGCGCAGGTTCGCCTGGATCGCCGCGTCGATGGGCAGGACGGCGCCCTTGTCCTCGATGAAATCGCCCAGATGCGAATCCTCCTCGTCGCCGACCGGCGTTTCGAGGCTGATCGGCTCCTTGGCGATCTTGAGAACCTTGCGCACCTTTTCGAGCGGCATGGCGAGCTTTTCCGAAAGCTCTTCGGGCGTCGGCTCGCGGCCGATCTCGTGCAGCATCTGGCGGCTGGTACGGACGATCTTGTTGATCGTCTCGATCATGTGCACCGGAATGCGGATGGTGCGGGCCTGATCGGCGATCGAACGGGTAATCGCCTGCCGGATCCACCAGGTCGCGTAGGTCGAGAACTTATAGCCGCGGCGGTACTCGAATTTGTCGACCGCCTTCATCAGGCCGATATTGCCTTCCTGGATCAAGTCGAGGAATTGCAGGCCGCGATTGGTGTATTTCTTGGCGATCGAGATGACGAGCCGCAGGTTGGCCTCAACCATCTCCTTCTTGGCGATGCGCGCTTCGCGCTCGCCCTTCTGGACCTGATTGACGATGCGGCGGAACTCGGGGATCGAAATGCCAGTCTCGGTCGCCAGTTCCTGAATTTCGGCGCGCAGTTCATCGACCTTGCGGCGGTCCTTGCCCGCGAATTCCGCCCAAGCCGGCGAACCCAGGGATGCGACGTTGGACAACCAGTTCGGGTCGAGCTCGGTGCCCTGATACTGTTTGAGAAACTCCTCGCGGCCGACGCCATAGCTTTCGGCCAAGCGCAGGAGCTTGCCCTCGTTCTGCATCAGGCGCTTGTTGATCGCGTAAAGCTGCTCGACCAGCGCGTCGATGCGCTGATTGTTGAGCGACAGCAGCTTGACCTGCTCGATCAGTTCGTCCTGCAACTGCTTGTAGCGGCGCTTCTGCGACGTTGTCAGCGTCTCGCCGTCAGCGAGCGCATTCTCGACCTGCTGGTCCTGCAGCTTGCGCAGCTTGGCGTATATTGAGGCGATCTTGTCGAACGAGGCCATGACGTCTTCGCGCAGTTCGGCCTCCATGGCCGCCAGCGACAGATTGACCTCGTCCTCCTCGTCATCCTCTTCTTCCTGGCCCTCGCCGCCGACATCGGTGATGTCGTCATGGCGGCGCGGTTGGCGCAGGGCGCGTTCCTTTTCCTCGCGCTCCTTACGGGCCTGCTCGATCTCCTCGGGCGTCGGCACTTTCGGCGCCTGTTTGGCCTCGGGACCGGCATAGGTCGCTTCCAGGTCGATGATGTCGCGCAGGAGGATGTTCTCCTCCAACAGTTCGTCGCGCCAAATGATGATCGCCTGGAAGGTGAGCGGGCTCTCGCACAGGCCGGCAATCATCGTCTCGCGGCCGGCCTCGATGCGCTTGGCGATGGCGATCTCGCCTTCGCGCGACAACAGTTCGACGGCACCCATCTCTCGCAGATACATGCGCACCGGATCGTCGGTCCGGTCGGTGGGTTCCTTCTTCTTGGTGGTCGTCGAGACCGCCGTGCCCGACGTCGTGGCGACTTCGGTGGATGTGGACGCCTCGTCGTCGTTCTGCTCGGCCTCGTCATCCTCGACGACATTGATGCCCATGTCGGACAGCATCGCCATCGTGTCCTCGATCTGCTCGGAGGTGACCTCCTGCGACGGCAGGACGGCGTTCAATTCGTCCATCGTCACATAGCCGCGCTTCTTGGCGGTGCGGATGAGCTTCTTGACGCTGTCCGCGCTGAGATCCAGCAGCGGCCCGTCGGGTCCGCCTTCCGCCGGCGCTTCAGCTTCGGTGTTCTCTTTTTCTTTTGTCGCCATTGATGTCACTGCTCCATGATGGCGGCCCGCCGGCGCCATCGCCGTGTCAATCGCCGTCGCACTTCACCGGGGTCGCGGGGGTACCCATGCGGTTTCACCAGCTAGATGATCGTGCTTAATCGTCGATTAACCGTAAACGTTCAGCCGTCCCCGAAACCCGCTGAATTCCATGTCAGACCGATGAGATAGTCATCGCCAGCGCGATTCCAATCCCGCTCGCGTGCCCAATCGGCGCCAAAAGACGTGATTCCCGCCTTTTTTTCGTCCGTCAACCGGCACGCCTGGAAAAAATGGCCGTTTCGGCGGTCAGAAACTCTTGACCGGACGGCCGGACGACAGGCCGAACCCTTCGATCAGCGCATCCAGTCCCTGCTCGCGGCGGACCTGCCCCTGCACCGAGACGAGGCGGTTGTAGTTGGTCTCGGTCGGCTCTTCGGCAAGCGCGGCTTCGGCTGCCCGCAACTCCCTGGACAGCCCGCGCGCGCGGGCGTGAAGACGCAGCGCCTGGTCGAAGGCATGGCGCGCATCGTCAAAGGCCGCATCGCCGGTGCAGACCCAGAGACGAGCCCGCCGCACCGCATCATCGACGCTTGCAACAGCGCGCCCATGCGATGCGCATGCGGGATGCGCCAGAAGTGTCTCGCGGTCGCGGGCACCGGTCGCGGCATGGGCTTCGAGGATGGCCCCGCGCAGCGCCGCCAGTTCGGCGCTCTCCAGTTCGAGCGCCGTGAACGCATCGAAATGCTCGGCGATCAGGTCAGGATGGCACAGCACGGCACTCAAAAGGGCGGCTTCGCGCAACGGCACCACACCCTTCAGCGTCTTGGGCGCGACAAGGCGCGAGCGCGACAGGCGTTCGGAGACCGCGATGCGCCCGCGCGGCAGTTTTCCGGCGGCGCGGCCCTTGCCACCGAAGCCGCGCTCCTGACCCTGACCGGACGGCAGGCCGAAAAATGCGTTGGCCCGGTCGCGCATGTCCTGGGCATAGTGCCGGCGTACGCTTTCGTCGCCGATGCGGCCGGCCGTTTCGCGCAGGGCCGCCTCCAACTGGGCGCGCCGCTCGGGTGTGTCGAACGACTTGCCTCCCGTTTCGCGCAGCCAAAGCAGGTCGGCCGCGCTTCTTGCCTGCGCAAGAATGGCGTCGAAGGCGGCGGCGCCATCGGCCTTGATCAGATCGTCCGGGTCCTTGCCGTCGGGCAGAAGCGCAAAGCGCACCGATTTGCCTGGCTTGAGTTCGGGCAGCGCCAGATCGAGCGACCGGTAGGCGGCGCGCAGGCCCGCCTGATCGCCGTCGAAACACAGGACCGGCTCGTTGGCGGTGCGCCAGATCCTGGCAAGCTGGTTTTCCGTCAGCGCCGTGCCGAGCGGTGCCACCGCGTTGGAAAAGCCTGCCTGATCGAGGGCGATCACATCCATGTAGCCCTCGACGGCAACCAGCGTGCCACCCCTTGCGACCGTCTGCCGGGCACGGCGGAAATTGTAGAGAACATCGGACTTGTGAAACAGCGGCCCTTCAGGCGAGTTGAGGTATTTGGCCGGCACGTCGGCGGACATTGCGCGGCCGCCAAAAGCGATCACGCGGCCCTGCGCGTCCTCGATCGGGAACATGATGCGGTCACGGAACCGGTCATAGGAAACGGCGATGTCGTCGCCATGGACGACGAGGCCGCACGCCTCGATCTGGTCCTTGGTGGCACCATTTTGCGCCAGATGTTCCTTGAGCGCGTTGCGGCTGTTGGGTGCATAGCCGAGGCGGAACTTGCCGATCGTCTGCGGGCTGAGACCCCGGTCGCGCAGATAGGCACGCGCTGCGGCGCCCGGCTGCAATTGAAGTTGCGTTTCGAAGAACTTTGCCGCCGCTTCGGCAACATCATAGAGCGTCGCGCGCCGGCGCTCGCGCTTTTCAGCTTCGGGATCGGGCGCCGGCAGGGCGATGCCGGCCATCGAGGCGACCCGCTCGACCGCCTCGGGAAAGCTCATCCCGTCCAGCTCGGTCAGGAAGCGGAAATGGTCGCCCGAAACGCCGCAGCCGAAGCAGTGATAGCGGCCCTTGGCGTCCTCGCAGTGGAAGCTTGGCGTCTTCTCGCCATGGAACGGGCAGCAGGCCCACCAGTCGCGGCGCGAAGTGTTGGTCTTGCGCTTGTCCCATGTCACGCGAGTGCCGATCACCTCGGAGATCGGCACGCGGTCGCGGACTTCATCGAGAAAGGATTGCGAAAATCGCATCGTCCTGCCGGCTTTCGGTCAACGCATCAAGATGTGCCCAGCGTTAGCATGCACCACACCATCCGTCATGGCGGATCATGCCGTGTGGAAAGATGACCGCGATGTGTGGAAAACACTTGCCGATCAGCGAAGCATGCCGCGGACGATACCGGAGGCTTTGGAGAAATCCATCTGACCGGGGAATTTCTGCTTGAGCGTGTTCATACACTTGCCCATGTCGCGCAGGCCGGCGGCACCCGTGTCCTCGACGACGGCTGCACAAGCCTGCTTGACCTCGTCCTCGCACATCTGCGCGGGCAGGAACTCGGCGATGACCTTGGACTCGTATCGCTCCTGATCAGCCAGTTCGAGACGGCCGCCCTGCTCGTAGTCGGCTGCCGATTCCTTGCGCTGGGTGATCATCTTGGACAGGATACCGACAATCTCCTTGTCGGACACCGGATCCTTGCCCGCATTGCGGTTGGCGATGTCGCGGTCCTTGACCGCCGCCAATACCAAACGCAGCACCGATATTCGGCATTTGTCCTGTGAATTCTGAGCTTCTTTCAGCGCCGCATGAATGGCTTCACGCATGTCGAACTCCTGGTAAAGCTTCGTGAAGGATAGCGGCGCGGCATGCCCCTTGCAAGCCTGCGTACCCAACTCCAAAGCTCTGATCTGGAACGGTTTTTCCGACAGTCCACATTTTAGGCAACTGCCCTGCCTGCTCCGCCGGCAATTGACGCTCCAACATAAAGTGTCCAAAGGTCACCTCTGGTGTCGAAGCGCCGGCGGTTGCGTTCGGTACCAATATGGTGTTTGCCTCCGCCGGCGACAAGCGGTCGCCGCCCGCGCCCCCAAACAAGAGTATCACGATCATGTCAACCATTGCCCATGCGGAAAGCACACCTGCGCCCTGGTCGAACCCGCGCGCCACCGCCGTTCTGGTCCTGGCCGACGGCACGGTGCTCGAGGGACAGGGCTTCGGCGCCACGGGCGAAACCGAGGCGGAACTTTGCTTCAACACCGCGCTGACCGGCTATCAGGAGATACTGACCGATCCGTCCTATGCCGGCCAGATCGTCACGTTCACATTTCCGCATATCGGCAATATCGGCGCGAACGGCGAGGACATTGAAGACCTCACGCCGGCGCGGCGCGCCGGTGCCGTGGGCGCGGTTTTCAAAGCGGCGATCACCGAGCCGTCGAACTATCGGGCGGCCGAGCATCTGGATGACTGGCTCAAGGCACGCGGCATCATCGCGCTTACCGGCATCGACACGCGCGCGCTGACCGCGCACATTCGCGAGCATGGCGTGCCGAACGCGGTGATCGCACATTCGCCCTCAGGCGACTTCGATCTCGATGCGCTGAGGGCGCGCGCGGCAGGCTGGGGCGGGCTGGTCGGCCTGGACCTTGCCAAGGAGGTTACATCGGGTCAGACATCGAGCTGGACCGAGACGCCTTGGGTCTGGGACGAAGGCCACGGCGAGGCCGGCGAAACCGACATGCACATCGTCGCCATCGATTATGGCGTGAAGCGCAACATCTTGCGGCTGCTGGCGGGGCTCGGCGCAAAGGTGACTGTGCTGCCGGCGACTGCCGCGGCCGAAGAGGTGCTGGCGCATGAACCGGACGGCATTTTTCTGTCCAACGGTCCTGGCGATCCGGCCGCGACGGGCGCCTATGCCGTCCCGGTGATCCGTGATCTGGTCGAAAGCGGCGTTCCGCTCTTCGGTATCTGCCTTGGGCACCAGATGCTGGCGCTGGCGCTGGGCGCCAAGACTGTCAAGATGCATCAGGGCCATCATGGCGCCAACCATCCGGTCAAGGACCATACGACCGGCAAGGTGGAGATCGTCTCGATGAACCATGGCTTTGCGGTCGACAGCGGCTCGCTGCCCGATGGCGTCACCGAAACCCATGTGTCGCTGTTCGACGAATCCAATTGCGGCCTTGCGGTCGACGGCAAGCCGGTCTTCTCGGTCCAGCATCATCCCGAAGCGTCGCCGGGTCCGCAGGACAGCCATTATCTGTTCCGGCGCTTTGCCAATCTGATCCGCGAACGAAAGGGCAAGCCAGCACTGGCCGAACGCTGAGGCCGGAGCACGTCCGGCCTCTGTCTTCGCCATGGCCGCCCGTCAGGCCTCCTGAGGTTTGGACGGACCGCGAAAAGCTGCGACAAACAGCGCCAGAAACAGCGCATTGACCGCCACGTTGACCGGCACACCCGCGGCGAACGAGCCGAGCGAATCGAACACGAACCAGACAATAACCGGGATCAGGACAAGCGCTCGAGCGAGGCCGGGTTCGCGGTCCGCAAGGCGTGTCGCCACCATCCAGATCATCAGGCCCCATCCGGCCATGACGCCGCCGCCGATCGCCAGCGCCAGCCGGGTTTCGCTGGCACCCAGAGTTTGCGCGCCATCGAGCGGCCATGTGAACAGATCGACGAGAAAGCGGATCAGACCGGCCAGCGGCGGCCACGCGGCCATGGTGAAAAGGACGCCAAACGCCATGAGAAGCGCGGCGCCAGCCTTCAGGATACCGGTGTGAACGATCATGTTCGCCTCCTTTGCTGCGATGGGTCAGCCATAGAGGCAGCAATCGACGCCCCGCAATTACCTGCCGGGTAAGTGACCGTCGCCCTGCATCCGACTAGGCTGGCCGTGGTCACAGCGACGGCGGGGCGCATGATGGGACAGATGGCGGACGGTCAGACCGGTGAATGGCAATTCGGATCGATGCTGCGCATCTGGCGCAACACACGACGGCTCAGCCAGCTCGACCTGGCGCTGGCATCGGATGTCTCGGCACGCCACATCTCATTTCTTGAAACCGGGCGGGCGCGGCCGAGCCGGTCCATGGTCATTCATCTGGCCGAGTTCCTGCACGTGCCGCACACGGACCGCAACGCGCTCCTGAACGCTGCCGGATTTGCGCCGGCCTATCGCGCGCGGACCCTGGACGAAGAGGCGATGCAGCCCGTCGACCAGGCCGTGAACTGGATGCTCGAGCGCCATGCGCCATTCCCCGCGATCGTGCTCGACCGGCACTGGAACATCGTCCGTACCAATGCGCCCGCCACAACAATGCTGTCCGCGGCCGGCATCGGTACGGGTGAGGACATGCTGGCCCTTTTCGGTAATCCGGTGCGCCTCCAAACGCTGATCGACAATTGGCAGCAGGTGGCGCGGCACATGGTGTTGCGCCTGCGCACCGAAGCGCTGCATTTCGGCGGCGACAGCGTGCTTTCCGACGCCGCCGACCGGCTGGAAACGGTACTCGGCGGGCGTGACATGCCGGCCAACGGCACCATGCCGCCTTTCGTACCGATCCGGTTCCGGTTGGGCGAGGCCACGCTTTCGCTGTTTTCGGCGATCAGCCAGTTCGGTTCCGCCGAGGACATCGCGCTCGCCGACTGGAAGCTGGAACTGTTCTTTCCCGCCGACAATGCCTCGCGCCAGATGCTGACCGCGATGGCGGGCGCCTGATCGTCGCCGCTTAGACCCTTGCGTTGAACGTGTCGCACGCCTCGAGCCGGCCCGCCTCGAAGCCTCGCGCGAACCATGTCCGGCGCTGCTCGGCCGTGCCGTGCGAGAAGCTTTCAGGCACGATGAAGCCCTGCGTGCGGCGCTGGATCGTGTCGTCGCCGATCTGCGTGGCCGCGTTCAGCGCCTCCTGAAGATCGCCACGCTCCAAAAGGCCGCGCTGCGCCGTGTGGTAACCCCAGACGCCGGCGAAGCAATCGGCCTGCAATTCGACACGCACCGACATCGCATTGGCCTCGGTGCGGCTCATCTGCCGGCGCATGCGGTTGAACTCCGGAAGCACGCCGATGACGTTCTGCACGTGATGGCCCACTTCATGAGCGATCACATAGGCTTGCGCGAAGTCGCCGGACGCGTTGAACCGCCGCGCCAGCTCGTCGAAGAACTGCAGGTCGATATAGAGCTGCGAGTCGGCTGGGCAGTAGAACGGACCGGATGCCGCGCCGGCAAAGCCGCATGCCGAACGCACCTGCCCCTCGAACAGAACGAGTGTCGGCTCGGGGTAGTCACTGCCCGCTTCCGCAAAGATGGCGTTCCAAACATCTTCGGTCTCGGCGAGCACTGTTGCCACAAACTGGGTGGTCGCGTCGTTTCTCGCCGGTGGGGATTGCGTCGGCGGCGCACTGACGGTCGCCGGCCCGCCGCCCAGAAGACGCACCGGGTCTATGCCCAGCGCGCCAGCGACCAGAACGATGACGATGATGAAGACGATGCCGCCCAGACCGCCGCGGCGGCCCGAAACGGGAATGCGGATGCCGCGCCTGCCCGTCGGTGATCTGCGTCCGCCACGCCCGCGACGGTCGTCGACATTGCTGCTTTGGCGGCGCCCTCGCCAACGCATCGTCTTCTCCCTTTACTGCGCAGTCTTGTTGCGCAATTGTTCCGCGCGAGCAAGTTGAAATCGGACCAAACCAGGTCAATCGCCATGTCCGCTGCCGCTCCGACAGGCGCGCCTCCCTTGCGCTTCACGGCGCCTCTCTACACCGCCGATGTGGGCCGGGTGGAGCGGATGCGGCCCATTCGCGTGGTCATCCGCAGTTTTGCGTTCGGTCTGACCGGTCCCGACGATCCCGAACACATCATCGTTCCGGCTGGTTTCTGCTCGGATGGTGCCAGTGTGCCGCGGCTGTTCTGGGGTGTGATCGGCAACTGGGGCAAATATGCCCAGGCCGCCATCGTCCACGACCTGATCTACGCCACCGGTCTGTTGGACCGTGCCGCCGCCGATCGCATCTTCCGGGAGGCTATCCAGGTGCTCGGTCGCGACACGGAGACCGACCGGCCGACCGCAAGGGGCCAGGTCTCGTCGTTCATCGGTTACTGGGCGGTTCAGCTGGGTGGCGCGGGCGGTTACCGCAACGGTCAGGCCAACTACACGGCAATGGCCCGGCGCGCGCTGACGCGGGCCGAAAAACGCGATCCGGGGCTGGCGCCGCTGATCGTCACCGACTGGAACGATCTGATTGCGGCCCAGTCGCTTCCGGCAAGCGCGATCGAACGTCTGAATTCGCGCCGATAGCCCTTTCGCCACCGCGCGTAATCCCCTATAGCCCCGGTTCAGCCACAAACGAACAGCCCAACTGCGCGCCGGCCGGCCTTTCCGACCGGCGTTTGCGCGCAAGAGAGACCGAAGACCCCATGCCCAAACGCACCGATATCGACACCGTCCTGATCATCGGCGCGGGACCGATCATCATCGGTCAGGCGTGCGAATTCGACTATTCGGGAACCCAGGCCTGCAAGGCGCTCAAGCAGGAAGGCTACCGGATCGTGCTGGTCAATTCGAACCCGGCGACGATCATGACCGACCCCGAACTGGCCGATGCTACCTATATCGAGCCTATCACGCCCGAGGTGGTCGCCAAGATCATCGAAAAGGAGCGCACTGAGCGCCCCGACGAGACGATGGTGCTGCTGCCGACCATGGGCGGCCAGACCGCGCTGAACACCGCACTTTCTCTGAAAGCCATGGGCGTTCTGGACAAGCACAATGTCGAAATGATCGGCGCCAAGCCCGAAGCCATCGACAAGGCCGAGGACCGCAAGCTGTTCCGCGAGGCGATGGACCGGATCGGTCTTGAAAGCCCGCGCTCGGTCCTGGTCAACGCCTCGGCGATCAAGGAGGAGGATCGAAAGGCGCACGAGGCCAGGCGTCAGGCGCTGCGCGATGCGGAGTCCGGCGCGGACCTCGATGCGGCGCTCGATGCGCTGGAACTTGAATGGCGCGACGGCACCTTGGACCGCAAGCAGCGCTACATGACGCATGCGATGGGCCTGGCAGCGCAGGCATTGGACGCGGTCGGACTTCCGGCGATCATCCGGCCGTCCTTCACGCTCGGCGGCACCGGCGGCGGCATCGCCTACAATCGGTCGGAGTTTTACGAGATCGTCGAACGCGGCCTCGACGCCTCGCCGACCACCGAAGTTCTGATCGACGAAAGCGTGCTGGGCTGGAAGGAATATGAGATGGAAGTCGTCCGCGACCGGGACGACAACTGCATCATCGTCTGCTCCATCGAGAATGTCGATCCGATGGGTGTGCACACCGGGGATTCGATCACGGTTGCGCCGGCGCTGACACTGACCGACAAGGAATATCAGATCATGCGCAACGCCTCGATCGCGGTGCTGCGCGAGATCGGGGTCGAGACTGGCGGCTCGAATGTCCAGTTCGCCGTCGATCCGGCCACTGGTCGCTTGGTCGTCATCGAGATGAACCCACGCGTGTCACGTTCTTCGGCGCTGGCGTCGAAGGCGACCGGTTTTCCCATTGCCAAGGTCGCCGCCAAGCTGGCGGTCGGTTACACGCTCGACGAACTTGAAAACGACATCACCGGCGGCGCAACGCCGGCCTCGTTCGAACCGTCGATCGATTATGTCGTCACCAAGATCCCGCGCTTTGCGTTCGAGAAGTTTCCCGGCGCCGAGCCGCTTCTGACGACGGCGATGAAATCGGTCGGCGAAGTGATGGCGATCGGGCGGACATTCACCGAATCGCTCCAAAAGGCGCTGCGTGGGCTCGAGACCGGGCTGACGGGACTGGATGAGATCGAGATTCCGGGCTTCGGCGAGGGAGATGACAAGAACGCGATCCGCGCCGCGCTCGGCACGCCGACGCCGGACCGGTTGCGCATGGTGGCGCAGGCGATGCGGCTGGGGTTCTCGCTCGACGAGATCCATGCGGCCTGCAAGATCGACATGTGGTTCCTGCGCCAGCTCGAGGCGATCGTTGACACCGAGGCGCGCGTGCGGGCACACGGCCTGCCGAACGATGCCGCGAACATGCGGATGCTCAAGGCGATGGGTTTTTCCGACCAGCGCCTTGCAACCCTGACGACAGCGGACGAGACGGTCGTGCGCGCCCATCGCAAGGCGCTCGACGTCCACCCCGTCTACAAGCGCATCGACACCTGCGCGGCGGAGTTCGCTTCGCCCACGGCCTATATGTATTCGACATATGAGACGCCGTTTGCGGGTGCTCTGCGCTCCGAAGCCGGTGTGTCCGACCGCAAGAAGGTGGTGATCCTGGGCGGCGGGCCGAACCGGATCGGCCAGGGCATCGAGTTTGACTATTGCTGCTGTCATGCTGCCTTCGCGCTTGCCGAGGCGGGCTATGAAGCGATCATGGTCAACTGCAATCCGGAGACGGTGTCGACCGACTATGACACGTCCGACCGGCTTTACTTCGAGCCGCTGACGGTCGAGGACGTACTGGAGATCCTGACGATCGAACAAAGCGTCGGTACGTTGCACGGCGTGATCGTGCAGTTCGGCGGCCAGACACCGTTGAAACTCGCCAACGCGCTTGAGGCCGAGGGCATTCCGATCCTGGGCACGTCGCCGGACGCGATCGATCTGGCCGAGGACCGCGACCGGTTCCAGAAGCTCCTGATCAAGCACGATTTGACCCAGCCGGAAAACGGCATCGCCTACTCGGTGGAGCAGGCGCGGCTGGTGGCGACGAAGCTCGGATTTCCGCTCGTCGTGCGGCCCTCCTATGTGCTCGGCGGACGGGCGATGCAGATTGTCCGCGACGACCAGGCGCTCGATTCCTACCTGCTCGGAACGGTGCCCGAACTGATCCCCGAGGACATCAAGGCCCGCTACCCCAACGACAAGACGGGGCAGATCAACACGCTTTTGGGCACCAATCCGCTGCTGTTCGACACCTATCTGGCCGGCGCGATCGAAGTCGATGTGGACTGTCTGTGTGACGGCGAAAGCGTGCACGTGGCCGGCGTGATGGAACACATCGAGGAGGCCGGCATCCATTCGGGTGACAGCGCCTGTTCGCTGCCGGTCCATTCGTTGTCGGCCGAGACCGTCGCCGAACTGGAGCGGCAATCGGAGGTGCTGGCACGCGCTCTCAATGTTGGCGGGCTGATGAACGTGCAGTTCGCGATTCTTGACGGCACGGTCTATGTGCTCGAGGTCAATCCGCGCGCCTCGCGCACCGTGCCGTTCGTCGCCAAGGCCGTTGGCCGGCCGATCGCCAAGATCGCCGCGCGCATCATGGCGGGCGAAAACCTGGCCGATGCGTCCGGCCATTATGGCACACTGGTCGACAGCGGCGCGATCTCGCACATCGCGGTCAAGGAAGCGGTATTCCCCTTCTCCAAATTCCCCGGCGTCGACACGCTGCTGGGACCGGAAATGCGGTCGACCGGCGAGGTGATGGGGCTCGACGACGATTTCGCCGTGGCGTTCGCCAAAGCCCAACTCGGCGTCGGAACGGAGCTTCCCAAGACCGGCGCGGTGTTCATCTCGGTGCGCGACGACGACAAGGCGCGCATACTGGAAACCGCCAAACTGTTCGAGACGCTCGGCTTCTCCGTGCTTGCGACGGGCGGCACGCAGCGTTTTCTGGCCGACAGCGGCGTTGCAGCCAAGAAGATCAACAAGGTGCTCGAAGGACGACCTCATATCGAGGACGCCATCCGCAACCGTCAGGTCCAGCTTGTGATCAACACCACCGAGGGCAAGAAGGCGCTGTCTGACTCAAAGTCGCTGCGCCGGGCGGCGCTTGAGAACAAGCTGCCCTATTTCACCACCATCGCCGGCGCGGTCGCCGCGGGCGAGGCGATTGCCGCGCTGGCGCGGGGCGAGTTGGGTGTCAAACCGCTGCAGGCCTATCACGGCTGAACCGGCTCGTCGCTTCGTGGCTCGATCGTCGCGATCACCGGCGCATGATCGGACGTCAGGCGCCGTGGTTCATCAATGTCGAAATGCGCATCAAAGACCTCATGGCGCACGACCGCGCCCCGGCGGCGCGGATTTGCAGGGTGCAGCCCGTTTGAGACGATGGCGTAGTCGAGAATGCTGGCACGCTTGTTGGAGTGGTAGGTGACCGGCCGCTCAAGCTCGGCATGCGGCGGCAATGCATAGGCGTCATAGAGCCGATGCGTATAGCGGCGGAACCGGTGCGCATCGGGCACGTCTGCCGGTAAAATGCTGCCGATCGCGTAGATCGGATCGGCCTGCGTCAGAATCGAGAGCGTGTGCGACCGCGGCCCTTCATTGAGATCGCCCAGGATCACCACCGGTGCTTCGGTGTCCGCTCGCAGATCGTCACGTACCTGCAGATAAAGAGCTCCCGCTTCCGCCGCCCGTTTCGACACCTGATCGATGCCAGCATACATGCGCTCGACGAAGAAGGTGTCGATCTTGGTGTCCCAGTCGTCAATGACATCGACGATCTCGTCATTGAAGAACGCGCCTTGCGACTTGAAGTGCGCGGCGTAGACAATGGTCGGTCCCAGACCCGGACAATCGATCACACAGCGCAGCGGCCGGCGAGAATAGGTCGCCGCCCTGTCGAGCAGGGTCTGGTCGATGATCCGATCGAACGTCTTGATCTCTTGGGCCGACAGGATCGGATGGCGGGACGCGATCGCGACAGTCGAGTTGACGAACACATCCGCATCGTCCTTCAAGAAGCGGGGCTCGGTGACACACGCAAAGTGCGCAAAGCCCTCCTTTGCGGCGAGCGACCGCAGGTCCTCGATCGAAACGACCTCCTGGAACGCGACGATATCGGCACCGATGGCCGTGAGCGTCTCGGCGATCCAGCTCCGCTTTTTGCTCCAATGGTCGACCTGGTAAGTCAGGCCGCCGTCGCGCTCGCGCCAGAAGATGCCGGGCACGGCGTAGTTGTAGAGATTGAAGCTTGCCAATCGAAGGGTGGACATGATGCCGAACCGGATTTGCGTCTCAGAGTGCACCCAGCATGCAACAGCGACGGCACCCAGCGCCACTTACAATCAGGCATCTTTTGCCGTATTGAGAACGCCGACAATCTCGGCGGTTCGCCAGCTTTGTGCTTGGCGGGCCGTTTTTATTTGATAACGTTCCGCTTTTGGCGGTGCGCTGCATGCATGGGGAACGCGCGATGAACAAGGTGCCGATGACACGTGAGGGCTATGCGCAGTTGCAGGAGGAGTTCCGCTGGCGCACCCAGGAGGAACGTCCGCGCATCATCGAGGCAATCGCCGAAGCGCGCGCCCACGGCGATCTGTCCGAAAACGCCGAATACCATGCCGCCAAGGAAGCCCAGGGGCACAATGAGGGCCGCGCCGCCGAACTCGAAGGGCTTATCTCGCGCGCAGAAGTGATCGACGTCGGCGCAATGACCGGCGACACGGTGCGTTTCGGCGCGACGGTCACGCTGATCGACGAGGACACGGAGGAAGAGAAGATTTACCAGATCGTCGGCGACCAGGAGGCGGACGTCAAAGCGGGCAAGATCTCGATTTCCTCGCCCATCGCCCGCGCTCTGATCGGCAAGACGGTCGGCGATTCGGTCGAGGTGCAGGCGCCCGGCGGCGCACGCGGCTACGAGATCGACGCCGTCAAGTTCGTCTGACCAAATTCGTTCGCGAGACCGGCCAGCCATGGCAGAGACCGTAACGGGCTACGTCTTCAATCCGGCCGATCTGCAGATCGAACAAAGGAAGCCGGGCATCAGCGCCTTCATGCGCATCCGCAATGGCGAGGACTTCACCGAAGCGGCGATCGAAAGCCATATCGATCATTTCGACGAGATCGTTGCCGTCTACAATCAGTGCAGCGATGCCACACCAGAGATATTGGCGCGGCTCGCACAGCGCCACGGGCCGAAACTGCGTGTCTTTCAATACACCGACCGCGTGTTTCCGCCCGGGGCCGAAGGACATGTGCGGACGCCGCCCGATGCGCCGGCCAGCGTCGTCAACTATTCAAACTTTGCGCTGGCCCGCACCACCCGGCAGATTGTCACCAAGCTCGACGATGACCATGTCGCAATGCGCGATCAGATGGGCGCCCTCGCGAAAGAAGCCCGTTCCGCAGCGTCACTCAGCCGGGAAACCTTCTGCTACTCGGGGCTCAACCTGGCCCGCAAGCGCGATGGTGCTCTCGGCTTGCCCGCCGAGGAGACCATGTGCGGCAATGGCGATCACTGGTTCGTCCGGCTGACGCCGGACAATTTCTTCGTCAAGGACAAGCGGTTCGAGACCTTTCACCACGGTTCCCTGCGCCGCCGGTTCCGCGGCTTCACCTACTGGCACCTGAAGTACCTCAAGCGCGGCGGTGGCTTTGCCAATTACGAACTCGGCGACAATCCGCAGAGCAGGTTTGCGCGCAAGCAGAAGAAGCGGCAGGCATCGACCACGGTCGATCTGGCAACCGCCGCTTCAAACACGCATCCTGCCTTTGTCGACAGTCTGCTGGCACCGTTCGATGACAAGCGCCGTCTGCTGCGCGACCGCGCGCGCCGGATGCACGAGGAGTTTGCCGGTCAAGCCGTAGAGGATGTGCTCACCGCCCGAACGCCGGGCTGGAGGCTATGGATCGGCAGCGAGTAACGCCTGTGCGACATTTCATGCCGGGGGCGCGCGGCGAAACCAGCGGCGGCTGATGCGGCGGTTTTCACCGGCGCGGGCCGGATCGGCGACACTGCGCCCCGACCCGATATGGACGGCAACGCCCGGCAACTGGAAGACCACTCCAAAGCCCCGGTCCTTCACGGCACGCGAAATCGTTCGCTCGTTGCGGTGGTCCGCATAGGGACCGGCCTCTACCCAGAAATCGCGGCGCACAATGCCCGGATTGAACGAAAAGCCGTACCAGTCGCGGTGGGAGCGATCCATGCGGGCATAGGTGTGCGCGCCATGCGCGAAGCGATTGGCAAACATTCGATGACGCAGCTTGAGCGTGTCGAAACGGCGAAAGCAGACGCTGGAAACCATCGGATCGGACGCGGCCAGTGCCACGGCGTCGGCGGCGTCGACCGACCCATCGAAGCGAAAATCGTCTTCCATATGGAAGATGAAAGGCGTGGTGACATCGCCATACGCGCTGTCGATCGACCGGTGTTGACCCAGCCGGGGTTCATTGAGCCGGACTTCCACCTGCGGATAGCGCTCGCGGATGCGGTCGGCGAAGGCCGCGTCGGCCGAGTCTTCGGCAATGATGAAGCGCGCCGGCCGATGGTGCGCGAAAAAACTGTCGAGCGTGACGCTAAGCAGATCGAACCGCCCACAACTCGTCAGAACGCAGGTCACCGAGTCGGGAATTTGTGGGATCGGCATTTTTGTCGTTCGTTCGATGTGCCAACTGCGGTAAGGATGATCGCCGAACAATCCTGCGGGTCGCGGGCCGGCCGGCGGGTCTTGAACGGCGGGGGCGTCCGATCCTAGCTATTGGCGAGGACACTAGGTTGGTGCGCTGCATTGTTCAACCGACCCCGGAGCCCGGATTGCGTTCAGGGATACATTGCCAAGGCCTCATGTCGAACCGACAGAAAAGATCGAGACTGCCATGACCGAGACCATCCATTCGCCCATCCTGATCATCGGTTCAGGACCTGCCGGCTATACGGCGGCCATCTATGCGGCACGCGCCATGCTCAAGCCGGTCATGGTCGCCGGCCTGCAACAGGGCGGCCAATTGATGATCACCAGCGAGGTGGAAAACTATCCGGGCTATGCCGAGGCCGTCGAAGGGCCTTGGATGATGGAGCAGATGCGTCTTCAGGCCGAACATGTCGGCGCCGACATCCGCCATGACGTGATCACCGAAGTTGACCTTGACGCCCGGCCGTTCCGGGCAATTGGCGACAGCGGCACCGTCTATACCGGAGATGCGCTGATCATCGCGACCGGCGCCCAAGCCAAATGGCTCGGCATCGAGAGCGAGCAGGCCTATATGGGCTATGGCGTTTCGGCCTGTGCCACCTGCGACGGCTTCTTCTTCCGCGAGAGGGACGTGGTGGTGGTCGGCGGGGGCAACACCGCCGTGGAAGAAGCACTCTATCTGTCCAATCTCGCCAAGACCGTGACGCTGGTGCACCGGCGCGGCGAACTGCGTGCGGAAAAGATCATGCAGGACCGGCTGTTCAAGAAGGACAATATCGAAATCGTCTGGGACAGCACGCTCGAGGAGATCGTCGGCGCCAAATCGAACCCGGCACTGCCCGCCGCCGTTACCGGCGTCAAACTCAAGAACGTGCATACCGGCGCGATCACCGAACATGCCGCCGAAGGCGTCTTCATCGCGATCGGCCATGCGCCGGCGGTGGAATTGTTCGAGGGCAAACTCAAACAGAAGCCGAACGGCTATCTGTGGACGGCTCCCGATTCGACTGCCACGTCGATGCCGGGCGTCTACGCGGCCGGCGATGTCACCGACGACATTTACCGCCAGGCGGTTACGGCCGCCGGGCTCGGCTGCATGGCGGCGCTGGAAGCGGAAAAGTATCTCGCCGCGATGGAAGCACAGATGGAAGCGGCCGAGTAGGCCCTGCCATAACCGCGTATCGGAGTGATGTGCCGCGTATGACCGCGGTCAGGGGGAAGGGCCGGCCATGCCGCTCGACTGGGACAAATTGCGGGTCTTTCACGCCGCCGCACAGGCCGGCTCGTTCACACAGGCCGGCGAGAAGCTGCATATCTCCCAATCCGCCGTCAGCCGGCAGGTCTCGGCGCTCGAAAACGATGTCGGCGCGCCGCTGTTCAACCGTCATGCGCGCGGGCTGGTGCTGACCGAACAGGGCGAACTTTTGTTCCGCACCGCCCATGACGTCTATCTGCAGCTCGAGAACGTCAAGGCGCGGCTGGTCGACACCACGGACAAGCCGTCGGGCACGCTTCGGATCACCACCACCGTCGGTCTGGGCTCTGGCTGGCTGACCTATCGCGTCCAGGAGTTTCTCGAGCTCTATCCCGACATCAAGGTCCAACTTGTCCTGTCGAACGAGGAACTGGACCTCAATCTGCGCCAGGCCGACTGCGCCATCCGGCTGCGGCAGCCGCAGCAGCCGGACCTGATCCAGCGTCGGCTGTTTACGGTTCACTTCCACGCCTACGCCTCGCCCGGCTATGTGGCCCGGTTCGGCGCGCCGACCACAGTGGACGATCTCGACAACCACCGCATCGTCGCCTTCGGCGAGCCGGCGCCGGACTATCTGCACGAGCTCAATTCGCTGCTTGGGCTGGGCCGGGCGGATGATGACCCGCGCCAGGCCGTGCTGGAGATCAACTCGATCATGTCGATCAAGCGGGCGGTGCAGCGCGGCGTCGGGATCGCCATGCTGCCCGACTATGCCGTCGAGCGCGATATCGGTCTTGTCCGAGTGGTCGAGGATGTCGCCCTGCCCTCGTTCGACACCTACTTCGCCTATGCGGAATCGATGCGTTCGTCGGCCAAGCTGCAGGCGTTCCGCGACTTCCTGTTCGCCAAGGCACGCGGCTGGGAGTTTTAGGCGCCGATTCTCGCGGCGCGAAGAAGCGTCCGTGCACCGCACACAAGATTTCTTGCTCCGAAGTCGACTTGCGCGTTTTTGGGGCAATTCATGCACGCTTTTGGCGAAAAACCGGGCGCCGAAGGTTCGTTTGCTACCGATTGCCGCATCAGCCATGCAGTTTTGCATATGTGCAATGCACAAAATGCAATTGAAAGCACCGGGGGTGAGGGCCATATTTCAACCATCAGGAACGCGGTCACCTCCTCCCGACCGCACCTGAATGTGTTTTGCAGGAGCACCTCCTCCCGCTTCTGCAACTCTCATTGAGCCGGATCGCTACCTCCTCCCAGCGGTCCGGCTTTTTGTTTCTTGTGCAGTTATCGATGTCGATGCGGACCGCCAGCCAAGCCGGCGTTCTCGGCCCTCACCGCGTAAGCCGTTTATACGTCACCCGCTTCGGGTTGACGCTTTCGGGGCCGAGGCGGCGGATCTTGTCGGCTTCATAGTCCTCGAAATTGCCCTCGAACCATTCAACATGGCTGTCGCCCTCAAACGACAGGATGTGCGTGGCGAGGCGGTCGAGGAACATGCGGTCGTGGCTGATCACCACGGCGCAGCCAGCGAAGTTCTCGAGCGCCTCTTCGAGCGCAGCGAGCGTTTCGGTGTCCAGATCGTTGGTCGGCTCGTCGAGCAGCAGCACATTGCCGCCCTCCTTGAGCATCTTGGCCAGATGGACACGGTTGCGCTGGCCGCCCGACAATGTGCCGACCTTTTGCTGCTGGTCGCCACCCTTGAAATTGAAGGACGAGCAATAGGCACGCGAATTGACCTCGTGCGGGCCCAGCTTGATGATGTCGTTGCCGCCGGAAATCTCCTCCCAGACCGTCTTGTCCGGATTGAGCGCATCGCGGCTCTGGTCGACATAGGAAAGGTTCACCGTGTCACCGATGGTGATCTCGCCATCGTCGGGCTTCTCCTGTTCGGTGATCATCTTAAACAGGGTCGACTTGCCCGCGCCGTTCGGCCCGATCACGCCGACAATGCCACCCGGAGGCAGTTTGAAGTCGAGATCGTCGATCAGCAGGCGGTCATCATACCCCTTGGTCAGATCGTCGGCCTCGATCACCGTGTTGCCGAGGCGCTGACCGGCCGGGATGACGATCTGCGCGTCGCCCGGGCGGCGATCATTGGCGCTCTTGACCAGTTCGTCATAGGCCTTGATGCGGGCCTTGGATTTGGCCTGCCGCGCCTTGGGGGATGCGTTGATCCATTCGGACTCGCGCGCCAGCGCTTTCTGGCGCGAGGCTTCTTCGCGACCTTCCTGCGCCATGCGTTTGGCCTTGGCTTCCAGATAGGCAGTGTAGTTGCCCTCGTAAGGGATGCCGCGGCCGCGATCGAGCTCCAGGATCCAGCCGGTCACATTGTCGAGGAAGTAGCGATCGTGGGTGATCATCAGGACCGAGCCGGGATATTCGCGCAGATGCTTTTCGAGCCAAGCGATGGTTTCGGCGTCCAGATGGTTGGTCGGCTCGTCGAGCAGCAACAGGTCGGGCTGGCGCAGCAGCAACTGGCAGAGCGCGACGCGGCGTTTTTCGCCGCCGGACAGGTGATCGACAGCCGAGTCACCGGGCGGGCAGCGCAGCGCGTCCATCGCCATCTCGACCTGGCTGTCGAGATCCCACAGGTTCTGGCTGTCGATGACGTCCTGGAGTTTGGCGCCTTCCTCGGCGGTCTCGTCGGAATAGTTCATCATCAGTTCGTTGTAGCGGTCGAGGATCGCCTTCTTGTCGGCAACGCCCTCCATGACGTTTTCCATCACCGTCTTTGATTCATCGAGCTGCGGTTCCTGTGGCAGGTAACCGCGCGTCGCGCCTTCGGCCAGCCAGGCCTCGCCGGTGAACTCATTGTCGAGCCCGGCCATGATGCGCAGAACCGTCGACTTGCCGGCGCCGTTCGGACCCAAAATGCCGATCTTGGCGTCCGGGTAGAAGGACAGGTGGATGTTCTCGAGCACCTTCTTGGAGCCGTAAGCCTTGTTGAGGCCGGACATGTGATAGATGAACTGGCGTGCCACGCGCGCGCTCCCGTCTGATGATGGGTGGAATTTGCGGTTCCTTAGGCGAAACGGCCATCAAGGGCAATCGGGGCGCAAACCGCTCTCACTGCCCCAGATTGCGGACGATGCGGAACGCCTGCCGCCCGACATAGGATGCCTCGGGCAGATAGATCGTCATCGCGTCATAGCGTGGATGTTCGGCCAGTTCTCCCGCCGACAAAGGCTCCAGCGACCAGCGCTCGGCAACGAAGGTGCCCGGCGCTGCGGCCTGCGACAACTTCTGGACAAATCCGAGATCGAAGACGATCGCGCCCTCGAGGTCGACGGACCGAAGTTCGGCGCCATCGAAGACGCTGTCGATGATGATGGTGTCGCGGAGCTCCGCTGCATTCAGGCCGGCGCCGGTGAAATCGACGCCGGCAACCACGGATCCCGAAAAGGACGGCGCGATCGCCTGGATGCGGCGGAACGCTGTATCGATGACGATCGAATCGGTGAACATGGCGCCGGTCATGAAGGTGGGCACCAGTTCGACACCCTCGCCCGAAAAGGGCGGCTCCACATCTGTGGCGAGGATGCTGGAAAAGTCCGAGCCGCGCACGACCGACTTGTCGAACACTGCATGTTCGAGCTTGGCCGCACCAAAGTTGCAAGCAACGACGCGCACAAGGGTGAAGTCGGCGAACGACAGGCGGGCATGGCGCATCGACACGCCGGGCATCACTTCGCGCCTGATCTCGGCGAAGCTGAAGTCGGCGCCGACGAAGCTGAGCCGCTCGGTGTCGAGTATCGAATTGTCGACCAGCATCGACAGGAGATCACCGCGCTCGGGGCTGAGCGGGGAATCGATCAGTTCCGTGGTCACATCGTCGGCGAGAAACTCGGCCAGCATTTCGGGTGCGATCAGCGCGTCTTGCCGGCGGCTGAGCGCCTTCATGGTCAGCGAATTGTCGTCCAGCGGATTGGCCTGGCGCGGCCGCAGATAGAGATAGGGCCGGGCGACAAGCGTCGCAGCGACGATACGGCTACGCACCGAAGTGGACAGATCGGCCAGGCCGAATGCATCGATGTCGTTGCCGGCCTCCAGATAGGCCTGCCGCTCGGCGCCGATCAGGGCACCGATCTCGATCACCTCGGGGCCGACCTGGGCGCTTCGCTCGGCTTCGGCAAGCTGGGTCTGCGTGTCGGACAGGCGCGCCTGCGCGCGCAGCAGTTCGGTCTGGTCGTCGATGCGCGTGTTCTGCTCGGCCAAGAGCGTCGATTGGGCGCGCAAAAGCCGGTTCTGCTCGAACAGAAGGGCCGAGCCGGCAAGCGCCGCAATTGATGCGATCAGCCCGGTGATCGAGCCGATGAGCCAGCGGCGTGTCGACACCCAGGCATAGCGGGCCAGCGCGATCTCGGCGAAGGTGCGGGCCGCATCGGTGGCAGCATCGACCTTGCCTTCGGCGGCACTCTTGGCGACATCGCTCAGCGGTCCAGCAAAACGGCTGAGTTCGATTTCGCTGCGCCGGAACAGCCATCGCCAGATGCGGTCGCGCAATGCGAACACCACCGACAGGATCAGTGCCAGCGCGAACAAGACCGACAGGATGACCGTCATCACGAGCTGGCCGTAGTCGGCGACCATTGACGGCGCGAACATGGCGATCGGAATGCCGCAGACAAAGCCAAGCACGAAGACGACCAGGCCGAAAGGGAAGCTCCGCCCTGGCAAACGGCTGTATGCCGCATCGCCCACCAGCCGGTCGTCCGGCAAGTCCTCGCTGATGTCCGGCTCGCTCACCGCTGCGTCCCCTTCCCCGCGCCCGCAAGGTGGCCGAACGGATCGGGCGTTGCAACCACCAAGGCCGTACGCGATGTGGCGCCGGCCTTGTTGGATGGTCACCATCACATTCGTGTGTTTTTCAGAGAAACAGCACTCGACGTTTCGGCCAATCGCCTAAGTTGACTGTGAACCCAAGGGAGTCCCGCCATGCATCGCAAGCTTTTTGCAGCGACATTTCTGTCCACACTCGTCCTATCAGCACCCGCCCTTGCCGCTGCTGGCGGCGGTGACGATGCTTCGAACGACGCGGTCCGCCAATGCGAGAGCGGCGAAGTCTGGGATCGCGGCAAGAACGATTGCGTGCCCGCAGACCAGCAAAGCCTCAACGATGACGCGCTCTTCGAGAATGGCCGTGCGCTGGCCTATCTGGGCCGGTTCGAGGAGGCGATGACCGTGCTTGGCATGATCAAGGAACAGGACCGGCCGGACGTGCTCAACTATCTGGGCTATGCAACGCGCAATGCCGGCGACCTTCAGGCAGGTATCGCTCACTATCGCCGCGCCATAGCACTCGACCCCGATTACACGCTGGCCCGCTCCTATATGGGGCAGGCTCTGTTGCTCGACGGCGATCGCGACGGCGCCATTGCCCAGCTCGATGCGATCGAGGAACGTTGTGGCCGCGATTGCCGCGGTTACACCGAATTGGCCGAAGCGATCGTCGCTGCAACGCACGACCAGCCGTGGCGCTACTAAGGCGCGCACCTCCTTTCACTTGACGCGCGCTGCCACGCCCGTCCAAGTGCGCGCCATGACAACCGACTTCGCCGAACAGTTCGAGATCGCCGCGCCGGGCGGCGCAGCGCTGAACGCCTACCACCAGCCGGCGACCGGAGATGTCCGCGCGGTTGTGCAGATCAATCACGGCCTTGCCGAACATGCCGCCCGCTACGGACGCTTCGCGCACGCCCTGTCGGCGAAAGGCGTCGCCGTCTACGCCCATGATCATCGGGGCCACGGCGCGACCACGGCGCCGAACGCCCCGCCCGGCAGTTTTTCCACCGATGGCGACGGCGTCGCCAAGATCATGGCCGATGTAAACGCGGTCAACGCCCACGTCCGTGAGCGTCATCCACAGTCTCCGGTCCTGGCTTTCGGCCATTCGATGGGCGGGCTGATCACGATGAACTATGCCTTGCGCAACCCGGACCGGCTGGCTGGCGCAGCGGTCTGGAACGCCAATTTTTCCGGCGGTCTTGCCGGCCGCGCCGCGCGGTTGATCCTGAAATGGGAGCGCATGCGGCTGGGCAATGACGTGCCCTCGCGCATGTTGCCCAAGCTTACCTTTGGGCAATGGGCAAAGTCTGTTCCGAACAGGCGCACGGATTTCGACTGGCTCAGCGACATCGATGCACAGGTGGACGCCTATGTCGCCGATCCCCTTTGCGGCTGGGACGCGTCGGTCGGCATGTGGCAGGACGTGTTTGCGATGATCTTCGCCGGCGGCGAGGTTGGCGATGCGTCATCATCGGCGCGGGCGCTGCCGTTCCATCTTGTCGGCGGAGGCAAGGACCCCGCGACCGATGGCGGCAAAGCGGTGATGGCGCAGGCCGAGCGCCTGCGCAGGGCGGGCTTCGCCGACGTCAGCGCGACCATCTACCCGGACACAGCCCACGAGACGCTGAACAGCAGCATTGCGGACCAAGCAATTGGTGAGTTTGCGAGTTGGCTTGATGCGCGCATCGCCTGACCCAAACGCAACCGGCTCCGCACGGGTGGGAACGGCGCCTCCGCGCTTGCCTGCGCTCGTCATCTTGCTGCTCTGCGCGACGCTGACCGTCATGGCCGGAGCGACGATCGCACCGTCGCTGCCGGGCATCGCGGCCCATTTCGAAACGCAGCCCGGCGGCGCGGCGCTGGTGCCGCTGATCCTGACCGTGCCGGGGCTGGCGATCGCCATCGCGGCGCCGCTCGCCGGCCTTCTCGCCGACCGGACGCCCAAGCGGCGGGTGTTGCTGATCGGTATCGCCGTCTACGTCATCGCCGGCTCGTCCGGGCTTTATCTCGACACGATCGGCATGATCACGTTCGGCCGCCTGTTTCTGGGCGCCGCCGTCGGCGCGATCATGACCTCGGCCATGGCTTTGATCGCCGATTTGTTCGATGATGCCGAGCGCGGGCGCATCCTGGGCTATCAGGCGGCGGCGATGAGCTTTGGCGGCATGAGCTTCATCATGGCCGGCGGCGTTCTCGCCGATCTGCACTGGCGCGGGCCGTTCGCGATCTACCTGGCACCGCTGCTCCTGATCCCTTTCATTCTCGCATGGGTGCCTCGTGGTCTGCCGGCGGACAATGCGCCCGAGGCGCACGCGCCAGAGGGGCCTTTCCCCTGGGCATTTACCGCGATGATCTGCGTGGCCGCATTTGCCAATTTCTTCACCTATTTCACCATTCCACTGAAGCTGCCCTTCATGCTGCGCGACATGGGCCTCGAGAGCGCCACGCTGGCGGGCAGCGCGATTGCGCTTTTGACCTTTTCGAGCGGCATCATATCGCTTGCCTTCGGACGCATCCGGGCGATGGCACCGCCGCCGCTTCTGGCCTCGCTGGCGTTTTTGTTGGCGTCCGCCGGTTTCGCCACACTGTCGCTGCAGCCGCCTTTGCCGGTGGTGTTCGGGCTTATGGTCCTGATCGGCTGCGCGTCGGGTATCGTGCTGCCGAACGCGACCACATGGCTCTACTCCCGCGTGCCGCCGGCGATGCGCGGTCAAGCTGCCGGCGTGATGACCATGTCCGTGTTCATGGCGCAGTTTCTTGCCGCACCGTTCGTGCTGCTGATCGACCCAATGGTGGGCATTGGCGGTGTTTACATGAGCGCGGCGTTCATCGCGTTGCTCACCACGCTGTTCTACATCATCGTGGAGCGGCGGCTGCGGCAGGGTGACGCACCCCGTAAGCTCTGATAGGGCAGACGCACTTCCATTGGAAAGGGGTGCGCCATGGAACTGCTGCAGGGACTTTTGACGATCGAGAACCTGACGACCTTCCTCGTGCTGACGGCGCTGGAGACGGTACTGGGATTCGACAATCTGCTCTACATTTCGCTTGAGGCCAAAAAGGCTGGCGAGGAACATGAGGAGCGCATTCGCAGGCTGGGCATCATCATTGCCATCGTGCTGCGCATCGTCCTGTTGTTTGTGGTTCTGCAACTGATCCAGGCGTTCAAGGAACCGTTCGTGACGATCTCAGTTCCGCCCTTTGTCGAGGGCGAGATTTCCGGCCATGCACTGATCGTTCTCGCCGGCGGCGTGTTCCTCATCTACACGGCGATGCGCGAAATCTTCCATCTGCTGGCGATCGACGATATCGGACACGCGGCCGAGCGAGTGGCGAACGCGTCACCCATGCGGGCGCTGTTCTGGATTACGGCGATGAACTTGGTCTTCTCCTTCGACACGGTTCTGTCGGCGGTGGCCCTGACGGACAATTTCGTCGTCATGGCAGCCGCCATCATCGTGTCCGGTGCGCTGATGGTGTTGATGGCGGAAACAGTCGCCGACTTCCTCAACCGCAACCGGATGTATGAGGTGGTCGGCCTGTTCGTCCTGCTTCTGGTAGGCATCCTACTGACGACCGAAGGCGGCCATCTGGCACATCTGTCCTTCTTCGGCTTCACTGTCGAAGCCATGAGCAAGACAACTTTCTATTTTGTTCTGGTGACCATGGTTCTTGTCGAAATCGTCCAGGGCCGCTACCAGCGCAAACTGTTGGCGGAAAAGCGTCTTCAGTCGCGCAAACTCCGTCAGAGTGTGTGAGGTCAACCGCAGGACATGTCACAAACCGCAGGCGCCGAACGGCCGCTCGCAGGCATTCGCGTGATCGAACTGGCCCGCGTGCTGGCCGGCCCCTGGGCAGGTCAGATGCTGGCCGATCTGGGGGCCGACGTCGTCAAGATCGAGCATCCCGATGGCGGCGACGAAACCCGCGAGTGGGGTCCGCCCTTCATCACCGGCGCGAACGGCAAGCCGCTTTCGGCGGCCTATTTCCATGCTACCAACCGGGGCAAGCGCTCGGTTGCCATCGACTTCAAGACCGATGAGGGACAGACCATCATCCGGCGCCTCGCCAAGACCGCCGACGTCGTGATCGAGAACTTCAAGGTCGGCGGACTGGCCAGGTACGGGCTCGATCATGCGAGCCTTGCGGCCGCCAATCCAAGGCTAGTGACCTGCTCGATCACCGGCTTTGGCCAGACCGGCCCCTATCGCGACAGACCCGGCTACGATTTCATCATCCAAGGCATGGCCGGCTTCATGTCGGTGACCGGCGAACCGGACGGCCAGCCGATGAAGGCGGGCGTTGCCATCGCCGATGTCTTCACCGGAATCTATGCCGTCTCGGCGATCGAGGCTGCACTGATCCGGGCGCTGAAGACCGGCAAGGGATGCCAAATCGACATGGCGCTGATGGACGTGATGCTGGCGGCGATGGCCAACCAGAACATGAACTTCCTCGCCACCGGAAACGCCCCGCGCCGGCTCGGCAATGCTCACCCCAACATCGCGCCTTACGAGGTGATCGAAACCGCCGACGGACACATCATCATCGCGGTTGGCAACGATGGTCAGTTCGCGCGCATCTGCACGCTGCTTAGTCTTGAAGCACTGCCGGAAGACCCGCGCTTTACGACCAATGCCGCCCGGGTCGAAAACCGCGCCGCATTGACGGGTCTGCTGGTGGAGAAGACACGCCAATGGAAGCGCGACGATCTGGTCGCGGCGTGCGAATCGGCCAATGTGCCGACCGGCCCGATCAATTCGATTGCCGATGCGTTCGCCGACCCGCAGACCGTCGCGCGGGCGATGCGCGTCGACCTGCCCGATGCGTCAGGCAATGCCATCGCGTCCGTGCGCATGCCGGTGATGCTGGATGGCATTGCAGCCTGTGCCAGCCGACCGTCGCCGCGACTGGGTGAGCATACCGAAGAAGTACTGGCGGAGTTGGACGCCGACTGACGTCAGCGCCGGCACCGCCCCTACGCGACGGCTCTTGCGAGGGCGCATTGGGACCACAGGTCGCACAGGGCGCCGGCCAGATGCTTGATGTCGGCATCGGTGTGGAACGGCGTCGGCGTGATCCTGAGCCGCTCGGTGCCCACCGGCACCGTCGGATAGTTGATCGGCTGCACATAGATCCCGTAATCGTCCAGAAGGATGTCCGAGATCCATTTGCATTTGGCCGCATCGCCCACCATCACCGGCACGATGTGGCTCGGGTTCGGCATGTGCGGAATGCCCTGCCGGTCGAGCGCCGCACGCACCTTGGCAACAGCCTCCTGATGCGCGATGCGCTTGTCGTCATGGGCTTTCAGATGCCGGATCGAGGCGACCGCGCCCGCCGCCAGCGCCGGCGGCAGCGCGGTGGTGAAGATGAAGCCCGAGGCAAACGAGCGCACGAAGTCGACCAGGTTCTTCGAACCGGTGATGTAGCCGCCCATCACGCCGAACGCCTTGCCCAGCGTGCCTTCAATGACATCGATCCGGTCCATCAGCCCTTCGCGCTCGGCAACGCCGCCGCCGCGCGGGCCATACATGCCCACCGCGTGCACCTCGTCGATATATTTCAGCGCGCCATACTTGTCGGCGACATCGCAGATCTCCTTGATCGGCGCGATGTCGCCATCCATCGAATAGACGCTCTCAAACGCCACCAGTTTCGGCGCGGCCGGATCGTCCTGCGCCATCAGGCGATCAAGGTCCTTCCAGTCATTGTGCTTGAAGATGCGCTTCTCGCAGCGCGAGTGTCTTATGCCCTCGATCATCGAGGCATGGTTGAGCGCATCGGTGTAGCAGATGATGCCGGGGATCTTGGCGAGCAGCGTACCCAGCGCGGCCCAGTTGGAGACATAGCCCGAGGTGAAGATCAGCGCGGCCTGCTTGCCATGCAGATCGGCCAGCTCCTGTTCGAGCTTCACATGGCCATGATTGGTGCCCGAAATGTTGCGCGTGCCGCCCGCGCCCGTGCCGCACTTGTCGATCGCATCGTGCATCGCCGCCACCACGTCCGGATGCTGGCCCATGCCCAGATAATCGTTCGAGCACCAAACCGTCACATCATGGGTCGAGCCGTCGCCCCGGTGCCGCGTCGCCCGCGGAAAACACCCACGCTGACGCTCAAGCTCAGCAAAAACACGATAGTTCCCACCATCATGCAAACCGGAAAGCTTGTCGGCAAAAAACCGGTCGAAATCCAACGTCCCCTGGCCCGGCGCGGTGATCGGCGTGATGGTCATATTCGTCCTCGCATGGCACCTTCGCATTCGCGTTCGTGCCGGTGTTTCCTGCCCATATAGACCAGCGCGCCACTGATTGGAACGCTTCCAAAGTGGTGTGATTGTCGCAATCCGAGGCCAAACGGTCCTTGACACGGATCAAACCCGCCAAATCGCCGAAACCGCTTGGCCGTCAGAACAAATTTTTCCTCCCGAAGGGCTGAGTTGGGAATGGCGTTCTTCTGGCAGCAATCGAGCGCACATAAACTGGCATCTCGTTCCAAGAGGTGGGTGAATGCGCCATTTTCCGGTTTTTGTGAATCTCGACGGCCGCCGCGTGGTCGTTTCCGGCGTGGGCGAAACCGCCGTCGCCAAGCTGCGTCTTATTCTGAAAACCAGCGCACGCGTTTCCGTGTTCGGTGTCGAGGCTGAGCCGATCGTGCGGAAATGGGCCGATGAGGGCCGCATCACACTGACCGAACGGCCTGTCGAAGCCGGCGATGCTATCTGTGCCCGCCTGTTCTATGCGGCCAATAACGATGCAGACGAGGATGCCCGCGCTGCGGCCATCGGCCATCAGGCCGGCGCGCTGGTCAACATCGTCGACAATCTCGCCGATTCGCAGTTCATCACGCCGGCCATCGTCGACCGCGATCCGGTGACGGTGGCGATCGGCACCGAGGGTGCGGCTCCCGTGCTCGCCCGCAAGATCAAGGCCGATCTTGAAGAGCGCTTGCCCGCTTCGCTCGGCGTCCTGGCGCGGATCGGTCAGGCATTTCGCGGACGCGCCGAGATGCTGGCCGATTCCAAGAAACGCCGCGCCTTCTGGACGAAGTTCTATTTCGGCGCCGGTGACCAGGCGCTGAAGGCGGGGGGCAAAGAGGCCGTTCGCGACACGCTGGAAACGCTTCTGACCGACGGAATCGAGACGCGGCACGGGCCGGGTTCGGTGACGTTCGTCGGCGCCGGTCCCGGCGATCCGGAACTTCTGACGCTCAAGGCGCGCAATTCGCTGCACGAGGCCGATGTCGTCCTGCACGACCGCTTGGTGCCGCTGCCGATCATCGAGCTAGCGCGGCGCGAAGCGATCATCGTCGAAACCGGCAAAAAGGGCTTCGGCCCGGCCTGGAATCAAGACGACATCAATGCGCTGATGATCGAGCACGCCGGCAGTGGCGCTCATGTCGTCCGGCTGAAGTCCGGCGATCCGGCCGTGTTCGGTCGTCTGGAAGAGGAACTGGACGCGCTCGATGAAGCCGGCATCGACTTCGAGATCGTGCCGGGCATCACCTCCGCATCGGCGGCGGTGGCTTCGATCGGCCGATCGCTGACCCGGCGGGGGCGCAACGCATCGCTGCGCATCATCACTGGTCATGATGCGGAAGGCTTTGCCGATCATGACTGGAAGGCGCTGGCGCGCCCCGGCGAAGCGGCAGCGATCTACATGGGTCTGAAGGCCTCCGCCTACGTCCGCGGACGCCTGCTGATGCACGGTGCGGACGCCGAAACGGCGGTGACGATTGTTGAGAACGCGTCGCGCACCGACCAACGCATCGTCTCCGCCACCCTTGGCAACCTGCCCGACGCGCTGGCCGATGCCGGCATCATCGGGCCGGCCGTCTTGCTTTACGGCATAGCGCCGCGCGGTGCTGCTGCGGCAGTCGCCGACCTTCGCAACACCTTCCACCAAGCGGAGGCCGTGTGATGGGACGCCAGAAGCACCCGCAGATCGTGACCGCCAACGATTTGTTCGACGGCGATGTGATCTACCTGAACAGCGAAGGCGGCTGGACGCGCGCCCATGGCGACGCCGCCGTGGCGCATGATCCGGACGCGGCGCAAAGGTTGCTGACCATCGCCCAGGCGCAGCCTGGCCAGATTGTCGGCGCCTATCTCGCCGATGCGGCGGTCGGTGCGGACGGACGAGCGCAGCCCGTCCATTTCCGCGAGGCATTCCGCACGCGCGGCCCCTCCAACTACTTCCACGGCAAACAGGCGGAGCTTTGATCCGATGTACGCTTACGACAATTTCGACGCCGAGTTCGTGCGCGCCCGCGTGGCCGTTTTCCGCAAGCAGGTCGAGCGCCGTATCGACGGTTCGCTGACCGAAGACGAGTTCAAGCCGCTGCGGCTGATGAACGGCCTTTATCTGCAACTGCACGCCTACATGCTGCGCGTCGCCATCCCTTATGGAACGCTGAATGCCCGCCAGATGCGCCAGCTTGCCATGATCGCCGAGCGTTGGGACAAGGGTTTTGGCCACTTCACAACGCGCCAGAACGTGCAGTTCAACTGGCCGAAACTGAAAGACGTGCCCGACATTCTGGACGCGCTTGCCGATGTCGAAATGCACGCCATCCAGACGTCTGGCAACTGCATCCGGAACGTGACAGCCGACCATTTCGCGGGCGCGGCGGCCGACGAGATCGAAGACCCGCGTCCGACGGCGGAACTTTTGCGGCAATGGTCGGCCGACCATCCCGAATTCCAGTTCCTGCCGCGCAAGTTCAAGATCGCCATCACCGGTTCGCCGAACGATCGCGCCGTGACGAAGGCGCACGATATCGGCCTCAGAATGGTGCGCAACGAGACCGGCGAGCCGGGCTATGAGGTGTTCGTCGGTGGCGGATTGGGCCGGACGCCGATGATTGGCAAGACCATCCGTGACTTCGTGCCCAAGGCCGATCTGCTGCCCTATCTGGAAGCGATCCTTCGCGTCTACAATCTCGCGGGCCGACGCGACAACAAGTACAAGGCGCGTATCAAGATCCTCGTTCACGAGACCGGAACCGAGGAGATCAAGGCGATGATCGAGGAGGCGTTCGCCGAACAAAAAGCGCTGTTCCAGGCACCGCCGGCCGATCTTGTCGCGCGCATCGAGGCGGCGTTCGCGCCGCCGGACTTCGACAACACGCAGTCGCTCGTCTTCGACCGGACACAAGCCGACGATCCCGTGTTCCGCTCCTTCGTCGAGACCAACGTCACCGAGCACCGGAACCCCGCCTACGGCATCGTGTCCGTGTCGCTTAAGCCGGTTGGCGGTACGCCGGGCGATGCCACGGCCGAGCAGATGCGCGTTCTCGCCGACATAGCCGAGCGCTATGGCCATGACGAACTGCGCGTTTCGCACGAGCAGAACATCATCCTGCCGCATGTGCGCAAGACCGACATTCCGGCCGTTCATGCCGAATTGAAAAGGGCCGGGCTCGCCACCGCGAACATCGGGCTGCTTTCGGACATCATCGCCTGCCCCGGCATGGACTATTGCGCGCTGGCGACGGCGCGTTCGATCCCGATCGCCCAGGAGATCGCCATCCATTTCGACGCGTTGAAACTCGAGCGCGACATCGGCCCGCTGAAGATCAAGATCTCCGGCTGCATCAATGCGTGCGGTCACCACCATGTCGGGCACATCGGCATTCTGGGCTTGGACAAGGCCGGCGTTGAAAACTACCAGATCACGCTCGGCGGAGACGGCACCGAGACCGCGACGATCGGCGAACGGACCGGCCCCGGTTTTGCAGCGGAGGACCTGATCCCGGCGATCGAGGCGATCATCGACACCTATCTGGACCTGCGCCACACGGGCGAGGAAACATTTCTTGCCGCCTATCGGCGCTTGGGCGCCCAACCTTTCAAGGACGCGATCTATGACGGCCAACGCGCCAGCGCTCGTGCCGCCTGACACGGAGAGGGCCACGCTCGCCCTCCTTGGCGAAGCGCTGATCGGCAAGCGGTTCGGTCGCGTTGCCGCCGTGTCGTCGTTCGGTGCTGAATCGGCGGTTCTGCTGCACCTGATCGCACGCGTCGACCGCTCGGCGCCGGTGCTGTTCATCGACACCGGCATGCTGTTTGCCGAAACGCTTGCCTATCGCGACGAACTGATGGCGACGCTTGACCTCACCGATGCGCGGACGATCGGGCCTGCACGGGATGACGTTCAACGCAACGACCCGTGGGGGCGCTTGCACCAGAGCGATCCCGACGCCTGCTGCGCCTTTCGCAAGACGAGCGTTCTCGATGCGGCGCTCGAAGACTTCGACGGCTGGATCACCGGCCGAAAGCGGCACCAGGCACTCACCCGATCCGACATTGAACCGGTCGAGCACACAGCCAACGGCAAGATCAAGCTCAACCCGCTCGCCTTGTGGCTGCCAGCCGATCTGGCCGCCTACGCGGAGGCATTCGACCTGCCGCAACATCCGCTTGTCGCGCACGGCTATCCGTCGGTCGGCTGTGCCGTGTGCACGTCGCCGGTTCGCCCAGGCGAGGACGCCCGTGCCGGGCGCTGGCGCGGTCGCGACAAGACCGAATGCGGCATTCACATCGTCGATGGCGCAATCGTGCGTGACACTCTCACCCATGCCTGAGGAGACCAATGTGATGATCATCGTCACCGATGCGGGATTTGCGCCCGACAACCGCGCCGAGCGGCTGATGGCCGGCACCTATGGCGAGGTTTCGCTGGCCGACCTTGAGGCCGGCCTTCCGGCCAATCGCCCCGCGTCGATCGGTCTGGTCACCGCCAACGACGTCGACGCGCACGCAATCCTCCCGCATTTCGAAGCGCTCGATGCGATCACCATCGCGTTCCCGTCTTTTGCAGACGGGCGCGGCTTTTCGCTCGCCCTGCAACTGCGTCGTCTCGGCTTTGAAGGCCAGCTGATCGCGCAGGGCCATGTCATCGCCGACCAGTATGTCCATGCGCGCCGATGCGGTTTCGATGCGGTGGCGATCGACGGAGACATGGCCGAACGTCAGCCCGAGGCGCAGTGGCTCGCAAGGTTGACCCGAATCAATGCGACCTATCAGCAACGGTTGCATCAAGCGGGCCAGGTCGCCTAACTGGAGCCTATGAGCATGAACGAGATGACGCCGATCGCCGGCGGAGCCCAGCCGGCTGCCCTCAAGGACGGCCAAACCGTGACATGGGTGCGCCATTATACCGACCGGCTGTTTGCCTTCCGGCTGACACGGCCGCAGTCGCTACGCTTCCGGTCCGGCGAGTTCGTGATGATCGGTCTGCCGGGCGAAAAAGGCAAACCGATCCTGCGCGCCTATTCCATCGCCTCCCCATCCTGGGACAAGGAGCTCGAATTCTATTCGATCAAGGTGCCGGACGGCCCGCTCACCTCGCGGCTGCAGAAGATCGAGGTGGGCGACCAGGTGATCCTGAAGACCAAGCCCGTGGGCACTCTGGTCGTTGATGCGCTTTTGCCGGGCAAGCGGCTCTACATGTTGGCGACTGGCACGGGAATCGCGCCGTTTGCCTCGCTGGTCCGCGATCCGGAAGTCTATGAGAAGTTCGACCGGGTCATCCTCACCCACACATGCCGCACGCGCGACGAACTGGTCTATGGCGCCGAACTCATCGAGAACCTCGTCAACGACCCGCTGATCGGCGAGATGGTCGACGGCAAGCTTGTCTACTATCCGACGACCACGCGCGAAGAGAGCAAAAAGACCGGCCGCGTGACCGACAAGATCCGTTCGGGCGAATTGTTCGACGATCTCGGCGTTCCGGCCTGGAGCACGGAAGACGACCGCGTCATGATATGCGGCTCGATGGGCCTGAACCTCGAGATCAAGGAACTGTGCGAGGCCGCCGGCATGGAAGAAGGCGCCAACAACAAGCCGGGCCATTATGTGCTCGAAAAGGCGTTTGTCGGCGAGGCCGAGGCGGGGTGATGGCGCGGCCATGAAAAACCGGTCGCAATCGCGGCGCCAATCCGGTTAGACAGGCGGCACCATTGGTGCCGCTTTTCGTTTGGGGGACAGTCGTTGGTCGAGCGCGTTGTCATTGTGGGCGGCAGCCATGCCGCGGTCGCCGTCGCAGACGATCTGCGCAAGCACGGTTTTGAGGGCAGCATCACGCTGCTGAGCGAAGAGCCCGTCCTGCCCTATCAGCGTCCGCCGCTCTCCAAGGCCTACATGTCTGGCGAGATGAGCCTCGAACGCCTCAAACTGCGGCCGGAAGACTGGTATCGGGACCAGAAGGTCGACGCGCGCCTTTCGACCCGTGTCATCGCGATCGACCGTCAGGCGAAAGAAGCGGTGACGGCGGATGATGTCCGGTTCGGCTATGATGCGCTGGTGCTCGCCACGGGCGCGCACGCGCGGCGACTTCCCGCCGAGATCGGTGGCGCGCTCGGCAACGTGCACACGATGCGCGACCTGCCGGACGCCGATGCGCTGATGGCAAAGATGGCCGGCGGAAAGCGGCTCATCGTCATCGGCGGCGGCTATATCGGGCTGGAGGCGGCAGCCGAAGCGTCGAAGCAGGGGATGGCCGTGACGGTGATCGAGGCCGCCCCGCGCATCCTTCAGCGCGTGGCCTGCCGCGAAACCGCCGACGCGTTCCGCGCGCTGCACGAGAGTCGTGGCGTGACGATCCTCGAAAACACGCAAATTGCGCGCATCACCAGCGACGATGAGGGTACGGCCAAGGCGGTCGAACTGGACGATGGCACGTCCCTGCCCTGCGATCTCGTCGTGGTCGGAATCGGAATCGTGCCCAATGCCGAACTCGCCCAGAGTTGCGGGCTCGAGGTGGCGGTCGGGATATGCGTCGACGATCGCGCACGCACGTCCGATCCGGCGATCTTTGCCTGCGGCGACTGCGCCATATTTCCCTTCGGGCACATGCCGACGCGGCTTGAATCGGTGCAGAACGCGCACGATCAGGCCGGCATCGTCGCCGCCAACATCATCGGCCAGGACAAGGCTTACGATCCGCACCCATGGTTCTGGTCCGACCAGTACGACATGAAGCTGCAGATCGCCGGCTTCAACCGCGGCTATGACCGCGTCGTCGTCCGGCCGGGCAAGCGGGAGGGCAGCGTCTCGCACTTCTATTTCGCCGGCGAGCGGTTTCTTGCCGTCGACTGCCTGAACGATGCGGCGACCTATGCGATGAGCCGAAAGATCCTCTCGGACGGAAAAGCGCTGACGCCCGACATGGTCGCCGACGAGACGTTCGATCTGCGGGCGTTCGCGAAATAGCCCCCGGCAAATGGAGACGTTAGATGAGCCAACCGGAATTCGCCGTCATCGGCCTTGGCACTATGGGCGCCGCGCTGGCGCTTAACATCGCCGAAAAGGGCTTTGACGTCGCCATCCACAACCGCTCGCAAGCGCGTGCGGACGCGCTCGTCGCCGGCGCCGGCGCTCTTGCCGATCGCTTGACACCGGCGGCGACGCTCGAAGACCTTGTGGCGGTCATGAAGCCGCCGCGCGCAATTTTGCTGATGGTGCCGGCCGGACAACCGGTCGACGACCAGATCGCCGCATTGCTGCCGCTGCTGGCGGAGGGCGATCTGATCATTGATGGCGGCAATTCGAGCTTCCACGACAGCGAACGGCGCGCCGTTGCGGTCGAGGCTGCCGGCAAGCGGTTCATCGGCCTCGGCGTTTCGGGCGGCGAGGATGGCGCGCGGCACGGCCCTTCGCTGATGGCCGGTGGCTCAAGGGATGCATGGGATCGCGCGGCGCCGGTGCTGACGGCCATCGCGGCGACCTATCAGGACGAGCCGTGCGCTGCGCTGCTCGGCGCGGCGGGCGCCGGCCACTTCGTCAAGATGGTCCATAACGGCATTGAGTATGCCGACATGCAGATGATCGCCGAAGCCTACGGAATCATGCGTGATGGCCTCGGCCGGACGCCACCGGCGATGGCCGAGACCTTCGCGCGGTGGAACGATGGCCCGCTGCGCTCCTATCTGATCGAGATCAGCGCCGCGGTTCTGGAAGCCGCCGACCCCAAGACGGGCAAGCCGATGATTGACATGATCGTCGACCGTGCCGGCCAGAAGGGTACTGGGCGCTGGACGGCGATCGAGGCACAGGAACTGGGCACGCCCGTGCCGGTAATCGATGCGGCTGTGACCGCACGCAACGTCTCGGCCCGGCTGGAGGAACGGCGGCAAGCTGCCGACCGTTTTGGCGAACCGGCGCGGCAGCTGCCGCACGATGCGGTCGCCGATGCCGACCTTGAAAGCGCGCTGATTGCCGGAAAGATCGTCTGCTATGCGCAAGGCTTTGCGATGCTGGCCGACGGCGCCAAGGACAATGGCTGGGACCTTCACCTGGCCGATGTCGCGCGGGTCTGGCGGGCCGGCTGCATCATCCGGTCGGCCATGCTCGACGACATGGCGACTGCGCTCGAAAAAGCGCCGGACGCCAGTCTTCTGCTGGCGCCGTTCTTCGCCGAACTGATGGAGCGCCACATGGCGGGCCTGCGCAAGGTCGTCACGACGGCGAACGGTCACGGATTGCCGGTGCCGGCGCTGTCGGCGGCGCTCAACTGGTTCGACATGATGTCGACCGCGCGCTCGACTGCCAACATGATCCAGGGCCAGCGGGACTATTTCGGTGCGCACGGGTTCGAACGCTTAGACGAGGACGGCACGCATCACGGGCCGTGGTAATCTGCTCAGTCTTCAAAAAGATGGTGGGCCTGGAGGGACTCGAACCCCCAACCAAGCGGTTATGAGCCGCCGGCTCTAACCAATTGAGCTACAGGCCCCACCCGGTTCGTGCGTATCCGAAAGGACCCAGCCGGGCAAGCGGTGTCGGCCAGATCGATGCACCACCATATTGTCTGCCCATTTGTCGGTCATTGCCCCGCATGACGGGACGTTTCGCTCAAGGATGATCGCTTTGAAACCCATTCGCACCACATCCATCGCAACCGTGCTCGCGGCAGCCGCGCTGACCGCCGCCGGGCACGCATTCGCAGCCGACAATGACATAACGCCGCAAATCACCGTTTCGGCCACCGGAACCGCCGACATCGCGCCGGACATGGCAGTGATCAGGCTGACGGTTCTGCGCGAAGCGGAGACCGCGCGCGCGGCGCTCGACGACAACACCGAAGCGATGGCCGAGGTCTTGGCGGCCATGCAGGCCGAAGGCATTGCCGAGCGCGACCTTCAGACTTCGAACTTCAACATCCAGCCACGCTATGTCTATCCCGAGCCGAAGGATGGAATCCGTCCGGCACCCAGGATCGTCGGCTATCAGGTGTCGAACTCGCTGACCGTGCGCGTGCGCGACCTTGAAAGGCTCGGCGCCATTCTCGATCAGTCGGTGACGCTTGGCGTCAATCAGGGTGGCGGCATCAGCTTCACCAATGACGATCCGTCGGCGGCCATCACCGAGGCGCGAACCAGGGCGATGAGGGCCGCGATCGGCAGGGCTGAAACGCTGACCGAAGCGGCCGGCATCGGGCTCGGGCGCATTCTGTCGATTTCGGAACAATCGTCGGAGCCACGGCCCATGCCGCTTGCCCGCGCCGCCATGATGGAAACGGCCGCCGATGCAGCGCCTGTGCCGATCGCGGCGGGTGAGAACACCTACCGCGTAAGCGTCAATGTGACGTTCGAGTTGGCCCAATAAGACCCAGCGGTCGCTTCAGCCGGCCGAGAGACCCGGCCAGTTGGCGTCGCCCTTGGAAATGTTGCCGGGGATATCGCGTTCCCAGCGGCTGCGCACGCCTTTGGAGAAGTTCAGATAGAGCTTTTCGTCGACCACGGTGAAGGCTTCCGGGTCGATCTTGGCGGTGTAGCCGTTGGCAACCGCATAGGCGCAATAGCCGCCATATTGGGGTGCATAGCGATCGGGATCTGCCGCAAAGGCATCCCGGTTCTCGGCTGAGGCGAAGCGGTAGGTCGCCCCATCATGGGTTGCCGTGATTGACGGATCGCCCGCAACAGCCGCGCCTTCCGTGAAATAGGCCACCGGGTCATGGCCCCGGATGGCCGCGCCGCCGTCCAGATTGACCTTGCCGGCCCAGGCCTTGCGGGCGGTTCCCGCAATCAGCGCGGCCGCCACGGCGCTGGCGCCAAGCACCAGAAATGCGCGTCGGTCCAGATTGGCGGTTGCGGTCTTGACCTTGCCGCGAACGATATGGCGGGTCATGGCGATCTCCATCGGTTGAGCCTTGCGTTGTCAACAAGGTGGCAAAACAGCCGATCACGTTCAAATCGCATCTTCTGACGCAAACACACATCTGCGTGAATCAGCCCAGCGCCTTGACCCAGTATTCCATCGGCTTGTTGGTTTCGGTGTCGTCGCCGACATCTTTCCAGCCATAGGCGGTAGAGAGGCCGTCGAGCCGCCGATAGCCGCGATTGCGCCAGAACGAATCGAGCGGCCGATGATCGGCGGGACGCAGCGGATGGTCGGGCGGGCGCACGACGGCCGAGAACAGGCACTGCGTGAAGCCCTGCCGCTGCGCCTCCCGCTCGCGCAGATCGAAGAATGCAACACCGAAGCCCCGACCGCGATAATCCGGCAAGAGAACGGATTCGCCGAAATAGAAGAAGTCGTCCGGATCAAGACCGCGCCTGGCAAACGGTTCAACGAATTCGGCCTTGTGCTCGCCGAGCGGTGCTGCGGTCGCGGCGCCGACGAGCTCATCACCGTCAAACGCGCCCGCAATGAAGGCGCCGTCGGCCTGCAGATAGGTGCCGAGGTAACGGCGCTCATAGTCCATGTCGCCGTCGTAGAGATAGGGAAACGCGCGAAAAACGGCGATCCGCAACCGCGCCAGATCATCGAGGCGCGGCGCAATCTCATCCCGCTCCAGCGCACGGACGTTGGCCCGAACCGTCATGAGACCTGTGCGATCCAGTCTTTGAGATTGTAATAGGTCGTCACGCGGCTGATGCGGCCATCATCGACTTCAAAGAAGATGCCGGCCGGCAGCGAATAGGCCTGACCGCTCGCTGGCGGAAGTCCATCGGCCGTGGCGATGTAGGTCCCGTCGACCGTGAACTCGGCGGCAGCACGCACGCCGCTTTGCGACACCATGATCTCGATGTCGCGCAGCGTCTCGCGATAGTGCCGCGACATCATCGCATTAAAGCGGCGAAATGCCTCGCGTCCGATCTCGCGCCCGCCCTGGTTGATGTCATGGGCGACATCCTCGTCCAACAGGGTGGCCATGGTCTCATAATCGCTGGCGTTGAAAGCGTCGAAATAGCGCTCGATCAGCGCCCGTGTCTCGTCCTGGCTCAAGGCTGCCCCCCGACGTCTCCGTGCCAGCCGAACCTATCCGCCCAGACCCGAAACGCAACGGGTGAACTCACAATTGCCCGTCGACCAGATGATCGAGATATTCGCCGTCATGGGCCATGTCCTGCTCGCGCGCCGTCACCCGGCCGAACACCGACATGCCCGCTTCATGCACGCTCATCGGATCGCCTGAGACGAGCGGGTGCCAGTCGTAAAGAGGCCGGCCCTCGGCCACCAGCCGATAGGCGCAGGTGCCGGGCAGCCAGCTGATCTGGCCGACATTGTCGGGCGTCAGGCGCACACAGTCCGAAACCTTTTGCTGCCGGTTCTCATAGTCCGTGCAGCGGCACGAAGCGGCATCGAACAGCCGGCAGGCAACCGTCGTGTAGAGAATCTCGTCGGTGTCCTCATCGATCAGTTTGGACATGCAGCATTTGCCACAGCCGTCGCACAGGCTTTCCCATTCCTGCGCCGTCATCTCGGCAAGCGGTTTGGTCTCCCAGAAAAGTAGTTTGGTGTCTTGGGCCGGTTTTGCCACGGTGCCTCCTCAGCTTGCGCGGCGGGCCCGATGCCAGTGCTGCCAGCGCAGGAAACCGCGATAGCCGATTTCGGCCAATTGGCGAAGACCGGGAACAGAGAACACGAACGCAAAACGCTGCCAGACGGGCAAGACGCGCCAGATGCGCGCGAAGGCATCAATGCCGATATGCCAGTTGCCATCGGCCAGGTCTCTAACGTGAAACCGGCCAAGCAGTTCCTGGCGGGTCTTTCCGGTGGGCAGTTCCGCATCGGCCAGCGCCTCGATATCAACCCAGCGCACCGCCGCGTTACGGTCGATCCGCCGATAGTAGCCAACCTCAAGACGACAGACAGGACAGCCGCCGTCAAAGAAGACATCTATGGCCGGCACCAAGGCCGGTGATGCAATATCCGATGTGTGATCGATCGAAGCCATGGAAGAGACATAGTGCGGCGCGCGGCGGTGTCATTGGCGCGAACTGTCGCGCCTATGCGTTGGGCTTTTCGGACAGGACGCTTCGCCCGAGACGCCGCACCGCTTCGCGCAGCCCGGCATCGTCGAAATCGTCGGCCAAGCGTTCGATCCGCTCGGCCTCATCGGCGGTCAGCGGCCGCGCCTTGCGACGCGGCTTGGTCGGTTCGGCAAGCTGTCTTTGCACCAGCCTGACCCGGCAGACCGCATTGAACCCCATGAACGCGTTGATCCGCGCGACAATCTCGCCGGTCTGGTGCTGAATGTGCAGTGCGGCCATGGCCTCGGCGGCCACCACGAGAACGCCGGGCTCGAACGCATCATCGTCGTGGCGCCGGCGCGGCCAGTCGATCTTGAGCGGGCAGGACGCCTCGGCGATCCGCGCGCCGGCGATCTCGGGCCAGGCATCGATCAGCGCCAGCGACAGGCCGGCGCGCTTGGCAAGCACCGGGTCGAGCACGGCATTGACGAGGTTGGCGGCGGATTTGGCCATGGCACGATGCTATCAGGTCCGCCCGCGCGCTTGAAGCACCACGACCGGCCTTGCCCTTGTTGTGGACGAAAGCCTATGTGGACCTATGCCGTCCCGCGATTCCGCCCCCGTCGACATGCTGCTCGCCTGGTACGACAATCACGCCCGTGACCTGCCCTGGCGCGTGGGCCCGCGCGAGCGGAAAAAGGGTGTCCGTCCCGACCCATACCGGGTCTGGCTGTCGGAGATCATGCTGCAGCAGACGACCGTTGCGGCGGTGCGGGACTATTTCGTCGCCTTCACCACGCGATGGCCGACGATCGCCACGCTTGCCGCAGCGGACGAAGACGACATTCTCAAGGCCTGGGCCGGGCTCGGCTACTATTCGCGGGCGCGAAACCTGAAGAAATGCGCCGATGCGATCATGGCCGACCATGGCGGGGAGTTTCCTGCCGACCTTGATGCGCTGCGCGCTCTTCCGGGCATCGGCGACTACACGTCGGCGGCGATTGCAGCCATCGCGTTTGACGTTCCTGCCGCCGTGGTCGACGGCAATGTCGAACGGGTGGTCACGCGGTTCAAGGCGATTGATACGCCGCTGCCCAAGGCCAAATCGGCCATCAAGGCCAAGGTGGCCGCAATGGTCGATCCGGAACGGCCTGGCGACTTTGCGCAGGCGACGATGGACCTTGGCGCCACGATCTGCACGCCGAAACGCCCTGCCTGTCTTCCCTGCCCGCTGCGGTCGGACTGCGCCGCTCTCGATCAGGGCGATCCGGAGCGTTTTCCCGTCAAGGCACCCAAAAAGGACAAGCCGCTGCGCGTCGGCGCCGCCTTCGTCCTTGTGCGCGACGATGGTGCGGTGCTGTTGGAAAAGCGCGCCGGAACAGGGCTTTTGGCAGGCATGACGCAGGTGCCGACGACCGGATGGACGGCACGCCACGACGGCGAAACCGGTTCGCATGCCGCGCCCGTTCGTGGCCTTCAATGGCGGCAGTGCGGACAGGTGCGGCATGTCTTCACTCATTTTGCTCTCGACCTGACGGTCTGGCGAGCGCACTCGAACCACGGGGCCGGCGACGGACAATGGTGGTCGGCGGCTTCCGAACTGGCGGGCGAGGCCCTGCCCACTGTCATGAAAAAAGCGATTGCGTGTGCTCTACCGGACGCGTTTTGAGGGGACTTCCGCATGCACACCATTCGACACATCGTCTTCGACATCGGCAGGGTGCTGATCCATTATGATCCGGAACTGCCCTACAAGCGCGTCATCCCCGATGATGATAAACGGGCCTGGTTTCTCGCCAATGTCTGCACGCCGGCCTGGAACATTGAACAGGATCGCGGCCGCTCATGGGCCGTTGCGGAAGCCGAGCTGATCGGCGCGCACCCGGACTGGACACGAGAGATCCGGGCATTCCGGCAGAAATGGCGCGAGATGGTACCGCATGCCTATGAGGACAGCGTTGCCATCCTCGTTGAACTGATCGAGGCCGGCACCGACATCACCTTCCTGACCAATTTCGCGTCTGACACGTTCGCCGAAGCGCAGACCCTGTATCCGTTCCTAAAGTCCGGGCGTGGCGTGACCGTGTCGGGACGCGCCGGGCTGATCAAACCCGACCCGGCCATCTATGCGCTGCACACCGAAACGTTCGAGCTCGATCCCGCCGCAACGCTGTTCATCGATGACAGCGAAAAGAACGTCGAGGCCGCGCGCGCTTTCGGATGGCACGCCGTGCACTTCACAAGCGCCGAAGCGCTGCGGGAAGACCTGCAGCGCTTCGGGTTTCGGCCTGATTGAACTGGAGGTCAGGCGGCGAAATCGTTTGCGTCAGCCACCGGCTGCGGCCATGCGGTCGCGGACGATCTGGCGCAGAGCGTCGATGGGCTTGAGGGCACCGGCATCTTCGTAATGCCAGAAGGTCCAGCCATTGCAGGCGTCGAGCCCCTGCACCCGCGCACCGGTACGATGGATCGAGGCCTGCTCGCCGCTTTCGCTCAGCGAACCGTCGGCCTGGACCGTGGCCGTCCAGCGGCGTTGCGTGTCCGTCAGCTCGGCGCCCGGCTTGAGCAGACCGGACTCGACGAGCGACAAGAAGGCGACGCGGGGCTGCGCGCGCTTGCCGGCAACAAGCGTCAGGTTCTTGCCGTCATGGGGTTCGACCGCATCGATGCGCGCGGTCGCCGCGTCGATATAGGCCTGTTCACGCTCGATGCCGATGAAATGGCGGCCCAACCGCTTGGCAACCGCGCCGGTCGTGCCGGTGCCGAAGAACGGGTCGAGCACCACATCGCCCGGCTTCGATGCCGACATCAGCACACGGGCCAGAAGCGCCTCGGGCTTCTGGGTCGGATGGACCTTGGAGCCGTCCTCGTCCTTCAGGCGTTCGCCGCCATTGCAGATGGGAAACAGCCAGTCCGAGCGCATCTGGACATCGTCATTGGCCGCCTTCATCGATTCATAATTGAACGTGTAGCCCTTGGCCTTCTGATCCCGGCTCGCCCAGATCAGCGTCTCGTGCGCGTTCTGGAAGCGGCGGCCGCGAAAGTTCGGCATCGGATTGGTCTTGCGCCAGACCACGTCGTTGAGGATCCAATAGCCCAGATCCTGAAGGCTGGCACCGACGCGGAAGATGTTGTGGTAGGAGCCGATCACCCAGATCGTGCCGTTCGGCTTGAGCACCCGCCGCGCGGCGAGAAGCCAGGCGCGAGTGAAGGCGTCATAATGGGCGAACGAGCCGAACTGGTCCCAATGGTCGTCGCAGGCGTCGACTTTCGACTGGTCGGGGCGGTGCAGCGCGCCCTCAAGCTGCAGATTGTAGGGCGGATCGGCGAAGATCATATCCACCGATTTTTCCGGCAATTTTTCCATTGCAGCGACGCAGTCGCCCTTGAGGATGACGTCGAGGGGAACGGCCGGCTTGGCGGAACGGCCGCCCTTGCGGGCGGCCGATGGGGCCAGGTGTACGCGAGACATGAAGCACCCGATCTGTGAAACAGCAACGGGCGCCATGGTTACCGCTCAGGGTAAACATCGCGTCAAGGACCATGGTTAACCGAAGGTTGGCGACCGATCGCCGCCGCGCGGTTCAGGGCGTGTCGTAAGGGCCCTCATCGAAGCCGACAATAACCTGCAGATTGCGGACCTCAGGTTCCGGCAGGATAATCTGGTCGTCGCGATAGATGAACTGGGTCGCCCCGCCGCCCATCGCCACGTCGATGCGGCCGAGTTGCGAATAGGGCAGGTTCTCTCCGGCGCGGATGGCAACGCGGACAGGCAGGTTGAGCGAACCGGGCGCGCCCTTCGGCCCGTTGACGACGCGGCCGGCGGCCGCGACGGTCATGAACAGCTGGCCGTTGCGGTAGCGACAGGTGCGCGTGACATCGGAAATCACCGCCTGATGGACGACTTCGTCAGGGTTGCCTTCATTGCCGCTCGTATAGGTGCGCAGATAGGCCGTGCCGTCGAGCAGGGTTACCCGCGGGCAATAGGCGCGCAAGTCCGCCTCCGTGAAGGTCTCGTCATTGTTGGAGACATCGAGCACCTCGCTGGTGCCGCCGGACTGGCAGGCGGCCAGCACAGCGAGCATGCCGATGGCAGCCATTGACCGGATCGCCCGGGCCGCGCTTTTGCCGTCGAGCTGTGCCCTGCGTGTTCCGATACCCATCACCATTGTTCTCGCTCTCCAATTCCTGCAGCCGGCGCTTGCGGCGCGCACCATTCGGCTAGTGCGAGATCGTGTCAACCATGCGGCGGATGCGCATGGCTGCGGGGGTTCCGATCCCGTCGGATTTCCGATAAGGCTCGCGCGCATTTTGTGCAATGGCTGACAGTCGGATACGAACCGCCGCCAAAGCGCATCGACAAGGGCAACAACACCGTGAAATTCATCTCGACACGCGGCGAGGCACCGCATCTGGGTTTTCGCGACGCCATTCTGACGGGCCTGGCCGCCGATGGCGGGCTCTACCTGCCCGAAAGCTGGCCGAATTTGTCCGCCGACGAGATCAGGGCGCTGCGCGGCCAATCGTTCGCGCAAACCGCCGTGACGGTGATGTGGCCCTTTGTCGAGGGCGAGGTCGAGCGCGCGACCTTCGAGGCGATTGTCGCCGAGGCCTACGGGACGTTTCGGCACGAGGCGGTCTGCCCCATCGTCCAGACCGGTGCCAACGAATTCGTGCTGGAGCTTTTTCATGGCCCGACGCTGGCGTTCAAGGACGTGGCCATGCAGCTCTTGAGCCGCCTGATGGACCATGTGTTGGCCGAACGGGACCAGCGCGCCACCATCGTCGGTGCCACATCCGGCGACACGGGCGGAGCGGCGATCGACGCCTTTGCCGGGCGCGACCGCACCGACATCTTCATCCTGTTCCCCGAAGGCCGGGTTTCGCCGGTGCAACAGCGCCAGATGACGGGTTCGGACGCTGCCAATGTGCATGCGCTAGCAATCGACGGCAATTTCGACGACTGCCAGAACCTGGTCAAGGCGATGTTCAACCATGGCGCGTTCCGCGAGGCGGTGCGGCTGTCGGGCGTCAACTCGATCAACTGGGCCCGCATCATGGCCCAGATCGTCTACTACTTCACGTCGGCGGTTTCGCTCGGTGCACCCGACAGGCCGGTCTCGTTCACCGTTCCGACCGGCAATTTCGGCGACATCTTCGCCGGGCATGCTGCCAAGCGCATGGGCCTGCCGATCGACCGGCTGATCATTGCCACCAACGACAATGATATTCTGGCCCGCACGCTCGACACCGGCACATACCAGATGCGCGATGTGGTCCAGACCACCTCACCATCGATGGACATCCAGATATCGTCGAACTTCGAGCGGCTGCTGTTCGAGGCATCAGGACGCGATGCGGCGTATGTGCGGCGCGCCATGGAAACGCTCAAACAGTCGCGGCAATTCGCGCTGGGCGATCAGGTTCGCGAAGCGATCGCCGCGGACTTTGCCGCCGGCCGTGCCGACATGAGCGAGGCCGGGCAGACAATCGCGCATGTTTTCGAGGCATCGGGCTATCTGCTCGATCCGCATACCGCGGTGGCGACCCATGTCGCGCGGACACACGCAAAGGCCGATACGCCGATGATCGTGCTGGCGACCGCCCATCCGGCGAAGTTCCCCGATGCGGTTGAAGATGCGGCGGGAATCCGGCCGGACCTGCCCACCTGGCTGGGCGATCTGATGGAGCGGCGCGAGCGGTTCGCACCACTTCCATCTGATCTCAAAATGGTGGAAGATCACATTTCGGCCCGCACAAGGGCTGCCGGAGGAAATGTCGGGGCCCGATAAGACCACAAGCCCCCGGGGAGTGCGCGCGTACATGACAGTCCAGACAACCGTCCTGAAGAACGGGATTACCGTTGCCACGCAACGGTTCGACAATGTCGAGAGCGTCTCGGTCGGCGCATGGTTCAAGGCCGGCACCCGCAACGAACATGACCATGAGCACGGCATCGCCCATATGCTCGAGCACATGGCCTTCAAGGGCACGGCGACGCGCAGCGCCCGCGACCTGGCCGAAGCCATCGAAAATGTCGGCGGCGACATCAATGCAGCAACCAGCGTCGAAACCACGTCATTCTTCGTGCGCGTCTTGCGCCGGGACACGGCGCTTGCGATCGACGTTCTGGCCGACATTTTGCAGAATTCGCGCTTTGAAGCCGACGAGCTGGAGCGCGAGAAACACGTCGTGTTGCAGGAACTGGGCGCGGCCATCGACACGCCCGATGATGTGGTGTTCGACCGGTTCACCGAGACCGCCTTCCGCCACCAGCCAGTCGGCCGGTCAATCCTCGGCACGCGGGACACGATCGCCTCGTTCACTCCGGACATGATCCGCGCCTATGTCGATCGTGAATATAGCGGCGAACGCATGGTGATTGCAGCGACGGGTGCCGTCGACCATGACGAGATCGTCCGCATGGCCGAACAGCGCTTTTCGAAAATGAAGCCATCGGCCGAGGGCCGTGAGCTAGGCCTGGCCCACTATGTGGGCGGCGACTATCGCGAGCAGCGCGCCCTGCAGGACACGCAGGTCGTTTTGGGGTTCGAGGGGCGCGCCTATCATGTGCGCGACTATTATTGCAGCCAGGTGCTGGCGATGCTGCTCGGCGGTGCAATGTCCTCACGCCTGTTTCAGGAAGTGCGCGAAAAGCACGGGCTGTGCTATTCGATCTATGCCTTCCACTGGGGCTTCTCGGACACGGGCATCTTCGGCGTTCACGCCGCAACCGAACCGGGCGACCTGCCCAAGCTCCTGGAGCTGATCATCGGCGAATTGTCGCGCGCGGCTTTCGACATCGAACAGAGCGAACTGGACCGAGCGCGGGCGCAGTTCCGCGCAAGCCTCTTGATGTCCGGCGAGAGCGCGCCGAGCCGGGCCGGCCAGATCGCCCGGCAGATTCTGCTGTTCGGTCGCCCGATCCCCAATGAAGAACTTCTGCTGCGGCTCGACAACCTCACCGTCGCCCGCCTGCGTGATTTGGCCGGCCGCATCTTCGTCGCCTCGGCGCCTACCGTTTCAGCCGTGGGACCGGTCGATATGTTGATGGACATGGACGACATCCGGGCAAGATTGGTCGCGGGCGCGCCGCAACCGGGCGCAGCTCCGCATCGGCGGGCGGCAGTCGGCTGACGGCACAGACGGGGCAACGGAGGAGGCCGATGTTCGCATTCTCGAACCGGGGCACATCCGGCGCGGTGATGGAAGGCCGGACCGTCCATCTGCGCCATCCCGAACTGGCCGATCATGAACAATGGGCTGCCCTGCGCTCAGAAAGCGCGCAATTTCTGCAGCCGTGGGAGCCGGTCTGGCCGCGCGACGACCTGACGCGGCCCGCCTTCCGTGCGCGACTGCGCCGCTATGCCGGCGAGATACGCGCCGGTACAGGCTTTCCCTTCTTCGTGGTGCGCAACAACGACGATGCGCTTCTGGGCGGCATAACCCTTGGAAACATAAGACGCGGTGTCGCGCAGAATGGCCAGATCGGATACTGGATCGGCGAAAAATTCGCCGGCCAGGGCTTCATGAGCGAGGCGGTGGCACTTGTCTGCGAATATGCGTTCGCGCGAGCCGGTCTACATCGCCTTGAAGCTGCCTGCATTCCGGGCAACAGCAAGTCGATCCGGCTTCTGGAGAAGAACGGATTTCAACGCGAAGGCGTGTTGCGCGCCTATCTGAAAATCAACGGCCGCTGGCGCGACCATGTCCTCTACGCGCGCATCAACCCGATGCATCTGGACGCGGCGCGCCTTGAGCCGACGGATATCTGAGGTGCTTTTGCACTTGTCCATCCATAAGCTTGCGCACAGGCTCGTTGGGTCGCTTGGCGTCATGGCCGGGCTGCTGCTGGCGGTCATGTTGGCGGCGCTGCCCGCCACAATGCCGGCCAATGCCCAGTCCAATGAGCCGATTTCGATCGGCCGCGACGATACGGCGCTCGACCTGACCGGCGCGGTCACGATCTATCGCGACCGTGGCAACGCCTTCCGCGTGTCGACGGCACCCGATGCGGAAGGCATCGTGCGAACCATCGAGGTCCAGGCCGCCAATGCCGACACGGCGGGCGACTGGGCTGTGCTGGTGCTGACCAACACTAGCGACGTTCAGCTTGATCGCCTCCTGGTGGCGCCGCGGTTCCGGCTGGTCAATTCCGGCCTTTTCTGGCCCGATCTGGGAGCACAGCGCATCGTTGCCTTTACGCCCAGTTCAGGTTTCTCGCTCGACCGGATCGACGATCCGCATGCCGACATTTTCGCGATCACGCTCGATCCGGGCGCGGTGATCACGCTGGTCGCCGAACTGGCCTCGCCCACCCTGCCGCAGCTCTACCTCTGGGAAGAGGACGCCTACAAGGACATCGTCAACTCCTATACGCTCTATCACGGCATCGTTCTGGGCATTGCGGGCCTTCTGGCGCTGTTCCTGTCGATCCTGTTCGTCGTGCGCGGCACCGCGACCTTCCCGGCGGCAGCGGCCCTTGCCTGGTCGGTACTCGCCTATGTGTCGATCGATTTCGGCTTCATCAGCCAGTTCGGCGTCCTCGATACGGCGGCGATGCGCACCTGGCGTTCGACCTCCGAGATCGCCGTGGTGGCGACGCTCGGGCTTTTCCTGTTCACTCATCTGAGCCTTGACCGGTGGAGCGACCGGATGCGCTGGGGCGCGTTGTTCTGGCTGTTGGGCATGGTCGTTCTGGGTGCTCTTGTCACCTACGATCCCTCCGTCGCCGCTGGCGTCGCACGGATCGCCCTTGCCGCGACGGCAGCCTTCGGCCTGGCGCTGATCATCATTTTGAGCCTGCGGGGCTTCGACAAGGCGATCATGCTGATTCCGGCCTGGGCGCTGCTTCTGGCATGGGTGGCCGCCGGCTGGATGACGATCACCGGTCAGGTCGACAATGACATCATCCAGCCGGCGCTCGCAGGCGGTCTGGTGCTGGTCATCCTGCTAATCGGATTCACGATCCTGCAAAGCGCCTTTTCGGGCGGCGCGTTCCACGAGAACCTTTTCTCCAATGTCGAACTGCAGGCGCTGGCCGTCACGGGTTCGGGCGGCATCGTCTGGGATTGGGATGTCGGCCGCGATCGGCTGACGACGACGCCCAATCTGGGCGTTTTGCTGGGCCTTGGACCCACCGCATTGCAAGGGCCGGCAAAGAACTGGCTCAAGCATGTTCACCCCGACGACCGGGAAACCTTCCGGGCAGCGCTGGATGCCGTTGTCGAACGGCGGCGCGGCAAGATCGATCTGGTCTTGCGCATGCGCACCGGCGAAACCCAGCACGCCTGGTACGCGGTCTCGGCACGGCCGGTGATCGGCGCCGACGGATCGGTGATCCGCTGCATCGGCACGGCAACCGATGTCAGCGCGCAAAAGCGCGCCGAAGAACGCCTATTGCACGATGCGGTGCATGACAATCTGACAGGGCTGCCGAACCGCGAACTGTTCTTCGACCGCATCCGCACGGCGGTGGCCCTGGCAACGCCCGACGGACCCGTCCGGCCGACCGTCTTCATTGTCGACATCGACCGGTTCAAGGAGGTCAACGAGAGCGTCGGTATCAATGCCGGCGACACGCTGCTGATCACCGTTGCGCGGCGGCTGAAGCGGCAATTGCGGCCACAGGACACGCTGGCGCGGATCGGTGGCGACCAGTTCGGGATCGTTCTGGTCTCCGAGTCCGAGCCCGGCGGCATCGCCGCCTTCGCCGAGGCGGTCAAGAAGACCATCAAGACGCCGATCAGCTTCGCCGAGCGCGAGATTGTCCTGACGCCATCGGTGGGCCTTGCCACATGGTCGCCCGAATGCAAGCGCGGGGAGGAACTGTTCAAGGACACCGAACTGGCGCTGCATCAGGCCAAGCGCTTCGGCGGCGACCGGGTCGAGCCGTTCCGCCCGGCTTTCCGCGATGGCGGCTCCAACATCGTCCAGATCGAGGCCGATCTGCACCGGGCCATCGAGCGTGACCAGATTTCGCTCGTCTACCAGCCGATCGTCGCCGCCAAGACCGGCGACATTGCCGGGTTCGAGGCGCTGATGCGCTGGCATCATCCCAGGCGCGGTGATGTCCCTCCCACCGAATTCATTGCGATCGCCGAACGGTCCGAGCTGATCGGCCAACTGGGCGCCCATGCACTGGAGATGGCCGCTGCCCAGTTGATGGAGTGGGAGACCGCATTACCCGAGATACCCGTCTTCGTGTCCGTCAACGTGTCGGCACAACAATTGGTGCGGCGCGATTTCACCAATCTCGTCGCCAGCATTCTGGCGCGCCATCCCCAGCGCACGCACACGCTGCGCATCGAGATCACCGAGACCTCGCTGATGCAAAATCCCGAGCAGAATGTGCGGGTGCTGGAGCGGGTCAAGGCGCTGGGCGTCAAGCTGGCGCTGGACGATTTCGGCACCGGCTACTCGTCGCTGTCCTACCTGTCGCGCTTTCCGTTCGACATCCTGAAGATCGACCGTTCGTTCATGCGGCCCGTTTCGTCCGGACGCGACGCGCTGCTGCGGTCGATCGTCGACATGGCCCATGCGCTTGGCCTATCGGTCGTTGCCGAAGGCGTCGAGGACGAGGACGACCGGACAGTTCTGGCGGAGATGGGCGCGGATTATCTGCAGGGCTTCATCACCGGCCAGCCGCTCACGCCGGAAGATGCCGCAGCGCTGATCGCACAGCGCAACCCGATCGTGGCCCGCGAAGAACAGGCGGCGGAATAGGCCGGACCCCGCGCCGTTCAGGCGCGGCCGCCCTCGGGGATGAAGTTGGCAGCGCCGATGCCCATGCGGCTGATCATGGCAGGATACTTCTCGTCATGGTCGTGCGCGAATACGATGTCGGGGTCGGCGTCCGCCGTCAGCCAAGCATTGTCGCGGATTTCCTGTTCGAGTTGCCCGGCGCCCCAGCCCGCATAGCCGAGCGCGATCGCCGCCTGCGCAGGACCGGCGCCGGCAATGATGGATTTGAGAATGTCCACCGTCGACGTCAGGCAGATGGCCTCGGACAGAGGGATCGTCGTGTCGATGCCGTAATCGTGTGAATGCAGGACGAAACCACGATGCTCGTCGACCGGACCGCCAATCCGCACCGGGCCGGCGGAATTGTTGATTTGCGCCTTGTCGAGCACGGTCGTCTTGCCGAATTCTGTGTGGCCGATCAGTTCGGCGAGCGTCATGTCGGCGGGCTTGTTCAGAACAAAACCCATAGCGCCCTCATCGCTGTGGGCACACAGATACACCACCGATTCGGCGAAGATCGAGGCATTCATGCCTGGCATCGCAACGAGGAAACGGCCCTCAAACTGGCCATTTCCGCTGTTCATGCCGCGCTTTTTGAGCGTCTCCATGGCGTCAGCGTAACAGTCACTGGCTAAATGAGAAGCCTTTTCAGGCGTAATTGTAGGCAGCCCCCTGGCACGGCGGCAACGCCGGCGCGATCACGAACTTATGACGGGCAGTGCGGCGGAGCTGCTTGATCGGCTGGCGCGAGGCAGCCATACGGGCGCCATGCTTGCAATCAAACGACGCGTTCCGGCCATAGTGGCAGCCGCCATCACCCTGCTCGCGATGGCCGGCCGGGACAGCGCAGCGCAGTCGACCGACTGGTACGAGACGGTCGGCGGCGCGGTGCGGATCGTCGTCGCGCCGCCGCAACCGGCCGATACCGAGGTTCGCGGTATACTGGAAGTCCGCCTTGAAGATGGCTGGAAGACCTATTGGCGCGATCCGGGCGCATCGGGCATCCCGCCGCAGCTTGACCTCTCCGGCAGCAAGGGCGTGGCGGATGCCGAGCTGCATTTTCCGGTGCCGGTCTGGATCGACAATCCCTATGGCGACTTTGCGGGCTATGACGCGCCGGTCGCCCTGCCCTTCACCATGGCGCGGACGGCCAATGGCGAGGCGGACCTCGTCGCAAACGTCTTTCTTGGCATCTGCGAAGACATCTGCATCCCGGTCCAGACGCGGCTGTCGATGCGGATCGGCTCTGCCACCGGCAGTACGCTGGCGGCACTGAGGGTTGAGCAGGCCCATGCTATGCTGCCGCCGCCGGACGCCGAGGGCCTGTCGGTCGTGGGAGATGGGCATACCAAGGACGGACACGCGCGCCTGACGGTCACCAATCTGGCCGATCCGAACGCGACGCCGCAGCTTTTCGTTCACGCCCCCGACGGCACGCAGTTCAAACCGCCCAAGATCCTCTTGTCCGAGGGCGCCAGAACCGTCTTTTCGCTTGAGCCGGTCAATCCGCGAAATGCGCCGCGAGCCGTCGATGCGATCGTCACCGTCAATGGCGGCAGCGTGCGCGTCGAAAAGCTGCTTTCGTTGGAGTTGGACTGACGGGCGAATGCACGCCGCTTGGCACACATTTCTTCGCAATGCGGTCTTTTCCTGCGCGCCTCGACGCTTATCTCGCTTGTGTTGAAACCAGTTGGGAAGGGATGACCCGATGACGATCGAACCCGGTGCAAGTTTGCCCGCGATGACCCTCAAGACGATAACCGAGGATGGACCCGCCGACATTGACAGCGCGTCGATCTTTGACGGCAAGACCATTGTCCTGTTCGCTGTGCCCGGTGCATTCACCGGAACATGCACGCTGACTCATCTGCCGGGCTATCTCGACAATCGCGATGAAATCCTCGCCAAGGGCGTCGACGAAATCGTTGTACTGTCGATCAATGATCCGTTCGTCATGGCCGCTTGGGCCGAGCAAACCGGCGGAATGGGCAAGATCCGATTCCTTGCCGACTGGGACGGCGCGTTTACCAAGGCGGTCGGCATGGACATCGACCTTGCGGTCGCTGCGCTCGGCGTACGCTCCAAGCGCTATTCCATGTTGGTCAAGGATGGCACGGTGACCAACCTGAACGTCGAGGACAATCCCGGCGAAGCGGAGAAGTCCGGCGCTGCGGCGATGCTGAACCAACTCGGCTAGCCCGCTACAAGCCGGACAGTTACTGATCCAAACCTGCGCGGGAGCGGATGAAGCCGGCGACGACGCCGGCCACCGCCCCGCCGATCAGGCCGGAACCAAGCGTGGCGAACGACACCGCATCGGCTACAAACCACACGACGATTGCACCGATCACCGCGCCGATGACGGCGTAGGCCGCAAAACGCTGCGCGGGCGTGCCCTGTCCGTCATTGCCGTTCGCCATCGCCGCCTCCCTGTGCTCTTCCGCCACGGTCCTTCTTGAACGGCTCCATGGCGCTTCGAGCCAAGGCATCCGCGCGTTCGTTCTCCGCATGGCCGGCATGGCCCTTGAGCCAATGCCAGGTCACGTCATGGCGGCGCGTCGCCGCATCGAGCGCCTGCCAGAGTTCGGCATTCTTGACCGGCTTTTTCGCGGCCGTCTTCCAGCCGTTTCTCTTCCAGCCATGGATCCATCCCGAGATGCCGTCCTTGACGTAGGAGGAATCGGTGTAGAGATCCACGACGTGCGGCCCGCCCCTGAGCGCGCCGAGCGCCTCGATTGCAGCCATCAGTTCCATGCGGTTGTTGGTGGTCTGCGCTTCGCCGCCGGACAGTTCCTTTCGGGTGCCGTTCCAGTCAAGGATCGCGCCCCAGCCGCCAGGCCCCGGATTGCCGGAACAGGCGCCATCGGTGTGAATGGTGATGCGCTTTGCGTCAGCCATCGCTTACGCGCTTTCGCGGGCGTGGAGGTCAAGACCATACTCGCGCGCCGAACCGATGGTCTGATGAAAGCGCATCTTGCGGATGTACTCCTGCGGGTCCTTCTTGACGACGAGAGAGCCTTCCGGCGTTGTAACCCAGTCGTAAAGGCGTGTGAGCATGAAACGCAGCGCAGCGCCGGCGGCCAGCACCGGCAGCGCGTCGATCTCAGGATCGGTCAGCGGCCTGACGCGGTCGTAGGCGTCCAAAAGCGCCTTTCCCTTGGTGACGTTGTAGGAATGGTCGCGTTCGAAGCACCAGGCATTGAGCGCGACGGCAACATCATAGGCGAGTGCATCGGTGCAGGCGAAATAAAAGTCGATGAAGCCGGACAGATCGTCGCCCAGAAAGAACACGTTGTCGGGAAAAAGGTCCGCATGGATTGTGCCCTGTGGCAGATCACGCGGCCACTCGCGCTCAAGTCTGGACAGCAGGGCTTCGGTTTCGCGCGCCAGATCATGGTCCATGCCGGGATGGGCCTTGAGACATTGTTCCCAGAGCGGACGCCAATCCTCGACTGTCAGGCCGTTGCGGCGCCGCATTGCGAAGTCCGCGCCGGCCAGGTGCATGCGCGCCATGCCCGCGCCAACGCCCGCGCAATGAACCGGCTTGGGGCGGCGCATCCAGACGCCCTCCAGAAACGTCACCATGGCGGCGGGCCGGCCGGCCAGTTCACCCAGAACCGTTCCGTCGCCGCGCTTGACCGGCAGCGGGCACGAAATCTCATGCGTTGCCAGGTGCTCCATCAGCCCCAGGAAGAACGGCAGGTCGTGTGGATCGACGCGCTTCTCGTAGAGCGTGAGGATGAAGGTTTCGTCGCCGGCGTGAACCAGGAAATTGGAGTTCTCGACGCCTTCGGCGATGCCCTTGTAGGATTTGAGTTCACCCACGCCGTAGGGCGCGATGAAGGCGCGCAACTCGTCCTCGGAGATATCGGTATAGACCGCCAATGCGCTGTCCCGTCAGCCGGAGGAACCGTTGAGAAACGCCATGTCCGGCCCGGTCAGCGGCGTATCGCGCAGGGATCGCATCACGGGGAACAGCTCATCTTCCTCGGCGGTCAGAGCGATGTCGACGGTGACGCTGCGGCGGTCGCGCAGGGCGTCGATGATCTCCTCGACGACGATCTCGGGTGCGGACGCACCAGCAGACATGCCAATCGTCGCCGCGTTGCCGATGCGCTGCCAGTCAATGTCGTCAGCGCGTTGTACCAGCATGGAATCGCGTGCGCCGTGGCGTTTGGCCACTTCGACCAGCCGCATCGAGTTGGACGAGTTGGGCGCACCGACGATCAAAAAGACATCCGTGCCGGGCGCCGCCATCTTGACCGCTTCCTGTCGATTGGTCGTCGCGTAGCAGATGCTCTCGGATGAAGGCGCCGTCAGCGACGGAAAACGCGCCTGCAGGGCTGCGATGACATCGGCGGTGTCGTCGACCGAAAGGGTGGTCTGGGTGACAAAGCCGAGTTGTTCCTCGTCTGGAACCGCGAGCCCTGCGACCTGCTCAACCGTCTCGACGAGCGTGACCGCCCCATCGGGCAACTGCCCCATCGTGCCGATCACTTCGGGATGACCGGCATGGCCAACCAGAAGAACGTGACGACCGAGACGCTGATGGCGCATGGCCTGCTTGTGCACCTTGGAGACGAGCGGGCATGTGGCGTCGAGATAGAGAAGATTTCGCGCTTCGGCATCGGCGGGCACCGACTTGGGTACGCCATGGGCCGAGAACACCACCGGCCGGTCGATATGTTCGGCGGGAATGTCGCCGAGTTCCTTGACGAAAATCGCGCCGCGATCGCGCAGCGCTTCGACAACGAACTTGTTGTGCACGATCTCGTGGCGCACATAGACCGGCGCTCCATATTTTTTGAGCGCGAGGACAACGATCTGGATGGCCCTGTCGACGCCCGCGCAAAAACCGCGCGGCTCGCACAGGCGGATCGTCAGCGGCGGCTTGGTGGCGTGGACGTTCATGATCGTTTCCGTTGTCCTCCTGATTAGGGACCGGCCAAGCCGCGTGTCAAGCAAACAAGACAGGCTGGTCTTCAGCTGGATGGGCGCATGCGCCGCCAGACGAACAGGCCAGTCACCACGACCAGAACGACGGCCAGCCCGTACCAGGTCAGGGCATATTGCAGGTGATTGTTGGGCAGGTCGATGCGGGTGACGCCGCCAACCGGCCAGCCGACGGGATTGGCCGTCTCGTCTGCATCAAGGAAGAACGGAAGAACGGCGTTGGGGTCATAGCCCGTCTGATCGACCATCGCCGTCCAGTCCTTCCAATAATAGATGTTTCCGGCGAGATCATTGTCGGGCACGACGAAGGAGGGCTTTTCCGCGAGCCGTTCGCGCGCAAGCCCGGTGATGGTGACCGGTACCTCTGTCTGCCCCTCGGCGCGCGTTGGCGCGTCCTTGAGGTCGAACGGCACAAAGCCACGATTGACCAGCAGCATGCGGCCGTTGTCCATGCCGAGCGGCGTGTAGACATAATAGCCGGACGCGCCCTTGTGGGTCGCAAAGAAATGCTGCTCGTTGGCATGGTCGAAGATGCCGGCCGCCGTGGTCGGCCGGTAGCGGATATCGGCTCCATCGGCGACGAGCCGCGCGATCTCGCTGGCTGGCACCGGCGCTGTGTCCAGTCGCGCATCGATCGTCGCCAGCAGGCCCTCCTTCCATGCAAGGCGCTGCACCTGCCAGTTTCCGAGCATGATAAGGACAACCAGCGCCGGCACCGCAAAGGCCAACAGACCCCAGGGAAACCGCCGCTGTTCCGTCCGAGCCACCGCGTTCATCTCAATCCTCAAAAGCAAACCGGGCGATCATGGCTCGCCACGACCGCCCGGTTCGAAGTTCGTTCGTGCCGATCAGTGGTGGTAGATCGGCGCGCCCCACGTGCCCCAGATGTAGACCACGAAGAACAGGAACAGCCAGACCACGTCCACGAAGTGCCAGTACCAGGCCGCGGCCTCGAACCCGAAGTGCTTTTCGGGCGTGAACTGGCCGGCATAGGCCCGCACCAGACAGACGATCAGGAAGATCGTGCCGACGAAGACGTGGAAACCGTGGAAGCCGGTCGCCATGAAGAACGTCGCGCCATAGAGCGATTCGGAGAACGAATAGGGTGCGATGACGAACTCGTAGATCTGCACAGCGGTGAACAGGATCGCCAGCAGGATGGTCAGCCAAAGACCCATCTTGAGGCCCTGCCGGTCATTGTGCAGCAGTGCATGATGCGCCCAGGTGACCGTGGTGCCCGACAGCAGCAGGATCACCGTGTTGTAGAGCGGCAAATGCAGCGGATCGAGGACTTCCATCCCCGCCGGCGGCCACTGACCGCCGGTATACTCCATGCGGCCGACCTGCTGTGCCTCGTCGAAGAACAGGCTCGCATCGAACACCGCCCAGAACCAGGCGACGAAGAACATCACCTCGGAGGCGATGAACATGATCATGCCGTAGCGCAGATGCAGAGACACGACCCGCGTGTGATGGCCCTGCAGCGACTCGCGCACCGTGTCCGACCACCAGCCGAACATGGTGTAGAGCACGATCAGCGTCCCGATCAGGAACGTCCAGGGATTGGCCATCGGGATGCCGAGGAACGAAAACTCGTTGCCCTGCCCGGCCTGCATCCAGCCAATGCCGCCTATGGCCATGATCAACGCACCGATCGAACCGATCAGCGGCCAAGGGCTCGGATCGAGAATGTGGTAGTCGTGGTTCTTGGCGTGCATGTCAGCCATGATGTCTATCCCCGATTATCGCTTTTGGCGGGCCGCTCGGCGTCGAGGCCCGTGGAGGTCGGTGCAGTGTCGGCCGGCGAGATCCCCGCGGTCTCTTCGGCCTCGTCGATCTTGAAGAAGGTGTATGACAGGGTGATCGTCGACACGCCATCAAGTTCCTTGGCGTCGACGATCGCCGGATCGATGAAGAAGACCACCGGCATGTCCATCTCTTCACCGGGCTCAAGGGTCGTCTCGGTGAAGCAGAAGCACTCCATCTTGTTGAAATACGCGCCGGCGGCCTGCGGTGTGACGTTAAACGTCGCCGAACCGGTCGTTGCCATTTCGCGCCAGTTGCGCGCCGCATAGGAGACCTGCGTGGTCTCGCCGATCTTCAGCGTGACGGCCCTGTCGACGGGCGCGAAATCCCACCCCAGGCCCGATCCGGTGTTGGCGTCGAAACGCACGTTGATGGTCCTGTCGAGCACCTGAACCGGTGCCGTGTCCGCCACCTGGGTCGTGCCGCCATAGCCGGTCACGCGGCAGAACAGTTCGTAGAGCGGCACAGACGCATAGGCGAGCCCGATCATGCTGGCAAAGAACGCCAGGCATGCCAACGCAATGCGAACATTGGCGCGGTGCTGTGTGGTGTCTGTCGCGGTATCGAGGCTGCTCATTAGCTTTCCGTTACAAAGGCCGATTCAACACGTCGGGGCCGAGCTTGATCACCGTCACCGCATAGAAAATCACGACGAAGGCGGCCAGGCAAAGGGCAATTGCAACCGAACGCTTTCGCCGGGCCTTCTGCTGAGCGTCGGTCAATTCGATGGGCGTATGCTTGTCTGTCATTGCGCTCACGCCAGCACCCGCATCACGATGGTTTCAATGAACAGGACGGCGAAGATGGCGAACAGATAGGTCAGCGAAAAGCCGAACATCTTCTTGGCCGGCACCATCGTGGCGTCGCCGTCGGCCATGTTCCAGACGGCCAGCGAATGCCGGATGAAGTTGGCACCCAACAGGATCGCCGCGATGCCATAGACGGGACCGGCAAAACCGAGCGGCCAGGGCAGAATGGCGAAGGCGGCCAGAAGGACCGAATAGATGACCATCTGGAGCTTTGTGTGCCGTTCGCCTGCGACGTTCGGCATCATCGGCATGCCCGCGATCTCGTAGTCGCGCAGCTTGAACAGGGCCAGCGCCCAGAAATGCGGCGGCGTCCAAAGGAAGATGATCATGAACAGGACGACCGATTCCATAGTGATCGTGCCCGTCACCGCGGCCCAGCCGATCATGGGCGGAAAGGCACCTGCCGCGCCGCCAATGACGATGTTCTGAGGCGTCGTCCGCTTCAGCCACATCGTGTAGATCACGGCGTAGAAGAAGATGGTGAAGGCCAGAAGGCCACCGGCGACCCAGTTGGTTACAAGGCCAAGTGTCATCACCGACATCACCGACAGGATCAGGGCGAACACAAGCGTCTCATCCCGACCAACGCGACCCGACGGGATGGGTCGTTTCGCCGTCCGGCTCATGACGGCATCAATGTCGGCGTCGTACCACATGTTGAGTGCGCCCGACGCACCGGCGCCCACCGCGATGGCCAATATGGCGACCGCACCGATGAACGGGTTGATCGATCCGGGCGCCACCAGAAGACCAACCAGCGCCGTGAAGACGACGAGCGACATGACGCGCGGCTTGAGCAGGTCAAAATAGTCGCGCGGCGTCGCCTCGGAGACGCGCGGTGCGGATGTCTTGATGTCTTCAACGAGTGCCATGCGGCGAACCTTGTCCCAACGATGCGTGCCGGATTTGTTTTTTGTTCCGGCGGGCCGGTTGTCCGGCTCCTGTTCTGTCAGACCCGGCACATTTGTGCCGGGCCATGGTGCGCAATTGCGCTTACTTGATGCGCGGGAGCTGTTCCCACTGGTGATAAGGCGGGGGCGAAGAAAGCTGCCATTCCAGCGTCGTCGCACCTTCTCCCCACGGATTGGCACCAGCCTCGCGCTTGCGGGCAAAGGCCTCGAACACGCCGTACAGGAAGACCAGCACACCGATCGCCGACAGGTACGAACCCCAGGACGAGACCATGTTCCAACCCGCATAGGCATCGGGATAATCGATGTAGCGGCGCGGCATGCCTGCCAGACCCAGGAAGTGCTGGGGGAAGAAGATCAGGTTGACGCCGATGAAGGTCACCCAGAAATGCAGCCGCGCGATGAACGAATTGTACATGTAGCCGAACATTTTCGGGAACCAGTAGTACCAGGCGGCAAAGATCCCGAAGACGGCGCCGAGCGACAGCACGTAGTGGAAGTGGGCAACCACATAATAGGTGTCATGCAGCGAACGGTCGAGGCCGGCGTTGGCCAGTTGGACGCCGGTCACTCCACCCACCGTGAACAGGAAGATGAAGCCGATAGCCCAGAGCATCGGCGTGCGCAATTCGATCGAACCGCCCCACATGGTCGCGATCCACGAGAAGATCTTGATACCGGTGGGCACCGCGATCACCATGGTGGCGAAGACGAAGTAGCGCTGCGTGTCGAGCGACAGGCCGACCGTATACATGTGGTGGGCCCATACGATGAAGCCGACCACGCCGATGGCGACCATCGCGTAGGCCATACCCAGATAGCCGAAGATCGGCTTGCGCGAGAAGGTCGACACGATGTGGCTGACGATGCCGAAGGCCGGCAGGATCAGGATGTAGACCTCGGGGTGACCGAAGAACCAGAACAGGTGCTGGAACAGGATCGGATCGCCGCCGCCGGCCGGATCGAAGAAGGCCGTGTCAAAGTTGCGGTCCGTCAGCAGCATGGTGATGGCGCCGGCCAGGACCGGCAGCGACAGCAGCAGCAGGAATGCGGTGATCAGCACCGACCAGGCAAACAGCGGCATCTTGTGCAGGGTCATGCCCGGCGCACGCATGTTGAAGATGGTGGTGATGAAGTTGATAGCGCCCAGGATCGAAGACGCGCCAGCGATGTGCAGCGACAGGATGGCGAAATCCATCGCCGGTCCGGGCTGGCCCGTCGTCGAATAGGGCGGATAGATCGTCCAGCCTCCGCCGACGCCATAGGCACCGGGCGCGGACGGCATGAACATGGAGATGACCAGCAGAATTGCCGCAGGCGGCAGGAGCCAGAACGAGATGTTATTCATGCGCGGGAAAGCCATGTCCGGCGCGCCGATCATGATCGGCACCATCCAGTTGGCAAAGCCGCCGATCAGCGCGGGCATGACCATGAAGAAGATCATGACCAGGCCGTGACCGGTGGTGAACACGTTGTACATCTGCTTGCCGGCATCGATCGCCGCGTCGCCTTCGACGCCGTAGACCATCGAGGCAAGTCCGTGGAAGATCTGGATGCCCGGCTCGGCAAGTTCCCAACGCATCATCACCGACAGGAAGCCGCCGAACACGCCCATGATGATCGCGAAGATCAGATAGAGAGTGCCGATGTCCTTGTGGTTGGTCGAGAAAAGCCAGCGATTGACGAAGCCCTTGGGGGCACCGTGGTCGTGGGCGTCGTGGGCCACTGCGTCCGACATGAAATTGGCTCCTGAAAAGTCCTAAACGGTCAAGCTTACTCGGCGAGGTTCGCCAGGGTGCGGCGCGCTTCGATCGTCGCGATCAGCGTGCGGTTGGCTTCATTGAGATCGTCGCGCGCCGCGGTCAGCCAGGCTTCATAGTCGGCCTCGCTGACGACGCGCACCGCAATCGGCATATAGGCGTGATCCTTGCCGCACAGTTCCGAACACTGGCCATAATAGAGCCCCTGGCGGTCGGCATGGAACCAGGTCTCGTTCAAACGGCCCGGCACCGCATCCATCTTCACGCCGAAGGCGGGAATGGTCCACGAATGCAAGACGTCGGCGGCTGTCACCAGCAGGCGCACCGTCGTGTCCACGGGCACGACGAGCTCATTGTCGACGGCCAGAAGGCGCGGATAGGCGGCTTCGTCTTCCTTGCCCAGACCGGCGCGGTCTTCGTCGCGCAACAGAATCTGGTCGAAAGCGACCTCTTCGCCGTCTTCGGTCTGGTACTCATAGCCCCAGTACCACTGATAGCCGATGGCCTTGACGGTCATGGCCGGCTCGCCGGGAGGCGAGTACTGCTTGGTCAGAAGCTGGAAGGACGGCACGGCCAGAAGGATCAGGATGATGATCGGGCCAACGGTCCAGATCACCTCGATCGTGGTGTTGTGGCTGACGCGCGAGGGCACCGGATTGGCCGAGGCGCGATAGCGGATCATCACCCAGGCCAGAAGGCCCAGAACCAAAAAGACGATCGGTACGAGGAAAACGAGCGTGTAGCGCTCGAACCAGGCTATTTCTGCCATGATGCCGGTGGCGGCTGGCTGAAAGCCCAGTTGCCAAGGCTCGGGCTGCGCGGCAAAAGCCGCGATCGGCGCCGCAAGAGTTGCTAAGGCTGTGGCGCACAGGCGGCGGGTCGTCTTCATCAACACGCTTTGTCTCCCAACATGTGACTGGAGGCCATTGACTGCCCTGTCCAGTTCGGCGGCTTAGAACCATAATAAATGACGCGCCGCAACTGCGACAGTGGGTTAATTGTGCGTCATATCGGCGCTTGTGGCCGCCGGAACACGGCGGCGGCGACACACCGAACGTGCCGCATCGGGCATGATCTACGCCGGCGGCTGGCTTTGCGCCTTTATTTTGCCCGGTTGGGCCGCTTGTGATCGCGCGACGCCGTATCAATTGGCGTCAGCGCGTCGTAAAAACAGGCGCAATGTGATTCGCGACGACAGACAGGACCCTGCCGTGGTTGTTTTCCGCCAGATTTTTCGCTTTGCACGCAGCATCGCCGCGCTGGCCTTGGCGGTGCTGGCAACGGCCGCGCTGCCGTCAACAGCTTTCGCCCAGCAGGACACGGTACGCGGCGAATATGGATGGTGGCAGCTCAGATGCTCGACGCCGGCGGGCGCGCAGAACGAACAATGTGTCCTGATCCAGAACGTCGTCGCCGACGACAGGCCCGAACTTGGCCTTTCGGTGGTCGCCTTCAAGACCGCCGACCGCACCGCACAGATCCTGCGCATCCAAGTGCCGCTCGGCGTTCTGCTGCCCAATGGCCTGGGCTTGCATATTGACGGCAACGATATGGGCCGAGCCTATTTCGTGCGCTGTTTCACCGATGGCTGTTATGCAGAGGTGATCCTCGAAGACCAGTTGCTCAACAGTCTGAAAGCGGGCACCGAGGCGACGTTCACCGTCTTCGATACGCCCGAGGAAGGCATCGGCATTCCGGTCGACCTGGGCGGCTTTACCGAAGGGTTCGAGGCACTGCCGTGACCCGCTCGTGACCTGACGAAGGGGCTCGAAACCCGGCCATCGGCGCCTTATGTCTGGCGCAGTACCGTTTTCCGTCACGAAAGGCGCCGCCATGCAGACCGGTCTGATCTCCCGTTTCGACATGTCCGAGGACCGATTGCGAGCTCTGGTCGCCGACGCCTTGCGGCAGTCCGACGATGGCGAACTGTTCGTCGAGTACCGCGAATCCGAAACGCTGATGTTCGACAATGGGCGGCTGAAGACCGGCTCTTTCAACACCGCCTCGGGCTTCGGTTTGCGCGCGGTCGCGGGAGAAGCGGTCGGCTATGCCGAGTCGGACGATCTTTCGGGGGCTGCGTTGAAACGTGCGGCCGGCGCGGTCGGCGCGGTAACGCGCGGCCATTCGGGTTCCTATTCGGATGCACCGCCGCGCACCAACAAGAAGCTTTATGGCGACATGAACCCGATCGGCGAACCGTCGTTCGAGGCCAAGGTCAAGCTGCTGCAGGAGATCGATGCCTATCTGCGCGGCAAGGATGATCGCGTCCGCCAGGTCTCGGTGTCGCTGGCCGCCACCTGGCAGATGGTCGAGATCCTGCGCGCCGACGGCCATTTTGCCCAGGACATTCGCCCGCTCGTGCGCGTCAATGTCTCGGTGATCGTCGGTGAAGGAGACCGGCAGGAGACCGGCTCGCATGGAATGGGCGGGCGCCAGTCGTTCGGTGACTTCATCGCGACCGAGAGCTGGCAGACGGCCGCCGACGATGCGCTGCGCCAAGCGCTGGTGAACCTTCAGGCGCGTCCTGCGCCGGCCGGCACGTTCGACATCGTGCTCGGCAATGGCTGGCCCGGCGTGATGTTGCACGAGGCCGTCGGGCACGGTCTTGAAGGCGATTTCAACCGGAAGGGCGAATCGGCGTTTGCCGGGCTGATGGGCGAGCAGGTGGCCGCCAAGGGCGTCACCGTGGTTGATGACGGCACGATCGAATCCCGCCGCGGATCGCTGACGATCGACGATGAGGGCACGCCGTCGGGCCACAATGTGCTGATCGAGGACGGCAAGCTGGTCGGCTATATGCAGGACCGGCAGAATGCGCGCCTGATGGGCATGAAGCCGACCGGCAATGGCCGGCGCGAATCCTATGCCCATGTGCCGATGCCGCGCATGACCAACACCTACATGCTGGGCGGCGACAAGACGCCCGATGAGATCATCGCCTCCGTCGATGAGGGCATCTATGCAGTCTCGTTCGGCGGCGGCCAGGTGGACATCACCTCGGGCAAGTTCGTCTTTGCCTGCACCGAGGCCTACAAGATCGAAAGCGGCAAGGTGGCATACCCGATCAAGGGCGCGATGCTGATCGGCAATGGGCCCGACGCGATGCACCGCGTGTCGATGATCGGCAACGATCTGGCGCTCGACAATGGCATCGGCACCTGCGGCAAGGGCGGCCAGGGCGTTCCGGTCGGCATCGGCCAGCCGCACCTCCGGATGGACCAGATGACGGTGGGCGGCACAGAGGCAGCCTGACCGCCCGCAACGGATTGTCCCCACGCAGTGCGGGCGCTGGCGGCGGCACCGCTCCCGGCTGTGAAGATGAGGCCCGTTGACGGGACCGCCATCGGCCTTCGGGCGCGATACTGGCCGCCGGAAGGCTTCAAACCATGTCGGATAGCCCCAGAACCTGCTTGCGATGTTTGCGGCCGACGGGAATAGATGCGCCGCCGCTCATCTCCAAGAGCAGCTTGCCGTCAGTGCGTATCACGCGCTGCACATGGCACTTGCGCACCCACCATGAACGGTGCACGCGCAGACCATCGAGAGCAGCCAGGTCGCGTTCCACCTGGCCGAGCTTCATCAGCAAGAGTGCCGATCCGAGCGGTGTCGTCACCTTCACATAATGGTCCTGGGCCTGCACCGACACGACATCCTTGCCGACCCGCTGGGGCAGCTTTGCAAGAACGGCCGAGTGGACCGGCGTGCCCGTGCTATCTGGCGCGACGGCTAGCGGTTCCGGCTTGTCGCCACGCGCATAGCGGTAGGTGAATGCGACGATCACCGAGATCGCCAACGCATAGGGCAAAACCTCGACGAACTCGGCCGGAAAGGCGCTGGCGAAGAAGATCGTCTGGATGAGACCGTTATAGGCGGCGATCGGCAACGCGGCGGTGAGTGAACCCATCAGCAGCGCCAGCGGCGCCGACAGGCCGACGCCCTCGATGGTGACTGTCGTCAACATCGACACGAACAAGCCCACCGCGAAACTGCCAATGACGGTCAGGCCCCAATAAAGGGTCCTTTCGGCGAATGACATCGTGCTGAAACTGTCGAACGGGCCCGCAATGCCGAGAATGGCGATGATGCTGGCGATCACCATCCAGAACCGGGCGGAGCGACCGAGCTCATGCATCTCGATCAACGTGAACGCCAAAGGCCGGTCGTTCGCGAACTTGTCCATGCTGTTCACGTAATCGGTCTTGCGGGCCGGCGCAACGCGGTGGATTGGACTTGGCACCGACGATTGGCATGGAGATGAACCATGGATGCGATGACGGACGGGACAGCCACCGTGCCGGCGATCAGCGCGCGCGGGCTCGGCAAACGCTTCGGCCGGATCGTAGCGCTGGCCGACCTTTCTCTGGAGCTGCGCCGGGGCGAGGCGCTCGGACTGATCGGCACCAATGGCGCCGGAAAGACGACGGCGCTGACCTTGCTGCAAGGCGTGAGACGCGCCGACACCGGGAAAGCGGAGATCTTCGGATTTCCGGCAGGTTCGGTGGCCGCGCGTCGCCATGTCGGCATCACGCCCCAGAACGCCGACTTTCCCGAACAGACGTCGGCGCGCGAGGTGTTGGCCTATGCGGCGGCGCATTTCGAGCGACCCAAGCCGATCGACGAACTCGTCGCCGCGTTCGGCCTGGAACGGCTGATCGACCGCCGCATGGACGGCTTTTCGGGCGGTGAGTTGCGACGTGTCGCGTTGGCTCTGGCTTTTGTCGGCAATCCGGATCTGGTGTTCGCCGACGAGCCGACCGCCGGCCTCGACACAGGCGGGCAGGACATGTTCAAGGCCCATGCGCGCGCCTATGTCGAGGGCGGCGGCAGCCTTTTGCTGACATCGCATCACTGGGACGAGATCGAACATGTCTGCGACCGGATCGTGATGATCGACCGCGGCCGCCTTCTGCTCGAGGGGACGCTCGACGACATCCGACGCAAGGCCGGGCGCAACCGGGTCAGCTTCACGGTTCCCCAAGGCACACCCGTGCCGCCATGGCTGGACGCGCACTTCCAGCGCAACGGCCAGCGTTGGAGCGGCGTGTCGGCGGACAGCGATACCCTGCTTCGGCGCCTTGTCGCCGACCTGCCGGTACTGCAAGACCTTCACATCGAGCCGCTCGACCTCAAGGAAACCGTCACCCAGATGCAAATGGAAGGGACGATCTGATGGCCATCCTGCGCGCCAACCTGGCACTGACCTTCAAGGTTTTTCTCCGCCAGCCCGGCTTCTGGGTTCCGACCATTCTGTTCCCGGCGATGCTTTATGCGTTCTTCGGTGCACAGAACGCTGGCGACGGCCCCGCGGCGATCTATGCGGCGGCATCATTTTCGGTCTATGCGGTTCTCGGCGTCGCCTTCTTCCAGTTCGGCGTCAGCATCGCCGAGGACCGCCAGAGTGCATTTGCCGTCTGGCAGCGAAGCCTGCCTGCGCGGCCGTTCGCATCATGGATAGCGCGGCTCTGCGCGGCGCTGGTCTTTTCGATCGCCGCTGTCGCGCTGGTGCTCGTGACGGCGCGTCTGGTCGGCGGGCTGCACATCGATGCGGCCACCCAGATACGGCTTCTCGCCATTTGCCTCATCGTCGCCGTGCCGGCAACTTTCATGGGCACGGCGCTCGGCTACCTCGCGTCGCGCCATTCGGTCGTCGCGTTGGCCAACCTGATCTTTCTGCCCTTGGCCTATCTTGGCGGGCTGTGGGTCCCGCCGCCCGCTCTGCCCGCGCAGATCAATACCATTTCGCAATGGACGCCGACGCGGCACATGGGAGAAGTCGCCTGGGCCGCGGTGGACGGCCGCTCCCCACCGGACATGAGCATTGTGGCGCTGGTGGTCTTCACCGTCGGCTTTTTCGCGCTGACCTGGTTGGCCTACAACCGCGATCGGCGCTCGCGGTTCGGATAATCAGGTTTCTCCGGCCGGCCGGTCCACGCCGCGCTTGGTGAACTCGGCCTCAAGCCGCCGCTCCAGATCGACCAGGTCCTGGGGCAGCGGCAGGCCTTCGGCCTTCATCTGCTCAAGTTCGAGATGGACCTGCATCAGCAGTTCGGTCGCATCCGCTGGCTGGTTCTCCATTTCCTGAAAGAGCATGTTGAGCCGGGTGATCAGTCCCTCGAATGCCATGGCCGCTGGTCCTCTCATTGCATCCTGCAAGGTGGACCACAGCACGACCGCCGGTCGTTGACCAGTGTCAAGGCAAAGGGGCTTCAGCGCACCAGGTTGCGGCCAGCGCTCTTGGCCTCATAGAGCTGCTGGTCGGCGCGATCGAACAGCGTGTCGATGTCGTCGCCATCGGCCCAGCTCGAAACGCCGAACGACACCGTCACAGCGCCGATCGGCTTGTTGGTCTTGGAGGTGACCAAACGCGCGCCGGCGATCCCGTCCTTGACATCTTCGAGCAGTGCGCGCGCCGTCTCGATGGTGATGTTGGGCAGGATGATCGCAAACTCCTCACCGCCATAGCGGCTCACCGTGCCGTGATCTTTGAGCTTGCTGTTGATGAACGTGCCGACGAACTTCAGGATTTCGTCGCCGATCTGGTGACCGAAGCGATCGTTGACCGATTTGAAATGGTCGATGTCGGCAATCGCAAAGCTCATCGGCTGGCTGAACGTCTCGGCATGCGCCAAGGCCGACGCAATGGCCTGCTGGAAGAAACGGCGGTTGTTGAGACCCGTCATCGGGTCCTCCATCTCCGCCTTGCGCGACTGGCTGAGCTTGTCCTGCAGACGGATGATCTCTTCCTGCGTCTCGCGCAGGCTTGCCGAGAGCTGCTGGGTCTGGGCGCGCACGCGCTGGTTTTCGCGGATCATCAGCGCGATCACGGTTTCAACCTCGGCAGCGGTCGATGCTTCGCTCAGCGACTTGGTGGTGTCATCGATCGCGCCCTCGTAGCGCTCGGTCGTCTGCAGATAGGACCGGATGAAGGTCTGCACCTCCTCCATTTCCTTGCGCAGCCCCTCATCGGCCTGCATCCGCGCGACATCGCCGTTCGTATCGGCTTCGATGATCTCGCCGTTGAGCGCGGACAGGTCATATACGCTGGGCTTTGCACCGTCCGCCATCAGGCTTTCGATGCGCTCGTTGAGCACCAGGCTGGAGCCGGCAGCATAGGTATACCAGACCTTGAATGTGTCGGGCTCGGGGGGCGTGCCGTGCGCTTCGGCGAGGCTCAAGGCTTCGGCGGCGTAGCGGAACGGATCGTCTCCCTTGACCAACGCAGGTCGGGCGGCTGCGGACTTTGCGGTCGAACTTGCTGACATCGCTTTGGCGCTTTCAATCGTGACTGGACGTTGTGACCCTCACACGGGAGAGGTTCACGCGACCTTTATGCTTTCGGTTCCGGGTTCGGAGACGAGCTGATCGACGGAACCGATCGCCCATTTCTTGATCTGCTCTTCCAACTCGCCGTTCAGGGTCCGCAGTTTTTCCATTTCCTCGACCATCTTGTTCTTTTCGGCCTGCTGGAACTGGTCGAGCTTCTCCTGAAGCAGCTTGTTGTTGTCGCGGATCGCCTGATAATCGTCGCCGATATGGGTATCGACCTTGGCCAGAGCCTCGCCCACGCGGCCGTCAAGCCGGACTTCCATCTCGGCGAGCTTTTCTTCCAGACGGCGCAGTTCCCCGGCGCGCACGCCGGACGCAGTGAAGATCACGGCGAAACCGCAAATGACGAGAAGCGCGATCGGGACGAGAGCAATGGCATGAAGCGTGTCAGCCAGCGCGGCGGAACCGACGTTGAACGCACCCAGCGCCAGCACCGCAGCCGAAAGGACCGCAAGGACCGCACAGACGATCTGGACGAGCGCAAGAATCTTGCCCGAACCGGCCTTTTTCGGCGCGTCCGACGCGTCTTTCTTCTTGCCACCTTTACCGGCCATCTAAGCCCACCTTGCAGACCCAACGAACTGACAGGCGGACATTGTTCAGATGCGCCACCCCGGCTGGGAAACCACCCGCATCGATTCCGCATGCGCGCTGCCAGAAAAGCGTCGCGCTCATCCTGCGGAACGCAGGCCGTTGTCCCCACTGCCGAAACGCTATGCGGGTCGTCTTAAAGAAGCGTAAAATGCCGTCAAATTTCAGTCATCTGGCGGCGGCTGTGCCGGTTTCACATGCCATCAAGGCTGGCCAGAACCTGATCAATGCTGCCGGTCAGCTTTTCGACCTGACCGCGCAGTTCGATCAGTTGTTCGCGTGCCTGCACGACATCAGATCGTCCCGGCAGCCCGTCGTCCGGCGATTCCCCCAGCCCGTTGATCAACCATGTTGGTGACACGTTCAGAAGTCCGGCGAGCATGAACAGCTTGTTGGAGCGCGGTTCGGACCGATCGCTTTCCCAGTTTTGCAGCGTAGCAGACTTGACGCCCAGCCGCCGCGCCAATTGCGCCGTGGTCAGTCCAACGGTCTCGCGCGCCGACACGATGCGGCCGCCAAGCGTGTCGTCCATGCCGGCGCGTTCGGCATTGGTGCTGCTGTTGGGTTCAAACGGCGACATCATGGGTTCATGCTCCATTGCGGGCTGGCGGGGATCATTGGACGGACGGTGCGGTCGGACATGTCCGATTGCGACACGCACATGACCGATAGGGACGAAAGAAATGCGACGGGTACGCCGCGGCCGGGTGCTAACATCGCCTCGGGCCTTCTGTCCAATCACGGACCGGCACCAGGTGCGACTTCGGATTGAACCCATGGGTTGCAATGGACGACAAACGGTCTATCTCCGCTGCGCACTTTCCAAATGGCCGCGATCATGCCCAGCCAAGACCAAATCCTGATATCGGCGAAGTCGGTCACCAAGACCTATGAGGGTGGCTTTCAGGCGCTCAAGGGCGTCGATCTCGACATTGTCGATGGCGAAATCATTGCGCTGCTCGGCCCCAACGGCGCTGGCAAGACAACGCTGATCTCCATCATCTGCGGCATCGTCACGGCCTCGTCGGGCACAGTGACAGTGGCCGGCCATGACATTGTCGACGATTATCGCAAGACGCGCGGCCTGATCGGGCTCGTCCCGCAGGAACTGACCACGGACGCGTTCGAAAGCGTCTGGGCGACCGTCTCCTTCTCGCGCGGCCTGTTCGGCAAGCCGGCCAGTCCGGCCCATATCGAGAAGGTTCTCAAGGACCTGTCGCTTTGGGACAAGAAGGACAACAAGATCATGCAGCTTTCGGGCGGCATGAAGCGCCGGGTGCTGATCGCCAAAGCGCTGGCGCATGAACCGCGCATCCTGTTCCTGGACGAGCCGACCGCCGGTGTCGATGTCGAACTGCGCAAGGACATGTGGGCCGTCGTCGAGCAATTGCGCGCCGATGGCGTGACCATCATCCTGACCACGCACTATATCGAGGAAGCCGAGGCCATCGCAGACCGGATCGGCGTCATCAACAAGGGCGAGATCATCGTCGTGGAGGAAAAGGAGGTACTGATGTCCAAGCTGGGACAGAAATCGCTGCGCCTCGACCTGCACGCTCCGCTGACCGGTATTCCGGACAACCTGTCGGCCTTTTCCGGGGCGCTCGATCTTTCCGAGGACGGGTCCGTCCTGACCTACAGCTATGATACGAGCGCCGAGCGTACCGGCATCACCCGCCTTCTGGCCGGCCTTGCCGAAGCCGACATCCGCGTCGCCGATCTTTCGACCAGCCAGAGTTCACTCGAAGACATTTTTGTCGATCTCGTCAGGGAGCGGGCATGAACGGCCGCGCGATACTTGCAATCTACCGCTACGAGATGGCGCGCATGTGGCGCACGATCGGCCAGAGTGTCGTCTCGCCCGTGCTGTCGACATCGCTCTATTTTATCGTCTTCGGCGCGGCCATCGGTTCGCAAATGCAGGAGATTGACGGCGTGTCCTATGGCGCGTTTCTCGTGCCCGGGCTTGTCATGCTGTCGCTGTTGACGCAGAGCGTGTCCAATGCCGCCTTCGGCATCTATTTTCCCAAATTTACCGGCACGATCTACGAGGTTCTGTCCGCGCCGGTCTCGGCGTTCGAGATCCTGTGTGGTTATGTCGGCGCGGCGGCCACCAAATCGCTGATTCTTGGCGCGATCATCCTCGCCACCGCGACGCTGTTCGTCGATCTTCAGATCGCCCATCCGTTCTGGATGCTGTTCTTCCTGGTGCTGACGGCGGTCACCTTCTCGCTTCTGGGCTTCATCATCGGCATCTGGGCAGACGGATTCGATCAGCTTCAGATCGTGCCGCTTCTGGTGATCACGCCACTGGTGTTCCTGGGCGGCAGCTTCTATTCCATCTCGATGCTGCCGCCATTCTGGCAGAACGTGACGTTGTTCAACCCGGTTCTGTATCTGATCAGCGGGTTTCGCTGGAGTTTTTACGAGATTTCCGATGTCAGCCCGATGATCTCGATCATCGCGATCTTGGTGTTCCTGACCGTGTGCTGCACGGTCGTATGGTGGATCTTCAAGACCGGCTACCGGCTGAAAAGCTGACCGCTTTCAAAGCGAATGGGCGGGATATAGCCGCTTCATGGCGGCAAGGTCCGCGGCGACGATCTGTTCGAGCACGCCCAGATCGATGTTCTTCAACCGGCCGAGATAGAGGCACGAGACCGAATGCCGATGAGGGCCGAGCCGTTCGCGAAGACCGGAATGGTTTTTCAGACCGGTCATCGCATAGACAACCATGTTGGCCTTGCGCGGTGAAAACCCCGTCAGGAAGAAGCGGTGGCGGCTGCCGTCGGCGCGGCTGTAGGCGTATTCGCCGTAGCCGATCAGGCTGTCGCCCCACATGAGCGGCGCCGCACCGGTGACGCGGTTCATCATGTCAAGAACCGTTGCCGCATCCTCGCGCCGCCCGGCATTGTCGACCGAGGCGAGGAATTTCTCGACCGAAGCGCCGGTCGGCTTCGTCTTCATGTCGCTCATGGGTAGAAGCGCGCGGTCTGCCAGTCCGCGCCCTCATTGCCGCGTGTGAAGACGAACCGGTCGTGCAGCCGGAACTTGCCGTCCTTCCAAAACTCCAGATAAGTCGGCGACAGGCGAAAGCCCGACCAGTGCGCCGGACGTGGGATCTCGCCGATGGCATATTTGGCGGTGAAGCGCGCGACTTCCTTTTCGAGTGCGAACTTGCTTTCGAGCGGCCGCGATTGGCGCGAGGCCCAGGCGCCGATGCGGCTGCCACGCGGACGCGACGCATAATAGGAGTCTGCTTCCGCGTCGCCGACGATGGTCACCGGTCCGCGCAGGCGCACCTGGCGCCGCAGGCTCTTCCAGTGAAAGCACATGGCCGCCTGCCGGTTGGCAAGGAGTTCTTCGCCCTTCTGGCTTTCGAAATTGGTGTAGAAGACGAAACCGCGCTCGTCGAACCCCTTCAAGAGCACCATCCGGACATTGGGAAGACCGGTTTCGTCGGCCGTTGCCAACGAGAGGGCGTTCGGATCGTTCGGCTCGGATTTCTCCGCCTCCGCCAGCCATTCGGCAAACAGGCCGAACGGGTCGGTTTCCATGGCGGGATCACGTTCTGTTAACCGGGCCTCGGGCATTATCGATCTCTGGTGTGGGGTTTGTCGGGGTCGCGGTTTTGACCGCTCGGTGTCGTTTCAGTTTCAGATTCACGGCCCATGTGCGGGCTGTCAAGGCGCGTGCGGCGGCAATTGGCCGAGCGGTCATTGCAGCCGGCGTCCTGACGGCACTGGCGGGTTGCGCTGTTGGCGGCAACCCGATCGACGATGCCATCTCGACCAACGCCATTTCGCTTGCCGATTCCGCGCCTTCGATCGCCACCGACCCGTTCGGCCCGCAGCGCAGCGGCGATCCGGGGAATACCGACCGGCTGATCGACGAGGACACGATCCGGCTTGCCGTGACAACTGCCGATCTGGGCAAACTCGATGATGGCGCCCTGCCCTGGGCGAGCGCTGCCACCGGGTCGAGCGGGACGATCAGCCAGATCAGCCAGAACGAACTGGCTGGCCAGACATGCCGCCGGTTTTCGGCGACGCGCAACGCCTATGATGGCGTGACGCTTTATGAGGGCGAAGTGTGCCTCGACCCGCGTTCGGGCTGGTGGACGCGCAGCCTGGCGCCGGCCGGTGCACCGCCAGACGCGGGCTAAGTCCCGCTTTTCAGGCTGGAATTCGGCGACGCCATTCCCCATATCGATCCAGACGACTGACTTTGGAGGGATTGATGCGCGATCCTTATGCGGTTCTCGGCGTCTCGAAGACGGCGAGCGCGGCGGAGATCAAGTCCGCCTTCCGCAAACTGGCAAAGAAACATCATCCGGACGCCAATCCGGACAACGCGAAGGCCAAGGAGCGTTTCGCGGAGGCTTCGCGCGCCTATGAAATCGTCGGCGACGCGGACAAGCGCAAGAAGTTCGACCGGGGCGAGATCGACGCCGAAGGGCGCGAGACGTTCCAGGGCTATCCGGGCGGAAACGGCTTTACCGGCGCCGACGGGTTCGACGATCTGTTCGGCGGCCGCGCGCGGGGTCAGGCGCATGCCGGCGGTTTCGACGCCGAGGACATTCTGAAAACGGTGTTCGGCGGCGGCTTCGGCGGCACACAGGCCGGCGGACCGCGGCGCAGCTTTTCGCAAGCCGAGTTCGAGACCATGTTCGGCGATCCGCCGGGCGGGGCGCGCCCGCGCCAGAGCCAGGCCACGCCGCCCAAGGGCCGCGACATCGAGATGCCTTTGGCGGTGCCGCTGCGTGACGCCATCAAGGGTGGCAAAGCGAGACTTACGCTGAAGGATGGGCGCACCATTGCCGTGACGGTTCCCAAGAGCGTGCAGGATGGCCAGATCATCCGCCTCAAGGGCCAGGGCGAAGCCGGCCCTGCGGGGCATCGCGGTGATGTGCTGGCCAAGGTACGCATTAGGTCGGAGCCGGGCATGCGAATCGACGGTCACGCCATCCATGTCGACACCGACATCGATCTGAGGACCGCCGTGCGCGGCGGCAAGGCGCCGGTTCAGACGCCGGACGGCAAGATCGCCGTCAAGATCGCGCCCTGGACTTCGTCCGGCCAATCGCTGCGCGTGCCGGGCCGCGGCCTGCCCAAGAAGTCCGGCAAGCGCGGCGATCTGTTCGCCGTTGTGCGCATTGCCCTCGACGACACCGATCGCGACGCGCTGGAACAGCTCTTTGCCGATGAGGCGGCAAAGGGCTGAGACCCGGCCCCCACTCGCGCCTCCGATTGCGCCTTGAAGCGCCATGACCTTCGTGCGATATGCCCGGTCGTTGACGTGACCGGCGTATGGAGCCGCCTTTATGAGCATGGGTTCGGGTCTGATGAAGGGCAAGCGGGGCTTGGTGATCGGCCTTGCCAACAACCGTTCTGTCGCCTGGGGTATCGCCAAGTCGTGCGCAGCCCATGGCGCCGAATTGGCCCTGACCTATCAGGGCGATGCGCTGCGCCGGCGTGTCGAACCGCTCGCCCAGGAACTCAATGCGCTGGTGGCCGGACATCTGGACGTGACCGAGCCCAGTTCGCTCGATGCCGTCTTTGCGCATCTCGAAAAGACCTGGGGCCGGCTCGATTTTCTCGTCCATGCCGTCGCCTTTTCCGACAAGGACGAACTGACCGGCCGCTACGTCGACACGTCGCGCGAAAATTTCAACAGCTCGATGGACATCTCGGTCTACTCGCTGACCGATCTTGCCCGCCGCGCGGAACCGCTGATGACCAATGGCGGCTCGATCCTGACGCTGACCTATTACGGCGCCGAGAAGGTCATGCCCCATTACAATGTGATGGGCGTTGCTAAAGCCGCACTCGAGGCAAGCGTGCGCTATCTGGCGGTCGATCTCGGCCCGCAGGGCATTCGTGTCAATGCCGTTTCGGCCGGGCCGATCAAGACTTTGGCCGCGTCGGGCATTGGCGATTTCCGCTACATCCTGAAGTGGAACGAATACAATTCGCCGCTGCGCAGGACCGTCAGCATCGACGAGGTCGGCGATGCCGCGCTCTATCTTCTCAGCGACCTTTCGCGGTCTGTCACCGGCGAAGTCCATCACGTCGACAGCGGCTATCATGTTGTCGGCATGAAGGCCGTCGACGCTCCCGACATCACGAAACAATAGCGACGGCGAAACGGCAGGCGACGTTCCCGCGACCGATATGAAACCTGCCCATCCGTTTTACATGATCCGCCATGGCGAGACGGACTGGAACCGCGAGCAGCGGTTTCAGGGCCAGATGGACATCCCGGTCAATGCGACCGGGCGCGCGCAGGCAGCGGCCTATGCCGACATGCTGCGCTCGGAGCGCGATGATTGGTCTGGCTGGCGGTTTGTAGCGAGCCCGCTTTCGCGTACGCGTACGACGATGGAGATCATGCGCGAGGGTCTTGGCCTGGCGCCTGAGGACTATGGCCTCGACGACGATCTCAAAGAGGTCACGTTCGGCGATTGGGAAGGCCACAAGCTGGACGAGTTACGCAAGCTGGTTCCACATCTGGTCGCTGCGCGGAAAGCGGACAAATGGAACTTTGTGGCGCCGGGCGGCGAGAGCTACGCGCTGGCGGTCAACCGCGTCCGGCGCTTTCTCGAGCGCCTTGAGGGCCCCAGCCTGATCGTCACCCATGGCGGTATCATCCGCGGCACTCGCCATCTGCTTGAGGCCATTGAGGGCGATACGGCCGTGCGCGGGCGCATTCCCCAAGACAATATCTACCGGTTCGACGGAAACAGCGGCCGCTGGCTGCGCTGACCGGCTTTGCAATGCGGCGCGGTTCGTCTAGGAACGCGTTCGCACGCCGGAGCTTTTCATGTCGCACAACACGTTTGGCCATCTGTTTCGCGTCACGACCTGGGGCGAAAGCCACGGGCCGGCGCTCGGCTGCGTCGTCGATGGCTGCCCGCCCGGCATCCGGTTCACGGTCGCCGAAATCCAATCCTTTCTGGACAAGCGCAAGCCTGGCCAATCGAAATACACCACCCAACGCCGCGAGGCCGATGCGGTGCGCGTGTTGTCGGGCTTCGTCCCCGATGAGGACGATCCGGAGACGCTGATCACCACCGGCACGCCGGTTTCGATGCTGATCGAGAACACCGACCAGCGATCCAAGGACTATTCGGAGATCAAGGCGCGCTACCGGCCCGGCCATGCCGATTTCACCTACGACACCAAGTACGGCCTGCGCGATTATCGCGGCGGCGGCCGATCATCTGCGCGCGAAACCGCCGCGCGCGTCGCCGCCGGTGCACTGGCGCGCAAGGTCGTGCCGGGCATGGAGGTGCGCGGCGCGCTGGTTGCGATGGGCACCGAACAGGTCGACCGGGCCAACTGGGATTGGGATGCGGTCGACCAGAACCCTTTCTTCTCCCCCGATGCACAGGCCGCCGAACGGTTCGCCAGTTATCTCGACGCGATCCGCAAGGACGGCTCGTCCGTCGGCGCGGTGATCGAAGTGGTGGCGACCGGCGTGCCGGCGGGCTTGGGCGCACCGATCTATGCCAAGCTCGACCAGGACATCGCTTCGCACCTTATGTCGATCAACGCGGTCAAGGGCGTGGAGATCGGCAACGGCTTCGAGGCGGCAACGCTGCGCGGCGAAGACAATGCGGACGAGATGCGCATCGGCGGTGACGGCAAGCCGGTCTTCCTGTCCAACAAGGCGGGCGGCGTCCTGGGCGGCATTTCGACCGGCGAGCCGGTGGTCGCGCGGTTCGCGGTCAAGCCGACGTCGTCCATCCTGACGCCGACCAAGTCGGTGACCAGGGACGGCGCGGAAGTCGACGTGCAGACCAAAGGCCGGCACGACCCGTGCGTGGGCATCCGCGCGGTGCCGATCGGCGAAGCGATGGTGGCATGCGCCGTTGCAGACCACTATCTGCGGCACCGGGGCCAGACCGGCCGGATTTGAGGATATTGCGATGAGTTACGATCAGGCCAGTGTGGTCGAGGCACTGCGCGCGTTCGAAAGGGGCGAAATCGTTGTCGTCATGGACGATGACGGGCGCGAGAATGAGGGCGATCTGATCGTCGCCGCCGTGCACACCACGCCCGAAAAGATGGCCTTCATCGTCCGGCACACGTCGGGCATCGTTTGCGCGCCCATGCCGCCCGAAGAAGCCAGACGGCTTAACCTTGCGCCGATGGTCGCCGAAAACACCGACGCCAAGGGGACGGCCTTCACCGTCTCGGTCGACTACAGGCACGGCACGACCACCGGCATCTCCGCTGACGACCGCACGGCCACGGTGCGCAATCTGGCCAATCCCAATGCGGCGGCCGAAGACTTCAACCGGCCGGGCCACATCTTCCCGCTGGTGGCGCGCGAAGGCGGCGTTTTGATGCGTTCGGGGCATACCGAGGCAGCCGTGGACCTGTGCCGTCTCGCAGACCTGCCGCCCATTGGCGTGATCTCAGAACTGGTCAATGATGACGGCACGGTGATGCGCGGACCGCAGGTGACCGGTTTCGCCGAGGCGCATGGCCTGAAGATGGTGTCGGTTGCCGACCTGATTGCCTACCGGCAGCGGCAGGAAACGCTGGTCGAGCGGGTTGACGAAAGCCGTGTTGAAACGGCGGCCGGCCCGGCCATTGCCCATGCCTACACGCTGCCTTGGGACCCAATGCAGCATCTGGCGATCGTTGCCGGCGACATTCGCGACGGCCAGCAAGTGCCGGTCCGGCTGCATCTGGAAAGCGTCGTCGACGATGTGTTCGGTCGTGGCCGCGACCCGGTGTCGGTGCTCGAACGCATGATCGCCGAGCACGGGCGCGGTGTGGTCGTCTATCTGCGCGAAGGTTCGGTGGGCGTCGCCCACCACAGTTCGAGACCGCTGACCGAGGACCACGCCGAAGCGCGCGACCGCGAAAGCCAGTGGCGCGAAATCGGCCTTGGCGCACAGATTCTGCGCGATCTGGGCGTGGCATCGATCCGGCTCTATTCGACCCGCGAGCGCCGTTACATCGGGCTCGAGGGATTTGGTATCCAGATCGTCTCCACCGAGCGGCTGGAGGGTTAGGTGCTTCGCGCGGGCGCCGTCATTGCACTTCTGGCGGGCCTGACGACCCCGGCTGCCCACGCCCAGACCGTAACAGCGGTCGAAACCGACGGTGCAGTGACCGCCATCGTCCAGACGCCGCGCGGCAGCTATGTGGAGACCGAGCGCGGCACACTGCGCATCGAACCGGGCGGTTGCGAAGGCGGTATCTGCCTCGTTCCCGACGTCATTCGCGGCCTGCCGGCGCGGGCGCCCGAAGGCGCCCTGCCCGATGGGTTCATCGCAACTGCGATCACGGGCGACATCGTCCGCGCCTGGTACGCACGGCCAACCGACCGTTACGCCCATGGCGTGCTTGGTGATGTGATCGAAGGCGGATCGCTGGTCGCCCAAACCAAAGCCGGTACCAATGTCGAGTTCGTCTTGCCCGAGCAGAAGGTCTTCGAAGACATCACGCCGCGCATCCGCGATCTTGACGGCGACGGCAGCAATGAGATCGTGACCATTCGGGCATCGCGTTCGGGCGGCGCGGCGGTCGCCATTTACGGCCTGCGCGGTGGTGAACTGGTCGAGATCGCATCATCGAGTGAGAACGGCCGGCCCAACCGTTGGCTGAACATCGCCGCCATCCTGCCCGTCGGCACGGGCGACAGCGGCTCCATGATCGTCGGCGTGCGCACGCCGCACATTGGCGGGCGGCTATTCACGATGACCGTGGCCGCCGATGGCCGCATCACAGAGCGCAACGAAATCGCCCGCGATCTGTCCAACCATCTGATCGGCTCGCGCGAACTGGGCCTGTCAGCGGTTCTTGGCGGCGAGGTCCACATTCCGTCGCAAGACCGGCGTTCCCTTCGAAGGCCGTTTTCCGGCGCCGCAGACATCGCCCTGCCCGCCCCGATCGACAAGGCCATCATCGCGGTGGCCGGCCGACTGGTGACAGCGACGCAGAACGGACAGCTGCTCGTCATCACCCCCTGACAACCGCCAAATCGGCGGTGGAAAACGCCAAGCGGCGGACACCCCATGTGGCAAGGCGCGCGCCGAGTGCCTACCTTGGCGCAATGGCAACACGATACTTCGAGCATCCGATCTTCAAGGAACATGTGACACCGCTGGGCCATCCCGAGCGCGTCGACCGGCTACGCGCGCTCGAGGAGGCGCTGACATCGGACGTGTTCGCCGATCTCGAGCGCACCGAAGCGCCGCGCGCCGACGAAAGCGCGGTCCTTCTGGCCCACCCGGAGAGCTTTCTTGCCGGCATCAAGGCTCAAATCCCCGAAGAGGGGCTGGCGCGTGTCGATGCCGATACGGTCGCGGGGCCGAGGAGCATGGAAGCGGCGCTGCACGGGATCGGCGCAGCGATGGCCGCCGTCGACGGCGTGTTCGAGCACACGTTCGATAATGCCTTCGTTGCCGCGCGGCCACCGGGCCACCACGCGGAGAAAGAGACCGCGATGGGGTTCTGCCTGTTCAATACGGCCGCCATCGCCGCCCGCCATGCGCAATCGGCTCACGGCGCCGAAAGGGTCGCCATCGTCGACTGGGACGTTCATCACGGCAACGGCACACAGGACATTTTCTGGGACGATGGGTCGGTGCTCTACTGCTCCACCCACCAAATGCCGCTTTATCCGGGAACCGGCGCCAAAGGCGAGGCCGGCACACACGGCACCATCTGCAATGCGCCGCTCGCACCGGGCGACGACGGTGAGGTGTTTCGCCAGGCGTTCAAGGAGCGTGTGCTGCGCGCCATCGACGCGTTTGGGCCCGACCTGATCATCATCTCGGCAGGCTTCGATGCGCATCACCGCGATCCGCTTGCCAACATCAACCTGGTCGAAGAGGACTTCGACTGGGCAACGGGACGATTGATCGAGGCGGCCGGCCGCCATGCCGACAACCGTCTGGTCAGCGTGCTGGAGGGCGGTTATGACCTTCAAGGTCTGGCCGCTTCGGCCGGAACGCACATTCAGCGCCTGATGTGGGGATAGACGATGAGCGAGACCGATCCGAACGCCGATGTCATCAGCCTTTCCTTCGAAAAGGCGCTTGAGGAACTCGAGAAGATCGTCGACCGGCTGGAGCGAGGCGACGTGGCGCTGGAAGAGAGCATTGCGATCTACGAGCGCGGCGAAGCGCTGAGGGCCCGATGCGACACGCTGCTCAAGGCCGCCGAACTGAAGATCGAAAAGATCAAGACCGGCCGGGACGGTCAGGCAACGGGCACCGAACCGCTCGGCGACTGAAACCGGCGGATCGGTGAACGCTGTGTCGCTTGCCGACGCGATGGCAATCGGATGATCGCGGTCTATCTTGGAGACTGATCCGTTGCCAATGAACAGGTGCCGCCATGAGCTTTTTTCCCGGAACCGACCCCAAGGCGGGCGATGCCTTCGCCTGCGACGCGCTCGAAGAGCTGATCATCCCCAACGCCAAGGACATTGGCGGCCTGGAAGTGCGCCGGGCTCTGCCGTCGCGACAGCGTAAGCTGGTTGGCCCGTTCATCTTTTTTGACCGCATGGGACCGGCGGTGTTCCGCCCCGGCGAGGCCATTGATGTACGTCCGCACCCGCATATTGGTCTTTCGACGGTGACCTACCTGTTCGACGGCACCATCCGGCACAGGGATTCGCTGGGCACCGAGATGGTCATCTCTCCGGGCGACATCAATCTGATGACCGCTGGGAGCGGCATCGTACATTCGGAACGCTCGCCCGAGGAACTGCGGTCGACGAAGCGCGGTATGTCGGGCCTTCAAACCTGGCTCGCCCTGCCAGATGGCAAGGAGGAGATCGCTCCGGCTTTTGAGAACACGGCCGCCGAGACGATGGGCATCATCGATGGCGAAAAGGCTCAAGCGAAAGTGCTGATCGGGGCGTTTCACGGCGCGACATCGCAAGTGACGCAGTTTTCCGAAACGCTTTACGTGGATGTGACGCTGCCCGCCGGCGGCGAGATCGACATACCTGCCGATACGGAGGAGCGGGCCATCTATGTCATAGACGGTTCGATCTCGGTTGCGGGCGACGCCTTCTCCGTCGACCAGCTTTTGGTGTTCCGGCCAGGCGACGAAATCGTCGTCCGCTCCGAGCACGGCGCCTCGTTCATGATCTTCGGCGGCGCGTCGATCGGGAGCCCGCGCCACATCTGGTGGAACTTCGTCTCTTCGTCCAGGGAACGGATCGAACAAGCCAAGCAGGAGTGGAAGTCCGGACGTTTCGACATCGTTCCGGGCGACGAGGAGGAGTTCATCCCCCTGCCCTCCTGACGTGCCAACGACGGCGCATTTGTCGTTTGTTCACCGTTCCGGTTGAACGGATTTTCACCGCGTTCCTTTGCCCGGTTTCAACGCCCCTTCGCTATTTCTTCCAGCGAAAGGGATGGAACCGGGCATGGATCTCAAACACACGGCAAAACCGATTGCACTGATCGCCGTCATGGCGACGGCGTTGATCGCCGGCACGGCGACGGCGGCGTCCGGCCCGGCTTTGGACCTGTCGATCGACCAGGCGGCGGCGGAACGGATCGCGCTGCGGATGGGCACGATGCGCGGCAGCATAGCGCCGAACGCAGCCCCCGCGACCGCGCCCGATTGGATGCACACCCACTCGGTGGACACATCAGCGCCAACCATCCTGCCCACCCTGGCTCCGTTCAGCGGACCTGCCTTTGCACTGTTCCATGAGCCGATTGCCCGGCCAATGCCCGAGCGCCAGGTTCGGATTGTCTATGGCGGTTCGCTCATCGTCGCCGCTGCCCAAGGCTGGTGAGACCCGGCCGGCAAGACTTGCGCCGGCGCGCCGCCTCGGCGATGAGGTGGCATGGGCGCCACCGATGACACACTCCGCGAACGGCTCGACAGAGCGCTGGTCAGGCGCGGCCATTTCGCGACCCGGGCACGGGCGCGTGATGCAATCAAGCGCGGCACGGTGACGGTCGATGGCGCCATCGTCACCAAGCCGGCCCATCTGTGTACACTCGAAACCGAGATTGCCGTCACTGATCCGGCATCGCACTATGTCTCGCGGGCGGCGCTGAAGCTCAAAGCGGCACTCGACGCCTTCGAGGTGCCGGTGGCGGGGTTGACCTGCTTGGACATTGGCGCAGCGACCGGCGGTTTCACGCAGGTTCTGCTGGAAGAAGGCGCGGCCAAGATCCACGCCATTGATGTCGGGCACGGCCAGATGGACCCAAGTCTGGCGGCGGATCGGCGTGTCCGCCTGACTGAGGGGCTCAATGCGCGCGATTTGTCGGCTGACGATCTGGTAGGCGACCGGCCGTCGGTCGTTGTCAGCGATGTCAGCTTCATCTCGCTCAAGCTCGCCCTGCCCGCGGCGCTCGATCTCGCCGCGCCCGGCGCGCATCTGGTTGCGCTCGTCAAGCCGCAGTTCGAGGTTGGTCGCGACGGCATCGGCAAGGGCGGGTTGGTCGCCGCCGATGACGGACGCGCGGCTGCCAATGCGATTGCCGCCTGGCTCGATGCCCGGTCCCGCTGGACACAAAAGGCGCTGATCCCTTCACCGATCAGGGGCGGCGACGGCAATGCCGAACATCTGCTCTGGGGCGTCAAGAATGGCTGAGGCGCTGACGATCAAATCGGTGGGCGCACAAGGCGACGGGCTGGCGGAGCACCACGGTCAAACGGTCTACGTGCCGGGCGTCCTGCCGGGGGAGACCGTGCGCGCAACGATCGGCGACGGACGCGCCCACGACATCGAAATCCTAACTCCGTCCCGTGACCGGGTGTCGCCGCCATGCCCGCACTTCGGCGACTGCGGCGGCTGTTCCGTCCAGCACTGGGCCGATGCGCCCTACCAAGCCTGGAAACGCCAGCTGGTGGTCGATGCGCTCGACCGGCAGGGCATCGGAACAGGCGTCGAAGACCTGATCCCGGGAGCGCCGGCCATTCGGCGGCGGGCGACCTTTTCCGTGCTGCGGCGGCCTGACGTTGTGCGGCTCGGATTTCAGCGCGCGAGCAGCCATACCATTGTCGAGACCGCCGAATGCCGGGTCGTCGATCCGATCCTCGTGAAGGCGCGCGGCGCGCTCAAGGCTCTGGCCAAAGCCGTTCTGCCGGTCATGAAGGCCACGGCGAAGCCGGTCGCGATGACGGTCACGATGACGCAATCGGGGCTCGACGTGGCGGTTGCCGGTACCTTCACGCTTACCGAGCCGGCGCGGCAGGCCGCAATCGGCATTGCGCTCAAGGCCAACTTCGCGCGTCTTACGGTGCGCGACGAGGTGCTTGCCGAAACGCGCAAGCCAACCGTCTCTTTCGACGGGATCGCCGTCACCCTGCCGCCGGGCGGCTTCATTCAGGCAACGACACAGGCAGAGAGCACCATGCGCGATCTTGTCGCCAGCCATATGAAGGGAGCCAGATCGGTTGCCGATCTTTTTTCCGGCTGCGGAACGTTTGCGCTTCCGCTTGCCCGGTTTGCCCGCATTCATGCAGTGGAAAGCGACGGCGCCTCGCTGGCCGCTCTGGATACCGGCTGGCGCGCCGCGACCGGCCAGAAGCTGCGTCGCGTGACGACCGAACGGCGCGATCTCTTCATGCGTCCCGTTACGGCCAGAGAACTCGACGGCTTTGACGGTCTGGTGTTCGATCCGCCGCGGGCCGGCGCCGAGGCGCAGGCGCACCATATCGCCGCCTCGCGCGTCGGAAAGATCGCCGCCGTCTCGTGCAACCCAGTGACGCTGGCGCGTGATCTGGCCATCCTGACGGGTGGCGGCTACCGGATTGTTTCTGTAACACCGATCGACCAGTTTCTGTGGTCGCCGCACGTGGAGATCGTGGCGCTGCTGACGCGCTGAGCGCCTATTTCTTGCGGGCCATGAAGGCCATGAACGCCTCGCGCGCCTCGTCGGACTTGAGTTGGGCAGCAAACAGTTCCACTTCCTCGGCGATCCGCGCCTCAAGCGCTGTGGTGTCGCCCTTCATCAGCCGCTTGGTCAGGGCCAGCGCCTTGGGCGGCTTGGCGGCCAGCACCTTCGCGGTGTCCATGACAGCGCTCTCCAGCTCATCTTCGGCGACCACTTTCCAGATCAGGCCCGCCTCCGCTGCGTCTTCGCCGGAGAAGTCCTCACACATGGCCAGAAGCGCGAAGGCGCGCTGATGGCCCATGATCGACGGCACGAGCATGCTCGATCCGGCTTCGGCGACGAGCGCCAGATCGACGAACGGCGTCTTGAAGACAGACCGGGGCGTTGCGAACGTCAGATCGCAATGCAGATGCAGCGTTGTACCGATCCCGATCGCGAGACCGTCGACACCGGAGACCACCGGCTTTTCAAGCTTCGGCAAAAGCCGCAGCAGATCGAGCACTTCGGTGCCCATCTCGCCAGTGGTGGCAAAAGCGAGGAAGTCAGCGAGATCGTTGCCGGAGGTAAACGCGCCCGGCTGGCCGAGGATGACGTGGCAGCGTACCGCTTCGTCGGTCTCGCCGTCGGCAAGCGCGCCGGCCAGCGCCGCATACATGGCGCGCGTGATTGCGTTCTTCTTGTCCGGTCGGTTGAAGCGGACGATCTGAATGGCACCTTCGCGCGAAACGAGAATGTGCTGCTCGGCGGTTTCCTGTGCGGCGCTCATGTCAGGCCACCAACGCTTCGCCGGCCGCTGCCAGGCTTGCTGCCCCCTGTTCGACACGATCTCGTAGCGCGCCGGACTGACCGACCAGGTTTTCCGCGTAGAAGCGCGCCGGCGAAGCGCGATCAACACCGTTGGCCGAGCCGAGCGCGCCTTTGACCAGATAGATGCCTCCGGCGGTCAGACCGAACAGATGCTGGTAAGGCGTTGCGGCGGCCAGCACGGCCTGTTTCTCGCCATCAGCCATCTTCGCCATCATCCAGTCGGTTGCGGCGCGCAGATCGGTCATCGCAGCCTCCAGGTAACGGCCGGCCTCGCCAAAGCGCGTGTCATTGGAGGCACGCAGCTTTTCCAGAACGCCGTCGAGTTCGTCGAGATAGGCGGCAACGCATGCCCCGTCGGAAAGCGGCAATTTGCGCTGGACCAGATCGATCGCCTGGATGCCATTGGTGCCCTCATAGATCTGGGTGATCCGGGCATCGCGCATGAAGACGGCCGCGCCGGCTTCTTCGATATAGCCCATGCCGCCATGCACCTGCACGCCGAGCGAGGCAACCTCAGATCCAATGTCGGTGGAAAACGCCTTGGCGATTGGCGTTAGAAGGCCGGCGCGCTCGTTCCAGAACCGCTTGTCCTCGTCGGTCCCGACCCGCGCCATATCAAGGGCGTGGGCACAGGCATAGCAGATGGCGCGCGACGCTCCCGTCAGCGTTTTCATCGTCAGCAGGTTGCGCTGCACGTCGGGGTGATGGACGATCGGGCTCATGCCCTGGCCACTCCAGCCCGGCGCCCGGCCCTGCGTGCGCTCATTGGCGTAAGCGACGGCCTTCTGCGTTGCCGCTTCGGCGACCGCCACGCCCTGGATGCCGACCGCCAGACGCGCATTGTTCATCATCGTGAACATGCAGGCGAGGCCGCGGTTCTCCTCGCCGACCAGCCATCCCATCGCGCCGGATGTCGCACCGTGCTTGCCGTCGCCGAAGATCATCGTGCAGGTGGGCGAAGCATGGATGCCCAGCTTGTGTTCGAGCCCGTTGCAGAACACATCGTTGCGGTCGCCGATCGAACCGTCGCTGTTGACGAGGAATTTCGGTACGAGAAACAGCGAGATGCCGCGCGTGCCGGCCGGCGCATCGGGCAGCCGCGCAAGCACGAGATGGACGATGTTGTCCGTCATGTCGTGCTCGCCGTAGGTGATGTAGATCTTCTGGCCGTAGATGCGATAGGTCCCGTCGCCGACCGGTTCGGCCCGGGTCTTGAGCGCCCCGAGATCGGAGCCGGCTTGCGGCTCGGTCAGGTTCATCGTGCCGGTCCATTCGCCCGAGACGAGCTTTTCCAGATAGGTCGCGCGCAGTTCGTCGGTGGCGTGCTTTTCGAGCGCCTCGATCGCGCCCATGGTCAGCATCGGGCACAGTGCGAAGGCGATCGAGCCGGAGTTCCACATTTCCATGGCCGCCATCGCCATCGACATGGGCAGCCCCTGGCCGCCATGGTCCTCGGGACCGGGCAGCGCGTTCCAGCCGCCCTCGATCCAATCCAGATAGGCCTGCCTCCAGCCCTCGGGCGTCGTGACATCGCCGCCATCGAGCCGTGACCCTTCGCGGTCCGACGGCAGATGCAAAGGGGCGATCCGGTCGGTGGCGAATTTGCCGGCCTCTTCAAGGATTGCATCGACCAGATCAACCGAAAGATCGCCGGCCTTGCCGTTGTCGATCGCTTCGCCAAGACCCGAAACCGCCTTGAGCGCGTGAGAGATTTCTCCGACCGGTGCCCGATACATGTTTGCCTCCCTGAGCCGCCGTCCAGTGGCGCGATGTGCTTTCGAACAGCGCTAACGGCTTTTTACGTAAACGTCAATTGCGGTGTCACGCCGCGCAATGATCACGCCCACGCGGTCACCTTACCGGTACGCATGACGCGAACCAAGTGTCCGGCACCCATTGCACGGCGACCGGCGCCGCTTACATAGGGGCCGGACACGATAAGGGGGTTTGCCTTGAAAGAGATGATGTCGCGGTTTTTGCCCGCACGCTTCCGCAAGTCGGTTCCGATCATTCCGGTCGTGCGCATGAACGGGATCATCGCAGCTTCGGGGCCGCCGCTTCAAACAACCCTTTCGCTGGCCGCTGTGGCGCCGACGCTGGAACGCGCATTTGCCGTCAAACAGGCTCCGGCGGTGGCGATCAGCATCAATTCGCCGGGCGGCTCCCCCGTCCAGTCGCGGCTCATCTACAAGCGCATCCGCGATCTGGCCGCCGAGAAGGACAAACCGGTCTATGTTTTCACCGAGGATGTGGCCGCCTCTGGCGGTTACATGATCGCCGCGGCCGGAGACGAGATCATAGCCGATCCGTCTTCGATCATCGGTTCTATCGGCGTCATATCGGCCGGCTTCGGGTTTTCCGAGGCGATCAAGAAACTTGGTGTCGAGCGGCGCGTCTATACGGCCGGACAAAACAAGTCGACACTCGATCCGTTCCAGCCGGAAAAGGAAGAAGACATCGAACGGCTGAAAGCCATCCAGCTGGACATGCACGAGTTGTTCATCGGCCTGGTCAAACGAAGCCGCGGCGACAAGCTCAGCGACGATCCGGATTTGTTTACGGGACGGTTCTGGACCGGGCACCCGGCAAAGGAGTTGGGTCTTGTCGATCACATCGGGGACATGCGGGGGTTCATCAAGGAGCGTTTCGGCGACAAGGCCCAGATGCGGCTTGTGACCATGCCGCGCGGCTTGTTCGGCCGCCGGCCGCAGCCGGGCGTAACAGGACTTGGCGGCGTCGATCCGTCGATGCTGACTTCGCATGCGGCAAGCGGTCTCTTGTCGGCACTTGAGGAACGTGCTCTTTGGAACCGCTACGGCCTTTGAACGAACCGTCGAGGGAGATGACCGTGCCCCAACTTCTGTTCTTTGCCGCGGTGGCCGTTGTTGGTTATCTGGGATACCGCGCCTTCGTGCGCGAAGCGGAAAAAGTGTCCGCGCGTGTGCGTCGCGCCGAGAGGGAAGCCAAGACGAAAGCGGTCGGCACGCTGGTCAAGGACCCGGTTACGGGCGAGTACCGCCCGGCCCGCGACGACGACTGAGCGCCCGTCCTAAAGAACCTTCCCCGGATTCATGATGCCGGCCGGATCGAATGCCGTCTTGATGCGCCGCATCAGATCGAGCGCCACCGGCGACTTCACCTCGGCCAGTTCGTCGCGTTTCATCTGACCAATTCCGTGTTCGGCGGAGATCGAGCCGTCAAGCGCGCGGACCACCGCGTGCACGGCCGGCGTGACGCGATCGGTCAGCGCCAGGAAGTCGGCCTTCTGCCATCCGACAGGCTGGGAGATGTTGTAGTGCAGATTGCCGTCACCCATGTGACCGAACGGGCAAGGGCGTGCGTCAGGCACGATCGCGGCTACCGCCTTGCCCGCTTCGTCGAGAAAGGCCGGAATTGCGGTAACGGGCACGGAGATGTCGTGCTTAATCGAGCCACCCTCCGGAATCTGGCTTTCGGACATGGCTTCGCGCAGATGCCACAGCGACAGGCGCTGGGCTTCGCTTTCGGCAACGACGCCGTCCGCCAGCGTTCCATCGCCGAACCCGGTTTCGACCAGATGGTCGAGTTCGGCCCGCGCGTCCGCCTCCGACCGGCCCGATGACAGTTCGATCAGAACGTACCAGGGATGGGCCCGATCGAGCGGATCGCGCGCGCCGTGCATGTGGCGTACCGTGAAATCGATGCCCATGCGCGCCATCAGCTCGAATGTGGTCAGCGACGGGCCGCAGCGGGACCGGGCTTGCCGGAAGAAGGCGAGCGCCGCCTCAGGCGACGGCACGGCGAGGAAGGCCGCCGCCCGCCCGCGCGGCTTGGGATGGAGCTTGAGGACCGCGGCAGTGATGATGCCCAGCGTGCCCTCGGCGCCGATGAACAGATCGCGCAGGTCGTAACCGGTGTTGTTTTTCTTCAGCCGGTTGAGATCGTCGAGCACTTCGCCGGTGGGCAGTGCGACTTCGAGGCCCAGGCACAGATCGCGTGCGACGCCATAGGCTAGCGCACCGGTGCCGCCTGCATTGGTCGACAGGTTGCCGCCGATCTGCGCGGAGCCCTGCGCGGCCAGCGACAGCGGGAAGAGCCGGTCATGGGCGTCGGCCCGCTCCTGAATGGTCTGCAGTACGACGCCCGCTTCGACGGTGATCGTGTCACCATCCGCGTCGACGGTGCGGATGCGGCTGAGCCGATTGGTGGACACGATGATCGCGTCGCCCGATGCGTCCGGTATCTGCCCGCCGACAAGCCCGGTGTTGCCGCCCTGCGGGACGATCGGCGTGCCGGTTTCACTGGCAAGCTTCAGGATCGCGGCGACCTCGGCCGCCGTGCCCGGCTTGAGAACTGCGGCGGTGGCGCCGGTCCAGCGGGCGCGCCACTCGCGCAGATGCGGCGCGGTGTCGTCCGCTGCCGTCGCCGCATGGGCCGGGCCGACGATCGCGATGAACCGGTTGCGCAGATCGTCGTTCATGGCATCTCGCGCGGCGCTGCGGCACGGGCCAGCCGGTCATTGATCGCTTCGCCGAGCCCGTCGGCAGGAACCGGCATGACGGCGATGGCCGCAGCACTCGTTCTGTCGAGTTCATCGAGCATCGAAAACAGATTGGCCGCCGCCTCGGTGAGATCGGCCGCAGGCGAAAGGTTGGCCGTCGCCAACGCTTCGTCCGCGCCGGTAATGCTGCCCGGCCCGAAGGCTAATAACGCTTCGCCGGATCGTACATCCGTTGCACGCAAGCGCACCGGCAATCGCGGCGCATAATGCGAGCGCGACATGCCCGGCGCACTGATCGCCGCGTCGGCCCCGGCTCGCGCCACGGGCCGGCCGATGACCCGCTCGATGTCGGCCAGCGCGATGCCGCCGGGGCGCAGGCAGACCGGCGCTTCACCTGACAGATCGAGGATGGTCGATTCCACACCCACACGCGCCGGGCCGGCATCGAGGATCAGCGGCACCGAATCGCCCAGGCTTTCGCGGACCGCGTGCGCCGTGGTCGGGCTGATCCTGCCGGAGCGATTGGCGCTGGGCGCGGCCACCGGGCGGCCAAGCGCGGCAATCACATCGCGCGCGACGCCGCGCGGCATACGCACCGCCACCGTGTCGAGCCCAGCGGTCACCAGCGGATGAATGGGCGCACCGTCGGCGAGCGGCACGACAAGCGTCAGCGGCCCCGGCCAGAACGTCTCCGCAAGCTGCTCGGCCAGAGGACCGAGCATGGAAAAGCGGCGCGCCATCTCCAGCCCGTCGACATGGCAGATGAGCGGGTTAAAGCGCGGCCGGGACTTGGCGGCGAAGATGCGCGCCACCGCTTCGCCGTTTGTCGCGTCGGCGGCCAGACCGTAGACGGTCTCGGTCGGCAGCACGGCGATGTTGCCATCGGCCAGAAGACGCGCGGCGCGGCTGACACCCCGATCATCAGCGGGAACGATGACGGTCTCGGTCATGGCGGGCCGGGTTAATGTCTCGTTAGCCACGTCGGGCAACACCATCTCAACCACATGGGCATAATCTTGCCGGCGGTCATACACGAAAACCGGGAATGGGCTCCATGAAAAACCGCCTGTCTGCACTCGCCGCGGGAACCGCGCTTTGCGCCATCATGGCCGCGCCCGCTACCGCCGGATACACCATTTACGAGGACAGTGCCCTGCCCTCGGTCCTCTTCTTCGAGTTCGACGATGTGCCGGGCGACGACACCGCCGCGACCTCCGCGCCGTCGGGTACCGCGCTGCCAGTGATCATCAACGCGCCGGTGACCGAGGTAGCACCCGGGAGTGCCGACGATCGCGCCGAAGTGGCCGACGATGATGATGACGATGATCCGCTCTATTCGCGAAGCGGAGGCATAGGCACCATCGACAATGACCGGATACGCGAAATGCTCGTCGAGGATGCGATCCGCGACCAGGTGTTGGGCGACGTGGAATTGCGCTGATCGCGCCCGCCAACATCACCATTGCAACGCCCGGCTCGCCCGGGCGTTTTACTATCCGGCGATCCTGGAGAAGTCGGCCAGCTTGCGGGTGACCGTGCGCAGGGCGGCGAGGATTGCCAGCCGGTTGGTCCGCACTTGGGTATCGTCGGCATTGACCATCACCGAATCGAAGAACGCATCGACTGCCGGTCTGAGTTCGGCAAGCACGGCGAACGCGCCCTCGAAATCCTCGCGCGCAACATGATCGTCGACATGGCCAGAAACGGCCTCGATGATGTTGGCCAGTTCCTTTTCCGCCGGTTCAGACAGGAGCGCCCGGTCGACCGCTTGATCGAAGGCGCCCTCCCCATCCTTTTTCTCCTCGGCGGCAAGAATGTTGAGCGCACGCTCGGCGCCGACACGCAGATTTGCTCCGACGTCGCTGTCGAGCAGCTTTTGCAGGGCCTCGACCTTGCGCACGATGATCAGGAGGTCGTCGTCTTCCTCGCCGAGCACCGCATCGATCAGATCGTGGCGCGCGCCCTTGTCACGCAGATAAACCTTGAGCCGGTCATGGAAGAAGGCAAGGAGATCGGCAGAAACACTGTGCGAAATCAGCGACAACCTGATCCCGTTTTCCAGCACGATCCGGATCACACCGAGGGCCGCGCGGCGCAGCGCATAGGGGTCCTTGGAGCCGGTCGGCTTCTCATCGATCGCCCAGAAGCCCGTCAGAAGATCGAGCTTGTCGGCCAGCGCGACCGCGATTGCGACCGGATCGGTCGGCACATCGTCGGTCGGGCCGAGCGGCTTGTAATGATCCTCAATGGCGCGGGCGACGGAGGGATGCTCGCCCTGCAACACCGCATAAGTGGCGCCCATCGCGCCCTGCACTTCCGGAAACTCGCCAACGATTTCCGTTGTCAGATCCGCTTTGGCGAGGTGGGCCGCTCGCCGGACCAAAGCAGGATCGGCATGAAGCAGCGGTGCCACCTCCTCGGCCAGATCAGCAATGCGCGCGACGCGTTCGCCTTGCGTGCCGAGTTTGGCATGGAAGGTCACGTCCAGATGGTCGAGCTTGGCCATGCGCTGGTCGAGCGGCTTTTTGAGATCGAGGCCAAACTTGTCCGCCGCCGCGCCGTAGACATCGAGATCGGGCAGGTCGGCCTGATCCGTTGTCCAGAAATGCAGCGCATCGGCCAGCCGCGCCCGCACGACCTTGCCGTTGCCGTGCGCAATCTCCGCGCCGCCATCACTGGCTTCGATGTTGGCGACGAGGATGAACTTGTTGGTCAGGTCACCGGTCGAAGGGTCGCGGCAGACAAAGCACTTCTGGTTGGTCTTGATCGTCAGGCGGACGACCTCGTCGGGGATTTCGAGGAACTCGCGCTCGAACTCGCCCATCAGCACGACCGGCCATTCGACCAACCCGGCCACCTCATCCAGAAGCGCCTCGTCCTCGACCAGTTCCACCCCGTTGGCAAAAGCGAGATTGCGCGCGTCGGCGGCGATTATCTCCTTTCGGCGCTCGGGATCGATGATGACGAAGCGCTTTTCGAGTTCGGCCGCATAATCGTCAAACCGGCGGACCTCGAACGGCTCGCCGGCGTGAAAGCGGTGGCCGCGCGCCATGTTTCGGGACCTGATGCCGCCTGCCTCGAAGTCGATGACCACCGGTTCCTCGGTTTCCGGGCCGAAGGTGCACAGGATGGATTGCAGCGGCCGAACCCAGCGCAACGCGCCGGGCTCGGCCGACGGCGCGCCCCAGCGCATCGATTTGGGCCAGGGAAAGTCGCGGATGATCACCGGCATCGCCTCGGCGATGATCTCGTCGGCCGAGCGGCCCTCGCGCCGGATCACGGCGACATAGAAATCGCCCTTCTTCGGATCGGACCGCACCTCGGCCTCGTCGACAGATGACAGGCCAGCCCCGCGCAAAAAGCCGGCAACAGCCTTTTCGGGCGCATCGACGCGCGGACCCCTGCGCTCTTCGGTCGTGTCGGCCGAGCGCGCCGTCAGACCACGCACATCCAGTGTCAGCCGGCGCGGCGTCACATAATCGCGCGCGCCCTCATAGGTCAGCCCGGCGTCGACCAGCGCGCCGGTCAGTGCCTCACGCAGATGGGTCGCGGCACGGCGCTGCATGCGCGCGGGGATTTCCTCGCAGAAGAGTTCGATGAGCAGATCGGGCATGGGAACCGCTTTTGGCGTCAGGTGTCGTCGGCGGTGTTAGTCAAGGTCCTGGCCAAACGCAATGTCATGGCCGTCAAGATCCTGGATTCCGAACTCGAGAACACCATAAGGCGCCTCATAGAGCGAATAGTCGATGCGGGCGCCGCTGGCCTGGAATTCCGCATAGATCGCCTTGGCATCATCGACCCAGAAATAGGCATTCCACATCTTGTCGACGATCTTCCAGTTCGGCACGATCTCATGGCCTTCGGGCGCTTGGGACAGCATGACGAAGCAGGCATCGCGCCGGCAGATGGCAAAACCAGGCGGATCGCCCCAAAGCCGCTCCTTGAAACCGAGGCAGTCACGCCAATAGGCGGCACTTTCGACGACATCACGCACCAGCAGCACCGGTGCCTGTTCAACCAGCTTGCCCTTGGCCATGGCCGCCTCCTCTACCAGCCGCCGCCGCCACCGCCACCTCCGCCGCCGCCGGAAAAACCGCCACCGGACGAAAAGCCCGACGAAGAGGATTTCGGTGCCGGCATGGCGGCGGTCATCGAACTGGACAGATCGCCGGCAAGGCTGCTCATCTGGTCGCCGATCCGGTCTGCGCGGAAACCGTCGCCACGATACCAGCGCGGTCCGTGATAGGCGACGGCCGTCGCCACGCCCGCTGCAGCCGCCGCGGCCAGCCATGTCTGGAACGCCTTCGACCATGGCTTCTCGACGCCCAGCGCCACCGCATAGGGCAAAAGCGTCTCATAGTGCTGCGGGGACATTTCGGGCGAACCGAGCATGTTCATCCGGTCCTCCTCGGCCACCGTCAGGTAGCGTTTCAGGCCGGCGATCTCGGCCGAGCGGGTCTGGCCGAGCGGCGTTGGCGCGCCCATCAGGAAAAAGAACAGCGCGTTGAGCATCAGCAAGGTAATGAGCGGGCCAACCAGCAGCGGTTTTTCGATCAGCGCGAGGCCGTCGGCGATACCCGCAAGGCCGACATTGACGATCAGCGAAATGGCGATGAAAACGGTGAATGCAAGGCCGATCTTGCCGCCCAGCCCGCGTCGGGCATTCTTGGCCGCGTTGACCAACAGGACAGTCACGACAATGCCGATGAAGCCGAGCGGGATGAGCGGCACAATGACCGTCTCGGCAGGCCCGCTCAAGACGAGCGCGGCAATGGTGACGATGATCGACAGAACCAGCCCTGCCACGACATAGCCGACATTGGACTTGTAGAAGACCGCGCGATGTTCGCCCTCGATCGCCGAAACGAAGCGGTCGGCCATCCGCTTGACGCGCTCGCCGTTCGTCTTGGTGACGGTCAGCGCACCGCCACTGGCCGAGACGCGGTCGGCCAGCGCCCGCTCGCCGACGGGCAATTTCGAGCCCATCAGCGGCTGGTCGGTGCGCCGCATGGTCAGCGTGCCGTCATCGTTGTCGAGTTCCAGATAGCCCTTGACTGCCAGATTGAGCGCTGCTGCCGAAAGGGCGGTGAACCCCTGCCCGCGTAAACCCCGGTTGGCGATATAGTGGGTCAGCGCCGGCGAGACGCCGTCCGGCAGTTCCCAGCGCGGGACGATGATCTCCTCCGGCGGATCTCGGCCGACCCGGTTCCAGGCCCAGAAGAAAAAGCCGAAAACCACGGCCAGCCCGCCAAACGCCACGACCTCGCCGGCAAAATCGCGCAGGAAGAACTGCCCCGCCGACGGTTCGGCGACATGGCCCTTGGGGAATTTGACGCCGACGGTCAGGCCTTCCTGCGGCCCCAGCGGTGCCGTGGTCTCGAAGAAGACGGTTTGATTGTTGTCGGCCCTTGCAGAGCGCGCGTCGCGCCCGCGGCTGCCGAACGGGCCGGTGAAGAAGATGACGTCCTGCGCGCGCGCCTCGCCCGGCAGATGCACCGTCGCCCGCGCCACATCGATCGGAAACGCCCACGCATTGCCGGTGACATTCCAGAAGATCTCGTCATGGTCCTCGAAGAAGCGCAACTGTCGGTCGGTGCGGTAGGTGATGGTGTAGGTGTAAACGCCCGGGCGCAGGAACACGTCCGAATCGCCGACATAGGTGCGGGCGACCCGCCCGTCGCGCTCGACGAAATAGGGTTCGGGGGCGCCATTGCGGGTGACGCCGACCACATCGAAGCCGACCAGCACCTCGCGGCCGGCGGCGTTCTCGACGCGCAGCGGAAAATCACGGAAGATACCGCGCCGGATGCGCTCGCCTTCGGCGTTGACCCGGATCGTCTCCACCACGTCCATCGAGCCGTCGGGGTTGATCGTGATGTCGCTGTCAAACAGCAAGATGCGCTCGTCGGCGACCGCCGCGGCCGCCATTGCGACCAGCAGGACCAGCGAAGCGAGAATACGGTGCAACACGCGTCCTCCGTCACACGGGCACTTCGACCAGGGTCGAGGCCCTAACTGTCGAACGAGACCTGCGGCACGGCGCGGTCGCCCGGATCGTCCAGTTCGAAATAGTCGGCCTGAACGAAGTTGAACGTGCTGGCGACGAGATTGGACGGAAAGCTCTCGACCTTGACGTTCAGTTCGCGGGCCGAGCCGTTGTAGTAGCGCCGCGCCATCTGGATTTCCCGTTCGGTGGTTTCCAGCGCGTCCTGCAATTCGGCGAAATTCTCGTTGGCTTTCAGATCGGGATAGCTCTCGGCCACGGCGAACAGGCGCCCGATGGCCTGGCTGAGCATGCTTTCTGCTGCGGCACGACCCGCAATGTCGCCAGCAGGCACGTTCTGGGCTCGCGTGCGCATCTCGGTGACCTGCTCGAGCGTGTCCTTTTCGTGGCCCGCATAGCCCTTAACGGTCTCGACCAGGTTGGGGATCAGATCGGCGCGCCGCTTGAGTTGAACGTCGATGCCGCTCCACGCCTCCTGAACCATCTGACGGGCCCGAACCAGCCCGTTGTAGATGATGATCGCATAGGCCGCGATGGCCACGATGATGATTGCCGTGATGGTGCCGCCGCCGAACATGGCCTGTCTCCCGATTGCGCCCCGGAGACCCGCAAACTAGCCAAAGCAGCCGCGCAAGTCACCCCGGTATGGGCCGCTCCACAGGTGTGACCCACCCGATCAATGCGCCGCCCGGCTGTCGCAGGATGCAGACGGTGCCGACGCCGGGAACCAGCCATGGCGAGCGAACAATCGTCGCCCCGATCTGCCTGGCGGCGCCGACGGCCGCATCGAGATCGTCCACATGGATGTAGGTCATCCACTGATCGCCGTCAGCAGGCGCATAGCTTGCCTCCAGATGCATGATGCCGCCCACGGGCCGTCCATTGGAAAGAATGATCCAGTAGGTGTGACCATCGGGCATTTGCTCGCCCTCGAAGGTCCAGCCCAGCGTCTTGCCATAGAACGCCATCGCCTGCCGGGGGTCGGCGGTAATCAGCTCGGTCCAGTTGACTTGCCCGTGCACGGTCATGACGCTTCCCCGGTGTCCGCCCCATGCGCGTGTTCCGGCTGGATCCACGCGCAATAAGAGCCGCTTGCCGCTTGCAGCGTGGCAAGACGGCCCACACCCGGCACGTCGAACGGCTCACGCATGATCGTTGCGCCTGCGGCGCGTGCTTTTTCGAGCCTGGCGTCGAGATCGTCGACGGAAAAATGGGTGAACCAGTGTTCGGGAATGCCATCGAAGGCAGGATGGACCATTTCGAAGATGCCGCCCACCATCGCCTCGCCCGACCGGATCAGCCAGTATTGGCTGCCGTCGGGCATGTCCAACGGCTCAAACGTCCAGCCGAGCGCCTTGCCATAGAAGTCCCTGGCGGCTTCGGAGTCATGAGTGTTCAGTTCGTTCCAATGCACGAGGCCATGCGCGGTCATCCGCTTCTCCCGTCAGAGTGTCCCAAAGACGTGCCGGTGCAAAATCAGTTCGCGGCGTTTTCGGCCGGCGTGATCCAGCCCATCATCGCCCCGCCCGGCTGGCGGATCATCGCGATGCGTCCCAGCTGCGGCAGATCGAACGGCTCGGCCAGAACGGTCGCGCCGGCAGCCCTCGCCTTTTCAACGCGCGCGTCGACATCGTCGACCGCTATGTAGGGGTACCAGGCTTCCGGCATGCCTTCGAAACTGTCGCCGGCCATCTCATACATGCCGCCGACCCGCTCGCCGTCTTGGATGGCAACCCAATAGACGCCGGTTGGCCCCATCTTCATCGGCTCATAGGACCAGCCGAGCGCCTCCGCAAAAAAGGCCTTGGCCTTCTCGACGTCGCGGCTCATCAGTTCATTCCAGTGGAAATGGCCGTGTGCGGTCATCTGCGCCTCCCTGATCCGCATCATTGGAACCGATTGAACGCGCAGGATCGCGTCGAGGCAAGAAAAAACCCCGCCCGGCGAAGCCGGACGGGGCATGCCACCCAATGAGCAGGGGGGTCAGCTCGCGGGTAGCATCACCTTATCGATGACATGGATGATGCCGTTATCGGCCTGGATGTCGGCGGCAACGACGTTGGCACCGTCAACGACGACAGCGCCCGTATGCGCGTCCTTTTCGATGGCCAGAAGACGGTCGCCGCCGGCCTTGATGGTGCGGATATGAATGGTGCGGCCGGGAAGCTGGTTCGAGGCCAGTTCGCGCGGCAGGACATGGTAGCTCAGGATCGCCGCGAGTTGGTCCTTGTTCTCCGGCTGGAGCAGGCTTTCGACCGTGCCTGCCGGCAGGGCGGCGAACGCATCATCGGTCGGAGCGAAAACGGTCAGGTTCTCGCCGGTTGCAAGCGCACCGGCCAGGCCGGCTGCTTCGGCTGCAGCGAGCAGCGTGTTGAACGTGCCGGCGCCCTGGGCGACTTCGACAATGTTGTCGGCCTGGGCCGGTGCGGCCAAAAGGCCCATGGAAACGGCAGCGCCAATCAGTACCTTGCGCATGGAAATGTCCTCCGTGAACAGACAAGACGGCGCAGCGTGCCCGCGCCGATGACTGCGTTTACGGCCGCGGCGCCGTTCAGATGTTCGTGATCGGTGAACAGTCAGTCACAAAGTTGTTTGTGATCCGATCGGGCGCTTCTGCGTAGGCGCGGCTCACACGGCCGAATGACTGCCATCGCAAAATGGTCCCCCTTCGGTCTGCTTGCAGGCGCAGAAGAACTTCGCGCCATCCTCTTCGGCGACCCAGCGCATCGGTGCAAAATCCGAGCCCTGGTGGCTGCCGTCGCAGAAGGGCTGCTTGGCGGACCGGCCGCACGTGCACCAGAAATAGGCTTTTCCCTGTTCGACGTCGACACGGATCGGGGCGGTGGCGGCGATGGCGCCTTTTGTCATGATGGTCCTCCGGGTTTTTTGGGTGCCGATTGCACCGACTTTCTCAGATAGGACAGGACCGATCGACGAACAGTGTTCGTGGCCGTCAGCCGGCCGTTGCGCCACCCGCATCGGTCATCAGAAATGCCTCGCCGCAGGCTTTGGCCAGATCCCGCACCCGCAGAATGTAGCTTTGGCGTTCGGTAACCGAGATCACGCCGCGCGCATCGAGCAGATTGAAGACGTGCGAGGCCTTGATGCACTGGTCATAGGCGGGCAGGACGCATTTGTGCAGCCCGGCATTGGAAGCATCACCCGGATCGCCGGCCGCCAGCAAGGCGCGGCATTCGGCTTCAGCGTCTTCGAAATGGCGCATCAGCATGGCCGTGTCGGCAAATTCGAAATTGTGCCGTGAATACTCCTGCTCGGCCTGGAGGAAGACGTCGCCATAGGTGATCTTGTCGTCACCCTCACCGCCGTTGAAGTTCAGATCGTACACATTGTCGACGTTCTGCACATACATGGCCAAGCGCTCAAGGCCGTAGGTGAGTTCTCCGGAAACGGGTGCGCATTCGATGCCGCAGACCTGCTGGAAGTAGGTGAACTGAGAGACTTCCATGCCGTCGCACCAGCATTCCCAACCGAGCCCCCAGGCGCCCAGCGTCGGGCTTTCCCAATCGTCCTCGACGAATCGGATGTCATGCAGCAGCGGGTCGATGCCGATCGCGCGCAGCGAGCCGAGATAAAGCTCCTGCAGGTCCGGCGGCGAGGGCTTCAGGATCACCTGATACTGGTAATAGTGCTGCAGGCGGTTGGGGTTCTCGCCATAGCGGCCGTCGGTCGGACGGCGCGAGGGCTGCACATAGGCCGCTTTCCAGGGCCGGGGTCCGAGCGACCGCAGCGTCGTCGCCGGATGGAACGTGCCGGCCCCCACTTCCATGTCGTAGGGCTGAAGGATCGCGCAGCCGTGCCGCGCCCAATAATCGTGCAGCGTCAGGATCAGCCCCTGGAACGAGCGCGTCGGGTGCTGGGCGTCAATGGATGTGTGGGCGGTCATGGTGTCGCCGGAAAAGGGTTTCGGTTGCCGGCTGCCCTCGCACGCGGACCTGGCAGGGTCAAGCTGTGCCGGATTCCGACAGTGTTCAGAGAGCAGGTCGGATTCCGCTAACCATTTCATCCGTCAATCTTTTTTAACCGCGTTCCTTAGCCCTTGTTTGGCCGGCTTGCGCTAGGGTGCGTCTTGTCGAGGCGGCGAACACAAGCTGTCCGGCAAACAGGGTGAGAGGATCGCAAGAGACCAAAAGGTCCGGCGGCTCTCAGGAGAATAGGCGAGGCGTCAAACGATGAGCATCGGTGCGCAACCAGCCTGGGCACAGCATGAATTCCGGCTTGATCCGGATCGCCTGCCCCAGGAACTGTCCTACGCAACACGCAACGGCAATGGCGAGACGACCATCACCGTCAATCGCCGCGGTGCCACGCTGAAGCGCGAACTGGCGCAATCGGGCCTGCCGCTTCACGTTGCCTTGCCGGCGCGCGCCTTCCGCGGCGTTGCCGTACGGGCCACCGAAACCGGACCGGACCAGGCGCTGGTGACACTGGAACTGCTGCATGAGGATGAGGAACTGAGCGTCCCGTTGAGCGTCGGGCACGACCTGCCCGCAATCGCGCGCGACTGGCAGGCCTGGTCGGAGCTGCTCGACCTGCCAATGATGATGATCGAGATGGACGGCGTCGCACGCACGCTCGAAGAGAGTGCGCAGGCCATTGTCACGGGCGACGCACAGCCACGCCGCCATCATTCGATGTTCGCAGAACGTCGTCCGCGCTTTCTGGCGCGGCGCCGGATGGGCAATCTGGGCGTGCGGCTGATGGTCCACGGCGAGGAGATCATCGCCCGCGATCCGTCAATCTGAGCGATCGATCAGCGCACGATCTCGGCAATGGCGGCGGCGACAAGGCCGCCGAAGATCAGCCACCCAACCACCGTATTGGACTTGAAAAGCGCCAGACACTGGTCCGCATCGTCAATGTCCAGGACGCGGATCTGGTTGAGCATGTGCAGGCCCGCAGCGCCAAGGCCGAGATAGGCGATGAGAGGCACGTTTGTGCTGGCATAGCTGGCGGCCAGAAGCACCACCATGCCGCCATAGAGGATCGCAAGCGCCGGCTTGGTCCGGTCGCCGAACAGGCGCGCGGTCGAACGCACGCCGACCAGCGCATCGTCCTCCTTGTCCTGATGGGCGTAGATCGTGTCATAGCCGATGGTCCACAGGATGCAGCCAAAATAGAGCAGCAGCGGCGCCAGCCCGAGCGATCCGTGCACGGCGACCCAGCCCATGAAGGCACCCCATGAAAAGGCAAGGCCCAGAAAGAGCTGCGGCCAGTCCGTGAAGCGCTTGGCGAACGGGTAGATCGCTACGACCGCGAGCGACGCGATGCCGACGGCAATCGCGGTCCAGTTGAACTGGATCAGGACAAAAAAACCGACCAGCGCCTGCGCCACCAAAAAGGCCTTGGCCTGGAGCCGCGTGACCTGTCCGGACGGCAATGGCCGCGATCGTGTGCGTGCGACCCTGTCATCGATGTCGTGGTCGACGAGATCATTGTAGGTGCAGCCGGCGCCGCGCATCGCGATCGCCCCTATCAGGAACAGAACGAGATGCCAGGGGTCGGGCAGGCGATCCAGAACAGGCAAGCTTTCGGCAGCATAGCCGAACGGCGCCAGCGCTGCCGCCCACCAGCAGGGCCACAGCAGCAGCCACCAGCCGATTGGTCGGTCCCAGCGCGCCAGTTGCGCGAACGGCCAGGCCGAACGCGGCATGAGCGCATAGACCCAATGACCGGACGGCGCATCCGCGACGCGCCCCTGACCGGCCTTTGACTGCACATTGTCCATGACCGCCTCGTCGCAACCCTGTGGGCAAAGGTCAAGCGCGCCGGGCCGGTCTTGACCCGCGTCATGGTGCCGCGTAGCGCCGGGCCATCAATGGCCGGTAGGAGTTGAGCATATGCGCGTTCTGTTGATCGGCGGCGGCGGCCGCGAACATGCGCTGGCGGCAAAACTGGCTGCCTCGCCGCTTTTGACAGCGCTGATCTGCGCGCCGGGCAATCCGGGAACAGAGGCGGTCGCCACCAACGCGGTGCTGGATGTCGCCAACCATCCGGCCGTCGTCGATTTCTGCCGCATCCAGAGCATCGATCTCGTCGTCGTCGGCCCCGAGGCGCCGCTTGTGGCCGGCCTCGCCGACGATCTTGCCGCGGCCGGTTTCGCTGTGTTCGGCCCGAGCGCCGAAGCGGCCCGGCTGGAAGGCTCGAAGGGTTTCACCAAGGAATTGTGCGACCGGCAGGGCATTCCGACCGCCGCCTATGGGCGCTTCAACAACGCGCCCAAGGCGAAGGCCTATGTCCGGCGGCAGGGCGCACCGATCGTCATCAAGGCGGACGGACTTGCAGCCGGCAAGGGCGTGACCGTGGCCATGACGGTCGAGGAAGCGATGGCCGCGATCGAGGATTGTTTCGAGGGCGCGTTCGGGGATGCTGGCGCCGAAGTGGTTGTCGAAGAGTTCCTCGAAGGCGAGGAAGTGAGCTTTTTCTGCCTGTGCGATGGAACAACCGCTCTGCCTCTGACCTCGGCGCAGGATCACAAGCGGGTCGGCGATGGCGACACGGGCCCCAACACGGGCGGCATGGGCGCCTATTCGCCCGCGCCGATCTTCGATGCGGCCATGCAGGCGCGCGTCATGGCCGAGATCATCGATCCGACGCTTGCAGGCATGGCGGCATTGGGCTGCCCGTTCACCGGCGTCCTTTATGCGGGACTGATGGTGACGGCAGAAGGGCCAAAGCTGATCGAATACAATGTCCGTTTCGGCGATCCGGAATGTCAGGTGATCATGCCGCGCCTGTGCGACGATTTGCTGCCGCTTTTGAAAGCGGCGGCTGATGGCGAATTGGGCAAGGCGACGACTCACTGGTCGGATGACACCGCGCTGACGGTGGTGCTGTGTGCGCCGGGTTATCCGGCATCGCCCGAAAAGGGCTCAGTGATCGGCGGCGTTGACAAGGCCGAGGCTCTTGACGGTGTCACTGTCTTCCATGCCGGAACCGTGCGGCGGAACGGTCAACTGATCGCCAATGGCGGGCGCGTGCTGAACGTCACCGCCACGGGCGGCACGGTGTCCGGCGCGCAGGCGCGCGCCTATCAGGCTGTGGAGGCGATCGACTGGCCGGAAGGGTTTTGCCGCTCGGACATTGGCTGGCGCGCCATTGAACGCGAGCGCTGATCAGAGCTCCATCGCCAGCGCCGCACGACCGTTGATCAACGCATCGGCCTGCGCAGTGAACTGACCCGATGCGCCATCGGGATGAAGGATCACCGCGGGCAGCATCGCAAGCCGGGCGCGGCTCCCTTTCACGCCAGACACAAGGATCCGGATTGCTGCGTCGCCTGATCGGGCGTGGATAGGCCGGATCGCGACCGCGCCGAAGCGTCGGTCCATCCCGGTCAATATGCCTGTGAGCATGGATGGTCGCGCGATCATCGAAAACCGGCCGCCCGGTCTTGCAATCGCCGCGGCGGTCTTGATCCAGGCTTGCATTGTCTCTGCATCGATCACGTGAGCGGCGGCCCGCGCCGCATCCGGCGTTTGCCGATCGCGCGCATCGTTGAATGGCGGATTGGCGATGACCTGATCGAATTCGTCGCGCTCCAAGCCCTCCGCTTCCCGGGCGCGGCCATCCAGCGCCACATCGGCCATCACGATTCGCGCGCGCGGGGCCAGCGATGCGTTCTCCGCCCGCTCCATCGTCTGCCGCGCAAAATCCACCATGGAAGGATCGTTTTCGAACATGACCGCGCGAGCATCGCGACAGCGGGACAGAACGGCGAGGGCAGCGGCGCCGGCGCCGGCGCCGAGATCGGCCAACGCGCCGCCGAACCCGCCTGGCACCATCGCTGCCACAAGCATGGCATCAAGGCCCGCGCGATGGCCTCCCCCCGATGGCTGGACCAGAACGAACCGGCCCTGGTGGAATGCATCGACAGTCGGCGGCAGCCCACGATCAGCCCTTGAGTTCATGTCTTGAGTTCATGGGCGAGCCCTGCATCGTGCATGATGCGGCGTGCCTGATCGATCCGGTCCGTCTCGACAAGAATGCGGCGGGGAATGGCGCCGATCGAGCCCTCGATGATCGACATGTTCTGATCGGCGATCATGACGCCGATGCCCGCATCGCGCATCAGCGCCTCGACGAAGGAGAGCGTGACGATGTCATTGGAGCGCATCAGTTCTTCCATGGCGTTTGGTTACGCGCTTGCGCGCCGGGCGGCAAGCAGGCTTGCGACCAACGGCGCAGCCGGCGTGCCAATTCGCCGCTTGCTGGCCGCCGGGCGAAACCATAGTGTGCCGCGAAAAAGGAGAGGGCCTGATGGGTGTTGTCATTGCCATCGACGAGCCGCCGCGCAGGAGCGGCATAGAACCGCTCGTTGCGCTTGCCAAGCCCGGCATGGAACGGGTGAACCAGCTTATCCTCGACAAGGCCGGATCGGACGTCCGGATGATCCCGGAGGTCGCCAACCATCTGATCAATTCGGGCGGCAAGCGCCTGCGGCCGATGCTGACGATCGCGAGCGCCGAGATGTTCGGCTATGAGGGCGAACACCACGTCAAGCTCGCGGCCAGCGTCGAGTTCATGCACACGGCCACGCTGCTGCATGACGATGTGGTCGATGAAAGCGACCGGCGCCGGTCGAAGCCGACGGCGCGGATCATCTGGGGCAACCAGGCAAGCGTGCTGGTTGGCGATTTCCTGCTGGGTCAGGCTTTTCGGATGATGGTCGATGTGGGCTCGATGGACGCGCTCGATGTGCTGTCGACGGCCTCGGCGATCATTGCCGAAGGCGAAGTGATGCAGCTTGCGGCCGCCAAGAAGCTGTCGACGACCGAGGACGACTATCTGGCGGTGATCAAGGCCAAGACCGCCGCGCTGTTCCTTGCCGCCGCCGAAGTCGGGCCGATTGTCGCCGGTGCGGGTAGCGACGAGCGGGCGGCACTGCGTTCCTACGGGCTCAATCTGGGCCTTGCCTTCCAGCTCGTCGACGATGTGCTCGACTATGGCGGCAATGAAGGCGATCTGGGCAAGAATATCGGCGACGATTTCCGCGAAGGCAAGATCACGCTGCCGGTCCTGCTCGCCTACCGGCGCGGCTCGGACGATGAGCGCGCCTTCTGGAAGAAAAGCCTCGAGGATGGCGACAATGGCGCCGAGCGGCTCGAACAGGCACGCGCGTTGATGGCCAAGCACGGCGCGCTGGCCGACACCATCCAGCGGGCACGGCATTTCGGTGCGATCGCGCGGGACGCATTGGCACCGATGCCGGCGACGCCGCAAAAGGATGCGCTTCTCGAGGTGGTCGACTTCTGCATATCGCGCCTTAACTGAGAACGGGTCCTGCAGCGATGCGGCATGATTGCCGCCGGGCCACAAAAGCGCCATGCTGACGGGTGAATCGGAACAAGCCTCCAATCCATGGTGACAAGCCGCCCATGACAGCATCCTTCGCAAAATCCGCAACGCTCGCCTTCATCGCGCTGACGGCGGCGTCGGCCTTTGGTCCAAAGCCTGCCATCGCATCCGCCGATCCGGCATCTGAATTTCATGCGCCGACCCGGACGTTTGCCGGAGCTTTCCTGGCGGCAAACGCGGCCCGCGAGCGGTTCGATTTCGGCGAGGCCGCGCGCTATTATGACGAAGCGCTGCGCTTTGATCCCGACAATCCGGGCCTGCGCCGCGACCTGATGATCTCGCTGGTCACCGACGGACAGATCGGCGCGGCGCTGCCCCATGCCGAGATCCTCAAGGATGAGGCCGATGTGGAGCGGATCGCGCGGCTGGTGCTGGGCGTCGAGGCGATCCGCGAAAACCGCTATCTGGACGCCGAGCCGACACTGATCCTGGCGGTCGAAAACGATCTCGAACGACTGTTGACGGGTGTCCTGCGCGCCTGGGCGCGACACGGAGCGGGCGACACGGACGGCGCGCTGGAGCTGATCGACGGCCTTCGCGGCCCAGACTGGTTCGGTCTATTCTCGGCCTATCACGGCGCTCTGATCGCCGACGCGGCCGGACGCACCGAAGCGGCCCGAACCCGCTATGCGGACGGCATGAACAATGCAGCCGGCGGCAGCGCTTCGCCGCTGACCTATCTGCGGCTGGCCGAAGCCAATGCGCGGTTTCTGGCGCGCACCGGCGAACTGCCCGCCGCGCGCGAAGTGATCGAGCGTGGACTGGGGACGGCACCCAACAATCCGGACCTGCTCGCCGCCGCAGACACGATCGACACGCCGGCGGGATCGCGCAACATCATCGACACGCCGCAACTGGGCTCTGGCGAGATCCTGCTCAATCTGGGCTCGGCGATCAACCGCGACGGCGCCGAGGACTTCGCCGCACTCTATCTGGAACTTGCACGGTCGATGACGCCCGAGAACGCGCAGGTTCTGTTCGAGCTCGGCGGTATCGCTGAAAAACTCAGCCAGCCAGAGCGGGCAATTCGTTACTACGCGTCGGTGCCCGCCGATTCGCCGTTGGCCCGCATCGCCGATCTGCAGCGCGGGCTGGCGCTTTCGGCGCTCGATCGCAATGACGAGGCCAAGGCCACCCTCGCCGCTCTGGTCGAGGACAATCCCGATGATTTTCGCGGCTATCTGGCGCTGGGCGGCGTGCATGCTTCGCTCAGGGAGTTCGAGGAAGCCGCCGATGTCTACGAGGCCGCGGTGACCCGTCTCGATCTCGACGATTCGCGCTTCTGGCAGGTGCACTACCGGCTCGGCATCGCCTATGAACGCACCGGTCGCTGGCCGGACGCCGAGCGCACCTTCAAGCACACGCTGACCCTGTCACCCGACCAGCCGGACGTGCTGAATTATCTGGGCTATTCCTGGGTCGACATGAACATGCATCTTGACGAGGGCATCGAGATGATCCGCACAGCGGTCGAGCAGCGCCCGCGTGACGGATACATCGTCGACTCGCTCGGCTGGGCCTATTATCGGCTGGGCAATTTCGAACGGGCGGTGGAGCATCTGGAACGGGCGACCGATTTGCGGCCGCGCGATTCGATCATCAACGATCATCTGGGCGACGCCTATTGGCGTGTCGGGCGCAAGCTCGAAGCAACCTATCAATGGTCGCGCGCGCTGGCGATGGAAGGCGAAGACGAGGCGCTTGCGGAAATACGTGCCAAGCTTGACGCCGCCAATGCGGGCGAAGAACCGGCGGTCTCGGGAAGCCGCGTCGACAATGGCGCGACCGAGCAGGCCAGCGACACAGCCAGCGGCAATGACGGTTGAGCCGTGCCGGAGGATCGGGTGACGCCGTCCGGCAAGGCGCTTGAAGAACTGGCGCCTGCCAAGATCAATCTGTGTCTGCACGTCACCGGCCGCCGCGCTGATGGCTACCACCTGCTCGATTCACTGGTCGTCTTCGCCGATGGCGATACCGCCGACCGCGTCGGCGTGACGCCCGCCGATGTCGACCAGTTTTCCGTGACCGGGCCGGAAGCGGACGGGCTCAACAAGAACGAAAGCAATCTGGTACCAAGGGCGCGCGACTGGCTGCAGGCGCAGACCGATTTTTCCGGACCCGTTGCCATCACGCTCGAAAAGAACCTGCCCGTCGCATCGGGCATTGGCGGCGGTTCGGCAGACGCCGGCGCGACGCTGCGGCTTCTTGCCCGATTGTGGCAGGCCGAAGCGGTGATCGGCGCCCACCAGTTTGATGCAATGTGCAGCGCGCTGGGTGCCGATGTCGCCATGTGCGTCCATGGCGGAGCCTTGCGCGCGCGCGGCATCGGCGAACAGGTCGAACCGGTCGCGGAACTGCCCGCCCTGCCATCGGTTCTGGTCAATCCCCGGATCGCGGTCGAAACGCCGTCGGTGTTTGCGACGCTCGAGAACCGGGACAACGGGCCGCTTGCTTCCATGCCCGGCGATGGATTTGCCGCTCCGGACGCGCTTGCAGGCTGGCTGACGGCCGACACACGCAACGATCTAGCAGCACCCGCCCGTTCACTCGTTCCGGCCATCGATACGGTGCTGGGCGCGCTTGAGACCAGCGGTGCGCTGGTCGCCCGCATGTCGGGCTCGGGCGCGACCTGTTTCGGCCTGTTCGCAACGCGCGAGCAGGCTTGGGGCGCGGCCGAAACCATGGCCCGCGCACGGCCGGACTGGTGGATCAGGCCGACGGTCCTCAATGCCGGCACGCGCAATGAATACCAAACACAATCAGGAGCCGCTTATGTCGAGGCTTGACGAAACCCGGCCGTTCATCGCGCTGTCAATCGCGGTGTTGACTGTTTCGGACACGCGCAGGGAAGACGAGGACCGGTCGGGCGGGACGCTCAAGGACCGGATCGAGAGCGCCGGACACCGCGTGGCCGGCTATGCGATCGTTCCGGACGAGCCGGCGCGGATATCGGGGCAGGTGCGCGACTGGGCGGACGATGAGGGCATCGACATCATCATCACTACCGGCGGCACGGGTTTCACCGGGCGCGACGTGACCCCCGATACGCTCGAGCCGATGTTCGACAAGCACATGGAGGGGTTCAGCCATGTCTTCCACCACATCTCGTTCGACAAGATCGGAACGTCAACCGTCCAGTCCCGCGCCACAGCCGGGCTGATCGGCACGACATTCGTTTTCGTCCTTCCCGGGTCGCCCGGTGCGTGCAAGGACGCCTGGGACGGCATCCTGAAATGGCAGCTCGACTATCGCCACATGCCCTGCAACTTCGTGGAGATCATGCCGCGGCTGGATGAGCACCTCAAACGCGGCGGAGGCAAGTCAGCGTGAGGCCGGGGGCAAGAGCCCGGCCCTGAGGGTCCGCACGGCGACGCCACGCGGCAGCGCGTCGAGCGCCATGCCGGGGTGGCTCAAAGCCTGCGCCTGCGCCTTGGAGATCAGGAACCCGCGCGCGAACGGCCCGTTCAGCCGGCGAGGTGTGAACAGACGCTCCCAGAGCGACTGGCCGGGATCGCGCGCCAGGCGAAACCGGGCCGCGCCGGCCCCGCCGGTCGGCGCATTGATGTGGTTTTCAACCGCCGCAAGCCAATCGCCTGTCAGCCGCGCACCGGGTGGCAGGACCAAAAGCCAGATCCCGCGCGCCGCATCGAGCACCGCCGGCAGGTCGGCGCCGGATGCGTCGATGATCGCGCAACCGGCGATCTCGCCGACCCGCCTTGTCCCGTCGGTCGATGCCTGATCGAGCACCAGCACATCGCTGATCGTGCCGCTGACGGCATGGCGCACCAAGTCCGGCAACATCTGCGCCAGCCGGTCTTCATCATTGTGCGTGGGAACCAGGACGGAGAGCATCCCGCACGCCTATCCGATGTTGCAACGCAACGCAAAATCATCAGTTTGTTCTTGTATTGTTCTCGCAAAGGCGATAGGAAAATAATCATCGACTACACGACAGATTCGCATGGGAGCGCGGTATGAAGGCGATCGCCGAAGCAGATCACATTGCGGGACATCTCGGCGCCCTGGACGGGGCGGTGGCGGCCAATCAGCATATCGAGGCATCGGGCATGCGGCGTGACAAGCGCCGTGTTCGTGGCCGGGCGAGTGCGATCAATCCCACCGGCCGCTACGAGGCGCTCAGCCGCACCGAGGAGGATGATGGCTGGCAGAGCCTTGAGGATTTGCCGCCATTCAAGACCGAGGTGCAGGTGGAAAAGGCGTGTACGGTGATCACACGAAACCAGTCGCCCGACATTTCGTTCGACCGGTCGATCAATCCCTATCGCGGCTGCGAGCATGGCTGCGTCTATTGCTTCGCGCGGCCGACGCATGCCTACGCGGGTCTGTCTGCAGGCGTAGACTTTGAATCCAAGCTGTTCGTCAAGCCCGATGCGGCCAAGCTTCTGGAAAAGGAGATCACCCGCAAGGGCTACGAAGCCAAATGTATCGCGATCGGCACCAACACCGACCCCTACCAGCCGATCGAGCGGGACTGGATGGTGATGCGCTCGATCCTGGAAGTGCTTGAACGCTACAATCACCCGGTCGGCATCGTCACCAAATCGGCGCTGGTTACGCGCGATATCGACATCCTGTCGCGCATGGCCTCGAAGGGACTAGCAAAGGTGGCACTGTCGGTGACGACGATGGACCGAATGCTGGCCCGGACGATGGAACCGAGGGCCTCCACGCCGACAAAGAGGCTCGAAGCCATCCGGACGCTGACCGAGGCGGGTATTCCGACGTCGGTCATGGTCGCGCCGATCATTCCGGGGCTGAATGATCACGAGATCGAGCGCATTCTCGACGCTGCGGCCTCGCTTGGCGCGACGCAGGCCGGCTATGTGTTGCTGCGCCTGCCGCTCGAGGTCGCGCCCGTCTTCAAGGATTGGCTGCTGCGCCACTATCCCGAGCGCTATCGCCATGTGATGAGCCTGGTCCGGTCGATGCGCGGCGGCAAGGATTACGATGCCGACTGGAACAAGCGAATGCGCGGCACCGGCCCCTATGCGTGGCAGATTGCGCGCCGCATGGAAATCGCCTGCAAGAAGCTTGGACTTTCCGGGCGCGGCACGGCGCTGCGTATCGACCTGTTCGTCAAACCCGCGCCGAACGGGGAGCAGTTGGCGCTTTTGTGACTGCAGATTGGCACCGGCAGACACGCGGCCCGTCCCCCGCCGTCTTTCGCTGCCGGTGCCATGGTTCGCCCCGCCCGGGCGGCGTCCCCTGCCGCCTTGCCGCCGACCTGCCGACGGTGGCCAAACGGGTGAACCTTGCGGCGAATCGGGTTGCGTGTGATGGCTCTGCCATGACATCGCACGCATCCGGTTCGCCGCTTTTGTTCGATCCTGACCCGCAGGGGCCGGACTTTGCGTTCGAGGATGCGTTGCGCGACAGCGGTCATCATCATGTCGCCGGGGTCGATGAGGCCGGGCGCGGTCCGCTGGCCGGCCCGGTCGTCGCGGCAGCGGTGATCCTGGACCGATCCATGCCCGTCGAGGGCCTGACCGACTCCAAGGCTCTGACGGCCCGCCGGCGCGAAGCACTGTTCGATGCGATCATGGCCGATGCGCACGCGGTCAGCATCGCCAGCGTCTGTGCGGCCCGCATTGATGCCGCCGATATCCGCAAGGCGAGCCTTGCGGCGATGCGCGCCTGCGTGACAGGCCTTTCGCCATGCGCCGACGCGGCGCTGTTCGACGGGCGCGACGTTCCTCCAGGATTGCCGCGTGAGCTGACGGCGAGATCAGTTGTCAAGGGCGATGCGCGATGTCTGTCGGTTGCCGCCGCCTCGATCATCGCCAAGGTCAGCCGGGACCGGATGCTCGAGACACTATGCTCGGCGCACCCGGGTTACGGCCTGTCCGGCCACAAGGGCTATGGATCGGCGGGGCATCGTGCCGCTATCGACCGGCTTGGTGGCGTTGCGCGTCTGCACCGCTTCACCTTCCGCCCGCTGTCACAACGCTGACCCGTTGGGACGCGGGCATCTCCTTCGGAAACAAAAAACCGCGCCCGAAGGCGCGGCATTGCTACTTCAGAAACGCCATCCGGCGGTCAGTTCATGTGGGTCTTGACTTGGTCGATCGAAGCCTTGAAAAGGTCGCCCCGCGTCTTGGCGGTCATCTTGTCGCCGAGCAACTGCTCGGCTGCTGCAACCGAGACGTCGACGGCCGTGGCGCGCACGGCGTTGACCGCATCGAGCTCGGCTTGGGCGATCTTCTGCTCGGCCAGCGTGGTGCGGCGCGCGACATATTCCGCGGTCTTTTGCTTGGCCTCGGCGGTGATGTGCTCGGCCTCGCTCTTGGCCGCCTCGACAATGCTCTCAGCTTCCGTCTCGGCTTCCTTGCGCTTGCGCTGGTACTCGGCCAGCAATTGCTGAGCCTCCTCGCGCAGCCGGCGGGCCTCTTCCAGTTCGTTGCGGATTTTGTCGCCGCGCTCGTCAAGGCTGCGCGTTACCAGTCCCGGCACCTTGTAATAGATGACAATGCCGAAGAACAGGATCAGGCCGATCAGCGACCAGAATGATGCGTCAAACATGGTTGCGTCCTTTCTGGCTGGTTCAGCCGCGTGCCGCGCCGACGGCCTTGGTCAGTTCGGCCTTGGTCACCGAAGTGCCGATCAACCGGTCAACGATCTCGGCGGTCGTGTCGGTGGCGATGGAGCCAACCTCGGCCATGGCCTTCTCGCGGATGGACGCGATCCGGCTTTCGGCCTCTTCGAGCTTACTCGCCAGTTCGCCTTCCACCTTCTGGCGCTCGGCATCGGCTTCCGCCTTGGCTTTGTCGCGCGCCTTCTGACCGATCTCGCCGGCTGTGGTGCGTGCCTGTGCCAGTTCCTGCTCGTAAGCCGCCAGCGCTTCATCAGCCTCGTTTTGCAGATCACGCGCCATATCGAGATCGCCGGCGATGCGATCCTGACGCGTCTCCAGGATCTCGCCCATGCGCGGCACGATCACCTTGGACATGAACCAAAAGAAGAAGCCGAAGGTAATGGCCAGCCAGAAGAGCTGCGAGGCGTAGGTGGACGAGTCGAACGGCGGAAAAACCTTTTCGCCGTCGGCGACGGCTTCGGCAGCGAGCGCAGCGGTAACGAACATGGCTGAACCTCAATCAAGCTGGGAGGAATGCGGGTCCTTGAACCACGCATTGCCGGGCGCCCGCAAAGCGGCCGCCCAAGCTGTTGTTGCGGCGTGCCGAAAACGCGGCGCGCCGGAGAACCGCTCGCGATCAGACCGCAAACAGCAGCAGCAACGCGACCAGCAGCGAGAAGATGCCCAGAGCCTCGGTCACGGCGAAGCCGAAGATCAGGCGCCCGAACTGGCCATCAGCGGCCGAGGGGTTGCGCAGCGCGCCCGACAGGTAGTTGCCGAAGATCGACCCCACGCCGATCGCCGCACCGCCCATGCCAAGGCAGGCAATGCCGGCGCCGATGAATTTTGCTGCTTCCGCTTCCATGGTGAACTCCTTTGAACGAAGAATATGCGGGATGGGTGTGTACGGCCATCTGGCCGCGTGAAACTAGTGGCTCGGGTGCAGGGCGTCGTTGAGATACATGCAAGTCAAGACCGCAAAGACGTAAGCCTGCAGGAACGAAACCAAGAACTCCAGCGCCGTGATCGCGACGACCATGATCAACGGCAGGATCGCGCCGGCGACGCCGACCGCGCCGAGAGTGCCCAGCGAGACGACAAAGCCGGCAAACACTTTAAGCGTGATGTGGCCGGCCAGCATGTTGGCGAACAGGCGCACCGAAAGGCTGATCGGCCGGGACAGGAACGATATGACCTCGATCAGGACGACAAGCGGTACCAGATATCCGGGCACCCCTTCGGGCACGAAAAGGCCCAAGAACTTCAGCCCGTGCTTCATGAAGCCGTAGACGATGACGGTTCCGATGACCAGCATCGCCAGCGCGAAGGTGACGATGATGTGGCTGGTGACGGTGAAAAAATAGGGGAACATGCCGAACAAGTTGGCGAACAGCACGAACATGAACAGCGAGAAGACGAACGGGAAGAACCGCATGCCCTGCGTGCCGGCAGCGTCACGCAGCATGGAGGCGACAAACTCGTACGAGAGTTCGGCCATCGACTGGAGCCGGCCGGGCACCAATCCACGGTTGGCGCTGCCAAAATAGAGGAACGCCGATGCTGCGGCGACACTTGCGACCATGAAGAGCGACGAGTTGGTGAAAGACAGGTCGAGTCCGGCGACGTTCTCAAGGGGAACGATCCGGGTGATTTCAAACTGCTTGATGGGGTCGTTCGCCACCGCGCCTGTCTCCGTCTTCTTCGGGCTTTTCGCCCTTTGATCGTTCAACCGGCCAGCGACCGGAAAACCTGCCTAGAGCGCATCATCGGCATCATCGCCGCGCAACCGCTCTCCTCTTGCCCCTGCCGCCGGCTCGGCCACCCGGCCCGCAGCGCGCAAGACATTCAAAACGCCGGCCGCAAACCCCAGAAACAGGAACACGATCAGCCCCCATGGCGTCGTGCCAGCCAACAAGTCGAGCAAATAGCCAAGTCCGGCACCCACCAAAATGCCCGCGATGAACTCGCTCGACATCTTGAGAGCCGCTCCGAACCCGGAACTTGCTCCGCTCTGCCCGTCCGATGCTTGCAGGCCGTTCTCAGGCCCCTGCCGCGCCAGCGCATCGTTGAGCGCCTGACGCCGCTGCTCCAGCTCGACATCGCGATTTGAGTTGACGGATTGACCGGCCTTGACGTCGGACGGTGTATGTGGCGGCTTCGAAGATGCCATGACCTCACCGTGGACGTGCGGGACGAGCCTGAAGGCCCCCTCAAATTGCGCGCAACATAGTTTCGGCCCTGTCATTCGTCAAGGCGGATTGGGCGGTGCAATATGAGGGAGAAAGTTCTTTGAAATCAGGTTCTTATAGGGATTTTGCCGATTCGTCGCACCGGATGACAACAGGCGTTAGACCAAATGGCGACGCGGCACCGGACGCAGCCCTGTTCGGTCAGCTCCAGCCACCGCCATAGGTCCGATAGAAGATGTGCAGGCCGATCCGGGTCAGGCGCTTCATCGACCGGGCCCAGCGCGGGTTGACGTAGGTCGCGTGATAGTGGGTCGACGAGCCCACTTCGTCGAGCCAGATCTTGCCGGCCGTTGTCGCCATGGCGATGTCTTTTGCCTTTTGCCACATATGCGGCTCGGTGATCCGGTCGCGAATGCCATCGCACGCAAAGGAGAACTGGCAGCGGTTGCGCCAATGCCGATTCTGATAGACGACGCCGCAAATCGAGTTCGGGAATGAGGGATTGCGCACACGGTTGAGGATCACTTGGGCAACGGCGGCCTGACCGCGCGCGATCTCGCCCCGTGCCTCGAAGTAAATGCCTTCGGCAAGGCACTTCTGCTCCCGGTTGGAGAAGACGCGCGGCGGCAGCGGGTTGCTGGCCCATGCGTGATCATTTTCAGGCACCGGCGGAATGAACCTGCCGCGGTCGGCCGGCTCGTTGCGGAGCAGGCTGGCAAACGGCGATTCTTCGGCGAAGTCGGTTTCCGGCGGCGCATAGGCGGTCGCCAGGACATCGGGGGTGTCGTTGGTGACCAGCGAGGCGATCATCGAGGACACCTGCGGTTCAGGTGCCGGCTTGCGAACATGGAATGCAGAGGCGATCTGCATCTCTTCGCCTCGGATCTCGGGCTTGACGAATGCCATCTGCAGATCGTCGCCGAGCGTGGGCCGCAAGATGCTGGACTGGCGTTCGAGGATCGAGCCAGCCGAGAAGTCCTTGGGCGGCGCTGCCGGCACGACGGCGGCAATCCGGCCCGACTTTTCGGTGCGGTTGATGCGCGCTTCGTCGGGCGTGTCCGGCAGAACCTGTTTTTCGCTGATCACGGCGAGCGGCCCGACGCCCGATTCCGCACCATCGGGCTTGCGGATGGAGCCGGTGACGCCGGTATCGACCGGAAACCGCACTTCTGCCGAATGGATCGAGCCAACGCCGGCCCGGCTGACATGCATCAGCCAGCGATCTTCGGCGGTCGTATCAATGCCCGAAACAAGAACCGACATATCCTGGAGGGACATTTGCGACGGATTGGCCACAACAACGGCGAAGGCGAACGCAAACGGCACGATGAACTTCGTGCCAAAAAAACGCAGAAGACGCACTGACCAACTCCGAAATGCTTGCAACGCAACGCGAACGAGCAGCACAATGCGGCATTAACCTTGATGAGCCGTTAAGTGGCTGGTCAAATTTTGTTAAGGCGTCCCGCGGCGACGCAAGTGGCATCACTTTCGGCGTTTGGCCTTGCTCGCGAACGGGTTGTCGGGCGAGCGCAGCATCAGCCGGACCGGTACACCTGGCAGATCGAAGTCCTCGCGCAGGGCGTTGGTCAGATAGCGCAGATAGGACGCGGGCAGCGCGTCGGGCCGCGAACAGGACAGGACGAATCCGGGCGGGCGCGTCTTAGCCTGCGTGATGTATTTGAGTTTGATGCGACGCCCGGACACGGCGGGCGGCGGGTGATGCTGGGCGACGGCGTCGAGCCACTTGTTGAGCCGCGCGGTTGAAACACGTTGGTTCCACACTTTGTGGGTGGCAACGATTTCCTCCATCAGCCGGTCGAGACCATAGCCGGTTTCCCCTGAAACGGGGACCGCACGCACGCCGCGTATCTGCGGCAACAGGCGTGCGGTGCGCTCATGCAGGTCGGCCAGCCGCTCCTGCCGGTCCTCGACCAGATCCCATTTGTTGAATGCGATGACGGGCGCCCTGCCCTCGCGTGCAATCAGATCGACGATCTGCAGATCCTGTTTTTCGAAAGGGATCATCGAATCGAGCACGACCACGACGACCTCGGCGAAACGGATCGCGCGCAGCGCGTCGCCGACCGACAGCTTTTCGAGCTTTTCCTGAACGCGCGCTTTGCGCCGCATGCCGGCCGTGTCGAACAGGCGGACCTTGCGCCCGTGCCACCGCCAGTCGACGGAAATCGAATCGCGCGTGATGCCCGCTTCCGGACCGGTCAGAAGGCGTTCCTCGCCGACCAGCCGGTTGATCAGCGTCGACTTGCCGGCATTGGGTCGGCCGACAATGGCGATGCGCAAGGGTTTGGTGTCATCATAAGCCGGCTCTTCGCCTTCGGGCACATCCTCGACGGTGATGTCCGTCTCGGCCTCGTCAGCGCCGCCATCATGTTCATGCGCCAAAGCGCGCTCCTCGCCAATCGCCTCGACGATGGCATCACGAAGATCGCCCAGGCCCTGGCCATGTTCGGCCGACACCGGCACCGCCTCCCCCAGACCCAGCGTGTAAGCATCGTAAAGGCCGGCTTCGGCGCCGCGCGCCTCGGCCTTGTTGGCAACCAGAACGACCGGCTTGCCGGACCGGCGCAATATGTCGGCAAAGGTCTGGTCGGCAGCGGTCAGGCCGTTCTTGGCGTCGACAAGGAACATTGCCAGATCGGCTTCGTCGACGGCGACTTCCGTCTGGGCGCGCATCCGGCCCGGCAGCGTGGCGGCGTCACCCTCCTCAAGCCCGGCCGTGTCGATGACATCGAAACGCAGGTCGACCAGCCGCGCTTCGTGCCGGCGCCGGTCGCGCGTGACGCCGGGCTCGTCATGCACCAGCGCCAGCTTGCGTCCGACAAGACGGTTAAACAGCGTCGACTTGCCGACATTGGGCCGGCCGACAATGGCGACGGTGAACGACATGGCTCAGCCTTCGGCGACGGCGCCGCTGGCCACGATCAGCTCGACCATCATCTGGGCACGGCCGGCAACGCCCTGCGGCGCGAACTCGTCGTTCAGGATTTCATCGAACAGGCGTTTGGCGTCGGAAAAACGCTGTTCGTTCCAGGCGGCAAGGCCCATCGCCTCGCGCGCCGAATGGCGCAGCGGATTGTCGGGCGGGGTCAGTTGCTCGGCGCGCCCGGCGACATCGGTGTATGTGCCGTGATCGACCATGACATAGGCGGCCCGCAGCCGCGCCATGTCGCGCAGCGCAACCGGGACGGAGCGGTCGTCGGCGATTGCATCGAAAGCGGCAACGGCTGCATCGGTTTCGCCCCGTTCCAACTGGACCGTCGCCGCGCGCATCCGCGCCAATACGGGATACTGGCCGAATCCGTCCGCTTCGAGCGCCTGAAGCCTTTCCATGGCGGCATCGGACTGGCCGTCATTGGCAAGGTTCAGCGCTTCAAGAAACCGGTCGCCCGATGCAGACGCCTGACGAGCGCTGTACCATTCCCAGCCGCGATAGCCCGCGGCCACGGCAACGATCAGCACCGCGCCGGCGACAATCAGAACACCGAACCGCTCCCAGAAGTTCTTGAGCCGTTCGGAGCGCAGCTCCTCTTCGACCTCGCGGAAAAAGCCGTCGTCGGACATCACAAAACCCTGAGGACCAAAACGTTGCGCCGCTTTAGCGGCAAAATGCGCACATTGTAAGTGGGACCAGCCGCCTCACATGGCAACAGGCGGCACGCCGAACAGCCACAGATGACCCTGCAGGATCAGCCATAGATAAAGCACGGTGCCGACCACCGCCGCGATCCCGTCGTAAAGGATGGCCGGATTGTCGTAGACCGGATCGCCGCGGCGCTTTACCGAGATCCGGTTCCAAACCGCCCAGCCAAGAAACGCGCCGAAGAGCAAAAGCGAGGCAAGATCGCCATTGGCCAGCAGATGTCCGAACGCCCAGACCTTCACACCCAGGATCATCGGGTGTTTGACTGCCCGTTTGATGTAGCCGGCAGGCAACTGCGAGGCGACCAGCAGCACCAGCGCCGGCAGCATCAGGAGAAGGTTGATGTGCGCCATCCATGTCGGCGGAACCCACAAAATGGGGGAGACGGAGCGGGCCTGGCCGAATCCCCAGATCAGCAGCACAAGGCCGATCAGTGAAACGACCGAATAGATGCCCTTCCAGGGGCCCTCGCCGCGGCTTGCGATCACACCGTCGCGAAAGTCCGGCGCCACCATGCGCACCGAATGAACGCCCAAAAACAGGACAAGGCCCGCCACCAGCCAGATCATGGCCACACTCCCCGAACTTGCGCCGGTCTTCGGCGCTTTCTATCGTCCCCCTATGACAGCCAATGCGCAAAAGGCCAAGGCGCGGCTTGCCGCACTCAAGGCCGAAATCGAATCCTTCCTCGCCATGGGGGCCGATGCCAACGCGCCCGTCGAACTCGACCAGGTTGCGGTGGGCCGGCTGTCGCGCATGGATGCGATGCAGCAGCAAGCCATGGCACAGGCGGCCGAAAGGGCGCGCCGGCGCGATCTTGTGCGCATCGAGATGGCCGAGCGGCGCATTGCCGAAGGCGAATACGGCTTTTGCACTGAATGTGGCGACGCGATCGCCGAAAAACGCCTGGACATCGATCCGATGGCAGAACGCTGCATCAATTGCGCACAATAGGCCGATGACGGCGGATCGAATCCAAAAATCGCTGATTGAAACCGAAACAGGCTGCGCGAAATCGGAAAGCGAGCGGCGAACGGCGACAGGCATCCCGATCTTCACGTCGGACCGCGCACCCTGTGCGGCATCACAGTGAGGATACAACCATGCACAAGACCCTGATCGCAGCCATGGCCGCACTCGTCATCATGGCACCCGCCGGCGCTTTCGCCGGATCGAGCACCGCTGAAGATGCGGTGAATTACACGAACGCCGTCGACATGCGCGCCACCGCGTCGATCGACGCCCGATCGGACTGCGCCGAAGCCAACGCTGCCGATTGCCGCCTGTCCGAGCACAAGACCTTTCCCGCCGCACCGGTTACACCGCAGTTCGGCCATTGACGAACCTGCCGGCCGGGTCCTTGAAACCGGACCCGGTTCGGCACATTTTGCGACCATGACGCTCCTGGATTTTGCGGAAGCCGGCGCACGCGGCGCCTCGTTCGTCATCTGCATGATGCTGATGGTGCAACTGCTCGCGGTGCGACCGCGCCATGCGGCGAGCGTCACTGGGGCGCTCTTTCTTGGGGCCGCCGGCACCTATGCCATCGCCTCCACCCCGCTGATGATCGAGTCGCTCGGGCCGGTCGCGATTGCGCTGAAGGCATACGCCGTCGCTGCGCCGGCTTTCTTCTGGCTGTTCGTGCTGGCGATCCTGGACGATTGTTTCCGGTGGCGCATGCCGATGCTGACGGCGCCATTGCTGCTCACCCTTCTTTTTCTCACCTGCGTGCCCTTCCCCGAATTCGAGCCGACAAGCCGTGCCCTTCACTTCGTGATCACGCTCGCGATGATCACACATGTAATGGTCCGCGTGCGCGCGGCCCTCGCCAATGATTTGGTCGCCAGCCGCCTGCGGTTCAGCAGGACGCTGGCCGTGATGGTGCCAATCGTTGCTGCGGCGATCGTCGTCGTTCTCGTTCTTGAAACGATGCGCTTTGAGTTGGAAGCGACAATGCGCGCTGGCGTCGCCTTCATGATCCTCGCCATCAGCCTCACGCTGGCGCTGACGCTTTCAAGACTCAGGCAATCGCTGGTCGAGCGGCCTTCGCGACAGGAGCCGGAGCCGGCCTTGGATATGTCGGCTGCCGACCGGATCGACCTCGGTCGGCTCCGCGATCTGATGGAGGACGGGGCCTATCTGACGGACGGGCTGACCATTGGCGGGCTCGCAACGCGTCTCGGGCTCCCCGAACACCGGCTGCGCAAGCTGATCAATCAGGGCCTGGGCTATCGCAACTTCGCCGCGTTCCTCAATGACTACCGGATTGCCGAAGCCAAACGCCGGCTGTCCGATCCGGACCATGTGCACACTCAGATCACGCAGATCGCCTATGAGCTGGGCTATGGTTCGCTGGCGCCTTTCAACCGGGCGTTCCGCGAGCGTGTCGGAACCAACCCGAGCGCGTTTCGCGAACGAGCGCTGGACAGCGGCGCGAGACCCGGAGACCTTTGATGATCTTGACAACGTCAAACGACGTACCATTTGCCTTGACACTGTCAACATAAAGGGCCTTTCGCAATGACCCAACGCGTTGTGCTGACCGGTGCCTCCGGTTTCATCGCCAAGCATATCGTCCTGCAGCTTCTCAATGCCGGTTTCACCGTCCACGGGACAATCCGGTCCATGAAACGCGCTGACGAAGTGCGCGAGGCGGTGCGTCCGCACCTTGACGATCCGAATGCGCTGGACCGGCTGACCTTCGCCGAACTCGACCTGACGAGCGACGATGGCTGGGCAGAGGCGCTCGCGGGCGCCGACGCTCTCATGCACACCGCTTCACCCTTTCCGCTTGTCCAACCCGGTGACGAGAATGAGCTGATCAGGCCGGCCGTCGACGGAACGCTGAGGGCTCTCAAGGCTGCCAAGGCAGCCGGGGTCACTCGCGTTGTCCTTACATCGTCGACGGTCTCGGTCATGGAAAAGGACAAGCCGGACAATGGCACGGCCTTCACGGAAGCCGACTGGAGCGATGTCGATTCCGCCCACATCAACCCCTACGGCAAGTCAAAGACGCTGGCAGAGCGGGCGGCATGGGATTTTGTGTCGAGCGAAGCGCCCGACATCGAACTGACGACGATCAATCCGGGCTTTGTGATCGGGCCGGCGCTTGACGCAAACTACGGCACATCGCTTCAGGTGGTTGAGCGCGTTGTCCGATCCAAGGATCCAATGCTGCCCAATTTCGGTTTTCCATGCGTCGATGTGCGCGACATTGCCGCGATGCATGTCAAGGCGCTGACGACGCCAGATTCAGTCGGCAAGCGGTTCATCGGCGTGGCCGGCTTCATGTGGTTTCCCGAAATGGCCGAGGCCATTTCACGGGCCATGCCAGACCGAAAGATCACCACGCGGCGCGCACCGAATGCTGTCATTCGGTTCATGGCGCTGTTCGACAAGGAAATCAGAACGATCGTCCCCAATCTCGACGTTCACAAGAACGTCTCGGGAGACCGGGCACGCGAAGTTCTGGGCATCTCGTTTCGTCCGCTCGACAAGGCCGCCGCTGATGCCGCCAAAAGCGTCATCGAGTTCCAGGGATTGTAGGAAAGCCTACTCCGCAGGCTCTGCCTGCCCCACCCGCATCACGCGGGCCGCGCAATACTTGAACTCGGGTATCTTGCCGAACGGATCGAGTTGCGGGTTGGTCAGAACGTTGGCCGGGCTTTCGTTGAAGCAGAACGGCATGAACACCATGCCATCGGCCACCTCGCGGTCGGCACGCAGAACCGCGTGGACAGTGCCCCGCCTTGTCTCGACAGAGATCATCTCGCCGACCCTGAAACCGTGACGATCGATTTCGCGCGGGTTCATGGCGGCGATGCCTTCCGGCTCCAGATCATCGAGCACGGTCGCGCGGCGGGTCATCGCGCCGGTATGCCAGTGCTCCAGCAGCCGGCCGGTCGTCAGAACCAGCGGGAAGTCGGCATCGGGCACCTCGTCTGGCGGACGCAGATCGGCCGGTACCAGCTTGCCGCGCCCGTCTTCTGTCGGAAAACCGTCCGAGAAGATCACCTCATTGCCAAAGCCGCCGGGCTCGTCGACCGGATAGGTCACGCAATCCTCCGCTTCGAGCCTCTCCCAAGAAATGTGTTTCAGCGATGGCATGACCGATGCCATTTCGGTGTAGACATCGCCGACGCCGTCATAGCGCCAGTCCAGCCCGATGCGGCCCGCCAGTTCGACGATCAGTTCCCAATCCTGACGCGCCTCGCCGGGCGGGTCGAGCGCCGGCCGGCCAATCTGGACCTGACGGTTCGTGTTGGTGAAGGTGCCGAGCTTTTCAGCATGGGCCGAAGCCGGAAGGATGACATCGGCGTGCCAGCACGTCTCGGTCAGGAAGATGTCCTGAACGACCAGATGATCGAGCTTGGCGAGGGCGGCGCGCGCATGATGCTGGTCGGGATCGGACATGGCCGGGTTCTCGCCCATAATGTACATGCCGCGCACATCGCCGGCATGGATCGCGTCCATGATCTCGACAACGGTCAGACCGCGCTTGGGATCGAGTGACCGGCCCCAGAAATCTTCCATCGACCCCCGCACGTCCGGGTTTTCGACCAGGCGATAATCCGGGTACATCATCGGGATGAGGCCGGCATCGGAGGCGCCCTGCACATTGTTCTGGCCGCGCAGCGGATGCAGTCCCGTGCCTGGCCGTCCGACATGACCGGTGATCAGCGCCAGTGCGATCAGGCCGCGCGAATTGTCGGTGCCGTGCGTGTGCTGGGAAATGCCCATGCCCCAGAAGATGATCGAGCGTTCGGCCCTGGCGTAGGTGCGGGCAACATCGCGCAGCATGTCAGCCGGTACGCCGCAGACCTCGGCCATCGCTTCCGGCGCAAAATCCTTCACCTTGTCGCGGAGCGCTGCGAAGCCGTCGACATTGGCCTGGATGTACTGCTCGTCATAGAGTTCCTCATCGATGATGACGTGCAGCAGCGCGTTCAAAAGCGCCACGTCGGACCCGGGCTTGAATTGCACCGGGTGGCTGGCATGGCGCATCAGATCCTGCTTGCGCGGATCGATAACGATCAGCTTCTTGCCCTGCTTGGCGGCCTGCTTGAAGTATGTGGCCGCAACAGGATGGTTCGTCGTCGGCCGCGCGCCGATCACGATGATGCAATCGGCCTTCATCGCATCGTTGAACGGCGCCGAGACCGCACCCGAGCCGACGCCTTCCAGAAGCGCGGCCACGGACGAGGCGTGGCAAAGCCGCGTGCAGTGATCGACATTGTTGGTGCCGAAACCCTGACGCACCAGTTTCTGGAACAGATAGGCCTCCTCGTTCGACCCCTTGGCCGAGCCGAAGCCGGCGAGCGCGCCGCCGCCGTGCACATCGCGAGTTTTCACGAGGCCGGACGCGGCCCGCTCCATCGCCTCTTCCCATGTCGCTTCACGGAAGATGTCGGAAACCTGCATGAAGCGCATGTCGATGTCGCCCGCCTTGGGCGCATCGTCGCGGCGGATGAGCGGCTTCGTCAGCCGCTCCGGGCTCATGACGTAATCGTAACCGAATCGGCCCTTGACGCAGAGCCGGTTCTCATTGGCCGGCCCATCGCGCCCATCGACCTGCACGATCTTGTTGTCCTTGACGTTCACCGTGGTCTGGCAGCCGACACCGCAGAAGGGGCATACCGAATCGACCGACATGTCGAATTCGGCAACGGTCCGCGTCCGGCCGGCGGCATCCATCAGCGTCTTCTCATAGAGCGCGCCGGTCGGGCAGGCCTGGACGCACTCGCCGCAGGTCACGCAGGTGGAAAGGCCCATCGGATCGTGAATGTCGAAGACTGGGACGGCGTGATGGCCCCGTTCACCCATGCCGATCACATCATTGACCTGCACTTCCCGGCAGGCACGCACGCAAAGGCCACAGGCGATGCAACTGTCGAGGTTGACGGCAATCGCCGGATTGGTGACATCGTGGATGCCGGCTTGATGGCCACTATTGGCCAACGGCCCGTCACCGAACTTTGACGGCAATCGCTCCGACCCGCCAATGCCCATCGTTTCGGCCCATTGCCAGAAGGGCGATTGGTCGTCCGGGCTTTCGTCGCGCATGGGCATGTCGGCGGCGAGCATCTCGAAGACCATGCGCCGCGCGCTGTCGGCGCGGTCGGTGTCGGTACGCACGACCATACCTTCGGCGGGCTTGCGGATGCAGGAGGCGGCCAGCGTGCGTTCACCATCGATCTCGACCATGCAGGCACGGCAATTGCCGTCCGGCCGGTAACCGGGCTTGTCGAGATGGCACAGATGCGGGATGCGGGTGCCTTCCCGTTTGGCGACAGACCAGATCGTCTCGCCCGGCTGGGCGGTGACGGGCTTGCCGTCGAGTGTGAAGGTGACCGGATCGCTCACGCGCGCATCTCCCGAATTCCGTCAGTCACAAGCCGTCCGCCAAGGGCTCCGAATGCAGCGCCGAACGCGACCTCGATCCAGCGCGCGAAACGGCTGTAGCCGCGCGCGGCAAGGCCCGATGAGAACAGGACGGCGTAGCTGCCATAAACCGCCATGGCCGAGATGGCGGCGAGCGGTCCGAAGACGACAACCTGCCAGGCGGCAAGGCCGGCGCCGAACAGGAAGGTGCCGACCGCCGTCCACATGAGGGCCGCTTTGGGATTGGTGAGCACAACGAGCAGGCCACGGCGCCATGCGGAGCCGTTGGATAGGCCCGGGCGGTGCGCGCGGATTGTCGTCGGACCACCGCGCCAAGCCGACAACACGGCACGCATGGCGAGCCAGAGCAGGTAGGCGCCGCCAGCGATCTTCATCGCCGTCAGAAGCTTGGGATAGACCGCGAGCACAGCCGCAAGGCCGAACGCCACAGCGACCGCCCAAATCATCATGCCGGTCGCAACACCCATCACGGTCATCAGCGCTGCCTTTCGCCCATGGCCCAGCCCGGCACTTGCAACGGCGAGAAGGTTGGGCCCAGGCGCAGCCTGCGCCAGAGCGACCCCGATGAGCGTGACCAGATAGGCCTCAAGCATCCTCGGTCTCCCCGGCAAGCGCCGCCATCGCATCGCCCTCCCAGCGCAGATAGGCCTTCTTCGTATCGCAACCGCCAAGCTGCTCATAGAGCGCCCGGGCGCGCGGATTGTCGCCGTCGACAGTCAGTTCCAGCCGCGCCGCGCCAAGCCGACACGCCTCGGCCGCACTCCGGCGCATCAGCGTCGCGCCGATGCCGCGACCGCGTGCGTCGGCCGCCACGTAAAGATCCTTGACGAACAGGCCGACATTGAGGTTGCCCGCCGGAAAAAGGGGTACCAGCGTAACGAACCCCAAAACCCTTTGCCCTTCGACCGCCACGAGCACGCGCGTGTCACCATTGCCGGAGAACCAGCGCCGGAGCGTCGGGAGCACGTCATTGGGCGGCAGCGCGTCGGCGCCCTCGTAATGACGGTTCTCCTCATCCATCACCACGGCAAGCGATGGCAGATCGGCCTCGGTCGCGTGGCGGATGTCCATCGCCTACAGATCCTCCCGGAAGTGCGTCAGCAGATGGTTGACCGGGTTGGGCGCCGCTTGGCCAAGGCCGCAGATGGAGGCATCGCGCATCACCTGTTCCAGTTCCCGGATCAGGCCTTCGTCAAGCGGTCCGTCGCGTTCGAGGAGTTGCACGAGCTTTTCCGTACCGCCGCGACAGGGCGTGCACTGGCCACAGCTTTCATGGGCGAAGAATTTCATAAGGTTGAGGACGGCGTCGCGGATATTGTCCTTGTCCGACAAGATGACGACGGCGTGGGAGCCGACAAAGGCACCATGGCGGAACAGCGTATCGCCGAAATCGAGCGGGATTTCGTCCATCGACGCCGGCAGGATGCCACCTGAAGCGCCACCGGGCAGATAAGCCTTGAAGCCGTGACCGTCAGTCATGCCGCCGCAATGGTCGTCGATCAACTCGCGCACTGTGATGCCTGCCGGCGCGAGCTTGACGCCGGGCTCTTTGACGCGGCCGGAGACCGACCATGAGCGCGGGCCGGGATGCCCCTCATTGCCCTGGGCGGCAAACCACTCCGGCCCGTTTTCGACAATGTCGCGGATCCAGTGAAGCGTCTCGACATTGTGGTTGAGTGTCGGTCGGCCGAAAAGGCCCACTTCGGCAATGTAGGGCGGCCGATGGCGCGGCAGTCCGCGCTTGCCCTCGATCGATTCGATCATCGCCGACTCTTCACCACAGATATAGGCGCCCGCGCCGCGCCGCAGTTCGATGAAACCCGGCTCGCAAAGGCCCGCTTCCTCGAGGGCGGCAATCTCGGTGCGCAGGATTTCAAGTACCGCGGGATATTCGTCACGCATGTAGAGGTAGATACGCTCCGCATCGACGGTGTGGGCTGCAATCAGCGCTCCTTCGAGCATCCGGTGCGGATCGCTTTCGAGGTAGTGTCTGTCCTTGAAGGTGCCCGGCTCGCCCTCATCCCCGTTGATCGTCATCAGGCGCGGGCCGGGATAGGAGCGCACAAATCCCCACTTCTTGCCGGTCGGGAAACCGGCACCGCCGAGCCCTTTTAGGCTTGCGTCCGAGAGCGTTGCCATCAGCGTTTCGGGATCGAGATTGCGATCACGGACACGGTCCCAGACCTGATAGCCGCCAAACTCGAGATAGGCGTGCAGCGGAATGTAGTCGGGCATGGCGATATCGAACGCACCGGTCTCGGCCATGCGCAGCAACCCTGGCGCCTCGGCGTAGTCCACCTCGCGGTCGCCGATGCGGGCGGCGGGTGCGGTGGCGCAACGCCCCATGCAGGGCGCGCGCACTATGCGGATCATCTCGGGATCCGCATCGCGTTCGAGCTCGGCGATCAGGCTCTCACTGTCCGCCAGCATGCAGGCGATGGAATCGCACACGCGGATCGTCAGCGGCGCCGGCTTGTCCGCACCCTCCCTGACCACATCGAAATGATCGTAGAAGGAAGCGACCTCGTAGACCTCCGCCTGGCTGAGGCGCATCTCCTCGGCCAGCGCACGCAGATGGCGCGCTTCAAGGCAGCCGAACATGTCCTGGATGGCGTGCAGATGCTCAATCAGAAGATCGCGGCGGCGCGGCGCCTCGCCCAGCGCCTGACGCACCTCGTCGAGCGCGGCGTCGTCGAGCTGTCGGCCCTTCGGCAAATGCGATTTGCGGCGCCTGGCCACGGGCTGCATCTGATTCATGATGCCAAGTCTCCTCCAACGCGCCCAGACTAACCGGGCGGAAACAAGCCGACTTTCCCCAGAGCGTCAACAGTGCGTCGTGATCGTCGCCGGCACGATGTCGCTATGCAAGCGCTGGAGGTCGAAGAATTGGTCGTCGGAACGCGAGGACCCGGCGACAGTGCCATTACGGGAGGCCCCATGGACCCATTGATCAACGACGCCGTGCCGACGCCGCCAAAACGCTCCAAGCGCGGCGGGCGCGCCGCCAACACGCGGCGCGGTGGTGCGGCCATCGCCCAGATGCCCTGGGAAGTCCCGGTCAACACCGACAAGCCGACCGAACCGCTTCCGCCAGAGGGGGTCGAAGCGATTCATGACGGCACGATGCGCATCCTCGAAGAAGTCGGCGTCGAGTTCCTGAACATCGAAGCGGTCGAGATCTTCCGCAAGCAGGGATGCCTGATCGACAATGAGACGCCCGAGAGCGCCCGCGTGCGGTTCGGCCGCGACTACATCATGGAGAAGGTGGCGCTCGCGCCGAGCCAGTTCTCAATCACGCCACGCAATCCCGGCCGGCAGATCACGATCGGCGGCAAGCACATCGTGTTCGGAAATGTTTCCTCGCCGCCCAACTGTTCCGATCTCGACCGGGGCCGGCGCATCGGCGACCGCGCGGCCTATCAGGACTTCCTCAAGCTGACGCAGTACTTCAACTGCATCCATTTCGCCGGCGGTTATCCGGTCGAGCCGATGGATCTGCATCCTTCGATCCGCCATCTGGACTGCCTCTACGACAAGCTGACGCTGACCGACAAGGTCGTGCACGCCTATTCGCTGGGCAGCGAGCGGGTCGATGATGTGATCGAGATGGTGCGGATCGCGGGCCAATTGTCGCACGACGCGTTCGATGCGACGCCACACATGTACACCAACATCAACTCGACCTCGCCGCTCAAGCATGACTGGCCGATGGTCGACGGCATGATGCGGCTGGCCCGTCGCGGCCAGCCCACCATCATAACACCCTTCACGCTTGCCGGCGCAATGAGCCCGATCACGCTGGCCGGCACCGTCGCCCAATCGATGGCCGAATCGCTGTGTGCGGTGGCGCTGGTTCAGACGATCAATCCGGGCTGCCCCGTCGCCATTGGCACATTCTCCTCGAACGTTGACATGAAGACCGGGGCGCCGGCTTTCGGCACACCCGACTATATGCGCACGACGCAGATGACCGGCCAGATGGCGCGTCATTACGGCCTGCCGCTGCGTGCCTCAAACACCTGCGTTTCCAACGCGCCTGACAATCAGGCGACATGGGAGAGTTCGCACTCGCTGTTTGCCGCAATCACGTCCGGCGTGAACATCGTCTATCATGCTGCCGGATGGCTCGAAGGAGGGCTGTGCGCCTCGTTCGAGAAATTCGTCATGGATTGCGAGCAGTTGCAGCAGCTCATCGCCTATATGAAACCGGTCAAATGGGACGATGACGAGATCGCGCTCGACGCCATCGCCGAGGTCGGCCAGGGCGGCCATTTCTTCGGCATCCAGCACACGCAGGACCGGTATGAGAGCGCGTTCTATGCGCCGTTCCTGTCGGACTGGAGCAACTTCGAGAACTGGCGTGACCGCGGATCGGTGCAGACCGTCGAGCGCGCCAACAAGGTCTGGAAGCAGATCCTCAGCGAGTTCGAAGCGCCGCCCATCGACGAGGCGGTGCGCGAGGAGCTGGAAGACTTCGTCGCCCGGCGCAAGCAGGAAGGCGGGGCGCCGACGGATTTCTGATGGTGGCCATTCCGGACAAAATGCAGGCGGTGCTTCTGACCGGTCACGGCGGGCCGGAGATGCTCAGTCTTCGCGACGACTGGTCCGTGCCAACCCCGTCTGCCAACGAAGTCCTGATCCGGGTGGGTGCAGCCGGCATCAACAACACCGACATCAACACCCGTATCGGCTGGTACTCCAAATCCGTCCGGGGCGAGACCAATGAAGGTTCGGAATCCGGATTTGAAGCGGCCGACAGTTCCGACTCGTCCTGGTCGGGTGCGGCGATCGGGTTCCCCCGCATTCAGGGCGCCGATGTGTGCGGCCAGATCGTCGCCGTCGGCAACAATGTCGACCCGGACCGCATCGGCGAACGCGTCCTCGTCCGGGCCATCCAACCGCAACCGGCAGGCGAAACCGGCCTCAACTGCATCACCTTTGGCTCGGAAATCGATGGCGGGTTTGCAGACTATGCGGTGGCAAAGTCCGACATGGCACTCGCCATCGAAAGCCCTTTGTCCGATGTCGAACTCGCCTCATTCCCCTGTGCGGCATCGACCGCCGAAAACATGCTCGACCGCATCGACCTCGGACAAAACGAACGGGTGCTGATCACCGGCGCTTCGGGCGGTGTCGGTTCAGCCGCCGTGCAATTGGCCAAGCGCCGTGGTGCTCATGTCATCGCGATGGCGTCCGCCTCCAAGCATGATTTTGTCGTGAGCCTGGGCGCCGACGAGGTCCTGGATCGTTCGGCCGTGCCGAATCCCCTGAGCTTTGATGCGGTCGTCGATCTGGTTGTCGGGCCAGCATGGAACGCCATGATCAATTCGCTCAAGCGTGGGGGGCGCTACATCACCGCCGGCGCGATCGGCGGGCCGATCTCGGAGATCGACCTGCGTACCATCTATCTGCGCGATCTGACGGTTGCCGGCAGCACCTATCAGCCACCGCACATCTTCGAAAACCTCATCTCCTACATTCAGGCCGGCGAACTCAAGCCGGTCGTTTCCAAGACGTACCGGCTGTCGCAAATTGCCGACGCACAGGCCGATTTCGTCGCAAAATCATATCCCGGCAAGCTGGTGCTGGTGCCAGATTGTCTTTGGGAAAATCAAACCGAATAAGCGTGCCGGCGGAGGGCTCGAACCGATGAAAACATCCACGCGTGTCGTCGTTGTCGGGGGCGGCGTTGTCGGCTGCTCGGTGCTCTATCATCTGGCGAAAGCCGGCTGGACGGACATCATGCTGATCGAACGGTCGGAACTTACCTCCGGCTCGTCCTGGCATGCCGCTGGCGGCTTCCATACGCTCAACGGCGACCCGAACGTCGCCAAGCTGCAGGCCTATACGGTCGGGCTCTATGACGAGCTCGAGAAGGTCTCCGGCCAGTCCTGCGGTCTGCATCTGACCGGCGGTGTGATGCTCGCGGAAAGTCCTGAGCGAATGGACTTCCTGCGCACGCTGCACGCCAAGGGCCGGCACCTGGGCATGCAGACCGAACTGATCACGCCGTCTGAAGCCAAGGCCATGTTCCCGCTGATGGATGAAAGCCAGTTCGTCGGCGCGCTGTGGGACCCGGTGGAGGGCCATCTCGACCCGTCGGGCACCACGCACGCCTATGCCAAGGCGGCGCGCACGCTCGGCGCGGAGATCGTGCTGCGCAACCCAGTCAAGGAGCTGACGCAGGACATCGACGGCACCTGGAACGTGATCACGGAGCAAGGCACTGTCCGCGCCGAGCATGTGGTCAATGCCGGCGGCCTTTGGGCGCGCGAAGTCGGCCGCATGGTCGGCCTCGAACTGCCGCTGCTGGCCATGGAGCACATGTATCTTCTGACCGAAGACATGCCCGAAGTGATCGCGTTCAACGAGGAGTTCGGGCGCGAACTGATCCATGCCGTCGACTTCCGCGGCGAGATCTACACGCGCCAGGAACGCAAGGGCATGCTGCTCGGCACCTATGAGCAGGCCTGCGTGCCCTGGTCGCCGGTCAACACGCCCTGGGACTTCGGCCACGAACTGCTGCAGCCCGACCTCGACCGGCTGGCGCCGTCGCTGGAGATCGGTTTCCGCCATTTCCCGCCGTTCGAAAATGCGGGCATCAAGCAGATCATCAACGGCCCCTTCACCTTTGCGCCCGACGGCAATCCGCTGGTCGGGCCGGTGCGCGGGCTCACCAATTTCTGGTCGGCCTGCGCGGTCATGGCCGGCTTCAGTCAGGGCGGCGGTGTCGGACTGACGCTCGCCAACTGGATGGTGGAGGGCGATCCGGGCGCCGATGTGTGGGGCATGGATGTGGCGCGCTTCGGCGAATGGGCGACGCTACGCTACACGAACGCCAAAGTGCGCGAAAACTACTCGCGGCGCTTCCGCATCCGGTACCCCAACGAGGAACTGCCTGCCGCGCGCCCGCACCAGACAACGCCGATCTACGACATCCAATCGGATGACAACCACGCGGTGATGGGTGACTCATGGGCGCTGGAGACACCGCTCTGGTATGCGCCGTCGGCGGACGAGGCGCATGACGTCGTCAGCTTCCACCGCTCCAATGACTTCGCGCACATCGCCGCCGAGGTGAAGAATGTCCGCGAGAATGTCGGAATCACGGAAATCTCTAACTTCGCCAAGTATGAAGTCACCGGTGAGGGCGCGGAGGCTTGGCTGTCGCATCTGATGACCAACACCATGCCGAAACTTGGCCGCATGGTGCTGACGCCTATGCTGAACGAGTTCGGCAAGCTGATCGGCGATTTCACCATCGCCAAGCTGGACGAGAACCGCTTCATGATCTGGGGCTCGTCGGCGGCGCAAATCTATCATATGCGGTGGTTCGAGCGGCATCTGCCCGATGACGGATCGGTCGCGGTCAAACGTTTCGGCATGACGTTGAACGGGCTGTCGATCGCCGGCCCGAACAGCCGAAAGGTGCTGGAAAAGCTGACCGATCAGGACGTTTCAAACGAGGTGTTCCGATTCATGGACAGCCGCGAGATGGGCGTCCAGGGCTCGCCCTGCATCGTCAGCCGCATCTCCTACACGGGCGATCTGGGTTACGAGATCTGGTGCGAGCCGGCCTATACGCGCAAGCTCTATCGCGACATCAAGGAGGCCGGTGCCGAATTCGGACTCAAGGATTTCGGCATGCGGGCGCTGCTGTCGATGCGGCTCGAAAAGAACTTCCCGACCTGGGGCCATGAACTCAGGCCCATTTACGGTCCGTTCGAGGGCTCGATGGACCGGTTCGTCAAACTGTCCAAGAACGACTTCATCGGACGCGAGGCGGCGGCCAAGGAAAAGGCCGACGGGCCGAAACTGCGGCGCGTTTCCTTCATGATCGATGCGGACACGGCCGATGTGATGCATGACGAGCCGGTCTGGGCGAAGGTGGGCAATACCGATTACGGCACGGTCGGCGACCCGGAAAAGGTCGGCCCGCGCCGGTTCACCGGTGACGGCACCGAACTCGACCCGCCGGGCATGGCGACGATCACCGATGGAGAATGGCGCGTGGTCGGATGGGTCACCTCGGGCGGCTATGCCCATGGCGTCGAAAAATCGATGGCGCAGGGTTATGTGCCCGCAGCGCTCGCCGAGCACGGCGACAAGGGCATGTTCGAGATCGAGGTGCTGGGCGTCCGCCGCCCGGCCGTCATCGCGGTCCAGCCGCCCTTCGACCCCGAAGGCAAGCGGATGCGCGGCATCGCCTGACCGTCTGGCGTTGACCGTGGGGCAAAGGGAAGCCGACCGTGTGGGATGAACGCTACCGCAACGCGGACTATGTGTTCGGAACGCGGCCGAGCCAATTCCTGCTCAGGCATGTCGATCGGCTGGTGCCGGGTTCACGCGTGTTGGCTGTCGCTGATGGCGAGGGCCGAAACTCGGTCTTCATGGCGGAGAAAGGATGCGACGTCGTCGCCATGGACAGTTCGTCCGTGGGCCTCGAAAAGGCGCGGCGGCTTGCTGGCGAAAAAGGCGTCACGGTCGACTTCCGTCTCGCCGATCTGCGAACATGGGAATGGGAAGCTGCGGCCTTCGACGTGGTAGCGGCCATCTTCATACAGTTTGCCGAGCCCACCTTCCGGTCGGAGATCTTCGCGGGCATGAAGCGCAGCGTGAAACCGGGCGGAACAGTTCTGCTGCACGGCTATACGCCGAAGCAGGTTGAGTACGGCACCGGCGGGCCACCGCTGCCGGAGTTGATGTACACCTCCGGAATGCTCGAAGACGCCTTCGGCGACTTCGAGATCGTCGAGCTCAGCGAGTATGAGGCCGAGTTGAACGAAGGTCCGGGCCATTACGGCCAATCGGCACTGGTTGACCTGGTCGCAAGGCGGCCAGCCTAGAGCGGAGCGCCGCGTCAGGCGCTCTTTTTCATGTCAGGATGCAGCGTTGCACCCAGTATGTGCTCTGAACGGCCGATCACTTGCGCCGAATGGCCGACGATCAGCGGATCGGGACCGCGCACGACCCGGTGGTCCTTTTTCGGATAGGGCAGGCTCGACAGAAAATGCTGCATCGTGTTCACGCGCGCCCGCTTCTTGTCGTTCGACTTGACCACCGTCCAAGGCGCATCGGCCGTGTCGGTGTAGAAGAACATCGCTTCTTTGGCTTCGGTGTAATCGTCCCACTTGTCCAAAGACGCCTTGTCGATCGGCGACAGCTTCCATTGCTTCAGCGGATCCTGGCCGCGCGAATGGAACCGGCGGCGCTGTTCGTCCTGCGTCACCGAGAACCAGAACTTGAACAGGCGGATTCCGGAGCGAACCAGCATGCGCTCGAATTCCGGCGTCTGGCGCATGAACTCGAGATAGTCGTTGGCCGAACAAAAGCCCATGACGCGCTCGACGCCGGCACGGTTGTACCATGACCGGTCGAACAGCACGATCTCGCCGCCCGCCGGCAGATGTTCCACATAGCGCTGGAAATACCATTGCGTGCTTTCGCGTTCGGACGGTTTTTCAAGCGCCACCACACGCGCGCCGCGCGGGTTCAGATGTTCCATGAAGCGCTTGATCGTGCCGCCCTTGCCGGCCGCATCGCGGCCCTCGAACAGGATGACGATCCTCTGACCGGTGTCCTTCACCCACTCCTGGACCTTGAGCAGTTCCACCTGCAGTTCGGCCTTGTGCTTCTCATAGGCCGAGCGCCGCATCTTGTTGCGGTAGGGGTATTCGCCGCTCTCGAATGCATGTGCGATCGCCTGGGGATCGTTGCGCATTTCGGCGATCGTTGCGGGCCGTCCGGCGTTCATGCCGGGGTCGCCGGCAACCGTGTCCTGTTCAATCATCTGCATGTCCTGCTCAAAACGGAATAATCAGAAAGGAATATCTCTCCATTTCACTCCTTTTTGCGCTGCACCGCAATTCGACTTGTGCCATATTCCTTAACGTAAGAATGGCAGCCGTCACACGGGTGACACACGAGTCTGATTCTGCGGGGTAACTGACGCTTGGTGAATCCGACCATGAACCAGCCACGACGTTTCCGGACGCTGTTCCTGTCCGACATTCATCTTGGGACGCGTGGCTGCCAAGCCGAGATGCTGATCGACTTCCTGCGCGAGCACGATGCCGACAGGATCTATCTGGTCGGTGACATCTTCGACGGCTGGCGGTTGAAGAAGGGCTGGTACTGGCCTCAGTCGCACAATGACGTCGTGCAGAAGCTCTTACGCAAGGCGCGCAAGGGCACCGAGATCATTTACATTCCGGGCAATCACGACGAGGTCATGCGCTCCTATCTGGGCTCGCATTTTGGCGGCATCGAGGTGCGTGACCGCGACGTACATGAAGCCGCGGACGGAACGCGCTATCTGGTTATCCATGGCGACCAGTTCGACATGGTGGTCATGCACGCCAAGTGGCTCGCCCATGTCGGCGATTGGGCCTACGGCGCCGCTCTGTGGGTGAACGGCTGGATGAACCGGATCAAGCGGCTGTGGGGTGGCCAGTACTGGTCGCTGTCCAAATGGCTCAAGCTGAAGGTCAAGCAGGCAGTCAACTTCATCGGCGCATTCGAGGAAACCCTTTCGGGTGAAGCCCGGCGCGCCGGCGTTCACGGCGTCATTTGCGGCCATATCCACCACGCGACGATCAATCACGACAATGGCGTTCGCTACATCAATACTGGCGACTGGGTGGAAAGCTGCACGGCGATCGTGGAGACCGACGAGGGCGAGATGGTTCTGATCGACTGGGCCGCCATCAGCCGCGCCCGGCGCAAGGGCCGGATCGTCGATCTGCGTAGCGCCACGACGGGCAAGCAGGCCGCCGGCGCAAAAACCAAAGCCGCCTGATCCTTGGCAGACGCGGCAGATCCGCTAGAACGAATTTCATCCGATTACCGACAGGGTCATGACCATGGGTTCGCCTTCCGCCACACCGACGGTGCGCACGCAGCTTGGCGGCGCCGTGCAGCAGAACAGCGCGTTTTCGGTGACGGGCGTTCTGGAACGCGCCTTCGCCCAGACCTTCACCGGGCTCGTCTATCCGCAGATCTGGGAGGATCCGGTTGTCGACATGGCAGCGCTCGAGATCGGACCCGACGATGCGGTTGTGGCGATCGCTTCAGGCGGCTGCAACGTGATGAGCTATCTGACGGCCAATCCGGCTTCGGTCGAGGCCGTCGACCTGTCGCCGGCCCACATCGCCCTGAACCGGCTGAAATATGCGGCGCCTGGGCATCTGCCCGACCATAAGGCGTTCTTTCAACTGTTCGGCCGTGCAGACGTGGTGGGCAATGCGGCGCTGTTCGACCAGTATCTGGCGCCGCACCTCGATGTGGCGACCGTCGATTATTGGAACGGCCGCAAGGGCGTACGCGGGCGCCGGATCGAAATGTTCGAACAAGGCTTCTACCGGTTCGGCGCGCTGGGCCTTTTCATCGGATGGGCGCACCAGATCGCGCGGATCAAGGGCATCGACTTCTCCGAGTTCATGGCCTGCCGCGATATTGACGAGCAGACCCGTTTCTTCGAGGAAAAGGTCAAACCGGCGATCGACAGCCGTTTCATCAAATGGGTGACCCGCAACCGGGCATCGCTGTTCGGCCTCGGCATCCCGCCACAGCAATATGAGGCGCTGGCAGGCGCCGCCGATGGCGACATGCACGCTGTTCTCACCGAGCGGACGAGAACGCTGATGTGCGGTTTTCCGCTGTCAGAGAACTACTTCGCCTGGGCCGCCTTCAATCGCGGCTACGATCCGTCCGGCGAAGGCCCGCTGCCCCCCTATCTGCAGCGACAACACTTCGAGACCGTGCGCGTCAACGCCCACAAGGCGTCGATCCGCAACCGGACGCTGACCGACTTCCTGCGCAGCCAACCCGGTGCTTCCAAGGACTGCTATGTGCTGCTTGATGCACAGGACTGGATGACCGATGCGCAGTTGAACGATCTGTGGGCGCAGATCACGCGCACCGCGCGCGCCGGCGCACGCGTGATCTTTCGCACCGCCGGCATCGAGACGATCCTGCCCGGCCGGGTCTCCGAAAGCGTGCTCGGCCGGTGGCGCTATCATGACGCGCGTTCCCGCGAGCTGCACGACCAGGATCGCTCGGCGATCTATGGCGGCTTTCACCTCTACACGCTGGAAGATTGATCATGGCGGATGCGGCCGGCACCCATTCGGGGCTGATGGATGCGATCTACCGCAACCAGCGGCATATCTACGATCTGACCCGCAAGTACTACCTGCTTGGCCGCGACCGGTTGATTGACGACCTTGATGTGCCGTCCGGCGGGACGGTGCTCGAGGTGGCGTGTGGCACCGGCCGCAATCTCGTCGCAGCCGCCCGTCGCTACTCAGATGCTCGGTTCCACGGCTTCGACATTTCGGCCGAGATGTTGAAATCGGCACAGGCGACGGTGTCCAAAAATGGGCTTGGAGACCGCATCACGCTGGCGCGCGGCGATGCCACGGATTTCGATCCCGAAGCGCTGTTCGGCACTGCGCGTTTCGACCGGGTTTTCATCTCCTATTCGGTGTCGATGATCCCGGTCTGGAAGGAAGCGATGGCCCGCGCCGCCACGGTGCTGGAGCCCGGCGGCGAACTGCATGTGGTCGACTTCGGCGAGCAAACCCGCCTGCCCGGCTGGTTCCGGAACGCGCTGTACGCCTGGCTGGCCAATTTTCATGTCACCCCGCGCGGCGACCTCGAAGCGGTCATGAAAGAAATGGCCGACCGTCACGGCGGACAATTGGCTTTCACCGCGCTCTACCGCGATTACGCCCGCTACGGACGCCTGACAATGCCGGGCGGCGGCACGTGATCTGCCGCGTCGATTGATGATTGCATTGATATAAAGACTTCCTTATGTGGTTATGCGACCCGTGCCACAAGGACCATTCGCATGACCGCCGACAATCCGCTTGCCGCCCTGATCGCCGAAAAAGGCGTTCTGCTCGCCGACGGCGCGACGGGTACGAACCTGTTCGCGATGGGCCTTGAATCGGGCGATGCACCCGAATTGTGGAACACCGACTCGCCCGACAAGATCACGGCGCTGCATCAGGGGTTCGTCGATGCGGGCTCGGACATAATCCTGACCAACTCGTTTGGCGGGACGCGGCACCGGCTCAAGCTGCATCATGCCCAGGACCGTGTGTTCGAGCTGAACAAGGCGGCTGCCGAAATCGCCTGCAAGGTCGCCGCATCGGCGCCGCGCCGGGTGCTCGTCGCCGGCTCTGTCGGGCCGACCGGCGAACTGCTGGAACCGCTCGGCGCGCTGACCTTCGATGGCGCGGTCGAAGCGTTTCGCGAACAGATTGCCGGCCTGAAGGCCGGCGGCGCGGAAGTCGCCTGGATAGAGACAATGTCTGCACCGGAGGAAATGCGCGCGGCGGCAGAAGCAGCGATCGCCGAAGACATGCCCTATACGTGTACGGTCTCATTCGACACGGCGGGCAAGTCGATGATGGGCCTTCATCCGAAGAACGTCGCCCATGTGTTCGACGCTGTATCGGACAAGCCGGCGGCCGTTGGCGCCAATTGCGGTGTCGGTGCCTCGGACATCCTCTCCTCCCTGCTCGACATGCGTGCAGGTGCGCCGGATGCGACCATCATCGTCAAGGGCAATTGCGGCATTCCCGAATTTCAGGGCGAGAACATCGTCTATTCGGGCACGCCCGACCTGATGGCCGATTATGTCCGGCTGGCGATCGACGGCGGCGCGCAGGTCATCGGCGGTTGCTGCGGCACCTCCTTCGAGCATCTCAAGGCGATGCGCGCGGCGCTCGACACGCACCAGAAGGCCGAACCGCCGACACTGGAGACGATCGCCGACCGGATCGGCCCGCTGGTCAACAGCCCGGCAGCCGATGGCGACGCCGCACCCAAGCGCGAACGGCGCAGCCGGCGGCGGGGCTAATTGACGACTTGTTTGCCGCCATTTGAGTGGCCCGATGCTTCCGGGTGGTTAGCGAAAGCGCTGTTAAGAATTGTGGCTACCAGTTGCTGTGACCCGGCCTTTCCACCCGCGACAATCTCCGGACGAGGTTGGTTTTTCGGCCAGATATCCGCCAAGTCTTCGGCAAGGAATTCAATCTCTTCGACATCGCAATGAGATGAACCGCGAAACTCCAGGACAAACTGATTGAGAGCTTCGTTCAACAACGAACGACCTTCGCTCTGCCGAACGAGATCTGCAGCCTGCTTCTTCTTGGAACCACGAAATGAACGGAAATTTGTCCGCCACTTCGCCACTTCCTTTCGGCGCTGAGATTCTGACACAGCCGGCAACTCCACTACGCAACTTTCTTCCCGGAAAGCACTGTCTTCAATTGCAGACATGGTACTTCTCCTATCAGTTTCCAACAAACAGGTTAATGCCGAGTTGCTCGATCATTGACTTGGCATTTTCGAGATTGGCTGCGGAACGGCCTTTTCCATAGCGACCCGACTTCGCGTTTATCACCCAGTACCATTCACCAGAGTCGTTGTTGTCCAGCAGCAACTCGCCGCCTATGCGCGCTGGCCCACAACCCACCAGAGCAGGGTGACCGACCTTCTCGTGTTGTAAGCCGTCAGGACTAAAACGTTGCCGTGCGAACCTTTCTTCCGCCGAGTAACTAAGGGCGCTTGACTCATGAAAACCGGGCAGAGTCTCCTCAACACCCAAGTGACACTCACCATCACGATCGATAACCCAAAGTATCGTTGCCTGACGAAAGAAAAGGCGGAGAATCTCGTTATCAAGCGCCTCACGCATTACAGAGCCGAGTTTAGCTGAACGCGCATCTCCCAACCGGCAGGCGGTACACAACCCGATTTCGCCTTCATGCGGCCTAACCGCCGGACCTGGCTGCCAAGACGAACTTGAAGGCGGGCGTACAACGCCGAAGCGGTCGTCAAGTTCCTGCACGCATGTCCCCAATGTTCTGTTTTTGCGTGCGATTCACACGAATCACTATTGATCATTTATAGCAATTTACTTTGGTAGCGCCAACAATTGACCGACATACTACGAGTTCGCTGTCTCGCAAATCAAACGCCCGGGCCGATCGTCTCGATCTCGGGTTTGGCCGCACCGTGGAGCTCCAGCCATTCGCGATCGATGTCCGGCAGGTCCTTGTCGTCGATCGCCGCCTCGAACGCTTGCAAGCGTTTGAAGATCGACAAGAGCTCGACGATCGTCGTCCAGGAATTGACCAGATACTGGAATGAGTTCGACACCTGTCCGAACGCCGTCAAGACCTGTTGCAGGACGCCAAAGGTAAAGCCCACAGCAGCTCCGCCGATGATGGTCGGGATCAGCAACAGCATCACGAATATGTTGTCGGCCTGAAGGTACAGGAACCGGAAAATGTTGAAGTACATGTATTCAAGGTACAGCCGGAAATAGTTGCGGCGCACATCGCCGAAAAGTTCGCGCACGGTTGGCGGCTGGGCGTGCTCCTCCCTGTCTTCGCCATAGACCAGTTCCTTGCGGTACGCCGCTTCGACACGCTGGTTCTTGAATTCGAGGCCCGGCAGGCGGATCCCGGCCAGGGCAAGGAGACCGGTGCCAAAGATCGACCAGACGATCGCAGCCGTGAACAAGGGCGCGGGAATGGCGCCGACGACGGGCAGCTCGGTTACATACTCGGAAAGGGCCCACAGGATTGGCAGGAAGGCAATCAGCGTCATCACCGCATCGATGAAGTGGGACCCCAAGCCCTCCATGATGCCGGCAAAGCGCATCGTGTCCTCCTGCACACGCTGCGAAGCACCTTCGATGTGCCGAACCTGTTTCCAGCGAGCCATGTAGTAGTCGTTCATCGCCGTGCGCCAACGGAAGACGTAGTGACTGGTGAAGAATCGTGCACCGACACCGATTAAGATCGCCATGAAAGCCAATTGGGCAAAGACCAGAAGTAAACTGAACAGGTCCGCCTGGGTCACCGTTGACCCTTCGGTGAGGGCATCCTGCACGCCGTCAAAGAACGGTCGTCGCCAATTGTTGACCGCCACCGAAATCTGGACGCCGAAATAGGTGACGAACAGGATCACCGCCGAGCCTAGGATTGACCAGAGTTCCCAGGGATGGGCCGCGCGACGGCGCCAGAACATGTAGAACCCGGCGGTGACGATAACATAGTAGATGTAGAACCAGAGGAACTCCGGTGTCGTGAAGTGGCCCAACCCGATCACCGGATCGGCGCCCTCCGGTGTTGATCCGAGGCCGATAAACGCACCCCACTGCCCGGCACCCGCATACCATGCGATCATGACGACGGCGGTCCAGATCAGGGCGGACAGGAAAAAGAGCTTTGGCTGCGGAAAGAAGGATTTGAACAAGGACGAGCGCCTCTCGGAATGTCATTCGATCAAAAACGTATGCGGGCAGTTGTAGGCCAAAAGCCGGTGAAAACCAGCGCTCGTGGTCACTTCGGCCTCAATTCGCCGTGTGCTCCACATCAAAGGGCATTATCGTGGTCAGCCGGCGCGATCGATAAGGAAGGTGTCCGATGACCACAACCTCGCTTGCAGCGGCCGGCCTTTATGCCGGGCTCAACATGCTGATCATGTTCTGGCTTGCCAACGCGATCGGCGTTTTGCGCCGCGGCCACAAGATCGCGGTCGGCGATGGCGGCAACAAGCATCTGACGAAGATCATGCGCGGGCAGGCGAACGCGGCCGAGAACATGCCATTGTTCCTGATCATGCTGGTGATTGCCGCCGGCACCGGCATGGCCGCGTGGCTTGTACACCTGTTCGGCATAGCCTTCACCGCCGGTCGCACGCTTCATGCTTGGCACTTCATCCAGCCAAAGGCACCGCTCTGGCAACGGCTGGTCGGATACGGCATTGCCGGTCTCGCCACCTTGGTTTTGTCGATATGGCTGATCGTTGCCGGCCTGCGCGCCGCCTTTGGGAGCTGACACCGGCAATACCCGATGCGGTCAGGGCCTTCGGATGGCAAATGCCATGACCTCACCGAGGACGGCGAGGTAGCCGTCGGCCGTCTTCTCGAAGGCCATACAGCGCTGCGGCCTGTCGGCTATCGTCATGCAGACCCGATCGCCATCGGAGACCCAGTTTCCGCCCATGCTCATCAGACCACGGCGCATCTGCAATGTACCGTCCGGATTGAAGGTCATCTCACCGCGCCGGCCATCGAACATGGTGACCTGCCAGGGCTGGCCGTCGGCGATCTCGGCGAGGTCTTCGTTCGCAAGGGCGGGCGAAGTGGCCGCCACGCCCGTCGCCATCGCGATGGCGAAAACACAGCTTGCTGTGAAAGGGGTGCGCATGGCTTTCTCCGACTGATGCTGACAGGCTGACTGCAACACTAGCGAAGCTTCACGCCGATGTGGCGTTACGATTTGGCAATGTTGGCGGTCGGCACCAACCGCCTGGACACATCAGTGTTTCTGCACGTCCTTCATCGCCGGATAGAGCGCCAGATAGCGTTGGTAGATCGGCGCATATTTTTCGACATTGGCGGCAATCGGCTCGATGGTGCGGCCCGGCCGGACCATGGCGCCGATGCCGTCGTCGATGGTGGCGAAATGGCCGGCGCCATGGGCGGCGAGCACCGCCGCACCGGTAGAGGGTGCATCGGGCGAGGCCGGCACGCGCACCGGAACGCCAGCCGTGTCGGCATGGATCTGCAGCCACAGGTCGGACGCGGTGGCGCCGCCGCCGACCGTCATCTCCGAACTCTCATAGCCGGCGCGCGCAAAAGCATCGAGAATGGCGCGCGTGCCGAAACCGATCCCTTCCATGATAGCGCGGAAGATATGGTGTTTTTCGTGGGCGAGCGTCAGGCCGACGATGGCGCCGCGCGACAAGGGATCGGTATAGGGCGTGCGGTTGCCCTGGAAATGGTCCTGTACGATCAGGCCGTCACAGCCGGGCTCAAGCGCTGCGGCCTTGGCGTTCAGATCGTCGAAATCAAGCCCCCCGGTCAACCGGCCAAGCCAGTTGATGATCGACCCGGTGGAAGTCTGGCCGCCCTCAACGACATAGCGATCTGGATAGACGATGTCCGGGTAGGCACCCCAGACGCCCGGCGCGTGGACCGGAGCATTGGTGATGCCGAACTGCAGGTGCGACGATCCGGTGATCAGCGCCAGTTGCCCCGGCTGGGCAACCCCCAGCCCGACCATGCCGATCAGCGCGTCGGCGCCACCTTGGACGATCTTGACCGAACGCGGCAGGCCGAGCGCTTCGGCCGCGGCCGCCGTCAGTGTGCCGATGACCGCACCGGGCGCGACGACGCGCGACGGCCATTTGTCCAGAAGCGCATCCAGGCCCAAGGCCCAGACCAGACTTTCCGGCGCGCCGCCCCGGTCGGTCGAGTGATGCCAGCGAAGGCCGACATTGTTGCGGCTGGCGGCCCATTCACCGGTGAGCTTGTAGGTTAGGTAATCCTGGTACTCGCAGATACGGTGCGCGCGATCGAAGATGTCGGGTTCGTTGCGCTTGAGCCACAGCGCCTTGGGGAGCATCCACTCGGCGGAGACTGGACCCTGACCGTTGCCATTGAGCGCGAGCGCCGGATCGCCCGTGCCCAGCACGAGATCGGCTTCCTCGTGAGCACGCACATCCATCCAGATCAGCGCCGGACGTAGAGCGTCGCCGTTCTTGTCAAGCGCGACCACGCTGCAACAGGTGGTCGCATAGGCAATCGCCTCAATCGCGGCCGCCTTGATACCGGCCTCGGCAATCGCGCCGCGCGATGCTCTGACGAAGTTGGCCCACCAGTCCGCCGGGTCCTGCTCGGCGCGGGCACCCGCCGAAAACTTCGTCTCGTAGGGGACCGCAACGCTGCTCAGGCACGTGCCGTCAAGGTCGTACACCCGCGCGCGCAGGCTTTCGGTGCCGCCATCGGCCGTCAGAAAATAGGCCACGTCTTTCTCCTCCCGCTGCCCGGCCGGCCCCCCGCTTCCGGTCAGCCCTGCCGAAATGCCTCCAATGCCTTGCCGGCATACATCACCGCAGGCCCGCCGCCCATCTCGATCGCAACTTCCAGCGCTTCGACCAAGTCCGCCTCCTCGGCGCCGTGGCGTCTCGCGCCATCGACATGATACAAAATGCAATCTTCGCAGCCCTCGACCACCGAGATCGCCGTCGCGATGAGTTCCTTGTGTGCCGCACTGAACCGGCCTGCCCTGGTTGCCGCCTTGGAGACGCGAACAAAACCGTCAAACGTGTCGGGCGCCGCCTTGGCGAGTGCGCCCATCCGACCCTTGGCGCGGCGCAGGGTTTCGGCGTGATCGGTCATGGTCGGTCTCCTGCGCTGAGAATGTCGAGTGTCTCGCGCGGGGCCTCGGCATGGGGCATGTGACCGGCGCGGGGGAAATGATGGATCGCGATGCGCGGTGAAAGCCCCGTCGCATCCCGCCAGTCGAAGATACGGTCACGATGGCCGACCAGGACGCGCACCGCCATGTCGGCGGACAGGCGATCGAGCGCATCGACGATGCTGACGGACTGACCCCGTCGTCCGATCATCTGATCGGCCAACTGCCCCAGGCGCCCGCGTTTTTGCACATCAAAGATGTCGGCGACCGCCGCATCGGAGAGAGCCGGCGGCGCGTCGGACAGCATGCGCAGCAGATGCGCCACCTCGCCGGGGCTCGACGGATCAGCCATGCCGTTGACGAAATCGGCGTTGATCGAAAGGCCGATGCCGGCTGGCGCGATCAGGCTCAAGGACCAGGCTGAAAACGCCTCCGCGAGCGCCGTGGCGGGGATCGCGCCGAGCGAATGGGCGACGATGCGAAACGGCTCATCAGCGAACACCGCGCGGACAAAGTCGGGCAGCGGCGCGGCCAGTGCGTCGTAATCCGACGCTTCTCTTTCTGTGGCGCCATGGCCGGGCAGGTCGATGGCGATGACGCGACGGCCGGCCTTGGCCAAGCCGTTGATCAGCGCGGCGAATGTGGTGCGGTCGCCGGCAAAGCCGTGGATCAGAAGGAACGGAGCCCCGGTTGCAGGACCTTTTTCGATATAGGCGATTCCGTCGGCAAACCGCAGATCGTCCGATCCACCCTGCCCTGTTCCGGCAACGTCACGGGCCTCGATGCGGCCGCGGCGCCCAGACCCTACCAGCGTCGCCAGATCGATGCCCTGCCGACGCGCCAGCCGGCGCGCGACCGGTGTCGCCCGCACGGGGCCGGAGGTGCCGTCAGCGGACATCGGTGGCGCCGACGCCACAGTGTCGGGTTTTGCGGATGGTCCGGACGTTTCGCTGCCGGCCGGTGGCGCGGCTGGCTCTTGTCCCACATCGCCGGCGTCTTCGTTGCCCGTCCAGTCCGGGCCGTCGCCGACATCGACCCTGGCAATCGGTCTGCCAACCTCGATCGTCTCGCCGACCTCGGCCAGTTTTTCGGTCAGCTTGCCGGCGCCGAGCGCCGGAAACTCGACGACCGTCTTGTCGGTTTCCACCTCGATCAGCGGATCGCCACGCGCGAAACTGTCGCCCACATCGACCAGCCAACCGACAATCTCTCCACGTTCCATCGTCTCGCCGAGACGCGGCATGGTGAGGACAGCGTCGCTCATGCCAGCATCTTCCGTGCGGTTTCGGCGACGAGATCGGCCGAGGGGACGGACGCCGCCTCAAGGGCGACCGAAACGGAAATCGGCACGTCCTCGCCGGCGATGCGGATGACCGGATCGTGCAGGAAGTCGAAACACTCCTCAGTGATGCGCGCCGACAGTTCCGCGGCAACACCGGCGGTCAGCGGACCTTCGGACACCACCATCACCCGGCCGATCGGCTCGACCGCTTCCCTGATCGTGCCGAAATCGAGCGGATTGAGTGTGCGCAGATCGATCACCGTCGCCTCGATCCCCTGCCCGGCCAATGCGTCTGCCGCCTGCAGCACATGATGAACCTGACGGGAATAGGTCACGATGACGAGATCGGCGCCGGTCCGCCGCACGACCGCGCTGCCCCAATCGGGCGGTGGTACGTTGAGATCGACCTCCTCGGACATGGCATAGAGCGCCTTGTGCTCGATGAAGACGACCGGATCGGGTTGCCGCAATGCCTGCCGCAGCAAATGGTAGGCGTCATAGACCGTGCCGGGCATGACGAGCCGCAGGCCCGGCGTGTGCATCACATAGGCTTCAAGGCTCTGGCTGTGCTGTGCGCCGGCGGAGCGGCCGGTGCCGCCCTGGGTACGCAACACCATCGGCACGCCGATCTGGCCGCCGAACATGTAGCGGATCTTGGCGGCCTGGTTGCAGAGCTGGTCCATCGTCATGCCGATGAAGTCGACATACATGAGCTCGGCGACCGGGCGCATGCCGGTCATGGCCGCACCGATCGCTGTGCCGACAATGGCCGGTTCGGAAATCGGCGTGTCGCGCAACCGCTCGGGTCCGAACTCGTCGATCAGCCCCTTGGTCACACCGTAGGCGCCGCCATAGCGCCCCACTTCCTCGCCGATGACGAATACATCCTCGTCTTCGGTCATTGCATCGTGCAGCGCCATTTTGAGCGCGTCGCGGTATGTCAGTTCGGCCATGGCTTCAGTCCCTCGCCAGCACGCGGTCGATCCGGTCGGCCAGCGGCTCGGGCCCCGGCTCGCCGGCGGCGAAGACATCGCGGAACATGGACGAGAGTGGCGGTTCTTCCGACCGGTCGGCGAAGTCGATGGTGGCATCCATCTCGGCGACGGCCGCCGCGTCGATGGCGTCCAGTTCCGCTTCGTCATGACCCGCCTCGACGAGCGCCGCGCGGGCGAAGGCGACCGGGTCCTTCCGGCGCCCCTCCTCCTCCTCATCGGACGAGCGGTAGGGGCTCTTGTCCTTTCGGGCATGGCCGAAGAAGCGGTAGCAATCGATGGCAAGAAAGCCGGGCGTGCCACCGCGCGCCGCATCGACGATGCGATGTGCGGTATCGCGCACGGCGATGACGTCCAGCCCGTCGACGGTTTCGCCGTTGAGGCCGAAGGCAACGGCGCGCTCATGCAGGGCGGTCGCCTTGGTGGCCTGATCGATGCGCGTGCCCATGCCGTACTGGTTGTTGATGCACACGAAGACGGTCGGCAGGTTCCACAGCGCGGCCATGTTCATGCTCTCGTACAAGATGCCCTGCTGCATGGCGCCATCGCCGAAAAAGGCGACCGAGACCGCACCGGTCTTGCGCTGCTGGGCAACCAGCGCGGCGCCGACAATGGTCGGAATGCCACCACCGACGATGGCGTTGGCACCCAGATGGCCAAGGCTCATGTCGGCGATGTGCATCGAGCCGCCCTTGCCGCTGCAATAGCCGGTCTCCTTGCCGCCGATCTCGGCCATCATGCGTTCCGGATCAGCGCCGCGCGCCAGGAAGATTCCGTGACCGCGATGGTGTGTTGTGAATGTGTCGCCATCCTTCATCGCCGCGCAGACGCCGACCGCAGCGGATTCCTCGCCGATCGACAGGTGCAGCATCGAACCGGCGCTCATGCCACGCACGAACAGTTCGCCCACGCGCTCCTCGAAGGTGCGCACGCGCCGCATCTGGCGGTACAGGCCGACAAGGTCGGCGTTCGAGCCGGCGGCCGTGCGTGGATTGTGTTGGCCCATCGAGTCCTCGTTCGAAACCGCTCGGCAGTGTCCGAAAAATGGCGCATCAGAGCGCTGAAACACCGGCACTGGCCCATGCCTGCTTGCAACGGTTACGGTGTTGATGATACAAATGTCAAGCTATGATACATTTGTTCTCGCTGTTGCGCGATCGTTTCCTGCCGCGGGCCAATCGAAGTCCATGAGCCGGATAACCGAGAGCCAGCTGATGACCCGCGCCGCCTGGCTCTATTATGTCGGTGGCCTGAACCAGGAGCAGACGTCGACGCGCATGGGGTTGACGCGCGCCCGGGTGAACCGGCTGTTGCAGCAAGCCCGCGAGACCGGCCTTGTCGCAATCACGGTCGATCGTCGCGATGTGGGCCTTCTGCCGGTCGAAGACGCGATCCGCCGAGAGTTCGGCCTGAGACATTGCATCGCCACGCCGGCGCTCGGCCTGACGCCGGCGGACCGCGCGGCCAATGCCGCACTGGCCGAGTTTCCGTTGCGTGCGGTCGGCTCGGCGGCGGCCACATTTCTGCGCGATGCTCTGGCGGCCAAGCCCGATGCCGTGGTGGGCACGGGTTGGGGCCGCACGCTGGCGCAGATGGCCCGGCACATGGCTGGCGTCAGTGCGCCCAAGGCCCGCTTCATCAGCCTGATGGGGTCGCTGACCGCCAACTCGGCCTTCAACCCGTTCGAGGTGGTGCAGTCGCTGGCGCAGGCGACGGGCGCCGAAGGCTACTTCCTGCCGGTGCCGTTCATCGCCGATAGCGCCGCCGACCGCGAGGTGCTCCGTTCTCAGCGGGCCGTCGTCAAAACACTTGAACTCGCCCACTATGCCGATCTGGCGCTGATCAGCGTGGGCGAGTTAACCGAAGCGTCGCTGCTGCGCAGCCAGGGCATGATCAGTGCCGACGATCTGAGCACATTGCGCCGAGCGGGAGCGGTGGGCGACACGAACGGCATCTTCTTCGATGCCGACGGACGGCCGGTCGATCATCCGCTCAGTTCCCGCACGTTGGCGGTCGGCCTCGATGATCTGCGCCGCGCCGAAACGGTGGTGCTGTCCTTCGGCGTCGAAAAGGTCGCGGCGACGCGCGCTCTTCTGAAAAGCGGCGTTGCCAAGGGGCTGATCATCGACGGAGACGCAGCGGTGGCGCTTGCCGAAAGCTTGCCCGGGATCGAGGACCAACGCCCCGGATGATGCGGCTGCGGTGGGCGCCTCGCTTCACGCCGCCGCCACGGCGATTGAAGACGGGTCGGGTGATGCGGCCTTGTGGCGAAACCGGGCGGTCAGCGGATCGGCCGCGTAGTCGTCGATGAAGCGGTCGCAACGGGTGGCCAACCAAGCCACACCACCGATGATCGCATCGGCCTTTTCGTCGGTCAGAAGATGGCTGAGGTTGAGCCGCACCCAGCCTGGCTTGTCCAGTTCATGGCCGGAGCCGATCCGGCCGAACAGCACCTTCGAGCGTGCCGGGTCGATGCCGAGCAGACGATGCCCGTAAGAGCCGGCACAGGCGCAACCGCCGCGCGCCTGAATGCCGAGCACATCGCTGAGCATGCGGGTGAAGAGCTGGTGGTGGACGCGTGCGCCATCCGGGCCTTCCAGCCGGAAGGAGAAGATCGGCAACTGGTCATCCGTCATCGTCTTGCCGAGCAGTTCGATCCCCGGCACATCGCGCCAGACATCGATGGCCCTTTGCCGAAGCGCCGCATTGCGCCGGGCGATCCGGTCGCAGCCGACGGCGTTGCGCGCGATCATGGCGAGTGCGGCACGGATGTCGCCGACGACATTGGGCGTACCCGCCTCCTCGCGCACGGCGGCCGAGGCACTGTAGACATGGTCCCAAGGCGAGACGAACGTGACCGTTCCGCCGCCCGGCGCGGTCGGCGTCGCGCGCCTGACGATCGTGTCACGGACCACCATCACGCCCGATGCGCCGGGACCGCCGATGAACTTGTGCGGTGAAAAAACAATGGCGTCCTTGGCGCAGTCGGCACCTGGTGTCATGTCCATCTCCAGATAGGGCGCGCCGCATGCATAATCCCAGACCGCCAGTGCGCCATGCGTTTTCAAGAGCCGTGTCACCGGATCGGGATCGGTCAAGATGCCGGTGACGTTGGAGGCGGCGGAAAAGCTGCCGACGATCAGATCGGCGCCCTCGGCCGCAACAAGTTCGGCCTCGAGCATCTCGAGATCGACCCCGCCGCCGGCCGCTTCGCCGATCTCGCGCACCTTGGCGCCCGATTCGCGCCACGGCAGGATGTTGGAGTGGTGTTCATAGGGGCCGATCAGCACGACCACCCGTTCGCCGGACGCCGCACGACGGGCAATGTCGAGCAAGCCGATGATCCGGTTGATGCCGGAAGTGGCGCCACTGCCGGTGAACACGGTGTGGCAGTCGGGGCCGGCATTGACCGCATCGGCGATCACCGCGCGCGCCTCGGCACGCATCCGCGTCATTGCCTGCCCGCAATGGGACGCCTCGGTGTGGCTGTTGGCATAAAAGGGCAGCACATGCCGCGTTACGAATTCCTCGATCTGCGCCAGCGCACGGCCCGAAGCGACATAGTCCGCATAGAGCAGAGGCTTTTCGCCGTATGGCGTCTCGATTGCCATGCCGTCGCCGATCAAACCGCGGCGCTGGGTCTCGACCGGATCGCCGGCGGCAAGGCCGGCGCGGAATTCATCGAAAACGGACATTGGCTCCTCCAGGGCTTTGTCCAGAGCGTATCTCGTTCTATGCCAATTTTTCTCCCTTTTGACATCCAAGTCTGCCATATCATGATGACTTTGATCGATGATGTTCGAAAAAATGGACAAGATTGATATTCTGCTGCTTGAAGCGATGCAGCGCCAGCCCGACCTGTCGCAGCGCGATCTCGCCGATCGCGTTGGCCTGTCGCAAAATGCCTGCTGGCGGCGCTTGAAGAAGCTGGAGGAGAGTGGCGTCATCGAGGGTCGGAGCCTCAGGCTAAACCGCGAGGCGTTGGACCTCAGCCTGGTCGTCTTCACCATGATCCGGACGCGCAGCCATTCGGCGCAGTGGCTGGAGACTTTCCGGCGGCACGTGGCCAACATTCCGGAAGTCACCGACTTTTTTCGCATTGGCGGCGATCAGGACTATCTTCTGAAGATCGTCGCGCGCGACATGGCGAGCTATGACCATGTCTACCAGCGCTTGATCGACAAGGTCGAACTGGATTCGGTCACATCCTACTTCACCATGGAGGCGATCATCGAAAATCGCGGCCTGCCGCTGCGCGCGGGGTGATCTGCTCTGGTGTGCCGCTCAGTCCAATCTGAAACCGGCCGCGCTCGACTGTTCATGCAGGAAAGGAAGGCCGGCATCGATCACATCGTCGGCCGGTTCGGCCACCGGCCGCCAGATTGCCAGCCCCGATGCGATGTCCGGGTCGACATGGTTCATGCTCTCAAGCGTGACGATTCCGCCAAAACCGGTGCCTGCCAACGCGCGGAAGACGTCGTCCCAGGCGATCGTGCCGCGCCCCGGTACGCCGCGATTGCTCTCGGACAGGTGCACATAGCCCAGCCAGTGGCCGCAGGCGGCAAAACCGTCGGCAAACGAGGCTTCCTCGATGTTCATGTGATAGGTATCGAGATGGATGAAGAGATTGTCGGCGCCGACCGTCTCGCACATCTGGCGTGCCTGGGCGCCGGTGTTCATCAGATGCGTCTCGTAGCGGTTGCACGGCTCGATGCCGAGCCGCAACTGGAAGGTGGCCGCCAGCCGAGCCGCCTGTTCCAGGAACCGGCAGGTGCCTGTCAGTTCGTCGTCTGACGGCGCCGCGCCGGTCGTTCGGCCGATTGTTCCGTAAGTGACGCCTGACAATGCGAACGCACCAACCGCGCGCGTCACCTCGAAGGCGGGGCGCAGAAAATCGAGACCCGCCTGCGGATCGGCAATCACGTCGAGGCCGGCCGGCAACCCGAGCGAGCAGACCGGTTCCAGACCCGTCTCCTCGAAAAAGGCCCTTGTCGCATCGATGTCGATTTCCTCGGGCCGCAGGAGCGGAATTTCCAGCGCCCTGACCTTGTGGTGGCCGAGCTTGGGCAAAAGCGCGCGCATGACGCCCACGTCCCAGACGGGCGCGGCGGCAAAAGTGTGCAGGCCAAGCTTTGCCACTGTCAGCCCCTCGCCTCATGGGCCGCGGCGTCGGGCATGCCCGCGCCGCCGACGATCGCCGAGACCACTTCGGCCATGTCGGTTTCGGCGGTGACCAGATTCGCAGCAGCCTGACCATGCCGCAGGACGACGATCCGGTCGGTGACGCTCAGCACATCGTTGAGCCGGTGCGAGATGAGCACCGTCGTGATCCCCTGCTCCTTGAGCTGGCGGATCAGATCGAGGACGCCCTGCACCTCGCGCACGGCAAGGGCGGCGGTCGGCTCGTCCATGATCACCACCTTGGGATCGAAGGTCAGCGCCCGCGCGATCGCCACCGTCTGTTGCTGGCCGCCGGAAAACGAGCCGACATTGCGGTTGATCGCCGGAAGATTGGCGCCGAGCCGGTCGATCATCTGCTGCGCCTGTGCCTTCATCGTCGCGCGGTCGACGAACGGAACGCCAAGGATCGACCGGACGGGTTCGCGTCCCAGAAAGATGTTGCTGGCTACATCCTGCTGCCGGGCCAACGCCAGATCCTGGTAGATCATCTCGATGCCCATGGCGCGCCGTTCGCCGGGCGACAGATGCATCAGCGGTTCGCCGCCAAGCGTGATCGCGCCGGCATCGGCCGTGTAGATGCCGGTAATGATCTTCATCAAGGTCGACTTGCCGGCACCATTGTCGCCAACGAGACCGACAACCTCGCCCGCATCGGCGGAGAAATCGACGCCGTGCAGGACGCTGACCGCGCCAAAGCTCTTTTCGATGCCGCTGACTTGAAGAAGGCTCATACGCGCGTCTCCTTGCGGACCTGATACTGGTCGATGAAGACCGCAAGGATCAGCACCGCACCGATCGCCATCTGCTGGTAGTAGGACTGCACGGCCAGGAGGTTCAGCCCGTTCTGCAACACGCCCATGATCAGCGCGCCGACCATCGTGCCGAGGATCGATCCGCGCCCACCGAACAGGTTGGTCCCACCGATGATGGCGGCGGTGATCGCGGTCAGTTCATAGGTCAGGCCGGCGGTGGGGTCGCCCGCGTTGATGCGCGCGGCGAACAAAAGCCCCGCCAACCCGGCGAGCGCGCCTGACAGCGTGTAGAGAAGCCGCCTTTGCCAGTCGACGGCGATGCCGGCGCTACGCGCGGCGTTCTCGCTGTCGCCGATCGCCAGCGTGTGCCGCCCAAAGCGGGTGTAGGCCAGAAGGCAGTGCATGACGAATGCCGTCACGACAAATATGATCACCGGCATGGGAATGCCGAACGGCCGGCCCTGGCCGATATAGACCATTGCCGATGGAAGGCCGTAGATCACGCGCCCGTCGGAGATGACGAGCGCGATGCCGCGGGCGATGCCGAGCATGCCCAGCGTGACGATGAATGCAGGAACGAAAGCGCGGGTGATGATGGTGCCGTTGACGAAACCGGCCAGCGCACCGGCGGCGATGCAGGCGAGCACCGCGACGGGCGCCGGTAGCCCCATGGTCACGCCGACATAGGCGCCGACCACGCCCGAAAGCCCCATCACCGAGCCGAGCGACAGGTCCAGCCCGCCGGCGCCGATGACGAAGGTTGCCGCGATCGCCAGCACGCCGATGGTCGACGTTGCCAGCAGGATGTTCATGAAATTGCTGACCGACAGGAAAAAGGGCGAGAGCACCGACATCAGCGCGCACAGCGCCACAAGCACGATCAGCGATTCCAGACGGACGTGAAGCTGTTCGATCGAACCGGCCTGAAGCCGGGACCAGAGGCCTTTCGGATGCGCCTTGGTGGATGACATGGATGGATATGCCGCTCGATGGTTTGGTCGGAGACTGATGGGCGTCTTTGGCCGGGAAGCCGGGAGGAACAAGAGTGGCCGGCGGGGCCGGGAGCGCCCCGCCGGCCGGCTGCTTATTTGACGAACTCAAGCAGCGGTTCGGTTCCGGCGTCCATCACTTCCTTGGTCAGGACAAGGGTGGGCACGATGACGCTGGCGGGCACTTCTTCACCTTCGAGCGCCATCTTGACGTTCTCGACGGCCTGCTTGCCGACCAGATAGGGAAGCTGTGCGACCGAGGCGGTCAGCCGGCCGTCATTGATCGACTTGACCGCATCGGAATTGCCGTCGACGCCGATGATCACGACATCGCCACCCTTGCCGGCGGCAAAGACGGATTCGACCGCGCCGAGCGCCATGCCGTCATTGGCGGCGAAGATGCCGACAAGGTCCGGATTGCGGGTCAGAATGTCATTGGTGATGTTGGCCGCCTTGCCGCGATCCCAGTCGCCGGGCAGCGAGGCGACGATCTCAAGTCCGGGCGCCAGTTCGGCCAGCTTGTCGGCAAAGCCCTGGGCGCGTTTCTGTCCGGTCACATTGCCCGAAAGCCCTTCGATCACCAGCACCGGACCGGTGGCGTCGGCACCGAGCTGGCCGACCATGTATTCGGCGCCCTGGGCACCGGCGAGCACATTGTCCGATCCGATCGAGAAAGTGATCTCGATGCCTTCGGCCTCCAGGATCGCGGGATCGAGATTGCCGTCCAGATCGACCACCTCAATGCCTGCTTCGCGCGCGGCCTTCAGGCACGGCAGAAGGTTGGTCGAGTTAATCGCGGCGGTGATCATCGCCACCGGCTGGCGCTCGAGCATCGTGTTGCAGACGTTCAACTGGCTCTCAGCCGCCTGGTCGCTTTCCACGGCCTGCACGAAATAGGGTACGCCGGCCTCGTTGGCGCCATCCTCGACGCCCTGGCCCATTGCGCCCCAGAACGGGTTGGCGAGCGTCTTCATCAGAACGCCATACTCGCCATCGGCCTGCGCGGTGGCCGGCAAGGCGGTGGCGGCCACCGCGAGCGCGGCTGAGGCCGCCAGTGTCTTGATCGTCACGCGTTTGGTCATCGTCTTCCTCCTCTTGAACGTTTGGCTCTAACGGTGCGGGCGCCCGCGTCTTGCGGGCTGGTCGCCTTGAGCTTCCTGGCGAACCGGCGTTCCGAACGACTCGCGAACGATGAATGTGCACGGTTCGAGATGCTGCGCGGTGAACTCCGGCTTGCCTTCGACACGCGCCAGCAGCGCGGAAACCGCCTTGCGCGCCATCGTCTTGACCGGCTGGGCGACGGCGGAAACCGACGGCCATGTGGTCTGCATCCATTCGGCGTCGTCAAACCCGACCAGTACCATGTCCTGCGGGCAGGCAATTGCCAGCCGCCGCATCTCCGAAAGGACCAAAAGCGTGCTGTGCTGCGACAGGGAAAAGACGGCCGTGGCAGTGCCTGCGCCGCGTGCCTTTTGAAGATAGGCACGGACGGCCAGCCTTTGCTCGTCGAGCGCCTGGTCGCTGAGCAGTGTGTCGACCGTCATGGCCGGGTCCAGCATCTGTGCGCGCTCGGTGAAGCCCTCGACACGGGTACGCACCGACTTCGAGATCGTCGTGGCGCCGTGCAGCAGGACATGCCTGTGCCCCGCCGCCCACAATTGCTCGGCGACATGGGCGCTAGCCTCGAAATTGTCTGCCGTCACGGTGTCAAACGAGCCGCCGGCAGAGACGCGGTCGACCAGAACGGCGGTCATACCCAGACGGGCGAGCGTTTCGGCGCCGGCGCCGCGTTCCGAGCGCACCGGGGCAAGCACGGTGCCCGCGACGCGCCAATCATCCATTCGCGCAACAAGATCGGCCTCGCGGTCCTCCGATTCCCGGCTCGAGGCGATGATCACATTGTATCCGGCGTCCTCGGCGGCCTGTTCGAGCGCGGTCGCGAACGCGCCAAAGAACTCGCTTTCAAGATCGGGCACGACGGCGCCTATGATACGGCGACGCTCCTGCCGCAGCCCCGCGGCCAGCGGGTCGAGACGATAGTTGAGATCGGCGACCGCCTGGCGGACTCGCTCCACATTGTCGGGCTTGACCGATGCAACACCGCGCAGAACCTTGGAAACCGTCGCTGCGGAGACGCCGGCGCGCGCGGCAACGTCGTGAATCGTCGCCCTTGAACTGGACGGTCCGTTCGCCATTGCTCCTCCCAATCCGCCATGGCAGGGCGGGACTGATGCGATAAACCGATTTACAGAAAAAGTAAATCGATTTATCGATGTGATCCACAGGGAGGAACATCCAATGCGCGAGACCGGCAAGCCGCTTGTGATCAGCGCGCCACAGCCGCGGTCGCTCGATCTGATCTTCACCGACGATGCGCGACGCGCGTTGCATGACCGGTACGCGATCGTCGAAACCGATCCGGATTCTGTGGCCACGCTCGATGCCGAAACGCTCAGCACAGCGCGCTATGTGCTCGGCCAACCGCCGATTTCGCCAGACACGCTTTCACGCATGACGAAGCTGCGCGCGGTGCTCAATGTCGAGTCAAACCTGATCGACAACATGCCGTATGAAGAGGTGTTCCGCCGCGGCATCCATGTGTTGACGACGGGCGCGGTTTTCGCAGTGCCGGTGGCCGAACTGGGGCTGGCCATGGCGCTGAACCTTGCGCGTCAGATCGTCGATGCGGACGTCGATTTTCGCCACGGCCGGGAAAAATGGGGCGGCGAAGGCAACCGGCAAGCGCGGCTGATCACTGGCGCCGAGATCGGCATTATCGGCTTCGGCGATCTGGGACGCGCGTTCTGGCGCCTGCTCGCCGGCTTTCGCTGTACGGTGCGGGCGCACGATCCATGGCTACCGGCCTCGATCCTGCGCGATGCGGACGTGATCCCCGCATCGCTGGACGAAGTGCTTGCGCACAGCGATTTCACCTTCGTGCTCGCCTCCGTGACCACCGAGAATCGGGGCTTCCTGGGTGCTGCCGAATTTGCGCGGATGAAGAAGGGCGCGGCGCTGATCCTGCTCAGCCGGGCGGATGTGGTCGACTTCACGGCGCTGATGGATGCGGTGCGATCCGGCCATATCGTGGCGGCCAGCGATGTGTTCCCCGAGGAACCACTGCCGGCAGACCATGCGGTGCGCGACCTGCCGGGTTTTCTGCGCTCCGCACACAGGGCGGGCGCGCTCGACAGCGCCTTCAAGCAAATGGGCGACATGGTGCTCGAAGACATGGAGCTGATGGACCGTGGCCTGCCGCCGGTTCGCTGCAAGCGGGCCGAGCGCGAAACGGTTGCTCGCATGCGCTCCAGGCCGGTCGCCATCAACTGAGGCTTGCCGGCCGAGCGTCCGCGCTATTCCAGCGGATTGCCGGTCGCAAAGCCGCCATCGACTTCCATGCAAATGCCCGTGATGTAGGCGGCGGCCGGCGAACACAGGAAAATGACCGCGCCGACCAGATCCTGCGCCGTGCCCCAGCGGCCCAGCGCCGTGCGTCTGGAAATCGCCGCCTCGCCGTCCGGCCGCGACCAGATCGGCTTGGTCATGTCGGTGCGGTGATATCCGGGCGCGACGGCGTTGACACGGATACCGTCGCGTCCCCAGGCGTGGGCGCAGGATCGGGTGAGACCCAAAATGCCGGTCTTGGAGGCGCAATAGGCAGGCACACCGGGATCGGCAAGGAAGCTGAGCATTGAGGCGATGTTGATGATCGAGCCCTTTGATGCGGCAAGTTGCTCGCGCAGGGCAAAAGCAAAACGCATTTGGGCGTTCAGGTTCACTTCGATCGTGTCGAGGAAGATGTCTTCGTCCCACTCTTCGCCGCCCCGGGCGACCCCGGCCGCATTGACAAGTATGTCCACCTGCCTCTGTCCCGCGCAGAACGCCGACACCGCCGGCCGGTCGCGCACGTCGAGCTGCACGAACTCGATACCCTCTTCATCCAACGCCGCGATCTTGTCGGCCGAGCTGCCCGTGCCCGTCACATCGGCGCCCGCCGCGGCAAGGCCGCGTGCGATCTCAAGACCGATGCCGCTCGTCGCGCCCACCACAATGGCGCGCTTGCCAGCCAGAAGATCGGGCCGGAACGTCTCGACGATGTCGTTCATGTGCTCTCATCCTTGATCAGACGGCGCAGGGCACCGGTCACATCGGCGGGCGTTACCACCATCGGCTCATTGTCCATGATGTCGCCGGGACGGCAGGCGCGCTCGGCGACGCGGGCGAGCTTGTCATCGGTCACCTCGACGATGCCGACACCCGCAAGCGTGGTCGGCAGGCGGACGTCTTCGCAAAAGGCGCGTACGCGCGCGAACTCGGCCTCGTCACCTGCAATCAGCAGCATGGCGAGGACGCCGATGGCGACCTTTTCGCCGTGCAGGTGATGGTGCACATCGTCGAGTTCGCACAGCCCGTGATGGATCGCATGGGCGCCAGCGACACCGCCGGATTCAAACCCGATTCCCGACAGGAGAATGTTGGCTTCGATCACCTTTTCCAAGGCAGGACCCGCGCGGCCATGATCGCAGTCGGCCAGCGCGGCAGCGCCATTCTCGAAAATCACATCGCGGCAAAGGCGCGCGATCTCGAACGACACACCCGCGCCATGGGTGTTCCAGCAGTTGGGTGCATCGGCCTTCCGGCTGCTTTCGGCTTCATAGAAGGTGGCGAGCGCGTCGCCGATCCCGGCGGCGAGAAAGCGCGCCGGCGCCTCGGCAATGATCGATGTATCGACCAGCACCAGATCCGGGTTGCGCGGCAGGAACATGTCATAGGCGACCGTTCCGTCCTCGCGATAGACGACGGCGAGAGCTGAACAGGGCGCATCTGAGGCGGCAATCGTCGGCACGATCACGCTGGCGGCCCCGACCCTGTGTGCGACGGCCTTGGCGGTATCGAGGCATTTGCCGCCGCCGACCCCGATCACGATATCCGCGCCATCGGCCGCCGCGACGCCGGCGTCAATCTCCGCTTCGGAGCATTCGCCACCATGCGCACGTGCGGCAAGCACCAGCTCGCTGCCCGCCGCGGCATGGACAATCGGTTCCAGCCGGTCTGCAAGACCCCGATCGAGCAGGCAGAACGCATGCCGGCCCAATGGAGCCGCCTCGACGCCCATCCGACCGATGAGGCCGGGTCCCTGAATGTACCGGCCCGGGAAACGGGCACCGGAGATCCGCATCGCGCCCTGTCCTACCAGCATGTGTAGCCGCCATCGGCGAGGACAATCGATCCGGTCATGAGGCTGGCCGCATCGGAGGCGAGGAACAGGATTACCGACGCGACTTCGTCCGTGCGTCCCATCCGCCCTTGCGGCGTACCGCCGATCCAGTGGCGCATCAGGTTCTCATCCTCATAAACATAGGCGTTCATTTCGGTCTCGATGTATGTGGGGGCGACGGCATTGACCCTGACGCCGCGTGGCGCCCATTCGGCGGCAAGCGACTTGGTGAGCTGATGAACCGCCGCCTTTGAGGCGTTGTATTGCGCCTGCTCCTGCGGGCGATTGACGATGTAGCCCGACATGGAGCCGACATTGACGATGCATCCGCCGCCGTCCTCAAGCATGCGCCTGCCGAAGGCGCGGCAGCACCAGAACAGCCCGTTGAGATTGATATCGATGACCGACGACCATTCGTCATCGCTCATCGTCTCGGCGGGAACGTTGGAACGGGCAATGCCTGCATTGTTGACCAGCACATCGAGAGCGCCGACCTGTGCCGCCAGCGTTTCGACGGCCGTCCGGTCGGTGACATCGAGCGTCTGCGCGCTGACGTGGAGGCCCTTGCCGCGCAGCCCCTCCGCCGCACCATCAGCCAATTGCGCATCGCGGTCGGTCAGGACCACCGACGCGCCGGCTTCGGCAAGGGCCTGACAGACGGCCAGGCCGATGCCACGCCCGCCACCCGTGACCAGGGCGCGGCGGCCCGAAAGGCGAAAACGGTCGAGATAGGGCGTGTCGGCGGGTGCGCTTGTCATTCAAGCCTCCGGTTGCGATGCGGCGAGCGCATCGAGCGTGTCATAATGCTGCTGGCCGTCTTGGCAGAGGGCGTTGAAGAGCGGCTGCATGCGCGCATAGTGCTCGGCCCAGGCCGGATCGGGTGTCACCTCGCGGCCATGGCGTACCATGCGTGCGGAGGCTTCATTCACGTCGCGAGCCGCACCGGTGGCGACCGCGGCAAGGGCCGCGCAGCCGACCAGCCCGCATTCGGGCTCTTCCGGAATCAGGATGGGCCTGTTGTAGACCGCCGCCTTGATGCGCAGCCAGAGGTCGGCCCTGGCGCCGCCTCCCGAGGCGATCAGAACGTCGGGGCGCGTGCCTGTTGCCCGCTCCATCACATCCAGATGACGGTTGACGGCAAAGCCGACGCCTTCGAGCACGGCGCGATGCATCTGCGGCAGGCCGTGTCCTGCCGCCAGACCGAAGAACTGGGCGCGCGAGTTGCGGTGCGCACCCAATCGTTCTCCGACGAGATAGGGCAGAAAAAGGAGCGCGTCGGACCCCGGGGGAGCCGTGGCCGCCATGTCGATAATCTGCGCATAGTCCAACTGGTTGTCGTGGAACGCACGGCGTGCCCAGCGGGCCGCGTCGCCGCCCGCTTCAAGCAGGACAAAGCCGCCCCAATTGCCTTCGGGCGTGCCGACATTGCTGATCTCGGGATCAAGGATCGGGTGCTTGGCGACCAGCGTGATGATCGAGGACGTGCCGGCGACCTCGGACGCCAGTCCCGGGCGGCAGACGCCCGAGCCCAACAGCGCGACGGGATAATCGCCGCCGCCAACAAGCACGGGCGTACCTTGCGCAAGCCCGGTTTCGAAGGCCGCCTCGGTCGACACACGACCGAGAACCTCGGTTGGCAGGCGAATGGGCGCCATGCGTTCAATGTCCAGACCGAGTGCGTCCAGCACGGAGCGGTTCCAGCCGCCTGTCTGCGGGTCCATCAGGAAAGAGCAGGCCGCCTCGGTCCAGTCCATGGCCCGCTCGCCGGTCAGGCACATGTTTATGTAGTCCTTGGGCATGAAGACCGTGGCGGTGTCCGCCCATGCCTCGGGATCATGGTCGCGGAGCCATTGCAGCTTGAATGCGGGCCAGGCGGGGGTCGGCGGATTGGCCGTGCGCGGCAACCAGGCCGCAATGTCCTCCCGTTCCTCGAACCCGCGGACATAATCGAGTGTCCGCTTGTCGTTCCACAAGGGAACGGCGTCGCGCGTCAGCCGCCCGTCTTGGTCGACAAGCACCGTGCCGTGCATCTGGCCGCAGGCAGCGACGGCTTCGATGGCAATTCCCTCGTCCGCCGCCCACGCCGTGACCTCAGAAAGCACCGCCTTGGCGGCATTCCACCAGTCCTCGGGCCGCTGCTCGGACCAGCCATAGGCGGGAACGATCTGCTCGTAGGCGCGCGCCGCGACCTTGAGGACCTGTCCGTCCGGCGACATGGCAGCGGCACGGGTCGACCCCGTGCCGATATCCACCGCAATTGCGCATGTGCCGCCGCCTCGCATCAGCGACGCAGGAACGATGTGCCGTGCTGCATCACCACGGCGGCGACGATGATGACGCCAAGATAGACCTGCTGGTGATAGCCCGGAACACCGGCGAGATTCATGATGTTGCCGATAACCCCGAGGATCATGACGCCGATGAACGTGTTGATGACGCCTCCGCGCCCGCCCATCAGGCTTGCGCCGCCGATCACCACTGCCGCGATCACGTCGAGCTCGGCGGCAACGCCCACCTGGGCCGAGCCGACGCCCGACCGCGCCGTAACGAGAATTCCGGCAATCGACGCTAGGGCGCCGGAGATCACATAGACCGCCATGACATGCCAGGACACAGAGATGCCCGACAGACGCACCGCTTCTTCGTTGGAGCCGATGGCTTTGACGACGCGTCCGAAGCGCGAATAGTTCAGAACGAGGAAGGCCACCGCGAACAAGGCAAACATCAAGAGTGCAGGGTTGGGGAAGCCGAATGTGAAGGATGTGCCGAAGGCGCTGAGCGGCGCGCCGGATGCCCCAGGCATGACCGGCTGGCCGTTGGACAGGATCAGCGCAAAGCCACGCGCCGCGGTCATCATCGCCAGCGTGATGACGAAAGCCGGCAACCGAAGGAAGGCAACCAGAAAGCCGGAGATGGCGCCGCATATGGCGCCGAGCGCCACAACCATGCCGATGGCGACCGGCAACGGATATTGCTGGATCAAAAGCGCGGAACTGACCGCGCCCAAGGCCGCGATGGAGCCGACTGACAAGTCGATGCCGCGTGTCAGAACAACGAACAGCATGCCGATCGCCATGATGCCGATTCCCGACATCTGGCGGAGCACATTCATGATGTTGCGCTCGGACAGGAACACGTCCGATTGGGTGCTCGCCAGTAGCACCAACAGGACGAATATAGCGAATGTGCCGAACTGGGCAAACAACCGCCGCGCCGACATGCGCCCCTCGGTTACCGCGCGGGAATCCGTGGCCCGATGAGTTGCGGCATTTGCGGCGTCATCGGTCATGCCAATGCCTCCTGTCTGTCCTGCGCGCCCGCGCCGATCGAAAGCGTCAGCAGGTTTTCCTCGGAATAGCCGTCAGGGCGCAACTCCCCGCGCAACCGGCCCTCTCCCATCACAAGCACCCGGTCGCAAAGACCGAACAGTTCGGCATGTTCCGAGGAGATGATCAGCAAGGCCTTGCCTTCGGCAGCCATGCGATGGATCAGCGAGTAGATTTCGGTCTTGGCGCCGACGTCCACGCCGCGTGTCGGCTCGTCCAGGATCACCACTTCGCCGCCCGAGTGAAACCATTTGGCCAGGACGATCTTCTGCTGGTTGCCACCCGAAAGGCTGCTGACGGGATCGGAGGGATGGCCCAGTTTGACGCGCAGCGACTGGATCAGCCCGTCGACGACCTTGCGTTCGCGTGAGGCGCGGAAGAAACCAAGCGTCGTGACAGGCTTGGTCCTCGCCATCGTCATGTTCTTGGCGATTTCCATATCGAGCACGATCCCCTGCCCCTTGCGGTCCTCGGGCACCAGATTGACACCCCGCCCGACGGCTTGCTTGGGGGTGCGCGGCCGATAGGGCTGGCCGTGCAGTTCGATCGCGCCCGACCTGATCGGATCGGCGCCGAATATCGCCCGGGCGACTTCCGAGCGGCCGGAGCCGACAAGGCCGCCCAAGCCCACGACTTCGCCCTTTCGCAATTCGAAGGACACCCCGCCTACACCGTTCGGCAGGTCCAGATCTGTGACCTTGAGCAGAACATCGCCGATCGTCGTTTGCGGTTTCTCGCCGAACATCTGGGACAGCGGCCGTCCGACCATCATGCGGATCAGATCGTCGACGGTGGCCTTGTCCGGCGTGACGACATCGACATTGCGGCCGTCCTTGAGCACCGATACGCGATCGGAAATGGCGAAAATCTCGTCCAGCCGATGCGAGATGTAGACAATGCCGACCCCGTCGGCGCGCAGATTGCGGATGATGTCCAACAGCCGCTGGGCATCGCCCATCGACAGCACGGCGGTCGGCTCGTCGAAGACAATGACACGCGCATCGCGCGACAGCGCCTTGGCGATCTCGACAACCTGCTGATGGGCGACGGACAGATCGGACACCAGCGCACCGGGCGGAATATCAAAGCCCAGCCGGTTGATCAGCGTGCGTGCCTTGCGGCGCAGCTCGGCCCAGCCAATGCGGGCGGGCAACTCGCCCAAAAAGATGTTTTCAGCGACGGACAGATCGGGCGCCAGGGCCATTTCCTGGTGAATGATGGAAATGCCGCGACGGATCGCATCGATCGGCCCTGTGAGACGAACCGGCTCGCCGCCGATAGAGACGGCGCCCTGGTCGGGCCGCATCTCGCCGCCCAGAACGCGCATCAGCGTGGACTTGCCTGCGCCGTTCTCGCCGACCAAAGCATGCACCTCGCCGGCCTCGAGCGTGAAATTCACGCCCGAAAGCGCGTGAATGCCCGCAAAGGACTTGGTGATGTTGTCAAGTTCGACCAGCGCCATGGTCAGCTCCTCCCCCCGTCATTGTGCACGAAGCCCCCGCCCGGCACGAGGGCCGGACGGGGTCGGGAGGAAAACAATCAGAACAGGGAGTCGGGATCGAAGAACTGATCCACATTCTCTTGCGTGATTGCCGCGGGGTCAGTGAAGGTCAGCTTCGGCATGTCCTCGGCAAGCTCGCCATTGAGGGCCTGCAGGCCGATCTCGACGGCCCTGCGCGCGATCTCGTTGGGATTGTTGAGGCCGGTGACGCCATATTCGCCGGTCTTGATCAGCTCGAGCGCCTCTTTCTGGCCGTCGGCAGCGGCAACCAGCACGACCTCATCAAGACGGCCGGCCGCTTGAAGCGCGGCGCGGGCACCCAGCACCATGGAGTCGTTCTCGCCTAGTACGACATTGATGTTGGGATGCGCGGTCAGAAGGTCTTCCATCGCCGTCAGACCACCGTCGGTCGCCCAGCCGCCCCAGCCCTGACCGAGAATGTTGACCTCGGCGCTGCCATAATCGGTGATCATCGCGTCCAGCAGACCGCGCAGCACGCCCAGGCGCCGATCACGACCGACAAGGTTGCCCTGGGAGCCCGAAAGCAAGGCGATGTTGGCCGGCTGACCCTCAAGATGATCGGCCAGCCATGCGCCAACCAGCTCGCCATTGGCCTGGTTTGACGACTGGATCTGGGTGATGAAGTCGGCCGACGGATCGAGCGTCGAGTCGATGGCGACAACATGCACGCCTTGCGCCGAGGCCGCGTTCACCGCCGGTATCAGACCCTGCGCATCGCGCGGATTGACGATCAGCACATTGATGCCGGCGGCGACCATGTCTTCGATGTCACCGATCTGCTTGATCATGTCGTTCTGACCATCGGCGGAGCGAACGGTGCAGCCCGCTTCTTCAGCCGTCTTGCGTGCCGTCGCCTCCTGCGCGGCAAAATAGGGCGCGCCGAGCGTGTACATCGCAATACCGAGGCGGCACTCTTCCTGCGCCAATGCGGCGCTGCCCGTCATCATGGTCGCAGCGGCCGCTGCGACGGCAAAGATCGATTTCTTCATTCCTGGATTCCTCCCAGAGGTCGCGCCACCGAGCAGGCGGCGTCAGCTTCAATGGTCATTCACATTTGGGAGCGTAGCTACATAAAAACAGGTCGTCAATACGATTTATCCACTCAATCGCCATCATATGACGACCAATCGGCAATTTTTTGATGCCGTCTTGACGAGGTATCCGTCGGGAATGTAGCAATATTACAAATTCATTGGGAGAGCGCTGTGAGACTTGCGGAACCGCATCTGTGCAACATCGATGCCGCAGAAGGGCTGCTGGTGGGAGCGAACGGCCACTACAAAAAGACATATGACGACCTGTCAGGCCTTTACGCGGACGCCGAGGCCTTCGAGGCACTGCTGACCGAACGGAGCGGCCAGATCGCCTACGAGGTTACGTCCTACACGCCGGGAGAAAAGGTCAGCGACCTGATCACGGGTGTCGCCCGGATGGAACCGGGCAAGGTAGGCGACGAATTCTTCCTGACGCGCGGACACATCCACGCCAACGCCGACCGACCGGAAATCTATGTCGCTCAGGCCGGCCACGGGCTGATGCAGATGGAAAGCCCGGAGGGAGAGGTGCGGATCGTCGAAATGACCGCGCAGAGCATCTGCTATGTGCCGCCCTACTGGATTCACCGCTCCGTCAATGTCGGCGACGCCGATCTGGTGATGCTGTTCGCCTATCCCGCCGATTCAGGACAGGATTACGGGATCATTGCGCGTTCGGGCGGAATGCGCGTGCGGATCGTCGACGATGGCGCAGGCGGCTGGCGGCAGGTCGAAAACCCAGCATGGCAGCCTCGCTCTTCGGAGACGATCGCGAACATCTATCGAGACGCCGGAGTGCCGGCATGAGCGATGCCTTCGACATCGTCGCCGAAATCGGCGTCGTGCCTGTGATTGCGATCGACGATGTCGCGCATGCCGAACCTTTGGCCGATGCCCTGCTGGAGGGCGGCGTGGGCGTTGCCGAGATAACGTTCCGCACGGCCGCGGCCGCCGATGTGATGGCAAAGCTCCGCGACACCCGGCCCGAACTGCTGGTCGGTGCCGGCACCGTCCTGTCGGCCGAAGCGGTCCGCAGCGCCGTTGAGGCCGGCGCCGCCTTTGGCCTGGCTCCCGGCTTTGACCCCGTGGTTCTGGATGCCGCGAACGAAGCGGGGCTGCCATTCGCGCCCGGCATCATGACCCCCTCGGACATCTCGCTCGCCACCGCGCGCGGATGCCGCCTGATGAAGTTCTTTCCGGCGACCGCCGCCGGCGGCCCGTCAATGCTCAAGAACATTGCCGCGCCCTTCTCCCATCTCGATCCAACCTTCATCCCCACCGGCGGCGTGACGCTCGAGACTATGTCTGACTGGCTCTGTATACCCTTCATATCGGCGGTTGGCGGCACATGGATCGCCCGGCCTGAGGACATGCGCAACGGCGAGTGGACGGCCGTCACCGACAAGGCCAGAGCAGCGGTTGCCCGCGTGCGGGACCAGCGCCGATGACCTACGCGCCTTGCACCAGACCCACGCTGCATTTCATCGGCGTGACCACCGCCAAAAGCTCGATCATGAAAGTGTTCCCCGCCTGGGCGGAGCATTTCGGGCTCAGGGACGCGCAGATAAGCGGTATCGATTTTCTCCCGCATGCCGCGCCCGAAGCATATCGCGACGCCGTCGCCCATATCCGCGACGATCCGCAGTCGCTTGGCGCGCTGGTCACCACTCACAAGATCGATCTCTTCAACGCCTGCCGCGACATGTTCGATGTGATCGACCCCATGGCGGTGCTGATGAAGGAGACCAGTTGCATCTCCAAGCGCGACGGCAAGCTGGTTTGCCACGCCAAGGATCCAATTTCATCGGGCCTCTCGATCGACGGGTTTCTGGGCGACGACTATTGGCGCCGCACCAATGCTGATGTCTTTTCGATGGGTGCGGGCGGATCGACGATCGCGCTGACATGGCACCTCATGCGCAAGGCGCGGGGCGCCAATGTGCCGGGCCGGATCGTCGTTTCGAACCGGTCGGCGCCGCGGCTCGACGAGATACGGCACATTCACGCGCAGATCGAGAGCGATGTGGCCATCGACTATGTCCTTGCACCCGATCCGGCCGACAATGACGCGGTTCTGGCCGGCCTGAAACCCGGATCGCTCGTGATCAACGCCACCGGGCTCGGCAAGGACGCGCCGGGTTCGCCGCTGACCGACGCGGCTGTCTTCCCCTATCTGGGCGTTGCATGGGATCTCAATTATCGCGGCGATCTCGTCTTTCTCGATCAGGCGCGCAAACAGCAGGCCGCGCGCGATCTGACGATCGTCGACGGCTGGACATACTTCATCCATGGCTGGACCCAGGTGATCGCCGAGGTGTTCGACATCGGGATCGACCCGAGCGAGGAAAACATCGCGGAACTGACGCGGATCGCGGTCAAGGCCGCGGCGGGGTAAACGATGGATCGCATGCTGATCACCCCGCGCTCGTTGACCAGCACGCCTTCCCCGGCGCTCGAGCCGCTGCGCAAGGCAGGTTTCGAACTGGTGTTTTCGACACCGGGCGAAATGCCGGACGAGGCGGAGCTTCTCGACCTTGTGCCGGGATGCATCGGCTGGCTCGCCGGTGTTGAGCCCGTCAGCCCGATCGTTCTCGCCGCCGCAGACCGGCTGCGCGTGATTTCCCGCAATGGCAGCGGAATCGACAATCTTCCGCTGGCCGAATGCGCCCGCCGGGGTATCGCCGTCGAACGCGCGATGGGCGCCAATGCCGTGGGCGTGGCGGAACTGACACTGGCACTGATGCTGGCGGCCTGCCGCCATATTCCCGAGACGGCCCATGGCCTTCGTTCCGGTCAATGGCCACGGATCAAGGGGCGCGAAATCGCCGGCGCAACCGTCGGCATTGTCGGCATGGGCGCGATTGGCCGCCGTGTTTGCGCGATGGTGACTGCCATGGGCGCCAGTGTGCTGGCCCATGATCCCGCCGAGCCGGCCGTGAGAGGTTGCGGTGGCACGGTGCGCTATGTGCCCCTGCCCCGGCTCATCGCCGACGCCGACGTCCTGACGCTTCACTGCCCGATGACCGATGACGGCGTGCCGCTGCTGAACGCCGAAGCCGTCGACACGATGCCGCAGGGCGCCATCGTCGTGAACACCGCCCGGGCGGGCCTGGTCGATGAGACCGCGCTTGTCGCAGCGCTCGACGGAGGCAGGATTGCGACGTATGCCACCGACGTTTTTGCCGAGGAGCCGCCGCGCGATCGCACCCTCGCCGCGCACCGGTCCGTCATTGCCACCAGCCACATCGGTGGCCTGACGGACGGCAGCGTCATGCGGGCAACCGAGTGTGCGGTTTCCAACCTGTTGAAGGTGCTGGTGACCCGGGATGCCATTGTCTGAAACAGACCTGACCGCGCCGCTTGCCAACGTGCTGGCCCAACCGCCCGGAGATGGCGTGCGGCTCTGCTGGCTCGGACAGGCGGGCTTTGTGATCGATGGGGGGCGCCGCCGCGTGGTGATCGATCCCTATCTGTCGGATTCGCTTGCCGAAAAGTATCGCGGCAGCCATTTCCCCCACAAACGGATGATGCCCGCTCCCGTAGCGCCGGAAGACATTCGCCATGTCGACATGGTGCTGGCGACGCACGCTCACACGGACCATTTGGATCCGGGAACCCTGCCTGCCTTGATGACGGCCAACCCGGCCACCTTGCTGCTGGTGCCGGCCGCGGTCGAAGAGCTGGCGCTCGAACGCGGCAGCATCGGCGCCGAGAGGCTCGTCACCATCGATGCGGGGGACACAGCCAAGCCCGTGACCGGATTGCATGTCACCGCCACGCGCGCCGCGCACGAGACGTTGCAGCGCGATGCGTCCGGGCGGCACCTGTTCCTTGGCTATGCGATCACGCTGGGTGGTGTCACCATCTTCCATTCCGGCGATACCGTCCCCTATGAGGGCCAGATCGAGGAGGTCGCAGCGCTGAAGGCCGATCTGGCCCTGCTTCCGGTCAATGGTCGGGATGCGGAACGTGCGCAGCATGGCGTGCCGGGCAATCTCGATCTGGCCGAGGCAGCCGATCTGGCGGCGAAGGCCGGCATTCCGGCGATGATCGCGCACCACTTCGATATGTTCGCGTTCAACACGATTTCGCCTTTGAAGGTCGAGGCATTTGCACAAGGTGAAACGCGCATATACTTGCGTGGCGCCCGTACAGGGGTGCAATACCGACTGCGGCCGGCCGCGTAGCAGGGGAAGCGGAACGATGGAATCGCGGGAAGCAGAGGCTCAAAGCGGGCGAAACATCCTCGAGGTGACCCGGACCCTGCGCGCCAGCCTTCGCAAATCCGACGGCAAGGTCGCCGACCTTTTGCTGGAATCACCCCAACGCGTGCTGAACGCAACCGTCGCCGAGACGGCCCTTATGGCCGAGGTCAGTCAGCCAACGGTGATCCGCTTTTGCGCTGCCATCGGCTGCGAAGGGTTCCAGGACCTGAAAATCCGTCTGGCTCAAAGCCTGGCGCTCGGCACGCCGGCTACCCATTCGGCGATTGCCGACGACGATACGCCCGAGGCGGTGGCCTCCAAGATCTTCGACTATACCATTTCATCGCTCGACTGGGCGCGCCATGCACTTGATATGGAGCAGATGAATGCCGCCGTCGCGCTGATCCTGAAGGCGACGCATCTGGAGTTCTTTGGCTTCGGGGCTTCGGCGATCGTCGCCCAGGACCTGCAGCAGAAGTTTCCGCTGTTCGGCATTCCCTGCAACGCAACCATGGACAGTCACCAGCAACTGATGGCTGCCTCGATGATGAAGCCCGGATCGGTCGCGGTGGCGATTTCCAATACCGGACAGACGCTGTCGATCGTCGAACTCGCGCGGCTGGCCCGCGAACAGGGCGCCAAGGTCATTTCGATCGCCGGTTCGACCCAGACCGCATTGTTCGACTATTCCGATGTGGTGATCAATGTCGAGACGCTCGACAATACCGACATCTTCACGCCGACCACGTCGCGGATCGCCGCGCTTGTCGCCGCCGACATCCTGTCGACGCTGGTGGCGCGGCAACTGGGCGCCCCGCACAATCAGCGACTGGTTCGGATGAAGCGCTATCTCAGTCAGATGCGGAAGAACGAAGCGTTCTGACGTGTTCGGGCAGATCGCGCATATGGGCGACGACCGACACAGCACCGGCTTGTTCCAGGCGTTCCGCGTGGCCGGGATAGCTGTGCTGGCCACCGGTGAAGCCGATCACGGTCATCCCGGCGGCGCGCGCGGCGGTGATGCCGGCGACGCTGTCCTCAACGACCAGGCAGTTTTCGGGCACGGCGCCGCACTGCGCGGCCGCAAACAGGAACACGTCCGGCGCAGGCTTGCCGCGTGCGACCTGTTCGGTCGAAAAGATGTGCGGAGCAAAATGGTCGAACAGGTCACAGCGCTTCAGAGACAGGTCGAGCTTCTTGCGGCTTGCCGATGAAGCGACGGCGCTCTTGCCCGGCAACTGCGCCAACGCACCGGCAACGCCATCGACCGGCTCCAGTTCGGTCTCGATCCGCTTCATCAAAACAGCGATTGCCCGTTCGAAGAGACCATCGGGCCAGGGTTCGCCGCGCTCTTGGGCAATTGCCGCCCATATGTCGGGCTTGGGCCAGCCTATGAAACGGCTGATCAGCGTTTCAGCGGTGATCGGATAGCCGGCTTCGGTCATCATCGCCGCATCGGTGCCACAGGACAGGATCTCGCTGTCCACCAGGACACCGTCACAATCGAAGATGATCATTCGCCGTATGGCACCCAGATGTTCTTGACTTGCGTTGCGCGGTGCAGGAATGCGCGGCCAAAGCCCTGGGACCCGTTCCAGTCGCGCGCCATGCCCTGTTCGGTCCAGGTCTGTTTGAGATTGCCGGCCGAACGCTGCTCGACCATCGCGATTCCGTCCGTCGAGCCGAAGTACCAGAGCCCGTCGACGCCGTCATGGTCGGCCAGCGTTGCCACCAGTTCGTCGCGTGTTCCCGTGACGATGTTTATCACCCCGCCAGGCACGTCGGACGTCTCCAGCACCTGGTAGAGATCCGTGGCAGCCAGCGGATGGGTCTGCGAGGGGATCGCCACGACGCGGTTGCCCATGGCGACAGCCGGCAGCACCAGCGAGACAAAGCCGAGCAGCGGGAACGGCGTCGGGCAGGCAATGCCCATCACGCCGAGCGGCTCGTGCATGGCGAGCGTCACATGGGCGCTTTTTGTCTGGTGGACGGCACCGTCGAATTTGTCAGCCTGGGCAGCATAGTAGAAGCAGCGCTGGATCGCGGTCTCAACCTCGGCCCTGGCTTTGGACGCGCTCTGGCCGAAACTCTTGAGCCGGTCGGTGAACTCGTCCGACCGGGCAGCCATGTTCTCGGCGAGATAGTAGAGCACCTGCGCCCGGTTGTGGCCGGTCGCCGCGCCCCATCCTGCCGCCTTGTGCGCGGCCTCGACGGCATCGCGAATGTCCTTGCGATTGCCGTGGCCAGCAAGACCCAACGCCTCGCCTTTCGGGTTGGTAACCGGATACGAATAGCCACCGTCGGGCCGCTTCTGCTTGCCGCCGATGTAGAGCTTGGCGGTCCGGTCAATGCCGACCACAACGCCGCCGAGCCCCGGCGCGGGCGGAATGGCCGCCGGCGCATCATCCGCCTTGGAGACCTTGGGCGCCGGGAAAGACAGATATTCCATCATGCCTTCACGACCGCCTTCGCGGCCGAATCCGCTTTCGCGATAGCCTCCAAAGCCGGCGCCGGCGTCAAACACATTGGTGCAGTTGATCCAGACGACACCTGCCTTGAGGTCCGCTGCAATGCCAAGGCACAGATTGACGTTCTCCGACCAGATCGAGGCGGCAAGCCCGTAGCGGGTGTTGTTGGCCAGCGCGATCGCATCGGCGGGCGTGCGGAAGGTCGTCAGCGTCGCCACGGGCCCAAAAATCTCCTCGGTAGCCAGTGTCGAGGCCGGCTCGACGCCGGTCGCAAGCGTCGGCGGGTAGAAACAGCCGTCGGGCGCTTCGCCCTGATAGAGGTCCGCGCCCTCGCTGACCCCCTTGGCCATAAGATCCTTGATCCGGGCCAGCTGCACCGGATGAACGATGGCGCCGACATCGGTCGACTTGTCTAGCGGGTCGCCGACCCGCAGCGCCGCCATGCGCTGTTTCAGAAGCGCGCTGAAACGCTCGGCGACGCCTTCGGCAACCAGAATGCGCGCGCCGGCGCAGCAGACCTGGCCCTGGTTGAACCAGATCGCGTCGACCACGCCCTCGACTGCGGCATCGAGATCGGCGTCGGCAAAAACGATGAACGGGCTCTTGCCGCCCAGTTCCAGCGTCAGCTTCTTGCCCGAGCCCGCGATCTCCCTGCGGATCAGCCGGCCGACATCGGTGGAGCCGGTGAAGGCGAGCTTGTCGATGCCCTCATGGGCGACGATGGCCGCCCCGGTCGCCCCGTCGCCGGTGACGATGTTGACGACACCCTTTGGCAGGCCGACCTCGTCGCAGATTTTTGCAAAGGCCAGCGCCGTCAACGGCGTGTATTCGGCCGGCTTCAGGACGACCGTGTTGCCGGCGGCCAGCGCCGGCGCGATCTTCCAGGCCAGCATCAGGAGCGGGAAGTTCCACGGTATGATCTGGCCGCAGACGCCCACCGGCTTGGCATCAGGGAATTCGGTTGCGGCCAGTTCGGCCCAGCCGGCATGGTGATAGAAGTGGCGCGCCACCAGTGGCACGTCGACGTCGCGCGCCTCGCGGATCGGCTTGCCATTGTCGATCGTTTCCAAAACAGCGAGGAAGCGGGCGTGCTGCTGGATGCGCCGGGCGAGCGCATAGAGCCAGCGGGCGCGCTCATGGCCGGACAGGGCAGCCCATTTGCCCTGCGCGGCGCGCGCCGCCTTGACCGCCGCATCGACATCGTCGGCCGTGCCTTGCGTGATCTGCGCGATCGTCTCGCCCGTTGCCGGGTTGGTGACCGCGAATGTCTCACCCGGCTTGGTGAAGCGACCATCGACGAAGTGACCGAAGCCGGCTTTGTGTTCAGTGAGCCAGTCTTCGACAATGGCCGGGCTCTCGGGCGCCGGGCCGTATTCCATGGTGTCGATCAGGTCTGCGATGGAACTCATGGCTGCGTCCTCAGGCGATGGCGTGGCGGTGGCTGGCGGCATAGCGCCCGGTGACATGGTGTTCGAGCTGGCGTTCGATGTCGGCGAGCATGGACGAAGCTCCAAGGCGAAACAGGTCGGGCCTCAACCAGTCATTGCCCAGTTCCTCCTTCATCAGGATCTGCCAGGCGAGGGCGTCCTTGGCGGTCTTCATACCGCCGGCCGGCTTGAAGCCGACGCGGTGCCCGGTCTCCATCCCGTAGTCGCGCAGGGCGCGGACCATGATCAGACTGACGGGCAGGGTTGCGTTAACGCCCTCCTTGCCGGTCGATGTCTTGATGAAGTCGGCGCCCGCCTGCATCGCCACCATCGAAGCCGCGTAGACATTGCGGTAGGTTTCGAGATCGCCGGTGGCGAGGATCGCCTTCAAAAGCGAATGCCCGCACGCCTCGCGCATTTGCGCGATCTCGTCATAGAGCGCGTTCCATTCGCGCTTGAGGACATGTTCGCGCGTGATAACGATATCGATCTCGTCGGCGCCTTCCTCGACCGCATAGCGGATCTCGGCGAGCCGGATCGGCAACGGCGTCAACCCTGCGGGAAAGCCGGTGGCGACCGAGGCGACGGGAATGTCCGTGCCTTCGAGCGCGGTGACCGCATGCGGCACCATGGTCGGATAAACGCAGACCGCGCCCGTGGTCAGATCCATATCGGCGATGCCCAGCCCTTCCATGATGCGCGGCGCGAGCGGCTGGCGTGCCTTGGCGCACAGCCGGTGGACCCGACCTTCGGTGTCATCGCCGGCGAGCGTCGTCAGGTCGATGCAACGGATCGCATTGACCAGCCACGCCGCCTGATTGGCCTTCTTGACCGAGCGCCGCGCGGTGAGGCTGGCAGCCCGGCGCTCGGCCGCCGAACGGTTGACGGCGTGACCCTCGAACATCTTGGGCGCAAGCGCGATGCCGGGATTGCGCGCCTGGTTGTGATCGGCGGACGGCGACGCCTGATTGAACGCGGTGTGCGCGTCGGCCGCAGTGGCAAGGTCAGCGGTCATGGACATGCTCCAATGCATAGGTGGCGGTCGCCGCGTCGGTGATCAGCACGCTGATGAGCCCTGCATGCAGGACGCCGGCCACCACATGGTATTTATCAGAACCGGCCGCAACGCAAATCGCGCGTTCGCGGGTCTTGAGGTCCGACAATGGCAGGCCGATCGTGCGCCGGTCGATATCGGTGTCGACGATCTCGCCCTTGCGGTCGATGAAGCGACCCAGAATGTCGCCCACCGCGCCCTTGGCACGCAGCTCCTCGAACTCGCGCTGCAGCAGATTTCCCGAATTCAGCAGCGCCGAATCCTCGGTCAGTGCGCCGAGCGAAAAACAGATCGCCTGCACCGAGCGCGCGCGCCGCAGTACATCGGCCACGATACGGTCGCGTTCGAGCACTTCCCGGGTTTCGGCCTGACCCACGATGGCGGGAACGGGAAGCGGTATGAACCGGCCATCGCCCTTGCGCGCAAAGGTTTCGGCCACATCGTTCTGGTGACCATCACCGGGGATCGGCGCGACCGTTCCGTTGACCTGCACCACCTCGACCCCGCTTGCCCAGCCTTCCGGCAACCAGTGCGCGACGGCACCCATTGTCCTGCCCCAGGAGACGCCGAACTCGGTCGGGCGCGGCTTGAGCGCGGCGAGGTACTGGCCGGCCGCCTTGGCCAGCCCTTCGCGGCCGCTGGCACCGTCCACATTGTCGGGAAGGACCACCGCATCGGCGAGCCCGAACGTCTTGACCAGATCGGTTTCCAGATGCGGGCACCGGTGACTGCGCGGCACGATCTCGATCCGAACGACGCCCAGATCGCGCGCCTCCTGCAGGAGCCGGCTGACCTGCCATCGGTTGAGGCCGGTGCGGGTCGCGATGTCGGTATGGGTCAGATCCTGCTGATAGGCCATGCGCGCGACCTGGACCATCAGCTGGTCGCGTCCCTCATCGACGGGAAGGCGATTGGCGGAGCGCTCCTGTTCACTGCTCATACTGTCTCTCCCACCGCCGACAACCTGTGCAGCAGCGGCGTCAGCATCTCTGTCACTTCGCGATAGGTTCCAAGCATGTCAACATAGCGGGCGTGCCGCTCCTCGTCGGGATGACGCATCGTGGCCGGCGCTGTCAGACTGCCCGCCGCCTCCGCGATCGATCCATGTCTGCCGAGCCCCGCCGCCGCGGACACCGCATTGCCGTAGAGCGTGAGATTGTCGTCCGTTGCCACGTTCACGGGCTTGCCGATGGCATCGATGGTGGCGTCCAGCCACAGAGGGTTCTGCATGATGCCTCCGGCCATGACCAGCCGTTCGATGGCGACGCCCTGCCGCTCGAGATCGAAGACGACGTTGGCCGCGCCAAGCGCGACCGCTGTCACGCAGGCGCGAAAGATCGTCGGCCGGTCGTGCGAGAGCGAGAAGCCGACAATGGCGCCACGCAGCCGCGCATCGCGATAGGGCGTGCGGTTGCCCATCCAGTAATCAAGGGCCAAAAGACCCGTCTTGCGGAAGTCGATTTCGGCCGCTGCATCGCACAAGGCGCGGAAGCCGGTCTCATCCAGCTCAAACAAATCGCGCGCCAGCCAGTTCAGGATCGATCCCGCCGACACCTGTCCGCCCTCGATCATTCTCAATCCGGGCGTCAGGGCATTGGGATAAGGACCCCAGACGCCGCTGATCTGTCGGCCATCGTCGGGCACCTGCGTGAGATGAACGTTCGATGTGCCGCCGATCAGCAGCATCGCGCCGGGATCGACCGTGCCGGCGCCGAACACGCCCATATGCGCGTCGATTCCACCCTGGACCAGAACCGGACGGCCCTTGAGGCCGAGTGCGGCACGGGCCTGCGCGGTCACCTCGCCGATGACGACCCCAATGTCCAAGACATCCTGCGGCAGCTTTGCCGCGAGTTCGGGAACGCCGAACGCCTCGTAGAGATCGGGACAGAAGGCCCGCGCACGGCTGTCATAGTTCCACTTGCAGGTCGCATTCATCATCGAGCCCACCCAGCGGCCGGCGAGCCGGAAATTGATAAAGTCGAGCGCTTCGCAGATGATGTCCGTGCGCGCCCAGAGGCCGGGCTTGTGCCTGGCCAGCCACATGGCCTTGGGCACCAGCCATTCGACGGCGTTCGAGCCGCCGGAACAGTCAAGCACCGGATGGTCGATCGTTTCGGTGAAGTTCGCTTCATCGGCGGCGCGGGCGTCCATCCACAGGATCGCCGGTACAAGCGGCCGGCCGGACCGGTCGCAGACGACGACCGTCGAGGAGAACGCCGCCACGCAGATCGCGGCGACCTCCGGATCGCCGGCCCGCGCCAACACGTCCGGCAGCATGTTACACAGGGCCGACCACCAGTCTTCGGGGTCCTGCTCGGCGCGGTTGGGCGGCAGATGACGGGTCGGGTAACGCGCCTCGCCCGTTGCCAGCAAGGCGCCGGCATCGATGTCAAACACGCCGGCCCTTACGCCATTGGTACCGAAATCAAGGCTCACAACTGCGGTTATGGCACTCTCCTTCCCCGTCGCGGCCGGTTACGGCCGGAACAAGATTTTCGAGAAATCAATATCGTGCGTGTCGAACCGGCGGAAGACATCGGGCAGTTCGCCCAGATCGAGATCGTGCGAAATCAGAAACTCCCATTTGAGTTCGCCGGTCGCGAACTTCTCGATCGTCGTCTGCCATTGCGGTCCGGGAAACGGCGCGCCGAAACTGTTCCATGCGCCATGCAGGGATATCTCCTGCCGCAGAAACGTTTGATAGGTCCGGTTGGCGATCGCGACGTCCGGAACCGGAATGCCGATGAAAGAGACATGGCCGCCTGGAGCGGCGATCGACATCGCCATGTTGATGGTGGCGTCGAAACCGACCGCCTCGATCACCACATCGGCGCGGGCCGTGAGCTTGTCGGCATCATCGCTGAGCATGCAGAGCGTTGCACCAGCCTCGCGCGCCAGATCCAGCTTGGCCTCGGTGAGGTCAATGGCGATGACCTCTGAGGCGCCCATCATCCGGAGCCACTGGATCGCGAACAGACCGATCGGGCCGCAGCCAACGACGGCACCAGTCTTCCCCACCGTCGTGCCGCCCGCCTTCCACACCGCATGCAGCGCTATCGAGGCGGGGTCGGTCATGGCAATGGCGCGCGGGTCGACATGCTGGGGCACCTTGATCAGGTTGCGCACCGGAGCGGTGACAAACTCGGCATAGGCGCCGTCGCGACGACTGCCGAAATAGTCATAGTTCCGGCAGCGCGAAAAATTGCCGGTCATGCACTGGTCGCAGACATTGCAGGGCAGAAGCGGCGCAATGGCCACCAGTTCGTCGACATCCCAACCTTCGACGCCGTCGCCCAGCGCCTCAATATGCGCCGAGAATTCGTGACCCGTGATCAGCGGCATCCGGTGCGCGCCCTTGACCAGCATGCGCGGCAGGTCCGACCCGCATACACCGACCGACGCAACCCGCAGCAGCACCTCGCCGCGACCGGCCATCGGTTTCGGCCGATCCTCCAAGCGGATGTCCTTGGGGGCGTGGAGCACGATGGCACGCATTCGGGGCTTCTCCGATTCCGCTTGTATCACATATGTGACTAAATCACACAATTGTGGTAGCGAGAACAAACGGCACGGTCAAGCCATAACGGAGTCGGGCACGCGCTCGCATCGGCGATGTTTGGCCGCCGTCAATCGTCGTCAAACCCGCTGGCCTGCTCCTGTCGAAGGCGATCGCGTGCCGTCCCCGACGTTATGGCGGACGTTTTTGGATCACTCTGTCATGCTTATTCGATCAATACCGACGATCGACACAATTGAGCTCGGCGTTGACCATCTATAGAACGAGCCCGGCCAATCTAGCCGGCAAATCTTCACAGCCGACAAAAGAGATAAGATCTTCTTCTGATTCAGTAAATTATTGTATCTTAGTGTTTTTTGTGATATCGGCTATTTGGCGCCTAGCGCTCTATATGTTTTCAAAATTTGAATCTGAATTGGGGAGGTGGCGATGGCAGATCTGCCAGCTGACTTGCGAACTATTGTTGCGCTGAAATCTTGGGAAGACCCCAAGTTTGCGGCCGAGTTGAAAGATAATCCCAAAGGTGCGGTCGAAGGGCTGGCCAAGTCACTTGGGCTCGACGTGAGCGACGTCAACTTCAAGGTCGTCGACGAGTCCTCGGACGAATACCTTCTCGTCGTTCCGGACAACCCGATGGGCGCCAGCCCGGCCGATATGCGCTCGCAGAACTCAGAAGTGGTGATGCTGCGCGGCGGCGGGACCGTGAATTCCTACACCGCCGATTGCGGCTGCGGCAATTCCTACACCGGCGGCTGCTCTTGCGGCAGCATTTTCGGAACCCCCTGCCTGGCATGCGCGACGGTCCTTCTCTGCTGACGCACGGCGTTCGACGAACAACTCACTGATTGCAACGCCGGCGGGAGTATCGATGCGGCCAGCATCGGTCCCGCCGGCAGTGAGCATTTGCTTTGCCCATGACGATCCGCGTTCCGTTTAGCGTGCTCGGACCTTCCGAGCGTATCTCGGCCGCTGACTGTGACCTGAGCGAGCCGACTGAAAGTCAGCTCGATCGCTTCAGGTGGTGGCGGGACACGTTCTTTTCCGACACGCCGTTCACGATCGATGACTGGTTCCGGATTGACGGCGCGTCTTCCGATCGCTTTGCTGCCAGCATCGATCTTGATGGCGAGATCGCGCTGGACTCAGGTCTTTTCGCGTGGGCCGATACCTATGAACGCCTGCGCGGCGTGAGCGATTATCGCGACCCGGCAGCGGCAGTCGATTTCTCCCACGCGATCTTGCCTGTATTGCGAGACGCGACAGAGACGGTCCGCGGTTCGGGCGTCCTCGACGGTTTCCAGCATCGCGACGCGCTTTTGCAGTCATTCATGGAGTATCTGGCGCGGCGCCTGCAACCTGCGGCCTTTCCGGCAATCGGGCTTGCGCTGCACTTCGCCAAGATGATGGGGCGCGTGTCCACGGCGTCAGACAAGTCAGCGATGGAGGAGTTCATCGCTGGCCTTCAATCCGGGCCCGAGCGCCAGGCGCTGTTGCAGAACTTTCCCCTCACCGATCGTGTGCTGGCCCAGATATCGGCCCTGTCGATCGACATGCTCGGCGAACTGGTGGGCCGTCTTGAGCATGATCAGTCACAGCTGCGCGAGGTGTTCGGCGTCGAGACCAAGACCCTGTCCGGCATAGATTTCGGCCTCGGTGACCCGCATGCCGGAGGACGGTGCGTCTGCAAGCTGTCGTTCGGCGGCCGCCAGATCATGTACAAGCCGAAATCGCTGGCTTCGGACGTGCAGTTTGCCGCGCTCCTCGACGAACTCAATCCGTTCCTGGAAAAGCAGCTGCGCCATTTCAGGGTTCTGGACCGGGCGGACTATGGCTGGGCCGAAGTCGTGCGCTTTCAGCCGTGCTCCAGACCGGAAGAAGTTGACGACTATTACGAGCGACTGGGCTCAATCCTCGCCATTCACTACGCCCTTGGCGCAACCGATGTGCATTTCGAGAACCTGATCGCCTGCGGCGACACGCCGATCGTCGTGGACACCGAAACCATCATCCAAAGGCCGCCACCGCGGCCGGCCGACGACGACTGGGCCTACTGGAACTGGCACCATATCATGTCCCGTCATGCGACCGTGCTCGGCGTTGGACTGCTGCCGGATCTGGCGGTCACGCCGGAGGGCGAGGTCTATGACCTCAGCGGCGCCGGCAGCGTCGGCAGCCAGGCCACCCCGTTCCAGCAGCCCCAGTTCGACGGCTTCGACGACGGCTCGCCCGGCATCTCCTACCGCCCCGCGACATTGGAGGCCAAGGAGAACATGCCCGTGCTCGACGGGGCGCAGAAGGCTGTGGTCGACCATGAGCCGGCCTTCTTGCGGGGTTTTGAAAACGGCTATCTGGCGCTGCTGCAACGTCGTTCGGAGTTGATGGCAGACGATGGAACGCTGGCGCGGTTGGCCCGGGTCGGCATGCGCTGGGTCGCACGCCCGACCGTCGAATATGCGCTGACATTGCGGGAGTCGTTTCACCCCACCTGCATGCGCGACGGGTATGAGCGGGATGTCTGCTTTGCCAAGCTGCTGGACAGCGTCCGTGCCGCGCCCGGTCTGCGCAAGCTCGTGCCGTTCGAGGTCAGGGACCTCTGGCAGGCGGACATCCCGTACTTCAAGTCGGACGGCAACGGGCGCGCCCTTATGGACGCCGCCGGCAAAGAGGTTGATGCGGCCTATTTCGACACGGACCAACCCACATTCGTGCGCGAGAGAATGGTGCGGTTGTCGCCCGAAGACCTGTCGCGCCAGAAGGCCATTGTCGCCGGAGCAATCGGCGCGCGGCAGACGATCGGCGGTCCTGATCAACCCGCCAGCAGGATCGAAGGCGAGCGGCGCGATCCCCAACGGTCCGACATCATGGATCTGCTTGCGGCGCTGGAACGCGATCTGACCGCAAGCGCTCTGGTCACGGACGGCAAACCCACCTGGTTCGCGCCGGTGCAACGCGGCATGATGAACTATTCATACGATGTCATCGACCGGTCGCTTTACAGCGGCCTTGCGGGTATCGGGCTCTTCTACGCCGGATATGTGCGTCATGCCGATGCCGGGGCCTCTTGCCACGGTTTCGCGACAACCATTTTTGACACGCTGTGCGACGGTCTGCAGAACGCACCGCCGTATCAGAACCTGTCGGCTTTCGAAGGCGTCGCTGGTTCTGTCTATTCGGTCACGCGAATGGCGCGATGCCTTGATCTGCAGCCGCGCGGCTTGACAGCCGCGCTTGAAGCTATTCGCAACGGGCTCGACACCGTCGGACAGTCCGACGTGATATCGGGAACCGCCGGGATCATTCTGGCCATGCGCTGCCTGATCGACACGACACACGCCGATCCGGCCTCCGAGATCATCCGCCTGTGTGCGGATCAACTCGTCAGGGACGCGAACCGCGATGCAGGCACGGCCAGTTGGTCCAGCGGCCCTGACGGACGTCATCTGACCGGCTACGCCCATGGCGCATCCGGCATTGCGGTGGCTCTGAAGACGGCCGGTGACGTGCTTGACGATGAGAGCCTGCATGAGTTGGCCAGGCAAGCCATCGCCTTTGAGAACCGGACATTCGACGATGAGCGGCAAAACTGGGAAGACCAAAGACCCGATGTCGCCATATCGACCGCCTGGTGCCACGGTGCCATAGGCATCGCGTTGTCGCGCCACGCGCTGCGCGACCTGCTGGAGCCGTCCCTGTTCGAGACCGATATGGACCGGGCGCTGGAAGCGATAACCCGCAACGGATCGGGGGGTAGCCATTGTCTGTGTCACGGATCGGTCGGCAACGCGATCGTGCTCGACCGTTGCGGTGAGCGGGGGCAGGCCCTGGCCTCAGCACTGATATCCCAGACGATCGAGCAACATCGCAACGATGGCCGCTGGCGTTGTGGCGTGGGCGGCCAGATGCAGACGCCGGGGCTGATGCTCGGCAAGGCCGGCATCGGCATGGGCTTGATCGAGCATCTGCGCGGCGGCAGTCCATCAACCCTTCTTCTGGAAGCCTGATCGGCAGCTGGCGGACGCGGTCGCACATCGACATGCTGCCGCGGGCCCTGCCCGATCTACGGCTCCCGATCCCGCCGTTCCACCTCGCCTATCGCTCCAATCGTCGGTGATGCCGAAACGACAAGATGCCGGTCTGCAACGCCGGCCGGACGACAGCGTCGACCGCAGATTCCGTGCGTATGAGACTGTCCAGGACAATACAACCGTATACGACCATAACGCGATATACTTGCATCCAAATTGAATAGAACATAGTTCATGTCGCAATATTAGAATTTTAGGTTGACTCAATAAACTGATTTAATAATATCCTACTCCAATATCAGAGACTAATATTTACAGATAAAAGTCAAAGGGTTGTATTTGATCCTGTCGCACGAAGCGGGACGGCACGATAATGATTGCAAGCCTTCGGACCGCGAGCCAAAGCGCCGATTATGTCATGCTCCAGAGGGCCCGTGAGGCCCTAGTGGGCGGCGGCGATGTCGACGGTGACCGGGCTCCGTCCATGTTCGACCCCGACGTCGTCTCGTTCGCGCACGGAGAAGGTGTGCGCCGTCCCTATCCCGAGGCGATCGCCGCGATGATGCAGGCGCTGGCCAATCCGGAAAGCATGCCGCTGGAAAACTACATGTTCCTTCAGCGCTTCACGGAGCTGGAAGAAGCGATCGCGGCAGAAATGACGGCCATCGGGGTGCCGCGCGGGCATGCGGCCAATGTCGCGCTCGATGCCGGTACGACGCGGCTGATCATCGCCGCGCTCGAACTGATGACAGAGCCGGGCGACACTGTCGTGACCTTTTCGGGGCATTATCATCCGCTCGCCTCCTGGTGCGCCTATCGCAATCTCGACCTGCATGTGGTTCCCACCAGCACCGAAGAAGGGCGTGGGCCGTCGGCGGCACGGCTCGAAGCGCACCTTGCGGCATTGTCTGCGGCAAGGCCGCCGGTTTTGGTCTTGTTCAACCCGTCAATGACCGGTGCCATTTGCGACCGGGACGAGATCGAAAAGATCGGCGCTCTGATCGCAGGCCACGGAATGTGGGCCATCGAGGACGCGCTGTTCGCCAATTGCACGTTCGGCAACGGGGAAAGCCCGAGGCGGTTGGCGGCAACATCAGCGGCAGATCGCGTCTTGACCGTCGCCGGCGCCAGCAAGCTTCATGGCCTGGCCAATCTGCGGATCGGCTGGGGTTGCGGCGCACGGACGCTCATACACCCCTTGCGCGACTACATCACGGCCAGTTCGGCATCCATGCCGCATCTGGTCAAGGTGGCCGCGCTGGCGTCGCTGCGAGCCCCCGGGGCCTTCCGTGCACAGAACGTGCGGGAGATCGGCATGCGGCTTGAGCTGGTGGCGAAGATCGTCGGCCAGATGGACGCCCGGCTGAGGACCCTGACGGGCAACCCGGCGCCGCTGCTGCGGGTGGACCATATGCCTGAGGCCGGACATTCGATCCTTCTCGATTTCGGCGGTTTTGTCGAAGCGGCTCGCCGGAACGGGTTTCGTTTTTCAGACAGCGCGGACTTGGCCCGCTGGTTTCTGGACAGTTGCAAGGTCGCTTTCTCCCCGGCCCAATCGCACGGGTTCGACGGCTTCCGCCTGCGCGTCAATGTCGCCTCCGTCGGCACGTCATTCACCTACAAGGCATCGCGCACACTGGAAGCCGATTGGGACGAGACATGGTCGCCGGACCATGAAGCGTCCTTCGAAAAAGGTTTTGCCGAAGGCCGGAGGGTCATCGAGAAAGCCATGGCCATCCGCGTCGAGCCCGCCATGGCCCGCGCGCTCACGAACCCGCCGGTCAGCCGCCGCCGTTCGTTGAACGGAACAAGACCGCACGCCCTCAACGGGCTCAACGAAGCGATCGTGGGCTGCGACGCGGTTCTGATGGACGTCTGGGGCGTCCTCACAGACGGCGAGAAGGCCTTCGGTCCCAGTGTTGCAGCACTGAACCGCCTGATCGAGACGGACCTTCCGGTGATGTTGTTGTCCAACACCTCCCGGCGGGGAAGCGATCTTGCCGACAAGCTGTCGAATCTGGGCATTCCGCCGACCAGTTACACCGCGATCATTACGGGCGGCGATCTGGCGTTTGATTGCGCATCGACCCGCAAGATCGGTGACCGTGCATTCGGCAGCAACGTCTTTTTGGTGGGCGAACAACCCGGCGGGCACTGGGCCGAAGAAGCCGGCCTTGTCGTCGTCGAGGATATCGAGATGGCTGACGTGCTGCTCGGACTGGGCATTCTGGAAGAGGCCCAGATCGGCGAAGCACGTCTCGGCATGTTGCGACGCGCCGCCGACCGGGGTCTGCCGTTCCTTATCAGCAATGCCGATAGCCGCGTACGGCTCGGCGACGAAATTCGTATCGGCGCCGGCGCGCTGGCGCCGCATTACCGAGCAGCCGGTGGCGAACCCTACCTGTTCGGAAAACCGCACGACACGATCTTTGAAGCCGCCATTGCCCAACTTTCGGCTGCCTACGCGTCGAGAACATTTGCGCCGGACCGGTTGCTTATGGTCGGCGACTCGCTCGCAACCGACATCGGCGGTGCTGCGGCATTCGGTGCGCGCACGCTGCTGGTGACAGCGACCGGCGTTCACGGGGCCGAGCTTCACAAGCGTCCCGATGGTGCACTTTGCGGCGAAGCGCTGGCTAGGCTGTGCGACGAGCACGCCGCGGTACCAGATGCGACGATGACGGACATGAGATGGTGATGGCTCCGCGCAAGACAATCCTGGTGCTCGGCGCGGGCGTCATCGGCGGCAATGTGGCCGACCTTCTGACACGCATGGATGATCGCTTTCGGGTCATCCTCGCCGCGCGCGATTCCGCGCGTGTCGGTGAGCGGGCGAATCTGGCGATCACCGTCGCGCTGAGTCTCGGTTTCGAGCCGCAGTTGGAATGGCGCAGCGTCGATGTGACCGACATCGACGCGACCGCTTCGCTGATTGTGGAAACGTCGCCGGATGTGATCGTGAATGCGACCAGCCTTCAGACATTCTGGGCTATATCGCTGCTGCCCCGGGACATTCACAAGCGGCTGGAGCAGGCCAAGATCGGGCCTTGGCTGCCCAATCATCTGGCGACAACGCGCGCCGTCATGCGGGCCGTCGCCGCCAGCGGAACCGGTGCCCCCGTCGTCAACGGTTCGTTTCCGGACGGCGTCAATCCGGCGCTTGCAACCGTCGGTCTCGCGCCTCTCGTCGGCGGTGGAAACATCGCAAACCTGATCCCCACGCTGGAGCGGGCCTGTGCCGAAATGCTCGGTGTCGACCGGCGGGAGTTGACGCTGCGCTTTGCAGCACATCACGTTGCCTGCAACGCGATCTCAAGCACCGGCAAACCCGATCCGGCGCCTTATGCGCTAAGCATCGTGCACAAAGGCCGCGAAGTCGCCGACGAGATCGACCAGGAAGCGCTCTTTGCCAGCGTTGTCGGCAAGTTCAAGCGGGTAAGAGGCGTTGCAGGACAGGTTGCGGCCTCCTCCGGTATCGCAGCGGTTGCAGCTGCGCTGCTGGACGGCGTGCGGACACACAGGATCCACGTGCCGGGGCCAAACGGGCTGGCCGGAGGATACCCCGCCCATGTCGGCCATGAAGGTGTCGAACTCGATTGCGCCGGGGGCTTCGACAGGGACAGGGCCGTCGCGGTCAATACTGAAGGCGCCCTGGTCGAGGGCATCGAGGAAATCCGCGCCGACGGGACCATCATCTTTGCCGAGGAGGAGATGTCCGTATTGACCGAAACCATCGGCTACCGGTGCCGTGAAATGCATGTCGACGATGTCGATGCGATCGCTGCGGATTTGCAGGCCCGCTATCGTGCCTTTGCCAGCGAAGTGATGCCGTGAACCACGCACTCAACGATCCGACGAGCATTGTCACGCTCAACAAGCTTGGCCGCACGACGACGAGGCTCAACGAGATCAATGAGCGTTTTGTTGACGCTTCGCGCGATGCGAAGCGACCGGTGCTGGACATTGGCTGCGCCATGGGCATCGCCGCGCTGGCCGCGCTTGAAGCCGGCGCCACGGTCCATGCAAACGATGTCGATGAAGAGCATCTGCGCCTTGTGCGGGGAAACACTCCCGAGGCTTCACGCGACCGGCTGGTGACCGTCCCGGGCCACTTTCCCGACGACCTGCGTTACGAGACCGCCGCACTGGACGTGATCCATGCCTCGAACCTGTTGAACTTCCTGACCGGCCGCGAGATCGAACGTGGCTTCGCTGCCATTGCACGCTGGCTGGCCCCCGGTGGCCTGTTCCTGTCGATGTCGGGCTCACCCTATGCCGGCAACATTCGCGGCTTCATCCCTGCCTATGAAGCGGCCGTCGCCGCCGGCGCCGATTGGCCGGGCGAATGCGACGACCTGCCATCCTATTCCGATGATCCGACGGTCAGCGAACTGCCCCGCTTTCTGCATCTGCTCGATCCGGCGGTGCTCGAACGGTCCGCGCAGCGTGCCGGGCTGACGGTCGAGCAGGCCGGATTCTTCAACCGGCGTGGTACGCCGGACTACATTCGTCTGGACGGCCGCGAGAACGTGATCCTGGTCGCGCGCAAGCCGACCTGAGATGAACGGAGGATCTCAATTGCATCTGTAGCTCAACCGGATACGCGGCTGGAACGGGAAACCTGGAAACTTCGGCTCGCTGATCGTGATTCACCAGGGCATCGTCACGAGAAAGCGGTTCGTATGCGGAATGGCGCCTCCAACGGCTCAAGAGCACCAGCTTTGGGGGCTGGAAGGTGCGGGTTCGAGTCCCGTCAGATGCGCCAATCAAACATGCGCCATTGCCGCGAAAGCGCCGGTCAGCGCCAGCGCAATTCCGGCGGCGACGGAATCCGACCCGGATAAGAAAGGAGGTGATTACACATGGCCAAAGTTCCAGCTTTCAACAAAGCTCCAGCGATCGATGAGATCCGTGCGACGCTCTCTCGAGCAAGCTCACGCCTCTCGGCGGTTTCGGCACCACTGGCAAGCCAGTCGGTTCCAGCCGCGGGATTGCCAGTGGTGGGATTGCCACCTGCGGGAATGCCACCCGCAGGTATGCCACCGGCGGGGATGCCACCTGCGGCACCACCGCTCAAGGCGGTACCACTGAGCGATCTCAAGGACGTCGGCGTTCCAGCTGCGCAACCATTCGCAAGCGATGCGATGCCAGTTGCCAGCGCGGCGCCAATCGTCTCGCGAGCGCTGGCCAGCCTCGATGCGGTTCCAGCGCGTTAGGCGCGGTTCCGATATGAGGCCCTGGCCAACATCCAATGAACCGGATGAGGATGCCCTGGAGTGATGCCCTGGACAGATGCCCTGGAATGAAGATGCCCTGGATAGGCCGCGGCGACGTCCGCGGCCTTCTCACGTGCGCCAACCGAGCGCCGTGGCACCCTGCAACAACACGCTTCGCAACAACACATCACCCTCGGCATCGGCATCGGGCGCGAGGCGTTCATCGGCGAGCCGAATGAGTTGCCGGACCAGGAGCTTTGGTTCGGCCTTCAAAGCCGCAGTCTCGGTCATCCGGGCGATGCGCTCGTTCTGGAAGGCCAGAAAGCGGATGTTCGGCGTGACAGCCTCAACGCCCTTGGCGTTTTTGGTGGCGGCGATGGCCCGCGCGATCCGCAATCCCGGGTTCGACCGAGTATCGAGCAGCGTATCGCCGTCGACATCGATGCCCTCTTCAAGATCGGCCTCAAGCATCGGTGCCATCACGGCCCCGCGCCCCATGGCAATCGCTTCTTGCGGATCGCCAAAAAAGCCCGACTGGCTCAGGACCGAGTCCACGGCATCGCACAGATCGTCCAACAAAAGCACCGAGCCGGAACTCGACTTCATGTCCGAACCTTTCAGACGGACCAATTGGTGCGGCACAATCCGGTAGCGTGACGCGAACCCGGTGTTCCGAAGCCGCTCAAGAGCATCGAGCCGGATTTCCGTACTCGTGCGCCACTCCTGCCCCATCACATGGACGATCGGATCGGCATTGCCGAACGCGTCGCGCAACCCCTCCCAAAGGACCAATGCGCGCAAATGTTCGGTCGGAAAACCATCGGAGCGCGAAAGCGGGCAGCGCGCATAATCGGCGCGACCGGTTTCCAGCACGGCCGCGCCCGAGGCCTCGCGAAAGGCCAGGCCCGCCGCGACGAGCCTGTCGATCGTCCCGTTGGCGCCTGAGACGGCATCCGATTCATAAACAAGACGCTCGAAACTGATACCGAGTCGGGCCAGCGTCGCCTCCTGCTCCCCGACAACCCGCTCGATCACCGATCGCCAAAGCGCGTGAAGCTCAGGATCGCCCGCGCGCCAACGATCGAGCACCGCGTCCGCCGCGTCATCGTGCCGCGCGATCTCCCGGGCGATCGGAGCATCGGCTTCAGCCCGTCCGTCCGTCGGCACCTGGGCGGTCCTGACATAGGCCGCATAGAGTTCGCCAAGGCGCGGGGCCAGCGGCCCAGGCGCCGTCAGCGCGGCCTCGGCGCCGGTCGCCATCAGACCGGCCAGCGCTTCGGCAACATTGCGCCCGATGTCGCAGACAACGCTTTGGCATTCCACCTCGGCGCCGAGCGAATGCCAAAGGGCGGCAATGGCGCCGCCCACCGCCGAATTGCGCAGATGGCCGACATGGAGCGGCTTGTTGGCGTTGGGATCGCAAAAGCAGACGATGACGCGACGCCCGACATGGCGGCCGGCGGCTCGATCGCCACGCGCCTGTCTCTCGATCAACGCCGAAACGAACGCGTCGGTGAAGCGTATGGCGAGCTTCTGCCTTGAAAGCCGTACCGTCTCTACCTGCCGGCTCGCGGACAGGTCCCTGACAAGCGCCTCGCCCACGCTCTTGTCGACCTTGGACTTGATGAACAGGTTGACATCGGCCCAGCCAGAGGTGGCGCGTCTGAAGTCGGTTTGCAAAGCCACCGGACCCAGGCGGGCGCGTATCTCGCATTCGACGGCACCGAGAAGGCGACCATCGTCGGGAACGAACTCGACTGCTGCCATGCCGCTCCGGCCCTCTCCCATGCCCGCAGGCCTTGGTTCGGACGATGCCGAACGCGCTACAACCCCTGAATGTATCTTGATAAATACAATCATTGATTGCAAATCCCGATGGTCGGCGACGGGAGTTGATGGCCCTTAGGCTGGCGAGCGGCACGTGGCAATACCGGCCGGCAAATCTGACGAAGGAACACGAGTGCCACTGCGGACGAGGGTGCTGACCGGTTCCTCACCATGACACCATATTGGCTGTTGGCATGTGGAACACGGGGGTGACCTTCAAGCGCTGTCGGACCGGAAACGGCTGATTTCGGCCAAGACAGTCGGGGCGTCGGCTATGCCACAAGGACGTTTCTGAATGTCAGCGACAAGCGGCGACTGCGCGGTACACGCTGAGCATGCCTGAGATCGGACTTGCGCGCCGGAATGGCATGTGTCCAGTCAAAGCGCGCCGAACCTTTTAGAACCAGCAACGACCGCGGTTCCAAGAACTGAGACAAGCGCCCGCCGCTTGACCGTTCTTTGAAGTGCATCTCACATGACGAGAGAAGGCTCAGCGAGGCAATCGTCCCGGAGAAACAGGGAACGCAATCGACGTGCGCGGCAATGCCTTGGCCGGGCAGATACTCGTTGACGATGACCTGATCGGGGGGGCGCTCGAACCAGTCTTCGTCCCTTAACCGCGCGCCAAGGCGCGTCAGCCAGTCAGGAAGCGCGCCGAGATGGGAGTCTTCGGCCACCGTGCGGGCGCGGTAGTCGTAACGATAGCCGTAGTGCTGCACGCGGCGTTTGAGGTCTGTGATCCAGGGCATGGCGTCGAGATTACGGACCAGCGACACCGCCATATCCGGTGTGACAAAATCTGGCATGTAGGCCGCGCCCGGCGGCAACGTGTTCCGTTCCGTCAGCAATCGTTGCGCTCCGACAGAATCATCCGCCTTCATACTCGCTTTGAAAAAGCATATGTCAGACATTTGTCTTTCGCCGAAATAGCGCTTTCGCAGTCATCTTCTGTTTTGCCATGATGATAGCCCGGATGACAATCGAACCGAAATGGATGAACGCGGGGCTCTGAAACGCCCGCCCACCCGGCCGCGTCGCTCATGGCAAAAGCACCATCATAGTGAGGGCTGTCCAAGACTGTGATCGCAATGCATCCATTCTCAGACAGCAGCATGGCTGCACTACGCAGAAAGCGTCTCACGAGAACATAGTTGGGGTTTCGCCCATACAAGGGTCTGCGGCTTGCGACATTGGGGAACTGGAAGACGATCAGGGCGAAGTGCATTCGCCCAAAATGATCCGAGAGCTTGGTCGCGTCGATGCCGTGCAGAACGGCAACACCCAATTCGCGAAGGCGGGCGGCGTTTGATGTGGCGGCCTCGGATAGTGATAGCTCGTTTTCAAATGTGGTCGCGATCAGTGAGCGACACGGGCGTTTCATGCGTCGGGCCAGCGACCGGGCGAAGCTCAAATTGCCTTCTCCAACCAGAAGCGCCCTGCCATTACCCGCCCATCCGGCAAAGTCGAACGGCTGATCATGAGTGAGCGCGCCCTTCAGGACCAGCATAGATTGCCGGAAACGGCACCAAGCTTGATCACTTTTCAGACGGAATGAAGTGGCATTCTTCAGTTCCACCGTCTCGTACATCATAGTTCCAGCCTTGCCTTCTAGCAGAAGGTACAAACGGACTAGATGGTAACGCTCCATTGGATGAGCTGGATAACTCCGACGGCGCTTCAGAGGATGTCTTGATCTGCATCTGCGAACGGCTGCTTCGCTAGACCATGGAACCAGACCTGCGGATCACTCTTCGAATGAGCCCGACCGCGATCTTTAACACCATGCGAGAGCACGCCGAAGTGCTGGACGTGGTCCGCATGTCGCCGAAGCAGCCATGCGCAAGTGCATTCTCAGTTCCGATCGCGCCGAGTTGCTCGATCAACACCGATGGGCGTCGGGCACGCCTTGTTGATCAGGCTGATCGTCATGATCCTTGCTGTCAGCAGCAACGGCTTCCGGGTGGGGCGGACAATGGCGACCAGGGAATGCTGGACAAACGAACTTCTCTTCCAGTTTCGCGCGCATTTGATAAGACCGACATCCGGCTGCGTCTGTTCTTCCACCACCAACGGACCGTTTGCAGGCGTTCGTGCAATGGCCGCGTCGTGGCATCACTTGCCGCCTGCCCCGGCTCGCCTAACTCTCCTCAGGGCCTTCTGGAGATGACATGCTTGTCGAAGCGCGGGGAGTTCGCAAGAGTTACGCCACCGCCGTCGGCGCACTGCAAGTTCTCGACGGTGTTTCGCTGGATCTGGCCGAAGGCGAGACGCTGGCGCTAACCGGCGAGAGCGGCAGTGGCAAGTCGACCCTGCTGCACCTGCTGGCCGCGCTCGATACGCCCGACGAGGGCACAATTGTCCTCGACGGTGTGCCGTTGACCGGCCTTGATGATGCGGGGCGGGCGGAGCAACGGCGAGAAACCGTCGGGCTGGTCTTTCAGCAGTTCAACCTGATCCCGGCGCTCGACGTGGCGGCCAACCTGGCTTTTCAGGCCAGGCTTGCAGGTCGTCACGATGCCGTCTGGCAGGCGCAACTGGTCAAACGGTTGGGTTTGGCCGATTGTCTTGGCCGCTATCCCGAGCAACTGTCAGGCGGTCAGCAGCAGCGCGTGGCAATCGGCCGGGCGCTGGCGGCACGCCCTCGCATATTGATGGCCGATGAACCGACCGGCAATCTTGATGAAGCCAGCGCCGACGCCGTCATGGGGCTGATGCTCGATCTGGTCGCCGAAACCGGTGCCGGGCTTTTGATGGTGACCCATTCATCCCGTTTGGCCGCGCGACTGTCGCGCCGTGCGCATCTGAGCGGCGGGCGACTGGCATGAGGAGCGTGGCGCTGACGGCACTTCTGGCACATTGGCGCCGACGACCCGGCCAACTCGCAACCCTGTTGATCGGCCTTGCGTTGGCGACGGCGCTCTGGTCGGCGGTTCAGGCGATCAATGCGGAAGCGCGCGCCAGCTATGATCGCGCCTCGGGCATGCTCGGACAGGCCCAACTTGAAACGCTGACCGATCCGTCGGGTCCGATCGCGCTTGAGACGTTCGTCGCGCTGCGGCGCGCGGGCTGGCTGGTTTCACCGGTTCTGGAAGGCCGTATGCTGGCGGGTGAGACGCGCCTTCTTGTGACCGGCCTGGAGCTTCTGACCGCGCCGCCGGGCACGTTTCCGGTCACGCCAGCCGGTGGAGACGACATCAACCTGTTCGACCTGCTCAGCCATCCGGGTCTCGGTTTTGCGGCGCCCGAGACCATTGCCCGGCTAGACGGCATTGACGGCCTGCCACCGTTGCGACCGAACAGCCTGATGCCGCCGGGCCAGATTGTCACCGATATCGGCACCGCCGCGCGGCTGCTCGACCGGCCCGGAGAGATCAGTGCGCTGACGGTTCTGCCAGATCAGCCGCGCCGGCAGGCGCCGCTGTCCGATGTGGCGCCAGATCTGGTTCTGAACCCGGCTGAACAGAACGGCGACGTGGCGCGGCTGACCAACAGTTTTCACCTCAATCTGACAGCGTTCGGTCTTCTGTCTTTTGCCGTCGGCCTGTTCATTGTCCATGGCACGATCGGGCTGGCCTTCGAGCAGCGCCGCGGCACGTTCCGCACGTTACGTGCACTCGGTCTGCCGGCCCGCAAGCTGATCGGGCTGCTGATCGCCGAATTGCTGGTTCTGGCACTGGTGGCGGGTGCCATCGGCATCGTGCTGGGCTACGCGATTGCCGGTGCCTTGCTGCCCGATGTTGCCGCCACGCTGCGCGGCCTTTACGGCGCGCGGGTTCCCGGCACGTTGAGCTTCGACCCGCTGTGGGCCTTGACCGGGCTTGGCATCGCCGTTGCCGGCGCGTTAATCGCCGCGGGACAGGGTCTGTGGCGCGTTCAGGCCATGCCGTTGCTGGCCAGCGCCCAATCGCGCGCCTGGTCGACCGTTTCGGCGGCCGCCTTGCGGAGGCAAGCGGTTGCCGGTGCCGGGTTGATCGCCGCCGGCTTCACCGTCGCCTGGCTAGGCGACGGGTTGATCGCCGGTTTTGCGCTTATGGCCGGCTTGCTGCTGGGCGCCGCACTCGTTTTGCCGGCGGTTCTGGCAACCGCGCTGGCCATCGGCGCCCGCACGGCCCGGACCGCTGAAAGCCAGTGGTTCTGGGCCGATACGCGTCAGCAACTGCCGGGCCTGTCGCTCGCACTGATGGCGCTGCTGCTGGCGCTGGCGGCGAACATTGGTGTCTCGACGATGGTCGGCTCGTTCCGTCTGACCTTCACCGGCTGGCTCGATCAGCGTCTGGCCGCCGAACTCTATGTCACCGTGTCCGATGCCAACCAGAGCGCGAGGCTTGAAGCCTGGCTGGACGGCCGGGCCGATGCTGTGTTGCCGATCATCTCCATTGATAGCCGGATCGAGGGTGCGCAAGGAGAGGTGTTCGGCGCGACCGACCATGCCACCTATCGCGACAGCTGGCCGCTTCTGGCGGCTTCGGATGGTGTCTGGGACGCTCTGGCCGATGGCAGCGCCGCGCTGATCAATGAGCAACTGGCCCGCCGTGAAGGGCTCGCGCCCGGCGACTCCGTAAACCTTGCGACCGGATGGACCATGCCCGTCGCCGGCATCTATTCGGACTATGGCAACCCGATGGGCCAGGCGATCGTATCGCTCGATCTCCTCGAGGCGCGCTATCCGGGTCGGCCGAGGCTCAATTTCGGCTTGCGTTCAGATGAACCCGAGGCGCTGGCCGAAGCCTTGCGCCTGCAGTTCGGGCTCAGTGCGGCCAGCATCGTCGACCAGGCGACCATCAAGCGGTTTTCGCTCGAGGTCTTTGAGCGCACCTTCACCGTCACCGGCGCGCTAAACGTGCTGACGCTCGTGGTGGCCGGCTTTGCCATCCTGACGGCACTGTTGACGCTGGCGAGCCTGCGTCTACCCCAACTGGCCCCCGCCTGGGCACTGGGCATCACACGCAAGCGCCTTGCCCGGTTCGAGCTGATGCGAAGCCTGGCGCTGGCGGCGCTTACATTCGTCGCCGCCCTACCCGTCGGGCTGGCGTTGGCTTGGTCGCTTCTGGCGGTGGTCAATGTCGAAGCGTTCGGGTGGCGGTTGCCGATGCATGTCTTTCCGTCGCAATGGCTTGCGTTGCTGGTCTTGGCGCTCGTTGCGGCCGTCACTGCAGCCGTGCTCCCGGCCCGTCGTCTGGCGAAAACCGCGCCGGCCGATTTTCTCAAGGTGTTTGCCAATGAACGTTAGATCGTTGTGCACACTTGCCTTGATGCTGAGCCTTACCGCGCCCGCGCAAGCGCAGGGATTTGCCGGTTTGGGCACGGAGGCCGAAGGGTTTGCCGTCCCCGCGCCCGGCCGCGCGCTGCGCTTTGCCGAAGATCATGGTCCGCACCCGCAATACCGGATCGAATGGTGGTATCTGACCGCCAATCTGAGCGACGTCGATGGCCGTGAATATGGCATCCAATGGACACTGTTCCGTTCCGCGCTCGCCCCGGAAGAACGCGACGGTTGGCAAAGCCCCCAGCTTTGGATGGGCCATGCCGGCCTTACGACGCCGGACACCCATTTTTACGCCGAACGACTGGCGCGCGGCGGCATTGGCCAGGCTGGCGTGATCGCCGATCCCTTTGAGGCGTTTATCGACAACTGGTCGCTGACCAGTCTTGGAACCGGCGATGACGCCTTCGACGGCCTGTCGGTGACGGCCACGGGCGCCGAGTTCGGCTATGATCTTGAACTCAGGGCGGCCGGCCCGCTCGTTCTGCAAGGCGATCAGGGCTTTTCGGTCAAATCCGCCGCCGGGCAGGCGAGTTACTATTACTCCCAGCCCTTCCTGGAGGTATCCGGTACGCTCAGTCTGCCCGAAGGCGAAGTGGCGGTGACCGGCCTGGGCTGGCTGGACCGCGAATGGTCCTCGCAACCCCTTTCGGAAACACAGACCGGCTGGGATTGGGTTTCCCTTCACTTCGATACTGGCGAGAAGCTGATGGGTTTCCGTCTGCGCGATCGGCAGTCCGCGCCGTTTACATCGGCGACGTGGATCAATGCGGACGGGACGCCGACGCCGTTCACCGATGGCGCACTAACCTTGACCCCGCTGTCCGAGACCGATGTCGAGAACCGCACCGTACCCACGAGCTGGCGCGTCGAACTTCCCGAAAAATCCGTCGATGTCCAGATCACGGCAGTCAATCCGCAATCCTGGATGGCCGTGAGCTTTCCCTATTGGGAAGGTCCCGTGCGGATCACCGGCAGCCACGGCGGACGCGGCTATCTTGAAATGACCGGCTATGGTCCTCGGTGACACCGTCTTCGGGCAAGGGATGTCCGAAGACGCCAGCGTGGCGCACAAACGCCCATCGCCAGGTTGATCCCGCCGCACCGCCATTCCTTCTGTCCGGAATGTCGCCACATCCGGCCAAGTCCAGACGGCAGTTCTTGGCCGTCGCCGTCCTCTTCTCAGGCCTGTTTCGACAACAAGCCGGGCACATGCTGCTCCGCAAGGTCAATCACGGTTCCAAGCCTCGCGATGCGGCGTGCCCCAGGGCGATATGTCAAAAACACCGGAAACGGGCGCGAGGTATAGTCGGGAAGACACCGCACGAGCGCGCCGGTCTTCAGCGCATCGCTGATCATGAACTCAGGCAGGAATGCAATGCCTTGGCCTGCCACCGCGAGATCGAGAAGGATGGTGAAGTTTTGAACGGCAATCGAACCGGCCACGTCCACGGCGTATTGTTTGCCTTTCCCATAAAGCGTCCATGTGGTCGCCGACCAATCGCCGCGGAAGATCAGACAGGGCGTGCGCGAGAGGTCCTCCGGAGCGGCGACGGCATGGGCCCGCAAGAACCGGGGTGATGCGACAAGCCATGCCCGGAAGGCCCCAAGCTGTCTGGCGATCAACCGATCGTCTTTGAAGGTGCCGACGCGAAACGCGATATCGGTTCCCGGGTCCTGCATATCCTCGAATGCATATCCGGTACGCATGACGAGCTTCAATTCCGGATGAAGCGCACCAATCATGGGAAACAGTGTCGACGCGACCACGCCTCCGAACTCAGGTGTTGCGGCAATGCTGACCCGCCCCGTCACACCCGCACTCTCTTCGCGCGCAATGTCGTCGAGCAGGTCAACTTCAGCAAGAATCGATGCAATGCGGTCTTGGAGCTTTTCGCCGAACGGCGTCAGCCTCACCGTTCGGGCGCTGCGCTCGAGCAGTCGGACACCAAAATGCGTTTCAAGCTGAGCGACATGGCGGCTCACACCGGATTTCGCCATCCCCAGGCGTTCTGCGGCAACGCTGATCCCGCCGAGCCGAGCCACCGTGCTGAAGCTCCGGAGTGCTGGCAAACCAATCGTTCTAATATCTTGAACCATGGGTTCGAATGTATCCCACTGTTCTGTTTTTGTGGCAACATCTATCTCCGCTGCATCATGGAGGCGCCAATCGAGGGGCCGCAGACAGGAGAAAGAGACATGAACATTCTCATCACGGGTGCCAACAGTGGGTTTGGAACGTTGATGGCGGCAGATCTTGTCCAGGCAGGGCATCAAGTGGTCGGGTCGCTCCGTGACCCAAAAGGTCGCAATGCCAAGGCAGTCGAGGCGTTGCAAAAGGCCGGTGCCGAGATCGTTGAAATCGATGTGACCGTTGATGCGTCCGTCGAGTCCGGTGTGGCGAAGGCAAGGGCCATGCTTGGCAGCATCGACGTTTTGATCAACAATGCCGGCGTCGGTTCGCACGGTCTGCAGGAGAGTTTCTCCGCAGAAGACTTCCGACAGCTGTTCGATATCAACGTTTTTGGCGTCCAGCGCATGATCCGCGCCGTCCTGCCTGAAATGCGCAGCCGCGAAAGCGGGTTGATCCTCAACATCTCCAGCCTCTTGGGACGGGTGGTGCTGCCGTTCTATGGCCCCTACAACGCAACCAAATGGGCCGTGGAAGCGATGAGCGAAAACTACCGTGTCGAACTGAGCCAGTTCGGCGTTGACGTGGCGGTTATTGAGCCCGGCGGCTTCCCAACGGCTTTCCTCGGCAACCTCATGCATCCGTCATCGCACGACCGCGACGCCGGCTATGGCGAATTGGCTTCTGCTCCAAAGGCGGCGCTGGAAGGGTTTTCGGAGTTCCTGGCATCCAATCCGCAGCAGTCACCGCAACTGGTCTCGGACGCGGTCCTTGACGTCGTCAACGCGGCCGCCGGCACACGACCGTTCCGCACCGAAGTGGACAAGGTCGGCATGGGCGATCTGGTCAAACCCATGAACGACCAACTGGCGCAAGCCATCGAAGGGCTGTTCACAAACCTTGGCATGGCCGACATGCTGACATTGAAGGTGAATGACAAGAAGGCTGCTTGATCTATGACCTGGCCGGCGACACCGCCGGCCAGCCGCCCAAACGGGACTGCCGCAACCGAGGAGATCCATCCATGACGCACCCAGCTTTCACATCCGACTCAGTCGCAGTCGTCACTGGCGGCGCATCAGGCATAGGGCTGGCCGCGGCCACCAGATTTGCAGGCAAGGGCATGCGCCTGGTCGTTGTGGATCGTGCCCAAGACAGACTGGACGCCGCCGCCGACAGCCTTCGCAGCGCAGGAGCTGCCAAGGTCATGACCGCGTCGACTGATGTTTCCGACCGGCAACAGGTCGAGGTGTTGGAAAAGCAGGTCGCTGACACCTTCGGCGGCACGGATATCCTGATGAACAATGCCGGGATCGGCATGCGCTCATCGATCATGGGGCCACCCGATGCCTGGCAGGCGACCCTGGCGGTCAACCTTTGGGGTCCCATCCATTGCACCCAGCTGTTTGCACCCCGGATGGTCGAGCGTGGTCGCGCCGGCGCCATAATCAACACCGGATCCAAGCAGGGGATAACAACCCCGCCTGGCAACCCGGCCTACAATGTTTCCAAAGCAGGGCTGAAAGCCTTCACCGAAGCGCTTGCCCATGAACTGCGCAACACCGGGGGTGCCCAGCTCAGCGCGCATCTTCTGATCCCCGGCTTCGTGCATACCGGCATGATCGGGGCTGCCGAGAAACCGCCTGCGGCATGGACGGCCGAGCAAACGGTCGAGTTCTTTGTTGAAAGCATGAACAGGGGCGACTTCTACATTCTTTGCCCTGACAACGATGTGCCGCGCGCGCTTGACGAAAAGCGCATCTCGTGGGCGGTCGGCGACATCATCGAAAACCGGCCCGCTCTCAGCCGTTGGCATCCAGACTACGCAGAGGCGTTTGCCGCCCATGTCGAGGGCGACGTGTAGGAACCGCGAAACAGGCATTCGGAGGAGTCGCCGGCGATCTTATGTCTGCTCCGCGGCTATCGAAGAAGGAACGACACCGTCAGGGTCAGGCCCAGCACGGCAACTGCGGCTCGCATCCAAGTTTCTGGCAGAAGGCGTGCCAGGCGGGCGCCCAGATATCCGCCCACGATACCGCCAAACAAGACCCAGAGCGCAGCGCGCCAATCCACAAGCCCCGACAGCGCCAGCGGGATGACGGCAATAGAGTTGATCAGGAATGCAAACAGGTTCTTGGCGGCATTGGCGCGGTCAAGGCCCACGCCCGCCGACGCTGAGAGGACAGCCAGCAGCATAAAGCCAAGGCCGGCGCCAAAGTAGCCGCCGTAGAAGCCGGTCGCAAAGAGCAGCAGGCCGGTCACCGATCGCAGTTGACTGCCCGAAAATGCCCTTCTCAGGAGTTGCGCCGAGCGGTCCCCAAGCAGGATCGATCCGACGGCCAGTGCCAGCAAGACGGGAACGGCGGCGATAAACGTGCCTTCGGCCGAGAAAACGAGCGCCGACGCGCCGGCCAAACCGCCCAGCAAGGCCGGCACCAATTGTCGAACAAGACCCGCTGTGTTCTCGAGCAGTTCGTTTCGGTACACCCAGGCCGCAGGCAATTGCGCCGGCCACAACGCCACAGTGGCTGTGGCATTGGCCATGATTGGCGGCAAACCCGAGGCCAGCAACAGCGGAAAGACGAACAGCTTCGCGCCGCCCGCGGCTGCATTCACGATGCCGCCCGCCAGGCCGGCGGCCAGGAACAACCAGACATCGGACGTCATCAGCGGGCGGCCGGGTCCGATTTCTCTCCGTCTGGCGCGAGGCTCGTCGCTGTCAGGTTGAAATGCCGCTCGGTCAGGGCGCAAGCCTGTTCGGCGTCGCGCGCAAGCACCGCCTGTGCAATCTGTGCATGCTCTTCGCGAAGATCACGGCTGCCGAGCTTCTGGTTGACCGAGGCGCGCCGAAAACGTTCGCACTGATCATGCAGGTCGACGCGGACTTTCAGGAGCCAACGGGAACCGCAAGCGGCGACCATTGCGGAATGGAAAGCGGTGTTTGCGCGTTCCCAAGAATCCGGAACGGTGGAGTGAGTGGTCGACAGTGCCTCGTCTTCCTTGCGCATCAGATAGGTGACAGCGACGATCCGGGCTTCCCATTCATCATCGCCTTTGGCGATTGCAAGACGCAGGGCCTCTTTTTCGACGGCGACGCGGGCGATGTTGAGATCCTTGAACTCACTTGGGTCCAGCGGCGAGACGGTGAACCCGCGATTTCCCTCGTTGAAGACCAGGCGATCCGAACTGAGTTTTTGCAAGGCTTCCCGCAGCGGGGTGGGGCCGACCTGATAGATCGAGCGCAGTTTTTCGATCCGCAATCGCTCACCAGGTGCCCTGACGCCGCGAATGATGTCGACCCTCAGAGCGCGATAGGCCGCTTGGGCCAGCGTTTCCCCATCATCGGACCGGACGCTGACAGCCGTTGGAAAATCAAGCCTTTCAAACATTGTGTCAGCCACGCCTTGCTCCTTTCGAGCGCCCTACGCCCAACCGTGATAGCGGCGGCAACGCAAATCTCCAACTCCATTTGACTCGGCAGTTTATATATGATTTCATTTTTTGTCGAGAAAATGGATTGAATGTCGACGAAATGAAGCTTGTAACTTTTTTGCACAAGGGCGAAATGGGCGCCGGTCATGTCATAGATGATCAGATCATCGTCTGCGTTCGCGGCCCACAATCGCACGGAGCCGTGCTGGATCTGATCGATGAAGGTCCGGCCGCTTTGGAAAGATGGAAATCCAAGGCGGGCACCGGTCAAACGGTTCCGGTGTCGCAGGCGGACTTGCTGGCGCCGATTCCCGATCCGCGCCGTGACGTCTTTTGCGTCGGCAAGAACTATCGCGCCCATGCGGCCGAATTCCACGGTTCGGGATTTGACTCCGGCGCGCAGGAGGAGGTTCCCAGCGCACCCGTCATCTTCACCAAAGCGACGACCAGCGTTGTCGGGCCCGGTGCGCTCGTAAGAGCCTCACTCGATCCCACCAATTCTGTCGACTACGAAGGTGAATTGGGTGTGGTGATCGGCCGGCGCGCCTTTCAGGTCAGCAAGGACGCCGCCTTCGACCATGTGTTTGGCTACGTGATCGTCAACGACGTCACCTCGCGGGAGCTGCAGCGCAAACACAATCAATGGGTCATCGGCAAGGGCGTCGACACTTTCTGTCCCATGGGTCCGTGGCTGGTCACCCAGGATGAGGTCGCCGATGTCGGCGCCATGGAGCTTGAAACGCGCATCAATGGCGAAACACGTCAGAAGGTCAAAGTTGCCGACCTGATCTTCGACATACCGACTCTGATTGAAACCATGACCCGCACGATGACCCTCTTGCCGGGGGACATCATCGCCACGGGCACGCCCGTCGGCGTTGGGATCGGGTTCGACCCGCCAAAATACCTGGCTTCAGGAGACACGATGCACGTGAGCATCACCGGGCTAGGCACACTTGAAAACCCGGTCGGCTAGGAACGCGGGACACCGATCGCATCCAGACTGCCAACGACTTTCCAGGGAGGAGAAGACCATGAGACAAACCCCCAAGATCATTGCTATGGTGGCCGTATCTCTCGGCCTTTCGGTCTCGGCGCAAGCCGATGAGGGATATTTTGCAGGCAAGACAATCGATGTCATCGTGCCGTTTGGCGCCGGCGGCGCGACATTTGTTTCGGCCAAGTTTCTCGAGCCCTATTTCGAGAAACACCTGCCGGGCAATCCCGATGTCAATGTGATCGACCGCCCGGGCGGCGGATCGATCCTCGGCGCCAACTGGTTTGAACAGAACGCCAGGTCGGATGGCACGACGATCCTGTTCACCACGTCTTCGACAGCCAATCCGTTCGTCCTGGGACAGGAAGGCGTCGAGTACCGCCTGTCTGACTATCGCGTCGCCTACAGCCATCCGTTCAGCGCTGTGGCCTATGTTTCGCCATCGACGGGCGTGACCAGCGCAGCCGAGATCAAAGACGCCTCGGCGCCGCTGATCTATGGCGGCATTGCAGCCGCAGCGTCCGATCTTCCCGGCCTGCTGTCGTTCGAAGTGCTTGATCTCGATGTGCGCTCGGTGCTGGGTTTCAACGGTCGAGGTCCGGTTCGGCTGGCCTTCGAACAGGGCGAGGTCAATCTCGATTATCAGTTCACGCCCGTCTATCTGACACAGGTCGTGCCATCGGTTGAGGCAGGCACCGCCGTGCCGCTTTGGACGGGCGGCAGCATCGACGAAAACGGCAATCTGACAGCGCGCGATCCCATCGCACCGGAACTGCCGTCGGTTCATGAAGTCTACACCCAATTGAACGGCTCGGAGCCTTCCGGGATCGAGTGGGACGCATTCCAGGCGATTGCTTCTGTGACCTACGCCTATGGGCTGACCGGCTACATGCATCCGGACACTTCGCAGGAAGTACTGGACGTCTTTGCGGAGACGGTGGCGGCCATCAATGCCGACCCGGAGTTCCAGGCCGAGAGCCAGGAAGTCACCAACGGGGCGCGGTTGAATGCTGGTGCTGACACCGAAGCGGCCATCAAGGCGGCCTTGTCTCCGTCCGATGAAGTGCGCGACTATCTGAGGACGCTGCTGTCCGAAAAGTATGGCGTAAACTTCTGACGCGGTTGACTGCCGAACCATGCAGCGCCCCGCATGGTTCGGCCAATAACAACAATAAGGGTCGGCGCGCTGAGCGTCGTTCCCGCTGGGAAGGTCTGCGGCCGGGATGCTCGAAAACGCTGTCATAGCTTTGGAAGCGCTGTTCGATCCGGTCCGCCTCCTGGCCCTTTTCGCCGGCATGTTGGTCGGCATGGTCTTTGGTATGCTGCCGGGCCTGGGCGGGGTCGCCGCCGTGTCGATCCTGCTCCCTTTTGTCTATTACATGGACGACTATGCCGGCCTTGCGATGCTGCTTGGCGCAATCTCGGTCGTCTACACTTCAGATACGATCACATCGGTCTTGCTTGGCGCGCCCGGATCACCGGCTTCCGCACCGACTGCCATGGAAGGTCACGCGCTGGCAAAGCAGGGCCATGCCGCCCAGGCTTTGGGGGTCGGGTTTCTCGCTTCGATGGTCGGCGGGCTGGTGGGCGCGGCCATCCTGTTTGTTGCCATTCCGGTCGCTGGACCCATCGTGCTGATGCTCAGCACGCCCGAACTTTTCATGTTCGCGCTGGTCGGCCTGTTCTTCGCAAGCTCGATGATCGGCAAGGACCTTGCTAAGGGGCTGGCGGCCGCGTGCTTGGGCGTCCTGCTCGGCGTTGTGGGCCCGGCGCAGGCCGCCGCCGATTTCCGGTTCACATTCGGCCAGGTTTACCTGCTTGACGGGTTTTCGCTCACCATCGTCGCGCTCGGCCTGTTCGGTGTTGCCGAGGTTATCTCGATGCTCGCCAAGGGCGGCGGCATTTCACACGCGCGCATCGAAGTCAGCCATTGGGGCGAAGGATTTCGCGACTTCTGGGTCAACAAGTTCCTGGTCCTGCGCGCGGCGGTTATCGGTGTGTTCGGTGGTTTCGTGCCCGCGGTCGGTGCTTCGGCATCAACCTGGGTCGCATATGGACATGCGATCCGGTCGACCAAGGACAAGTCGCGGTTCGGCAAGGGCGAGATTCGCGGCGTGGCGGCATCGGAAGGCGCCAACAATGCCACGGTCATCTCCGATTTGGTGCCGACCCTTTTGTTCAGCGTGCCCGGCGGTCCGGCTGCGGCAATCTTCCTCGGAGCGCTGTTCTCGTTTGGCTACTATCCCGGCCCGCGCATGATCACCCAGAACCCGGACCTGATGTTCCTGATCGTCTGGAGCGTGGCGCTGACGTCGGTGATGGGTGCGTTGCTCTGTTTTGCCGCCACGCCCTATCTGGCGCGCCTGACACGCATTCCCTTTGCCATCATCGCGGCGCCGCTCGTCCTGATCATGGTGATCGGCGCCTACCAGTCGACCAGCACGATGGGCGACATATTCATGCTGTTCACGCTCGGCGCTGTCGGCTGGATGATGAAGCATGCCGGCTGGCCCCGCGCGCCGGCCCTCGTCGGCTTTGTTCTGGCAGGGCCGATGGAACAGTATTTCTGGCTGACCAACCAGATCCATGGCTGGACATGGCTGACCCGCCCGGGCGTTCTCATCATTGCTTCGGTGATTGTCATTCCGGTTCTCATCAGCGCATGGCGCTGGCTTCGCCGCCGTTACCTGAACGCTGAGGCGGCGACCCCGGCACAGACTGAAGAAACACAGGCTTCGGACAACCGGCCGGCCATCGCGTTGATGCTCGCGTGCCTGGCGACGGCGGCCTTTGCCTATGCGGCATGGGAGACGATGAGCTTCAATCCGAACTCGAGGCTGATGCCGCTGCTGACGATTGTGCCAGGCCTGCCTCTTTGCGCCTGGCTGCTGGTGCGCGCGATCCGGGAACACGGCCCCGCAGCAGAGGGCAAGTTCCGAGAACCACAAGTCCTCTTGACGCTCATTGCCTATGCGGTCGGCGTGTGGGCCATCGGACTGAGCATTCCGACGGCCGCCCTGCTCGCCTGGATGTTGTTTGTTCGCGCCAAGATGCGCTGGTGGACCGGCGCCCTCTATGGTGTGCTCGTCTTCGCACTCATTCGCCTGCTGTTTGAAACCTTGCGCGGTGATCCACCGGTCGGCGCGCTGATCGCGATCAGCTGAGCTTTTTTCGGACCAACCATTGAGGAAACAACCATGATCGACGCCGATATCATCGAACCGAGCATCGACCCGGAAACCAAGAAGATCGGCATTCGCCACGTCAAGGCGAGCAATGCCGCCGGCACGCGCACCAAGATCCAGGTGCGGGACTTCGATCCGGTCTACACTGACGAGCCAGCCTCGCTGGGCGGGACCAACTCGGCCCCGAGCCCGCTCGAGACCGTCCTTGTCGCACTGGTTGGCTGTGACGGTGTGATCATCAATGGTGTCGCCAATGCGATGGGCTTTGCCTACACGGGCGTCGATTTTTCCTGCGAAAGCCAGATCGACGTGCGCGGGCCGAAAGGGGTGCCGGGCATCCGCCCCTATTTCGAGACCACCGATCTTGAGATCATCGTCTACACCGACGAACCCGAAAAGCGGTTTGATCAACTGCGCAAGAACGTGGAGTTCCGCTGTCCGGTGATGAACCTGATGAATGCCGCGCACGTCGAGATGAATGTCACCTGGGTCAAGCGCCCCGCTGCCGACTATGAAGGCGACGTAACGTAACGGCGCCGCTCCAGCCGTCCGCGAAGAGGCAAGGCGTTTGAATACGGCGCTTGGCGCGAACGGCTTGTTCGGGCCGAACCGACTGTATGCCAAACGATCGCTTTGCCGCCACGAACTGAAGAACACCAATCGGCAGCTTAGGCCCTTTGCGGACGTTTCCACGATCTGACTGCAGGCGGCATTGGGGAACGTGCGGTGCCGCGTTGCGTGCAATCGCCAAAAAAGTGGCGCACCCGACAGGATTCGAACCTGTGACCTCTGCCTTCGGAGGATCTACTACGACCTTTCCGAAACATGCGATAGAGCACGTCTTTATGCGATAACGCTTTGAAACACATTGTTTTTCTGAAGCGCTCCGCCGAAGTCTCTATCCAAACGCAGGTCGCGATTTCCGCCCTACTGCTTACGCAGTGCTTACGCGGCGCCGGCCGGAAAGGTGCGACTTCTCATGCCAAAACTCACCAAGCGCGTCGTGGACGCGGCCGAGGTCCGAGAAAAAGACTACGTCATCTGGGATGACGAACTGCCCGGTTTCGGGCTGCGCGTCTTCAAGTCAGGAAAACGCAGCTACGTTCTTCAATACCGGGCTGCCGGTCGATCGCGCCGCTACAGTATCGGTCTTCACGGCATCTGGACACCGGACACGGCGCGAAAGGAAGCCAGGGTTCAACTTGGCAAGATCGCTCAGGGCGAGAACCCAGCCGAAGAACGCCTGATACAGCGCAATGCCATCACGGTCGAGGAACTCGCCGCTCAATACATCGACGCGATGAATGCTGGTCTCGTTCTCGGCAAGGGCGGGCGACCCAAAAAGCCCGATACGATCTACACAGATATCGGTCGCATCAACGGCCACATCGTCCCATTGATCGGCAAACGGCGTGTCCAAGATTTGACGAAGGCCAACGTCAATAAGATGATGAACGATATCATCTCAGGCAAAACCAAGGCGGTGCGCAAGACCGCCAACAAGCGTGGAAAATCAATCCTGCGAGGTGGGCGCGGCACCGCGAGCCGCTGTGTCGGTCTCGTTGGCTCGATGCTCACCTACGCGATCAGCATGGGCATCATCGAACAGAACGTCGCCCACGGCATTCGCAAACCGAAAGACCGAGTCCGTGACCGCCGATTGAGCGGTTCGGAATACAAGACACTTGGGGAGCTTCTCGCTAAAGCCGAACAGACAATCGAATTCGCCCCGACGGTAGCAATCGTACGGCTGCTGGCCCTCACCGGATGCCGTCGGAGTGAGATTGTCAAACTAAAATGGCGCGAGGTCGATCTCGAAAATAGTTGCCTCCGCTTGTCTGAATCCAAAGAAGGGGCATCTGTACGACCTCTCGGTCTCCCAGTAATCGAGATCCTTGAGGAGCGTCGAAAGACGACACCCGGCGATTTCGTATTCCCGGGCATCCGAGGTGCGGAGATGTTCGGCAGCTTCCCAAACCATTGGAACAGGATCTTCGACGGCACAGATATACCCGACTTCACTGCTCACGTTCTAAGACACAGCTTCGCGAGCCTGGCCAACGATCTCGGCTTTACCGAAAGCACCGTTGCAGCATTGGTCGGCCACTCCACGAATTCGATAACGAGCAAATACATCCACTCACTCGATAGCGTTCTGATTACCGCTGCCGATACCGTCGCGGGATATGTCTAAGGCCTACTGGATGGCGCGGAGTTCAGGCAGACCGCCCTTGCCTGTGACAGGGCATCGCGTAGGGCAGCTCTTGATCAGTTCATCGAACAAGCCGCACAATCACCCGAAAGAAGCCTAGAACAGGCCTGAAATCCCGACGTTACCGCGTCTCCCAGCCACGCATTCAAGTGGGCAGGTCATGGTAGGGATTGGTCCGACCAGCACCACAAAGGCTCAAACTGTGATTTGCTGCTTGGATCAATGCGGGAGGGAGCAATCAACGTCACCAGGAGAACAAAAAAGCGGCTCGGGTGGGGCCGTCTCTTCAAGCACTGGTAAGGTGCAGACACCGTTGGTTGCGGGAACTCGCAACTCACGATTTCTGCGACTGATGGAGAGCGTGGTGCCGTAGCTTGCGGCGTAGGAAGCTCAAAGCTTCATACTATAGCGTATTCCGCAAAATTTCAGTTTTTCTTTCAGGGCACCGACTATCCTCGGCGTTCGACGCACAAGTTTCTCAAACGTCAGCACCCCCAATTGAATGATTGTAAATTTCTGCAGTCGGAAGTCACCTTTACAGACTTGCCTTGTGATCGACATGATGGGTAACCTTCTTTCATTGTCAGAAATGCTGTTTTCTGGAGATTATTCCATGGACGATCCGAAAAGGTTGGCTGACCGTGGTGCGCAATTATTTGAACGATTGGCCCGCAGTATACCGGTGCAGACAGAGGAAAGCGTCGGCCAAGCCAAGTCGCACTTTTCGATTTTCAATCATGATGACCTCATGGAAGCCGGCCAATTCTCGGCTCTTATGTCCATTAACTCGGATCCCAAAAACACGGGCCGTGCTGATCCGAAAAGAGCCCTTGACCTAGTCGAAGACGCGTCCAGCGTGCGGGACCCAGGCATGCTGTTTCACGCGCTCGCGCTGTTCGCCACTCACGACCCAGCGGGCCGGGCGCTGCACAAGCCCCGGATGATGTCGCTGCAACCCGAGGCGGCGCTGCCCGCCACGCGACCCGGCGGAGGTGCCGAAGGCGCAACCGGGCCGGAGGCGATTCTTGATTACTGGCGCGAGAATGCCTTCGCGAACGAGCATCACCAGCACTGGCACGAGGTTTATCCCGGCATAGGCGTGATCCGCCCCGTATCGCAGATCCCGCCAGCTTTCGTCACCAAGATACAGAATGCGGGCACTCTGGCGGTTCTGGACGATAACGAGCTACGGCAGGTGTTCCGCCGCCAGGACCGGCACGGCGAATTGTTCGTCTATATGCACCAGCAGATGCTGGCCCGCTACGATGCTGAACGGTTGTCCAACAACCTGCCCCCTGTGGTTGCCTTGGATCCTGACTCGCTAACCACGATGATCCCCGAAGGCTTTAGCCCCGGTCCGGACTTGGCCGCCGATTTCGGTTCGCGCCCACCAGGTACGCAGATACAAGGCTCGGACGCTACAGTGCTGGCTGGTTGGGTCGACGCGATTGAAGCGGCCATTGCCAACGGTGCCCTGCCCCTGGCGGACGGCACGTCGCAACCAATCACGCTCACCGATCTGGGCGACCAGATCGAGGCAGTGCACTCGCTGTGGCGCGCCGATTTCGACGCCGATGCGCTGGGTAACCTGCACAATGCGGGCCACGGCGTGCTGGCGGGGCTGTCGAACGTACAGGCGGGTGTGATGAACTCGACCGCGACGGCTATCCGCGATCCGATCTTCTATCGATGGCACAAGCTGGTGGACAACCTGGCGGCCAGTTGGCAGGAAACGCAACCAGAGCTCGACCTGTCCGACGCGCCCGCCGCGCGGCTTGCGGGGGCCAATGCGTCCTGGTCGTCGCACGGCATCGTACTGCTGGACGCCGCAAGCCTGCCGCAGACTGCCGAAGGAACCATCGACCAGCCGGCCGCCGAGGCGTTGGCCGAAGCCGTCCTTGGCGGCGCGAACTGGGACACGCCTGCCGCCGTCGGGGCCATCGGCGGTCCAGGTGGCGAAAGTGTTACCGCGCTTGACGTGCTGACGACCGAGATGCGCAGCGCAGTCTTCCCCGATCCGCAGACACCGGGTTCCACGGTCGATGTCGCCTATCCGTCGCACAAACCCTTCGCCTATGCCCTGCGGGTCGAAAACCCGACCCCCGCTCCGGTCGATGTGACGGTTCGGCTGTTTCTCTGCCCCGAGACCCTGGCCGAAGACCGCCGCGCATGGATCGAGATGGACAAGTTCCCGATAAGCCTGGCCGCGAACGCGCGCCGCGTGGTCTTGCGCCCCGACACGGACGCGGCCGTAGTAAAGAAACCGGCCGAGCCGGTTCTGTCCCCCGACCTTGTCAGCGACGAGGATGGCGATCCGCGGTGCGATTGCGGCTGGCCGTATACGCTGCTTCTGCCAAAGGGCACGCTTGCGGGGATGCCCTTCCGCCTGTTGGCTGTCCTGACCGACGCTGCGCTCGACCAGGTCGCTGCGCCCGGCATGTGCGGTTCGCTGTCGTTCTGCGGCGCCCGCGACGACGTCTATCCCGACCGGCGCGAGATGGGCTATCCTTTCCACCGCCGTTGGCCCGGTCCGATCACCGATACCGTGTCGGCGACTCCGTCGATAGCTGGAAGGTCCGTCACCATCAAACACGTGTTGCTCAGCGGCTAGCACCGATGACTGCCGATGACCTGCGCCCTTTCCTTGAAAAGCTGCCAATCACGATGGTCGAGCAGATCTTCGTGTCAATGCAGGGTGCCGAGCAGAACCCGATCAAGTTCGACGTAGTCGAAGCAACCGCGAATGTCGACAATCTGTCCTTCGCCGAAGCGCTGGCGAACATCGTCACCGAAATGGGGCGCGCCGAATACTTCGTCAGCCGGTTGGAAATCGCCTGCCGAGCGCTGGCGCCGGACCTGCCCGACCGCCAGGTGCCTGCCGCACCGGAAGGCGTGCCGGCGGACGGGATTACGGGGATGACCTTCGAGGCCAGTATTCTCGGCAATTTCTTCACCGACGACCTGAGCCGCATCAAGTGCTTCGTGTTCGAGAAGGGCAACGCCAACCCCATCGGGATCGGTGTGCTCGTGTCGCATCGGTTGGTCCTGACCGCGTGGCATGTCGTGGTCGAAGGGCCGAACGGCAAGGTCAAGGACGGGCTGAAGGTTCGCACGATCCTGGACAGGGCGCTGCTGCCGGTGGCGCAGGAACTGGAGCTTGCTCTGCCGTGTCATCGCGACGAATGGCAGGACGGTGTGACCGACACTGGCGTGCTGACCCGGAACCCCGACGTCGCGCTGCTCAGGCTGCGCAAGCCGCTTGGATACTCGCTGGGCAACCTCGATCTGCCCGAGACGCCCGTAGACCTAGGGACACACAACCTGCTGTGGCTGGCACACCAACAGGACGAGAAAGCGCGCGACACGAAGGGCATCATCGTGCATGCGCCAGACGCCACCGCACCGCGGTTGTTTTATCTGGGCCAGAGCGTGCCCGGCTGGTCCGGCGGTCCGGCCTTCGACAGCAACGCCCAGTTCGTAGGTTTTCACCAGGGCAAGCTGAACGACCGGCCCAAGCTGGTTCCGTTTTCAATCTTCTGGGAGAACGATGACTTCCGCGAACGCATCACCCGCGACCTGCGCCCGACCTATATCTGGTCGCTCGACGGATCGCTGGACGGCGACCTTGTGATCGGGCGCGAGGCGTTCTGCAACGCGGTGCACGAGATGGCCACGGGTCGCGCACCGCACACCCGCGGCATCTGGATTCGCAGATACAAACCCGAGGACCCGTCGCAATCGGCGGGCCTTGGATACTCGTTGCAGATGCTGGAACAGCTCCTGAGGCAGAACGGCCTGACGCGGAAGGCCATGCGGATCGCGCTGTCGCCCGGTACGCGGGATCTGCTGACCAGCATCGCCGAGAAGTACCTCGACGGCCCAGCGCCCGTGGCGGCCGAAGGCGTTTCAGACGATCAAACCAGTGACGACGCCCACGAAAAGGATCGTGCCAAGGGGCTGGTTCGGGCATTGGCCGCAAAATTGAATGCAAGACCGGAGAGCCCGGCGTGGATCTACTTCGACAACCCCGCCGCATCATTGCAGACACAGGCACAGCGGCAGTTTCAGTTGCTCATCGATGTGCTGCTCTACCAGCCGCAGCTCCGCTTCGTCGTCGCAGGCAGCGAGACATTCACCATCGCCCGGGACACTTTTTCCGATGTCCAGTCGATCGAAAATTCACTGCGGCCCGGCATCTGGGAGGAATTCATCGGGCAGTTCCAGGAAAGCGACGTCAAGTTCACGCTGAACGAGATCAAGAACGCGCACCGGCTGGATTTTGCGCCGAACAACATCGACAACATCACCGCCAATCTGCTGCAGGGCATCGAGAAAGATGGTACTGTCTATCAGTCGGTGCACCTTGCCGAAGTCGCGCGCCGGATGCGGACCGAAATGCGGACATTTCTGACATGATCGATCCGGACGACAAGATATACAATGCTCTGCAGGCGGCGCTGCGATACGCCGCCCTGCGCGAAGGATTTGCGCCGCGCGATGCGGTGGCGGCGGCGGAAGAGGCGATGGGCGGCGACAGCCTATCGACGCTGCAAACTGCGCGTCTGCTGACCGAGCTCAAGGCCCGCGTCGCCGAGGCTTCGGCGGACAAGGTCTGGTCGTTGCACAACTCGGCCCGGCAGGCAGCACTCAGCAAGGCCGACATTGAGACCGTGACCGCCACGATTTTCGAAGACAACGAAATCGTGCAGGCGCTGCGCGGCATCGGCACCTATTCCGAGATCGCTGTCGATGATCTGATCGCCGAGGTCGCCGCGCTTGACACCATCGAGCACGCTGCCGTCGAACGGCTGCGCGGGATCGTCGCCGGAATTGATCGTGCCGGAAACCGCGCCGCCGCTTATCCGTTGCTTGCCAAGGCGGTGTCAGCGCTGAACAAAGTCGAAGACTATGCCCGCAGCGCGCGGCTTCTGCGCCGCGAGTTTGCAGGTCGCGACGCGGAACTGCGGCGCATTCGCGACTGGGTATCCAGTGGCCGGTCGACGCCGCCGGTCGAAACCCTGTTCGTCACAGGCCTGCCCGGGATTGGCAAATCGTACCTGCTGGACCGCGCGGTGGCCGAGGCGCGTAACGACGCCCGCCCAATAGTCCTGCGACTGGACTTCGACCGCAACGGTTTGACGCTGAATGATGCCGACAGGATCGTGCACGAACTGTCGCGGCAATTGGGCAATGCCCTGCCCGAACATTCCGACACACTGCGACGGATGCGGCTGAAATACGCGTCAAGCAGCACCGAAAGCAGCGATCTGCTGCCGACCGAACTAGTCGACACGATGTGCGAGGTTGTGCGCACCAGCCAATTGCGGCTGATCCTGGTGTTGGACACGCTGGAAGTTCTGCGCGGCCACGGTGAAACCCACCCCCGACGTCTGTTCGAGCTTCTCGATACGCTAGTGGAACGCGGCGTAGCGCCGATGGCGGTGTTGTCGGCCGGTCGCGGCGACGCGTTGGACCCGGTTCGCAAGCGCATCCGCAAACCGGTCATGGAACTGGGCGGCCTCAGCCGCAAGGAAGCCGACATGCTGCTTGGCAGGCTCGGCGTCAGCCCAGATCTGTTTGCAACGATCTACGGCCGCTCCGGCGGCGGTCACCCGCTAAAACTGCGGCTGTGGGCACGGCTGAGTGACCAGCTGGACGACATCGACGACAGCGAGGACATCACCGCCGCTTACCTGTACCGCGTGCTGCTGTCGCGCATCGACGATCCGCTGCTGCGCGACCTTGCCCACCCCGGCCTGATCCTGCGGCGCATCAACGCAGACGTCATCGAACACGTATTGGCCCCGGCGCTTGGGTTGGCCGACGAGGTCGATGCCGACCGCGCGGAACAGCTTTGGGACGCGCTGAGCCGCTACCATTGGCTGGTCGAAAACGACGGGCTGGGGTGGCTGAGCCACCGCCGCGACCTACGGGCCGAGATCTTGCCGATGCTCTATGCCGAAAGCCCCGAGGAGGCCGCCGAGATCGACCGCCGCGCCGCCGAATGGTTCGCCGATGTCGATCCCGACACTGCGCTTTACCATGCGCTTCAGGCCACCCGCGCCGGGCATCCGATGCCGGAACTGAGCGCCGATGCTCTGGTCGCTTTCAGCGACGAGGACCTTGCGGAACTGCCAGACGCCGCGCGGGAGCTGTCGAACCAGGCGATGGGACTGCAATCCAAGCGTGGCTATGGCCAGGGTCAAGGCAGGGGCCAGGGTCAGCGCAAAGGCCAGGGTGTTGGCAAGTCGGCGGGTGGCGTCGACGATACTCCGCAGGAAGCCGATCCGGTTGTGATCGGCGACATCGAAATGGCGCTGTCACGCCGCGACGTAGTGGAGGCGCATTTCATCCGCCATGCCCATGACGCCTTTCCCGACCACCCCGACCCGCGCACCCCGACCGGCCACGTCGCGATGGCGCTGGCCTGGGCGTCGGGCCGCTGGTCCGAGGCGACGCGCCTGCACCGCGGGCTAAGCGACGGCGACCGCGCCAGCTTTCTGGCCGACAAGAAGGAGCGCGGGCTTTACGCGACCACGGTTCTGGAAATCGAGGCCGAGCGCCGTTTCGCCAGTTTCGCGACCACGCTGCGGGACGACCGCGACCGCTTCGAACAGGCGATGGATGCGCGGCGGCACAGCTCGGAGCTTGCCCTCGGCGGTGCCAGCGACATCGCGTTGCTGCTAGCGGATCACGACGGCGGCAGGGCGGTCGAGGTCACCGATCACGTGACCCGCGAGTTGTACCAGATCGGCACCGGGCGTGAGACCGGCGCCGACGAGGCGATACGGCAGGCCGATGCGCGCGCGAGCCGCTACAATATAGGCTACGCTGGCGATACTCCGTTCGGGCCGGTCTTGGCCGACGGCTATTTGTCCGAAGATGAATGCCACGCAATCGCCCGACTGAATCCGATGACCCATGCGCTGAACACGCTGACCTTGACCCGGCACAGCCCGACACTGGCGGATTATATGGAAAAGCTGTTCGACTGGTTGCCGAGATTGATGGAATTTGCCGGCGGCTTTGACCGGTTCGACGACTTCGAGAAGTTCCGCAGCAATTTCGCCGAAGAGGGCCCGGAACTGCTGGGCGCGCTTGGCCTGACCACCGACTGGGCGGCTGCATTTGCGGTGTTCCACCGAGTGCCCGACATCGGCCACGTCGCCCGCGCCGCCGAACGCTGGCGGCGCTTCAGCGTTGGTCGCTGGGCGTATTCCGGCCCACCACCACCGGGTTGGGTGACCTATCGCGGCCCCGAACCTGCCTTGCGGGTTCGGGTCCAAAAGCTGATGGACAACGGCGGTGCAAGTGCAGCCGAGGAGCTTCTGACAATCCTTGCCGGGGACCGGAACCGTCTGGCGAAGGCGATGTCGGCCCGCATGATGACCCCTTTAATCCGCGCAATGACCGAAGCCGACAATGCAAGCGACATCTCCGATCGCGCGCTGGCGATCGCCGAACAGCTTGCCGCCCGTCTGTACGGCCCGGCACTGGCCTCAGCGCTTGGCGTCATCGCGGCCAGCAACGAAACGAGGCTTTCTGGGCAATTTGACTTGGTCCGAGACCGAGTGCCGGTTTCGCGGTTCCTGGGATCGGTCGACGATATTGACGAAGGGTTTTCGGAAGGAGAGATTTGATGGCCACACGTGCACAGCAGGAAAGCATGAGCCGCCTGGAGGGCCTGAAAGGCAGCGGGCGGCTCGATGCCGCGAAGGCCGCGATCGAAGGTGGGCATCCAATGGTCGCCCAGATGGGGCTTCAACCCGAACGCGCGCTTCAGGGACTGGAGATGTCTGCCAGTCAGCTGGAAAGCGCGGGCATCCCGCCCAGTCAGTTGGAAGCCATCGTGCGCGCAACCACGCGCCCGCCGATGACCGTGGAAGGCGGTTCGGTGCAGCTTGTCGAACTGCCGGACGAATTCGGCGACGGTATCGTCGGCAAGATCCGCTCGGTCGAGCACCGCCTGCCGTCCGTCGGGCGGGTCGAATTCGTCAACCATCCCATGCAATGGGGCGGCACCGGCTGGGTGCTTGCCGACGAGGATGACGACCATTTCCTTGTGGTCACCAACCGTCACGTCGCCCGCGAGGTCGCGCGACGCAATCACTTGGGCGAGGGCGTCTACATGCGGTCGCCATTTACCATGGCGCGCTATGGGTCGGTGATCGACTTCAACGAGGAATTCGGCGCCTTGCAAAGCGATGCCCGCCCGGCCAAAATTCTACGCTATACCTACCTGGCGGACGATGCCAGCGCCGACGTCGCCATTGGACGCATCCGCAAGCCGCAAGACTTCGACCTGGCCGCATTGCGACTGGCGGACGACGACGGCCAGGACGGCGAAACCGTTGCCGTAATCGGCTATCCGGCCTACGACAGCCGCAACGACCGCACGGAAATGGAGCGTTATTTCCAGGGCTTGTACGACGTGAAGCGGTTCGCGCCTGGCTTCCTGATGGCGGCGCCAGACGGCCAGGTTCTAAGCCACGACTGCACCACGCTAGGCGGCAATTCCGGCTCGCCGGTCCTGAGCTTGGATCGCGACCGAGTGGTCGGGCTGCACTTCGCGGGCGAGTACGGCGTTGCCAACAGCGCGGTGCGGGCAAGCACCATGAAGGCGCTCTTGGCCGGAGAAAGACCATCGCAAGTGGTGGTCGAAGGCAAGCAGTTCGCCGAGGTCTCGGACGGCACCCACGAACCCAATCACTTCACGGGGCGAGAGGGCTACGACAAGGATTTCCTCTCCAAGGAGGTGAACTTCCCCACACTGCCCGACGGCATGTTCGACCTGGCCGAACCCAGCGACGCCACCGGCAACCGCCCGCACGAGTTGCGCTATACCCACTTCGGCGTGCTGTTCGACAAGTCACGGAAGAGCCCAGTAGCCACTGCGGTAAACATCGACGGCGAAAATGCGATCAAGATCAAGCGCCACAGCCCCGACAAATGGTTCTTTGACAAGCGCATCGACCTCGACGTGCAATTGGGAAAGGGCGATTTCCCCGGCGACTTGGACCGCGGCCACATGGTGCGGCGCGAAGACCCGAACTGGGGTGACAGCAAGGCGGTGGCGCAACTAGCGAACGACGACACCTTCCACTACACCAACGCCTCTCCGCAACACATGGGGCTGAACCGCAATCGGTCGACTTGGCAGGGGTTGGAAAACCACATCCTGAACAGCACCAAGACCCATGCCTTCCGCGCCACGGTATTCACCGGTCCCCTGTTTGACGAAGACGAGGATCCTTTCTTCGACGAGATTGGCGTGCCGCTGCCGCTGCAATACTGGAAAGTGGTGGTGATGGACACAGAAGCCGAAGGCGGCGGTCTGCAGCTGCACGCGACCGCCTACCTGCTTAGCCAGGGTCAGGCCATCCAGAAGTACCTACAAGACCGTTCCCGGAACGAGGCGGTTGAGGGTTTTGTTTTTGGCGAGTACAAAACCTTTCAGATCTCGATCGCGTTTCTCGAAGAACTTTCCATGTTTGATTGGGGCGAGGTTTTGAGAATGGCTGACCCAATGGCCGCCCTGTCAGACACACTTGAGCTAAGTGACGCGTGGGTACCGTTCATTCATTTAGAAACCGAGAAAAACATGGTGCTTTAGCAAGCCTGCCCGACATCTATCGAGTTGAATTTCGCCGGTTTCGCGGACGGTTGTGGGCTAGCGGAATCTAGCGTCCCGACGGCAAGCTCGGTCGCAGCGCATGTAATCGAAGGACTCCCCGATGCGCTGGAGGGAACTCAGGGCTCAGGTCACTTGAGTTTTCGGAACTTCGCTGACGCCAGATAGGCCGCAGTTACGACTGAAGAATTTGCTTCGGACACTTTAGAGCCGCAAAATCTCTTCTTTGGCGAACCACTGATTGCGAACTGCGGATGCAATGAGCGCATCAGGAGCGTCTGTATAGGCTACCAAAGCCAAGCTCTTTTTCGCCCTTGTACTGGTCACGTAGAGGAGGCGGCGCGTCCGTGTGATACCGCCGTCAGTGCCTTCCGCAAGATGCCTACGATCAGTATCGGACAGCGGCTTGGCCTCGAACAGCTTATCGTAAGAAAAAAGGAACCCGCGTGCATCGCTGTCATCAAGAATTACCAATACACGGTCAAACTCTAAGCCCTTAACCCCTTGGTGAGTTCCAAAGGGCCCACGATCGTTGACATACTCAGAGAAAGGAACTGTCTGGTTGTACGGCGTTTCGAGAAATGCCCGCCAAGCCTCAAGGCTCTCTGGAGATGCTTCAGACGGCGCTTCCTCGTCATCTGACTCAGCATCGTCATGAACTAGGTTGAACTCAGCTGTTTCCGACGCTTGTTCATCAGCAACAAACGGCTGGAGTGCAGCGGGAACCTCGAACAATCCATGTTTTGCCACGCACTGAAGCACGGCGAGAAAGGTGGTGGTTGGGCTTGCTGGGTCGAGGCCCATGAGTGCTTCCACGCCAAAGCGTATTGGCGCCAATGGGTCGTTCGAGATCGACCGCCCAGCAATTACGGACCGCCTTAGAAGGGAGGAATTTGCGCGCAGGTGGGCCATCACAGCGAAGGCATTGTTCTCTTGTGCTGCTGCGATTAGCGGAGCGACGCGATCTGTAAATAGCCTTAGGCCAGCCAGCTCGCCTGTCCGAAGTCCAGTCGAGAGGCGCGAGTCCTGATCAAGCGCCTGGAACATCTCTAGGAACCCATATCTTGACGCAGCCATATGGTGTTCGAGCGTAAGCGCCTTTACACCTGCCGGGTCTTGCCAATCAGGATCTTCGCAGAATTCTGCCATTCGCTCCTGAACCTGCCGCTCGAGCGCCGGCTTGTCGGGCGTGCTGCTGGAGGCGACAAATAAGCGAACAATGCCGACCTCACTTTCGTCACGGGCCACTTGGCTTTGATGATCAATCGGAGCACGCAAAACATTGCCAAGCGCGATCACGCGTTGCGGTGATCGGTGGTTCATTCGCTTTGCAGGACGTGCCCAATCTTCCGGAACCAGCCGCTCCAGTTCCGGATGGCCGTCAAGAAAAATCCTCTGCATCATATCCCCGAACAGGCCTACAGCGAATCTGCCTTTGTTCGAAGCAGCGAGTGCGAAGAGGGCCTCGAGTAGGCCTTTGTTTGTGTCCTGACTCTCATCGATGAGCAGGAAGGGATACTTGTTGACTAGAACGGCCTGCATCGAAGGTTTGGTTTCGATGAAGGCCGCTGTGATCTTCAGTACTTCGGAATGGGACAGGGAGTCCTGTCCGAAATTGTCTCCGTTCGGATTGTATGTAAACCGGCGGGAAGTGCTGAGCCATTCGAGGCGCCGCGTGATGGATGCAATTGCGCGGTCGCGATCAAGGGCTGCCTTCGTACCAGCGCGACCCCTTGCTTGCTTCTCGTGTAGTTCAGCCAAGTCGACGGGCAGTGTCGCGAGTAGCCAAGCCTGGATATCACTATGGTAGGTCCCAATGTGCTTCCAACAAAAACTGTGGATCGTCGAAATCGGAAATAGCGCATCCTCGCCGACACGTTCCGCGATCTCGTCAGCGGCGGCGTTCGTATAGGTGATCACCGCTATCTTTTTGCCGCTACGCCGGAATGCTGCGCCATGATCGCCGCGGAACGTGTCCAATGCGTTCTTAAGCGACCGTGTCTTTCCCGAACCTGCGCCTGCATACAGGAAGAAGCTCTGCGGATTGGCGGGGTTTAGGCAGTCTCGGATCTGTACATCAGCACCATCATCAAAATCCGCTGACGCAGTCTTGATGTCCAACATCGGTTTTCCCCGTCGTGATTTCGCCTTCCGCGATGTCCTTACTCACCGCGCGTTCAAACCATTTGAGTCCGGCCGCGATATAACTCGGAGCCTTTAGCGTCCTAGGATCCTCTAACATTAGGGAATCAAGCGCGAATGCTGCTTTTTCGGCAGTCTTCAGTAGCTCGAACAACTCATCTTCAAGATCATCTCCAGAGAGACTTCGCGCAACAATCGCTCGGATCTTACCCGACGTCACAGAGCCTTGAATGCTTTCAACAATAGTGAGGTTCTCCATGATCAGGGCGTCCTCGAATGTTCGAGGTATGACCACGGAATTTCTCTGACCGCTGGAATCGATTTTCACCGGCTTCTGATAGGCAACGTAGAGCTCGTAGTCCTCGCCTCCGTCCGATACGTGCCCCTCAGGCGCAAGTACCACCAGTTCGTCGATCAGCTTTTTTTTGGGATGCCATTCCTTGAGAACAGAGTTGGCTGTCTGTTGCCCCTTCCCCTTTTCGGGGCGCGCTGATTTCCAGCGGGTCGTTTCGTTGCCATTCTTGTCGGTAATTTTGACCGCCGTAGTCGCATCGAGATCACCGACAATCAGAGTTGTAATCCCAAGCGCATCGATCAGGTCACGAAAACTGTGCACATGGCTGCCGCCTAGTTCGAGCAATGAGACATAGCGACGCGAAAGCTCCGGGAAATGGTAGCGAATGAAGTGTGGCACAAGGATTCGCTCGGCCTGGCCTTCCACGAAGATGACGCCGTCTGCGAAGAACAGATCGCAATGCGTCGCCTTGAGATAACGCTTCACAAATCGTTTGGTGTCGTCGCCGTCACCAAAAATGTGGGAGAGGTTCGCCACCGTTGTGGTGGGCGTTTCCCCTTTGGTGGCAGCAGGCCGTCGTCGAAAATATCGCAGGCTCGCAAAATCGGCTTCGTGCGCAACATGGCTGGAATGGGTGCTGACAACGAGCTGTGTGCAGTAGTTGTCCCGGGCGCCCAAATCGGGATGTTTCCGGAGTAAGTCATAAGCCTTGTTGATGAAAACCTGCTGCACCTGCGCATGAAGGTGAGCTTCCGGCTCCTCGACAAGTACTAAGTGGAGAGGTTGGATCTCGTGTGATACGTCCGCGCCTTCGAGAAGGCCCGCCTTTTCGACGCGCATCCACTCGTCGCGAAAACCCATCAGCATGAACACCATTGCGATCAGGTTCTGGTAACCGAGGCCTGAATAGTCTTCCGGAAGCTTGAGCGTCTTGGTGCCATCGCCGGAAGGATCGGCGACTTGATACTGTACCGAGGAGCCGTGTTTCAGCCCATCCGTCGCGCGGAGGAGCGTGGAGATTTTGAGCTTGGGGTTGCTCATCCCCGGATACCCGAGGTCTTCTAGTTCTTCAAAGGCAGTAGCGAATCCTGCTTCAAGTCGCGCGTCAAAGCTGCGTTCGGCGGCCTGGATCGCCCCGAGTGCCTCGTAGTCCTTGTCAGATGGGGTCTTGGATGGGTCGAGATGGCGATCATAGTAGGAGCGCAACTGGTCGGACAGACGGCGCTTGAAGCGACGGCTGGTCGTCTCACCCTTACCTTCTCCGCCGTCGTTGTCGCTCGCATCGGCGAAGTCACGCTGTGCCGCGATCTCGTCGATCTTAATGAGGTTCTTGAAAGGCGGCTGATCGAATGCAAGAGCACTGTCCGGCAAGGTTTGAGGTATCGCCAGACCGTTCTTGCCCGGTAGCGTGACGGCAGTCGGATCGAGCGGGTAAGCCGAGAGCTCGACATGCGCTCGTAACCGCCGTTCGAGAAAGTCGGTCAGGTTGCGAGGCCATACCGCTATCTTGATTGCTTCTCCATTCGGGCCGATAGTTGACGCGTCCCGGGCAGCACTCCGCTGCGCGAGATATTCGGCCTTTAGCCTTTCCAGGTCTTTGGCACGGTATTTTAGTCGCACGCCAAGCAATCCGCCGGACCAATCCAGCGTTGGCAATATGTGAACGACGTGTTGAATCTCGCTGAGCGGTACGTCGAGCCAGACGTCGAGCGAAGGAAGGAGCGCATCAAAATCGACCGTCGCTTCAGCATCCGTTTCCCATTGTTCGCCTAAGAGATCGATCTTGATCCAGTTGGCGATGGTCACGTCGCGTAGCGCAAGACGGTTCGGCGAGAGGAGAAAAATGCGCATAGCGACCATCGCAGACGTCTTGCCGCTATTGTTGGCGCCGACCAAAATTGTTGTCTTTCGGTCGAAATCTAAATGCGTAGCCTTCAGTTTTCGAAAATTAGAAACCTCGATAAACTTGATCCGCATTCCCGTAGTTTCCTCACTTTTCTCGCCACTAGCAGCGGATGACCGCGTTAACTAATCCCGAACTCCATAGAGGCGTTGTGGCTCCAGCTGCGGCCAGTCAACCGACTTGAAGCTCTCCAGTGCACGCGCACCATAGTCCGGCTCAACGGTCTCCGCCCAAGCGATCAACCCGCGGACGTGGTGAAAGATACCGGACACCGATGTCTTCCGCGAGGCAGCATGAACGGACGGTCCGTACGACGCGGAGCCAAGATAATGCAGATGCATGCGGATGTTATCTTTGTATTCGCGCGGCAATCGCGGCCGCTCGGTATCAACCAACATGCCCAGAACAATTCGCCTCGTCCCTGGTCCGCGAATAACCGTTTTCCTGTGGTTGGGCCGAAACCCTGACTCATTGAGCTTCTCCAAAACCAAGCGCTTGAAGCGCCGGACGTGTTCAATGTCGTTTTCATCGCCGCACGAGAACGCCAAGTCATCGGCATACCTTGTGTAGGTCATCCCGTGTTCCTCAGCGAGCGCGCTCAAGATCTCGTCCGCCTTCAACATAGCAAGGTTGGCGAGCATCGGACTCGTCGGCGCGCCTTGGGGAAGCATTCCTTCATGCTCGCACTGATAGTGCGGAATTGCCGGCCAACGGTCTGCTGGGTCAGGTCGCGGTCCGGGTCGTTCGCAGGCAACCGTCGTCAATCTTGCGAGTTCGAAGGAAAGGAGGCGCGGAAACCCCAATCCCTCGAAGACAGCGGCGACGCGCCCTTCCGATACAGTGTGAAAGAATTCTTCCAGATCGATCTTGAGCAACCAGGCGCATCCGCAATGTTCCGCCGCCGCTTCATAAGGCCGACAGTCGGGGTGGAACGCGAAACTGGCGGCATGTGGCCGCGTGAATTGGAGAATGTTGTCTACGATCCATCTCTGAAGACTCATTAACGTCGCATTTGGCACGCTGATCATGCGAACGCGAGTTCGGCCCGGAATACGTTTCTTGAGATAGAAGAATTTGTAAGGCCGATGCACGCGCCGCGCTACCAGATCTCGAAGATGCAGGAACGGAATATCGGTCAGATAGCTGAGGTGTCTGAGCGTCAGGACCGGCGTGATCCTGGAATCAACAGCGCGAAACCGCTCGAAGGTCGCCACCGCATTGTCGAGTACCGTCTCATCGACACCTTCACGACGTCCCTGAGAGCGATAGCGTTGAGAGTTCGGCGTTGGCATCTACTTTGACCCACCCGGGTGGGTGGTACTGCGCGTCGCGGCCAAGACACCGCCAGACGTGACGTGCAGTATCGCGCAGCGTGAATACTCCGCTCCTCTTAGCGAACGTCGGAAATCCGACGTTCCAGGCCCCCAAGGGACCCGTCGCTGCCGAAGCAGCGCATTTCTAGACCCCGTCACCGAGCCCTCAACTGGGTGGGATAGTAGAAGGGTTTGTTCGGCTTTGGAAGGACGGGGCTGCGCGCCCGACGTCGTTTCAGCCGCCGAAGCTCGGATCGTCCGAGCGCAGACAATGTCAGCTTTCGCGTCGTCCAACGCGCGATTTCGGTGAAGTCGACGATTTCGCGGACCGCCTCAAGCTTTAGCCTGCTATGCGCCGATATCTGCGCGCGGGAGCGCGCACCCGCCTCGATCGCCGCCAACACCAGCATCGTTTTGATCCATCGGCGACCGCGCGAGTCGGACAGATAAGTCTCGGCATCGCGGATACGAAGTAACTGCTCAGCACGCGCAGCGAGTTCCTCACGGTTCGTGCTTGGAAATTCTCCTTTGGCTGCGATGGTGCTTCGCCGCTGGAAAAGCGGTTCCCATTTGCCCCATCCGCTATGTAGGATGGGCGGAGCATTGTTCGGCACGCCATGCTCGAACGCAATCAGCGCTCCCGCCCAACCATAACCAAGGGGCCGGTTGTGATTAGGAGGATAGGTCCGGCACAATTGCCTCACAGCGTCGCGCGTCGGCTTACGGAACGCGGTGTCAATCGTCGGACATCCCGTCACCGTCAGCACCTTGGGTCGCAAGCGGCTCGATCGCACGTGGCGCAAACCCTCCTCAGTACCCGAGTACGCGACGACGTAGAAATCGATCAGGTGATAGGAGCGCCAACTTCGAACGGAGGCAACAGCACGAAATGCCTCGAGCATCTCCCAGACCCGCCGTCCTGATCCGATGAAATCAGCAACGACAACAATCGGGCCGGCTTTGCGCCTTCGCAGCAGATCCGGACCTGGATGATTGAGCATCTGTCGGCCATGCTGGCGACAATAGCTGGTAATGAGATTTGCGATGAGGCCTTCGCTTCCGACCTCGGGACGATTGGGATCGAAGGTAATAGGCTGTGGGCCTTTGCCGACCGCACGCCCGTTTCGGGCGCCAGGAAAGATCGGTAGGACTTGGCTCTTATCCCATTCCACTTCGCGTTCTGCGTAGAAGGCAAGCGGTCCCTGACTTGCGTGCTCAGCCTGGATTTTATCAAACAGTCGGGTGATGCCGCTCGTCAGCTCGCCGTTGCTGACGAGAAGCACTTCGTCGATGATGCTGGTAGCTATCTCTAGGTCTGTTCCTGAGAAACGGTCAAGCCAGCGTTCTGCAACTTCGCTTTCAGAGAATCTCGACACCTATCCATCCATCATCGTTGGCAAATCTCACCTTAGCGGATTCTTTAAGGGTGTGATAGAACCTCTGCACTTTTGGGCATTTTGCAAGATTTCGTCACACGGCTGCTCAATCGCGAAGCGCAAGCTGAATCGGTTTGAGCTTCTAAGTACTGTGTGATAAAACCTCTGCACTTATTTGTGAAAGCATAGCAAATGTCACTTCCGTCTAAGTCTCAACGCGAGACCGCTAACGCCCTGCTGAGCGAGAAAGGGCTTGTCCGCATGCGCGAGTTCAGCGACGCGGGCGTAGGAGCCGAGACGGTTGCGCGCATGGTTCGAGAAGGTGGGGTCGAGCGTGTGGCACGCGGCCTCTATCAGCTTTCGGACGCGATGCCCGATCCGCAGCACAACTTCGCCGAAGCCTCGGCTCTGGTGCCCAAAGGCGTCATCTGCCTGACCTCGGCACTGCAGTACCATGAAATGACCCTGCAGATGCCGTCTGCCGTTTGGATGGCCATCGATCGCACCGGCTGGAAGCCAAAGGTCGAATATCCCTCGATCCGGTTTGTGCGGTTTGGAACCAAAGCCATGTCTGAAGGCATTAAACACCATCAGATTGACGGGGTCGCGGTCCCGATCTTCGAGCCCGCCAAAACGATTGTCGACTGCTTCCGTTACCGCAATAAGATTGGTCTCGACATCGCGCTGGAGAGCCTGCGCGAGGGACTTCGTGCCAAACGCGTGACGCCAGACCAGCTATGGAAATTCGCGCGCTCCGCGCGCGTCTGTACAGTTATGCGCCCCTATGTCGAAGCCATGGTGGCCGATGGCGCGTGAAGTTAACAATATAGGCGCTTCCGTGCGCGCACGCTTGCTTGCCCGCGCGCGTGCCGAAAACCTGGACTTCCAGATTTTGCTGACGCGCTACACCCTGGAACGGCTGCTCTATCGCCTCAGCGTCTCGGACAAGCGAGACGATTTCATCTTGAAGGGCGCGATGCTCTTCGCCGTTTGGCGTGACGATCCGTTCCGTCCCACACGCGACCTGGATCTACTCGGTCGTGGCGATCCTGCACCCGCCGAAATAGCCGGCAGCATAAGAACCATTTGCACCATGGATGTCGCCGACGATGGCGTTGTTTTCGACGCTGACGCCATTCGCGCGGCGCCGATAAGAGATGAAGCCGAATATGGCGGCGTGCGTGTGCGAACGAGCGCAACCATCGCCGGCGCGCGTATCCCAATCCAGATCGATGTCGGTTTTGGCGACGCGGTCACGCCAGGCGTAATAGAGATCGAATATCCCGCGCTACTTGACCAGCCGTCGCCGGTCTTGCGCGCCTATCCGCCCGAAACCGTCGTCGCTGAGAAAACCGAAGCTATTGTGTCCCTTGGCATCGGCAACAGTCGGATGAAGGACTTTTACGATCTTTGGATGATCGCTCAAACATTTGAATTTGATGCGGCGTCGCTCGCGTCCGCCTTTCAAAAGACCTTTGAGCGACGCAAAACGCCTTGGCCGGATGAAACGCCAGTTGGGCTTAGTGATGACTTTGCTGGTGAGAAACAAACGCAATGGCAGGCGTTTGTGACACGCGACCGCCTGGGCGCGGTGCCTGCTTCGCTCATTGCTGTGATTGGCAATTTGCGAGCATTTCTGGACCCTGTACTGGCCAAAGAGCCGGTGCAGTCCTGGCAGCGTGGCGGACCTTGGACGGTCGCGGGCGGTGACACTTGACCGCTTCATCGAAACCCAAAGAGGCGGAAGCCGAACCGCGCGAAGCCATCTTCATCAGTCATGCCGCCCCTGAAGACAATGCATTCACGATCTGGCTGGGCGCCAAGCTTTCAGCCTTGGGCTATGAAGTCTGGGCAGATGTTCTGCGACTTAAAGGGGGAGACGATTGGCAGCGAAAACTCGAACACGCACTGCGCCATCGCACCTGCAAGATGTTGTTGGTCGCCAACCCAAATGCTGTCCAAAAACAAGGCGTCCGGAACGAAATTCAGATCGCATCCGACGTTGCGCGAAAGCTCCAGGACAATGCCTTCATCATTCCCCTTCGAATGGAGCCCTTCGAAGCCCCATTCCTCATAGCTCATGCTCAGTACATTGATTTCACGCGAGGCTGGGCGCGCGGCCTCTCGGAGCTTCTCGAAACCCTTCAAGAAACCTATCACGTTCCACAGAACACACGAGATGGTGAGGCGATCTGGCGCGACATTCAGCTCCTCCATGCCAAGACGCTCACCCGTCAACCCGAGCGTCTGATCTCCAACTGGCTTTCGATCGATGGTTTGCCGGACAAGATCCGCTACTATGAATTCAGAGGACAGATATCGGAGCGCCGCGCACAGGCTGCGATGAAGGATGCGCCATGGCCGGTCAAACCCTTTCGACGCGGCTTTCTTTCGTTTGCACGCATTCACGATCTTCAGGACCATTTTGGCGGCAACCTCCCACTTGCGTCGAAAGGTGAACGCCGTGTTGCCGGCTTTCTTGAGACGGGATGGGACAAAATCGGCATCGAGCGTATCGATGCGCGCAACCAGTTTAGCGATCTCGCCCGACAAGCCTTAGAAGCGCTGTTCACTGAGCGAGGTCTTCGCTCCTACGCTATGTCCGGCACGCAACTCGCGTGGTGGGCGCCAATCGACGTAGCACCGACCAACAAGATCAGCTTCCGCTGGGATGACATTTCAGGGCTCCGCCAGATCCAGGGCAGATCCGAAAAGCGCGGGATGAATTGGCATTTCGGCGTCAGTGCCGCCGCCCGGTCAGCACCTTTGCGCCACGTTAGGGTCGTCAGCCGGCTGATTTTTACACAGGATGGCAAAAGGCCATTCGACGATCCTGCAAAGATGCATCGCCTTCGTCGATCTTTCGCGAAGACTTGGCGCAATGCCCGTTGGCGAGACATGTTGCTCGCGTTTCTGCATTGGCTCGCTGACGGCAAAGATGCCCTAGCTGTGCCGGTCAGTTCCGAAGAAGACTTGGTCTTGGGGCTGCCGCCGATCACGTGGCAAGTGCCTGTAAGTCTCCCGGTTGCAGACGAAGACCCCGAACGTGACGAGGATGACCCCAGCGACGACGAGGAGCCGGAGGACTTCGACACGCCGAACGAGCATGATCGGGGTGAGGATGGCCACGATGAAGACTAAGAAGCATCGATTCACGCCGAGAATGCTGCATCTGCCGGAACCGCAACTGGAATTCCATCACGGCCAACAGCTCGTCTATCCTCGCGACGGTCTCTTCCTCTACGGCCCGGTCGGCGATTCCTCGCACCTACCTTCGATCCGTTATGGTGTCATCGGTACAAAAGATGGCGTCAGGCGTTTCAAAAAATGGGCAGCGTCGATGGCGGGCTTCATCGACATCCCTGAGCCCGGACCACGTTCTCGCGCGGTTGAACCGCAACATGTGCCGTTTCCCGGTTTCGCCGCCGCCTTCCATGCCGATTGGCCCATCGAACCGCCCTGTCTGATCGACACGCTTGATCCCGACGAGATTGACGAAACGCTGCGTATCGCAAATCGGCATGAGGCTGTCCGCAAGACGGTCGATATGTTCGTGTCGCGCCTCGTCTCCGAAAACAATCGCCTCGAAAATGCGCCCCAGTTCTGGTTCGTCGTGATACCCGAGAAGGTCTACGAGCTTGGCCGCCCGAAATCGACCGTCAGGCGCGACGAACGCGTTCCCGGCGAGGTCACGCTCACCCAACGCAAAGCAAAAGACCTGCAGCGCCAGCCGACCTTATTTGGCGATGATGAGCGCGAAGCCGAAGTCTATCAGTACGCCACGCATTTTCGTCGCCAGTTGAAAGCGCGCCTACTCAAAGAGCGCATCGTGACCCAGATCGTCCGGGAAACCACCCTCGCTCCCGGCGACTTCCGCCGCGAGAGCGGGATGCCGATCCGACGGGTCGAAGATCCTGCAACCATAGCATGGAAACTCGGAACGGGCGCCTACTACAAGGCGGGCGGAAAGCCCTGGCAACTGGCCAATGTCCGCCCTGGCGTTTGCTATGTTGGGCTGGTCTACAAGCGCAGCGAGTTGACGAGCGACAAAAAGCACGCCTGTTGCGCGGCCCAAATGTTCCTATCCGACGGCGAGGGTGTTGTCTTTCGCGGCGCGCTCGGGCCGTGGTTCCAAACGGACACAAAGCAGTTTCATCTTGATGAGACGGCTGCGAGAAACCTGATCGAAATGGTGGTTGGGGAATACACGCGCCTTCATGACGGCCCACCAGCCGAGTTATTCATTCATGCCAAATCCGCCTTTACGGATGATGAATGGAAAGGTTTCTCTTCAGCATGCAGCGAGGACACCAACGTCGTTGGCGTACAGATCGCTGACTCGCGTGATGACCTAAAGCTGTATCGCCCGGGCGAGTATCCGGTTATCCGCGGAACGGCCCTACAAATAGGTGAGCGTCATGCCCTCTTATGGACGTCGGGCTACGTTCCGCGCCTCGACACCTATATGGGGCCAGAAACGCCGAACCCGATATCGGTTCGCGTCTTACGCGGCGACTGCGATCTGGAAACCGTTCTAAGCGATGTCCTCGGCCTTACGAAGATTAACTTCAACTCTTGTCTTCACAACGACCGGCTTCCGGTCACAATCCGTTTCGCTAATGCTGTTGGCGATGTACTCATCTCAGCCCCGATGGAAGGTGAACCAAAACTGCCTTTCAAGTACTATATCTGATGGCATTGCTTTGGCCGTCGCCCTGCGTGGCGGTTCTTCCCCTCGTCGGGCCTTCATCACTGACACCGATCAAATGCGTTGGTTCAAGCCACATTCTCTGCTGGCACATCTGCGGCCTTGATCAATTGCTTCGCATAACGCTTGGCCTGCGAGATGCTTTGCTTGTAGTCATCAGCAGCGAGCGACAACGATTCTGGCGATGTTGCGCGATCAAGATCATCACTAGACCAGTCGTCTGAGAGGCGTTTGCTGATGGCGTAGCAAGTCGCTTTGCCGACACGAAACGCCATGAACTTTCGAGAGGCTTTCATAATGGCCGCCCGGACAACTTCGGGTTCGCCTGATGTTCGCAGTTCAGCTTCTAGCTCCACCGCCATCCGCTCCGCAGCGGAGTAAAGTCCATTCACGAAAAGCGTCTGCGCATCTTTGTAAAACCGTCCCGCTCGTCCTTTTAGGTTCTTTTCGGCGATCTGCTCGGGATCGGTGAGGATTTCAATGTCTGGTACGCGTTCCAGAGACTGAGCCGAACGAGAGAGCTTGGACCCATCTGGCGCTTTGCGAACCTTCTTGTGTTTCGCGCGCTGACTCTTGTCTGGATCCCCTTCGGTACCGCCCTTGTCGTGAGCCTCGCTCAGCTCGGGGAAGTCCGTATCGAGGTCGGTCGGGTCAGATGTATCGGTTCCTTCGTCCGCACCTTCAGTGTGCATCGCGGATGCGCGACGCGACGGGCTCAGCGTCACCGTCGGAACGCGGAACTCATCAAGCAGTTTTTGAAGGTCGCTTTGGAGGTCGTCCAGATTGTCGTCCGACGCGGGAGATTCAGAGCGAATGACATCCTTCACCCAGTCGGGCATCAGTTCACGCACGAAGTCGTCAAAGTCTTCGGCGACCATCGGAGAACGATCATCGGGCCATGTCAGCCTGTCCCGATATTGGTTTGGAAGGGCCAGCTTGTCTGCAAGCTCGATCTCTACGGTGAGCACCTTTGAACCAAAGGGTACCCCGAAGTTTGGAGCGGCTGCCGACCACGCTTTTCTCGACTTGATATCATAGCGTTCGCCCTTGTGGACTAACGCGCAGAAGGTCGTCGAACTCGTCGCCGGGTTAGCAAGCGCACTGAGCGAATGACTATAGCTCTCATGTTTTGGGTCGTGGATGTAGTGAACCCTTATCTCTCCGCCGGGCGCTTCGACCCATTCGTGATTGGGTAACTCTTCGACTACCTCCTCAAGCGTCTTCAAACGTCGTGTCCGACCTGTTTCATCTTTGCCGCCACCTTTGGTCATGGCAACGTCGACACGTACTTCGACACCATCTCCGAAGCGGGCAAACCTCCGAAAAATTGCCGAAGGGATGAAGCTTCGATCTTGGCCTTTTCCCTTTCCCAGCGGCTCAGCTACGGTGTCGTGATCTTCAGACTCGCCCATAAGCACGACTTCCGTCCAATCGAACGCCGTGTCCTGCCCTGCATCGAGAACTGCCTGTGTCACATCGTACACTGTATCGAAACTGCCGTCGGGCAGTTCGACCGGGAACCGAACATAGGTTTCTTCATCAGCATCAAAGCCAATGACGACCTCGTTGACGATCCCACCTTTGCACGAGCGATAACGAATTCCCTCCCGCGACATGGTCAGGCCAGAGACTTTGGCCCCGATCCCGAAATTACCATCGAGTGCCATCTCTTTGTTCACGGATGAGGACAACTCGGTTGCCTGCTTCAGCTCTCGGTCGTCCATGCCCGGTCCTGTATTCCAAAAGGTGAGCTTTCGGCCACCCTCGATCACTGTCGGGTAAATCTCGATGCGACGATTTCCTGGGGCAGCTCCAACCGCGCTTTCATCGGCGTTCTTGAAGAACTCACGGACCAGCGTGCTAACCGGGGCTTGCTCAATCAGCCGGTTGATGAGGAATCGCTTATCGCGAATATTGAGCGGTTCAGCTTTCATGCGATGCACCCTCTACAGCTTGAACCTGTCCGCAGCATCGCCCGACGTTGTTCCGAACTTTCGTTCAATGTCGCTCGTGGCATCGCGAAGCGCCTTGACGATCTTCTTCACGTCAACTTCGGAATATTCATAGGCTCGGCGGTTCGACAGATTGCCCAGCTTACGAATCGCCTCCAGCGCAGACTGGGTCCGTCCCTCAGCAAGTTTCACAAATTTCTGGCGTTTTTCAGAATTTTCAGTCATCTGGAGCCATATTCCAGCAAATTTTGCACGACAATAGGAGTGCTAGTCTTGCTAAAGATGTCAACATCTTGGAGAATTTCAAGACACTTATGTCAAATTCCTCTGCAGAAATGCGATGGATGACTGTTTCTTTCTCGCAGGGTATCGAGGAACGGATTTACCCCACATCGAACTGTTAACAGATTGAAAAACAGACTCTTAAGGCAGCGCACTAAACGCTGATCATCGCAAACTGCAACGACGAACAGTTGCAAACAGTAGCCATATCTAGAAAGGCCGGCGTCACCCGCGCATCCAGCCGTCCGCAAACTCCACAGCGTCAACCTCCGCCACTGCTTTGACCCGTTCGAGTTCCGACATCAGTGCGGTGGTGCGCGCCTTTCCCATCCGCACGCCGGCCTCGGGCCAGAAGGCCTGGACGAGGAGCGCGCCATCGGCCCGCCTGGCGTCGATGCGGCCGATCAGCCGGTCGCCCTGCAGCACCGGGAAGACATAGTAGCCATATCTCCGCTTCGCTTCGGGCACGAAGATCTCGATCCGGTAGCGGAAGCCGAACAGGCGCTCGGCCCGGTCCCGGTCGCGCAGGGCGGGATCGAACGGTGACAGGAGGCGCACGCGCCCGGTCGGCTCCGGCAGGGACGCCGCATCGTCGAGAAGAGCTTCGGTGGTGAAACTGCGTCGGCGCGATCCATCGGCCATGCCGATATCCGCCTCGATGATGCGGCCCTCCGACAATGCACTCGCGCACCAGGCTTTCGCCTCGTCGCGTGTTGCGATCTCGAAGAACGCTGCCAGTTCGCCGCTGGTGCCGAATCCGAGGCGTCGCAGCGCCTGCGACATCGCCCAGTCGACGATGTCCTCGACGCTATAGTGTTGGTTGCGGTGCTCCGGCGGAATCACGTTCTCGGCAAGGTCGTAGAACTTCCTGAAGCCCCGGCGATGGCAGATCGCCAGCCGGCCGGACCGCCACAGGAATTCGAGCGCCGTCTTGGAGGGATGCCAGTCCCACCAGCCCGACGAGCCCTTTGTCTCTTCTCCGCCGACATCGAGCGAGGAGGCCGGGCCATGGTCCGCGATATGGCGCAGCACCTGTTCGATTTCCGCCTCCCAGCCCGCCCTGCGTGCGGCGGGCCAGCGCGCCCGCATGCGCGCTTCGTCGCGTTCGAACTTCTTGCGCCACATCGGGTAGAAGGCCATCGGGATCACCGATGCGTCATGCGTCCAGTGCTCGAAGGCGGAGCGCCGGCGCGCGACAAGGTTCTCAAGCGCGTTGGGACGATATTGCCCGCGACGTGACCACAGGATCAGATCGTGCGCGCGGGCGAGCGTGTTCACGCTGTCGACCTGAACGAAGCCGAGAGCGTCGAGCACGCGGTCCAGGTCCGCGCCACGGCCGGAGCCCGATCCCGGGCGCAGCAAGAGGTGCCGGTCGAGAAACAGGCGCCGGGCGCTTCGATTGTCGAGAAAGGGGCGAGTCATTCCGCCATCTATCACCGACAACGCGGCAAAAGCGCAATGTCCGCTTCGGTCGCGCTGCTTCGGACCAGTGCGGCGGCCTCGGAACCGTCCTCTGCGCTCACATTGATCCGTGCAGCCGGTTCGCGTTCGATCCGGACGGCCGGCGGATTTTCGGCACAATCGCCGCGTCGGCGCGCGCAAGCCCTGCATTGACAAGCTTCGGGAGCGAAATAATCTCTTGATCGGCCAGTGCAGCCAGCCGCTCGCGCCAATTCTGGTTTGGTGAATGCACGCAATCCCATGCCCTGTTTGACTTCCAGCCTCCGGCAGTCTGTCAGCAATGCGAGCACTGACTGTTAGATTGCCAGGAAGGAACTGGAATGTTCACCACCCCCAGCATCAAAGCTATGGCCAAAGCTCTGAGGGA